>BNJT01002276.1_pt1 | contig 1428064 bp, 2508 predicted proteins | sample 8540491 | NCBI WGS metagenome assembly BNJT01 (sample SAMD00202455, study PRJDB9452) | human saliva metagenome | host: Homo sapiens
TAACTTATACCATTATTATATTTAATTCTTTCATGATATATTCCCTTTAAAAATATTTAAAAAAACTTTGAGTAACTTTTTCTACTTCTTCAAAAGTCATACCACAATCATTAAGTTGACCATCTTCTACTTTTACTTTTTATTAAATATCTTACTAATTTTTTTCTATAGATTCCATACGTTTATCACTAGTTGCACGAACAGCCGCTTCTATAGTATCTGCAAGCATTATAACACCTGATTCCTTACTACTTGGACGAGGTCCTCCGTATCTAAAAATCTTTTTCTAATATATCTTCCCCACTCTCTAATGCTTTATAGTAAAAAAATATTGTACTAAAAGTAGTTCCATGATGTTCAAGTATTATATCTAGTATTTCTTTAGGTAATCCGTATTGTTTACCTAAAAATATATCCATCTTTTCTATGTGAAGTAATAATTAAAGCACTAATTTGAGGTTTTTAAATTATTGTGAGGATTAATTATTCCCTGCTGATTTTTCAACAAAAATATTTTTGGTCTTTTTCATTTTTACCTATATCATGATAATATGACGCTACACGACAAAGTATAGAATTTGCTCCTATAGCTTCTGCACCAGCTTCTGAAAGTGCACCTACCATTATACTATGATGAAAAAGTTCCAGGTGCTATAAGCAACAGTTCCTTTAATAATTTATTTGAAAAAAATTAGATAATTCCAATAACTTAATATTAGTTAAAAATATTAAATGAATTTTTCAAAAATATGGTAATAATCCCTAATGAAAATACTCCTGTTAATACACCAGATAATATTGAATAAATTACATTTGGTATAATTTGTAATAATTCATAATTTAAAGAAACTCCTACTGCAAAAAGTAAATATTGATTGTATAAGTCCTAAATATATACTATTTCTTACTATTTCATTTCTACTTGTAACTTTAGAATTTATATATATCGCAAGAATAGATAACAATAATATTACAGACATCCACTTTAAATCTTCTATTATAAAAGAAATAATTATATGCAACTAAACTAAATACAAATATATATTCTTTATATAAAATACTACTAACTATTGGTAAAAAGTAAAAGAGGTGCTAAATAATTTACATCTAATTTGTCCATAAATAAATAATATCCAAGGTTTATAATTATTGTAGTTATAAATATAGGATAAAATTCTTTAGAATCAAAAACTTTCTTTAAATTTATAAATAGATAATGAAATAAATATAAATGATGCTATTACAAAAAGTTAAAAATCCTCCTAAAATTCTTATTATTGAATCTTTTGCATTTACATAACCTAAATGTGCAAAAGATCATTATATATAGAATCTGTTATTACACTTCCCTCTTTTAAGAATTAAATCACCTTTATGTATCTTAACTACACTATTTCTCATCATTTCCATATTTTTTTCTATTTTTTTGCAAAAGTTTTTTTGCTCTATTTATTTGAAGATTTGGTTCTATAAAATTCTTTAACAATTTATTTTCTTGTTCTGTAAGTATAATTTCTTTATCGGCCAATATTCTATTAAAAATCAGATTCACGATATATACCAACTTGATATACTTCATCTAATATATTATATAGATAAAGATAGTATTTAACACTTTTTATTTATACCTAAACTTAGTACATCTTTTTACACTTAATTTCAATGAATATAACTTTATGAAATCACTAACTTCTTCTTTATTATTAAGATCTAAAGAATTTAAATTTTTGAAAAAAATTGTTCCAATTTATCTAATTCAACTTTAGATACATCTTCTAGTCTATCGTATTCTGGAGTAGTATTTTTTTCTATTTTTTTGTTTAAGATCATCATCTAATATTTTTTTAGTATATGTAAGATCTTTTATATGCTATTACATCATTTTTTTAGCAATGGATCCTAAAACATAAGTTTCAGTATTATTCTTAAGTGATATTAAAACAAAGAAAAACCTACTATTAATACATACATTATTATATGCGAAAAATATCTATCCTTAAATAGATATCTCATAAAACTTTCACCTTTATTATCTTTAGTTTTTTTATATTAATCTCTAATAAATTCCCAAAAAAATTAATTTTTCATTTAATTTTTCTCCAATTCTACATTTTCATAATAAATTATATCATTTTAATAAAATTTCAGCAATAGATAATATTTCAATATTACCCTTTGGGAGAGATTTCATTATCATTTTACCATAACCTTTACTATACATCCTTTTATCTAATATGACTATATTTCCTCTATCTTCTTTATCTCTTATCAATCTTCCAACTCCTTGTTTCATTTTAATAGTAGCATAAGGTAGCTGATATTCTGTAAATGATTTAGTCCCTAACATTTCAGAAATTGATTTAACTATAGGATTATCTGGAACTTGAAAAGGTATTTTTAGAAATTATCACATTACTTAATTTTTTTCTCCTTTAACATCTACCCCTTCCCAAAAACTATCAGTTCCTAATAGTACCGTATTTTTCTAATTTTTTTAAATTTTTTTCTAATAGCTGTCCTCGTTCATAATCCCCTTGTCGCAATACAGTAAGATTATGTTCTTTTTTTAGTATATAATCATACACATAATTTAAATCTATATACGATGTAAATAGAACAAAAAGTTTTTTTCCTTCATTTTTTTAACAATATAGTTGTAAATAAAATCAGCCATTTCTTGTTTAAATGAAAAATTGTCCGGTAAAGATATATCAGAAGGTAGGTATATATTCATATTATCTTTATAATTAAAAGTTGACTCTATAATTTTTTTGAACTAACATTTTCTAATCCTAAACTATTTTCTAGATACTTAAAACTACCATTAACTGTTAAAGTGGCTGAAGTCAAAACTAATCTTTTAGATATAAAGCCCATTGAAAAAAAGTTTTGATATATTGTATGGTGTAATATTTAAAGTAAGAAAAACATTATCTGCATAGTTTTAGCCAATATATATTATTTTTTTAAATCAAAAGCAAAAAAACTATTAAGCAGTGCTATTTTTATCTTTAATATATTTAAAAATAATTTTTAATTAATTGATATGCTCTTTCAACTTCTTTATCTTTAGATGCTTTAATATCATCTTTGATGATGTTCAACATTTCTTTTTAAAAATAAAAATCTAAAGATTTAATAGAAGATTTAATATTTGATATTTCGATCAGTTACATTTAAGTCATAAATTTTATCTGCTCTAACTCCATTTGAAGGTATTTGGGGATATATTTTAATAAGTTTTTTTCATTATAATAAACGTATTATCATATATATTATCTAAAGTAGAAATAATAGTATCTTCCGTTTCTTTTTGATACTGATATTTTTCTCTAATAATCTCAACATATTACCACTTTTATCAATTGTTTTAGCATTTCTATTATATAACTGACCTAAATACTTATTAATTTCTCTAAAAGAAAATTCTTTTTGTATAACATGCTCTTGCAATATTTTCAAGATTATGTGCCTCATCTATTACCACAGAATCATATTCTGGTATTAAAGAAATATCATTTTCAGCACGAAGTATAGAATCTAGTATAAGAATATTATGATTAACTATAAAAATATTAAATTCATTGTTTTTTAGTATTATAATAATAACATTTATCATAATAAGGACACTTAACTGAAAGAGTCGTTTCTTTTTCAGATTTTATTTCATTCCATATTTTTAAATATTTCTTTATTTTTATATCAGCTCTATCTCCTGTTTTTAGAAATTTCTATATCTTCTAATATGCTTTTTTTAATTCTTCATTCTTATTATTTTTTTAAATAAAATTCTTCTAATTTTTCTTCTACATACATAATTACTTCTTCCCTTTATTAAAGTATAATTTAATTTAACTCCTAAAAGTTTTTTTCTATCAACGGTAATTCTTGTTTCAATATTTGCTCTTGAAGATTTATAGTATTTGTCGATACTACAACATTAATATTATTATTAATACTTCTTAAAATCAAAAGGAATTAAATATGCCAAAGTTTTTACCAGACCCTGTTTCTGCTTCTATTAATGTTTGACGCTTTTCAAATAAACCTTCATCTATAAATTCTGACATTTCAATTTGATTTTCTCTTTTTTTCATATTTAAAGTCAGCATGCAATTTATTATATATATCTTTTATAAGCACAAAATTACTCACTTTCCTACTTTTTATAAATAAATTATATCAAAAAAATAAAGAAAAAAATAAAGAAAAAGTATTTACAAATACCATAATTTATGATAAAAATTATTTAGTTAAATTGTGTATAAAGGAGGAAAACAGAATGGCACATACTAAATCATCTAAAAAAAGAATCGTAATTGGTGAAAGAAATAGATTAAGAAACCAAGCTGTTAAAAGTAGAGTTAAAACTTTTTATAAAAAAAGTTTTAGTTGCAGTTGATTCTAAAAAAATATTGATGATGCTAAGGCAGCATTATCTGTAGCTTTATAAAAGAATTAGACAAAGCAGTTTCTAAAGGTATATTAAAGAAAAATACTGTTTCAAGAACTAAATCTAGATTAGCTACTAAAGTTCAAGCATTAAACGCTTAAGCTTTTAACTTTGTATATTTATGCACATATTTAGTGTTATAAATTCATAAATTATATATATTTATTTTTATGAAAGGAGTCCACAAATGAAAAAAAGGTATACATCCAGAATACAGATTAGTTGTATTCGAAGATACAAGTAACGGTGAAAGATTTTTTAGGAAAAATCTACTAAATCTTCAAAAAGAAACTGTTGAATTTGAAGGTAAAGAATACCCAGTTGTTAAGGTTGCAATAAGTTCAACTTCACATCCTTTCTATACTGGTAAATCTAAATTTGTTGATGAAACAGGTAGAGTTGATAAGTTCAAGAAAAAAATACAATTTATAATAAAATACAGAGTTACTTTTGTAATTCTGTTTTTTTTTAAAAAAATATTTTAGGAGGTTTATATGGCAGTATTTGAATACAATCACCCATTAATCAGTCACAAACTTTCAATTTTTAAGAAATGTTAACACTGATACAAAAATTATTTAGAGAAAGTTTAAATGAAATAGCTTCACTTATGATATATGAAGCAACAAAAGATCTTAAACTTAAAAAAAGACTACAATAACTACACCTATACAAGAGACTGAAACTCTTGTACTTGATGAACCGGTTACTATAGTTCCTATATTAAGAGCCGGTCTTGAATGGTTGATGCAATGCTTGCATCTATACCTAATGCTAAAGTTGGACATTTAGGAGTTTATAGAAATGAAGAAACTTTCGAACCTACTTACTATTATGCAAAAATGCCAACTAACGTTGTTGAAAGTAAAGTTTTAATTATAGTATCCTATGCTTGCAACTGGTGGTTCAATAATATATACTATAGATTACCTAAAATCTTTAGGAGTAACTAATATTTCAGTACTATGTATTATAGGGGCTCCTGAAGGAGTAGAAAAAGTTGTTTCTCATCATCCTGATGTTGATTTATACATAGCTTCTATTGATAAAGGTCTTAACGAACATAAATATATATATCCAGGTCTTGGAGATGCTGGAGATAGAATCTTTGGTACTAAATAATGAAAATCGTAACTTTTGACCATATAATTGAAATAAATAAATTATTAAAAGATTATAATATTAAGATCAGTTTAAAAGATGCTTGTGGTAAACAAAAGTATGGAAATAAAGAAAAATCGAATCTGATTCAGAAGAAATAAATGAAGATATTTATAAAATAATAGAAAAATAAATTTAAAGAATTTAATATAAATATTGAATATTCTATAAATAAAAAAATATAACTATTATTTAAAATTAAAACGTGTACTAATAAAAATTAGTACACGTTATTTTTTTATAAATCATTATTCCATTGTAATAGATTCTGTATATCCTGCATTTGTACCTAAATCAAATGCTGCACCATTTGCACCATCTACTATATACCATAACCAACCTGGTAAAAAGAAATTACCAACTATAAATGGTCCAACACTTATTCTTGGTATAATATTAACTTTTTTTCAGTTGCTGTTTCTACAGTATATGAAGCTGGATCAAACGCTCCTTTACCTCTGTATAATCTAGTAACAATTTCTCCTTTCCCTTTTACGACAACATTACCCATACTGTCTTTAATTGTAATCATTTGATTTGACTGTGATTTAACTCTCATATTTTTGAGTAGTACCATGTACAACAGTCGCACAACTTGATAAAGCTAACATTGTAAATCCTAACATCAATAATTTTTTTCATAATTATTCCTCCTAAAGTTTATTTTATTTTATATAATTTTTTTAACCTTTTCAATCAAATCTTTATATTCTTTTTTCTAGACTGCTTAATTTATTTTTCAAGTTCAAAAAAATTCTTTTTTTCTATCTGTATTTTGTAAAACTTGATTATCAAATACATTATTTTTTTACTTAACCTAAACCCCTAATCCTAAAACCAAAAGAAATATTTCCTTTATTATTAATACCACCACTAATTTTTATAACTTACTTTATTATACTTTCCACTCATACCAAATGCTATAGAATGAGCATTCATATAATTCCCATAAGCTATATTAAGTTCATATCCATTAATAACAGAAGAATATGTAGGCATATTAGCCATAGCAATAGCAGAAGCTATACCTGAATATGATTTATTTTTCAATACTACGTATTCTAGTATCAGTTTCACTATTTGATTTTTAATTCATTAATTTTTTTCTTCTAATCCATCAATTTTAGCAATTTTATCTTTAACTTCCTTGCTTAAATCCACTACTTTTAGTTATTTGATTAATTACAGGTTGTGAAATACTTGCTCCTGTATTAGAATTATTAGGTTGTGTAATTGTTGGATTTATAACATCAGGTTTATTTTTCAGAATTAGAAGTAGTACCATTACCACTTTCTTCAGTTACAACTACATCCCCTTTTCCTTTTTAAAGAAAGTCCCTATTCTAACATTACCTTCTTTATCAAATTTTTGTAGTTATTCCATTTTTCTCCAATAAATTTTAATTTATCTTCTGACAATTTTATCTTTCTATCTTCACCACCTGCAATAACATTTAAAGTAATATTTTTTTAAGTTGCCCTACATTTACTGCATCGGTATCAAGTGTTCCAGCTGAAACATTTATTATTTGTCTTGTTACATTATTTATAGAATTTCCAACTGAAAATGCTCCTGATGTTGAAACCCAAGATGACATCAATTTATTTATTTCTATTTTTTTCTCTTATTAATTTCATTATCTTTTTCAGTTAATTGTTTATCTTTTTCTATTTTTTTCTAATTCAAGTGTTTTCTTTTCTTCCTCAGTTACTGTTTTTATCGTCAATTTTTTTAACAATTTCTAAAAAAATTGATTATATAAAAGTAGATTTAGTAACTTTTTAAATCTTCAATTTCCTTACCTAATGTATTAAATTTTTTTCTAGATTAGAACCCTAATACTTTTTTCTTTATTAAAAATCTTTTATCATTAGGATTATAACCTAAAAACATCAGATTCAATATTAGATAATGAATTTGACCCAATAGCAATACCACCTAAAGAATTTGAAACCGAATATTTACCTATACTAACACTTTCATCTTTTTATCGCTTCAGAACTATTTCCTAAAGAAATAGAATTAATTCCAACACTTGATGAATTTACACCAATAGCCATTGATAAATCCCCATAAGCCTTTTGAAACATTTCCTATTGCAATAGAACTTACACCATAACTTTCTGAAGCAGCCCCAATAGCCATCGTTTGATAACCATAAGCTCTTGCATGCGGTCCTAACGCTGTACTGTGTTCATATTTTACACTTTCTTGAGGATTATTAGTAAGATAAGTTCCTCTAATAACAGTATGTGTTCCAACTACACCCGTATCAAAAAAATTGGAGATACATCCGGTTTTTTTAATAGGTTTACCTACATAAGCACCTATACCTATAGCTATAGAATAATTTGCATTTTCTCTTATTAATGCATTTTCTCCTATTACAAGCCCACTCTCAGAATTAGATTCAGATTTAACACCAATAACAAATGAATATTCCTTATTTGCTTTAGTTAAAGGTCCTATAGCTATTGTATTTTTTTCATTTTGGCATTTGACTTACTACCAAATGATATGGAACTTTCTCCTTCAGCATTAGCTTCATATCCAATTGCTGTTGATAAATTATTATTACCAGTTTTTGCTTGTAACCCTATTGAAATTCCTCCTAAAGAATCACTCTTTGAACCACTTCCTATTACTATACTATAATTTCCATTTGCAGCAGTACCATTTGTACCTATAGCTAAACTGAAATCACCTTTAGAGTTAACACCAACTGCACCTATTGCCACACTATTTTTTTACCACTTGATTCTATTTTTAGCTGAACCTAATGCTACACTATTTCGATCCAAGTGTTTTTAACAAATAGTGTTCCTATTGCTAAACTTTGGTCAGAAACAGCTTTAACATCATAAGAACCCTATTGAAATACTATTTTTACCTTCTGTTACAACTTTTTACTGCCCCTATTGCTAAACTTTTGTGAACCTTTTGTTAGAACACCAGAAGTCCCTATTGCTATACTATTTTTCTTTTAGAAACACTACTACCATTACCTATTGCAATAGATCGATCTGAACCTTCAAGAACATTTGCACCACTTCCAATAGCAATAGCTCTATCACTTTTTTTCAACTTTAGAACCCCAACCTAAAGCTATTGACCCTTGTTCATTTTTAGAGATTATTCTAGCTTGATCTCCTATTGCTATATTATATGCTCCTTCTGCTGTATTATTGTTATAATTTGTAGTATTCTCTGTTTCATTAGCAGTAGATGACCCATTGGAAATAGAAACAAAATGTAGTTTGGCTTTTTCTAATTTCACAACTTTTTTTCTTCCAATTCTTTTTATTTTTATTTAACTTTTTCAATTGGGTCTGCTGTATCATCAGCTTTAAGACTAACTCCTACAAGCAATAAAGCTAATACTAATAAAAATCTTTTTTTCTAAACATAATATATATATATATATATATATATACCCAAGTATATATATAATATATACTTCCTCCTTTTTATTTAAAAATTTATTTCTAATAAATTATACCTCAAAAAAATTAAATTATACAAATTAATTATTAAAAACTATATTTTCTACTTCTTCATATCTTTTTACATAATGAATTTTTAATTCTTTTTAAAAACTTCATCTGTAAGCTCTACTGTATCACCTTTATTATCATAAGGTAATATAATTTCTCTTATACCCTATTCTATGAGCCCCTAAAACTTTTTCTTTTATTCCACCAACTGGAAGTACATCACCTGTTATTGTAATTTCTCCTGTCATCGCTATATCTTGTCTTACTTTTTCTTTCTGATAATACAGAAACTATAGCTGTTGTAATTGTTATACCTGCTGATGGTCCATCTTTAGGGTGTAGCTCCTTCTGGAAAATGTAAATGAATATCATATTTAGTATAGAAATCATCAATATTAATTCCTAACTTATCACTATTTGCTCTAACATAAGTATAGGCAACTTGTGTTGATTCTTTCATTACATCACCCAATTTACCTGTAAATTGAAATAAGCCTTTACCTTTCATTTTTTACAGCTTCAACATCAAGTGTTGTCCCTCCAACTACAGTCCATGCTAATCCTTTAACAACTCCAAGCTTTTGAAAATCTTATCTACCATTTTATCTTTTTAAATTTTTCAGGTCCCAAAAATTTAGATAAATTTTTATATTTATACTAAATTTAGCATCAGGTGTTTCAAGTTTTTTTGTCTTGCTATCTTTCTAAATATTTTTAACTATTTCTCTTTTTAAATTTCTAACTCCTGCCTCGCTTGTATATTTATTTATAATATCAAGCAATACATTATCTGAAAGTCTAACATCATTTATACTTGTTTCAATCTTAGCTTGTTTCACTAAATAATTTTTTTAGCAATATGTAATTTTTTTCTTGTATAGTATATGAATCTATATATATAACTTCCATTCTATCTAATAATGGTCTTGGAATAGTTGATAAATCATTGGCAGTACATATAAAGAATGCATCAGATAAATCATATTCAAAAATCTATATAATTATCTTTAAATGTTTTTATTTTTGAGCTGGATCTAATACTTCAAGTAATGCTGATGCTGGATCTCCTTTAAAATCAGATGATAATTTATCTATTTCATCTAATAATATTACAGGATTACTAACTTTAACTTTCTTTAAAGCCTCTATTATTCTACCAGGCATAGCTCCTATATATGTTCTTCTATGTCCTCTAATTTCTGATTCATCGTGAACTCCACCTAATGAAATTCTTTCAAATTCTCTATTCATAGCATTTGCAATAGACTTCCCAAGTGAAGTTTTTACCAACACCTGGTGGCCCCACAAGACATATTATATTAGGAGCTTTTTTTATCATTATCTTTATTTAATTGACTAACAGCTAAATTTTCAAGTATAGTATCTTTAACTTGTTTTAACCCAAAATGTTCATCATTTAATATTTTTTTCTGCTTTTAAATATATCTATATTTTTTAATTTCTTCTCTTTCCCACGGAACTTCTAAAACACTTTCTATGTACGATCTAATAACACCTGCTTCTGCTGACATATCATTTAATTTTTTTAAGTCTAGATAATTCTTTATTTAATTTTTTTCTTTTTAATTCTTTAGGTAAATCTCTTTTTGTTATTGAATCATATAGTTCATTAACTTCTTCTTCCATATCATTTTCATCAAGTTCTGAATACAGACCTTTTATTTTTTTCTCTAATATAGTATTGTTTTTTTGATTTTCTTCTATATTTTTTTCTTAACTCTATCTTCTACAGATTTATCTATTTTATTAAATTCACGTATCACTTTTTATCGCATTTGATAATATTTTTAAACATATCATCAATATCATTGGCTTCAAGTATTTTTACCCCTATCTTCTTCACTTAAATCTAAAGTTGTAGCTAATGTATATATCATTATATCAAATGGATTTATTTCAAATATAGCTCTCAATATATCTTCAGGTAAAGAATTTTTTTATTATTTTGATTTACTTCTTCTACCACCTTTTTCCAAATACATTCTATATTTTTCATTTTTTAGTTTTAAGATTTTTCTACTGGATATAGCTCATATTCCGCACTAAAATACCCTGTTTGATGTAAACCAAATATATCTTTTTATTTTTTACCCTATCTATTCCTTCTATCAATACCCTTAAATTTCCATCAGGCAATTTAATTATTTGAATAATTTTAGCAACTACCCCAACTTCATTTATATCTTCATATCCCTCAATTTCTTCATTTTTTTGAATCTTTTTGTATAGATAATATAATATTACCTTCATATTTTTTTCCATAGATTCATCTATTGCTATTTTTAGAAAAATCTCTTCCAACTATAATAGGTATAACTGCTTGTGGATAAAAATAGTATTTCTCTTGTTGGAATAAAAGGAAGAAATTTTTCTTTTTTGCCATTAATTTTTCCTTTCTTTCTTCACTTTTTAATAAAAATTTTCATTTTTTTCTTTAATTAATTCTTTAGTAACAACTACTTTTTCAACATTTTCTTGTGATGGTATTTCATACATCAAATCCATCATAGTATTTTTCTATTATACTTCTTAACCCTCTAGCTCCTATTTTTTTCTCTTAAGTGCAAGTTCTGCTATTTCATCTATAGCATCTTCTTCAAATTCAAGATTAACATTTTTCAAGTTCAAAATATTTCTTATATTGCTTTACAATAGCATTTTTTTAGGTTTAGTTAATATAGACTTAAGAGCTTCCTTTATTCAACTCAGATAAAGCTGTAATTACTGGTAATCTACCTATAAGTTCAGGAATTATACCAAACTTTCTAATATCTTCAGGTAATACATGTTCAAATATACTCATATCATCTAGTTCTGTTTTTATCATTTTTAATCCAAAACCTATTTGTTTTTTTATTAAGTCTTGATTTTATTTTTATTTTTCAAGTCCGGCAAAAGCACCACCTACTATAAATAAAATATTAGTTGTATCTATTTCTATCATTTCTTGATTAGGATGTTTTCTTCCACCTTGTGGAGGTACACTAGAAACTGTTCCTTCTATTATTTTTTTAATAATGCTTGTTGAACTCCTTCTCCAGATACATCACGAGTAATAGATGTATTTTTCTGATTTTCTTGCAATTTTATCTATTTCATCTATATATATTATTCCTCTTTTGTGCAAGTTCTATATCATAATCAGCAGCTTTTTATTAGTTTTAATAATACATTTTCTACATCATCACCAACATATCCTGCTTCTGTAACTGTTGTTGCATCAGCTATCGCTAAAGGAACATTTAATATTTTTTTGCTAATGTTTGTGCTAATAATGTTTTTACCTGAACCTGTTGGTCCTATTAAAAAGAATATTAGATTTTTTGCATTTCTATTTCATCATTATCTATCATATTTATTCTTTTTAAAATGATTATATACAGCAACTGAAAGTACTTTTTTTGCACTTTCTTGTCCTATTATGTATTCATCTAATTTTTGCTTTTATTTCTTTTCGGTTTTTAATAAAGTATAATCAAATCTCTTTTTCTTCTTCATCTTCAGATTCCAAATATTCTTCACGTTGAGTTATACACTCATCACATATAAAAAGCTGTCATATCATCATTAGAATATAGAGTTAAAACCTCTTCTTCATTTTTTTCCCACAAAATGAGCATGTTTTTAATTCTTCTATCATATCATTACTCCAATACACTATCAACTAGACCATATTCTTTAGCTTCACTTGCATCCAAATAATTATCACGTTCTGTATCAGCTATAACTTTATCATAATCTTGACCAGTATTTTTTTAGCTAATATAGTTGCTAGTTTTTTTCTTAATTTTTATAATATTTTCTGCAACAATTTGTATATCTGTTGCTTGTCCTCTTGCTCCTCCTAATGGTTGATGTATCATAATTTCAGCATTAGGTAGGGCATATCTTTTCCCTTTTGTCCCTGAAGATAATAGAAAAGCTCCCATACTTGCAGCCATCCCTATACATACAGTTGCAACATCACAAGATATATGATTCATTGTATCATATATACCAAGTCCTGCCGTTACTTGTCCTCCTGGTGAATTTATATACATTGTTATATCTTTTTCTTTATCTTGTGCATTTAGAAATAGCAATTGAGCTATTATAGCATTTGCCATTTCTGTATTTATTTCTCCACTTAAAAAAATATTATTCTATCTTTTAAAAAGTCTTGAATATATGTCATAACTTCTTTCTCCTTGACCTTCATTTTTCTATAACATAAGGTAATAAAGACATTTTTTTCCTCCATTCTTTATAACGAAAAACTAGACACAGGGTCTAGTTTTCTATAATTAATTATTTTCTAATAAGAATTCATTTATTCTTCCAAAGAATAATTGAGAATTTATTCTTCCAATATATCTTCCTAATTCCCCTGATTTTTTTCAAGTTCTGATTTAATTGTTTCACATCCATTCCATACATTGAAGCTATATTTTTTTAATTCATTTTCTATATCTTCATCACTTACTTTGATATCTTCTGTTTCTCCAATTTTTAGATAATACAAAGCTAGTTTTGATTCCTTTTTATAGCATTTTGTTCTTAAATCTTCTCTCATTTTTTTCAATAGTTTGACCTGTCATACTTAAATATGATTCTAAGTTCATTCCTTGCATTTGTAATTGTTGAACAAATTGAGCTATATTTGCATCTATATCTTGTTCAACTAATATTTCTGGAACTTCTATATTAACACCATCAACTATTTTTTCAACAATTTTACTTAATTTTACATTTTTTTAGCTTGATTTTCTTTTTCTACTAATAAGTTTGCACGTACATTAGTTTTTTAAATCTTCAAGTGTATCTGCCCCATTTTTCTTTAGCAAAATCATCATTTAATTCAGGTAATACTATTTCTTCTAAAGAATTTAATTTAACTTTTAAATACTGCTGGTTTACCTTTTTAAATTTTTCTGCATGATATTCTTCAGGGAATTTAACATTTACTTCAAATTCTTCTCCTACTTTGTGTCCAATAATTTGTTCTTCAAAAATTATCTATAAATGTTTTTAGAACCTAATTCTAATTTATGTCCTTGTGCTTTTTCCACCTTCAAATGCAACACCATCTATAAATCCTTCAAAATCTATATTAGCTATATCTCCATTTTTAGCTTCTTCTCTTGTTGTTTTTTTCATATTTTTTTAGCTCTTGAAAGCATTCTATCTAATTGAGCTGAAACATCTTCATCACTTACTTCAGCTTTTTCTAATTCTACATTTAATCCTTTATATTCAGGTAAATCAAATTCAGGGAATACTGCAACTTTCAAGTTAACTTTTAAACTATCTTTTTCTAATTTTTAAATCTGTGATTTGTAATTCACTTACAGGTTTAAATGATTTATCTTTTAATACTTCAGCATATTCTTCTCTTATTACTCTATTTAATATTTCATCTCTTATATCATCAGCAAATGTTTTTTTCTATAACATCTTCAGGTACATGTCCTTTTCTAAATCCATCAACTTTAACATTTTTTTGAATTTTTGCTAATACTTCTTTTCTTAATTTAGCAAATTCCTCTCCATCTTTTACTATTTCAAATGCAACTTCTGATCCATTTAATATTTCTTTTTTTCATTTTTTCCTCCTATTTAATATCTTTTTAATTTTTATTCTTATTGTTTTTTACTTACTAACTCAGGTGTATATATTATTTTATAGGATTTATTAATTTTTTTCAAGTCTAATTTATCAACTAAATTATACCCTAAAACATTAAATTCTTTTTCCATTCTTATATACACTTGCTTTTAAAATGATTATTATCTACTCCAAATTTAAATACATTTTTTTAAACACTATATCTTCATCATAAAAATTAGGTTCACTATTTGAAAGACCAAAAAGGTCCCTAAAGTTTGTATTTCTTTCACTTTTTTTACACTAATTTCTTTTTAAGCTTTACTTTTTTTATCTATTACTATTTCATGATTTTTTTCTTATTTTTACTAAGATTAATTAACCCATTTTTTTCATTTTTTTCTTTTTTTATTAAATTTAAATTTTTTTCTTGGTTATAAGAAAACCAGCTGCTAAATCATGACCTCCAAAAATTTATATAATATTCTGAAAAATTTAGTTATGAAATCATATATATTAGAATCTCCAATACTTCTGCATGAACCTTTACAGTAATCTCCTTCTATTGATATCAATATTACAGGAACATGAAATTCAAGTGCAAGTCGTGAAGCAAGTGAACCCATAGTTACAATATTTTCATCATTTATTTCATAATATATATATTTAATTTTATCTCTATATAGCTTAAATCTATTAGATATTTTTTTCGAATACCTGATTTTCATATTTTTTCTTTCTTTATTATACTCATACATTTCGTTAATAGTTTTTAGTACATCTTCTTCTGATTCTAATGTTAAAAAAACTTAATATTTTTAGTAGGATCATTTAACTTACCAAAAAGCATTAATTAATGGTGCTATTCTATAACTAACATCACTTATAGTAATATATTCAGGATTTATTTTTAAAATTTTTCAAAAAATTAAACTTAATGCTTTTAACTTTTGAATTTATAAAAGTTTTTTTAAACCTCTTTTTATTAAAAAAATCTATTTTCATCTACACATTCCATAACATCTGCAATTGTAGCTAGTGCAACTAATTCACAATATTCATAGATTTCTGACATTTCTCTATTTCCTAAAGTATAGTATATAGCTTGAACTAATTTAAATACTACACCAGAACCTGAAAGTTCTTTTAAAAAGGATAATTAGGTGATTTTTTTAGGATTTAACTCTAAAACTTCCTTATATTTTTTCATTTAAATGGTAATCTGTAATTACTACATCTATACCTTTTTTCTTTTATCAAATTAATGTCTTCTTCACTACCAAATGAATTATCTACAGATATTACAAGAGAAAAAAATCTCCACTTGATATTTTTTTAAAAAAATCATCATTTAATGAATATTTCAATATAGATTTAGGAGAAATATATATATCATTTTTTTAATATTTAATTTAGTTAAAATTTTTTTGATAAATATATAGAACCTGAAACACCATCTATATCATAATCTCCAAATATTAATATACCTTTATCATTATTCATTAATTTAAGTATCAAATTTACTATTTCTCTCATATTTTCTAAAAAGAAATGGATCATTAAGATGTTTATAACTTAAATTTAAATAATTATATACTTCTTCCTTAGTTGTAATATTTTTATTTAATAATAAAGTGGTCATTATATCATCTCTTTTTAAATTCATCTTTTTTCATTAAGATAATCAATATCGTGTGAAATAATTCTCCATATCATAATTCTTACCCGTCTATATCTTCTTTATTACTTAAATTCTCTTTAAGTAATTTTGAAATTTTAATACTATATTCAATCGTATCATCTAAATGCACTCTAACTTCAGGTGTATATCTAATTTGTAAGTTATCCCCTATTTTTTTCTAAAAATCCTTTAAGTTTTTTCAAGTTCTTGCAACAACTTATCTTTATTAATATTTTTCTTTATAATCTAATACAGAAAATATGACATCAGCATATCTAGCATCACTTGATAAACTTACATTTTTTTAACTGTAACTAAGTTCTTTATTTTTTTCGTTTTTAACCTCAAATAATATAGCAGTCCCTATTATTCTTGAAACTTCTTTTTCTAGACCTTTTCTTCTTCTATCATTCATAATATCACCCTATCTTACTATTTGCTCAAGTACATATGCTTCAATTATATCTCCAACTTTTTATATCATTAAAGTCTTTAAATGAAATTCCGCAATCTTGACCAAGTAATACTTCTTTTTACATCATCTTTATATCTCTTAAGAGCTGCAATTTCACCATCAAATATTATTATTCCATCACGTAATAATCTTATCTTAGATGAACGCATAACTTTACCTTCTACAACTAATGCTCCAGCAACATTACCTACATTTGAAATCTTAAATACTTCTTTAACTTCAAGTCTTCCATTATATATTTCTTTAAATTCAGGATCAACATTCCTTTAATAGCTTTTTTTCAAGGTCTTCTGTAACATGATATATTACATTATAGTTTCTAATTTCTACTTCTGATTTTTTTCAGATTCAGTTCTTGCACTATTTGTCGGTCTTACATTAAATGCTATAATTATTGCATTTGAAGCTGCAGCTAACATTACATCTCCTTCAGTAACTGCCCCAGCACTAGCTTGTATTATATTAATATTAACTTGCTCTGTAGAAAGTTTAGATAAAGATTCTTTAAAGTGCTTCAACAGATCCCTTTAGAATCAGCTCTTATAATACACTTAAGTTCTTTTAATTGTTGTTCTTCCAATTCCTTAGATAAACTTTCAAGTGATATATGTTTCTTTTTATTAAGTTCATTATTTTTTTAACTTCATTCTTAAAGTCTTCAACAATTTTCTTAGCTTGTTTATCATTATTTTACACAATAAAGCATATCTCCAGCTTCTGGTATTTCATTAAATCCTGTAATTTCAACTGGTTGAGATGGACCTGCTTTTAACTATTTTATTACCTCTATCATCTAACATACTACGAACTCTACCATGTGTTCCACCTGATACAAATATATCTCCAATTTTTAATTCTCCTTCTTGAATAAGGATATCAGCAACTGGTCCCATTTGAACATCAAGTCTTGATTCTACAACAACAGCTTTTGCCCTCTTCTTAGAATTTGATTTAAGTTCCATAATATCTGCAGTAAGTAATATTGTTTCTAATAAACTTTCTAAATTTAATTTTTTTGCTTAGCTGAAATTTCTACCATTTCAGTATCTCCACCCCATTCTGGTGAAATTAAACCGTATTCTAATAATTCTTGTTTTACTTTTATTAGAATTTGCTCCTGGTTTATCTATCTTATTTATCGCAACTATTATTGGAATATTAGCTTCTTTAGCATGTGATATTGCTTCTATAGTTTGAGGTTTAACACCATCATCGGCTGCAACTATCAATATTGCTATATCTGTAATATTTGCCCCTCTAACACGCATTTCTGTAAACGCCTCATGACCTGGAGTATCAATGAAAGTAATTTTTCTATTATTCCATAACACTTGATAAGCTCCTATTCTTTGAGTAATTCCTCCAGCTTCTCCTTCTATTACATTAGTATGACGAAGAGCATCTAAAAGTGAAGTTTTTCCATGATCAACGTGACCCATTATTGTTATAACAGGTGCTCTTTCTGATAAATCTTCTTCTCTATCTTCAATTTCTAATTCATACTTATCTCCATAAGATAACTCTACTACTTCTTCTTTTCAACTATTACATTATATTCAAGAGCTACTTCTTCTGCTTCTTCTATAGTTAATATAGCATTAGCAGTCAACATTTTTCCCTTGAAGGAAGAATTTTTTTACTATATCTGAAGAATTAATTCCTAATTTTTTTCAGACAAATCTTTAATAGAAATTTCTTGAGGTAGTACTACTATTCCAACTCCACCTTCTTCATCTCTTATTACTTCAGATTTAATGGTTTTTATCTTTTTTTCTTAACCTTTTTCTTTTCTTCTTTTCTAAAAGTCTTGTCTTAATTCCTTTAATCTTCTTTCTTCTTCTTTAGCTTTTTTCTCATTTTCATATTTTTTTCTTATCAAATTTAGATTTAACTTTTCCAGTATTCTTATTCTTTGTTTCACTTTTCAAGAGTAGGTATTTCTAACGAAACTTCTTTATTGTTGTTATTAACATCTTTTCTTGGGCGTCTATCATCTTTAAAGTTTCTTTCTCTATTACCATTTTCATTATTTCTAAAGTTATTTTTTTCTATCAGAGTTAAACTCTCTCTTACCTTCTTCTCTATTATCTCTATTAAATGGTCTTCTTTCTCTATTACCATTTTCATTATTTCTAAAGTTATTTTTTCTATCAGAGTTAAATTCTCTCTTACCTTCTTCTCATTATCTTTATTAAACGGTCTTCTTTCTCTATTACCATTTTCATTATTTCTAAAAGTTATTTTTTTCTATCAGAGTTAAATTCTCTCTACCTTCTTCTCTATTATCTTTATTAAATGGTCTTCTTTCTCTATTACCATTTTTCATTATTTCTAAAAGTTATTTTTTTCTATCAGAATTAAATTCTCTCTTACCTTCTTCTCTATTATCTTTATTAAATGATTTATTATTTTTATTCTTAAATGTTAATTTTTTTCTGCAATAACTTCTTCACTATGATTATTATTTTTGTTCTTTTTTTCTTCAACCTTTGGCTTAGGATTTAATTTATCCTTTATATCCATAACATCAGTTTCTTCTAATACAGAAAGATTAGCTTTTTTCATAACCATAACTTTTGATTTTTCTCTACCAATTCTTTTGTTGGTATACCTAACTCTTTTGCTAATTCATAAACTCTCATCTATCCACCTCCATTTTATTTAAAAATTCCTCTTACAACTTTTTTTGTTCTTATTCCTATTACAGTTACATTACTTGAAAAATTGCTTTTCAAAGAACTCTGTTTACTTATAAAAAAATTATTTTTTGTATTATTTATTTTTTGCATTCTTTTTAATCTATTTATTTGTTTTGAGTTAAGATCAGACGGTACAACTAATAATTGTACTGTTTTATCTTTCATCCCTCAACATTATCCTCAACTCCATATACTAAATATTCTGATAATTTTAATTCTTCTAAAAATATTTATTAAAATTTCATCATTATCTTTTTTTATTTGAAGTTGAATTTATATATTTAAGTGCCTTTTTCTGCACTTTCTAAATTAATCTTATATTTCTTAAAAAAACTTTTGAAATACCTCTATATCATTTTTTTAATATATATTCCTCTATGTTGAATATTTTTGTTTTTTCATCAAATATATATTCACCACTATTAGTTTCAATAAATTTCAAAAGTTTAGATTTTTCATCATTAGCTCGTGTAATTACGCAAGTTCTAACAACAACATTATTCTTGAATTTCTTCTGTTTCAACTTCTCCATATTCATCTACACTCGATTCTATATTTACTCTTAATTTACATAATTTACCTGCTAATTTTTGTATTTACCCCTTTTTACCTATAGCAAGAGTTAATTGACTAGGATCCACTTCAACTTTAGCTATTATTTCTTCATCATTTCTTACTATTTCTACAGAATTTAATTCAGCTGGATAAAAGTGCATTTTTTAACAAATACTCTTAAATCCTCATTCCATTCAACTAATTCTATTTTTTTCACCATTTAATTCATTTAAAATATTATTTATTCTTAAACTATCCTTACCAATACAAGCACCTTTAATATCTAAATTTTTTTATCTTCAGAGTATATCGCAACTTTAGATTTAACTCCACATTCTCTTGATATACCTTTTTATAGTTATTAATCCTTGTTTTTATTTCTGGAACTTCTCTTTCAAGTAATTTAATCAAATATTTATCATCACATCTAGTTAAATCAACTTTAGGATATTTACCATTTGTATCTACAGTTCTAACATAGGCACTAAACTTATCTTCAGCTTTAAATTCATCTGTTGGTAATAATTCTTTTTTTAAGTATAGTTACATCTAAATCATTCATATTAGAATATAGATTCCCATTTGGCTCAACTCTCTTAACAGTTAAATTAACTATTTCATTCTCAACCATTTTTAAATTGTCTTACTACTTCTTCTTTTTTTCTTTTTTCTCTAACATATTGAACTATTATTGATTTAGTTCTTTGAATAGCATTTCTCTTAAATCCATCAGCTTTTTAATTCTATTTTTATAACATCCCCTGATTTTTAGCTCTTTTTTTGATATTCTTTTGCTTCATCTAAAGGTATTTCTAAATCTTTATCATAAAAATTTAACTATATTATCTATAACAGTTTTTTTCAGAATACATTTTTAACAACACCTTTTTCTGTTATATCAACACTAATATTTTCATCGATCATTATAATCCTTTTTATATGCTGCTAAAAGTCCAGCTTTCAATCTTTCAAATAATTCTTCTCTTTTTATCCCTTTTTCTTTTTCTAATTCAATTATTGCATCTAAAAAAATATTGCTGTATCTTTTTTAGATCCCATCTCCTTCCACATCCTCTCTAAAAGTCATATCTGATAAAACAAATGAAAGTCTTGCTTCTTTAATTTTTTTCTAAAGGTATTTCTACAATTTCATCATTCATATTATCTTTAATATACACTACATTTTCTTTAAAATTTTTCAATTCACCTTCAAATCTTTTTTTATTATCAATATTACTTCTTGTTTTTAATATTTATTACTCTACCTAAAAATCTTAAAAAAATCTTTTTCTCTTTTTAACTTTCTTTCAAGACCAGGTGTTGAAACTTCAAGATAAAAATTTATCATCTATCATGTCATCTACAATAGAATCAATCTTTGTACTAAGAGCAACACAATCATCAAGAGTTGTTTCATTTTTAAACTTTCTACATAAACTCTTAAAAAAATTATATCCACCTTCACGTACATACTCAATATCTGCCAGTTCTAAATTTAGATCTTTGCAAATACGGTTCTATCCTTTCTTCAATTAGTTTTAATTTTTTTCTTCCATTATTTCACCTCTATTAAATTTAAAGAGTGGGCTTAACCCACTCTCTTACTTTTTATTTAATTATATCATAATTTTAGATATAATACAAGAATATTTAAAAATTCTTTATCTTCTAAATATTTCAATTCATAATCAGTTAAATATTTTTTTGAATTTATTATAATCATTTCTTATTTTTAGTAGCCGATACATTAACCTTCATTCTTTCTTTATCTATTAAGTGAACATCTAATTCTTGAGAAAAATACTTCCCTGTCTGTAAAAATATTTCAAATAATTTTTCTTTATCCTGTATTTCATTTGTAAATATAGAATTAATATATACATTATTTACTTTAAGCATAGATGTAACTCTATCTGCCCATTCTTTCCAACCATTTGGATAATAATTTATTCCTTCTTCTCTTAAGGTCAATATTTCTATTCTAGGTTCATTTTTAAATTCGTTAAAAATAAAATTAAATCTATCATTTTCAGAAATATATTTAGGTAAAGTTGATTTTTTTAATCAATTCATTATCTCTATTCTTTTTCAAAAACAAATTACAACATAAAGTTTATCAACTAATTCAAGAGCTTGATTTATAAAATTCATATGCCCCTTATGAAAAGGTATAAATTTACCAAATATTATACCTGATTTAAATTTAGAATCTAATTTTTTTATTAATAATATTAATTGTATTTATAAATAAATCATAATCCAAACACATCCCATTTAATACTGAAATTAAACTTTTTAGAATTATAGTAGCCTATTTTTAAGTATATCTCCTAACATTTGACGTCTTAACTTAGAATCTTCACTACCCATCAATCTATTTTTCTATAATATCCGATACAGTATAAGTATATGTTCTAGTATTTTTATCTTTATTATTCAAATATTCTAAAAATATTATATATTATATTTTTTTATCTATATTTTTCAACACCAATATTACCATCTTTATCTGCCTTACTTCTTGATACATGTATATTCACTATATTTTTGTTAATTCTTCTATTTATCTTTTCCCTTATTTTTACCAGTAAAAATCAGGATCAGTAAATATTACAATATTATTATTTTTAGCAAGAGCTTCTATTTGATTAAGTTTCTTATCACTTAAACCTACACTTCCATGAACAGGTATTATAGTTGCATCTATAACTTGTGAAAGATTAGTAACATCATCTTTACCTTCAACTATAATAATATCATCTATCTTTAATTTATTTTCCATATTATTTCTCTAAATCATATGATTTTTAAAATTTCAATTAAATAATCCCAAGTTTCTTTTTTTACACTATCTAGTCCCATTCTTTCATCAGGCGTATGAGCACCAAATATATCTGGTCCAAATGAAATAACATCTAAATCGTGCATTTTACTAACAAATAAACCGCATTCAAGACCTGCATGTATAGCTTTAATTTCTATTTCTTTACCATATTTATCTTTATACACTTTTTCACTTAATTTTTCTTAAACTAGAATCTTCTCTATATTCCCAAGGATAAAATGAAGGAACTTTTTCTCCGTAAGTTTCATATTTTTTTCACCTAATTTAATTAAATAATCTTGAAGTTCATCTAATTCTTTAATTTTTGAACTTCTAATAAAGAATTTATTCTAAATACTTTTTTTCATTTCCTTCAATTTCTGTTTTTAAGAACACCAAAATTAAGAGAAGTTTGAACTAATCCTTTAATTTCTTTACTCATAGTTCTTACTCCATGAGGAAACTCATTATATAAGGCTATTAACTTTTTAGTATCTCTTGTAGAAATTTTTTTCTTAAATCTTTTCTTTCAACTTCGATTAACGAATATTTAAGATCTGGTTCATTTTTAAATTCATCTTTTTTAAAGACATGTATAATTCTAACACTTCATTTATATCTTTTAAATCAACTTTTGTAGCTATAATAGCATGCGCTTCTCTAGGAATAGCATTATCTTTTATTTCCACCATCAATTTCTATTAATTCAAAAATCATATTTTTATATTTAAATGTTTTTAATGCTTCTGATAATATTTTTAATAGAGTTTCCTAAATTTAAATGAATTTCTGCTCCAGAATGACCTCCTTGAAGACCCTAAAATTTCAATTAAATAAACTTTATCTTCTTTATCTAAATTTAAAGTTTCAACTTTACTTTTAACTTAATTGTTGCTCCACCTGCACTACTAACATATATTTTTCCCAACTTCTTCAGTATCTAAATTTATCATTTTTTTACCTTCAAGTAAACTCATATCTAAATTTTTGAGCACCCTGTCATAGAAACTTCTTCATCAGTTGTTATAAGGATTTCAAGTTTTGGATGTTTTATATCATCTGAATCAAGTATAGCAAGTCCATAAGCAATGGCTATACCATTATCTGCTCCTAGTGTAGTCCCTTTTTGCTTTTTAAATAACCATCTTCAATTTTTTTAATTTAATACCTTCTTTTTTTCAAAATCAAAATCTACGTCCTTATTTTTTTCCCAAACCATATCCATATGTCCCTGAAGTATTAAAAGGAGCATATTTTTTTCATAACCTTTTGTAGCTTCTTTTTTTATTATTACATTATTAACAGAATCTTGATAGACTTCTAAATTTCTATCTTTCGCAAATTTAACTAACCAATCACTTATTTGTTTTTTTCCTTACTAGAACCTCTAGGAATTTTTTTGATATTTCTTCAAAAACCTAAAACCTTTTTCTGGGTATATTCCTTTTGTAACTAAATTCATACATTTCACTCCCTATATTATACTATCTAATAATTCTTCTAAATATCTTCTTTCTTCTTGATTTAAATCTATATTATTTTTTAATTTTTTTCAAAATAGGATCATCATTGCCTACAATACTTCTCTCAAGAATTTTAATTATTAATTTTTTTATAAAACTCCATTAATACTCCTATAAAAAAATATTTTTATATTTATCTTTTAATTTTAAAACTCTATCAGTTTTAAATTTACCCATACCCTTTATACTGTATATATCATCATAATTAGCATTAAATATATCGTTTTAAAGTTTTTAAACTTTTCAACTATATTTTCTACATCTTTTTTTAGTTAATTTATTTACTTCACTTAATATTCTATAACCTTTAGGTGATATATTTTCATCTATCATTCTTTGTTTTTAAATCATATCCTAATATTTTTTTGCCATTTTTAGCATCATCTCTTATTTCATCTTTTTCAAGTTCCATTAAAACATTAAAAACATGTTCCACATTTTTTTATATCATTTTGCTACATAGTCTTTAACAAAATTATTAAATGCAGTTTTTGATTAGCCATTATTTCATAATGTTGTAGTTCTAAAAGTCTACCTTCATTCCCTAATTCCATTATGTATTGTTTAATTTCTTTATCCATAGTAAACATTAAATAAAAAAATATCTAAGCCCATCTAAAACTTCTTCTAATATTACAGTATTTTTCTATTTCTGATTCAAATAAATCATCTAAATATTTATTAACAGAAATAGCATACTTTTTCAAGAGACATAATAGCTTGTGATGACTTAATCAAAAGATCTCCTATAAGGTCTAACGTATATTTAAACTTACCTTTAAAAACTGTGACCCTTTTTTTCTTCTTTTCAGATATTGTAATAACTAATTTATTAGTTATTTTGTGCCATTCTATGTGCTGTTCTGTGTCTCGTCCCACTTTTCATCTGTAAATACTTCTTTATTTGGTTGTAATTGAATATTTGCACCGTATATAGTTTTAAGATCTTCTGATATTAATACAGCACCATCCATCTTAGCTAGTTCATATACTTTTTTGAGGAGAAAAAAATTTGTATGTAAATCAAATCCAGCATCTACAAATTTTTTTCTATATCTTCTAATGAACTAAATACTAAAAAGTCCACCAAGTGAAGCTTCTTGTATTCTTTTCTATTGCCATTCTTAAAGGTTGACCTGGTGCAATTAACTTAAAATATACTTTCCTTAATTTTATCACTTTCTTTTTTTAGGCATTATCTCACAACCTTTCTGATAATTCATTTATATTATTAATATAGTTTAATTTTAACTTAGTTTCAAAAATTTTTCAAGTTCTAAACTATGAGCCTTAGGTAAATATACACCTGAAAAACCCTAATTTTTTTCTAACTCTTTAATTCTTTTTCTTTATAAACGAAACTTTTCTTAACTCTCCTCTTAAACCAATTTCACCAATCGCAGCTATCTTTTTGACTAATATATATTCCTTTAACAGTAGATAACAAAGATAAAACTATAGCTAAATCTGCAGCTGTATCATCTATCTCTAACCCACCAGGTATATTTATATATACATCATCTGATAAAAGATCCATATCAAATAATTTAGACATTACCGCTATTAATATTTCTATCCTATTTTTTATCATACCCATTAACTATTCTTTTTAGGTATTCCGAATTTTATATGATTAGATAATGTCTGTATTTCAAATAACATAACACGACTTCCTTCAATAGAACTAGTTATTATGCTTCCCACATTTTTTTCTTCTCTTTCAGATATAAAGAATTCAGATGTATTTTTTTAATCTCATTTATACCATCTTCACGCATTTCAAAAAAATTGAAATTTCATTAGTTGAACCATATCTATTTTTTTAGTACTTCTTACTATTCTATAAAAATTATTTTTCATCACCTTCAAATGATAAAACAGCATCTACCATATGTTCTAATAACTTAGGACCTGCAAGTTTCCCATCTTTAGTAACATGACCTACTATATAAAAAGAAATATCATTAGTTTTAGCTATATCTATCAATTTAATACTACAATCCCTAATTTGACTAACACTACCTGGAACTGAATTAGTAGCTTCAGAAAATATAGTTTGTATAGAATCTATAATTACAATTTTAGGTTTCTCTTTAATAATTGTTTCTTCTATAATTTCAAGAGAAGATTCACTTAAAAGATAAAGTTCATTAGAATTAACATTAATCCTCATAGCTCTCTCTTTAATTTGTTTACTTGATTCTTCTCCAGATATATATAAAACTTTAGATTTTTTTAGCATATTCATTTGATAATTGTAACAGAAATGTTGATTTTTCCTATACCTGGATTACCTGTTATTAAAAACAACTTCTCCATGAGTAAGTCCTCCACCTAAAACTCTATCAAATTCTTCATATTTAGTTTTTGTCCTAAAAATCTTTTTTTCAAATTTAATTTCATTTATTTTTAATAGGTTTTTGAGCTTCTTTTTTTAAACTTGTTGTAGATATTTTTAAATTCAAATTCTTCATCAATAGTTCCCCAAGAATCACAATTTGGACATTTACCCATCCATTTAGATGTAATAAATCCACAATCACTACAAACATATTTAATTTTTCTTTTTTTCTGCCATTTATATCATCTGCTCTTTTTTTCTATATCACTTATAATTACTTCCGGTATAAACTGTTGAAGATTACCCTTATTTAAGGCAATTTCTTTTTACAATACTTGAACTTAAATAAAGATACTTTCTTGAAGCCGTTAAAAATATAGTTTCAAAATTACTATTAGTTAAACTTTTATTAACTAAATTAATTTGAAGTTCATATTCATAATCAGATACCGCTCTTAACCCTCTTACAAGTATATCTATATTTTCTTTTTCTATATAATCAACTAAAAAGTCCTGAAAATTGTACTACCTCAGCATTTTTTTATCCCTTCACTTTCAAGAACTTTTTTTATTAAATTTACTCTTTCATCTATATCAAACCATTGATTTTTTAGATGAATTTATAAAAAAACCCCTATTATAACCTTTATTAAATAAACTAGATATTCTTTTTATTATATCTAAATGGCCCTTAGTTATTGGATCAAAACTTCCAGGATATATTACCTTTTTATCCATTTATTCTCCTTTTATATTTTTCAATAGCAATTTTTAGCTGCTAACTTCTCTGCAGATTTTTACTTTTTAGCTGTAGATAAACCATATATTTTATCACCAATCTTTACAGATATTTCAAAACGTTTATCGTGATCTGGTCCACTTTTCAGAAACTAACTCATATACAGGTATTGTTTTTATACTTCATTTGAGTTAATTCTTGTAATTCTGTTTTTATAATCTAAAACACCTTCTATTTCGATCTAAATTTTTCAGCTTTTTTTCTATCAATAATTTCAAAAAAATATAGACTTTGTAGTTTCAAAATCTGTGTCTTCAAACACGGCACCTACTAAAGCTTCAAAAAAACATCACCTAAAAATAGAATTTCTTTTCTCTACCACCACTATTTATTTCTCCATTACTCAAAAAAATATATTTACCTAATTCTAAATCACGAGCTATAGTTGCAAATACAGCTTCACTTATTATTTGACTTTTTATTTTAGATAATTCTCCTTCATTCCGTTTATAATGCCTTTTATATATATATTCCGTAGTCATTAAATTCATAACAGAATCACCTAAAAACTCAAGTCTTTCATTATCTTTAGCATTTGGATAAGAATGTTCATTTATATATGATCTATGAGTAAAAGCTTCATATAGTAATTTAATATTTTTTTGAATTTATAGCCTATTTTTTTCCTGTAATTCCAAAAATTTATCATTATTATTCATTTTTTTATCCTTTCTTAATCTTAATTAATTCTACTATATCTCCTACTTTAACTATTTTTTTAATTCTTCTTTATCTATAGTAACTTCATACTTTTTCTTCAAAAACTTGATGCAAGCTCCATTAAATCTAATGAATCTGCTCCTAAATCTTCAACAAACTTTTGATTCTAAAGTAATTTCTTCTCTCTCAACATCTAATTGTTCTATTATTAATTCTTTTTATTTCTTCTAACATAAATTTTCCTTTCTTTTTTTATGATATTATACCATAAATAAAACCTTAAAAATCAATTCATTAAATTTTTTTATTAAAAATAAAAAAATATACACCTTTTTATGAAAAGTGTATATCATTTAAATTTTTAAGGTGTTTTTTGCTTCAAAGTATAATTTTTTTCATATTCTTTAGCTGATTTAGTCCATGAATTATCTATATTCATATTTCTTTTTAACCAATTTATTCCATATATCTTTTCTATCATAATATACATATTCTGCATATCTTATTGTGTATAACATATCATCTGCATTAAAATTTAAAAAGCTGAATCCATTACCTTCATCATTTTCAAAATTATATGCTTTTTACACTATCTCTCAAACCTCCAGTTTCTCTTACTAAAGGAATTGTTCCATAACGCATTGCTATCATTTGAGATAAGCCACAAGGCTCATATCTTGAAGGCATTAAAAATAAATCTGAACCAGCATATATTAAATTAGCAACTTCTTCAGAATAACCTATATATGCTTTTAAATTTATTTGGATACTGATATTCAAGATATCTATAATAATCTTCATATTCTTTTGACCCAGAACCTAAAAATATAACTTGAACAGAATCATGCTTTCAATATTTCTTCTATTCTAGCACTTACTATATCTAATCCCTTACCTTCAACTAATCTTGAAACAAGACCTATTAAAAATATCATCTTTTCAAAATCAAATTTTTTCTTGTAATTTTCTTTTTATTTTCTTTTTCCCATCTAAGTTTTCTATATCAAAAGGAATAACACCTTTTAGTATTCATTGGATTATATAAACTTACATCTATTCCATTTAATATACCATATATATGCTTATATGAAGTAATCCACTCTAACCCTTCTGCAAAATATGGAAAAGCTATTTCTTTTAGCATAACTAGGACTTACTGTATTAACTATATCTGCATAAGAAATACCAATTTCCATAAAATTTAGTCTTTCACTTTCTCTATAATATCCTAATCTATCAAATGAATAATTATTAAATCTTCCTTGATACATCAAATTATGTATAGTATATACTACACGCATATCCCAATAAAATGGATCATTTTTTTCTTATATCTTTCCTTTAAAAAAAATATGCTACTGGTCCAGTTTGCCAATCATTACAATGCAATATATCTGCTTGTATATTTTGTCTTTTCAAAAACATTAAAAACTGCTTCAGAAAAATAAGGCGTATTGATAATCTTCATCTAAATCTCCGTATACTCTACCTCTTTCAAAAATATGTTCTATTTTCTATAAATAAATAGTTTATATTTTCATCTGGATACTTAACTAAATTGATTATTTCACCATTTATTTCTATACTATCTATATATACTATTTTTTTCTAAATATTTTTAATGGAATTTTTATCATATTTAGGCATTATAACCGTAACATCATGACCATTTTTTTAGAAATTTCTTTAGGTAAAGAATACATTACATCTGCAAGTCCTCCTGTTTTTAAAAAAAGGATACACTTCAGATGCTAAATATACTATTTTCATTATTTTTCCCTCTTTTTATTTTTATTGTTTGACCACTTGCTATATGTTGTCCCTCATCAGATATATTAGCATAGGCAAATATTCTAACATTTCTTCCTATAAGTGTACCATCAGCAATATGTGCACCTTTTTCCTATAACACTTATCCCTTTACTCAAAAAGATCTGGTTTTTTTCAATATTAGGAGTATAATTATTCCCATAACCTATTACTGAATTTTTTTCCAATATATACATTTTTTTATCTATAATAACTGTTTCAAGATGAGTATTTTCATCTATATATGTACCAGAAAAATACTATACTATTTCTAATAGATGCGCCTTTTTCTTACAGTTACTCCAGGTCCAAGAACTGAATTTTTCTACACGACCTTCTATCTTACATCCATTACATATCAAGAATTAAAAAAACACTTCCAGTTATTCCTATTCTAACTGGAGCCATATCTTCACTACGAGTATATATTTTTCCAATTTTTTTATCATAAAGATCTATACCAACTTCTTCTGATTTTTTATTAGATGAAGATTAGCTTCTAAATATGAATCATAAGTTCCTACATCCATCCAATAACTATTATAGCAATGAATAAATACTTTTCTTTCCTCTTTTATCATTTTAGGTATTATATGCTTTCCAAAATCTAAATCTAATATTTCTGATTCTTCTATATACTTAATTAATGTTTCTGTATTAAATATATATATACCCATAGAGGCAAAATTACTTTTTTTGGATTTTTCTGGTTTTTCCTCAAAACTTAAAAATCTTTTTATTTTCACCAACCTCAAATATACCAAATCTTGAAGCTTCTTCCATTGGCACATTTATAGCTGCTATTGTAAGCTCTGCATTATTCTTTTTTTATGTTCATCTAACATCCAAGAATAATTCATCTTATATATACGATCTCCTGAAAGTATTAACACATATTTAGGATTTTTTACTTTTTTATAAACTTTAAATTTTGTCTTATAGCATCAGCTGTCCCCTGATACCATGATTGTCCATTTAATTTTTTTCATGAGGTTGTAAAAGTGTAATACTTGAATCACGTCTATCAAAAATCCCATGGTTTCCCTGAACCCTATATGTTCATTTAATGATAAAAGGTAAATATTGAGTAAGAAGAGCTACATCATATATACCTGAATTTGAACAATTACTTAAAGTAAAATCAATAATTCTAAATTTTCCTGCAAATGGAACACTAGGGTTTAACTCTTTCTTCAGAAAGAATATCTAATCTCGATCCTCTTCCACCTGCAAGTATCATTGCTAAAACTTCCATATTAATCACACCTTTCATTATTTATACTAAAGTATACCTTGATTTGATTTTTTTCAAGTAAAAAGTATATATTTCAACATCTTTTTAAAATCATTAATTTAATATATCTTATTACAAAAAAATACATATAATATATCTATTGATTTCCCAGAAAATTTATGTTATATTATCAGCATAATATTACTTAAACTCTAGTAATATTTATAAAAATATATATTTAATTTATTTGACTAGATTTTTTTGATTTTTTTATCATTTTTTTCAAACTAAAATAAATGGAGGAAGATATGCTAAAGAAAAAAATACACTGTATGAAATTTATGTAGATGAAAAATCTTGATAATTTCTTTGTAGGTGAAATTATTGACTCTGATAATATAAACACAATATTTAAATCTTATGATACACTTGGATTTTATGATGGTGTAAGAATAATAAAAACTAAAGAAATTGTAGAAACTAAAGATGAAACTCCTTATTTAGATGATATTAAAAAGTTAATAAATGAAAAATTCTAAAGAGAATATTAAAAAAATTCATATATTATACACACAGAAGAATTAATATCTGAAAAAAATTTAGCAAATTAAATGATGTATATACTTATTTATTTAATAATGAAATTGAAGTTAGCATAGATTTAAAAAGATAGTATTGTAACAGGATTAATTAATAAAATTGAAGATGAGTTTTTATTAGTTGATGGAAATAAGATATAAAAAAAGATATTCTATACATATCTACAAACACAGAAGAGCAACGTACATATAAATTTTTTAGGAGTTGATGCGAATGAATAAAAAAACTATATGAAATACATTTAAAATACGAGGAAACTTTTTAATTGGTGAAATAATATATCAAAATGATGAATTTATGTATACTAAACTTTATTCAAACTTTGGACTTGAATATTCTCAAAGCTTTATACCACTTAAAAAAATATTAGTGAAATTATAGAAGAATCAGACTATCTAGATAATTTTTAAAAAAATTTATTAATTTAAATTATGAAGATATTACAAACTCTATATTATTTTAAAGAAAATGTAAATACAAATAAATTACATGCTAATACCATATATCAAGACTTAATAGGCGAGTATATTTACATATATTTATATGACAGTGATGAGATGTTAGAAGGTCGACTTGAAAAAGATGAACAAGATTATATTTTTAGTTTCAAGTAAAAAAATCTATAAAGAAGCCATTAAACATATCATGTTAGATGATTTAAAAGATAGAATTGCTTTTATTATAAAAAAATAGGAGAACTTAAGTTCTCCTATTTTTATATTTATTACTATATTTTTTTGACCTTAGTCATAGATAATATACTTTGCCTTATACCTTGAACTCCAGTTCCTGAATTTTTTTAATTCCTAAAAAGGAAAAATTATCAGGCCCTCTTTGAGTTTTATTATTAATATGAACTGTACCAACTTCTAATTTACTTGCAAAATCAAATGCTCTATCTATATTTTTGGGTAAATACTGAACTTTGAAGTCCATATTCTGAATCATTTTGCTACCTTTTAATATATCTTCATCTGTTTTAAATCTAATTACTGGTAACACTGGACCAAACGGCTCAACCCAAGCTATATCCATATTGAGAGTTACATTATCAAGTAATACTGGAGTTAATAAATTACCCTCTCTTTTAAATTCTGTTAATAAGTTAGCTCCTTTACTTATAGCATCTTTTACCAAATTTTCTACAAATATTGCACTTTTTTTCATCTATTAAAGGAACTATATCAACATTATCAAAAGGATTTCCTATACTCAATTTTTTTCTACTTTTTTCCTTTAACTTCAAGACTAATTCATCTGCAACTTCTTCTCTTACTAAAAACTCTTTTAATAGCAGTACATCTTTGACCTGAATAAGAATAAGCACCTGTTACTATTTCACTAGCTGCTAATTCTAAATTTGCATCTTCTAGTACTATCCCTGCATCTTTACCACCAAGCTCAAGTAATATCGGTTTCATTCCAGCTTGCATTCCTATCTTTTGACCTATCTCTGTGCTTCCAGTAAAATTAATAAAATCTATTTCTTCGTGAGTATTTAAATAATCACCTATTTCACTTCCTTTACCCGTTATGGCTTGTAAAAACTCCCTTAGGTAGTCCAGCTTTTTCAAAATGCTTCAATTAGTTTTAATGCACAAAGTGCTCCTTGTGTAGGTGGTTTTAAATATTACAACATTACCTCCCTATTAATGCAGGTGCTATTTTTGAAGCTGATAAATTAACGGGGTAATTATACGGTGCGATAGCAAGAACTACCCCCATAGCTTCTCTTCTAATAATAGCTATTTTATTTTTTTCATTTTTAGCATCATAACTTCCACCTTCATATACTTCACCAAATATACGCATTCCTTCTTCTGCACTATATTTCATTAAATATACTGTTCTTTCCACCTCATTCAGACTATCCTTATATGACTTAGATATTTCACGTGTCATAATATCAGCAACTTCTTCTTTCATTTTTTCAAGTTCATCTGCTGCCTTATATATATACTTTGCTCTTTCTACTGTAGATAATGATTTCCAAGCAATAAAACTTTTTCTAGCTTCTATATACTTTTTATCGACATCTTCTTTACTCATTTTTCCCACTTCACCTATATATTCATTATTTATCGGCGAATATATTTTTTTATTGTTTCCATTATTTAATACCTTTCATATACCCTAATTATTTCCATAATTATTTCTTCTTTATTTATCTCATTATATAATAAATGTCTTCCATTTTTAACTTTCAAAAATTTAATTTTTTTCTATTATTATTTATTTTTTTGCATATGCTTTTTTAATTTACTATCCAAAACTAAAGGATCTTTATCACCATAAACAAGTAATATATTAGAAAATTCTCTAATTTTTTATATCCTTTTTTTATTTTTATTAAAATTAAAAATATCATTAAAAATACTTAGGTGATGCTAATTTATAAACAACAGAATCTTTTTCTAATTTCTCAACTTCAAAAGAATCTCTACTTAACCAAGAATATGGAGAACTACCTTTTTCATTTTTTTATTTACTATCCCATTAATTTTTATTTAATATACTTTTTATTCCCAACTTAATTTCTATATATGTTATTAAGCGACTCATTAATATTGAAAAAGTTTTTTTCTAAAGGTAGGGATACAAGTACAGAATTTTTATATTGATTATTTTTCTAATATATACATAGTTAATAAAGCACCCTAACCCATTCCCTAAAAAAATATTATATCATCATACTTTTACACCAGATAATTTTTAATCTAATAAAATATTCAATATCTTCAGCTATACCTTTTAATCCTTTTTTTCACCAAAATCTGCCACATCATCTTTTTTAATAAACCATGATTTCTATATTCTAAAACATAAACATCAAAACCATTATCATGTATCATTTTAGCTATTTCATCATATCTATCTATATAGTCATGAAAAACCGTGTAAAAGTATAACTTTCTTTTTATTGTTATTTTCATATTCTATATACGGTATAATCACTCCATCATTAGATGCAAATTCTTTATACATAATACCTCCAACTATCTATCTTTAAATAAATTTAAAAGTAAGTGCATTAATTAAGACGCATATAGAACTCATAGACATAGCTAAAGCTGCAAAACATCGGATTTAACGAAAATCCAAATAATCCAATAGCCATAGGTATACCTATTATATTATATATAAATGCCCAAAATAAACTTATCTTAATATTTTTAATAACTGCACTACTTAAATTGATTGCAGTAACTATATGTTCTATATTAGAATTCATAGCACTACATCAGAAGTTTCTATGGCAACATCAGTAGATCCTGTTATAGAAATAGAAACATCTGCACCTGCCAATGCAACTGCATCATTTACTCCATCTCCAACCATAACTACTTTATGATTTTTTTGATATTCTTTCAATAATCTAAACTTATCTTCTGGTAAAAGATCAGAGTGTATATCATCAATACCTAATTTATTACCTAAATATGTTGCAACTTTATTATTATCTCCAGTTAACATAACAGTCTTAATTCCTTTATTTTTTTAACTTTGAAATTAAAGATATACTTTCATCTCTTAAATCATCAGATATAGCAGACAATGATATAAGTTTATTATCCTTAGCTAATAATATCACAGTTGAACCTTGATTTGAATATTTATTAATCTCGTTTCTATAAATACTTAAATCAACATTATTTTTCTATCATTAAAGTTTCATTTCCTAATAAATATACTTCATTTTTTTAATTATTGCTCTTATTCCTCTACCATCTAACTGTTCAAACTCTTCTACCCTATATCTCTTAACACCTTTTCCTTCAAAAATATTTCACAAAAGCTAAAAGCTAATGGATGTTCAGATTTTTTCTCTATACTGTATATTATACTTTCAGAAATATCATCATTAGATAAATATTCTACAACCTCAGGATACCCTTTAGTTAATGTTCCTGTTTTTATCAAATAAGACTACATCAATATTTCCCATCATTTCTAATATTTCAGAATTTTTTAAATAGTATACCAAAACTTGATGACTTATAGCTACCTATCATTATAGAAATAGGAGTTGCAATACCTAATGCACATGGACAAGATATTACAAGTACTGCTACAGCTCTCATTATCGCCATATTAATATTGTATCCTAAAAAAAGATAAATAACAAGAGTCAATAAAGAAATAAACAATACTACTGGTACAAAAATAGCACTCATTTTATCAACAAACTTAGAAATAGAAGGTTTAGAATTTACGGCTTCATCTACAAGATTTATTATTTTATTTAATATAGTATCTTCTCCTAATTTATCAACACTATACTTTATATATCCTTTTTTGTAAAATACTTCCTGATATTACTTTTATCACCTTTTTTTCTTTTTTTAATAAGTTTACTTTCACCTGTTATAATACTCTCATTTATATATCCGCTACCTTCTATCACTGTTCCATCAGCCGCTATATTTTTCTCCACTTTTAACAATTAATATATCATTAACTTTTTATATCTTCAATAGTTTTTTTCTAATTCAGTACCTTCAATATCTACAATAACCTTTGAAGGAATTAAGTTTATCATAGCATCCATAGATATACTAGTATATCTTTTTATTCTACTTTCTAAATACTTTCCTAATCTTACAAGAGTAAGTATTGTTACTATTGATTCAAAAATATATATCATGAAAAATTTTTTAAAATTAATATATTAAATATACTTAATATTAATGAAGCTAATGTACTTACCATTATTAAAGTATTCATATTCAAAGTTTTTGTTTTAAAACTTATATATCCAAGATTATAGTAATCAAAATTTAAAATTATTACTATTATTGTTATGATAAATTGAAGTGATACGTTAATATGAAATGGTATCATATTAGGAATATCTAAGCCCATCATCGCACCCATAGAAATATATAATAGTAATAATGTTAAAATTATAGATAAAAGCTAAAATCTTTTTTTCTTTATTTTCGCCTTTTGTAGCTTTTTTTCTACTGTTTTTATTTATTTTTAAATAAAGCTTCATATCCAATACTTTCAACATTTTTTTCTATATCTTTTACTATTTAACTTATCTTCATCATATTCAACTATCATTTGTGAACTAATAGGATTTACATCAACTTTTTTTAATACCTTCTAATTTATTTATACTATTTTTCTATAGCTATGCTACAATTAGAACAATGCATCCCCTTTATATTATATCTCTCTTTTTCATATTCACCTCTATTTTTACTATATATCCAAGTTCTTTTTATCTCTTCTTCAATATCTTTTTAAATCTACTCTATTATCATCATATTCTACTATTAAATTTGAATCTTCTAAATTAACTTGAATAAAAATTAATTCCATCAAGTTCAGAAATATTTTTTTCTATTTTTTTAATGCACAATTTTTTACAATTTAATCCATCTAATTTAATTTCATTTTTTTCATTTATCTTCTCCTTCAAAAAAGCCCTGAAATATAATTTCAGGCAAATTTTATTTATTTAACAAAAATCTTTTACTTCTTCCTTTGATTTATACCCTAAAGTTACATCCTTAGCAACTCCTGCTTCAAATTTAACCATAGTTGGAATACTTCTTACTTGATATTCACCAGCTAATTCTGGGAATTGATCAACATCAACTTTTACTATTTTTAAAATCTACTTCTTCACTTACTTCATCTAAAAACTGGTCCAAGCATTTGACAAGGTCTACACCATGTTGCAAAAAATCTACTAAAACTGTTCCTTCTGATATTAAGTTTTTTAAAAATCTTCTGATTTTTTCTAAATGTAATACTTTACTCATTATTTATCACTCCTTATTTTTGCGCCTAAAGCTGCCATTGTATAATAGTTATATGGTTTATTGAAATGTGGTAAGAAGAAAATATCTAACAACTTAAACTTATCTATAGTTACTTTTTCTTGTATTGCAAGTGAGAATACATGAATTCCTAAAGATATATCATAAGTTGATGCCATTTGAGCTCCTAATATTCTTCTAGTTTTTGCATCATAAACTATTTTTAACAGTAACATCTGGATTTTTCTGTTTTTTTATAAATTCAGGTTTTTGATGATCTGTATATGATGTAGTTAAAACATCATAACCTCTTTTTAGCATTTTTCTTCTGAAAGTCCAGTTGAAACCATATTTAATCCATATATTGAAATTCCATTAGATCCTTGCATTCCTATAGAGTCAAGTTTAGTCCCACAAACATTATGTGCTGCTAATATACCTGATCTAACAGCATTTGTTGCAAGAGCTATATAATTTACATCTTCTATAGAGTTATCATAAAGTGTTGCACAATCTCCAATTGCATATACATCATCATGACTTGTCTTTTGATTTCTATCAACTATATATGCTCCATTTTTTTAAATGTATCTATTTTTATCTTTTTAATAAACTTGTATTAGGCATAAATCCTGCACATAATACTATCATGTCAGTTTTATACTCACCTTTATTTGTAACAACTGATGAAACTTTACCATTAGTACCTTTAATTTCTTTAACTAATTGACCAAAAGCAAGTTCTATTCCATGATCTTCTAATGTTTTTATTCATCATATCTCTAAATTCTTTATCATAATAACTTGATAGGCAATCATCACTTGCATCTATTAAAGTAACATCTCTACCATTTCTCTTAAATGCTTCTGCAAGTTCTACTCCTATATATCCAGCACCAACAACTGTTACATGTTTAATTTCTGGATTTTTTTAATTTTTCAATCACTTCTGCTGCGTGTTGATATAACTTAACATATTGAACATTTTCTAACTCTTTTACCAACTATAGGTAAATTTATAGGCAATGACCCTGTTGAAAGTATTACTTTATCATAACTTTCAGCATATTCTTTACCATCTTTTTCCTTTAGCATAAACTAGCTTTTTTTATCTAAGTCTATATCTGTAACTTCTGTTTCCATATAGATTTTTAGCACCAGCTGCTTCTAATTTCTCTTTTATTAGAGTAAAAATAACCCTTCAGCACCATCTATTTGATTACCTATCCAAAGTGCCATTCCACACCCTAAGAAACTTATATTACTATTTGAATCAAATACAGTAACTTCAGTACCAGGGTAATTTGATAAAATAGCATTTATTGCTGATGTACCAGCATGATTTGCTCCTACTACTACTACTTTCATGTAATCCTCCCAAAAAAATTTATTCTTTACACTATTATTTTTACATCAAAATACATTTTTTTATCAACATTATTAGTAACAAAAATATATATTTTTCATATATTTTTATACAACCAAACATTTATAGCCTATATCTAATATTATACAAAAATATATACATATAATATAAAAAAATATTTTTTTAAACAAATTCCAAATTATGAAATATATAATAAAAGAATTAACTCTAAAAGTTAATTCTTTCATAGTTTTTATATATTCTAAAAGATCTTCTTTTTTTCTTATTTGTACCCGATATATATTTTTTCCATATTTTACTATATGGAGTGTTATAGAAAAAGTCCTAAAGTATGTCTTAAAAAAATAATGTGGTGAATCATCTAAATCTTCTAAATACTTATACATTTTCTCTAATACTTCCAAATGCGTAATATTAGCTTTTACCATTTAATAATCCTATTTCATTTGCTAGCATAGGATTATCATAAAAGAGCTCTACCTATCATAACTGAATCAACTTTATCTTTATGTAATAATATATCATCAATAGTTTTTATTCCACCATTAATTTCTATATAAAGATTAGGTCTATCTTTTTTACTTTATACACTGTTTCATAGTCTAAAGGTGGAATAGTCCTATTTTCTTTAGGACTTAGTCCTTTTTAAAAATAGCACATCTAGCATGTATTATATATTTATCAGTATTAGTTATATCTATAAATTGAATTAATTCTTCATAAGAATTAATAATTCTATCATTTAATAATATACCTCTACCATCTATACCTATTCTATTTTTTTATACTTATTTTTTTCCCAGTTTCTTCCTTAAGACATTTTAACCATATCTCTAACAAGTTCTGGTTCACTCATAAAGGTAAGCTCCCATACGAAAATTTGAAACTCTATCTGATGGACAACCTACATTTATATTTATTTCATCATATTCAGTATTTTTTTAACATTTTTAGAAACTTTTCATAACTTCATTTAAACTTGAACTCGCTATTTGAAGTACAACAGGATTTTCAAATTTTTGTTTTTCTTAACAATCTATTTGCATCACCATTTATTAGAGCAGGTGTCGTTATCATTTCTGTAAATAATAAAATATCTTTATTTATCATTCTTATAAAATTTCTAAAATGAATATCTGTCCTATCTACCATAGGAGCTAAACTTACTTTAATCATATTTCCTCTTTATTTTTTTATTTATCAAATATATACCAATAGCCATAAGTATAACCCCTATAGCTCTATATACATCAAATGGTCTAATTTGAGTCCCAATCCAACCAAAATGATCGAAATACCATAGATGTTACAAGCTGTGCAAACAGTAATAAAAACTGTAGCTGTACCTACACCTAAAACTGGCATAACTATTATTACTGAAACTACATAAATTGCACCAAATATACCCCCTAATAATTGCCACAGTTTAAATGATTGTTCTGTTCCAACTGAAGTAGTTTGTTTAGTAACTAAAGCAAAAATCAACATAAATAGTCCACCCTACTATAAAAAGTTATCAAAGTAGACCAATAACTATTACCTATAGTTTTTTCCTAATTGTACATTTATAGGCCCTTGTATCGTCACTAATATTCCAGCTACTATTGTTAATATAACATAAAAATATTATTCATTTTTCCTCTTTCCTTATTCTTTCCCAAAATTCCTTTTAAATCAAATTTATTATCTGCAAAATTATATAATTGTAAAGTTTCATTCATATATTTTTTTGTTTTTATATAATGATTACTATAATCATGTGGATATATATACTTATCTCTTCCCCTTGGTGTTAGATGAAATGGTATATCTTGACTTCCATTTTTTTCTATTTCTTCAAAAGCTTTATTAACCGCTAAATACGTACTATTACTTTTTAGGAGAGGGCTAGATATATTATACACTCTGAAAGTATTATTCTTGCCTCAGGCATCCCAATTTCTTTAACTGCATTCATGCAAGATACTGCTATGTTTAAAAGCATTAACATTTGCAAGTCCTATATCCTCACTTGCTAGTATTACAAGTCTACGTGCAATATACATAATATCTTCTCCACCTATTAAAAGTTTAGACATCCAATATACTGCACTATTAGGGATCTGACCCTCTAACAGATTTTTATCATAGCTGAAATAGTATCATATTTTTCAGCAAAGACTTTTTCCCAAAAAGCTCTCCTATTTCATCTATGTCTAAATCATCAAGTCCTGAATTTTTTTAAGACTTCTAATGTATTTATTGCAGATCTCAACATCTCCATCTGATATATATGATAAATATTCTAATATATCATCTGTTAATTTCATATTTTTCACATTTAGATACTTTTTTTAAAAACTTTAAATATATCATGTTGCTTTATTTTTCTTAAATTCAAATAAAAAGAACTCTTGAAAGTATAGCCTTATTTAAAGAATAAAATGGAGATTCAGTTGTTGCTCCTATTAGGATCATATTACCGTTTTCTAGATCTTCAAGTAAGGTATCTTGTTGCAACTTATTAAATCTATGGATTTCATCAAAAAAATAATATAGTTTTATTAGTTGAATTTTTAACCCTATCTAATATATCAACTATATCTCCCTTACCTGATTTAATTGCATTTAAATAATAATAATCATACCCTAATTTCTTTTGCAATAATTTTTAGCTAAAGTTGTTTTTCCCTGTTCCACTCGGACCATAAAATATTGAACTTATAAACTTTTTATTATCCAATTGTTTTTATTAATCTAACTATTTTTTTCTTGTCCATAGAAATCATCAAAAATCCTTAGGTCTATATTTACTTGCTAATGGTTCATCATTAATAGTAAATAAATTCATCTATCTACCGTAAATCTCTGTTAAATGTGATATAGTTTTGGCAAGTTCATCTGATAGTCCATCATTTTTTTAATCTCCATTGCCAGTTTCCTGCAGCAAGACCTGGTGTATTTATACGAGCAAATCCTCCTAGATTTAAATAATCTTGCATAGGAATTATTGCTATATCTGCAACTGAAGAAAGTGCAGCTCTAATCAATCCATATACAATTCCATTATCATCATACACATTTATATATTCACGAACTTCTTGTTTTTCTATATCATTTAAATTAGAAAACCATGAATTAGTCGTATCATTATCATGAGTTCCAGTATAAACAACAGTATTATTATCATAATTATGAGGTAAATATTCATTTTCAGGATCTTGACTAAATGCAAATTGTAAAATTCTCATTCCAGGGAATCCTGTATCATCTTTTAATTTTTACGACATCATCAGTTAAAGTACCTAGATCTTCTGCAATAATATTTAAATCTCCTAGAGAATTACGTATAGCATTAAATAAATCCATTCCTGGACCTTTTTCCCATTTACCATTTATAGCTGTTTCTTCTCCATAATTTATAGACCAATATGATTCAAATCCTCTAAAATGATCTATTCTAATTATATCATACAATGAAAGATTAGCTTTTTACTCTATCTATCCACCATTTATAACCTGTTTCTTTTTAATTTATCCCAATCAAATAAAGGATTACCCCATAATTGCCCAGTTGCTGAGAAATAATCAGGTGGAACTCCTGCTACTTTAACCGGTTTTCTATCTTTATCAAATTGGAAAATTTCGTTATTTGACCATGCATCAGCTGAATCCATAGATACAAATATTGGTATATCTCCTATTATTTCTATACCCTTACTATTTGCATAAGCTTTTTACATTCTTCCATTGTTTAAAGAAAAATATATTGTAAAAATTTAAAATACTTTATTTCATTTTCTAATTTAGAATTTAAAGTTTCTAAAAGCTTTTGAGTCTCTATTTTTTTATATTCTTTAGGCCATTCTAACCAAGAAATACCACCAAAGTATTCTTTAAACGCTGAAAATTGTGCAAAAATCTTCTAACCAATAACTATTATCTTTTTCAAATTTAGTAAAATCATCATCTTCTTTAAAAATTAATATAAGCTTTTTAATATAGGTAATTTTTCTTTTCATAAATTAAACCATAATTAATTTTTTTCAACATCATCACCAAAAATCTATATTTATATCCTCAAAACTTAAATAACCTTCTTTAGCTAATGTTTCTAAATCTATTAAATATGGATTACCTGCAAACGCTGAAAAAAACATTGATAAGGTGAATCACCATATCCAGTTGGTCCTAACGGAAATATTTTGCCATAATTTTTTTGTTTAGATTTAGATAAAAAGTTTATAAATTCATACAAACTATCACCTAAAGTCCCAATTCCTTCTTTTTCCATAAAGTGAAGTAGGGTGTAATAAAATTCCTGATTTTTCTCATTTTTTTCTCCTATCTTATCTATTTTTTTAAATTATTAATATCATCAAATTTGTTACTTATTTTATTTGCTGTTATATTTAATTCTCTAAAATCTTTTTCTAGCTTTTTCAAAATCCTTTTTCTAAATTTGACCATCTTTGTTTATATCTAGTAAATTCTTCAGAAAAAGCTATCAATTTATTTAATATATTTTTCAGATTCCTTAGTTTTTCAAACTCAAGATTTGCATATACTAATGTTGAAATATATATCAATAAATTTGTTTGAGAAGTTATCCAAACATGATTTTTTTATATCCATAATATATTATATCTTCAAAATTTTTTTATATATTTCTAAATATATAGACTCACTCGGTAAAAACATTATAGCTTGATTCAAAGTTTCACCTTCTATAATGTATTTAGTAGAAATATCATCTATATGTTTTTTTATACTTTTTAGCAAATTCACTTCTATTGTTAGAACTGCTATCTTCTTCATATTTAATATATGCTTCCAACGGAAATTTAGAATCTATAGCAACTATTTTTATCACTTAATTTTTATAATAGTATCAGCTATCTTACCATTACTCATTTTTATACTGTCTTTCAAATATTTTTACTATCTCCATAAATATTTTCAAGAACTTCTTCTAATCTAATTTCACCAAATCTACCTCTTGATTTTTTTATCATTCAATATATTTTTGAAATTTAATTATTTCTTGAGTTACAGTTTCTAAACTCTTTTTGACTATTTGATATATCTGATATTTTTATAATATTTTTCATAATTAGTATTATTCATATTATTTATATTATCTTTTTATATCTATAAAATTTTTTTACTAATATTATCATTATTTTTTTAGAATTCCTATTTTTCTATTATTTTCAAATATTTCATATTTAAATTTATCAAAATTATCTTTTTATTATTCAATATTAAATAAATTATAAGAAATATCAAAACTATTAGTAAAAATAATTACTATATATATCATTTTATCTCCTTAATAAGCTCTATATTTTTTAAAATCAATTTCTTTTTGATATTCTTAAATATTTTTTTCTTTTTATCTTCAGTAATTTTTTCAAGTATTATGTCTGAAGATACATCAGATTTCTCAACTAAATCATTATATAGTTTAATTGTTATTGCATTAGGATTTTTTTATTAACTTGATAAAAAAACTTTGATTCGTTTTAGAATCAAAAAAATTCATTCAACAAATATATATCTTGCAATGTTCTTATACCTTCTTTAATTATAGACTTTTGGAAGTCCAGATTCATTCTTTAAATCGTTTATAGTAAAAGGATCTCCCATATTTTCAAAATTTTCTATAACTATATAAAGTAAATATAATCCTAACTTTTTAGTTTCATTAACTGATAAAAATATTTTTCTTCTACAAATTCCTTAGATGTTTGTATACTATATGTTATTTGAGCTCCTATTAATATAACTGTCCATATATATTTTATCCAAATTAAGAATATAGGAACAAAGGCAAGTGACCCGTATATTATATTATATCTATTAATTGAAGTTTGAAGTATAGAATATATAACATAAATTACATAGATACCTATAAGTGTAAATAAACTTCCCTATAAAAAGCAGGAATTAATTGAACTCTTTTATTAGGAACTAATAAAAAGAGCTAAATACTAAAAAGTATTAATGTTATATTTATCAGTCTAACAAATATTAAAGTTAATATTGCAATATTTCCTAAATATTTGCTCACTACGTCAACTATAACTGAACTTGAACCTATAATTAATAACAAAAATATAGGAGCTATAAATGTGATTGCAACATAACTTATTATCTTAGTACTATACTTTCTTTTATCCTTTACATTCCATATATTATTAAAAAGTTTTTCTAAAAGGTCAAACATACTTATTACTGAATAAACAAGTATTATTATACCCAATCCTGTTAATACACCACCTTTAGCTGAAAACTATAAGGTTATTTATTACGTTTAAGACATAGTTTATTCTAACTTCATCTTGTGGAACAAATTTTGTTAATTCTGAAATTAAAATTTCATCTAATCCAAATCCTTTTAGAAACTCCTATTACTATTGCAAAAAGGAAATATAGTCAATATCATCATATATGTTAAATTAGAAGCTAATAGTGATATATCAGAAGATAAAAAGTTTTTTTATAGAATATTTTTAGCAAAGTTATAGAAAGAATTATAATATTTATTTAATTTTTTTCTTTATAATCCATATTACTTAACTACCACTACTTTTTTTCTCTTTATATATTTCTTCTAAAAATATCAAAATAATTTTTCTATCTTTACTTCTTCTAATTCTACATTTTCTTTTTTTGGGTTTAGTATTTGGATGACGTGGCGCAAACATTGCACAAGAATCATCGTGTGGTTCAATAGATTTTTCATAAGTTCCTATTTTCTCTTGCAATTTCTATAATTTCTAATTTATCCATACCTATCAATGGTCTAAATACTACCAAATCTTCAACTACATCATTAGTTGCATTTAATCCTTCTAAAGTTTGAGAGGCAACTTGTCCTAAACTTTCACCAGTAACTAACGCATTTAAACCATAATTTTTTTGCAATTTTTTTGTGCAAGTCTCATCATAGCACGTCTTGTTAATATCGTTGCATAAGATTTATCAGTCTTTGCATTTATTTCTTGTTGTATTTTTAATATATTCATAGAATAAAAATTAGCTTTTTAAATTATATTCACTTAATATTTTTAACTAATTCTTCTATCTTTATCAAAAGCCTTTTTCTGATGTAAAAAGGAAAAGAATGAAACGTTACAAAATCTAATTTAAGTCCTCTTTTACACATCATAAACGATGCCACAGGAGAATCTATACCCCTGATATTAAAACAAGTCCTCTACCTGCACTACCTAAAGGAAGTCCACCATAAGTTTGTATTTTTTTCTGTATATATATGTTTTTTTCACGTATATCTAAACTAAATAAAACATCAGGTTCTCTCATAGAAACTTTTTTTCAAATTTTGAATTTATTAATATATGAGCTCCTAAATCTTTTGCAAATTCCATTGAATTTTTTTCAAATTTTTATTTCCTCTATTAACTTCTACTTTAAAAAGTTCTTGCGCCTTTTTCATATACATCATTTGCTACTTCCAAAATCTTATTTTTTTATATCTTTTTCATTAGTTTCACATTTAACTGATAAATTAATATTATTTATACCAAATACTTTTTTTATCTCTTCTAATATTTCTTTTGCATTATTATCTAAATAAATATATAGTTTTGACATATCATTTTACTAATTCTGCATCATATTTTTTTATCTTATTTAATATTCTATTTTTTTATATTATTTTCAAATGTACCTCTATTTTTTTACCCTTAAGTGCTAACTCTCCATAACCAAGACCAATAGCATCTATTTTATTTATATCTATCATAACTACTCCCCTATTTTTCTTAGGCTTAATCCAATCTGAATTCTTACCTTGTGTATAGTTTCTAATAAATTCTTCTTTAAATTCTTTTAAATCTTCCTTCTTCAATAGCTTTTCTTGCTTCTTTCATAAGATTAATTAAAAAAACCATATATTATGATATGTAGCTAATCTTTGTCCCAACATTTCATTTGCTTTTAAATAAATGACGTATGTATGCTCTAGTATAATTTCTACATACATAATTATCAGCTACATCTAAAGGCCTATCATCTAATTCATACTCTTTTATTTTTTTATGACAAGTCTTCCATATTTAGTAAATACTGTCCCTGTGTCTACCTATTCTTGATGGATGAACACAATCCATCATATCTACACCATTTTCTATAGCTTCTAGCATATCTAAAGGTTCACCTACTCCCATAAGATATCTTGGTTTATCTTCTGGCAATTTAGGTGTTATATAATCTAAAAATTCTATACATATCCTCACTTGGTTCACCTACTGCAAGACCACCTATAGCAAATCCAGAAAAAAATCATCATTGTACTCCATAAGTCCTTCAAGAGATCTATCCCTTAAATCTTCATATATTCCACCTTGAACTATAGCAAATAGTCCTTGTTTTTCTGGATTTTTATTTGCCTCTATACATCTTTTTGCCCAACGTGTTGTTCTATCTATAGATGGTATTAAGTATTCTCTTGTAGATAACCCATGAGGACATTCATCTAGCACCATCATTATATCTGACCCTAAGTTATTTTGTATTTCTATAGATTTTTCAGGAGATATAAAATGTTTCGATCCATCATGATGAGATCTAAAATAAGCTCCTTCTTCCTTTATCTTTCTTAAATCTCCAAGAGAAAATATTTGAAATCCTCCACTATCTGTAAGTATAGAATGTTTCCAATTCATAAATCCATGTAAATGACCAAATTTGGCAAACCAAATCATCTCCTGGTCTTAAATATAGATGATAAGTATTTCCTAATATAATCTCAGCCCCTATTTCTTCTAAATCTTCTGGAGTTAAAGTTTTAACTGTTGCTTGTGTTCCAACAGGCATAAATACCGGGGTATGTATTTCACCATGTGGTGTTTTTATTATACCTGCACGAGCTCTTCCATCTTGAGCAATTTTAATATATTTAATTGGTTTTTCCATTATTATCCTTTCTATTTTCTAAGTATACCCGTAATTTCTGGCATAGAATTTAAATGTTTAAATAACTTTTCTAAATATTTTTTATCTTTTTATAAGAACATTAAAAGTGAATATGACCTACCTCTTTACCATTCTCTTTTAGTTACATTAGTATTTACACCAACTAAATTAATTTTTATATTCAGTCATTATTCTTATAATATCCATCAATATTCCTCTCTACCTAGAGTTTTTAACCGTAAAGTTGGCTTGATATTTAGTATTTGATTCCTTAATTAATTTTTCATCCCATATTACTTCAATTTCTCTTTCTGGCTCATTTTTAAGAGAATTTAATATATTCATACAATCATTTCTATGTATAACTATACCTCTACCTCTCGTAACAAATCCTTTAATATCATCCCCTGGTAATGGTGAACAACATTTTGCAAAAAGTAAATAAAGTATTATCTGAACCTGTAACTTTAACTCCCAAACTGTCTTTTTAGACATTTGACTGTTAGTTTTTTTGCTGTTTCTTCTTCTATTTTTCATAAATTTCAGTTTTTCTTCTCTTTATCTTCAAATTTAGAAACTAAATTTTTCTAAAACTAATTCATTATTAGCAAATTTATAATAAAAGTTGTTCTATATTACTTATATTATACTTCTTCATATATAAAAAGAATTTTTCATCTTCTTCTATATCTTTTAAATTTTATTCCAATTTTTTTGAAAAAGCTTCTATTACTAAATCTTCACCAATCTTAGATTTTTTTCTTCAAATTCTTTATCTTTAAACCATTTTTATTTTTGATTTACTACTTGGACTTGTTACTATATTTATCCAATCACTACCTGGTCCTTTAGCAGTTTTTTTGAAGTTAAAATTTCAACTTTATCTCCATTATGTATGACATGATCTAAAAGTTACTATTCTATCATTAATTTTTAGCACCAATAGTTCTATATCCAATTTGAGTATGAACTTGGAAAGCAAAATCAAGTACAGTAGAACCTTCTTGAAGTTCTACTACATCTCCTTTAGGAGTAAATACAAATATAGTCTTCTTAAGTATTTCAACTGTTACTTCTTTAGCAAACGTATCATTAATATTAGATTCTATTATTTTTCTTAACAGAAGCATAATATGCTTCATTTTTATCTTTAGATTTTTCTTTATACTTCCAGTGAGCTGCAACTCCTTCTTCTGCTATTTGATGCATTTGTTCTGTTCTAATTTGTATTTCAACTATCTGATTATCTGGTCCAACAACAGTTGTATGTATAGATTGGTACCCATTAGGCTTAGGTGCAGCTATATAGTCTTTTAAATCTTCCTGATACAGGTTTAAATATAGAATGAGCTATCCCTAAAAACAGTATAACAATCAACTTCTTTATGCGTTATTATCCTTATAGCTGTTAAATCCATAAGATCGCCAAAATCTTTATTTTTTTCTCCTTCATTTTTTTCTATATATGCTGTATAGATGTTTTAGATCTTCCATTAACTTTAGCTTCTACATCACTTTTATCAATTTCTTCTTTTTATTATCTTTATTATTTTTTTCAATATAGTTATTTCTTTCTTCTTTTTTTATATTTACTAAATTTTTTTATCTCATTATACCCTTCTGGATTAATATAGTAAAAAGCCAAATCTTCAAGTTCTGATTTAATTTTTCCCATACCTATTCTATGAGCAATTGGAGCATATATATCCATTGTTTCACGAGATTTTTTTCTATTTGTTTTTTTCTGGTGATTGGAATTTCAAAGTACGCATATTATGTAACCTATCTGCAAGTTTGATGATAACTACTCTAACATCTTCTGACATAGCAACTACCATTTTTTTCTAATATTTTTCTATCTGCTTTCCTTGTTTTCTAGGTAAATTTTTTTAATTTAGTAACACCATCTATTAAATTAGATACATCTTTCCCAAAAATATACTCTATATCTGATAAAGTAATCATAGTATCTTCAACAACATCGTGAAGTATTCCTGCAACTATAGTATCTGTATCCATTCTTAAATTAAGTAGAATTTCTGCAACTTCTAATGGATGAATAATATATTCCTCTCCACTTTTTCTTAGTTGACCCTTATGAGACTCCTGAGCCAATATATATGCATCTTCTATTCTTTTAATGTCTAATTCTTTATGATTATTTACTATACACTCTTTTATCTTATCAAAAATTACCCTACTATTCGTATTTTCCATAATTATCTCTCCAAAAACTTAATATTTTAATTTTATCATATTTTTGTAAAATTTTTTTCTACAAATTTGATTAAAATTAGGTTATATATTACATAAGTAATTTGCTTAAATAAATAATATATGATATAATTTCAAAAAGACATTGGAGGTAAAATATGAGTAAGAAAAATTGCTGCATTTTTTTGATGTTGATGGTACAATTTTTAGAAATTCATTATTAATTGAACACTTTAAAATGTTAATAAAATTTGGTTTTTTTGAAGAAACAAGTTTTTGTAGGAGGAGTAAAAAAATAAATTTGAAAAATTGGGAAAAAAACGAAGAGGATCTTTTCATGATGATTATCTTGATGAAGTAGTTGAAAGCTATATTAGTTATATGCAAAAATATTAGCTGTGAAGATATTGATTACGTAGCAACAAGAGTCATCGAGCGTAAATCTGAAAAAAATTTATACCTACTCTAGACACAAAAATAAAAGAACACATAGAAAAAGGAGATTTAGTAATCATAATATCAGGTTCACCTTCTTTTCTAGTTGAAAAAAATGGCAAAAATTAGGTGCGCATGACTATATTGGAACAATATACCATAAAGATAAAAAAATGGTTACTATAACGGTAAACTAGAACCTATGTGGGATAGTGAAAGTAAAATTCATGCTATCAATGATTTTTGTTAAAAAAATATGATATTGATCTTGAAAAATCATATGCTTATGGTGATACTACTGGTGATTATGGAATGTTTACTAAAAGTTGGTTTTTCCTGTAGCTATTAATCCTGCTAAAAGATTATTTAAAAAAATACTTGAAAAATCAAGAAATGAAAAAAATAAAATTCAAATAGTAGTTGAAAGAAAAGATATGGTTTATGTTTTAGATGGTAATATAAAAATATATTGATATAAAGGAGAAATAATATGTTAAATCGTATTAAAAAGGATTTTTCAGTTTTACTTTGTCTTGGTATTATTAGTCCAATAATCTCAATAAATTTAACTGAAAGTAATAAGTTATACATCACATTAATAAATTTAGGTTTTAAATCTATAATAGTTACTTTAGTTCTTTTTAGGAATAGGGGTACATTCTTTTTTTACATAAAAAGATAATTGGAGTAAAAAAATATCTCTAGCTTTATCAATCCTAGAATTTATTCTAATAACTAGTTTATTAATTTATGTTTATTATAAAATGAAACACTTTACTGGAAGTTTTTGAATTTTTGGAAAAATTTCCTAAATACTAAAATAATACTATCATGGGGATGGCTAATTATGTATTTAGGAAATACAGGAGTGGTACTAATTAATCTTTATGAGTATCTTAAAAAAATAAAATTAGCAATATAGAAAATGAAGAAAATATTGTTGAAGAAATAAAAACTGAAAAATAAAATAAAATAAAAAAATCTCATATCAAGATTTATTATCTAATATGAGATTTTTTTATTTATCTATTTAACAAATTTTTTTCAAATTCTTGTAATTGTTTTTTTCAAATATATCTAAACAATCAAGTACTGGTTTATTAGTACTCATATCAACTCCTGCTTTTTTTAATATTTCAAGAGAATAATCACTAGAACCAGATTTTTAAATAATTTATATTTTTTTCTACTGCAGGTCTACCTTCTGTTAATATTTTTTTAGCAAATGCAGAAGCAGCTGATATTCCAGTAGCATATTGATATACATAGAAATTATAATAGAAATGTGGAATTCTAGCCCATTCATATTTAATTTCTTCATCATAAGTAATATATTCTCCATAATATTTTTTTATTAATATCAAAATATAGATTAGATAAAAATATCAGCAGTTAATGCTCCACCTTGTTCTACCAATTTATGAATTTCGTTTTTCAAATTCAGCAAATTGAGTTTGTCTATATAAAGTAGATTTAATTTTTATCTAAATCATGATTTACTATATATGCCTTAACCTTATCATCATTTGAATATTTTTTTCATTAAATAATGACTTAATAATAATTCATTAGTTATACTCGCAACCTCTGCTAAGAATATTGTATAATTACCATACACTTGAGGTTGGTAATTTCTTGTATAATAACTATGCATACTATGTCCTAATTCATGAGCTAATGTAAATAAATTATCTATCGTTCCTCTCCAACTTATTAGTATATATGGATTTGTTCCATAAGTTCCACCTGAATAAGCCCCAGATCTCTTACCTTCATTTTCAGCATAGTCTATCCATCTTTCATCAAATGCTTTTTTTAATATAGTTATATATTCTTCTCCCATTACACTTAATGCATCTATTATAATATCTTTTGCTTCTTCAAATGTAAATGTTAATTTAACATCTTCTATCAATGAAGTATGTATATCATATTGATGCATTTCATCTAATTTTAATATTTTTTTCTAATTTGCATATACTTATGTAATAAATCTAATCTTGAATTTACAGCTTCAACTAAGGCATCATAAACATTTTTCATCTATATAATTATTTGAAAGAGCTGCATTTCTTGCACTAGAATATTTTTTTAATTTTGCTCCTATCGTATGGTTTTATAACCTGTCCATGTAAAGTTGAAGCAAAAAGTATTTTTTTAAAAATTAGCGTAAGACTTATATATACTTCTAAAAGCATTTTTCTCTTAATACTCTATCATTAGATTCTAAATATGATATATATCTAGCATGATTTAAAGGTAAAAACAGTTCCTTTTTGAATCTACTATATCATCAAATTTTAAATCTGCTTCATTAAGCATAGAGAATGTTTTATGAGGTACAGACATTATTTCCATTAAATTAGCAAGTAATTCTTCTTCTTTTTTTGACTTAATTTTATGTTCTTTTTCATTTAATAAATTTAATACATAAAATTTATAATGTTTTTATTTCTTCATCACTAAAAATATTCATCTATTTTTCCCTACTAAGCTCTAATAATTTTATCTCTTGATATGTAGAATTAGATGCAAATCTAGAATAAAGTGTTAACGCTTTATTATTATATTCTTGATATTTAGAGTTTGTACTATCTTCATCACTTTTTTTAAATGAGCATATGTATATAATTTGCTTATTCTTATAGATAACTCCTCATCTAATTTTAATGTAGCTTTTTAAATTTTTTAATATTATCTACCATATTATCTTTATATTTCAATACTTCATCTATTTCACTAGATAATTTTTCAAATTCTTTATCCCAAGCCTCATCATTTATAAAAATACTTGTTAAATCCCAAGTTTGAGATTTATCAACTTCATTTCTTTTTAAAAATTTCATTCATTATTCTTCCTTTCTATTTTCTTGTAATATACTTAAAAGTAGACTTTCATCTATATTACCTCCTGAAAGTATTATTACATTTTTTTCTTATTCTTGAATTTTTTCAGGATACATAAAATAAGCACCAAGTCCTATTGCTCCTGCTGGTTCAACTAAATTTTTCTTTAAGTAATAAATGGATAATTGCTTTTTTTACATATTTTTTTCTTCTACAACCATAACATCATCTAAATAATTATCTATCAATGAATATGGTAATTCTCCAACTCCACCTAAAAAGAGCATCACAAATACTTTCACCTTTTAGCTTTATAATTCTCATATCTAATACCATCTTTTATAGAATCTCTAAAAGATGGTGACATTTCTGTTTGAACAGCAATAATACGAATATTTGGATTTTTTTACTTTTTAGCATAAATAGCTATACCTGCAAATATTCCACCACCTCCAACTGGAATGAATATTTCGATCACATTAGGTAAAATCTTCTAATATTTCTATAGCTATTGTTCCTTGTCCAGCTAAAGCTATATTATCAGAACAAGGATCAATAAATGTACCTTTTACTTTTTTTAGTAAACTCTTCTGCAAGTCTGTGTGCATCATCATAATCTAAACCATCTTTATTTACATTAACCCCATAGCTATATATATTTTTCAATTTTATCTTTAGTTGTTGACTTTGATAAATATATATATGTATTTTTAAATCCTAAAATTTTACTCGCATAAGATATAGATAAACCATGATTACCACTTGAAACTGCTATAATAGGTGTTTTTATTATTCAGTTGCGTTAATTTTTGCAAAAAGCACCTCTTATCTTACAACAATTAAGTTTTTTTGTCTATTTTTCCATTTTAAAAATATTTTTTTGTATTTTTTTATCACTTAATAAATTAGATTTCATAAGAGGTGTTTTTAACTATATATTTTTTTATTCTTTTAAAACTTTCTTCTATAATTACAGGATTAAAGTCATAATTCATTAAAATGCCCAATTCCCATTTTTTAAACACTTGTACTTCTTCACCATTTTCTTTAATTCCTAATATATTTAAAGTAGCATCACCTATCATAAAGTCTACATGCGTTAAACTAATATTTACTCCAGATTTTTTTCTAATTCTTCATCACTCATATTAACACCATTTTTCTATACAAGTAGGATAAGCTGCACCTATAGCTAAATGACAAGATGCATTTTTCATCATATAATGTTTCATAAAACATTAAATTTGTATTAGATATTGGAGAATCATGTGGAACAAGTGCTACTTCACCTAGACTTTTTTTGACCCTCGATCTGTATCAATTAATGTTTTTAAAAATTTCTTTTCCTTTTTTTAGCATCAAATCCTATTACCTTACCATCTTTTAAAATCAAGATAAAATTCATCTATAATATTTGAATTATAATTTAAAGGTTTAGTGCTATATACTCTACCATTTATTCCATTTTTTTATGAGGTAATGTATAAACTTCTTCAGTTGGCATATTAGCTGTAAATTCGGCTCCTTTAGAGTTTATTGCACGTGCAGCTTTCCATAGATGCCCTTTTAGGTAATTCTATTTCTAAATTAGTTCCTTTTTGATTTGTATATCTTAAATATTTAAAATTATAATCATTTAATATTTTTAGCTCTACTTTCCAAGTTATGTATATGTTTCATCCAATTTTTCAACACTATTTTCATCTTCTATTCTACTTACATAAAATATTGCATCCCAAAAGTTTTTTTATTCCTTCAACTTCGTCTAAATCTGGAAATACTAATTTTGCCCATTCTTTATTAGGACATCCTATTATAGTCCAAGAATTTTTTTATCACTCATAAGAGATGAACGTAAATATTTCATAGCAGAACTTCTTGCCATTACTCCTGATTTAATTTTATCAGAATCAATTCCTTCTAAAAGATTAGGATTTGAACTTAATATAGATATGAATACCGCATTTCTATCAACATAATCTTTATACTCTTCCTTAACAAAAATCTCTAACATCAGCTAAAAACTTCTTTTTGTTGCATATATGTGTCTTAATTTATTAATCTCATTATCCCTCCACATAACTTCTACATTACTTGCCCCCAGCTTTTTATACGCAGCTTCTGCAACTGCATAAGCTAACTCTCTTGCTTCAGTTACTGTTCTAATAACTACAAGTTGACCTTGTTGAACATTTGCTCCTACTTTTACAGCAGTTTCAGCATAAATTCTTAATTTTTTTCTTTAAAATCCATATTTTTTTACCTTTCTAACTCAATAATTGTTTTAAAAATTTCTTTAATAGTTTGTTTTTACATCACTAGATAAATTTTCTTTATCGTCATTTAATAATATATTTATAGCCTCTATACCATCTGAAAGATCTTTTTGACAAACTAGATATATTCTATTCTCTACTGGAGTTTTTCTCTTCCTTATCCTTTAACATATCAAATCTTTTTTTACTTTTTAATAAGTATGAAGGATTTTTTTAGAAATAATTCCTTTTTCTGTATAAACTGATTCATAAATATTACACCTCTAGAAATTTATATATAATATAATACTATCATTTTTAAAAATGTTAGTCAAGTAAAAGAAAAAGGAAGTAAAAAAACTACTTCCAAAATATAAATTTATTAATTATTGATATATAATACAATAATTCTACATCTTCCTTGCATACTCTTGAAACTACATCTCTTTTTTTCATCTATCCCTAAATTTTTTTAATGCAATTTCAACTTCACCTTCATATCTTAAGTATTTTTCATTACTTAAAAGTATATCACCTTTTCTAATTTCTCTATTTTTCTTTTTTTATATATCTTAATTCTTTTTGTATATATTCTTTAAATTCTTTTCTAGTTTTGCCTTATACTCTCAGGAATTTTTTTGACCTTATTAAATACTCTGAATAATCTCTTCTATTCTCAAATACTGTATTATTTAATATATTATCTATATTTTTTTAAGTGGAACTATACCATCTGAAATATATTTAAAATATTTCCAATTTTTCATCACTAAGATCTATATCACCCACTAAAACTATATCAGTCTTAAGGCTAATTAATTTTAATACAGATGTTATAAATCTTTCTTCTCTTGTATTTTCAAGAGTAGGTAATCCTTCAAACATAGGTCCTCTTTTTAAATCTCCTGATACAAAAGCCATAGTTCTAATTCCAAATTCATTATATTTCTCATTTTGTTCTAAAAAAATATTTTTTCCCCTATTCCTGTATATTTTTTTGGATAATAATTATGTAAAGCTAATATGTTATTAAAATCTATCCCTTTATTTTCTAAATATTTTTAAATCATTTTTTTAGTTATTGTACTTGCATTAAGAACTATCATATTAGATAATTCATATATTTCATCTAAACTATACCCATCATCTATTCTTAAATATACATTTTTTTAAATTATAAAATATACCACTATTTGTATATTCATTAATATCAACTATTAATTTAATATCACTTTTTAGTACATAATTCTATTAATTTGTATAGTCTCTCACTTTTATCAATATTATTTTCTTCTAAAATATTAAGTGATGTGAAGGCAAACTTCACACCACTCATACTTGCTTTTATTAATAACTTCTATACTTTTCTGTATATCTGTACTTAAATAAAGCGATATCCCTGTTTTAATTTCCATAAATTTCTTCTATTCTTTCTTCGTCTATTCCAAATAAATAAGTTAAGATAAATCCACCCTATAAGCACCTACCATAGCTATTATGAAATAAATCCATGTTCCAGGAACAACTATTAATAATCCGAATAATCCTGAAACTCCTTGAGTTATAGTTCCTAGTCTAAATATTGCTGCAAGCATTCCACCAAATCCAGAACCAAGACAAGCCGTAATAAATGGTTTTACCTAAAGGAAGAGTAACTGCATACATTAAAGGTTCTCCTATACCTAAAATACCTACAGGAAGAGCATCTCTTGTTAGAGTTTTTTTAATTTTTTTATTCTTAGTTTTTTTAAATATATTGCAAATCCAGCACCAACTTGTCCTCCACCTGCCATCATAAGTATAGGTAATAAATAGTTAATTCCTTGAGTTGGTCCATTAGGATCATTTAATAATACATGTATAGGTGTTAAAGCTTGGTGTAACCCAACTGAAACAAGTGGTAAGAAAGCAGCAGATAATATATATCCTCCTACAATTCCAAGACTATTATATACAAAAATTAAGTGTTCCAAATATTCCAACTGTTACTATATTTCCAATTGGTTGTATAATACATAGAGCTATAAATACACCTAATATCAAAAGTAATTAATGGAGTTAAGAAAGTATCTAAGAAAGTAGGTACATATTTTCTGACATTCTTTTCAAGATAAGATACTATTATACCCATAAATAAAAGCAGCTAAAAGTCCACCTAATCCTGGTGTAAATGGCTTACCTGTGAAAGGTAAAATAATAGGATTATCATCTATTTTAGTTAATAAAGGAAGCCCTGGATTAGCTATAAATATTGACCCTATAATACCTCCAAGTACTGCACTTCCACCAAATTCTTTAGCAGCATTCATACCAACATAAAGTGATAAATAACCAAACATAACAAATCCTAAACTTTTTAATAGCTAAAAACCACCAACTACCATTAAATGCACCCTTTGTAGTAACAGTAATTACATTACTAAGTCCAAGTATTAATCCTGCTGAAATTATACCTGGCAATAAAGGAACAAAAATATTAGCTATTCTTTTGTAAGAATCTTTGAACTACACCATTATGTTTAGCTTTATTTTCCTTCTTATTTTCTTTAGCTAATTCATTTACATCTTCAAAAACCTAAAGGTATGTTAGTTAATTTAGAAAAATTCATTCCCAACCTTATTAACAACACCAGGTCCTAAAAACGATTTGTAGTGTATCGGCTTCAACTACTGACAACACACCATCAATTTTTTTCAATTCTTCAATTGAAACATCTTTTTTTAGTACTAACTCTAAGTCTTGTCATACAAACTGCATTAGAACTAATATTTTTCTACCCCACCCTAAAGCATCCAAAAATTTCTTTTGCCATTTTTTTGCATCCATTACGACTCACTCCTTTTGGTTTTCTATTTTTTTCTATTTTTTTGTTTCATTAATTCTTTTTTTACAACTTCTTTATAATTCTTATTAGAATAGGCTAAATATATAACATCTATTAAGTTTTAAAATGGAAATTCTAGAATAAATTGCTGCACTTCTTTTTAAACGATTCTTTAGAAGTTACATATAGATTATAATCACACAACTTTGCAATTGCATTTGTTACATATTTAGTTATAGAAACTGTAGTAACTCCTTTTTCTTTCAATATTTTTAACAATATCTAATATTTCTTTTAGTCATTCCAGAATATGATACAACTATTGCAAGATGATTATCATCACTATTAACTGCTTGAACATGTTGTAAATCTGTCCCATTGAAAGTATTAACAATTTTACCTACTCTCATAAATTTATACTGTGCATCTAAACAAACTATATGTGAAGCTCCCATTCCATAAAAATCAATAACAGATTTTTTTCATTAATTAAATCAACAATTTTATCTATAATATCAGCATCTTGTAACATTTTTTTGTTTCTTTTAGAGATATTATACTAAGCTTATTAATTTTTTTCTATTATTCCTTTAGTATCACAATTTTTCATCAATATCGCTATTATTTACTGCCATTTCTTTATTTCCAATTAATGCCATTTCTTCTATTGCTTTTTAATCTAAATTCTTGAAATCCTTTTAAACCCTAATTTTTTTACACATTCTTGTAACCGTTGAAATACTCGTATATGTATTTTTTTAGAAATATCCATAGCAGGTATACTTCTAATATTTCTAATATTTTTTTCAAAATATATTCAGCTACGTATCTTTCATTTTCAGTAAAAATCCTTTATTTTTCCCTTATTTTCGATCATTAAACTCATGTATCAACCCTCGCAACATTATACCCATATTCGTCTAATTTAGATATAGCTTCTTCTTTTTGTAATAGATAATAGGATCATTACTATTGCATATTTAACATTATAACCCGCTTCTTCTAATTTTTTAGAAGCAAGTTCATAATCACAATGTGTTGTTGATATAATAATTCTTTTAGCTCTTTCTATCAATTTAAAGTTAGAAGTTTTTACATCAACCATATATCCTGAAAATACTTTTCCTAATTTAATCATTATTGTAGTTGAAATCATATTTAATATCATCTTTTGGGCCGTTCCTGATTTCATTCTTGTTGAACCCGTTACAATTTCTGGTCCTACTACAACTTCAATAGGACATTTAGCAATTTTAGAAACTTCAGAATTTTTTGAACATGAAATACTACCTGTTAAAACTCCTATACTATTGGCATAATTAATAGCAGAAACTACATACGGTGTTCTTCCTGAAGCAGTTAATCCAATAACAACATCATAAGGTTTTTAAATCAAGTTTTTTTAATATCTTCAATTCCCATTTCTATGCTATCTTCTGCATTTTCAACAGCCATAAAAAAACAGCATCTCTACCACCTGATATTAAACCTTGAAATTTATCAAAATCTACTCCGTAAGTTGGTGGACATTCAGAAGCGTCTAATATACCAAGCCTACCAGAAGTACCTGATCCAACATATATTATACGTGTTTTTCATTATAATTATCTAAAAATATTATCAATTAAATAAGATATATTATCTAATGATTTTTTTCAACACAATAAGCAACTTTCTTATCTTCCTCATTTATCCTTTTTAATATTTCCTGTGTACTTTGTAATTCAATATCCTTACTGTTAGTATTATTCTGTTCAGTAGATAAAACATTCAAATTAACCATAAGCATCACCTCTTATTAAGAGTATACTCATAATTTCATAAAATGCAAGTCCTTTTGAAAGTCACTTTCAGTACTTGAAAGTATAAAAGATATACTTTATATTATTTTAATAATATAAAAAACAAGTCAAAAGACTTGTGACGTAATAATAAATGGCGTCCCTGGTAGGACTCGAACCTACGACCCTCTGATTAACAGTCAGATGCTCTAACCGACTGAGCTACAGAGACACATTAAAAAAAAGAGTTTGGCAACTACCTATCTTCCCAATTACTTAGTATTTTCGGCGTACACAGACTTAACTGCCAGGTTCGAAATGTTACTGGGTGTATCCCTGTGGCTAAAGTCACCAAACTATTGCCTAGGACAATTAGAAATGAATAGTTATTAGTAAAAAGTTATGTAAAGCTTACGTATTATTAGTATTGGTCAGCTAAATGTATCACTACACTTACACCCCCAACCTATCAACCACTTAGTCTCAGTGGATACTTAAAAGAATACTTATCTCAAAGTGGGTTTCTCACTTAGATGCTTTCAGCGATTATCCCTTCCAAACGTGACTACTCAGCCATGCCACTGGCGTGACAACTGATACATCAGAGGTTTGTCCATCCCGGTCCTCTCGTACTAAGGACGATCTTTTCAATATTCTAACGCCTGTAGTGGATAGGGACCGAACTGTCTCACGACGTTCTGAACCCAGCTCGCGTGCCTCTTTAATGGGCGAACAGCCCAACCCTTGGGACCTTCTCCAGCCCCAGGATGAGACGAGCCGACATCGAGGTGCCAAACACTTCCGTCGATATGGACTCTTGGGAAGTATCAGCCTGTTATCCCCGGGGTAGCTTTTTATCCGTTGAGCGACGGCCTTTCCATACAGCACCGCCTGATCACTAAGTCCTGCTTTTCGCACCTGCTCGATCCGTCAATCTCGCAGTCAAGCTCCCTTATACCTTTACATTCTTTGGTTGATTTCCATCCAACCTGAGGGAACCTTTGAACGCCTCCGTTACTCTTTAGGAGGCGACCGCCCCAGTCAAACTGCCCATCTAGCACTGTCTCAATTTCTTGATTAGAATTTCAATAATATATGGTTGGTATTCCAACGATGACTCCTTAACTACTAGCGTAGCTAACTCTCAGTCTCCCAACTATTCTATACACACATTACCAAAACCCAATGCCAAACTACAGTAAAGCTCCACGGGGTCTTTCCGTCCTACTACAGGTAGTCGGTATCTTCACCGACATTACAACTTCACCAGGTCTCCAGCCAAGACAGCTCCCAAATCATTTCACCATTCGTGCAGGTCGGAACTTACCTGACAAGGAATTTCGCTACCTTAGGACCGTTATAGTTACGGCCGCCGTTCACTGGGGCTTCAATTCGAATCTCTCAATCCTCCTCTTAACCTTCCAGCACTGGGCAGGTGTCAGCCCATATACGTCGCCTTTCAGCTTAGCATAGACCTGTGTTTTTTTGATAAACAGTTGCTTGGGACTCTTCACTGCGACCTACATCAGCTCCAGATGTTCTCCTTCACCTACTATAGGCACCCCTTCTCCCGAAGTTACGGGGCTATTTTGCAGAGTTCCTTAGCTAGAGTTATCCTGTCGGCCTCGGGTTTCTCACCCAGTCCACCTGTGTCGGTTTACAGTACGGGCACCCCTTTCAGTTTAGAAGTTTTTTCTCGGCAGTGTAGGATTTGTAACTTATGTACCTTAGTACACTTCCCCATCAGGCCTAACATTTAATAGTATGGATTTGCCTCTACTACCATGCTTCTCCCTTAGAATGCCTATTCCGTCAGACATCTTACATACCTTCCTGCGTCACTCCATCACTATAGATTGGAAGTGGTATAGGAATATTAACCTATTTTTCCATTCGCCACGACTCTTCAGTCTTCGCTTAGGTCCCTGACTCACCCAGGGAGGACAAACCTTCCCCTGAAACCTTGGACTTCCGGCCAGAGGGATTCTCACCCTCTTTCTCGCTACTCATTCCTGCATTCTCACTTCTGATACCTCCAGATCATCTTTCAACTCTCCTTCAACAGCTTACAGAACGCTCTCCTACCAACAATTACTTGTTACATAGCTTCGGTTTATGTCTTAGCCCCTGTTAAATCTTCGGCGCAGATACTCTCGACCAGTGAGCTATTACGCACTCTTTAAAGGTATGGCTGCTTCTAAGCCAACCTCCTGGTTGTTTGTGAATATCCACCTCCTTTCCCACTTAGACATAATTTGGGACCTTAGCTGATGTTCTGGGTTGTTTCCTCTCGTCCACGGACCTTGTCATCCATAGACTCACTCCTAAATATTAATATATGGTATTCGCAGTTTGCTTAACTTCAGTAAGCTATACGCCCCCTAGGTTATACAGTGCTCTACCCCCATATATCTTAACTTTAAGGCTGCACCTAAATGCATTTCGGAGAGAACGAGCTATCTCCTAGTTCGATTGGCTTTTTCACCCCTAAACCTATCTCATCTCCCAACATTTCAACGGCGGTGAGTTCGGTCCTCCACTGCATCTTACTGCAGCTTCAACCTGGACAGGCCTAGATCACTAGGTTTCGCGTCTATAACATGCGACTTTCGCCCTCTTAAGACTCGGTTTCCTTCGGCTCCACTCTTTAACCTCGCCACATATCATAACCTCGCAGGATGATTAACCAAAAATCCACGCAGTCACCTCTCGGCTCCCTACCGTTTGTAAGCACACGGTTTCAAATTCTCTTTCACTCCCATACTCTGGGTTCTTTTTCACCTTTCCCTCACGGTACTCTCCTCATCGGTTAGTAAAAGTATTTAGCCTTACGAGATATGGTCCTCGCTGATTCACGCCAAATTCCTCGTGTTCGACGCTACTCGGGATTTATACTAACATATATATACTTTTACACTATACGAGACTATCACTCTCTTTGGTCTAGCTTTCCAACTATGTTCCGTTTACATATATATACATCGAGATTTATGACTATCCTCTCCTGTATTTCCCTCTACCACATAATAGCAACGTGTCAACTTTTACACTACTATGTTTTTAGGCTCCTCCCCGTTCGCTCGCCGCTACTAAGAGAATCGTTTTTTTACTTTCTTTTCCTCCAGTTACTTAGATGTTTCAGTTCACTGGCTTACCTATTTCTCATATACTCTTCCAGTATATAGGTTTCCCCATTCGGATATCTCGGGATCTCAGCTTATATGCAACTCCCCCAAGCTTTTCGCAGCTTATCACGTCCTTCTTCGGCTTTTTTACTACCCTAGGCATCCTCCGTGTGCCCTTATTTAGCTTTCTCATTCTTTTTTTATTTATTTTTCTTCTTTCACAGTTAACTCTCTCTTTTCTTGATTCCTTAACTTGTTCAGTTGTAACTTTTTACCTAACTATTCATTTCTCATTGTCCTATCTTCTCTATTAACAAGATAATTAGAAAGCAAACAAATTAACTTAATAAGTCTTTTTATTCTTTCTCCTTAGAAAGGAGGTGATCCATCCGCACCTTCCGGTACGGATACCTTGTTACGACTTCACCCCAATCACTAATCACACCTTAGGTACCTCCTCCCTTACGGTTAGGCCAGTAACTTCAGGTGCAACTAACTCTCGTGGTGTGACGGGCGGTGTGTACAAGACCCGAGAACGTATTCACCGCAACATTGCTGATTTGCGATTACTAGTGATTCCAACTTCATGAAGTCGAGTTGCAGACTTCAATCCGAACTGAGAGTAGCTTTTGAGATTTGCTCCATATCGCTATTTCGCTCCTCTTTGTACTACCCATTGTAGCACGTGTAGCCCAGATCATAAGGGGGCATGATGACTTGACGTCATCCCCACCTTCCTCCTGCTCTTCGCAGGCAGTTTCATTAGAGTCCCCAACTTAATGATGGCAACTAATGATAGGGGTTTCGCTCGTTGCGGGACTTAACCCAACATCTCACGACACGAGCTGTCGACAGCCATGCACCACCTGTATCTCGGTTCCCGAAGGCACTCCTTTGCTTCCAAAAGATTCCTGAGTATGTCAAGACCTGGTAAGGTTCCTCGCGTTGCGTCGAATTAAACCACATGCTCCACCACTTGTGCGGGTCCCCGTCAATTCCTTTGAGTTTCATACTTGCGTACGTACTCCCCAGGCGGATCACTTATCGCTTTTGCTTCGGCACAGAGACTATTCATCCCCACACCCAGTGATCATCGTTTACAGCTAGGACTACCAGGGTATCTAATCCTGTTTGCTCCCCCTAGCTTTCGCACTTCAGCGTCAGTTTCTGTCCAGTGAGTTATCTTCATCATCGGCATTCCCTACACATATCTACGAATTTCACCTCTACTCGTGTAGTTCCACCCACCTTTCCAGTACTCTAGTCTTTCAGTTTCAAAGGCAAGCTTTATAGTTGAGCCATAAGTTTTCACCCCTGACTTGAAAAACCGCCTAGATGCCCTTTAAGCCCAATAATTCCGGATAACGCTTGCGACATACGTATTACCGCGGCTGCTGGCACGTATTTAGCCGTCGCTTCTTCTGTAGGTACCGTCACTTTCTTCTTCCCTACTGAAAGCACTTTACAATCCGAAAACCTTCTTCGTGCACACAGAATTGCTGGATCAGAGTTACCTCCATTGTCCAATATTCCCCACTGCTGCCTCCCGTAGGAGTAAGGGCCGTATCTCAGTCCCCTTGTGGCCGTTCACCCTCTCGGGCCGGCTACCTATCATCGCCTTGGTAGGCCTTTACCCCACCAACTAGCTAATAGGATGCAAAGCTCTCTCTTAGCAATCTTATCCTTTCATGTTACCAAGATGCCTTAGTATCATAATATCTAGTATTATCAAGCGTTTCCACTTGTTATCCCAGTCTAAGAGGCAAGTTCTTTACACGTTACTCACCAGTCCACCATGCTCCTTATTTATGCAAGCATAAATAATTTACATAGATTTGCATGTGTTAAGCATTCTGTCAGCGTTCATCCTGAGCCAGGATCAAACTCTTCATTCAATATCTTCTTTTTATTTCTTATATTAAATTCTTCTTTTACACCTTTTGTGTCTTTAGTTTAATCCTTTATTAAGTTTTTTTAGCAATTGACTTCTTTTCTTGTCTTTCACAGTTGTTTGTTTGCTTTTTCTTATTTCTTATCTCATTGTCCTTCCACTCGGTCTCCCTCGTGGACAATATCTATATTACCATATCTTATCTCTTATTGTCAACTACTTTTTTTGCTTTTTGATTTTTTTACTTTTTTTCTTATAATCCTTTATTTATGCTATGTCTAATTTCAAAATATTTTTAATTTTTTTGAATTTTATAATAAAATAAAACTCATAATTAAATAAATTTTAACTATGAGTTTTTAATTTTTTTCTATTTTATATAGGCATAAGATAAATCAGTAATATTGCCTATCGGTATATTTAATATTCCTTTAATTTTAGGATTTACATATTGATTTTTCCACTGAAAAAAATACAATGGAGAAACTATAATATTTTTCAAGAAGCATTTTTTTCTGCTTCATGTAATTTTTTACTTCTATCATTTAAACTATTTTTTTGATTCATCTATTAATTTTTTTGATATTTTTTTGATTAAATACATCAATTTTGTCTTTATAATAAAAATCTATCTAATATTGCCAAAGGATCCCTATACTTAGGAGACCATGTATTCAATGCAATATCATATTTATTTTCCTTAATCAATGATAATCTTTCTTTAAACGGAACAGTTTTTTTATTTTTTTACTTCTATTCCTAAATTAGTTTGTAATTGATTTTTGAATAAACTGTGCTTCTTTAATTTCTATAGGAGTATTCCCCGTTAATAACTCTAAAGATATATTATCCAAATTTAATTCTTTTCTTTGCAATTTCTAATTCATTTTTAGCATTATCAAGATCAAAAATCTATTATTTCATAATCCATTTTATAACCTAAAATATCACTTACTAAATTTTTTTGGCAATTTTTTTGAGCCATCTTTTTAACTACATCTATATATTCTGTTCTATTTATACCTTCCGATATTGCTTTTTCTCATGTGTAAATTTTTTTAAGTGTAGAATTTGAAAATAAATTATAGTCTATATACCATATTCTCCCCATCATAATATTTATTAACATTATCACCTAATAATTCTACATCTACACGAGATATATCTATATCCCCATTTTTTTAATTAAATTATTTACAACTGAATAATCATTGAAGTATACATATTTAATATTTTTATTTTAACATCTTCATTTCTCCAATAATTCGGATTTTTAGTAATCAATAAATCTTGTTCATTAGTTTCTTTTATCATATATGGACCATTAAATTTATTCTCAATATATGGAGCAGACAACGGTAATGTTAAAAGTGAAAGAAAATACGGAACATCCTCATTTAACTCAAACACTAATTTCCCATCTATAACTTTTAATTCCTAATTCTTCTTTAGAAACTTTACCTTCATAATACTCTTTTGCATTATTTATAACATAAAGCATTTTAGCATATTGTGATAATTCTTTTTTTATCTAAAACTCTTAAAAAAATCCATTATATACATCTTCTATAGTTATACTTGTTCCATCAGAATATTTTAAACCATCTTTAAGTACAAAAAGTATATGTATTATCTAATTTCTTATACTCTTTTGCCATACCCTAAATCTAATTTACCATCTTTTATCATATCTCATAAGACCTTCATATAAACTATTTGAAACTTGAAGTGATATATTATCACTAAATTTATGTGATCTAAACTCTTTGGAGCTGAAAATATATTATACACAATTACATTTTCATTATTATTCCCAGAACATGAAAATATTAAAAAAATATAAATAAAAAAATACTAAATAATTTCTTCAATACTACTCACCTAATTCCTTTTTTTAATTCTTCAACTTTATCCAATCTTTCCCAAGGAACATCTATATCCTTTTCTCCCTATATGACCCTAAAAGCTGCTAAATCTTGATATCTAAAACTTGGATTTCTTAGAGAAAGGGTTTTTTTCAATTCCTCTTGGTGTCAAATCAAAAATTTTTGATACAACTTCAGCAATTCTATCCTCTGATATATTCGAAGTTCCAAAGGTATCAACTCTTATAGATGTTGGTTCAACAACTCCAATTGCATAAGATAATTGAACTTCACATTTATCTGCAATACCTGCTGCAACTATATTTTTTAGCTATCCATCTCGCAGCATAAGCAGTCGATCTATCTACTTTAGAGGTATCTTTACCTGAAAAAGCTCCTCCTCCATGTCTAAAATAACCACCATAAGTATCAACTATTATTTTTTTCTACCTGTAAGACCTGTATCACCATGTGGACCTCCAATAACAAATCTTCCAGTTGGATTTATATAAAAATTTTTCTACTTCAGATATATCTCTATCATATTCATTTAATGTAGGTGCTATAACCTTTTCTTTTATTTCTTTTTTCAATTTGTTCTCTACTTACTTCTTCATCATGTTGAACAGATACAACTATTGTATCTATACCTAATATATTATCATTTTCATCATATTTAAGTGTTACTTGAGCTTTAGCATCTGGTCTTGCCCAACTTAAAAACTCTACTTCTTGTAAGTTCTGTTAATTTCATTATTATATTTCTAGCAAGTGTTAAAGCAAGAGGCATTAATTCTTCAGTTTCTTTAACTGCTCCTCCAAACATTATACCTTGATCTCCAGCACCCCCTACATCTACACCTTGTGATATATCTGGAGATTGTGAATGTATCATATTAACCACACCACAATCATAATCAAATCCAAGACCTGGAACATACCCTATTTCTCTTATTTTTCTCTAACTAAACTTTGTATATCTATATATGTTTTTAGTAGTTATTTCTCCTCCAACTAAAAACAAATCCAGTTGTAGCAAATGTTTCACAAGCAACTCTTGAATTTTCATCATCTTTTAAACAAGCATCAAGTACTGCATCTGAAATTTGATCACATATTTTATCAGGATGACCTGGTGATACAAATTCAGAAGTAAAAATATCTTATAGCCATATTTCATTTCCTCCTAATCTATACTTTTTTTCTTCCTTCCAAAGATTGAGACAGTGTTGCACTATCAGAATATTCAATATTTCCCCTATAGGTATACCACTTGCAATTCTACTCATTTTTAACTTCTTTATCTTTCAATAATTTTTGAAAGATATTGTATAGTTGTTTCTCCTTCAAAATCAGGGTTTAAAAGCAAATATTACTTCTTTAATATTCCCGTCAACTCTCTCTAATAACTCTGATATATTTAGTTCACTTATACCTATTCCATTTAAAGGGATTTATCTTACCTCCCAAAAACATGAAATAATCCATTATATGTATCACTTTTTATTTATAGCATATATATCTCTAGTATCTTCAACAACACAAATTATACTTTTTATCTCTCTTTTCATCTCTACATATATCACAAATATCATCATCAGTCAAATTAAAGCATAATTTACACGGTTTTTATACTATCATATGAATCTCTAATAGTTTCTAATAAATAATTTATATCTTCTTCATCTTTTAATAAAGAGATCAAAAGGCTATACGTGTTGCATTTTTTTACCTATTCCCTTTAATTTAGATAAAGCATTTATTAATTCATCAATCTTTTTCATTTATATCTTTCCTATGAAAAAGAAAAGAACTGAATTAACAGTTCTTTTCTTTTTAAGATTATTAATTTCAATTATTAAACAATTCTTGAAACTTTGAAAGTATTAGTTGTACCAGTTTCAGAAACACCTGTTACTAAAAACAACTAAATCACCTTTCTTAAATCCTGTGTAAGCTTCATCAGCAGTAGTTGATGCATTTGATGCAGCAACTTCTAAAAGCTTTATTAAAAAAAGTGTTCAGGATTATCTAAAATCATTAGCAACTATTGCTCTTACACCTCTTACTAACGCTAATTGTCTTGCAGTAACATCACTGTCAGTTAATGCAATTATTGGCATTGAAGGATTATATTTTTCTTATCATCTTAGCTGCTCTTCCTGTTTTTTTGTCCAACAAACTATTAACTTAGCTCCTAAATTTTCAGCAGCTTCTACTGCACCTTTAGATATTGCTTCTGTTATAGTTACTTCATGTGTATAGTATATTTTTGATACTCCATATTCATCAGTTTTAGCTGATATAGTAGCCATAGTTCTTACAGCTTCTACTGGATATTTACCATTTGCAGATTCTCCAGATAACATAACTGCATCTGTACCATCTAATATAGCATTAGCAACGTCTCCTGCTTCTGCTCTTGTAGGTCTTGGGTTTTTGCATTGAATCTAACATTTGTGTTGCAGTAATTACAGGTTTTCCAACTGCATTACATTTTCTTATCATCATTTTTTGCATAAATGGAACTTCTTCAACTGGAACTTCTACTCCTAAATCTCCTCTTGCTACCATTATTCCATCTGATAATTCTAATATTTCATCAAAGTTATCTATACCTTCTTGATTTTCTATTTTAGAAATTATTTTAATATTTTCTCCACCATTATCATCTAAAAACTCTTCTAACTTCAGCAACATCAGATGCTTTTTCTTATAAATGATGCAGCTATGTAATCTACACCAACTTCACAACCAAATTTTTAAATCTGTTTTTATCTTTTTCAGCTAATGCTGGTAATGAAACAGATACACCTGGTAAGTTAACACCTTTCTTTTGTCCTAAAGCTCCAGAATTTTTAACTTTACAGAAAAATTTCTTCACCTTTAATTTCTTTTAACTTCTAATCCTATTAAACCATCATCAACTAATATAGTATCTCCTGGTTTTAAATCTTTTGTCATACCTGGATAAGAAACTGATATTTTTTTCAGGAGTTCCTTTAAATGAATAATCAGTAGTAACTATGAAATCTTGTCCTTCTACTAAATCATATTTAACGTCACCTTCAGCATGTGAACCTGTTCTTATTTCTGGTCCTTTTGTATCTAATAATATAGCAACATGTTTACCTGTTTCTTTTTGATATTTCTCTTATAGTTTTAATTCTTGCACCGTGTTCTTCATGATCCCCGTGTGAGAAATTCAATCTCATTACATTCATTCCACTTAAAACTAATTCTTTAAGTACTTCTTTCTTTTCACTTTTAGGTCCTATTGTACATACAACCTTAGTCATTTTTTTATTTTCATATTATTCCTCCCTATATTTAAACTGATAACATCATAGCAACTTCATAATCTTCTTGAGATTTTTTTATGATAATTTTTCCCAAGCATAAGATAATTTATGAGTTACAATATTTGAGCTTTCTACTCCAACCATTAAACCTGCTTTTACCTTCAACTAATAATTCAATAGCTTTTAACACCCTAATTTTTGTAGCTAACAATCTATCTGCTGCTGTTGGGCTTTCCACCTCTTTGAACATGTGCTAAAACTACAAGTCTTGGATCTAAATCTGGTATTTTATCTGTTAAATCTTTTATAATTGTTCCTTTACCTTTATATCCTTCAGACATAATTATTACATCATAAGTTTTTCCTTCTTCTCTTCTTTTTGATTATTTTTAACTATATCTTCAACTTTAGAATCAACTTCAGGAATTAAAATTCCATTAGCCCTCACAAGCAATACCTGCATTTAAAGCTAAATCTCCACAGTTTCTTCCCATAACTTCTATAACAAATGTTCTATCATGAGATTTTTGCTGTATCTCTAATTTGATTAAACGATTCAAGTATGATATTTAATGCTGTATCATATCCTATTGTATAATCAGTACCAGCAATATCATTATCTATAGTTCCAGGTATTCCTATAGTTTTAATACCATGTTCTTCATATAAATAATGAGCACCATGGAATGAACCATCTCCTCCCTATTACAACTAAACCTTCAATTCCAATTTCCTTTAAAATATTAGCAGCCTCTGTTCTAACTGCAGGGTCTTTAAATTCTGGAAGTCTAGCTGAAAGAAGCATAGTTCCTCCCTTACCTGCAAGTCCTGCAACATCTAATGGAGTCATTTTGAATATATCTCTATCTAAGATACCTTTATATCCTCTTCTGATACCATAAACTTCCATTCCTTTTGACATAGCAGTTTTTGCTACTACTCTTATGGCAGCATTCATACCTTGTGAATCTCCACCACTAGTCAAGATAGCAATCTTTTTTCATTTCATCCTCCTAGTCTTTTTAATTACTATTTACTGAAAATATTTTTAACATTTATTGACTAAATTTTTCAAGATTTTTTTGATAATAAAAATGGAAACTCTAAGAGTTCCCATTTAGTATATATTACCATCTATATTCGATGTTTAAAGTTCCTTTTCCTTCAATATTTCTTAAACTAAAGTCTTTTAGTAGCTTTTACCAAATTTGAATTTAACTGATGCTTCAGGTTTAACTGTAACATTTCCAAATTTTAATACAGCATTAACTTTTTGGAGTTAAATTAAATCTACGATCATATTTAGCTACATCTCCTGCTTCATCAACAATTTCTTTAGTTCTCTTTGCTTCGCCAATATAAGAATCAAAGTCTTTAGATTTTTCTCCATCAAAAGTTATTCATCAAATTAGTTATACCACTTTCAACAGAATCAAATTCTTTATTATTTAATTTATATGAATAATCAGAGTCTAAAAGCTAATCCCTAATTTATGATTTTCATTAATTAAGTAGTTAACACCAAAATTAGCAAGTCCTGCGTAAGAACTTTCATTTAACTTATTCTTTTTTTATTTTTTCAATATGAGATAATACATATTTAAATCCTAATTCATTCATTAATTCAAATGAATTTATCATATATGTACTCTTTAATCCAGTTTTTTTAATCCAAAGTATACGTCTTTATCTTCAATATTAGAATATACAAATGTACTTAATGAAGGTGTTAACATTAAATTACCTGATTTTTATTGTATTTGTAAATTTAGAATTTGCATAAACATCATGAGTAAGTTCTAAAACCTTTTTCAGAATTATCATTAGTATATTTTTTTCAACCTTTAAATTATAACGACCATTTAATTCAGCTTTAAAAATTAGATTTATTATATGAAACACCAGCACCTGTTAATAACTCATGCTTAGTATCATCAAATTCAAATCCCTTTGTCAATTTATAATTAGCCATCATATTTGCTGATAAATTATCAGTTAATTTGTATCCAGCTTTATTTTTTAGTTTCAAATTCTACAGCATTAAAAAGTAGCTTTTTTTCATTTTTTTACTTCATTATTTTGTTCATCTTTATATGTTGATTCACCCTAATTCTACTGTAGCATAGAATTTAGTTTCATTGTTAGTTTCTAATAATAATTTATTGTTATCATATTTAACATTTAATACTGCTTTAGGTAAATTTAATAATCTTCCAAGATTTTTCAGTATATTTATTTCCTCCAACTTCAACTGTTTGGTTTTTCTTTTTATAGGTAAATGAGCTACTTCTGCATCATAAACTAATTTAGCCTCTACTGTAGTATTTTTAATCCTGTATATTTAGCAACATTTTCTATACCTGCTTTTGAAATATCTTTCAAATTCTACATTTTCTTGTGCACTTCCTCTTTCAAGAACAGTTCCTAAATCAAAAACTTGGTTTAGAGTATAGTTCTAAAGTATCATTTGCAACCTTAGTTGAAACTTTTAACATTTCCCTCTGATTCTTCCAGCAACATCAAAAATTAGTTGTATCTCTTTCTTTTAATAAATTTAAAGCATATTCTTCTTCATTTGGAACTAATTCTTTATCTTTACCTAATACATGAGTTAATTCAGCATCTAATCTAAATCCATCTAATTGTTTTTCCTGCTTTTAGCAAATGATTCTAATCTGTTATTTGCATCTTTATCTAAGTTGTATATAGTACCAACTAATAAATTAGAAGTTTCTGTATCATTTTTTTAACAACAGCTGATAATAATAATCTATCATTTTCTGTTAATCTAAATCCATTGTCTTTATAGAAATTATTTCTATCATCTTCTTTATCTTTCTTATCTAATTCAGCTTTTTTTATCAGCAGTCCAAACTTTTTAGCATCTAAATGTTCTTTTTAGAGCATTTTTCAATTGATTTATCCTTTTTATCAAAAGACCCTTTATTATTATATCCAGCAACTGCATTTTAAAAATTAATGATGAATTTTCATTTAATTTAGAATCAAATCTAAACCCTGCATAAGATTCATTATCTACTCCAGATTTTTTGAGCCTCTCCACTAAATCTTGTTCCTGTAAATAAGAAAGTATCTTTATTAGAATCTAAAAAGAACCCTAAGTCTAATTTAGTTTTTACTGGGTATTTTTGTGCTTCAAATTTAACTGCACTTTCTTCTTTCTTCACATCAGTTTCAGCTTTAACTTCAGAATTTGATTTTACATAACCTGTAACATCAGCAAATGAAGCTACAGAAGTTAATGCTAAAACTCCCTAATAATGCTTTTTCATTTTCTATATCCTCCTAATATTATAAATATCTCCTTGTCTAACATTTTACATTTAAAAATAAAGTTTTGTCAAGATTTTTGAACTTTAGCAAATATTTTCTATTGCTCTTTTTTTAAATTTTTCTCTCAATATATTTTTGATGTTTCTATATTTATACCAGATTCCTCAAATATCTTATCTACTTCGACGTCAGTATATTCTTCTAATTTAACATCAAACTTTATTTTTCCTAAAATTTTCTTTATTAATTTTAACTTCTTTTTATTTTCTAAATTATTTATATATTCAACTATTTCTTGAAGAGCGTTCATTGAAACATCAGTTTCTGCAAGATGGAAAACATGAAACTCGATCTTCAAAATCATGTAATTTTACATCAACTCCTGATTTTTTTAATTTTTTTCAGCAAAAACTATACTATCATCTTCTAATATTTCATTTCTTCCAACATGGATTAATGTATCAGGAAAAATTCTTCAAATTATCTGAATATATAGGGAGAAATATACCTATTCGATTTGTCTTTAATATAGATAAAATAAGGCATATATTTTTCAATTTTAATTCCAGTATTTTTCTTTAAAAGCTCCAAACAAAGGATCTTTTAAATCTATTTCTATTTCTACTATCAACACTATTAGTTGCATCCAAATAAGGTGATAATAATACCAAAAGCACGTGGCATAGGTAAATCATTATCCCTAAGATATATACTAGAAGAAACAACTACATTTCCCCTGAGCTGTCTCCCATAAATACTATATTACTAGGATTATATCCTAACTTTATAGCTAATCTATAAGCATAAATAAAGTCTTCATTTTCAGCAGGAACTTATTTGCATATCCAGTTCTTAAATCTACAAACATCATATCATAACCATTTAACTTTTAAAAGTACATTTTTTTCATAAAAAAACATTTTTTTCTATGTTCGTTATAATAATGTATAAAACTTCCACCATTTGCTATTATAACTAATTTTTATTATTACTATTAATTTTTCTTAAATAGTTCAACTCTTGAATTATCTTCTTGATATATTTTTTTGAACATAATTTGTGGATAAATAATCATATAGATTAGTATTAACCGTAGTAAAAGCTTCATATAATTTAGTCCTATCAACATTCCATGTAATGTATTTTGACCAATTTATTATTTTTTTCTTTAAAAGAAGGAGTTCTTGCACCTAATAAAAAAATGGAATAAATATCAAAACTATAAATTTAATTAATTTATTCTGCATTTAATTTCACAATCTCTATTATAGTATCACGTGATTTTTTCATATCATCTAAACAAGCAAATTCATATTCTCCATGAAAATTTTCTCCTCCTACAAATATATTTGGTGTAGGTAAGCCCATAAATGATATTTTTAGAACCATCGGTTCCTCCACGTATAGGTTCTATTATTGGTTTTATTCCTAAATTTTTCCATAGCTTTTTTTAGCAAGTTCTACACTTCTCATATCTTTACTAATAATATCTCCCATGTTGTAATATTGATCAAACATTTCATATACCAAAAACATTTCCAAATTTTTTTCATTAACTTTTTAGCAACATTTTTACAAAAATTCTTTTTCTATCTTCAAATTTATCTTTATCAAAATCACGAATTATATAAGTAAGTTCAGCTTTTTTTCAATTTTTAGCATCTGTTGAACATAATAAATAAAATCCTTCATAACCTGAAGTGTGTTCTGGAACTTCTTTTTCTGGGAATAAACTCATCAAATAATTTGCAACAACATTAGCGTTTATCATTTTTATCTTTAGCAGAACCCGGATGAACACTAACTCCAGTTATTGTATATGTAATTTGTGCTGCATTAAAAACTTTCATATTGTAGTTCGCCCTAACATTCCACCATCAATTGTATAAGCAAAAATCTGCATCAAATTCTTTTAACATTAAATTTATCTGCTCCCCTACCTATTTCTTCATCAGGACCAAAAAGCAACTTTAATATCACCATGTTTAATTTCAGGGTGTTCTTTTAAATATTTCATTGCTTCCATAATAGCTGTAATTCCTGCTTTTATCATCAGCACCAAGAAGTGTTGTTCCATCTGTCGTAATCAAAGTTTTTACCCACATAATTTTTTTAAATTTGGAAATTCAGAAATTTTCATAATTTTTTTCATCATTTAATACTATATCTTTTTCCATCATACTTTTCAATAATTTGTGGATTAACATTTCTAGCCTCAAAATCTGCAGTATCCATATGAGATATAAAGCCAATAGTTGGAACTTTTTTTATCTATATTACTAGGTAAAACTCCATTAACAAAACAAAAAAATCATTGATATATATTTTTTCTAAACCAATTTCCTTTAAATCTTCTACAAGCAGTTTAGCAAATTCATATTGAGTTGGTGTTGATGGAATTGTTTTTTTGAACTTTCATCGATCTTGTCTCAAATTTAACATATTTTTTTAAACCTTTCTAACATAATACCTCCATTATTTATTTAAATATTTTCTATTATATTTTTTCATTTGTTTTTTTCTTGTATATTTATAAAACTATTCATATCTATATTTATAGACCTATACATATCATTTATCTCATCTTCAGTATAGGAATCAAAAAGTTACATTAAATTTAATTCTATTGATATCTTTTTAAGTTAAGTACCTCTTTTCTTTACTCCTGTATTATTTTTTTATAAATTCTACAACTTGAATTGTTGCTTCTCTACCTTCAGGTGTATCAAATAAATGAAAAGTATGATAAAAGTTCTTCAAAGCTTTTTATAATTAACATCTACTCCAGAGTTTTTAATTTTTGAGAAAAAAACAGCTGAATCATCTTCTAATATTTCATAACTTCCAACATGAATTAAAAGTTTTGGGAAAAACCTTTCAACTCACTAGCATAAATAGGAGAAACATATCTATTTGACTTATCTTTGACGTTTATAAAATAAGGCATATAATCTTGTAATTTAACTCCATTTTTTTCAGTATTATTTGTCCCAAAAAAATATCTTTCGATTTATTTCTTTGCCTGCTTTCAACTTTATTTGTAACATCTAAATAAGGAGAAAGTAAAACTATAGAAGCAGGAACTGGCAATTTATTATCAATTAAGTATATTGTACTACCTGCTACAATATTTCCTCCTGAACTATCTCCTAAAAAGAAATATTACCTGGATTATATCCTTTTTTTAATATAAATCTATAAGCATTTAAAAATCTTTATTAAGATTAGGAAATCTTTTGCTTATATCCCATTCTATAATCAACAACTGCTATATTAAAATCATTTAAATAAGAGCCAAAAAAACATTTATTATATACTCTTTTTCTACTTTGTTTATATGGATTTATGAAACTACCACCATTTGCTATCAATACTATTTTTATCACTTTTTATCTTATTTTTTTATACAATTCAATACGAGTTCCTGTTTCATCATATACTTCATAAATATATTTATCTTTTATATAGTTTTCAAGTTCCATTGATATCGTAGAATATATACTATAAGCTCCAATCTCTATCTATATTATATGATATAATATCACTTTTTATTAATTTATTTTTTAAATGAATCTTCAGAAAAATGAAATACTCATCAATAATATAATCAATAGTATTTTTTTCAAAAAAATCATCCTCCTTCATTTTTTTATTATATCATAACATAAAAAGTACCATACATAATGTATGATACTTTTAATCAATTAATTAATTACCAAGTATAAGATATATTTAATGATCCTTCACCTGTTACTTTATTTAATTCAAATTTAGAATTATCAGCTAATTTTTGTGCAAATTCAAAGTTAGCTCCTAATTTAGGTGTTACTGTTAAATTCTTAGTTATATCAAATTTAACTGCTACACTTGGTTTAACTGCTAAACTATGTTTAACATTTTTTTGATTTTTAAACATTTCTTCATTACCTTGTTTAATGAAATCTTCTTGATCTTTGTTATTAAATTCTTTTAGCAACATAACCATCTAATACTCTGTATTCTCCATCAGTATATCCTGCAGCTTCTACAAATTTAGCAAATCCTTCTATATATTTAGAACCTAATTTCATATATTTGTATTCACCTTTTACTTCAGTTATTAAATCAACTTTTTCTATCTGCATTTTTCAGATAAAGTAGAAGTTATATTTAATGTAGCATCAGCTGATCCAAAAATGATCTAATAAGATTTTTATCACTTTTACTGGCATTCCAGTTGCATCAAAATCAGTGTTTGTAGCTTTTAAGAAATAGTTACCATTAACATCTAATGAAGCTTTAGTCATATCATTAAATGCTTTTGTGAATTTAACACCTGCATTAGTTAATAACATATCTGTAAACAGAACAACATCTTTTTTTCAATTCACCAGCAATTATATGATTATGTGCATTTAATCTTAACTCTGTATCTACACCAAATAATTCAGATATTACAGCCTTATTCTTAGTGAATGCAAAACCTTCATGTTGTAAAGAAGTTGAATCTGCTTTTTTTCACCTGTTTTTAACTGAATCTACTGTTAATAAATATTTAGCACTATTATCAGTAGTCACTGTTAAAACATCTTCATCGTTATAAGCATACTTAACAGTTGGCCCTGTTAAGAATTTCATTCCATTTAAATGAGGTTTAGCTAATAAGTTAGTTTTTTTAAATCATAATTAGCATCTAATCCTAATTCAAATCCTCCGTTAACATATTTAATATTATTATAAGTTTTAAATATATTATTTAATTCTTTAACAGCACTATCTTTTTTTAGCTAATTTAACTTCTACTTTTTCAGAATTTTTAGTTGTAAATCTTGCATTTTCACCTGTATATGTAAAGATCTACTTTATATTCTGGAGTATGTTCATATTTAATAGCATCATCTGCTACAGCAGTTTTTTTCCATCAGCTTTAAGTTTATAATTTAATCCATGTTCTACAACAGTATTGCTAAATCCAGTATATTTTTAATCCATTTTCTGATACAAATTCACCATCATGTTTATTACCTAAAAATATTTTTTTAATTCACCCTTTAACGTATTTGTTAATAAAAGTATTTTTTTATTTAATTGAGATTCTAATTTAACCTCTCCTTTTAATCTTCCTGCTACATCATAAGTTTCACTCTTAATTAAATGATTAACTTCCCCTGAAACTTTAACATTATCTGTTAATTTACCAGAAGTTTTAGCATAACTTTCTAATTCATGAGTTCCATCAGCAAAATTCAGTTGAGTTATATAACCCAGCAACTGTTAAATCAAAATTATCATCAATTTTACCACTTAACACAGCAGATAATAATTCTGTATTATCTTTAGCTGCTAATTTATATCCATTATCTTTTAAGTATCCTTCTTTATCATCTTTTTGAATCAATCTTAGCTTGATTTAATTTATTTTTTAGCTTTTTAAATGTTTAACAACTACATCTTCTAAAAACTGCATCATCTTCTACTTTAACTTTTTTTAACACGAATATCATCTTGTTTATAATCTTCATAAACTACTTTTATCATTAACATATCCATGTTTATGTCCAAATGTTAAAAGCTATATTAAAGTCATCTACTATTGGAGCATCCCATCTAGCTCCAAAAATAATAGTTAGGCACATCTACACCTGTTACACCACTATTTTTTTATCTGTTTTGTCTTTTCGCATTAAATTTAACATAATCACCTTTTAATCCAGCAAATACATGTAATTGTGAATCTTTATGTAAAAAGTTCCAAATGTTAACTTTTTGAGAAGCTTTAGCTTCATTAGGTTTACCTTCATTTTTAAACTTGTTATTTTTCTAATTCATTATTTACATTTGCTGAAGTTTCAGAATTCAAGTATCCATGGAAATCTGGATATTGAGTATCAGCTAATGTTGCTATTGAAGTTAAAGCTGCAACTCCTAATAATATTTTTTTCATTCTATATCCTCCTAATTTAATAATTATAGTAATTCATAAATATTATACTTTTTTTATAATCTTTGTCAATACTTACAATATATTTTTAACTTAATATATTAATATATTAGCTATAGCATACTCATTTGTATGACTTAAAAGAAATTTCTCCATTTTATTCTTTTCACCTTTATATATCATATACGGTTTTACCATTCGTTTCATTTAATACTTCAAATTCTTTAAAATCTATGCTGACATTCATAGCTTTTTACAAAAGATTCTTTAGCACAAAAATCTAACAGCATATGATTCATATTTATTTTTTTAGTTTCACAATATTCAATTTCTTTTTTACTAAAAATTTTTTTCTTTAAAACCCTACATTTCTTTTCTATAGCTTTTTTTATTCTATCAACTTCTATTAAATCTATTCCTATTTTTAAACATATACCGTATACCCTCAAGGCATTTTTCTGTAGTTATTCTCTTAACTTCTTCTACAGATATATTTTTTTAAGCTCGCTATTTTTTTCAGCTACAAATTCCACATAAACAGGATTATTTTGTTTTTCCTCTATACGGAACAGGTGTTAGATATGGTGAATCAGTTTCAAGAACTATATGTTTCAAATCTAAACTTTCAACTAACTTATGTCCTATATGATTATTTTTTAAAATGTAACTGTCCCACCCTACACCTATATAAAAACCCTATCTAAAAAGATCTTCAACATCACTCAAATTACCAGGATAACAATGTAATATACCACGTGCTTTTAGGATATTCTTTCAAAATTTCTATTGTATCATCAAGTGCATCTCTCGTGTGAATAATTATAGGTAAATCATATTCTATAGACTTTTCAATTTGCTTCCTAAAACCTAACTTTTTGTACTTCAATAGGATCATTCATCCAATGATAATCAAGTCCTATTTCACCTATGGCTACAATTTTTCTTATATTCTTTAGATAACTTTAATAATTCTTCCATTTTTCTTCGTCATACTTAGAAATATCACAAGGATGATAACCAATACTTGCATACATAAAATCATAATTTTTAGCATATTCAATACATTTTTTTGAACTTTCATAATCACAAGAAATATTCACAACAAAAATCTAATTTTTTTGCCTATTTCATTAATAATTTCATCTCTATTTTCATTATAGCTATCATCATAAAGATGTATATGTGTATCTACTAAATTTTTCATTATTTACCTTTTCAAACTAAAAGGGTACTATATATAGTACCCTTCAACTTATTTAATGTATGATTTCATCATCCATAATAATTTTTTCATATTCTGTAACATGATTATCAAGTTCAGCGCTTGTTGCGTAATCTTTTTCTTCATCAGTAATTTCTTTTAATTCTCTTACTGATTTTTAATAAATACTCAGTGTCAACTATTAATTTTTCTAAAGCATCTTTAACTCTAATATCTTCATCATTAGCTTCAGTAATTTTTGTTACTTCTAAATATTTTTTTAGAACTTCCCTAAAGGTCTTCCACCCTATAGCTAATATTCTTTCTGCAACAATATCAATTTTTTTCATTTACCCCATCATAAATTTCTTCTAATTTAGCATGTACTGTAAAGAATCCTTGTCCAATTACATTCCAGTGATAATTTTGAACCTTTCTATAATATACATTCAAATCTGCTAAATATTGATTTAACGCGTTTATTGTTTTATTCACTTAAATCTCCTCCTACTCTCTTTCTTTTTAATTTTTCTTTAAATTTTTCTAGTTTGTCTTTCTAGACCATCAGCTAATAAGTCTATTGCACCGTATAGATCTGAATTTGCTTCCTCTACTCTAATTACTTTACCAGGAACTTGAACTGTACCCTATAGCTTTAAATACTTTTACCTTCAGTTTTAGTATTTTTCAACTGTTAATGTAATATGAGTTTCAGTAATATTTTCAAGATATTTAGTTATCTTAGAAACTTTTTGATTCTGCATAATTTTTTTAATTGCTTCTGTCATTTCTAATTGTTTTTCCACTTACTATTATCTTCATAATAACACGCCCTTCCTACATCTATATAAATAGTATAGCACTATTTAACAAAAAAAGTCTATATCATTTCTAATGCTCCATTTTTAAAATATATTTATAATCAGCTAAATTAGCTAATTCTTGACTATGTGTTACTATTATTATACCTTGTCCTTTTTTTATTAAGTTCAACAAAAAAATATTATTAATAAGCTGACTTGTTTCATAATCCAAATTGCCTGTTGGTTCATCTGCCAAAAATTAGTTCAGGAGAATTTATCATAGCTCTAGCTATTGAAACCCTTTGTTTTTTTCACCACCTGATAATTCATTTGGTTTGTGATTTAATCTACCAGAAAGTCCCTACCATTTCAAGTAATTCTTTAGCTCTTTTTCTATTTCTTTCTTATCAGCATTTTTTATTTAATGCTGGTATCATAACATTTTTCAAGAGCAGTAAATTCATTTAAAAAGATAATGAAACTGAAAAACGAAACCTATATTTTTCCGATCTCAATTTTGTTAAGTCTTGTTTTTTTCTATTTTTTTCTGAATTTATATATAATTCACCTTCTGATTTTTATATCAAGTAAGCCTCAAAATATTAAGAAGTGTTGTCTTACCACTACCCGATTTACCTTGTATAGATACAAAATCACCATTATTAAATTTAAAATTTATATTTTTTTAATATATTCAATTCTTCCATCTTTGTTTTATATGTCTTAGAAACATTTTTTAATTCTATCATATCTTTTCTCCTAATTGTTATACTTAATAGCATCTGTAGGATTCATACCAGCTGCCTTTTTTTGAAGGAAGTATAGTCGATAAAACTATTAGTATAAATGATATCATATATATTATACTTAATTCATGTAGACCCTATACTAACAGGTAACTTATCTAAATAATATGTAGTTGTTACATAATATTTAAATATTATTTTTAAAACTATTATTATAATCGGAGTTAAAATTAAAGAAATTATCATACCAACAACTCCAATTATCAAACCTTCAAAAAGAAAAAAATTTTTCATAATATTATCATTAGAATAACCCATAGCTTTAAGTATTCCTATATCTGTTGTTTTTTTCTCTAACCACCATATTAAGTATCACAGAAATAGCAAATGAGGCTATAAGAATTATTAAACTAAGTATTGCAATTAAAACAAATTTTTTTCAAAAATTTATTGCACTTAATAAACTTTTGATTATCCATATCCCAACTATGAGCAAAAAAACTTTATCTCCTAAATCACTATTAATCTTATTTACTAATATATTTAATTCTTTAACATTTGTTGGGTCTTTAACATCTAGAGATATACTATCTGCAACTTCACCTCTTTCTTGTAAAAAGTTGTAAAGTTTCAAGAGGTAATATAACAAGGTTTGAATCATAATTATAGTACCCAGTTTTAAATATACCTGTTATACTCGCTCTAATTTCTTTAGCATCTGATGTTATTATATTTAATTCATCCCCTATTTTTTTGCTCCTGTTTGATTTATAAACTCATTCCCAACTATAATCCCAGTTAAATTATCATTTTCTTTTTTTACCTTCTATTATATTTATATTCAATAAATCTAAATTTGTCCCAACTATTAAAAGTAGTTATAGACCCACCATTAACATTTATTAAACCCTGACTTTCTATTCTTGGATTAAGACTTTTAGCTTCATATTTTTTTAACTCTTCCATTATATTTTTTTATAGTCACTTTGGTACTCATTTTCTATACTTACATTAACATGAGGAGATAATGATAATATAGAATTTAACATATTATCCCTTAAACCATTAGATACTGCTAAAGAAACTACAAAAACCGACAAAGATATAGCAATACCTAAAATAGATGCTAAACTTTGAAATTTTCTATCAAACACATGCCTTTTAGCTATAAAAAAACTCTATCATAATTTACCCCTTTCTAATCTATATATTCAACTATTAAATTAGATAATATAGATAATTGTTTCATAAAGTGGAACGATTTTTCTAATATTTAATCTAAACATATATTCTTTATGATTCTTCGTTATAACAGAAAGAACTCTTTCATATTTTTTTCCCATTAACTCTAACCAATATATATTTTAGTTTTACAATATCTGAAATTAAAATTTTTTTATTTTTTTATTCTCAACAGCTTTTTTTATCAACTTTTTATATTATAACCAAATACAGTATATATATTAAAAACAAATATAGGCTAATAAAAATAAAATCAATAAAATAGACATCAAATTATTATCTTCCAAAGGATGTATAAATGATTTTTAACGAATATATAATTATAATTAGTAATACTAGTATTAAAAGTAAACTTCTTAACATATACATTAACGAAACTCTATATATTGTCTTTTCTTCAGGATTTAATATTTTAATACTATCCATATATTCCTTAAAACTTTCTTTATTTCCTATAAACATATTTACTCCTTATTACCTATGCTTTCTTCCTTATTTACATCTTTAGTTTCTTGAGATTTTTTTCATTTTCTTCTACAATTTCCCGATCAACTACCTTATATACTGTTTTCCCTTCTTTTTTTCATGTTTAGTTTATCTCTAACGAATTTTTCTTTATTTATATCTTTTTTTAGAAATCTCTAATTCTTTTTATTTTTTTCTTTTTCTTTCAATAATTTTTTTCATATCTTATTTCTCTTTCAATAAGTTTTTTCTTGCTTCATGTATACGAACAAGATTATAAGATAGTTTAAAAAAATAAAATAAACACTAAGTAATAATACCACAATAACAAATATCAATTTGAATCGACTTTTTCTCATTTCTTTCTCTTTCTTTTTTTCTTCTTAATATCTCTAATAATTTCAATAAAACTATCTAAACTATCAAATTTATTATATACCGAAGCAAATCTAATATATGCTACCTCATCTATTTCTAATAAATTTTTCCATTATTATAGAACCTAATTCTTGACTTTTGTATTCTACCATTAAATCTGTTTAAAACTTCTCTTTCAACATTATCTAACATATCTTCAAGTTTCGTTTCATCTATATCTCTTTTTAACCCAAAGATCTCAAAAGACCCTGAAAATATCTTATTTCTATTAAACTCTTCTATTCTTCCATCCTTTTTCACTTGTATAGGTAATTTAAAAAAATCTTTTCAGTTGTATTGAATCTATTGTTACAATTATCACATTTTCTTCTTCTTTTTTTTATGGAGTTACCATCACTAAAATGGTCTACTATCAATTACTTTTGTATCTTCATTACCACAATAAGGACACTTCATATTACCACCTATTTTTATTTCCATACTTTTAACTAATTCTATAATTTCTTTTTGGTTCTTTTGCACCCAAAAACTTTTTCTCTAAAACTTTCATTTTTGTGCAAATCTTGAAATTCTGCAAGTATTGTTAAATATTCTTGACTAAGAGCAGTAGGCATTAAAAACATAAATACTATATTTATTGGTTTTTTTCATCTATAGCTTCATAATCTATAGGACTATCAAGAACCCCTATACCAATTACTATATCTTTAACAGCATCTGTTTTTTTGCATGTGGTATAGCAAATCCTTTACCAATACCTGTCGATCCTATTATTTCTCTATCCATCAAATCTTGAAATGCTTTTTCTTTATCTAAAAATATTCTTATTATTTTCTATAAGTTTAAACATATCTTTTAATAAACTAGATTTAGTTTTTTTGATTCTAATTTCAAATTAATTTCTTCTACTTTTTATATTTTTCATGAATACTTTTCATACCTTTTTCTCCTTATATTAAAAATTTTATTATATCTAATTTTTGTTGAAAAAAATATGAATTAATATTTTTTTCAAATACATTAATTAGCATCTTAATTTGATATACCTCTATAACTTTTTTTCACCTTTAATATATAATAAATATTTATTGTATAATAGTTTTGTATTATTATCCAATATAAGCTCTAAATCAAATATACCTAATTCAATCATCATACGTCTTAAATATATTAATATTAAAGAATAAAAATAAAGTTCATCTTCCAATTTTTAAATCATCAATATTATCTATATATTCTAGTATTTCTAAATTTCTATAAAAAGATTCTCTTCAGGATTATTATATTCTAATATTTCGTTTAAAAACATGAAGTATATACAATCCTAGTTCTAATTTATTAATATTATTTAATATATTCCTAAATTGTTTACTTAAATAAATATCAGTTATTGAATAATTTTCATTTATATTATTCATTTCTACTTCAACTACACTAAGCGGCATTATAGCAGAAAGATTTCTACTTTTAGACTTTTTATTCCATAATTTATAGCAGATATTTTACCATGCTCTTTAGTAAAAAGAGTTGATACTACATTAGCTGTATTTACATCTTTTTATTTATCACTAAGGCTATATCTCTAATATTTTTTCATACTAATAACTTAATTGATAATCAATTTTTTTATAGATTTAGATATAAATCTTATATTAGTAGGTTTATTATTACTAAAATTTTCAAATTCTACTGTATAATCCTTAGCCTCTATTTTTTTCTTAAAATAGAATTTTCAAATATATTTTTTTATGTCCCTTATTCTGTGTTGTTGCAGTTTCTAAACTTGATAATTCAGAAAGTATAGAATAAATACTTTCATCTTGTCCTGTTATACTTTGTTTAACTGTTTGTTTTAAGTTTTGGCGAATAAAGTGTTTTACCACTTTTTGAATAAGTATATATTTCTCCTTTATTTAAAAGCAGGTTCTAATACTTTCAATTCCATTTTTACTTGGACTATAACTTACATCATATACTTTATTTTTTTCTTAACATTATTTATCACAGAATTTTCTATAACTTTAGCTTTTAAAATTACCATCTAAATATGGAAAAACTTTCGAAAATGTTAAGCTTGAAAGTAATGTTAAAAACATTATTGTTTTTTCATTCTATACCACTTCTTTCTTCAATTATTTTATTTATTAAATTTATTTTTATTTTTATCATACTTATAAACCACAAGAGTACTTACTTTTACTTAAATCAAAAATTAAGTTTTTAATATTAATATTTTTATTATCTATCAAACTTTTTTTATTTGATACATTAAATTTACCTATACTTAGACCTTTAGGATATAGTTCACTTATACCTGAAGTTTTTAATATTAAACAAACTTATTTTTGTCTACTGATTCATCATTAAAATTATTTATTACAAATTCTGAATTTCCTTTACCTCTCAATATACCTTGTATATGTCCATTGATATCAACAGCCATTTTTAAAATCAGGATTAGATAAAAGTTGAACTTCAGAATAATTTTTAGAAACTTTATTTATTCTACCAATAACATTTCCATTAAGTAAAACTGGTAAATATTGTTCAATCCCATCATTGGATCCTTTATCTATATACAGTATATTTTTCTTCTATTAAAGATTCAATTAGAATCGTATTTGCGACGATATATTCTGATGTAGAATTAGATTTTAATTCTAAATTTTCTCTTAACTCTCTATTTTTCTTTAACTAAATTTTCATATTCAATATTTTTAGCTTTAAGTAATTCTATTTCTTCATCTTTTTATTATTTTTCATCAATTATTTTTTTGAAATATTACGTATATATTCTAGCTTATTTGTATAATTATTTATTTTTTTCAAATATGATACTTTTTAGATGTTACCAGACCATTATTCATACTTTCTAATGCAATACTAGCATATTTCAAAAACAAACCTTAACAATAGAAAGAATACACTTAAAAAGTATTATAGAAAATAGTCTTTTTAAGGTTAACTTTCTTTTTTTACTCATAAAAATCACCTAATACATTCCTGGAACTTGCTGATTTTTTTATTTTTCTTCTTGTTTAGTTACCACGCTAACTTCAGTAGTTAATAATAACGATGAAATCGAACTTGCATTTTTGTATAGCTGAACGAGTAACTTTAGTTGGATCTAAGATACCTCTTTCAAACATATCAACATATTCTTCTTTCAATGCATCATAACCAAAAATTAATTTCTGAATTAAGAACTTTATCCACTACAACTCCTGATTCAACTCCAGAATTTATTGCAATTTGTTTAAGTGGTGATAAAAGAGCTTTTTTTAAATATATCTACACCTATACCTTCTTCTCCATCTATAGAAAAAAAGACCTCATATCTTTATAAACTTGAACAAGTGCTGTTCCACCACCTGCTACTACACCTTCTTCTACTGCTGCACGAGTTGCATTAAGAGCATCTTCTATTCTCATTTTTCTTTTCTTTCATTTTCAGTTTCTGTTGCTGCTCCTACTTTAATAACAGATACTCCACCTGAAAGTTTAGCTAGTCTTTCTTGTAATTTTTTTCTCTATCATATTCTGATTTTTGTTTCTTTTAATTTGCTCTTTAATTTGATTTATTCTTTCAAGCCTTTCCTCATTATTACCCATACCATCAACTATTATACTTTTTATCTTTCGTTATCTTAATTCTTCTTGCCATACCCAAGTCATCAATATCTGCCTCTTCAAGTTTCATTCCTTTTTCTTCAGATAATACTATTCCACCTGTAAGTATAGCAATATCCTCAAGTATAGTAAGCCTTCTATCCCCAAAAGCTGGTGCTTTTAACTGCAACTACATTCAAGGCCCCACGTATTTTATTTAATACAAGAGTTGAAAGAGCTTCACCATCAACATCATCTGCTATTATTAAAAGCGATTTTTGATTGTTCGGCAATTTTTTTCAAGTATTCCTATAATTTCTTTCATAGAACTTATCTTTCTACTAGTTAATAATATATATGGATTTTCAAGTTCAACATACATTCTATCACTATCTGTTACAAAAATATGGTGATAAGTACCCATTATCAAATTGCATCCCTTCAACAATTTCTAAACTAGTTTCTAAAAGATCTTGCCTCTTCAACTGTTATTACCCCCATCTGTTCCTACTTTTTTTCCATTGCCTCTGATATCAATTTACCTATAGTCTCATCTGCTGCCGAAATTGAAGCTACTTGTTCTATTTCATTATTTCCTTTAATAGCTACCGATCTTTCTTTAAGTTTATCTACTGCAACCTTTGCAGCTTTTTTTCTATACCACGTCTTATAAATACAGGATTTGCCCCAGCTTGTATCATTTTAGAGCCTTCTTTTTATTAAACTTTGTGCTAACACTGTTGCTGTGGTAGTTCCATCACCCTGCAACATCATTTTGCTTTAATTGCTACCTGTTTAATTAATTCAGCTCCCTAAATTTTCACTAGGATCATCCAATTCTATTTCACGGGCTATAGTTACACCATCATTAGTAATCAAAGGTGCTCCATACCCTCTATCTAAAACTACATTTTCTTCCACGTGGACCAAGTGTTACTTTAACTGCATCTGCTAAAATATCAACACCTCTTTCAAGAGCTTGTCTTGCCTCATAATTAAATTTGATTATTTTTAGCCAAACTAATCACCAACCTTTGCATAAACATCTTCTATATTAACTATATACTTAACTTCACTTGAATTTCTAACTTCTAAAGATTTTTCTCTATCAAATATTATGAAATCTCCTATTTTTCAAATTTTCTATTTCATCACTTTTTTTCACAAACTTTACCATAATTATCAATTTTTACAATTTCTTCTGTTAATATCAATCCAGATTTACTTCTATTTTCACTTTTAACTAATTCAACTAACACTCTTTTCCCTAAAGGTTTAATATGCATACATCTATCCTTTCTATTTGTTTCTTTTTCTAAATATTATACCATATATTGTGTTTTTCTTTTCAATATATATTCAATTCAATCACAAAATGTTATTTAAGTTAAAAAGGAGCAAAAATTAAAATTTACTCCTTTATTTTAAGTTATAATTTTATATCATTATTCTTTAAAAATTTAATTGCACACATAACCCTAGTAATATAATAAATACTCCACTTACACAAAATATTACATTTATTTTTTTATATTTTAAAAATATATCCTACTAAAAATCATTGATAATGGTGTTGCAATATTTATATACACACTTTCTTTTTAAAAAAATAAAATTCATTTTCTTTTTTTATCAAAATTCTTCTGAATAATTAACTTATTTGAAGTTGAATAAAAAAAGGAAAAGATATACCAGATATTAAAAATCACAAGTAAATATAGATAAATATTAGTTGAAAATGATAATACTGATATTGATAAACCAAATAAAATAATTGAATTTGAATAATAATATTTATTTTTAAATTTTGCCTTTATTACAATATATGAGCCTATAAACATCCCAAGAGACCAAAAAAATCTCATTATATTTTAAATATGTAATATTATTACCAAAATAATATTTTTACTAATAGAGCCGTCATAAATCCCGGTATTGTCATGAAAAATAAAAAAATAAAAATTTATAGCTAACATTCTCTTTAATAAATTATTTAATATTATAGAACATTCTTTTTATATTGTCAACATTTATATCATTTATCACATTAAAGATTGCTTACGATTAATATACTTATTATTGCTGTTACAACATCAATAATTGCAATATAGTTCAATGAATAATAACTTAAAATAAAAAGCCGTTATTGCAGGAATTACTAGTGAAATCATAGAATTTATCAAACTATTCAAGGCATTAACTTTTTTTAAAAATAACTTTCCTTATCAAATAACATTACTATTATAGAATTAGAATATGGCTCCATTATTCCTGAACCTATAGATCTCATAAATATTATAAAATAAACTAATTTTTAAATTTGTTATATCTACATAAATTAATATAAAACTGAAAAAAAGCAGTTACAGCATCCCCAATATTCATCATTAATTTGTGTTTCTTTTTATTTTTAATTTTATTCAATAAATAAACAATTAAAATCTTAGGGTATATATGTTATTAATATACTTATAATAAATGGAGTAGATGTATCGTTATATAAAACTAATGACCATATTATTGCAAAATCTAATATTGAACTCCCTATTTTACTAATTGTTTGACTTAAAATATATAGAAAAAAATTTTTTTATTATTATTCATAATTCACCTATTCTTTTTCTTTTTTTAAATATTTTTTTATTTTTAATCCCGTACTACCAAATCCTCCATGTCCTCTTTCCGTACTATCTAATTCTTCAACTTCTTCAAATTCAACTTGTATATATGGTGTTATTACAAGCTGTGCTATTCTTAAACCGTGCTCTAATTTAAAAATCTTTATCACTATGATTATACAAAGGAACCATCAATTCTCCTCTATAATCTGAATCTATAACACCTACTTTATTAGCTGGTGCTATTCCACTTTTAGAAGCTAATCCACTTCTTGCATAAACAAGTCCTACATAACCGTTAGGAATTTCAAAATGAAATTCCAGTTTTAACTAAAAAGTTTCACCCGGTTTTTATAATTACATCTTCCTCAAGTAAAGCATAAATATCAGCACCTGCAGAATATTTAGTTCCATAAGTAGGAATTATAGCTCTTGTATCTAATTTCTTTATTTTTCATTCTATTTTTTTCACCTTTCTTATCTTTTTTTACTTGTAATTTTATTTATATCTTTTAAATAAAGTCCAATAACCTGTAATTATACCCAAAAATATCAATAATATTATTACAAGATCATTACTTTTTAAACCCTATAATTCTTTGTAATGCAAAAATATATTCCAAGAAGTAATAAAACTGGTGAAATTATTGTATATGCAAAAACCTGTAGCAAAAGATAAATATTTATGTAATTTACTATCTTTTTATTAAAATTTTCCTTTAATCTTTCTTTTTCAAGTATATCTTCACGTATTTCATCGCCATCAGAATCTACTCCAGTATCTAAATAAGTTTTATTTTTTATTTTTTTCTTTCTTCTTCTACAGAAGTAAATTTTGTATTTTCAAGTAATTCACTAAATTCAAATTCTTTCATTTCATGTAAATCTTTCATAATCCACCTACTTTTTTTCTTCCTACAAACTAAAAAAATACTCTACTCTCTCCATATTCACTATTTCTAGCTGTATCATATATATCAAAACCTTGTTCTCTTACTGTTTCTAATAATTTTTCTGTTTCAAAAATATTTTTTTCATGTTTTTTTCTACATATTTTTCTATAAACATCATCCTCTTTTTAGAAAAATAGTCATTTCAACTAAATGTTTATACTTACTTAATTGTTCATGTCTCATTATATGTGTATAGTTTTTCCGTTTCATCTATAAATATATCATTTTCAAAAAAATTTCATCAAATATTTCAACTTCAACAAAATCAAAAATAAAATATCCATCATCTTCCAAAGAATTATATACATTTGATAAAAAAATTTTTTTAAGATCGACAAAGATGAAAAATAATTTACTGTATCGAAATTACACATTATCAATCCATATTTTCTATCTATTTTATCATTAACTATATCTAATTTATAAAAATTTAAGATTATCCATATTATACTTAGATTTTTGAAATTTCTAACATATCATCTGAAATATCATAAGCATCAACACTATATCCATCTCTAGCAAAAAGAAATGCCATTTTACCTGTACCTGTTCCTAAATCGGCAACTGATTTTTTTGCATTTTTAGGTAAATATGATTTTTATAAATTTAAACCATGAATTATAGTCAACATTATCCATAAATTCATCATATATGTATGCAAACTTCTTATGTATCATACTAATTCTTCCTTAACTTTATCAACTAATTCAGTTAATATCTTATTTAAAATATTTTTGTTCTTTAGCTTCTACCATTACTCTTATTAAATTTTTTCAGTCCCTGATGCTCTTACAAGTATTCTTCCTAACCCCTGTATTTCACGTTCTTTTTCTTCTATAAACTCAAGTAAGTTTTCATTTTTATCCCAAGTTTTTTTCTTTTTCTTTATCTACTAAAATATTAACCATATCTTGAGGCCAAAGTATTATTTCTTCTCTTAATTCACTAAGTTTTTTTACCACTTTCTATAAACGCTTGCATAAGTTGAATACTTGTTAAAATTCCATCACCTGTTGTATTATAGTCAAGCATTATAACATGACCTGATTGTTCTCCTCCAAGATTTAATCCATAAGTACGCATTTTTTTCTAATACATATCTATCTCCAACATTAGATCTAATCAAACGGATATTATTATCTTCTAAATATTTTTTTCAACACCCATATTAGTTAAAACTGTTGTAACAACTTTATGTGAATTTAACATACCTTTAGACTGTAAATTCATAGCCAATATACTAACAACTATATCCCCATCTAAAACTATACCCTTTTCATCTACAGCTATCAACCTATCAGCATCACCATCATAAGCTATACCCATATCAGCTTCAAACAATTTAACTGCTTCACATAATTTTTCAGGATGTGTTGATCCACAATTTACATTAATATTCTTCCCAGTAGGAGTATTATTTATTACAACAACCTCTGCTCCTAAATTTTTGTAAAAACCTTAGCTGCTACTCTATATGCTGCACCATTTGCAGTATCTACTACAACTTTATATCCCACAAATGAAGTTTTAACCGTACTTTGTAAAAACTTTCTATACATTTTCATATCGTCTTCTACATAAGTAAATCTTCCAAGTTTTTTTCTCCATAAACTAAGTTTTTCCATTAAGAAATCTCTATCATCCATCAATCTTTCTATTTCTTCTTCAACTTCATCACTTAATTTATATCCTAAACTAGAAAATATCTTTATCCCATTATCTTTAATAGGATTATGTGAAGCTGAAATCATAACACCAGCGTCTGCATGTAAATGTCTTGTAATGTAGCTAACACCTGGAGTTGGAAGAACTCCAACAAAAATCTATATTTACTCCCATTGCTGTTAACCCAGCAGAAAGAGCCGATCTTATCATGTATCCTGAAATTCTTGTATCTGTACCTAATATAACTTTTAGGTTTTCCTTCTGTTGTTTTTATTTTTTTCTTAAATAATATCCAAGAGCTAATCCAAGATTTGTAACTATATCTATATTCAAATCTCTATTTGCTTCTCCTCTTATTCCATCTGTTCCAAAAATATTTTTCTACCCATTTAATATCCTTCCCATATATTTACCTATATATTTACCTATTATTTTTTTATTTTTATTTTTGATTAGTCCTACTTAATATATTAGTCCCTTTTAAATGATTTAAATATCTCAGATATAATTTATCATTGACATGTTCTACATATACAAAAATCTATACTTCCATCAATACTTATCAAAAATAAACTCTTTATCTATATTTTGTATGTCTAAATTTTTCAGTTTCAATAAATACATATTCTCCTTTATTAAATTCTTCTAAATTAGAACATTCTATTTTTCAAATATTTCAAATCATTTCTTTTTTAAATTAGATATCATTATTTTTTTCTTCATTAAAAGTATACTCAAATCCATTTATAGTGTATTTTTCCTATACATTGTATATCAAAATCATAATCTTCTATATATCTAACCTTTTTATATACTTCATATTTTTTTCTATTATTTGTACATCTTCTTTAGATATACTTAAAGTTTTTTTATTAAATTATTCATAACCATTTTAGATGGTCTTTTTCTATTATTTATTAAGGCATTAACATATTGAGGACTTACACCTAATATACTTGCTATTGTAGTTTGTGTAATATTTAATTTATTCAAATATTTAGTTAATATATCGCCAGTAGTAACCATTATTCACCTGCTTTTTCTTTCTTCTTCCTCTAATTCTAATATCATATTAATTTCTTCAAGAATAATATCAGAATCTAGACCATGTAACTCTATTCCTTCACCCTATAGTTTCAGCAGTTGAGATTACACACCCTGAACACCCTAAACCATATCTCATCAATATATGAGCTACAATAGGATATTTTTTTCTACAACTTCATCAATATTCATATCATAATGTACTTTTTATTTCCATATTTCTCCTATTTTTTTATATTTTTCTACATTATACAACTTTTTTTATCTAGTAAAAACAAAAACTGTATCATAAAGATACAGTTTAATTTATCAATAATTTATTATTTCTATTTTTTTAATTTATCACTAATTTCATTTCCTAATAAATATTTAACTATTTCTAATCCCAAATCTTTAGAAGCAGCAACCGATCTTTCCAGTTATTACATTTTTTTATCTACTATTACTGGAAAATTATTCGCACTTCCACCATTTTTCTAAAAATATTTTTTTCAAATCCTGTATATGCAGTCGCATTTAAACCTTTTTAAAATCCCTATTTTAGCCAAATATGAAGGTGCTGCACATATTGCAGAAACTAATTTTTTTATCATTAAACATCTTAACAACTATCTCTTTAATTAAATCATATTCATAATATTTTTTTAGTTCCTGGTCCTCCAGGTAAAAATACTCCATCAAATTCATTAAAATTTATTTCAGTTAATCTTTTTTTCTACAATTATTTTTAACTCCATGAGAACTTACTACTTCTAATGTGTCTTGTGGTGTTGAAATTAAAACTTCAATTCCTACTCTTCTCATTAAATCTATAGGAAATAATGCTTCTGTTTCTTCAAATCCATCTACTAATATTGTTAATATCTTTTTCATAAAAGCCCCTATCTTATTATCAATCTAATTAAATACTGTACAGGCATTGCCACTAAAGAAAGTATTGTAAATACCACCATTCTATAAATATACATAGGTGCACCTTTTTAGTAACTCTACTATAAACTATCATAGCTGCAAGTACTGCTGCCATTATTAAAAAAATATTCCAAAAAAATATTAGAAGATAATAAAGTTGATATAAAGAATAAAATATATATTATATAGTCAAATTTAGTAAAAGGCATTTGATTTAATAGTTCATCTTCTCTTTTTTTCTTCAAACTCCTTTTTCTTCTTTAGCTTTTTCTTTTTTTGTTCTTTTTCACCCTTTAATTTTTCTCATATTACTCCTATCTTAAAGACTCAATAACTTCTTCAGTAGTATCTTTACTTAAAATTAAATCTCTATATTTTTTTGAGCCTCAGCATAATTTGTATCTAAAATTTTTCTCTTAACTTTTAACACTGAAGAAGCTGACATACTAAATGAGTCAAGACCCATTCCTAAAAGTAATTCAGTAGCATCTTTATTCCCTGCAAATTCTCCACACATACTTATTGAAATCCCTTGATTATGTGCAGCATCTATTACTTTTTGTATAGCTTCAAGTACCGCAGGATTGAATGCTGAATAAAGATCAGAAACCATTTCATTTCCTCTATCAACAGCTAAGAAATATTGAGTTAAATCATTTGTCCCTATAGAGAAGAAGTCAACTTCTTTTGCAAATTTATATGCTATTATTGCAGAAGACGGTGTTTCTACCATCATACCTACTTTAATATTTCTATCAAATTTCTTACCTATAGCATCTAATTCTTCCATACATTCTTTTTAAAAATTATATTTGCAAGTCTTACTTCTTTAATTGAACTTATCATTGGATACATTATCTTAACAGTTCCATAAGCAGATGCTCTTAATATTGCTTTTAAGTTGTGTCTTAAACATATCTTTATTTACCAATGACACTCTTATAGCTCTATATCCTAAGAAAGGATTTAATTCTTTAGGTAAATCTAAATAAGGTAATTCTTTATCTCCCCCTATATCCATAGTTCTTATAGTTACAGGATTATTATTCATCTTTTTCAACAACTGATCTATATGCTCTATATTGTTCCTCTTCTGTTGGCATATGATCAGAATTCATAAATAGAAATTCTGTTCTATATAATCCTATACCTGTAGCTCCTGCTTCAATAACAGCATCAACATCTTCAGGTTTCCCTATATTACCCCATACCTCTACACCATGTCCATCAGTTGTTACAGGTTTTAAGTCTTTTATTTTTTTCAATTCTTCTTTTAAATTTAATTGTTCTTCTCTTTTTCTTAAAAAAATTCATCAACTAATTCTTTAGATGGACTTAAATAAATTTCACCTTTTTTTCTCCATCAATTATTATATTTTTCTCCATCTTTAACAGTAGAAATTATAGATTTAGTTCCTACTACAGCTGGAATTTCAAGTGATCTTGCCATAATAGCTGAATGAGCAGTTTTACCCCCTATTTCAGTTACAAAACCTTTACAATTTTCAAGATCTAATTGAGCTGTATCAGATGGTGTTAAATCATTTGCAACTATTACTGTATTAGGGTTCTAAATTACTTAAATCTTTTTATTTTTAATATTTAATAAATTTTTTAACCATCTTGTTCCTATATCTTGTATATCTGCTGCTCTTTCTCTCAAATATGGATCATCTAATTGTGAAAACATATCTGCATAAGTTTGTATTCCTTCTTTTAAAAGCATATTCTGCTCTCATACCATCTTCTTTTTATTTTTTTGTTTTAATTTCATCCATTAAATCTTCATCTTCTAAAAAGAGTATATGACCATCAAATATATCTGCTTTATCATCACCCATTTTAGCTCTAACTTTTTTCTCTAATAGATATTAGTTGGGTTTTAGATTTTTTTCATAGCTTCTTCAAGTTTTTAAAAAAATTCTGATTCGGCTGTTTCACTTTTTTTAAATTTTTTTCTTCAGGAAGAACTATATCTTCTTGATGGAAAAATTAATACATTACCTATAGCAACACCTTCTGATGCTCCTATACCTGTTAATCTTAGCATAATATACCTCCGTACTATTTATTATTTTTTTCTAATTTCTTTCATTTTTAATACGCAATAATTTCACAATTTCTCCCTTGCCAAAATTAGTTGCAAAGATCCAAAAGCACTATAACCTTTTTTTATCTTTCATAAAAAGGATCTGCCCCATTTTTCAAGAAATAATACAACCATATTAGTATTCCCTTTTTAATGCTGCATCTTCTAATGGATGCCAACCATCTACATCATTTACCTTATTTACTAAAGATTTATCTTTTTCTATAAGTAATCTTGCTCCATCATAATTTGAATAGTATGCAGCTATATTTAATGGATATTTACCAAAGATAGGATGTCTAACATCTAAATTAACATCTCTTTTAAGAAGCTCATCTAATATAGTATTATTACCATATTCTATAGCTATCATTAAAAGCTGTTTCACCCTTTTAAATTTTTTTAGCATTAATATCTATTTTTTTCAATTTTTAGATATTTCTATATTTTTTTAAATGCTGGTTTATAGGCATCTTGAGAATATATGTTTATATTTTCTTCACCATCACCATTTATATACCCTCATAACTTGTGTATTATTAAAATATCTAATTGCATTGAAAAAAAATCATTTAATCTAGTTTCTTCTATCTCACTTTCTTTTTGATAATAAAAATTTGGCTTGAATTATCATTATTTGTATATGATATGAGCGAAATAAATAATAATAAAATAAAAAATTTTTTTCATTTTCATCACTACCTTATTATATCATATTTTTTTATTTTTTTAAAAATTTTTATTTAATTTATCACTAAAATCTTCTTCTTCCATCTTTTTTACAAAGTAAATCAGGTCTATTTTTTTAAAGTTTTTTTCAGTGATTCATTATCTCTAAATTCATTTATCAATTTATGATTCCCATTTAAAAGAACCTCCGGAACTTCCATTTTGTCTATAATTTGAGGCCTTGTATATTGAGGAAATCCAAGTAGACCATTATAAAAAGAATCTGTTTCATAAGACTCTTTTTTTATTATTCCATCTTTCATTCTCATTATACCATCTATAAGCACAAGAGATGGAAGATCCCCACTACTTAAAAACATAATCTCCTATGGAAATTTCTTGATCAGACAAATTTATCTATTACTCTTTGATCCAATCCCTCATATCTACCCGATATTATACAAATATCATCTTTTTTTGAGATAATTCTATCAATTTTTGATTTAACTTTTTCACCTTGAGGAGTAACAAAAAAATAGTATAAGGTTTTTTTAATTTTTTTGATTTTTCTTAAACCTACAAAATATGCCCAAAAAGGTTCTGGTTTTTAATACCATACCGGCACCTCCACCAAAAAGGCGCATCATCTACTTGCTTATGTTTATTATCAGCATAATCTCTAATATTTTTCTATAATATATTCAACATCATTACTATTAGCTCTATCTAAAATCGTTTGAGATAAATACATTTTTAAATAATTCATCAAATAATGTTAAAAACTCTTATTTTTCATTATCTCATACCTTCTATCAATTCTGTATTAATACACTTTTTCTTTTTCATCTATTTTCTTTATAAATTCATCTACCATAGGAACCATTATCTCATCTGTATCATTATTTATTATTAATATATCATGTGCTGCAGTTTCTAATATATCTATTACATCACCTATATATTCATTTTTTTATCATATACCTTAAACCCAACAAGGCTCAATTCTTCTTCATAATCAGGAACTAAATCTTTTCTAATATATACATTATAACCTATATATTCCTTAGCTTTTATCCATATTTTTTTATACTTTCAAAATCAATTAAAACTCTCTTATCTGTCATACCTTTAACATTAGATATCTTTTTGTACATTCATATCAGAATCTTTTTTTAATATAACATCAAAACCTATAATTTCTGAAATTAACGAAAACGAAGTTTTTTTAATTTAACTGTACCAAAGTAATCTATGCGTACCAGTTATAGTTCCTACATATATTAAATTATCTATTATTCTCACCACCTTTTAATTTTTGTTAAATTATAATACAATATACCTAAATTTAAAGTTATACAAACACTAACTAATATAATGTAGGTTGAGATAAATATCATTTTTTTCTCCTAATGAATCATAAACCATCTTAACTAAATCATCAACTTTCATAGTTGAATATACTAAAGAAATTTTACTTGAAGTATATCTCATTAAATAAGTATATAATGGAATATATAAAATTATATAACTAAAAATTATAGTTTTCAAGCATACTATACACATTCAATCTAAATAAACTAAATGAATATTTAAGAGAATATTTAAAATTTATTTCTTTAATAAAAAAATATATCCAAAATATGCAAAAACTAATCTCAAACTCAAAGTAAATGAAGTTAATAAGGTAGAAGAATATTTTATATTAGTAAAAATTAAAAAAATTACAAGTATAAAAATAATATATAGCAAATCTTTTTAATATTTATTTTTATAATTCTCATAATATTTAGCAACTATAATTATAGTAAAACACTTTAATTAAAGTATATACAAAATTATTGATTATAAATTTTTTTAGAATAAATATTTGTCAAAAAGAATAAGTATGGTAAATAATATAAAATATATAATATTAGACCATACTATTTTTAATACCTTCTTTAAATATATCTAATATTTTTCATAATTAACTTTTTATCTTTCTAAAATTCTTACTATCTTCAGCAATTAATTTCAATGTTTTTTTAAATCTGTATCTTCATCATTACCAGCTATAGCAGATATAGCCCCTTCTATTAAAGGACAATCTGCGATTTCAACTTCTATTTCTCCTTTTTAATAATTCTTTAGCGCCTAATGCTGCATTTATAGAACTTCCAAAATCAACTAATAATAATACTCCTTTACCTCTATTTGCCTTTCTAATAGAATTTGCTACTATTTCTGGTGTAGTTCCATAAGTATCATAGTTTTCTCCACCACCATTTAATATTTCAAAATCATCTTGTTTTAAAACTTCACAAAATTCTATAAAAGCATCTGCCATAGAGTTACTATGACACACTAAAACTATACCTACTATTTCTTTCATTTTTACCTCCTATTTTTCTCCAAATAATCTATCTAAAATTATAGCTACTGCTGCTCTTACAGATAGATGATTATATCTTGTATTTAATCTTATTGGTTCTAATATATAAGTAGACATATCCATCACTTCTTGTATTAAACCCCAACCTGTTTCCAAATAATAATAAATAAACTTCATCGTCATCATATATTTTTTTGCTCAAATCATTAAAAACTCAAAGTATTAGGAAAAGTTTTTAGCTGATGTTGTTACTATTTTTAGGTTTTTTTCCCCGTTAATTCTTCTATACACTTTCTTCTATACTTGAAGCAAGTAATGTATTTTTCAAAAGCCTCATTTCTATCTTTATTAAAATCTATTCCATCCCCTTCTTGCCAAAAACCAAGTATTCTTGCTGTTAATTCTTGTTGTGCATCTACTGGGGTTATTATAAAATACTTAGATATATCATAAGTTCTACAAGTTCTTGATATATCATGTATATCAGAAATTTGTAACAGATGTTGCTACAACATCTTTATTTTTTTATTATATACTGGATAATGAACTAATCCTAGAAATACTTTTTTCTCTCATTTTTTTACACCTTTCTTAGATAAATATATATAACCTTGCTTTTTGAAGAACTTCTCTTTGTGATGAATAAGTTATTATTCTTAAAGCTTCTTCATACCTACACCATTTATATTCACTTATCTCATCTTCGTCTATTTTTTTACACTTTGACTTTCATCTTTAATTGTCGCTAGATATAAAGTAACATATTTTTAATTCACCTTGATTTGTTATATACGATATAGTTTCTGAAAATTTATCTGGTTCATAAAGATTTATAGATAGACCTGTTTCTTCTTTAGTTTCACGTATTGCCGTTTCACAGCCATCTTCTCCCTCTTCTATATGTCCTTTAGGGAATCCCCAATTTCCACTTATTATCTTAACCAAAAGAAACTCAACTTCATTATTCTCATTATATCTAAATACTATACTACCATAAGAATAAACTTTTTTTATTTCTTTAGAATCTCCATATTCTCTCATTATATATTTTCAATAATTCTTCTTTATTATTTTTAATTTATTATCTGCTAACATATTGTATATTTTCTTTTTCTAATATATTCCTTAGTATAATATGAATTTAAATCTAAATTATGTAAATCAACCATATTAATATCTAAATCATTTATATATACTATATCTTCATTAAAAATATATAGCTTGTATTTTTACTCAATAATTCTAAAAGTCATTTTAACGTATTCATTATACTTTGGTTTATGATATGTTATAAAAAGAAATTAAATTTAATAACTTAGAAATATTTGTATTACTTCTAAATTCAAATAGCATCCTTTTTTTATTGAATGTATTGTATATTTTTCTATTATATTACTATAATAAATAAGATTTTTTTATCAAAATAAGATCTACTATACTTATATCTAATTTTTTTAAACTATTTTCTGCTATTACCATACTTTTTTTAATATATAATCTTTTATTACTATCTACCATTCCTAAATAAAGAAATAATATAGCATAACCAATAGATTTTTTTCTTCATAAGCATTATACTTACAATAAACCCTATATGCATTTACTATATCATAACATAATTTAATTCCTAATTTTTTCTGTTAATTCTGGTATAAAATTAAATAAAAGATTATATTTAAGAATTTTTATCCAAAGCTTTATATGAATATTTATCAAAAAGTATCTTATTTAAATATTTTGCTAAAATTATTATTAGTAATTTTTAAGTTTTTTTATTTTTTTAAATTCAGACATAGCTCTTTTCACTACTCTATATCTAATTCAAAAATTATATCTAGCCATTAGTTGTAAAAGCTCTTAATATTCTTAGATTATCTTCTTCAAACCTTAACAAACTATCTCCAACTGTCTTGATAACCATATCTTCTAAATCTTTTTTTGACCATCAAAAAGATCTATTATACCCGATGACATATTATATGCTAAAAGCATTAACAGTAAAATCACGTCTTAACATATCCTCTTCTATAGTATTAACAAATTCTATATTTTTTTAGGATTTCTACCATCTAAAATTCCACTTTCTTTTTCTAAATCTAGCAATTTCTATAGTAAGACCATCAACCGTTATACCTACTATGTTATATTTTTTTCAGAAATAACTCTGGGATTATATTCCCAAAGTATATGTATTAAGTCTTCCATAGGAATATTAGTTGCCATATCATAATCATTAGGAACTAACCCTCTCAATATATCTCTTAAAAGCTCCTCCAACTAAATAGGCTTGACCATATTCATTTAATATATTTAATATGTATACAACCCTTTCATCTATATTCATTACAATTACCTTTTTCTTAAATTTTATTATATAAAAATCCATCTAAATACTTATTTTTCATAAGATATTAAAGAACCACCAAATTTGTCCTTAATAACTATTACATTATCTGGATATTCAACATTTATAACTTTTTAAATCTTCATATTTATCTAAGAAATATTCTATATTATTTGTATTTTTCATTATCCAAAATTGTACATGTACTATATACCATTTCTCCACCTTTTTTTAATAATTTATACACATTGTCAAATATCTTTTTTTGTAATCTTTTTATTTCTTTTTATATCTTTTTGGACTAATATTATATTTTTTTCAGGCTTTTTAGTTAATACCCCTAACCCCTGAACAAGGAAGATCTAATAATATTTTATCATACATTCCTTCATCAAAATTTCTTGCATCAGCTTGATATACTTCAAAATTTTTTTATATTTTTTTCTGTATATTTTTTTCAATTCTTTAACTTTATGTTCATATATATCTGTAGCAACTAATCTTTTTAGGTCTATACTTATCAAGTATAGCTAAACTTTTACCACCCGGAGCTGCTGCAACATCATAAACTTCATCACTACTACTAGGATTTAGTGCATAAACAACTAAATTAGATGAAGCATCTTGTATATATATATCACCATTAATATACTCTAGTGTCTTTTAATATATTATTATTTGACAAATAATACACATCATTAACTTCAAATAATATTTCTGTATCAATATTTTTTTAAGTAACTCTTTAAATCTATCATAACTAACATTATTATGATTAACTCTTACAGAAAAATAACTTTTATTCTTATATCTTTTAAGAACATCTATATATTTATCTTCTCCAAATTGTATCTTAACTTTATCTACGAACCATTGAGGATATGATAATTTTTGTTGCAAGTTTAGCTTCTTCATATATTTTATCTTTTTCAGTTATAAACTTCCTTAAAAATGAATTTACAAATTTTTGCTTGAAATTCATTAACATCTTTAGCAATTTCTACAGCTTCATATACTATACCGTTATAATCTTTATCCGTATATAATATTTGAGCTATACTTACTCTTAAAAATATTTTTTTATATTTTTTTAGGTGATTTAGATAGCTTATCTATTACATAATCTATATAAATATAATTTTTTTAAAACTGTATTTAACATACTATTTATAAAAGATTTTTTTCAGATTTTGAATACACATTATTATTAAATAGTTTATTAAGTTCAATATTACTGTACTTTCCTTCATCTATAACCAAACTTATTAAATCAATTAAATCTTTTTTTATATTCATCTATTTTCTCCAATACTATTATTAATAAAATTGCAAAATATATAGATATATGGAATAAGAGAACTAATAACTTCTATGTATAACATGATAGAAGAAATAATTAATAAAACTCCTATTATTATATATTTATATTTTTTTCATATCAATCAATGTATAAAATAATATTATAGTTGAAATAATATATATAATTCTAGGTAAAAAGATTATAAAAGACATTAAATAAGAATTAACTATTAAATCTTGCATATAATCTGATGAATTCAAAAACTGATTCAAATAAAAAACAGTAAAAAGTTGAAACAGTCAATAATATATATATTATCTAACATTTCTATTTTACACATAAATTTAGTTATAAAATTTACTGTTAAATACATAAATAATAAAGAAGATATAAGAATTACAATATTAGGGACTGGAGAATTTAGTATATATATATATTGTAAAACATAACATTAAATCAAATGTATTTTTTTAAATATACTTAAAAAGCTTATTTTTTTATTCATAACTCATTTTCCTTCAAAAACTTCCTTTATCATCATAAGTATTTCTCTATTATTATTTGAAGCTGAATTTAATTCATAAAGTTCTGTTCTAAATCTCTCGTAACACTTAATATTATATATGTTCATAAATTTAACTATAGATATTGCTGTAAGGACTCCTTCTTCATTTTTTTACAAGATTTTAAGCTATATTCTAATAACCATAACATAGTCCATTTTCTATAAATATTATAGCCATCAAAATTCATAAATAACATTAATCTAAACATTGCAGAAATTAAATCCTCTCTACTTACATACTTACTTTTTGTAAGTACAATATTATATAACTTATTAAATTCCTCTAATACATCCATAACAAAATTATCATCAACTTGTTGCTCTATATTTTTTTCTAAAAATTGTTTCTAATGAATCCGTAGCACACTTATATCTATAAAATTCAATAGCATATCCATTTTCTATTTCTTTAATTTTTCCAGTTATTATATATTTTTAAATTTTTTTATTACTTTTTAGCAATTGTTCTTAAAAATTCTATATTATATATTCCAATCTTATCTATTAATTTAAACTTATTTTTTTCATATATGTAACTTGAAATTTAATATCTGTAACTCTGTATATTTTTCTCTAATATAATTAAAGGGATTGTATATATAGTATTATATATTTCTTCAGGTAAATCTATATCTTTCTCAAAAAGCTATTGGTAAATACATTATACTTCTTTCATCATCTTTTTTTACTTCTATCTTAGGATTTCTATTTAATACATAATAATACAAAGGATGTAATATGTTAGAATAAGAAATATTATCATTTATAATTCTTTTTGTTGTTCTTTTATATTCTTCAGGTTTTTTTCATTTTTATATTTTTAATTTCAAAAAAATCATTTTCATATTTATAAAATAAATCTAAAGAATTTCTATCATATATTCTACGTTCATACATTTCATTTAACAATTCTAACCCTGAATTATAATTTAAAGTAAGTGAATAATATTCAAGAATAATATTTTGCAAATATTGAACGTCTATTTTCTAATTCAAAATTAGGTAAAATATAATTTTCAAATTCATTAAATTGTTTATATTTAAATAAAATTTTTAGATATTTCTATCAGTATTTCTAAATTATTATTACAATGTTTTTATAGCTCTAAGTATATATTCATTAGCTTTTAGAATAATTTAAATTTTTCATATTCTAAAAAGAGCAAAAATCTATAGACAATCTATATGCATTAGATATATTAGTTACTATATCTTTTTATATTTTCAATCTCTTCATGAGTTTTATTTGGCATAAATTTATAAAACTCTTTTTATTAGTTTTGAACTATTAGGAAATTTATATATCCCATCTATTACAGCATCTTCATATTCTAAATTATTTGATAATTTTTTTCATATGATTTTTGCATAATAATAGTATAAATCAGAACTTAAATCAAATCCATCTTCATTGTATTTTTTTCAAATAAATTAATAACCTCATCATAAGCTCCTGAATTATAGTATATTTCAATTATAATTTCTGTTGATCTTAAAGATTCTAAATCATTTTTTCTCTAAATCTTAAGCTATATTCTAATATTTCCTTATATATATTATAATTTAAAGCCTCAACTAATAAAGTATAAATTATTTCTTTATTATCTTTATTTTTCATTTAATTGAGGTTTAAGAAACTTTTTAATCCATTGTTCTTGTTCTACTTCTATTTCTTTATTTAATTTTTTTCATCATAAATCTTTATTTTTAGGTTTTTTTCTTCCATACTAGTGTTCTTATTCTTAAATATATTCCAGAACATTTTTATCCCTCCTGTTATTTTATAACTTTATCTATTATACCCCCACCAAGACAAATATCCCCATTATATATAACTGCTACTTGCCCTAATGTCACTGCTCTTTTGTGGTTCTTCAAAATCTATTCTATATTCTTCATCATTTATCTTACTAATAACAGCTTTTTACATCTTTTTTTGTCTATATCTAAATTTAACTCCACATTCAAATGGGAATTTTTATAGAATTTATAAAATTAAAATTATTAGCTATTAACCCTTTAGAATAAAGTAATTTATCATCCCCTTGAGCAACTACTAATTCGTTAGTTTCAAGTTTTTTTATCAACTACAAAAATAAGGTTCACCTGTTCCATATTTTTGAATTTCCAAGTCCTATTCCTTTTCTTTTGACCTATAGTATAATACATTAAACCATTATGTATACCTAGTTTTTTTACCATTTATATCTACTATATCACCTTTTTTGTGCTGGTATATATTTACTCAAAAAAATTCATTAAAATTTCTTTCTCCTATAAAACATATACCTGTAGAATCCTTTTTTTATTAGCTGTTTTTTTAAATCATATTTTTTTGTGCAATTTCTCTTATTTCACTTTTTTTATAATCTCCTAAAGGAAACAAAACCTTTTCTAATTGTTTTTTTGTGTTAATCCACTCAAAAAAATATGTTTGATCCTTATTATCATCTATACCTTTTAACATTACTTTTTTTGACCATCTTTATCTTCTATAAGTCTAGCATAATGTCCAGTTGCTATATAATCAGCTCCTAATTTTTTTCTGCATATTCCAAAAACGCTTTTAAACTTAATTTCCTTATTACACATAACATCAGGATTAGGAGTTCTTGCAAGTCTATATTCTGATAAAAAAATATTCAAATACTCTTTCCCAATATTCTTTAACAAAAATTAATAGAATAATACGGTATTCCTAATTGTTCAGCAACAGATACGACATCTTTATAATCTTCATCTGCCATACAAACACCATTTTTCATCTTCTTCATCCCAATTTTTTTCATGAATACACCTATAACTTCATAACCTTGCTCTTTTTAACAATATTGCGGCTACTGATGAATCAACACCTCCTGACATTCCTAAAACAACTCTTTTTTTCATATTTATTCCAACTTTCTTTTTTTATTATTATTAGTTATATTATACAACTTTTTTTCAATTTTTTTCTAGTATAAACCTTAATAAAAAGGCACCCTAAGGCACCTTCTACTTCAATTCATTTTAACCCTTTATCAACTCTTCATAATTATTTAAAGTTAATAATTTTTTTCATAATTGTAGTTTTTTTATAAGTTTTTTTCTAAATAGTAATTTATAAACTTACGAATTTCAGGATTAAATATATAGTTATCTTCTCTAAATACATTTTATATACTCTATTAACTCATTTATCCGTTTTTTTCATCATCAATATTTAATATATTTCCACTCATAATATATTCTTTTTATATCATTAATAAGCCATGGATTTCCTAGTATTCCCCTTGCTAACATAATACCATCTACTCCACTAAACCTTATTTTTATCTATTGCATCCTCTAAGGTAAATATATCTCCATTTCCTATGACTGGTATAGAAACACTTTCTTTAACTTCTTTAATATAGTTCCAATTAGCTAAACCATTATAAAGTTCACTTCTTGTTCTACCATGTACTGTTATATGATCGCATTTTTAATTCCTGAGCAATTTTCGCGATTTCTAAATGTTTATTAGCTTCTTCATAGCCCAGTCTTATTTTTAAGAGAAATCTTTGTTTCAGGTTTTTAAAACTTCTCTTAAAGAATATAAAATACGTTTAATTTTATCAGGTTCTTTTTAAAAGAGTAGCTCCACTTCCGTTACTAACTATTTTTTTCATAGGACAACCACAATTTAAGTTTATATGATCTGCCCCTAATATTTTTCAACATATTTTTGCACAATTATTTAATCTTTCTATATTTTTCACCAAATATTTGTACAGCATTACCTTTTTCTTAATTTTTAAAATTTTAGGAATTTCTTTAGTATTATACATAGCTAAATTATTTGAACTTATCATTTCTGTAAAAAAATTAAATCAGCAGAAAATTTTTTTCCATATACCTTCTAAAAGAATAATCACTAACACCTGCCATAGGTGCTATATATTTTTTTGTATTATTCATTTATAGCTTTCATGACAACTTCAAGTGCAGCATCATAATTTAATTCAGACTTTTATTTCTTTAGCCACTTCTTTATATACTATTTGTCCTTTTTTTATCTATAACAAATACTGCTCTTGCTAATAATCTTAATTCTTTTTAACAACATACCATAACTATTTGCAAATTCTAAATCTCTATGATCTGATAAAGTTATAGCATTATTAATTCCATTTGCTGCACAAAAATCTCCCTAACGCAAAAGGTAAATCATTTGATATTGTAATTATTGAAACTTCATTTTTCATATTTAGCAAGCTCATTATTAAACTTAGCAGCTTGCATAGCACATATACCTGTATCAATTGATGGAAAAGATGTAAGAACTACAACCTTACCTAAAAAAATTGTTCTAAAACTAACTTCTTCCAAATTTTTTTATTAATAGCTTTTAAACATCGGAGCTTTTTTTCTCCAACTTTTACCTCATTCCCAATTAATGTTAAAGGATTTCCACCCATTGTAATATTCATTTTTACCTCCAAATTTTCTTATTTTTATAATTAAAGTATACTATATTAAATTCTTTATTACAACTTATTTGTTATATCAAACAAAATATTGTATAATCTAAATATATTTATTTGGAGATGATAACATGAAAATAGAAATATGTGCTGGAAATATTGAAGATATAATTATTGCAAATAAGTTTGAAAAATATAGCTCGTATAGAATTAAATCAAGGTTTAAGTACAGGAGGTTTGACTCCCAGTTTCTCACTTGTTAAAAAAATGCACTTAAGTTATCTAAACATAAAATTATTGTAATGATTAGGTTAAGAGAAGGTTCTTTTTCATATACCGAAAAATGAATTTAATATAATGTATGATGATGCCAAAACTTTTTCTTGAACTCGGTGTAGATGGTATAGTTTTTTTGGATTTCTTGATAACAACTTAGACATAGATATAAATAAAACAAAAATGATAGAACTAGCTCATAAATACAAAAAGAAGCAATTTTTTTCATAGAGCAATAGATGTAACTTCTGATTATATTAAAAAAATATTAAAAAAATTTAAAAAAACATGAATATAGATAGAATTCTTACTTCAGGTCATGAAATAAATGCTATAATAGGATTAGATAATTTAATAAAAAGCCAAAAAAATATTTGATAAAATATTACCTGGTAGTGGTATAAATCAAAAAAACTTAGAAGAGTTTAAAAAAATGGGATTTTTTTAGAAGTACATGGTAGTTTTTTTCTAAATCAATAAAAAAAATGAATATATAATTGATTTTTGGAACTTATACTAAAACATCAGAAAATATTATAAATAGCTTGACTTTATAGTATTTTGATATTAAAAATATACTAGCGAGGTGAATATTTTTGAAAAAAATAATTTAGAGAAAAAAAGTTTAATAGAAAAAGAATTTGTTATAGAAAAAAATCTGCTGATCTTTTTAGAAATGGTTATGTCAATACTGGTTTAAACGATATACTTAAAAGCATGTGATATTGCAAAAGGTTCTTTTTATTATTACTTTTTCAAGCAAAGATGAAGTTTTTATTAAAAAGTAATTGACTTTCAAAAAGATAAAATAATATCTTTATTTTTCTGAAACAGTTGATGATTTATCTATTTTTTTAAATTAAAATCTTTCTTTTCAAAATATTTTTGAAAATATTGCAATAATAAAAAAATAGTGATAACAGTATTTTTTTATGCTGGTTCTCCATTAGGTAATTTAAACTCTGAAATGTCTAATATAAACGAAGAGATTAATCATAAAATAAAAGAAGCATATTTTGAAATAGAAAATACTCTTTCTCTATTCCTTCAAACTTTAGGACATGTGCACTCTAAATACCAATCTAATAATATTGTATTATATTCTGAATTGCTATTAAACAATCTTGAAGGAACTTGTTTTAAAAATTAAAAAAAGAATGAAAAAAATAGCTCACCTATAGAAGAATTTTTTTAATGTTTTTTTGATTTAATAATAGAAAAAAATGATAAATGATAAAAAGCTACTAAATAGTAGCTTTTTTTATTTTTCGTACTCTTCAGTAGTGTATTTCACTACCTTCCCATCTTCATTTATATTCAAATGATGTAGTTTATTTATACCATAAAGTGTTACATACCACATTCCATATCCTCTTTTAATAATTTTTTTGCATCCTTATATTCTATAACTTCTCCAACTTTATCTTTAACATATTCTGAGGCAAACGCTGTTACCTCCTTAACATTATATTTAGACATTGGAGTTTTTATACTATAACAAGAAAAAAATATTAAATAAAAAAATATTATACTAATTAATATTTTACGCATTCTCATCACCTCTTAATTTTTTTATAACTTTATCTAATATCTCATTTATTTCACCTTTAAATCTAAAAACCTGCTGCTAATTTATGTCCACCTCCATTAAAAATTTGAAGCTAATTTATTAACATCTACATTTTTTTGGATCTAAAACTCCCTTTCCAATTTAAATTTTTCATCTTGTCTTACAAACATAGAAACCTCAACATCTTCTATACCTGCTAATAATTCTGATATACCATCTGTTTCATCATCTGTTAAACCTAAATTATCCCTTTCAGATTTAGTTAAAATGAAATATGCAAATCCAATATCATCAATATATTTAAATTCTTGTAAAGCTTTTACCAAAAAAATCTTAGCTTTTTCCTACACTTCTAGAAAATAAGATACTTGATATTTCTCTGTTATTTATACCAGTTTCCATCAATTTAGAAGATATATAAAAAGTGTCTTTAGTAACATTTGAATGTCTAAAAATTACCTGTATCATTTATTATTCCTAAATACATAAACTTAGCAATTTGACTATCTAATTCTATATCAAAAATTTCTAAAAATTTATACAATAATTCAGATGCAGAAGATATATCTTCAACATAATTAATATTTAAATATTTTTGTATTACTAACATGATGATCTATATTTATAGTATTTTTTTGCTATTTTTAAATATTTCATTATTAATTGCTGCTCTTTCTATATTAGCAGTATCTAACATAATAACTAATTCTACATTGTTTTCATCATATTCTGATTTCAATAATTTACTTTCTTCAAATTTTTTTGATAAATTTTGGTAATTCATATTGAACTACTATATCCACATTTTTTTACTTGGATTATATTTTTTTCTATCATAAATTTAAAAAGCAAACAAAGCACCAAAAAGCATCACCATCTGGATTAACATGTGCTGATAATATAATATTATTATACTTATCTATTTCTTCTTTAATTTTTATTTAACATTATTTCTCCTATTTTTTTCTTTATAATATTTTTTTATAATCATCAAGAGTAATTTCATTACCTTGTTTCATTTTTAATTTCGTAACCTTATTAACTAATCCTCTCGGATTATTAAGTAGTGCCCCAACTCCTCTTATTGTATTTATATGATTTATTGCTATAGCTATAGCATCTGCAGCATCATCAGGTTTAGGTATTTCACTAAGTTTTAAAAATAATCTTAGTCATTTCCTGTACTTGTTTTTACTTGCTCTACCATATCCTGTAATTCCTGTTTTTAACTTGTAATGGGGTGTAATTATATATATCTAATCCCGATAATTGTGCTTTAAGTATTATAACTCCACGAGATTGAGCAACACTAATTATTGTTTTTTTGATTTTTAAAAAGAATAATTCTTCTATTGCCATATGATCTGGCTTATATAAATTTATTAAACTTTCAACTCTTAAATATACTTGTTCCAATCTAAGAGATAAACTGTCTTCTTTATTTGTATATATACATCCATAATCAATTAACTGTATTTTTATTATTTTTTTATAATCAATTATAGAGTAGCCAACTATAGCTGTACCAGGATCATCCCTAAAACTCTCATATTCACCTCTTTCTAAATGATATTATACTTTATTTTTTTAAACTTTATTCAAATAAATTCACAAAGAGAAACAAATCATATTTTTTTAATATGATTTTTTTGATTAAAAACACTAATATGTCTAGTTTGTTTGAAAATAAAATATTAAAATGATATAATAAAAGAATAAATTGGAGGAATTATGAAAAAAACATCAAAAAGTTTCAATAATAGGAGCTGGATTTGTTGGTTCAGCTACAACTCTTTCTGTCGTTCTTTTCAGGACTTGCATCACATGTAGTCCTTGTTGACGTTAATAAGGAAAAAGCAGAAGGAGAAGTATTAGATATAGCTCATGGAGCTGCATTTATTAAAACTGTAAATATAGTTTCAGGAGATTATAGAGATACTGAAGATTCTGATATAGTAATTATAACAGCAGGTGCAAATCAAAAACCAGGAGAAACTAGACTTGATCTTGTTCACAAAAAAACGTTGCAATATTTAAAACTATAATTCCACAAGTTGCACGTTATTCTCCTAATGCTGTATTAGTTATAGCTACCAACCCTGTGGACATCCTTACTTGGGTTGCATATAAATTATCTGGATTCCCTTCTAATAGAGTTATAGGAACGGGAACAGTTCTTGATACTTCAAGATTAAGATATTATCTTGCAGAAGAATTTGATTTAGATGCTAGAAATGTACATGCATATATTATAGGAGAACATGGTGATTCTGAATTTCCTGTGTGGTCTTCAGCATCAATAGGTCCTTTAAGTTTTTATGAATTTTTGTGCTAGAGAAGGGAAAGATCCTGAAAAACTAAAAAGAAAATATACACGAAAAAGTTAAAAAAATTCAGCTTATGATATTATATCAAGAAAAGGCTACACTAACTATGCCATAGGTATGGCTACAAGAAGAATAGTTGAAGCTATACTTAGAGATGAACATTCTATCCTTACCGTTTCATCTTATAATCAATTAGAAGATGTATACTATTCAGTTCCAAATATAGTTGGAAGAAATGGTCAACAATTAAAAAAATATGTCCTGAATTTGAAAAAAAGAGGAAAGAGAAAAAAATTAGAAACAACTAAAAAGATTTTTAAAAGATATAATAAAAGAATTAGAATTGTAATAAAAAGGCTTAAATGGAGATATCCTTCCATTTAAGCCTTTATTTTATTTAAAAATCTACAACTATATTGTTTTTCGCCTATATAAACATCTTCTATAAGATTAGGATTTATACCCTTAGATCTAAAAATCGTAAATTTCATTATTATCTAATAATGTATAAACTATACCATTAGATATTTGTTTAATTTGAGCCTGATCCCAATATACCAGTTATTTTTCTTTATCTTAATATTATTTGTATATAATTTACCATCTCTATATTTTTATTCCTGTTTCAATATATATTTTTCATTTCAGTAGTTGCACTTGGTAAAAATATGGCACTTAAAAACATTACTTACTTCAAGTTTAATAACTACTTGTAATTTGTTATTTTTCTACATAAACATCTTCTACTGTACTTGTTCCTTTAACAACTATAAAGTCTTGACTTCCATTAACTTTAGCTGCAACAGATTTTTTTACTTCTGAATTAGGTACATTATATTTATCTATAATAGATAAAAGCAGAACATGAAATTAAAAAAATATACTCATAAATATTGCTATTATATATTTTTTTCATAAATTTCCTCCTATAAGTCCTACAACTTCTCTTACTTCTTTCATTTTTTTACTTGCCAATTCATTAGCTTTAATACTTCCTTCTCTTAAAAATTTTTATTTACATAATCTAAATTATTTTCTAATTTAAATCTTATTTCTCTTTGTTTTTGAAATAATCAAGTATTCTCTCTAACAATTCTTTTTTTAGCATGTCCATATCCATAATTTCCTGCAACAAATTTTTTTCTTTCATAATATTTAATTCTTTTTCTGTTGCAAATAAAGAATATAATTTTTGTTATATTATTATCTGGATTCTTAGATTCTTCAAGAGGTGTTGAATCTGTAACTATACTCATAACTTGTTTTTTTAATTCTTTTTTTCAGGAACATACATATTTATAATATTACCATAAGATTTTTGACATTTTATCTCCATCAGTTCCTACAACAGTTGCTACCGTATCAAGTATAAGAGGTTCAGGTAATTTAAATATTTCCTTACCATAAAAATTCATTAAATCTAATTGCAAAATCTCTGGTAAATTCTATATGTTGTTTTTGATCTTTTACCTACTGGAACAAAATCAGTATCATATATCAATATATCTGAAGCCATTAGAACTGGATAATTAAATAAACCTACATTAGGTTTTTCCTCCCTTAGCAATCTTATCTTTATATGCATGCCCTCTTTCAAGTAGCGCCATAGGAGTTAAATTTGATAATATCCACATAAGCTCCGTATGTAGTGGTACTGAAGACTGTAAAAATATAGTTGATTTTTTTGGGATCTAGTCCTGCTGCTATATAATCCATAACAATATTTATACTTTGTTGTCTTAAAAGTTCTGGATTAATTTGACTAGTTAATGAATGGTAATCTGCAATAAAATACAATCCTTCATAATTATCTTGCATATCAACAAACTGCTTTAACGCTCCAAAAATAGTTACCAAGATGTAAAAACGCCACTTGGTTGTATACCTGACAAACTTCTTTTTCATATTTTTACTCCTTTACAAAGTATGTTTCCTAATTAAATATCTTAATCTACTAGAAACCATCTTTATTCCTATTTCATTTTCTTTACCTCTAGGTATTATTACATCAGCATATCTTTTAGAAGGTTCTACAAATTCAAGATGCATCGGTTTAACTGTTTTTTTATATTGTTTTTTTAATATTTTCAAAACTTCTTCCTCTTTCTTGAATATCTCTTTCCATTCTTCTTAAAAGTCTTTCATCATCATCAGTATCTACAAATATTTTTCATATCAAGAAGTTTTTCTTATTTTTAGGTACTGATAATATTAATATTCCCTCAACTATAATTATAGGCTTAGATTCAACAACTTCTGTTTCCTTACATCTATTATATTCTGCAAAAATTATATATAGGTTTTTCTATACTTTGTCCATTAGTCAAAGCTATAATATGCTCCTCTAAAAGATCAAAATCTATAACATCCGGATGGTCGTAATTTAATTTAACTCTTTCATCAAAAGGCATTTCATCATTTTTTTACATAATATGAATCTTGTTCGAGTAACAATGCCTTTTTCTCCTCCTTTTTAAATCCTCAAGTATTGCTTGAGCAATACTTGTTTTACCACTACCAGTTCCACCAGCTATTCCTATAACAATAGCTTTTTTTCATATTTCCTCCTAAAGTGATCCTAATATCTTTTTAACTTCTACTTTTTCAGTAGTATTTATTAATTTTTCTAACAATTCATCTTCATATGATAATTTAGAAATTTTTTTGTAATAAATCTAAATGTTCTCTTTTAGTACTTTCAGGACTAGCAATCATAAAGAATAATTTAGAAGGTTCTCCATCAAAAGAATCAAAAATCTAATCCTTCTGGAACAATAGCAACTGCTAAAGCAATTTTTTTCAATAGCAGGCGATTTAGCATGTGGTATTGCTATACCATCTTGCATTCCAGTTGATGTAAGATTTTTCTCTTTCTATCAAATCTTCAAAAAAATGTATCAAACATTCCTTCTTTTACTATACCATTATCTTTCAAGAATAAAGACGCCATTTCTCTTAAAATACCTTCTTTATTTTTTTAGCTTCTAATCCAAATACTATTCTATTATCATTTTAAAAAAATCTGTTATATTCATCTTTTTACCTCATTTTTTTAAAATATCTTTTTATAATTTCATCTTCTGACATTATACTTAAATTATATATATTATACTCACTATGATTTTTTTAAACCAAGTTATTTGTCTTTTAGCATAATTCCTAGTTCTTCTTTTTAAGAAGCTCTACAGCTTCATCAAAAGTAGAGTTTCCATCAAAAATAATCAAATAATTCTTTATATCCAATAGCTTTATTAGTAGGAAAAATTTTTCATGTATGTATCTTGCTTCTTCTAAAAGACCATTTTTCCAACATATTGTCTATTCTTTTTATTTATAATTTCATATAATTCTTCTCTATTTCTAGTAAGAAATACTTTATAAAAAAAGTATAATCATTATTTTTTTAATATTTTTTTATTATTTAAACAACTAAATTTAGAATTTGTCAATTTACATACCTCCAAGGCTCTCACTATTCTAACCTTATTACCTCTATCTATTTTTCATATATGTTTCTATATCCAATACTTTTAATTCTTCTAAAAGGTCATTCAAATCTCTTAATTCAAGTTCTCTTCTTAATTTATCATCCTTTGAAGGTGAGACTAGAAAATCCATCCGTTATAGCTGAAATATATAAACCTGTTCCACCAACTAACATATATTTTTTTAGTATTATCTTTTTAATATTCTATTTACAGCTTTCTCATAATCACCAACAGAATAATCTACATTAGGACTAACAACATCTAACATATGATGTTTTTATACCTTGCATCTCATCATTTCTTATTTTTAGCTGTACCTATATCCATTCCTTTTATATATTTGCATAGAATCAGCAGATATTATTTCAAAATTTAAAAATTTTTTTGCCAACTTTAAAGAGAGTGCAGTTTTACCTACACCCGTTGGACCAGCAATAACTAATGAATTATATAACATAAGTAAATTCATATCCTGCTATTATTATTGTATCTCCTTCAACTACACCATTATCCTCTAATACTTTTTTTCCATACCTAATTTTTCTCATTATTTGTAAGAATTGTATTATTCCTTCTTCTCCTATAAGAACATATTTTTCTAAGTACATTATCAACAATTTGACCCTTGACTTCATAAACTTCATCATCAAGTTTTTTTACTATCCAATCATCTTGTTTTTTTAACAAGATCAGGGTAAAAACTTCATCAAGATTTACTTCTTCTTCTATTACATCTCTAGGAATCTCTTTAACTAATCCCCATATTTTACTTACTAATTCTTTCAAATTCTCCCCAGTTAATATAGACCCAAATACGATATTTTCTTTTTCTATACCATGAGAAACTATTTCTTTTTCAAACTTTTCTTTTTAACTCTTCTATTCCTTCATATATATTATCAATTTTATTTGCAAATACTATTTGTTTTTTTATTTGATAATTTTTTTAGAAAATTTTGACAACTCCAAGTTTATTTTTCTCAAAATCTACTATTGGATCTCTACCTTCAAATCCTGATATATCTACTATATGTAAAAATTAACTTACATCTTTCTATATGTTTTAAAAATCTATCTCCAAGTCCAACTCCTTCATGAGCTCCTTCTATAAGACCTGGAATATCTGCTATAACAAAGCTTTCTTCATCACTTACTTTAACAACTCCAAGTTTTTGGCTTCAAAGTAGTAAAATGATAATCTGCAACTTTTTGATTTCGCAGCTGATACTTTATTTATAAAACTTGATTTACCTACACTAGGATAACCCACTAATGCAACATCTGCTAAAAGTTTCAATTCAAGTTTAACTTTTTAATTCCATACCTTCTTTACCAGATTCTGCTATTTTTAGGTGCTTTTTCTAATAGAAGATTTAAAATGTATATTTCCTCTTCCACCTAATCCACCTTTTAAGTAAAACCACTTCTTCATTATATTCGTCAAGATCTACTAAAAGTTGTCCCGTTTCATAATCTCTTATCATTGTTCCAACTGGAACTTCAATTATACAATCTTTACCAGAAGCACCTTTACATCTTGCGGCACTCCCTTTTACTCCATCTTCAGCTTCAAACATGTTTTTAAAAATCAACTAGTGTATTAATATTTGGATTAGCTCTAAATATTATACTACCACCATTTCCTCCATCGCCTCCATCAGGACCACCGAATTGTACAAACTTTTTCTCTTCTAAAAGTAGCTGCTCCATCTCCACCTTTACCTGATTTTACTGTTATTATACTTTCATCAATAAACATTGCCTAGAATTCTTCTCCAGTCTTTGGATAATCTTCTATAATAACACCTTCTGGAACAGAAGTTAAAACTTTGATGTAACTTGATACACTTTAGCACTCATTGCACTAGTTGCTCCTGATACCATATCTATTAATCTTTGAGCATCTTCTTTATTTAAATTTTCAACACTAAAGGTAACCATTACTCTTTCTTTTACCAACCCTACTATAGTTTGAGCTTCACTTAAAACTCTAGGATTTATTATAGCATATTTAATTCCTGACATTATTTCTTCAACCTCTCTTTTTATTATCTTTATTATCTTTACCATAGAAACGTATAGCTCCATTATTTTCTTTATTTACAACAACTTTTTTTCTTCAACAATTGCTTCTTCCTCTTCTTCTACACTAAAAAAATTTATTTAAAAAAATCCCATTATATACCTCCAAATACATACTATTATTAAATATTATACAACTATTTAGGATATTTGTAAAGTCTTATAAACTTAAAAATAGACTCACAAATGTGAATCTATTTAAAGTTTTTTTATTTTAAATTTTTTTCTTTATACTTTCCTAAAGAAGAACTATAATCTTCCAATAATTTAGTCCAATTATCAATTTCATCATTTCTTAAAAGCTATACCTTTTAGCTGAAACTACATGCCCTATTCCTCCAGAAAATAAAATTAAATATCTTTTTCATTGCAGGCTTAGGTAACACTAATTCTTCTTTAGAATTTAGTTCCCCTTCATATATTATAAACTTACCAAAGTAATTTTCTCCACCCTCTTCTTCATAAACAGCTTCATTACCATCGTAAGCCAAATCACTAAGTAAATATATAGTTTCTCCGCTAGCAGATTCTCCATTATCAAATCCACCTTTTTATCTTTATAAGACCTTTTTTTCATTTTCAACTTCACTAACACTTAATAAAGGTGTATGTGCAAACGTAAATGTTGTAGCAATTAATATAAATAATAATAAAAACTTTTTCATATCATTTCCCTCCTAGTAATATTTTTTTAATTTATCTAAATTATCTTTTAAAATATATATAAATCCATCTTCATCAACTAAATCATCATCATCTAAATCTACTGGTATGTTAGCTATTGATAATTTAATATATTTACCACCAAGACTTTCTATCATTTTTAATCGTATCTTTACTTAAAGTTTTATATGAAACAAATTTATTAGTTCCTGTTTCTTCCATAGTTTTTTCAACAGATTCTTATTAGGATTATACCCTATGTTATAATGATATATCTCTAAAGAATCTAATAAATAATCAAGTTCAGAATTTCCTATCTGTATAACTGCTATATCCAATTTATTATCTAAAACATAATCCATAAATTCGTTATAATCCTTCATAAATTTTTTTCCTTCAGTAATAAAGAATTTTGTTCGAAAAATATTTTCATATTTAGGATACAATGATGTTAAATCAAGTTTTAAAATATCTATCATTTTATAAATGTTTTGAATAATCAAGCCAATTAAATTTAATTTTTATTTCCAATATCATCTAACTTTTCATTCAAGACAAGTGATGAATTTTTCTCTATAACTATAACTTAGATCGATATCTACAACTCTAATGTTATTTCTTCTTGTTATTTCATATATATAATCATCTTCTAAATTATGAGAAAATGATATAACAGCATCAGAATTTTTTTAATATCTCTTCCTTATTATCTAAATTATCAAAACTTACTTTTTGATTAAACATATCTGTATAAGAATCAAATACATTAACTACATCTATATCAGTCCCTTTAACCAAATTTTTTTACCCAAAGTATAACTAACTTGATTAGAAGTCAAAATTTTATTATTTGAAAAACTAACAATAGATAATATACTAAAAAAATAATATATATATTTTTCATTATTTCACCTTTCCTTAATATTTTTTTAATATTTTTTTAATTAATATAGTTATAAAGAATATTATTACAGCTATTATAATAACAGCTGGTCCTGAAGGAATAGAAACCTCAAATATTAAAGGTAACAATATTCCAAGTAAACAACTTAAAGTTGAAAATAATATACTATATACTATAAAAGTTTTAATATTTTTTTAGATACATTTCTAGCTGAAGCTGCTGGTATCAAAAAGCAATGCCTCAACTAAAGAAGCTCCTATTATTTTTTTACAGAAGCTACTGTAACTATTGTAATTATAAGTATAAATACATAATCTAAAAAAATATAACATTAACTCCTCGAACCATTGAAATATTTTTTTATTAAAACTAGAAAATAGAATTTTTGTTATACCATAACATTACAAGTCCAATTAAAACTATATTTACTACAACTAAAACTAATAAATCTAAATCTGAAACTGTTAATATAGAACCAAATAAAAACAGATTCTAACATATGGGAATTAACTTTACCAGATATGTATATTATTAATATTGCACCTATAGCAATAGATAAAGATAAAAAAATATACCTATCAATGTATCTGTCCCCATATAAGTTCTATTTCTAGTATAATTAATTATTATCGCAAATATTATACAATATCCAAAAAGCATAATATACGGAGAGTCATAAGCTTCTCCTAAAAGAACTCCTATCGCAATACCTGCAAGAGCAGCATGTCCAATAGCTTCTGAAAAAAAGCCATTTTTATTATAACCATAGTACCAATCCCACCTAATATTGGTCCTATCAAAAATGATGCAATTATTGAATTAATTACAAATCCATATTTAAAAAAATCAGGCAAAAATACCACTATTTACTAAATCAACAAAGTATAATCTTAAAAATTCCATACTGCTCCTTACGAGAATATTTCAAATATTCTTTCATCTTTTAATTCTTCCTCTGGTACCCCTGTAAATACAAGAGAAGATTTTTATACAGCTTACTTTATCTGCTATTCCAATTATTTGTTTAATATTATGGTGTATCCATATTATTGTAACACCTTCTTTTTAATTTCTTAATTTTTTTCTATAAAAAAATTTTTCACAAACTATATCTATTCCATTAAAAGGCTCATCTAATATTAATAAATTTGGTTTAGGATATAGTGATTGTGCAAGACTTAATCTTTGTAATTCTCCACCAGAAAGTTCTCCTAATAATCTATCTTTTTATCATACATATCTATGCTCTTAAGTATATTATTTATTTTTTTCTTTCAATTCCTTATTCGCTTTAAAAAAACAAGGTTTCTTTTTGATATATCATTATAAAAAAATCCCAAACTGTAATCGGTATAGTTTTATCAAAAATCTAATTTTTGAGGTACATAACCAATTCTAATATAATCATCATACTTTATTAATATATCCCCTTCGTGTGGCATCATAGATAATAAGGATTTAACTAAACTTGATTTACCTCCACCATTAGGGACCTATTAAACAATGTATACTTCCACTATCTATTTTTTTAAATTAATATCTTCTAAAATTTTATTTTTCACCTAAAGTGAGAGAAAAATTTTTAAATTCTATTTCTAACCCTTTTACACATACTATTCTCCATTCATCTGGTTTATCAAATCTTCACCTTTCAAAGGTACTATTACTTTAAATTTATCTATATTTTTTTGATAGCATCTTCTGCATCTTTTTATCATTCCTTTATAATACATAATATTATTTTTCAACCTTATCATCACTCAATTTTTGAAGAAAGTATAAAAATTACCTATATGAACATCATTACTTTTTACCTATATAATACACAATATTATCATTTTTCTACCTTAGTCCATTCTATAGACCCTCTTTTAATCCATAAATCATCTTTGACAAATGGATAAATATTTTTCAGTTTCTAATTCATCAACATCTTTAAACTCACTAAGTTCAGTATTTAATTCTAATTCAGTTGAATAGTTATATAAATCTGAATAAAGACCATTTTCATCACTATTAAAATTCTCAAAACTACTTATCTCATTATTTGATAATATTTTTGTCAGTTTTTCTTTATATTTGTTAAAAAAAATATTAAACTTATTGATAATAATAAAATTAACATAACACTATATATACATATCTATTTTTCTTTAGTATTCTCTAAAGGTTTAATTTTTATCTTCACTATTGCTCCTATAACTTTTTTTATTGAATTATAACACTTTTATATCTCTAATTCAAGCAATCGAATTCAGTATTAAAGGATTATAAACATTATTAAAAAGCAATTAATCAACATATTTTTGGTATTAAAATAGTATAAAAACTGAGCCTTTCGACTCAGTTAATATAATTTATTTATTTTTTTGAACTTCATACTCTAATTTAACACCAGTAACTGATATTTCTACACGACGATTTGGTGCTAATTCTTGTTTTAATATAGTTAAATTAGAATTTTTGTGGATTAACTTTAGGTTGAGTTTCACCTTTACTTGTAGCTACTATTCTTTCTTTAACCCCTAAAGTTTGTAAATAATTCTTAACTGTAGTTGCACGACGTTGTCCTAATCTATAGTTATACTCATCAGAACCTAATCTATCTGTATGTCCAACAACATCAATTTGTACTACATTTGAATAAACTTTATTTAATTCAGAAGCAAATTTCTCGATTTGAGCTTTTTCCTTCAGGTTTCATATCTTTTTAATTGATATCTATCAAACGCAAATAATGCATCTGCACTAATTTCTAAAGTATATTTTTTTAACAGTTGGAGTTTCTTTTTTTCAATCTTAGTAACCGGTACTTCTTTAGTTACTTCTTTAACTACTGGTACTTCTTTAATTACTTCTTTAACTACTGGTACTTCTTTAATTACTTCTTTAACTACTGGTACTTCTTTAATTACTTCAACTATTTGTGGAACATAAATTACTTTAGGTTCTTCAACTTTTTGGAGTTTTCAACTTTTTGGAGTTTCTACTTTAGGCATTTCTACCTTAGGTGCTACAACTTCTACTGGTTTTTTTCCACAATAGATTCTACTGGATTATATAATTTACCAACTCTTACCCCTGCAGTAATTCCTACTTTATTTATTACTCCTTCTCTTGTATTTTTTTAGCCTCTACATCTTTTGAATCACTTGATATTACACCTTTATCTAAATGAGTTCTTGAAGCTAATGCTTCTACTACAAATGGTCCATATTCTCCATTAAATCCTAATGCATAATATAACCCACCTGCAGCAGCTTTGTCATTAGTTGGATGTGTTTTATCAACATCTTTAATGAAATTATATCCTAATTTACCAACTATAGCTAAAGGAGCATCTCCATTTTCTGCTTGTAATACATTCGCTTTAATTATTCCGTATACTGGAACACTGTGATATCTTCTATCAATTCCATCTTTTGCAAATCCATATCCATAAGTGCTATTATTGAAATTGTATTCAACCCCAGCACCTAATTCAACTTTATATTGATTAAATGGGAAAATTTCTACATTTGCAACAAATCCTTTTTGTAAATCGTTAACGTTATCATTCTTACTGAAAAAAATTGGTCATTTTGAGCATATCTTCTGAATACATCATAACCACCCTTTTAATTGCACTTCAACACTTGCAACCGCACTAAGTGATACCAATGCTGATACTAATAATAATGCTTTTTCATTTTTATCCTCCTATAATATTATCTTTTATATATATATTCAATATGATTATACTACATTTTTTTATTTAAAGTCTAGTTTTTTTAGTAATAATTTTTATATCTTATATCTTCAAATTTTTCTAATCTTTTAATATTTTTTTAATATCAATTTTAAGATTTTCATCAACAATATTCCCTTTATCAAATAATCTTTGAGAAAAAAATTTTTTTGAAATTAAAAATTTCTGTCATATTTTCTACTATATCAACTAACTTCAATTCAGATAAACCACTTTGCTTTTATACCAAATATTTCTCCTGTATCACGTATTTTTAAATCCTCTTCTGCTATTTCAAAGCCATCATCTGTTTTTTTCCATAATTTGTAATCTTTTTGCGATATTTCATTTTTGGTATTTGAAACTAAAAAAACAATATGCTTGCATAGAACTTCTTCCAACTCTTCCTCTTAATTGATGTAATGAAGATAATCCAAATCTTTCAGCACTTAAAATTATTATTATAGTTGAATTAGGAACATTAACTCCTACTTCAACAACTGTAGTAGAAATCAATATGTCTATTTGATTACTTTTAAATTCTTCCATAACTTTATCTTTATCTTTAGAATTTAACTTACCATGTAAAAGTCCTATTGTATATTGCGGAAACTTTTCCTTATATTCTTCAAATGTTGCTTCAGCTGATGATAAATTTAACTTATCACTATCAGATATTAAAGGAGAAACTACATATATTTGCCTTCCTTCTTTTTTATTTTATCATCTATAAATTCATACATCTTTTTTTCTTCATTTTTATTTTTTTATCCATTTAGTTTTTTTATAGATTTTTCTACCCATAGGTTTTAGTTTTTATAACCGAAACATCTAAATCACCATAAATTGTAAGTGCTAAAGATCTTTGGAATAGGCGTTGCACTCATAACTATTAAATTAGCATATATACCTTTATCTCTTATTTTTATTTCTTTGCTCAACTCCAAACTTATGTTGCTCATCAATAACAATCAAACCTAGTTTTTTTAAATTCTAAATTATCTTCTATAAGAGAATGAGTTCCAATCAATATATCTATATCTCCATTTTTTTAGTTCACTATATATTTTTATCTTTATACTTACCTTTAACACTTCCAGTAAGTAATTCTACTTTTATACCATATTTAGAAAATTCTTCACAGACTTCTAAATAATGTTGTCTTGCTAATATTTCAGTTGGAGCCATTATAACTCCTTGATATGAATTTTCTGCCATATATAACAACATTACTAACGCAACAATAGTCTTACCACTTCCCACATCTCCTTGAAGTAATCTATTAATAATCTTACCTTCATTTAATTCTTTATGTATATCAGATATAACTTTTTCGATCTTTTGTTAACTCAAAAGGTAAAATTTTTTTAACATATTCTTTTACATACTTCTTATTATCATTTAAAAAAATACATATTACTATTTTTTTCATATTTTTCAGAATATCTATTTTTTTAAAAATTTTTAGTTTCAAGTATAAGAGCTTCTTCAAATATAAATCTTTTTGCCTCAAGGTATTCTTTATCATATTTAGGTTTATGCATATTAATAATAGCTTGTTTCCTATCCATTAATTTATTTTTCAATTATAAAACTCTTTGGTAAATTTTTCTTCAAAAAGAAATAAGTATTTATTTATACATTCTTCTATAATACTTATTAAAAAAATTTTTTTGTGTAATACCTGAAGTTAATGGATATATAGGTTCTTTCTTGTCAACTTCATTTTACTTTAACACTTCTACTATTTAATTTTTATATAAGACGGATTAACCATTTGTAATGTTCTTTTTTTCTTACCTTAGAAGTCACTTGTATATTATCATTAAGAAATATAGTTTTTTTGATATATACGGTGCATTAAACCATACAACTTCTAAAAAAATCATTATTTTTCATCTTTAATTAATGCCTTTATCATTTTTTTCTCGCATTAAATATATTTACTTTTAAATCAACAACTACCCCTCTAACTATAGCATTTTTCTCCATCTTTAAGATCAGATATTTTTAATTTAGCTGTATTCTCATAAGCTCTAGGGAAAAAAATAAATTAAATCTTTAAGAGTATATATACCAAGTTTTTTAATGAATTTATCTTAGTTTTATATCCTTTATTACTACCTAACGTTTTAAAATTAAAACATTCTATTTGTTCGTATACCTTATTATACATTTATTTCTCCAATAAATATGCTTTCAATAGCTGAAATGCTTTTTGCTCTATGACTTATTTTATTCTTCTCTTCTAAAGAAACTTCAGCAAAGCCTTTTTGTAATTCATACGAGAAAAAAATATAGGATCATAGCCATGTCCATTAACACCCTTCAATTCTTTTTAATATTTCTCCATCACACTTTCCTTTAAAATGTTTAACAACTCCATTTTTCTGGATAATATATAGTAATTACTGAAATAAAATGTGCTTTTTCTATTACCCTTTTTCGAATCAACAAGTTTTATCATTTTTCACATTTTTTTCAACATAATTCTTACATTCCGGAAAATATCTAGCGCTAAATATTCCAGGTTCTCCATTCAAATCATCTATACACAATCCTGAATCATCTGCAATAGTAGGTAGTCCTGAAATATCACCTATTGTTTTTAGCTTTTATCAATGAATTTTTCTTCAAATGTTCTTCCATCTTCAATAATTTCACCATTGAAAAAAATTCTTCTTCAGAAACAATCTCTAATCCTATTTCTGAAAATAATTTTTTTAAATTCTTCTAATTTTTCCTTTATTTTTTTAGTCGCTAACACATACTTCATTTTATCCTCCTAAAATTAAAACCAAACTATTTAAGCTTGGTTTTAATAACTTCATATACTACTGAATAACTATAACCTCTTGATAATAACTTTCTAAAAAGTTTCTCAATAGGTATATCATTATTTTTTTCTATAATCTCTTTTATTTTTTTCTTTTTCTTCACTATAAAACTCTTCTGAAAATTTAGAAAATATATCATTTATTACATCAATAGACACACCTTTATATATAAGATATTTTTTTAACTTTATTTTTCCCCTTTATTCATATTATATTTAATATAAGAATTAGCATATTCATAATCGTCTATTAACTGCATATCTTTTTAATTTTTTTACCACATCATCAATTATAAAAAAATTCTTTTTTTATCATATTTTTTTCTTTAAGCTTATTTTTTTCAACTCAAATTCAGTTCTACTTTTTTTAACCCTAATATATATAAAGCTTTTATACTTTATAGATTCAAAAATTAATTCATAATATATATCTGTAACATCCATATCAACAGTTAAAGAATACATATATATAATATCTTTAGATATATCAATAATTTCATTTTCTAAATAAATTTTATTCTTCGCTAATTTCAATATTTTTCATCTTCGATTATTGTATCCTCAACAGTTACACTTTCTTTTTTGATCAGCTTTTATTGATTCTAATACTTTCGCTTCTATTTCAGCAAATAACTCTTTATTTTTCAGACAACATTTTTTTCTACATTTGCTTTTTCCTTGTCCTAGTCTTTCATCTCCAAAAACTAAACCAAGCTCCACTTTTTTTACATATTTCTCTTTCTAATGCTATATCTAAAACCTCAGTAATATGTGAAATACCCTTTCCATACATTATAGCAAACTTAACCTCTTTATGAGGAGGAGCAACCTTATTTTTTTAGTAATTTTTAGCTAAAGTTTCATTACCAATTACTTCATCTCCTTGTTTTATACTTCCAATTCTTTTTAATTTCCATTCTAACAGAAGAAAAAGAATTTAAGTGCACGTCCTCCAGAAGTTGTTGTTTGAACCCCTGGTGTAAAAGAAAAGCCACCAATTTTTTTCTCTTATTTGATTAATAAATACTAATACAGTATCAGATTTAGAAACACTACCTGTTATTTTTTTCTCAAACCTTTAGACATCAATCTTGCTTGAAGTCCCATTTGTTGATCTCCCATTTCACCTTCAATTTCTTGTTTTGGTACTAAAGCAGCTACTGAATCTACAATAACTACATCAAGAGCACCACTTCTTACTAAATGATCTGCAATTTCTAATGCTTGTTCTCCTGTATCAGGTTGCGATATCAATAATTCATCTATATTAACACCAAGTGCTTTTAGCATAAATAGGATCTAAAGCATGTTCTGCATCGATAAACGCAGCTAATCCACCATTTTTTTGTGCTTCTGCTATGATGTGCAAAGCAATTGTTGTTTTACCAGAAGACTCTGCACCATATATTTCAACTATTCTCCCTCTAGGAACACCACCTATTCCAAGTGCAATATCTATTCCAATAGAACCTGTAGATATTGCTTTTAACATCAAGTTTTCTATTTTTCTCCAAGCTTCATAATAGCACCTTCACCATACGATTTACGTATATTAGATAATGCCATTTCTAAAGATTTACTCTTTTTCAGCTTCAAGATCAATTTCCTTTTTTTAGCCATATAGCCCCCTTCATTTTTAATTTTTTTATTTAATTAATTTTTATCATTTTTAAAAGTTAAAAAGTCAATGTTATTTTTTTATAACACCGTAATTAAAAAGAGTTTGGCAACTACCTATCTTCCCAATTACTTAGTATTTTCGGCGTACACAGACTTAACTGCCAGGTTCGAAATGTTACTGGGTGTATCCCTGTGGCTAAAGTCACCAAACTATTGCCTAGGACAATTAGAAATGAATAGTTATTAGTAAAAAGTTATGTAAAAGCTTACGTATTATTAGTATTGGTCAGCTAAATGTATCACTACACTTACACCCCCAACCTATCAACCACTTAGTCTCAGTGGATACTTAAAAGAATACTTATCTCAAAGTGGGTTTCTCACTTAGATGCTTTCAGCGATTATCCCTTCCAAACGTGACTACTCAGCCATGCCACTGGCGTGACAACTGATACATCAGAGGTTTGTCCATCCCGGTCCTCTCGTACTAAGGACAGATCTTTTCAATATTCTAACGCCTGTAGTGGATAGGGACCGAACTGTCTCACGACGTTCTGAACCCAGCTCGCGTGCCTCTTTAATGGGCGAACAGCCCAACCCTTGGGACCTTCTCCAGCCCCAGGATGAGACGAGCCGACATCGAGGTGCCAAACACTTCCGTCGATATGGACTCTTGGGAAGTATCAGCCTGTTATCCCCGGGGTAGCTTTTATCCGTTGAGCGACGGCCTTTCCATACAGCACCGCCGGATCACTAAGTCCTGCTTTCGCACCTGCTCGATCCGTCAATCTCGCAGTCAAGCTCCCTTATACCTTTACATTCTTTGGTTGATTTCCATCCAACCTGAGGGAACCTTTGAACGCCTCCGTTACTCTTTAGGGAGGCGACCGCCCCCAGTCAAACTGCCCATCTAGCACTGTCTCAATTTCTTGATTAGAATTTCAATAATATATGGTTGGTATTCCAACGATGACTCCTTAACTACTAGCGTAGCTAACTCTCAGTCTCCCAACTATTCTATACACACATTACCAAAACCCAATGCCAAACTACAGTAAAGCTCCACGGGGTCTTTCCGTCCTACTACAGGTAGTCGGTATCTTCACCGACATTACAACTTCACCAGGTCTCCAGCCAAGACAGCTCCCAAATCATTTCACCATTCGTGCAGGTCGGAACTTACCCGACAAGGAATTTCGCTACCTTAGGACCGTTATAGTTACGGCCGCCGTTCACTGGGGCTTCAATTCGAATCTCTCAATCCTCCTCTTAACCTTCCAGCACTGGGCAGGTGTCAGCCCATATACGTCGCCTTTCAGCTTAGCATAGACCTGTGTTTTTGATAAACAGTTGCTTGGGACTCTTCACTGCGACCTACATCAGCTCCAGATGTTCTCCTTCACCTACTATAGGCACCCCTTCTCCCGAAGTTACGGGGCTATTTTTGCAGAGTTCCTTAGCTAGAGTTATCCTGTCGGCCTCGGGTTTCTCACCCAGTCCACCTGTGTCGGTTTACAGTACGGGCACTCCCTTTCAGTTTAGAAGTTTTTCTCGGCAGTGTAGGATTTGTAACTTATGTACCTTAGTACACTTCCCCATCAGGCCTAACATTTAATAGTATGGATTTGCCTCTACTACCATGCTTCTCCCTTAGAATGCCTATTCCGTCAGACATCTTACATACCTTCCTGCGTCACTCCATCACTATAGATTGGAAGTGGTATAGGAATATTAACCTATTTTTCCATTCGCCACGACTCTTCAGTCTTCGCTTAGGTCCCTGACTCACCCAGGGAGGACAAACCTTCCCCTGGAAACCTTGGACTTCCGGCCAGAGGGATTCTCACCCTCTTTCTCGCTACTCATTCCTGCATTCTCACTTCTGATACCTCCAGATCATCTTTCAACTCTCCTTCAACAGCTTACAGAACGCTCTCCTACCAACAATTACTTGTTACATAGCTTCGGTTTATGTCTTAGCCCCGTTAAATCTTCGGCGCAGATACTCTCGACCAGTGAGCTATTACGCACTCTTTAAAGGTATGGCTGCTTCTAAGCCAACCTCCTGGTTGTTTGTGAATATCCACCTCCTTTCCCACTTAGACATAATTTGGGACCTTAGCTGATGTTCTGGGTTGTTTCCCTCTCGTCCACGGACCTTGTCATCCATAGACTCACTCCTAAATATTAATATATGGTATTCGCAGTTTGCTTAACTTCAGTAAGCTATACGCCCCCTAGGTTATACAGTGCTCTACCCCCATATATCTTAACTTTAAGGCTGCACCTAAATGCATTTCGGAGAGAACGAGCTATCTCCCTAGTTCGATTGGCTTTTCACCCCTAAACCCTATCTCATCTCCCAACATTTCAACGGCGGTGAGTTCGGTCCTCCACTGCATCTTACTGCAGCTTCAACCTGGACAGGCCTAGATCACTAGGGTTTCGCGTCTATAACATGCGACTTTCGCCCTCTTAAGACTCGGTTTCCTTCGGCTCCACTCTTTTAACCTCGCCACATATCATAACTCGCAGGATGATTAACCAAAAATCCACGCAGTCACCTCTCGGCTCCTACCGTTTGTAAGCACACGGTTTCAAATTCTCTTTCACTCCCATACTCTGGGTTCTTTTTCACCTTTCCCTCACGGTACTCTCCTCTATCGGTTAGTAAAAGTATTTAGCCTTACGAGATATGGTCCTCGCTGATTCACGCCAAATTCCTCGTGTTCGACGCTACTCGGGATTTATACTAACATATATATACTTTACACTATACGAGACTATCACTCTCTTTGGTCTAGCTTTCCAACTATGTTCCGTTTACATATATATACATCGAGATTTATGACTATCCTCTCCTGTATTTCCCTCTACCACATAATAGCAACGTGTCAACTTTTACACTACTATGTTTTTAGGCTCCTCCCCGTCTCGCTCGCCGCTACTAAGAGAATCGTTTTTTTACTTTCTTTTCCTCCAGTTACTTAGATGTTTCAGTTCACTGGCTTACCTATTTCTCATATACTCTTCCAGTATATAGGTTTCCCCATTCGGATATCTCGGGATCTCAGCTTATATGCAACTCCCCCAAGCTTTTCGCAGCTTATCACGTCCTTCTTCGGCTTTTACTACCTAGGCATCCTCCGTGTGCCCTTATTTAGCTTTCTCATTCTTTTTTATTTATTTTTCTTCTTTCACAGTTAACTCTCTCTTTTCTTGATTCCTTAACTTGTTCAGTTGTAACTTTTTACCTAACTATTCATTTCTCATTGTCCCTATCTTCTCTATTAACAAGATAATTAGAAAGCAAACAAATTAACTTAATAAGTCTTTTTATTCTTTCTCCCTTAGAAAGGAGGGCGATCCATCCGCACCTTCCGGTACGGATACCTTGTTACGACTTCACCCCAATCACTAATCACACCTTAGGTACCTCCTCCCTTACGGTTAGGCCAGTAACTTCAGGTGCAACTAACTCTCGTGGTGTGACGGGCGGTGTGTACAAGACCCGAGAACGTATTCACCGCAACATTGCTGATTTGCGATTACTAGTGATTCCAACTTCATGAAGTCGAGTTGCAGACTTCAATCCGAACTGAGAGTAGCTTTTGAGATTTGCTCCATATCGCTATTTCGCTCCTCTTTGTACTACCCATTGTAGCACGTGTGTAGCCCAGATCATAAGGGGCATGATGACTTGACGTCATCCCCACCTTCCTCCTGCTCTTCGCAGGCAGTTTCATTAGAGTCCCCAACTTAATGATGGCAACTAATGATAGGGGTTTCGCTCGTTGCGGGACTTAACCCAACATCTCACGACACGAGCTGTCGACAGCCATGCACCACCTGTATCTCGGTTCCCGAAGGCACTCCTTTGCTTCCAAAAAGATTCCGAGTATGTCAAGACCTGGTAAGGTTCCTCGCGTTGCGTCGAATTAAACCACATGCTCCACCACTTGTGCGGGTCCCCGTCAATTCCTTTGAGTTTCATACTTGCGTACGTACTCCCCAGGCGGATCACTTATCGCTTTTGCTTCGGCACAGAGACTATTCATCCCCACACCCAGTGATCATCGTTTACAGCTAGGACTACCAGGGTATCTAATCCTGTTTGCTCCCCTAGCTTTCGCACTTCAGCGTCAGTTTCTGTCCAGTGAGTTATCTTCATCATCGGCATTCCTACACATATCTACGAATTTCACCTCTACTCGTGTAGTTCCACCCACCTTTCCAGTACTCTAGTCTTTCAGTTTCAAAGGCAAAGCTTTATAGTTGAGCCATAAGTTTTCACCCCTGACTTGAAAAACCGCCTAGATGCCCTTTAAGCCCAATAATTCCGGATAACGCTTGCGACATACGTATTACCGCGGCTGCTGGCACGTATTTAGCCGTCGCTTCTTCTGTAGGTACCGTCACTTTCTTCTTCCCTACTGAAAGCACTTTTACAATCCGAAAAACCTTCTTCGTGCACACAGAATTGCTGGATCAGAGTTACCTCCATTGTCCAATATTCCCCACTGCTGCCTCCCGTAGGAGTAAGGGCCGTATCTCAGTCCCCTTGTGGCCGTTCACCCTCTCGGGCCGGCTACCTATCATCGCCTTGGTAGGCCTTTACCCCACCAACTAGCTAATAGGATGCAAAGCTCTCTCTTAGCAATATTATCCTTTCATGTTACCAAGATGCCTTAGTATCATAATATCTAGTATTATCAAGCGTTTCCACTTGTTATCCCAGTCTAAGAGGCAAGTTCTTTACACGTTACTCACCAGTCCACCATGCTCCTTATTTATGCAAGCATAAATAATTTACATAGATTTGCATGTGTTAAGCATTCTGTCAGCGTTCATCCTGAGCCAGGATCAAACTCTTCATTCAATATCTTCTTTTTTTATTTCTTATATTAAATATTTATTTACACCTTTTGTGTCTATAGTTTAATCCTTATTAAGTTTTTTTAGCAATTGACTTCTTTTCTTGTCTTTCACAGTTGTTTGTTTGCTTTTTCTTATTTCTTATCTCATTGTCCTTCCACTCGGTCTCCCTCGTGGACAATATCTATATTACCATATCTTATCTCTTATTGTCAACTACTTTTTTTCTTTTTGATTTTTACTTTTTTTCTTATAATCCTTTATTTATGCTATGTTTAATTTTTAAAAATATTTTTTTAATTTTTGAATTTTTATAATAAAAATAAATAAATGCATGCTATAAAAAATACTTATAATCAATGTTATTAATATTCATTTTTTTAGATAAAAAAATATTTGAAATTTCAATTAAAAAAACACCTAAAGACCACTTAGAAAAATTATAAAGAAATATAAAATATTAAAAAAATTCTTCCATATATTTTTTTAATAAATAATATAAATAAAAACCAAAATATATATAGTACAAGCAACTATAAGAAGTAATGGTAATAATGTTTTTGCCAAGTTAAAATATTCCTTCCAAAAAGAATTATATAAAAACATGGATTACTCCAAAGAGTAATCCATATTTTTTTAATCTCTTGATCTTCCAAATAGTCTTAATAAATACAAGAACATGTTTATAAAAATCCATGTATAAATTAAGAGCTCCTAATATTTGAACTTTTTTTCAATAATATCTTCTTGTCCTTCTTCATAAAGATAAATCATATTATTTTTTTAATAATTTGTGTATCTACTGCTGTATATATCATAAATATAAATAAACCAATAATTGATATTCCTATATCTAAACTATTATTTCTTAAAAATATTCAATATAGACATAACTATTATACCTATTATTGCTCCAAATAAATATTTAGTATAGCTCATTAAATTACTGTTAGTAAACATCCCATAGATCGTCATAACAAAAAAACATTGTTGAAGTTCCTAAAAAAATATTTAATATACTAAGTGTATTATAAGCATACATTATAGGAATTAATGTTATCCCTAAAACAACAGCATATCCTAAAAACATAATTTTTTTAACGCAACTGCACTCATTTTATTAATTCCATATCCCATACCAAATACTAGGGCTATCATTATTAAAAAAAGAAATTCTTGAAAATCCAATAGAAAATTCAGCTAAATTAGAATTATATAATCCTAAAAACATAATTCCAAATGTTATTAAAAGACCTATACCCATCCAAAGATATGATCCTTGTATTTTTCTTTGATATTTCATATTCCAACTCAACACTACTATAATATCCTCTACTCATAGTTAACCTCCTTAAAGATGTTTTAAAAATTTAACATTTATTTCTTTTTAATAAATCTTCTATAAATTTATCTTTTTTTAATTGTTTCACTATCAGTTGAACCAAATCTTCTAACATTAACTTGGTTATTTTTCAACTTCATTTTTACCAATCACCAATTGAACTGGTATTTTTTTGTTCAGCATTAGCTTCTCTAATCTTATATCCTATTTTTTTCATCTCTAGTATCTAATTCTACATCGATACCTTTTTGTAATAATTCTCTATATAATTTTTTTCTGCATACGGAACTTGTTCTTGTGAAATAGTCAATATCTTAACTTGAGTTGGAGCAAGCCAAACAGGGAATGCACCAGCATAATGTTCTATCAATATTCCCATAAATCTTTCCATAGACCCAAACATAGCTCTATGTATCATAACTGGTCTATGTTTTTCTCCATCTTTACCAACATAAGACATATCAAATCTTTCTGGTAAATTCATGTCAAGTTGTATTGTTCCTGTTTGCCATATTCTACCCTATAGAATCTTTCATTTTTAAAGTCTATCTTAGGACCATAGAAAGCTCCATCCCCCGGATTTATTCTATAATCTATCCCTGCTTCTTTAAGAGTTTCTTCTAAAAGCTTTTTTCTGAAATTTCCCAAACAGCATCATCTCCAACTGCTTTTTTTCTGGTTTAGTTGATAATTCTACATGGAAATCAAATCCAAATAATTTATAATATTTATCATAAAGTGTTATTATTTCTTTAATTTGCTCTTTTTATTTGATCGGTGTACAGAAAACATGAGCATCATCTTGAACAAAAGCCCTAACACGCATTAGACCATGTAATGCTCCACTAAATTCATGTCTATGAACATGTCCCATTTCAGCATATTTTTAAAGGTAAATCTTTATATGAATGTAAAAGTGTTTTTTTATAAGCAATTATAGAACCTGGACAATTCATAGGTTTTTATCGCATATACTTTTTCATCAATTTCTGATGTATACATATTTTTCTCTATAGTTAAACCAGTGTCCTGATATTTCCCATAATTCTTTATCTAACATTATCGGTGTTCTTATTTCATCATAAGCTTGTTTTCTATGTTCTATTCTCCACAATTCTTGTAATCTATTAAATAATCTCATTCCTTTTGGCATGAAAAATGGGAATCCAGGTCCATGTTCATCTATAAAGAATAGATTTAATTGTTTTTCCTAACTTTCTATGGTCACGTCTTTCAGCTTCCTCAACTTGTTTTATGTATTCGTCTAATTCTTGTTGAGAATAAAAAGCTATACCATAAATTCTTTGTAACATTTTTATTTTTAGAATCTCCACGCCAATAAGCTCCGGCTGAATTCAATAATTTGAAAGCTTTAATATATCCAGTTGATGGTAAATGTGTACCTCTACAAAGATCAGTAAATTCACCTTGTGTATATATACCAAATTCATCTCCTTCTAATGAATCTAATATTTCTACTTTATAACTTTGACCTTTTTCTTCAAAAATACTTACGGGCTTTTTTTCTCTATCCCAAACTTCTTTTATAAATTTTTGAATTTAATTTTTATCAATCTTTTCATTTCTTTTTTCTATGCTAACTAAATCTTCTTCAGTAAATGGTCTTTCTGTATCAAAATCATAATAAAAACCATTTTTCTATAGCAGGCCCTATAGTAACTTTAGTATTAGGAAATAAATTTAATACAGCTTCTGCCATAACATGAGCACTACTATGTCTTAAAAATTTCTAACCCTTTTTTTAGTATCTGTTGTTATTAACTCTAATTCTCCTGATTCATTTATTATATAACTTACATCTACTTGAACTCCATTGAATATTGCACCAACAGTTTTTGCTAAAGATGTTGATATAGTTTTAGCAAATTCTATAACACTCATACTTTCTACTGATTTCTTTTGAACCATCAGGTAATATAATATCTAACATATTTACTCCTCCTAAAATTATTCTTTATTACTTAATTCTATCATATTTAAAAAAATATAACAAGTACAACTAAACAAGTGCAGCTTCAACTTCTTCTATTGAATTAAATCCTTTTTGTTTAACAACATCACTATGAGTTATATATATTAAATTTTTTTCCTTCTTTTTACACATTGTGTAACATAATCAAAATAAAAAGAACTGTACGGGTCGAATAACTACTTAATTCTCCTATCAAATAAGTTTGTACTGATGCTCTTTCAGGAATATCACCTGAACTTCTTAAGGGTCTACATAGTTTAGAAAATTTAGGAAATTTATTTTTCAAACTCATCTCCCCAATCAAGATATATTTTTTTCAATCTGTTTTTATCAAAGTTAAAGAACCATTACTTATGTTTGGAAGTAAGTGTTTGACTCCATCAAACTCGCTAGGAGCTGAATATTCCATCATTCTTATATTTTTTTCTTCCAATAAATTCCGTCCTGCTTTCTTTTGCTTCTATTAAATCTTGTTTATAACTTTCAAGTATTTTTATCAGGTAAATTATCCCATTGCCCACTACGCATAATTATAAACTCTGGTTTATTATTTTGGCATTCTGCAACACCACCTGTATTTTTTTAAGTACAGAAAACATTTCCCATTCTCTATCTATTATTTCTTTAATTAATTCTTCTCTTACCATAATAAACTCCTAATCTTCATATGGAGACCATGTTTTTTTAAAAAAATTCATCATCTATATTTGATTGTATAAATATAGCATGGTTTACCAAAAAAATATCCTTTAATATTACTTAGTTTTTTTGCTTTTTTTAAGTTCTTCAACTAAAAAAATAACATATTTCTTCTATTTTTATTAGACATTTTTATACATGTCATAATTTTCAATCAATAATTCATTTTATACGATTATAAACTAAATCACCAAGTATATCTAATTCTTTAAGACCTTTTGAATACCATTTATAAAAAAAGGCATATATTCTTTATTTAAAAAGATAAACAAGATGAATACTATTTTCTATAAATTCACTAAAAGATTTATTTGCGCCTATTAAGTCTCCTCTTTTTCATCAATCTCAAATAATTATATTGTCCAGATTGAGCTATTTTAGTACAAACTGTAGCTATTTTTATTTTGTCTTATAATTTCAGGATAATATTTTATTTTTTCTAATATATTAACTAAATCGTCATTACCTTTATAAAATATATCTCCACTAGTCAAAAATTTTTAAAGACGTACTCAGGTATTTTTTTATAATCTTCTATAGTAAATTCATACTCATCTTTACCTAAATATTTATACATATATTCTTTTTAAATTTTTGAACTCCACGTCTTTCAGATACTACATCACTATACACGTGTTTTTATTCCTAAAAATTCCGAAGGTAAACAATGTAATATTTTTTTAATTTTTATAGCATATTTTTTTCAAAAATCATCTTCATTCAAAAAAATATAACCGGCATAAAAAGTATAGTCATGATCTTGTGAATACTTATCGTCATAACCTAAAAACTTCTGACCCTTCTCCAATTAAAGCTATATTTATTTTTATCTAAAACTTCAGGTAAATCTTTTTATCTTAGGTAATAATAATTTATTAGTAAATTCTTTAGACTTATCTATTAATCTAGCATCTTCTCCTATATCTAAAGTTATTTTTTTCATCTTTTTTTCAAACTTTTAATATATCTTATATTTTTCAACTAAATTTAAATAATTAACACTATTTTTTTACCAAAAAGATTTTTTTCTACGATTACTAATGCTTTTTTTCTAATACATTTACACTCGACTCTAAATCACCTTCCTCTAGTTTTTAAAAAGACTTAAATTATTTAAAGTTGATGAATACATTGCATGATTAATTCCTAAAGTTTTTTTCATAAATAGATTGTGCTTTTTCTAAACATTCATAAGCCTTATCCATCTCGCCTTTTTTTCTTTATACGGAATAACTAAATTATTTAAAGTCGTTGCATATTCTACTATATGTTCTGGCATATTAGGTAAAATATTAGTACTTTGTTTATGATAGTATATTGCTTTTATCCATATTACCTACATTTTGATAATACAGCCCTAAATTATTACATACGCCACAAAAATTCATAAGAAAAAGTTTTTACCATTTAACTTATATATATCTATAACTTTCAGATACATGGATTCAAGATTTTCTAACTCACCTTTTAAATCTAAGTACTTCTATAGTATTTAATATAGTAGTTGCATACGCAACGCTCATATTACCTTCTAATTCTAAGACTAAATTTTGTACTTTCTCTAAAAGTTTTTAGACCCAAATCATATTCACCTATATATTTACTTGCTCCTCCTAATTCATTTAAGTAATATATATTTTTTGCAGATTTTTTTCTCCATATATTTTTTTCTGCTAATTCACATATTTTTTTAAAAACTTCCACTTCCTCTATTGCATTTGATTCAATTTGACATTTTTTTCTTTTTATAAAGAAGGTCATCGAATTCTTTATTCAAATCATTCATCATTTTTTTCTCCTTTTTAAATATAAAAATCAAGTTTAGTCTCTGCTATAACTATACCAGTAAATACAAGTAATGTTCCTACTAATATATTCAAACTAAAAACTATCATAACCAGAAATAATAGATATTAGTACTCCAAAAACCACCTCTAAAGATAAGAATAAAACAGTTCTTGATGCGCTCAAAACTTTTTGAGCCATAATCTGTAAAATTATATGCAACAAAAAGTACCAAAAACACCCTAAATAAATCATCGAGATCAAACCAGTACTATTTAATTGTTTAATTTCTCCTTCAGTTAAAGAAAGTAGTAAGCATAAAATCATTACTGTAAAAAAATTGAATAAAAAGACATAACAAAAAAACATTTATTTTTATTAGCATATTTATCTATAACAATAATATATAGTGCAAAAAATATGGCACATAACATAGATAATAAATCTCCTTTATTAATTTCTGAAAAACTTGAGATATTTCCTGAAAGTAATAAAGTTCCAAAAAAAGCTAATATTGACGATATTATTGTAAATATATCTAATTTTTTTCTAAAGAAAATCAACAAAATATACGGAACAAAAAAATTACATTTAATCCAGTTAAAACAGAATTTTTTTAGCTGGAGTTGTATAATTTAGTGCCATTGTTTTGTATACTATATCCTAGAGTCAAAAGAACACCTTGTATAATTCCAGGAAGTAGCATTTCTTTTTTTATCTTTATTTTTTTAAAAATATAACAAACATGAGAAGTATACTTGCTACTAAAAAAACGTATAAATAATAAATAATAAACACCTATACCATTATCCATAGCAAGTTTAGTTACAACAAATCCAGTCCCCCAAATTATAGCTACAACTATCATTATTAATTCTGCCAAACGCACTCTTTTTATCCATTCATTTTCATCCTCCTCACTTTTAAAAACTCTCTTAGGAGAGTTTTTCTATTTAACAACAATATTTAACAACTTATTTTTTTACCAATATTTTTTACAATTTCCTTACCTTCTATAAATTGTGATACATTAGATATTTGTAATGCTTTTTCAAAAACCTCATCTTCTGTTGAATCAAGTTTAGTAACTAAAGTTCCTCTTAATTTTCCATTAACTTGAACAGCTATAGTTACCTCATTACTTATAGTTAATTTCTCAATAAATTTAGGCCAACTAGCATTAAATATATATCCTTCTTCACCCATTTCTTTCCATAATTCTTCAGAAACATGTGGTGAAAATGGTGAAATCATTAAAATTATAGATTCCATTGATTCTTTAAATATTTTTATCTGATTCTGAAGATTTTGCATTTATATCTAAAAACATTTTGTTTAAAATGTAGTCAACTCATTTAAAAAGCTCCATAATAGCTGCTATAGCTGTATTAAAATGGAAATTATCCTCCATACTTTCAGTTACTTTTTTTAATTGTTAAATGAGTTTTTTTCTTTGTAAACTTTCATCATATTTATTTCTATTTTCAACAATCGTTTCACTATATTTCTTATTTAATATTTCTCTATTTTCTTGAACTAATAAATATATTCTATTAATAAATCTATACGCTCCAACAACACCATTCATATTCCACTCTAATTCCTTTTCAGGTGGTGCAGCAAATAAAGAAAAACAGTCTTGTAGCATCTGCTCCATATTCTCTTATTATACTTTCTGGATCAAGTCCATTATTCTTAGATTTAGACATTTTTTTCAAGTTTAGAAACTAATATTTCACCTGTTTTTTTACTTATAGGATTACCATCTTTCATTTCTACTTCATCTCTAAATAAATATCTTCTTTCATTATTTGAATAATATGAATAATCAAGAACCATACCTTGAGTTAAAAAGATTTTTAAATGGTTCATTTGTATCTAAATAACCTAAATCTCTAAATACTTTGTGGAAAAAAATCTTGCATAAAGTAGATGCATTACAGCGTGTTCAATTCCTCCAATATATCGATCAACTGGAGTATTTTTTAGTTGCATCATTTTTTATCAAAAGGATTATCTTTATCACTAGGATTTAAATATCTTAAATAATACCAAGATGAATCAACAAATGTATCCATAGTATCTGTTTCACGAATACCTTTAACACCATTAGGAAGTATTACTTCTTTAAATGTTTGTGATGTTTCTAAAGGATTACCTCCTGTATCAAAATTTATATCTGTTGGAAGCTCTACAGGTAAATTTTCATCTAAATACATATTACCATCTTCTCCGTAAATAACAGGTATTGGAGTTCCCCAATATCTTTGTCTACTTATTAACCAATCATGTAATCTATAATTTACAGTAGCTTTTCCTTTACCCATATTTTCTAATTTTTTTATTATTTCAGATTTTTGAATCCACATTGAATAAACCATCAAATTCTCCAGAATTAATCAACGTTCCTTTACCTAAATATGCTTGACTTCCATCAAATTCAAATTCTGGATTTTTAGCCTTAATTACAGCTTTAGCGCTCAAATTATATTTTTTTAGCAAATTTAAAAATCTCTATCATCATGAGCAGGAACTGCCATTACAGCACCTGTACCATAATCCATTAAAACATAATTAGCTATATATAGAGGTATCATTTCAGAATTTATTGGATTTTTAACATAAAATCCTGTAAATATTCCATTTTTTTCTTTATCTTGTGCTTCTCTTGAAATTTTTATCTTCATTTATCATTGCATCAACTTCATTTTTTTAATTCAGGTTTTTTTCTTTTAATATAACACTTGAAACTAAATCATGTTCTGGTGCAAGACATATATATGTAACTCCATATATAGTATCTACTCTTGTCGTAAATACTGGTATTTCAATTTCTTTACCATCATATATTAATGTAAAGTTTACTTGACTACCTTCAGATTTCCCTATCCAGTTTTTGCATAGCTAAAACTTGTTCTGGCCAATGACCTTTTAATTCTTCATGACCTTTTAACAACTCTTCTGCATAATCTGTTATTTTTAAAATACCATTGAGATAATTCTTTTTGTATAACATCAGTTTTTACCATGACGCCAACATTTACCATCTTCAACTTGTTCATTTGCAAGTACAGTATGACAATCAGGGCACCAATTTACATAAGATTTTTTTCTTGTAAACTAAACCTTTTTTTATACATATCTATAAAGAATTTTTTTGATTAAATTTATAGTATTCTTTCTTATAAGTTGCTATTTCTCTATCCCAATCATAAGAAAGTCCCATTAATTTTTAACTGTCTTTTTCATATTTTTCTATATTTTGTGCTGTCCACAAAGCAGGACTAGCTCCATTATCAATAGCAGCATTTTTCAGCAGGAAGACCAAATGAATCCCATCCAAAAAGGATGTATTACATTAAATCCTTTTCATTTTTTTGTATCTTGCAATAGCATCCCCTATAGTATAATTTCTCAAATGTCCTGCATGTAATTTCCCAGATGGATATGCAAACATTTCTAAAAACATAGTATGTGTCTTTTTCCTTCAACATTATTTAGACTTTTTAAAAACTTTTATTATCATTCCAAAGTTTTTTTGCCATTTTTTTCTTCTATATCTTTAAAAATATATTCTTTTTTCAAATTTAACACCTCTCTTATTTACTCATTTCAGATAATAAAATACCACCTGAGACAGATACATTTAATGAATTTATTTCTCCTTTTTAAATGTATTTTTTTAATATTGAATCGCAACTTTCTCTCACTCTTTTTCTTAATCCTTTACCTTCACTACCTAATACTAGAACAACCTTATCTGGGTATTTTTTTCCTCATAGTAGTATTTATCACCATTAGCTTCTGCACCATACACAAAAATATCCATATTTTTTTCAATTTATCTATAGTATCAGCTATATTTACAACTTGTGAAATAGCAACATGTTCTATTGCACCAGTAGATGCTTTTTACAACTGTTTCTGTAACTTTAACATTATTTCTATCTTGCATAATTATACTTTCTATTCCAAAACACTCACAAGAACGTATAATTGCTCCAAAAATTCCTTGGATCTTGTATTTGATCTAAAACTACAATTATAGATTTATCTTTGACAAGTTCTTTTTGATAATAATTCTGCAAAATCAACATAATAATCATATTCTGAAATATATGCTACCACTCCTTGAGAATTATCATCTCTTTTATCTGTATAAAATATTTTTTTAAATTTCTCTTACTAGCTAAATCTAATATATTTTTTTAATATGTGATTTATTAATTCCTTTATATACTTCCAATTTTTTTCTATATTTGTGTCACTTTTTAAAAATTTCAATAACAGGATTTATTCCTTTAATCTTTTTCCATTATTCTCCATTCCATTGCTTACTTTAATATTTTTTTATTATACATCTTTTTTTCATTTTTTTCTAGTAATAAAAACAAAAACAGAAGTTAAAAAGAAACTTCTTTTAGATAACTTCTGTTTATAGTTAAAATTTTTTAAAATATATTTATATCTCCAACTAAATCCCTAATACTAATTTTTTTGACTAGAATTATAGTCTTTTTATAACATTTTTTTCAAACTCACTTTACCTAATACATCTTCACTATCAATAATATCAATTACACCATTAGTTTTTAATATTAATATCACCAACTACATCTATAATATTTAAAAAGTGAAATTTGTGGCATTTCTATCGATACATCTCCTACTAAATCAACAACATCTATATCTAACATATCTCTACTATATTCAATCACTACTTTTGAACTAGTTTTTTTCCAAAATTAAACCATTTTTCTCCTTTTTATTTGATATTTTTTTAAAGTTCCGTCAATATTTCTAATTTCTACATTATCACTTTTTATTATATTATCTCTATTTGATTTTTTTATTTCAATACTTCCAAAAAAATCTTCTACCACTATATTTTGTATAGGTAATACATCTTCACTTTTTAACAACCTCATCCATTATTTTAAATCCATCATTAAAAATATATTATTATACACCCTAAAAATAACATACATATTCCAATTAATATTTTACGCATCTTTACCATCTCCTATAACAACTTTTTCCAACAACATTAAAAAAATAGACATATTCAATTTTTGATTCAGGAGAAATAGAAATATTATTTTTTTAATTTTTAACATTACCTAATATATTACTTTTTATCCAAATTCACATCATCAGATAATATAAAAATAAAAATTTACCTACTATGTTTTTTTATTTCTATATTCCCAATTTCTGGTGTTTCCATCTTAAATCTAGCAACTACATTTTTTTATATTAACATCTAAACTTTCTTCTGAATATTCAAGTTCCAATATAGATTTATACTTTTCACTAAAGAAAACTTTACCTATCTGCGAAATAATTAAATCTCCCTTTTCTTCATCATATTTAACTATACTTTCAATATTAGAATTTAATATTTTTAATCTATTTTCATTACCTTTTAATTATTTTTAATTTTACCAACAAAAATTATTCAAATCAATTTTATCAAGTTTTTTTAGTTCCATATTAATATCTTCATATTTCATTTCATTTTTTTGTTATAAATCCAACTGTAAATAGTAGATGTAATCATCAATAATATTTTAAAGAATATTTTTTTACAATTCCCTTTAATTACAGAATAAAGAATTAAGATTACCCCTGATATTATCAATACTGATGCCAATATATTTGTAATACTTAAATTATTACCAATATTTGATAAAAATAGTTCCAATTAAAGAAAAATCCTAGATAAAAAGGAACAGTTAAAATTGAAAAATATTAGAGCAAATAACGAAATTAATAAAGCCCCTGCTACCACTATTCCTGTAAACACAAGTATAAGCATAGGTATAGTAATAGGTAAGCTAAATATTCCACCCTATAGTTATTAAAAATAATTTAAACGAAGAAAATCCATTACCTTTTTTTAATAACTCCATATTCAAGTAATATATCACTTGCAATTTTTTTAGGATTTATATCATCTGGTATTTCATCATCATCTCCAAGTCCTAAATCTTTAAAAATATTCTTCATAAAAACATAAATACAGAAGCTTTCTCATCATAAGGTAAATCTTTTATATATTTATCTAATTTTTTGCATAAATTTTTTTCTTAGTCATTATCATTCAACTCCTTTATAAAACTATCGATTTCTTCTTTTAAAATTATCCATTCTTCAATAAATTTATTAAGTTCTTTAATACCTTTTATCAGTTATTTTTATAATATTTCCTATTTCTACTTTGGAAATTTACATCATAAGTTTCTAAAAAAATCTTTTTTTCTGTAACCGTCTTAATACGGGATAAAGTGTTGATTCACTAATATTAACTCTCGATTGTATTTTTTTGAGTTAATATATATCCATACAAATCTTCTTTTTCAAACTAGAAAGTACACAAAATTCTAAAAATTTCACTTGTTATCTGCATATTATCACCCTAACCAATATTATATATAATATAGTATTATTTGTCAAGTAATATTGTAATGAAAAATACCTCTAGAGTTTTACACCCTAGAGGCACTATAAAATATATTTTTAGTTAGAAAATTAAACTTCTAACTTAATTCTTTCTATTTTTAGCTCCAACCTTATTTAACTTATCTTCTAACTTATCATAACCTCTATCTATATGATAGATTCTACTTAATATAGTTTCTCCATCAGCTATAAGACCTGCTACAACTAAAGCTGCACCTGCTCTTAAATCTGATGCCATTACATTAGTTCCATATAATTTATCTACACCCTCAACATTAGCTATACCATGTCTAATAGATATATTAGTTCTCATTCTATTAAATTCAGGAACGTGCATAAATCTATTTTCAAACACAGTTTCTTCTACTTCACTATGCCCTTTTATCATAGATAAAAGCAACATTGTTTGTGCTTGCATATCAGTTGGGAAGCCAGGATGTGGCATAGTTACTATTCTTGTAGGTTTTTAAATCTTCTACCTTACCTTTAACAGTTAATATATCACCATCTTTAATAAATTCAACACCCATTGATTCAAGATTTTGTTTAAATACACCCAACTCTTCTATATTAGCATTTTTTTAATTTTTAAATCTCCTTTTGTTAAAATTGAAGCTATAACATAAGTACCAGCTTCTATTCTATCTGGCATTATACTATATTCTGTTGCATGTAATTTTTTTCTACTCCTTCTATTGTTATAGTATTAGTTCCAAGACCTTCTATTTTTAGCTCCCATTTTAATTAAAAAAATTTACCTAAATCAACAACTTCTGGCTCTCTTGCAGCATTAATTATTCTTGTAGTTCCTGGTATTTTTAACAGCTGCCATTAATATATTTTTGAGTTGCACCAACTGAAGGGAAATTAAAAGCAATATCAGCACCTTTTTAAATTTTTCAGCAGATACATGAACATATCCTCTAATTTGAGTAATTTCAGCCCCTAATGCTTCAAAGCCTTTTAAATGTATATCTACTGGTCTTGAACCAATAGCACATCCTCCCGGTAGAGAAACTACAGATTCCTTTTAAATTAGCTATCATAGGCCCCATAACTAAGAAAGAGGCCCTCATTTGTTTAACTATTTCATAACTTGCTTCATTTCTTTTTAAAACCCATTATTAATTATTTTTATAGCTATTATCACCTATTTTTCTACTATTAATCCAAAAATCTTCAAGCAACTGAAATAATACTCTTATATCTCTTAAATTTGGTACATTATTTAATATATACTCTCCTTTTTCAACAAGTGTTGCTATTACTATAGGAAGAGCTGCATTTTTTTAGCACCACTTACTTCTATTATTCCATTAAGTTCTCTTCCACCTTCTATTTTTAAAAACCTTCTACCACTGTTATTCCTCCTAATTTTCAAGTTTTTTTCAACTATAGGACATTTAGTCCCTGTTATTCTATCCAAAAAGTTATTGGCTTATAGTAAGCTAGTAACTCTGGTAATTTTTTTCCTTTATTATATCATAATATTTTTTTGATATTTTTCCCCATTGATTTATAAAAAAATTTCATCCAAACCTGCATTCAATATTCTCTCTTCAAATGAAAGTGGAACAGGATTATCTTTTGGGATTTTTTTAAGCGCTTCTTTGGAAACAACAACAAGACCTATATCACCTATATATGAAAGTCCATCCACCATTTTTACACGGTAATTTCATTTCTTGTGACAATCTTATATATTTCTTAATTTTACTTTAAATCTGTATCCCTAGATATAATCATTTGACTTGCAATTTTTTCATCACTGCTTTTTACTTCAGGATATATATTTTTTTCAGAAAGCTCTTTTTTTAGTTAAAGCAACAATAACTCTTTCTTTATATTCCCTAAATAATTATTACGTTCAACTCTAGCTTTCGCTACTTTATCTTTCATTTTTTTCTATTTTTAACATATTATTTTTCAAGTATCATAATAATTCTATAATATATATATACAAATTAGTTAATTAAAAAAACATTAAATATATTAACTTAATTACTGTATACATAGCAAAAAAAGAACTCCACCTCTTTTTCAATCCATTTATTCCTTCTGTTTTACTTAAAGCTATTAGTATTATAGCACAAGTTACAATATATATTAATAAATATTTTTTTCATTTAATCTAGCTGTTAATAACAACATCAAATCAAGCAAAAATAAATCATTAATAAAAACTCTAATCACAGTAGCTTTAACTTTAAAAAAAATAGAGCATGTTATATTATACACTAAAAATAAAAAATAAGCTAAAAAAATTATAATAGTAGTAAAACTTAAAAATATATGGCATATTACACCTATAAGTATAAAAAAATAATAAATAATAATAGTTCTTTTCTATACTTATTAATAAATTCATTCATCTTCTTCTCCTATTTTTAACACTTTCATATATTTTTTTAATGTAGATTTCTCAACATGAGTATAAATCTCAGTTGTTTTTTTATACTAGCATGGCCTAATATTTCTTGAACCATTCTAATATCAGCCCCATTTTCAAGTAACAAAGTAGCTGTAGAATGTCTAAATAAATGAGGATGTATTTTTTTCTATTCCAACATTTAATGCATGTTTATTTAAAACTTTCCAAAAAAATTTTTCCCTTCTTATACCTGGAAATAATAAAAATGAACCTACACTTGATTTAAGCTGAGATCTATATACATTTATATACTCCTTTAATTCATTTTTCAAGTTCAGGATATATAGGTATATATCTATACTTACTTCCTTTACCAAAAAAACTTTAACAAATTCAAAATCAGTATTTTTCTACATTTTTTTAATTTCTAAATTTAATATTTCAGAAATTCTAGCACCTGTTGCTATTAGCATTTTTACATATCATTTGATTCCGTCTATTTTCTGGAGTACGATCAAAACTATTTATTATTTTTTTATTTCTTCAAGAGTTAAAATTTCTGGAAGTCTTTTTTCTTTATTTAAATTTTTTTATCTTATTACTCTGGATCTTTATCTATTAATTTTTTTCCATGTAACAAAAATTTAAATAAAGACTTTATACAGCTAACTTTACGTATAACTGTATTATATACATATTTCCCTTTTAAATATTCAATATATTCATATATATCTTCAGTATTAACTTCTTTAATATTCTTTTCTAAATAATCAAAAAAATTTTTTAAATCAATATTATAACTCTTAATTGTATTGTCTGAATTTCCCTTTTCAAACTTTAAATAATCTAAAAAAAGCTTTTTATTTCAACCATATTATTTCATCATTTCCCTAACTATTATTTTTACTTGCTTCAGTAATATTATCTCCTGATAGTATTCTTGCAATTTCATTAACTCTTTCATCACTATTTAAATATTTAATTTTAGTATTCGTTCTATCATTTTTCACTTCTTTATATATATAATAATGATTATCAGCTTTTGCAGCAATTTGAGGAGAATGTGTTACACATATTATTTGTACATTCTTAGATAATTGTTTCAATTTTTTTCAGCAATTTTAATAACTGTTTCTCCTGAAATACCCTGTATCTATTTCATCAAATATTAAACAAGATATATTATCAACTTTAGAAAATACTATTTTTTTAATGCTAACATTATTCTTGAAATTTCTCCACCTGATGCAATTTTTAGATAAATCTTTTAAAGATTCTCCTTTATTTGTTGATATTAAAAAAATCTAACTATATCCTTACCATTTAAATTTAATTTTTCATTTTCTTTTAAATTCTATATCAAATATTACATTTTTTTCATATTTAATTCTATCAATTCATCTGAAACTAATTTTTTTAAATAGTTAGCCTTATCTTTTTCTCATATTAGATAACTTTGAAGAATATTCTTCATAGGTATATAATAATTTATCTCTATGTTTTTATTTTTTTCATTTAAAATCTCTGAAGAAAAAAATCAATAAGCTTTTAATTTGTCTTTTTAATTCTTTAGAATAAATTAAAAGTTCAGGTATACTTTTTACCATATTTAACTTTTTATTTTTTTCTTATTTTTTTCTAATTTTAAACTTACCTTATCCAACTTAGTATCATCATTTTTGTATATTATTAAATTTATGTTCTAATTCAGATAAAATATCTATATATTCTTCATATATATTATCAAATCTTGAATAAAGTTCATTAAATTCTTCTCCATATTCACTTATTTTTTTCTAATCTCTTCTTACGCCTTTTTAACTCATAACTAGATAAAGTAGATACTATATATTTAAGTTTTTTTCAGATATTATCCCCGAATTAAACAACAATTTATATTCTTGTTCTAATTCTATTTCTTCATCTTCTTTTAATTTCAAGTTATCTATTTCTTTAATTATCAAATTATATAATTCTTTTTAGACAATACATCAATTTTTGTCTTTTTTTCATATCTTCTATCTCTTTATTTACAACATTTATCTCGTGAATAATCTTTTTTTCAATTCTTTTTTTAATTCAAAACTACTTGTATCTAAAAAAATTTATCTAAAAGATCTATATGGTTATTTGAATTAAGAAGATATTGATGTTCATGTTGCTCAACTATATCTAAAATATTAGAACTAATATCTTTTTAATCCACTTAAATTAAATCTTCGTCCATTTACTCTAACTTTATTACTATCATAATCAAAATCACGTGATATTATTAGTTCTTCATCTAATTCATAACCTATTTCATCTAACTTTGAAACTTGATTTTTTATTTAATAAAAATTCTGCTTCTATATATACATTATCTGAATTTTTTTACCTATCATTTCTTTTACGTGATTTTTTTCTCCTATTATCATAGATATAGCATCTAGAATTATAGACTTCCCTGCTCCTGTTTCTCCAGTTAATACAGTTAATCCTTTATTTAGATTAATATCTAATTCATCTATTATTGCTAAATTTTTCTATTCTAAGTCCTTTTAACATTTCATCCCCCTACGACCAATGTAATTTTTTTCTTTAACGTTTCAAAAATAGTTTGAATCATCAACACATATTAAATCTATACCTTTTTCACTTAATTTAACATTAATTCTATCTGTTTCTAAAAATATCATAATGTAAATTACCATCAATATTTAATCCAGATATACCACTTTTTACTTCTAGCAGTTAAAAATTAATTCTTTATGAGGTGAAACAATTATGATCTTGCACTTAACGTTTGAGGCGCTAGAGGGGTTATACATATTGCACGAATATCAGGATGTATTATTGGTCCGTTAGCAGATAATGAATAGGCAGTTGATCCCTGTAGGCGTTGCAACTATTACTCCATCTGCTCTATAATTATTTATTAAATTATTATTTTTGAAACACAGAAACTTCTATTAAATGGGCTTGTATTTCTGATTTTAATATACTTAATTCATTAAGTGCATAATATATTTTATCTCTAAATACAATTTCTAAAAAAATCTCTATGTTCTATACTGAATTCTCCATTTAAATATTTCAAAAAGAATATTCAAAATTTTTCTATACTAACCTTAGTCATATATCCAACATTTCCATAATTTATTGCAAAAACAGGAATATTTTTTTAACTCTTAATAAAGGCACCAAAGAAAGTATAGTACCATCTCCTCCAAGAGAAATTATTATTTCTGCTTCTTGTATATCATCTATAATTTCAATATTATTTTTCATTCAAAAAAATTTTTCAATAAAATATATATCTTTTTAATTCTGATTTTTTTACTATTTTTAACCTTCATTTATTTTCAACTACTTTCAATAAATCCTTGTACATATTGTTATAGCAATAAAGTGTAGCTACACAATCAACTAAACTATCATGAAATTTTTTTCTTCTTTAAATCCATAAAAACTTGCACATTCTATAAGTTTTTGGTCGTTTAGCATTGACATCATCTAATAATTTTCTATATAAATACTTAAAATATTCTGAAATATCAACCTTAATTATATGATTCACCTTTAAATCCTTGTCTTTTTTAACAAAGTATAATCAAAAATCTATACCATAACCAACAATGTATTCTGTTTTTATCTAAAATTAATTGTATAGTTTCTCTATAATCTTCTATACTTTTTTTATCCTTTACAAACTCAGGAGTAATACCATGTATTTTTCATTGCTTCATCCCACTCAGTTTTTTTGAGGTTTAAAATATTCATTAAATATTATTTCTCCATCAATATTCATTATACTAAGTTGCATAATTTCATCATCATCTCTAATTCCAGTTGCTTTCAAGATCTAAAAACTATTTTTATTACTTAAACTTTCATATATTTCAATAAAAATCTTCTGCTAATCTCTCAAGTTTTGTTTTTTTCTTACTCTTTCTTTTTTTAGGATCTTCATAATACTCTAATATATCTACATCATATCTATAAGAATATCTATTTTCATCCATTTTTAGTAAATTATCAAAACATACAAGAGTTGCTTGACAATCACTTAAAGAATTATGTGCATTAAAATTATATTCGAAAAAAAGAAGCACAATCACTAAGACTTGGTATTGGTTTATCTTCTAAAATTTTTCATTTTTAAAAAGTTGGTAAAATGGATAAGAAATATCTAATACTACATTATTATTACAATTAATTTTTTTGCTCTTTCAAAAAAAGTAATATCTGAATATACTTGATACCCTATTATTAATTTATGCTTCTTCAAGATTTTTTTCTATACTACGTCTATAATAAGCAATATCCTTCTCATTCATAACTAAATTTTTTTGTCTATTCCATGTATATTATACGCTCTTTTCCCACTCATCAACATGTCTTGGTTTTAATATATCTATTAAATAAAATATTACCATCTAAATCTATAATACTTACTTGTAATATTTCATCATTTCGTTTTTACTCCTGTAGTTTCTACATCTATTATTATGGGATTTAATTTTTTTCTAAATTTTGTTTACAATATTTTAATAATTTTTATATATTTTTCGTGTTTTTCTATATTATTATGTACTTTTTTTAGCTTTTTTCTCAAATTTTTTTATTTCTTTAATCTCCATAATTACCTTCCAAATTATATTTACTATATTATACAACATTTTAAATTTAATTTCTACACATAAACATATTGTTATCTTTACACTTTTTATATTTTTTTGGTATAATTTCTATATAATTTATTAAAGGTGGGATATTATGAAAAATTGTAAAAAAATAGAAAAAAATTTGAAGATATAAAAAAAGCTAAACTATTATCTGCAATCTTATTAGGATTACCTGAAATAGATAATTTAGAATTTGATTTAAATGAATCTATACTATCAATAAAACTAAATTCTATTTTTATCTAACAACATACTTACTTATTATATAAAATCAACAAATATAGAAGTAATAGATATAAAGGATGAAAATTAATGTTTTATGCATATTTTTTTAGAAAACGAAAATATTTCAGACATAGTTGAAGATTGGAGTACCTGTCAAACCATAACAAAAGGTAAAAAAAGCTAGATTTAAAAAAATTTAATTCATATAATGAAGCTAAAAATTGGTTAGATTCCGGTGCCTTATATACTCCAAAAAAACAAAAAGATACTTCAAGTCTATTTAAAGATGCCATATACTTTGATTCAGGAACCGGTAGAAAAGGAACTGCTGAAGTTAAAGTATGTGATTTCTTTGGAGATTCACTTCTTCCTTTCATTATGCCAAATAATAAAATCAATGCCTATGGTAATTACTACTTAAATGAAAAATAGAACTAACAATTTTGGTGAATTAACCGGATTATACATTGCACTTAAATATGCTCTTAAATATAACATAAAAAAATTTGTGGTGATTCTAAATTAATTATTGATTTCTGGTCTAGAGGAAATTTTTAATGAAGATAAACTTGATAACGATACAGTTGAATTAATAAAAAAAGTGCATGAATTAAGAATAAAATTTGAAAAATAATGATGGTGAAATTTATTATATATCAGGAGATATAAATCCTGCAGATATAGGATTTCATAAATAGAAAGGAATAAAATGAAAGACCTTTTTAGAAAATATAGACGAAGTAAAATTAGAAGAACTTGTTAATTTTTAATCTTACTGCATTAAGACAATTAGCAAAAAAAGAAAAAAAGTTGAAAAATTATTCAACAATACCTAAAATGCAATTACTTAATATATTATCATATAAACTAGCAATAAAAAAAGAGATATTAGATATTCATATGGCGAATTAGATATTGTTAATGATACTTTTTGGATTTTTTTAAGAAATACTCCTCAAGGTGTTGATGTATATGTATCAAATTCTCAAATAAAGAAATTTTCACTTAGACAAGGAGATATTATAGCTGGAGAAGTTCGTGAACCTGTAAAAAGAAGAAGGAAATTATGGTTTGCTTAAATTATTATACATAAATGGAGAAGAACCCTCAAAAGTGCTTTAAGACCATCATTTGACGATCTTGTTCCTGCATATCCATCAGAAAGATTAAAAATTAGGAGAAGGTAGTCTTGCCTCAAGAATAATAGACCTTATTTCTCCTATAGGTAAAGGGCAAAGAGGTTTAATAGTTGCTCCACCTAAAGCTGGTAAAACTACCATACTTTCTTCTATTGCAAACGATATTTTTAAAATACAATAAAGATGTACAAGTGTGGATAGTTCTTATAGATGAAAGACCTGAAGAAGTTACTGATATTAGAGAAAATGTTAAAAATGCAGAAATATTTGCTGCAACATTTGATGAAAAATACATCAATACATCTATCTGTAACAGAAAAAGTATTAGAAGCTGCAAAAAGAGAACTTGAAAAAGGTAATAATATCGTAATATTGATGGATAGTTTAACAAGATTAGCTAGATCATATAATATAGAAATGCCATCAAGTGGTAAATTATTATCTGGAGGTATAGATCCTAAGTCTTTATATATGCCTAAAAAAATTCTTTGGTTCAGCTAGAAAAATTAAAAAAATGGTGGAAGCATAACTATTCTTTCTACAGCACTAATAGACACTGGAAGTAAAATGGATGAAGTAATATTTGAAGAATTCAAAGGAACAGGTAATATGGAATTAATTCTTGACAGAAGTCTACAACAATTAAGATTATTCCCTGCTATAGATATACAAAAAAAGTGGAACAAGAAAAGAAGAACTACTTTTACTCAAAAATCTGAATTTGAATCAATTTTTAAAATTAAGAAAAATTCCTTATGAAATTAAATGAAGCTGAAGCTTTTAAAAATACCTTATGGACTTAATTAAACACTATCCTTCAAACGAGGAATTATTAGAAAATATTGATTTTGAAATTACAGATTAAATATTTGACAAAAGAATACATTTTATTGTAGAATTATATATATATTTATAAACAAATTAGGAGGACAAAATGTCAAAAACAGTTAAAATAATTAACGAAACTGGAATACATACAAGACCAGGTTCAGTTATAGTAAAAAAAGCAAAAGAATTTAAAGAAGATGGTACTCAAATAATGTTGTCTTATAACGGTAAAGACGCTAAGGCAGATTCATTAGTAAAAAAATATTATCTTTAGGTATTAAAAAAAGATGGAGAAGTAACTGTTAGTGCCGAAGGTCCAAGTGCAGAAAAAAAGCAGTTGAAGCTATGGCTGAATTATTAGCTAATTTAGTTGACTAATAAATATATTAAAATAAGGAATTACACCTAGAATTTATAATTCTAAATGTAATTCCTTTATTTTTTTATTTAATTATTCCTTCTTTTTTTCAATATAGCTTTTTATCCAACCTTTAAATAAAGGATGTGGTTTGTTTGGTCTACTTCCAAATTCTGGATGAAATTGAGCAGCAACAAAATATGGATGATTTTCCAATTCTATGATTTCTACATAATTTCCATCTGGTGATTTACCTACTATTTTAAAGCCATGTTTTTTTCAAATTCTTCTAAATATTTTTTTGGTTAAACTCATATCTATGTCTATGTCTTTCCATTATTTCAGGAACTCCATAAAGATTAAACGATTTACTATTTGGTGTTAATTTACAAGGATAAGAACCTAATCTCATTGTCCCACTCTAAATTTTTCAACTCCTTCTTGTTCTTCCATTAAACTAATAACAGGAAAAAGGAGTTTCTTTATCAAATTCAGTTGAATTTGCACCTTTCATTCCTAGAACATTTCTTGCAAATTCTATTGTAGCCATTTGCATACCAAGACATATTCCAAAGAAAGGTATATTATTTTTCTCTTGCAAACCTTACTGTTGAAATTTTACCTTCTATTCCTCTTCCACCAAATCCTCCAGGAACCAATATTCCTGAATAATCATGTAATTTAGATAAATCAAATTCTTCTGCTTTTTAAATAATCTATTTTTAACCTTAGTATTATAATCAAATCCTGCATGTTCTATTGATTCATGAATACTAATATATGCATCTTTTTAATTCAACATATTTACCTACAACTGCAACTTTTAATTTCATGTTTAGGATTTTTAAATCTATTAACCATTTCTGCCCATTTTTTTCAAGCTTTAGGTTTAATATTAGTTAATCCAAGTTTTTTTACATACTTCATCAGCAAGACCTAAATTTTTCCATATTTATAGGTATTTCATAAAGATTTTCTGCATCTAAAGCTTCTATTACAGATGTTTCATCAACATCACAGAATAAAGAAATTTTTAGATTTAATATTATTATCAACCGGATGTTCACTTCTAACTATTATTATATCTGGATTTATTCCAAGACCTTGTAACATCTTAACACTTTGCTGAGTTGGTTTTGTTTTTTTAATTCACCTGCTGCTTTTTAAATATGGTAATAAAGTAACGTGAATATACAACACATTTTCTCTACCAACATCTTTTTTTAAATTGTCTTATAGCTTCTATAAATGGATTAGATTCTATATCTCCTATAGTTCCTCCTATTTCTGTTATAACTATATCAGAATTCGAAGCAATTTCAGCTTGTTTTATTTTCTTCTTTATTTCATTAGTAACATGTGGAATATATTGAACAGTACCACCTAAATAATCTCCTCTACGCTCTTTTAGACAATATTTTTAGACATTATTTTACCACTAGTTACATTATTATACTTAGTTAATTCCTCATTTATAAATCTCTCATAATGACCTAAGTCTAAATCAGTTTCTGCACCATCTGCTGTAACAAAAAAACTTCACCATGTTGATATGGACTCATTGTACCTGGATCAACATTTAGATATGGATCAAATTTTTGTATAGTTACTTTATATCCTCTCTCTTTCAATAATCTTCCAAGAGAAGCTGCAGTTATACCTTTACCAAGAGATGATACAACTCCACCTGTAACAAATATATATTTTTGCCATTATATATTTCCTTTCTTAATTTTTTTCTTGTATTACACCATAAAATTTAACTCTATCATTTTTCTGGAACTTGAATCAATTTAAGTTTTTTTACTAGGATCTTCTTTTTAGAATTATTGTATATATGGACTCAAATGTAGATCTATCTATGGGATTGTTTGCAAAAATCATTACATTATTAACATCTTTACCTGTATAAACTTTTACATCTCCTAAATCTTCTATATACTTAGATAAAAAAATTTTAAGTAAAGATTTTCATAAAAATACTCTTTTTTTCATTAGGACTTCTATTTTCAAACGAACTATAGTCTACACCAATTTCACTTTTTATATTTTAATATTAATTCTTTTTATATTTCTAAGCTCTATAAATCCCTTTATTAGTATTAATTGAAGAAAAAAAGAATTTAAAGATATTAATAGAGTAATAAATAATAAAAATTTTTTCATAATTACCTACTTCATTAATTTTGTTAATCCCTTATCTGAATAAACTTTTTAATTGACCTTTAACATTTTTTTCCATATATATTTGAAAATATTACATCAACAAGATTTAAAAAAATATTTTTGATTCTAACTCAGTAAGTCCTTTATCTACATTTATAGCTAATTCTATATTTTTTTAGCATCACTATCTTTAAATTTAAGAACTGCATCATAACCTAAATCTGCTAATATTTCCTTTTAAAAGCATATTCACTAACTTCTTTCTTTACTTCTTTATTATTTAAATCTAATTTCCCCTTAATTTTTAGTGTAATCTGCTACCTTTAGAATTGTATAATTCAATAAATACTTGATTTGTTCCAAACGTCACAACTTCGTTAACATATTGATTATACACTGTATTTTTGTATATCTTCTACTTTTAAATTTAGCTTCAGCTGAAACAGTTAATACTGATAATAAAGCAAAAAGCTGCTATTAATATTTTTTTCATTTTTATCCTCCTAATATTTTTTTATTGTAAAAAAAGCCTTATTTCTAAAGAAACAAGGCTTTTATACATTATTTTAACTATTTAACCTCTACACCTTTTTTTGTATGCACCTTCTGAACCGAATACATTTACAATCTTTTTCTTTATAATATTTTTTTAATGTAATCTTTTGCAACTCCTGCATATTTTCTAGGATCAAATTCACTAGGTTTATTAGCTAACACTTCTCTAATTCCTGCTGTAAATGCTAATCTACCATCTGTATCAACATTTATTTTTTTGCAACTGCTGATTTAGAAGCTAATAATAATTGTTCTTCAGGTATACCTATTGCATCTGCAATTTTACCTCCATGTTGATTTATTATTTCAACATATTGTTTAGGTACTGAAGAAGAACCATGTAATACTATAGGGAATCCTGGTATTCTTTGTTCAATTTCTTTTTAATATATCTAAACGAATTTTAGGATTATCTCCTGGTTTGAATTTATGAGCACCATGTGAAGTTCCTATTGCTATTGCTAATGAATCTACACCAGTTTTTGTAACGAAATCTTCAACTTCATCTGGTTGAGTAAATATATGATCATCAGCTACTACATCATCTTCTACTCCTGCTAATACTCCTAATTCTGCTTCTACTGTTACATCATGTTCATGTGCAAATTCAGCAACTTTTTTTGATAAAAGCAACATTTTTCATCATAAGGGAAATGTGAAGCATCTATCATTACTGAAGAGAATCCATATTCTATACAGTCTTTAGCCATTTCAAAACTTGGACCATGATCTAAATGAAGAGCTACTGGTATATCTGACCCTGAAGCTTTAACATAATCAGTTGCAGCTTTAGCAAGTCCAGGTAACATTTCTTTACCAATGTATTTTCTAGCACCTGTTGAAACTTGTAATATTACTGGTGACCCCATTTCAACACAAGCTTCAATAATACCTTGTAATTGTTCTAAGTTATTAAAATTAAACGCAGGAACTGCATATCCTTCTTTGTTTGCTTTTTGCAAACATTTCTTTAGTGTTTACTAAACCTAAATCTTTGTAATTGTATTTCATCTTACTGCCTCCTAGTAATTTCTTTTTCTCTTAAATTTTATCAAATTTTTAAATATTAGTCAATGTTTAATTTATTCAATTTTTGCTATTCTTGTAGAGTCTATAAACTTATCTATATCATCAGATTTAAGTACGTTTCTATCTGTGATTATAAAGTCTACCAAAAATTTCAAATGTGAGCCTTTAAAAAAACTCTTTTTAACTTATATAAATAAAAAGTATTCTCAAATATATCATACATGGTTTATTTAGATTTTTATTCGGTTTTTTATTGCTAATAAAAAAATATTCAAATTAATTTGACGATTGATATTTTTTTATTGATATAAACCATACTACATATGATAATATAGTTAAAAAAATACAGTTGATATTATATATCCTATTAAATATATATAATTTATATTGCCTTTTAATAAATCTATAGGACCATTAAAAACCATAAAATAAGATATTAAAAAAATAAAAAAACATATTTAATAGGTTTAGGGTATATATCTTTAGGTTTTTGAAGAAGCATCTTCTAATAATTCTGTTATTCCTTGAATAGCACTTGCTTTTTTTCTGTGTAAAAAAACTATCGTAACTAATATCCTAGATATTAAAAACATACCAAACCCCTATTAAAAACCATTATAAACCACAAAAAAATATTTTTTTAAAATTGGAACATCTTGTATGATAAACAAATATATTTGTAATGTTATATACATAATTGATGTTATTAAATTTTTGTAAATCTATTCCATAAAATGTATAAAACCAATAAGAATTTATCGGTCTTATAAACTTATAATCCATTTCACCTTCTAATACTTCATTATAAATTGATTCATTTCCTACTATAAAAAAAGCAATAACTAAGAGAAGTAATTATCAATCCCTGTACAAATTAGATTTATACTATCGTTAAATGTATAACCATAAATATTATCAGTATAACTATAAAAAAACAAAGCTACTTAATATTTGTAATACAAAAAAATAATACAGATACTATAAACATTATAATAGATGAAGTTCTATATGCTAATGTTTGTTTTTAAGCTATTTTTTTTGATAAAGTTATAAATAAATTAAAAATTCATACTATGCCCCCATTCCTTCATAAATTTTTTTAATCCTTGTTTTAATGCAAACTTATATAATAGTTTTTAATAATATTATCCATATTATACATGCTAGTACATAATACATTATTTCATTTAAATATAATTTGCTTTCTAACATTTTTAGCTAATACATAAGAACTTAAAGAAAAAGGATTGTATTTAATAATATCAAATAAATATTTAGGCAATAAATCTAAAGGAAAAATATATTCCAGCTAGTATATAGTATATACCATAAAATAAACCTGTTAAACTCCAAGTTTGCAGAATCCAAAAACCCTATTGAAGATATAACTGATGTTAAATAATAAAAACATCATTATTAATAATAATATATAGATAATAGCTATTAATTTATATTCTATTTTTTTGAAAATATTACTACAACTAAAAAAAGTTGTAGCAATTATAAGTTTTTTTCGCCCTAAATATTGAAAAAAATTTTCTAGCGATAATGAAATAGGTCTTAATAATATTGTTGTTAATTTTTCCAGTTCTAACTAAGTTTCCTATTCTATGTATATTACTAAAAATTAAATAATAATGTGATTAAGTTAGTTATTAATAAATAAATTAACATTTCATTAATATTATAATCTCCTATTTTTACTTAATTGACTTGTTTTTATATACTCCCCGACCAAAAGAAAAAAATATTATTAAAAAAATTGAAATAATCTAATTCCAATTTTAGTTATAATATTAAATCTATACTGAAAATCTATTAATATTCTATTTATAATAATTTTATAGTATTTTTTTCATATTAATACCCTCTTAAAATAATCATATATTATTTCTTCTAATTCTTTAGAATTATTTTTCAAAAGAAATAATATTATTTCCATCTATTTCATATTTACAAACATCTATTTTTTTAAACGGAATATTTTCAAAAGAAAATTCATCAGTTTTTTTGTATGAATTATATATTTTTTTCAGCTACATAATTTTTGTTTTTAATTGCATAATGTCACTATCTAAAACAATTTTTACCTTTTTAAAATCACAACTATTCTTTTTACATAAAGCTTCTATATCCTTCATATTATGACTTGTTAATACAATAGTTGTTTGCTCTTCTTCATTTAACTTTAACAAAAAAATTCGTGTATTGCTTTCTGGCTAACTATATCTACACCTATAGTTGGTTCATCTAGAAATAATATTTTTAGGTTTATGTATTAAAGAGCAAATTAATTCAAATTTTTAATCTTTCTCCTAAAGATAATTTTTCTAACTGGAACATTAATTTTTATCTTTTTAAATTAAGTAATTCCATTAATTTTTTTCTAATCTTTTTTTAAATTCTTCATCATTTATTTCATAAATATTTTTTTAACATTTCAAGTGTATCTATGCTAGGAAGATCCCAAATTAACTGACTTTTTTTGACCAATTACTACTCCAATTTCTTTTTAAATACTTCTTTTTCTTTATTGTATGGAATGTAATTATCACATAAAACATCTCCATTTTTTTACAGAAAGTATCCCTGTCATAATTTTTAATTAACGTTGTTTTTACCAGCTCCATTTGGACCCTAATAAGCCAACTATTTCTCCTTTTTCTATATTTAAACTTTCTATATCTAAAGCATCTACAAATTCGTATTTTCTGTTAAAAAAAGTCTTTTATATTATTTAAAAAAACCACTTCCTTTATGATATGTTTTTATATTGATATTTTAAATTACTAATTTTTTTATCATAGATTTCTCCTTTACTATCTTCAATAATTTTTATTATAATTGTATATATTAGGCAGTACTCCTATTCCTTCAGCAACCAAGTGAAAAATATTCAAAATTAGGAATTATACACTTAATACAAATAATATCATTTTTCAAATAACTTAGAAAAAAATACTGAATATCCATTATTGTACAATCTATCAATTATTATATCAACCATTTCTTTTTACACTATAATTATTTAATATATTATTTTCAAAATTTATATTTTCATACATATCATCATTATAATTCAACCTAAATATATCTAAGTATTTATTCAATTTATAATCTATATATTTTTTTCTTTATATAATAACCTTTGTTGTTCATTTATATCCAACAAATGATATGATTGTAAACATTCTAAAATAGCTCTCTCTAATGCATATTCAGATAATAACGAGCACCCACTTCCTTTATAAAACTTTCTTGTTGATTTATTTTTTTAGTATATACCAAATATACATACAAATTAAATTTATTTTTCAATTTTTTTAAAATTTCTAATTCATCATTAATTTCATCTTCTACTGAATATAATATTTCTTTTTAATCTTTTAGTTAATGTATCTTTTTTTATTTTCATAATTCTTTTTATTACATTTCATAAAAAAATATCAATATAATGTTCCGACAAAGAATTTCTTTCTATTAACTCATTCAAAGAATGTAAAATTGCTTCATGTTCATCCATTCCAATAGCAATTCCATTATTAGAAGAATATAGCTTTTGTTTTTTTAAATTCTAAATAGTCATCATTTTTCATATAAATAAACTAATATTTCTGGCATATAAAAAAATCATTTCCTTTTATATTCTTTAAATTTAATTGAATAGTATTCCTTTTCTTCTTTTTTTCAAAAAAAGAAATAGTCTATCGCATTACTATATTTAAAAATTTCTTTTAATTTTTTTCAAAATTATTAATTTTTTTATTTTTATTTTCATAAAATTTATGTTCAAAAAAATAAAATGTTCTAAAAGCTCAAATAACCCACTAGCTATAGATTGATTTTTTTAAAGCCTTTTACCCGAACTCGTAGTTCTATTAGATTTAATAAAAACTGTTTTTTTATATTTTTCATTATTAGTTAAATATTCTTGAATTTCATAATCTAAATTCATTTCATTTATGGTTTTTTATTTTTCAATAGCAAAATTTATTTCATAATTTCTTTCTATGTTTATCATTATTAATTATATAATATAGTTAATTTTTAAACTATATCATATATCTCCTTTCTTTATATATTTTATATTAATTTTCTACATTCTTATATTATCACAAACAAGACTAACAATATAATTCATATAACTTTACATTTTTTTAAGCTTAATATTATAATCATTTTTAAGAAATGTATAAATTATAAAATTTTAATTTAAATATAAATTTATTAATAACATTTTGTAAATTTCAATAATTAAATTATTCAAATTTTTAACTTCATAACTTATTTAAATTTAATCAAAAATACATTTTTATTATTAATATTATTAATAAATTAATTTAAATTTTTTTAATAAAAAAACTCTAAAAAAATAGTGTTATACATTCTAAAAACTTTATACTTAAAAGATATTTTTTTAAACATTTAAGTAAATATTAATTTTTATTATATCTAAAAATTCAATAATTTATATAACTATCTTCTTTAATTTATACTTGATTTATTATAATTACTTTTTTTATTTTTCAAAACGTCAAATATATTATTTGACGTTTTGAATTAAGACAATAAATTAGTTAATTAACATTAATAATTCTAAATCATCAATATATGTTGTTCCTTTTTGTATCAGTTATTTCTGATCTTCTATTTCCCATAAACTCATCCTCCTTTCTCTATTTTTTAAAATTATACCTCAAAAATAAAAATATAAAAAAATATAAAAAAATATATATAATCATTAATAAAATTTATTTATCACAAACAATTTCAAATAAACTTATTCAAAAAAACTATTCTCTAAACCAAATAAATAAAAAAATATTTTTTTGTGTATATAAATATTAAAAAAATTACTAACAAATACGCTAAAACTCAACTTTACAAAAATAATATATTATAAAAAAAGTATTAAAAAAATATCAAAAAAAGAAGATATTTAGATGATGATAATCATATTCAATTAGTTTTTTTATTTATTTTTTTATCTTTATCATTCATAAGAATAATAAAGATTAGTCTTAATAAATAATTAAGTTCCAAGAAAAAGTATAAAGACTATAAGAGAACTTAATTTAATTAATATGAGTAGAACAAGTGATAATAAGATATCAAAATATACAAAAAAATATGGACAAGATAGCCAATTTTTTAAGAATTAAATTTAATGAAGTAGTCTTAAATGGTATACAGATTAGAAAAATTATTTGGATAGGCAAAAATGTAATCGTCGGGTAAATACTTTCAAAAACAAAGAGGTCTGAATACCTTTATTTAAAGGGATTAGACCTCTTTTTTTCTAATTTTTAATTTAAAAGTTAAGAATATTATCAAATTTTTAAACATTAGTCAATGTTTAATTTATTCAATCAATTATTCTTGTAGAGTCTATAAACTTATCTATATCATCAGATTTAAGTACATTTCTATCTGTAAATCCATCTATACCATAAACTCTACCTCTGTTAGAATATTGCCATATATCCCATCTATCTATTTTTAGGGTAATATTTTACATTTCTAAACCATATAGGATTATCTAAAAAAATTCTCCATCTATATTTTTTTATAAGTATATTTAGTAACATATATAATAACTCTTTTTTTATAATAATCTTCCAATATATTTATCATATCCTTTAGTTCTTTATTAACTATAGTTTTTTTCATATTTAGTTGGTATTTCTAAATCTATTATAGGAGGAAAAGAATATTTACTATTAGGAACCTTACTAATGTAGTATTTCGCTTGTTCTTCTCCAGTAGATAACATTGTAAAGAAAATGATACGCTCCTACTCTAAATCCACTAAGTTGAGCTTTTAGTCCAATTATATGTAAAAATCAGAATCAAGAAAAATCTTTTACCTTCCGTTGCCTTCATGAATACAAATTTATATTTCTTATCTACATCATTCCAATTTATTCTTATTTGATGATGAGATATATCTATACCATGTACTTTATATTTACTAGCAAATATATTATTATGATATACATAACCTGATAGTTCTAAAAATATCGCTATAACTATACTTGAAACAATAAAAAGTAATATTTTAACTAGTCTCATAATTATCCTACTTAATATACTCTACTCCACCCATATATGGTACTAAAAACATCAGGTATTTTTAATACTTCCATCTTCTTGTTGATAATTTTTCAACTATTGCTAGTAATGTTCTTCCAACTGCTAATCCTGAACCATTTAATGTATGTAGGAAATAACTTTTTTTATCTTCTTCGTTTCTATATTTTATCATAGCACGTCTTGCTTGGAAATCCTCAGTATTTGAACAGCTTGAAATTTCTCTATATTTATCTTGAGATGGTACCCAAACTTCTATATCATAAGTTTTTAGCTGCTGAAAATCCCTATATCTCCACTACATAAAGCTATTACTCTATACGGTAATCCTAATTTTTGCAAAATATTTTCAGCACATCTTGTCATATGTTCTAATTCTTCATAAGATTTATCAGGATGTACTAATTTAACCATTTCAACCTTATTGAATTGATGTTGTCTTATCAATCCTTTTAAATCTCTTCCTCCACTACCTGCTTCTTGTCTAAAACATGCAGTAAATCCACAATAATATAATGGTAATTCTGATTCTTTTAATATTTCACCATCATGCATATTAGTCAGTGTAACTTCTGCCGTTGGTATAAGGTAAAAGATCTTCTCCTTCTATCTTATACATATCCTCAGCAAACTTAGGAAGTTGTCCTGTACCCATCATAACTTCTCCTTTAGCTAATTGAGGTGTTAATATTTCTTTAAATCCGTGCTCTGACGTATGAGTATCTAACATAAAGTTTATTAAAGCTCTTTCAAGTCTTGCTCCAAGTCCTTTATATATAGTAAATCTTGAGCCAGCAAGTTTAGCCCTCTTTCAAAAATCTAATATATCTAAATTTACTCCTAATTCATCATGAGGTTTTTACTTTTAAAATCAAATTTTTCTAGGTATTCCCCATTTTCTTACTTCAACATTTTCATCCTCATCTTTTACCAAAAAGGTGTTGAACTATGTAATACATTAGGTATAGTCAATAAAAAGTAATCTTTGCTTTTTCATCTATTTCTGCAACTTTAACATCTAATTCTTTTAATTTTAGAACTAACTTTAGACATTTTTTTCTTTAAGCTCTAAAGAATCTTTTACCTTCTCTTGCATTCTTACCTATTATAGCTGAAACTTCATTTCTTTCTTTTTTTCAAAGCTTTCAACCTCAGTTAAAATTTCTCTTCTTTCTTTATCTAATGAAAGTAATTCATCTAAATTATAGTCACTATTTCTAGCTTCTAAACTTTTTTTCTTACAACATCTGTATTTTTCTCTAATAAATCTCATATCCAACATTTTTATATTTCTCCTTTCAATACTTCTAATAAAAATTTATTTAAACCTTCAATATCTTTTAGTATTTTTTTCAATTTTTTTCTTTAAATTTAATGTTATATATATAAGCTACCAAATCATCAACATATTCATAATCTCCATAACCCTCCATAGAATTTGTAATATAGGATATTAAATTAGAATATATAGAATATATCAAGCCCAAATCATTAAAAAAATCATTTCAAACAAATAAATCTTTATAAGCCTATTAGGATCCCTTTGATAATTTAGCGTTTAAATATACTATATCAAAAAAATCTTTTGACTATCTCTTAGTAGTAGCTCATTACCCAAAAGATAAAAGCATGAACTCCATCCCTATTAAATAAAGCTCTAAAAAAATCTATCTTCTACTTCTAATATTTCTAAACTTGAATGTCTTGAAATTTTTTTAGTTTTTTTAACTTTACTATATCTTCAAAATTAAAAAAATTCTTTTACTTTTTTTATATCCTTTGAAATATATATATGCTAATTCTAAAATATAGCTAGGAGTTTTTTTATTAATATATCTCCATTTCTAGTAATCTTATAATATTTATTTTTTGATTAAAATCACAAAAAAATCTAAAAATATATTCTTCTAAGCAACCGTATTCTTCTATACTTTTTCATCAACTTCCTCCTTTAATTTCATTATATATTTCCTCTAATCTCCTAAATCTATTCCTTACACCAGATTTTTGATATTTTTTTAATTTTTTTCTGCTAATTCTTGAAATGAATCACTTTCATTTTTTTGTCTTAAAATAGCTATTTCTCTAAGTGCTTCTGTTAAACTATCCAAGCCAATTTTTTTCATCTATATACTCTATCATATCAAGTTGTTTAATAGAAGCTGCCTCACTTTTTTGTTTCATTAGCCAATTCATAATTTTTGCTGTCTATTTACTTTATTTTTTTATTTCTTTTAAAAATAGTTATATTTTCATACTCAAAAAAATACTTTTTCGCCACCCTATTATATATATTACATCTAATATATCTTCAGAATTTCTAATATATACAATATTCTTATTTTTTTCTTATCTGTTAAAAATACTCTCTTATTTAAATGTTTAAGTATCATATAAAAAAATGTTGAAGCATCTTCACTATCTATAAAAAAATCTAAAGTATATCCTTTATTTTGGATCTTTAATATATCCACAATTCAAGAAAAACCCCTTAATATATAGGGCAAATATTTATCTACTTCCATAAATCTTTTTAAATTTAAACATTTCATTCAAAAATTTAGAGTAAATGTCTTCAATATTAACTGTATTTATTATAGAAATATTATATACTTTAGGTTTAGTAAATCTTTTAGCATTAATATATTTTTACCTGTGGTTTAATTCCAGATACTTTTATTATATTTTTTTATATCCTATTTGCAAGTAAAAAAACTTTCTGTACTAAACTCTATACCGCTATTTTTTTAAAAGAATTTCTAGATATAAATATACCAAAAAGTTCTGCTAAAACTTCATCTCTTTCGCTTATATCTTTAGATAAAATTTCTTCTTTAAGTTTTTGATGAATAAGACATATTTCTCCTAAATGTTTTTTTATAACATTATAGCACAAACTAAAAATACATTTCCATAAACTATAATATTTAATTTAACTATAATTTCAATTTTATCTAAATTCATTAATAAAATTGTTTATTAAAAATAAATATAACACTAATTAATATATAAAAAGTATTTTTTTAAAATGCAAGTTATTTTTTATTTATTTATTTTTTTAAAATTCAAACTATCTTTAAACACCATTATTAAAGGTTTCATTTAAAAATTTTACAGTAAAAATTATTTCAAAAAATAAAAAAATATTTGCTTTTTTTCTATACTTTAGAGATATACTAATACTGAAATAAATTTTTATTTTTAAAAAAATTTAAAATAATACAATGGAGGATTGATTTGTTATGTCAATGAAAGAAACTATGAAATGTTTCGTAATGAAACGTATTGGTGAAGTTGGATGGATGGAAAAACCATCTCCAGAATGTGGACCAAATGATGCAATTATTAAACCACTTGCATTATCACCTTGTACTTCAGATATACACACTGTATACGAAGGAGGTATAGGTGAACGTTTTGATATGGTTTTAGGACATGAAGGATGTGGAGAAGTTGTTAAAGTTGGAGAAGCTGTTAAAAACTTCAAAGTAGGAGATAGAGTTTTAGTTGCTGCGATTACTCCAGATTGGATGTCTCGTGAAGCTCAAGCTGGATTCCCTATGCATTCAGGTGGTGCTTTTAGCTGGATGGAAATTCTCTAACTTCAAAGATGGTATGTTCGGAGAATACTTCCACGTAAATGATGCTGATGGAAACTTAGCATTAATACCTAAAGGTATGGACTATGGTGTAGCATGTATGTTAAGTGATATGTTACCTACTGGATTCCATGCTGCAGAATTAGCTGATATTCAATATGGAGATGTTGTTGTAGTATTCGGACTTGGACCTGTTGGATTAATGGCAACTGCTGCTGCTTCATTAAAAGGAGCTGGAAGAGTTATAGTTGTAGATACTAAACCTGAAAGATTTGAAATCGCTACTAAATACTATGGAGCAACTGATACAGTTGACTTTATGGCAGGACCTACTGATGAACAAATAATGGCTTTAACTGAAGGTGAAGGAGTAGATAAAGTTCTTATAGCTGGAGGAGACCAAAGAATATTTGCAACTGCAACTAAAGTATTAAAACCAGGTGGACGTATAGGTAACGTAAACTACTTAGGTACAGGAGAATTCATAGAAATACCTAGAATTGAGTGGGGAGTTGGAATGGCTCACAAAAAAATATTCAAGGTGGATTAATGCCTGGTGGAAGATTAAGACTTGAAAAAAATTAGCTCGTTTAGTTCAATTTGGAAAAAGTTGATCCAAGCCATATGTTAACACATAAATTCTATGGATTTGAACATGTTGAAGAAGCATTACAATTAATGTATACTAAACCTGAAGGATTCATAAAACCTATTGTATACATTGACAAAAGATCATACAAGAAACGATTAATATTAAATAAAGGGAATTAGCTCATCTCACTGAGGTGAGCTAATTTAATATGGTGAAAAAAATGAAAAATACTTGTGATTTCTGGTTTTTTTAGGAGCAGGTAAAACCACTTTTATCAAAGAAATGATTAAAAGCCACTCAAAAGACAATTTGTGATTTTTGAAAACGAATTCGCTGATGTTAATATAGATTCTGGAATATTAAAAATGAAAATAATAAAAGATATAGAAGTATGGGAAATGTCTAATGGGTGTGTATGTTGTAGTACACAAAGCGATTTTTGCTGCTTCTTTAATTTTAATAGATAATGCTCTAAATCCTGATTTTTTTAATTGTAGAACCAAGTGGTGTAGCTATACTTAGCAATGTTATTAAAAATATTAAAAAAAGTGAATATGAAAGAATTAATATGTTAAACCTTTAACAATAGTTGATGTTAGCACTTATTTTTAAATATAAAGTTAAATATAGAGATATATTTTTTGATCAAATTAAATCAACTAAATATATTCAATTTTCTAAAATTAATCTTGTTCAAAATGATGAATTAGAAAACGTTATAAAAGATATTCAAACTTTAAATCCAGAAGCTATAATTTATTCTGATGATTATCATAACAAAGATATTTCATATTGGGATACTTTTTTTGAAGGTAATTTAAGTATTAAAGAAAGTGATGATGTAATTTCTGAACAAGAAATGCAAAATATGTCCTTTAGAAATGTAGAATGTAATTCATTAGGAGAACTTATATATTTCATAGATAGAATTCTTTTTCGGATATTTTTGGTAATATTTTGTAGAGCTAAAGGAACTTTTTAAAAATCAAAAAAACGATTATGCTCATTTTGAATTAGTTGATAGTACATACGAAATATACTTTGATAGAGATATTAAAGAAAATAATATAGTAGTTATAGGAAACACACTTAAAAACAGAAAGAATAGAAAAACTATATAAATAATAGGCTTAAGAAATAGGATTACCTATTTCCCAAGCCTAATTCCAAATCCTGCATTTAAAAGTTTTTGTTGTTGAACTCGATACTTGAACATCTATCTTATCAAAATACGTTAACCCTACAAATCCCTTTTAAATTTATTCTATTTCCATTTTTTTATTATCTAAATAATGTATATACCTCTATATTTCCTCCCTGCATATAACTTAAGATCTCGCTCTTAATTTTCCATTAACATTCATTGAAATAATAGGAGAAACATATTCTCTATTTTTTTATTATGATTATTTACAGTTCCTACTTCAAATCCAGCACCATATTCCTTTTTAAAGTTAGAAGATGTGTCAGGCTCATAAAAAAACCTATGAATGAATTACTATTAAAATCCTTTAGTAATCTTTAATTCATATCTATCTAAAAGATAATGATGTTTTAGTAGTAATTAACAACAATAAAAATTAAGTATATTTTTTTCATTTTTTTCCTCCAAATTTACTTTCAATTTTTAATTTATTTATATTTTTTAAAGATAATATATAATCTCCTCCACCTGCTCCTGATATTTTAGAGATTTCATATTGTTGTAGTTTATAATTTATAGAATCACTATATATACCTATCATATATTTATCATCTAATTTTTTAAATTATCTGATAAATTTTTTTATTATATTTTTTTACATTTTCAAAAATTATTATTCAAAAAAATTCATCAACTAACTTTTTTTACTAAAAATGTTAGATTTAGAAGAAAACTCAACAAAAAAACTTATCATCTATATTTATTTTTATCAACTTAGAAGTTGAAGCAGAATTTCCTGTCCATATAGCTTCAATTAATATATTTGTATGTATATCCAAAACCTCAATTTCATAATTTTTACTTATTCTATCTGATGATTTAAATAATATCGTATCTTCAAAACAAATACAAGCAAGATCACCAAAAGACCCTGAAATATTTTTCTTTTATCATAAAATCAACTGCAATATTAAATATATCTAATTTAGTAAAATTAATATTATTCTTATTTAATATAGATTTTTATAGTAACCACTATTATAGATGCAGAAGATCCTAATCCCAACTTTTTCTCCATGAGTATATAACTCAGTTGTATATTGATACATATATCTAAATTTCAATTTATATCTTTCTTCTAAAAAAATATATCAATCTCAATATCAAATTATCTTTATCTTCTATAGAACTCAATATTTCAATATTACCATTATTATCTTTTATTTCTAAATAAGTATATTTTTGGTATATATGATATTAAGCTATACGAATTAGGTCTTAATATTGCATACTCTCCTGCTATATATAGCTTTGACCCAGCTTTTTCTAACATAATAATAACTCCAGTTCAATATTTTTCACTTAAAAATTTTTTAAAATCTTTTCTTCATCTTCTTTTTAAATAAAGTATTTTTAACATTAGGACCCTGCATCCATAGTAAAAGTACATCTTCACTCCATATTTATTACGTAATCTTTTTTTATTTTTTATAACTTCATACGTCTCTTTTAGTTAAAAAAAGAAAAACGAAGGGTTAGATTTAAATGTTGTATTGTGCATTGTTATAGTATTAGCTTCCATAATTTTACCAACTTTTTTTCAAAAATCATTATTTTTTTAAATAAATCTTCATTTTTTTCAAAAATCATCATTTGCTCTTTTCAACCCAATGATTAAATATACTTGAAGTTTCAACAGATAATTTCATAGCATCTCTCGATGGAATTTTTTCTTAAGTTTACTTACTACTATTGCTAACATTTTTTTAAATTTAAATCTGTATTTAACTCATAAATATTTCCTTCTTTATCAAAGGCACATATATTATAGAAACTTCTTCCCTGCCGAACCAGAACCTTGAGTTGATATTTTTAGCCATTTCATCTATACTTAAATTCAAATTAAAATATGAATTAAGTGCTTTAGTTAATGCACAATATGCACTTGCACTAGAAGCAAGTCCTGCAGCAGTTGGAACACTATTTATACTATCGATCTTTAATTTAGATCTATTTGGTATAATTTTATCAACAAAAATCAAATACTTTTTAGTTTCTTTTTCATTTTGTTTTTATTCCATTTAAATAAAATTCATCTTCATCTGAACTCAGAATTTCAGTATCTGTATATAATCTATTTCGATCTAATAGAAATACTCCCTTGAAAAGGTATTAAATATGGATTAAAAATTCTTTTTTTACCCCAATATTTAATTATAGCTATATTTATATATCCTCTATCCATATTTTTTTACACCCTTTTTTTCAATATTTTTTTAATTCATCTATGTAACTCAAATCTTTTAAAAAGAGAAATTATACATCCTCCCATTCCTGAGCCAGTAATTTTTGATCCAAAAAGAATATTTGTCTAAACATTCTATTATATCATCTATTTTTGTAGATAAACTCATTTTGCTTTTAAATTTTTTTGCGCCTCTTTCATAAGCTGACCTATTTCTTTTTAAATCTCTATTTAATATACAATCTTTTGCCTCATTACATATATCCCCAAGTTTTTTTCTATATTATCAATATATTTATCATAATTTTCTCTAATATATTCAACTGCATTTTTTAGTTAAACCCTTAGTACCTGTATCTACAATTAAAAGATATGCCCCTAATGAAAAATCAAATATTTCACTACCTTTATTTTTTTATTAAAAAAATAATAGGTTTAGAGGATAGTATTACAGATACATCTAATCCACTTGATTTCCCATGGGCATACTCTTCTGATTTATTCATTATTTTTTTCAATATCTATATTTATACTATATTTATTTTTCAAAAGCTATTACACAAGCTTTTTGCAAGTGCAGCTGAGGAACCAAGACCTCTACCCTCCGGAATATTTGAAATTATTTCTATATAAATTTCATCTTTAATGTTATATTCATTTTTTTAATAAGTTGTTTTTATAAATTTAACATGTTCATTTTCATATATGTACTCATTTATTAAATTAACTTCTAATTTCATATTTAACAAAGGTATAGCTATAGCATTTTTTCCCATAAACTACGGAATGTTCTCCAAATAATATAGCTTTTTGCATTAGAAGACATTGTACCTCCCTATTATACAAAGAAGGTAGAAATATTCCACCTTCTTTTTAAATTATATCTCATATATAGTATATTACCACATTAACTTATTTTTATTCAATCTTATATTATAATTAGGGAGGCATTTACCTCCCTAATATTAAGATTATAGTTTCACTTCATTCTTTTCAATTTGGCTAATACCGATTAACAAAATTTGTGCTGTAGTATATTGTGTTTTTTTGCTTTTAGCTTCTTGCAGTCTTCTATGCTCGTCTTTATTTAATCTAAGGCCAACATTAACAACTCTTAATTCACTTGTTTTCTTATTTTTTTCCAAATATCCCAAGTTCTTTTTGCTACCTTTCTTAATACTCATATCTCCTCCAATCAAATAAAGAAAAAAACTATTACCTCAAATACATTATATACCCTATTTATTCAATTTACAAGAAAGTTTTTTATTATTGTAAAAAAATAAAATATATGTATATTTTATATATCCATTTATTCAAGGTATTTTTCAAGACTTTAACATTTTTAATAAATATGAAAAAAATATTATTCTAAATCATTATATTACATTAAATAATAGTTTAATTAAAAACTTTAATCTAGTAATTTGAATTTAAAAAAACTTTTTATTGTATAATATAAAAAGGGAGAAATAAAATGTGGAATAAAAAAATTAGAAAAATAGAATAAACGAAGTAATTGAAAAAAATATAAAAAAATTCAGGTAATTATGCAGTATTTGATTGTGACAATACCATTCTTATGAATGATATACAATTTGCATTAATACATTATTTATTAAAAATTTAAAAAAATTTAAAATTACACCTATTGAGTTAAAAAAATTTTTTTAAATAATAAATTTCCTCAAGAAACCGAAATAATAAATAATTTTTATAATATATTTAAAAAAACGCTTATTATGAAGATATAAATAGTATGGAATATTTAAAAATTTTTATCAAATTTTTTTCAGAATTTGTAGAATATCTATATTTTTAAATATGATAAATTTGATTTAAATATATTCTTTTCATATAAAAATATGAGTTATGAGGAATTACAAAAAAATTAATTGATGAATCCATAAAATACCATAATAATTCTGAATTTGGAATCGAAAAACTGGATATATGAAGATAATATTTCTATATATAAATTAGGACTTAAAATTACAGATGAAATGAGTGAATTAATAAAAAAATTATACGACAATAATATTGATGTATATGTTATATCTGCATCTACTTTAGAAGTTGTTGAAGCTGTACTTAAACCTTTTAAAAAAATATATTTCAAAAATATATGCAAAAAATAACTAATATCAATAATATTTTCACTGGTTTACTCGATGAAAATGAATTAAGAATTACTAGTTTAGATAAAAAAATAATAATTGAAAATATACTTAAAAATACAATAAAGACCCAATAATAGTGGCTGGGGATAGTATGGGGGATTTTGATATGTTAACAGGATTTGAAAAATACAGAAATTTCTATACTTATTGATAGAAATAGAATTGATAATTTTACAAATTTATTAAATATATCAGACAATAGATATATAAAAACAATGCGTAGATGAAAATTTAGGTATTTTTTATATCAGAAGAAAAAGTTTAACTCTTTAAAGGAGGAGAAATGAAACAAAAATTATGATGTTATAATAGTGGGTGCAGGTCACGCTGGTGTTGAAGCAGCACTAGCTTGTGCAAGACTAGGTAAAAAAACAGCACTTTTTTACAATTTATCTTGATAACATAGCAATGATGAGTTGTAACCCTGCAATAGGTGGTCCAGGAAAATCACATATCGTAAGTGAAATTGGAATGCTTGGTGGACAAAATGGCAATGCATATAGATAAATATAATCTACAACTTAAAAATTTAAATCATACTAAAGGATTAGCTGCTAAAATTACAAGAGCACAAGCTGATAAATACTGGTATAGAATTAAAATGAGAGAATTAATAGAAAAAAACAAGAAAATCTAGATGTTATACAAGGAATGATAGAAGATTTGATTTTGGATAATAAAAAAAGTTATAGGAGTTATAGATAATCTAGGTATAGAATATGGTTCAAAAGCTGTAATTTTTATGTACTGGTACATTTTTAAATGGACAATATGTAATAGGTGATGTTAAATATTCTGCTGGTAGACAAGGAGAAAAAGCAAGTAATTCACTTCCTGATAACCTAACTAAATATGGTATATATATGGAAAGATACCAAACAGCAACTCCTCCACGTATAGATAAAAAAAAGTATAGATATAGATAAACTTGAAAAAAATTACAAGGTGAAGATAAACCTAGATATTTTTTTCTTATTTAACTAAAGCAAAAGTTGAAAAGCCATTAGAAACTTGGCTTACATTTACAACAAAAAGAAACTATTAAAGTTGGACAAGAATTATTAAAATACTCTCCCTATAGTAACAGGTGTTGTAAATACTAAAGGACCTCGTCACTGTCCTTCTTTAGATAGAAAAATTATGAATTTTCCTGATAAAACAGATCATCAAATTTTCTTAGAACAAGAATCTATAGAAAGTGATGAAATATATGTAAATGGTTTCACTACAGCTATGCCTCCATTTGCACAAGAAAAAAATTAATACACACAATAAAAAGGTCTTGAAAAAGCTAAAATATTAAGATATGGATATGCTATAGAATACGATTTTTATCCCCTGCATACCAACTTAATTTTTTTCTTTAGAATCTAAAATAATAGAAAATTTATTCCAAGCCGGTACTATAAACGGTACAAGTGGATATGAAGAAGCAGCTGCTCAAGGATTTATAGCTGGTGTTAATGCTGTAAGAAAAAAATAGATAATCTTGAACCTATTATAATATCTAGAGATGAAGGATATATAGGAGTTTTAATAGATGATATAATAAATAAAGAAACTCCTGAACCTTATAGGGTACTCCCTTCTCGTGCAGAATATAGACTTACATTAAGACAAGATAACGTATTTATAAGACTTTTTAGATAAAGCTAAAGAAATTGGACTTCTTCCTAAAGAAAAAAATATCTGAACTTGAAGAAAATATAAATATTATGAAAGAAGAAATTCAGAGATTAAAAAGAATTAAAAATATATCCTAGTATAGAAACAAATAATAAACTTAAAGAAATTGATAAAAATGCTTCACATACTAATGTTATGAATGCATTTGATTTTTTTAGGGCGTAAAGAAATAAATTATGATAATTTATCTAAATTTATAGATACAAAAATATTTGCCAGATATTGCAAAAAGAACAAATAGAAATAGAAGCTAAATATAGAATATTTATAGAAAGAGAACGTAATCAAATTGAAAAATGAAAAAAACTTGAAAGTATTGAAATCCCTTCTAACTTTGATTACGAATCAGCTAAAGGTCTATCTAATATAGCTATAAGCGGTTTAAGTTATACAAAAACCTAAAAAAACATAGGTCAGGCACAAAGAATAAGTGGAGTTACATATAACGATATTGCTATACTTATTGCCTTATTCAATAAAAAGGTGGTGATAAATAATGAATTTATTTACTCAAGGACAATATGAATTAGTATATTTTTTTCTCCAGAGCATATTCATGATTTACTTATATGGATTATAATTATTACAGTTTTTATTATTAATACCTTTATATATTTAAAGGATACGAAAAAGGAAGATATGTCACTTTTTTTAGGATATCTTATGTTATTTACAAAAAAATTGGTGATTCTATTTATAGAATATTTCTTGAAAAAAATCACCTTGGTATGATACAATGCCTTTCCATTTATGTAATGCTTCCCTTGTTTTTTTGCTGGTATTTATTACATTACAAAAGAAAAAGAGTATTTTTAATATAGTTTACTTTTTGGTTTTCAGGTGCAATACTTGCAGTATTATTACCTGGATTAGGTATATATAGAACTGCATTTTTATCCTCATGTATTTATGGCAACACATTTTTTTGAAATATTTGTTGTATTATTTGGATTCATTCATCTTGATGAAAGAATTACATATAAAGGGTTTAAAACTGCAATTATAGGATATTTTGGTTTAATTTCTTTATCATTCGTATGGAACTATATATTCAAAACTAACTATATGTATACTAGCGATTATATTATATCTGCAATTAATTTTATAAAACCATTTTTGGTTATATCTAGTATTATTTATATTCTTATTTACTTCATCAATAGTACTAATGTATTTACCATTTGCATTTAATCAAAAAGATGAATTTGAAGAATATGAAATAGAAGTCAAATAAAATAAAAAGAGGAGTTATCCTCTTTTTTTATAATGGTTAACTTTTTAGTTAAACTCCAAATCATACTAAAGCTTATTCTCGTACTACCCACTAATGATCTTATACTTGATAAAACTCAATATATTCTTCTCTTTTTCCAAGGTTTCATATAATATATTGCTAATAATCCTGCAACTAATGTAGTTACAGAATTTTTTTAATATCTTCACTGCTTATATTCGAACTTATAACCATATTTTCATCTATATCAGTTTTAGATTTTTCTTTTTATCAAATTCATTAAGATATGTTAAAGAATTTAACCAATTATAGTCAGAATTTTTCAAAAATTATCAATTCCATTTTTTTCAATAATTTTTAAATCATAATTAGTTAATGAATTAATATTATTTTTCTCTAACTTTTTCTATTATCTTAACTTTTTTTCACTTACATCATATACATAGTGTATTCCTCGATCCCATGTAGTTTGTGTTACTTTAACCTCTACTTTATTTTTTTACCATTATTTAACATAGCATTAGCATTACCAATACCAGTATTGTACGATAAAGTTGTTACACCAATATCGTTATTATAATAATCTAATAGCCATTTCAAAAAAACCTATTGAAGCTTTTTATATTTAACTTCTCATTTTTTTCTCATAGCTGTTATATCCCCCTTGAAAATCATCATTTAAAATTTTTCAAATATTCTTCATTCCTTATACCACTTTTTAATTAAACCAGTTTTAAAAAGCAGCTGGAGTAATTTGTCCTATTCCAACAGCATTAGAATAATTAGGATTTAAATTTTTCAAATTGTGATTCTCTTAAAAAAATTGCAATTACTAAATCAACATTTACATTCTGACTTTTTGCTTCATCTTCTATAATTGAAGCTAAATATTTTTTCAGGATTTATTACAGAAATTATATCTTCCGTACTAGCTCCTGCAAAGATCATTGTGGGTAAAAAAATAAAAATAAAAAAATATTTTTAAATATTTTTATTCATCTTTACCTCCATTTATTCTATAATTAGAATATAATGTATTTTAACATATTTTTAAATTATAAATCAAATTACCCAATTATTACTTAAATATATACTAAAAAAAGTGCAATAATTTTTATTGCACTTTTATATATAACAATTCTATTTAACACCTCTAATTGCAGCAAGTAAAGAAGTCAAATTTTGTAATTCACTTGGTATAAATATTTTTAGTAGCATTCCCATTTGCAACTTTTTTTCTAAACTTTCAAGAGATCTTAAAGTTAACACTTCTTTATTTGGACTAGATTCATTTAATATTTTTCAACCCATCTGCTTCAGCTTGTTTTTAATTTAAGTATAGCCTCAGCCCCTACCTTCTGCTTCTTTTATACTAACTTCTTTTTCAGCTTCAGCTCTTAAAATACTTGCAGTTTTTTTCTCCTTCTGCTACTAATATAGCACTTTTCTTTTTGAGCTTGTGCTTCTAATATCTTGGCTCTTTTTTCACGTTCTGCCTTCATTTCTTTTTTTCCATTGCAACTCTTATTTCAGTTGGAGGTATTATACTCTTTAATTCAACCCTATTTACTTTAATACCCCAAGGATCTGTAGCTTCATCAAGTTCTGATCTCATTTTTACTATTTATTGTATCACGACTTGTAAGAGTTTCATCTACAGTCATATCCCCTATTATGTTTCTCAAAGTCGTAGCTGTTAGATTTTTCTATAGCAGCTAATGGTCTTTCTACTCCATAAGTATATAGCTTAGGGTCTGTTATTTGAAAATATACAACTGTATCTATTTGCATAGTTGCATTATCTTTAGTAATTACACCTTGTGGATCAAAATCTACAACTTGTTCTTTTTAATGTTACCTTTTTAGAAATTCTATCTATAAAAAGGATTTATAAAATTAAGTCCAGAATTTAATACTCCTGAATATTTCCCTAATCTTTCAATAACATAAACTTGTGCTTCTGGTACTATTCTTATACCAGTTGTAACTAATAAAATTATTATTACTAATAAAATACCTAAAAATCATCTTTCTTCCTCCTATATTATTATTTTTATTACCTTCAAAAAGAAATTATTTTAACTTTATCTCCTACTTCATATTTATTTTTAGAAATTGCCTGCCATTTCCCACCTTTTATATTTTTACTACATATTCATCATTTTTCTATTTTTTTACTATAATAACTTCTGCACCAATATCACCTACTCTTGTTTCATTAATATTTTTCAAAAATATTTTTTTAAATATAGGTTTTAATAATATCAAGAATAACATTGAAAGTGCTGAAAATATTATAGAACTTGATTCTAATTTACCAAAAATTAAATTTAATAAAAAAATACTATAAGCGCAGATAAAGCAAAACCATATAGTTACTAAATTAATAGTCAAAATTTCTATAACTGATAAAACAGCAAACAATAATAACCATATATATATTTCCAATTATATCACCTTCTTCCTTTTATTTCTTTTTAATTCTGAATAAGTTACAAATTGAAATCCTCTATTTTTTTAATATAGGTACCATATATTTTTATAGCCCTCATATGTTTCAGGATAAAAGATCATGAAAAAGAACTACATCTCCATCTTTAACTTTATCTAAAACTCTAGATATTATAACATCTTTATTTCTATTTTTTTCCAATCTTCTGAATCTACATTCCATAAAAATAAGATTACTTTTTTTCCACCAAGTATTTCAACTACATTAGAATTATATGCACCATAAGGAGGTCTCACATTTTTTTATTTTTCATCTCCAATAATAGAATATATTAAATCATCAGTTTTTTAATATTTCATCTATTATTTGAGTTCTACTTATCTTAGAAAGATTTTTTTACGATCATAAGTGTGATTTGAAATTTCATGACCATCTAAATAAGTTTGTAATACCATCTTAGGATTTTTATTAACGTTAAGTCCCACAAAAATAAAAAAAGTAGCACGTTCATCATATTTATTAAAAACTTCTCTTATTAATACATGGTTTTTTTATTACCTGGACCATCATCAAAATGTAAATGCTATATGTTTTTTTATTTGAGTCAATAGGTCTTTTTTAGTATCTAAAAATTTCTCCTTCATATATAGATGGTATTCCTATGCCCCCTTTAAATACTCTTTTTAAATTTATTATATTCCAAATTAATTTTTTATCTTTACCTACTACTATTTTATCATTTTCAATTTTTAAACTTTGAAAAATCTACATTACTTAAATCTATATTTGAATCTATACTTTTTATTATATATTTATATCTATTTCTAAATATATCATTTGAAGTTATATTTCTATTTAATTTATTTGAATAATATATATATTCCCCATTTTCATCTACTATCTCTTGTATATCATCAAATACTGGAGATATTAATTCTTTATTAACTTCTTCAACTTGTGGTTCTTCTTTTTCTTCTAATATTTTTTTCTACATTATCTTTACTTTCATTATCATCTATAACATTCAACTTTTTCTTTTTCTTCTAAATTTAATTCTATTTTTTTATTTTCTTTATATCCTTTTTTTCCTCTATATCAATACTTGTTTTATTTCCACACGAAAACAATACGAAAAAAAGATAGAAAATACAATTAGTTTTTTTCATAATTTTAATCAAACGTCAACCTTTCTCCTAAATTTACTATAACTGGATTATCATTATTCATATTTCTTATACTTTCAGGTTTATAATATATTAGTTCTAAATCAAAAAGAATTATCATCATATACTTTAAACAATAACTTTGCACCTATAGGATATTTTTTTCTAATATTTTTATAATCTAAATTTATCCCTAATTTAGCAAAAAAATTGTTGCTATATTAGAATCATGACCTACTATAACATCAAGATCTGTTTCACTATTAATTTTTTTGATTGTATAAGTTTTTGTAATTTCAGTTGGACTATCATTTATATAATCCAAATCTCCAAATATTGTATCTAAAAAGACTATCCTTTTATTTCAGATATATATTCTAAATCTTTATAAAAATTATCACTTTTTAAATATATTTTTGTTCTTTAAAGCCTTCAAAATACTTTTTAAAATATACATGTCAACTATATCTGTTGCAATTTTAAAGGCCCCATCAGACATTAAAAATCCATTTTTCTCCAATTTTTTATATTAGAACCAATATTTAAAAAGTCCCATCTTCTATATTTAATATTTTTTTCAAGTCTTTTCATATTGTGGTTTTAAACTATAATCAAGTTTTTTTAATTTCTCCTTATTTATATCTAAACTATCTAAATATATATTAAAAATCTTTTTCCATCGTAGAAAAAGTTTTATCTTTTAAATTTTACTTCTATTTCTCTATACGGAAACATAGAAGTTGCAAGTATCTTGCTCGTAGCTACTGTTCTTTTTTTATAGAATTTGAACTAAACTCTATTTTTTTAATTTTTTACCAAATTTTTTTCTATATATTTTCTTAAAAAAATATACCCATTTTTGAATTCTAAAATTTCACCTTTTTCAGTTAACATTCCTTCTTCAAAATCCCAATTTACATCTTTTTTTCACTTATTATTCCTTGCATACTTTCATATTTTTAATAATGGATATCTCAATCCATGTCTACTAAATATTATTAGTTTTTTTCATATATATTAAATCCCTCTTTCTATATAAATTTATTATATTATATTTCATTACTTTTTTTCAATTAACTTTTATCTCTTGACTTATATCTTCCTTTGAATTATAATTTCACTATACAAAAATAATTAGGAGATAAAATGTTTCAATTGTTATCACAATTTTTAGGTCTTGGACCTACTATACTTTTTACCTATTATTATTGTAATAATAGGATTAATTGTTAAAATGAAATTCAAAGATGCTATTTTTTTCTGCACTTATGCTTGCAGTTGCATTCTACTTCAATAAATGTAGTTGTAGGATTTATGTTTGAAACTATAAGTCCTGTTGCAACAGATTTTGTTAAAAATACAGGAATTACTTTTAAATGTAATCGATCTTGGATTTTTCACCTATGGTTGCTGTTGCTTTTGCTTGGAAATACTCTATTATTATGTTTCCTTTACAAATATTAATTAATATATTTATGATTCATTTTCATTTTACAAATATATTAAATGTTGATATCTTTAATGTATGGACGAAAATATTTACTGCAGCTTTAGTTTCTATACTTACCGGATCAACTATACTAGGATTTATAGCTGCCATAGTTCATATTATACTAGAACTTAAAACTGCAGAATCTTTAGCGCATCGTATGGAAGAAATGTCGGGCATTCCAAGAACTGTAACTACTAATGCTTGTATTATAGAAGCAGCTTTTTATGAAGCCAATAAATGATATTTTTAGATAAAATTAAATTTATTCGTGAAAGTAATTTTGATTTAGAACATATAAAGAAAAAAATCGGAATTCTTTTCTGAAGATGCTGTAATGGGAGCACTTATAGGACTTGTTCTTGCAGTATTTGCTGGATATTCTATAAAAAGATAGTGTGGAAATAGCTATAAAACTCGCAACTACACTTGTACTTTTTACCTACTGTTTCCTTCTTATTTGTAAAAATCTTTAACTCCAGTATCTCAATATGCAAAAAGATATATGGAATATGAAGGTAGAGATATTTATATAGGATTAGATTGGACTGTTCTTTTCAGGAGTACATGAACTTTGGATAGTATCAGTATTATTAATACCCATAACTTTAGTATTAGCTATCATACTTTCTAAACTTGGATTAAGTAGTATACTACCACTTCCTGGTTTAGTAAATACTATGGTTGTCGTACCTGCTATAATCGTTGCAAATAGAAATATTTTTAAAGGCTTTTAATTTTTATCAACAATTTTTTTAGTCCTTTTTTTACTTCATTATTTCTAGTTTCTTTTGCACCTGCAATAACAGATGTTACCAAAACATTTTCACAACTTGATATTAAAAGCAACACAACTCGTAAGTTATTATTGTTTAGAATCGCCTATATTTAGATGGACAATAACAGTTTTCTTACAATTTCAAAAATATATGGAATTATATTATTCATATTCTTAACTTTAATATATATATATTCTTATATTAAATTTAAAAAGAAAAATAAGGAGGAGATAAAATATGTATAAAACAAAAAGCATTATCAGAAGCAGGATGGTTAGTTAATTCAAACACAGATGGATTTAGCTATACTATGGACAGAAAAAGATTTGGAACAACTCCAGTTGGAGTATTATCATCAGCACTTAGTGGTTGTGTAACTATGTGTGTTAGAGGATATTGCATTGTTAACAAACTTAATGGAATTGTTATAGAAACTGAAGTGGATACTAATGTTGATGATTTTTACTATAGAAGTTCGTATCAATATTAATAAAGATGTTGAAAATGATGAAGTAAATAAAATAGTAGAGTATGTAAAAGATAAATGTACTGTATCTCAAATGTTATCATCTGATATAAAAATAAGCTATTTTGTAAATAATATTCAATATTAAAATAAAAAGGGTTTCTTAGATTTTTATCTTTTGAAACCCTTTTTCTAATAATTCTATCTAAACTCTTCTCCATTAATTCCCTATCCTTAAGTTTCTACATATTTGTCAATACCATCTTCTGGAGGAAGAGCCCATACTATTTCTTTTACTTTTTTTCAGTTTTTTTCTCAAATCTATTACTCTTTGATTTTTTTGAACCTCTAAATTTTTAATTTTTAAATCTAAATAATCTATTTCAAAACGACCATCTATCAACACATCAACTAAAGATAATATCTCTCCTATTTCAGGATATATAGGAATCATAACATCACGTATATATTCATACATAAATCCTGTAAAACACCATATATCCTTATTCGGAAGTTTTTCTCTTAAACTTTTTAACTATTTTTTTAATATTCCTTTAGTATTCATAGGATCAAGAGGTTCACCTCCAGAAGTGTCACCCCTTGTATATATTCCTTCCCTGCCAAGCATAGTATTTCTTCAATATCATTTTTCAGTGAATTCTTCCCCTTTTTTAAAATCCCAAATATCACTATTAAAACACCCTTTACATAAATGTCTACATCCACTAACAAATATGCTTACTCTTATTCCAGGTCCATTGGCGACATCAGTTTTTATACTTGAAAGTCTCATAAATGTAATACTCTTTTTCCCTATTTCACGAGTTTTACCTTCATTCCAATAATTTTTCTCCTAAATAACCACATGTTCTTCTTATTACATTCATTTTTAATTTATCTTTATTATGACATTGAGGACATTCCCATTGATTTTTCAGAATTTATTATTATTTCTTCATCAAATCCACAAATGTGGCAATAATCACTCTTTGTATTAAATTCAGCATATTGTATATTATCATATATATTTTAACAACTTCCTTAAGGGCTTCTAAATTTTTTTACTCATATTTGGTATCTCACCATATGATATTGCTCCACCACTTGAAATTTTTTTGAAATTCTGATTCAAATTTAAATTTATCAAAAATATTTATTTCTTCTCTAACATCTACATGATAAGAATTTGTATAATAACCTTTATCTGTAATATCTTTTTATACTTCCAAATTTTTTTCTTTATCTATTTTTTGCAAATCTATAACACAAGCTTTCAGCTGGTGTTCCATAAAGCCCAAACCCTATACCAGTTTCTTTTTTTCCACTTATTAACTGTATCTTCTAATTTTTCATAACTTTTTATTGCAAAAGTTCTACCCTTTTTCAGTAGTATGAGTCTCTCCTGTTATCAATTTAGTAGCTTCATATATACCTATATATCCTAAAGAGATTGTAGAATAACCATCCATTAAATATTTATCTATTTTTTTCTCCTTTTTTTAAGACGTGCTATAGCTCCATATTGCCAATGTATAGGTGATATATCAGAAAGTGTACCCTTTAAGCCTATTATGTCTCATCATTAAAGCTTCAAAACATAAATCTAATCTATCTTCTAATAATTTAAAATATTCTTCTTCTGTTTTACTAAGTAGTGCTATTTTGAACTAAATTAAGACTTACTACTCCTTGATTAAATCTTCCTTCAAATTTATATTCTCCGTTTTCATCTTTATAAGGAGATAAAAAACGATCTACATCCCATAGGAGAAAATACATTACCTTCGTAATTTTTCTTTTCATTATTTTTTTGAACTAATATAGTCTGGATACATTCTTTTTACTTGAACACTTTTATTGCTATATCAGTAAGATAGTCATATTTACCACCTTTAAATATATTATCTTCATTTTAAAACATACACTAATTTAGGAAATGCTGAAGTCACATAAACTCCTTCTTCATTTTTTTATTCCCTCATATCTTTGTTTTAATATTTCCTCTATTATCAATGCAACTTCATCTTGATATTCTTTTTTTCACTATCTATATCTAAAAATAAAGTAACAAAAAGGAGATTGTCCATTAGTTGTCATAAGAGTATTAATTTGATATTGTATAGTTTGTACTCCACTTCTTAATTCCTCTTTTATTCTTTCTTCAACCAATCTATTTATCATTTCTTCATTTAACTCTGAAAAACTCTTTTTTATATCTATTATAATACTTTATCTCTACTATATCTTAAATACTTACCTAAATGGCTAATATTTATACTTTTGACCACCATATTGACCACTAGCAACTGCAGCTATAATTTGTGTCATTACAGTACATGCCACTTGAAAACTTTTTAGGGGTTTCTATAAGTTTACCATTCATAACTGTGCCCATATTCAAACATATTTTTTTAATATCAACTAAACAACAATTAAAAATATTTTTGAATGAAAATAATCAGAATCATGAAAATGTAAAACACCATTATTATGAGCATCACTTATTCTTTTTAGGTAATAATATTCTACGAGTTAAATCTTTACTTACTTCACCTGCTATTAAATCACGTTGAGTTGAAGCTACAGATGAATTTTTTTATTTGAATTTTTCTTCTCCAACTTCCTTATTAGAATTTTTTTACAAGAGATAAAAATTGATTCATCAGTAGTATTAGCCTCTCTAACTAAAAGATCTAGTATATCTATATACTATATACTTTTTAGATAATTTATACAACCCTAATTCAACAAGATTTTTCTATAAAATCTTGTATATCTTCTACATTATTTATTCCTTTTTTTCAACAATATCTTGTACAATATTATCAATTTTTCTTCAGAGACTCTTTCAATGATATCTACTTCATTATTTGCTTTTTCTTATAGCAACCTTTATTTTATTAGCATCAAATTCAACTTCTCTTCCATCTCTTTTCACAACTTTCATACTTTTATCCTCTATTCTAATCAAACACAATATATTGTGTTTGAAAGGCGTTAAAAAGCCTTATATTTTTGTTATTAATAGTATACCAAATAGAGTTAAATATTGCAAGATTTTTTTAAATTAAAAATACCCCTTAAAAAGGGGTATAAATAATTTTTTTATTTAACTTCTAAATCTCTTAAAACCTTTATCATTTCCATATATTTATCAGAAATTTTTTTCCTTTATTTCTTTTTATGTAAATTAATCAAACTTAATGTTTCATTTACATCAGATTTTAGTTCTATAATTATCATCACTTGTAATCAATCTATACTTAGTTTCAATTAAATCAGATAAAATAGAGTTCATTCTATCATAATCTCCTTTATTATCCTTATTACTAAACGCATCTATTAACATTGCAGATATAGCTCCATAATTTGTTGTATAAAAATGATTTCCATAAAAAAATCATTAGGTTTTTTTAATTTTATCTATTACTGCCGAATTTTTTTAGCATTAGTTAATAATACTATTACTATATTTTTGATTAGGTTCTATAACTGTTAATGTTCCAGTCCATCCAGTATGCCCTATAGTATCTTTTTTTCAGCAAGTGGAGAAAATGCCCATCTATAGATGTAGTCACCTTGTCTTCTCCAACCTAGGCCAAAACTTGCATTTATATCTTTAGGTTTAATAAAATTATCCAATGTAGTTCTATTAAAGAATTTATTTTCTCCATAACCACCTTTGATTTACCATTATTTGTGCTAACTTTGCAACCTCTATAGCATTAGAGAATAATCCCGCATGTCCTGAAACACCCTTCATTGAATAAAATGCTTTTTTTCATCATGAACCTCTCCCCAAACTGTTTCTTTTACGAGCATTTATAAAAATCAATTGAATTATCACGAGTATTCCCATTTAATTCAGTTGCTGCTATTTTTCCTTAGATATACCATGTTCTAAAGGGATTAAACATTGTATGAGTAAGCTCTAATTTATCATATATATTCTCTTTTAAATAAACATCTAAATCTTGCCCACTTATTTTTTTCAACTATAAAACCCTAATAACATATAGTCTACATCTGAATATTTAGTAGATGTTTTAGGGTTCATATATTAAAGGTGTTCTCATAATTGCATCTAAAAACATTTTTCCTTACCTATGGCATATAAATCATTTTTTTACCATTAGGTATACCATCGTCTTTATCATATTTATCATTAAAATATTGTGGGTCTGCAGGAAAAACCAGCTTGATGTTTTAATATATCTCCTACCTGAACATTTTTCTTTCCATTTACCTTTAAATTCAGGATATATATCTTTAACATATGTATTTATACTTAATTTACCCTCAGAAACTAATTTTTTTGTATAGCATAATTCGTTGCATACATTTTAGTATTACTAGCTAAATCATAAATAGTTTCATTTGTAACTTTAATTCTATCTTTTAATTGATTTTCCTTCCTTATCATAATTATTAATATACCCAAAACTCTTAGCATATTCAAGTTTACCATTTTTTTAACAACTGCTATTTGTGCGCTTGGCATACCAGCATTTACTTCTGCTTCTAAAAAAATTCATCAAAGAATTTAATAGCTTCATTATTAAAAATCTCCTTTCCCTTTTGTAATTTCCGGATAAGGTATTTTTAACATCTAATTTTCCATCTAATTGTGTAATTTGAATAATATTTTATCATCTTTGGTATACTTAGATATATCTACTTTTTTACTTCCTTCTCCTTTTAATGAAGTTGTATCTAATTTATTACCATTTATATATATATCTACTTTTTTTAAGTTCTTTATAATTTAAAAGTAAATAACCTTGTTTAGAATAAGACTTAAATTCATACATTTGATTAGTTAAAACCGAATCATCAAATCCCTTTTCTATAGGAAATTGCTTTTTCAAATTGAAATGAAAAAGATAAAATTCCAGCTATTAACATTGAAGTCATTAAAAATTTTTTTCATATTTATACCTACTTTCTAAAAATTCTCATTAAAGAATAATGTTTGATATTTTTATAGAATCTCTCCAATAAACCCAAAAATGATTTCCTGGTCTTTCCATATATGTATGTTCGATATTTAAAGATAACAATTTTTTTATGTAATTCTCTATTAGGTTCTATAAAGAAATCTGAGATACCACAATCAAATATTATATTAGTTTTTTTGACCCTAATAAAGAATGTGCTATATCTTTAATGTTATAATCTTCCCAATTAGAATTTATAGTTTTCATTATACCCCAATTATATTTATATTCTTGAGGATTAACTCCACCACTCATTGATCCAATATTACCAAATATATCTTTATGCTTAATACCTAAATAAAAAGCTCCAAATCCCCCATACTTAATCCTGTTATTGCTCTTTTTTTCACGTTTTTATCTGTTTTATACTTACCATCAATATATTTAATCAATTCATTTGATATAAAATTTTCATTACTAATATACCACGTATCATATCCACCATCTGGAGATACATAAATAATATCATATTTATCTGATAATTCTCCCTATATTCATTTTATCAGGAAAAATTTCTATTATTACCAGACCACCCATTTAATGTATATATTACCGGATAATCCTTACCTTTTTTTCGTATGAACTAGGCAGTGTAAGTGTTACATCCATATCTTTATTTAAGCTTTTACTATAAACTTTTTCATTTTTTTCAGTATAAGCCATACTAATCATACCAATAAGTAGTAATGTAAAAAATTTTTTTCATAAAAACCATCTCCTTTTTATTATTAATAATAGTATACTTCTATTTTTTTAAAAATATAGTTTTTTTAGAAATCAATTTTCAATAACTGAAAATAAAAAGGTAGATTTTCATCTACCTTTAATGTCTTTTTAGAAAGTTTGCCCAAATCCAAAATTAAATTTACCTGTTGGTTTTTTTACCTTTTTCAAGATTCCAAGCATAATCAAGTCTAACTACTCCAATAGGAGTATTAATTCTTGCACCTAACCCTATATTATTTACAAATTTCAATTTATTCGTACCATCAATTTTTAATATTTTTCTGCTATTCCTGCATCATAGAATAATACTCCTTGTAAATAATCATTAAAAATATGTTCTATTTTTCTGCAGTAAATGTAACAGAATATTTGTTACTTGAAACTGAATTAGGAAGTCCTCTTAAAGTTATTCCATCTCCTACTACAGCTAATTGTCCCACTGGTGTATTATCATGTGCATAAGTTGCAAGTAATCTATATGCCATTGAATTACTACTCTTATATACTGGATGATATGCTCTTAAATCTAAAGTTGTAAGAGCATATGCTCTAGGTTTGTATTTTTTTCATACTCACCAGTTCCTTTACCATCTTTATCTGTAATTTCTATAGGTCTTCCTTTATTTAATTTTTAATGATTTTTTTCTCTAAAGATGTATCCACCTTCTACATAAAGATCAGCATAAAGACCTTTTTTTAGGAGTATTTCTGTCATCTCTTGTATCATAAATTAAATCACCACCAATAGAGGCTAATGTATAATCTTGATATACACGTGCTTTTTTTCTTCCTTAGCTCTATTCTTAGAGTATACATTTATTAATCTTGGAGTTAAAGTTAAATATATATCACTTGTTAGTCCCTTACCTATTTGTCCATTTATACCAAATACATATTGTTTATCCGTTGGTTCATTATATATTGATTCTGCAAATTTTTGCTTCATCTTGATTAGGATCTTTCTTAAATTCATCTAAATCTTTAACTCTTGTAGTAGTCTTTTTAAAATATATATTTCCTCCAGCTAATATTCTTGAAGTATTTTTGTATCCAAGGATCTTTTAAATCCAAGTGATATACTATAATTTCCTTTTATTCCTGCTTCTCCAGTTAAATCAAAACTTTCTTCTCTTCCTAAGAAATTAGAATCTGAAAGTTTTAAAGACCCTGATAAACTATCTTCTGTAGAATAAGAAATATTAGCATTTATTGCAGTAGTTGGTCTTTCTGTTAATACTATTCTAACTATTAAATTTTTCTGGATTATTAATATCTTGAGTTATTTCATGATTAATATTAGAAAATAGTCCTGTTCTAAATAACTCAGCTAAAGTTGTTTCCAATGCTTTTTGATTTAATACATCTCCTTCTTTAATGTATGTATTTCTTTTTTTAATACAAAATCATTTGTTTTTTTAATTTATAATCCTTTAGAATCTATTCTTTTCTCCATCTTTTTACAGTTCCTTTTTTTATCATATACAATCTTTTGAAACTTTAGCTTCTGATATTTCAATATTTATATCTCCATCATTACTAATATCTAGTTTTTTTATATCCAACCCAAACATATCCATTATCTGCATAAGCTTTTTAATAGAGGTGATGTTTCTTGACGTAATAATTGTAAATTTAATATTTCTCCAACTTTAAGTCTAGAAACCTTAATTAAAAGTTTCTTCATCCATCAACTTTGAACCTGTAATTTTTTTACTGATTTAATAACAGGATTTTTGAACAACCTTAAATTCTAAATCTACACTCTTATCATCTGCACTTCTATGTACATCCAATTCAACATTACCAAAATATCCTGTTGACATAATTAAACTTTTTAATACCTCAGCATCATACGGAGAAAAAAATATTCCCCTATTTTTTTAAACCACTTTTTTTCTACTAAAAGCATTTAAATTTTTGATCAGTTCCAGTAAAAATATACTTTATTAACTAAATATTCTGTTTTTTTCCTTTTAAAAGCTTCTATTTCTAATTTATTTTCATATATTGCTTTTTGCATTAGGTAACTCATCAACTACAATTTTTTTAAATTAACATTATCACCATCTTTAGTAGGATATATGTTAACATTTTTGAACAAGACCAGTTCTTAAAAGTGATAAATATATATCATTTGATACTTTATTTGTATATTCATTACCTTCTTTAATAGGTAGTGCATTTTTTTATAACATCTTCAGATAATTGACTTAAATTAGTTACCTCTATATTAGTTATTTTTTTGAATTTGCTAAACCTATACTTGTTATCGCAAGTAATGTCATTAATATTTTTTTATTCATAAAATTTTTCCTCCTTATGATTTTTATCTTTTTTTAAAGTTTCTCTTTTTTTAAATATACTAGATATATCTTCAAATAATTCTCCAAACCTATTAAATCTATTAACATATCCTATCCCTGTATAGAATGTAGCTTGATTAAAATCATTAATAGAACTACGTATACCAGTAGTAGCTGATATTCCTTTTCTTAAGTTATAGTTAAACCATATATTATATTTAAATTTATTTCTAACATTACTTAAATCAAAAGGTACAGTTACTTTCAGCATTCCAGAATATATTATTAAAGTTTAAAACATTATTTTTGAATATATACTGTTGTTGTTGTATTATTTATTATATCTCCTATATTTGATGTATTATTAGAATCAAAATTAGTTTTAATTTTAAAGTCGCTTATACCTAAACTTGAACTAACTCTATTAGTTATAGACGATAATAACAAATTATTAAGTGTTGTTTCAAGTGCTTTTACCTAAAATACTTGAAGCTCTTAATCTTTCAAGATTTAATATTCCTCCTGATTCATCAAAAGCAAGTATACCAAGTATTTCATTTACATTTTTTTACCTAAAGTAGATGTAATTTTTAATATTTTTTTATCACTTAATTTCCCATTCAATGCTATCTCAATTTGATCATCATTTAATTCTGTTATAGCTCTAAAATTAATCATAGGATCTAAATTTCCATCTAATTTAAGATGTGCTTCTTCTACCTTAAATACATGTCCATTTAACTCAAATGTACTATTTCCTAAATTTAATTCACTTAATAAACTCATACGGCCATTTTTCAATAGCAAGTTTACCTAAACCATCAGCTTCTCCTTTAATTTTTTTAACAACTCCTAGCATTGATGGTATATTTACATCAACACTTTTTTTCTGTTTCTAAATTTAAGTTTACTATATACTGATTAACTAAATTATTTAAAACTTGTGAAAAATACCTCTGATATATATCCATTAAATTTATTAGTTCCTGTTTTTTTATTTAAACTAGGTATAGAATATATATTTCCTTCTTCTATTAAAACCTTACCATCTATTCTATTATTTTTTTAGCTAAAAATATCACTTGTAATTCTTAACATTAAATTATCACCATAGTTAATTCTAACATTACGTAAATTTGAATTTATATCCATAGCTCCTAACACTAAAGTTTTTTTGTTTCCATAAAATTATCAGGTATACTAGGAAGTTCTATTCTTCCTTTTTATATCTAGTAATCCTTCATTAACATCCCCTTTTTAGTTCATTTATTTCAATATTAGTATTTTTTTACATTAACCTTAGAATTAAGATTAGCTACATTTACCATATTATCTTTAGTTTTTTTAAAGTAAGATTATCTAAATTTATATTCCCATCAAATTGATTTTTTTCTTGAAATAAAGATTAGCATTTACTATACCACTTGATTCTTTAATTTTTATCACTAATTTCTAAAAAAATTTTTAAATTAAAAATTATTTGCTAATAATCTAAAAATTATAGTCATTTAATCCATAAGTTACATAACCATCTAATAAAAAGTGGATTATTTTCATATTCTAAATATATTTCAGATACGTTTATACCCTCATTATTTGTTTGTATATCCACATCTAAACCATCTATATTTAACCCAGCCCATGTTAATGTATCCGAATTAAGTTTAACTGAAGCAAATTTATCATTTTTATTAATTTGAGCTATAAAATCAAGTTTTTAATTTACCATTATATTTATCTTTACTTCCTAAATCTAAATTACTAAGGTCTATTTCTTTATTAATTAGATTATAGTTTACTTTTTAAATCACTTAAATCAAAGATTTCACTATGTTTTAGTATAGTTTTATCTCTACTATTTTTTTATTTCTAAATTTTTTTAATATTTAATATACCTGTGTTAAATAAATTAAACATATTTCCATTCTTATATTCTAAATCTAAATACACCTTAGGTATAGTAATATTATTATAGCTTAAATCATTTAATTTAACACTACCTTCTAAATTAATATCATGTATATTACCATTTAATTTTAAATCTGTTTCTACATTAAGTCCTATATTTTTTTATTTCCTATTATTTCATTTATATTTTTTTCTTTAGCATTCAAATTTAAATCAAAACATATTATTAGATAAATTATATGTTCCATTAATTAAATAATCTCTAACTTTAAGATTATCTATATTTAATATACTATTATTTATATTACTTTCTAATTTTAAAATTCCAACTTGATTTTTTACCTATAAATATTGGAGAATCTTCTATTTTTTAAATTACCTTTTAGATTATTTAGTTCTCCTTCTAAATTTATAGCTAAATTTGTAATATATATATTAGTATCCATAGAATTTGTAGTATACAAATTATATCCTTTTTAATTTAAGATCTAAATTAGCATACTTATCTTTTTAAATTATATCTACCCTTAGCGCTTAATTTATTATTACTAAAGTTTAATACATTTTATTTCGTTTCTATCAACTTCTAAATTTGTTTTTACATCAGTTAATCTTTGATAATTATACCATAATTCATCAAAAATTTACACTTAAATCAATCTTAGAATTTAATATTTTTTTAGTTTCTCCTTTTATATACATTTTTCATACTCAATATTAGAATATTGCCCATATTCACTACTTGCCTCAAAATTTGCAGCTATATTAGTACCTTTTACCTCTTAATCCTACTTTTAAAAATCATATATTAAATTTTTTTATCTTTTATATCTGTTTCATTAAGCATATCTATATTTTTCAAGAAAGAAACTACATTAATACTTTTGTCCTTCTAATTTATATCTATGTTCCAAACTTTTTATTAGTAGTTCCTTCTAAATTAACTACTCCACCATTTGTATAAATTTTTAGATACTATATTATATCCAATATCATCTATATTAATAGAGGCATTTAACTTATCATAATATTTTCCATTAGGCATATCCGAATCTATATTTATCAATCCTGAACTTAAAGATTTAGAATTCATATTATAAACTAAATCTTTTACACTTGCATTTAAATTTATTAAATTACCTTTATATAATAAAGCTTGGTTTTCTATTTTATCTATATTTATATTAAATATTCCATTGTTATTAGTTGCACTAATACCAACATCAAGTAATCTTTTTTTCTCCACTTAAATCATTTAGTAACTCTGAACTTACTTTATCTAAAAGACCATATTTTTTTATTAAATTAAATATATCAATTGATTCTGAATGAATTCTATATTTATGATTCATATCTTTTGTTGTAACACCGGATACATAGACGTGACTATCATCTACTAACATATTTGCATTAATATTATACCCTTTATCATTTATATCTATATTAGCTCTTACATTATCAAAAATATTTAGAATATAGATCATCTGCATTTAAATATATATTACCATTTATTATTTTTTTATCTCTAGTTGAGTAAACTAATTTAGAAATATTAGGATTTATATTATATACTTGATTGTTATATATAATAGGAATTTTTGAATTTGTAGTTAAATCTAATATTATATTACCATTAACATATTTAGCATATACATCACCATTAACGTTTATATATTCACTCTTTAAGTTTTCTAAATTTTTTATTCCTATATTCTTAGCATAATTCAATAAATTAAATTTAGTTAAAGTTAAATTATACCTATTACTTAAATCATTATATGTAATTCCATCAAGATAAATATTACCACTACTCGTATAAATATTTGATTTTTATTTTATATCCTCCATTTAATACATCTAAATTTAAGCCTATATTATTAAAATATTTACTTCCTATTCCTAATATATCAGCACTAATATTACCTTTAGTAAATTTAGATAAACTATATTTCCAAATAGCATCTTTTATATAAAGATTTTTTAATATTATATCTTGAAGAATTTAAATTAATTCCTATATTATTGGAATTAAGATTTAAAGTTATACTTTTATCTTCAACATCAAAATTTATATTAGAATTAAGTTGTGAGCTTATTAATTTAGCATTAACTTTTTTTATTATCTTTTATAGTAAATTCTCCGTTAATATCTGATAAATTTATAACCTTAGATAAATTTTTTTAAATTTTAATTTACCCTTACCGTCATATTTTTTTATATCATATTCCATATTTAATGATGTAGATAGATTTAACTTATTACCAAATATATTCTTTTTCTATATTTTGCATTTTTCTTAGTATTTATACTTATCAAATTATTTTTGTTTCAGTCCAAAAATTTACATCAAGATTTTTTTAAAATCTACACCAAATGTTTCTATTTTTATTTGTTTTTATATTTCCTTTAAAAATCAATTAAATCAACATCTCCATTTTTTTAATTAAAAAGCTTTGCTAATATATTACCTTTAATCAAATCTGAATTTGCTTTTAAGATTAAATTTTTTTAACTAGATTATACTTATTAAGTGTTTTATAATAAACATCACTAAAACTAGTGTCAATAGATAATTCTGAATTTTTTTGGACTAAATTTAAGTCCAAGTTCCAAACTACCTCCATCTATATTATTAGTTTTTAGCTTTTAAGATCTATATTATTATTAATTATCTCAACATTTCCATTAACGTTTTTACAATATCATCATAATCTTTATAAAAAAAACTGAAGCATTTGATATTTTCAAATCTCCATAAGTTGATAAACCATAATCAGAAAATTCAAGTGCAATATCTCCGTTTAATTTTTCCATTTCTAAAATTTATCATATCATATATAGGAATATATTGAGATAATTTTTTTATTTATATCAAAATTCTCAAAATCAAAATTTACAGTCAACTTATTTTTCATCTAATTTTTTTCTTGATTTTTAAAAGAAAACATATCAAATATATATTTTTCATATTTATTCTATCAAATAATATACCTATATTTATTTTTTTCTTTTTTTCACCACTATTTGCTCCTATAGATTCTCCAATAGTTCTTAAATCAAGATTATATTGTATACCAGTATGCAAAACACCTGAAATATTATTGAATTTTTTTCTCTATCTTATCATTATATGAATTATCAATAAAATCTAAATTTTATATTCTTATATTCTAATTTTCCTATATTACTACTTTTCTTATATACTCTTTCTCCATTTAAAAAGTATATTATTTAAATTAATATCTCCCCGTTTCTTTCTATCAAAATATAACCATCATCTAAATACACATATCTTATTCTACTTGGAGTAAATAAATTAAAAAAATAATAGTTGCATTTTTAGCTTTTTATAACCTCTTTTTTTATCTTGTGTTTTAACAACAAGATCTTTTATTTCAAATTTAGTTAATCCAGTTAAGTGTAAATCGGAAAAAAATCTACATTAATTCTAGCTACATCATTTATTATAAAATGTATATGTGATTTAAATATATTTGAATTAATATATACTTTAAAACATGTAACTATTGCAAAAAGAGAATTAAAATTTTTTCCTGTTCTTTTTTTATAGTTTTATTTAACATAGATTTTCTCCTTTCTATAATGGTTTTTACCAGGTATACCCACTGCTCTTGGATATATTTTATTTGTTTTTACTCTTCTTTACTATTTCTAAAAATTATTCTTTCATCTCTAGATATTGGAAGTCTAAAATTATATATATTTATAATTTCTGAATTTAAAGTTTTTAAAGCATTTTTGATTCTTCTAATTCATTAACATTTAATTTTTTTGAGGAAGAAATCTTCCATGCACCTTTAAAAATGGTATTAAATATTCAAGTATTATTCTTAAATTAGCAACTCCTCTACAAAGTGCAACATCAAATTTCTCTCTATTATCTTTTATCAATTCTTCAGCTCTTTCTGTACTTGTTTTTAACATTTTTTTAATCCTATTTTTTTCTATAACAGTATTTATAAAAGAAATCTTTTTTTAACTGAATCTACTAACAAAAAAATTTTTATCTGGATATACTATACTAAGAACAAGTCCAGGAAACCCAGCACCTGTTCCTATATCTATTATATTTTTTTCATCTTCTCTTATTATTTTTAGTGAGTAATAATGAATCTATAAAATGCTTTTCAAGTATAGATTCTTCTTCTCTTATTGCAGTCAAATTCATTACCTTATTAGTCTCTATAAGTAAATCCAAATACTTAATCAAATTTTTCTATTTGTTTTTTCATTCAATACTATATCTGAAATTTTTCAAATATTCTTCTAATTTATTTTTTTCATTTAATACTTCCTTATCTTCACTTTTTAGAATAATATTTTTGTATAAAGTCATAGACTCTATTACCTGCCTCAACTGAACCATATCCCCCATTTTCAACAAGTGCAACAAAAGGCAATTTGAGGATTTTTCACTAGGGAAAATAACCTGCCATCCAAGAATGGTCTAATACTTTAGAATTTTTGTGCTGTCCCAGTTTTTGCAGAAACTTGCACATTTAACTTTAATAAATTTTTTTGCTGTACCATTTGTAATTGTTTGTCTTAATCCTTTTTTTATAGCATTTATTGTTGATTGCTTTATTCCTAAATTTCTTAACTTTTTCTGTTTCTTTATATTCTCTAATTCCATCTTGACTTTCAAAAATATTCTACAAAAGAAGGTTTTAACATATCTCCGTTATTAGCTATAGCTTGATACATCATAACAACTTGTATCAGAGTCATTAACATATATCCTTGACCTATAGACATATTAATCAAATCTCCAGTCAACCATTTTTTTGACTTCTTGGATCTGCAAATTTTGTTTTTCCATTCAGGTGTAGGTAGAACTCCTGATAATTCTCCTGGTATATCTATTTCTGTCAATTCACCTATACCAAATCTTTTGGCTATATCTAAAAATTATTTAATCCTACATTTAAAATATTAGTATAAAAAAATATGTATTTACTGAATCGGCAATAGCTTTATAGAAATTTGTTATTCCATATCCTCCTCTATGAGCATCTCTAAAAAGTTACTTTACCATAAGTAAATTCTCCAGTAGAGTTTATAGTAGATTCAGGTGAAATTCCTGATTCAAGTATAGCTGCACCACTAGCAACTTTAGCGGTAGACCCCGGAGGAAATAATCCTGCTATTCCCCTATTTAATAAAGGCTTTCTTTTAGAATTTACTAATTCTTCCCATTTAGATTTACTTATTCTTGAACTAAGTAAATTAAGATCTATTTCAGGATAACTTATATATGTTAATATTTTTACCAGTCTTTATATCAACAGCTATAAATGTTCCAAATTCACCCTTAAATTTTTTTCAGTCATATTTTTTTGTAATTCATAATCAATAGATAAATATATTTTTTTCCTGGTGTTGGTTTTTTCTTCATCTAATAAATTTAATACATTGCCTCTTGCATCAACTTCAACATATTGATTACCAGACTTACCTTTTCATAACCATATCATAATATTTTTTTCTATACCATCTTTACCTATTAAATCATTTTTTTCTCATACCCTTTTTTTCTTTTAAATTATCATATTCTTTTTTGATTTATTAATTTAACATTTCCTATAATATGAGATGCAAGTTCATTATTTGGATAATACCTTTTTATTATACTCTACTATATCTATTCTACTATTAGTTATCTTCTCTACATTAACAAAAGGCAATTTGAGGATTTAAATCTTCTTCTATGATTATAGATTTCTCAAAACCTTCAGGCAATACTCTATAAAATATATCTACTACATCATCGTATTCTTGACCTGATATTTTTATCATCTCTAATATATCATTATATAGTTCCATCAATTTTTTTCTAGTTTTTTTCTGAACTTTTTGATAAAATATTATTAATTTCAAATTCATTTTTATTATACATAGATTTTAATAATTTTTACTTCTTCTTCAGAAATATTTTTGACTATTTTTTTATGAACTAAATAATATCCTGTTGTATTTGTTGCAAGTAAAACGCCATTTTTTTATCATATATTCTACCTCTTACAGGTTTTTATAATATTACTACGTAATCCATTTCTTGATGCTTTATTATCATATTCTTCACCTTTTTACTATTTGAAGAAAATAAAGTCTTGCTATCAATAGAAAAAAAGATGAAAGAAAGAAAGATAATAAATAAATTTACTCTTTTATTATTGTCTTCTTTATCTAATATTCTCATATCTATATACTTTCATAAAATTTATCTATTTCATAATATTCTCTAGATTCTTTAGTAAATACATTTACTATAACATCCCCTCCATCTATTAATACCCAATTAGACTCTTCTTGTCCTTCTATATTTCTTACAATTTCCATATTCTTTTTTTAAATCTTGAACTATTGCATCAACATTTCTAGTTGATGAACCTGTACATATTATTGAATAATCAAAGAAAGGAGATTTTCCTTTTAAATCATATACTCTAATATCTAATCCTTTTTTTATCTTCTATTACATCAATTATATCTTTTACTATATTTTCCATAATTCTCCTTAAATTAAATTTATTATCATTCCACTAAGTACAATAGCTGCCGTTTCTGCTCTCAATATTCTTTTTACCTAAACTAACTTCTATTGCACCACAATTTTTCAAAAAAATTAACTTCCTCTAAACTAAAAACCACCTTCAGGTCCTACTATACATAAAATTTTTATCTGAATTATTAACTATATCCTTAATTTTAAAACTACTATCACTGCTCTCATAAGCATAAATTATTTTATCATATTCATTAAATTTAATATTTTTTTAATTCTATTATTTCTGATATATCAGTTTTTTTACTGCTCTACATTGCTTCATACTCTCTTTAATTATTGTGTCCCATTTATCTTTCTTATCATCTATTTTAACAACAACTCTTTCTGAATTAAATGGAATTATTTTATTTACACCTACTTCAGTTAATTTTTTTGTATAAGTAACTTCATTTTCTCATTTTTTTAAGAATACCTATAGCTAAATCTAAATTAATATCTAAACTATAATTATCTTCATTTTTTTAAAATTTTTTTAATTCTACTAAATTTTTTTGATATACTTAAAATTTCTGATATATATTCAAAATTATAGTCTATAACTCTTATCTTATCCCCAACTTTTTAGTCTATATACATTTTTAATATGATTTATTTCTGTTTTTATCAAATATTTCAATAATTTCACCATTAACATTATCTGCTATAGTTGTAAGCATAATACCTCACTTCTTATATTTTTTTCAAGTCTCATATGTTTATATGCTATATCCGTTGCCTCACGACCACGCATACCTATTTTTTATCAATCCTAACTGTATAAGATATGGTTCATAAACTTCTTCTATTGTTTTTCTATCTTCACTTAAATTAGTTGAAAGAGTTTCTATACCTACAGGGTCCTCCTGAGTAATTTATAATTATAGCACGTAGAAGATTTCTGTCCATATCATCTAATCCTCTTTCATCTATTTTTTAGTATTCTTATAACTTCTGCCATTATTGTATCATTTATTGTCCCATCTCCATTTACAATAGCATAATCTCTTGCTCTTTTTAAGAATTCTATTTGCAAGTCTAGGAGTTCCTCTACTTCTAAGAGCTATATCTCTTAATGCAGTTTTTAGTACAATTAACACCTAATATATTAGCGAGATCTTTCTATTATTTTTCATAAGCTCTTCTGTATTATAGAAAACCATTCTATATTGTATACCAAATCTATCTTTAAAAGGCTTAGATAATTTACCTGCCATAGTTGTTGCCCCAATTAAAAGTAAATCTTTTTAAGTTCTACTCTATAACTAGTTGCACCGTGACCTTTACCTATCATAATATCAACTTTAAAATCTTCCATAGCTGAATATAATATTTCTTCTATATTTGTACTTAATCTATGGATTTCATCTATAAATAATATATCTCCATCTTCAAGTGTTGTAAGTATAGACACTAAATCTCCAGCTTTTTTTCAAGTACAGGTCCTGAAGTTATTTTTTTATATTCGTCCCCATTTCATTTTGCTATTACTGTAGCCATTGTGGTCTTCCCAAGACCTGGAGGTCCCAAATAGTAATATATGATCTAATGCTTCATTTCTAATCTTTGATGCTTTTAATAGAAACTTCTAAAGTTTCTTTCAAATCTTCCTGACCCTATATATGTTCCAAAAATCTTTTGGTCTTAAATTATTTATTTCTTGATTTGATTCAAAATCTTCAATCATTTCTCCTAAATCTACAAATCTATTTTTCCACAATTCCTCCCTAATCAAGCTCTATCTCAATAATACTGTTATAAACTTTAGAAGTATCAGAATTAATATATTCTCCATCTATATCTTTTCCAAATATATCTATTTTTTTCAGAATATTCTATTATCTCATTTTTTTAAATTTTATAAATTTATCTAAATTGTCATTTTTTTCTACAAATATATTATTTATATAATTTGTACTATTTTTGAGCAAGACTTAATATATTTTCTTTTTATTTTTTTCCAGATAAATCTATGCTTAATTTTCTATTTAATAAACTATTAGAATCTTTTTATATTATACTCAAAATTTTTCAAGAACATTTATAGGGCGAAAATAAATGTCTAATATTAATATCATTTGAATTTATAACACTACTATCAAAACTAGTCGCTTCTGATAATATTGTATTCCCACTTAAAATCGGTTTATAATCTCTTTTATCTATACTTTCTAAATGTGAACCATATTTTATCAATTATTTTCAGCATCTTCATATATATTTACTTTTTCTATTTATATCAATAGGAGTAGTAACTACTCCAAATAATAAAGATATATATATCAATTTTTTTCATTACTCCTCCTATCCTATATATTTTTAAACCAAATTTCAATTTTTTTATATTTATTTATTATTTGATTAATCTTAGTTATTTAACTTCTATTACTTCATCAAGTTTATTCACGATTTTATCAACTAAAAGCTAATCTATTATTTCTAATATCTTCATCACTATCATTTATTATTACATTTTCAAAGAAATTATTTATTATATCCTTATGTTCTAATAATATATTAATATCTTCTATATTACCTTTTAATTTAGATGTGATTTCATATAAATTTTTTCTCTTCTTTTTTTATTAAATAAACTAACATTAACTTCTTTATCAATATTTTTTTAGAAATATTTTTTTAAGCCGTTTAATTAAATTTATCAATATTTCAAAATCATCAGTTTTAGATAATTTTTCTAAATATTCAATTTTAGAAACAAGATTTATAATCTTACTTTCTTTATTTATTTGATAAGAAATTAAATTTTTAGAAAATCTAGTTTGAAGTTGAGCTTCAAGTCTTAATTTAAAAGAAATCAACTACATTTTTTTAACCGTATTTTTCATTCAACACTTTTTTTATCACTACTAAATATTTCATAAGCCTTATTTATCAATTTAATATAGTCAAAATTTAACCCTGAATTTATAGCTGTTAAAACTATACCTTGAGTTGCACGTCTTAGAGCATAAGGATCTTTTAGAACTTGTAGGTATTAGTCCCTACTGCAAAACACCCAATAACAGTATCAAGTTTATCTGATATAGAAGCTATAGCACCTTCAATTGTTTCTGGTAGTATATCTCCTTGATATCTAGGTAAATAATGTTCAAATATACCTTTAGATACATTTTTCCTTTTTCACCTTCATGTTTTTGCATAAACAAATCCCATAAATCCTTGAAGTTTTGTAAATTCTTTTTCACTTATAACATTAGATACAAGATCTGCTTTAGCTAAATATATTGTTCTTAAAATATCTTCTTCATTAGAAAGTGATAAATCATCTATTAAATACTTAGCAATTTTTTTGTACTTCTTTCTATTTTTATCAAATATAGTTCCCATATCCTTTTTGGAATGTAACTTGTTTTAATTTTTTTCAACCATATCATCTAACTTAATTTTTTTAAATCTTCATCAAAAAGAATTTAGCATCAGATAATCTTGGTTCTATAACTTTTTTTCATTACCCTTTTTAACAAGTTCTGAAAAATTCAGGAGCATTTCTAATAAGTATAAATTTATTAACTAAATTACCATTAGAATCTCTAACTGGAAAATATCTTTGATGCGCTTCCATTGTTATTGTTATTATATCTTCAGGTAATTTTAAATAATCTTTATTAAATTCTCCTTTAATAGCAAAAGGATATTCAACTAAATTATATACCTCATCTAATAAATAATCATTAATTATGGCTTTATCTCCATCATTTTTCACAATTATTTTTTTCACACTATCAATAACCATTTGACGTCTTTTTGATTGGATCACAACTACATATTCTTTAAGTAATTCAGATTCATACTTACTTGAATCAGATATCAATATATCTTGATTTCCATAAAGTCTCATTCCACGTGTTCTGTTTCCTGATTTAACACCTTCAAATTCAAAATCTATTACTTCATCATCTAAAGTAGCTAGTATCCATTTAATAGGTCTTGCAAATCTAAAAACTTCTTTTTCCCCATTTCATATTCTTATCAAATTCTATAGACTTAATAGTTCTAACTAATATATCAGAAATTATATCCTTAGTGTATACTCCTTTAAGATTTTTCTCTACATAAATATACTCACCTTTATCAGTTTTTTTCTATCTTTATATCATTTTCTGTAAGTCCTTGTGATTGTATAAATCCTTTAGCTGCTTGTGTTAATATCCCATCTTTATATGCTACGCTTACTGATGGTCCCATTTTCTTTTCATAAAAATCATCTTGTTTTTCTGATATTTCTGATATATATACAGCCATTCTTCTAGGGTGAATTAAATTCTACATCACCAGAAAATTTAATTCTTTCTTTATTTAATTCTTTCTTTAAGTTTTTCAAGTAAATCCTTACTTGCCTTTTAAAACGTATCTTGAAGGTAGTTCTTCCACTCCTATTTCAAATAAAAAGTCTCATTATTCTATACCTCCTTTTTTTAAGTAATGGATGTCCTAAATCCTCACGTGTTTTAACAAATATTTCAGCACATTTTTTTAGCCATATCTCTTACTCTTAATATATATGACATTCTTTCTGTTGTACTTATAGCTCCTCTTGCATCTAAGTTATTAAATGTATGAGAACATTTTAATACATAATCATAAGCCGGAAGAACTAAATTATGACTTAAACAATTTTTTTGCTTCTTTTTCATACATATCAAATAATTTGAAATTCATTTCTACATCACTTACTTCAAAGCTATATTTACTCATTTCATACTCATATTGATAACGTCTTTCACCATATTTTACACCTTTAGACCATTCTAAATCATATACATTATCTTTATTTTTGTAAATATAGAGCTATTCTTTCAAGACCATATGTTATTTCAGAAGGAACTATTTCTACCTCTATTCCTCCAACTTGTTGGAAATATGTAAACTGAGTAATTTCCATACCATCAAGCCATACTTCCCAACCTAATCCCCAAGCTCCTAAAGTTGGAGATTCCCAGTTATCTTCAACAAATCTAACATCATGATTTTTTTAACATCTATACCTAAAAGCTTCTAAACTTTTTAAGATATAGTTCCTGAATATTATCTGGAGATGGTTTCATAATCACTTGAAATTGATGATGTTGATATACTCTATTAGGATTTTTGTCCATATCTTCCATCTTTAGGTCTTCTTGAAGGTTCAACATATGCAACACTCCAAGGTTCAGGTCCTAAAGACATAAGGAAAGTGTCAGGATTAAAAGTTCCTGCACCTGTCTCTACATCGTAAGGATTACTTATTATACATCCTTGTTCACTCCAATATTTTTTTGAAGTGTTAATATTATATCTTGAAAATACATAATTATTCTCCTTTTGTTTTTAAATACATAATTAGATAATAAATAATATATAACTAATATATATATACCTATATGTATATACGCATCTGCAACATTAAATACAAAACTCCATATACTACGAAAATCTATCATATCTATTACAAATCCTCTTAAATATCTATCTATCATATTACCTGTTGCTCCTGATGCTATAAATATTACACCTATTTTATTGATAATATTTGTATTTAAAAAAATTCTTAGTTTCTGTATAAAGTAAATAAATTATTAAAAGTGTACTAATTATAGTAAATGCAATTATACTTCCTTGAAATAATCCAAATATACCACCATGATTCTCAACATATGTAAACTTTAAAAAAATCACCTAATATATTAATTGAATATCCTATATTTCCACCAGAAATATTATACATAAATTGCTTAGTTAATTGATCAAATAATACAAGAAGTACATATAGAGTTATAAGTATAAAATACATATTATTGATTCTCCTTTTTGTAATCTTAAAACTTTTGCATCTCTTAGTGTTACATCTGGATATTCTGAATCAGTTCCTACTTCTAAACTATATTTCCAACATCTTTCACATTTCTTACCTAATGCTCTAACAACTTTAGCTTTTTATTCCTTCTATTTCTGTTTCTTCTAATTCAGTCGCGTTTTCAACAAATTCAACTTGCGATACAAGTAAAATATCTGATATATCCCACTCACTATACTCCTTAACAAAACTATATTCTGAATTAGATATATTTATTAACACTCTAGCATCAAGAGATAAACCCTATAAGACCATTTTGTCTTTCTTTTTCTATTTTTTTATTTATTTCTCTTCTTAAAGAACCTAATTTTTTTCCCATTTTTTTCATTTAATTCATTATTAATATACTCAGGATTTTTCTTCTACCCATGAAGTTAAATGTACACTTTCCTCTTTACCTTCATAATCAAGTCTTTCCCATATTTCTTCTGCAGTAAATGATAAAACTGGAGATATAACCCTTACAAGTACATCTAAAATATTTGAAAGTACAGTTTGAGCTGATCTTCTTTCTAATGAATCTTTATATTCACAATATAGTCTATCTTTTTATTATATCTAAATAGAATGATGACATTTCAACAGAACAGAAATAAAAGTATTTCTTGGAATAATGCATAAAATTCATAATTTTCATAATGTTTAGTTGTTTTTTCTCTTTAACTCTTCTAATTTATGCATAGCCCATTTATCTATTTCTAACATATCTTTATAATCAACTTTAGTTTTTCTATCAAAAGTCATTTATATTTCCTAGTAAATATCTAGCTGTATTTCTTATCTTTCTATATGAATCAGACATTTGTTGTATTATATTATCTGATATTCTAACATCTTCTCTATAATCAACAGATGATACCCAAAGTCTTAATATATCTGCACCGTGTACATCTATGATATCTTTAGGAGTTATTGTATTTCCTAAAGATTTAGACATTTTTCTTCCTTGTCCATCCATAACAAATCCATGAGTTAATATCTTTTTATACGGAGCATCAAAAGTTGATGCAACTGAAGTAAGTAGTGATGATTGGAACCATCCTCTATGTTGATCTGAACCTTCAAGATATGAGATCAACTGGTCTTTCATATCCTCTTGTTACAACAACAGATCTATGAGAAACTCCAGAATCAAACCAAACATCTAATATACTTCTTTCTTTTCTTAATTCAACTTCTCTTAAATTAAATTTATCTAATAATTCATCTCCTATAATTTCATTTGCTGAATATTTCCACCAAATATCTGTACCTTCTTTTTTTCTACAAGCTCTATAACTCTTTCCATTATTTCACTATGATATATAACTTCATTTGTTTTTAGCATTATAGAAAATTGGTATAGGTACACCCCAAACTCTTTGTCTTGATATAGTCCAATCTGGTCTATTTTCCATCATAGAAGTTATTCTATTTCTTCCCCAAGTAGGAACAAATTCAACTTTTTAATAATTGTTCTAAAGCATTTTTTTCTAACTTCTCCATCTACTTTTATAAACCATTGTTCCGTAGCTCTAAATATTACAGGTTTTTACTTCTCCAATCATGAGGATAAGAATGTGAGATTTTTCAAACCTAAAAGTTTTTTTGATTTTTCTTCAAGTTTTTTTCTATAATAGCTTTATTAGCTTTTTTTATAAAAACATTCCTTCAAATCCTGGAGCTTCACTTGTCATATGTCCTTTATCATCAACAGGAGATAATATTCCTATTTCATATTTTTTTGTGCCGCTATATAGTCATCTACCCCATGTCCTGGTGCAGTGTGAACACATCCTGTTCCTGCTTCAAGAGTAACGTGTTCTCCAAGTATTATAATGCTTTCTCTTGAATATATAGGATGTGTGTAAGTTAATCTTTCAAGTTCACTTCCTTTAAATTCTTTTTATCAATTCAAATTCTGTTATTTCCATTTCCTTAAATGCAGAAGATGATAATTCTTTTGCAAGTATTAAATTTCCTTTTTGAAGTTTTATAAACTCCATATTCAAATTCTTCATTTAATGCTATAGCAAGATTAGCAGGTATTGTCCATGGTGTTGTTGTCCATATCACAAATGATGCTGATTCAAGTCCTAATTTTTGATAAACTATCAGCTGTTAAATCCATTTTTACAAATATAGAATCAGATTCAACATCTTTATACTCAATTTCAGCTTCAGCAAGTGCTGTTTCTGTTGTAGGTGACCAATATACTGGTTTAAGACCTTTATATACATATCCATTTTTCATATATATCTCTAAATACTCTTAATTCTTCAGCTTCAAATTCTTTCTTTAAAGTTATATACGGGTTATTCCAATCTCCAAGGATTCCCATACGCACAAAAATCTTTCTTTTGATTTTTCAACAGATTTAAGTGCATATTTTTTTACAAGCTTCTCTAAGTTGTAAAGGACTCATTTCCTTAACTTTTTTTCTCCAAGCTCTTGTATCATTTTTCCATTCTATTGGTAATCCATGTGTATCCCATCCTGGTATATATGGTGCATTATATCCTCTAAGTCTTTTATATTTTTAATATTATATCCTTAAGTATCTTATTTATTGAATGACCTATATGTAAATCTCCGTTTTGCATAAGGTGGCCCATCATGCAAGAAGAATGTAGGTTTATTTTTATCTAAACTTTTTTTCATAAATATTTTTCTTAGTCCAATCTCTTATTACAAGGGGTTCTTTTTTGTGCAAGATTAGCCTTCATTTTAAAAACTTGTTTTAGGTAAATTCAGGGTAGAAGCATAATCTACTTTTTCATTTTCCATTGTTTTTCCTCCCTATTTCTTTATTTTAATTCCTATAGACATTAATTGCTTTTTCTAATTTTTCTTTGTTCTATTTCTTCTTTTCTTTTTTTATCATCAAATTTTTTTCTTAACTACTTTTTTTAGGTTTTTACGTAATTTGGATTTTTACGTGTTAATCCAACTCTTTGTCTAGGTATATCTATATCTAATACTCTAACTTTTTATAATTTGTCCTATTGATAACACCTTAGTAGGATCTGTAATATATTCATCTGATATTTGAGATAAATGTATCATCGCATCATTTTTTTAATCCCTATATCTACAAAAAGCTCCAAATTTAGTAACATTCCTTACAGTTCCTTCAAGTTCCATACCAACTTTTTAAATCTTCTATACTTAATACATCTTCTCTTAAAAGAGGTTTATCAAAAATCATCTCTTGGATCACGTCTATCTTTTATTAAAGCCTCATATACATCCTTAACAGTTTTATCTAATCCAGTTTTTTTCTATAATTTCCTTTAAATCAGCACCCATTTAATTTTTTTCTCTTACAGATTTAAGATCTTCTTTTAACTCTATTACACTACTATTACATTTTTTTAAGAATTTCTTCTGCAATATAGTATGACTCTGGGTGAATTATTGTATTATCTAAAGGATTATCGCTATCAGGAATAACAATAAATCCTGCTAATTGTTCAAATGCTTTTGCACCTAATCCCTTAACTTTTAAAACTTCTTTTTCTATTTTTTTAAAATCTCCATTTTCTTTTCTATAATCAACTATATTTTTAGCTATATTTTTTTCTTAATACCCGATACATATCCAAGTAATGCAGCACTTGCAGTATTAATATTAACTCCAACTCTATTTACTATTTTTCTATAGTTTGTTCTAATTCTGTATTTAAGTTCTTTTTGATTAACATCGTGTTGATACATTCCAACTCCAATAGATTTAGGGATCTATTTTTAACAAGTTCAGCTAATGGATCTTGTATTCTTCTTGAAATAGATATAGTTCCTCTTACCGTAACATCAAGATCGGAAATTCTTCAGCTGCTATCTTAGAAGCTGAATAAACTGAAGCTCCTGCTTCATTAACTATAATATATGAGATCTTTTTATCTTTATACTCTTTCAATATATCAGATACAAAACTAGCTGTTTCCCTTGATGCAGTTCCATTACCTATAGCTACTATATCTACATCATATTCTTTAATATATTTTTAATATTTTTTTCACGAGCTGTAGCTAATTGTTTTTCACTATGCATTTCTTTAACTAAATAAACCACATCATTTGCTCTAAAGAATCCTTCATTATCAATAATAGCAAGTTTTTGCACCTGTTCTATAACCAGGGTCTAATCCTAGTATAGTTTTTATATATAAAGGTGGTTGTAAAAGTAAATCTTCTAAATTCTTTTGCAAAATTAGCAATTGCTTCTTCTTCTGATTTTTTTCAGTTAATATATTTCTCAATTCATTCTCTATTGATGGATAAATTAATCTATCTAAAGAGTCTATTATTACATTTTCTAAAAATGATTTTTAAATTCTTATTTTTCAAAAATATGTTCCGTATATATGAGATACTATATTTTTCTCTAACATCATCATCAATTTCTAAATCTACCTTAAGTATTTTTTCATTTTCTCCACGATTAACTGCTAATATTCTATGAGATAGTATTTTTATTATATGCTTCACTAAAATCATAATAATCTTTATATACTTGTTTTTTTCATCTAATTCTTTATTTTTTTCTATTAATTTAGATACAAGTTTAGATTTATCCGTTAAAACTTTTTCTTAAATATTCTCTTATTTCTATATTTTTCAGATAATTTTTGAGCTATTATTAAATGCGCTCCTTCTATAGCTGATTTAACATCAACAACATTTTCGTTTATAAAAGCCTTTTTGCTTCTTCTTCAAGCATTTCCATATTAGTTTCTGGTTTAACTAAATATTCTGAAAGTGGTTCTAATCCATTTTCAATAGCAATATCAGCTTTTAGTTTTTCTTTTTTTCTTATATGGAAGATATAAATCTTCTACTCTTTGTAGAACTTGAGCTTCTTTTATAGCTAATTCTAACTCCGGAGTAAGAGCTCCTTGTTCTTCTATCAATCTTATTACTTCTTCTTTTCTTTTTTTCTAAATTTCTAAAATATGTAACTTTATCAACTATATCTCTAATTTGTTCTTCATCAAGATTTCCTGTAACTTCTTTTCTATATCTAGAAATAAAAGGTATAGTGGATCCTTCATCATAAAAGTTTAATTGTTTGTTCTACTTGATTTGCACTAATTTTTATATCTTCTGCAACAAGTTCAAATATCTTATTTTTCCACAATTTCTGCCTCCAACATGTTATTCATAATATTTTTAACATATTTTTAGACCTAATTTCCACCATAAATTAAAAAGGATTGACTCCTATAAAACAAAGAGTCAATCCTAATTTATTTTTAATATATTTAATATTAACTATATATTATTCTTCACAGCTTGATATATATCTTCTGCTCTTAATCCATATTCTTCTTGTAAAAATTCAAGAGTTCCAACTTGACCAAATCTTTCTTTTACTCCTACTCTAACAAGTTTTTGTTAGACATTCTTCTGCTAAAACTTCTGCAACTGCACTACCTAGACCATTTGTAATACTATGATTTTTCAGCAGTAACTACCAACTTTTTTTACCTTTTTGAATGTTTTAACTATAGCTTCTCTATCTATAGGTTTTTAAAGTGAACATATCAATTACTGTAACTGATATTCCTTCTTCTTCAAGTTTTTTTAGCTGCCATACGAGCTTCATGCACCATCATACCAATAGCAATTATACAAACATCACTACCAAGTTGTAATACATTAGCTTTTCCTATTTCAAATTTAGAACCTTCTTCATAAATTTTAAATACATTTTTTCTAGTTAAACGTATCCAATAAAATTTATCCTGTTTGCTATATACCTCATCTAAAATAGATTTTAGTACATTAGAGTCTGTTGGCTCTATAACAACTGAATTAGCAAGTCCTCTTATTAATCCCATATCTTCAAACGACATATGAGTTCCACCATTATGAACAGCTTGAATTCCTGCATCTGAAGCTATTACTGTTATAGGATTATTTTTGATATAGGAAGATATGAAGATCTGATCTAAACATCTTCTACTTGCAAATGCAGTAAATGTATGAACAAAAAGGTTTAAGTCCTACTCTTGAAAGACCAGCTGCACAAGAAATTTCTTGAGCCTCCATTATACCTACATTAATAACACGCCCTTTATATTTTTTTCTACCAAATTTCCACTACCAAGAGAGCCCATTAAGTCTGCATCTAATACCACTACTTTTTTTCATCTTTTGTTAAGTATTCTTCAAATTTATTTGTACAGACTTTTCTTAACTCAAGTTCTTCTTTTGTAGTTTCTCCATTATACACTTTAAACATTAATTACCCTCTCTTTCTAATTCGGCTACTACTCTTTCAAGTTCTGCTTTAACTTCAGCATTTGGACGTATATGATGATTACCTTTGAATTTTTCTATAAATTCTACACCTTGTCCTTTAATAGTATCAAGCACTATAAATAAAGGTCTATCTGTTTTCTTTAAAGTTGCTTCCTTTATAGCTTCAACATCATCTCCTTTTTACAGTTATTGCATCAAATCCAAAAGATTTAGCTTTTTTTCTTCAAAAGAATAAGGTCTATTAATATCTTCTAAATATCCATCTAATTGTTGTTTGTTATAGTCCAAAAAAATACTACCATATTATTTAAATCATTATGGGCAATAAATTGCATAGCTTCCCATACTTGACCTTCTTGAGATTCTCCATCCCCTATAATACAAAAAGACTTTATTATCTTTACCTAATATTTTTTTAGTCCTTTAGCTATACCAGAGGCTATAGATATACCTTGACCAAGTGAACCTGTTGTAACATCTACTCCCTTAGTTTTTAAGTCTATCTGGATGGCTTGGTAAATTAGTTCCATTAATATTTAAAGTAAATAAATCTTTTTACATCAAAGAAGCCTTTTCAATGCAAGAGCACTATAAAGTGCAGGCCCTGCATGTCCTTTAGAAAGAACCAGATAATCTCTATCTTCCCAATCAGGATTTTTTTAGGATCATATTTCATCACATCGTTGTATAAAACTGCTAAAGTTTCTACTACAGAAAGCGAACCTCCATAATGACCAAATCCTAAATTATTTAACATCTTAACAACATTAATTCTAATATCTCTTGCAAATTTTTTTAGTATTTTTCCATATTTAATATCCTTAATCTTCTTTTTTTAGCTATAAAGTTATGTCCTACAAGTAATATTACTATTGCAAATATTATACAAGTTATTACTGTTGGTGATAATACTTTAGAAGCTCCTCCTAATATTATACCTAAAGTTGCAAAGTCTGCATCTGAGAATGTAGATTCTGCAAATCCTAAAGTTGCAAGTAATGGGAATAATACTGCTGGTAATGCTGTTAATAATAATCCATTAGCAAATGCTCCTATCATAGCACCTTTTCTACCACCTGTTGAGTTACCAAATACCCCTGCAGTTGCTCCACAGAAGAAGTGAGGTACTACACCTGGTAAGATTAATGGTAATGCAAATACTCCTTTAAATACCCATAATAGAACTAAACCAACTATACCTCCTAAGAAGCTGAATAAGAACCCTATTAATACAGCATTTGGTGCATAAGGGAATACTATAGGACAATCAAGTGCAGGTTTTGCATTAGGAACTAATTTTTTTCAGAAATTCCTGTAAATGCTGGAACTATTTCATTTAATATTAATCTAACACCTTGTAATACTACGAATACTCCTCCAGCAAATGCTATTGCTTTAATTAATACAAATACTATATAGTTTTGTCCATCAGAAAGAGTTGAAACAAATTCATTTCCTGCAGCTATTGCTAGAACTAAGTAAATTACCATCATTGTTAATGAAATTGAAATTGAACTATCTCTTAAGAATGATAAGTTCTTAGGAAGTTCCATTTCTTCAGTTGATTTAGAACCTTTACCTACAGCTTTTCCTATATATCCTGATAAGATATATCCTAAAAGTACTAAAGTGACCAAATGCAACACTATCATCACCTGTAATACCTTTCATAAATGGTTGAGCAAGTGCTGGGAATACTGCCATTGTTAATCCTAATAATACTGATCCAACAATTACAAGCATGCTTCCACTAAATCCTGCTATAGTTAACAGAACAGCTATCATACAAGCCATGTATAAAGTATGGTGACCTGTTAAGAATATATATTTCAAACAGAGTGAAACGAGCAATTAAAAATATTAGCAACCATACCTAAAGCCATAATTAATGCAGTTGGTGTACCAAAGTCTTTTTAATGCAACAGCTATAATTGCTTCATTATTAGGAACTACTCCTGTAATATGAAATGCTTGTTCAAAAATTTTACCCATAGGAGAAAGTGATGCAATGATTAAATCTGCCCCTGCTCCTAAAATTAAGAATCCCATTATAGTTTTTAATTGTTCCTTTAATTACATCTGTTAATGGTTTTTCCTTGTAATACTAATCCTACTAGAGCTATTAACCCAACAAGAATTGATGGTGTTTTTAATATCCCTACGATTAAATTTAATAATGATATCATAAAATATCCTCCTAAAATTTATTTATATTTGTTTTTATTTTTAATCTTTCTGTTAATTTTTTTCTTCAAGTTCTGGCATACTTATTATGCTATTTAGAACTACTATTTTTATCTTTAGGTATAGAAGTTGCACTTTCTGCAATATCTCTACCCATAACGAATATATCAGCTGAATTTGATGTAACTGAAGCAAGATCTGAATGTGTTGCTTCTGCCTCTTTACCTATTTTTTTAAAACTTTCTTTATGTTCATTTCAAGCATAAAAGCTTGAACCAAGTCCTGAACCACAAACTGCCATTATTTTTCATTTTTTATCCTCCTATTTATCTATTTAAAATTTTTAATTAACTCATTTTTATCTTCAGATTTAAGAAGATCTTTTATTTTTTTCTTCATCTTGGAATATTTCAAGTAAAGTACCTATAGTATCTATATGCGTATTAGAATCTTTAGCCGTAAAATAAATATTAAAGATATTGGATCACTCACCAAAATCTATAGGTTTATTTACCTTTAAAAATGAAACTCCAGTTTCATTAACTCCATTTTCAGGTCTTGCATGTGGCATAGCTATGTGTTCTCCTAAAAATAATATAAAAACCTAAATCATTTATACTTTTTTTATCATAGCATCTACATAGCTTTGTTCAATATTACCTGATTTAATCAAAGGTTCAGAAGCTAACTTTATACTTTCTTCCCAATCTTTAACCTCACTTAATACATTTACATTAGACTCATTAAACATATTACTCCTCTCTATAGTTATCAATATATTTTTACTAACTTTTGATAACTATCAATATTTGATATTTTTTTATAAAATTTGGTCTTAATATTAATTTATATATATCATTTAAAAATTTCTAAATGATTTCTTTCATCACTAGTTGAAAAAAACAAAAAGAATATTTTTGCCATTCTACCTTTAATATCAACTGCTTCCTTTAATATTAATAAAGAAAGATCATTTTATATACATTTCCCATAGATTGTGAATGTGGCAAAAGCAATGTTATTATCAATTATTATATATGGTCCCTAATTTTTTTCAATATTATCTATCATACTTTTTAGTATATCTACTATTTGCTGCACCATGTTCTTCAAGTATATGTCCCGAAATTTTTATTGCTTCTTTCCAATCTTTAACCCTATTTTTAAACACAACCTTACTCTCAGATAAAATTTCTAGTAAATTATTTTTCATTTTTTAATTTATCAATAAATATATTAGAATACTTTTTGATTTAATAATTTTTTTCAAAAACTATTTTCATCAAAATCACCTATTTCTTTAAGAGCTTTTAATAAAATCATCTATTAATATCTTGTCTTTTTCTTTTTATTCCAAGTGACTCTAGCTTTTTTTATAGTCCTCTATTTGTAACACTGGATTAATTTTTAATTGCTTCAAAAATCTAAATCAACCGTTGTTAGAATATAGTCTATATTCATATTTTTTTAGAAATTTCTTTATTTATCATATACGCTGGCAAAACATCTATTATATCTACATCAAAATGATCTTTTAAGTAATATTCTAATACTCTAGAAGTTCCATAACCTAATCCACATACAGTATAACCTTTTTTTCTATTATTAATTTCAGTTCTATCAATTGACGCTTTTAAAATGATACATTATTAATGATAATTCTATATCTGTAAATTTAATTTCAAAGGTTTCTTCTATCTCAACTAAACCTTTTTTTAATATCTCTATTAAATTTTTCATCATTCCAATCAAGTTTTTCATAAAATGTATTAGATAATTTAATATTCTTTTTTTAATCTATATATAGAAACTTTTTAAATGACTTAATAAAAAGTCATATAATATACCATCTTCTGTTAAATTTACATTTAAATTATCGCTTACATATTTAATCAACTTTTTAATTAAAAAAACTCTCATCAAGCCATGATTCTAAATTGGAATTAATAGATAATCCTATCAATATATCAGCTATTGTATTAAAAGATCTTTTATCACTAAAAATATTTATCAAATATTTTTTTCTATAATAAAATAATCATTTCCTGCTATAAAGTTAGAATTAACTGTATTTACCTCATAAAAACATAATGACAATATATTGAAATAAGTAATTTTTAAATATACATCTTCACTAATATTTAACTTAATATTATTAGAAGTTTCTTTTATAAACTCTTTAATATTGAATATCAAAATCTTTATCTAAAACATCATCTATATACTTATTAATTCTACGATTTCTATATATTCTTTCAAGAATTTCTATCTTTTTAATATTACTCTTTTTTTAATATAATAACCTTTAGAATTAATATATTCAAATTTTTTTCATTCATAGATTCCATATCAGATTTTTATAGTATTTCTTGAAACTCCTATAATTTTAGATAGAGAAGATATATTTAGTCCTGTTAAATTAAATATACTATTTAAATATATGAGATCTATTCTATCATCTTTAATTAAATCATTACTCTTATCATTTTCTTTAAGAATTTTTAGTTATTGAATCAATATCAAATATAAATCTTGAATCTTTAATTAAAATCTTAGAATTTTGATTTTTTTAATAAATAATAATTTATCTTATTAATATAATACTGTATAGATCTTTTTAGAGACGCCAAAATGTTCTGAAACCTGATTTATAGTCAGTTCCTCCCTTGTTAAAAGCATTTCTAAAAATCTTTACTTCTCTTTCATTTAACATTATTTTCACTCCTATATGGTATAGTATACCTTGAAAAAAATATATATGGCAATTATAAACCTTTTTCATAAAAATGAAAAGAAGTGACCACCTATACATTAATGGTAACTATACTTTTTACTATAAAATAAAAATACCTATAATCAAATAGCAATCTAATTATAGGTATTTCATATTATATAGCCAAAACTTCTTAATAATTCCAAACTTCCTTTAACTTTTTACTTTAATATTCGCTGGAATTAAAAACCGTTTCACCTTTTTTTAACTTTTTAAATTTTTCTCCTAAATATTCTATAACACCTTCACCTTCTAATATAGAATATATCAACATATTTTTATAACTATCTTCAAACTCATCTAATATTTTTATTCTATCTATAGAATAAAAAAATCTGTATTAGATATTTTTTTCTAATTTCATCATCTTTAAAATTAGTGTTTCTAACTTCAGGAATTAAATTAAAGTCTATAACTTCAGCTGCTCTATCAAGATGAAGTTCTCTTTTTTTCCCATTATCTAATCTATCAAAAATCATATATCCTATAAGTAATATCTGAATTTTCCTGAATTTCAGCAAAAAAATAACACTACCTTCAAGACTAGCATGTACACTTCCAGGTATAACATCTATTATATCACCAGTTTTTAACAGAAACAATATTAAATAAATCTTCAAAATCATTATTTTTTTAGTTTTTTGCTAAAAACTTTTTCTTTATTTATACCTTTTTTTCATACCCATTATTAACTTAGCATCATCACTTGCATACATGATAAACCAAGATTCACACTTACCTAATTCATTATGATTCTTCAAAGCATATTCATCACTAGGGTGTACTTGTATAGATAATCTATCATTTACATCTAAATACTTAATTAATAAAGGAAATCTATTTCCATATTTAGTATATATTTCTTCTCCAACAAGTTCTTGTTTTAAATTCTTCTAAAAGACTTTGTAACTGTCTACCTGAAAGATATCCATTTTCAACTTCACTCATTCCATTTTTATGAGATGAAACTTCCCAAGATTCACCAAAATTTCTATCATCAGGTAATTCTATACCAAGTTTTTTCTTTTAGATTTCTACCACCCCATACTTTAGGTATTAACACTTTTTTTAAATTTCAAAGGATACAGCATAATAATCTCCTTACTGTGCTTTTTTGTATTTGTTCTGATTGTTGCTCAGTTTGTTGTGTTGTTTGGAATTCCTTAACAAAGTTTACAAAGTCTTCTTTGTTATTTAATACCCATTTCCCATCTACTTTAGACATATCAGCTTTTTAAATCTTTTTCTACATATTTAAGTTCTTTTTCTTGTCCCAGTTTTTCAAAAGTATTCTTTTGCAAATACATTCATTTTTTTCTTCAGTTAAACCCTCAGATAATGATTTTTTTGTATTATTTCATTTAACAGTTCTTTCATATATACTTCAAGATCTACTCTTTTCATGTGAACATCTATCTCTGATTTATCCTTTTTGTTCATTAACATTATTTATACTATATTCAAACTTTTTAATTAAACCATCCATACCTTTTTGCTAATTCATTATCAGCTGTTACAATATTTTTCATTTCTTATTGATTCAAGTTCTGTAACTAAAGATTGTTTAGATTTAGGTTCACCACAAGAAATAAAAAAATCATAACTGCAAATAATGTAAAAAAATAATAGGTTTCAAAAATTTTTTCATCAATTATTCTCCTAACAATTCTTTTTAATTTTTTTAGTTTCTGCTTCATAACCTGGTTTTTTCAAGTAAAGCAAACATATTTTTTCTTATACTCTTCAACTCCTGGTTGATCAGAACGGATTTATACCCTAACATATATCCACCTATAGCTACTGCTTTTTCAAAAAAGTAGAATAAATATCCTAAATTGAAAGGAGTAGCTTCAGGTATGCTAATAACAAGATTTGGAACATTTCCTGTTACGTGTGCTAATATAACCCCTTTTTGCAGCTTGTTTATTAACATAATCTAATGTTTTTACCTGAAATGTAGTTCAGTCCATCTAAGTCAACTTCTTCTTTATTTATCAATATATCTTCTTCTGGTTTATCTATTAATAATACAGTTTCAAACATAGTTCTTATAGCTTCTTGTATTGATTGTCCAATAGAATGTAAATCAGTTGAAAAAAATCAGCTGAAGTAGGATATATTCCCTTACCATCTTTACCTTCTGATTCAGCAAATAGTTGTTTCCACCATTCTGCTATAAAATGTAATCTTGGTTCATAATTTGTTAATATTTCTATATTTTTTTACCCTTGTTGTATAATATATGTCTAGTTGCAGCATATATCATTGCATCATTTTCATAGAAAATTTTTATTAGAATAATCTTCCATAGCTGCTGCTGCACCATCCATTAATTCTTGAATATTTATCCCTGCTACAGCTATTGGTAATAATCCTACTGCTGTTAATACTGAAAATCTTCCACCAACATTATCTGGAACAACAAAAGTTTCATAACCTTCACTTGTTGATAGATTTTTTTAGGGCACCTTTTGCTTTATCTGTAGTAGCATATATTCTTTTTAGCTGCTTCTTTTTCCATATTTTTTTCTCTAATTTTTTTCCTTAAATACTCTAAAAGCAATAGCTGGTTCTGTTGTAGTCCCTGATTTTTGATATTACATTTATAGAAAAATCTTTTATCTCCAACTAAATCTAATAAATGTTTTTAAATAAACAGGACTCATATTAGTTCCTGCGAAGAATATTTGAGGACCTTTTTCTAACACTTTTTATCTTGATTATTATAGAAAGTATTTGATAAAAATTCTATAGCTGCTTTTTGCCCCTAAATATGAACCTCCTATACCTATAACTATTAGTATTTCTGAATCATTTTTTTAATTTTTCAGCTGCTTTTTGAATTCTAACAAATTCTTCTTTATCATAATTTTTTAGGAAGATCACCCATCCTAAAAAAATCATTACCTGCACCACTTTTTATTTTTCTAATATTTGATTAGATAATTCTACAAATGGTCTTAATTGATCATATTCATGTTTTTAATAAAAGTTTTTCTGTATATTTTGTTTCTAATTTTTAATTTCATTTTATCTCTCCTTAGCTAAATTTTTCTAATTCTTTTTTTCTAATTTTTTCTAAATCTAAATTCATAGATTCTATATCTTTAAAAGTATCTATATGTTCTAACTTTTTAAATCAAGAGCAGCATCTTCATCTATTACAAGTATAGCTTTTTCTATGTAATTGTAATGCTGATATAGTCCATAAATGATTAACACCTTCTTCTATACCCTTGTGTATAGCATGAGCTTTTTAGGCCCATTTGCCATTATCAACACTTCTTTTGAATCCATAATAGTCCCTACTCCTACTGTTAAAGCAAGTTTTGGAACTTTTTGTAATATCATTATTGAAAAAAATCTTGAGTTTACTAATATTGTATCTTCTGTTAATTCTTTATCTCTAGTTCTTGATGCAAGTGAAGATCCTGGTTCATTAAATGCTATATGACCATCTTCTCCTACTCCACCTAAAAAAATAAGTTTATTCCTCCAACAGACTTAATCTTATCTTCATATCTTTTTACATTCAGCTTCTAAATCAGTTGCAAGTCCATCTAAAAATATTAATGTTTTTCTTTTTTTAATATCTATATGATTGAAAAAGTTGTTATACATAAAATAATGATAACTTTGATCATGAGTTGGTTCAAGTCCAACGTATTCATCCATATTAAAAGTAATAACATTTTTCAAATGAAACTATACCTTTTTTTATTGAGTTCTATTAAATTTCTATAAGTTTCTAAAGGTGTAGAACCTGTAGGTGAGGCCCTAAAACAAAAGGTCTATCTTTTTGTAGGTTTAAACTTTTAATATTTCACGTGCAACATGAAACGCAGTCCATTTACCAACTTCTTTTTGAATTTTTTTAACAATAAGTAATCTCATCAAAATCTCTCCTATTCTATTAAATTATTACATATATTTAATATAATTATAACTAGTTTAAAGGTGAGTGTCAAGAAAATAATATAACAAAAAGTATAAAAATTTTTTTCTATGTTATACTATAAATATATAACATAAGGAAGGTAAATACTATGATTAAATTAAAAGATGTAGAATTAGCTTATGACAATATTAAAGATTCAATAAAAAGAACACCGCTTATAGAATGTCCTTTATTAAATAATATTACAGGGGGTAATATAAGGCTTAAACTTGAAAATTTACAAAAAAACAGGATCGTTTAAAGTGAGAGGTGCATTAAATAAAATAAAAAAACTTAACAGATGAAGAAAAAGCTCGTGGAGTTATAGCATCTTCTGCTGGAAATCATGCTCAAGGAGTAGCTTTGGGTGCTCGTGAATCTGGAATTAATGCAACTATAGTTATGCCAAAATTTGCTCCTATTTCTAAAATTGAAGCAACTAAAAAGCTATGGTGCTAAAAGTTGTTCTTGAAGGTGATACTTTTAACGACGCTTATTTAAAAGCACGTGAAATACAAAAAGAAAATGATTATGTATTCCTACATGCTTTTGATGATGATGTTATTATTGCTGGACAAGGTACATTAGGGCTTGAGATTTATGAAGATTTCAAAGATGTTGATATAGTTCTTTGTGCTGTAGGTGGAGGGGTATAATGGCTGGAGTAGCTGTTGCTCTTAAAGAACAAAATCCAAATATTAAGTTAATAGGAGTAGAAGCTGAAAAATATGGCTTCTATGAAAAAGCTTTTAGAAAAAGGTAAACCTTATCTTGTAACTGGACCTACAACTATAGCTGATGGTATTGCTGTTGGTCAAGTAGGACAAATTCCTTTTTGAAATATTTAAAAAAATACGTAGATGAAATAATCACAGTAAATGAAGATGAAATAGCTCAAGCTATACTATTTCTACTTGAAAAAAATCAAAAGTTGTTGCAGAAGGAGCAGGAGCTAGTGCACTTGCACCATTGCTATTTAACAAAAATAGATGTAAAAGGTAAAAAAATGTAGCAGTTATAATTTCTGGAGGTAATATAGATATAACTAATATAGAAAAAAATAGTTAATAGAGCTCAAATAGTACAAAAAGAAGAACAAAAATTGAATATACGTGTTAAAAGATATTATAGGAGAATTGAGTAAAATAACTAAACTATTATCAGAAAATCATACAAATATACTATATCTTAATCAAACAAGATACTGTGAAAAACTTCAAAGTAATGAGCAATTATTAGAAGTAGTTATAGAATGTGTAAGTAAAGATCAGCTTAGATAGCGTTCTTAGTATTTTTAAGTGAAAATAAAAATTGAATACACAATAGTTTAATATAAAAAAATACCAACAATATTTATATTTCTTATAAACCTTGTTGGTATTTTTATTTATTCATTTTCTATTATAATCTAGGTTCTAATCTACTTATAATACCTGTAACAAGTGCATTTCCCCATCATAAAATATCTTTTTTTCTTATCGGCATACAATCTGTCCAACCTTCTGGAAACATTTTGTATTTTTTTCTGCTTCTTCAGGTAATAATATTCTATACATACCCATATTTTTCATCATAAATTATATGAGAAGATCTATTCAATGTACCTTCACTCGTAAGCATAGTTCTTGCTGGCTCATCTAACTTATCAGGAAAAAGCCATAGAACCTTCACTATAAACATATTTATGTCCATTACTACTTGTTCTTTTCTATTTTTTTCCCACCTTTCAAATATTTCCATTTATCTAACTTTTCTTCTAAAAATAACGTAATCTTTTTATTTTTCTTTTTGTACTACTAATAATTTTTCCCTAATGTATATTTATCTTCTAAAAATTGGTTCTATATTCGCCATAGTTACAATCCCATTTTTCATAATACCACTCTCATAAAAATTTCCCATCTTTGTAATTATTTGATATATCAACAACATCTTTATAATTATTAATATTTATCTCTTTGACAGTTTCTATATCTTTAATTTTAAATTCTAAATTAAAAAAATAGTATTATTTATATCTTTAAATTGATTATTGTATTTTTGTATTTTTGTTTGTATGCAAATATGAAAATTCTTCTCCTTTTTTTGAGGGCATACTATAATCTCCTGCATTTATAATCCGCCACTCTATATTATATCCTAATTCATCAAACGTTTTTAAGCATTATAGCAAAAATCTCTTCCTCTTTGACTAGATGGAGACTTAGAAGTCTATCCACATTTTCTAATAATACAAAAATATGGATTTTTAGTCTCAATAATATCTTTTTATATCCCAAAAATAAAACTCCTTTTTTCCCTTCAATCCCTTTTTCATTTGAAATTGATCTTGCTACTGAGTAATCTTGACAAGGAAAACCACCAACAAGTAAAGAATGAAATGGTATACTACTTTTTATCAACTTTATTTATATCAACATTAGAATGATTTTCTACCCCAAATCTATATGTATAACATTCATAAGCGTGTTGTTGCTTTGTAGCAGGTTCATATTGATTTGCCCAAACAAATTCCCATTCACCTTTTTCAATCGCACGTCCATTTTTATCTATACCTTTAATATGATTTAATCCTACTCTAAATCCTCCAACTCCTGCAAATAGTTCTACAACTGTTAATTTCATGTTTATCCTTCCTATGTATTTTTTTAGATATCACTTATTATTTTTTTGCAACATAATCATTGTTTAACCAAAATGACTGATGTGTCATTTTTATCTCCATTGACTAAAACATCCATATCTGATTCATCACCATTACCATATTTAATACCTTCTATCAAATATGCAGATTTACTAGAATGTGGTCTTAAATGAATTATATCATTGTCTTTTTTTCTTAGGTAAATCATTTTTAACAACTACCCCATTAGCATTATGTTTAATTTCAAAATTGATTCCCTTAAGAAAGCTATTCTTATACTTTTTCCCATTCTTCCTTAAATTTATTATCAAGATCCATGCTTGGCATATTCCAAAAATTTACAGCCTTTTTAAATAATATTCACCATTTTCATCTTCTTTAAATACAACAAATAGAAATTTTAGTACTTTCAAAGTAATTATATTCATATGAATCTTCAAATTCTTGTTTTATAAACTCTTTAATAACAATTTTAGGAAAAGACATACTTTCTTTTTGGTTTTTCCATTTTTGAACTCTTATTGTCTTAATCTCAATATTTGCTTTTTCAAATTCCTCAGAATTATCAGTATTAATACCTAAAATTCTATTTACAATTATTCTGTTTTTTTGTTTCACATGACTTTTTAACTCCAAATAAGTTATAAAGATAATTCTCTGTACTCCCTATATGTTGTTTAATTTTTGATAAAACGAGTGTTTCAAAAGAAATATCTTTAAGATTTTCATTATCTAAAATTGAATCATAATTCATTTTACCACTTTTAACATAATCATTTTAATATATAGGTCATATATGATTGTTTTTAATGAAAAAAAGCTCTTCTTTTAGCTGGTATTTCCTTATTATAATATTGTGGTTGTAAACTTCTTTTTGCTGTAGCACCTTTTAGTACACGCCCCTAAATACTTAGTATCTCCTTCAGACAAAGTATGTGCCTCACCCAATCGTATTTTTATTAATAATATATTCATAGTCCTCTTTTTATAATTTCTAAATCTTTTTAAAACTTTTACTATACAAATCATACAATACAACATAATCAATTCTATGATTTATTTTTTTCTTGATTTTTTACTTCTATTATACCAAATCATCAATATCAATTTTTAACTTAGTTTCTAAATGCGATCCTTCAAATTCAAATTCTTTTTTTCATCTAATTCCGTATTTGGAATCATTGTTATAACAAGTCTTTTCTCCTGCTTTAAATAATTTCTTCGTTTCTTCATATGGAGTTAGTTTCAATTATAGTCCTACATGTTCAAAATCAGGTCTTGAATCACTATTTGGTTTATATTCAAAATAATACTCTTCTATTAAATTTCCTAATTTACCTTTAGAACTACTACCATTATATATTTCTATCCTTTCATTTAACTCTAATTCACTATCTTCAAAGTAATCTTCCAAAAATATTTTTTAAAAGTTTTTACCTTCTAATTTTTTTAGAATATTCCAGTATGCTTTTTAAATCTTTATCATTATAATTATTTTTCATCACTTATCCTTTGTATTTTTTTATAAATTTATTATACCACACTTGAACCTATCACAACAATCCTATTTTTATTTTATTAAAAAAACAAGTTATAATATTTTTAAAAATTTTTTTATGATAGTTTATAATAATATCATTTTAAATTTTTAAATTGAATATATCTATAAATATATTAATTATATACGCAAAATCTCAGTGAATAAAAAAATACATAAAAAGTATTCTAAAAAGAAAGAACATACACCTCAAACTTTTTTTAATTTTTTATACTGTTTGTTGGTATATGTTCTTTTTTTCTTTTTTTAATATGTTGTAATAAAAAGCTGTTCCTTTTTCATATTCACATAAAAAAACTTCTCTTAAATTATATCCTTGCTTTTTTTCAATTCATCAAGTAACCATTCTTCACTTTTTATCTATTATTTCCAAAAATATTTTTTTCTGTATAGTTGCATCTGTAATCAAAAGGAAATTTAGTATTTTTCTTCTCCATATTGAACTACAATAAGTTGCCCATTTTGCTCAAGTATCGCCTGTTTTACTTTATTTATACTATATACATTTTGACTTCTAAGCTTAAATGAAAATCTCTTGTGCTGTTAATCCTGCTCGTCTACAACTTTCAACATCAATAATCCCTTTTTTTATAAGTATAACAGGTTCTCCATCTATTATTTTTTTCAAAAAAATGATTATTAGTTTTAATCCATTTTTAAAGCTAAAACTACAAAAGACCATAATAAAAGTATAATAAAAATATTGTAATAAAAGTTATACCTGGATTATATATAACTCCACCTATTATACCCCCTAAAACATAATTTTTGTATCTGATCACTTGCACTTGATGGAGCTAAATTTCCTTTACCTGATATATTAATTACAAAAGTTATAGATAAAAAGTCCTAATGCAAGTTTTAATCCTATTATTAAATATGAAATCATTATTTTTTTACCTCCACTAACTCTACATCTGGATTTAATATATTCAATCTTTCAAACATATATGTATTATCACTTTTTATAACTCTATAATACCAATCTTTCGTTTTTAATAACTATACCCAAATTATTATCATTTGAACGAGTAACATATATTTCATTTTTAGGTAAACCTAATTTTTCTGAAGCTTTTTTTCAACTATATTTATAGAATCATAATAACTACTGTTTATAGCACTAAAATTCCTATAATCATTAATTTTTAAGGCAAACAAATAATACTATAGCTATCATGAATAATATTATTAACTCTCTATATTTACTATCACCATTAGATTTAAAAATACATAAATATAGAAAATATTACTATACCAAAAAAATATTATTAATATAGCTGTTTTGAAAAAAATATTTGCTGATAATATATGTACCTGTAAATATTCATAAGAATAAAAATTTCATAATTAATCCTCTTTACTAATAAATTTTTCTTATAAATCTTTAAGAAAATAAATCCTTTAATTTGTCAAAAAAATGTTTTTACTTTGTTTTTTTGATTTTTTTCAGTCAAACTATCATCAAAAATTAATTAATTTTTTTCTTTTTTTGTTCACTGTTTAATTTAGTAGGAACTTCAACAAAAATTTCAACTATTTGAGATCCTATGCCATAACTATGTTTAATTCCAGCATCTCTTATTCTCATTTTTAGTTCCATTTTTGTGTTCCTTCTGATATTTTTTTATTTTAGTTTTACCTCTTAAAGTTGGAACCTCTATTTCCCCTCCTAAAGTTGCTAATTTAAAAGCTTATAGGCACTTTACAATAAACATCTATACCATTTCTTGTAAATATTGAATGACGTTTCTCTCTAATTTGTATATATAAGTCACCATATTCACTTCCGTGACCTTCATAATTTCCACCAGATCTAATAACTAATCTTGAACCATCTTCTACACCTGCTGGTATTTTTAACAGTTTTCTTTACATTTTTCTCTTTGTTGCTTTACCATTACATTTATCACACTTAGACTCAGGTATACTTCCTGTTCCATGACAATTACCGCATTCTACATGAACTCTACTCATTCCAAATATACTTTTCTGAACTTCTTCTGTATATCCTTTACCATTACATTTTAGAACATGTTTTTAGTTTTACCGTTTTTTTAGCTCCTGTTCCATGACAACTATCACATTCTCCGGTTCTCGTATACTCTAAATCCTTTTTGTACTCCATCAGCTATTTCTTCTAATGTTAATTCTACAGTATAAAGAAGATCATCACCTTTTTTCTAGATTGTTGTTGTTGTCCAAAACCACCGAATCCACTAAAAGCCTCCAAATCCACCTCCGAAAACATTGTTTATAATATCTTCAAAGTCAAATCCTGCTCCTCCAAATCCAGAACCATTACCAAAACCACCATTTTTCAAAAAGCAGCATGACCATATTGATCATACATTTGTCTTTTTTTCTGAATCTGAAAGTACTTGATAAGCTTCATTTAATTCTTTAAATTTTTTTCTTCAGCAACTTTTTTTCTTCTTCACTTGCATTAATCATTCTATCCGGATGATATTTTAGAGCTGCTTTTTCTAAAAGCTTTTTTTATTTCATCATCACTTGCATTTTTTTACTTATACCAAGTAATTCATAATAATCTTTTTTTCATTAATTACCTTTCTTAAATTCAAATTTTTAATATAGCATTAAATTCTGAATTAGATTCTAGTTTTTGTATTCCTTCTTTTTCTTTTTATATCTCTTCCTTGATTAATGTTATCATTTATACCAAACCATGGTTCTATACATACAAATGGAGCTTTCAATGGTTTCCAAAAAGCTACATACGGAAATCCTGTAAAATCAACCATTACTTCTTTATCGTTATTTCTTGATTTAATAAATACTTTATTAGAATTTAAAACCTTTAAAAGATATTGCATCTTCTTCAAAAATTATTATCTAATATTTCTATAACTTTTTTTATTTTTCTTGCTTTGAGAAAAAAATTCTTTTAATCCATCATAAAATCCACTTTTCATGCAATCTATATTTACTTGCACTTTCTTCTTTTTCAAATTCTATATAGTTTACATTTTCATAATTTTTCTTCTAATAAAAAAATGCAGGATGCGCTCCTATAGAAAAAAATACATATCTTTATCATCTATATTTTTTTAACTAAATATGATAAATTAAAGCCCTTACCTGTAAGTGTGTATTTTTATATAAAGTTCAAATTTAAATGGATATTTTTTTAGTGTTTCTTCTGTTGAACTAAATTTAAATGTCACTTCATCATCAGTTAAATATACTACTTCAAATTTATTATCTCTCGCAAATCCATGTCTTGTAGGCATAGAATATTCAACACCTTCATATATGTATTTTACCTTCTCTTAGACCTCCAACAAACGGAAATAACACTGGAGAAGTCTTAGGCCAAAAGTCTTTTTTGTTCCACATAAACTCTTCAGCATCTAATTTTAAAGATTTAATCTCTGCACCCATTTCTTCAATTTCTGCAGTAACACAACCACTTCTTAGTACTATCATAACATTTCTCCTTTTTACAGAAGAAATAGGTCAAATGACCTATTTAACTTCTTCTGCTTCTACTATATTATCATCGCTATCATTTTTATTTTCTGAATTACCTGCATTTGCTTGTTGTGATGCTGCTTGATAGATTCTTGTTGCAAAACCTTCGCTTGCTTTAGATAATTTATCTATAGCACTTCTAATATCTTCTATGCTATCTCCATCTTTAACTTTCTTAACTTCTTCAATTGCAGCTTCTATATCAGCTTTTTTTCATTTCCTTCTAATTTATCTTCATTTTTCTTTAATAGTTTTTTCAGTAGCCATTACTAATTGATCGCCATATTTCTAGCTTCTATTAATTCTCTAAATTTATTATCAGCTTCTTCATTAGCTTCTGCTTCTTTCTTCATTCTTTCTACATCATCTTTACTTAAGTTTGATGAACCAGAAATTGTAATTTGATTTTTCTTTTACCTGTTCCTAAATCTTTCGCAGAAACATGTACTATACCATTTGAATCTATATCAAAAAGTAACTTCTATTTGAGGTATTCCTCTTGGAGCTGCAGGTATTCCTTCTAAATTAAATTGTCCAAGAGAATGGTTTTTGTGAAGCTTGTGCTCTTTCACCTTGTAATACATGTATTGTAACTGCTGTTTGATTATCTGTCGCAGTTGAATAAGTTTGTGATTTTTTTAGTTGGTATAGTTGTATTTCTTTCTATCATTTTAGTAAATACTCCACCCATTGTTTCTATTCCTAATGAAAGTGGTGTTACATCAAGTAATAATACATCTTTAACATCTCCAGCTAATACTCCACCTTGAATAGCAGCTCCCATAGCAACTACTTCATCAGGATTTATAGATTTATTAGGTTCTTTTTCCAAAATATTCTTTTAACCCATTCTTGAACTGCTGGTATTCTTGTTGATCCTCCAACTAATAATACTTGTTCTATATCTCTTACTGATAATCCTGCATCATCTAATGCTTGTTTTTACTGGACCTTTAGTTTTTTTCTACTAAATGTTTAGTTAATTCATTAAATGCTGCTCTAGTTAATTTCTTTTTCCAAATTCTTAGGCCCTGTTGCATCCATTGCTATGAAAGGTAAAGAAATTGTTGTTTCAAGTGTTGAAGATAATTTTTTTCTTAGCATCTTCTGCAGCATCTTTCAATCTTTGATATGCTTGAGGTTCTTTTCTTAAATCTATTCCGTGTTCTTTTTGGAATTCATCTGCAAGCCAGTTTATTACTTCTTCATCAAAAATTATCTCCACCTAAATGATTATTACCTGCTGTAGCTTTTAACTTCTACAAGCCCTGATCCAACTTCAAGAACTGATACGTCAAATGTACCTCCTCCTAAGTCAAATACTAATATTTTTTTCTTCTTTTTTTCCTTATCTAATCCATAAGCTAAAGCTGCTGCTGTTGGTTCATTTATTATTCTTTTAACTGTTAACCCTGCTATTTCCCCAGCATCTTTAGTTGCTTGTCTTTGTGCATCTGTAAAGTATGCAGGAACTGTAATTACTGCTTCTTTAACTTCTTCTCCTAAATAACTTTCAGCATCTTTTTTTAAGTTTCTTTTAAAGTCATTGCTGATATTTCTTGTGGTGTATATTTCTTAGAATGTATATCTACTTTATAATCTGATCCCATATGTGTTTTTGATTGAAATTACAGTTTGTTTAGGTTCTGTTATTGCCTTTCTTTTTAGCTGTAGAACCTACTATTATTTCTCCATTTGATTCTATTGATACTACTGATGGTGTAGTTCTTTCTCCTTCTGCATTTGGTATTACAGTAAATGCACTTCCTTCCATAACTGCTACACATGAATTTGTTGTTCCTAAATCTATTCCTATTATTTTTACTCATTTCTATTCCTCCTATTTATTTTCTTCTTCTATTTTTATTTATTACAACCATTGATGGTCTTATTACTCTACCTTTTTAATTTATATCCTTTTTTTGAGATACAAAAACTACTGTATTATTTTGCTTTTTCTTTGTCTGATATAGTAGTTATAGCATGATGTTCAGTTGCATCATATTTTTTATCTTGTGCTTCTATTTCTTCTACTCCTTCATGCTTTTAACATTTCTTTAAAATTATTAACACTCATATTCAAACCTTCAATTAAAGCTTCCATATTATTTGTGTCATTCGTTGCAAGTTGAGCTCTTTCTAAATTATCTAAATTTTTCTAAAAACTTTAAGTATTATATCTTTAGCTGCATATTCTTTAAAATCTTGAAGTTCTTTTTCTTTTTCTTTTTAGAAAAAAATTTTGAAAATCTGCCATTTTTAATCGCATACGCTTTTTTTATATTCTTCAAGCTCTGCTTTAATTTTTTTCTAGTTCATTTTTCTTCTTTTTCTACATTTTCAACTTCTTCTTTTTATCTCTTCTTGTCCTTGAATTTCTTCCTCTAATTTATCTTTTACTTCTTCTGACATTTCGCCTCCTAATCTATTTAAACTCTAAAAAAATTTATTATTCATATTTTGATTTAAAACTTTTTTTAACATAACTACAACATAATCTATTATACCTATAAGTTTTTGCATAATCTACACGTGTTGGGGTTATAAGTCCCTAATATTCCTTTATCATCTCCAAATTCATAACATCTAAATATGAAAGAATAACCTTCAAACTTACTTAATCCAATATCTTCACCAAATACTACATTTGTCTCATTAACATCATATTCAACACTTTTTAGCTAATTTTTTTAAATATATCTTTAACTTCATTTTTGTTATTTATAGTTTTTCATTACTTCTAATAATTTATCAAATTCTATATCATCTTTTAATAAATAATCCATTCCATCTACAAATACCTTATTATCTCCAAAAGTATATCTTTTATCTATTTCAAGATCACTATTTCCTATATTATTTAAAAAAATATTTCAAGTTCTCTTAATGTAAATGTTTTATGAGTAGTTTCTAGTAAATTTTTCATATATTGATTAAGATTTTTCTATATTATCTTCACTCATATAAGTATTAACTGTTAATACTGATGTTTTTATTATATTATTTTTTTCAAAACAACTACTACATATATATTAGTATCAGTTATTTTAATAAATTGTACTTTTTTTACAATTTCTAAATCAGAAGATGGTTCTATAGCAATAGCTATAGTTTCTGAAATATTTGACAACATTTCAACTGTTTCTTTAAAGATTTGATCTGTTTCATTTATTCTTTTTTTGATAAGACATAAAAAAATTTTATCTTTAATCGTATCTTCTAAATCAGAATTAGGAACAACATCCTCTATATATCTTCTATATCCTTCTATAGTAGGTATTCTTCCTGAAGATGTATGAGTCTTTGTTATTAAACCCATCGTTTCAAGATCGACATCACATTTCTTATAGTCGCAGATGAAACTCCTATATTATATTTCTTTTCTAAAGTTCTTGATCCAACTGATTCACCATTATTTAAATAATGGGTAACTATTATTCTAAAAACCTCTTTTTCTCTATCGTTCAAGTATTTCACCTCCCATTAGCACTCATACTCTTATAGTGCTAGTATATATCATTTTTGGAAAATATGTCAATAATTTTTTTAAATTTTATTTACTTTTTTTACTTTTTATTGTTAATATATCCTTAAAGTAATATTTTTAGGGAGTTTTTATGAATAGAAAAAGATCAGCATTTAGAACTAGCATTAAAAGCAAATTGAAAAAAATTTAACTCTTTTCGATAAATATAGATTAAAAGTATTTTTCATTACCTAAATTTTCATTAGAAGATATAGATCTACAAACAAGTATTTGTGGCATAAAAATAGATTTCCCATTCTATATTAATGCTATTACTGGGGGTAGCTCTTTAGGGGATAAAATAAATAAAGATTTAGAATATGTTGCTAAAAACTAATATACTATTTTTTCCCAGGATCATATAGTCCTATACTAAAAAGGAAAAAGCACCTACTATCCTAAAGGATTTGGTTTCAATTTAGGTATAGATAAAAAAATGTAGATGAATTTATAACCGGAATAAAAAGCAACAAATCCAAAAATTTATTCAAATACACTTAAATTTAATACAAGAATTATTAATGCCTGAAGGAGATCACAACTTTTTCAGATTGGAAAAATAAACTTAGAACATATATTAAAGAAAAATTGAAATTCCAATAATTTTAAAAAGAAACAGGATTTGGTATGAATAGTGAAACAATAGAAGAACTTATTTCTATGGGAGTTAAATGTATAGATATAAGTGGTATAGGAGGAACAAACTTTGCAAATATAGAAAAATATAAGAGCGAATAAAAAAATAGAAAAATACTTTGAAGAAATAGGATATGATACCTGTAGTTCACTTGAACATTCTAAAAAAATTTCAAAACGATATAGATATACTTGCAAGCGGAGGAATCAGAAATCCTTTAGATGTCGTAAAAGCTTTATCTTTAGGTGCAAAAAGCTGTAGGAATTTCTAAACAATTTCTTAAAATTTTTAATAGAACAAGGTAGAGATGAACTTATAACCACAATAGAAGATTGGAAAATGGAAATTAAATATTTAATGTTAATTTCAAATTCAAAAAAATATAGAAGAATTAAAAGGTAAGATATATTAAGGAGGAAACATGGAAAGAAAACCAATAATAGGAATATCAGCAAGTCTAACTTACGAAAGAGAAGATTCATCATTAGGTTATGAAACAGCATTTGTAAGTCAATATTACATAAAAAAATATAATAGATGCAGGAGGTATACCTTTTAGTATTACCTATAACAGATAATTTAGATGTTATACATTCATATATTCAAAACATAGATGGATTACTTTTAACTGGAGGATATGATGTAAATCCTGAATTATATAATCAAGAACCTCACAAATTATTAAAAGAAATATTGCCTGAAAGAGATCGTTTTGAGCTACATTTATTATCTGAAGCTTGTTCTAATTCTAAGCCAGTTTTTGGTATATGTAGAGGATTACAACTAATAAATTCTGGATTCGGAGGAACCTTATTCCAAGATTTATCTCTTGCACCATTTGAAACCATTAAACATACACAAGAGGCAAAAATTAAGTACAGAAACCCATTCTATAAACCTTTATGGTATTCTTAAAGAAATTATAGGGAGTGATAAATGCTTAGTCAATTCATATCATCATCAAGCAATAGATAAACTTGCTAACGGATTTGAAGTTGTAGCTTGCGCAAACGATGGAATAATAGAGGCTATATTTACTCAAAAACTCTAATCTTTGGATATTAGGTGTACAATGGCACCCAGAATTAATAGTTAAGAATAATAATAATTCAAAAAAAATATTTGAATTATTTATACAAAAATCAATTGAGAAAAAAATAAAGAACAAAAAGAAAGGATCAATAATTTATGATTGAAAAAAATAAAAAAATTTAAGTTTAATAAATAAAATACTTATAGGAATGATATTAGGAGGAATATTAGGTATATTATTTCCAAAAATTTACTTTAATATCAATTATGGGTAATCTTTTTGTAGGGGCATTAAAAGCAATAGCTCCTCTACTAGTTTTCTTTCTTGTAATTAGTGCAATAGCTAATAGAAAAGAAAACGGAAATTCAAACATGAGAAATATTATATTACTATATCTATTAGCTACATTTGCTGCTTCTGCTACAGGGGTTATTGCAAGTTTCATATTTCCAGTACATATAGAGCAATTGAATAATATAGACACTAGTTCTATAACACCTCCAGGTAATATATACGAAGTAATACAACAATTACTTTTTAAAAATTGTAGATAATCCAATAGCTGCGCTTGCATCAGCAAATTATATAGGTATTTTTATCTTGGGCAGTTATATTTGGAATAGCTTTAAAAAGGAGCAAATTCTCATATTAAAGATTTACTTGAAACATTAGCTGAATCTACTTCACTTGCACTAAAGTGGATAATACATCTTGCTCCCCTTAGGTATAATGGGACTTGTTTTTAAATCAGTTTCAGAAAGTGGATTAAACATATTTACAGACTATTTACAATTACTTGCCGTTCTTATCGGTAGTATGGCTTTTGTAGCATTAATTCTTAATCCCATAATAGTATTTTTTTAATGATAAAAGAAAAATCCATATCCATTAGTATTTAAATGTTTTAAAAGAAAGTGGACTAACTGCATTTTTTTGCTAGAAGTTCAGCTGCTAATATACCTATAAATATGAAAATTTGTGAAGACTTAGGTTTAGATAGAAGCGTTTATGCAGTATCTATCCCACTAGGAGCAACTATAAATATGGCAGGTGCTGCAATTACTATATCAGTTCTTACTTTAGCTGCTGTAAATACTTTAGGAATACAAATAGATTTATTAACTGCTTTTAATACTTAGTATATTATCAGCTCTATCTGCTTGTGGTGCTTCAGGAGTTACTGGTGGTTCACTATTACTAATACCTGTTGCTGCAAGTTTATTTGGTATATCAAATGATATAGCTATGCAAATTGTATCAATAGGATTTATTATAGGAATAATACAAGATTCTTGTGAAACAGCATTAAATTCATCATCTGACGTATTATTTACAATAGCAGCCGAATACCATAATAAAAAGAAATATAAAAAAATTAAAAAGAAGAAAAATGTACCTCCAAAAGAACATGTACCAACAAACTAGACAGAAAAAAATGAAAAATAGTTTGAAGGTACATGCTCTAAATAATCAAAAATGAAAGTAAAAATATCATATAGGAAGAAAGAAATAGAAGACTTAAAGAAAAAAATAATGGTGCAATGTATTCTAAATTAAAAATATTTTTGAAAAAAATATTAAATATAATAAAAAAATATCTTCATATTTTTCCTCCTTTAAGAAAAAAATAATTAATACAATAATGATAAAAGTAAATACAGTATCTTATGATTTTTGATAAAGATAAAATAGAAAAAGAAATAAAAAAATAGAATTAGAAATAGAGAAAGATAAAAAAAGATAATTGGGATGAAAATAAAAAGAAAAATTAAAGATGAGTGGAGTAGATATTAAATAACTTCCTTTAGTTGTTTTTTTGTGCCTTATAGAACTTCTAAAACTAAAGAAGTGACACTTGCACTTTCGTATTTCTTTTGAAATGCGATCAAAAATAACTAATATAAAATCAATTTATTGATTGAAAAATTATAACAATTTAGCTATAACTATATTAAAGTTTATAAATTAATTATTTTTAAAGGAGAGAATTATTATGAAAAAGTTATTATTATTTTTTTGCATTTTTTTATATCATTAAATACTTTAGCAGGATCGAAAAGTATTCAGGACTGATGAAGGTATGTTATATGTTGAAAATGTCAAAAATAATAAGAAAGAAGGAAAAATATATATTATACGAACGATGGTGATAGAGAAGAAGGAACTTATAAAAAAATGGAGAAGAAGAAGGACCTTATAAATATTATTTTAATGATGGTGATAGAGAAGAAGGAACTTATAAAAAAATGGTGAAAAAGAAGGACCTTATAAATATTATTTTAACGATGGTGATAGAGAAGAAGGAACTTATAAAAATGGTGAAAAAGAAGGACCTTATAAATATTATTTTTAAGAATGGAGATATATTAGAAGGAACATATAAAAACAGTAAACAAGAAGGTCCATATAAGATATATTATGAAAAATGGTCAAATAAAAAGAAAAAGGAACATATAAAAATGGTGAAAAAAAGAAGGACCTTATAAATATTATTTTTAACAATGGTTCTATAGAAGAAGGAACTTATAAAAAAATGGAGAAGAAGAAGGACCTTATAAATATTATTTTAACGATGGTGATAGAGAAGAAGGAACTTATAAAAAAATGGTGAAAAAGAAGGACCTTATAAATATTATGCGAACGATGGTTCTATAGAAGAAGGAACATATAAAAAAATGACGAAAAAAAGAAGGACCTTATAAAATTTATTGGATTAATGGCGATAGAGAAGAAGGAACTTATAAAAAAATGGAGAAGAAGAAGGACCTTATAAATATTATTTTAACGATGGTGATAGAGAAGAAGGAACTTATAAAAATGGTGTACTTGAAGGAACGGATATAAGATATTTTTAAAGATGGTCAAATAGCGATAAAAAGGAAATTTTATAAATGGTGAACTGGATGGACCGTATAAACAATATTATGAAAAATGGTAAAATAGAATTAGAATTAATTTATAAAAAAATGGGGAGTTAGATGGAACATTTAAAGAATATTATGAAAATGGTAAAATAAAAAGTAGAAGGAACTTATATAAATGGTGAAGAAGAAGGACCGTATAAACAATATTATGAAAATGGTCAAATAGAGATAAAAAGTAAATTTTTATAAATGGTAAAAATGGATGGACCATATAAACAATATTATGAAAATGGTCAAATAAAGTGTAGAAGGAACTTATAGAAATGGAAAGTTAGAAGGAGCATATAAAGAATATTATGAAAATGGTCAAATAAGTGTAGAAGAAACTTATAAAAAAATGACGAAGAAGAAGGACCATATAAAGAATATTATGAAAATGGTAAAATAAAAGTAGAAGTAACTTATAAAAAAATGATGAAAAAGAAGGACCATATAAAGAATATTATGAAAAATGGTCAAATAAGTGTAGAAGGAACTTATAAAAAAATGGTGAAAAAGAAGGACCATATAAAGAATATTATGAAAAATGATAAAATAAAAAGTAGAAGGAACTTATAAAAAAATGGTGAAAAAGAAGGAACATATAAAGAATATTATGAAAATGGCAAAATAAAAAGTAGAAGGAACTTATAAAAAAATGGTGAAAAAGAAGAAGCATATAAAGAATATTATGAAAATGGTAAAATAAAAAAATAAAAGAGGGTAGAAAGAGGGAGAGTTGGAAACTATAAATAATATGATGAAAATGGAGAAATAATAGAGGATATTATTTATGAAAAAAATCTGTATTTTTAGTTTTTTTATAAAAGATTTTTTTCATTTATAATTATAAGATTAAAAAAATTTATAAAAAGAGGCTGTCCACAAATAGAATATAAAAAAAGTGAAAAAGTCTAAAAAAATGGAGTGAATTTTTAATTTTATTTTAATTTTTCACTCCTTTTTTTATTTTATAACTAAGTTTTTCTAATTTAATTGTTAAAATTTAATTTTCTTTTTCTTAAAAAAATAAAAGAATTTTTACCTTCAATACATTCTATAGTTGCCAAATCATCTGCAACTATATTACTAACTAAGCCCATAGTTGAGGGTATATCTTTACCATCTAAATTATACACAAAACCTTTAAGTATTAAATTTTTTTAATATTAGTAATAGGTACAGTAGATGCAATATATTCTTTTTTTATCTTTTTATTTCATATTTTTTTATCAATATACACTACATATTCATTAGAAGATGTAATAAAAACCATATTAGGATTATTTTCTAATAATTTCAAATTAGATAAAGTCATATCAACTCTATAACCTGTAGCTCCAAAAACAACAGCATCTATATCCGTTTTTTTATTTGTATTATTTCATCATTAAATCTCGTATTCATATCATAACTGAGATTTAATATATCCATCAAAAACTAATTCAAAATCAGTATAATCTTTATCTCCAGAAAAATTTAACTATCCTTACATTATTTGTTCTAAAATATTCTAAAGCTTCAGAGTTATAGAATCAAGATCCCCTAATATTACATTAGGTAATATTCTTTCTCTATACGCAAAAATTCGCTCCTCCATCTGCACAATATATTACTCTATCTTTTTAATAATTCTTTATATTCTTCTATAAATTCAGGATATTCACCATTTAAAAAAATATAGCATATTTCATAATTATCTTAATTCCGCATCAAATTCTTTTTTTAAGTTTTTCCTACTATTTTATCCATAACACTATTAATATCTTTTTTTCTTCAAGAGTCTTATTATCATCTCTCATAACTATACTTATAGCAACTGATTTAAACCCAGGTTTAACTCCTATACCTCTATAAATATCAAATAATTCAACTTTTTTTCTATTAATTTATCTACTTTTTTGTATAGATTTAATCATATCACCTACTAAAAACTTCTTCTTTTTACAACAACAGCAATATCTCTAGGAACAGATTGATATTTACTTAATCCCTTATATTTTTATTCCTTTATTAATATATTTTGATAATAAATCTAAATAAATTTCAGCATATATAACACGATTTCTATCAATTTCCATATTTTTCTAAAACATCAGGATGTATTTCACCAAACGTTCCAATTAACTCTTTACCTACAAATAAATCAACACTTCTTCCAGGATGATATGAAGAATTTACACTTCTTCTAAGTTGATAAGATTTAAAATTCAACTTATCAAACATAGCTTCAACTATACCCTTTCATATCAAAAGAAATCATAACTTTTCAGGTTTAGGTGCCCATAAATTTTTAGTAAATGATCCACTAAGAACTATTCCTAAAGTTTCTCTTTCACTCACTCTTTTTTTCATTAATATATACAGATTTTTTTCTATTTTATCATCAGATAAAACAAATCTCTTAGAAACCTCAAAAAAACCTAATATCTTCTTGACCTCTATTCAAATTATCTTTAACATTTTTTTAATAAACTATACATTAAAAGTAGGTCTTAAAACCGAAAATTCTTCAACTATAGGATTTTTTTAAAGTTATTATACTTTTCAGCATCTATATTCATATCCAATTTTTTTCAAATGAATTCGCCGGTATAAATGAGTAATTTATAACCTCTCTTAACCCTAAATTAGAAACAAGGACTTTAATATCTGTTGTATATTTAGTTGTATCGTTTAATCTATTTTCTGAAAGCGTAATTTTTAGGCATTTTTATTTTTCTATATTATCAAAACCATACATACGTATTACTTCTTCAAAATAATCAAACTGATTAATTAAATCTCCTCTAAAACTTGGAGCTGTTAATTCTAAAAGTATCTCCTTTATCAACAACTTTTTATTTCTAATTTATTAAATATTTCTATAACTTTTTTCTTTTTGGAATAACCTTACCTATAAATCTATTCATTCTATCTAAAGATAATTGACATATTTTTTTATCTTTTTTTAACAGGATAGACATCATTTATATCACAAACTTCTCCACCTGCTATTTCAACGATTAAATCAGTTAATCTATTCATAACATAATCAAAGTTTTCAGTATCCACAGCTCTTTCAAATCTATATGAAGATTCACTAATTAAAGAATGTCTTCTACTTGTTCTTCTAACTGATATATTATCAAAATGAGCTAATTCTATTAATATATTATTAGTATTTTCACTTACTTCTGTATTTTTCTCCACCCATAACACCTGCAAGTGCTATTACTTCTTCCCCGTTTCTAATTACTATATCATCATTTGATAAAATTCTTTCTTTAGAATCTAAAGTAATAAATTTTTTTCATCATTTTTAGCTTTTATCTACTATAATTTTTATTAGACTTCAATTTATCAAAATCAAATATATGATTAGGTTGATTTATTTCTATCATAATAAAATTAGAAATATCTACTAAATTATTTATACTTCTTATACCCATAGATGCTAGCCTAGTAACAAGCCATTTTTGGTGATGGTCCAACTTTTACATTTTTTTAATAACACGAGCCATATATCTCTTTGATAAATCTTCTTTTATATTAATATCAATAAGTTCTTCAGAAACTTTATGATTATTAATTTTTAGGCATTTTTTAATTCAGTATTATAGTAAGCTGAAAGTTCTCTAGCTATACCAATTTGAGATAAACAATCAGGTCTATTAGGTGTTATTTCTAGTTCAAATATAATATCATTTTAAATTATAGTATTCATTTAAAGGAATACCTAACTTTGTATCTTTTAGGGAATATTATTATACCTGAATTATCATTACCTACTCCAAGTTCTGTTTCAGAGCATAACATACCGTTAGACTCTATTCCTCTTATCTTCCCTTTTTTTATAACAAAATCTTCACTAAGCTTAGCACCAACTTGTGCCATAGCAACTATATCACCTTCTTTATGATTACTAGCTCCACATACAACTTGTGAAACAAAAGAACCATTATCTACTTGGCATACAGTTAAGTGATCTGAATCAGGATGCATTTTTCAACTCTAAAAATTTTTAGAAGTTAAAATATTTTTTTAAATTTTTCTCCTTGTAATTCAATATTTTTCAACCTCTTGACCTATCATAGTTAAAGCATTTTTCCAATTCTTTTTATATCTATATTTTTCATCAAGATTAATATAATCTTTTTAACCAATTAAGTGAAATTAACATATTTCCTCCATTAAAACTGTTCTAAAAAAATCTAATATCATTTTTCAAAAGAAAGCTCTTAAGTCATTTATTCCATATTTCAACATAGTAATTCTTTCAACTCCTATACCAAAAAGCAAATCCTTGATATTTTTTTCTCCATCTATTCCGGCATATTCAAGAACCTTAACATTCACCATACCTGAACCTAATATTTCAAGCCATCCAGTTCCCTTTACATGTTCTACAACCTTTACCTCTACATACTCCACATTCTACATCCATTTCTGCACTTGGTTCAGTAAAAGGGAAAAAGTGAGGTCTAAACCTTACATTTCTATCACTACCAAATATTCTTCTTACAACACTTTCAAGTATTGCCTTAAAAGTTAGAGAAAGATACATCCTCTCCAACCATTAAACCTTCTATTTGATGAAACATAGGTGTATGAGAAACATCATAATCTGGTCTATATACCTTACCTATAGATATCATTTTAAATGGTGGTTTATGCTCTTTCATATATCTAATTTGAACTGGTGATGTTTGAGTTCTTAATATTACATCATCATTTATATAGAACGTATCTGTCAATTCTCTTGAAGGGTGAGTTTTAGGTATGTTTAATGCATCAAAATTTAATTTTACCTCTTCAACTTCAGGCCCATCAACTATATCAAATCCCATTTCACTCATAATTTCTTTAACTTCTATTAAAGTTTTAGTAATTGGGTGTAAACTAGATTTTTCTAAACTTCTTCCTGGTAAAGATATATCTATAATCTCAGATTCTAATCTTGCTTTTTTTACTTCTTTTTTTAATACTTCAAGTTTAGCTTCTATATCGTTTTTGTATTTCATTTCTAAACTCATTTGCAACAGCCCCATATTCTTTTTCTTTTTTTCAGCTACAATATTCCCTATTTCTTTCATAGCAGAAGTGAATAGACCTTTTTACCAAAGTATTTAATTCTTAATTCATTAAATCCTTCAATAGAAGATATATCTTGTATCTCTTTAAGAGCTTCTTCTCTTATTTTTTTAAATCATCAAACATTTTTTTCCTCCACTTCATCATTTAACTTTTTACTATATTATTTGATTTAAGTACATTAATTAACTCTTCTTTATCTATATATATTTTTTTGTGCTTCAAAGTTATTTAATGCTTCAAATCCTACAATATTAGAATTTTGTTCATACATAACACCTATATATATTAATTTATAGACAATATTAATATTATTTAAACCTACTATTTCTGTAATACTTAATTGATCTTTATCAACTTTTTTTCTAAAAATATAGTATTCTTTTTTTCCATCTTTTGCATTACCTTCATATATACCTGTAATATCATCATGTATACTTTTTAGATATATATCTTCCATCATATTCATTTAAAAAAATTAAATAAACTATTAACATTTATATTTTTCTATATTATTTACTATTTTAGGAACTTTATCTATGTATACTTTTGTTTTAAGATTACCTGTTTTTAAACCTAAAAATTCCTTATTCTCTATATCATAACTAACATTAATTGATTTTTTTCTTCATTTCCAACTAAAGTTTGTTCTGGATTTTTCAACTTCATAATTAACTCCTTTTAGATATAGCATTCTAAAAGCTGGATCAATATTATTTGCATTAACTTTCTTCATATTTATACTACCAACTAAATATACATCATCATTATTATGAATATAGTTTTTTTAACCATATATTCTAAAGGATTAAATTGTTTAACAGAATAATTAATATATAAATTCCATGATACTAAAGAAAATAAAAGAATAATTGATGATAAAAAAATATACCTAAATTTAATTTAGCAAATTTAATATCATCTGATTTATCTAATATCTCTCTAATATTTAGAATTATTGCACCCAATGTTGAAAAATAGAATTATAAATAACAATATTATTATTATATCTCTAAAATCAATTATTTTTTTGAACTCTTCCTAATAAATACATTGCATTTTTCAAAACTTAAACCATATTCTCCTGTTGTTATACTATTTAAAAGCATAAAATACATCTCTTGTAATATATACATAAAAAAACAGTACTCATAGATGATACCCATATCATAACAGTGCTAGCTTGTAATAATCTATTATTTTTCTTTTTAATCACTCTATAAACTATGAAGGCAGCAAATACAAATAACAAAAATCAATAAAAAAATAAACGATTTGTAGCTCCCAAAAATTGTATAGCTTTTTAAATCTACACTTTTTTTGTTGAAAGTTTAGTTACTAATGTTATAAAATCTGTTTGATTCGTTATACTTCCTTTTAAATTATATGCTAAATCCATAATCTTAAATACTAAAAAGAAGTTGAGTTATTAAACAAAGAGATAAAAAGCCATACCATTACCGTCTCAAACATTTTAACACTTTTTTTAAACATTTCGTCCTCCTTTAAATTCTATATTGCCATCTTGATATATTGCATATTCATGATTTACTATTGCACCAGGATTAACAAATAAAATATTATTAAACTTACTTAAATGCTGTATATGTGTATGACCAAAAAAATCACCATATTAGCATTTTTTTCAACGCCCATAGTATATATACTATTCATATTTCTTTTTAACATCAAATAAATGACCATGCGTAAGTATAACCTTACCTAAGCCATCTATTTTTATTTCTTCTATATCTATACCAGTATAATCATCATAATCACAATTTCCTCTAACTATATATACTGGAATATCAAAAGCTAAATTTAAATCATATGCATCACTACTATGATCGCTGCATACATAATTATATTTGGATTTTTCTTTTTCTACTACTTCATAAAGATATTTTTACATCTCTATGAGAGTCTGAAACCAATAATATTTTCATAACATCACCCTATAAATATTGGAGTTTTTAGTATTTTTCTAAAACTTTAACTCCAACTTGTCCTGTTAATTTTTCCAATTAAAAGAGAATATCTCAAATTACCCATAAGTAACATATCATATTTAGAAGAATACTCTAATATTATTTTAGATGGATCCCCATTTTTTTATCAATAATATTACATTGTGACCCAAATCTTTCAACAAGTCTATTTTTCATCTTCTACATTTACTCTTAATACATCTATATCCTTAACACCAAATATATTAAAATATTGATATACAGTAGTATTTACCCTATATCCTCCATCATTAAGCATAAGTATATTATCAAAATTATAATCAGTATCAGTATTTGACAATATTATCATTGGCTTATAATGATACTTTAACAATCCATTAAGATTATCACTCAATCTATTACCATCATTTTTTTACAAACAACAAGCAAATCATAAGCTTTTTAATTCTTCTAAAACTACATCTAATATTGTTCCTTCTAACGTATAAACTTTTTCTAAAAATATGGTTCAAGTTGAATATAATAATCATTATACTTATCATTTTCAATAGTTCTATATTCTTTCGCTAAATCTACTGTATTATTAACAACACCTAGACCTTGTATTGTCAAAGGTAATTTTTTTCATAAATTTCTAAATTTTTAACATATACAAGGTCATTTTTCAATATTATCTCCAAATTTTTTTCTTTAAGGCTTTTTGAAAATTTAATTATTTCTTTTATTTCAGTATCATTAGTTAGTAAAAAAATAGAAATCTTTTTAAATCTTTCCATAACTTATAACCTCTAATCTTCTACATCTTCCTCTTTACTTTTCAGAAATAACCCTATCGGCTGAAACTAAATACTCATCTTTATGTTTTTAATTTTTTGTATTCTAACACCTTGAGTACTTCTTCCTATTACAGATAAATCTTTAATAATTGTTCTAATAACTGTTCCACTAGAAGATATAGCTATAAGGTTAATTTCTCCATTTTTCTACTTCATTTTTCTTTAATTATCGCAGAATAAACTACAAAATTATTTTTCTCCTACTAACTTATAATTCTTAAGACCTTTTCCACCTCTTGATTGAGTCTTATAATCTTCTAACGGTGTTCTCTTACCATACCCTTTAGAACTTATAGTAAGTACAGTTAATTTTTTTTCAATATCATCATTACTATTAATGATATCAGCTGAAACTACAGCATCACCTTCATTTAATTTAATTGCTCTAACTCCTGCTGCACTTCTTCCCATAGAACGTATATCTTTTTCACTAAATCTAATAGCTATCCCATCTTTAGTTGCTATGAATATTTCATCATTTCCACTTCCTGATGTTACACCAACAAATTTAACTTCATCACTATCATCTTTAAATGTCAATGCTTTTTTTACCATTTTTATTTATACTTCTAAATTCTTCAAGCTTAGTTTTTCTTAATTATTCCACTCTTAGTAATAAATACTAAATCTCTTGTGTCATTTTTCTTTTTCATCAACTCTAATAATTACACTTACCTTTTTCATTTTCTTCAAGATCTATAATATTTTTGAATCAATTTACCCCGAGCTTGTTTTAGAACTTTCAGCAATTTCATAAACCTTAGTAGAATATACTTTACCTTTATCACTAAATATCATAAAGCTTTATCTAAAGTTTTTAGCAGTGTATATATCTTTAAGAACATCATCTTCAACTGTAGTTGTACTTGATACTCCTTGTCCACCTCTTTTTGTGCTTTATATGCATCAAGTGACATACGTTTAATATATCCTTTTTTAGTTATAGTAACTATAACATCTTCATTTTTTTAATTAAATCTTCTATTCCTATTTTCTAATCTATCATTTTTCAATATCAGTACGTCTATCATCGCCATATTTTTTTCTTTAAGTTCTAAAACTTCATTTCTAATTATTTCATATACTCTTGAATCATTAGCTAATATATCTTCTAAATCTTTAATTAAAATCAATAATTCCTTATATTCATTTTCAATTTTTTTCTCTTTCAAGACCTGTTAATCTTTGTAATCTCATATCAAGTATAGCTCTTGCTTGTATATCTGTAAAATCAAATTTTTTTCCATTAATGCTATACGAGCTGTATTCCCATCACTTGATCCTCTTATTATTCTAATAATTTCATCTATACGATCTAGTGCTTTTTCTAAATCCTTCTAATATATGCGCTCTTTTTTCTTAGCTTTTATTTAATTCATATCTAGTTTTTTTCTTACTATTACATCATATCTATGTTCTAAATACTTAACTAATATTTGCTTTAAATTTAATACACGAGGCACATCATTAACTAATGCAAGCATTATTATACCAAAAGTTGTTTGAAGATCTGTAAATTTATACAAACTATTTAATATCAATTCACTTTCTTCACCTTTTTTTAGTTCTATAACAATTCTTGTATCTGTTTTTACTTTCATCTCTTAAATCAGATATTCCTGTAAGTCTTTTATCTTTAACAAGTTCTGCTATTCTTTCTATAAGTTTAGCTCTATTTACTTGATAAGGTATTTCAGTAATTACTATTGATTCTTTTTCCTGACTTTTTATCTTTTTCTATATGAGTTTTACCTGAAACTCTTACCTTACCTCTACCTGTTTTTATAGGCTGAATATATACCTGACTTACCGTATATTATACCTCCAGTTGGAAAAATCAGGACCTTTAATATATGTAATTAATTCATCAATACTAATATCTTTATTATCTATTAAAGCAACTATAGCATCTGATACTTCTCTCAAATTATGAGGTGGAATATTCGTAGCCATTCCTACAGCTATTCCAGTAGTACCATTTAATAATAAATTTGGAAGTTTAGCCGGAAGAACTTTAGGCTCATCTAAACTTTCATCAAAAATTCTTTTCTCCAATCTATAGTATCTTTATCTATATCAACAAGTAATTCTGATGTAATTTTTGCCATACGAGCTTCCGTATATCTCATCGCTGCAGCTGAATCTCCATCAACAGACCCAAAGTTTCCATGTCCATCAACTAACATATATCTAGTATTAAAATCTTGTGCCATTCTTACCATAGAATTATACACTGCACTATCTCCGTGTGGATGATATTTACCTAATACTTCCCCAACTATTCTTGCTGATTTCTTATACGGTTTATCATACCCCATACCCATATCATTCATAGCAAATAAAAATTCTTCTATGAACTGGTTTTAATCCATCTCTAACATCTGGTAGTGCACGAGAAACTATAACACTCATAGAATAATCTAAATATGAATTTTTTTAATTTCATCTTCTATGAATATAGGGATTTCATTAGACATTTCTGTTCTACGCATTACCTCTAGTACTTCTGCACTGTCTTCAGTATTATCTTCTGTTTCTTCAATAATTTCTTTTTTTCTAAATCATCAAATTCATCATATTTATCCGACATTTTTTTCACCTCTATCTTAAATTTTATATATCTAAATTTCTAACATAAGTTGCATGCTCTTCAATAAATGCACGTCTTGGTTCAACCTTATCTCCCATTAATATATTAAACATTTGATCTGCATACTGTGCATCTTCTAATGTTACTTTTAAAAGAGTTCTAACTTCTGGGTCCATTGTAGTTTCATAAAAGCTGTTCTGGATTCATTTCTCCCAACCCTTTATATCTTTGTATATTATATCTTCTATTTTCTCTTTCTATAACTGAGGTAATTGCTTTAAGTTCAGCATCTGAATAAGCATATTTAATACTTTTACCTACTGTTATTTTTATACAATGGTGGTTGCGCTATATATATGTGTCCACGATTAATTAATTCTCTTAAATATCTATAGAAGAATGTAAGCATAAGCGTTCTAATGTGCGCACCATCAACATCGGCATCTGTCATTATTATTATTTTTATGATATCTTAATTTTTTTCAACATCAAATCTATCAAGTATACCTGTACCAAACGCTGTTATCATATTTTTTATTTCTGAATTTTCAAGTATCTTGTGTTCATTAGCTTTTTTTCAACATTCAATATCTTACCACGTAACGGAAGTATTGCTTGAAATTCTCTCTTTCTTCCTTGTTTTGCAGAACCTCCTGCACTATCTCCTTCGACTATAAAGACCTCTGAAATAGTTGGATCTTTCGATTGACAATCTGCAAGTTTACCAGGAAGTGAACCAAATTCAAAGCTATTTTTTTTAGTAACTGCTTCACGTGCTTTTTTTGCTGCCTCACGAGCATCTTTTAGATATAGATATTTTATTTATTATAACCTCAGTTTCTTTTAGGGATTATCTTCTAAATACATTTTTAAGTTTATTAGAAACTACACCAGATACTATTCCTGTTGCTTCTGTTGTCCCAAGTTTTGATTTAGTTTGTGATTCAAATTGAGGTTCTGGATATTTTTAAGTTTATTACGCAAACCAACCCCTCTCTAACATCACTACCTTGGAAATTACCTTTTTACCTAAAGTACGTGCCATATCATTCATTATACGAGTTAAAGCTGTTCTGAATCCTGATACATGAGTTCCACCATCATATGTATTAATATTATTAACAAATGAATATTCTCTTGTATCTTGAGCATTTCTATAAGTCATAGCAATTTCAACTTCTGAATATTTATCAGGAAGTGGATTCCCATCATCATCAAATTCATTTTTTTAGATAAAACAACTCGATCTTTCATGTATATTACATTACCTATAATATTATCTCCATCTGAGATTTCTCTTACAAAATCTTTTTATTCCACCTTCAAAACAAAAATCAACTTGTTTAATATTTTTCCTTATCTCTTTCATCTATTAAAAATTATTTTTTTAACCCACTATTTAAATATGCTAATTCTTTTTAATCTTCTTTTCTAATACCGAATACTCAAAATTTATATTTTTCAAATATTTCTGCGTCAGGTTTAAAAACTAATAGTTGTACCATGAGCATTTTTTTAGGCGCTTTTTCCTATTTCTAACGCTTCAGTTATAGGTTTACCTTTTTGAAAATGTTTGTCTTACAACTTTACCATCTCTTGTAACTGTTGCTATTAATTCTTCTGATAACGCATTAACTACTGATACTCCAACTCCATGAAGCCCTCCTGAAAATTGATAATTTGAATTATCAAACTTACCTCCTGCATGAAGTACTGTCATTACAACTTCTAAAGTTGATTTCCCTGATTTATGAGTTTCTGTTGGTATCCCTCTACCATTATCTGTTATTTCTATCACAGAATTAGGTAACATTTTTAATAGTTATTGTGTCACAAAAATCCTGCTAAAGCTTCATCTATACTATTATCAACTATCTCCCAAACTAAGTGATGTAATCCACTTGTTCCAGTAGATCCTATATACATTCCTGGTCTTACTCTAACAGCTTCCAATCCTTCTAAGACTGTAATACTATCTCCACCATAATTTTTTTATCTGACATATTCCCTCCACATTATTTTTCTTTTTATATATAATTATAGCATAAAATCAAGATTTTTTTAAAGGTTTTTAACAATAAAAGTCGCTTAAAAATCAATATAAAAAAATAGGATAAAAAAATAATATGAAATTAAAACAAAATCTATCACAAACAGATACTTTTAAAAAGAATTACTTTTTTAAAGATAATTTATTAAATGAATATATATTTTATATAAAAAAATATATATTATAGTATAAAAAAATTATTAATTAAATTATAATAAAAAAAGATAGAATAAATCTATCTTAAATTACGTTGCAACCGCAACAACTCACTAAGTGAGCACTTTTCGACAGTGTCTTATTTGAACACGTCATGTCATCTAATAATAGAATAACCTATTTTTTTAATAAAATGCAAAATTTTATTTTTTTGGGTTTTGATATATTTATTAGATGACACAACTCTCAAACAGGGGAAAACAATACAAAAGGGGATTATAGTTTGATATATTTATTAGATGACACAACTCTCAAACTACCTTCATTTGTAATAACCCAACCGTTATGTTTGATATATTTATTAGATGACACAACTCTCAAACTCTACTGGAATAAGCAATCCTCCATTTAATGTTTGATATATTTATTAGATGACACAACTCTCAAACAACTCCATTTTTATTTCTTTAGTCGCTTCTTGTTTGATATATTTATTAGATGACACAACTCTCAAACTCGTGTCTTATATATTTACCTACTAAGTTTGTTTGATATATTTATTAGATGACACAACTCTCAAACTTATCATCAAGCACAACAGTTAAATATTTAGTTTGATATATTTATTAGATGACACAACTCTCAAACCTTTCAGTAGTTGATATATTAGGCTTTAAAGTTTGATATATTTATTAGATGACACAACTCTCAAACAAAGGCTTTCTTATCAACTTTTGTTCTTTCGTTTGATATATTTATTAGATGACACAACTCTCAAACGTATGTTATAAATAATAATATCAATCAAAAGTTTGATATATTTATTAGATGACACAACTCTCAAACTAGTTTCATTATATATAATATATTGATGTTGTTTGATATATTTATTAGATGACACAACTCTCAAACTTGATTAGTTTTTAAAACTCTTGCCTGTTCCGTTTGATATATTTATTAGATGACACAACTCTCAAACTATTACTTCCAATATTTTTTTACACTAGCTATGTTTGATATATTTATTAGATGACACAACTCTCAAACAATAAGTTGTCTTCATCAATATAAAAAGTATGTTTGATATATTTATTAGATGACACAACTCTCAAACAGTCCTAATTTTTTTCTACTTGCATTCCTACTGTTTGATATATTTACTAGATGACACAACTCTCAAACAAATATCTCACACATATCTTTATCAATTATATATTTCTCCTCATACTCAAAAATTATATGATTCATAACAATTTTCTATAAATACTACTTTTTTTCTTTTTAAGAATAAATATTTATATATCTCTATTCTATCAATTTCATCAAATAAATTCAATAAATTAACACAAAAATCACTTTTTATTTTTAATACATCTGTAAGAATATCAATATAAGTTATAAATTTTTTCTATAAGTGTATCATAGCTTTTTAGAAATAAATATATCATATATTTTTAAGTAATTTAGTGACATCAAAATCTTCATCTAATTCTAATTCAAAATTTGATTCATACATTATTTCCAAAATTAAATCTCTTATATTTTTTTCTAATTCTCTAATTTTTAATGTAAAAAGTTCTGAATTAGAGATATTTTTTTAATTCTGTTAAATATTGCGCTTTTTTTATTTTTGGAATCAAAATCTAAAGAAAAATAGGTCTGTTAAAAATTTCACAATTTTTAGAAATTGATAATTCTTCATCATTTAAATCAAACAAAAAAATAATCACCATAATCTCCATTTATCTGATTAATTAATTCATTAATTTTATCAATAAAAAAATTTTTTTATTTTCTAATACCAAAATATTAATTTTAGTTTTCATTTATAATTATAGGATTAGATATATCCTTATGTACAATTCTCATAATATCACCAATCTATCTGTAGTATCAAGAACTTCACTTTTAGATTCTCCAACTAAAAACATCATTCTATTATATTGAGCTTCTGTTATTATCAAAACTTGAACCAATCCACTCTTAGGTTTATTTTTAACTAAATTATCACACATATATTTAGCCATACCTAAATTAAGTAATAATCTTACATAAACAGATTCTTGAATCATTACAAATCCATTAGAAATTAAATACTTTTCTAAACTTTCTATATTGTTTTTAAATCACTAGAGGTCGTTGTTGGTAAATCAAAAAAAATAGTAATATTCTCACAAATCTATAACTCATATTCAAAAAAACTTTTATTTTAGAAACATCTTTATCTTCTAATGCTTCAAAAATACTATTAACATAAATTTTTAATTGCATTATTAACATATTGTTCTTTACCATCAATTTTTAACCTTAGAATTCAAAACATCTAACATCATAAGTTTCTCCTCTTTTTCAAATTTATCCAGCTTATTTATATATACAACTTCATCTACTAAAACTCTGAAAGGTTCTATAAAAATCACATGATAAGTTAAATTGATTAAACATACTTTTTATGATGAATCCCAAGCATAGTTAAATACCCACTAGAAACTATTTCTCTATTAAATGCAGATAACATAACCATATAGCCATAATTCAACGCAGCGTTTATTGAACATATATTACTACGACTAAAAGAATTTCCAAACAATGAATTAAAATAAACTTTAGCTGCATAAGCTTCTCTATTATCTTCATCATTAAACGTAACCTGTTCTATATAAGATTTTTAAAAATTTCAAAGTTTCTCAATCCAAATTTACCTATTAATTTTGTTTGATTTCTAATTTTTCTTTTTACTATATCTGTCCAAACTAAAATTTTTAATTTCTTCATCCCATTTAATTTGACTCCGTATTTTTTAAACTTGTATCTGAACTACCATAATATCCAATCAATTCTGAAGACGGATTCCTTTTTTTCATCACAAAATATAATTTTTATTTTTCCTTTTTTTATCATTTCATTTAATAGAGCGGCAGTAAGTGATACTGCCGTATTCTCTATTATCAATATTGAAATTTCACTTAAATATTTTTTTGTTGTCTTATTTTTCTGCTCTTACTACTAAATAATTCAATTTTTAAATCTAATTTAGATATACTAGATATAGAAACAATTCTCCAACTCATAATTCATCACTCTTATAATTTTTTTAAATCTATTTCTGTTTCATATATTCCTGTTATTGATTTGCTTATCAATTTAATTTCATCTATATTTTTCAATATTTTTACTAAATTTTATAGTCCCGGATTTTTGACGCACCTCCAAAAATCAGATAAATCAAATAAATCTCTAGAATTAGAGAAATATCCTAATATTTTAACAATTACACTACATTGATTTTTTTAAATCTAAATCATTAAATTTATCTTTAGCTAATACTCTTAAAACTTCATTTTCTTTTCCCTTTATTATTTCTATAATAAAATATGGTATTAGTAATTTTTATTTACTATTTCTTCAAACAATAATTTATTTAATTCTTTTTGTTATAAGGAAATTATCATTTTTATCTTTTCTATTAATTCCTGTCTCGTTGAATTTAATAATATATTTAATATAGTTTGTATTATCTCGATCTAATTTTAATTGTAAATTCAAATTATATAAAAGTCCATCATTACTTCTACCTCTAAGAGTATAATAACAACCATTAATCTTAAATACAGAGCCTATAGGTATCTTATCAATTAATATTTCAGGTTCAATTAATTTCATTTTTTTCTTTAAAATACAAAGTCAAATCGGCTCTACTCTTTATTCCTTTACTAATATATACTGGTAAAGTCTCTAAAGTTCTAACCCTTTTTTCTTAAGTACATGACTCACTAAAACAAAATACGAACCAGAAACCTTATTAAAAAGCACCATATTTTTTTCTAAATTATTAGCTAATATGCTATTATTACCCTTAATTGGTATATACATATTTTTAAGATCGATTGATTTTTTTAGATATTAACTGTAAATCAGATATAGCACCTTTTTTTCTTCTTTTCGTTCTCTTTGTTACTAAAGGAAGCTTTTTGATACAAAAATCTTTCAATTTTTATTAACTTCTATTTTATCAAAAATCTTTTTACCTTTAATAATAATATTGTCATCAAACATTCTTTCTAAATTATAGTCATTTTTACCAATTTTAGATTCTTCTCTATTTTTTTCTCAGCCATAAAAATAGGATTTCTAGTAAATTGTTCATCATACGCATTTCCAACTATTATATTTAAATAAGCATCATGAGAATGATGTAAATCATTTATTTCTCTAACCTTTAAATAATTATATCTTTTTCTAAACTCTGATACTCCTTCAGCTTTAACATAACACATTTGCGTATTTGTAAACATCGTTTTTAAGTACTTCTATAACATTTTTTTATTGTTTGACTAGTTTCAACTAATTGTCTTGCAACAAATTTTTTTCTAAAAATTTCTGGACTTAATTTTTTCACTACCTATTAATCTTTCATATTTTTATATCACTTATAAGTTTTTTTATTTTTTTAATAAAGTCCAAAATGCGTGTCTAGAAATTCTAATATCATTTGGCAATGGATAATTATTACTTTTTAGCACCATTTATAACTTTTCTAACTAAAACTAAATTATTCCAAGAATCATCTTTAGTTAAAGATCTTGGATATATATGATCATATCATATATATTAGAATTAAATAAATCTTCTAAATGTATATTTTTCTCCACTATACATACAACGTCCCATTTTGACTAAAATATAGATATAATTTTTACGTCTAAATTCTTTTTCATCTGTATTTTTTTAATTCATCAAGAATATTCTTATCAACATCTTTAATATCTTTATATTTATCTTCTAATTGTTTTTTTCTCTTGTCTTTTGTTATCTTAACTATATCTTCTTTTTCTAGTTACTTCTACAAAAAAACTTTTTTAGGATCGTATTTCATTATTTTTCTTAATTTCTTCAATAATCCTTAAAGTTTGCCAAACAGATCTTTTTTAACACTAGGTGATAAAACAAGATCTTCCATTATATTTTCATAATTTAATTTATTTATAACTTTAACTTCTTTTATGTCATCTAAAGATTCCAAAAATTTATATTTATTACTCAACAATTCCATCAAATTAAGTGAATGTTCCCACATCATATCAATTATATTAATACATGCTCCACCAGTTTCTTCTCCATAATGCTCAACTTCAGTTAAAAATTTTTCTAGATAAATTACCCCACCCAGAATATTTTTAACGATGATAACTTATTAATTTGTTCTTGATTTAACATATCAGAATAAACTTCAGTAATTTTATCTGAAATCATTTTTTTATCACCATTATAAACCGTAACCCAAAAATATTACATTTTCAGCTAATTCTTTATATGGATCTCTATTAAAGTCTTCTCCCAAAATCTTGTACATATCAATATGAGGTTTTAAAGTTGCATTTAATTCATCAACTCCTGTTATTTCAATATCATTATATAAATTATTCAACTTCAACATTTTCTTTTAATTTATTTTTACTCATTTTTTCATTTAATAAATAGCATTGTTTATATATCTTTTGTTTTTAAATCTGTACTTAATCTTTCACCATTAATTTTTAACATTATTTAATTCATTAAGAACCATAAATTTAGAATATAATAAAAGAGTTTTTAGCTAATGCATTTTCATTATGTAAATAAGTACACTTTCTAGTCATTCTAGTTATAAAATTTTCAGCACTTTTTTTAACATTAATCACTTCATTAAAAATTCCAAGGATATACTTTAGAATTATAATCATTTCTTTCTACCCATGAAAACTCACTTTTATCATTCATAAGTCCAATAAAGTAGGGATTCTAAATTCAAAAATTTGTATAATTTTTTTCCTTAAGACTTAAATTAGTATCATCTACTTCATTTAAAAAAATGTTAAATAATTACTTGCATTATCAAGAATTTTTTTCAACTCATAAAGATGTAATTGCATAGGTATTACAGAATTTGAAATGCTCTTTTTGAACTTCTAACAATGTACCCTCTGATATACTATTTATAATATAATCTGATAATTCTTTATCTTCATCTTCTATTTTCAGTTCTTTAAATTTAGTCTCTTTTATTTCTAAAACTTTTTTTCTATAATCTTTAGAACTAAAAAAATTAGTTTATAATCTTCAACACTAAAATATTTTTAATAAAATATTTAACTTTAGAAAGATCCTCTTTATACTTAGCGTATGATTTAACTTTTAGACTCTGAAAATAGAATTTGAATCTTTAAGTATTTTTTTGAAGTATAACATAATCATATATTTCTTTAGATTTATCTATTAATTCAATATCTTCACCTAAAATAGGTTCTATTTCAGAATATTTTTTTCATCATACTTAGAATCAGAAAAATTAATTTTAACTTTATTTTCAACTATATTTTCATTGTTTATATATATCTTATCTAATTGAGTTTCAAAACCTATTAAAAAGTCTAATAATAACCTTATCTTTACCCTTAACCAAAGATTTCAAATTAGTTTCCTTATCTTTTTCTAATACTTAAATCTAATAATATATCACAAAACTTATCTATATCATTTATTTCAAAATCAAGATCTTCTAAAGTAGAAATATAGTCTTCAAAATTTATAATCAATTCTTTTTAAAGTATCTTTATTATTTGTTTTTCAGAATCACTAACTTCAAAATTTTCAAATAAAAAGTGTCCTCTACTTTTTCAGAATATGTGCTAGAGCTAAATAAACTTCTCTAACATCATGCTCCTCCTTACTATTCATCAATTCATATCTCAAATGATATATAGTAGGATATTTTTTTATGAAAATCTTTATCTTTAAAAATTTTTCATCATTAAATAAAAGTATTTTTTTGCTTAGTTCTTTTATCTTCTTCATAAAAGAAAGAATCTTCCAATCTTTCAAAAATAAAGAATCTTTTTTTCTAATATATACTTTTCAAAAAGAATTTTTTTAAAAATTTTTAATCTATCATTTCTTTTATCCAATCTTCTCCTATTATTTCTGTTAATTCTTCTTTCAACAGCAGTCTTAGCCTCTTCAAATAAACGAACACCATATAAAAACTTTCTATTTTTTTCTTTAATATATTATAATTTGTATCAGTTACCGCCCAACCTATAGAATTAGTTCCTATATCTAATCCTATATAATATTCCTTCCCTTTCATAAAAATACTCCTCCTTAAAACATCTCCTTTATAAAGTATATCTTGCTTTTTCCTAAAAATCAAAAATAATTATTACAAATTATAATAATTTCATCATAAAATAACAAAAATAAAAAGCCAAATAATAGAACTAATCTAAAATTTGGCTTTATAATTATTTCATATACGCTATTACTTCTATTTCCACAAGTCCACCTTTTAGGTAATTTAGCCACTTCAAAAAGCTGATCTTTTGCAGGATATGGTTCTTCAAAGAAAGTTGCATAAACTTCATTAACATTTACAAAATCATCTATACTATCTAATAGAACGGTAGTTTTAACTACATTTTTAGTAGTTAACCCATTTATTTCAAGTATAGTTTTAATATTTTCTAATGATTGTTTAGCTTGTTCTTTCGCTGTTTTTTCCTTCTATAAGGTTAGTTTCTGGATTAATTCCAAGTTGACCTGAAAATATATAGAAAATCTCCTGCTACATAAAATGCTGAATAAGGCCCTACTGCATTAGGTATTTTTTTCATGATTACTCCTTTGTAAAAATAGCCTAATAAATTAGGCTATTTTATATATTTTAATTTTATTATTCGTTAATATCTGCAACTACTCCTGATGCAACTGTTCTTCCACCTTCTCTTATTGAGAATCTTAATCCTTGTTCAATTGCTATTGGGTGTATTAATTCTACTGATACTGATATGTTATCTCCAGGCATTACCATTTCTACTCCTTCTGGTAAGTGTACTTCTCCTGTTATATCTGTTGTTCTGAAGTAAAATTGTGGTTTGTATCCTGTGAAGAATGGTGTATGTCTTCCACCTTCTTCTTTTGTTAATACATATATTTCTCCTCTGAACTTAGTATGTGGATGTATTGATCCTGGTTTTGCTAATACTTGTCCTCTTTCTACTTCTTCTTTCTTTATTCCTCTTAATAATGCTCCTATATTATCCCCAGCTTCTCCTGAATCTAATAATTTTTCTGAACATTTCTATTCCTGTTACTGTTGTCTTTTGAAGTTTCTTTTATCCCTACTATTTCTACTTCTTCTCCAACTTTAACTGTTCCTCTTTCTACTCTTCCTGTTACTACTGTTCCTCTTCCTGTTATTGTCATAACATCTTCTATTGGCATCAAGAATGGTTGATCTACTGGTCTTTCTGGTGTTGGTATGTATGAATCTACTTGATTTATTAATTCAATGATTGCATTTTCCCATTTTTCTTCTCCATTTAATGCTCCTAATGATGATCCTCTTACTACTGGTATTTCATCTCCTGGGAAGTCATATTCTGATAATAATTCTCTTACTTCCATTTCTACTAATTCTAATAATTCTTCTTCTTCTACCATATCTACTTTTATTTAAGTATACTACTATGTATGGTACTCCTACTTGTCTTGCAAGTAATATGTGTTCTCTTGTTTGTGGCATTGGCCCATCTGCTGCTGATACTACTAATATAGCTCCATCCATTTGTGCTGCCCCTATTTATCATGTTTTTTACATAATCGGCATGGCCTGGACAGTCTACGTGTGCATAGTGTCTGTTTTTCTGATTCATACTCTATATGAGCTGTATTTATTGTTATCCCTCTTTCTCTTTCTTCTGGGGCTTGATCTATGTTTTTCAAAATCTACTTTTTGTGCTAATCCTTTTTTGCCGCTAATACTTTTTGATATTGCTGCTGTTGTTGTTGTCTTCCCGTGATCTACGTGTCCTATTGTCCCTACGTTTACGTGTGGTTTACTTCTTTCAAATTTTTTGTTTTGCCATTTTATTCCTCCATTTTTTTATTTATTTTTTTAACAAGAAAATTATATCATTTAAGAATAGTAAAGTCAATATCGTTTTTTTAGCTAATTCTATACTATTCTCCCATATATTCTTTTAATATATTCAACTACTTTTTCTGCTTCAATTTCAAAACTTTGACTTCCATCTCTATGTTTTATCTCTACTTTTCCATCTTTAGCAGCTTTACCAACTATAACTTTTAATGGGAATCCTATTAAATCTGCATCTTTAAACTTAAATCCTGCCTTTTCATCCCTATCATCAAACATAACCTCTATATTAGCATCTAACATATCTTTGTATAATTTTTTTCTGATAATTTATTAGCATCCTCATCTTTAGAATTTACTAGTATTAAATCAACTAAGAAAGGCGCTATATTTTTAGGCCATATTATACCATTTTCATCATAGTTTTTGTTCTATTGCAGCTGCTGCAACACGAGATACCCTATTCCATAACATCCCATAATTACAGTTTCTGCAACTCCTTTATCATTAAGAACTTTTTGCATTTTAAAGCATCAGAATATTTCTTACCAAGTTTAAATATATGTCCTACCTCTATACCTCTTGCTATTTCTAAAGTTCCTTCATCTCTAGGTGATTTATCTCCCACTCTTGCAGTTCTAATATCTCCTCTATAATCTATATGTAAAATCCTCTATATTTAAGTTTACATAATGTTTTATCTTTAATATTAGCTCCACCTACAAAATTTCTTAAATAGAATATACTTTCATCAGCAACTACTTTAATTCTTCCATCTTTAATACTTTCTATTTCTTTAAGAGCTGATGTAAATCCTGCTTCCAATCCTAAATTCTCTATATCTTTTTTCATCCATCATTTCAAGATCTAAAATTGCTCCAACTAGATTTTTTTAACTTTTTACATCATTAACGTCTAAATCACCTCTAATTATCGCCATGAAATAATTTATCTTTTTCTTCACCTATTTCTTTTTAAAAGTACAGCTTTAACAGTTTTACATTCTTCTATATTTAAAAAAACTTGGTTAATTCTTCTATACTCTTAATGTTAGGTGTGTCCACTAATACTTTTTCTAATTTTTTTCTTCATTACTTTCTTTAAAATCTATTATACTTGTAGCTTTTTCAACATTAGCTGCATAATCTGATTTATTTGAATAAAGTATATCATCTTCTCCGCTTTCAGCAAGAACCATAAATTCATGACTTTCACTTCCACCTATACTTCCAGTATCTGCTTCAACGGCTCTAAAGTTTAAAACCACATCTTTCAAATATTTTTAAAATATGCTCCTTTAACATCATTATATACTTCATCTAAACTGCTTTGAGTTAAATGAAAAACTATAAGCATCTTTCATTATGAATTCTCTACCACGCATAAGTCCAAATCTAGGTCTTTTTCATCTCTAAATTTACTTTGTATTTGATATACATTTAATGGTAATTCCTTATATGATGTCACTGTATTTCTAAAAATATCTGTAACAACTTCCCTCATGAGTTGGTCCAAGTACACTTTCTCTACTATTTCTATCGTGTAATCTCATAAGTTCTGGTCCATAAGAAAACCATCTTTTAGATTCTTTCCAAAAGATCGACTGGTTGAAGAACTGGCATAAGTAATTCATTAGCTCCAATTCTATTCATCTCTTCTCTTACTATATTTTTCTATTTTTCTTAATACTCTAAGTCCTAAAGGAAGATATGTATAAACACCTCTAGTTAATTGTTTTAATCATAGAGGCTCTAAGCATCAATTTATGTGATACAGTTTCTGCATCTTTTTGGTACTTCCTTATATGTTTTTTATAAACGCTTTAGAAAATCTCATTTAATTTTTCTCTCCTTCTAATTTTTTTAAATATTTTTAATATTATCTTGTAATTTTTTTAAGTTTTTGATTCAAGTTCAGCTTGTATTCCTTTTTCCTTATCAATTACTGCTTGAGGAGCTTTTAGATACAAATTGTTCATTAGATAATTTATTTAATGTTCTATCTAATTCTTTTTGAACTTTTTCTATTTCTTTATTTAACTTCTCTACTTCTTTTTTCTATATCTATTAAACCTTCTAAAAGAAACATATATTTTACTATTACCTACTACTCTAAATCCTGACATCTTAGGTAATTCTGTAAGAATATCTATTTTTTCTACATTAGCTAATTTATCAAGTATTTTTAGGATTATTTAAAACTATATCTCTTTCCCCATTATCTTCTGTATCTATGATTATAGATATTTTTTAGCTGGTGATACATTATTTTTCTGCCCTTATATTTCTTATAGCCCCTATAACTTCTTCTAAATACTCAAAATCATTTTCTGCTTTAATATTAATTAAAGATTTATCTTCTCTTGGGAAGTCTGAAAGCATAATACTTTCACCATAAACTTTAATTTTTTTGCCATACTTCTTCTGTTATAAAAGGCATAAATGGATGAAGTAATCTTAAACCATTATCTAATATATGTCTTAATACCCACTGTGCACTTTGTCTATCAACATTATCAGCATCTACTCCATAAATTCTAGTTTTAGCTATTTCTACATACCAATCACAGAAATCATTTCTAAAGAATTCATAAGCTATTTTTCGCACAACTATCTATATTATATTCTTCCATTTCTTCATTAAATCTTTTTGCTGCGTTTTGAAGTTTAGATAATATCCATTGATCTTCTAACTTAAAGTCTAAATCAAGTATAGATATATCTTCTTTAAATCCTTCTAAATTAGATATTACAAATTTTTGAAGCATTCCATACTTTATTTGCAAATGTTGAACCCATTTCCAATAATTTTTCTGAAAAATAGTATGTCTTGTCCTTGTGATGTATTATACATCAAACTAAATCTTACAGCATCTGCTCCATATTTATCAAGTATACCTAAAGTATCAGGAGCATTTCCTAAAGATTTAGACATCTTTCTTCCTATTTCATCTCTTATTATTCCTGTAAAATATACTTCTTTAAATGGTATCTTATTTTTCAAACTCTAAACTCATCATTATCATACGAGCAACCCAGAAGAAAATAATATCTGCTCCAGTTACAAGTAAATCTGTTGGCATACGTCTTTCTAAATCCGGAGTTCTTTGGGGCCAACCCATAGTAGAAAATGGCCAAAGACTTGAAGAAAACCAAGTATCTAAAACATCAGTTTCTTCTCTTAATTCCAATTCACTACCATATTTTTTTCTACACATTGTTTTTTTGCATCTTCTAAACTTTTAGCAACTATCATATCACCATTTGGAGTATAGTATGCTGGTATTCTATGTCCCCACCATATCTGTCTTGAAATAGTCCAATCACGTATATTTTCAAGCCAATTATAGTAAATTTTTTTCCATTCTTTTTGGAGTTAATTTTTATTTCACCATTCTTAACTGCTGCTATCGCCTTTTTCTGCAAGTGGACGCATTTTTAACAAACCATTGTTCAGATATTCTTGGTTCTATTACTGTATTACAACGATAACAATGTCCTACTGCGTGATCGTGTTTCTTAGTTGATACAAGCAATCCTAAATCTTCTAAATCTTTAAGTATAATTTTTTTCTTGCTTCAAATCTATCAAGACCTTTATACTTTCCTCCATTTTGAATTAATTGTCCCATCTTTTTCTAATATATTTATTATTTTCAAGTCCTGTTCTTTTTGACACCTCAAAATCATTAGGATCGTGTGCTGGTGTCATCTTAACTGCACCTGTTCCAAATTCAAGATCTACATAACTATCAGCAACTATAGGAATTTCTCTATCCATTAAAGGTAAAATAACACTTTTGCCTACAAGATACTTATATCTTTCATCTTCCGGATTTACAGCTACTCCTGTATCTCCTAGCATAGTTTCGGGTCTTGTTGTAGCAATAATTAGAAAATCATTACTATCTTTTTATAGGGTATTTAATTTCCCAAATATGCCCTTCTTTATCTTGATGTTCTATTTCATCATCAGCTAAAAGCCGTTTTGACATCTAGGACACCAGTTAACCATATACTCTCCCTTATATATTAACCCTTTGTTATATAATTCAACAAAAACTTCTTTGACAGCTTGAGAAAGTCCTTCATCCATAGTAAATCTTTCTCTTTCCCAATCAGTTGAATTTCCTATTCTTCTTTGTTGAGTAGTTATTATATTACCGTATTTTTTTCTTTCCATTGCCAAACTTTTTCTATAAATGCATCTCTTCCTATATCTTCTTTTCTTAATCCATCTTTAGCAAGCATTTTTTTCTACAACATTTTGAGTTGCTATCCCTGCATGATCTGTTCCAGTTTGCCAAAGTGTATCAAATCCACACATTCTTTTTATATCTAATAACTACATCTTGTATAGTATTATTAAGTACGTGTCCCATATGTAAAACTCCTGTTACATTAGGTGGTGGTATTACTATCGTATACAGTACTTTTTTGATTATCTACTGCTGCTTTTAAAAATATCCTTTTTTTGTTCCCATTCTTTGTACCATTTTGATTCTATATCAATAGGTGTATATTTATCCATTAATATTCCTCCTTAAAAAAATTTAAACGTATATTTATATCTTACATTTTTCTCCTTTTTAACCATGCCATAGTTTTTCTAATTTGAAATATAACTGAAGCAATAAACATAAAAAAACTAAAAAAACTTAAAAGTTTGTCTCCAAGTCCTGTTGCACTAAATGATCTTAAAGGAGTCAGTATTGCTATATAAAACAAAGTCATCGTAAAGTTCTTATTTAGTAATTCACACATAACCATTCTAGTTCTTTTGGGTAGTTTTATTCCCATAAAATAGACGACATAAAGACCAAAAAGGAATTAACCATCCAAGTAATAATATTTGTTTTAAATATTTTTGATTCATCTTCTTCAATAATAATAGAATTCTCTTTTAACTCACTAGAATTTTTTGATTTTTCTCATACTTCATAGCACCTCACTTCATTATTTCAAATTATACCAAACTCTTACTAAAATTGCAATTTTAGTAAGAAAAAGTGTATCTCTAATCTTAAACTTCACACAGTTTAATACTAGTAATACACTATATTATTATAGATATTTTATTATTTAGTCATCTAAATTATTAGAATAATCCTGGTATGCTAACTCCACCTGTTACAACGCTCATTTCTTTTTTTCAGCTAATTCTTCAGCTTTTTGCATTGCATCTTTTTTATAGCACTTAAGATTAAATCAGATAATATTTTTAGGGATCTTTTATCAGTTGATGCATCATCGATCGATTCTTGAGCTATTGTTATATTTACTATATCTTTTTTTGTCCATTAGCTTCAACTACTACACTTCCTCCAGCAACTTCAGCTTTAACAAATTTATCTTTTTAACTCTTCTTGTATAGCTAACATTCTTCCTTGCATTTCTTGCGCTCTTCTGATTATATCAGATTGACCATTGTTATTTGACGAACCTTTTAATTTTCTAACCATCTTAATTCCTCCTAGATTATATAAAAAAATGGTGGCGAGAGAAGGATTCGAACCTTCGAAGGCTGAGCCGGCAGATTTACAGTCTGCTCCCTTTGGCCACTCGGGTATCTCGCCACATGGTGCCGCTTATCGGATTCGAGACCAATTACCTGCTGATTACAAGTCAGCTGCTCTACCTAGTGAGCTAAAGCGGCAAAAACCTTATTCAATTGTTAATAAAAAAATGGCGGAAGTGACGAGACTCGAACTCGCGACATCTTGCGTGACAGGCAAAGCACTCTAACCAACTGAGCTACACCTCCATAAATGGTGGTCACAACTGGGCTCGAACCAGTGACCCCCTGCTTGTAAGGCAGGTGCTCTCCCAACTGAGCTATGCGACCATATTGTTTTGGTAGGCCCTAGGAGAATCGAACTCCCTGTTTTTTTAGGATGAAAACCCTAATGTCCTGACCACTAGACGAAGGGCCCAAAACCTATCAGCTTATTCTATCTTCTGTGCTGACAAGGATTATAATACCATAATTAAAAAAATAAAAGTCAATAGAAAAATTTTTAAAATTATTAATTTTTTTATTTTTATTTATATCAATACCGAAATTAGTCCACAAATCACTATAATATATATCATATTTATTTTAAATTTATAAAGAATAAATGATATTATCATACATATCATAGCTCTATAATCTACATTATATGAATTAGATAGATTAACAAATAATACTCCTCTTCCTATATTTATAGTAGCTATGATAATTAAAGCTGTAGTCGCCGGATTTATCCCATCTATAACTTTCTTCATAAATACATTATCTAATCCTATATATTTCAAAAAAATACTTAATATTAAAATTTGTGGTGTTACAACTCTAACGTAGCTACAATAGCACCTAATATATTACCCTTAATCATCCCTATAAAAGTCGAAGCATTTATAGCAATAGGCCCAGGTGTTATTTGTGATATGGCCACTATATCTATTAATGTTTGGGTATTTATCCAAGCATAATGATTAACTAAATAATTTTTCTATCAATGGTAATATTACATAACCCCCTCCAAATGCACTTATTCCTATTAAAAAGAATACATAGTAAAGTTTTTAAAAAGAATTAAAACATCCATTATTTATCACCTCTATTATACCAATATCCTAAAATACCTGATACAATCAATATATACATAACTTGTACATTGAAAATAAATTTAACTAAAAAAATGAAATTATAGTTATAGAAATATAAAAAAATACCTTTTTAGGACTTTCCCACTCTTTTTTTATAAGGCTTACACTGGTAATTATAAGCAAAGCCATTATAGATCACTAATACCACTCAACATATTTTTTTAATTTTTACATTTTCTATTAATTTAGTATAACTAAAAAGCAATAGCCGCAATAATAATCAAACAAGGTAAAACTGATGCCAAAACTGCTATTATAGAACCTTTTTTTACCTCTAGTATAATATCCAACAAGAAAAGATGTAGATATTGTCATAGCTCCAGGTACGCTCTGAGCAAGAGAAATAATTTTAATCATATCATCTTCTTCTATAAATTTTTCCTCTATAAACAAATTCATCTTTTAATTACCGGTATTATAGTATATCCACCTCCAAAAGTAACTAAATTTATAACAAATAATTTTTTTAAACAACTCTATTAAAGTAATTTTTTTATTTTTCCATTACACCTCAACTTTCTATAATATATTAAGTATAACACTTAGAATATTTTTTTAACAAGTTAAATACTTGAATACGGAAACGATACCTAAAAAAATTTGTCTTTTAACATTTTTTTATGTTATCATATTTCTTGTAAAAAAATATATTTTTGGAGGTAAAAATGACTTTTTAATGAGTTATTAAAAATAGTTTTTGACTGAAAAAAATTTCTATCAGCTATTTTTTTCAACAATTTTTTATTATTTCAATAGGTTATTACTTAAGAAAGAAAAATATCGTAAATGAAACTGCTTCAAAGGCATTAAGTTCAATTTTATTAAGTGCTGCACTTCCTGCTCTTGCCTTTAATGCTTTTTATGGCAGACATTAAACCTGAAACATTTACATCAGGAATTAACGTCTTAATATTTGGTTTTATTGCATATATTCTTTTTAATAGTTTTAGCTAAAATTTTCTATTTCAATAAAAAGGAGATTTAAAAGATACTTTAGTTGTATTAACAGCATTCGGTTCAACTACTTTCTTTGGTATTCCAATAATAAATGGATTATTTGGTAACGATGGAACACTTTATGCAAATATTTTTCAACATAGCTTATAGAGTATTTCTTTATTCTTATGCTCTAATTGTTATGAGTGGAACAAAATTTGATAGAAAAAAATATAAAACAAATATTTGCTAATCCTATCATAATAGCAACATTCGTAGGTTTAATATTATGGGTATTCCAAGCTAATATGCCACAAGTTGAAGTCTTAGTTAAAAGCTACTAAACCAGGTACAGAAGATGCAATTAAAAAGCTTCTCAATATTTAGAATAGATCGAACATTACCTTGGGTATTTAAAGGGACTTAAATATTTAGGAGACCTATCTTCTCCTCTTGCTTGGCTTGCAATAGGTATGACTTTAGCATCTATTTCTTTTAAAAGAAGCATTATCAGAAAAATTATCTCTAATCTATGCTTTCTTTAAATTATTGGCTATACCTGCTATATTCTTTATACTATTAGTTATACTAAATAAATTAGGAATAACTTTCCAATACGAAGCTATAGCAAGTATTATTATAATGCTTGCCACTCCACCTGCAACAGTAGCAGTTGCTTATGCAATAAAATTTGAAAAAGAATCAATACTTGCCTCAAATATTTCATTAGTAAATACTGTTCTTGCAGTATTTGGTATAATTTTATGGATAATTATATTAAATATTACTCACGGAATGGGTATAATATAGAAAGAAGGAAATATGAAAGTTTTATGTTATGGTGTTAGAGATGTGGAAGAAAAATTCTTTCATGAATTAAATAAAAAAATTTAATTTTGAAATAACTTGCGTTCCCGAATATCTTAATAATATAGAAACAGCTAAACTGGCAAAAAGGACACGAAGCTGTAATTTTAAGAGGTAATTGTTGGGCAACTAAAGAAGTACTTGATATCTATAAAGAATTAGGAATTAAGTATGTTCTAACTCAGTACAGTTGGTGTTAATCATATAGATATTAAATATGCAAAAGAGTTAGGAATAAAATTAGCATACGTACCTTTTTATTCACCTAACGCAATAGCTGAGCTAGCAGTAACGCTTGCAATGATGTTGTTAAGAAATACAGCTTTAATGACTTCACTAACTGCAAAAGGTGATTTTAGAGTTAAATCAAGTATGTTCTCTAGAGAAATTAGAAACTGTACAGTAGGTATTATAGGACTTGGAAAAATAGGATTCACAACTGCTAAATTATTTAAAGGGCTTGGAGCTAATGTTTTTAGGATTTGACATTTTTAAAAAAAGAAGGAGTAGAAGATACTTTTAACTCAAGTAGATCTTAATACTTTAATTAAAGAAAGTGATATAATATCATTACATGTCCCATTTATTAAAGAACAAGGTAAAATTGTAACTGAAGAATTTTTAAACAAAAATGAAAGATAATTCTATACTAATAAATACTGGACGTGGAGAAACTATGGATACTAAAGCTATAATAGAAGCTATTAAATCTGGAAAACTTGCAGGTGCAGGTATAGATACTTTAGAAAATGAATCTGAATTATTCTTTAAAGATTTCACTAATAAAGAAATACCTAATAAAGATTTTGCAGAACTTGTAAATCTTTTATCCAAAAGTTTTATTAACTCCACATTTAGGTTCATTTACTGATGAAGCAGTAACAAATATGATAGAAACAACTTATGAAAAATCTAGCAGAATTAATAAGTTGTGGCAATTGTAAAAATGAATTATAGAATTACAATATACAAAATTATTTGTGAAAAATTAAAATAAAGGAATTACATTTTATATAACAAGATGTAATTCCTTTTTAAATTTATAATATTATAAAAAGATTGACTTTTTTAAAGTCAATCTAAATATAAATATTTTAGCCTATTAGTCTTTTTAACATATTTTTTTAATAAAAGAACCACAATAAATACAACCCCTATGATTACTGCTATCGATCCAGCTATTGAAACATCCATAAGAACAGCTACATGATAACCTATTATTGAAGATAGCGCTCCTATTATTATGCTTATTATCAACATATGAGATAATTTTTTTAGATATCATATATGACGTTGCTGCTGGACCTATCATCATTGATATTAACAATATAGATCCTACCGCTTCAAAATGAAATTACAGATGTAACTGATACTAACGACATTAATATATAGTGTACAAATATTGGCATCATGCCAAGTGAGCTAGCTAGAGCTCTATCAAATATTGAAATTTTTTTAATTCTTTATAAAATAAACTAACAAATACCAAGTTTATAATCAATATTATTAATCCCGTAACTATTCCTACCGCAACATTAAATCCAAATACATTTTGTAACATGAAACGGAGCAAAAAGCTATTTCTCCTAAAAAGAACAGCATCAACATCTAAATGTATATTAGCTGTATATTTAGATACTAAAAATTATAGCTAAACTAAATAAAAAAAGATAAAACTACAGCAATAGCTGCATCTTCTTTTCATCATTCTAGTATTAACCAAAACTTCTACTAAATATACCGTTAAAAAGTCCAACAAGTGTTGCTCCTATTATCAATATAGGTGAGGTAAAATTGTGAGATACAAAGAAACCTAATACTATACCTAAAAGTACAGTATGTGTTATAGCATCTGTCAACATACTCATATTCTTAAGAACAAGGAAAACTCCTAGTAACGAACATGAAATTGATATTAATACAGCTATTAACTGTATAACTAATCCAGCACTCATTATTTCTCACCTTCCATCTTTTTCATTATCTCTTTATTTCTTTTTCTAATATTTATATATCTTTTAATAATTCCACGAGGTGAGAATAGTAGACTTACTAAAACAAATAAACTTAAAGATAATATTATTAATGGACCTGTTGGAAGTTCTGCATTTACAGTCGAAATACTTGTCCCAATAAACCCAGAAATTATTCCAAATATTGATCCAAGTATAACAACTACCCCAAGTCTATTACTCCATTGTCTTGCGGCAACTGAAGGAGCAACCAACATAGATGTCATCAATACCACACCAGCAACTTGTATACCAGTTATTACATTTATAACTATCATTATTGATACTAATAATCTTATTCTATCACTGTTTATACCTAAAGTCTTAGCATAATCTTTATCAAAAATACTTATTTTTATTTCTTTCCAAAATACTAGAACTAATATTAACAATATCAAACCTACGGAAGTAATAAAATATATATCTCTTAATATAAGAGTAGATGCTTGACCAAAAATAAACCTATTTAACCCTGCTTTTTTTAGCTCCAGGAACTGTTTTTAAGATAAGTTAACAAAACTAATCCAAGACCAAAAAAATGTTGATAACATAAGTGCAATGGAACTATCAAACTTTACTTTTTGAATTTAACTGTATAAAGTGTATTAAAACAATACATAAAATTCCAATAAATAAAGCACCTAACAATAAAATAGTTAATTCTTTTTCCCTGTAAGAATAAAGGCAAGACACACACCAGCAAGTGAGGCATGTGCTATACCATCTCCTAATAAACTTTCTCTTTTAAGCACTGCAAATGTTCCAATAATAGCACTTATACATCCTAAAAGCGAGCATCCCTAATGCAACAACTCTAAACGTATAGCTATTCATAAATAATTCTATTATTTCTCTCATAACTATCACATATCCATACTCTTTTTTATATGTTTCATCTATATTTTTCTTTAGTAAACACTTCATTTACTTTTACCACTTGCAATTACTTTTCTATTAATCAAAAACTACTTCATCAAAATATTCAGGAACTGTTTGAAGATCATGATGTACAACTATTACAGTTTTACCCTCTTCCTTAAGTCCTTTTAATATTTTTAACTATAGAACCTTCAGTTTTTTTATCTATTCCTTGAAAAGGTTCATCTAATAAGTAGATTTCAGCATCTTGAACTAATGCACGAGCTATAAATACTCTTTGTTGTTGTCCTCCAGATAATTGAGAAATTTGTCTATCTACATATTCTAACATATCAACTTTTTCTATTGCTTCCATAACTCTATTTTTTTCACTTTTTGGTACTCTTTTTAAGAACCCAACTCTTCCATAACTTCCCCATTTCAACAACATCATATAAAAGTAGTTGGAAAATCCCAGTCAACACTACCTCTTTGAGGAACATACGCTATTTTCTTTTTTTCTTGTGCATATTTTTTTACCATTAATTGTTATACTTCCAGTTATTGGTTTTACGAATTCTAATATTGCCTTAATTAATGTTGATTTACCTGCACCATTAGGTCCTACAAAAAGCCGTCATCTTCCCTTTTTCTATACCTAAATTAAAATCATCTAAAACCGGCTTATCTTCATCATAAGCAACTACTAATTTTTTTAATTTCAATAACCTTCATATTACTCCTATCCTATTTTTAATGCATTTGCTATTTTATCTGCATTAGCCTTTTATTGTTTTTAATATATGTATCTGTATCATGTTCTTTATCACCCATAGAATCTGAATATAATTCATCTCCTATTTTTAATTTCCCAACCTTTTGCTTTAACTGCTTCTTCAAGAGCGTGAATACTTGCAGGTGATACAGATGATTCAGTAAATATTGCTTTTATTTTATTATCAGCTATAAATTGTGCTAATTCTTCTATTCTCTTAGCACTTACTTCAGAATCAGTTGAAACACCTTGTATAGATTCAACTTTCAATCCAAATTGTTTAGAGAAATATCCAAACGCATCATGAGCTGTAACTAAATATCTTGACCCTTCTGGTATTTCATTAATTCTATCTTGAATATACTTAGTAGCTTCATCTAAATCTTTCATATTTTTTTCAAGATTTGCTTGGTAATAATCTTTATTAGCTGCATCCATGCTTGATAATTTATCAGCAACTGCTTTTAGCTTGTAATGCCCAAAATTGAGTATTAAACCATACATGTGGATCATAAAGTTCATCGTCAACTTTAGTTAATTGAGATTTATCTAAAAACATCACCTAAATTAAGAACTTCTCTACCTTGTAACTTATCAAAGATATCAACCATTTTACCTTCTAAATGAAGTCCACCATAAACAACTAAATCAGCACTGTTTAATTTTTTTCAACATCTCCAGCTGTTGCAACATATAAATGTGGATCTTCTCCTTCTTTCATAAGACCTGTAATTTCAACTTTATCTCCACCTATTTGATTTAATAAGTCTACATAATAATTTAAAGTTGTTGTAACTTTTATCTTCTTCCCTTCTGTACTTGTTGCATCAGCACCTGCTTTTTGAACCGCAAGAAATTGCAACCACGAACATAACAAATAAAACTAAAAAGTTTTTAAAATTTTTCATTCATAATCCTCTCCTTTGCTTATTATAATCTAATATTACAACATTTTTAATTACTTTGTCAATCAAATTATCATTTACGAAAACTCCCTATAAATAGGCTTTCATATTGATTTTTAAAAAAATACTTTGATTAGCTTATAAAAAAATATTTTTTTATCAAAAATAAAAACATTAACAATCCTTTTTTTATTATGCTATCTACAGCCTATTAAATGCAACAAAACTTTATTCGTTCAAATTAAGTATTTGCCTTAATTTTTCAAGGTATAATATATTATACAAATAATAAAATTAGGAGATGATCATTATGTCTTTAACACTATGTAAAAAGATTTATTTTATGATGATTTAGAAATTTCTAACAAAGAAGAACTATTTGATTTTATAATCAAAGAGCTTACAGAAAAAGAAAGAATTGAAAATCCTGAAAGAATTTTTAGAAAAATGAACAATAAAGAAAAAAACAAATTAAAACTTTTTCTAGGTTCTCATTTTTGCTATTCCTCATGTAAAAAAAGCAAAAAGTTATAGAAAATACTCTTATGTTTATACGTCTTAAAAATTCTATTAAATGGAATGATGAAAATGATAGAGTTAAATATGTTTTTCGTTCTTTTTAATCAAACCTAATTATGAAGATTTACACATAGATATGCTTATGTCTTTATCTCGTAGTATCATAGACAAAGATTTATCACAACTAATTAAACACAGTAAAAAAATATTGATGAAGTATTAGAAATTATTAATAAAAATTCAATAATAGACAATACTAAACTTTTTTTGTTATAATAACTTAAAAAAATACAAGAAAGGAAGAAATATATGAATAATTCAATAGGTGGTTTAAAAGAAAATATAGTATCTTTTGTAGTATTGATATGTAGTCTAATTACAGGAGTAGGAATAATAATTTCATTAGGTGCTTTAATTTTTGAACCTAACAATACCTTTGTAAGAGATTATGCAAAACAATCTTTATTATTTAGTATAGTGTTTTTCATTGCTTACTATTTTTTTCAGCAATAACTTATTTATTTACTTTATTAAATTTAGTTTTGAGTATTATTGTTATAATTACAGCATATCACGCATACAAAAAGAGGTATTTAAATTTAAATTCATAGAAAAGATAATGAATAAAATTAATTTATAAAATAAGGAGAATTACTTCTCCTTATTTTTCATTAAATACTCTATTTACTTCTTTCAAAGCACCAACAAGTGCATCAACATCTTCTTTTGTATTATATAGCCCAAAAACTTGCTCTACAACATGAGTTTACACCCATATACTTCATAAGTGGTGCAGTACAGTGTTGACCAGATCTTTACAGCTACATTCATATTATCAAGTATAAATGCACTGTCATGAGAATGAACCCCTTTTACATTAAAAGGGTATAATTCCTACTCTATCAGATTCTGGATAATATATTTCAACAAAATCAAGTAAAGCAAGAGAAAGTTGTGCATAACGCATTAATTCTTTTTCATGTTCATATATTCTATGATATCCAATACTATTAATATAATCAATAGCTACACCTAGTGTTTTTATACTTTCAACATTTAAAGTTCCCCCTTCAAATTTATGAGGAACATCTTTGAAGGTAGAACTATCTTCTTCTACATATTCAACCATATTTCCACCAAAAAAATAAAAGGTTGCATTTCATCAAGTAATTCCTTTTTTACCAAAAAGTATACCTACACCAAATCCCTGAAAACATTTTTATGACCTGAAAATACTCCAAAATCAACATCCCATTTATCAAATTCATGTTTAAAAATGAATTATAGACTGTGCACAATCAAGTATAACTTTTTGCTCCAAATCTATGAGATAATTCTATAACTTCATTAAAATCTTGAATTACTCCAGTAGTGTTAACAACACTTGAAATAGAAACTAACTTCACTCTTTTACTTAACATATACCCAAATTGTTTCATATCCAAACTACCATCTTTATCCAAATATAAATATCTAAGTCTTGCTCCTGTTTTTTTGCAACCTCTTGCCAAGGTATGATATTTGAATGATGGTTTGAAATTGCAATTATTATCTCATCATCTTTATTTAAAATATTTAAAGCATAAGAAAAAAAGCTATCATATTCAAAGATTCAGTACTATTTTTTTAGTAAATACTATCTGTTTCTTATTAAAAACACCTACAAATTCTGCAACTTTAGCTCTTACATCTTCAATAATTTTTAGTATTTTCTATAGCTAATTTATGAGAACCCCTTCCTGCATTTCCATTACTAAAACTATAATACTTATCTATTTCCTCAAGTATCATATATGGTTTTTTTGAGTTGTAGCTGCACTATCTAAATAATGTATATCAAGATTATTTATCAATGGAAAATCTTTTTAAATTCATCCATATTAAATCCTTATTCCAATTATCTCTTTTTATTTCTTCTACTATTTTTCATCTTCAATCGCATCAAATACAGGTCCAAATGAAGATTCTACAACTAGTCTTTTTAGCTGCTTTTTTTCACTAAATCCTCTACTCATTAAATAAAATAATTTATCTTGATCTATTTTACCTATACTTGCTGAATGTGCCCCTATAACATCATCTTCATCACAAAATAATGTAGGTATAGAATGAGCATTTACTGTTTTATCTAAAAGTATAGAAAATTCTGATTCTGATCCTTCTGATTTAGTAGAAAATCTTTCAAAAGACTAAATTTCCTCTAAATACTTTAACAGCCTTATCTTTTTGTTACTCCTCTCGCATCAATATCTGCTATAGTTCTTTTACCAAAAAAAGTTTAAAGTATATTCATAATCTGTTTTTTTCTTTCTTTATCAGATAAATATATAGGCATTAGAAGTGATTTAGAATCATCTTCAAGTAAATTAGAAGAAACTGATGTAACATTAACTTCGCCCCCTAATTCAATTCCATAATATTTAACATCTGCATCTCTTTTAACATCTATATCCATACTTAAAAAAAGTTTTTCAGAATTTAAATTTAAATTTTTGCATTACAAATATATCAAGTTTTTGATTCTTCTTCAGCAATTATTTTAATATATCCATTATGATATGTATACTCTTCATCAATTCCATTATACTTAATAAATATTCTTGCATCAGAACCCTTATTCATGTGTATATTAAATACATCTACTAAAGTTGAATTATTTTTATCAACATTAAATTCTATAAAAAAATATTTTCTTTCTTACCTTTTATTTATTTGTATATTCTTCCTAACATTAGAATATTTTTCTGATTCATTTTTAAAATAATTACTTAGTCTCATTCCTACTTCTACATCACTATTTACTAATATATTTTCAGAATCTAAACCTTTAATTATAACATTATTAAATTCATATATTTTTAGAAACACCTTTAACTTCATAATTTATTCTTTTCCATTTAGGTTTTTCAAAAGAAAGATTTTGTTTTTTTAGGTGTAGCTTTTTTTAGCCTCTGAGGCAACTGCAGATTTTAATAAATCTATCGTCTCCTGAACCTTAGGAGAAAATTTCTTTTCTTTTTTTCATACTTCCACCTATCCTATAGTCCCTTCTAATTCTAATTCTATTAATTTATTTAATTCAACTGCATATTCTAACGGTAATTCTTTAGATATAGGTTCAACAAATCCTCTAATTATCATAAGTTTAGCTTCATCCTCACTTATACCTCTACTCATTAAATAAAAATATAGCTTCATCACTTATTCTTCCTATTGATGCTTCATGTCCTATATCTATATCATCTGTATTTACTTCTATTATAGGCATAGTATGAGAAGCAGAACCATTATTATCTAACATTAATGATTCACATTCAGCAGTAGCTTTACAATGATGAGCTCCTGGAACTACTTTAAGTAAGCTTCTATAAAAACATCCTCCACCATTTTTAGAAATTGATTTAGATGAAACATTAGAAGTTGTATATGGTGCAGCATGTATTATTTTACATCCTGTATCTAAAAATTGACCAGCAGCAGCAAAAGTAACTCCTGTAAATTCACAAGTTGCTCTAGGACCATTTAATATACTCATAGGGAATAAATTTGTAACACGTGAACCAAATGAACCTGATATCCATTCTATTGTTCCATTTTCTTCAACTATAGCTCTTTTAGTGTTAAGATTATATAAATTTTTAGACCAATTTTCTATAGTTGAATAACGAAGTTTGGCATTTTTAGCAACAAATAACTCTACTGCTCCTGCATGTAATGCATTTTTAAAATATTTAGGCGCAGAACATCCTTCTATAAAGTGAAGATAGGCATCTTCTTCAACTATAATCAAAGTATGCTCAAATTGTCCAGATTCAGAAGCATTAAGTCTAAAAATATGATTGAAGAGGTTTTTTTCAACCTTGACTCCTTTAGGAACATAAACAAATGAGCCTCCTGACCAAACCGCTCCGTGAAGTGCAGCAAATTTATGATCATTAGGTGTTATTAGACTCATAAAATATTTTTTTAATAATATCTTCATGTTCCACTAATGCCGTTTCTATATCTGTATATATTACTCCTTGTGCTTTTTAGTTCTTCATTTTAAACTATGATAAACAACATTTGAATCATATTGAGCTCCTACTCCTGAAAGACTATGTTTTTTTCTGCTTCAGGTATTCCTAATCTATCAAAAAGTTTTTTTAATATACTCAGGCACATCATCCCAAGAATTATTCATATTTTTCTGATTCAGTTTCTAAATAATGTATTATCTCATCTATATCTAAATCTGATAAATCTGTACTCCAAGTAGGCATAGGCTTAGATTCAAATATTTTTTTAAAGCTTCAAGTCTTTTTTTCTAACATCCATTGTGGTTCATTTTTCTTTTCTGATATTTTTTTCTTACTACATCCTCATTTAATCCTTTTACCAGTAGTAAAAAGTATGTAACATTTCATCTTTAATATCATATATACCACGCTCGACATCAGCTATATATGTTTTTCTTTGTTATTTCCATTACTATTCTCCTAATAAAGTTTCTCTTAATTTTTTTCATATCCATTTTCTTCTATAAACTCAGCTAACTCTTTACCACCACTTTTTAACTATTTTTACCCTCTATTAATATATGGAATAAATCTGGTTCTAAATATTCTAAAACTTTTATCATAATGAGTGATTATAAGCATTGATCTCATCTGTACTTTTTAAGAGTTTTAATTCCTTCAAATACAATTTTTGTTGCATCTCTATCTAATCCTGAATCTGTTTCATCAAGTATAGCAAGTTTAGGGTTCAAGTATAGACATTTGCAATATCTCATTTTTTTCTTTTCTCCACCTGAAAATCCTACATTTAAATATCTACTTGCATAAGACTCATCCATTTTAAGTTCTGCCATTTTTTTCTTTTAATAACTTATTAAACTTAAATATATATTGTTTTTTTCTCCAGTTACAGCTTCTCTTGCGATCTCAAGAAATCTTCAACTGTAAGACCTGGTATTTCTTCTGGATATTGAAAAGAAAGAAATAATCCTTTTTCTTGCTCTTTTCATCAACTGCATCTTCTTGAATTTCTTCTCCTTCAAGTATTATTTTTCCTTTTTGTTATTTCATATTTTTGGGTGACCCTATAAGTATAGAAGCAAGTGTTGATTTACCAGCTCCATTTGGTCCCCATTATTACATGAATTTCTCCTTTATTAATTTTTAAATCCAATCCCTTTAATTATTTCTTTTTTTCTTCTACACCTGCATACAGGTTTTCTACTCTTAATAATTCTGACATCTTCTCCCTCCTAATTATTCTATTGATATATGAAAATTATATATCATTTTTTTAACTAAAATCAAAAATAAATATATATTTCACATCAAACATTGATTAAAAAAATTTTTGTAGTATATACTATAAACAAAAAAAGAGGTGATAATATGAATAATAAAAAGTAAAGGAATAAGTATGGCTTTTAATTGCTGCAATACTTTTGGGGAATATCTGGAAATTTTTGCAGAATATATATTTACTCATTCTGATATAACAGATTTATCTTATACTACATTTAGAATGCTATTTTTCAGGACTTATTCTAGTACCTTATTCTATATATATTAACGGGTATAATGATGTTAAAAAAACTTATGTCGAATAAAAAAGAAATATTAAAATTAATCATATATTCTGTAATAGGTGTAATGCTTTTTACAAACTACATTTGCAAAGACTATAGAGTATTCAAATGCACCATTTGCAACATTACTTCAATTTTTTTATCTCCTATAATTATATTAATACTAATAAGTATAAAAGATAAAAAAATTACCTTTAAAATCTGAAGTTTTTTTAAGTTTCGTTGCACTATTTGGAATGTTTTTTTGATGGTTACTAATGGAAATTTATCAAATATTTCAGTAAGTCCACAAGCATTAATTATGGGTATAATTTCTGCTATGACTTTTTGTATTTTATATAATCTATATAAAAAAATTTTTTTAAATATGATATGTGTTTGATAGTAGGACTTGGAATGTTACTTGGATCTGTATCACTTGCACCATTTACAAATCATCTTAATTTTTATACAAAGTATGAATAGAAATGATATTATTTCAGCATTTGCTTTTAATGTTATACTTGGAAATGTAATACCATTTTTACTTTTTTTCCTAGAAAGCACAAGATATATACGTCCAAATATTACAGCAATTATTGGATCATTCGAACCTATAACAGCTCTTCTTATATCTGTATTTATTATGAAAAACAACTACTATATCTTTTTATACAAATTATAGGGGTTATATTAATAATAGGTTCTGTTACTTTTATTAAGTGTTAAAGAGAAAAATAAAAAAACATATATCTCTAAATTTTTATAATAACCAAAATTATTATTTATTTTATTGATATATGTTTTTTTATACTATTTTTTTCTAACTAAATAATTATTAACTCCAAGAGCTGCACTAGCTCCACTTCCAGAAGCTATTACTATTTGCTTGAATTCTGTATTTGTACAATCTCCTGCAGCAAATAGTCCTTCAATAGAACTCTGACCTTGTCCATCAACAACAATTTCACCCATTCTAGTCTTTTTCAACTTTATTATCTAAAAAAATTCTGTATTTGGAACTAACCCTACTTGAATAAAACAACCATCTATATCTCTTTGAAATAGATTTACCAGATATTCTATCTGTATAAGTTAAACCTTGTACCTTATTATCTCCATCTATAGATGTTGTTTCTGCATTAGTTATTATTTCTATATTACTTAATGATCTTGCTCTATCCTGTAAAAACATCATCAGCTTTTTAATGTATCGGCAAATTCTAATACTACTACTTCTTTTTGCTATAGGCGCTAAATCAATAGCTGCTTCTATACCAGAATTTCCTCCACCTATAACAGCAACTTTTTTTATCTTTAAATAAAGGTCCATCACAATGTACACAATATGCTATTCCTTTATTTTTTTAAATTCAGTTTCACCTGGAATACCTAAAAGTCTCCATCTTGCACCTGTTGCAACTATAACAGTTTTAGATAATATCTCTATTCCATTATTTAACTTAGATTTAAATTCATCACCTTTTTTTCTATACTTTCAACCTTATATCCTTCAAATATTGGAATATTGTATTCTGTTACATGTTCTTTTTACTTGAGCCATATATTTAGGACCTTCAGTATATTTAGTACCAGTGATATTTTTCTATACCTAAAGTTTCTTTTGACTTGTCCTCCAAATTCATCACAAACTATAGCTGCATTCCAATCTTTTTCTTGCAAGATAAATAGCTGCAGTTGCCGCTGCTGGTCCTCCACCTATTATTAAAGTATCTAATTTTGTTATTTCCTTTATTTTTATCATCAGATTTAGGTCCAGCTATCATATTAAGAATTTTATCAAGATTTGTTTTTACCAGCAATAAATTCCTCGCCATTTAAAAGAACAGTTGGAACTGCCATAATACCTTTTAGTTTCTACTAATTCTTGGAACATTCCACCTTCTATCATAGTATGACTAATTTTTAGAATTTAAAACTGATAATATATTTAAAGCCTGTACAACATCAGGACAATTATGACAAGATAAACTAACTATAGTTTCAAATTTTAATTCTTTATCTATAGCTTTAATTCTTGCAAACTGTTCTTCTGATATTTTTAGGTTTACGCCCACCTACTTGAAGTAAAGCTAATACAAGAGATTCAAATTCATGGCCTAAAGGAATTCCTGCAAATTCTATACCTGTTTTTTTCATCTAATCTATTTACAGAAAATGAAGGTGTGTAATTTAATTTTTTTCTTCAGTTACAGAAATTTTATCAGATAATGATACAATTTCTAAAAATAAAAATCTCTTAATTTTTTTGAATTCTCACTTTCATCTAAACTTATACCTATAGAAATCTTATTTTTCTAAAAAGTTGTAAATACTGTGAAAGTTGTCCTTTTAAACTAGAATCTATTATACTCATTATATTTTACCTACTAAATCTAATCCTGGTGTTAAAGTTTCACCTGTTTCTTTCCATTTTGCTGGACATACTTGTCCTGGGTTTTTTTCTAATAAATTGTCCTGCTTTTAATTTTTATCAACTAATACTGAAGAATCTCTTCCTATTCCATCAGCATTTATTTCAACTACTTGAACTACACCATCTGGATCTATTATAAATGTTGCTCTTTGCGCTAATCCTGATTCATCTAAAACTTCAAATTGTTTAGAGATTAAATGACTAGGATCTCCTATCATTTTAAATGTAAGTTTAGATATCTTATCTGAATGATCAGTGCCATGCTTTATGTACAAAATGAGTATCAGTTGAAACAGAATAAACTTCTGTATCCAAAGATTTTTAAAGTATCATATTGTTCTTGTAAATCTTCTAATTCTGTAGGGCATACAAATGTAAAAATCTGCTGGATAAAACATTATAACGCTCCACTTACCTCTTAAATCTTTATCCGTTACAGTTATAAATTCTTCTGTTGTCGGATTATATGCTTGTGCACTAAATTCTTGTATTTCTTTTCCTACTAAAGACATTATTTTTCCTCCTAAGTTGTAATTGTTTTTCATAATTATTATAGCAAATTGATAAACAACATTCAATAAAAGTTAAAAAATCATTAACATACTATTAACAATATTTTTATCCATTTTCATACCTCTTTATTTAAATTATAGATAATATTATCTCTGTTTTGTTGTAATATCAATAGTTACAATAATATTTTTAAAATAAATAGACACATCAGTATCTATTTATTTATATATATTTAATTTAATCCTGCTTCAGCAAATAATTTTTTTATTTCTTCATTTTTGTATTTCAGTTTCACCATAATTAGTTACAGCTGCTTTTTCCTGCCTCTAATAATTCTGACATCTTCTCCCTCCTAATTATTCTATTGATATATGAAAATTATATATCATTTTTAACTAAAATCAAAAATAAATATATATTTCACATCAAACATTGATTAAAAAAAATTTTTGTAGTATATACTATAAACAAAAAGAGGTGATAATATGAATAATAAAAAGTAAAGGAATAAGCATGGCTTTTAATTGCTGCAATACTTTTGGGGAATATCTGGAAATTTTTGCAGAATATATATTTACTCATTCTGATATAACAGATTTATCTTATACTACATTTAGAATGCTATTTTTCAGGTATAATCCTACTAATTTATGGTATATTTTTTTAAATAGCTTTAGTAAATTTAAAAAAATTAATTTTTTTGATAAGAAAATTATGCTAAAACTAGTAATTTACTCATTTTTTTAGGTATTATGGGATTACAATATACTTTTTCAAAAAAACTATACTTCTATCTAATGCACCACTTGCTACTCTTTTTACAATTTCTATCACCATTAATAATACTTGTGTATATAAGCGTAGAAAATAGAATAAAACCCTAAATTATCAGAAGTTATTTTTAACTCTAATTTCACTATTCGGAATGTTTTTTTGATGATAACAAATGGAAATTTAAATGATTTAGCCGTTAATCCTTATGGTATATTATTTGGTATTATTTCAGCGTGCTTTTTATGCATACTATGTAATATATATTAAAGAATTTAAAAAATACCATATTAGCTTAATTCTAGGTATAGGTATGATATTAGGCTCTATATATCTACTACCATTTAATGATTTCAATATGGCAGAATATATGAAACCTGATATATTATTTACTTTTTACTTCAAATGTAATACTTGGTAATGTTATTCCTTTTTATCTTTTTCCTTGAAAAGTACAAAATATATTTCTCCCAAAATAACATCACTACTAGGAGCATTTGAACCTATATCTGCTCTAATAATAGGTACACTATTTATGAAAACCAAAATATATACAATACAAATAATAGGTGGGTTAATCATAATTGTATCTGTAAGTTTATTATCATTAAAAAAAGAATAATATAACAAAAAAATAAGTAATAAAGGAGTTAATATAAAGGAGTTAATAAAAATTAACTCCTGCTTTATACAAGAGTTAATTCTTATAGAATTTATTAGTAACTATTATTCTATTATTTCTTCAAATAATCTTTCGTTGTAATTAGAAGTAACATCAGTTAAAAAAATTCATGAATTTCTCCAATTGATCATTAAACATGTATTCTTGATACAAGCCAAAAATAATTTCTAATACCTTCATAATAGATAAATATATCTAATCCACCATTCATAGACATCAATTCAGGATTTAAAGTTTCCAAAAAAATCTGCTAATTCTAGCATATTTTTTTAAATTTTTACTTTAATTTTTAACCACTGAATCTTCTAAACCAAATTTTTCTCTTTATAAAAGTTCTTATATCAGCAAAAATAGTATTAAATTCACATTCAATATGATTTTTCAAAAACTCAATTTCTAAAGATAGATTACTTGTTCTTGGATTAGAACATATTATTTTTATTTTCAATTACCATTTTATCACCTCCTTTCTTAAAAATATTATTTTTTTCATATTTTCAATAATTCTCATTAACTCATCAATTCTTGCTTCATTTCTTTCATTTTTTTCTTTTTTTAAGAATTTCTATTTCAGAATCTGAATTAACTGAACTTCCAAATCCAAATTGATAACCTAGACCTATTCCTAAACCAAATTTTTAACTTACTATTTAATGAACCATTTAATTTTATACATTATATTACCTTTACTTATTCCTACTATTCCACTTACTCCTAATGCCATAGAATGTTCTCCTCCATACATTCCATAACCAACTCCAATACCTATATTAAATCTTTCGCCACTTGTACTATTTACCTGTGGAAGTGAAGCAACAGATAAGGCATTTTGCAACACCAGATGTTGCTATATCAACTCTAGAAGATAAATCTTCACGAACCTTATCTAATTGACGCTTATTAACAACATCCATAGCAGATATTCCATCAGAAACATTAGATATTGTTTGTGATTTTTCAAGAATAAGTTTTCCATCTTGAGATTTAAAGCCACTATCTCCCGGATCCCCTTTAGGTCCTTTGTCTCCTTGTGGTCCTTTATCTCCAGTCTCACCTTTAAGTCCCTTATCTCCTTGTGGTCCTTTATCTCCTGTTTCACCTTTAAGTCCCTTATCTCCTTGTGGTCCTTTATTTCCTCTTCCTCCTAACCCAGCATTATTACCATCATTAGTAGTATTTAAACCTACTACTATAAATTCTTTACCATCTCTAGTGACTTTTTTTAGCTTTTTAATCCATTATTAAATTCAAATCCTAAATCTTTTTACTTTTTATAGTCTCATAATGGTTATCTCCTGCTAAACCTGCAAAATTAACTGATGTTTTTTTGTTAAAACATCTATAACTGAATATAGTTGTGAACCATTTATTGCATCTGTTGATTTAGGTCCTATAAGTCCTGGAGCTAAATTTTTTGTATTCTTCTATTATAATTTTCATTTCCTATACTCAATACAGAGAATTTATTTATATCATATTCTGTAGGATTTAGATATCCTGTAGAAACTAGATTATTTAACATTTTTATTTTTCTGATTTTTCCTGCATAAAATTCAAAAATTAACACCATTAACTGTTTCATTATTATATTTTTATATTACCTTTAGTATTAATGCTTTCTTCTACTTTATCTTCTGAATAACTACCTAAAGAAATAGAGGTTAAACTTTTAGATTTTGCATCATACCCTATTGCATATGAGAAATATCCTTCTGATTTTTGCGTCATACCCTATTGCATAAGAATAAACTCCTTCTGATATAGCATGCTCACCTATTGCATAAGAACCCTCTCCTTTTGAATTTGCTCTAGTCCCTATCGCATAAGAGTTCAATCCTTCTGATTTTGCACCATCCCCTATTGCATAAGAAGAACTTCCTTTTGAATTTGCAGAACCCCCTATTGCATAAGAATTACTTCCTTCTGATTTTTGCACCATTCCCTATTGCATAAGAATTACTTCCTTCTGATTTTTGCACCATTCCCTATTGCATAAGAAGAACTTCCTTTTGAATTTGCAGAACCCCCTATTGCATAAGAAGAACTTCCTTTTGAATTTGCAAAAACCCCCTATTGCATAAGAATCCTCTCCTTTTGAAGTGGCTTGATAACCTATTGCATAAGAATTACTTCCTTCTGATTTTTGTATTAAACCCTATTGCATAAGAAGACCTTCCTTCTGATTTTTGCGTCATACCCTATTGCATAAGAGCTAATTTCTTCCGATTTTGCATTAAACCCTATTGCATAAGAAGAACTTCCTTTTGAATTTGCAGAACCCCCTATTGCATAAGAATGACTTCCTTCTGATTTTTGCAATACTCCCTATTGCATAAGAAGCCACTCCTTTTGAATTTGCAGAACCCCCTATTGCATAAGAAGAACTTCCTTCTGATTTTTGCAGAAATCCCTATTGCATAAGAATTTTTCTCCTTTTTGAATTTGCAAGACTCCCTATTGCCACACTACTTGTCCCTTCATTATTCCCCATTACAACATATGCAGCTTCAGAATTTAAACAAAATAATACTAATCCTAATATTATTAATTTATTTTTTTCCATCAATTATTACCTCACTAATCATTATTTTTTTAAATTATACAAAAAAATTTAATTTTTTTATCTTTTAAAAATTATTTTATTACTATTTTTTTATTTATCTCTATTTTAGCACCCTCCCCTGACATTTGTCAACGGTTTTTTATTTTATAATAAAAAAATATCAAATAAATACAACAATACATTAGTACAAATAAAAAAATGATTATGTCTTAAATTAAAAAAATATAGGTGTAATTGATGATTTTTATATTATTAAATTATAATAAACTAATTAAATAAATATAGCATTATTAATAGTTTAGTTTTAGGTAAAATTAATGAAAAATAGTGTTTCTCTACTTTCAAATAATATTTGTGAAACTATCTTAAAAGTATTTGTTTATTCTTTATATTGAATTTATAATAATTAAATTTTTTTACATATACATACTGCTATTAATGAGTCTACTATTTAATAGTTGTTGCTTTCAGTAACTTTTAAAAGATTATTACAATGTTACAAGACAAATGATTACAAATTTTAGTATCTCTTTATATACTTATGCTAATAAACATAAATAAAAATCCTAAATTAAAATAAAAAGGATTGACAAATTTAAATCATCAATCCTTAATTAATTCATAGCTTTTATCTATTAATTTTTACTTTTTTTCTAAATCATTATTATTAGTCAAAATAATAGAAATCCAATATTTTTTTATTCATATGATAGGCTTTTAAAAATATATTCATTATCAATTATATTATCTACATCATCATTTTTTTAAATTAATAACATCACATTTTTCCAACTTTATCTAATCCCAATTTAACATAATCAATATTTACTATAATTCCAAACCATTTATTTTTTTATAATTTTTTATTGTAATATAATCAGAATGTTTTTTAAAAAGGTCTTTCAAGTTTTGCACTATATTTATTACTTACATAATTAATAACATCATTTTTTTAGTGTATTTTTCAACAAAACAATTTAAATATATAGCATCAATTATATTTTTCCACATTTTTTATTTACATCTGATAATATTTCACCTTCAAAAATTTGATATATAAAACGGAAGATACTTTTCATCAAATTCATCATATACATCTATTAAAAATGAATTATCTTCTATTCTAACAATAACTTCAAATTCATTATTCATTATATATTCTCTATATTCTAATTTATCATTAAATCCATATTTTATTAACCTATCATAATCAATTTTTATAGTTTTCTTTAATTTTTATATTTATTCATCTAATCTTATTTTTACACATCCTAATTTATTATTACCTAACCCTAATCTTGCATATCCAGTTTCAACCTTTTTATTTTTCAATAGATACTACTGCTCCAGCTTCTAATCCAACTCCAACCTTACCATAAACCTTATCTGTAATTCCAAATGTAGAATATTGTTGTCCTTCAAGACCTGTTGTAATTAAATCACCCTTATTATACCTAATAATTTCCTAAATTAAAATATTTATTTTTTTATAAAAAAATTATTTGGCTTTCAATTTTTTATTATATAAAAAGAGAATTTAAACTTTCATTCAAATTCTCTTTAATACATTATTTAAAAATTCCTGCATTATTTGACACATTATCTTTAACATTATTTACATTATCCATTTTTATTATATAAACTAGGTGCTTGTATATCTAAACTTTCATAGTTTTTTTATATACATTTTTCAATTTTACCATTTACCAAATTATTAATTAAAGTTATATACTTACCATTAAATACTTTAACAAATGATTCATATCCTTTATTTTTCTAAATCTACAACATTATTTTTCTGCATATATTTTTGAATTATATCCTACACCTAGAGAATATTTATAATCAGGATTTCTATTATCATTTTTTTATAATAATTATTATATATATGTATTAAAACCATATCTAACTCTAGGTCCCCCTTTGAACTATGTTATAGAAATAGTTATGATGTAACGTAACCTTTAATTTACCATCATCACTTTTTTTATTATCACTAGATCCTATCAACATAGTTTTATTATGATTTCTAAATATATTATATGATACCGTTATATTATCTGCACCATCTGTTATATCAACTAATCCATCATGTTGCTCATATTTTCTTCCAAAAATATTTAATTTCTTCTGTTTTAGAATCTTCAAATATACAATGATCTATCCAAATATTATTTCCACCTTTTTATAGTTATACTATCATATTGAGAATTCCAGTTACCAGTTTTATCATCAAAAGGATCCCATTGTGGAAATAAATCTAATGGAGTTATGAAATGTATATTTCTTATTATTATATTATTCGTAGAAATCCTAAAAATTAACTCCAATTAATTTAACATTTTTCAAGTCCTACTATAGTCGTATTACTTGGTATATCTATAACTACATCCTTTTTCTTGATTTTTTTAGAAGATTTTTTCTTAATTCTTCTAAGTTTCCAGATATTTTTATTTTTTCCCCCAAGAATCAGGATTATATTCTTTCAAATAATCTTTTCAAATTATATCCAGAAACTTCATAATTACTTACATCTAATTTATTTCCATTACTATCAATAGTAAAAATCTATATCATTTTCTATAACTATTATTTTTTTCAACATTATTACCTATGCTTCCCAAAAGCATTTAATAACTCTTTCTTAGTTTTAACTCTATAAATGTTTTTACTATCTGCATTAGCTCCACCACTAACTCCTCCATTTAAAGAAGCATATCCATCATTTTTGTGGTAAGGTTTCTCTAATCAAATTATTATAGTCTACCGAAAAAGCTAACAAAAAGATAACATTAAAAATTAGTAAGAATAAAAATTTTTCATTATATTTTTACCTTTCTTTAACAACTATATTTTTTTATATTAAAAACTATAACCTAACCCTAATCTTGCATATCCAGGATATCCACCACCAATTTCTGCTGTAAACCCTTTATATTCTGTTCCTACATATGTTCTTCCTGTTATATCATATTTAATACTAAAAGTTTTTGCTTTTATAATGAAAACTAATTGGTAAACCTGCATTTACACCTCCGTAAACATTTAAATCATCATTTACCTTATACCCAACTTCAATAGAACCCACAGGCCCTACATATCCAGTGTCAACCTTTTTATTTTTCAATAGATACTACTGCTCCAGCTTCTAATCCAACTCCAACCTTACCATAAACCTTATCTGTAATTCCAAATGTAGAATATTGTTGTCCTTCAAGACCTGTTGTAATTAAATTACCCTTTATTATATGTAACATGCCCTAATACTTTATATGGTTTAACTCCACCAAAAGCACTCATTCCTAACAATGATATTAACAATAATAATTTTTCATTTTTAAATTCTCCTTTAACTGATATATTTATATACTATCACCTTTTTTTAATATTGTAAATATAGGTATAAAAATTAATCTTTTATATCAAAAATATTATTTAATATTTTTTTGTATACTATTTCTTTAAATTTTGTTTTATAAACTCTCTTAACTCTTGATTTTCTTTTTTTCAAGTTTATCTAATCTTTTTTTCAATATTAGATGTATTATTAATATCACCAAATTGATAACTTAATCCTCCTCCGAACCCAACATTTAATTCATTATTAACCGAAGCACTTAATTTATATATTAAATTTTTATTTTTAGTTCTACCTGAAAAACCTATAGCCAAAGAAATATTTTTTTACCATAATATCCATAAGCAGCCGAAATAGAATACTTATTATTCTCACTAACTTGTGGTAAATTAGAAATAGCTATTGAATTTGATACACCACTTATTGCCATTTTTGAATTTTTTTAGTATTTTTCATCAAATTTATTTTTAATACTTTCTGATAATCCTATATGCACTCCTTCATTATCAACTTTAGTATAAATTTCATTTTCTACACCTTTAATAATAAATTTATTTTCAGATAATTTAATTTTTAGCTTTAGTTTCATTATTACCCTCAACATTAAGTGTTATAGCTTTTTAATTGAGAAACATTTACAGCATCTGTGTCTTTACTTCCACCTGCAACATTTATTATCTGTCTTGTTTCTCCTTTATCTTCATTTCCAACAGATACTGCACCCAAACTTGATGTATATTTACCTATAATATTCCAATACTCTGAAGTTAAATTTTTAATTTTTATCGATATTCTTATTTCCTTTTTATATTTTTTTAAATATATTTCAGTTTCTTTATCTTCAATTTCTTTATATTGTTCTTTTAATTTTTTTATATTCATCTTTCAACGTATTAATTTCTTCTTCACTTTGTTTGTCTCTTTTCAGCCTCATATATTTCAGCTAATTTTTTTCATTAGCTTTTATTTTCATACTATCTCTATTATTTATTGTAAGAATATATTCATTATATTTTTCTTTTATCTCCTTTTAAACTTTCTAATTCATTAAAAATTTCTTTAACTCTTTTCTTCTTTATTAACAAATTTAGCTATTACATCAGAATTTTTTTCAAATCTTTAAATTCTGAATCTAATATATATGCTGACTCTCTACTAGAACGTGTTGCTTTTGAATTATATCCCTAACGCTACTCCAGTTCCCTCTGAAATCGCACTATTCCCTAAAAGAAATTGAACCTACTCCACGAGCTTCACTATAAGAACCTATAGCTTGAGCCGATGATTTAAAAAGCTTTTTGCAGCAAATCCCACAGCTATTGAGTCATATTGTTTTTGCTTTGTGAATATTGTCCTATGACAAATGCTCTATCATTTAAAAACCTTATTACCCGTACCTATAGAAACTCCACCACCTAATACTGTATTTTCATTTCCTACAACAATTCCATCATTTGTTGTATTTTTTTCATTCCTAAAACAGTCGTTGAAGATATATGAAACTCATCTAAATCATTAGTTTTTAAATTATAGTAATAACTTTTAACAAAATTATTACTACCTACTACAGTAGTATCGTATACCCCTATATTTTTCAGATACTTCATTAGTTCCAATGTTGATATAATCATTACCTGTATCATCTATTTTTTTGAAACTTTATTTTTCTTCTGATTGTTTTGATGGTTTTATTGTGATATAATTACCCTCACTAAATGTTTGTATACTTAAAATTATACTAAATAAAATTAAAAATTTTTCTCATAATATACAACTCCTTTCAATTTAATTATACCCCCTCAATTATTAATAGTCAAGTATTTAATTGTTATATTATTTTTTAAAAATAAATAGACTTCATACCTTTTATTTAAAGATATAAAGTCCATTTTAAAACGTAAATTTTATCTAGTATATATTTATAAAGCAATTTTTAAAACTTCAATAATTTCTTTAGAATCAAGCCCTAAATAATGTCCTATCTTTTGTAGTATCTTTTTTTAGTTGCTCTAAGTGCCATCTTTTCAAATTTAGAATCATCTATATTAAATTTTGAAAGTCTTGTTCTAAGACCTAAATCTATATAAAACCTTTTCTAAATTTTTCTGCTAGCATTAAAGCCATCTCTTCTTTAGAATGATTTGTATAATCTATATTAAATACACGATTTGCAAGTTGTGCTAATTTATTCGGTTTTTCTTGTTGCTAAATATTTAGTATAAAGCAACTAAAACTACTGCCATTCCTTCTCCATGAGTTATACCATATTCTGAACTAATTTCATGTTCTATTCTATGTGAAGCCCAATCTGCCATTCTTCCTGAATCTAATATATTATTATGTGCAAAATATAGACATAAGGAATACTTCACTTCTAGCATTTATATCACTTGGATTATTAATTAATCTATATGAATTAAGTATCAAAGCTTTTTAAAAAGTCCTTCTATCATATAATCTGTTGTGTCAGTATACTCAATATCACTATAATATCTTTCTATCAAATGAGTAGAAATATCACATAAGCCAACACTTGTTTGATATTTAGGTAAAGCTTAATGTATACTCAGGATTAATAATTGCAAATTTAGGTATAATTAAATCTGTTTCTATTCCCAATTTAAATTCTCCATTTGAAACTATAGAGCAATTAGATGTTTTCAGATCCACTTGAAGGTATAGTAGAAATAACACCCTATAGGAGTTGTTTTTTTGTTATTTCAATTCCTTTTTTTCAAAAAAATCCCAAATATCTAAATCACTTTCTAAACCTACTGAAATAGCTTTAGCACTATCAATCACAGAGCCTCCACCTATAGCTAAAAATTAAATCTATATTTTTTTATATTTATTTTTGACTTATCAATTCTCTTATTAATTCAACTTTAGGATTAGGAACTACAGAATTATTATATACATAACTTATATTTAATTTATTACATATAACTACAACTTTATCATATATACCTAAATCCTTAATAAAATCTCCACTACTAAGAATTAATAAATTTTTAACATTATTTTCTTTTCAATTCATTTTCTAACTTATTTATAGAATCTAATCCAAATATTATTTTAGCACTATTTTTGATAATTAAAATCTAACATTTATATTCTCCTTCTTTAAGAAGTCCTCCCATTTTTACTAAGTTTCTTATCTGTAACTATTAAATCAACAGGCTCCATTTTTTTGAAAAATACTATTGAATCATTGTCATCAAACTTAGTATGATCAAGTAGTAAAAACTTTTTTTCTTAGAGTGTTTTAACATTAAATCCCTTATTTTTTTAATTCTTCTAATTTATTATCACCAAATCCAAAACTCCATATTTATAGAGGGATAACTTACAAAGGAGATATCTGCATGATAAGCAGATAAAGTTTCAGTTGCTAAATAACCTACAAAAAGATTTATTTTTCTTTCTAAAAATTACCACCTATTAGTATAAATTTAACTGTTTCTGACATCTCACAAAGATTTGCTATTTGCTAATGAATTAGTAATTATAGTAACTATAATTTTTTTGAATCTATAATTTTTTTGCAAGTTCTATACATGTAGTACTAGAATCTAACATTATTGTATCTCTTTCTTTAACTATATCCATAGCCTTATTAGCTATATATATTTTTTTCATTCTTTAATAATGTTTCACGTATATTTAATGAAAATCCATGATGATATTTATATTCTATATACGCCCCTCCATGTGTTCTAACAAGCTTTGATTCTTTTTCAAGTTCAATTAAATCTTTTCTTATAGTTTCTTCACTGCAATCTAACTCTTTTGCAATAGTTGATATTGATAAACTTCCATTTATATCTAAATATTCAAGAATTTTTATTTTTGTCTTACTACCTTGATCATTTATATACCTCTCTTTATTTTATAATAACGGGAGTACCTGAAGTTTTTTGCGTAATAATAAATTTTTGCTGCATCTTCTACATATTCAGCTGCCATAAAGGCATCTTCAAGTGTTTCTCCACAACTTATTGTACCATGATTTGCAAGTAAACACGAATTTCTATCTTCTAAATACGGTAAAATAACTTCACCTAATTCTTTTGCTTCCTGCAGGTCTATAAGGTGCTACATGTAAATCTCCACCCTAAATATGGTCTCATTTCTATCAAAATTAATGGTATATCTTCATGTGTAACAGCAAATGATGTAGCAAATGTTGAATGAGTATGAACAATTGCATTATATTTTTTTAAATCTTTCATAAACACAAACATGCATTTGCCATTCAGAAGATGGTCTTAACCCCTTTTTTATATGGTTCTCCTTTTTGAATTTATTTCAACTATATCATGTTCTTGTATTTGATCGTATGCCATACTACTTGGTGTTATAAAAAAACTATCTTCTTTATCAGGATTACGCATACTAATATTTCCACTAGTACCAGCTACAAGTCCAGTATTATACATTTTTCTTCCTGCTTCAACTATCATTTCTTTAACATTCATTTTTTTCTCCTTATTAATAAAAATCTTTTAACTTCATTTTTTGAAGTAACTGTTTAAGTCATAAGCTGAATATATTCCTTTATCAGTTACAACACCACATATTAAATGAGGAGGAGTTATATCAAATGATGGATAGATAGCCTTAGTATTTTTTTATGTGTATGATTTCCTAGTACTAAACTTGGGTCTCTTAATTCTATCTTTATATCTTCTTCAGTAAATTTATCAACATCAGGTATACCTGTAACAAAAATACGGAACACCAAATTCTTTAGCGAGCATAGCTATTTGAAATGTCCCAACTTTATTGGCAATATATCCTGCTCGTGTAATTGTATCAGCTGCTGATGTAAATAAATTAATTCCTATATATTTCATAGTATAAGCAACCATATTATCCGAAATAACTGTCGTATCAAATCCCATTTCAGCAAAAACAAGTTGCTGTTAATCTAGCACCTTGAAAAATAAGGACGAGTTTCTGCACAATAAAATTTAACATTATCTTTATGCTCCCTTTTTAAGACTCTAATTAACATACCTATTATTGTTTCCCAAAACATTGAGTAAGTACTTTTATCTCCATCTTTTTATTTGACTTGCAAGATGAACTGCAACTTCTTCCATAATACTATATCTTCTATTTAAAGAAGCAATAGTATCATTTTTTTATCGCTTCATAAGTAATTTGACCTTTTTTTCAAGAGCTTCTATTGCAACATTTAAACAAGAATTTGTAATTTTTTTCCATTCTATTTGCAGTAGTAGGTCTAGCATGACTTAATGTATAACTAGCTTTCTTAAGATATTCTATTTGAGCATCTTTATCTAAATTACGACATTCATAAGCAGCTAGTGCCATTCCCATTCCTACAGCTGTATAAGGCTCCTGCACTTTGTGTAACCATATCTGCTACAGCTTGAGCTACTTCTTCATGTTTACTACAAGTTACAAATTCAACTCTCTCTGGATAAATTCTTCTATCTAATATTTTTTTACAAAACCTTCTTCATAAAAACCAAGCAATATTTTTCATAAGTTAGCATAAATGGAAGGTTATCATCTTTTCTTTTCCATATCAATTTTTCTCCTAAAACATTATAATTATTTTTATTATTTATTTTTAGCATCTAATACTTTCTTTTACATGACCTTCTCTTAAAAAAATGCATATATAATAACCAATAAACAAAAATACTATAATAGGAATTATTGCTCCTTGTTCTTTCATATAATCCCAACTTGAATATATAGCTATAATATATATACAAGCACTTATAATAGGCAGTAATATTGATGCCCATCTAGGTAATTTTAAATTGTGCATTTTTATAAGCTTCAGGATTTTTTTCTTTTCTAAGAACGCTATTGCCATTACAGGAATATTGCAAATATTAAACCAACATTTGCTCCTATAACTGATACAGCCTTAATTTCTTGTCCTAATAAAATTGGGTACATACCTACTAAATAATACATCAATAATAACCAATGCGGTGTTCCAAATTTCTTATTTTTCTTGAGCGAATTTTTTTCAGGGAACCAACCATCTTTAATTGCTTGTTTTTATACCATTTGGTGCCCAAGCAAACACTGCATTTAATGATGATAATAAGGCACACATTCCTCCACCTATAATGAATACCAAATACATCCAATTAGGTAATATAGCTTTTGCTACAACTCCTAAATTTTTATAAGCAACTTCATCAAGTGGTAAAGTTCCTGCTGCAACTAATGCTATTAGGAAATATAAAATTGAAACAATAACTGTTGAACTTATCATTGCTACAGGTATATCTCTTCCAGGATTTTTTTGCATTTCCTCCAAATTCTGATAAAAATTCTCCACCTATCATTGCATATCTAACTAGTACTGATGCTGCTATAAATTGTCCAAGACCATTAGGTAATACATTTCCTATTTCAAAGAAAGAACCAAAATCTTGTACTTGAGGTAATCCAAATGAAACAAAGGCAAATAATGAAGCAAGTAATACAACAACAACTGCTCTTTGAATTAAAAACTGATGTTTTAATACCAACTAAGTTTATTATAAACACAAAAAGTCATACAAGCTCCAGCTATTAAATTAACATTAATATTTGGCCATAGTTGTTGTGCATATTGTGCAAAAACCAATAGCATATTGTGCAAGAACAAATTGTCCAAATACTAATAAAAGCAACATAAAAAGAAACTTGTTTTTTTCTACCGACTAAATCTCTAACATAAGAATACATACCACCTGCATTAGGTATTGCAGAACCAAGTGCAGCTAATGGTATTAAAGGTATAACTACTATAATAGCAGCTATTAAAAAAATGAAACAGCAACTCCTTTACCTGTCATACCCATAGCAATACAAAGTAGAACCATTATCCCAGACCCTATAATTTGTCCGACACCTACTAAAAACAACTCCCAAAAACTTAATCCATAATAAATTGGACTCCTTCTAATTCTATTAAATATTAATATTTATTAACGCTTCAAATACAACATCTGCACAAGTTTGTACAGTTTTATTTAACAATTCTGGATCTGGATCATTATCTTCTGCACTATCAAGAACTGCTAAAGCATTTCCATCAACTGCAAGTATAGCACCTGCTTTAACCCCATAAAGTGAGGCTGCTGTGAATAATGCAGAAACTTCCATTTTCAAGTCCTATAGCTCCTGCTTTTGCTTGAAGTTCTGTATTAGTTTCTAAAAAGTCCTCCATAAAAAGCACCTTGAGTAACTATAACTCCTGTATGTACTTTTTATATTTTGTTCTTTAGCTGATCTAGCTAATTCTGAAAACACAATCAAAAATCAGCTATAGCTGGAAATGATTCAGGAACATATATATTACTTACTCCTTCTTCTTTAGCTGCTGCTGTTGGAACTATGATATCTCCTGTCTTAACTTTTTGAACTTAATGAACCACAAGTACCAAGTCTAAGTAATAATTTTGCTCCTCCTTTAATTAATGAAATAAATGAAAGCATAGCACCACTTGCTCCAACTCCATGTGATGATATATTTACAAGTACCCCTTTATATGTACCACTATAAGTCCAATATTCACGTCCTTTAGCAAGACATTTCATATTATCAAGTCTATTTGCAAGCATTTCAGCTCTAAATGGATCACTCAACAACAAGAACCCTTTCTGCTACATCTCCTTTTTTTAATCTAATCCCAGGTAATAATTTTTTTCACTCATATAACAAACTCCTTTTTCAAAAAAATTTATCTTCAATATATTAATACTTACAATTCCAAAAAAAGTCAATACTTTTCCAAAAAAATCCAAGCATTTTTTCCAAAAAAATAAATTATTTATTTAAACTCCAAAACATTTACAAAACCTTTTTAAAATAACAACAAAAAGATTTTTTTGTTTTTATTGGAATAATAAAAAAAGGTAGTAACAAAATACTTAAATCATATTATTACTACCTATAAAATTTAATTTTTTTATGTATATAATTAGATAATTCTATATTATCATTTAAAAGCCTTAGCACATATTTTACCTACGCTATCTCCCATATCAATTAAAGTTGCTTGAACTCTAATACTAGCTTGAACTAAAAAAAGTTGTAGAAATACATCTTCCTATTGTTACCATATTATCAATAACATCATTAATTAGACATCTATATGGAATGTCATAATACTCACCTTTTTTTATACTTTTTCCATATGTACTAATCCTTTACTAGAATGAACATCTATATACCAATCTGCTTTTAGCAACTGAATCTTCAAATTTTCTCCGATTTATATAATCTTCTTCAATTAAAGTATATTTTCCTACAATTCTATAAGATTCACGAATCCCTAAGCTATTTGCTATTCTAATTAAATATGAATTTTTTCAAACCCAGGCATCATTTCTTTCAAAAAAATTTTATTAATCTTTGTATTTTTTTCTTTACCATATAATATTGCTTTTTGACCTAACTAAAGAATTAGTATTCTTTTTCATTATTTCAAGATGAGGACAATTAAATGTCATACATCCTTTAGCATCCGGAATAGAAAAAAACATTGAAAATATATCAAATCTTCTTCTTTAAGTAATCCTTTTTCAACTCCTTGCATAAATAAAGGTTCAAGTTTAAACCCTTTTTCCTTTTTACCATAGCAGCTTCAAAAATCACCTGTTACTAACTTAGAGAAGTTTTTCATTTAAATTTAAAACATAATCCCTAAATTTATTTATATCAATTCCACCCATTTCAAATCTTAAAGAACTCATTTGATTATTTCCTTCAGAATCTCCACTATTAGTTTTAACTCCTGCTAATCTTGATAATATCGCATCACCTGTAGCATCTATAAATTGTTTTGATTTAATAGCACCAATTCCTTCAACTGTAGTTACAATAACATAATTAATCTTTTTATCATGCACTATAACATCGACTAAAGTAGTATCATATAATATATCACCTTTAAATAATTTTTTTCTAGTACATAACTTTTTATTTTCTGGTGTAGAATAAAGATATTCAGTTATTCCATCTCTAGTAGTCAATTTCAACTTTTTCAATTCTTCTTCTATCAAATAAAAATTATCATTATGTGGTACAAAAGATTCCATAACAGGATTTACTAAGGCGTTAACACTAGCCCCTCCTAAAAAAATACTTTTTTTCTATAATTAATACCTTATTCCCTTCATTTGCTGCACTTATAGCCGCAGAGGCTCCCGATGTTCCTCCACCCTACTACAACTGTATCATATTCTCCCAAAATTGGTATAATTTTTATTTGCATATGTTATATAGTTCATTTTCAGCCTCCTTTAAATACGTATAATCGATATAACCACTTTTTTTATCAAACTTATATAATCCATATATTTGGGATTAATTTTAGAATTTGTAAATAATTTAGAAAATTCTATTGCACATATTTCACTACAAGCATTAACTTTAGATTTAAAAAAATTATTCCTTTTACTTTTTTAAATACTTTTTGTATATAAATATCGTATTCAATTTCTAAAAAAATGATAAAATTCATGTGCTATACATAAATTTATCAAAAAAATTTAAATCTATATCTTTTATATCTTCTGAAATTAAATCTAATTTTTTTCTTTAAATCATTTATATATACATTTACTTTTTTTATCTTTGTCAAAAAAATATTATTTCTGAATACAAAACATATGGCGATTTTTTTATTTCCATCATCATATATTTCAACAATTTCGAATCCATAATTTTTTTAAGTATAGAAACTATATCTTCATCTTTATACATTTCATATATTTTTTTGATGCAAAAGATTTTACAATTTTTCTATATAATACATATAATCTTTTTTTATTAATTTTTTTCTAAAAACCAAATCCTGTTTCAACTCTAAAAAAATAAAATTACATCATCACTTATCATATCTAATCCTTAGAACATACTATTAAAATATTTTTCCTTACCATCTAAATATTCTATTTCCATATTTAATATAGATAACATTTGTTCTTTCGTTGTTATACTACTTAAATCTACTGATTTTTGTCCAAAAATAAACAAAAAGTATTTGGTAGAGTTTCATTTGCATCAGAATAAATTGTCATAGAATCTATAAACCTATCTATATACATATCCATCTCTTCTTTTTACAGTAAAGAACCTTTGCTTTTTTTGTTTTTGTAATCTAATAACACCTTCGTCATCTATTACACATGTAGTAGTTTTTTTACTTTTTAATTAATCCAAAAATGATGAAGTTATATTTGATAATTCAAATATATTCCATTTTTCCAGTAGTTGCAATATGCTTAATATCTACATTATTTTCTTTTATTTAACTCCAATAATTTCTCTTTTAATTCTAATTGTGTTAAAAGTTTTTAGCACTTCTGTCCTTTGTTCTAAATTCAGTAGCAGCTGTTGCAATTCCTCTTAAAATATTCTTTTTTAGAATCTATTTCTATTGTAATCTCTATAGTTTTTAGGATCTGCTCCTGATTTAATAATCATTTCACTACAATCATGTCTAATTTTTTTATATCTTCTTCTGTTGGATTAGATATGTTTCTCTCTATTTGTTCTCTAAGTAAAAGCTAGTGAAACTCCAATAGTTGATATATATGGAGCATTTTTTTAGCTATTTTAAATCTCACTCCTGTAAGCTTACTTAAATACGGAGTAATTATAGAAGCTGAACCTCCACCACCAACTAAATATATTATATTTTTTTATTTAAATTATAATCATCTATTAAACTATCAACTATATTTTTTTAACTTTATTACAAGCAATTTGTAAAAGCTTTTTTTCACAAAGAACCTCTACCTTTTCTCCTGTATATTCTGCAAGTGCAGACCATGCAAGTCTAGCAGATTCAATATTACCTTTTTGCATAATCATCATCTGGAACATAACCTAAAATATTTGCAGCTCCCGCAAGAGTCAATGCAAAACTTTTCTCCATCATCACAACTAACTATAGCATAATTTTTTTCTTATCATCAATTTTTAGGTGCTATTAATTCTATCTTAGGATTTTTTATTCTTTCTGGAGATACAAATACTTCATATTCTTTTTTCTGCAATATGAGTCTGATCTTGGTCCAACATCAGAAATTTTACCATTTTCTATAACTATCATACTTCCACCAGCTATACCTAATGTTCTTACGTCTAAAGAAGTTAGATAAAGTTTTTCCCTCCAATTTCTGCATTCTTTATCATTACTTTTCCTTCTTTAATAGCTGATATATCAGTAGATGTTCCTCCAACTTCTAAAAATATTCCATCTGTAATTTTTTTCATACATCAAAGCTCCAGCAACTCCAGCAGCAAGTCCAGATAACATAGTTAATATAGGTCTTTTTTTCTAACCTCATCCACACTCATTACTCCACCATCACAACGCATTATCATAAGTTGTTTTTTTATACCTGCATCCTTAACTGCAGTTTCTGTCATATTCGCAGTTTCTAACATAGTTGGTATAAGAGAAGCATTAACTACAGCTGTTCTTGTTCTAGCTTGAAGTCCATATAATTGAGAAATTTCATATCCACCAGTTGCAAGTACACCCATAGAATTTGCTATTTCAATTATTCTTTTTTTCATTAACCGGATTATCTACTGAATAACTCTCTGAAGCAACTATAATTTTAGACCCCTCTTGTTTTTAACTGATTTATAACATCTATTACATTATCTTCAACTATATTGCTTGAATCAATAAATCTATGTTGAGTATATAAATATTTATCACTAGATAATTCAATATTACCTACTATAGTTTCATTTTTGAACGACTCGCTTCTATACCTTTACCCATACCTATAATACCAACTTTAGCAACATCCCCTTCAAGTAATGCATTTGTAGCTTGAGTTGTACCATGAGCTATAAAAACTATATCTTCCGTAGAAATATTATTTTTCTTCAAGAACTTTATTTATTGCTAAAATTATTCCTTCTGAAACTCCTTGTTTGGAATTATGAGTAGTTGGAACCTTTGTTTTTAGCTATTACTTCAAATGTTGTATTATCTACAACAACTGCATCTGTAAACGTTCCTCCAACATCTATTCCTATTCTTACTTTTCTAGTTTCCATAATTTCCCTTATTTAAAAATAATGTTATTGCTGAATATATTAGTATTCCTAATGTCATAAGCATAGTATATGGTAATGTTGATTTCAATATATCATTAACATCAACTTTAGCAAAATCCTGCTATTATTACGTTTTTGTGTATTAGTTGGATCTATTACTGTTTGAACCATACTTGTACTCTTTAACGCCATTCCAACTACAGGTATACTTAGTCCAGATAAAAAGTAATATTTTTTTGCTATTCCTGAACCTAATCCAAACATATTTAACGGTCCTCTATACAAAGCAAGAGGTGAAAGTATTGTAAATATTAATATATACATAATTGGGTTAGTTGGTGTTATAAATGATATAACTGGTTTTATTAATTCTACTGATTGTGGTGCAGATACAGCATTTAAAAAGTATTCCTATTCCTATCATTAATCCTATAACTCCAGCAACATCTTTTAATCCCTTCTACAACAGAACTAGATAAATCTTGTACTATTTCCATAGGTCTTACTATTAATGCAGTTATTATTATTGATAAAATTAATGCTGTATCAGGATTCCATTTCAAGAAAAAAATACTAATACAATAGGTAAAATTGGTGTAAATAATGCAAATATATTAACATCATTATTTTTTTACATACATTTGCACACCAAGATTTTTCTAGTACCTTTTCAATCCTTTTCTATAAACATTAAAGTAGATGTATATTAATGTTATAATCGTAGAAACTATTCCCATTACTATTGAGTAAGATTTAATTGTTTCTATATCCATTCCTATACTATCTATAAATATTTGATACAAAGAAACATTAAATATTAATCCAATATTTAGACCAAATAATATTAAACAAGATGCAACTAAAGATTCAATACCTGATGCAAGAAATATCGGAATTGCAATTTGAGACACCATTATTACCGCACCAGCTCCACTCATGGCTGTGAAAATTATCGCTATAGCAGCAGTTATAGCTATAGCAATTATTGTAGGTTTATCTCCTGCAAGTTCTGCTGCTCTTTTAATTATCGAATCAGAAATTCCTTTTTTTTGAATAATTTTTAGCAAATATCGCACCATAAATAGTAACTATTATTGTACTAGCAAGCTTTAACTCCTCCCTTAGCTATTACAAAATCCATTATTGAATTAATTTCAGGATTATCTGATTTAAAAAGGTACTCCAGCTATTGCTGCAATAAGTATTCCATAATTGGTAAAGCTAATATTGCAGGTAATTTTTTTGTCATCATCAAATATGCTCCTGCAAAAAATATTGCAAAAATTAAAATAATTTGTAAAGTTTGCATAATAATACCTCCAAAATATAAATATCTCTTCCACCAATATTATACCTCAATTTTTTATTATTTTTAAATTAAATTGAACAAAATTAACTATAAATATATTTTTGAAAAAAATATTTCAAAAAAATTATATATCAAAAAAATAATATGATAATTAATTATAATTTTAAAGAAAAAAATCAACCATTTTTAGCTTTCTATAATTTTTTTAAAAAAATGATATAATTAAATGATTTTTCAAATAATAAAATTGAAAGAAGGTGAAAAAAATAAAAATGAAAAAAATACAAATAATTTTTAATTTTAATTACATTAATTTCTTGTAATAGTTTAGATAATAAAAAACAACAATACTAAATACATAAATGACAACAAAAAAAGAAAATACTAATGAAATAATTTCAAAAGATGAAGATAATAAGAAAAAAATAAAGATAACATAAATCAAAAATACACCAAAAAGATAATAATGATAATAATACTTCTAATGGTAAAAAAATCCTGACTCTGAAGTAAAAACCTAGTGATAATGATAAGCACGATACACCCTAATGGAAATACTGACCCAGATACTCCTAATGGTAATAGTCCCGATTCTAATGCAAATCCTAATGATGATGTTAATAATAATGATAATTTTTTTCTAATTTAACAAACGAAGAAAAAAAGTTGCATATATATTTAAAAAAATAGTAGCACAACTACTAATGATGTTATTACACAAGATATGCTAAATGAATCAGGATATACTAAACCTATTTCAAATTATAATTCACTTAAATATACAGATGATGTATCAGGACATATTAAAAAGTAAGACTATTGATAAAGTTAATTCTTCAGATATTAATATAGATTTTTGAAACAATTAAATCAAAAGATGTATATAAAGTTAATGAAAATAAAGTACATATTTTTGAAATTTCACCTACATTGCCAATAGAAGAATACAGAAAAATATGCTAATGTAACTATACCTAAAAAAATGTTGGAAGAAAAAAATAAATTCAGATAGTGAACTTCATTCTAAATTAGTTCTTAAATCATTTTTATTATCTAATCCTTATTTAGGAGAATTTAAACCAGATAATACAACCTATAAAAAAATAATATATTTATGTATAGTAATAAAGATTTAGATTCTATGGTTAATGTAGAAGGGATACTTAATTTATCATTTGGAGTTCAAAAAGATTTACAAATAATTTTTGCAAAACTTACTAATACACAAATATATCTAAATAATATAGCTAATTCTAAAGACTATATAGCAGATATAGCAAATTACTCTAATTTAATTTTTTTATGATAAATATAGAGATAATAAGCAATTAAAGATTGTATCTATTGGAAATGGTGAAATAGGATTAAATAATTTCTGGACACCTAATGAATCAGCACTTAATTATCAAATTATGTCCCCAGAATTACAAAAAAATGGCAAGAAGTGAAGTAATATTTGCTAAAAATATATTTCCAGAAGATATAATACCCGAGAACAATAAAAAAATAATTTTTGTCAATATATACAAAATCATTGAAAAAAACAAACAATATCAAGGAAAAAAATTATTACGAACCTAAATATATTGATAACAATGGAAAAAAATAACTTATGATACAAAAACCTCTACTTCAAAAGAGCAAATACCGTATCAACTAACGGCTATATTGAATATTTAAATGAAAAAAATCAACGTGATTATAGAGTTGGTTCAAGTTTTTTTCTGCTCCTCGTATTGCTAAACTTGCATACGATCTAAAAGAAAGATATCCATTTTTAACTTATACACAGATAAAACAAATAATTCTTACAACAGCAGATAGAGATGATAGTGGTTATTTATCAAATCTTACAGGTTGGGGAGTTGTTAATTACAATAAAAGCTATGAAGGGAATTTCTAATCTTAATGCAGGACTTATTGAAGAAAGTAAATACTTTAATGGAATGTATGAGAAGATTTATGATAAAAAAAGGTAATATTTTTCTTTTATCTTGATATACCAAATGGAACAATAGCTAAATGGGAAAAATGATATATCTTCAGGTTTAGAAGGTGATGGAAATAGTTTGAGACAGTGATATAATTGAATATAACGCACAATTTAGTAAATCTTATGATGTAATAAAAAAAATATCAATATCGTGTACCACGTGTAATTGATAGCGAAAAGAAATTTTTTTATGCAAATGTAAAAACAAGCAGGTCTAAGAAAAAGCAGGAAAAGGACAAATAACACTTAGTGGAAAACAAAAATTATACAACAGATACTGAAATATTAGATGGAACATTAGTACTAGCAAATGATAGTTTATCAAGATATTTAGTATCAAAAAAATGCAACACTACGTATAAGTTCTAAGGATCTCAACGGAAATATAGATATAAAAAAATAATATTATATCTTTTAGGTAAGGTAATTATAACTGATAATACAACTATAAAAGAATATATCGGATTAAAAGATTCTAACCTAAAAAAATAGTTGCAGGTAAAAACTTTACATACTGATAAATTTAATTCTATTGGAAAAATTAGAACTATATTTCACAGATCCATCTATTTTTAACAAAAAGAATTAAGACCTATAATTTCTAAAAATGGATATAATATTAAAAAAATACATCATTAAACAATTTATTTATTGATTTAGAAGATATAGGAAATCAAAGATATAAGGTTAAATTTAAAGAAAATTCAACACTTGAAAAATTTAAGTGAATCAGAACTTAGAAATATACCATCATACGATATTAATAGAAGAAAAATTTTTGATAATTATTATGATAGAAGTTTTTTATTATAATTTTTGAAGATGAAAGAGAATTGCCTACTATTAAAATGGCTAATATGATCACAAAATACGAAGATAAAAAAAGAAACTGAAAAAGAAGTATTTACAGATATTTATCCAAGCTATATAGCAAGTATATTTGATTTTAATAATACAATTAAAAAGTAATGAAGTTAATTCAAGAATAGGAAATTTAGATAATAAAGTTAAATTATCAACTTTCTTATCTACTAATATATTTAAAAAAATTCTAATTTTAATTCTTTTTTCTCAAAATGTTAAAAGGATTTTCAGGGAAAATTTTTTTAATATTTATGGTGGATACTATAATCAAAACTACACTTTTTGATATAGATAGAAAAAAATTAAGGGCGATAAAAATATTATCAAATATGTATAATATTGGTATAGAAAAAGATTTTTAAAATATCAAACACTAAATTAAATACATCATTTGATTTTTAGTTTTATAGACACTAACTTAAATAGAAAAAAATTAATGGAGATGAAGTTACATCTAATTTCAATTCTTTATTATTTAACATCGGAAATATATTAATACATGATATAAATATTTGGAATAATAAGTTAAGTCTTTTTGCAACTCATAATACATCTATACTAAAATTAAACGATATAGAGGAAAAAAATCAAATAAAGAAGAACTTAAAGACTATATAACAAAAGTAAAATCTAAAACTTTTGTTAAAAACCACATTGGGAATAGGAGCAAATATCAGTAGCCCTATAACTAATAATATTTCTCTGTTGAATAGTTTCAAATATACTAATACAATTAATTCTAATATTGAATTAAATACAGAATTATTAGGAATAGAATACACTTCAAAAGGTAAAAAGTATAGAAAAAAACATAATTTTGAATATTTACTTGGATTAGAATATCTAATAAATAACAAAAAGTAAATTAAATATGAATATGTCTTATGATAGTTTAAATAAATTAACTGTTTCTATGAATATGTATTGGAAATGGTAATAAAATTGCACCACTAATCTTAGTTAATGGTGCAATTTTTAATTTTCTTAAATATTCTTTTTACATTTATATCTATTTGTCTACTTTCTATAGCCTTTTGCAGTGCTTTATTATGCACCCATTTATCTATTTTTTTCTCTTCAAAAATATTTAATAGTTTTTTTCATAATTATATACTAAAGCCATACTCAAGTACCAAGCTTTTAACCATTTTTACATAATATTCATCATTATCTTCTGAATTTATTACTAAGTCTGTATAATCATATAATCTATTAGATAAAAAGTAAACCTATACCATATCTTTTTAATATATGGTTTATCACTATTTATACATTCTTTAGCAAATCTATAAACCTCTTTAGGATATTTTTTTAAATACTTTAGGCGATGATATATCACAGGTAGCCCAATTATCTATAAAAGGTAATATATCTTTTTATTCTATTGATTGCTATATTTAAGTTTTTTTCTCTTTTTTTCTAATATATACATATATATATTATATTCTTCAAAATATTTAAATTCTGTTAATTGATTAAGATATTTTTTTCTTTACTTTCAATATTTTTTTAATTCTTTTTTTACAATTTCCCTTAATTTAGGAGTTCTCACTCCTATAACCTTATTTTCTTCTATATTAGGTATAAGTTTAAGTGTAAAATTTTTCTATATTCTTCATCTTTTAAATCTAGTAACATTTTTTTCTAATATACAACAACATAAACTACTCCTCTAAAAATATCAATTGGATAAAAGATATAAGATTATTTATAAAATGAGCAAATATACTTCCTTCTACTGACTTTGTTTTTTTATATATATAACTTAATAATAAACCCATAGAAAAAAATATATAAAGAAAGAAGATATATTAAAATCATATAATACATGTGCTAAAAGAAAATAGTACACTTGATACTACAGAACCTATAACTTTATTTTTTTACTAAATCCAAATATAGTATATCTAAATATTAATTCTTCAGATATAGGGGCAAATATTACTAATGATAAAAAAACAATATCAAAGTATTTTGTATTTTTTTGCAATATTTTTCTATAATATTTTTGATTTTTTAGGCATCAAATTAAAATAACTAACAAAAATTAGATAAAATAATTGAAAATAAAGTGGTTAGCAAAAGCAATTTTTCACTAATACTTTTTAATTCTTTTTTTGATATATTTTTTTAATGAATATCTAAAAAAATTTTTAATTTTTAATTATTTTTAAATAAAATTATAAATAATATTAAAAAAATTAAATTTGTATAAAACATAACATGTATTAAATTAATATATGAATTTTTTTACTAATAACAACATTAATTGCTTCAATAATTGAACCTATAAAATTAGAAAATATATATATTAAAAAAATATACATAGTATTATTTTTAATTTTTTTAATTTTTAAATTTAAACTTCTTAATTCTCCTATCATAAAAATCATCCTCTTTTTTTATTTTTTTATTATACTATATTTAATTTTTTTATAAATAAAATTTTTATCTAATTTTTTTCTGTTTTTCATAAATATATTCATTCCAAATAAAAACTAACAATAATAAAACTTGAGAAAATATAACTTGATAATTTGCATATATACCTAAAAAAATTCTATAGTTGGAAAATTATTAATAACAGTTAATGGTATATACCCAATAACTTGTAACATATGTATACTTACACCTAACATCTTAAATGATAATATATATATTAAATATGTTAGTATAAAAAAATAAATTATGTAACTTTATTTTTATTTGTTGCAAAATATCAATATCAATCCAACTATTATCAATACTAGAAATGCAAGTAACAATCCAAAAAAATTAAATTTTTTTCATAGTAATAAAAAGGAATTATTCCTGTATAAAACAATATTGTTTCAGCTCCTTCTCTAAACACTGCAAGAAAAACTTAATGAAAAGATAGAAATAAAACTACCACTATTTATAGCTTTTATCAATATTTTTTTATTTATATATTCATTCCACGATTTTATATTAGATTTAGAATGAAGCCAAAAGACCTACTGAAATCATAACAAAAAAACTGCAACTATACCAACTAAACCTTCTAATATTTCCCTATTAGTTGCAGAAGATATTGATGGGAATAAATTAGTTAATATAAAAAGACATAACTATACTTGTAAATATTCCTAAAATCGCTCCTCCCCATACGTATTTAATCCCCTTTTTATATCCTATGGCATTCATACTTGATACAAGTGCAATAATTATAACCAATGCTTCTAACCCCTCACGTAAAAAGTATTAATGAAGCATCTATTAAAGTATATTCAGATGTTGTATCTATTTTTTTAACAAATCATTTACTATATTATCTAACTTTTGATAATCCCCTTTTACCATAATTACTGGTAATTCAGTTTCAATTTTAGTATAAAGCGAAGTATTTCTTGTTTGAACTTCACCTTCAACACTAGGCCATATTTCAATAAATTTTTTTAATATTTAATTTTTGCTTCATTCAAGTTATTGTTATTAAATTGTTCTTTTTACTTTTTATCAATATATCTATAGTACCTTTTAAATCTATATTTTTCACTTTTTTTCATTTATTTCTTTACCATCTAAATAATCACTAATATATACTTTAAGATCATTAAATGTCAAATAAGTTTCATCCCTATTAAATGGCACAGTTTCTATATTGGCTCTTAAAAAAATGCAAGCGTTGTTTCTATCTTTCCATAGTATGCCCTATTATTATTTCTTATAAAGCTTTCATTTCTAGTCCAAGCCCTATCAAGTTCTTTATAAACACTTTTTAATAGTTTCTATATTCTCATTTTTTTATTGAATCTCCCATTTTATTAAGAAATGGTAAAAAAATTATTTTTTTAAACTTATTTTTCAACATTTTTTTATATCAATAGGATTAGCTTCTTTTTCTAAAGATAATAGATCTATTGTTATTTCTTTTAACAATTCCTTATTCAAATTATCTAAAATCATTTAATTTAGATAATATTATTTTAGTATTACTAAATTTATAACTTTCCTCATCTTTTTCTAAATTTTTTAAATTCTAACATATATTGTTTAGCTTTTTTTCTTTATCATTTACATCTAAACTTCTTGTAGCATCTGTTATATTTACATAATAATTCGTATAACTTTTATAACTAAAACTTAACAAACTAAATAAAAGTGATAATAGTAAGAAAAAAATTTATTCAAATAAATCTTGACCAAGATATTCTCCTTTCTCTACACCAGGTAAAATTGCAAATATCCCACTTCCTATATGTTTAATATATTCGTTAAGTTTATCATCTGCCCCTAACATATTTTTGAATTTTTAATAAATTGTTCAGGATCTTTTTGAAAAAGAAATAAACAATAAACCTGTATCAAATTGACCAGTTCCTTCTATTACACCATTTGCATAAGAAAAATCCACGTCTAAGTATTTTTTAGAATTTGCTTTTTCTTGCTAAAAAAACACATGAGAATCTACTGGCAGTTTAGACATATCAACTTTAGAAAAATTCATCCCCACTTCCAAATGGTGCCCCCATTTTTTTCTTATATCTTCCAAAAAGTATTTTTCCTGTTCTTGAAGATTAGTTCTATCCCAAGTATCTATAAACATTTGAATTTTTTTCTAACTATAAGGAAAGTTCCATCTTTAAACCAATTATCTTTATTATACCAAACCTCTTTATCATATTCAGAATTTTTTTATTAGGATTAACTGTACCATCTTTAAATCCAAATAAATTTCTAGGAGTTTCTTTTTCCCTTAGGTAAAAAAACCAGATTGTATCCATTTAAGACTAACATTCCCCTTGCCTTTCTAACTAAATTTCTTAGTGCATGAAAAAGCTACTTGTGGATCGTCTGCACATACTTGTATACATATATCTCCACCTGTTAATTCTTCTCTTAACTGATCTTTTAGGAAAAATGAGGAAGTTCTTTAAACTCAGGAATCTTTTTTCTCATTTAATCCTAATTTATCAAAAAAATGATAATCCTAATCCAAAAGTAATACTTAAATTATTAGGCCCTTGATTAATACTTTCTCCTGTATCTTTTAGGAGGTAAAAAAATGATTAGAAAGTTCTTGTTCTACAATTTCTCCATTAGTCAATTTAACAGAATAATCTGTCCAAAAATTTAAACATTTCTTTTTATATTTTTCTTTATCATTATTATCCAAATTTAAAAACAGCAAAATATACATATTTTTTTGAGCAGGAGTTGTAATACCTGCTTGATGTTTACCGTAAAACTCTATTTTTTTGTCCTTCTATTTCTTGTATATTTCTATAAGCATTTAAACCTACTATTGCTAAAATTGTAAATCCAATTCCTGCACTAAATATTCCTATATTTTTTTAAAAACATTTTTACTAGTCACAAATATACACTCCTAATTTTTTTAAAATCTAAAACCTTACCTAATTGTGCCAAAGGTTCTCCCAATTTAGTTACTGCTTCAGATAATAACCTTGTATCTTCATTAGTCAATTGAGTATATGATTTATAGTTTTTTTATCATCAACCATATATTTATCAAGTAATGTATTTACTTCTTTAAATCTAATATTTAATTCTTCTACTAGTTTTTCATCTACTTTAGAAAGTTTAGGTTTAAATATTTCAAATATCTTTTCAGCACCTTCAATATTAGCTCTAAAATCGTATAAATCTGTATGTGAATAAACCTCTTCTTCTCCTGTTATTTTTAGAAGTTGAAACTTCATTTAATAAATCTACTGCACCCGTAATCATAATATCTGGTGTTACTTCTACAGTTTTAATTTTTAGCTGCTAATTCTTTAATATCATCAATTAATTGCATTGCATATTTTTTTCAGTTCCTTTAGTTGTATTTTTTTCTCCCATAAAATTTGTTCTATTCTATGAAATCCACGCCAACCCTCTTCGGTATTATATTCTTCTTTAAAATCAACTAAACGAAAATCTATATTTACATCGGATTCTCCAAAACTTTCTGCTATTGGTTCACTTCTTTCATAAGCCATACGTATTAATGGATACATTTTTTTGCTTCTTCTAAATTACCAGACTTTAGCACTTCAGCAAATTTTTTTCACTATCTTTTTAAAAGCATATCAATTTGTTCTTCAACAAATTTTTTTATATTCCTCAGTTTCCTTACTTAAATCCAATTTATTATCTGTAGCTTCAACTTGAATGTTATCATTAGTCATATCTTTACCTCCACAAGAAGTTAAAAATTAAGCTACAAGCCATTAATACTATTACTATTTTTCATTATTACCTCCATAATTTAATGTTAACTTATTGATTATACTAATATTTTTATTTGTAAAGAAAAAAATATTTTTTTATACAAAAATACTTTGGTAATCAAAATATATTTAAGGTGTTATAAAAAAAGGATTATCTCTATATTGAAATAATCCTTTAATTCTATTAATTCTATGATTTTTTTATTAAATACTATATCTATTGGACATCCTTCAAATCCAAAATATTCTCTTAAATTATTTTCTATATATCTCTTATATGAAAAAAATGTACTAAATCTGGGTTATTAGCGAAAAAAATACAAATCTAGGTGGTGCTTGTCCTATTTGCGTACCATAATTAATTTTTAACAGCTCTACCTTTTTCTAGTAGGCACAGGATTTTTAGCCATTAATTCTTCTAATACTTGATTTAATAATCCTGTTGATATTTTCTTGTTATATTCTTCATCTATATATTTAACTTGGTCTATTATATTTATAGTTCTTTTTACCAGTTAAAGCTGATATTGTAACTATCGGAGCATAATCTAAAAATGGAAGGTCTGCTTTTACAAGATCTGTAAATTCCTTAACAGTTTTATTATCTTTTTCTATTAAATCCCATTTATTAATAGCTATTATTATAGGTTTTCTCTCTTCATATATTAAACCTGCTATTCTTTTTATCTTGTTCTGTTAAAAGTTCTGTGGCATCAAGCATAAGAACACAAACATTAGCTCTTTGTATAGCTTTTAATAGCTCTCAATACTGAATAATACTCTATATCATCTTCAACTTTTTGATTTTTTTCTAATTCCAGCTGTATCTATTATTGTATATATATCTCCATTGTATCTAAAACTTGAATCTATAGAATCACGAGTAGTTCCTGCTATATCACTTACTATGTTTCTTTCTTTATTAAGTATCTTATTTACAAAAGAAGATTTACCTGCATTAGGTCTTCCTAGAACTGCTATTGCTAATCCTTCTTCTTCCTGTTTTTTTCATAATTAATAGGAAATTTATCCACAGCTGCATCTAAAAGATCCCCAAGATTAACTTTGTGTTCAGCTGATATTGCTATAACATCTTCAAATCCTAATGAGTAAAAATTCAAACATATTATCTTTTTCTTTCATATAATTATCTATTTTATTAACAGCTACTACAACTTTTTTTATTTTTGTTTTTCTCAATATACTTGCAATATCTTCATCAACTGCTGTTATTCCAGCTTTTCCATCTACAAGAAATATTATTGAATCTGCTTCATCTATTGCAACTTTGGCTTGATCTTTTACTTTTTTGCATTATATAGTCATTACTACGTGGTTCAAGTCCTCCAGTATCTACTAATAGAAATTTTTTTCCCAGACCATTCTGTTTCTCTATATAATCTATCACGAGTAACACCTTCTTCATTTTTTTAACTATAGATAATCTATCTCCCTATCAACTTGTTAAAAAGTGTAGATTTACCAACATTAGGTCTTCCTACTATTGCTACTATCATTATTACCTCCTATCATAATTTAATTATTATTATATCATTCATTTTTTTCTAAAACATCTACAAATTCATTATTTACTAAAAATTTTTTTACACTTACACGTTCATTATACATTTTTTTCTAATACTTCTATATTATTTTTTTCAAAGAAAATATCAATTTCCTTAGATTTTTGAATAATCATAATCTAATAAATATATTTTTTTCAACATATTCTACTATACCTGCTTCATTTATTGCAAGTTTTTGCACATTTAGCATAATTTCTAATTAAACCTCCTGCACCTAATTTAATTCCACCAAAATATCTAGTTGCTACTATTACAACATTAAAAAAACATCTAATCTTGTTATTATTTCAGCCATAGGTTTTACCTGCTGTATTTAAAGGTTCTCCACAATCATTATACTTAAAAATATTCCTGTCCATTTTCTATAACTTTATAGGCATATACATTATGAGTAGCATCTGGATGTATAGTATTTATATACTCTATATATTCTTGTGCTTCTTTAACAGTATTTACAGGCTTAATATGACCTAAAAAAATTTAGATTTTTTTCTATAAACTCTATAGTTAACTCTCTATCTACTGTTTTCATATAATTCCAAACCAAGAAAATATAGCTTTTGTTATTCCTTTAAATATATTAAATCTATCTAAGAAATATATATATGTAAATAATATTATGTAGTAATAATTATTAAGTCTTAATAAAATTCTTTGAAGATCATGTCAGAATAAAACAATATTAAATTAGATAAATCTGAAGATAATCCTATAGGTAAAAAGTTCAATAAGTAATAAAGATAAACTCATAAAGAAAATTATTAAAAAAATATTTATCAACTTACTAATTAATATTCTATCTGATACTATTAAATCTATATATTTACAAGCTAATAAAGATAATATAATTAATAAAAATATATACAAAAAAATTAGCTAATGTTATTAATATTCTTGCTCTATCTGCATTTTTTTAGAAGTTTTAAAGTTATAGTTTAATCTATTTTTGTGGAAATATTATTATAGGAAAACGAATAATTAAAAAAATTATTAAAAAAATAAGGCATCTTGTTTTCTAACTTGTCTTAAAGGATTAAGACTAGATGTCTTATAATACAATATTTCCTTATCACCTAAAAAAATATGCTATATATGATTTAAAAACATTTCTTAATGTCATTATTAAAGCATAAGCTATCAATATTCCTATAGGTTGAAGTAAATAATATATATTTGTAAAATATACAACACAAGCAATTACTATAATAGATAGTATAAACATTAAATCTAATTTATCAAATTTTTCTAATCATTCTTTGATGCCTCTATTAAAAAGATCTAAAGTTTGAGTGTAACTATAGCCTTTACTCAAAGTTGATTTAGGTAATAATGAATTTTTTTAGTCATACCTGGTAAAGTATTAATTTCTAAGAAATAGGCTCTATTATCCACTAAAATATAGTCTACCCTTGCATAACCTTTACATTTTAACGATTTATATACTTTTTCTTGTGAAATCATCTATCTCATTTTTGTAATTCTTTTTCAAATTCATGAACATACTCAAGTGCACCACCATTTTTCATATTTTTGATTTATAATCAAAAGAAAGTATCTTTAAGTGGTTCTATTAAAATAGTTGGAAATACCTCTCCCTTAATAATAGGAACAGATATTTCTATACCTTTCATTATTCTTTCAACTAAAGCTTCATCATCTATCAAAAAAATATTTCATTAAGAGCCTTTTTCAAATTCTTCTTGATTAGTAGCAAAATTAATACCTATACTAGATCCACCACTATTAGGTTTTAAGTATTACTTTATCTCCAAGATTTAAGTCTGAAAAGTTTATTTTATCTCCTTTTCTTACACTTATACCATCAATAACTCTTACACCACTATTTTTTTAACTATTAACTTAGAAATATTCTTATCCATAGACATAGCACTTGATAAAACTCCACATCCTGAATATGGTATATTCATACTATCTAATATAGCTTGTACTCTTCCATCTTCTCCAAATATACCATGTAAAAGCAATATATACAAAATCAACATTCATATCCCTTAATTTAAATATATCTTCTGCTTTTTTTCAATTCTAATCCTATAACTTCATATTTAGATTTATCAAGATTACTAATTATCTCTTTACCTGTATTTATAGAAACTTCTCTTTCACTTGATATTCCACCATAAATAACTGCAATTTTTCATTAATCTATCACCTTTTTCATAGCATCTACTACTGGTTTTAAATGTTATTTTTATTTTTTTCGTTAAGATTCATTAATACTTCATGCATTTCTAAAAATATATTTAGATTTTTTTCTTTCATATTAGATGTATCTTCTCCTTCAATTTTTTTATACTTAATAAATCAATATCTTCATTTATAACATCACAAAATTTATCGATACCAGTTTGTTTTTAATAAAGTTTGTGTTTCTAAACTTGGATTAAGTATAACAAATTTTTTTCAGATTTTTTTAGTTTTTTTAGGTCTACTACTAATTTAGCTACTAAACCCAAAAAGTTGAGTCCATATATTCTAATTGTGACATTTCAAAACTTAATGTTTTTAATATCATCAAATATATTGTCTATATAATCTGATAAAAATTTTTAGCATTTTTTTCATAGTTGCTTTTACCTATAATTTTTAAATATATATCTTCCATCTAAGTTAATATATTGAAATTCATTATTCATATTTAAGTACCTCTTCTATATTATTAAATATATTTTTTTCTCCACAAAAACTACAAACTATCTCTATATTACCATCTTCTTTTTATCATTTCTTCTAATTCTTTATTAGAAACTGAATTAATTAAAGCTCTTCCCATATATGATCTACTACAATCACATTCAAATTTAATTTCATTTGTATCAAGTATTTTTAATATCCTCTATTTTTAGGTAATTTATCATAAGGAAGTCCTTTATACTTATTCTCATTCTCAAATAATTCTATATCATTTTCAAATATTAAATGTGCTATTCTTTCAAGAGAAAAAAATTATGTTCTAACATTTTTAGTTATAGAAGTCAATCTATTTAATTTTTTTCTAAAAATAAAGTTAAACACTTCTTCATCTCCATTAGGTAATAATTGTATCAATAATCCTGAACTTTTTAGAAAAAAATTAGTATTATCATCATAACTAACAGAAGTAATTAATATTGATTTAGTCTGTGTTGATTTTTCATAATAATCATTCATTGCAAGCTCTAATAAATTATCTTTAATTTTAAATATAGAATTATATGGATTTTTTTCAAACCATAATCTATCATAATTTGTAATGTACCATCATTTAAAGAAAATAACTTATTAACTTCTTCTTTATCATCATTTTTTTATAGCTTCTAAAAAGTTTATTATGTTTTTTTCTTCATCTACATTTACTTTTAACTGCAACATTTGCATTTGCACTTGTTTTAGCTATTATACTTTGTAGTGCTCCTTCAGTTTTTTTAATGTAATACTTGAACGAGTATTACTTGATTTAATATCTTGCGCTAATATTGCGGCTAATGTTGTCATTTTTTTGCTATTCTTTCAGAATAAATTAAATTGGGTTTTACCCTTTCAAAAAAACTTCTTTAACTAATTCTGTTGTATCTAATATCTCAAATTTTAAACTTTTTACTTATTCCACGTAATACCATTTTTATACTCCATTCATATTTGTTAATGTTGAAAAATATGATCCAAATATATCATCAATATTTTTCTTTTCTTAATATTATTTTATAACTATCCCCACTCTTTTTCCATCAAAAACTGACTTAATATTGTTTTTTTAGGTAGATTTGGTTTTTTTAATATATTTGACAATGATTCTGATATATTTATATCTTTTTTTCCCCATTGAAAGTTTTTTTCTAAATATATCTTTATATACCAAATTAAATATATTTGCTACATCTATATTTGTTATACTTACATTTACTACAACATTACCATCTTCTCTTGTTGTGCTATTTTTTTACTTTATAATCCATATTTGAAAATAAGGCTTCTATAAACATTTGTTTAGATTCATTATCTGATTTAATTAAAAGCAGAATCTAATAATTCTGGATTCATCAAATACTTTTTTTAGATTTTTTTCTAACTCATATTGCTTAATTTCACCTAAAAATTTATTTACCACTCCTTCTGGACTTTGTCTACAAGAAAAGAGTAGGATAAAACTTATAAAAAAATCACAAAAAAAATCTTTTTCATAGTTACCTCACTTTTTATTTACTCATATTATTATACACCAATTTAACTTAAAAAGTATATAATAAAACAAAATCTATTGAAACTTTATTTGTAAAATGTTAAAAATACTTACAAATATCAAAAATTTAAAGGAGATTTTATAATGAAAAAAATATAAATATCTGCTACTTCTTTCATTAATTTCTTATCTAAGTCATAGTTTAGATATAAACACTGAAATTAATGTTAGAGGTAGTGCTGCTTGGGGTGGAGATGGTATAGCTTATGGATTTAATCATTTTACCAAATGTATTAAATGTAGCTTTACCACGTGAAAATACATTTGATGAATCAGATCCACAAATACCAAGTTTCACTGTTGAATCAAGAACTCCAAGTCCTAAATCAACTCTAACTTGGGATTTTGATACAAATAGTCCTAATAAAAAAAGAAACCTATATATGTTCCAAGTGGCACAGATAAAGATATAGAACTTTCAAAAAGATATGTTTCAAGAGGTGTAACTATAGATAAAACTTTACTTGATGCAAAAAAATTAAATTAAAAGAAAATGATGATAATGCCGAATTTGGTCTTATGATAAAAGGTAGACCTCATAGAATTGATCAAGATTTTTTTCACTTTTTGATATTAATAGATCTTACATGTATGCTAAAGTAAATACAAAACCTATAAAACTTGATTCAACTATGTATTTTTATTGGTTATGAAAAATGGAACCCCTGGTATGAATAGATTTTCAGAAAACGGTTATAGAGATCCTAAAAAAAATGGACAAATAGATCTTTCTAGCTCAATAACTCCTTTAAATACTATAATTTCACCAATAGTAGATTTAGAATATCAAGGTACTATATTAAATCATGATAAATATACCTTTAAACCAGGTGTAAGTATTAATTTTTAATGTTAATGATAATATAAACTTAACAGTTTCTGCAAAAATATTTAATAGGTGATAATAATCAAAATAGAGTCTTTAATGATTTTTAAAAAGATATTAGAGCTATGGCACCAGGAAATTATAAAATTGAATATTTTTAAAAAAATGGGAAATAGGTGAACTTGAGCTTGATAAAGAATACAATAAAGATAAAACTATTTTAGGTAAAGATGGATATGCTGCTTATAGATATATAGGAAAAAGAGATATTAAAAAGGAACTCTAACTGGTTTAAATGGTAGTATAAGAGCAGTTGGCGAATATACTGGAGCACTTTACGGTCAAACATTTTTTTAGATAAAGCAATAAATATTGGTATAGATAAAGTTACTTCTACTTTTTGATAAAGATAGCGCTCTTTCAAGAGTATCTAATGAATTTAAAAATCTAGTTTATAAAAAGCATAAAAAAATAATGGTTGGGAAGTATTTAAAGCTGGAGTTCGTGAATTATTTAAAGGTGATTTTTTTCAAAACTTGATAAAGAAATTAATGATTTAATGTCTAATAAAAATGGAGGTTGGGATAAATTAGTTAATTCTTTAGGTTATGAATTTTTTTAAGCCATTTAGATGAAGATGATGAATGGAAAAAAATCCAGTTTCTGACTTTTATGCTACGCACTATATTCCTAGGGAATTTAGAAAATATATGGGAGATTTCTTACCTAAAATTCCTTATGAAGATAGTGATGCAAATGTTAATTTTAGAAAAAAAGTCAACTTGAAGAAGGTGATGTAATCGTTGGAGAAGATCCTAATGCGCCAAAAAGAGAAACCTGACACTTCACCATCTAAACCTATTATACCTAAAATTTATGAAGATGATCCTAATAAAATTAAATTATTAGGAAGTTCTAAATTAGATAAAAAAATCAAATTACAGTATGGCATGATTCAAGGCGTGCAGCAGTTCATGCTGAATTTAATCCTTTATTTAATGACCTATCTTCTTTAATTCAAAAAAATAGGTAGAAAGGAAGGCTTTATTTCATTAGCTAAAGGTGCTATGAGTATATTTAGAGATTTACTATCAAGTAATAATCCTAACCCTCTATTACTTAAATTAATAAATGAATCAGAAACATTAAGTGCTTTTTGATATGTATGCTGGGTTACAAATAAATCAAAGTGAATCAAGATTTAGAGATAAAGATTTCTCAAAATTACTTTTTAAATACCTATTTAAAAGACTTAAATGAAGCTTTTAAACGGTAATGATAAATATACAATATTTAACGAAAAAAACCTAAAAATTTCTAAAGGTTTTGAAATAAATAGTGAACTAAAAAAACTAAAAGATATTAATTTAAAAAAATAGATTTTTAAAAATAGAAAATATATAGACAAAGAAAATATTGAAGGTAAATATATAGTAAATAGAGAAACATGGACTTCTCCTTTAACCGATTTATATAAACCACATTTTTCTTAATTATATAGTTAATACTATTGGAGATAGAGAATTTTTTTACATAAAAAGATATAGATTTGATACTAAAATTAACACCAATAGTATTTTTAAATCAAAAATATTATAAATACACAATTTAATTATGCTAATGATAATTTTAACTTTAATGCAAGTTTAGGATATATTCAAGATAATATACATTTTGATAGTATAGAAACTGATTACTTAAAAATATTTCTACCATAATGCTGGAACTATAGATGGTAAGACTTGGATACATCCTCATACTAAACCTTATCAAAAGCAAAGAATTTCCTGGAACTATGGAAAATTCTGTAGAATATATTACTAAAACTAATATAGATTATACAAGACATCTATTAATTCCAAAAATTTGATATAAATATTAAAAAAATAATTTAACGAGTTGGTTAGAATCTAATGTTTTCTTAGGTTGGGAAGGGCTTTATAGATATATAGATTATAAAAGATGTTTCAGCTACAAGATATGTTAATAAAAAAATGGTATAAATAAAGAACCTGAACCTATAAAACTAATGGTATTTAAACGTGATAAAAAAATGGATTACTTATTAAATCAAAAAAATGCACCTAAAACTGGTAACGAAGAATTTGATAATATACCAGCTGGTAGTTCTATAGATATTTCTAAATATTCTAAATATTTAATTGATGATATAGAAAAATACTTTTGAAAAAGAAGAAAAAAACAGGTGTTTCACGTTGGGATATTTCTAAAAATTACTTTTAAATTTGGAACTAATATGTATATTTATCCTACCCATAATATTAAAATAGGTTATCATCTTCTTATACCTATAGCATTTAAAGGTGTAGATATAGATGGATTCTTTATAAGAAATGGTTTAAGTTTAGGATTTGTATTCTAACAAAAAAAGGAACTGCCAAAGAAAATAACATTTTTTTCTTAGCAATTCCTTTTTATATTGTCTATTTAATACTGTATAAAATTTCTAATACTTCTTTTTTTCAAATACTTCTAATTTTTTTCTTTTTGAAACTGATTCAACATCATCTTTTACATAAATGTATAATTTAATTTTTTTGGTTCAGTTCCTGATGGTCTTAATGTATACCAACTTCCATCTTCATATGCAAATTTAATTGCATCTGTTTTTTTCTATATCAATCTTTGATTTTTTTCTCCAGTAATTAAATTTGTTTTTTTCTTGTATATTATAGTCTGTTATTTCAACAAGTTTTGTTCCTTTGATTTCTCTTGGGAATATATTTCTAAATTCTACCATCATTCTCTTAATTCTCTTTTTGACCTTCTAATCCTTCAAGAACAACTGAAATTCCTTTTTTTCTTTATAATATCCATATTCTTCAAACAATTCATTTTAAAACATCTATTAAAGTTTTTACCTTGTTTTTTTATAATAAGCTGCCATCTCAGTTAACATAAGAGAAGAACTTACTCCATCTTTATCTCTCAAGAATGTCCCTATATTATATCCTATACTTTCTTCATATCCAAAGATATAGTTTTTTTCTTTTTGAAACTTCATATTGATTAGCTATAGCACAAATATTCTTAAATCCTGTTAATACATTTATAACTTCTATACCATATTTTTTTGAGCCACTGCTTGTCCCATTTCTCCTGTAACTATAGATTTAACTATAACTGGATTACTTGGGAATATATTTTTTTCTTGCATAGTTGAAACTATATAGTTTATTAAAAGAACTCCTGTTTGGTTTCCATTTAATGCAACTACTTTTACCATTATGCATTACTTCAACTGCTAATCTATCACAATCTGGATCTGTTGCAATTAAAATATCTGCATCAACACTATGTGCTAACTTTTCAGAATATTCAAATGCTTTTTAAATCTTCTGGATTAGGATAAACAAGTGTTGGGAAAGTACCATCAGGTAATTCTTGTTCTTTAACTACATATACATTTTTTTATATCCTTTTTCTTTCAAGAACAGTTCTTACAGGTATATTACCAGCTCCATTTAATGGAGTATATACAAGTTTAATACTCATATCTAGCTCATCACTTGTTCTTAAAGAAGTATTCAAAACCTCAGTATAGAAAGCTTCATCTACTTCTTTACCTATTATTTGAAGTAATCCTTTTTCTATTGCTTCTTCACGAGTTAGGTTTACATAAGATGCAAATATATCAAGTTTAGCTATTTCATTGAAAACTGCATCTGAAATATTTGATTTAATTTGTGAACCTTCTTCCCAATAAACTTTATATCCGTTATAATCTTTAGGATTGTGACTTGCTGTTATATTTATACCAGATATACATTTATAATATCTAATAGTATATGAAAGTTCTGGTGTTGGTCTTAAACTTTCAAAAAGATAAGCTTTTAATTCCGTTGCTCGCCATTACTAAAGCTGCAAGTTCTGCAAATTCTGGTGAAAATATTCTACAATCATGTGCAAAAAGCAACACCTTTATCCATAGCTTCTTGTCCAAAACTTTTTAATAACATTAGCTAAAGCTTGAGTTGCACGAGCTATTACATATTTATTCATTCTATTAGTTCCTGCACCAAGTTTTTCCTCTTAACCCTGCTGTTCCAAATTCTAATTCTTGATAAAATCTATCTTCAATTTCAGAACTATCATTAGCCATTTCTACTAATTGTTTTCTTAAATCTTGATCTCAACCCTTCATAATTTAACCATTCATTATATTTGCTCATATAATCCATTTTTTTATCCTCCTTATAAATAACTAGCTGGATTTTACATAATTTACACCTTTTTCTAACTTCAAAGTATAGATTAGGTTCTTTTGTTATACTTTCTCTTCCTAAAGTACCTATAACTTGTCCTTTAGTTACCTTTTGTTCCACTTGCCACTTTTTACTGAAGCTAGATTTCCATAAACTGTTATAAAAAGTACCATGATCTATCATTATTACTGCTCCTAATCCTTTTTAATGACCCTGAATAAAGTACACTTCCAGTATCAGATGCTTTAACACTTTGACCTAAACTTCCTCTAATTTCTATACCTTTACTTACAAGACCTGGACTCTTTTTCTTGTCCATAATGAACTACTATAGATCCACTTATAGGCATTATAAACTGACCTGTTCCTCTAACTACTTCTACTTCTTTTTGGTGTTGTAGTAGTTGAAGTTTTAGAACTTGTATTTGTATTATTTTTTTAGCAGCATTTGCTTTAGCAGCTTGTTCTGCTCTTCTTCTTGCTTCTTCTTCTCTTTTTCTTAGCAGCTGCTATAATTGCACTAATTTGTTGATTTAATCTTTTTTTCTCAGCAATTAAATTATTATTTGTTTTTTTCAATTTTTTTATTTTTCGTTTTTAAGCGAACTTTGAATATATTGTAAATTTTTAACTGCCTTATCTTTTTTTATCTTTAGCAACTCTCAACTCTGTTCTCTTAGCTTCTAATTCTTTTCTTAGTTTTTTTCTACAGCTTTTTGCTTTTTATTTCTTTTTTTCATTTTTAGCTTTTTCTTCATTTTTATGTACTTCAACTTGTGATTTATATGACTCTATATTTTTTTAATTTTAGTTTGTTCTTGCCCTAATATTTTATTTAAATCATGTTGTTTTTTTAGCATTTTTGTGCTGTATTTAAAGATTTAGTCAGAACATTAGAGTTTATAACTTTTATTCCAAACTTTTTATTTTTATTTTTTTATAACTAGTCTTACCTTCTGTAATTTTTTTGATTACTATCTTCTATCTTTATAATACTTTCATTTATTTCTTTTTGTACTCTTTTCCTATACTTTGTAAAAAGAAGAACATATTGTGCTTCTATATCATCAAATTCTTTTTTTGTAATTTACTTATTAAGACATTAAGATTTGCAACTTCTTTTTTTAGCCAAAGCTTCATCCTTTTTGTGCTGTACTAATTTTTTTGTATTATTAGTATTAATTTTATTAGTATTTTTCTTTAACTTGAGAATCAATTTGTGTAATTCTTCTTTTGATTTTTTTCTATGCTTGTAGAATTTGAAAAAGAGAGTAATGAGAATATACTTAAAATTAGTATACTTTTTCTTCATTTTAATCCTCCTTACCTGTTTCTTCAAATTCACTCATATCATTATTTGAATGTATCATATTTTTTTAACTTTTTCAATTTCTGTTAATTTATTAGATTCTTCAACTTCTTCTTTAATTTCATTTTTCTTCTTTAGATTCTATTTCTTCTACTTGTTCAAAAAGCCTCTTCTAGTTCTTTTAGCTTCTAATTTATATAATTTTTTTCATAATAAGATATTCTAAAAATACTTACCTAATAAGATATAATTAATTATCAAAGAAAGAAATATAGTTAAAAGTATAACTACTAATAAAACTTGAATTTCTTGATTCATAGGTGCTATTTGTACATCTTCACCAAAAACCGTTTGAACTAATCCTATGGCATTTGTTCTTATATACGTATAAGCTAAGTAACTTAGACCTCCAGATATTAAAATATTAATAACTGATTCAATAAAGAATGTTGTTCTAATAAATAACTTAGAATTTCCCTTTATTAAATTACTATATATTTCTGTTTTTTTCTTGTTTTAACATTTGATATAGATATAGTGTATATCATTATAAATGCAAATATCGCTAAAGAAACACTTGCATATTTAATAAATGAATCCAATCCATTACTAAAATTAAAAAGTTTTAGTTATTACATCTTCTCTTAAATCTATTGAAGTTATCTCACTTAAAGATTCTAAATCTACTCTTAAATTATCTACATTTGCTCCTTTTTTTAATAAATACGAAATATGAATCTTCTAAAGGATTATCATCACCATTTAAATCAACATTTAATTCTTTAGAAATATTGTCAAGTGCAGTTTGTTTAGATACATACTGTATTTCTGATATACCTTCTATATTTTTTTAACCTTATTTTTCAAATTCTGCTCTTTTTATCATCGTCTAAATTTTTCTACATATATTATAGCTTGATTTGAGTTTTTCAGCCTTTATTCTATATATATTAAGATTTATAGCTCCGAATAAAAAAACATATTTATTAGTGTAAATATTAAAAACTAATGATATCAACGAAGCAAAAAAGTACCCAATTCTGTTTTTTTATATTATCCCAAACCCCTATTAATATTTTTTTCAACATTTTTTTCCTCCTGAAACTATATGTTTTTTTAAGAACTAGTTCCACTAAATTATCAGCTCTTAAACCGTATTTATCTAACATAACATTTCCATCAGCACTTTGACCAAATACATCATTTATACCATGTCTAATAACTTTAACTGGATTTACTGATGAAAGATATTCACTAACTGCACTTCCAAGTCCACCTATAATTGAATGTTCTTCACTAGTTATTACTAATTTACATTCACGTGCAGCTTTTTAAAACTACTTCCTCATCTAAAGGTTTAATTGTAGACATATTTATTACTCTTACATTTATACCTTTTTCCTTTAATATTTCTTGTGCTTTTTAAAGCTTCACCAACTAAAAGACCTGTTGCAATAATAGCAACATCATTACCTTGAGTTAATGTACTTGCTTTCCCTATTTCAAAATTATAATCTTCTGTATATATATCAGCAACTGGTAATCTTCCAAGTCTTACATAAACAGGCCCTTCATATTTAGCTGCTGCAAAAATAATTTTTTTCTGTTTCTGTTGCATCTGCTGGTTGTAAAACTACCATACCAGGTATTGCACGCATTAATGCTATATCTTCAACTGATTGATGTGATCCTCCATCTTCTCCTAAAGATATACCAGCATGTGTAGGACAAATTTTAACATTCAATTTAGGATATGCAACTGAATTTCTTATTTGATCAAAAGCACGCCCTGCTGCAAACATAGCAAAAGTTGATGCAAATGGTATTTTTACCAGTAGTTGCAAGCCCTGCTGCTGTTCCTATTAAATTAGCTTCTGCTATCCCTACATTTATATGTCTTTCTGGAAATTCTTTTTGGAAAAAAAGTTGTCATAGTTGATTTAGATAAATCAGCCTCTAATACTACAACCTTATCGTTTTTCTTTTACCTAATTTTACTAATGCCTCTCCATAGGCTTGTCTTGTAGCTTTCATATTATCCTCCTATTTTAATTCTTCCATAGCTTTTTCAAATTCTTCTTTATTAGGTGCTTTACCATGCCAACCTGCATTATTTTTCCATAAATGAAACACCTTTACCTTTTAACTGTTTTTGCTATAATAACTGTTGGTTTACCCTTAGTATTACGAGCTTCTTCTAAAGCTTTTTCTAATTTCTTCAAAATTATGACCATCAATATTAATTACATGCCAATTAAATGCTTTTAAATTTATCAGTTAATGGTTCAACTGGCATAACTTTTGAAACATTTCCATCTATTTGTAAATCGTTTGAATCAACTATAGCAACTAAATTATCTAATCCAAAATGAGGTGCAGACATAAACGCTTCCCATACTTGACCTTCTTGTAATTCTCCATCACCTAATATAGCATATACTCTGAAATCGTCATTTGAAATCTTAGCTGATATTGCCATACCTTGAGCTGCAGATAATCCTTGTCCTAAAGACCCCTGTAGACATATCTATTCCTGGTAGTTTTTTTAAGATCAGGGATGTCCTTGAAGAGGTGAGCCGAATTTTTCTAAGTTCTGTAACTAAAAGCTTTATCAACATAGCCCTTTTTCCATTAAAGTAGCATATATTGCAGGAGCTGCATGTCCTTTTGATAATACAAATCTATCTCTTTTTAGGTGATCTTGCATCTGATGGATCTAATTTCATTTCTTCAAAATATAGAACTGTTAATAAATCTGCTATAGAAAGTGACCCTCCAGGATGCCCAGATTTTTGCATGATATACCATTTCTACAATATTTCTTCTAATGTTTTTTTGAAATTTCTTTTTAATTCTAAAATTTCCATAAATTCCTCCTATATTTCACTTTTTTAAATAATAACAAATAAATGATATAACTAAAAAGATTAATGCAACAAATAATGTTGCTAGTATACCATATTTAGTAGCACCACCATTATTTGTACCTAAAGTTAATAGTAGTGTTGTTGTAACAATTTGAATAAGCATAGCAAGTTTTTAAAAAAATAATCCTTGTATTCCAAACATCATTCCTTCAATTCTTAATTTATCTTTTTTCATATATTTTATTAGATATTTCACTTAACATTGCAGGAGGGAATATAAAGGCAGAACCACTTACACCCATACCAACTACAACAAAAGAGAAATAGAATATGTACATATTTTTTTCTCCTAGTAGTATTAATAAAACTACTCCGACAAATATTAATAATAAATCTAATAACATAACTTGTCTATATTCATATTTTTTTCACACAATTTTTTTAGTAATTGGGAAAAAAATATAGCTGATACTAAGAAAAAGCAGAGCTGTTGGTATCATAGAAGCCTTTTTCAGGTTGTCCTAATATTCCAGTAACATAATATATTATAGAATTACGTATTATATTAAATCCTGAAAAGAAAAAAAGAAAAAAATCCTATAAAAATACAATAATATTTCTTTATTTCTCAAATATGAAACAGATGTTGAAAAATTTTATATGTTCTTGATTTTTCTACTCTATTTGCATTCTTATTTTTCCTTAATACCAAACACAGAAACAAGTACCAATATTCCTGAAATAACAGAAAATATTGTTACCATAATACGCATAGCCGTATCAAAACTATAACCTTTTTTTATTAAAATATCTAATACTAATGAACTAAATATTAAAGGTATAGCTGTAAAAAAATCAATCTAAAAACTGATTGTATAGTTGAAAGATTTAATCTTTCGCTTTTACTTGAAGATAAATCTGCAAGAAGAGCATTATATGGTCCTCCTACTAAAGTATATCCTGTAAAATACACACTACCTACAACCGATAAATATATAGTTGAAATTATCACAGAATTACTTATAGGAACAAAAATAGTATTGTTGAAAAATACTAACGGTAGTAATCCAACTAACATATATATGATCTTCTCCCTAACCTAGATTTAGAATTATCAGATAGATATCCTACTAAAGGATGCTGTAAAAGCATCAACTAGACGCATTATAAGGAAAGCGATAACAAGCATAGAAACTGGAATTATAGGTTTAATTCCATACTTTTCTATCGTAGTTGATGAAGGCAAATAAAAAAATATTGCACCCACTGATTAAATATTTGATCCAACATGAAATAACCAACACCTAGACCATAAAAAAATATATGTTGCTTTATTTAATTTTTTTATTCATGTAGTCTCCTTTATTATTTTAATTTATTACATTATATTTTTAACATATTTTTACTTAAAATTCAAAAAAATTTTTGAATTGAATTTGTATACTCCCACTTATATTGAAGATATATTCTAACGTGTTGACCTTTTTCTAAAGGCTTTAAACTGAGGTTTAATAATATCTTTATTATCTAGTATTTTTATTTTTTTAGCTTTTTCATATTCAGCTTTAACTATACTATATGGGGTTGCTTCATCTTTTTCTGATTGTAATATTAATGTAGGGACTAATCCTAAAAATTTCTGATAATCTTAATTTAGATAACATATTATCTATTCTATAATTAAATATAGAATGTATATATTCTACAAAAAAATCTAGGTATTTTTAATTTTTCCAATTTTTTTGAATTTATAAGAAGTATCTGTTTTTACATTTTGATACTGGAGAATCAAGTATTAATTTTTTTCTATACAGATATCTTCATTTTTAATTCTTCTTTATATAAATAAGGAACTAATGCAGAACCCATACCTCCTTGAGAAAATCCATAAAGTATAAAATTTGTAGTATTAAATTTTTTTCTTTTTAACATCTTTTGTAGTATTAAATATATCCCTTGCAAAATAATAACCAAATGCTGTTCTCGCTTCATCAGATTTACCCTGAATTTCTTAAATCTGGTAAAAAAATATTATACTTTTTCATCAAGTTGCATATCTTTTAAAAAGTTGTAAAAATTTCAAACTAAATATCCTATTATTATTTCTACCATGAGATATAATTATAGTTTTTAGTTGCACCCTCAACCGGTATATACCATCCAAACAAATGTATATCATCTGATTTATACTCAATTTCACTATACTCCATATCAAATGATTTAGGAGAATATTTACCACATATAAATCTATTTTTACTTTTTAGTTATATCATTAAGAGATTTTTTTCTAAAGTAACTCTTTTATAAACTTCTATTTTTATTTATAAAAAAAACTTTGTCAACCCAAACATCAATTCTCCCCTTTCAAATATATTACATTTAATTTTTTTCCTTTTTCTCTTTTTTTAATAATTCATATAATAAAAAAAGCATTCTTCTCAATTTTTTTATCTTATGATTTGAATAATTTTTTCTATATCTTTCCAATTAACAAATATAGTAATATTTTTTTCTTTAAGATATTTAATATAATTCCTTCCATTATTATTCATAGCTAGAACTCTAATATATTCAATATCAGCTTCTTTATCTATATCCTCATTTTGTATATCGAGCAAAAGATTTAACATTAGTCTTTTTACTCTATTTTTTTACTAATATTTCTAGAAACTATTTTTTTCTAAAAAAATTCTTTACTACTGTTTGCTACTAAATTTTTTTGTATCCTATTATATATACTATCATTATAATCATATACTTTTTATTATTTCATTCTTTGATTTAACATTGAACATATATTTAAAAAGTTCAAAAATTCTATCTTCAATATTTTTCAAAATCAATATTTTTTTACTTTCTAAAACTTCTTTTTGTGTTACTCGGTATCAATTTATTAACATCTTGTTTATTATAATTTTCTCTAATAAAAACTAGCTGAGGCTATATTACCTAATATTTTTATCATCATTATAATCTACATTTTTTTCTTTTAATAGGATAATATCTCAATTTCATAGAATTTTTCTATTATAGATTTAATATATGATATTGCTAATATGTTATTAGATTTATACCAATTTTTCATACCCCTAATTCCTCCAATATTTTTTTGGTGAGAACTTGTATAACTAAAACCTTTTTTTGTAATTCTTTTTAATTTTTAATGAATATGTTTCAGTTTTTTTGTAATTCTATAACTTTAACAAATGTTTTTAAATCATCATTTTCTACACCAAAAAAACCTGAAGTTCAACACCAAGTTTTTTTCTAATATTTTAGTTGAAAAATCCCAAAAACTTCTGCATTTTGTATAGAATAATAACAAGGAAGTTCAACTACTAAATCATATCCATTCTCTACAGCAATAAATGCCTTTTTCAAACTTATTTAAAATTGAAAGTTCTCCTCTTTGCACAAAAATTACCACTAACAACTGCAATTTTTAATTGTAGGATTCATTTCATTTATCTTATCTATTTGATATTGATGTCCATTATGAAATGGATTAAATTCAGCTACTACACCTACTTTCATATTCTTAACCACATACACCTCCATATTTATAGTATAGCAAAATTTAAAGAGGACTTAAGTCCTCAACTATTCATGATCATGATTACAATGGCATACATTGCAATTATGATCTACTATATCACATTTTTATCTTAGTTTTTAATATAATGCATTATCATATCCTTACTAGGAACACCTTCTGTTATTAAAAAAATAAGTTTTTTTCCCATAAACCATCTTCTGCCTCTATATTTTTTTAAATTCTTTTTATTAATCTAGAAGTTGAACTTTTATAAGCATTAATAAACTTAGAAATTTCACTTTTAGGGTGTGCTTTAAACTTTATATGCATATGATCCGCTTCGTAGCTATAATCATAAATCTCTATTAAATAAGGTTTAGATAATTGTTTAAATTTTTTTCTATATTAAAATTTACTATCTCATCATTAAATATCGGCATTCTATTTTTTTAGTAACAAGCACCAATTGATAATATAGCGCAAATACAGAATGATTATTTCCATATATTTCCATTTTAATTTTTCCTTTACTAATAATGTGGCTAATAATTTTTTTGTTATTAAAAGCATAAGCTCCACCAATAACAACTGAATCCAAAGGATTTTCAGGAATATTAACCTTAACATTAACACTATTTTTCTATCAGTTTGTCAAAACTTTTTAATTAAAGAACCTCCACCAGTTAATATTATTCCATTATCCAATATATCTGATGATAATTCCGGAGGACATTTACCTAAAACCTCCCTAACAGATGATAATATATCTTTAAGAGAAGATATTATAGCTTCTTGAACTTCATTAGAAGATATTTTTTTCTTTCAACTGGACTTTTTAGTTAAAATATCTAATCCCTTTATTATCATACTTTTTTATTCTCTGAATCTGGAACTTTTATAGCAGTAGCTAATTCTTTTTATATTTTCTGCAGTTTTTTTCCCCTATATTTATACCAAGATTATTCTTAACATACTTAACTATATCTTCATCTAATCTATTACCCGCTATTCTTATAGATTTTTGATACAACTATTTCATCAAGGGATAATATTGCAATATCAGTAGAACCTCCTCCTATATCTATTACTATATTCCCATTAGGATGTGATATATCTATACCTGTCCCCATAAGAGCTGCACGCCCTTCTTCTATTAAAAAAATTCTTTTTAGCATCATCTATAGAATTAAATAAAGCACGTTTTTTTCTACAGTTGTTACTTCAATAGGAACACAGATTATCACTTCCGGTTTAAATAACGAATATCCATAAAGTTTTTTTCATAAATATTGAGAGCATAAGACGAGTTGAATCAAGATGCGATATAACACCATCTCTAAGAGGTTTTATAACTTCTATACTATCAGGATTTTTTTCCCTAACATACTTCTTGCTTCCTGCCCCACTGCAACTACTTCACGAGTTTTTTTATCTATAACTATAACTGATGGTTCATTAAGAACTATCTTACCTTTTTGTTTATCATAAAATAAAATATTAGAGGTACCTAAATCTATTGATATTTGTTTTTTTACTCTAAAAAAATTAATGAATCTATTAAACATACTATATACTTAATAATTCTTTTTCTTTTTTTATTTAACAATTCATCAATAGACGCTATTATTTTTATCAGTTAATTTTTTTGTATTTTATCTTCAGTTTGTTTTAATTCATCTTCAGTTATTTCTGAATCTTTTTCTAATTTTTCTAACTTTATTATTAAAAATCTTTTTCTAATATTTCTTGCCGCTACTTTTTCCTTCTTCTGCTTCTTTTTTTAGCAAGTTTTACATATTCTTTTCTTCTTTCTTCTGTAAGTTCAGGTACTACAAGTCTGATAATTTTACCATCATTTGAAGGTGTGAACCCTATATTCGCTGCAAGTATAGCTTTTTTTCTATAGTTGGTATTAAAGATTTATCCCAGGATCCATAACAAGTAATCTAGCTTCAGGAGCTGATACTGTCCCAACTTGATTTAAAGGTGACATTTGACCATAATAATCAACAGTTACACCATCTATCATTGAAACATTAGCACGACCTGCTCTAATATGTAAAAATTGATTTTTTTGTACTTTCTAAAAGTTTTTCCCCATTTTTTTCTTCTAATTCTAATAATAATTCATCTAGCATATTTACTCCCTCTTTATTTATTATATACTTTTTGTTCCTATATTTTTCTCCATTTACAAGTTTATTCATATTCCCTTCTTTTAAGGCATTAAATACAACTACTGGCATATTATTTTTCTCTACATAAAGAAAGTGCTGTAGCATCCATTACTTGTAAATTTTTGAGTTAATGCTTCAGTAAATGTAATATTTTTCATACTTAATTGCATCATCATATTTAGCAGGATCTTTATCATAGATACCATCAACCTTAGTTCCTTTTAGCTAATACATCAGCATTTATTTCTATAGCTCTTAATGCTCCACCTGAATCAGTTGTAAAAATATGGACTTCCAACACCTGCGGCAAATATTACAACTCTTCCTTTTTTCTAAATGTCTTATTGCTCTTCTTCTAATATATGGTTCTGCAACTTGTGGCATAGATATAGCTGTTAAAACTCTTGTCGGAACTCCATATTTTTTTCTATCATTGTTTGAAGTGCAAGTGCATTCATAACGGTAGCAAAGCATACCCATAGTATCACCTGTCGATCTATCCATTCCTGCTTTTTTTCACCAAGTTTCCTCTAAATATATTTCCTCCCCTATAACTATAGCAAGTTCTGCCCCTTGAGAATGTATTTGTTTTTATTTGTTTAGCAAAAACTATCTAAAAACCTCATCAGAGTATCCAAAATTCTTATTTCCTGCAAGTGCTTCCCCACTTAATTTAAGTAATATTCTTTTTATACTTTAACATTAAATTCCTCCATTTATTAAGAAAGAGTTTAATAACATTAAACTCTTTTCCAATATATCTATTTATTTTGAACTTGCTATTTGTGCTGCAACTTCTGCTGCAAAGTCTGTTTCTTCTTTTTCTATTCCTTCTCCAACTTTAAATCTAAAGAATGAAATTATTTCAGCTGGTGCCATAAATTCTTTAATAGAAACTTTATCATCTCTTACATATTTTTTTGTTCAAGTAATGTATTTTCTTCATAGAATTTTTCTCATCTTACCATCTAATATTTTTTTCAATTATAGCTGCTGGTTTTCCTTCTTGTTCTAATTGATGTCTAGCAATTTCTTTTTCTCTTTCTAAATCATCAGCTGTTACTTCTTCTCTTCTTAAGTAAGAAGGATCCATAGCTGCTATATGCATAGCTACTCCATGAGCTTTTTCTACATTTTTCATCTGTTCTTTCACCTTTAACATTAACTAAAACTCCAATTTTTTCCACCTAAGTGAATGTAGTTAACTACAAATCCTTCAGTTTCAACTAAAGCTAATCTTCTAATGTTTAAGTTTTTCTCCTATTTTAGCTATTAATTCTGTTAATTCAGATTCTACAGTTCCACCATTTAAAGGTAAAAGCTTTTTAATTCTTCTACTGTAGATGGTTTTTTTATCTAAAAGCTAATTCAACTAAAAGTATTTCCAAATGCAACGAAATCAGCATTTTTTAGCAACGAAATCAGTTTCTGAATTAAATTCTAAGATAACACCAACATTTCCATGTTCTCCACCAAATACTAATCCTTCTGCTGCTACTCTTCCTGATTTTTTTAGCTGCTTTAGCTATACCTTTTTTCTCTTAACCAGTCTATTGATTTTTTTCAATATTAGCATCATTTGCTTCTAAAAGCTTTTTTTACAGTCAAGCATTCCTGCTCCTGTTCTTTCTCTTAATTCTTTTTATTGCTGCTGCAGATACTGCCATTTTAATAACCTCCACTTTCTATTATTCTAATTCTTCTTTTTCAACTACGAAATTTTTCTTCTAAAACTTCTGCTGTTTCTAAATCAGAAGTAGCAAATTCTTCTTGTCCTCCATTTGCTTCAACTACTGCATTAGAAATTACTCTTGCAAATAATTTTTATTGATCTTATAGCATCATCATTTGCAGGTATTCTGTAAGTTACTAAATCTGGATCCACGTTACTATCTATTAAAAGCTATAACAGGTATACCAAGTTTAGCTGCTTCTTCTAAAAGCTAAGAATTCTTTTTTTAATATCTACTACGAATAATGCTGCTGGTAATTTTTTTCCATTTCTTTAATTCCACCAACATTTTTTTGAAGTTTAGCCATTTCTTTTTCTTAAAAAGAGCTGCTTCTTTTTAGTATATGCTGTATCTAAAGTTCCATCAGCATCCATTGCTTCTAATTCTTTTAATTTCTTAACTCTTTTTTTGATAGTTTCAAGGTTAGTTAAAAGTCCTCCTAACCATCTTTGGTTAACATAGAATCCACCACTTCTTTCAGCTTCTTCTTTCATTGCTTCTTGAGCTTGTTTTTTTAGTTCCTACGAATAATACTTTTTCCACCTTCTGAAGCTATTTCTCTTACAAATTCATAAGCTTTCTCTGTAGATGTTAAAGTTTGTTGTAAATCTAATATATGAAGACCGTTTCTTTCTGCATAAATATACGGTTTCATTTTAGGGTTCCATCTTTTAGCTTGGTGACCAAAGTGTGCTCCTACTTCTAATAATTCTTTCATTGAAATTACTGACATAATGTCCTCCTTAAAATTTTTGGTTTTTCATCCACCTTTGTTTAGTTGCAAATCTAAAAATTATTTAGCACCCTACAACTAAAAAAACGAGGTGTGTTTTTTTACCTTAATATATTACACTAAAAGCTTGATTTTGTCAAGATAAATCCAAACTTATATATCTATCCCTAAATTAAAAATCGTACGCATCATTGGATCTTTTATTTTTAATTTATTTTTTTATTTTTATAAATTATATATGAATAAACAAGTGGCAAAATGAATATTGAAAAATAACATAATTGTAATATAAAAATCTAATATCATCATTTTTGTATAAATTTACTAAAAAAATAAATAATATTCCTAATATAATATATAATTTAGAAGCAAATCTATGTGTTTTTATACCAATTTTCTTCATCATTCATAGTCCACGGAATTCTAATTCCTATAGTATAATTTTTGAGAAAATTTTTGGCAAAATAATTTCCTATAGTAATAAAGAATATTCCTATAAATATATTAGCAAAACTTTTTATTAAACCCATAACCTAAAGTAGTAAATAATATTAAAATAAAAAAATTACATTAAACAAAAACAGGTAGAATAAATAACATTATGTTTATAATCTTTGTATTTTTTTATCTTTATTTTTTTAGGGATCAAAAGCTAATAATATAACATAAAAAAATATTAATAATTGCTAACAATATTGGAAGTACAAAAATAAAAAAATATTCTTATTTATGTAGCCATTAACATTACCCCTAAAAATCAAAATGTCTTGGAATTACATCAGGTAATTTATTATAAAAAAATAAATACCATAAATTATAGGTAAAAAGACAAAAATAAAGTACTTAATATTATTCTTTTATTCTTTTTCATTATAACCTCCTTTAAAAAGAATTAAACCATAGTATCAACTCTTCAAATACACTCATATTCAAATCATAATAAATAAAAATTTTTTTAACTTTTCTTTCTCTTATTAATTCTGATTTTTTAATAAAGATAAATGATATGAAATAGTAGCTGAAGTTATTTCAAAAATTTTTCTGCTATTTCACCAGCACTCATACTTTTTATTTTTTTCAATAGTAATAATATCTCACGCCCTAATAGGATCGAGAAAAGCCTTAAACATATCATTAAACATAATCCTCCTTTTATCTAATTAGATATATATCTAATTAGATAATACTCTAAATAACTAATTTTGTCAAGCTAAATAGAAAGTTATATTCCTCGCCCATTTTGCTTTTTTTGTATAATTCCAAAAATAGCTTTTTAAATTTTTTTCAAACCATCATTTTTATCTACACTAAATTCATTTAATAATATCTTTGTAAACTTAATAATATTATATCTATTTATTTAACTCCCTTATTTCAGCAACTTTATTATACATAGCAAAATCTTTTTATCATTATAGCTTTTTGATATATTTAATATAAGTTATATGTATAAAAATGTACCCTTAGGAGAACATGTACCAACAAACTGGACAGAAAAAAATGAAAATAGTTTGGAGGTACATTTTTTTATGGGAAGAAAAAGTAAATTCACATTAGAAGAAAGAGTTTCTATGTGTAAAGATTATCTAGAAATGGGATTGAGTCGTAAAGATCTTTTTTTATTAAATACGGGGTATCTAAGTCTGGATTTTTATCAATATATTAATAGGTTTAGAATACATGGCATAGAAGGATTAAAAGAAGTAGGTCCTAGAAATAGAGCATATACAAAAGAATTTAAAATTAAGGTTATTAATGAAATTTTTTAAAGGTAGTTCTATAGATGAATTATCTACAAAGTATTTACTGCCTAATACTATTGTAATAAATTGGATTAAACAGTATAATAAAGGTATAATAAATGATTACATACCTAGAGGTGAAATATATACTATGAGATGTCCTAAATTAAGTAAAGATAAGAAAATGGCTATTGCTAAAGAATGTATTGAGAATGGAAGAAATTACAAAAGAAACTTGTATTAAGTATGGTATTAAATATTCTAATCTATACTCATGGGTTTCTAAATATCAAGACAAGATAATGAATACATCAGATTATTCAGAAGAAGATAAATATAAGATATTGTATGAGTTATCACTACAAGAAAAATAAGATGTTGAAAGCAGAATTAGAGATTCTAAAAACGAAGAGATATTAGAATTTCTAGAAAAAGAAGAATAATATATGCTAAATATTTAACTGTAGATACTTTAAAGAATAAGTATAATGTTAAATATTTATGTGAAGTATTAAAAATTAAATAGATCGTCTTACTATGAGTATTTAAATAAAAAAATAATGAAATTAATAAAGAAGAAAAAGAATTAATAAATTTAATAAAAAAACAATAGATAAAGAAGTTAAGTCTACATACGGTAGAAAGAGAATGAGTATAGAAGTTTTTAAAAGATGTGGTATAAAAATATAACGAAAAGAAAAATTAGAAGAATAATGATAGAAGAAGATATAGTTTGTGTGATAAGAGTTAAGAAGAAAAGATTTAAAAAAATCAAGTGATGAGTATTTTAGAGATAATATACTTAATAGAGATTTTTAGTACTACTAAAGATAATCAAAAATGGTCTACTGATATTACAGAGATAAATACTGGAGAAGGTAAACTATACATTAGTGGTGTAATTGATATTAATTCTAAGATGTTAATAAGTTATGAGATAGGCAATCATAATAATAATGAATTAGTTATGAAAACATTTAAAAAAATATAAATATTAATGATGTTGATATATTACAAAGTGATAGAGGGTTTCAGTATACATCATATATGTTTAAAAATATAACAAAAGATATTACACATAGTATGTCAAGACCAGGGCATTGTCCTGATAACTCACCTATAGAGTCATTTTTGGGGTATTTTTTTAAATCAGAATGTTATTACAATAAGTTAAATAAAGATAAGTTTAGAACTAAAAAGAAGCAATTAAAACAATTAAAGAATATATAGAATTTTTATAATAAAAGTTAGAGTAAATTTAAAAGGAACTACACCTTATCAAATAAGATGTAATTCCTTAAATTATTAATTTTAAATTTCGTGTCCAGTTTGTTGGTACATGTTCTAGGTACATTTATTTTTAATCTAATACTGGCACTTGTAATGTAGAATAATTATTATTTACTTCTTCAATTTTTATTTTTCATTACTAAATTTAGGTACTGGTTGTCCTTCTTCAACAACATCATCATCAAAACCTGTAGCAACTATAGTAACCTTAACATCTCTTGATGTATCATCATATATTATTCCTAGTATAATATTTAAATCTGGATTTCCTGAATATTTAGCAACTTCATCCATTATTTTTTTCAAATTGAGTAACATCAGTTTCAGGATGTAAAGTTAAGTTTATCAAGGCATTTTTAGCACCTTTTAAACTTCTATTTAATAATTGATTTTCAGCAGCATCTTTTAACTGCAATCAATACATCTTCTCCTTCTTTTGCTTCCCCAATCCTATAACTGCATCTCCAGCATCTTTCATAACAGAACTAACATCAGCAAAGTCTATGTTCATCATTCCTTCTTTAGTTATAACCTCAGCTATACCTTTTAACAGATCTATATAATACTTCATTTGGTTTAGAAAAACATATTTGAAACTGCTTGATTTTCTGATTTATACTTAAGTAATTTTTGATTAGGTAAAACTATCAATGCATCAACATATTTTTCTTAATTCTTCTATACCCTCTTGAGCATTTTTTTTCCTTCTTATACCTTCAAAATCAAATGGTTGAGTTACAACTGCTACTGTTAAAGCACCTAATTCTTTAGCAATAGATGCTACAACTGGAGCAGCACCTGTTCCTGTTCCTCCACCCATTCCTGCAGTTATAAATATCATATCTTGACCTTTAAGTTGTGATTTTTATATCATCTCTAGATTTTTTTCAGCTAAATCTTTTTGCAATAGTAGGATTACCTCCTGCTCCTAATTGTGAAAGAGAAATTTTAATATCTGCATTTGATTTCTTATCTAAATCTTGATGATCAGTATTTATTGCTATATATCTAACACTTTCAATTTTTTTCTATCTATCATGTGGTTTACGGCATTTCCTCCACCTCCACCAACACCTATTATGCTAATTTTGGCACCTGCCATATATTCGTTTTTGATTCCCGTTGAAAATTATTGTTATATTCCATTTTTCCTCCATTCTCATTTAACTGCTATATCTCTAAATCTTAATTCTAAATATTCTAAATTTTTGTTTTCCTTCTCTTTTGTATATATCTTATACCCTAAATCATACTTATTAGTGTCAACATCTTTATCTGTATAAATATCCGTTCCATCAAGTAAAGTTAAAGTATAACCATCTTTTTATAGCGTATATTTCGGATATTAAAGGATATATTTTACTTTTTAGATAAATTAGACAAAAAGAAGTTTCAAATTTTTCTTCATCATTTTTTCTAAAAAAATATTATAGGTATTTCTTTATCTTTTTATTTCAGAATAATATGCAAAAGGGGTTAAATACTCATCAATATATATATATTGATTATTTATATATATTATTCCCAAAGGTGTTTTTTTCATCTATTTTTTTATCCGTAATGTATTCGGGAAACTTCTAGATATCTCCACATCCCTAACTCTTACATCATTTAATAACTCAGCACTAAGTTGAGTTGTACTAATATTAAATATAGACTGTCCTTTAAGGTTATATAAATACTTAACAATATCATTCTTAATTAGATTATTATTACCTGTTATTGTAATATTTTTTTATTTCAAAAAGTTAGTTCCCATAAATATGAAAAGTATATACACAAACATCATAAAAAAATTCCTAAACTAAATATTTTTTTCAAAATTCTACCTCTTTAATTATGTATATATTCATTACATCTAGTATACTACATTATATCTATTTTTTTGTCTAGAGAAAATTATTTTTCCTACACAAAATTTTTGCAAAGATATGATCTAGGACATCTTCTGAACTAATTTCACCAGTTATTTCAGATAATGAATCTAACCCTTCTTTTTAAATCTACAGATATTAAATCAAGTGGAAGTCCTAAATCTATAGTTTCAAATATATTAAATATTGATTGTTTTGTTTTTTTCAAGAGCCGTTTTATGTCTAATATTTGTTAATATCAATTTTTTTCTGAACTATCTTCAACATCTTTTTTCTACAATATATTCATATATATTATCTTCCATATTTTCTATACCAATATTTTTCCTGAGCTGATATCTCTATAATATTATTCAATCCATATTGTGAAATATCTAACTTCCTATTTAAATCAATTTTATTCATTAAAACTATATAATTTTTTTATCTAATTCTTTAATTTTTATTAATAATTTTTAATATCTTCTTCTTCTAATTCTCTTGATGAATCTAATACTAATAAAACTAAATCAGAATCATTTATTAAATCTAGAGATTTTTTTGTACTCCCTATATTTTTCTACATAATCCTCTGTATCTCTAATTCCTGCAGTATCTATTAAAACTAAAGGTATTCCTTTAATATTTATTACCTCTTCTATTATATCACGAGTTGTACCTGGAATATGAGTAACTATTGCTCTTTCTTCTCTAAGTAAAGTATTAAGTAGTGTTGATTTACCAACATTAGGTTTACCTATTATTACAGTTTTTTTATACCTTCTTTAATTTTTTCCCTTTATTATATGAATTAATCAATCTATCTGCATTTTTTTGTAAACATCTTCTAATTTTTTTCTCTTAAATCTTGAGGTAATGGATCATCTATACCTTCTTCTGGATAATCTAAAAACTACATTAACATGAGCAGTAATATCTAAAAAGCTTCCTTAAATTTATTTATCTCATCTCTTAAACTACCTTTTTAATTGATCTAAAGATAAAGAAACCGCTCTTTTCTGTTTTTACCATGTATTATATCTATTACAGCTTCTGCTTGAGATAAATCTATTCTTCCATTCATAAAAAGCACGCTTAGTAAACTCTCCAATTTCTGCAAGTCTTGCTCCATTTTTTTAAAAATTACTTCTAATATTTTTTTGTAGTATAATAACCTCCATGACAATTAACCTCTACTATATCTTCAGTAGTATATGATCTAGGTCCTTTCATTCTTGATACTAATACCTCATCTACTAAAAATTTCTTCATCATATATATATCCATAATTTAATTTATAATTACCTAAATCTTTTTTTACCTGATTTTTGATACAAATATTTTATCTAATATTTCAAAAAGCACGATCACCAGAAATCCTTACTATACCTATACCTGATTCTCCTTTAGCTGTAGATATGGCAGCTATTGTATCAAATAACATATTACCTCCTTTAATATAAAAGAGTCCAAACGGACTCTTTATTATCTACTTTTTCAATTTAATAATTAAACATCTTTTTAGGTTCTACCCCTACACTAACAGTTTCTAATCCTTCTATTTTACTTATTTCTTCATGTATTATTTTTCTTTCTCTTGAAGTCATAGGATTTAATTTAACTTTTCTACGAGTTTTAATAACAGTTTTTGCTGTTTTATTAGCTAATTCTCTTAAAAATTGTTTCTCTTTTTTTCTTTGTAGTTATTAGAATCTATAAATATCTTAATATGTCTAAAGTCTTCTATTGACATTAATAAATATTCAAGAGATGATAAAGCAATTCCTTTTTTTCACCTATAATATATTTAATATCTTCCCCATCTAACTCAACATTATATACTTTTATCATTAAATGAAATATTTTTTTATTATAACATTAAGATTAGATATAGCTAAAAAAATTCCTTAATAACAATATTTAATTTCTCAATTAATTTATTATCATTATTATTAACCTTTTTTTCTTCTGAAACTTCAACTACTTTAACTTTATCTTTTTTAACTTCTTTTTTTAAGTCTTTTTTTAAATCTTTTTTTATTTCCTTATTTTTACTTCACTTTTTATATTTTTTTAACTGAAGATTTCATTTCTTTTTTTACTATTTTTTTACTTCATATTCACCATCTGTTGAAAATATAAATAAATTACGAGGTTTTTTTAATTCTGTAATTTCTACAATTTCATCATTATTTAAAACTATCATATTTTTTTAATTTTATCCTGTAACTCATCTTTAGACTTTGACTTAAGAATAAATTTTTGCATTATGCTTCTCTCCTTTTTCATAACATAAGTTTGTTGTGCTATTGAAAGTATAGAGTTAATAAAATAATATAAGTTTAAACCTGCAGGTTGTTTATAGAAAACAAATAACAGCATTATTGGCATCATAACTAACATACTTTGCATACTATTTGCTGTAGAATCATCACCTGTACTTACAGGTTGCATCATTTTTTGTTGAACTAATGTTACAACTGCCGTCAATATAGGTAAAAGCATTAAATGTAAATCCAAATAATGTAAATAGCGCATCAGGTGCACTTAATTTAAACCATAAAAATGTAGCTGTATCTGGAACTATATTCCCATCTCTAAATGCTGTATATAAAGCAATAAATATAGGAAGCTGTATAATTACAGGTAAACATCCTCCTGCTGGATTCACCTTTTTCTTCTTTATATAATTCTACAGTTTTTTTGATTTAACATAGCCTTATCATTAGCATATTTTTTTATTAAGTGCATCTATTTTAGGTTGTAATTCTTTCATTCTCTTCATTGATTGCTCTTGTTTCAATGTAAGAGGTAACATAAAGTAATCTAACTATAACCGTTGTTAAAATTATAGCAACACCATAATTCCCCACTATATAACTAATATTTTTTTCAATATAAAACTTACTATGTCAACTAAAAAAATTGTATTTTTAAAAAAATCCAAACATTAAATTCTCCTCTCTATTTTTAAAGGATCATATCCACCTGGATTAAAAAGGATGGCACTTAGAAATTCTTTTTTTATAGATAAAAAAACTTCCCTTTAAAAACCATATTTTTAAAAATAGCCTGTTTTTGAATATTCTGAACATGTAGGGTAAAATCTACAATTTCTTTTTTTGTATATTTAGAGATTTTTTTGATATAGTTCTATTAAAAAAATATTGCAATTCTTTTTCATTTATAACTCTTTTTCATAATATAACGTATATCTTTTTGCTATATCTTGACACTTAATGTCTTTCATTTTATCTTTAAATATACTTTTCATAACAAAAAAATATTCTCTTTCTAGTGAAAAATAAATCTATATTATTTCTTATTGATTCTCTAATTAATCTTTTTAGCACGAGATCTATAAACCGAATTTCCAGTTTTTTTACTAGCTACAATACCAAATTTTTTTGTTCTTTTTGACTTATTTTTCAAATAAAAGTAAATATTTACCACTTTTTCTTTTTTTCCTTTGTTATATACCCTATTAAAATCCCTAGTTTTTTTATTTTTCTCCATTTTTTTGCTCCATCTTTTCAAAAAAACCGGTGTAGATCCTACCGGTTATGCTGATAATTTCGCTCTTCCTTTTGCTCTTCTTCTACTTAAAACGTTTCTTCCGCTTTTTAGTTTTCATTCTTAATCTAAATCCATGATCCATTTTTTTCTTTTTCTTTTATTTGGTTGATATGTTCTTTTTCATTATTTTTATTTCCTTTCTCTTTTTTACATCATAATTCAGTATATATTCTACACTAAACTTTCAAACTTGTCAAGTCTTTTTCCCTTTACAAGTTATATTATTTTTTCTAGTATAATAATTTCTGTTTCAAGTTGTATTCCTTTATTTTCTTTTTACAGTATTTTTTTAACGTGCTCTATAACATCTAAAAACATCTTTAAATTTTGCATTCCCCATATTTGTTATAAAATTAGGATGAACTGGTGATACTTGTGCTTCACCCACTGTATACCCCTTTAATCCACAATCAGAAATTAATTGTGCAGCAAAAATTACCTGTTGGATTTTTAAAAAGTAGATCCAAGATTTGGTAAATTTAATGGATGTTTTTTTGTTTTCTTTGATTATACTTATCTAAACTTGCTTCTTTATTAAATCCTTTTAGTTAATTTCAAAAACAGTAGATATAACCACCCATTTATTTTTCTTTTATAGCCGTCGTTCTATATTTTGAATTTAATTCTGATTTTTTTAATGTTTTTAATTATTTTTATTTTTCAGGTTCAAATATTTCCACTTCTTCAACTACATCAAATAATTCTGTACCATAAGCTCCAGCATTCATATTAGTCATCCCACCAAAAACTCCCTGGAATACCTGACATATTTTCTATACCTGAAAGGTCATTTTCTTCCATATATGATATAAATCTATCAAAATCAACACCAGAATATGCTCTAACAAAAAGTTATCTCATTTTCTTTTTTATAACTTCTATTTTTATTTAATTTAGATAAACTTACAAAAGATATATCTAAATATTCATCATTTATTAAAGTATTTGTTCCGTTACCTATAAGATATATTCTATCACGTGTGTTATAAATCTCAACTAATTCTTCTTTATTTTTCAACAAATATCAATTCCTTAGCTATACCACCCTATCTTCATGTTTGAATATTCTTTCATCTCTATATTACTATTTACTATCATTTTTTTATCCTTTCAACAAAACTATGTGCAAGAGAAGAAACAGATCCTGCTCCCATAAATATATATACTTTTATCATTTTTTTATCTTCATCAAATAACTTTTTTTCATAAGTTCATCTTTATCATACACTGTACAATGGTTCCCTATTTTTTTCAGCAAGTTTTTTTCAGAAGAAACATCGTATATATTTTTCTTCACTAGCTGAATATATAGGAAGAAGATAAATATTATCTGCTTCTCTTAAACTATTTGCAAAAATCATTTAAAAAAAGAAACTTGTTCTTGAATATCTATGTGGTTCAAATATTACATTAACTTCTTTTTCATTCATCTTTGCTGCTTTTATAGTTGCTAAAATTTCAGTAGGATGATGTGCATAATCGTCTATAATTCTAAACTTGTCATCATATATTACTTGATATCTTCTATTTGCCCCCTTAAAAACTTAACAATTTATCTTGTATTGTTGTTTTAGGTACACCTTCATTTAATGCTATATATATAACAGGTAAAGAATTAGAAACATTATGTAATCCTGGAACTGATAATGAATATCTTCCAACAAATTCACCTGAAGTATATACATCAAATGAAGTAATTCCATCAATTACTTGTATATTACTTGCATAAATTTCTACTTTTATCCTTATTATTCTCATCAATAGAATAATAAATAATTTTTTTCATCACTAAACGTTTTAAGTATATCATTATCAAAACAAGCAAGAACTTTATGCTTAGTTAAATCTACAAATTTTTTTAAATGAATCAACTATATTTTCTAAACTACCGTGAAAATCTAAATGATCTGCTTCTATATTTGTAATTATAGAATAATAAGGATTCATATAAAGGAAGGTATTATCACTTTCATCTGCTTCTGCAATAAAAATATTCACTATTTCCAACTTTAGAATTAGATGATATTTCAGGTATTATACCACCTACTGCAATATATGGATTTTTATCTAAAAAAATACCACTGATAAAAAGTGAAGATGTTGTTGTTTTACCGTGTGTCCCTGCTGCAGCTATTCCTTTATCAAATTTATTCATAATTTCTGCAAGAAGGGCTCCTCTTCTATACATAGTTATACCTTTATCTTTCATATATGAATACTCAGGATTTGATTCCTTAATAGCAGTTGAATATACATAAGTATCATAATCTTTATCCTTAACATTTTCTAATTTTTTTGACCTATAAATACTTCAATTCCATTATCTCTTAATGTTTTTAGTTATACCTTTTTTTCAGCTATATCTCGATCCAGATACACAATATCCTAAATTTTTTTAAGTATTAATGCTAAACCACTCATACCTATACCATTAATACCACTAAAAAAATACATTCTTCATATTTTTCCTCCTAAAAATTAACTACTTAATTATACAATATAGGGTAAAAAAAAACAAGTCAAAAGACTTGTGATGTAATAATAAATGATGGCGTCCCTGGTAGGACTCGAACCTACGACCCTCTGATTAACAGTCAGATGCTCTAACCGACTGAGCTACAGAGACACATTAAAAAAAGAGTTTGGCAACTACCTATCTTCCCAATTACTTAGTATTTTTCGGCGTACACAGACTTAACTGCCAGGTTCGAAATGTTACTGGGTGTATCCCTGTGGCTAAAGTCACCAAACTATTGCCTAGGACAATTAGAAATGAATAGTTATTAGTAAAAAGTTATGTAAAGCTTACGTATTATTAGTATTGGTCAGCTAAATGTATCACTACACTTACACCCCCAACCTATCAACCACTTAGTCTCAGTGGATACTTAAAAGAATACTTATCTCAAAGTGGGTTTCTCACTTAGATGCTTTCAGCGATTATCCCTTCCAAACGTGACTACTCAGCCATGCCACTGGCGTGACAACTGATACATCAGAGGTTTGTCCATCCCGGTCCTCTCGTACTAAGGACAGATCTTTTCAATATTCTAACGCCTGTAGTGGATAGGGACCGAACTGTCTCACGACGTTCTGAACCCAGCTCGCGTGCCTCTTTAATGGGCGAACAGCCCAACCCTTGGGACCTTCTCCAGCCCCAGGATGAGACGAGCCGACATCGAGGTGCCAAACACTTCCGTCGATATGGACTCTTGGGAAGTATCAGCCTGTTATCCCCGGGGTAGCTTTTATCCGTTGAGCGACGGCCTTTCCATACAGCACCGCCGGATCACTAAGTCCTGCTTTCGCACCTGCTCGATCCGTCAATCTCGCAGTCAAGCTCCCTTATACCTTTACATTCTTTGGTTGATTTCCATCCAACCTGAGGGAACCTTTGAACGCCTCCGTTACTCTTTTAGGAGGCGACCGCCCTCAGTCAAACTGCCCATCTAGCACTGTCTCAATTTCTTGATTAGAATTTCAATAATATATGGTTGGTATTCCAACGATGACTCCTTAACTACTAGCGTAGCTAACTCTCAGTCTCCCAACTATTCTATACACACATTACCAAAACCCAATGCCAAACTACAGTAAAGCTCCACGGGGTCTTTCCGTCCCTACTACAGGTAGTCGGTATCTTCACCGACATTACAACTTCACCAGGTCTCCAGCCAAGACAGCTCCCAAATCATTTCACCATTCGTGCAGGTCGGAACTTACCCGACAAGGAATTTCGCTACCTTAGGACCGTTATAGTTACGGCCGCCGTTCACTGGGGCTTCAATTCGAATCTCTCAATCCTCCTCTTAACCTTCCAGCACTGGGCAGGGTGTCAGCCCATATACGTCGCCTTTCAGCTTAGCATAGACCTGTGTTTTTTTGATAAACAGTTGCTTGGGACTCTTCACTGCGACCCTACATCAGCTCCAGATGTTCTCCTTCACCTACTATAGGCACCCCTTCTCCCGAAGTTACGGGGCTATTTTTGCAGAGTTCCTTAGCTAGAGTTATCCTGTCGGCCTCGGGTTTCTCACCCAGTCCACCTGTGTCGGTTTACAGTACGGGCACTCCCTTTCAGTTTAGAAGTTTTTCTCGGCAGTGTAGGATTTGTAACTTATGTACCTTAGTACACTTCCCCATCAGGCCTAACATTTAATAGTATGGATTTGCCTCTACTACCATGCTTCTCCCTTAGAATGCCTATTCCGTCAGACATCTTACATACCTTCCTGCGTCACTCCATCACTATAGATTGGAAGTGGTATAGGAATATTAACCTATTTTCCATTCGCCACGACTCTTCAGTCTTCGCTTAGGTCCCGACTCACCCAGGGAGGACAAACCTTCCCCTGGAAACCTTGGACTTCCGGCCAGAGGGATTCTCACCCTCTTTCTCGCTACTCATTCCTGCATTCTCACTTCTGATACCTCCAGATCATCTTTCAACTCTCCTTCAACAGCTTACAGAACGCTCTCCTACCAACAATTACTTGTTACATAGCTTCGGTTTATGTCTTAGCCCCGTTAAATCTTCGGCGCAGATACTCTCGACCAGTGAGCTATTACGCACTCTTTAAAGGTATGGCTGCTTCTAAGCCAACCTCCTGGTTGTTTGTGAATATCCACCTCCTTTCCCACTTAGACATAATTTGGGACCTTAGCTGATGTTCTGGGTTGTTTCCCTCTCGTCCACGGACCTTGTCATCCATAGACTCACTCCTAAATATTAATATATGGTATTCGCAGTTTGCTTAACTTCAGTAAGCTATACGCCCCCTAGGTTATACAGTGCTCTACCCCCATATATCTTAACTTTAAGGCTGCACCTAAATGCATTTCGGAGAGAACGAGCTATCTCCCTAGTTCGATTGGCTTTTCACCCCTAAACCTATCTCATCTCCCAACATTTCAACGGCGGTGAGTTCGGTCCTCCACTGCATCTTACTGCAGCTTCAACCTGGACAGGCCTAGATCACTAGGTTTCGCGTCTATAACATGCGACTTTCGCCCTCTTAAGACTCGGTTTCCCTTCGGCTCCACTCTTTTAACCTCGCCACATATCATAACTCGCAGGATGATTAACCAAAATCCACGCAGTCACCTCTCGGCTCCTACCGTTTGTAAGCACACGGTTTCAAATTCTCTTTCACTCCCATACTCTGGGTTCTTTTCACCTTTCCCTCACGGTACTCTCCTCTATCGGTTAGTAAAAGTATTTAGCCTTACGAGATATGGTCCTCGCTGATTCACGCCAAATTCCTCGTGTTCGACGCTACTCGGGATTTATACTAACATATATATACTTTACACTATACGAGACTATCACTCTCTTTGGTCTAGCTTTCCAACTATGTTCCGTTTACATATATATACATCGAGATTTATGACTATCCTCTCCTGTATTTCCCTCTACCACATAATAGCAACGTGTCAACTTTTACACTACTATGTTTTAGGCTCCTCCCCGTTCGCTCGCCGCTACTAAGAGAATCGTTTTTACTTTCTTTTCCTCCAGTTACTTAGATGTTTCAGTTCACTGGCTTACCTATTTCTCATATACTCTTCCAGTATATAGGTTTCCCCATTCGGATATCTCGGGATCTCAGCTTATATGCAACTCCCCCAAGCTTTTTCGCAGCTTATCACGTCCTTCTTCGGCTTTTACTACCTAGGCATCCTCCGTGTGCCCTTATTTAGCTTTCTCATTCTTTTTATTTATTTTTTTCTTCTTTCACAGTTAACTCTCTCTTTTCTTGATTCCTTAACTTGTTCAGTTGTAACTTTTTACCTAACTATTCATTTCTCATTGTCCTATTCTTCTGGTGGAGATAAGCGGGTTCGAACCGCTGACCTCCGCAGTGCAAGTGCGGCGCTCTCCCAGCTGAGCTATATCCCCATATCGTCATATTTGGTGGGCATAACTGGACTCGAACCAGTGACCCCTGCGTTATCAGCACAGTGCTCTAACCACCTGAGCTATACGCCCTCATACATGACTTGAAATTAGAAAGCAAACAAATTAACTTAATAAGTCTTTTTATTCTTTCTCCTTAGAAAGGAGGTGATCCATCCGCACCTTCCGGTACGGATACCTTGTTACGACTTCACCCCAATCACTAATCACACCTTAGGTACCTCCTCCCTTACGGTTAGGCCAGTAACTTCAGGTGCAACTAACTCTCGTGGTGTGACGGGCGGTGTGTACAAGACCCGAGAACGTATTCACCGCAACATTGCTGATTTGCGATTACTAGTGATTCCAACTTCATGAAGTCGAGTTGCAGACTTCAATCCGAACTGAGAGTAGCTTTTTGAGATTTGCTCCATATCGCTATTTCGCTCCTCTTTGTACTACCCATTGTAGCACGTGTGTAGCCCAGATCGTAAGGGGCATGATGACTTGACGTCATCCCCACCTTCCTCCTGCTCTTCGCAGGCAGTTTCATTAGAGTCCCCAACTTAATGATGGCAACTAATGATAGGGGTTTCGCTCGTTGCGGGACTTAACCCAACATCTCACGACACGAGCTGTCGACAGCCATGCACCACCTGTATCTCGGTTCCCGAAGGCACTCCTTTGCTTCCAAAAGATTCCGAGTATGTCAAGACCTGGTAAGGTTCCTCGCGTTGCGTCGAATTAAACCACATGCTCCACCACTTGTGCGGGTCCCCGTCAATTCCTTTGAGTTTTCATACTTGCGTACGTACTCCCCAGGCGGATCGCTTATCGCTTTTTGCTTCGGCACAGAGACTATTCATCCCCACACCCAGTGATCGTCGTTTACAGCTAGGACTACCAGGGGTATCTAATCCTGTTTGCTCCCCTAGCTTTCGCACTTCAGCGTCAGTTTCTGTCCAGTGAGTTATCTTCATCATCGGCATTCCTACACATATCTACGAATTTCACCTCTACTCGTGTAGTTCCACCCACCTTTCCAGTACTCTAGTCTTTCAGTTTCAAAGGCAAGCTTATAGTTGAGCCATAAGTTTTCACCCCTGACTTGAAAAACCGCCTAGATGCCCTTTAAGCCCAATAATTCCGGATAACGCTTGCGACATACGTATTACCGCGGCTGCTGGCACGTATTTAGCCGTCGCTTCTTCTGTAGGTACCGTCACTTTCTTCTTCCCTACTGAAAGCACTTTACAATCCGAAAACCTTCTTCGTGCACACAGAATTGCTGGATCAGAGTTACCTCCATTGTCCAATATTCCCCACTGCTGCCTCCCGTAGGAGTAAGGGCCGTATCTCAGTCCCCTTGTGGCCGTTCACCCTCTCGGGCCGGCTACCTATCATCGCCTTGGTAGGCCTTTACCCCACCAACTAGCTAATAGGATGCAAAGCTCTCTCTTAGCAATCTTATCCTTTCATGTTACCAAGATGCCTTAGTATCATAATATCTAGTATTATCAAGCGTTTCCACTTGTTATCCCAGTCTAAGAGGCAAGTTCTTTACACGTTACTCACCAGTCCACCATGCTCCTTATTTATGCAAGCATAAATAATTTACATAGATTTGCATGTGTTAAGCATTCTGTCAGCGTTCATCCTGAGCCAGGATCAAACTCTTCATTCAATATCTTCTTTTTTTATTTCTTATATTAAATTCTTTTACACCTTTTGTGTCTTTAGTTTAATCCTTATTAAGTTTTTAGCAATTGACTTCTTTTCTTGTCTTTCACAGTTGTTTGTTTGCTTTTCTTATTTCTTATCTCATTGTCCTTCCACTCGGTCTCCCTCGTGGACAATATCTATATTACCATATCTTATCTCTTATTGTCAACTACTTTTTTTAATTTTTTTAAATTTTTTTAATATTTTTATTATAATCCTTTATTTATACTAATTTTTTTCTAAAAAAACACAATAAATTTCTAAATTATTTTTTTATAAAATTTAAAAATTTTATTATTAATATTAAAATATATTTATGATATACTCTAATAAAGAGGTGATAAATATGAAAATGTATACTGTTTGTTATTTACTTAAAGATGATAAAATACTTATGCTTTTATAGAAATAAAAAAAGAAAAATGATATAAACAAAGGGAAATGGATAGGAGTAGGAGGAAAAAAATAGAAGAAGGCGAAGATCCATTTCAATCTGTTAAGCGCGAAACTCTAGAAGAGACTTCACTTACATTAAATAAAGTTGATTTAAGAGGGATTATAATATTTGTATATAACGAAAAAAAGTTGAATATATTTATGTATTTACAAGTGATGATTTTTAAAGGAACACTTGGAGATTGTAACGAAGGTGAATTAAAGTATATAAATAGAGAAAATATATTAAATCTTAACCTTTGGGAAGGTGATAAAATTTTTTTCTAAAAACATATTTTTAGACAATGACAAAAAAACTTTTTTTGTTTATAGAATGGAATACTCAAATGACACTTTAATAAATGTAATCAAAGAAATGTAATACATTTATATATTCCATTTAAAAAGGGATATATTATACTAATTAATTATAGGTATTTATAACAAAAAAATATAGAAAACTTTATAAAAATTCAAAATAATTTAACAAATAAAAAGAACGTGTACTTCCAAACTACTTTTAATTCTTTATATCTAGTTTAGTGAACACGTTCTTTAATTTCTATTTTTATTAATATATTAAATCTTTCATATCTTTATATAGTCCAATATCAAATTTTAATCTCTTTTTCTGTTGTGGGATGATTAAATTCTAGAAAATATGAATGTAACATTTGCCTATTAACTATTTTTATTATATTTAGATTCAGGGTTATATAAACTATCACCTATTATTGGATGATTTATTGATTTAAAGGTGCACCCTTATTTGATGAGTTCTTCCAGTATATAGTTTACACTCCACAAGGGTAACTCCTATATTTTTTTAAATCTTTCTATAACCTTAAATTCAGTTTTTAGCATATTGTCCTCTTTCATCTATTATTCTATCTAATCTATCTCCATCTTTATATATATTTTTTTCTATTATGAAATGATTATCTTCAATAATACCTTCAGCTATTGCTAAATATTTTTTTCTATATTTGCATTTTTCACTTTGGAAAAAAACTTTGAGTAAATGCATTTTTAGCAATAACAATCAAACCTGAAGTATTCATATCAAGTCTATTTACAAATCTTGGAACTAATTTTTTTATATTTATCATTAAAATAGTAAACTATACCATTAGCAAGTGTAATATCTACTTTTTTAATGTTGGGTGTGTTAGCAAAAAATGGTGGTTTATTAATTATTAACAAATCATCATCTTCATAAATTATATCTAAATTTAAATATTTCGCTTCGAGATCTGTACTTTTTTTCTTTTTTTCTTTAACTATTAATATACCTTCTTGGGGTAATTTAAAAAGTTGTTTTTAACCTTATTACCATTAAAAATACACTTCAATATTTCTTAAACTTCTCCCTGAATAATTATGGAATTCTCTTAAATATTGAGAAACTTTCATTCTAAAAGGAGTTTTTATCAATAATAATTTCTTTCATTAAAGTAGTTTAGGAACAATACATACTGCATATATTGGACCAGCATGAGTACCAACTGTCGGCCCTATGATATAAGGTTTATTAACGATAGTTATTTTTTTGGATTGTTCTTAAATCTTTCAAGTAATATATTAATATTGTCTAATTCTTTTTGAGTTCCACCCCAAGCTGTATAAAAGGTATAAACTTTGTTTTTTTGAGCTGTTTTTTTCAACGTAGTTTATTATAAAGTTCACAGCAGATTTATCACCAAATACTTTTTTTCTCAACAGCCATAGAACCTTGAGAAATTGTAACTATAGGTTTTTAGGTTTAGGAAGTCTCCAACAGATTTAGCAACTTTACTAATTCTTCCACCTCTTTCAAGATATTTTTAAAGAATCTACTGGTATTAGAGTTTTATTCTTCGCTTTAAATTTATCACACCATTTTAATATTTGTTCTAAACTTTCGTGATTTAATGAACGTTTTCGCAGCTTCTTTAATCATTATTCCTAAAGGTAATGATACAAGTTGTGTGTCATAAAGAACTATATCATTTTCTTTATTTAGATTATTTATAACCATTTTAGCAGTTTTTGAACGTTCCACTCATATTGCTTGATATATTAACAACAACAACTTTTTTTATATCCTTTATTTAAAAGATTAGTATAAAGATTCATTAATTCACGAGGTGAAGGTTGAGCACTCTTGAATAACGCATCTTCTTCAACAAGTTTTTTTCCAAAACTCTTCTTTTGTTATATCCACACCATCTTTATAGTGCATTCCATTACTTTCAAGTCTTATAGGTGTAGTATAAATATGAAGTCCTTTTTATTTCATCTTCAGATAATTCAGAAGAAGAATCTGTAACGAAAGCAAAAATCAGGTAGATTTTTCAGGTTTATTTGTTACATATATGTAATAGTAATAATTTTTCTTGTTCTCCATCTATAAATTTAATATTTTTTTATATTCTTTGAATATATTGACAATATTTTTCATCCTTTTCTTTACCTTCTACAAGAACAATTGATGTAGTTTTTATTTGTTATATATGTATTTTTTTAATTCAGAAACTAATTCTGATAATGAAGGATTACAATGTTTAATTTTTAGTATTAACTAAAGCTATATAATCTCCATTTTTTTATAGTTAATCCATCTACTTGAGTATCTCTAATAGCACGTGTAACTTCTATAGAATAATTTTTCTTTTTCTTCTTCTTTTGTATTACTTAATATATTATAGTAGTTATTTAGATAGAAGTAACCTTCAAGCATAGTTTTTGTAGGAACAACTATAACATTTTTTTCTCTGTTTTTTTCTGCAGCTATATTTGCTGTAGCTACAACATTTTTGTTATTAGGTAATATTACAATTTGCTTATTAGATGAAACTTTAGCTATAGCATTTAATATATCTTGTACACTTGGATTTTTGACTTTGACCTCCAAGTAATACAACATCAGCTCCCTGCGTTTAAAAAAATTCATCTTTAAGTTTGTATGTATCAGCTAATATTACATATGAATACTTAGAAAGATTTTTGTTTATGGTTAGAGAATATCTTAGTTTGATCTTTTTTCGCTACTTATTAAACCTTCATTTTGTAGTTTCATATTTTCTATTTTTTTATTTTTTTCAAGATCTCCATGAATAACAGCTAATTCTAAAAGCTTGCCCAGGATTATTTGTGTGAACGTGTATTTTAAATTTCTTAGAAGTTTGAGCAAATACTGCAGAATCTCCTAGTTTTTAAAATATCTTCTTTAAATTTATTTATATCAAAAATCAGCGTTACGGATTATAAATTCAGTACAATATTTATAATGAATTTCTGCTGGATCATGAGTTATATTATTTATTTTTAGAATCAAAACTTTTTTTCTTCAGTTTCTCTTGTAGATATTTCTTCAATTTCTAAAAAGAGCTTTACTCATTCCAACGAAGAAATAATAAAGTCCCATTGCACCAGAATCTACAACTCCAGCTTCTTTTAATTTTTTTCAAGTAAGTTTGGAGTATCATCTACAGCTTCCTTCGCAGTAGTTGTTAATGTATCTAACATTTGATCTAAAGAATCTGTTGATTCTTTAATTTCATTAGCTTTTTTCACTTATACGTCTTATAACTGTAAGTATAGTACCTTCAACAGGAGTATCTACAGCTTGATATGCAACTTCTTTTTGCACTTTCTAGCGCTTGTGCTAAATCCTTAACTTCTAATCTTTTTTTATCCTCAATCCCTCTTATGAATCCTGTTATAATTTGAGATAATATTGTTCCAGAATTACCACGGGCTCCCATTAAAACTGCTTCTTCTATTACATCTTTTACTTCAGACATACTACTTTTTTTAGTAGTATCATTTTCCAAATCATTTTTTTCATAGTCTCTAAAGTCATAGACATATTTGACCCAGTATCTCCATCTGGAACTGGATAAACATTTAATTCATTTAAGTAGTCTTCATGTTTTTACCCATTTAGCACCACTTATTAAAATACGTCTTAATCTTTTTAGCGTCAATATATTTTTATTCCCACAGCGCCTCCTAATTATTTATAACATATTGTTTTTTTAATTCTTCCATTTCTTTTTTTCTTCTTTAATTTCTTCTATTTTTTTAACTGATAGTAGTATAGAATTTTTTTCTTTTCATTTTTTTCAAAAACAATAGCTAATACAGTTTCTCCTATGTTAACATCTTCTAATAATTCATTTTTAGGAATCAATCCTTTAAATTCATCAGTTAGTTTAACAAGAACTCCATTTTCTATTTTATCAGTAACAATTACGTTGTATTCTTCGTTTAAAAATATATTCATTACTTGCCACTTCAAATGGAGAAACCCCAAGTTTTCTAATACTTGCAACAATATTTTTTTCTTCTTTGTTAATTTCTATAATTTTTTTACATCTATAGTGTCATTTATATTATATTTCTTAATTTCATTCTTTTTTTCCATGAAAATTCAGATTTAGGAACAAATATTTCAATATTTTCATCACTTTTAGCGAATAATCCAAAAATCTTTAACACGTGTTACTTGAACTTTAACTATATCATTTATGAAATGGAAATTATCAATTTCATCCCATATTTTATCAAACACAACTTTTTGAACTTAATGATATTCTTTCTTTTTTTCATCATTGAATCCAATTATTTCACAAGGAATTACATTGCCAATTTGATATTCTTTTTCTATATTATTTACTTTTTTTATAGAATAAATCAGAAATATGTATAAATCCTTCATCCTCACCAAGATCAACTACAACACCAAAATCAAGTATTTGTTTGATTGGAGCATCAAAAATTTTGTCCTAATTGATATTTATTTTTTTCTATCAAACCAAGGATTAGGTGTTAATTGTTTTTAGACTTAATTTAACTTTATTTTTCCTCTTGACAAAGTTCTATTATTTTTAGCAGATATTTTTATCTCCTTGTTTAAATTGTTTTTAATTTTTGTTTCTTTATCCCAAGATAATTCAGATTGGTGTAATAAAAGCTTTTTATAGGCCCTAAATTGATTATTAAACCATAGTCTAATATATTGTGGATACTACCAGTTACTATATCTCCAATCTTTTGTATTTTTTTAAAGAAAGTATCAATTTCATTTTTTTAACTATGTTTAGTCTTGAAAGTATTACTATTTTTCCCCTTTTTTTCAGTAACTTCAAAAATCAAATTCTTTAGATATTATGTCGTCATCTTTAGTAAATCCTGATTGTCTATAAGGTAAAGTAGCAGTTAATGAATTTAATTTAACTAAATATCCAATTTTACCTCTTTTCAAGTATTTTTTACCTTTAACTATGCTACCTTTAGTTAAAGATTTTTAATTCTTCTTCCCTTTCTAACGCATTTTTTTAGAAACAAGTATAAATTCATCTGTTACTGAATATATAAGGACAGAAATAGTTTCGCCTATTTCTAAATTTTCTATTTCATTTAATTTAATACGTGCTTCTAATTTGTTATTAGTATTTAAATATCCAAATTCGTTATCTTTTTCTGATTAAAGTACCTTCTATTTTTTTGCACCTTTTTTTCTTGTGAAATTGGTAAATAAAGGTTTAATTCTTTTTCAAAATCATTCATTCTGTTATTACTCCTAATTATTTAAATTTTTTTACTTCTATTAAGTCTTTAAGAGAAGCAAGTAATTGTATTTCTTCTTCTTTGTTACCATTGTCTGCAATAATTTCAAATTGATTTCCTTTTTCTAGTCCAATAAGCATTATTGACATAATATTTTTTTAGCATCATAAACTTCATTTTTTTAAATTTAAAGTGTACACTACCTTTAAATTTATTAGTGATACCACAAATTTTTGTGGATGGTCTAGCGTGTATACCTTGTTCATTTAAAACTTCAACAGTAATCTTTTCCATAAAAACTCCATATTTAATGTATAGTTATATGAATATTATATACTATTTATTTGATAATATCAATAAAAAAAGAAAGAACATACTTCAATACGTTCTCTCTTAAATACCTATTTTTAATCATTTCTTATTATTCTTAAAAGTGTTAAATCATCATTAAATTTATCAGTATGTATAAAATTAACTAAATCCTCTTCTATATATTCTAACTTTTCACTTAATATATTTTTTAAGTCTTTCAAGACCATAATATTCTCCATTTTCATTAGTTTCTTCAGTAATACCATCTGTATATAGTAGTAAAACATCCCCCTTATTAAAAATCTAAAGTTTTTTTCTTCAAATATAATATCACCAAAAACTTTCTTTGAAAAATAGACCTAATATTTGACCTTCTGTCTCCAATACTTCTACATCAAAGCTTTCTGCTTTTATACATTAAAAGCAGGTTCTTGTGATGCTTTGCAAAAATTTCATAATATTATCATTTGTATCTATCACAACAAGAAACATACTTACAAATTTACCTTTAGGGAATATATTTATTATTTCTTCATTTAATTGAGACATAAGTTTTTGGTAAATCATCTAATTTTAATGCCGAATTATATATAGAAACTTTAAGCATTGAAGATAATAATGATGCAGGTATACCATGACCCGATATATCTGCAAATATTACAGCAAATTTATTTTTCATCTATTTTTTTATAAAATCACAGAAATCTCCTCCCACATTCATACTTGGAGAAAATAAATATTCCATTGTATAATTTTTTTAAAAATCTATTCTTTTTATCAGGCATCAAAGATCTTTTGAATATCTCCAGCTAATTTTTAATTCCTCATTAACCATATTATACAATCTAGTAACTTCTTTTTCTCTTTTTAAAAAAACTTCACTAACCAATCTTTTTATTTTTCTTTTTTTAAATTAGCACTTGTTGCTAACGATTTAATAAGTCTTACTAATTCTTTAATATCAAAAGGTCTTTTTAATTACAGCATTTATTCCATACTTCACCATTTTAAGGGCGTAATCTATTCCAGAATCAAACGCAACAAGTATTACTATAGAATCAGGATTTGTTTCTTTTTATTTTTATTTCTTTTTATTTTTTTCTTCTTTATATGTTTCAAAATCTACTATATATATACTATTATCTCTACTATCATGATTTTTTTCTTTAAAAAAATTTAAGCTATTTCTTTCCTTTATACTAAATCTACTTTTTAACAAGTTCATCTTTTTAATAAATTTCTAATATATACATTATCATCATATATTTTTAACTTCAAATCCAGCAAAAAGTTTTTTTAATTCATTATACTCTTCTATAGACTTAAATATCTTAAAATATCTTTGAGATTCAATAATATTAATATCCTTAAGAGAATCTTCATTTTTCTATGATATAAAAAAATTTCAAAATTATTTTTCTACAGAATATCTAAATAATTTTAACATATAACTTAAAAACTTAGGGCTAATTTCCTTATTCCCTAAGTGTATTAGTATCTTATTCTTTATTTTTAGATGCTAACTTTAATTCTTCAAAACTTTTTTTCAAAATCAGAAAAAAATATACTATTTCATATTCTCTTTCATTTAAAGAACAACAATTTTTGCATAAATTTCTCCTAACTAATCATATATATATCATAGTATCACTTTTATCTTTTTTTGCAAGAAAATAGGGTACTTTCAGTACCCTATAAAATTATGTTTAAATATTAATTACCAAGTATATTTTAATCCAGCTTCAAATTTAGGAGTTACTGAAGTGTAAGCCTTACCATTAAATTTAACAGTTGATGCAGCTTTAGCGTTTAAAGTAACTTTATTCATTTGATATTCAGCTGCTAATGCTGGTGTTAATTCTACAGCATGTGTTAAATTAGCTTCTTTAGCTAAGTCTCCTCCTAAAGTATAAACTAATTCAGCTTGAGGGCTTACTTTAAATTTAGAATTTAACATTACATTATATTCTGCAGAATTCTTAAATTTGAATTCAAATTTAGCAGTTGTTTTTTTCCTTAGTTATTGTTATTGGAGTGTTAAAGTTTAAATCAGTTTTTTTAAAACTAATCCTTCAACAGGTTTATATTCAACCATTCCTCCAACTTCAGGTGTTAATTTAGATTCGTGTACAGCATATTGAAGTTTAGTTCTTCCTTCAGCTTTTTAAAGTAGAATCAAATTCTTTAGTTCCTTTTTAATCCTGCTTCTAAAGTATTTTTTTACTAAATTTAGCTTCTTCAGTGTATTTAGCATTAGCTTCTAAAGATAAACCTAAAGCATTTGTTTTATAAGTATATCCTAAACTTGCTTTAGGAGTTAAGAAAGTATTTAACTCTAATGATCCCATTTCTTTTAAATCTGCTTTAACTGATAAACCACTATCTCCTGTAAGAACTGAGAGAAATCATGTTCTAATTTACCTGTAACTGTAAAAGTATCATTTAATTGAACTTCTAATTTATTTTTTTGATTAGCTTTAGTTGCAGTAAATACACTTCCACCTTTAGCAACTTCTTCATTAACTTCAACTTTTGCTTCAAATACATTAGCTAATCCTAAAGTAGATAATGCTAATAATCCTAATAAAAAAATTTATTTTTTTCATTTTTATTCCTCCTAAAATTTATATTTTTACTCCTTTAGTATAAGTATACTTATAAAAGTTAAAAAGTCAATACCTTCACATTAAAAAAATTTCAAATATTTTTACAAATATTTTTTTATAATCAAATTCTAAGATTTGCTTTTTATGTATAATAAAATAAGGGTTTCCCTTATCTCATTAAACTATCTTGTAATTTTTTTCTTAGTTCCTAATATATCATTATCTTCTTTTCTCTTAGCTTCTATTGCTTTTTTTGCAATAATTCTGCTTTAATCTTTTTAAATTCTTCTTCACTACTTGCAACTACGGCTTCTTCTGCAAGTATAATAACATTATTATTACTAACTTCAAGAAAACCACCACTTACAAAATATTGATATTCCTTATCTTCCGTTCTTAAAAAAATAGTAAACCCTCTCCTAAAGAACCCATAAAATTTGTATGATTAGGTAAAACTCCAAGATCTCCTCTTGAAGTTCTTACCTTTAAATATTTAACCTTATCTGATAAAATCTCAATTTTTTCAGGTGTTACAAGTTTTAAAGAAAAAAATTCCTTCTTTTCCATATTATTCACCCATTAAATCTCTTGCCTTAACAAGAACTTCATCTATATTACCTACATAAAGGAAAGCTTGTTCTGGTATATCATCATGAACACCATCTAATATTTCCTTAAATCCTCTTATTGTTTCTCTTAAAGTAACATATTTACCTTTCATACCTGTAAATTGTTCTGCAACTGAGAATGGTTGTGAGAAGAATCTTTGTATCTTTCTTGCACGACTAACTATAATCTTATCTTCATCACCTAATTCATCCATACCAAGTATTGCTATAATATCTTGTAATTCTTTATATCTTTGCAATACTCTTACAGTATCTCTTGCTACTTTATAATGCTCATTACCTACTATTTCAGGTTCAAGTATTCTTGAAGTTGAAGCTAGAGGATCAACTGCTGGATAAAGTCCAAGCGATGCTATTTGTCTTGATAAAACTGTTGTTGCATCAAGATGTGAGAATGTTGTAGCAGGTGCCGGATCTGTAAGGTCATCTGCTGGTACATATACAGCTTGAACTGATGTAATAGATCCTTTTTTTAGTTGAAGTTATTCTTTCTTGTAAAGCTCCCATTTCAGTTGAAAGATTTGGTTGGTATCCAACTGCTGATGGCATTCTTCCAAGTAATGCTGAAACTTCAGCTCCTGCTTGTGTAAATCTAAATATATTGTCTATAAATAAAAGTACATTTTTGACCTTCTTTATCTCTAAAATGCTCTGCCATAGTTAAAGCAGATAAGGCAACTCTTAATCTTGCACCAGGTGGCTCATTCATTTGTCCATACACTAGTGCCGTCTTATTTATTACACCACTTTCATTCATTTCATTGTAAAGATCTCTTCCTTCTCTTGTTCTTTCTCCAACTCCAGCAAAAACTGAAAGTCCTCCGTGCCCTTTTGCAATATTATTTATCAATTCTTGTATCAATACTGTTTTTACCTACTCCTGCTCCTCCAAATAGTCCTATTTTACCACCTTTTAAATAAGGGGCAAGAAGATCTACAACTTTAATACCTGTTTCAAGTATCTCACTATGAGTTTCTTGTTCTTCAAATGATGGTGCAGGTTTATGTATAGTGTCTCTGTCTTCTGTTTCTATTTTAGGTCCATTATCAACAGTTTCTCCTAATACATTAAATATTCTTCCAAGTGTTGCCTTACCTACCGGTACCTTTATAGCCTCACCTGTATCTATTACTTCCAATCCTCTTTTCAGTCCATCTGTAGAACTCATAGCTATAGCTCTTACAGTATTATCTCCAAGATGTGATTGAACTTCTGCAACTATTCTTTTATCATCTAAATATATTTCTAAGGCATTAAAGATATTAGGTAATTTTTCAGCAAATTTAACATCTAGTACTGGTCCTATTATTTGAACCAATTTACCTTTATTCATCTTTCCTCCTATTATTTTTATAGCCTGTGATCCACTTATTATCTCTGTTAATTCTTGTGTTATTAATCCTTGTCTTACTCTATTATACTCTAATGTTAACTTATCTATCATCTCTGTCGCATTATCACTTGCATTTTTTTCATAGCTGACATTCTAGCTGAATGTTCACTAGCTGATGTTTCAAGAAACGCTTGATAAAGTCTATTATTTAACATTTTTTGGTAAAAATTCTATAAGTACATTATTTTCATCAGGTTCAAAAAAATATCTTCTCCCTTTTTTTATTATCAACAACCTTTTCTTTTTATACTTTCAGGTCTACTAAAAGGAAGTAGTTTTTCTTCAACTAGATTATAGCTAATAACTGATACGAATTTAGAGTATATGATATATACCTCATCATAATGATCGTTTAGATAAAAAAATCTACAATATCTTCACTTATAATCTTTGCTTTTTCAAACATAGTTTCAGGAATCAATTGTATAAATTCACTATCTACGTTTATATCTCTACTTTTTACAATAATCACGAGCTTTTTCTTCCTATAGTTATTACTGATACAGTTTTTTTCCTTCTTTTTTAAATCTTTTTAATCATTTTTTTCCATTCTTTTTCAAAGCATTGGTATTAAAAAGAACCACAAAGTCCTCTATCAGAACTAACAACTATTATCCCTACATTTTTTTGACATCTTTTTACCTTCAAATAATATATTATGTCTATCTCCAAGATCTGTTAAAAGATTAGAAAGTGTTTCTTCTAATGCTTTTTTCATATTCTCTTGTTTTTAAATGTAAGAACTTGGAATTTTTTTAAACTTTGTCGAAGAAACAATATTCATAGCATTAGTTATTTGCTTTAGAATTACTTATACTTGTAATTCTAGCCTTTTATTTCTTTCATATTTGATGCCATAATTACTTCCTTTCATTAATGAACAAAGTCTTTTTTTAAATGTTTTTAATAAAGTCTTCTAATTCTTCATCTATTTCTTTAGTTATTTCTTTTTGTTTCTCTTATCTTAATTAAGATATCTGAAGAGCTTTCCATACTTTGAATTAATTCTTCTTCAAAGTTTAGTACATCTTCAACATCTATATCATCAACATATCCTTTAGTTACTATATAGAAAGATATAACTTGTTTTTCAACTGGCATAGGCATATACTGTCTTTGCTTTAATATACTCATTATTCTTTCTCCACGATTTAACTGATACGAGTAGCTTTTATCTAAATCTGAACCAAATTGTGCAAATGCTAATAATTCTGTATATTGAGCAAGCTCCATTTTAACCTTTAGCCGCAACTTGTTTCATAGCTTTAATTTGTGCTGATCCTCCAACACGTGATACTGAGAATCCTGAATTAACTGCAGGTCTAAATCCTGAATTAAATAAATCACTTTCTAAGAATATTTGTCCATCTGTAATTGATATTACGTTAGTTGGAATATATGCTGATATATCTCCTGCTTGTGTTTCTATTATAGGAAGAGCTGTAATTGATCCTCCACCTAACTCATCGCTAAGTTTAGCTGCTCTTTCAAGTAATCTTGAATGTAAATAGAATACATCTCCAGGATATGCCTCACGTCCAGGTGGTCTTTTTTTAGTAATAGAGACATTTCTCTATAAGCTACAGCATGTTTTGAAAGATCATCATATATTATTAAAACATGTTTCCCTTCTTCCATAAAAATATTCTGCCATAGCAACCCCTGCATAAGGTGCAAGATATTGTAATGGTGCAGGTTCACTAGCTGTAGCTGCTACTATAGTTGTATATTCCATAGCACCATTTTCTTCTAATTTTCTTTGAATTTGAGCAACTGTAGATCTTTTTTGACCTATAGCTACATATATACAATAAACATCTGTATTTTTTTGATTTATTATTGCATCAATGGCAATAGCTGTTTTTCCCTGTTTGTCTATCCCCTATTATTAACTCTCTTTGTCCTCTTCCCTATAGGTATCATACCATCTATAGATTTGATTCCTGTTTGAAGTGGTTCTGTAACTGGTTTTCTATCTATTATACCAGAAGCAACTCTTTCAACTTCCATATTTTTTTAGGATTTATAGCACCTTTACCATCTATAGGTTCTCCAAGTGCATTAACTACTCTTCCTAGCATTTCTTCTCCTGCTGGAACTTGAGCAACACGACCTGTACCTTTAACTATATCTCCTTCATTAATTCCTCTAGTTTCTCCAAGAATAACAGCACCAACACTATTTTTCTTCAAGGTTTAAAAATCATACCACTTGATCCATTAGGAAATACTAAAAGTTCTCCAGCCATAGAATTTTTCTAATCCATAAATTCTAGCAATACCATCCCCTACTTCTACTACTACTCCTACATTAGATACATCTAATTTTTTTCTTATAGTTTTCTATTTCATCACGAATAATACTACTAATTTCTTCGGGTTTAATCTTCAAAAAAATACACCTCCCTCGATATATTTTAGCGTTTTTATACTATTTAATTGTGTCTTAATTGAACCATCAATTACTTCATCATTTATTCTAATAAGTCCCCCACCTATTAATTTTTTTCATCTATACGATAATGTATAACTACATCTTTACCTTTTAACTTTTTAAGGTTTTCGGTAAGTTTTTTTCTTTTTGTGCTTCAGTTAATTCTTTAGGAAATATTGCTGTAACTATAAGTTTTTTTATGTTTTTCATAATATATTTTACTATATTCTTCATATATTTCCTTAATATGTAGTAATCTATCCTTATCTACAAGATAATCTAATATTTTTCAATGATTGTTTATTTACATCACTATAAATATGATTTATTAATTTTTTTCTTTTTCTTCCTTGTCTATAACAGGATATTTCAAGAATTTTTTTAAAAATCTTCATCATTTTTTTAATATGTTCTAAAAAGTAAATTAAGTACTTCAAATACTTCAAATACTTCATCGTTTTTCAGTTGCAAAATCATAAATAGCTAGTGCATATCTTTTTAGATACATTTATACTATCCATAATTATTCACCTACTTCATCTATAAACTTATCTATACTTTTTATCTACTATTTCAGGATTTTTTTCTATATTTTTCCTTAATAATTTTTTTCAGCAAGATCAGTTGCCATTTTAGAAACTTCATCTTTAAGTTGTTCCTTAATATTATCATGTATTTTTAAGAACATCAGATTCTGCTCTCATTATCATTCTATCACGAGTAGTTGTTGCATTATCTAATATTTGTTCTCTTCTTTCATCAGCTTGTCTTTCTGCCTTTATTATTATATCATTGGCACGTCTTTTAGCTTCTTTTTCTTAATTTTTCATAGTTTTTGTTTTTTGTTCGTCAAGTTTTTTTCTCTCTTCCTTAACTAATTCTAAATCTTTTTAAAGCTACCTTTTTTTCTTTGTTCGATAACTTTACCTATTTTTATAGAAGTATTTATGAAAGATATATACTAATATGAAAAAGTTAATAATTTGAACTATCATTAGTATATCTATTGTTATTAAATTATTATTTTTGTTCCATAATTACCCTCTTTCAAATATTATGATTTAATTAATGCTAATATTAATGCAATGATTAATGCAAATATCCCAGTTGATTCTGTTACTGCACACCCTATAAATAGTGTTGACATTATATCTGTTTTTAGCTTCTGGTTGTCTTGCTACTGCTTCTACTGCTGCAGCTGTTGCAAGACCTTGTCCAAGACCTGCTCCTATACCACCACAAGCTGCTATTCCTGCTCCTAAAAGAGCTGCCGCTTTTAATTATTGATTCGTTCATCATTCTCCTCCTTAATTTTTATTCTTCCTCTTCATCTCCTATTAACATTTGTTTAATATATACAGAAGATAATACTGTAAATACAAATGCTTGTAATATACCTATAAAGAAATCTAAATATACCTGTATTACATTTGGCCATCCTACAGCAAAACTTAAACTTCCTTTTTAATAAGTTACCTGTAATATTAGGTAAAACATTAGGCATTACTAAAACCGTATACAAGTGACATTATTACAAGACCTGCAAACATATTACCAAATAATCTCATAGATATATTTATTGGTTTTTGCAAATTCACCGACTACATTTATAGGGAACATAAATATGAAAGGTTGACATAATTCTTTCATAAGCCCCATAAATCCCATTCTATAAATTGCAGCACCTATAAAGATTATAAACACAACTATAGCTATTCCTACCGTCGTATTCATATCAGCTGTTGCCGTTCTAAAAAAAGGCTTAATTAATAATCCATTTTTCCGTATGTTTCCACATAACTACAAAAGGAAATAGGAACATAGAAATATTTAATAGTAATATCATTGAAAACATTGCTGAGAAAAAAATCCCATAAATGTCCCTTTATATTTACCAAATCCTTCTAAAAACTGGTTATTTATGAAGTTATAATACTCCTCTAATACTAATTGAAAAAAACTAGGATTATCTATACTCAAGTTTCTTGTACCAAGTATTAAAATAACTATTATAACTGCCATAACAGCCCAAGTATTAGCTACCGTTTGGTTAATATTAAGGACATAATGTCCTAAAGGTATACTAAAAAAATACTTCAGGTGCCTCAATTATTCCTTCTGGTTTTTGGAAAGCAACAGGTAGAAAAGTGGAAATTAATGCAAGTCCTATATTAACTATTAAACCCATCAAAAAAATATTATTCCTATCCAACCTAAGAATCCAATTTTTCTTTGGCAATTAAACCATCTCCTTTCTGAAGCACTTAAATCTTTAATATTTGTTTTTAAGTATAAGCTAATCTGAATAGCAAAAAAATCCTAATGCTGTGAATATTATATTAGATACTGTATTTTTCAACAAAAAAATTTATTGCTTAGTTTATAAACAAAATAAAGAGATATAATGTATAGAATATATCTTTTAGAATAATCTATAAACATTGATCCCTTCCCTGATTTTTCTGTATACCACTTTATATACAGCATATAACAACATAAGATTAGATATTACTGAAACAAATATACCCTAAAGATAAGAACATTAATTGTGATGAAAAGAAAACTAAGCCAATTAATAATATTAATAATGATGCTACTAAATTAATAATAAATAATTGTTTCATTTCTTTAACCATAATCTCTCTCCTTAACTTACCTATACATAAATAATAACACTTTTAAAAAAAGTTAAGTCAATAAAATTTATAAAAACATATATCTAATAAACTATCATAAATCTATATTATATATACTAAAACAATATATGAATAAAAAGAGGAAGAATTTTACTTCTTCCTCTAATTTTGAAATCATAACTTTAATTATTTAGTTTCAGCTTTTTTTCTCTTTAACTGCTTCCATTAATTTCTTAAGTTCTTCTCTAGTTTTTTTCATTTTCTTTTCTTAATTCATCAATGTAAGATTTGATTTCTCTATTTTTCCTCTTCAAGTCTATATGATTTGTACTCATTTTCAATATCTTTTTTTCTTCATTAATTCCTTAAGTTCAGTAATGATATTTGTGTTTTTTAGCATCTTTATTCTTAAGTACTGCTACTTCTTCTTTAAGTGCCTTAACACTTGAATCATTTTGAATTTCATCATGTTTATCTGTTCCAAACTGATATCCTACTCCTACTCCTAAAGCTATCTTACCATTAGTATTTAATGCTGCACTTCCTTTATAAACTACTGTTCTTTCTTTGTTTATACCACTTATTCCTAATGCTAATGCATTTTGACCTTCATAATGTCCATAAGCTGCTGATACAACATGTCTGTTGTTTCCAACATTATTAACTTGAGGTAAGTTTGCCATAGCTACTGCATTTGCCACACCAACTAATGCTTTAGTTGCAATCTTAGCTGTATCTCCCATCTTTTGTTCAACATAATCTACTGTTGCAATAGATGTTGGATCTTTTTCATCAGTCTTAATTCCTTTTATAGTACCTAGAGTATAACTTTGTCCTGCTTTTAGTTGATAAATCAAGGTTTTTTTGCTTAATTTGAATTCAACAACACCATCTTTATCAGCTTTAGTTGTTATATTACTATCACCTTTAAATTCCATACCTTTATCTAATGATACAGAACCGTTTGTTTGATTATCAGCTTTATAATTGATAGTTTTTTTGATTCATTCAATTTATTAGTAACTTCTGTAACAAATGTATTATATGTTCCACGAGTAACTGCTGATGTTGAATCATTTTGGATTATCTTTAAGTCCAGTTATAGAACCTGTTCCATTACCTTTATCATCTTTGTTGAATGTAATACCATCTTTATTAATAGTAACTTTCTTACCTTCTTCTTCTTTAGTTTCAAATCCAGTCATTCCAGTTAATTTATCAGCAAGTTTAACAACTAATCCTGTAGATTTATCTGTTGTATCTTTTTCAACTTTAATGTTGTTAGCTGCGGTATTAGTTCCTGTAGGCACTGTACCTTCACCTTTTATACTTACAGTTCCATCTAATTTAGCATTAACTTTTTCATTATCATTTCCAACAAAGTTTAGACCTTTATTCATCTTATCAACAGCATTATTAATATTATTTGTAACATTATTAATTTCATTATTTACATAATTTACTGTTGCTGCTGCAGTCTTATCTGTTTTTATTCGGATCTTTAAGACCAGTTATAGAACCTGTACCATTTTCTCCATCTTTAGCGAAGCTAATACTTCCATCTTTTTCCATCTGTTCCATTTCCACCATTAATTGTTACTCCTGGTTTTCCATCTTTTCCATTAACAACTATTGATGATCCATTTGTTTCATTTCCACCTTTTAATAGTTACTCCGTCTTTACCGTCCTTACCATTAACTGTTACTGATGCTCCATCTGTTCCATTTCCACCATTAATTCCTACAGTAGCTTTTTCCATCTTTTCCAGATACTGAAACTCCATTTTCTCCTAGTGTAATCTTAGTATTGTCACCTTTAGAAATTGTATCAATGTTTTTTTCAAGTCTTTATTAAGCTTAATTTCAAGTGTGCTATTTTTTTATTGTTACCTACAACTGCTATATTTCCAGTTGCAGAACCTGTTCCAGTATAATCACCTTCACCTTTGATATTTACTGCTTCATTTAACTTAACTTTAACAGCATCTCCAGAATTTCCGTTATAAGTCATACCACCATCAACAATATTCTTAATATTATTTGTAATATCAGTCTTAGCTCCTTCAATTTGGTTAGTTACATAATTTACTGTAGTTGCTGCTGTTGGATCTTTTGGTTTTCCGTTTTTCTAATTCAGGATCTTTAAGTCCAGTTATAGAACCTGTTCCTTTATCTCCATCTTTTGTAAATGTAATAGTTGCATCTTTTCCATCTGTTCCATTTCCACCATTAATTGTTACTCCTGGTTTTCCATCTTTTCCATTAACAACTATTGATGATCCATTTGTTCCATCTGTTCCCTTAATAGTTACTCCGTCTTTACCGTCCTTACCATTAACTGTTACTGATGCTCCATCTGTTCCATTTCCACCATTAATTGCTACATTAGCTTTTTCCATCTTTTTCCAGATACTGAAACTCCATCTTTTCCTAAAGTAACTTTAGTATCTCCATTTTTGGATAGATTCAATATTTTTGTAATGCTTTTAGCTAATTGGATTTCAAGTTTAGTAATTTTTAGCTTTTTGTAGTTTGATCTTCAACTTCACTAGCTACAACATTAATGTTGTTACTTGCTCCGGCAAAGTCTGCTGCTGGTGTTCCTTGTCCTACAACATTCAATGTTGTTCCTAATGCTCTATGTACAGTTCCTGTATTTCCAGTAAAGTCTAGTCCTGCTTGTGCTAATGCTTGTAAATCTGCTAAGTTTACTGCTTTATCTAATCCTGTTGTTTTAGCTAGTAATCCTTCTACTGCTTCTTTAGCTTTTTCTGCTGTTACTGCTTTATTTGGCTCACGAACAGCTTCTAATGCACTTGCCAAGTTATTTAATGTTATTGGAGTTGTTGTTGTTCCATCTGTATTTACTACTCTTAATTCCGGATTATATTCTTGTGGTGTTGGTTTTTCTCCTCCTTCTGGAGTTTTTACATTACCATCTTCTCCTACTTGACTTGCTAAATAATAGTTTCCATCATTTGCCTTCTTAATTGCTTCTGCTGGAGTTTTTTTAAACTTCCATCATCATTTACTTTGTCTGCTTTTATAATAGTTTCCATCATTTGCTTTTTACTAGTCTATTTCCAGCCTTATCTGTAAATACTACTGTTCCTGCTTCTCCATTTCTTAACGCATTTACTTTATTTGTTAAATCTTTTCCATTTAATCCATCTTTTCCTGTCAATCCGTGAGATCCGTTAGTTCCATTTTACTCCGTTAGCTGGATCCATTGCATCTTTTTCCATCTTTTTCCATCTGATACTGCTGTAATGTTTTTTTCAACTTATCTGTTGTAGCTTTATCAAGACCTAATGTTACAGATTTTTCCTGTAATATCAACTGTTACTCCATCTTTTCCAACTACTTCTAATTTTTTTCTCCATTAGATAAGTTTACTTTATCTGTTGTCTTTCCACCTACTATTGTTTCTGTGTTATCTGCTTTTTACTATTTTACCTGTCAACCCTAATTCAATATTTCCAGCAGTTATTATCTTATCTCCAACTTTTTAAGTTTCCATTGTTATCTGCTGTCAACACTGCATCTTTTCCAGCCGCTCCATCTGTTCCAGCTTCACCTTTAATTACTACTTTTGGTGTTGTAACTTCTTTGAATGTTGGACTTTCTTTGAATCCTATTTCTAGTTTACCTGATCCAGTTGTTGTATCCTTAGTATACTTAGTTATTAAGTTATCTCCAACATAGTTTATTGTAGTAGCTTGTGTATCTGGTGCAGTTGCTGCAATTGTTTCTGTTAATGTTGTTCCTTTTGCTGCTCTATTTACATTAAATACTGTTCCTAGTTGTTGTGTTTCTTCTGTACCTAAGTCTCCATTGTATTTAATTCCTTCATTAACTTTAGATATTACATCATTTAATCCTTTTGTTAATGTTGTAGGTGTTTCTCCATTAGTTCCATTAGCTCCTTTTATAGCTGTAATTGTTGGTTGTTTAATTTTTCCTGTTGCAGAATCAATTTCAACTCCCATGTTATCTAACACATTTTTGATTTGACTTCCATTTATTGCATCTGTTGAATTATCAGCTATCGCTCCAGCTCCTACATTTGTTAACACACTCTTAGTTTCTACATTTGTTCCACCTGCTACATATCCATTTAATGCATGTTTTACAGGTGTAGCTTCTGCTACTTCTACTTTAGCTTTAGTATCATCTAACGGTGCTGTCTTAGTTGCATTTAAGTCTGAATTATTGTAGTATCCTGTCTTAGCTTGATCTATTACTCCATCTTGTCCCTTAACTTCTATATATGTTTTATCTTTTAAGTCAGCCGTCTTATGTAGTTTTCCATCTGCTCCTAATTCTACTGGATTATTATTTGCATCTACATATACTACTGTTCTTGCATCTTTTGCTAACTTAGCTGATGTTACTGCTTGATCTGCTATCTTAGGTGCATCTACTTTTCCTTCTTTTACTTTAATTACAAGTCCTTCATCTGTCATTTCTGTTGATATTGTATCTGAACCTTTTATTGCTAATGAGCCATTCAATTTAACATCCTTAGCAGTTCCTGCATCTCCACTAAATGTAATTTTTGAATCGTTTAATTGTTTTATATTTACTGCATCTGTATCTTTAACTCCTGCTGCTACATTTACTAATCTACTTGATTTTGGTGTTTTTTGCATTTTGTGGATCATTTACATTTTTGAGGATTATTTGAATCTTTATCAAGTGGAGATAAGTTATGTACTACTTCACCTTTGTATTCTTTAGTTGATAAATCTGCTGCTACTGCATCATCTTTCAACACTTTATTTCCATCTTTATCGTGTTCAAATACTTGCTTACCATTTTCATCTTTTGTTTTTAAATTTATCATCAGCATAATATCCAGCTTTTATTCCTTTTTCAGGATTTGCTGCTACGTATGTTAAATGTTTTAAGTCTTCTGGTTTATATATCTTACCATCTTGACCTTTTTCAACTCTATTTCCATCTACATCTGTATAGATTACTGGTGCTGATTCTGCTGTTGGTACTGCTACTCCATTAATGTATAAGTTTCCATCTTTTCCTGTTGCAATAGTTACTTTATCTCCTGTTGCTGTTTTAAACTCTATTACATTAACTTTTAAGTTTTCAAACTTACCATTAAGTGCTTCAATGTTTTTAGCTTTTACATCATCAAATATTGGTGATTTCTTGAATCCTATTTCTACTGTTCCATCTGCCTTAACATTTGTTGCTACATTGTCAGTTGAATAATCAGTATTAAATTTAGTTTCATCAAAAATCTGTTCCTTGAGCTTTTCCAACTATCTTCAATGTTGTTCCTAATGCTCTATGTGTAGTTCCTGCATTTCCAGTAAAGTCTAGTCCTGCAACTGCTAATGCTTGTAAGTCTCTTAATGTTACTGCTCTATTTAAATCACTATTTTTTCTTAGTTAAAGCATCCATTACTTTCTTAGCATCTGTTTCAGATATTGGTTTTCCATAATTTTCTGGTGTTTCTCCTGGTTTCTTTCCATCTAATCCTAATGCACTTACTATATTATTTAATACTATTGGAGTTGTTGTTGTTCCATCTGTATTTACTACTCTTAATTCTGGATTATATTCTTGTGGTGCTGGTTTTTCTCCTCCTTCTGGAGTTTTTTTACATTACCATCTTCTCCTACTTGACTTGCTAAATAATAGTTTCCATCATTTGCTTTCTTAATTTTCTTAGTTTCATCTGTTAAGTTTCCTTTATCATTAACTAAGTCTGCTTTTATAATAGTTTCCATCATTTGCTTTTTACTAGTCTATTTCCAGCCTTATCTGTAAATACTACTGTTCCTGCTTCTCCATTTCTTAGTGCATTTACTTTATCTGTTAAATCTTTTCCATTTAATCCATCTTTTGCTGTTAATCCATGACTTCCATTTGTTCCATTTGTTCCGTCTCTTCCATCTTTTTCCATCTCTTCCATCAGATGTTGATTTTTCCAATGTTCTTGATTGCTTCCTTAGTTGCTCGATCTAGTCCAAATGTTAATGTTTTTCTTGTCAGCCGCATTTTCTGCATTTCCAGTTACAGTAATTCCATCTGTTCCTACTAATTTAAAGTTTTCTATTCCATCAAGTTTTACTGTCGCTTTTCCTTTAGCTTCTTCTGTTGCATTTTCTGCAGTTCCTTTAGTTGCTGCATCTATAGATAATGTTCCTGTTCCTGATACTGCATTTGAAAGTCCTAATGCTTTTTTTCCATTTAGCTGCTTCAACTGATGTTATATTATCTGCATCTTTATTTGCATATTTAGTATTTGCATCATCAGCTAGATTTTTCTAACTTATCTTTATATGTCTTAGATAATTTAACTGTTACATCTGTTCCACTAGCAGTTGTTTCTATGCCATCTGCTCCTTTTTATTCCAAATGAAATTCCACCATTATTATCTAAGTTTAAAGCATTTGTTTCTGTATTTGTTTTAGCTCCTCCATCTGTAGGTGTTACTCCATCTGCTGTTAGCTTAATTTTATTAGTTTTTTAATGCATTTAATTGTTTTACATTTACTGCATCATTATCAGATGTTCCTTCTCCTACATTTGTTAAGACTCTTGCTGCTGTATCACCTTTTTTTAATTGGTGATAATCTATGAACTACTGTGTCTGTATAATCTTTACCAGTTAAATCAGTTGCTTGTGCATCAGTTTTTTTAAGATTCTATTACCATTATCATCTTTTTACAAAAAGCTCCTGCATCATCTGTCTTAAATTGATTATCTTTGTAATATCCACCTTCTGCAGGTTTATACCCTTCTTTCCCTGGTTCTCCCTACTGCTTGTTTAGTTACTACATAAGTTAATCCATCTAAAATTTCAGGTTTATATACTTTTTCCATCTTGTCCTAACTCTACTCTATTTCCAGCTTTATCAGTATAGATTACTGGTGCATTTGCTGCTGATGGTACTGCTACTCCATTAATGTATAAGTTTCCATCTTTTCCACTTACTAATGTTAAGTTATTACCAGATCCATCTTTAAATTCTATTTCTTTAGTAGTTATTTTTTTCTGTAACTTTTTAAGTTTTTCGAATTTACCATCTTTACCTTCAATGTTTCCTGTAGCTTTTATATTACCCGCTGTTATATTATCAGCCGTTACATCTTTAAATGTTGGTGATTTCTTGAATCCTATTTCTACTGTTCCATCTGACTTAACATGTGTTGCTACATTGTCAGTTGTGTATACATTCTCATCATAAGTTGTTACATCTGATTTACCTTTAATACTTAAAGTTGTTCCTAATGCTTTATGTACAGTTCCTTCATTTCCAGTAAAGTCTAGTCCTGCTTGTGCTATTGCTTGTAAGTCTGCTAAGTTTACTGCTTTATCTAATCCTGTTGTTTTAGCTAGTAATCCTTCTACTGCTTTTTGAGCTTTTTTCTGGTGCTATTGTATTATCTGCTTCACGAACAGCTTCTAATGCACTTGCTAAGTTATTTAATGTTATTGGAGTTGTTGTTGTTCCATCTGTATTTACTACTCTTAATTCTGGATTATATTCTTGTGGTGCTGGTTTTTCTCCTCCTTCTGGAGTTTTTTACATTACCATCTTCTCCTACTTGACTTGCTAAATAATAGTTTCCATCATTTGCTTTCTTAATTTTTCTTAGTTTCATCTGTTAAGTTTCCTTTATCATTAACTAAGTCTGCTTTTATAATAGTTTCCATCATTTGCTTTTTACTAGTCTATTTCCAGCCTTATCTGTAAATACTACTGTTCCTGCTTCTCCATTTCTTAGTGCATTTACTTTATCTGTTAAATCTTTTCCATTTAATCCATCTTTTGCTGTTAATCCATGACTTCCATTTGTTCCATTTGTTCCGTCTCTTCCATCTTTTCCATCTCTTCCATCAGATGTTGATTTTCCAATGTTCTTGATTGCTTCCTTAGTTGCTTGATCTAGTCCAAATGTTAATGTTTTCTTGTCAGCCGCATTTTCTGCATTTCCAGTTACAGTAATTCCATCTGTTCCTACTAATTTAAAGTTTTTCTATTCCATCAAGTTTTACTGTCGCTTTTCCTTTAGCTTCTTCTGTTGCATTTTCTGCAGTTCCTTTAGTTGCTGCATCTATAGATAATGTTCCTGTTCCTGATACTGCATTTGAAAGTCCTAATGCTTTTTTCCATTTAGCTGCTTCAACTGATGTTATATTATCTGCATCTTTATTTTGCATATTTAGTATTTGCATCATCAGCTAGATTTTCTAACTTATCTTTATATGTCTTAGATAATTTAACTGTTACATCTGTTCCACTAGCAGTTGTTTCTATGCCATCTGCTCCTTTTATTCCAAATGAAATTCCACCATTATTATCTAAGTTTAAAGCATTTGTTTCTGTATTTGTTTTAGCTCCTCCATCTGTAGGTGTTACTCCATCTGCTGTTAGCTTAATTTTATTAGTTTTTAATGCATTTAATTGTTTTACATTTACTGCATCATTATCAGATGTTCCTTCTCCTACATTTGTTAAGACTCTTGCTGCTGTATCACCTTTTTTAATTGGTGATAATCTATGAACTACTGTGTCTGTATAATCTTTACCAGTTAAATCAGTTGCTTGTGCATCAGTTTTTAAGATTCTATTACCATTATCATCTTTTACAAAAAGCTCCTGCATCATCTGTCTTAAATTGATTATCTTTGTAATATCCACCTTCTGCAGGTTTATACCCTTCTTTCCCTGGTTCTCCTACTGCTTGTTTAGTTACTACATAAGTTAATCCATCTAAAATTTCAGGTTTATATACTTTTCCATCTTGTCCTAACTCTACTCTATTTCCAGCTTTATCAGTATAGATTACTGGTGCATTTGCTGCTGATGGTACTGCTACTCCATTAATGTATAAGTTTCCATCTTTTTCCACTTACTAATGTTAAGTTATTACCAGATCCATCTTTAAATTCTATTTCTTTAGTAGTTATTTTTTTCTGTAACTTTTTAAGTTTTCGAATTTACCATCTTTACCTTCAATGTTTCCTGTAGCTTTTATATTACCCGCTGTTATATTATCAGCCGTTACATCTTTAAATGTTGGTGATTTCTTGAATCCTATTTCTACTGTTCCATCTGACTTAACATGTGTTGCTACATTGTCAGTTGTGTATACATTCTCATCATAAGTTGTTACATCTGATTTACCTTTAATACTTAAAGTTGTTCCTAATGCTTTATGTACAGTTCCTTCATTTCCAGTAAAGTCTAGTCCTGCTTTGTGCTATTGCTTGTAAGTCTGCTAAGTTTACTGCTTTATCTAATCCTGTTGTTTTTAGCTAGTAATCCTTCTACTGCTTTTTTTGAGCTTTTTCTGGTGCTATTGTATTATCTGCTTCACGAACAGCTTCTAATGCACTTGCTAAGTTATTTAATGTTATTGGAGTTGTTGTTGTTCCATCTGTATTTACTACTCTTAATTCTGGATTATATTCTTGTGGTGCTGGTTTTTCTCCTCCTTCTGGAGTTTTTTTACATTACCATCTTCTCCCTACTTGACTTGCTAAATAATAGTTTCCATCATTTGCTTTCTTAATTTTTCTTAGTTTCATCTGTTAAGTTTCCTTTATCATTAACTAAGTCTGCTTTTATAATAGTTTCCATCATTTGCTTTTTACTAGTCTATTTCCAGCCTTATCTGTAAATACTACTGTTCCTGCTTCTCCATTTCTTAGTGCATTTACTTTTATCTGTTAAATCTTTTTCCATTTAATCCATCTTTTGCTGTTAATCCATGACTTCCATTTGTTCCATTTGTTCCGTCTCTTCCATCTTTTTCCATCTCTTCCATCAGATGTTGATTTTCCAATGTTCTTGATTGCTTCCTTAGTTGCTTGATCTAGTCCAAATGTTAATGTTTTTCTTGTCAGCCGCATTTTCTGCATTTCCAGTTACAGTAATTCCATCTGTTCCTACTAATTTAAAGTTTTCTATTCCATCAAGTTTTTACTGTCGCTTTTTCCTTTAGCTTCTTCTGTTGCATTTTCTGCAGTTCCTTTAGTTGCTGCATCTATAGATAATGTTCCTGTTCCTGATACTGCATTTGAAAGTCCTAATGCTTTTTTTCCATTTAGCTGCTTCAACTGATGTTATATTATCTGCATCTTTATTTGCATATTTAGTATTTGCATCATCAGCTAGATTTTCTAACTTATCTTTATATGTCTTAGATAATTTAACTGTTACATCTGTTCCACTAGCAGTTGTTTCTATGCCATCTGCTCCTTTTTATTCCAAATGAAATTCCACCATTATTATCTAAGTTTAAAGCATTTGTTTCTGTATTTGTTTTTAGCTCCTCCATCTGTAGGTGTTACTCCATCTGCTGTTAGCTTAATTTTATTAGTTTTTAATGCATTTAATTGTTTTTACATTTACTGCATCATTATCAGATGTTCCTTCTCCTACATTTGTTAAGACTCTTGCTGCTGTATCACCTTTTTTTAATTGGTGATAATCTATGAACTACTGTGTCTGTATAATCTTTACCAGTTAAATCAGTTGCTTGTGCATCAGTTTTTTAAGATTCTATTACCATTATCATCTTTTACAAAAAGCTCCTGCATCATCTGTCTTAAATTGATTATCTTTGTAATATCCACCTTCTGCAGGTTTATACCCTTCTTTCCCTGGTTCTCCTACTGCTTGTTTTAGTTACTACATAAGTTAATCCATCTAAAATTTCAGGTTTATATACTTTTTCCATCTTGTCCTAACTCTACTCTATTTCCAGCTTTATCAGTATAGATTACTGGTGCATTTGCTGCTGATGGTACTGCTACTCCATTAATGTATAAGTTTCCATCTTTTCCACTTACTAATGTTAAGTTATTACCGATCCATCTTTAAATTCTATTTCTTTAGTAGTTATTTTTTTCTGTAACTTTTTAAGTTTTCGAATTTACCATCTTTACCTTCAATGTTTCCTGTAGCTTTTATATTACCCGCTGTTATATTATCAGCCGTTACATCTTTAAATGTTGGTGATTTCTTGAATCCTATTTCTACTGTTCCATCTGACTTAACATGTGTTGCTACATTGTCAGTTGTGTATACATTCTCATCATAAGTTGTTACATCTGATTTACCTTTAATACTTAAAGTTGTTCCTAATGCTTTATGTACAGTTCCTTCATTTCCAGTAAAGTCTAGTCCTGCTTGTGCTATTGCTTGTAAGTCTGCTAAGTTTACTGCTTTATCTAATCCTGTTGTTTTTAGCTAGTAATCCTTCTACTGCTTTTTTTGAGCTTTTTCTGGTGCTATTGTATTATCTGCTTCACGAACAGCTTCTAATGCACTTGCTAAGTTATTTAATGTTATTGGAGTTGTTGTTGTTCCATCTGTATTTACTACTCTTAATTCTGGATTATATTCTTGTGGTGCTGGTTTTTCTCCTCCTTCTGGAGTTTTTTTACATTACCATCTTCTCCCTACTTGACTTGCTAAATAATAGTTTCCATCATTTGCTTTCTTAATTTTTCTTAGTTTCATCTGTTAAGTTTCCTTTATCATTAACTAAGTCTGCTTTTATAATAGTTTCCATCATTTGCTTTTTACTAGTCTATTTCCAGCCTTATCTGTAAATACTACTGTTCCTGCTTCTCCATTTCTTAATGCATTTACTTTATCTGTTAAATCTTTCCCATTTAACTTATCTTCTTTTGTTAAGCCTTTGTTTCCACTTGAATCTGTATTTCCTTGAGATGTTGAGTCTTTATCATCTCTTCCGTCAGATTTTTTTACCTATATTATCAATCTTAGCTTTTAGTATCTGTATCTAAACTTACTGTAACTTTTTGATTTGCAATATCTACTGATACTCCTTTTTTTCTCCAACTACTTGTAATTTTTTTGTTTTTTGCTAAATCTACTTTTTCCATCTTCTGATCTTCCATCTTTAGATAGTCCTAACTCTGTAGATATTTCTTTTTCCACCTACTTGTAATTTACCATCTGATGTTGGTCCTAACGATAATTTATGACCTGCTCCATCGTCAAACACTATCGATCCTGTTGTGATATTATCAGCTTTTACATTTTTTTAAATTCTGGACTTTCAGCAAATCCTATTTCTAGTTTTCCACTTCCATCTGTATTTTTTTGTATATTGTGTAATTATATTTTTTTACCTACATATTTTTCTCTCTATCTCTTCTGTTCCTATAGTAGGTAATGTACCTTCAGCTGAACCTGCTAGTACTGGCACTATTTTTTTGAAATAGTTTGTTTTGTTCCATCTTTTAATTCAACATTAGTTCCAGCTCTATTTACATTAAATACTGTTCCTAGTTGCTGTTGTCCTTCATTTCCTAAGTCTCCTTTGTATTTAATTCCTTCATTAACTTTAGATGTTACTGCATCTAGTCCTCCAACTATTGTTGTTGGTGCATTCGTTACATCATTTCCTTTTGCATCTTTTAACTTAGTTAATGCTGGTAATGTTAATGTTTTATTATCAGTTCCTACTGTTAATCCTACATTATCTGCTACATCTTTTAATTGACTTCCATTGATTGCATCTGTTGAATTATCAGCTATCGCTCCAGCTCCTACATTTGTTAACACACTCTTAGTTTCTACATTTGTTCCACCTGCTACATATCCATTTAATGCATGTTTTACAGGTGTAGCTTCTGCTACTTCTACTTTAGCTTTAGTATCATCTAACGGTGCTGTCTTAGTTGCATTTAAGTCTGAATTATTGTAGTATCCTGTCTTAGCTTGATCTATTACTCCATCTTGTCCCTTAACTTCTATATATGTTTTTATCTTTTTAAGTCAGCCGTCTTATGTAGTTTTCCATCTGCTCCTAATTCTACTGGCTCATTTGCTTCAGTTACATACACTACTGTTCTTGCATCTTGTGCTAACTTAGCTGATGTTACTGCTTGATCTGCAACGTTCTTAGTTTGTACTTTTCCTTTATCTATTGATAGTACTAATCCATCTCCTGCTGTATTCTTAGTTACTTTTACTCCATCTCCTGTGATGTTTAGTGTTTCTCCTAGTTTTTCTTGTAACTACATCGTTTTCTGTATCACCTTTAAACGTTAATCCTGCATTCGTTAATGCTTGTAAATCTCTTACTGTTGCTGCTTTATTTTAATCCTGTTGTTTGTGTCGCTAATCCTTTTAACTACAGTTTGTGCATCTTCAACAGATATTGGGTTCCCATAGTCTTTTTCCTGGATTTGTTCCTGGTTTCTTACCATCTAATCCTAATCCACTTGCTATATTATTTAGCACTATTGGAGTTGTTGTTTTTCCATCTGAGTTTACTGTTCTTAATTCTGGATTATCTACAGCTACTGCTGGCGCTCCTTCATTAGATTGTGGCTCTCCTGTTGCTGATACAAATTCTGGTTTATAGTATTTTTCCATCATTTGCTTTTTACTAATCTATTTCCATCCTTATCTGTAAATACTACTGTTCCTGCTTCTCCATTTCTTAACGCATTTACTTTATCTGTTAAATCTTTTCCATTTAACTTGTCTTCTTTTGTTAAGCCTTTGTTTCCACTTGAATCAGCATTTTTCTTCTTTTTGATGAATCTTTCTTATCTTTTTCCATCAGATTTTTGCTGAAACATTTTCTAATTTCTTCTTAGCTTCTTCACTTAATCCTATAGTAAATTCTTTACTATTAAGGCTAACACTTACATCCTCAGAACCAGTAACTTTAAGTGTATCATCTTTTAAATTTAAAGTTTCAGTTGTTTCTCCACTTTTAATCTTTAATGTTGATGCCTTATTAGCAAGTTCCTCTTTAGTTGCATATTTATCATTTGCATTAGCATCTAAATTATCTAACTTAGCAAGTTTAGTTTTTTTAATGTTTCACTCAATCCAATTTCAACTTTAGTTCCTGAAGCCTTTGTTACAATGTCACCTTTTTCCATTGATTGCAAAATGTTATTCCACCATTATTATTTAAAGAAACATCCTCTGTTTTTACTAAATTCTGCTGCTGTTGCTGTTTCTTTTATCTCCAGTAAGTCTTATATTGTTCCCTGCAACTGTATTAGCTTTATTTATCTTATCTTTTAAATCTTTATCTAGTTTATTTTTCTGTTACTGCTGCATCATTAATTTTTAGCAGTTGTAACTGCATTATCTTCTAATTTAGTAGTTCCGATTCCACTATCTTTAACTTTAATAGTTATAGCATTACTTCCAGCCGTAGTCGTAATTGAGCTATCATCTCCTTTAATAGTAATATCTTCTCCGAGTTTTTTCTCAACTTTATCACCACTATTACCATTAAATCCTATTTTTTTATCTCCTAATGTTGTCAGTTTATTAGCAACATCATCTGCCTTAGCTTTAGCTGTATTTGCTGTTGTTTTTGCATCATCTGCAGTGCTTTTTGCTGTTTCAGCTGTTGTTTTAACTGCATTTAATTGTTTTACATTTACTGCATCATTATTTACTGCACCATCTGCTACACCAGTTATTTTCTTATTCCCAATTCCTAAGTTTCCAGAAGCATCAGGTGTAAGTGTTAAAGTTTGAGAACCACTAGCCCCATTATTTAATTTTTAATGTTTTTAAATGTAGGGTTATCTTTTAATCCAATTGAAATAACAGGAGCATTTGCATCACCACTTATATATGTAGCAATATTTTTCCCTTCATATCTTGAGTCACCTGAACCCCAACCATCTCCTTGTATTTTTATTATTGCTCTAGGATTTGAAGCTATCCTATTATCTGTAATACCACCTGAATTTTGTGCTTCTAAAATTGGTGCAGCCTTTTTTTAATTGTGCTACAGTTACTGCATCATTATCAGCTTGCCCATCTGCAAGTTGGTTAATTCTTCTATTTCCAACAGAAACAACTTTTCCACTATCAGCAAATGCTTGATTTGTTAAATATCCTGCTCCTTCTGACTTAGTTACAGTCACCCCTTGTCCTAATGCAACTGAATTTGCAAATGCAGCAGTTGAATTTGCCCCTAAAACTGTTGTATTATTAGCAGATGCTGTTGATTGTCTTCCTAATATAGCTGATTGTTTTCCTGTTAATTCTGAATCTGCCCCTACAACTGTTCCACCTTCAGCTAATGATTTTGAGCTCGATCCCTAATACAACACTTGCTGGAGCATCTTTTTAATGAAGTTACATTATTTTTCTGTTTTTTTAATTCACCAACTGTTGCTCCATTACCTATTGCTACTGAATAATGTGAATATACTTTTGCAGTACCCTCCCTATTGCTGTACTATAATTTACAGGATTATACTTATCCAAATTGTGTCTATTACTATCATTTTTCAGGTTCTGTTAAATATCCTGTAATTGCATTATTTCCTATTGCTACAGACTCTTCTCCTAAAGCTCTTGCAAGAGGCCCTACTGCTATTGCACGATTTGAACCTGCCTTAGTTTTTGCTCTATCTCCTATTGCAATTGAAGTATCTGCATAAGCTTGAACATTTCCACCTAAACCTACAGAATAATTAGAAGTAGTTTGAGCTCCATTACCTATTGCTATAGATGATTGTCCTGAGGCTTTAGTCGCATTATCTCCAACCGAACCAATCGCTAATGCATTTTACATTTTCAGCAGTTGCTTTTATATCCCATTGCAATAGCTTGTTTTTGCATCTGCCTTAACACTACCATCTTCATTAAACTCTTTTTTTGTAGTTGCTCTAAATCCTATTGCTAATGAGTCTGTACCTTGTGCTCCTTCATTAGAGTAGTTTGTTGCTTTTTTTAATTTTTTTCAATATCTACTCCACTAAGAAGTCTTTCATACGGTGTCCAATCAGCTTGATTAGTAGAGTCTTCTTTCCCTTCTTCTCTTTCTTTTTTTAGTTAATTTTTTTCTTTAATCCCTCTAACTCGGTAACAAAATTAGCATATGCAACTGAAGGTTTTTTTGGCTTCCTAATTCTCCAACTTGTTTATTTTGCTAATTCCTCTGCAACCAATGTTATGCTTTGATCTCTTGCTAGTTCGGCAACTTTATCATCTATTGCTTGCTTTGCAGTAGGATCAAATTTTTTTCATTTTTGCCACTTTTTCTCTTGCTTGTATTTGTAATTGTTGAATTCTATATGTTATATATTCATCATAATTTTTTAGTTCTATTAATATAGTCTGTTACGTTTGCTGAACCCTAATTCACCACTTGTAGAATCTTGACCTAGTTTATTAACAGATAAATAGTGCATTCCTGATTCTATATTTTCAACTTGTCGATCTATTCTTTCTTGTAAAGTTCTTAATTGAATTACGTTAACAGCATCTGTATCTCTAAATCCTGATGCCACATTAACAAGACGACGTTCATGCCCGTTATATCCAACTGATATAACCCCTGTTTGCCCAGATGTAGGTATAGCAACTGATCCTCTTGCTGTCCAACCTGGTTTCAATAAATCTGAATAAGTATAATCTGTCTTACTTTCATAACCTAGTGCAACTGAATTTTCTAATGTAGCTGAACTTTCATTCCCTATAGCCATTGCATTATTTCCTGTGTGCATAAAATCTTTATTATCTTCTGCAAACTTAGTTAAAGCCTTTTCGATCCAGCTGTATTATTTGGAAATTCATCCACATCTTTACCTGTCCAATTTTTTTATAACCTTAGAGTTCATTCCAAATGCTGTTGCGTTTTTTTATATTGTTATTTGCAGAAGCTGAAGTCCCTATAGAAGCTCCAAATCCATATGCCATTGAGTTTCTAACTCCAGCACCAATAACAATATTATTACCTACAACTATATTATTTCCATCTATTGCTTTTTTTATTATTTGGAGCAGCATTTTTTTATTACTTCTTTCCGTATTTAATCGATCTAAAAATAATCCGTTTAACCTCACTCGTATTGTTTGTTGATATATTAGCATCCGCAGACCCTAGTATATATGAACTATTACCAAAAAAATTACAGAGTTCTTTTTGTTCAATTGTAGATTTTGCCCCAACAATTGATGAATTTTTCTTTTTAATTGTTGATGAAGTTCCTAATATAGAAGAATTCGTTGCTTCTTTTCCCAGCTAAAGTTCCTGCTCCTATTGCTATAGAACTTTTAGATAAAGCTCTCGATGCTGTACCTATTGCCATTGAATTATCTTTATCCGCATAAGAATAAGAACCCTAAACCAAAAGAGTTTTTTTCCCCATAGCAAAAAGCCCTCTTCCTAATACTACTGCATTATCTCCAGTAGCCGCAGATAGAGTTCCTATTACTATGGCATTTTTTTCCCTGCTTGTTGAACAATTTTTCTACACCATTTACTTTTTGTTGTATCTGGCATTAATGCTTTTATAATCTACAATAACATCACTTAAAGAATCTGCTAAAATTTCTGTAGTCCCACTGATAATAACGAATATTACCATTTTGATCTTTTTGTTCCTCTTAATAAACGTCCTTCTTTATCCTTTTTTTATTGGAATTCCTTGTGAATCATAAGTTATACTTCCTTTAGAAGATATAGTAATATCATTAATATTTTCTTCTAACTCAGATAAAGTATCTACTTTATTATTATTTGTATTATTTGTCGAATCTATATCTATAATAGTTGAATCATTTTTTTAAATTATCATGAAACGCTTTCATAACAGTACCATCTGCGTTATCCATTTTAACATTGGCGTAAACATCTGTTCCTATCGCTATCGCACCTTCTCCTCCAGATCTTGCACGAAGACCAACAGCTGTTCCCCTATTTTTTTAAGATTTGAGAGTCATTTCCTACCGCTAAGGCTTGATTGGCAAAGTTACGAGTTTGGTTCCCTATTGCTATTGAACCTTCTCCTTCAGCACGTGATTGTGTACCCTAAGGCTGTAGCCCCTTTTCCAAGAGCGTAAGCCATTGTTCCTAATGCTGTTGACCCAGGATTATATGCAACAGATCTTGCCCCTATTGAAATAGATCCTTCTCCTGCAGCAACGTTAGGTGAATATATAGCATTTTCTGCATCTCCTATTCCGTATGTTTTTCTACGAGGATCAAGTTTATCATATAAAGCTTTTAAAAATAAACGATCATAATCATATTGAGTAACTTTATCTTTATATGATTTAATATCATCACTTCCTATTGCTATTGATGAATCCCCAACTGCGTAAACGTTACCTCCTATAGCTACTGATTGTGATGTAGCCGTAACGTCATTACCTATTGCAACTGATTGTCCTCCTGTCCCTGTATTACCTAAATTATAAGGATTCCCAGATACATAAACAGAACCTATCGCAACTATTCCGTTAGTCATTCCTGAACCATCATCCCCAGTTTCAATTTTTAATCTTTGCCCTCTACTATCATTAGTATCTGGAGTTCCATAACCTATAACAACAGAGTTCATTAAAGCTCTATTCGTATAATCATTTCTTGTTAGCATTACTGTACCTTGACCTGTATGAGAAACAGTATTACCATCTACCCCCCATCTAGAAGTTGTTGCTCCAACAGCAAATCTTCCATCTCCATCGTAAGCTACATAATCACCACCTTTTTACCCACGCAGCTTCTGCTATCATTCCAAAACCAGCAAAACCTAGCATTAAGTATGCTATTACTGTTTTTTTCATTAATACTTATCTTGTTTTTTTCAAGCTCGTCTTAAGCCATCTTTTTAATTCTTGTAATTTAAAAATTTTTTTATTATTCATCTACTCTCCTTTTTCCCTACTTAATATTTTTTTCACTTTTATATATAATTTATTATTTTTGAGTATCATTAATTGAAAAAGTATCAATCAATGCTTCTTCTAACTCTTCCTTACTTAAATTAAGTATTTTTTACTTTTTATGTTATTATACTTATCTAAATTAATATTTAACTCTTTAAACTTTTCAATGGTTCTATTTTTCAAAATTTTTCAACTCCATAATCTTTAGAAGCTAAAAAAATATTGTTGTATTTTTCTGAAACCCTAGATAATTTAGTTAAATCATCTTTTAAGTAACCTAACATCAGGTAATATCAGTATTAAATTTTTTTGTCTATATTAACACTAGATTGATTAAAAAAAGTTTTATAATTTCATCTGCTGAAAACATATCTCCCATTATTTCACCACTTCTAGCTTGTCTACCACTTCTAATGCCATTTATAAATTCAGACACTTCTAGTCTAGTTTGTATTCTTTGATTAAATATTCTATTTTCAAGACTATCCACTGAATACGTTATAAAAGAAAGCATACATAATAATATTAATACTTTTTTCACAATAACCTCCTAATTTTTCACTATTTTTACATAATATTTTAGCATGAAATCCTTATTTTATCAATGCTACCCCCACTTTTTTTCTTATATTATCCTTAGAATATTATTTGTATAACATTTTATTTGATTAACTTTTTTTATAAGCTCACTCTTTATGCTATTTAAACAAACACTTTATTAATCAGTATTCGATTAGTTTGACTATTTTTTTGATTATATTTTTTTACACTTTTTTTATATTTCTATATTAACATTATCACATAATTTTTCTCTAAGATAGTTCTAAGAAAAAAACAATGGATTTATTAATTAAAAAAACATTGATAATTTTTTTGTTATAGAGATAAAATACATAAAAAAATAATTAATTCTTACCAAAAATTTATAGTAAATTTAAAAAGGAACTACACCTTATAAAACCAGATGTAATTCCTTAAATTTTTGTGTTAAGTTTGTTGCTAAATATTCTTTTTATAGTTTCATTTTTCTTGATTCTATTTATCAAAATATTTTTAATTATTTCCCCTTATTTTTATTATAATTTATTTATATTTAAAAACTAATCAGTACCTATCCTTGACTTTTTTACAATCTGCTATGTAGATAAAATAATTTTTTTGAATATCTACCTAATAACAAAAATAGAAACAAAAAGTGAAATCTACTGAAATATATAATCAAGAAAATAAAAGGAAAAAAATTACAATTTATTTATATATAAAAAAATTATTAAATTTGGAGGTATTAAATTTTTATGAACAATGAAGTTATTATTTACAAAGATGGTGAATTAGAACTTCAAGTAGAAGTTACACCTGATAAGGAAACCGTATGGCTAAATAGAAATCAACTTGCCACTTTATTTTATCGTGACATAAAAACTATAGGTAGACATATCAATAATGCACTTAAAGAAGAATTAGATATCTTCAGTTGTCGCAAAAATTTGCGACAACTGCTTCTGATGGTAAAAATATATAAAGTAGATTACTACAATCTAGATATGATTATCTCAGTAGGATATAGAGTCAAATCTAAAAAAAGGTATTGCTTTTTAGAAAATGGGCTACATCTATCTTAAAAGAATATTTTTTTCAAGGTTATGCAATTAATGACAAACGATTAAAAAGTATTAAACAAGGTCGTTGAAATTCAATCAAACATTATTGCTGACGTTCTTGAATTAGATTCTAAAGAAGTTTTTTGATGTTATTCAAAAAAATATACTCAAGCACTTGAGTTATTAGATGATTACGATCACCAAATTATTCAAAAGCCAAAACCAACTAATAAAGGAAGCTATCAACTAAGCTATAACGAATGTCGTAATCTCATTGATAGTATGTCATTTAACAGTACATCAACTATATTTGGAAAAAGAAAAAAAGTAAAGGTGTATTAGAAGGTATAATAGGTTCAGTTTATCAAAGCGCATTTGGAGAAGATATATACCCATCAACCCAAGAAAAAAAGCAGCTAACCTCCTTTATTTCATAATCAAAGATCATCCTTTTATTGATGATTGCAAAAAGAATTGCTGCAAGTATTTTTCCTATATTTTTCTAAATAAAAAAATAATTTATTATTTAAAGATAAAGAAAAAAATAATTTCTGATAGTACATTAGTAGCAATTACTTTTACTATTAGCAGAATCAAAACCTGAAGAAAAAGAAATTATGATTAATGTAATTATGAATTTCTTAGAATGGTAGATTATGTTTTCTTAAAAAAATTTATATAAATAGTAAAAAAAGCCCGCAGAATTTTTATATTCTGTTGGCTTAATTATTTTATTTTAAAAAAATATTATATCTAAAGAACAATAATTAATATCAATGATTCTGATTCATTCTTAGCCTAAGCACACTAGATATGTAAATTAAGATTTTTTGTATAACTCCAAATTTATGACACTTGATATAGTATTATAACTAAGAATTTTTTTATTGATATTTGAATTAAAAGATAGATTTATATAGGACACTGTTTTTTTGAAATATAGCTATGTAAAAATATACTTATTTCAAAAATGATTTTTCTGAAATAAGAGTAATATAATCTTGAGTGTGTTAATGTCAATATAATTCATTTAATATATTGACTCTATTTTTTTAAATATCATTATTTATAATCCAAAAATTAAATATCAAATATTTTTTTAAAAAGGTCATAAAAAGTAATATTTTTTTATTTTTTTCTTATCTTCTCCAAATATAAATTTTTAAATCTTCTAACTTCTTTATATTATTTTTTTAGCTGTTATATAGCTAACATTTAATGTCGCTGCCAAATTATTTATTGTAAAAATTGGATTTTTTTAAATATATAATCTATATAATTTAATTTCAAATTATTGTCATTTACGATATTTATCAATGTATTATATAGCATTTCTACTTCCTTAAATTTTTTTCTATATTTCTTTTTAGATTGATTTATAATACAATCCAAGAAAAAAATTAACCCAACCTATCCAATTGGGATTGTCTTTTTCTTGTTTCATCTAAATAAGCATAATATTTTTAATTTATTCTTTTCTATCTCTTCACTTATGTTAAAAAAACCTTATGATTTATCAATCCTTTATCATAAAGATAAAGAATAATAAGCAATCTTCCAACTCTTCCATTACCATCTAAAAAAAGGATGTATAGTCTCAAATTGTGCATGTATTATAGCTACTTTTTATTAATTCATCTAAGTCTTCATCTATACTATTAATATAGCTCTCTAAATTAGACATATATAAATCAATATTATTAGCTATTGGTGGAATATGTTTAGCATTTTTCCATACTTATTCCACCTATCCAATTTTGAACTTTTCTATACTCTCCAACATTACTATTAGAGCCTCTACCAGACTTTAACATTTCCTTATGCAATGCTTTGATTAATCTCGTCCCTATTGGTAAATCCCTTTAATAATTTAATTCCTTCATTTAAAGCCTCAATATAATTTTTTTATTTCTAATGTATCTGCATTCCGTTTTGATGTCACATCCGCTTCAACAACTTCATTAAAACTAGATTGAGTTCCCTCTATTCTAGTTGATTGTAGAGATTCGTTAATTGTAAACAAGTAAAATATTGCCTCATTTAATTTACTATGTTCTGTTCTTATATTAATTTCTTTTATTAATTCACGTGCTTTTATAACCTTTTTATTTAATTTTATAATTTCTTCATTTTTCAAATTTAATAGGTAATAATTGTGGTTCAAATGGTTTTTTTCATTTTTTTATCATCTCCTCACCACAAGTATACCTTATATTTTTAAAAAAATTTACAAATTTTATAATATACTTTTTATTTTTTTATGCTTTATATTTTTAATTTTTTTATCATTTTTTTAAAATATAAATCAACACATAGTCTTACTACTACATCAGTTTCCTTAGTATTAAATAGCTTAATTTTTAATAGTAATATTACTTAAAGTATCACTAAAATTACTATAATTAGATTTTTTTCTACTTTTATACATAAAAGTAATATTATCTTCTTTTATTAATTTACTCATTAAAAAAACTGCACCTCTAATCTTATGTCCAATATTATGGGTGCAGTTCAATATTTATTTTCAATATACTATTTTTTTAATTTTTTTAAAATGTATATTTAATTCCTAAATTAATATTTTTGAGTAGTTAAATTCTTATTACCATAACCAAACTTAATGCTTAATTTATCTGTTGGTGTATAATTTAAGTAAACATTTGTTCTAAATTCATTATCAGGCAATTTAACTGAACTAACTTCATTTTTTTAATATCCTCAAAAGAACTAGATTTTACTTTTTAATCTTATAGTTGGATCAGTTAGCCATTTAATATATACTGTATTTAATCCTAAATCAAATTTATTACTTATTGTAAATTTAGAGTCTAATCCAAATCTTGCAGCAACCTTAGTGCTAGCTTGTGCATCATATTTAATACCCTAATAAGCTATCTTCACTATCATATTTATTAAATACAAATGTATAAATATCCATTCCTACATAAGGTTTAACTTCTAAATTATTTAATGGATTAAATTTATATCCAAAGTTCAAATGTTCAGATACAGTAAATTGATTTTTGATCATGTTCTTTTCTACTTTCATATAGATAATCTTTATATACTTTTTAAATAAAGTATTTGTTGCAATAGTTGCATCAAACTCATAATTATCTTTAACGTATTTTTATAATTCCACTTACACCTAAACTATTGAATTTAGTTGAAACTATATCATCTTGTGTATGATTACCATTTAAGAATTCTTCACCCTAAGAAGAAGCTATAATCCCCTAATTTATATCCAAGATTTATATTCACTCCATTTACACGTGAATTAATATCTATTCTATTTATACTATCTCTAGAAACATTAAATTCATTTACTAAATTTGTAAATAATGAAAACTTCTTATCTACTAATTTTTCATTTAATAATTTATTATTTTCATTTAATTTTAAACTAGAAACTGTATATCCAGCTGTTAATGAATCAGCAAGAGTTTCACCGTCTATAACTCTCGAATCTTTTAATGTAGCATAAAGTATAGTATCTAGTGCTTCTTCTACTTTATCAAATCTATAATGACTTGAAGTAGGTTTAGGTTTATTTTCATTTTCTTTTTTTATCTATTTCTTCAGCTCTTTTTTTCAGCTTCTTTATTCAATTTATCTCTTATTTCTTTTTAATTTTTTTCTTCTATTTCATTTACGAAAGCTGGTCTATCATTTCCAGGTCTTTTATCTTCTGCTGGTTTTTCAAGTCCTCCTAATATTATTTTTACCAGTTAATGTTTTTATCCTTATATTCAAGAGAGAATGATAGTAGTTCACTTATAGGGTAAACTCCTAATTTTACTCTAGTTAATACTTCATCTTGATTAGCTTTTTGCTTCAAATACTTTTTATCTCTTTTTTTACCAAAAAGGCTTTGTACTTAAAAACATTAGATATCCCTCTTGATTTAAATACATCTAATGTAAAGTTATCTGTACGACTTAAATCTATACTTGCTATACTTAATAGTGATATAGGTGAAACATAAGTTTTAGACCCCATAATAGGTGTATATTTACCGGCTACAATATCATTATCAGAATATGAATAAAGTTCTCCGTAGTTTATAATATTAGATAAAAATTCCTTTTTGATCTTTCTTAAGGCTATGTGTAACATATTCATTATTGATATCTAATTTTTAATTTAGCACCTTTTTTTCAACTGTAATATTTGATTTCATTCCTCCTCTTACAATCAATGTACCATCTTCAACTTTAGTATCTCCAGTATATGTATTATCTCCATCTAAAATTAAAGTTCCTTTACCTTTTTTTAGTAAGTCCTGCATCACGGAATAATTCTCTTTCTTCAAATGATAATTTTTTTCTATAAATGAATTAACTTTTTTTCTTGGAATAATTTTTCTTGCCTCATCTTCATTTGCAGCTTTATTAATTTGATCAACTTCTTCCTTAGTAAATTGTCCACGACTTACCATATATCTTGTAATATCAAAAGCACCTGCTATATTATTACCAAATACAGATGTACCACTAGTAACATTAGCTATAAAGTTTTCTTCTCCAACTTCATGAGTTAAAGCCTTAACAAATCTTGCAGGCCCTTTCACTGCTGAATTTTTTTATCTAAAATACCCCAACCAATATTTTCATCTACACCATAAATTCCTGTAGCAAGCCCATTACTAGCTTCTATATAGTCATCTTTAGCTGTAGTTAATAGAGTTTGTTTTTATTTGATGAGCACTCATCCAAGGGAAGGTTTTTTTGAACTAAAGATCCAACAGCTGTAACACGTGGTGCAGCAAAACTTGAACCAAAGTTTATACGATATTTATAGTCATCTTCTATTTTATTACCTTGATTATCAACATCAGTAACATATATATATTCACCAGGTGCAGCCATAGCCCACAGTTTTTGAACTTCCAGCACGAGTTAATGAAAATACATTACCTTTATGTCCATTTCTAGAAGCGTAGGCTTCTATATACATAATTTGATCTTCTATTTCTCTCTATATTCAACAGGGTATTTATCTGGATTTTTTTCTAATTTCATTTTAACTCTTTAACAAGAGATATATAGTTATCATACATTCCTGTTGTTAAATTCTTGTTTTTTTCAAAGCAGGAATAGCAGCACTCCCTACACCATAACCTAAGAAATTATTAGTAGAATTTGTTCCATATACACTCATCTTACTTGCTAAACCTACTACATTTATCATATTCTTTCTATATGAATAATCATACTTATAGTCTTGTCCATTTTCTCTAGCATCTTTAGCACCCTAAGTAGTTTATAATACTAGGAACTGAGGCAAAATCATTATTAAATTTCAAATCAGGGCTTTGTATTAATATTTTTTTCTCCATTAGCTTTTGAAATTAGTTAAATCTACACGCCCACTATTATATGTATTTCCCATAGCTCTTACCATTAATATATCATGATTTGCTGCAGAAAAATTCTTTAGCATTCTTAATAGATGCTTCTGTTAAAAACCATTTTATATCTAACTAATTTATCAAAATCTTCTTTTGTTATCTCTTTTTATTCTTAAAGTAATCGTACAATTCTAATGTATCAAATGTTTCACTTCTACCTTTAGATACAAATTCTACCCCTTTTTTTCTTTTTTCAACTTTTAAGCCAAGATTGTATTAAAAATCTGTATAAAGAATTTGAATTATAGAAATCAGCTGCTTTTTTTGTTTTTTTGCTCATCACTCATATTATCTAATTGAATGTAGTCATCATAATTCAAGTCTCCACCATAAGACATATTTATTAGTTTAATATTCTTATTTTTCATCTAAAATTTTTAGGAAGATATTGTCCAACCTTTTCCACCACTTACACCTCTACCATCAGCTTGCCCTATAGATAAAACACTAAAATTAATATCTGTATAAGGTATTTTTATCTGATTCTTTAATATTTTTTTAACTTTAAGAGCTTGAGATACTACAAAATCATAATATTCTTTTTAAATATTTAGCTTTTTCTTCATCTGTTAATTGTTTTTCAGGTTTACCAAACTCCTTAACCTTACCTTCTATCGCAGGTTTTTAAAAAGTTTATTCATTTTTTAACAATTTCTTCTTTAATTACTAAAAAAATTCAGTTTTATCTGGATTATCTGACACTAATTTATTTAACGCTGCTTCTAATAATTCTTTAAGCTTTTTCATCACTTACTTTATTTGAAGCATTTACTTTATTTCCTTCATTTCCTATAGCATGCATTTGATTTGCTACCCACCAAGTATCTGCGTGATAACTTAACTCATCTATCATAGTACCTATTACAGTAGCACCGTGTGTTTTTTTCAAGTGAAGCATACTTTCTATCAGGTCCTTTTAATTTTTTCATCAACAAATTTAAACTTAGGATCTGTATAATATGGTGATTGTCTATATGTTCTTTTTTTCTATTTCAGGAGTTATATCAAAGAATGAATTATCAGCTATTGCTACTGTTGGTCCATTAAAGTCAACAAAAAAACATTATCTTCCTTAGAATATATTACCTTACCATTTTTTTATTATTTCTCTTGCTACTCTATGTTTACCTACTGTAGGTTTACTTGGATCTTCATCCAAAATTCTAGTATTAAATACTAATTCATCTTCAAAGTTTTTTTGCTTTAGAATCATCTGTTCTAAATTGTAATCTTGATGTTTTATACTCATCAAATCCACCTAGTATACTCTTACCATCAGCACTAAATTTAAGAGATGTTTTTATTTAAGTCTGTTAATAATTCTTCATAATTATTAGAATAATCTTCTAATTTTTTTCTCCAAAAGAAACTGTTTTTTTAACAAATTGGTCACGTTCTGAAGCTATTCCATTAACACGAACTCTAACTAAAACTTCTTTTTTCTCCAACCATATCATCAAGATCTAAATATTTATTAAAAATTAGTTTCTTTAGGTAAAATTTCAAGTAAACTTACTCCCTCTTCTTTTTTATTATATCCATTAACAACACTTAATTCTATTCTGTTATTATCTAAATTTTTCTTTAAATCCTTATATCTTGCTATATCCGGATAATATTTATTAAATACATCTTTTACAGGATCTAATTCTTTTTATTGGTTTATCAATTTTTATAGTTTTTTTCTTCACCTGTATCTAAACTTTTTAAAGTTACATATACATATTTTTTTAGTTAAATCTACTACAGTTTTACTATTAATCATTTTAGGTACATTCGCATTTTGTTCCATCATATTTAGGGTTAGCTACTTTACCTATAGTAATACTATATTTATCATCACTTAAATCAGGATATTCACCATACTCTTTATCTGTTTCTTTATATGTTTTGCTATCATAAAAAAACACGAGTTCTATAGATTATAGTTTCAGAATCTATATAATCTCCATCAAGTTGTTCACCCTTATATACATAATCTCCTCTAATATCAAAAATTCTCGCTAGTATATTCTGTTGTATAATTTTTCTAAATTATCATTTTTCTTTTTTTAATACTACAACTTCAGCTTTTTTTCCCAAAAAGCTTGCTTATTCTCTTCTTTATTATTTACAGAACTACAACTAGTTAAAAGCTACTAATCCTAGTGTTATCTTTAAAATGTTATTTATCTTCATTAAAAAAATATCCTCCTACCATGTATAATTTAACTCAAATCCAAATTTTGTAGATATTTTTTTCTTAGTATAAACTCTTTATCTTTTGGACCATAAGTTCCTTCATCACTTCTTTTTAGTATCTGTTATTTTTATTAATAACTTTCTTAGATATATTTATTGGAAGTTCTACTTTACCTGTAAATGATAATTTATCTGTAAAATCATACTTTAAAAGATGTAGTAGGTGTTATTTCAATTTTACCTCCTATATTATTTACAAAAATTATCTTGTGTTGAAGTTTGAAGATCTATTCTTTTTTTCTTCATCATCTTCCTTAGTATTTCTAAGTTTTTGATTTTTTCTCTTTAGTTAAAGCTATTAAATCAAGTTCAAATTTCGTATCAACTCCTGATTTTTAAAGTAAATTTATCAAAGTTTTTTTAGTATAATTTAGCCCTACACCTGCAACATATCTTTTGAATAAATAGAAGTAAATCCCCTTTAATATTATATGGTCTTGAATGTGCATCATTTATCCTATTTATATCTAAATCTCCTTTGAATATATATCCTGGTGTTAAATAAGACTTAGAAACTCCTGTTGGCTTAGGTTCTGGTTTAGGCTTAGGAAAAACTTATTTCTGGATAATCATTAGGATTTTTTTGGTGCGTCAGGTTGTTTTTGGAATTTCATCCTTAGGTATGTATGGCACTTTACCTCCATCTAATATATATCCTTTTTCATACTCATGACTAAATCCTATTTTTTTGTTGATATATCAAGTTTTTTTCATTTTCAGAATCTATAACCTTATACATCAAACTAGCTTTTAAGTCCATAATTACCTTTTTAAAGTATCAAGATAAATTCTTTTTTTGAACATCACTTATAGTAGTTAGTTCCAACTTGTTTTTCTCCATCAACTTTAACATTAAACTTATCATTTAAATTATATTCTAAATTAGCCTTTTTGTTCAAAAATTACCAGTTATTTTAAGAATAGTATTTTTTTATGTAATTTAAATTCAGTTTTATTTAATAATGAAACATTTGCTTTTTAATTTATCTTTTAGAATATGTTGCTTCAAAAATTAATTTCTGGAGTGTGATTGTTTATTAAATATTCAGATTTATATACACCTTTAGTTAAAGGAATAACTAATTCCCTCACTGTATTTTTAAATTAGGAACTAATTTAAAAATCATTTAACTACATATTCTTTAGATAAATCTAAAATATATTTAGGTTTAATATTAGCCCATAGCTCATAATTATTACTATTCAAATAATTTACAGTTTCATATTTAGAAGAAAGTAAAATTGTATTTGATAATTTAACTCCCTAAAATGTCTTGATTAGATTTTTCCTTCTACATCAAAAAAATAGTCTATGATTAGCTATATCTGTCTTATCATAGAAATTAGTCCCTGCTATTAGATATCCATGATCTTTAAAATTAGCTGTTAAGCTATATTTATCTCCTTTATTATCAAAAAGTATATTTAGTATCAAATTCTTGTCTATATCTTCTTACAAAATTATTAAGAAAAAGCAAATTGCTCATTATCCTCATTTTCTTTTTTTCTTCTTTATATGGCATTGCAAAAGATCTAAGATTCAAATTAAAGTTATGCTTAAACTCTAGTTTTTTTGATTTTCACTAATATCATAATTCAAACTAGATACATTTTTTTAAATGTAGGGTATCCCTTTTTTTGTACTTAACAATATTATTTGCATAATATTCTGTATCTAATCCTAATTTTAATGTATTTATAGGTTTGAAATAAAGAACTGCATTAAACTTAGTATCCCCTCCTAAATATTTTTTTATCTCCATCTATATATTCATAATCAAAAGTATCTTCATCTAGTATTTCAGACCCATTTCTTATACTTTTTTTCTAGCATAGTTATCTAAATAATATTCAAATCCTAAATTTGAACCAAACTTTTGAATTTTTCCTTATTATTATCCCATTTAACAAATACCTTACCTTGAAGGTCATGATTCAAGCTCTTTTTCTCTTATTTTATTATATTGTTCATTACCACTATCATTAACTAAAATATTTACTCTTTGATGATTTAAAAATTACCACCAAAACTTATACCTGTTTCCTTATCTGATAATTTTTAAATCAACAAGTCCCAAATTATATCCTGCATTAGAAAAAAATAGAAACCTTTTTTTCATCTACCTTAGTTTCTTTATCATCTTCTTGTGATTTAAAATTAATATCTAAATCTCCTTTTACCTTTTAAATCTCCATCTAAAGATAAGCTAACTGTACTCAATAACAATATTGCATTTAAAAAGAAATATGTTTTTCATACATTCTCCTTCTTTTTTTATGTTAATAATTAAAATTCTAACATAAAACACATATTTATTTCAATGATAATTCTAAGTTTTTTTCTATATATTTTATTTATGGTTGCTATATATATTATTTATATTTTTTTACTAAGATTTTTAAATTATATCACTACATATTAAAAAAACATTTACTTTTAATACAAATTATTTTTTTACATAAAGACAAATAAAAAAATCCCTCTATATTTTTAGAGAGATTTTTTTATTTTAAATAGGTTTTTACTTTGTATAATATTCTTTTGTTTTATCAACTATTTTCAGTATAACTTAATCCTTCAGGATTAACTTCACCCTAAATAACTAACTTCTAATTTATATGGTCTTGGAAACTTCATATATCTTGAAAAATGCTTTAAATCCACCATCTATCTTAACACAAGTTATAGGTATATTTAATTCTTTAGCAATTATTGCAAAAGATTTTTTTAAATTCTGTAATATTTCCATCTTTCGTTCTAGTACCTTCCGGGAATATCAATACATTTTTACCATCTTTTTAAAAACTCCTGCTACTGATTCTATAGTTTCTTTTAATATTATTTTCAATATCTAATAACAATACATTAGAATTATTAGCTACAAATTTCATAAATGCAGATTTAAAAATACCAATCTATTGCTAATGAATGAGTCTTTTTTAAGTATTTTATTATTTATTAAAAAGACTAAGAGCTAATACATCTAAAAAAAGCTTTCGTGATTGGATACAAATATTTGAGGTTTATCTATAATTTTTTTAGAGCCCTTAATTGAAATTCTAAAGTAAAGTTTAAATAACAACCATATTACTGGTTTTTATCAATGTAATTAATATACCATCTTTAACACTAATTTTTTGGAGCATTTTCTATAATTCTTGTCCATTCGTTACCACCTTCTTGAGTATTTTCTGTATTACCCTTTTCAGTGATTAAATTAGATAACTTATTTAAACTTAAATTATTTCTAAACTCTTGTTCTTCAAGTTTTAATCCGTATGTTGTTTCTATGAATGTTCTTAACTCTATTTGATCTAAAGAATCTAAAACCAAATTCTATTTCTAAATCTTTATCAGGATGTGGATATTTACCCTTCATATTAAAGATAAACTTCTTCAATTTTAAATATTCAGGTGTATCAGGTTCATCAAATTTAACTTCATCCTTAACTTCATCTTGAGAATTATATATATCCTTAAGCATAAATCTACGAGTTTTACCTATACGTGTTTTTAGGTAATTCATTCTCAGTTATTCTATAATCTAATATTTTCTCATAGTTATGAACAGAAGCATTATAGAACTCAACAACATCTTTAATATGAGCATGTATATTAGAAACATTCTTATTTCTTACTTCTTCCTTATCTATTACTATCAATGCTGAAAGTTTATCATTATTTCCAAATATTCCTAATTCTTTAATTATTCCATCACCTTTTTTTCAAGTAGTTTAAATTCAAGTTTTTTTCAGGATCAACATTCTTACCATTAGAAAGAACTATCATAGCATTCTTACGTCCTATTATGCTAATATATCCATCCTTATCCATCTCTACTAAATCACCTGTTTTAAACCAACCATCTTCAGTTATGACCTCTTTTTGTTTTTTCTGGTTTGTTATAGTACCCCTTCATAACAACAGGACCCTTAACCCATAATTCTTCTTCAACTATCTTTATTTCAACATTTTCAACTGGAAGACCCACTGTTCCAACTTTTTTCCATGTTCTGGAGTAGAAGCTGCTATTAAAGGAGATGTTTCTGTTAGACCATATCCTTCTGAATACTTAAATCCTATAGTATCAAAAAAACTCTATCATTTCAGGATTAGATTTTGCCCCTCCTGCTAAGAAATCACGTATATGACCTCCAAATTTATCATGAGCTTTTTTTAAATATTAATTTTGAAAAAGTTGGACTTTTTTTAATTTATTAGCAATTTTATAAATCGTTCTTTAGTGATCCATTTAGAATCTATTGTATCTTTTTAATGCTTTATAGAATAAATAATAAACTCTAGGAACAAGTATTAACATAGTTACTCTATTTCTTTCTAATGCAGTAAGTATATCTTTTACTTGAAAGTTTTTTTCAACTAATACTACTGATAATTGTGTTTCATGATACATTATTATTAAATTAGTTATCATAAGTGGTAGTATATGATGAAAAAGGAAGTACAGCTATCAATCGATCATCTTCCTTAATATCCTTAACAGATTTTTATAGAATCAATCTGACTTAATATATTTCCATAACTAAGCATTACACCTTTAGGATTCCCAGTAGTTCCTGAAGTATATAGCATAACAGCTGTATCATCCCATTCTGGATGATTAGTAATTCTATCACATTTTTTTATTTCTTCTAATTTAGAAGTATCTACCTTAAATTCATCTACATTAAATAATTTAATATCTTTGTTTAGCTCTTCTATAGCTTTTTTTAGCTACCTCTATTGTTGTATTAGATACAAAAATAGATTCTGCATCTGAATCTTCTAAAAAAATATTTTTAATTCATCCACACTAGATGAAGCATCTATAGTTATAGGAATAGAACCTATATCCCATATAGCATAAAAAAAGCATATATCCATTCTTTTTCTATTTTTCAAACATTAATATATTAAATGATTTTTCTATCTGTATGTATAAAAATATTTAGAGTAGTATTTAACATTATCTACTAACTCTTCATGAGTTATATGATTATTTTCAAAAATCTACTATAGCAAGTTTATCTGATTTTTTTAAAAACATATATTCTCCTTTCTTTTTATGTATTGTCTATATTATATATCTTTTTCACAAATTTTACAAGTATTAAAATTTTTTTGACACATTTAAACAAATATCTAATATTATGAAATTTAAAAAAACTACACCACTAATCTTCTATAAAAAGATTTTTGGGTGTAGTTCTCACCCTTTTATTTTTTCCCCACATTTATTTAAGTGTATATCTAAAAGCTTGTAAAGATATTCTTATCTCTGCTAGTGAATATATAAGGGATAATATCATTAACAAAAGACTTATGGCAAATATAGTTCCACCTAATATATTAAAAGATAAAAAAATATAAACAACATTGAAAAAAACACAAAGAAGTAAACTAAAAACTCCTAAATATTGCATTTTTCCTAATATATATCATTCTTAATTTTAAATTTTTTTATTTGTTCTAACTCATATTCATCTATAGTACACACATTCATATTTCTAATTATTGAAGCTAGTGCTAAAAAAATCTATTAGTGTATGCTAGTAATAATAATGAAATAGCTGGAAACATTACAGCCGGTGTTGTAATATCTAAAAACCACAATTAATTCACCTACCCTACTATAACCTCTGCAACTTCTTCAGGTGTTATACCTGCAAAATATCTTGATAGATTAATACTATTAAGAACTTTTTAAAACATCTTCTCTTTCATATTTAACACCTTTTTAAAAATATCTTCAACAGCAGAAACATCTTCTATTCCAAAGAAATCTCCATATATTTTTAATGTTATCTATCTTAGATTCTATAACATTTGCATATATTTCTATTTTTACCTTTTTCAAATTTATGAGATCTTGTAATATTATACTCTGGAGATTTTTCCATAATTCCAATCCCAATTACCAAATTTTTTTCTTTACGAGATTTTTTTCTATTTCCTTAATATCTTCTTCATTAAATTTATATTCATGAATTTCTGGATATTCTTTTTTTCATATATTCTAATAATAAATCTCTAAATTGTATAACATCTATTTTTTTCAGGTAATTCATTTACTATATTCGTAACTCTTGCTCTAACTGATTTAACTCCTTTAGATTCTATTTTTATCTTTAGAAACTTTTAAAGCTTTTAGCTAAAACTGAAAGATCTACATCAAATAATAAACATCCATGATGCATAATTCTTCCATTAATATATGCTTGAGCATTACCACAGAATTTTTTTGCCATCTATTTCTAAATCATTTCTTCCAGTAAATTCTGCCTTAACTCCTAAACTTTCTAAAGTTTTTTTATTACTGGTATAGAAAAAAACTTTTAAAAATCAAATGCTTTTATCTTCACTTTCTTTAGAAATTATTGTGTAATTCAAATTGTTATAATCGTGATAAACTGCTCCACCACCACTAATTCTTCTTACAACTTCTATGCCATTTTTTCCTTAACATAATCTCTATTAATTTCTTCTATGGTATTTTTGATGTCTCACCTACTATTATAGAAGGTTTATTAATCCATAACATAAAAAAATCATATCTTCATCTAATAATTTCTTGAAAGCATACTCTTCTGATGCTATATTAAAAAGCTGTTTCATTTGTATCACTAATAATGTAAATCATATCCTTTTTCTCCTTTTTACTCTTTTTTTAAATATTATACCACATTTTTTTGTTCTTGTATCACTTAATTTTTAATTTTATTTGCTATTTCATATTATGTAATTTTTTATATTCATATTATATGTATATCTTAATATAAAAAAATTTTTTTAAAATAAATTTGACTTTTTCACTTTTTAAGTTTAAAAATAACGAAGTAGCTTTTAATAGCTATAGATTTAAGATTTAGGAGGTATGCGATGAGCAAAATGAAAGCTGCTAGATGGCATAAAAGAGGAGATGTAAGAGTTGAAGAAATAGATGTACCTGTATTACAACACGATGAGCAAATTAAAGTTGCTATTAAATATTGTGGTATATGTGGAAGTGACTTACACGAATTTTTAGGAGGTCCAATATTTATTCCTACAACAACTCCACACCCTTATACAAAAAGAAGTTGCACCTATAACAATGGGACACGAATTTTTCAGGAGAAGTTGTAGAAGTTGGTAAAGGTGTTACTAAATTCAAAGTTGGAGATAGAGTAACTATAGAACCAATATTTGCAAAAAAATGGTTTAAAAGGAAAAATATAACTTAGATCCAAACTTAACATTCATAGGACTTGGAGGAGGTGGAGGTGGATTCTCAGAATTCGTTGTAGTTAATGAGGATCAAGCTCACAAATTGCCAGATTCTATAGATTATGAACAAGCTGCTTTAACTGAACCATCAGCTGTTGCACTTTACGCAGTTCGTCAAAGTAAATTTAGAACTGGAGATACTGTTGCAGTATTCGGTTGTGGTCCCTATAGGATTATTAATAATAGATGCATTACGTGCAGGAGGAGCTACTAAAAATATTTGCAGTAGAACTTTCACCAGAAAGACAAGCTAAAGCTAAAGAATTAGGTGCTATTATAATAGACCCTTCAAAAAGTAAAACCCAGTTGAAGAAATAGTAAAATTAACTAACGGTGGAGTAAATGTTTCTTATGAAGTAACAGGAGTACCTGTTGTATTAAAACAATCTATGGAAGTTGTTGAAAAAGATGGAGAAGCTATGATAGTAAGTATTTGGGAAGGTGAAGCTTCTATAAATCCTAACGAAATAGTAATTCAAGAAAAAAACTGTTAAAGGAGTTATCGCATACCGTGATGTATTCCCAAGTGTACTTGAATTAATGACTCAAGGATACTTCTCTAAAGATTTATTAGTTACAAAAACACATCAAATTAGATGATATAGTTGAAGAAGGATTCAACGCATTAGTTAAAGAAAAAAATCAAGTTAAAATACTTGTTTCACCTAAATAAATAGAAAAAGGTAAAATAAAAATATGTACCGACAAACTGGACAAAAATGAAAACAGTTTGTTGGTACATATTCTATCAAAGTTAGCTAACACCTAACTTTTTTTATTTTTTTATGTACTAAAAATTTTTCTAATTTCACAAAATTTAAAAGTACATTTTTTTCTTAAATTTAATTTTTGAAGCAATCATTTTTAATTTATTAATACTCCTAAGAGTACATTAATTTGTTTATTTATTTCTCAAAGATTTTATAACTATATATAATACTAAAAAAATATAATTCCTATAATTATATATATATAGTTTAATTTTTAAATAATTATGTAAATGTATAAGCGCTCTAATAAAGGAAACAATAAAAACACTCCAACATAATATAATCATATATTTATTCTTTTTCATAAATCCTCCCAAACATAATATTCTTTAGCTACAATAAATACTCTTACAAATAACATATTTTTACTTTTTTTAACAATAAAAAGTTAGTGCCGTTATATTATCAATACAGTTTTTTTGACCCTATTTTTATTATAAAAAAATTATTGTTTTTTTACAAGTATTTTTTTCAACTAATTTTTGTGACACTTACTATTTTAATTTAGGGTTAGCTAACGCCTAACTTTTTTTATTTGATTGTTTTTAAAATTATATGATATAATACTGATGAAAAATATGATTAAGCATTAAAAGTTAGTTCGCACCTAACTTTTTAATTTATAATATAATAAAAAAAGGCAACTGCCAAAATGGGAGGTGTCTTATGCTTAATCATATAATTAAAATTTTTGATATTTATTATTATTTTTCTTATTGTTATCTCAAATAGAATCTTAGAAAATTTTAATATAATGAAAAATTTTTGGAGTGTGTGCGACACTCCTTTTTTTATTGAAACTAAATTTGTATTTCTAATATCTCTAAAACTTCATCATTTGGCTTATAACGAACAAATTTTTGTTTCAAGGTAATAAAAAGTCTTTAAATTAATTCGTTCGTTAAAACGCATTAGAGCGTTTTGGGGTCAGTACATTATTGCCTTTTTATAAATTTTTAATCTTATAATTATAAATAAAAAAATCTTTTTATAAAAACTAAAAATCCAGCTCTTTTCATAAATATACTCATTTATTATTTTTCCATTTTCATCATATTATTTATAGTTTCCAACTCTCCCTCTTTCTACCCTCTTTATTTTTTTAGTTTACCATTTTTTTATAAGTTCCTTCTACTTTTATTTTACCATTTTTCATAATATTCTTTATATGGTCCTTCTTCTTCATCATTTTTTTATAAGTTTTTTCTACACTTATTTGACCATTTTTATAATATTCTTTATATGCTCCTTCTAACTTTCCATTTCTATAAGTTACTTCTACTCTTATTTGACCATTTTCATAATAAAGCGTATGTAGTCCTTCTGCTTCTCCATTTTTATATGTTCCTTCTCCTATAGAACCATCGTTAAAATAATATTTATAAGGTCCTTCTTTTAACCAATTTTTTTATATGTTCCTTCTTCTATAGAACCATCGTTAAAATAATATTTATAAGGTCCTTCAAACACACCATTTTTTATAGGTTCCTTCTTCTTTATCACCATCATCCAAATAAAGCGTATATGGTCCTTCTTCTTCTCCATTTTTTATATGTTCCTTCTTCTCTATAACCATTTTCAAAAAGAACGTATATACAGTCCTTCTCTTTTATCGTTTTTTTATATGTTCCTTCTTCTGTTAATCCTTTATCTTTATTTACCATTAAATAGTTACCTTCTCTTTTGTTATTTTTCAAAAATTTTTGAACAACTTCTACATCGCCATTATCATATTTAAAGTATTTTTGGTCCTGCTAAAGTATTTAATGATATAAAAAAATGCAAAAAAATAATAATAACTTTTTTTCATAATAATTCTCTCCTTTAAAAATAATTAATTTATAAACTTTAATGTAGTTATAACTAAATTGTTATAATTTTTTTAGGCATTTCAAACTTTACACTCCATTTATTTATAATAAATTTACAATATACTTAATTTAGTGTTATAGTAATAGCGTAAATAATTACAATTATTGAAAACAAGTTTAAACATGATAAAAAAAGTTAGTTCGCACCTAACTTTTTTTATAAAAAAAATATGTTATAATCAAAAAGGAAACTATCAGAATGAAAAAAATATGGCTTATTTCTTATATATTTCACCCCTGCTATCAATATCAAAAAAACTAATATGACAATTTCAGTATCTATAATTCTAAATATTGCTCTATAATCTCCTATTCTCATTCTAAATATATCATCATAATCTTTATGAATATATTTTTTTATATCATATTCAAATATTTTATTTTTTTATCTTTTTGAAATTTCATCAAATGCTTTCATAAATTTAATCCCATAAAGTTTATTTTTTTCTTTATAAACTTTTTTTAGCTTCTTTTTTTATAAAACCTTATAAAACATCTTTTTAATTTCAATTCCTCTCCACTTATATCTGAAAAAAATCAATGTTTTTTTACTATCTATTTCTAATTGTTCTTCTTTTGATAATAAAGAAATATTTGAATTTAAAAAAATCTAATAAACTTATTTCTTGTTCTTGTTTTTATTCTTTTTTAAGGCTGTTTCTCTTAAAAAAACTCTGAAAAAAATTATATCCTTTTTTTAAAATAAAATTTGAAATTAAATCATAATCTTCTTGCTTTAAAGTAATATTTTTTTACGAATAATCATAAATAGGTCTCCTCCTTCTCAATATATTTTTATACACACTATACACATTACATTGTATCATTTTTTTAATTATAATTTTTCAAATAATCTTTTTATAAAAATATTTCGCCTTTAATGTTAAAAATAAATTCCCCATTATTTACTTTTTAAATTTATATTTTTTTATTCCTTTTTTTATTATTATAGTATGAATTTAAAGATTTTATTTCAATATCGTTCATATTCTATACTCCTATATTATATATAATCAACATATTTAACACACATCACTTATATTCTAAAAAAATAAAATAACATAAACTACCTCCTTTTTAATATATTAATACCTCATATTTTTTTCTTTTTGTCAATTTATTTTTTTGTATTTTTAAATTAAATAAATTAAAAAAATCACACCTAAACGTGTGATTACTTTATCTTATTTAAAATATTTTTTTCAAGAAACTTATCTATATATTCCCAATATTCTTTTTTTATACATTCTTTCAGCTCTTACGTGTTTTTGCATCTTTAAATATATATATTTCTTTTTGAATTTATTTTACTATATATTTTTTTCTGCATGACTAACAGGAACAAATCCATCTTTATCCCCATGTAATATTAAAGCTGGTAATGTTGTATTTTTCCAATCCCTTAGTTGCATCAACATCTTTAAGAAAATATCCTGCTTTTTATTTTTTTGCAACTATACTTGCCTCTGGAAGTACAAGTATAGGTGGAAGATTAAATAATTTTTAATTGATAAGAAAAATTCCTCATTTAAACTTAAATATCCACTGTCTTCTATAAATGCTTTTAACATTATTAGGTAAATCTTCATCTAAACTATTCATTACAGTTGCCGCACCCATACTAATACCAAATAAAACTATATCTGGATTATCATATTCTTTTTGAAATTAAATTTACCCAATCCTTTAAATCTTTTACCATCAAATCCACCCATAGTATAGTATTCACCTGAACTTTTACCATGAGCATTTAAGTCTTGTGCAAAAACACTATATCCTCTATCATAAAAATTTTTTTAATATATGTTGCCATATGACGAGCATTTTCTCCAAAACCATGCACAACAATAACCCATTTATTGGTATTTTTTTAGATAAAAATTGATACCCAACTAAATCATTACCTGTGTATTTAGATTTCATTTTAACTTCAATTGCATTTTCATCAAACCATCTTTGATTTTTCTTTATCTTTATCTTTTTAATCCATCTTTATCCTGATTATTAACCTTAGTTTTATCAACTTTGTTGCTTAATGCGAAATTTACAAAAATACCCCCCAACAAAACCAGCTAATACTGATATTGATAAAAATTATTACTAATATATACTTTAAAACTCTATTTTTTTCATGATAACCTCTTTCTTTTTTTAATATATGTTAGTTTATCATATTTTTTTAACATATTGTAAACTTTTTTGACACAAACGTAAAAAAAGTTAAATAATATATTCTGCAGTTTCATTGAATACCAAATTAAATCATGTTATACTTTAAATATATATAAATTAGATCTTAGGGAGGAAGTGAAATGGCTTTTGAATTAAAAATTACCTTATGAGTATGATGCATTAGAACCTATTATAGACAAAGAAACTATGCATTTTTCATCATGATAAACATCATCAAACTTATGTAACAAACTTAAACAATCTATTAGAGGGAACTGGATTTGAAACTTCAAGTATAGAAGAAATTCTAACTTCTTTAGATAAATTACCCGAAGCAAAGAAAAAAATGGTATTAGAAATAATGCAGGTGGAGTTTATAACCACGATTTATTCTGGGAAGTAATGATACCAGGTGGATCTAAAGAACCTAAAAATGAATTAAAAATCGCAATAGAAAAAGCATTTGGAACTTTAGATGAATTAAAAAATGTTTTCAACGCAAAAGGAGCTGGACAATTCGGATCGGGATGGGCTTGGCTTGTAACTGATAAAGAAGGAAATTTAGAAGTTTTATCCACTCCTAATCAAGATTCACCTGTTAGCTTAGGTAAAATTGTTCTATTAGGAAATGATGTTTGGGAACATGCTTACTATCTAAACTATCAAAAATAGACGTGCTGATTATTTAAAAAGCTTGGTGGGAATTAGTAAACTGGGATGTTGTAGAAAATAGATATTTAAATAGATAAAATATAGGGATTAGTTTAAAAACTAATCCTTTTTTGTATAAAATAAAAAAAGACATCCAAAAATATGAATGTCTTAAAAAAAGGAGTTATGAAGAAAAAGTTTTTAGCTTTTTCTCTTGTATGGGAACATTATACACTAAAAACGTTTCCATTTTTCAATTATTTTTTTCTTATTTTTTTCTTATAATTATCTTAGCTTAATTAAAATTCTAATATAGTTACTGAGCCATTTTCTGGTATTATTACTGGTTCTTCTAACTTTTTATTCATATTTTGCATTACTGTTATAAACGAACCATGAGAAACAACAAGTATATTGGAATCATTTCCGTATTGTTTTTTAATTCATTTATTCTAAACATTGCTCTATCTTTAACTTTTTTACACTTTCAAACCCTTCAATATACAATCCAGGGTCAAAATCAGGAATTTGTAACTTAAATTTACTCCATAATTCACTATAATTTTTTTCTTAACTTCGTCAATATTTGCTCCTTCAAATTTTTCCAAACCCTACTTTCTAAATTCTTTATACTCAACTTTATTATCATTTTAATCCTAATATATTCAAAAATTCTTTCTTTAGTTATTATTGCTCTTTTTAAATCACTACTACACACCAAATCAAACTCTATTCCTTCAAGTTGTTTTGCTGCTCTTTCTGGAGAATCATCATCTGGTAAAAGTTCACTATTTTCCCATCCTTGTATTTTTACCTTCCAAGTTCCATACAGTTTTACCATGTCTCACAAAATATATTTTTCATAGTCCCTCCTTTATATTTATATTTTTAAATAATATCATAATAGTTTCTTCTTTACAAGTATTACTAAATTTGCTAGAATAAAAATAAAAGAGGTTTAATAATGTTAATATTATCAATAGAAAGCTCATGCGATGAAACTTCTATTGCTATACTTGAAAATGGCAAAAAAAGTTTTTAAGTAATATAGTTGCAAGTCAAATAGATATACATAAAGAATATGGCGGAGTAGTACCTGAAATCGCTTCAAGACATCATATTCAAAAATATATCAACAGTATATGATATGGCTATGAAAGAAGCTGGTTGTTCTATAAAAGATATATCATATATAGCTGTGACTAATACTCCAGGTCTTGTAGGGATCCCTACTTGTAGGTCTTATGTTTGCAAAAGGTTTAAGTATAGCAAATAATATACCTTTAATTCCTATAAATCATATTGATGGGCACATATTTTCTACATTTATTGAAAATGATCCAAAACTTCCTATGCTTACCTTAGTAGCTTCAGGTGGACACACAACCCTATATCTTATGAAAGAAGATAAAAGTTTAGAAAAAAATTAGGAGAAACTCAAGATGATGCAATAGGTGAAGCGTTTGACAAAGTAGCACGAATACTAGATCTTAGCTATCCTGGTGGTCCAGCAATAGAAAAAAACTTGCAAAAAAACGGAAAAAAATTCTTTAAAATTACCTACACCTAAAAACAGATAATATATATGATTTTAGTTTTTAGTGGTATTAAAACTTTTGTTACTAATTATGTTAATTCTTGCAAAATGAAAAATGAGGAATATATAAAAGAAGATATAGCTCATTCTTTTCAAGATAAAGTTATAGAAATCGTTAAAAAAATACTCTAATAAAAAGCTAAAGATGAATTCAGCATTAAAAGTATATCTATAGTAGGTGGAGTTTCAGCTAACAAAACATTAAGAAATGCAATAGAAAAATTCTGAAGAATTAAAAAAATATAGATATATTATTCCCTAAATTTGAGTATTGTACAGATAATGCCGCAATGATAGCAGCTGCTGCATTTAACTCTAATAAACTACAAGAAAAATATTCACGTTGATGCAATTGATACAAAAAGAAATAAAAAAATATAGGAAGTGGTGAAAATGAAATATTTAATAATACTAATAATGATATTTATTATCATATATTTGTATAAAATAAAAAAATAAAAAAAGTGAGGTTGATGAAAATATGACAGAAAAATGTAATTAAAAAAAGAAATAATTCAAGAAGAACTATTTGACGAGCCTTTTAGAACAAGAATTTGAAGAAAATCCTGATTTAGAAAAAGAAAAATGGATGTGGAAGCTGCTAAGTACAAACTTATAGAGGAAAGAGAAAAATTATTCTTTAACAAAAACCTCTTCCATCTTCTTATTATGTAGATGAAGTTGTACTTATACCTAAAAAAATACAGATACACTTTTATGCTTATTGGGAAGTTAGAGAAGATACATTTAATAATATTTCAAGAAACCACCAATTAAAAAATGAAAATCCTGTAATAATACTTAAAAAAATATACAAGGTATAGAGCAATGTAGAATACAAACTCATTCAAGAAATGGTCGTATGTATTTAAATAACGTAAACTCTAATAATGATTATATAGTTTTATTAGGATTCTTAGATATATTTGATAACTTTATTGAAATTGCATACTCTAAAGAAGCTAATGTTCCTAATCCAAATCCATCAGATAACTTTGATGTAACTTGGGGAGTATCAGATATATATATAGATGAAAATAATAAATCAAAAATATACTTTAGAGAATTAGACTCAAGTAATATAGACGAATACTTAGGATTCAAACAAGAAATACTAGATCATGAATTAATAAATGGAACTGAAAACTCTAAGTTCAAAGGTTTAGTGCTAGATTCTTATAAAGATCGCGATTTTATGTTAGGGGGCATCAGAAAAAAATTAGGTTCATCAAATAATATTAGATAAATCAAAAAGAGCAAATTTTGTAAATGTTTTACAATTTTTTTGCTCTTTTTAAACTACTATTTTTATTTCTTTTTCAGCATTAATAACTTTTTCTCTTGCTACTTATACTTTTTCCATATACTTGGACTAAATAAAGAAAATTACAGGTAATATTTCAAGTCTTCCAATTAACATATCTAAACTAAGTATGATTTTTTTGAAAAAAATTAGAAAAATGTTGAAAAGTTTCCAACAGGACCAACTATAATACCAAGTCCTGGTCCAACATTACCAAGAGTAGTTAATACTGCTGTAACATTTGTTTCAAAATCAAAATTATCAAAAAGTAATTAGTAATATTGATACAACACAAATTAAACAATAAAGTATTATATATATCATAACATTATATCTAACATCATTTGTAACTTTTTTTACCATCCATATTAACTATATCTACCGCTCTTGGATGTATAAGTTTTCTAATTTTTTTAATTTAATTTCTTTAAATAATATTAAAATTCTTGATACTTTTTATTCCTCCTCCAGTAGAACCAGCACAAGCTCCCATAATTATTAAAAAGAACAATTATAAACTTACTATAACTTGGCCAAACATTATAATCAAATGTTATATATCCAGTTGTAGTTATAACTGAAGAAACATGAAATAAAGCTCTTCTAAAGGCTTCTTCTAAAGTATCAAATTGTCCTCTTACATTTATTGTTATAGTTACAACAGCAAAAAAACTATTACTGATAAATAGTACTTTAATTCTTCATTTTTTTATATTGATTGAAAAATTAAAAGATCGATAAATAGAAAAAAACATATTGAAATTTATACCAAATATTAACATAAATATAGAAATAACATATTCTATATATGGACTGTTAAATGCAGCAATTGATGCATTTCTTGTTGAAAAATCCTCCAGTCCCCTGCAGTTGAGAATGAATGAAGCAAAGCTTCATAAAAAAACTCATTTTACCAAATAAAAAGGAAAACTACTTCAATTGCAGTTAAAAACAAAATATATACTATATAATATCATGGCTGTTTTTGCTTTAGGAACTAATTTACCTACACTAGGTCCTGGAACTTCAGCACGTAGTAAAAATATTGTTCCACCTTCAGCTAAAAGGTAGTACAGCCATAACAAATACTAAAAACTCCCATACCACCTATCCAGTGTGTAAAAGATCTCCAAAATAACATTGATTTAGATAAATGTTCTATATCAGTTAATATGGTAGACCCTGTTGTTGTAAATCCTGATACTGTTTCAAATATAGAATCTACATAATTAGGAATATATCCTTGTAGTGTAAAAAGGTAAGGCCCCAACCAAAGACCATAATATCCATATTACTGCTATAATTATAAAACCTTCCTTAGCATAAAATTTATTATCATTAACTTTTTATTTTTAGATAATATGAAAGTTATCGCCATAGTTATTAATCCAACCAACGCAAATATAATAGCATCATTTATTTCTTTTATAATAAAAATCCTACTAAAGAAGGTAATAATAAAAGTAGACCTTCAACCATTAAAAATTTTTAGATATTATCTTTATCATTAATTTATTATTCATAACTAACCCCTAATTATATCACTTAAATCTTTAATTTTTTTCTTAAATGATATTATCATTATTCTGTCTTTTTCTTTTTATTTCTAAATTACCATCAGCAACTATAAACTCACCTTTTCTAACAACACCAGCTACTAATATATCTCTTTCTAAAGTAAGATTTTTTAAAGGTATATCTATATATTTAAAATTATCTGGAACTTGAAATTCTAATGCTTCAACTTTATTATCAACAAATCTATGAACATAATCAGCTGATGCATAACCACTATTTTTCTATAGATCTAACATAAGTTAAAAATTAAATCAGTAATTACCTCACGAGGTGAAAATATATTAGTTAAACCATAATCTTTAATTAAGTTATTATAACTATTATTATTTACCTTGCTTATTATCTTATTTAATTTTTTTGCTTTTTGCAAATAAAGAAAGTATTATATTTATTTCATCATTCCCTGTAAGAGTAATAAAAAGTATCTGAGTCAAATATTCCTTCTTCTTCAAGTACAGTAGGATTTGTCGCATCTCCATATATTATTGTAACACTAGGAAATGTTTCAGCAAGATTTTTCACAAACTTCTTTATCATTATCTATTATTTTTAATATCCATACCATATTTTTAGTAATTCTTTACATAAATAATAAGTTACCTTACCTCCACCTACTATTAAAAACACTTTTTATTAGTTCTTTCTTCACTTCCAATTAAATCTTGTATATTTACTACATCTTTACTCGGTAATATGATATATAGCTTATCTCCTCTTTCTAATTGAAATTCTCCACTCGGTATTATTACACTTTCTGCCCTTTCAACTGCACAGACTAATATTCTATCATCTATATCTATCAACTTTCTGCCTATTAAAGGATGACCCTTACTTAATCTAAATGAAAGCATTTCAGCTAAACCTTTAGCAAAAAGTATCTATTTTAAAATCCCTACAAATTTAAATTGATTTGCAATTTCTTTTTGCTGTTCTAAGTTCAGGATTTACTGGTAAATCAATATTTAAATCTTCTTTTTAAAAATTTATATCTACCTAAATATTCCTTAGATCTTTATTCTTGAAACAACATGTTTTTGCCCCGAGTTTTTTTGCTATAAGTGAACATACAATATTTAACTCATCGCTTGAAGTTACCGCAATTACAAGATCTGTATTTTCTACTCCAGCTTCAGTTAAAAACATCATTATCTACACCATCTCCATTTATACAAAGCACATCAAGTTCATTATTAATTTCTTCTAATCTTTCTATTTTTTTATCTATAACAGTAATATCATGTCCTTCAGAATAAAGTTGTCTTATTAAAGATTTTTCCAACTTTACCATTACCTACAACTATTATTTTTCATATTTCTCCTTTATTATAGTGTTTTTCAATTAATAAATAGAGCACCTTTAAAAGGTGCTTTTTCTTATTCTTTATTTCTTACTAAATCTGCTAAAATACCATTTATAAAAGTCTTAGTATTTTTCATCTCCATAAATCTTAGATAATTCTATAGCCTCATTTATAGCTATTTCTTCACCTATTTCATCTATTAAAATTTCATAAAATGCCATTTTTAATATTACTCTTTCTGTTGTTCCTAAATTTAAAAATGACCATCCTTTAATTTTTATTTTTATTTCATCTTTAATTTTTTTGTTCATTTGAAACAACACCATCTATATTTTTTTCAAAAAAACATTTTTTTGATGCACTTATATCCATACTTTCAAGAATCTCTAATTTTTCTTTGGTTTATATCATTATTTGTCAATTCATGCTCAAATAATAATTTAAATATTCGATCTCTTAATTCTCTTTGAGTCATCTAATATTCTCCATCCTCTTTAATTTCTTCTTTTATTTCATTAACTTCTTCTGATACTTCTAAACTTTCAACTATTTCACTATTTTTCAATAACAGTTTCAGAGTTAATTTTTAACAATTTTTATAACCACAGATTTAACCTTAATTCCTGTCATTAAATCTACATATTCTTTAAGTTCATTTTTGTATTTCTGATAATTTTACATTTAAATTTTTCTACATTAAATGTTTCAACATTACTATAAATACTTAAACTTGAAAATGATACAGCAGCTTCAACTTTAGCATTTTTTTACTATAGATTTAGATTCTAAAAATTTCTTAGATATATCATTTATAGTATCAACACTAACTTCTACATTACCATTACTACTAGTAGATTTAATAACTTTTTTTCTTCTTGAATAATTTTTTTCTATAATTGCTATTAAAACTATCAATATATATATCATAGCAGCTATACCTAAATATGCTGCATACATTTTGTAAGGTTCTATTTGATATATTATGTCTTCATAATATGTAGTATACATAAACATATCTGAAACTGTTAAATATGATAATAAAATTAAAACTAAAAAGAAGAAAAAAATTTAATTAGATTATTTAAAAATCTAAACATTAATTTTTCACCAACTTCTTCGCCTTTTTTTCACTACATTTGATACCTTAACATTTATTTCATTTACTGTAATTCCTGTTAAATCTTCTATATTTTTTGCTAATTCTTGAAATTTAAGTATAGTTTCTGAAATTTTTAATTCCATAATTTACAACTAAACCTAAATCAATTACACATTCAGTTTCTCCTAGCTCAACATCTATATGTTTAGTATTTCCTAAACCTGTAATATTCTTTATTATATTTATTGGTTCTGATTTACCAGTTCTATCTGCAATAGATACAACTCCATCTATTTCTTTTTATACTTTCTAAAAACAATATCTTCTATAACACTAGGAGATATTTCTATTCTTCCTATACTTGACATAAAGTCCCTCCTTATTTAAAGTCTTAGCTAATTATATCATTTATATATTTATTATTCAACTACTATCCTAACATTATCTACACCTAATAAAGATATTAAAAATATTAATAAGCTCTTCAGTTATATTTATTTTTATACTTATCACTCATATTATTAACCTCTTTTTCCCATCTAAAAACTTTATATATTTTTAATAGCATTACTTCCTTTATTAGACTTTATTAAATCTATAAGCTCATCTCTACTATCAAAGTCAGAATTAATTCTAAGACTTAATATTCCATTATTAATATTTTTTTGATATTATTTATTCTATTTATAGCAAATTTACCATCATCTAATTTATTATATGAAAATATACATATATCATCTTGTTTTAAAAAGATTTCCAAATTTATTCATTTCTCTTGGAAATACAATATATTCTTTTTCTACCACTTATATCTGTTATTATAACATTAGCCATTAATTCATTTCTCTTTGTTACTCTATTTTTGATACTTTCTATATAACCTATATTTAAATTTTTCTGGTAATTTTAATATTTTTATAAAATATATTTTTCTTGTAAAAAATTTTTTTATTCTTAATGATATTTTTTTATATTCCAGCTCAAAATTAACAATATCTTTAAAAGAAAACTCTTCTGTATCATTAAATACAAAAATCTTCTATATCTGTTTTATGGTTTTAAAAATAACTTTGTATGTATATCATTGTCTACTTTTATCTTTTTTAGTTGCCCATTTTAAAAATTCTGGTAAATTATTTATCAATGTTTTTTCTTTTTAACTCCAAACGTATCAAAAACATCCAGCATATATTAAACCTTCTATATTTGATTTATTAAGAAAATTACATCTAATATAGAAATCTTTAAAAATCTTTAAATTCTCCACTTTTTTTCTAATTTCCATAATTTCTCTTGCACTTTTTCTGACATCTCCTTAATAGAACTTAAAGGCATACGTACTCCTTTATCTTCTACACTAAAAAGAATCTATAGATTTATTAATATCTGGTTTTTTAATTCTATACCTTTTTCTATTTAACTCCTCACTTGCACGTAAAAGCTTAGTTTCTGATTTTTAATTCACTGCTAAGATAAGAAGAATAAAAATTCTTTAGGATATTTTGCCTTCAAATACAATGTTTGATAAGTTATAACAGCATAGCTTATTGCATGCGCCTTATTAAATCCATAATTTCCAAACTTTTCAATAAGATCATATATTTCTTTTTGCTTTTTCTTTTAGGAACTATAGCATTTTCAATAAATTTATCCCTATGTTTTTAATATTTCAGGATTCTTTTTTTACCTATAGCTTTACGTAATTCATCAGCACTTGCTAAACTATATCCTGATATTTCACGAGCAATTTGCATAACTTGTTCTTGATAAACTAAAACTCCATATGTTGGTGCTAATATTTTTTTCTAATAAAGGATGTATATATTTAACTTTAATATTATTATTGTTTTTTTACTTCTATTAAATTGTTTTATATATCCACTTTCTAATGGTCCAGGTCTATATAAAGCAAGAAGTAAAGCAATATCTTCTAAAGAATTTATTTTTTTAACTTTTTTAGCAAGCCTAGTAATACCATCTGATTCACATTGAAATATACCTAAAGTATCACCTAAATTTAATAAATCATAAAGCTTCTTTTTCATCTTTTTAACTTATATATATTATCTTTTTAATCCTGATTTTTCTACACTTGATTTTTATGGTATTTAAATTTTTTTAAGTCCAAGTAAATCCATTTTTAAATATCCCAATTCTTCTAAAAATTGAGCTTCATATTGTACTTGATAGTCTTTTACCATTAAAAAAACTAAAGGTAATTCATCTCTCATATCATTTTTGAAATTATTACCCCTGCAGCGTGAGTTGACATATTTTTTAGGCTTATTTTTCTATTCTTTTTAGCATAATCTATTAATTTTTACAATATCTCTTTTATCATCCAATCCATCTAAACCATATATTTTTAGATTTATCTATTATATTTCTTATACTTTTTTTCCGGTATATCTAATACCTTAGATATATCTTTAAGAGCAAGAGCAGGTTTAAATGTAGAGAAAGTAATAATTTGACTTACATTTCTAGCACCATATTTTTCTTTTTTAAGATATTCTATAACCTCTCCACGTCTTTTCTTGTTCTATATCCACATCTATATCTGGCATAGAAATTCTTTCAGGATTAAGAAATCTTTCAAAGAACAGTCCATATTTTATAGGATCGACTTCTGTTATTCCTAAGATATATGATATTATTGAACCAGCTGCTGATCCTCTTCCTGGTCCTATATATATATTATTTTCTTTAGCATAGGATATAAAATCCATAACTATTAAAAAAATATCTAATATATCCCATATTATCAATTATATCTAACTCATATTTTTATTCTTTTTACTTATCTCATCTGTAATATTAGAATATTTATTCGGTAATTTTTTTCTCTTATCAACTCTTCTATATATTCTCTATCTTTTTCTTTATTTTTCTAGAACAACAGGAAAATCTACTTTTTCCCTTAGTTATTTTCACATTACAATTATTTATAAGGCATTCCATATTAGACATTGCTTTTATTATAAAAAAATCTTTGCTATATATATTTTTCTAAATAATTTGATTCTTTTAAAATATAGGTCTTGATCTTCTAAATAATTTTTTTAACTGTACTTAATGTTCTATTTTTCTTTAATAGCAGCAAATATTTTTTTGAAGTTCATGGTCTTCTCTATTTAAATAATAAACATCACTTGTCAAAATAGGTTCTAACTCATTTTCTTCACATAATTTTTTTCATACATTTCTCTATTTTCAAAAGTTGATTTAATAGATACTACTTCTAAATATATATTATTAAACTTATTCTTCAATTCTTTAACTACAATATTTGCTCTATAATAATCACCTGATTTAATATATTTAGTTAACTCCGATTTAATACCACCACTTAATATATATACATTTTTTTAGATTTTGTATATCTTCTATATCTACTAATAGTCCTTCTTTTTTTCCTGCTTTTCATAACTTATAGTTGATAGATTTGAAATTTCTTTTAATCCCTCATTATTTTTTTAGCAAAATATAGTAAGTGCAAATAAATCTTCACTATTAAACCCTCTAATATATACTTCATATCCAAGTATAGGTTTAATATTATTTTTTTATACATATATCATAAAAATTTTTACTAAAGCAAAAAGAGAAGTATCTGTGATCCCTAATACTTCTTGCCCAAAAATCTTTTGCTCTTTCTACATACTCTTTTAAGCTACCCACACCCTCAAGAAGTGAATATTCCGAATGAAGCTTTAAATTAATGTATTTCATAAAATCACCTCTTACACTATTTTTTTCAATATATCTATAAATGAATCTATTTCATCAAAACTATTTTCTATAGAAAAAAACTAATTCTTATTGAACTCATAGCTTCATCAATACTTAACCCTTGTTCAAGTAATACTTGAGAGGCCCTAAGTGATCTACTTTGACATGCAGAACCCCCTGAAACACACACTCCTTCCATATCTAAAAGTGGTAAAAATATATTGTATATCTTTCCCTATAATTTGTAAATTTAATATATTTATACCTCTTGAATTTATTTTTTTACTTTATCTTTTTAATATATCTAATTTAGATATGAAATAACTCATTAAATCATCTAATATTTTTCCTATTTTTCAATATTTTTCATTCATATATTTATATACTTCAAATCCAAGTATAATAGAATTAAGATTTTTCAGTACCTGAACGTTTATTCATTTCATGTTCTCCACCATGAATTTGCTTTGTGTAAGGTATATTAGAATTTATATAACAAAGACCAAGACCTTTAGGCCCATGAAATTTATGAAAAGAAGCAGAAAAATGCATCTATTCCCAATTCTTGAATATCTATTTTCTCTTTCATTAAATATTGAACTATATCACTATGAAAATAAATATTTTTTTATTTTTTTAAAACTTTTGATATTTCTTTAATAGGAAATTTTTTTACCAGTTTCATTATTAACAGCCATAATACTAACTAAAAATGTATCTTCTTCAATAGCATCTTCTACATCTTTAACCGATATATCTCCAGTTTTTATCAGGTTTAATATATGTAACTCTAAATCCCTTTATTTTCAAGATATTTACACACATTTAAAACTGATGGATGTTCAATACTTGTTGTTACTATGTGTCCTTCACCTTTTTTCTGCTATTCCCTTTATTATTAAATTAGTTGATTCAGTAGCTCCTGATGTAAATATCAAATCTCTACTTGAAATATTTAAACTTTTTAGCTATATATTCACGTGCTTTTTTTCTATTTCATATCTTGATTTTTTTACCTAAAGAATGAGTAGATGATGGATTACCATACATTCCATATATTCTAACAAGATCTTCTTTTAAATATATCTAAAAATTTTTTTGTACTAGCTGCATTATCAAAATATATACTCATTTTATCCTCCTAAATACATTCCTAATAAAAAGTGCTAAAACAGATAAAAAATACACTTAAAAAAATATATATACCTGCTTCAAAAATCTATTTAACTCTATCATTTTTAACTATATCTAAAGAAAATGTTGAAAATGTAGTAAACCCTCCACATAAAACCAACCGTTAAAAAAACTTTAATATTTGGATTTATATCTTTATATTTATATGTAAAATATCCCATCAAAAAGATCCTATTATATTTATATACAAAGTCTTATTATACGGTATATTTAAAAAAAGAAAACGAATACCTAAATATAGCCCCTATTGCTGCTCCTATTCCTATATATATTAATTTCATTATAGCACCTCTAATATTTTTTTAGTATATTATACAATTTTTTAGTAATTTTAAAAGGTAATTTAAAGTTTTTAACTTCCTTTTTTAATTAATACAATGTATAATATGTATATATCAAAGGAGATGATATTTATGAAAAATATTTTTATATCTTTCAGCCGTTATATTACCATTATTAAATTTTTGGAGCTGAATACTCAAATTATACAAATAATCAAAATTCTACTGCAGATATACAAAAAGTATGGCTGCTGAAAAATATAACCCGATAAATGAATGGGATTTTAATATACCCGAACAACTAAAAACAAGCTATTTTTTTATACCTGAAAAACGAATATAACAAGCAATCTTTACTTATTGATACAGAAAAATATAACAGAAAAATTAATTCTGCAATAAATCTTGAAACAGATAAAATAATGACATATTTTTTTCAAATAATAATTATAAAAAAACTTAAACACTAGAAGTATAGTATATAATTTTTATATTTTCAAAATATTCATTAGAATTATTTAAAAGAATTAAATAATTATGAAAAATAATAAATGGATTAATAATGTTGATAATAGATTGTATATAAGTACAACAAATAATGATTTAGTTATATTTGAATATGACTATTCAACTAAAAAAATATTCTAAATTATATAAAAATAGAAATAAATGTTAATAAAACAAATAATTATGCTGAAATACTTAATGAGGTTACATATAATGTATGGAAAAGTGTTAACTCATATATGAATAGATATGTAGGTAGAAATATAAATAAATCTGCATATTTAGAGAATTTTATAGTTAATGAAAAAGTTAAAATCAATAGAACTTTTCGCAAATATAAATATTAAACTATAAATAATAAAAGGTGATTAGATTTTACTCTAATCACCTTTAATTTTTATATATTACTTAATATTTTTTTGTTCATATATTCAGAAATTATTTTTCTAACTTTATATATTCAACACACCTATTTTTTTAAATTTTTTTATTTATATCACTTTTTATAATCAACATCATACATTTGCGAAATAATAGTATACAACTTTTTTTAGCATTAATTTTTATTTTTCACCATTCTTTTTTTATAATCCTTAATTGTTTTCTTAATAAAATTCTATAATTAATATCTTCAATCTTTTTCTATATTAAAATCTAACAAATAATCCTCTAATACTGGTATCATATTATTTAAATTAATAACTCCTAATTCACCATCATTTAATTTAAAAAAATATCAACTCTATTATTCATTTTTAAATATTTTTTTCTTTAGGTGATGATAAAGGGGCAAAATATTTAAAATTATTAATTTCAAATACAATACCAACAAAAGGTCTTGTTTCTTCTTTATTTTTTTAGAAACCTTTTTCATCATATTTTTCTTAAAAAAATCAATATATTCATCCTTTATTCTATATATCCTCATAACCCTCCTTAAAAAGAATAGTAGTTGACTTGCAACTACTATATTTTTTTCGTTCTCATTTTTGGCTGAGATTCACCTCTTTTTTTCGTTCTCATTTTTACGGCTGAGATTCACCTCTTTTTCGTTCTCATTTTTACGGCTGAGATTCACCTCTTTTTTCGTTCTCATTTTACGGCTGAGATTCACCTCTTTTTTATATTTCAATTATAGCACTTTTTCAATTTTTAAATTCAATTTTTTTATTTTTTTGACTTAATATCAATGGTTTCCCATCTACTATAGCTATTGAATGTTCAAAATGTGCTGATCTTTTCTTATCTTGAGTAACTACTGTCCATTGATCTTTTAATATTTTTTTACCTTAAATGTCCCTATATTCACCATAGGTTCTATAGCTATTACCATTCCTTCTTGTAAAACTGTACCTGAACCGTGTCTTCCATAATTAGGTACATAAGGATCTTCGTGCATTTCAAATCCTACACCGTGACCTGTAAAATCACGAACAACAGAAAATCCATTTCTTTCTACATAATTTTGTATAACTGCTCCTATATCACCTGTAGTATTTCCTAAAAACAGCAGCTTCTATTCCTAAATCACGTGCTTTTTTTCTGTAACATTTAACAGTTTTCTTGATTTTTTTCATCTATTTCACCAACAGCAAAAAGTTTTTTTGCTGCATCTCCATAATATCCATCTAATATTGTTACAGTATCTAAAGAAACTATATCTCCTTCTTTAATAATTTCTGTTTTACTAGGTATTCCATGTACAACTTTCTCATTTATAGATATGCAAGTTGATGCTGGATATGGAGGATAAAGGCCACCCTATATCATATCCCTTTGTTCCAGGTAGTGCCCCCTGAGAAAGAATATAGTCTTCACAAATTTTATCTATTTCCCAAGTAGATACTCCTGCTTTAATATATTTAGGTATAATATCTTCATAAAGTCTTGCAATTATTTCATTTGCAGCCTTAATTTTTATATCTTCTAATGTTTTTTTAATCTAACCATACATCACCTATATATTACAGTTATTTTTTTAATAAATCTACTATTTCTTCTGTAATATATTTACTTTCTCTTTCTCCTTGTATTTCAGCAACTTTTTCCTTTTGATTTATAGTAATCTAAAACTGGTGCAGTTTGTGCCTTATATTGTTTTAATCTATTTAATACAACTTCTTCTGTATCGTCTGCTCTTTGTTCTAAATCTTCTGGATTTTTCATCTACAGGTGGATTATATATCACATGATATATCTTTTCCTGTTTTCTTAGAAACACGTCTTCCTGTAATTCTTTTTAATATTTCATCATCTTCAACTATTAAAGCTATTACTTTTTTTCTATTTCTTTTTCTTGTTTTTTTCTAAAAATTACATCTAAAAGCTTTAGCTTGTTCTACTGTTCTTGGATATCCATCAAGTATAAATCCTTTTTTCAGTATCTTTTTTCTTTTTAATCTTTCTGCTACTAATCCATTTACTATATCATCGCTTACAAGATTTCCAGCATCCATTAATTTTTTTGCTTCAAGTCCAAGTGGTGTTTTATTAGCTATCGCTACTCTTAAAAATATCTCCAGTTGAAATTTGAGGTATAGAAAAATCTTTCTATTAACTCTTTTGCTTGTGTTCCTTTTCCTGCTCCTGGTGGTCCAAATAATATTATATTCATTCAAATCTCTCCTTTATTCTTTTTTTCAGTATACACTTAATTTCCTAGTATGTCAATTATTTCACGCTCTACACCACATTCATCATTTGTAAATTTAGTAATTCTTTTTAGCAACTTTTTAGTAAATGTTCCTCTGAATTTTTTCATAGCATAACCATATCCTACTCCAGTTATCATTTCTACATCATTTTCTGCATTACCAAAAGCTAATACATTATCCGTGCTTATTCCAAGTTTTTTTACATAATACTTCAAGTGCAGTAAATTTATTAACATTTTTATCTGTTATTTCTACTAAAATATTCATACTTCTTGCTTGTGTAACTTTTATCTCCATATTGACTTTTTATCTATTATGTTATATATATCATCAACTTCTTGTCCTGTTGCAAAAATCATAAGTTTTAATTTATTTTTTAGGAAATTTATGTATATCATCTATTTTTCACGCAAGTAGTAAAATTAGCCCAGCATTCTAAATCTGCTCTTTTATCATAGTTGTATGTTATAAGTTTATCCCAATCATGTATACTTAAAGGATTTTTGACTCCTTCTTTTTCAAGTAATTCAAATATTCCAAAAATTGTATCATCACTTATACTATCTTGATATATTATTTTTTTCTTCCTTTAAATCATATATTTCAGCACCATTATGACCTATGATATATCTAACCATATCTTTCATACCCAATTTTTTTCAACAAGCGTAAGAATACCTGCTGTTGCTCTACCACTAGCAAAAACTATTTCTTGACTAATTTTCATTTCTCTCAATTTATCTACATAACTTAAATCTGATTTAAAAATGACTATCATCTAAAAAAATGTTCCGTCAAAATCTATGGCTATTAATTTTATCTTATCTTTCATTAAATTCCTCCGTAATTTCCACTAACTTATGTGTTATACCTCTTTCAAGACTTGAGTGACCTGCATCTTGTATTATATATAACTTAGCATTTTTCTAATTTGTTATATAGTTCATAAGCTCCACTAATTCTACAGTCTACATCATATCTTCCATGTACTATATCTATATCTAGTCCTTTTTAGCTTATCAGTGTTTTTCTAAAAATATAGTTAGGAGTAGGTAAAAAGAATTATTATTGAAATAATGACATTCTATTCTTGCCATACTAATATCCATAGGGGTAATTTCATCACTATTATCTTTTCTTATTAAACGAATACAACTACATTCCCAATCTGACCAAAAATTTAGCATATCTTGTTGCTATTTCTAAATCAGAACTTAAATACTTAAAAATATGATTTTATAGGATCTTTTCTTTCTTCTTCTGTAAGTGGTGATAAAAAAATAAGTCAAATTCTTTAGGATAAAAAAATACGATGCTCCTTCTTTATATAACCAAACCACATCTTCTTCTCTTGCTAAAAAAATATTCCTCTTAACACAAGCTTTAACACTCTATTTGGATGATTTATAGCATAAAACCAAAGATAAAGTCGATCCCCAAGACCCTCCAAATACCATCCATTTATCTATATTTAATATTTCTCTTATAGCTTCCATATCCTTAATTAAAGAAAAAGTATCATTTTCTTTTTAATTCTGAAAAAAAGGAAGACTTTTACCTGAGCCTCTTTGATCATCACTATTATTTTATACTTATCCTTATTAAAAAAATCTCTTAGCATAAGAGCCCATAGGAGATCCAGGCCCTCCGTGTACAAAAAAACCACTGGTATTCCATTAGATTTCCACTAACTTCATAATATATTTTTATGTAATCCAGTTTCGTAGTAATACCCCTTTTTCTTCATACCCCTCATCTTTATATATTGTCTTTATATTTTTGTATTTCTTGACTATTTATCTCTTTTATCATTTAAAAACTCCTTTATGACAGAAACACTGTCAATTAAATTATCGTTATATCCTGTTTTTATCTATAAATGCATGAGTTTCACCAGCATATCTAATTCCTTTTGCATCAATATTACAGTTTTTTTAATCTATTATAGAAATATTCTGCTTCAAGCCTTAAATAATCAAATTCAACTGTAAATATTAAAGTTTTAGGAAATTTTCTTAAAAATACTATCAGGAGTTGATATTTGAGATATATAGTAATTTGAAGCTTTTTTTCTTCTGTTTTAATATATTGATGTTTTATAAACGGCATAGCATATTTAAGTCCAGTAGCTTCTGACTTCATCAATTGAGAATTAATATCATTATCATCTATGTTATATTCCCTAACATCCCAAATGAAATCTTCCATAACATTATCTTTAAGATCTATTAAAAGAACAGGATAATAAAGAATTAAACCTTTAGAAATTCTTGTTTCACTTTCTTCTATATCTTTTTATCAATACCGAAGTTGCTATACTTCCTCCAGCACTATCTCCAGCTAAATAAATATTTTTCATACTCATTTTTTTATGCTATTTATAACACTATAACCCCTCATTTATAGCAGTAGGGTATGGATATTCTGGTGCTAAAGAATAATCAACAGATATTACTGTAGCTCCTGTTTCTTGTGATATATATCTGCATGTATTTTTGTATTGTATTTACTGAACCACCATAAAATCCTCCACCGTGAAAAAAATACTATAACATTTTTTTCTTGTCTTGATTAAATCTTTCATAGCGTATAACCGGAACTCCATTAAAAACTATCTTTAATATTATATATTTCTATATTTGTAATATCAATATTTGAAACCACATTTTCAGATCTCATTTTTATCAACTATATTAGAATATTTTTACTTTATCTAGACCTCTTTCTAAAAGCAACCTTTTTCTTTAAATTAGTTGTTGTTATAACATTAGGATCTATACCACCTTTTACATATCCTTCTGTTTTAGGATATCTTATTTCCATAACTTACTTGGATCCTCACTTTCTCTAATATGTAACACACTTTTTATCTACATATTTATTATATTCTCTTCTTGCTTCTCCTACAAAAATTATTCTATTAACTTTAATTTTTTTAAAAAAATAATCTCCTAAAAAAATCCAACTATAAAAAAACATTAAAGAATGGAGTATAAACAATCTTAAATAAAGATAAGCAAAAAGTCCACAAGCTATTCCTGTAAATAAACTTATACTTAACCTTTTAAAAATATGCTCTTTGTTTTCTTTTCTTAAAAATCTTGCATACCTTGTGAAATCTCTGACTCTAATTCTTCTTTAGGTACTAAAGAATATACATCTATTCCTTCTTCTAAATACTTAGTTAAAAGAGCTGAACAAAACTCCCTCATTACTTTATTATTATTTAAAATAGACTTTTTTTCAAACAACCTGAAAGCATTAAAATATTATTACGTATTTCATCATTCATCAAACTTTATACTCCTTTTCAAAAATTTCATTATTTACCTTATCTTTTAAATCAATATTAGAATTAATATTTCCTTTACTTTTTTTAAATATTCAATATATTCAACTTCCTTATTAGTAAATCCTAAAAATTTTTTTAATTCTCTATTATTTAATTCATTAATATTATATTTATTAAATTTAACATCTGAAACAAAATAATATTTATCAATTTTTTTCTTTATCTTGTTTAGATATACCATAAATTTTTTTCTATATCATATATACTTCCAATAAAAATTTTTATATTCCTTAATTTTAGATATTTTATTTTTACTTATACCTATATTTTTTAAATCATTTAAATCAATCTTATTTATATCTTTATTTTTTTACTAACTTCATCATCTTTTTCATCATACACAATATACTCTTCATTTATTTCAACTTTAGGTGAACCTGTATTTTATTATTTCTGAAAAAAATTTGTATATTTATTTAAAAAAATTTATTATTGCAATTATAGAAAAAGATATAGTGCACCTCTAATCTTTTTTTCACCTAACCCCCTAATTATTTCTAATTTTTTTATTTAATCTATCTTCAAATTCATTTAACCACATTAACGGATCTTTTAGAATTTATTTGTCTAGTAATACATCCATCTTTTATTATCTTAGTTATTCCTCCAGCTCCTATTGCTATTACACTTTTTATTTTTCTTCTATCATTTCTATATTATATATCAACTGTTTCCCTGGAAAAACAATATCCTAAATTCTCTCCAAAAATCAAAAGAATTTTTTTGTCTATATAGATAATATGGTATATATCCTTTTTTTCTTGTGTTACTTCTTTAATTTTAGACTCAATTTTTTTCATAATCTAACCCTTTAGTTAAACTATGTTTTTTTCATTGTTAAATTAGAAGCATTTTTTTAAAAGCTAAATAATGAAATGTAACATTTTCTGGACTATATTCTTTAAATTTCTCTAAAGTATTTAATATATCTTCTGTACTTTCTTTAGGAAGACCTATTATAAAGTCCATATTAATATCAAAGCCAAGATTTTTAGATACAGTATATACTTCATTTAATTTATCTATATCGTGATATCTATTAACTAATTTTTAAAGTTTCTTCTTTAAAACTTTGAGGATTTATACTTATTCTACTTACTCCATATTTCTTCATTAAATTAAGTTTATCTTCATCTAATGTGTCTATTCTACCAGCTTCAAATGTATATTCTTTAATATTACTTAAATCCAAATTATCTTGTATAGTTTTTTAAAAAGTTTTTTTCCATTTCATTAAGATTTATATAACTTGAGTCCCCCACCTACATATACACTATTTATATTTATTTTTCAATTCTTTACATAATTTTCCTACTTCTTCAGTTTCTTTTAAGTAATTTTTCAAAATATTCATCATATCTCTCGTTATATTTACCCTTTTTAAATATGCAGGAAATGAGCAATAACTACATTTTGTAGGGCAATATGCAAATCCTATATATACACTAATACTCTCTTTATCTAAAAATCTTTTGAGTTTTTTTACTACATTTAATAATAATTTTGCTTTTATCTCTACTTACACCATAAATACTCTCAAGTATATATTCAACTTTAAATTCATCATATTTTTTTCCAATAATTTTTTCTTGCAAGTTTAGTTGGTCTTACTCCCACAAGAGTTCCCCAAGGTACAGATATATCATATAGTTTTTAAAATTGCTAATTTTTGCATTACATCTACTTGATTGCTAAAAAAATTCTTCTTTATTTATATATTTTTATCCCGACCATTTGTTGCTAAAACTTCTATTCTTCCATCTTCTTTACATACTTCTAAAAGAACAGTATCAAAGTTATCTCTAAAAAAACATAAAAGAAATTCTTTCCATTTATTTTCATCTATTTCAAAAATCAGAAATTACTTTCATCCTTATCAACTCTCATTCTATAAGATTTTTAAAGTATTTTTTTCATAAGAGATGCAATAGTCATAGGTCCTACTCCTCCAGGAACTGGTGTTATATATGAAGCTATATCTTTTACTTCTTCAAAATTTACATCTCCACAAATCTTACCATCCACTCTATTTATTCCAACATCTATAACAACTGCTCCCTTTTTAATATCTTCTTTTCCTATTAAATTAGAACACCTGCAGCAGATATTACTATATCTGCATTTTTTTAATTTTTTCTCTCATATCTTTTTGTTCTTGTATTACATACTTGAACTGTAGCTCTTTTTGTATTAATAAAAGTGCCATAGGTTTTTCCAACTATATTACTTCTACCTATAATAACTACATCTTTTCCTTCTACATTTATATTGTATTCATCAAATAATTGCATAATCCCATAAGGTGTACAAGATAAAAATCCTGTATCATCTCCTACTACCATTTTACCTATATTATTAAAATGAAATCCATCCACATCTTTATCTGGATTTATTGCATTTAAAACTTTTTAGTTCATCTATATGTTTAGGCAATGGTAATTGAACTAAAATACCATCAAACCTTTTTATCATTATTTAATCTTTCTATTTCTTTTTAACAATTCCTCTTCAGATATATTAGAAGAAAAAGTCTATAGTTTCTGTAAAAGAAACCAACTTTTTCACATGTCATTCTTTTATTTTTTTACATAAACACGAGAGGCCTTATCATCACCAACTATAACCACAACAAGACCTGCACGTCTTCCATTTTTTCAACATAAAAATCATGTTCTTTACTAATTTCATCTAATATTTTTATTAGACAAAAGCTTTACCATCTAATATCATTTATTCCCCTTTTTTTATATATTTACAAAATTTCCAACCTATATATTTTTTTCTTCTAATTCTTTTTTTCCCATTCATCACTTATTTCAGGGAAAAACGTATCTGCTTCACCTTCAAAAATCTACATGACTTATATAAAGTTTACTTACACAACCTGACTCCATCGCTTTTTTTATATATACTAGCTCCACCTATAATAAAAATTTCTTCTTTTAAATCAGATAAAAATTTTTTATCAACTTATCAAAATCATTATATACTTCTATATCTAAATCTCCTTTATCAAATTCTTCAATAGATAAAACTATATTTCTTCTATTAGGCAAAGGCTTTCCTATGCTATCAAAGGTATTTTTTTACCCATTATTATTGTTTTTCCCAGTTGTTATTTCTTTAAATTTTTTTAAATCTTCAGGAATATGCCATAATAACTTATTATTAAGACCTATTTCCATATTTTTTTACCAACAGCTACTATTATACTAAACATTTCACTCCTTAAACTGCTACTTCAAATTTTATTAGAGGATGACTCTCATAATCAATAAGCTCTATATCTTCAAATGTTAACTCATTAAATGGTTTTATCTGCAATTTTTATTTTTAGATAATTTCAATGGTTGACGAGTTAACTGTTCTTTTAATCCTTCTATATGATTTTTCATATATATGAGCATCTATTATTGTATGTGCAAATTCTCCAACTTCATAACCACATTCCTTAGCTATCATCATAGTTAATAAAGAATAACAAGCTAAATTAAAGGGTATTCCTAAGGCTATATCTCCACTTCTTTGTGTTAAGTGACAATTTAATTTATTACCCAATACATTAAATGCAAAAAGTATAATGACAAGGTGGTAATTTGCTTATACTTGCATTACCCGGATTCCAAGCAAGAACTATTAATCTTCTTCCATTTTTTTATGATTAGGATTTTCTTTCATTTCTTTTTAATGTATCTATTATATATTGTATTTGATCAAATACTAAAGATCCATTTTCTTCTCTTGTTGTCCATCTATTATTCTCATCTACAAATACTTCTCCATCAAGTGAAATTTCTGGAACAGGATATCTTCTCCAAAATCTACCATAAGCCGTTTCAAGTCTACCTTCCTCATCTGCCCAAGCATCCCATATTTTTTTGTTTTTTTCTTTTAATTCCTTAATATGTTCTTCTCCACTTAAATACCAAAAAAAGCTCATGTAACATTGAATTAAAATACATCTTTTTGTTGTAAGTAAAGGATAACCTTGAGATAAATCTACCTTATATGAATAAGCAAATGTAGATATAGTATCAACTCCTGTTCTATTTTTCCTTTTCTTACTCCATTTTTTTAAAACATAATTTACTAAATCTAAATAAACTTTCATATTACCTCCAAAAACTAAATATTAAGACAATTAAACCTAAAAATTATTCTATAATAACCAAATAATTTAAAGTCCCTATTTTTTTATATTTCATAAATCCCTTTAATAATGTAAAGTGACATTATAAAGGTTAAAAATTAAACCTAAAAATATTAATATTAACTCATAAGAAGTTAATATATTTCCAAGTTTTATCAATTTCAAACTTGTTGCACCTAGCATTGTTGGTATTGCTAGATAAAAAGAAAAACTCTGTTGCAGCTATTCTACTTAACCCTATAAGCATTGCACCTATTATTGTTGCAGCTGATCTTGATGTTCCCAGTATCATTGCTAAACATTGAAATAACCCTATATATACAGCCATCGTATATGATATATCTTTAACACTTTCTACCTTTACTTTTTTTATTTTTTTACTTTCAATAAATACAAGTAACACACCATAAATAACCAACATTATTGATACTATTATAGGATTAAATAAATATTTATCTATTAAATCATCAAAAATCAACCCTAAAACAACAGCTGGTAAAACTGCCACTATTATTTTTTTCCCATAAAGAAAATAGTTCATTTCTTTTTCTCCTTTATATTTAAAAGGATATATTTCATTAAAAAAATACAACCACAACAGCAAGTATCGCTCCCCAGTTGTATTATTATTTGAAAAAGCATTAACAAACACCTTATTTTTCTGATAATTTTATTAAATTTTTCAAGTAATATCATATGTCCTGTACTACTAACAGGTATAAACTCTGTAAAAGCTTCTACTAGAGATAATAAAAAAACTTTTAAATATATCTATAATCATTATAATTTCCTTTCTATTTATATATTAATTATACCAAATTTTTAATCCAAAAAAAGAAGAATAGATATTATAAAAAAATAAGAACATTTTTAACAATGATTTTTTTCTAAATATATTGACAAACTTTTTATAGTTCAGTTATACTTTTGACAAAGTTAATAAATCATTTGAATGAGAGGAGAAAAATATTAATGAAAAAAATTGTTGTTATTTGTAATGTTTTTTAATATCATTAAATTCCTTATCAGAGGAGTTTAAATATGATAATGGCGATAGATTAATCGTTGATATTGTAAACGGAAAAGAAGAAGGTCCTTATAAATATTACGCAAAAAAATGGAGATATAGAAGAAGGAACTTTTGTAAATGGAATAATTGAAGGACCATTTATAAAATATTATACAAATTCAGGAATAAAAAGAAGAAGGAACATATATAAACAGTAAAAAAAGAAGGTTTAACTACTATATATTTCAAAGATGGTAGCAAAATTGAAGGAATTTATAAAAACGACAAAATAGAGGGTTCTGTTAAATTCATTTTACCAAATGGAATAAATTTTTGAAATTCCATATACAAATTTTCAATAAAGAATATAAAAATAAAATGTACCAACAATTAGAATTACACTAGTTTGTTGGTACATATTCTTTCAAAATATCTTATTTTTTTAATTCATTAACTATTTTTTTGTTAATCGATCTATTTTTTTGTTTTCAAATCTTGTATTTCTTCATCTTTAACATCTTTTTTTCTTATTATTAAATAGATATGAAACTCCTAAACCAAACCCTATTTCACCATGAGATGATATACTTGAACTTAATTTATATGAAACCTTTTCATTTTTTTACCTAAACTTCCTAAAAAGTCCTAATGCAATAGAAGTTTCGCCTTTGTACATTCCAAGTCCCTACTGATATTGAATCCCCTTCAGAACGATTAATTAAGTTAGCTATAGCCATAGCATTTGCAATTCCTGATATTGTTGATTTATCCATTTCATTTTTAGAATTTCCTATTCTTAAATTTCCTTCAGAATCTATTCTAGTAGTTATTCCATTTTCTCCTTTTTATTGCTAAATTACCACTTGATAAATTTATGCTATTTTTCTCCATTATCCGAACTTACTTTTTAGTGTTATTTTTCTTTAATTGTGCAACATTTACAGCATCGGAATCAACTGTACCTGCAGCAACATTTGTGATTTGACGTTTAATTCCAAGAGTATTATTACCTATAGAAACTGCTCCTCTACTAGAAACCCAAGAACCAATCATTTTATTTTTTTCTTAATATCAAGTTCATTTATTTCCTCTTTTTAACATATATTTCATTAAAGCTTATCCCCCATTTTTTTGTGCTTGTTCTTGATTAAATTTTTTTCTTTCTTCCCCTGTCAAAGTACTATTATCTATATCATCAATTATCTTCTTGTAGTCTTTTTCTTGATGTAACTATTTCTTTTTCTAAAGTTTCTATTCTCTTTGTAATTTCAATATATTCCTCTTTATTATCACCTAATACATCATCTATAGATTTAATATTTCCAGAAGGATCATATCCTAAAAACATTCTTATCTCTATTGCTTAAAGAATCTTCTCCTAATGCAACACTTGAATCTATATAAGAATAGGCATTATGTCCTAATGCTGTTGAACCTTCTCCTTCAGCTATAGCATAACTTCCACTAGCTAGTGCATAATCCTTTTGTGTTTGAGCCTGTTTTTCCTAAAGCAACAGAAAAATGTCCTTTTCCTACACTTCCATGACCTATAGATATTGTATTTGTATCATAAGTTTCAGCAGTACCCCCTATGGCTATATTTTTGAAATCCATATGATTTAGCGTGTAATCCTAACGCTATTGAATTTGAATATTTAGTACCTTTTTTTGTTGATATTTTTTTGATAATCTTCTGGAAATAAATCTTTTTTTATAACCAGGTGCTCCTATATCATTGCTTTCTTTATTAGGTAATTCTCCTATATATGCTCCATTTCCTATAGCAATAGAGGAACTTGTTCCAACTCCTTCAACACTTGCATAAGCTCCTAAAAGCTATAGTATTTGAAGTTGAAGATTTTTGCTTTAAGACCTATAGATATACCACTATCTCCTTTAGATTCTGCCTCTTTACCAATAGCAATTGTATTACTACCTATACTATTACTTGAATCCCCTATTGCAACAGAACTTATTCCACTACTCTTAGAATTATATCCATAAGCAGATGAAGAATGACCTCCAGCTACACTTGAAGTACCTATAGAAACAGATTGATTGTTTTTCTGCTTTTTGAACCAGAACCTATTGCTATAGCATTACCTTTAATTGCTTGAGCATTTACTCCCAAAAGCAACTGAATTTCCTTCTTTAGTTTTTCGAATTAGATCCTATTGCAATAGAATTATATCCTTGAGAATCTGAATTTTTCTCCAACAGCAATATTTGTATCATATTTACTATTTGAAGTTTTACCTATTGAAATTCCTTTACCTTGTCCTTTTTCTATTCCTTCACCATAAATATTAATACTTGCTAATAAAAACTAATAAAGATATACCTAATAATTTTTTTCATAATTATCCTCCTAAATATAATACTATCTAATAATATTATACCCCCCACATATTTTTTGTCAATCTTATAAAATTATTACTTTTTATTAAAAAAATAGATAGCCTTTTTAAAAACTATCTATTTTTTTATACAAATTTAATTTTTATATCTATTTTTTAATAAAAATTTTTTTCATCAATATATTTAAACTTTCTTCAAGTTTTAAAAACTCTTGATTTCAATTCATTATTTTCTTCTTCTAATTTTTATCTTTAAGTTTGAATTTTTCTTCTTCAATAACTTCACGATTAAATTGATATCCAACCCCTATACCCAAAAAGCTACTTTACCTTTAGTATTAAGTGCTCCACTCGCTTTATACACTATATTTGCTTTTTCTATCTACACCACTTAATCCAACAGCTACTGATGTATCTCCATTAAAAGTTCCTAATGCAGCAGAAACATTTGCTCCATTTTTTTAAGATTTACAATTTGAGGAAGATTTGCCATAGCAATCGCATTAGCAAGACCTATATTTAAATTTTTCAATATTTTTTTATTAACATTTCCATCTAAAGAAATCGTAATTCCATTATTAGTAACTTCTGTTTTTTTATACCATTCTTACCATTAATATTAATTCCAGAGCTTAATTTAAATATATTTGTTCCTGTATCTCCATTAAATTTAGCTGCTACATTTTTTTAAGTTGAGCTACATTTACAGCATCAGTATCAAGTAATCCTGCAGAAACATTATTTATTTGTCTAGTCAATCCAAGTTCGGCATTTCCTATTGACACCCCTCCTAATGTACTTTCCCAAGTTGATGCGTTTTTAAAATTCTCTTTCATATATTTAATTAAGTTAAGTCTTTCATTTATAGCGTTATCTCTAAGAACACGATTTTCTATCGTAAGTTTATCAGCTTCTTCTCTTTCTGTTTTTTTCTTTTGCATATATTCTTTTATATTCAATATCTTTTCAACTTTTCGTTAATTTGATATATTTTGTTATCAAGTTCAATCATTTCATTCTTTTTAGATATATATTCATTTATTTTTATCTGCACCTAAAATATCTTGCATATTTTGAATATCAAATTCAAGTGGATTATATCCTGTAGTATATAATTGTCCATTAGTTTTAGAATTATCTCCAAGTGCAACTCCAGAATCAATATCAGCAGTAGCGTTATACCCTATTGCAACAGAATTCACACCAAGTGTTTCAGCATAAGACCCAATCGCTGTTGAATTTACTGCATTTGCTTTTTGTTTCTCTACCAAATGCTAATGAGTTATTATATAAAGCTTCAGAATAGCTTCCAATAGCATTACTGTATATTCCTCTAGCATGTGCATAAAGTCCTATAGCGTTACTTGCAAATCCACGAGCACCATTTTCACGATTATTACCATTATTTTGCATACCTATAGCAACTGAATAATGCCCCCAAGCTTGAGAATGTGTTCCAAGTGCTGATGCATAGGTTCCGTGGGCATTAGAAGAGGTTCCTACAGCTGTTGCATAAGCACTATTTCCCATTATATCTTCAGTATTAGCTCTTGCTCCATTTCCTATTGCTGTCGATCCTGTTTTTTTCCCTGTAACAGCTCCAGTTCCTAGTGCTGTTTGACCTGAATAAGTTCCACCACTTCTATTTTTCAGCTCCATTTCCTATAGCTATTGAAAGCCCTGCCTTTGAACTTGCACCATTTCCTATAGCTATTGATCCAGTTTTATCTTCTCCTTCTCCACCTACATAAGCTCCTCTACCTATTGATATAGCACTATTTGATTCTACTTTAGAAGCATAACCAATAGATACTGAAGTTTCACCAGAAGCTTTAGCAGCTGTTCCTAAAGCTGTACTATAATTCCCATCTGCTTTTGAATTAAATCCAATAGATGTTGCTTGATCTCCACTTGCATCTGCTTTTATAACCATATGCAGCTGTAGCGTAATTAGTTGCTTTAGCTTCACTACCAACAGATATAGAATAAGCACCTGAAGCTAAATTTTCATCTCCTATACTTATTGATTTTTCCACCTATGGCACCATAAGGATTTAATGATTTTAATCTACTAAGTTTACCATCTTTTTCTAATATTGTTTTAGCTTCACTTACAGACTTTTCATAAGCCACTAAAGCTTCTTTTTTATTTTTTTCAGTTATAGAAGCATTTAATCTATTTTTCATCACTAACTAATTCTTTTTAATTTATTCGTATCTGTTAATAATTCCTTTTTTTAAAGCTTCATCTTTAACTAAATCATTTATTGTTTTTCATATTTTATATATTCTTTTAAATCCATTTTCGTTTTATTTCATATTTTTTTAGAAGTTTCATTAAACTTTACCATTTTTTTCTAACATCGTTTCACTAATATGAACACCTATAGCTATACCACGTTCTCCAAACGAATATGAATCTGCTCCTATAGCAACACCATATTGGTCTATTGCCTTAGCATACGCCCCAACTGAAGTAGTATTTATACCAGTTGCTTCTGTTCTTGTACCTATAGCTAATGCATCTGTTTTTTTGTTGATTTTTGAATTAAGTCCAAGAGCCATCATGTTTCCATCTTCATTAGTTTCTGCAACAGCTTCTGCATTTGCTCCTATAGCTAAAAGCTTGATTCCCATTAGCTTTAGAATTGGGCCCAATCCCTATTGCTACATGACCAGTTGCACTTGCTTCTCCTCCTGAATCAAACTTAACAAGTTTTTTTCTACTTCTCCTCCATAAATAAATGTTCCAGATATTAAAAAGAAAATAATAATTCTTTTTAATCTACTTATCTTCATTAAATTTCACCTCATTTTAATTTTTATATTTTTTTATTATATCTTCAATTAAAAATCTTTTTCAATATATTAAATTGATTATTTTATTTCAAAATAAAAAGTTTTTAAAATAATAAACAAAATATAATAAAAAGTAAATAAATATGGTAGTTAAATTAAAATTTTAAAATTAAAAAGAGTAATTTATTTTTATATTTTTAAAAAATGTATTACACTCTTAAAATTTTGGTTTTAAAAAAATAATTGTGGTATAATATTGACACAGGTTAAATGTATATTATAATTTTTAAATAAATTTTTTTAAAAATAAAAAGGGGAAAAATTAAAATGTATAAAATAGGCTTGTATAACGATTTATTTATTCTAAACTATATGTTTGAAGAACTAATATATGATATTTCTTTTAACAGAAGGAAATCAAATGACATTATTAGAAACTGCTCATACCTTATCTGGAAAAAGCACCTAAAAATGCACGTATTAAAGATGTTATATTAGTTACTAATTTAAAAAAAGGGATTTGATTATATCCTAAATAAAATTAAAGAAAACAATTTTTATTTTGATAAAGACACTTTTTGCACAGTAAATCGATTAGTTGCAAGTAATGATAATTTTTGATAATTTAGGTGGTTTTTAGACGTTATAATATAAAAAAATAACAGGTGCAAAACATACTGGTATTGAAGTAGCAAATTTAGATATTAGTTTTTGAAACTATAAATAAATATTACGACGATAAAAGAGAAGGTATAAAAATCATAGATTTGTTTTTAAATTTATGTAAAAACCAATATTTTGGAGATGGAAACAAAAGAACTGCACAACTTATAATGTGTGGACTACTTATTTTAAATGGTTACGCACCTTTTTTTCTATCAATTTTAAAGATATTGAATATTCAGAAGCATTAGTAAATTTTTTATGATGATGAAAAATAAAAAAATATACCATATTACAAAAAAACTTTTTAAATAAACAAAAAAAGAAATAACAAAAAAATTTTTTTAGAGAAAAAAATAAATCAAAAATCTTTAAATAAATAACGATAAATTTTTAAATCTAATTTTTTTACTTATATACCATATAAAAATTATATAAATATATTATATTGACAAAAATAATTTAATTTAGATATAACATTATTGAAATTAATAAATTAATTATTTTAAAAGGAGGAAAAATAAAAATGAAAAAAAGTTATTATTATTTTTTTAATTTGTTTAACATCATTAAATTCTTTAGCACAAGTATTTAAATATGAAGATGAAAGTAAATTAATAGTTAAAGTTGTAGATAATAAAAAAAGAAGGAACTTATGAAAGATATTACAAAACAGGAGAACTACTAGAAAAAGGTACTTATAAAAAAACGGAGAACTCGATGGACCATATGAAAAAAATATAATATAGATGGAAACTTAGAAGAAGAAGGTACTTATAAAAACGGAGAATTAGATGGACCATTTAAACGTTATTATGGATCAGGTTCCCTTGTGGGAGAAGGAATTTATAAAAACGGAGAATCAGATGGACCATTTAAACTTTATTATGAATCAGGTTCCCTTATAATAGAAGGAATTTATAAAAATGGAGAATTAGATGGACCACATAAAACTTATTATGAATCAGGTTCCCTTTATGGGTGAAGGAATTCATAAAAACGGAGAATTAGATGGAGTATCTAAAACTTATTATGAATCAGGTGTACTTCAGGAAGAAGAAATTTATAAAAACGGAGAATTAGATGGAATATCTAAAACTTATTATGAATCAGGTGTACTTCAGGAAGAAAGAATTTATAAAAAAACGGAGAATCAGATGGACCATTTAAAACTTATTATGAATCAGGTGTACTTCAGAAAGAAGGAATTTATAAAAACGGAGAATCAGATGGACCATTTAAAACTTATTATGAATCAGGTGTACTTCAGAAAGAAGGAATTTATAAAAACGGAGAATTAGATGGACCATTTAAAACTTATTACGAAACTGGGAAACTTAACGAAGAAGGAAACTATAAAAAAATGATATAAAAAGATGGACCATTTAAAACTTATTACGAAACTGGGGAGCTTAATGAAGAAGGAAACTATAAAAAAATGATGTAAAAGATGGATCATTTAAAACTTATTACAAAACTGGGGAAATTAAAGAAAAAGGAAATTACAAAAATGATGTAAAAGATGGATCATTTAAAAACTTATTACGAAACTGGGGAAATTAAAGAAAAAGGAAATTACAAAAACGATGAAAAAGATGGAAAATCTTTTATTTATAAAAAAAGATGGAACAATAATAATAACATATATATTAGGTGAAATTAGATATGAAAAAAATAAAAAAATATAGAAAAATAAAATGTACCAATTAACTTAAGATGAAAAAAATAAAAAGTTTATTGGTACATTTATATATCTCAAATATTTGATTTTTTTAAATTTATTGAGATATAATTAAATCAAATACAAAAAGATATGGAGAGGATAAATATGTTTAAAGCAGTCGTTACAGATCTAGATGGGACGCTATTAAATAATAATCACGAAGTTAGCGAATACAGTAAAAAGTTATACGTAAACTTGTTGAAAGTGGTTATAAGTTCTATATAGCAACTGGTAGACTAGAAGCTTCTACTCGAGAAATTGCTGAATCTATAGGTGTAAAAAAATACCATTAATAACTGTTAACGGTACAAGAATTTTTAGATGAAGAGGGTAATGAAATACATAACTCTACACTTGATCTTGAAACTGTTAAAGAAATTGCAAGTATAGACTATAAATCTTGTGGAGAAGATTTATTAATAAATGGATATTTTAGAAATGTATGGCTTGTTCGTGATAAAAAAAGCAGAAGAATATTATAGAACTATGAGACCTGATAAACCTTATTTTCCCTAACACGGTTTCTCAAGAAGAATTCATTTCTAAAAACATACAATAAAATGCATTTTATTGGTAAGCACGAAAGTTTATTGAAACTTCAAAAATTAAGAGAAGAACTTACTAACAAAAAAACTTAAATATGGTCTTTGTAGGAGAACATTGTTTAGAAATTTTTTTCTAATGATTCCAATAAAGCTCTTGCTGCTGAATTTGTTTTTAAAAAGAGATGGAATAAAACTAGAAGAAGCTATAGCTTTTTGGGGATTCTGTAAATGATTTTGAAATGCTTACAGAAGTTGGTCGTGGCTTTGTTATGGGTAATGCTATATACCTTTTTAAAAAGAAATGGCTAAAGATTTAGAAATAATAGAAACTAATCATAATGATGGTGAAGCAAAAATCGTAGAAATATTTAATCTAGAGGTTTAATATGAAAAAAATTGCTCTTGTTGTTGATGATAACTCATATATTAGAAAAAAATATACGAGAAATTTTAGAAGCATATAATTTTTAGTGTGCACGAAGCTGACAACGGTCTTTGTGCTCTTGAAAAAAATTTGAGGAAATTAACCCTTCTATCGTAATAATGGATATTAACATGCCTGTATTAAATGGATTAAAAAGCAACAGAAAGGATTATATCTAAAAATCCTAATGCAAATATTATCATTTGCTCATCTATGTTATTTATTCCTTATTATCAAAAAAACTTGCTTTAGAATCTGGAGCAAAAGGTTTAATTTCAAAACCTTTTTACAAAATCTGAATTTATAAAAAGGCTTAAATAGTTTACTTGAAAATAAAGAGGTACAAAAATGAATATTTTTAATAGAATTAACATATATCCTAGGATTTTTCTTTCTTAGGACAAACTATAAGTAAAACAACAGGTATCCCGGTACCTGGTTCTGTAATAGGACTTATTCTATTTTTCTTATCTCTTCAGTTTAAAATAATTAAACTTGAAGGAGTAGAAAAAAACTTCAAATTTCCTTACAGATAATCTTGCTATATTATTTATACCCGCTGGAGTTGCAATAATATCTAATTTTTAATAAAATAAAGAATATTTGGGTTTTTACTTGCTATTATTTGTTTTTGTTTCAACAATAATTTCTTTAATTTTTTTGTTGGAAGATTAACTCAACATTTAATTAAGAGAGGTGAAAAAAATGAATCTAATGGAACTAACTAAAAGATCCTCTTTTTGGAATGTTTTTTAACATTAATAACATTTTGTTTTATTTAAAAAAATTATCAGATAAAGTCAAGAGTTCTCTACTTAATCCTCTTGTACTTTCATTAATTTTTATAATAGTTTTTTTCTTGAAACATTTAAAATTCCTTATGAAAATTATTACAACGGTGCCGAAATTTTTAACACAATGATAATTCCTGCAACAGTTGCTCTAGCTATTCCTTTATACAAAAACTTTAATTTATTAAAGAAATATTATAAAGAAATACTATTTAGTATAGGATTTAGTACATTAGTTCTTACATCTCTTCTTGCTATATCTATGGCTCTTCTTGATGTAGATAAAGAAATATTATCTTCTGTATTACCTAAATCTGTTACAACAGCAATAGCTGTGGGTGTTTCTGAACAAATACAAGGAATTCAAGCTATAACTATTATAATGGTTATAATTTGTGGTAATATAGGAGCCGTTTTTGGAGAATTAATATTTGATATTTTCCACATACATCATCCTATTGCACAAGGTATATCTCTTGGAACAACATCACACGCTGTAGGAACAAGTAAGGCTATTGAATTAGGAGAAATTCAAGGGTCAATGTCTGGACTTGCAATTATAGTTACAGGATTATTTACTGTAGGGCTTGCTCCCATAATATATATGATAGTTTCTAAAATATTTTTATTAAAATAGGGTCTGTCCACAAATAGAATATAAAACGTGAAAAAAAGACTAAAAAAATGGAATGAATTTTTAATTTTTATTTTAATTTTTCACTCCTTTTATTTTATAACTAAGTTTTCTAATTTAATTATTAAAATTTAATTAAAACTCCTCTTTTGTTTTTTTAGATAATTATTCTATTTGTGGACAGTTCCCAGTTGTTTTTTTGTTAATTAAAATTTATTTCTTGAATAGTTCAGAATGCGAACCTAACCTATACAACATTAAAAACAAGTACATCATTTTGATATTCATAAACCAAGAGCCAGTCTGGTTCAATATGACACTCTCTTGTTCCTTTGTAATTCCCTGATAGATCGTGATCCTTATACTTAAAATCTAACTTTTTCTCCATTAGCTAATAATTCTACAACCTCAAATAATTTTTTTCTATGTCTTTGTTTTGCTTTTTTGCAAGTTTAAGGTCTTTTTTAAATTGAGTTGTAAATTTTTACCTCATATTTCATTCTTCAAGCGCTTTCCTTAAATCATCCATATTTGAATATCCTTTAACCTTTTTTTATCATGAGCTATTTCTTTTTCCCTCTTTAATAGCTGCGATAGTCGTATTATTTGGTATTTCTAATTTTTAAATTAAAAAGGAATTCCATTTTTCTCTGATGATTGTTCTTAAAAAAACATATTGATAGCAGTTGTCATATTAAGCCCTAATTCAGAAAAATATTACTTCTGCTTGGTCTTTTTATATCTTTATCTGTTCTGATATTTAGATTTGTTTTTTTGCCATAATATAACCTCCAATCTTGTCTATATTATATTCTTATTTTCGTTTCTCGTCAATACATAGCGTTGTTATTAGCAACATATTTATTTAATATTCATCCGCAAAAAGTAGGTTCAAAAAGGCAATTGTCCTTGAGATGTTATATTATTAATTGAGTAAATTAATTGATAATTCATAACTAATTACACCATAAAACAGTAATAAAATCTGTATTTATGAGTATAATTGGTTATTTTTTTATTAAAGAATAATAAAAAGAGGAAAAATTAAAAAAATTTTTAATAATCAAGTTATTTTATTAAAATTTAATCAAAAATTCCTCTTTTGTTTTTAGATAATTATTCTATTTGTGGACAGCTCCTATTTAATTAATGTTCATTTATTTCTAAATTTTCTATTTGTATATTTACATGTTCTATCCCATATTTTTCTTTTTAACATATCAGAAATATTTTTTTAACTATAACATAGTCATTTACTCCGTTATATTTTTTAATAAAAACATGAAAAGATAGACTAAATTTATCTTCTGTAATACTCCATAAATGAAATTCATGTATATCTTGTATATTTTTCATCTACTTTTTAAAAATATTTTCTCTAATTTCTTCTATTTCTAGCCCTTCAGGAACTGTTTCCATTAAAATATATCCTGATTCTTTTTAATATCTTTACTCCACCTATGAATATAACAATGCTTATTATAAAGCTTATTATAATATCATATAATATATTTCCTGTAAAATGAATAAGAAATGCTGCAACTATTACCCCTATTGAATTTAATATATCTCCTGTAAAGTGTAATAAAAGCACTTTTTTAACATTCATATTTTTCTTCACTTTTTAAACTAATTGTTAAAATTACAGTTAATACTATATTAATAATCAATCCTATAACAGCAATAGTTCCCATCGTTTTTAAAAATCAACATTTACTGGATGTATAAATCTTATTATTGATTCATATAATATTCCTAAAGAAATCACACAAAGTGCTAGACCATTTAAAAATGAAGCTAATATCTCAAATCTTAAATATCCAAAAGTAAATCTCTTTGTTGGTTTTTTTCTGAATAATATATAGCTATCATAGATATTACTAATGCTGCAACATCTGAAAAACATATGAAAAAGAATCTGATACTAATGATAATGAATTACTAAATATTCCACCAAATAATTCTAAAAAGGCAAATATTAATGTTAAAATCAATGAAATCCATATTGTTTTTTGACTTCAATTGTTTTTTTAAAAATGTTCATCATGATGATAATAAAAAAATCTATTTTATTCATTTTTTTCCTCCGTTTCTAAGATATATTATACATTAAATTTATCAAATTTTAACATATAATATTTATTGTGTTAAAAATGTAAAAAAATATAATAGACATTATTTCTTTATTAATTCATTCATTTTTTTCATAAGATATTCAACCTTTTTCTTCAAGCTCTGAATTTTTTTATTTTTCTAATTCTTTTATTTTTATAATCTTTTTCTTTATCAATATCACTTCCAAATTGATACCCTAAACCTAATCCAAACCCTACATTTCCTTTAGTATTTAATGTAGCACTTGCTTTATAGCTTAAAGATCTATTTCTAGTAATTCCATTTATTCCAACCGCTAATGCTTGTTCTCCTTTATAGAAACCCAATCCTGCAGTTATTATATGTTCCTTTGTAGATATTTGTGGCATATTAGCAGCAGCTAACGCTAAAGCAATCCCTACATTTGATTCTGATTTTTTTACTTTCAAAATATGATTTTTAAAGATTTAAGTTGAGCAACATTCACTGCATCTGTATCAAAAGTTCCTGCTGCAACTCCTGTTATTTGACGAGTTATCCCTTTATCTTCGTCTCCAACTGAAACAGCGGCAGAACTTGAATAAAAAGTTGATGTCATCTTATTAATACTAGCATTTATATCATTTTGTTTACTTTCAATATTAGATATTTGCTTTTTTTCTTCTGCTATTTTTCTTTAAGTTTGTACCTTCTGATGAATATCTACCCCAAAAAAATCTAATTTATCATATTCTTTTTGTTTTTTTCTTCAACATCGTCTTTAAGATTTGTCAATTCTTTATTTAAAGTTATATTTTTCTTCATTTAATTGTTTATACTCATCTTCTTTATTACTCATCTTTACAATTTCTGTCATTGTAATAGGACTATCTGTTACAGGATTATAACCCTAACATTCCTTTATCTCTATTAGAAACTGATGATTCTCCCAGTGCCACTCCACCATCAAATTTAACATTACTATTATTTCCTATTGCAACAATATTGTTATTTATTACCTTATTTTCTTTTATCTGAAAAATCCTAAAACTATATTTCCTTTTGTATTTTCCAAAGAAACATTTGTTCCTGTAACTATGCTTTTTAGAACTATTAACTAAATTATTATTATATCCACTAACATAATTTAATTCACTAATTTTATCTTTTTGTACCTATAACACTATTATTAACTCCTATTATAGAAGTATTTTTTTGTATAATCTGCTTTGTTTCCACCACCCTATTGCTAAAGTACTTCCACCTGAACTCTTTTTCAATATTTCTCTTAATTTTTTTCTGACATATCTTTAGCAGAATCAAAAGAACCTCCACTTGGTGCATTTACATTTTCTATTGAATTTGTTATTTCATTTCCAGAACCAAATATTAATGAACCATTAGAATTAAAAGTTCTATTTGCAACCCCTACGATTGAATTTGCAATTCCTGAATATGAACTATCAGAAGTTTTTGATTCTATAGCATTTAAAGACCCTGTTATTGTTGCTCCAAAGTTTTTGTACTGCATCACTTGCACCCCAAAAACCTAAATTTCCATCATTTTTTCCCTGTGATTATAGAGAAACTCCCTGTATTTGTTGCAAAGCATACCGTTGGTAAAGCTATTTGTCCCAACTGTTGTAGCATATATGGAATACCCATAACCACTTCCATATCTAGCTCCACCTTTTACAGTTGTGTCTACATCTACATCTCCCATTTCCCCTTTATATCTATGAGACCCTATCATTACACTTCCAGTTCTTCCAAAAGTAGAACTTCCCTATCATAACAGAACCTGGTTGATTTTTACCATCTTTCATAAAATTAAACATATTTTCTTGGCGTCCACCACCAACTAGTGATGAACTATCTTTACCTATTGTAATATTTCCATCTGGAGTTAATCCTGTATCATATACAGGTTCTGCTCCTATTCCTATTGAAATATCTCTTTTATCAGGAGCTATATTAGAATAATCATCTGAATATCCCAAATTACTTAAAAATTAAAATAGATGTTAAAAAAATAATAATACTTTTTGTTATTTCCTTTTATTAATCATATTTACCATATCCTTTCATTTCTTTTTTTAATAGTATACCCCCATATTTTTTTGTCAATAGTTGAATTGTAATTTTTAATTAATATATTTTAATTATACACAAAATTTACACTTTATACAAAAAAATACAATTTTTTTAAAAATAACTTGAAAATTTAATAGTTAAGTGATATAATTAACTATATAATATAAATGCAAAGGAGAATTGTCATGGCAAAAAACATTACACGATTTAGAAGTTGCTGGTAAAAAAAGTATTAGTTCGTGTTGACTTTAATGTTCCTATAAAAGAAGGAGTTATTAAAGATGATAACAGAATTAAAGCTGCACTTCCTACATTAAAATACATCTTAGAAAAACGGTGGAAAAAGTTATAGCTTTCTCTCACTTAGGAAAAAGTTAAAACTGAAGAAGATAAAGTTTCTAAAACTTTAGCACCTGTTGCAAAAAGATTAGAAGAATTATTAGGAAAAACCTGTTAAATTCATACCTCAAACAAGAGGTGCAGAATTAGAAGCTGCTGTTAATGAATTAAAAACTGGTGAAATCTTAATGTTTGAAAACACTAGATTTGAAGATTTAAGTCCTGAAGGTAAAAAAGAATCTAAAAATGATCCTGAATTAGGTAAATATTGGGCATCTCTTGGTGATGTTTATGTAAACGATGCATTTGGAACTGCTCATAGAGCACATGCTTCAAATGTTGGTATAGCATCTAACATTGAAAAATAGTGCTGTTGGATTCTTAGTTGAAAAAAAGAATTAAAAATTCATTGGTGGTGCTGTTGATGAACCTAAAAGACCATTTGTTGCTATCTTAGGTGGAGCTAAAGTTAGTGACAAAATAGGTGTTATTGAAAAACTTATTAGATAAAGCTGATAAAGTTATAATAGGTGGTGGAATGATGTTCACTTTCTTAAAAAGCTTTAGGTAAAAAAATACAGGAAAAATCTTTATTAGAAGAAGATAAATTAGAATTAGCTAAATCTATACTTGAAAAAAAGCAGGAAATAAATTAATATTACCTGTAGATACAGTAGTAGCTAAAAGAATTTAAAAAAATGATGTAGACTTTAAAGTTGTTTCAGTTGATGATTTAGCTGATGACGATATGGGATTAGATATAGGACCTGATTCTGTTAAATTATTTGCAAAAGAATTAGAAGGTGCAAAAACAGTTGTATGGAACGGACCAATGGGTGTATTTGAAATGAGTAATTACGCTAAAGGAACTATAGGAGTTTGTGAAGCTATAGCTCATCTTTCAGATGCTATAACAGTTATAGGTGGAGGAGATTCAGCCGCAGCTGCAATTCAACTTGGATATGCAGATAAATTCTCTCACATCTCAACTGGTGGTGGAGCTTCACTAGAATACTTAGAAGGTAAAGTATTACCAGGTGTTGCTGCAATAGCTGATAAATCTTGTGGATGTGGATGTTCACATAAACATTAATTAAGATATATATAAAAATGGGATTTTAAAATCCCATTTTTTTATATATTAGTATGATGAATTTTTAACCACTTCTTCTCCAAAACCTCCATTTAAAGCTCCAGATGTATTTGTACTTGTAGTTGCTCTTTCTACTCTTATTCCTCTTATACCTGCTTCTCTTGCTGCTAAAAATATCATCATCACTATCTCCATAATGTAATGAAACCCCATATTTTTTTATGTAATATGTTTTTATCGTATTTATTGGCTGCCTTTGTTTCAGGTGTTCTATATGATATAGGTTGCATATTTACTATTCCAAATTCTTTTTGTAAAACTTTAGCTGTTGAATCTAACTTATCAGCACTATAATCTTTACTTGCTGTTCTACCTGTTATAAATATTACTTTATCTCCTCTTTCTAAATGCATCTTAATTATTTCTTTAGAAGATAATTTTGGAAGAGAATATTCATCACAAGCATTTTTTTATCAATAAAATCCCAATAAGCTTGATTTCTTGTATATTTTACTCCATCTTTATTAAAATGATTTGCCCCTATAAAAGAAAACATGGACTTGAAGCCAATACTGTATCATCTATATCAAAAACTTACTGTAATTGGTGCAACTCCTTTTAAACTTTCCTTAATATCTTCTACACTTACCCATTTAATTTCTTTTTGCATTATTTTTCTCCTATTAATGCAAGTTCACGAGTTGTATATCCTTTGTGAGTGTATGCTGCTTTTTTTCTGCTGAATAAGAAAAATAACCCCAATCCAACTAATAATGTTAAAGTTAATACTTTTCTTTTTAAAAAAACATAGATTCCTCCTTAATATAAATACTTCAATAAAAGTATACCCTATATTTTTCATTTTTTTAAAAATATATTTCATTTAATATAGAATATAACTATTATTTTTTTAATAAAAATTGTATTTAAAAATATATTTATGATATACTTTTAAAAAGAAATAGGAGGTTTCATGAAATCAGGTTTCATTTCCATAGTTGGTAGACCTAATGTTGGTAAATCAACTTTAATAAATAAATTAATAGAAGAAAAAAAGTTGCTATTGTTTCTGATAAATCTGGTACTACTCGTGATAAAATTAGAGGAATAGTTAATAAAGGAGATAACCAATATATATTTGTAGATACTCCAGGTATACATAAACCAAAAACATCTGTTAGGAGAACACATGACAGAAATTGCTATAGAAACTCTTAATGAATGTGACCTTGTTTTTTGTACTTGATGGTACTCAAGAAATTGGTCCCGGAGATATGTTTGTTAATGAAAATATACGTCTTTCAAATACTCCTACATATATAATTATTAATAAAATAGACCAAATGACTGATGAAGATATCTTAAATAAAGAAAAAAAGAAATAAAAAGAAAAAAATTAGGAAATTTTTGAAGGATAATAACCATATCATCTGAATATGGACTAGGTATACATAAAATATTTGATGTTGTTAAAAATTATCTTTCTAATGACATGTGGTTTTATCCAGAAGACTATTATACTGATTTATCTGTTAACAAAATAGTTATAGAAACTATAAGAGAGAAAATATTACTTAAAACTCGTGACGAAATACCTCACAGTGTTGCCGTAGAAATTATTGATATTGAAACAAAAAAATGATAAAAGAAGATATGAAGTCAATATATATGTTGAAAGAAATAGTCAAAAAGGTATTATAATAGGACTTAATGGTTCTTTACTTAAAGAAATTGGTATAGAAAGTAGACGTGAAATAGAAGCTCTTACCGGTCTTAAAATAACATTAAAAATTATGGGTTAAAAGTTTCTAAAAACTGGAGAAAAAAACGAAAGAATGTTAAAAAGAATTAGGTTATGAAATTAATAAAAAAAGAAATAAAGAGGTAATTTATGGAAAATATTTTTTTAAAGTAGTTCAATGCTACATAAATGGATATAACAATAAAGAAAAAAACTTTAGAAAAATATTAAAAATTTAAATTTTTGAAACTACTTTTTAATAATAGTTTTTTTAATATCATATATTTATAGTAATAGTAGAGATTTATCTTTTTTTCTAAATTACTAGATAAAAAAATAACAATGATATTGAAGCTATAAACCTTGCTATATACTTAGGTAGAAATGGGGCTAATTTAGAATTTCTTAAAAAATTTTTTTACAAAAAAAGAAAAATTTAATTTATCTATAAATTTACAAAAATATTTTTTTACTTCATTTTTTTAACAATGAAAATAATGAATTTTTTTAGTGAAAAATATTAAAAGATATTTATAACGGAAAAATTAGAAGATATTTTATTGCTTGATGAAAAATTTTTAAAGAATTTAGATTAGAATTATATTCATACAAAAATCTGTTTGATAATATATTAAGTTATAAAGAAATATTTGATAAAAAAAGAACCTATTAAATGGTTACCAACAAACAATAGAAAAACCCCTGAATTTTATGCTGATTATGGTCAAGAAACGAATGAATTAATTAAATTTATTCATAATCCTTTATTCTGTGACTATACATATTCTGAAACTACTAAACTATTGAAAATATCTTCATTTGAAGAATATGTAAATAATAATCCTAATATGCTAGGATTACGTGCTATATTAACAAGTATAATTAGACGTGAGAGATTAGGTGTTGGAACTCTTAGTCGTTCTATTGCAGATGGTTTAGTTTCATTATTATTAGAAAAAAATGGAAGAGAAATTTAGTATAGAAAATATATAAAAAACGGAATCATCCGTTTTTTTATACACCTAATTTTATTCTTATTTGAGCTATATCTGCTTTTAATTCTTTATCTGTTGTTTCTTCAACTTTTTTATAGCTTTAGAAACTGCACTATGATCAGTATTTAGTATCTTACCTATCTTTCCAATTTCCATATTAAGACCTTTTGCAAGTATAAATCTAAAAAGCATCACGAGGCTTAACAACGTCACTCGTTCTTTTTCTTACTTAATATTTCTTCTTTGTTTATATTATAATATCTACAAACTTCATCCATAACTTTTTTTCTTTTTGTTATTTCTTCTTTTCTTTTCTTTTTCTCTTTTATTCAATTCTTCATCAATTAAATCTTTATCTATATTTTTTTCAAAAAAATTTAACTTTAGATTTTAAAGTTTTTCATAACTCCTAAAATTTCTCTAAAATTAGTTTCTAATTCATCTGATATATATGCTATTAATTCATCACTTATATCCAAATTATTAGTTTCTGCATAATTTTTTTATCATCGACATTCTCACTGACTTATCTGGCAATCTTAACTCTGCAGAAGTTCCACTTTTTAAATCTTGTTCTTAATCTTTCATCTGCATTTTGAAACTTATCAGGATATTTATCTGATATTAATATTATAGGTTTCCCTTTTTCATAAAGCATATTAAATACTTCATAAAAATTCCTTTTGAGTTTTATCTTCTCCTCTTCCAAAAAAACAGTTTCAAAGAATTGTACGTCATCTATTATCAACATATCTAAATCTTGAAATTGTTTTTCTAAAGTTAAAAGGATTATTTTGAGAATTATTTCCGTAATTAATATATGTTGCAAGCCATTCATTAGTAAAAGTATTAGCCGTCATATATTTAACCTTTTTATGTTCTCTTGTATACTCATTTCCTATAGCTTGTGCCAAATGTGTTTTTTTCCAAGCCCCGAATCCCCATATATTAATAAAGGACTATAATCTGCACCTTCTACATTAGCTATAGATGTTGCAAGACCATAAGCGTGCATATTATTATCTCCTACAATATAGTTATTTAATCTATATTCTGGATTTAAATTAGATTCAAATAAATCTTCTTGTTTTATTGTATCTACCTTATTATCTTCTTCATACAATTTTTACCAAATCAATACAGATATTTTTTTGGATTAAGGGTTTAAACTGATTGGTTGCCAATCTTTCTATTTTTTTCCTTTAAAGATTTTAATTCTAAATATGAATCTTTATCTAAAAACTTCTAAAACTAAATAATCTTCAAAAATCTTTTGCTTTTACATTTTTATTTATATCCTCTGATAATTTAATATTATTATTTGGTAGTATATTTTTTTATAGCTTCCCATATTTGATTTGGTTCGAAACATATCTTATCTAAATCCTTTTCTTTTTTTCTATAGCTATATTAACATAAAAAAATACATATTTTCAAACTTCAAATTACTATTCACATAAACTTTATTCACATAAAAAAACCATTGTTAACCATTTAAAAATCAACCTTTATCAAAATTTATTCACATCCATTCACATCAACCTAATGCCATTTTTTAGCTATTGAAAAAAAGTTGTTCACATGCAAAAATTTTTTTACTTTTTGCCTTTTTGTAAACTTTAGATTAGACTTTGACGTACTTGAATGTTACTTTTAATTTATTAACATTACATTTATTCACTAATTCACTAGTTATTCACAATAAAAAAACTTATAAATAAAAAGATTTCAAGAAATTATTCTCTTTTTGTTATATTTTTTTAACGTGATATTTAAAAATATTTTCACAATAAAAATTCACGTAAACTAAAAAAATTCACAAAAAGCTTGTGAAATAAAAAAAGAAAAAAATTTTTTTAAAAAAATTTTTCTCACAAAATAAGAAAAAAATAAGAACGAAAAAAATAGCAGAAAAGTATACTAAATAAAGACTTTACACAAAAATCACGAACATAATGATAATAAATAAAATGATATATAAATATATATATATTATAATTAACAAAAAAATTAGTAGTCAATTTTCTAAAAAAATGATAAAATTTATATGATAAAAAACTTTAGGAGGACTATGAAACTAATAGTTGGTCTAGGAAATCCTGGAAAAGAATATGAAAAAAATAGACATAATATTGGATTTATAATACTTGATTCATATTTAAATAACTTTAATAATGTTATATGGAAAAATAAATTTAATTCTCTTTATACAAAAATAAATATAAACGGAGAAGATATTTTATTTCAAAAACCTTTAACCTTTATGAATTTAAGTGGTAATGCTGTAATTGAAATTAAAAAAACTTTTTTTAAAAATAGAAAAATAAAGATATTTTAATTATACATGATGACTTAGATATTAAAATAGGAGAAATAAAAAAATAAAAAGCTAATGGATCTTCTGGAGGACAAAATGGAATTAAATCTATTATTTCTGTTTTAGGAGAAGATTTTAATAGATTAAGAATAGGTATAAATAAAACCTAATAATATTAGCGTTGTAAATCATGTTCTTGGTAATTTTTTTCTAAAGAAGAATTTAATGAAATAGAAAAAAATAAAAAGTAATATTTTTTTGATGTTATTTCAGAATTCCTAAAAAGGAGAAAAATATTAATAATATTAGTTCTAAATATAATATAAAAAAAGAATAATAAAAAGGAAAAACAAGAACCTAAATTAAGAAAAAGCAAAAAAATAAAGATTTAGAAAAAAATTTTTAACTTTTAAAAATAATGCTGTTGAATATCAAAAGCAAAAAAATATTCAACAATGGGATGACAAATATCCTAGTAAGGAAATTTTTGAACAAGATATTTTAGAAGAAATTGGATATATTTTAGAAGTAGAAAATAATATAATTGGTTATGCAGCTTTTATCATATAAAAAAAGAAGAAGCATATAGAAATATAAAAGAAGATGAAAAATTATTCTATAATTCATAGATTAATAATAGATTCTAATTTTTCATAATAAAGGCTATGGAAAAACTATTTATAGACAAACTTATTAGAATTTCTATAAGAGATTCTCGTTTTATAATTTATACGGATACTCATGAAAAAAATATATCTATGTTAAAGTTATTAGAAAAAAACAAAATTTATATATATTGCAAAAATTAATTATTCAGAAAATTCTGAAAGATTAGCTTTTTAGATATAAACTAGGAGGTTTTTTAAAAAAATTATGGAATTTCAAAAAAATTATTTTTTTGAATTTTTTTAGGAGGATTGGGATTATTCCTTTTCTGTATTAAATATATGGGTGATGGTCTTCAAATGATTGCTGGAGATAGGTTAAGGCAAATATTGGATAAATATACGAACTCGCCTTTTTTTCTGGAGTTTTAGTTGGTATATTAGTTACAGCCCTAATTCAATCTAGCTCAGGAACATCAGTTATTGTTATAGGATTGGTAGGAGCAGGACTTTTTAAATATAAAAACAAGCAATTTCTATAATAATGGGAGCTAATATTGGAAACAACGCTTACTACCTTTATTATAGGATTTAATATAACACATTATGCACTACCTATACTATTTTTTTAGGTGTAGCATGTCAAACCTTTATTAAATCTAAAACTATCAATAATATTGGAAGATTATTATTTGGTTTTGGTGGAATATTTTATGCATTAACATTAATGTCAGATGCAATGTATCCATTAAGAGACCTTCAAGAATTTAAAGATTTAACAGTACAATTAAGTAATACGCCTATACTTGGAGTATTTGTTGGTACAGGTATAACTATGCTTGTTCAAGCTTCAAGTGCAACAATTAGTATATTACAAAAATTTACATCAAGATGGTTTAATTACTTTAAAGGCAACTTTACCTGTTTTTATTTGGAGATAATATAGGTACAACAATAACAGCAGTAATAGCAGTAATAGGTGCTAATTCAGATGCTAAAAGAATAGCACTTTCTCATGTATTATTTAATGTTATAGGAACTATAATTTTCTTGATATTCTTAACACCATTTACTATGTTTATAGAAAAAAATGCAAGAAATTTTACATTTAACACCAAAAACTTACAATAGCATTTGCTCATGGGTCATTTAATACTATAAATACTATATTATTATTCCCTTTCATAGGAGTTCTAGCTTATATAGTAACAAAAACTAATTAAAGATGATAATGAAAAAAACAAGGATATATAATAAAATATTTAGATAAAATATTATTAAAAAAACACCGGCTATAGCATTAGGTCAAGTAAAACAAGAAATAATACACATGACAGAACTTGCTATGAAAAAAATTTAGGAGATTCAGTTGTTTACTTTTAAAAAAATCATGATGAAAAATTAGCTGAAAAATTAGAAAAAAACATGAAGATGGAGTAAATAATTTAGATCAAGAAATAACTAAATATTTGACAGAACTTTCTAGAGAACATTTAAATGTTAAAGAAGGAGAAGAAATAAGTATATATTTAGATATGTGTAGAGATATTGAAAAGAATAGGAGATCACGCATTTGGTATAGTAAATGATGTAAAATATCAAATAAAGAAAAGGATTAAAAATATTCTGAAACAGCACAAAATGAAATAGATAATTTATTACAAATATCAACCGATATGATAAAATGTGCAATAGATGCACTTTAAAAATTCAGATAAAGAAAAAAAGCAATAGAGGCTCTTGATTTACATAATAAGATATATAGTTATGAAAAAAAGTAAGAAAAAAATCATATTAAAAGAGTAAGTAATCAAGAATGTGAAATTCATTCAGGACTTTATTATATAGATTTAATTTCTCACTTTACAAGAGTAGTGTGATCATGCAAGAAATATAGTTGAAAAATGTATTAGAAAAATAGAATGTAGGAGATAAAATTATGAGTTTTTAAATTAGAAGAAGAATTAGTAAATGAATTAGAAGCTATTTTTATTATTTGAAGAAGATAAAATAGAAAAATGAAGTATTTGAAAAAAATTGAATAAAAAAAGGATTATTCTCTGGTAAAGAAGGAGAAATTGTTGTTTATAGAGATCTTGAAGATAAACAAAAGATATGTTTTTTTGTTGGTTTAGGAAAAGAAAAAGACTTAACATTAGATAAGGTTAGAAAAAAATATTCTTTAAATTTGCTAAAAGAATTAGAAGCTAAAAAAAGAACCTGAAGTTAAAGTATATATACCTAAAATTAAATGGTTTATGTACAAAGAAAACTTTATGGAGCTGCATATGAAGGGATACTTCATGCAGGATATACATACGATAGATTTAAAAGTAAAAAGAAGATGAATTTGAATTAAATGTAAGATTTGATATAGAAGAAGAAAAAAAGAAGAAAAAGTAGTAGCAGAACTTCTAAAAAAATCAAAAATATTATGGATGGAGTGTACTTTTACAAGAGATTTAGTAAAATCTTCCTTCAAACTATATATATCCAGAAACTTTAGCTAACATTACAAAAAGAAGAATTAGAAAAATTTGGAGTAAAAAGTAAAAAAATATGAAGAAAAAGAAATAAAAGAATTAGGAATGGAAGCTTATCTATCAGTTGCAAGAGGATCAAGTAATAAACCTAGATTGATAGTTATGGAATATATGAATAATTCAGAAAGTACAGAAAAAAAGTTGCATTAGTTGGAAAAGGAGTAACTTATGATACTGGTGGATATTCTATAAAAACCAAACGATGGAATGAAAACAATGTTTTTGTGATATGGGAGGTGCAGGAACAGTTATAGGAACTATGCTTGCCATAGCAAAGAATAATGTTAAAACAAATGTATATGGAGTTGTAGCAGCTTGTGAGAATTCTATAAGTGGTGATGCATATAAACCAGGGGATATCATAGGTTCTATGGCAGGGAAGACTATAGAAGTAGATAATACAGATGCAGAAGGAAGATTAACTTTAGCTGATGCTGTATATTATGCTTCAACTGTTTTAAAAGCAGATAAAAATAATAGATTTAGCGACTTTAACAGGAGCATGTCTTGTAGCACTTTCAGAATACTATACAGGTTCTGTAACAAATAATAAAGAATTATTTAAAGATATTTTAGAAGCTTCAAAAGAAGCTGGAGAACCAATATGGTTACTTCCAACATCTGATGAATTTAAACAATTAAACAATTCAAGAGTTGCTGATATTAAAAAAACTCAGGTGGAAGAATGGGAGGAACTATAACAGCTGGTTTATTTATAGGAGAATTTGTTAATAATACACCTTGGGTACATTTAGATATAGCAGGAACAGCCTTTTTTTATCTAAAAGCTTATGGATATTTACCAGTAGGAGCAACAGGAGTACATATTAAGACATTATATAACTATTTAGAAGGATTAAAATAAAAAAAGAGCGTAAGCTCTTTTTATATCTTTAATATTGCTATAGCAAGTGTAAAAATAAACAAATAAACTAACTGCATCAACTAAAGTTGTGATTACAGGAGATGCCATACTTGCTGGGTCTATGTTAAATGCTTCAGATATTAAAGGAAGTAAACCTCCTACAATATTGGCAAGAGTTAGCGAAAGAACGATTGCAAGTGATATAACTATAGCTGTATTTAAGTTCATTCCTGAATTATTAAGTAATAATAATCTTAAAAATATTGACTATAAATATTATTGCACCACATTGCAAAGCTTACTAAAAATTCTTTTTTTATAATATCAAAGAAATTCTTTTTAAGGTTAAATTTTCAACTATTATAGCACGTATTACTGATGAACTTGATTGACTACCAGCATTTCCTGAAGTTGACATTATAACAGGAATAGAAGCAGCAAGTATTGCCACAGCACTTAATTTATCTTCAAAAGTTTGAAGTATGTATCCAGTAAAAGAACCAGAAATCATAAGGATTAAAAAGCCAAGAAATACGAGATTTAACCATTTCCATAATAGAAGTATTAAGATAAGAACCTTCTATATGATTAACCCCAACCATTTTTATGTATATCTTCTGTTGCTTCTTCAACTAATACGTCAATTACGTCATCGGCTGTTATAATTCCTATTAATTTATTTTTGATCATTTAGTACAGGAATAGATGTAATATCATATTCTTGTAACATTTTAGCAACTTCTTCTTGGTCAGTATTACTATATACATAAATATCACTTTCCTCTATTAAATCTTCAAGTAATGTATCATCTCTAGCTACTATTATATTTCTTAAATGAACAACTCCTAAATATTTTTCTAGATGCATCTCTTATATAGCAAACATTAATTGTTTCAACTAATTCTGCTTTATGTTTTTATTATTTTTTTATAGCTTCTTCTACAGTGATATTACTTCTAAGTTCAATAAAAATCTGATGACATCATATATCCAGCTGTAAATTCTTTATAACTTAAAAAGAGTGTTAATTTCTTTTCTGTCTTTATCTGGAACAGATGCAAGTATTTTTTTATAACATTAGCAGGCATTTCTTCCATAAATTCTATAATATCATCACTAAACATATTGTTTATTATATTAAATACATCATGAGAACTTAATATTTCTATAAGTCTTTGCTGTTTTGTTGGACTTAAATAAGAAAAAAAGTTCAGCACTAATATCTTTTGGGTAATATTCTGAAAGTGAAGATAGCTTCATTTATATCTAATTCTTCAAATATTTCAGATAAATCAACTATGTTATATTCAGTAAATATATGTCTAATTCCATCAACATTTTTTTCTTTAATAAATTCAGGTAAAATGTTAAATAATTGTTCTTTAGTATAAACCATCTATATTAAAACCTCCTGCAATAAAAAAAATACGAGCTAAAGTAAAGTAGGTAGTAAGTGATATAGCATCGCAAGCTGTTGTAAGGACGGGACCACTCATACTAGCTGGGTCAAGTTTTTAAATAAAAGTCCCTATCATAGGGAAGAATACCACCTATTAAATTAGCCGTTGTGACTATAATCAATATGGTAAGTGAAACAAGTATTGCTGTTTCCCATTTAACTGATGGCATAAATATTATAATTCTTAAGGTGTTTATGATAAAAAGAATACTTTCCAAGTATTAAAGAATTATATAATTCTTTTTTATAATACTAAATAAGTTAGAAAAATTTCATATCATCAACTATAATTCCACGAATTACCATAGCACTAGATTGACAACCGGCATTACCTGCTGTATCCATTATCATAGGCATAAATGCTAATATAGAGCTAATAGAAGTAATATCACTATTTGCTGTGACTATACTTCCAGAAACTGTTGCAGAAACCATAAGAATTAAAAAGCCAAGCAATTCTACTTTTTACTAATTTCAAAAACTAGATTGATCTAAATAATTACCATCTGTAGGATTAATCCCACTCATACGTTGTATATCTTCTGTTGTTTCAGATTCTATAATATCTAGTACATCATCTATAGTAACAATACCAAGTATATGGTGATTATTATCTACAACAGGTAAAGCTAAAAGATCATATTTTGACATAGTTTGAGCAACATATTCTTGATCATCATCTACATCAACAGAAATAACATCCGTTTCCATAATATCACCTATTAAAGTATCATCTTGAGAAATTAATATATCTTTCATAGAAACAAGACCTATCAATATTGAATTTTCATTAGTTACATAACAATAAGATATAGTTTCAGCAATTTTTTTCTTGAGATTTAATTTTTTTCATTGCAATAAAAGCACTATCATCTTGAGAAATTTTTAACAAAAATCAGCAGACATTATAGATCCAGCTGAATTTTTCATTATAGTTTAATTGTATATTTAATTGCATTTTTCTACTATGAGATGCAATTTCAAATATTTTTTTCTTCAACTTCTTTATTTTTCATAATCAAGTATATCCTTAATATCATCTGTATACAGATATTCTAAAAGTTCATGAAGAAAGTCATTAGAAAGATTTAGTATTAAGTTTTTCACGTAAATCTATAGAAAGATAAGGAAAAAAACCTCCGAGGCTTTTTCAGTACCTATTAAGTTAAAGATTTTTAATATATCTTCGAGATTTAATTCATCCAAACTTTGTGCTAAATCAACAGAGTTTGTATCAATTAATTCATCTTTAAGACTTAATAAATTTCCGTTTTCTATTTCTTCTTTTAATTCCATAAAAAAACCTCCTATTCTTCAAATATATATAATTATATCTTATTTTTATATCATATATCAATAAGTATCTTGACTATAAACCCTAAAAAGGAGTAATATAAAAAGGTACTTATAAATTGAAAAGGAATGTTGTGGATAAAGTGAAAAAGATTGAAAAGTTTAGATTTTTTTAAGAGCGGTATCTTTGATTATGATATCGTGTTATCATTGGTTCTATTTTAAAAGGAACTTATATAGGGGTTATAGTATTTTTTTGCCTTAAGTGGGTATTTAATTACTAATTCTTTATTAACAAAAAGAATTTAGTATATGGGGAGAATTAAAAAAAGAGTAATTAAAATATATCCTAGTCTTTTTAATGGTAATATTAATTTCTTCCTTATTTCTATATTATTTTAATGGAGGATTTGAAGAAAAAAATATAGATTAAGTATGATATTTTTCTGTATTAAGTTTAAATAATATATATCAAATAATTTATAAAATATCATATTTTGATGGATATAATACCTTATTACCATTAACTCATATTTGGGCTTTATCGTTACAAATGCAAGTATATATACTACTTCCTGTAATGATAAAAAGGATTTAAAAAAACTAAAATTATCTGATAATATAATATCAGGGATATTTACTGTATTAAGTATAATTTCTGCAATAATTATGGGATATAAGCTATATTTAGGTAGAGATTTTTTTCTGAAATATATTATGGTACAGATACAAGAATTTTTTTACGTTCTTTATAAGTGCTGCAGTTGCGGCATATTATGCTAATAAGAAAAAAATTGGAAGATGAACAAAAAAGCGACAATACTGATAATATCAGTTATTACATATATATTCTTAATATTTTTATGCTTTATTCTTTGATTATCAAAGTAGCTTTAATTATTATGGTGGACTATTTTTTTACTTAGTTTAGGTGTTAGTTTTATACCCTGCACTTGCTATTAAAGTAAATATAAAAAAAGTAAGAATACCAATAATAAGCAGAATATATGATGTTATAGCAGAGTTTGGAAGTAGAGAATATCAATATTATTTATGGCAATATCCAATAATGATAATGATGAGAGAAATATTTAAATGGTCAGAAATGGATTTTTTTATTTAAAAATTCCTAATAGAAATATTAATTTTTAGTAGTAGTATCAGAAAGTTTCTACCAACTATTTAAAAAGAAGGGAGAGATTAATGAGAAAAAAATTAGTTTGATAATGTTAGCTCTAATAGCAATACTAGCATATTCAGTTCCTAATTACGAAAATAAAGATCTTGAAGAATTAAATAAAATTAGAGAAGAGATAAGTGAAAAACGAAAGAAATTGAGAATAAAGAAAAAGAAGAGGTAAAAAAACAACAGAAGAAACAACAAAAAGAATCTAATGAAAATTCACAAGAAAAAAAAATATGGATAAAATAACATTTGTTGGAGATTCTGTTATGGAAATGGCAAAAGATAGAAATACAAAACACTTATCCAAATGCAGAAGTAAATTCTAAAGTATCAAGACAGTTTTTCAGAATTGCCAAAAATATTGATGGCAATGGATAAACAGGGTAAATTGTATAATACAGTAGTAATAGGTCTTGGAACAAATGGAACAATATCTCAAAAAAAGATATGGATAGAAGTCTAGAAATATTAGGGGATAGAAAGGTGTATTTTATAAATTCAGTAGTTCCACAATCTTGGGGAAAAAAGTGTAAATAATTTTTTTAGATACTATAGCTTCTGAAAAATTCAAATGTAAAAGTAATAGATTGGTATAAAGTTGCAAAAAGGAAATAAAGCAATCTTTTATAAAGACGGAACACATCCTAAAAATAGATGGTGTAAAAAAATATGTTAAGTTAATATCTGATAATTTAAAATAAGGAGTATATTTGTATGGATATTCAAAAGATTTTTTTAATGGAATAGAATATAAAAATATTAAGTAAAGTGATCGAATTTAAAGTAAATGATATACAATATGATTCAAGAAAAAAATTAAAGAAAACGACATATTTGTAGCTCTTATAGGTAGCTTAGTTGATGGTCATTCCTATATAGATAAAGCTATTGAAAATGGTGCTAAAAATGCTGATAGTGGAAAGATTGGATTTAAGTTATCCTGAAGGAATATGGATAATTCAAGTTGATGATTTGAGAAATAAGTTAGGATTTATAGCCTCTAATTTCTTTGATTATCCTCAAAATAAATTAAAAGTAATAGGTGTTACAGGTACTAACGGTAAAAACAACATCAACATATATATTAGAATCTATTCTTAAAAAAATTCTTCGAGAATAGGAACAACGGGATGTAGAATATTAGACAAAGAATATCCAACTAATAATACAACACCAGAATCATTAGATTTAATTAAAATGATGGATGAAAGTGTAAAAAAAGGTGTAGAATATTTCTTGATGGAAGTAAGTTCACACGCTCTTTATCAAGGGCGGGTAAATATGCTTATGTTTGATTCTGCGATATTTACGAATTTAACACAAGATCATTTAGATTTTCATAAAAAACTATGGAAAAACTATTTTTAATGCAAAAGCGATGATATTAAATCATTTAAGAGGGAATAAACTAATAATTAATAAAGATGATGTATATTGTAGAAGATTATTGGATAAATCTCAAAAGTTTTTTTCATTAAAAGAAGATGCAGATATTAAAGGTGAAATATTAGAATATACATTAAAAAGGAATGAAGGTAAAAAGTTAGTGTATTAGGTAAAGATTATGAGTTTGTAACTAAACTTATGGGGGAATATAATCTACAAAAATATATTAGGGGGTATTACTTGTTATACTTCAACAAGGAATAGATATTTCTTACGCAATAGAATGTATAAAAGAATTAAATTCTATATCTGGTAGATTTGAATTAATTGATAATGATAAAGAAATAATGGTAGTAGTAGATTATGCCCATACTCCAGATGGACTAGAAAATATATTAGAAACATTACAGAATATGAAAAAAATAGAATAATAACTGTATTTGGTGCAGGTGGGGATAGAGATAAAACTAAAAAGACCTTTAATGGCACAAATGGCATCAAAATATAGTGATGTTGTATATATGACATCTGATAATCCAAGAACAGAAGATCCGGAAAGTATATTAGATGATATAGAAAAAGGAATGTGTAATAAAAAAATATTATAGAATTACAGATAGAGAAGAAGCTATAAAAAAAGCTGTGCAAAAATTCACAAAAATGATATAATACTAATCGCTGGTAAAGGTCATGAAGATTATCAAATAATAGGTCAGACTAAAAATACATTTTTGATGATAGAGAAGTGGCTAGAAAATATTTAGGAGGTAGATAAATTGAAAAAAATTCTATTTTTTTATTAACAACTATTTTTTTATGTTAGTTGTAAGTTGTGGTTCAAAAAGCAGAAAATAAGGATTCAAAAAGAATTGAATATTTACAGTTGGACTTATTTTTGTTCCAGATAAAGTTATTCAAGATTTTGAAAAAGAAACAGGAATTAAGGTTAATTTAAGTTTTTTATGACAATAATGATACTATGATAGCAAAATTACTTGCAGGATCCGATCAATATGATATAGTATCACCATCAACAGATTATGTTCCTGTAATGATAAATTCTGATTTACTTGAAAAAAATTAGATAAATCAAAATTAGGAAAAACTTTTGAAAAATTTTGATGAAAAAAATTAAATTTATTAGAAATTTCTAAAACTTATGATGAAGGATTAAATTATACTATACCATATTCATATATGGCAACAGGTATAACAGTAAATACAAAAAGTTGTTGGTAAAGATTATCCTAAAAACACCTGATATATTCTTAGAAGAAAAAGTTTAAAAAGAGAATGACTATGCTTGATGATGGACGTGAAGTTTTTAGGGTTAGCTCTTCAATATTTAGGATTTGAATCAGATAGTAAAAAAATCCAGAAGAATTAGCAAAAGCTAAAGAAAAAAATACAAAGTTGGGCTAAAAAAATTTATCTAAATTTGATTCAAATGCTTCAGGAAAAGGAATGGCAAGTGGAGAATTTGTTGTAGTTCATGGATACCCAGATATTTATTATGAATTAGAAGGAAAAGGTGAAGAAGATTATGATTACTTCATACCACAAGGAGCTATGATGTATATAGACAGTATGGCTATAACAAAAAAATTCACCTAATAAAGAAAATGCATATAAATTCTTAGAATTTTTATATAGACCAGAAAACTTTAAAGAAGTTCTTAAAAGTTCTTAGAAATCCAAGTATAATAAAAAGGGTAGAAGAAATTTCAGAAGTAAAACCAATAGTAAGTAGTGAAGAAATACTTAAAAAAGCAAAAATTACCAAGAGCATTAGATGAAGAAACAAAAGAAGCTCAAGATAAGGTATGGACTGAAATTAAATCAGGTAAATAATAAAAAGAATATAAATAAAATATAGTAAAAAGTCGTAGTTGTTATATAAACTACGACTTTTTAAGTAATATATAAAAATTATACAAACTTGATAAATTCTATTGACATGAATATTTAAATTATGGTAAACTAAAAATAACCCTGCCTTATGAGAAATCATTGGGCAAAAATCCAGAGGGAAGGAGAAAAGAAAATGACAAATTACGAAATTATGTTTATTCTTTCAACTCAATTAACAGATGAAGAAAAAAAGCAAATGTTGAGAAAGTAGAAGAAGTATTAGCAAATGCTGGAGCAACTGAAGTTAAGACTGAGATAATGGGAGATAGAAAAATTAGCATATCCAATTAAGAAAAAAAGAAAAATGGATACTATGTTTTTAACTAAATTCGCTATGGATGGTACAAGATTACCAGAAGTTGAATCTAAATTAAAACATATCTGAGTACTTAATGAAATACATGATAGTAAAATTATAATAGGTAGAAAAAAGAATTAGGGGGTAAATTTATGAATTACGTATCATTATTAGGAAGATTGACTAGAGATGTTGAAGTAACTTATACTCAATCAGGTAAGGCTTATGCAAGATTTTCACTTGCAGTTTCAAGAGGAACATCAAATAGAGATGAGGTTGATTTCATAAACTGTATTGCTTTGGGAAAAAAAGAGCAGAAACTATTAGTCAATATTTTTAAAAAGGAAGTAGAATCTTAGTTCAAGGAAGAATAACTACAGGAAGTTATGAAAAAAATGGAGAAACAAGATATACAACTGATGTTGTTGTTAACAATTTTGATTTCATTGAAACTAAAAAGTAGTGAAGGAAATTATGGAAATAATTTCTCAAAAAAATGAACCAACAGTAGTTGATGAGCCAGTGGACTCAGAAGATGACTTCCCATTCTAAGAAATAGGAGGAAGAAATGAAACCAGTTGCTGAATTTAAAAAGAGAAGAAGAAGACCAAAAGTTAAATTTAAGGTTGAAGATATAGATTATAAAAAAATGTGGATTTATTAAAAAAACTTTATGAATGATAAAGGAAAAATATCTCCATCAAGAGTAACAGGGCTTGAAGCTAAAATTCAAAGAAAAAAATAGCTAAAAGCAATTAAAAAGAGCTAGACAAATAGCTTTATTACCATATACAAGAATTGAAAAAAATAGTATATATAGAAAGAAGATTTTATCTTCTTTCTTTTTTCTATAATATGTAATATAAAAAAATAACTAAAAAAATTAAAAAAATAAATTTTTTTAAATTATGGTATAATAAATTAGAGGGAGGGAAGACATAAAAATTATTAATATTTTTAAAATTAAATTAATTGGGGGTTATATGGAAAGTATTTTAAATGTTGCTTCGTACATTATAAAAAAAATATGAAGGTAAACATAGATGAAATGAAATTACATAAATTGTTATACTTCATACAAAGAGAAAGTTTAGCAATGACAGGTGAATGCCTATTTTTATGAAGGATTTAGGGCGTGGAAATATGGTCCTGTATCACCCTAAGGTAAGAATGTTTTTTTAAATAAGAAGTTTGACTTTTTAATTAAGGATATAGAAATAAAAAAATAAGTATATAGTAGATAATATTTTTAATGCAATACGGTAAAATGGATTCTTGGGAAATGAGTATGTTAACTCATAAAGAAAAAAAGCTTGGATAAATGCTAAAGGTGGGAAAACTATAAAATTTTTCTGATTTAAAAGAAGATGCTGAAAAATAAGACCTTATGATAGTTTTTTTGGGATATGTACTGTGATGAATTCGAAGATTATGATAGGTAAGATATGTATAGCAATTTTTCCCATTTTATGATATTAAATTAAAGAAGAATTTATATAAACAAAGACCAGTTTTAATAATAGGTGAGGCGATAAATAATGATTATACAATATTACCGGTTTCTACTATAACTAAAAAAAGAAAATATTGATATATATTATGATATAGCAATAGATCCAGAGAAATATCCTAAATTAAATTTAGATAAGTATTCATATATAAGGACACATAAACAAACAGTTATATATAAAGATATGATAAAAGGTGAAATTTCTGATTTAAAAAGAGGAATATTTAGAAATATATAGTGATATATTAAATAAACTAAAGGAATTTAATATTAAATTAATAGAAAAAAAGCAAATGGAGGATAAAAATGGAAGTAGAAATAAAAACAGAATATATAAAACTAGATCAATTACTAAAATATTCAGGTTTAGTAGACACAGGAAGTGGAGCGAAAGATTTAATATTAGATGGTTATGTAAAAAGTTGATGGAGAAATAGAAACTAGACGTGGAAGAAAAAAATATAAAGGAATGAAAGTTGAATTTAATGGGGAAATAGTAGAAGTAAAATGATAAGAGAAATATATATTTCTAATTTTTAGAAATTTAAAAAGATAAAAAAAGTTTTTTTCTTTCTAAAGGGATTTAATTTAATATATGGAGAGAATGCACAAGGTAAAAACTTCTTTTATGGAAGCTATATATTTTTGCAGCTACAGGTAAAAAGTTTTAGAACTAAAAATTATGAAATGATAAAATATGATCAAAATGATTCTAAAATATTTATTAAATTAAATAATCTTAATACCTATTCTGTTAATCTTTTAAAAAAATGAGAGACATTTTTAAAAATTCAGAAAAGATAAGATATATGGAATATATAGGAGATATACCAGCAATTTCTTTTTATTCCTGAAGATGTAGAATTAGTTATGGGGCATCCTTCAATTAGGAGGTCGTTTTTTTGATTATGAAATTTCACAAATAAATAAGGAATATTTAAAATGTATTTATACATATACTAAAGTTCTTAAAGTTAGAAATAAGGCATTAAAAGAAAAAAATATAAATAATGATGTATATGATATATATAACGAACAATATATAGATTTATGTTATAAAATAATAATGTTTAGAAAAAGAATATATAAAAAAATTAAATATGTTATTAGATTATAAATACAAGGAATTATTTAACGAAATACATACTCTTAAATTAAAATATGAAAGTTTTATAAAATCTGATGAAAAATGATACAGAAGAAGAGTTAAAAAGAGAATAAGAAAGTTGTTACAAAGTAAGGAAAAAAACAAGATTTGTTATTAGGTTTTTTTCTAATTATGGAATACATAAAGATGAATATTTTTTTGAATTGAATGGTAAAAATGCAAGATATTATTCATCACAAGGAGAAAAAATCAATAGTTTTTTTGTTCTAAAAAGTTTCAGAGATTGAATTGATGAATAATTTGTTTGGAATTAAAACCCATATTTTTTTAATGGATGATATAACATCTTTTTTTGATAATTATAGAAAAAAATCAGATAATAAATTATTTCATAGAAAAAAAGAAATACAATGTTTTTTTAACTGCAACAGAGGATTTAAATATAGTTGGTAAAATATTTATTGTAGAGGAAGGAGATATAAATGAAAAAAATAAATGAAATTTTTTTAATAATAATAAAAAAATTATTTTTAAAAATAAATTTGATTATAAATCATATATATCTCCTAAAAAATATATCAACATAGTATATATTTCGAAGGTGATATGAGTTCTAGCATATATGTAGATAGTCCAGTTATTAAATATGCTGTAGAAGAAATGAGACAAGAAATTTTTATCTGAAATAAAGAAATATAATCCTAATATATTAGAACTAAAAAGTATATATGGATAAAGGTCAAAAAAATAGCTAAAAGAAATGAAGAAGAAAAATGTGTTGTAAAAAAAGAAGAAGAATACAAAAAGAATCTATATTCCTTAGATGAAGTTATGATTATGTATAACAGTTTAAATGAAATGAAGTTTAGTAGTGAAAAGGAAAAAGAGTATTTTTTTAAGTTTATTAAGAAAAATTTGCACAAGAACATGATAAAAAAATATAGAAGAATGTAAATTTTTGTGGATTTGATAAAAAGAATAGATGAAGAGTGTTTAAATTGTTTGATACTAAAAAAAGATAGAGAATTAGAAGATGCAATTATGGAAATAGAAAAAGATAAATATATTTCAAATAATTCAAAGATATATGTTAAAAGCAAGAAAAAAATTTTTATTTGATAAATATTTTTTTCAAAAACTTATATCACTTTGTTTCAATGAAAAAAATCTGATGATTTAAAAGAAAAAAAGAATTGTTGAAAAAAATGTGCAGTAATAAAAAGTAGGAAGTGATGATCCTTTAATACTATCTTTTAGTTGAAGACAATTTAGAAAAAAAGAATAAAAAAATTATAGAAAGTAATGTTAATTTTTAATTATGAATAAAATAAAGATAAATAAAGAAGATGTATCTAGCTATATTTTTAAAAATTAGGTTTAGATAAAGTAGTGTATATTGCTTCAAATAGTATAAATTTAGATTATTACTATAATATATTAGAACAACAAAATAGCGATTATAGAGTAAAAATATGTAAATCTTGCTTCTTATTCTGAACTTGAATTAGTAGGAATAAATCTTGAAATATTAGATTTTTAAATCAAGAAGGTAAATCTATACTGTTTTTAGATATAAATTTAGCATTGAGAGTATTTTTTTGATAAAGCTAAATATATGGAATTTAAATTAGATGAGGAATATTCAAGAGAAGATATAAAACAATTTTTTTAATAGAAGGTGGATATACTGAAAAACTATATCATAGAAAATAAAGGTGAATTTGGTATAAGGGAGATATAATAGATATATTTCGAGTAATTCTGAAAATCCAATAAGATTAGATTTTTTTGATGAATTATTAGAAAGTATAAGATATTTTTTTCAAGTTTTGATCAAAAATCTATAAAAAAATATAGATAGTTTTAGAGTTTATTCTAATCATTTGGATGGGTTACAAAAAGAGATAATAGATCTTTTAGAAATTTTTTTGATAAAAAAATAATATAGAAATAATAATGGAAAAATGAAGAATTATTAGATATTAAATTAGAACAACTTTACCTTTTAGATAGAGATAATAATGAAGTTCTAAAAAAACGGTATGAAAGATTAAAGAAAGTATCTAATTTTTCTTGAAGTAAGTAAGAGTAGTGATAGAAATTATCAAGAAGAAATTAGAAATAAAAAAATCGTATATAGCTAAAAGGGGATTGAAATATAGTTCTATAAATCAGATTTTTACCAGGAGATTATGTAATACATATAGAGTTTGGAATAGGAAGATATGAAGGTATAGAAAATATTAATGATAGAGATTATTTAGCTATTAAATATGCTGATAGTGATAGATTGTATATACCTGTTGAAAAAAATTAGATAGAATAAGTAAATATGTAAATAATCAAGGCACTGAACCTAAGCTATATTCTTTAGGAACTAAAGGGTATAGGAGAAAAGAAAAAGATTAAGAGAAGATTTGGAAAAAGTTTGCTATGGAATTAGTAAATATACAAGCTCAAAGAAAATTATCAAAAATAGAACCGTATACAAAAAGATACGGTATGGCAAGAAGAATTTGAGGAAGATTTTTCCTTTTGATTTTGACTTTAGATCAAAAAAAGCGGTAGAAGAAATTAAATCTGATCTTGAAAGTGGAATATTAATGGATAGGTTGCTTATAGGTGATGTAGGGTATGGTAAAACGGAAGTTGCTATGCGTACAGCATTTAAATCTATAGAAAATGGATATCAGTGTGCAATACTTGCACCAACTACTGTTCTTGCCAATCAGCATTATGAAAGATGTCATAAAAAGGTTTGAAAAGTTTGGTTTAAGAGTAGAAAATCTTTCAAGACTTTCAGGAAAGAATACTAAAGATGTATTAGAGGGGTTAAAAAAATGGTAGTGTAGATTTAGTTGTTGGAACACATAAATTATTAGGAAATGATGTTTTGTTTAAAAAAATCTAGGACTGTTAATAATAGATGAAGAACAAAAAAATTTGGAGTAACAGCTAAAGAAAAAAATAAAGAAAAATAAAATCAGATATTCATTTATTAACTCTAAGTGCTACCCCTATACCAAGAACTTTAAATTTAGCTCTTTTAGGTATAAGAGATATATCTGTAATAATGACCTCTCCTATGGATAGACTTCCAATAATAACCGAAAGAATAAAACAAGAAGAAATAGCTGATGTTATTCTTAAAGAACTTGCAAGGGATGGTCAGGTTTTCTATATTACAAATAATGTAAAAAGGAATGTTTGAGAAAAGAAAACAATTAAAAGGAAATATTACCTGAGTTTATTAAAGTTGAATATATACATGGACAATTAACACCTAAGGAAATCAAGAGCATAATAAATGATTTTGATGAAGGAAAATTTGATGTTTTAATAGCTTCTACGATTATAGAAAATGGAATAGATATAACAAATGCAAATAGTATAATAATAGAAGATTATACAAGTCTTGGCTTATCTCAAATTTATCAATTAAGAGGAAGAGTTGGAAGAGGTAAAAAGACAAGGTTATTGTTATCTTTTAGAAGGGGAATATAAGACAAAAAGGTAAAATGAAAGATAAAAGTTTAGATAAGATAGAAGGGCTAGAAGGTGGAGGATATATCTTGTCTATGGAAGATTTGAATATTCGTGGTGCTGGAGAAATTTTTGGGTGAAAAAGCAACACGGTGCTATAGATATGTTTGGTTATGATCTTTATTTAAAAAAATGTTAAAAAAATGAGGTAAATAGAATAAAAAGGGAGAAAAAGTTAATGAATTAAGGTCTATTGAAATTGTTATGAAAAAAATAATGGATATATACCGAAGGAATATATAGAGCAAAATGAAAGAATTTTTGATATATAAAAAGATATGCAGAGGTTTTAAATTATCAAGAACTTAAAGAATTGAATGAAGAAATTAAAGATAGATTTGGTAAAAATTCCTGTACAAATGATGTTGTTTATAACTTCTATAAAGATTAAATTATATATGCTAGAGTTATCTGCTGATAAATTTGTAGAACTAGAAAATAGTGTAAAAATATACATAAAAAGGGAAAGTGATAGAGTTAAGTAAAGAAGAATTTAATAAAAGGTTGACAACAAATCTTAAATAGTATATACTTAGTGTGTAAGTTAAATATTTAACAAGGTAACAGAAAGAGAGTGGTAGTATGAAAATATTAGCAATATGCGCTAGTGGTGTTGGAACTAGTATGATAATGAAAAATATTAAAGAATTAGTTGAAAAAAACTTGGAATAGAAATTGAAGAAGTTAAATCATCAGGTCTTGAAGAATCTAAAAATAATAGATAAATTTGATTTAGTATTTTGTTCTGAAAAAAATTAGCTAAAGAGTTAGAAGCTAATCCTAAAATAAAAAGTTCTTAAAAATTTATTAGATGTTAATGAATTAAAAAAATTATTTACAAGAACTATAATTTAAATAAATTTATATAAATAGGTCTAAAAAGACCTATTTTTTTCATATTATTTTTTTACATTTTATTGAAATTATTGAATAATAGTAGTATAATTTTAATGTTAAAATAAAAAAATAGAATTAATTATTATATATTTATTAAATTTAATATTTGAAAAGGAGAAGAATAAAAAAATGAAAAATTAAGGAAATGTTAATGTTAGCATTGTGCATTAGTTCTGTTGTTTCATTTTTCTGAGGGGACAACATCAGAATCACAACCTACACCAATAACAAAAAGAAGAAATAAAAATGATAGAGGATGCTGTAAATGCTCAAACTGAAAAGATAAATAGATTACAAACATCTGTTTCAAAAAAATGCTCAAGATATTCAAAATAATAAGATACATTATTTTAGTGCTAAAATGGGATTAAATGGTGGAGGTAATTTTTGATAATGATGGTGCTACAGCACCTTTGTCACTAGCTATAGGAGCTAACTCAAAAAGCTATGGGGGTAGTGCTGTAGCTATAGGTAATCATTCAACAGCTGATGGTACTGGGGCTATATCTATAGGTTTTTATTCTAAAGCTTTTAAATCAAGTAGCAACTGCTATAGGGTATCAAGCAACAGTAAGTAAAAATAATCCTGGTGGATTAGCTATAGGAGTCAATACGGCAGCGTTAGGAGAAAGTTCTATGACTTTAGGACTATTTTTCTAGTGCTACTGGATTAAGATCAGCATCTATTGGTTATGGTGCGGAGTCTATAGGTAAATCTTCTTTAGCAATAGGGGATTGGGCTATTGCAAATGGTGATTCAGGTATAGCTATAGGTAGAAATTCTTTGATATCTGAAAATTCAGAGTATTCAATAGTTATGGGGTCTGGTGCATATATAGGAAAGAGAAAAGAGGTATCTTCTACAGCTATTATAGACAGTAGTAATGGTAGTGTAGTTGATGGGAATAACACTGCTTCTACTGGAACTCCTGGAGCTGTTAGAACTAAAAGCAACAGAATATACACAAATGAATCCAGCTCCAGAAAGATGGCACAATAATTCTATTGCAATAGGTTTAAGTGCAAAAGTATACGGTTATCAATCAATAGCAATAGGTGGGACAGCAGAAGCTTCTAAAAGTAATTCACTTGCTATAGGTACAGGTGCAGAATCTAGAGGACATTTTTCAAGTGCTTTAGGCTCACAAGCAATAGCTAATAGTGATTATTCAATAGCTTTAGGTCGTTTTACATATGCTAAAAAAATAAGAAATCAATAACAATAGGTGATAATTCAAGTGTTCAAGTAGATGGAGGTATATCACTTGGTTCAACTTCATTTAATAATAGAAGTACAGAAATTTTAGGTTATGATTTTTTTCAGAAAAAAACATACTAAACTTACTGTTGATGCAACAGATGCAACTAAATTTAAAATGGAATTACAAGGTGAGATGAAAACTAAATATGAAGCCTTAGATGCTGAAGTTAAACCTTTACAACAATTATTTGATCAAGAAGAAGAAAAAAATACAATAAACTTGTTAAACAAAGAGATACGATTTATACTGTTAAAGTTAAAGAAAATGAGCTTGAAAGTTTAAAAAAATAATATAGCGTCAGAAAGTAATGAAGCTAAAAAAAGCAAAAAGCTTGAAGAAGCAAAAAAACAAAATTAGAAGCAGAATTAAATAAAGATAAAGAAACTTTAAAAAGAACTTGAAACAAGTTCTGGTTTGACAAATGAGGAAGAAGTAAAAAAAGAAGTTTTAAAACAATCTGAAGAGGTTGAAAAGAAATTAGATGCTTTAGATAAGAAAAAAAGCAGAAAGAAATAAGGTTGTTTCTACATGGAAAGGAACATCTGGTGCCCTTTCTATTGGTAATGAGGCTATGGGTGTTACTCGTCAAATAATAGGAGTTGCAGCAGGGATTTCAGATACTGATGCTGTAAATGTGGCTCAATTAAGAAGTATGAATATACATTTAATAGGTGATTCTGGAGAAACAAGATATACATTAGCTAATAAAAAAATCCTTTTAAAATTTGAAGGAGAAAATGGAATAGTAACTAAGGTAGAAGATGGTAAGGTTAAAAATATCTCTTAATATTAATGATAAGAATTTAACTGTTACAAAAACCTAAAGAAGATGAAACAGTAAGCCCTAAATTAGATTTAAGTGATGCTATAAAGGAAAAAAATAGAAAAAAATTAGAAAAATGTAGCAATAAAAAGCAGGAACAGGAATAGATGTAGAAACATCAAAGGAATCTGGAACAACGACTTATACTATAAATGCTGATTTAAGTAGCGTTGAAGGTAAAAATAGCAACAAATACAAAAAAATATTGAGGAGCTTGAAAAGAAAAATTTCTAATACTTCAAGTAATGAAAAGATGAAAGAAATAGAAAATAAGAGTTATTCTGAATTTCAAATGCGATAGCTATGGCAAATTTACCATTTTTCAACAAAAAGCTAAATTTAGTATAGCTGCTGGTTATGGAACATATATGGGAAATCATTCATTGGCTGTAGGTATTATGAGTAATAAAGACTTTGTGAATTATAAAAGCAAGTTTAAGTTTGAATAATAAAGGAAATTTGGGTCTTGGTTTAGGTATAGCTTATACATTTGATGTAAAATGATGAAGAAAAAAAGTTAAGTTAAATAAAGAGTTAGCAAGACTTAATCAATTAGAAAAAGAAAGTAAAGAAAAAGATAAAAAGAATAAAATGATTTAGAGAAAAAAATTGGAAGAAATTTTTAAATAAATTAAAAATAAATATATAAGTTGTAAAAATAAGAGACTGTGAAAAAAATCTGTAAATATTTAAAAAGAATAGTCTTCTATGATAGAATATAAAATATCGTAGAAGGCTATTTTTATGAAAAAAGAAATTTACAAAAGTAAAAACCATTAACAGAAGGGAAAAAAAGAATATTATCTTTACTTTAATTGAAGAGTATGATGTTAAAACTGATGAAGATATGTTAATGTTAATATAAAAAAATATAAGATTGTGTCAAAAATAATAATGTATTTTTTTATTCTTGATAATAGTCTCCAAGGTAAAGTTTTTAGAACATGTACCAACAAACTGGACACGAAATTTAAACATTTAATTGAAAAAAATAATAATATTAGGTATATACTATTAACAAACGAATATAAAAAAATAAGGATATGATTGAATGGCGAAAAACCAAAAAAATTAAATTTAGGGATTTATCATTATTTTTTTAATTTCTATGACTTTAGGACTATTTTCTAGTGCTACTGGCTTAAGATCGGCATCTATTGGTTATGGTTCGGAGTCTATAGGTAAATATTCTTTTGCTCTTTGGCGATTTTTGCTATCGCAAATGGAGATTCAGGCATTGCTATAGGTAAAATTTCTTTGTTATATGAAAATTCAGAATATTCAATAGCTTTTAGGGCTTGGTGCATATATTGGAAAAAGAAAAATAGGTATCTTCTACAGCTATCATAGATAGTAATAATGGTGGAGTCTTTAATAGATGGAAAAAAATGGTGTCGGAAGTAATATGAACTGAAGATGTTTTGGTAATTTCTATTGTTAGAAATGGTATAGAAAAAAATACCTAAGGGTAGAACAGTTATGATGGCAGGAGATATTTTAATATTATTATTGCCTGAAAATATTGTTGGAGAAGTTAAAGAAAAAAATTAATGAAGCATACATTGGTAGATTAATTCTAGTTTGAAAGAGAGGAAAAAAATGAGAAAGTTAGGTTTAATAAAAAAATGGGAACTTTTATCACCTTATAGGAAATTGATAGTAGGCTTTTTTTAATAGCGATCTTTATTGGAACTATACTTTTAAAATTACCCTTCGCATTAAAAAGAAAATCAGAATATTAGTGTGTTAGATTCTTTGTTTACAATAGTTTCAGCTATTTGTGTAACAGGGTTATCTGTTGTCGATGTAAGTCAAGTATTTACTCCGATAGGGCAATTAATAGTTCTATTTTTTTATACAGTTGGGTGGACTTGGAGTTATGACAGTTTCAATAATAGTTTTTTTATTAGTTGGGAAAAAAATGAGTTTTTGAGACAAGGGAACTTTTAAAAGAGGAAAGAAATTCTAATAGTAATGGAGGTATTACAAATTTTTATAAAAACATCTTTTATTAATAGTATTTATTATTGAGTTATTGGGAGCTTTTTATTTTTAACTTATGCATTTTCTAAATATTATTCAATAAAAGTATCCATTTTTTTATGGATTATTTCATTCGATATCAGCATTTTGTAACGCTGGATTTTTCTTTGTTTACCAACAATTTAGAAAATTTTTAAATATGATAAGTTAATTAGTTTAACCATATCTCTTCTAATTATTTTTCGGAGGTATAGGTTTTTGTAACAATAAATTCACTTTTTATAGTTAAAAAGAAAAAAATAGAGATTTAAGTTTGACATCAAAACTTGCTTTAATTGTTACATTTTTTTACTATTTATTGGAACTATATTATTTTTTTGGGATTTGAATATACTAATTCAAGTACTTTAAAAAAATATGAATTTTTTTGATAAAGTTTTTAAATTCATTCTTTCAAAGTGTAACACTAAGAACAGCAGGATTTAATACAGTGCCACTTTCAAATATAAGACCGGCAACAATTTTTTTATTTCATATATCTTTATGTTTATTGGAGCTTCTCCAGGTTCAACAGGTGGTGGAATAAAAACAACAACATTTGGAATTTTTAATATTCTATGCACTTGGAATTTTTAAAAAGAAAAAGAGCATATTGAAGTGTTTAAGAGAAGAATAGATTGGGAATTGATGAATAAAAGCATTAGCAATAGTAGTTATATCTGTATTTTTATGTTATTATTATAGTAACAATTATATTATCAATAGAAAATTTTTTTCTATAGATAAAGTGATATATGAAGTTGTATCAGCTTTTTTTCAACAACAGGTTTGAGTCTTGGAATAACAGCAGAATTAGGGATAATTTCTAAACTTTTTAATAATTATTACAATGTTTATAGGGAGATTGGGACCTATGACAGTTGCATTAGCCTTTACAAATAATAAAAAAAAGTTTAATAAAGTATCCAAAAGAAGATATTTTAATAGGATAAATAGGAGAAATTTATGAAACAGTATTTAGTTATAGGCTTAGGAAGATTTGGAACAAGTGTTGCTAAAACTTTGTATGAAGCTGGGAAAAAAATGTTTTAGGTATAGATATAAATGAGGAGTTAGTACAGGATAAAAATAAATAATAATATACTAAAAAAATGCTATAATTGGTGATGCCAGTGATGTGAAAAATTTTTAAAAGATATTGGAGCTGAAAAATTTTGATGTGGCCTTTATTTGTATTGGAGATATAGAAGCAAGTGTTATGATAGCACTTAATTTAAAAAGAATTAGAAATAAATAGAATCATAGCAAAGGCTATTAATAAAAAAATCACGGAAAGGTTCTTGCAAAAAAATTGGAGCAACAGAGATAGTTTATCCGGAAGAACATATGGGAAAAAGAATAGCTGAGCTGACAATGAATACAGGAATAATAGAACATTTAAAATTTACTGATAATTTTTGTGTTAGTGGAAGTAAAGGCACCAAGAATATTTTTGGAATAATACTCTTATAAAATTAGATGTTAGAAATAAATATAACATAAATATAGTTGGAATAAAAAAAGATAAAGGAGAATTTTTTTATCTAATCCAACTGCAAATGTAGTAATAGAAGAAGGAGATATATTAGTGATTATAACTGATAAAAAAACAGTTGAGTCATTTAATAAATTGATTTAGGGGGAAAGATGCAATAATTTAATGTTATAGTAGTTGGAGCAGGACATTCTGGTTGTGAAGCTGCATTAGCTTCAGCAAGAATGGGAATGAAAACAGCAATATTTACAATATCATTAGATAATATTGGAGTAATGTCTTGTAAGCTGTCATTAGGTGGTCCAGCAAAATCATATCTAGCAAGAGAAATAGATGCTCTTGGTGGAGAAATGGGAAGAAATAAAGGAAATGTTGAAAATATACATAGAATATTAAGGGGATATATACCTAAAGGGGTAGATTTATCTAATTATTCATAAGATGATATAAATTTCATAGTATCAAATATTAATAGTTTGTATAAACCTAAATATAAAAAAATAAATCCCCTATAGAGTTATTTAAAGAAAGGTTTTCTAAAAATCATTCTTAACAAACTATCTATATAGAAATCGAATCAGAAGATATTATTATAATGACATATAATAAATCTTCAAAATTATGATAGCATATTTATATAAAAAAATAAAATATAAAAATGGGAATTTGGGGTTTACAAAAAAATTAAAAATAAAAAAATTTTTTTAGGTATATCAAACTTTACATTCTAAAAAGAAATCTTTATACTTTACTTTAATGTTTTTGTGTATAATATTTAAAATGAATATAAATTTAAGGGAGAACTATGATGAATAAAAAAATTATTAGGATTAATATGTTTAATATCTTCATCATTAATTTCATTTTTCAGTTAATAGAGTTGATGATGGGTTTGTTTATGTAAATGAAAAATGGAGTTTTACTTGTTAAAGGTGATGATAATAAATTTTATCTATATAGTGATTTAGAAGGAAATAGTATAAAAAAACTACAGCGGTTGCTCAAACTAAATCATATAAAGTATTTAATAAAGGTAATTTAGAAAATTCTATAGCTATAGGTGTTGATGCAAGTGTATATGCTGAAGGAGTTGCTGGTAAAGGTGGAATAGCTATAGGTAAAAATGCTCGTTCACATTCTATGGCTGATGCAAATCATGAAAAAAATAATAAGATTTGGTAGAACTCCAAGCGAGATATCAAGTGGTATAGCAATAGGAGATTATACACATGTTCGTATATCAAGTATAGATATAGGGAATAGAGATTATAGAGGTAAAATAGCAGATATAGATTTAAAAGATAAGGATAATAGAGAAATAACTTCAGGAGTAGGTACTACAACTATAGGAGATAACTCAACTAATTCTTCTAATTTTAGTACAATTAATGGATCGTTTAATGCTATAACTAAAACTGAGGATATACAAACAAGATATGGAGATCAGTTTACTCGTGGACGTAATGCTCTTCATAATGCAGGAGCTGCAGTTCAAGGTTTTGGATCATCTATAACAGGATCTTTAAATAGTATAGAAGGTAATGAACCTTTAGAGGGTAATGTATTTTTCAGTATTGAGTTCTTCTGGAAATCCAGCGAATGGTTTAATGTTTTCAGGAGCATTTTCAAGTATAGTTGGAACAGGTAATAAGATAAATAAAAAGTAATGGATCATTAATATTTGGAGTAGGTAATGAAATATCTAATTCATATTTAGCTCCTGGAAAAAAAGATTGGTAATGGATACTTTAAGTACAAATGTACCATTTTTTGGGAAGAGTAAATTTAGACCCTACAATCAAAACAGAAAGTATAAAAAGAACTTGCTGATAGTTTAAGAAAGTATTCTCAAGATACAAGACTTGCTTCAGTTGGTATAATGGGAGGAGCAAATAAGGTTGATCATGCAGTATTTTTCAAATGTATTTGGGGTAGGAAATGAACTTAATGGTGACAGCACAACTGTTAGTGAATATAATACGAAATATAATAAATCAGATACTACAACAGTCAATAAAATGTTTGCAGCATTTAATAGTATAAATGGTTATGAAAATAAGGCAAGTGTAGTAACTCATAGCTTAATTAATGGTAGCTATAATAAGCTTGAAAATACTTTAAATTCTATAGTATTTGGAAATAAACAAGTATTAAAAAGGAACAACTGATGAAAAAAAGCAACAGGAAACATATTAATAGGATTTAATAGTGAAAAAGAAAGAAGATAGAGTAAAAGTAAGTGCAAAAGATATAGTATCTATAGGAAATGACATAGAAGCTTCATTAGATCATTCAGTATACCTAGGAAATTTAAGTAAAAATCCTGAAAGTAATAGAAGTAAATTAATGGATGCTTATGCAACAGAAAAAAATATTAGGAACGACATTAAACTTTGCAGGATCAACACCTTATGGAATAGTATCTGTAGGAAGTGAAGGGAAGGAAAGAAGACTAACAAATGTAGCAAGTGGATTTATAGATGCAAATTCAACAGATGCAATAAATGGATCACAACTATATGCAGTAACAAACTTATTAAGTAAAGGATTTAATGTAAAAAAATAGGAGAAAAAGACATATAAGTTTAGCTTAGGAGATACATTAGAAATAAAAAGGTGATAAACCTATAAAAGTAGAAGATAAAGGAACAACAGCACCAGAGGTAGCATCAAATACTACAACACCAACAGATCCAACGGTACCAACAGATTCAACAACACCAACAGTTCCAATAACACCAGGTACAAATTCAGGAACAACTACACCAACAAGTGAAGAAAGTAAGAAAGTAGTAGCAGATATATCAGTGGATTTAAAAGATTATTATAACAAAACTGAAATAGATGCTAAATTTGAAAAAGTAAATAATAAAAAAAGTTTCTTTAGCTGACGGAGTTAATACTAAAGTTGAAGTAAAAGATGGTAATACTTTAATAAATGTTAAAGGTGATTTAGAGAAAATAACTTCTATAGCTAATGGTAATACTAAACTTACTTTAGAAGATGGAAATAAAATTAATATGAATGGAGCTAGATTAGTTAATATGTCAGAAGGAATAAATCCAACTGATGGAGTAACAGTTTCACAACTTGATAAATTAAAACAAGAATTTACAAATATAGGTGGTGATGCTCTTGATGGAGTAGCAGCAGGTATTGCTATGGCAGGTCTTCCTCAAGTAAGTAATATTACTGGACATAGATTTAATATAGCTACAGGATATGGTACATACCGTGGACATCATGCATTTGCATTAGGAATTTCTGGATTAAATGATAGAGGAACTTTAGTGTATAAGGCAAATGGATCATTAACATCTAAAGGTAATTATGCATTTAATATAGGTATAGGGTATCAATTTGATAGAATCGGATATGAAAATGACCCTATAAGCCGTGAATTTGATAAAACTGAAGATAGAGTAAATCAAACAGAAAGAATTAAGCTAAAAAGAACTTGAAGAAAAAAATTAAAACAAGAACAAATAGAAAATGCAAAATATAGAGAAGCAACTGAAAACTATAAAAAAAGATGTTAACAGTATGATTAATAAATTATTACAAGAAATTGAAAATTTAAAAAAATCTAAATAATGCATTTAATTAGATAGGGATATACTACAAGTGTATTTTTTTATTTATTTGTGTTTTCAAAAAAAGAAATCGTTGATAACATATAATTCGAAATACAAAAAAACACTTAAATATAAAGAAAAACATCTAAAAATCAAGGGTTGAGAATACTCTTGATTTTTTTAACAAAAAGAAAAAGGAGAAAAAGTTAAGTTAAATAAAAAAAGTTAATAAAAAAATTGATAAATTGGAAAAAGAAAAATAAGGAAAAAAAGATAAAAAGAATAAATGATTTAGAGAAAAAAATTGGAAGAAATTTTAAATAAATTAAAATAAACACCATATTAAATGTTATAGTTCAAGGACTATAACATTTATGTTTTTATGGAATAAAATTTTTAAAAAGGAAGGAACTTTCCGTATATATGTGGAAAAAGTTGTTATTGAAAAAAACTTTTTTTCAAGGTATTCTATATTAAGGAGCATATAATGGAGAATTTAGTTGTTAGAATTTTTTTAGAATATTAAAAAGATGGTAAATATCATACATCTTTAGAATTAGCTGATATTTTAAATATATCTGATAGAACGTGTAGAAAAATACATAAAGATATTATCAGAAATATTGATTAAAAAGAATGTTGAAATAGAATCTAAACCAAGATTTGGGTATTTATTAAAAAGATAATAATATTTCTGAAAAATGAATTATTTCATAATGAAGTAAAAAAATACCAAATAGTGCAAAATGATAGATTAATTTATTTGATTAATAAATTAATTTCTGAAGATAGATATATTAAGTTATTTGATGTTAGTGAAGAAATATATACGAGTTCAAAAAAACTTTATCACAAGATTTAAAAAAAGTGTCAGAATTGCTTGAAAAACTATAACTTATTTCTTGAAAGAAAGCCTTATTATGGTATTAGATTACAAGGTAATGAGATTGATATACGTAATTTTCATATAGATGTATTAGAAAAAAAGATTAAATGAAAATGATATAGAAGATGATGTTAAATTAAAAAAATAGTAGAAATAGCTGAAAATATTAGTATTAATTTTAGAGGGAAAAAAATATAAAAATTTCAGATATATCACTTCAAAAATTTAGCTATATCATTTTATGTTACTTTAAATAGAATAGATAAAAAAATTATTTAATAGAAGATATCATAGAAAATGAAGATGAGTTATTTAAAGTAAAAAAAGGTGAAATAAAAAAGCTTGTATAAATGATCTTAAAAATATATTTAATTTTAAAAAAAGATATGTCTGAAAGAGATATTGATTATTTAACTATAAGATTTATGACAACTGAAACTATGACTTATTCAAGTATAAAAAAACTTAGATGTTAAAGATATACAAAAAAATTAATAGAAGATATTTTTCTTTTATATAAACGTAACATTTAAGATAGATTTAAGTAATGATGAAATGCTTTTATAAAAAAATCTATATACACATTTAATAGCTTTTGGTTATAAGACTTAGATTTGGTATAAAAAAACTCAAAATCCATTGATAGATGATATTAAGAAAAAAATATACCATTTGAGTATAACTTATCTCAATATGTTTGTAGTAGAATAGGTGAAAAAAATATTCAAAAGAATTAAGTGAAGATGAAGTTGGATATATTGCTGTAATACTTCATATGGCAAAAGGAAATTAATAAGAGAAATAGAAAGAAAAAAATATTGTTAATATGTCCTAGTGGAAGAGGTATATCTAAATTTTTTTAACATATACATTTAAAAAAATTCCTTTTCTGAATATTTAAATGAAATAAACGCTTGTGGATTGAGTGATTTAAAAATATATAAATTTAGATGAAATAGATATAGTATTTAGTTTGGTTGATGATAAATTAAATATAAATAAACCTGTATATAAAATAAAAATATTTTTTTAAATTCAGATGATCTAGAAAATATAAAGAAGATATTAGACGATAATAAAGAATATGTAAATAGTATTTTTTTACTAAAGAGTTATTTTTTTCCATTTTGAAGAAGAAATCAATAAAAAAAGATTTGATAAGTTTTTGTATCAAATAAATTTAAAGAATATATTAAATTTAATGATGATTTAGAATCTTTAATTATTGAAAGAGAAAAAAATTAGGAATGACAGAAATTAGTGAAGATGTAGCAATACCACATCCTATACATGTTATACCTAGTGTTAATAAGATAGCAGTTTGTTTATTGGATAAAAAGTATTAAATGGATAAATAATGAGGTTAAAATAGTATTGTTTATGTTAATAAATAATTCTAATGGTGAAAATGAAAAAGATATATAAACTACTTACAAAAAGTTGTTAATGATAAAAATAATAGATAAAAATTTTTAAAAAAATCCTATTTATGAAAACTATATAAACATATTAAAAAGATTTGGAGGAAGTATAATGAATTATGAAGAATTAAGTGAGTTTGCAATGCAAATAATAGCTAATTCTGGAATGTCAAGATCGGCATCAATGGAGGCTGTGAAATTTGCAAGAGAGGGAGAGTTTGAAAAGTGTAAGGAGGCACTTGAAGAATCAAATACTTTTTTTATCTTGAAGCACATAAAACACAAACAGAATTGATAGTTAAAGAAACTGGTGAAGAAGAAAAAAATAGTTGTGAATTTAATTATGGTTCATGCACAAGATCGTTTTAACGATGGCATTAATGGCTAAAGATAATGCTAAAGAAATGATAAATATATATGAAAGACTATCTAAATTGGAGGCTAAATAATGTTAGGGTATATCAGTTTATCCATATAAGGAAAAATATAGAAGAAACTTTAAAATATATAGATAAAAAGTGCTAGTTTAGGATATGGAAGAATATTTTTTTAAATTTACTTTTTGTTTGATTATAATCAAATAGATAAATTTGTTAGTGATAATAAGAAAATAATAAGTTTTGCTAAGAGTAAAGGATTTGAAATATATGTAGATGTAAATCCTAAAATATTTGAACTTTTAGGAATAAAACATACAGACTTATCTTTTTTTAAAGAGTTAGGAGTAGATGGTATAAGACTTGATGGTGTATTTGATGGGGATGTTGAATCTGAATTAACGTATAATGATTATGGATTGAAAATAGAACTAAATGCAAGTCAAGATACTAAATATATAGATAATATATTTTGTAAAAAAACCTGTTAAATCTAACTTAATAGCTTGTCATAATTTTTTTATCCACAAAGATATACAGGATTATCTGAATCATTCTATATTAAAACATCAAAAAAATATTTAAAGATGCAGGATTAAGACTTGCTGCTTTTTGTTACCTCACAAGTTGCAGAACATGGACCACATGTTGTAGATGATAAATTACCTACTCTTGAATTACATAGAGATTTAGATATAGAAATACAAACTAAACATTTAATAGCTTTAGGTAATATAGATGATATAATAGTATCGAATGCTTATGCAAGTACAGATGAACTTGAAAGAGTAGCTAAGGTGTATAAACCGTATATAACTTTTTAAGTTAGAGAATGTTTGTGATAACTTAAGTGTTGAAGAAAAACATATATTATCATTAAGACATATGAATAGAGGAGATTTGAACGATTATTTAATAAGATCTACTATAGGGAGAATAGAATATAGAGATAAAAAGTATAACTCCTCGTAAGAATGATACTGTACTTGAAAAAGGTACGGTATATATAGCTAATGATAATTTTGGTCAGTACAAAGGAGAACTTGTAATAGTAAAAAAAGATGTAGAAATAAGTTTAGAAAATATTAATATAGTAGGTAAAATAAAAAAAGAAGAGTTATTTTTTTAATAGACTATATTGATGCTTATACTAGATTTAAAATTGAATTATAGAGGTGAGAATTATGTTAAAAAAATTTTACTTGTATGTAGTGCGGGTATGTCAACAAGTTTTTTTAGTTGAAAAAAATGAAAAAAATCAGCTGAAGCGAGAGGGTTAGAAGCAGAAATAAAAGCTATACCTGAAGCTCAAGCTAATGAATATGTTGGTAAAATTGATATACTTTTTACTTGGTCCACAAGTTAAATATCTTGAAGGAGCTATGAAAGAAATGTTCGGAGATACTCCTGTTAATGTTATAAACATGATGGATTATGGAGCTATGAATGGAGAAAAAGTCTTAAATAGCGTTTTAGAAATATTAAAAAAATAAAAAAATATAAGGAGAAAACAATATGAATGGATTCATGAATTGGATGGAACAGAAATTTGTTCCAGTAGCACAAAAAATATCTGCTGAAAAACATTTAGTGGCAATTAGAGATTCGTTTATTTCTATATTACCAATAACTATGGTAGGATCAGTAGCAGTATTATTAAATGTATTCTTTAGAGATTTACCTAATAATGCAGGAATGACAGGGTTTGTTGAAGCTATGCAACCACTTATACAAATAAATGGAGTAGTATGGTTTGCATCACTTGCTATCTTATCTTTAGTTTTCATTGTTGCTTTAGGGTATAACTTATCAACTAGCTATAAGGTTAATCCTTTAGCTGGAGCTTTAGTTGCTCTTGGTTCGTTTATAGCATTTTTTTACCACAAAGTGCTAAATTTGATTTAGATGTTAATGGTACTATGATTCCTGTTGATCAATGGGGATATATAAATGTTAACTATTTAGGAGCAACAGGATTATTTGCTGCAATGATAATAGGATTTATCTCTACATTAATTTTCTGTAACTTAATGTTGAAAAATATAACAATTAAATTACCTGATTCAGTTCCACCTGCAGTAAATAAAGCATTTACTTCATTAATTCCAGGTATAGTAGCTGTGTATGTATGTTCTATTTTATCTTTTGTTATAACTAAAACTACAGGTTCTTCATTAAATGATTTAATATCTGTGTATATACAAACTCCATTACTTGGATTATCACAAGGTATATTCTCTGTAGCGCTTATATCTTTCTTGATACAATTATTCTGGTTCTTTGGATTACATGGACACAATGTATTGGGACCAATTATAGAAGGTATATACCAACCAGCTTTACTTGCAAATGCTGATCATATAGCTAAAGGTGGTACTATAGATACTTTACCATATATATGGACAAGAGGATCTTTTGATGCTTATCTACAAATGGGTGGTTCAGGAATAAGTATAGCTTTAGTAATTGCTATAATGTTATTCTCTAAGAGAGAAGAATATAGAGCGATAGCTAAACTTGGAACACCTATGGGAGTATTTAATATTAATGAACCAATAATATTTGGATTACCAATAGTATTGAATCCTATATATATAATACCATTCTTATTAGCACCAACTTTAGGTTCAATAATTGCTTATGTTGCAACAAAAGCTTGGAATAGTTCCTCCGGTTTACGTTGCAGTTCCTTGGGTATTACCTCCAGGATTATATGCATTCTTTGCAACAGGTGGTTCAATAATGGCAGCATTAGTTTCATTATTTAATGTTTTAGTTGCCTTTTGTTCTTTACACACCATTTGTAATATTAGCTAATAGAGTAAAAGATAAATAGGAAAAATGGGGTTTTATCCCCATTTTTTTAAAAAGGTAGGTAATTTATGAAATCTTGGTCATATTTTTTTAATAACTTTAGGGACGTTATCAATAGCTACATATCCATATAATTACAAAACCTATAAATTTAATAATGGGAGCTTTTTTTAATTATTATTGGCTTTATAATGTCTAGGAGAAAAATGAAATTAAAGATGAAATTAAATGTTTCGAGTAGTGAGTTTTATAATTTTTTTATTAGAGAATTTAAAAAAAGAGAATTAAATGTAAAAAAATAGAAAAAAAGGAATGAAATTTAAAAAAAGAATTAAGTTCTAAGTTTTTCACAAAAAGTGGAAAGTAGTGTTGAATTGATAAATATTGAAGAAAATAAGGAGTATTCTTTAGTTTATAAAACTTCTCTTGGAGAAAAATATTGTTAAATACTTATTAAATGATATAGATGATGAAAATTTAGAGGTTGAATATATTGAGGAATACTATACAGATTCTTTTTTTGGAATAAATATAATAATATGATAGTTGAATTTTTTTAATGTCGTATTTTTTTAAAGAAAAAGAAAAAGAGAGTATTGAAACAAATAGAAGAATATATTAAGAATAATAGAAAGTTATAAGGAGTGAGTGTATTTATGATTAAATTTCCAGAAGGTTTCCTGTGGGGAAGTTCAATAAGTGCTGAACAAAGTGAAGGAAGAGTATCGGGAGATGGTAAAAAGTTTAACGGTTTGGGATAAACTTTATGAGTTGGAACCATATAAGTTTCATAACAATATAGGGCCTGAAAATACAACTACTATGTATAAAAAGATATTTAGAAGATGTTAAGTTGTTGAAAAAAACAGGTCATAATGCTTTTAGAACTTCAATTTCTTGGTCAAGATTAATACCTGATGGAACAGGTGAAGTAAATCCGAAAGCGTATGAATTTTTATAGATCATATTTTGAAGCTTTGAAAGAAGAAGGAATTGAGATTATGGTTAATTTATCTCATTTTGATACTCCTCTTGTTCTTCAAGAAAAAAATTTGGTGGTTTTGAAAGTAAGGAAGTTGTTAAAGCATATAAAGAATATGCAAAAAAATGTTTTGAATTATTTGGGGATATAGTTAAAATGTGGTTTACATTTAATGAACCTATAGTAACGGTTGAGTGTGGATATTTAAAACAATATCATTATCCTATGGAAGTAGATCCTAAAAAAGCTGTTCAAGTTGGATATAATCTTGCTTTGTCTTCTGCTGAAGCAATAAAAGAATTTAAAGGTATAGTAAAAGATGGAAAAAAATAGGAATAATATTGAATTTAACACCTGCATATCCTAGATCACAAAATCCTGCAGATTTGAAAGCTGCAAGAATAGCAGAACTTTTTGCAAATAAATCTTTTTTAGATCCAGCTGTTAAAGGAAGTTATGATAAAGAATTGGTGGAGATTATAAAAAAACACGATTTAATGCCAGAATATACAGAAGATGAATTGAAAACTATAAAAGAAAATACAGTAGATATACTAGGAGTGAATTATTATCAACCAATAAGAGTTGCAGCAAGAGCCTCTCTTCCTAATCTGGAAGCTCCATTTATGCCTGAGTATTACTATGATTATTATGTTATGCCTGGACGTCGTATGAATCCTCATAGAGGATGGGAAATTTATCCTCAAGGATTATATGATATAGCGTTGAATATAAGAGATAATTATGGAAATATTCCTTGGTTTGTTTCTGAAAAATGGTATGGGTGTAGAAGGAGAAGAAAAAAATATAAAGAAAAATGGACAAATTCAAGATGATTATAGAATAGAATTCTTTAAAGAACATTTAATCGAGTTACATAAAGGAATAGAAGCTGGTTCTAATTGTTTTTGGATATTTAGTTTGGACTACAATAGATTGTTGGTCATGGCTAAATGCGTATAAAAAAATAGATACGGTCTAATAGAATTAGATATAAATACTCAAGAAAGAAAAAAATAAAAAAATCTGGAGAATGGTTTAAATTATTAAACGAAAATAATGGGTTTTAAATAAAAATATTTATAAAATGTACCAATAAACTAAGAAAAAAAGTTTAAAGGTACATTTTAATTTTCAAAAAAAGTGAAAAAAATTCAAAAAAATTCAAAAAAAGTAGTTGACAATAAGAGATAAGATATGGTAATATAGATATTGTCCACGAGGGAGACCGAGTGGAAGGACAATGAGATAAGAAATAAGAAAAAGCAAACAAACAACTGTGAAAGACAAGAAAAGAAGTCAATTGCTAAAAAAACTTAATAAGGATTAAACTAAAGACACAAAAAGGTGTAAAAAGAAGAATTTAATATAAGAAATAAAAAAAGAAGATATTGAATGAAGAGTTTGATCCTGGCTCAGGATGAACGCTGACAGAATGCTTAACACATGCAAATCTATGTAAATTATTTATGCTTGCATAAATAAGGAGCATGGTGGACTGGTGAGTAACGTGTAAAGAACTTGCCTCTTAGACTGGGATAACAAGTGGAAACGCTTGATAATACTAGATATTATGATACTAAGGCATCTTGGTAACATGAAAGGATAAGATTGCTAAGAGAGAGCTTTGCATCCTATTAGCTAGTTGGTGGGGTAAAGGCCTACCAAGGCGATGATAGGTAGCCGGCCCGAGAGGGTGAACAGCCACAAGGGGACTGAGATACGGCCCTTACTCCCTACGGGAGGCAGCAGTGGGGAATATTGGACAATGGAGGTAACTCTGATCCAGCAATTCTGTGTGCACGAAGAAGGTTTTCGGATTGTAAAGTGCTTTCAGTAGGGAAGAAGAAAGTGACGGTACCTACAGAAGAAGCGACGGCTAAATACGTGCCAGCAGCCGCGGTAATACGTATGTCGCAAGCGTTATCCGGAATTATTGGGCTTAAAAGGGCATCTAGGCGGTTTTTTTCAAGTCAGGGGTGAAAAACTTATGGCTCAACTATAAAGCTTTGCCTTTGAAACTGAAAGACTAGAGTACTGGAAAGGTGGGTGGAACTACACGAGTAGAGGTGAAATTCGTAGATATGTGTAGGAATGCCGATGATGAAGATAACTCACTGGACAGAAACTGACGCTGAAGTGCGAAAGCTAGGGGAGCAAACAGGATTAGATACCCTGGTAGTCCTAGCTGTAAACGATGATCACTGGGTGTGGGGATGAATAGTCTCTGTGCCGAAGCAAAAGCGATAAGTGATCCGCCTGGGGAGTACGTACGCAAGTATGAAACTCAAAGGAATTGACGGGGACCCGCACAAGTGGTGGAGCATGTGGTTTAATTCGACGCAACGCGAGGAACCTTACCAGGTCTTGACATACTCGGAATCTTTTGGAAGCAAAGGAGTGCCTTCGGGAACCGAGATACAGGTGGTGCATGGCTGTCGACAGCTCGTGTCGTGAGATGTTGGGTTAAGTCCCGCAACGAGCGAAACCCCTATCATTAGTTGCCATCATTAAGTTGGGGACTCTAATGAAACTGCCTGCGAAGAGCAGGAGGAAGGTGGGGATGACGTCAAGTCATCATGCCCCTTATGATCTGGGCTACACACGTGCTACAATGGGTAGTACAAAGAGGAGCGAAAATAGCGATATGGAGCAAATCTCAAAAAGCTACTCTCAGTTCGGATTGAAGTCTGCAACTCGACTTCATGAAGTTGGAATCACTAGTAATCGCAAAATCAGCAATGTTGCGGTGAATACGTTCTCGGGTCTTGTACACACCGCCCGTCACACCACGAGAGTTAGTTGCACCTGAAGTTACTGGCCTAACCGTAAGGGAGGAGGTACCTAAGGTGTGATTAGTGATTGGGGTGAAGTCGTAACAAGGTATCCGTACCGGAAGGTGCGGATGGATCACCTCCTTTCTAAGGAGAAAGAATAAAAAGACTTATTAAGTTAATTTGTTTGCTTTCTAATTTCAAGTCATGTATGAGGGCGTATAGCTCAGGTGGTTAGAGCACTGTGCTGATAACGCAGGGGTCACTGGTTCGAGTCCAGTTATGCCCACCAAATATGACGATATGGGGATATAGCTCAGCTGGGAGAGCGCCGCACTTGCACTGCGGAGGTCAGCGGTTCGAACCCGCTTATCTCCACCAGAAGAATAGGACAATGAGAAATGAATAGTTAGGGTAAAAAAAGTTACAACTGAACAAGTTAAGGAATCAAGAAAAAGAGAGAGTTAACTGTGAAAGAAGAAAAAAATAAATAAAAAAAGAATGAGAAAGCTAAATAAGGGCACACGGAGGATGCCTAGGTAGTAAAAAGCCGAAGAAGGACGTGATAAGCTGCGAAAAGCTTGGGGGAGTTGCATATAAGCTGAGATCCCGAGATATCCGAATGGGGAAACCTATATACTGGAAGAGTATATGAGAAATAGGTAAGCCAGTGAACTGAAACATCTAAGTAACTGGAGGAAAAGAAAGTAAAAAAACGATTCTCTTAGTAGCGGCGAGCGAACGGGGAGGAGCCTAAAACATAGTAGTGTAAAAAGTTGACACGTTGCTATTATGTGGTAGAGGGAAATACAGGAGAGGATAGTCATAAATCTCGATGTATATATATGTAAACGGAACATAGTTGGAAAGCTAGACCAAAGAGAGTGATAGTCTCGTATAGTGTAAAAGTATATATATGTTAGTATAAATCCCTGAGTAGCGTCGAACACGAGGAATTTGGCGTGAATCAGCGAGGACCATATCTCGTAAGGCTAAATACTTTTACTAACCGATAGAGGAGAGTACCGTGAGGGAAAGGTGAAAAAGAACCCAGAGTATGGGAGTGAAAGAGAATTTGAAACCGTGTGCTTACAAACGGTAGGAGCCGAGAGGTGACTGCGTGGATTTTGGTTAATCATCCTGCGAGTTATGATATGTGGCGAGGTTAAAAGAGTGGAGCCGAAGGGAAACCGAGTCTTAAGAGGGCGAAAGTCGCATGTTATAGACGCGAAACCTAGTGATCTAGGGCCTGTCCAGGTTGAAGCTGCAGTAAGATGCAGTGGAGGACCGAACTCACCGCCGTTGAAATGTTGGGAGATGAGATAGGTTTAGGGGTGAAAAGCCAATCGAACTAGGAGATAGCTCGTTCTCTCCGAAATGCATTTAGGTGCAGCCTTAAAGTTAAGATATATGGGGGTAGAGCACTGTATAACCTAGGGGGCGTATAGCTTACTGAAGTTAAGCAAACTGCGAATACCATATATTAATATTTAGGAGTGAGTCTATGGATGACAAGGTCCGTGGACGAGAGGGAAACAACCCAGAACATCAGCTAAGGTCCCAAATTATGTCTAAGTGGGAAAGGAGGTGGATATTCACAAACAACCAGGAGGTTGGCTTAGAAGCAGCCATACCTTTTAAAGAGTGCGTAATAGCTCACTGGTCGAGAGTATCTGCGCCGAAGATTTAACGGGGCTAAGACATAAACCGAAGCTATGTAACAAGTAATTGTTGGTAGGAGAGCGTTCTGTAAGCTGTTGAAGGAGAGTTGAAAGATGATCTGGAGGTATCAGAAGTGAGAATGCAGGAATGAGTAGCGAGAAAGAGGGTGAGAATCCCTCTGGCCGGAAGTCCAAGGTTTCCAGGGGAAGGTTTGTCCTCCCTGGGTGAGTCGGGACCCTAAGCGAAGACTGAAGAGTCGTGGCGAATGGAAAAATAGGTTAATATTCCTATACCACTTCCAATCTATAGTGATGGAGTGACGCAGGAAGGTATGTAAGATGTCTGACGGAATAGGCATTCTAAGGGAGAAGCATGGTAGTAGAGGCAAATCCATACTATTAAATGTTAGGCCTGATGGGGAAGTGTACTAAGGTACATAAGTTACAAATCCTACACTGCCGAGAAAAACTTCTAAACTGAAAGGGAGTGCCCGTACTGTAAACCGACACAGGTGGACTGGGTGAGAAACCCGAGGCCGACAGGATAACTCTAGCTAAGGAACTCTGCAAAATAGCCCCGTAACTTCGGGAGAAGGGGTGCCTATAGTAGGTGAAGGAGAACATCTGGAGCTGATGTAGGTCGCAGTGAAGAGTCCCAAGCAACTGTTTATCAAAAAAACACAGGTCTATGCTAAGCTGAAAGGCGACGTATATGGGCTGACACCTGCCCAGTGCTGGAAGGTTAAGAGGAGGATTGAGAGATTCGAATTGAAGCCCCAGTGAACGGCGGCCGTAACTATAACGGTCCTAAGGTAGCGAAATTCCTTGTCGGGTAAGTTCCGACCTGCACGAATGGTGAAATGATTTGGGAGCTGTCTTGGCTGGAGACCTGGTGAAGTTGTAATGTCGGTGAAGATACCGACTACCTGTAGTAGGACGGAAAGACCCCGTGGAGCTTTACTGTAGTTTGGCATTGGGTTTTGGTAATGTGTGTATAGAATAGTTGGGAGACTGAGAGTTAGCTACGCTAGTAGTTAAGGAGTCATCGTTGGAATACCAACCATATATTATTGAAATTCTAATCAAGAAATTGAGACAGTGCTAGATGGGCAGTTTGACTGGGGCGGTCGCCTCCTAAAGAGTAACGGAGGCGTTCAAAGGTTCCCTCAGGTTGGATGGAAATCAACCAAAGAATGTAAAGGTATAAAGGGAGCTTGACTGCGAGATTGACGGATCGAGCAGGTGCGAAAAGCAGGACTTAGTGATCCGGCGGTGCTGTATGGAAAGGCCGTCGCTCAACGGATAAAAAGCTACCCCGGGGATAACAGGCTGATACTTCCCAAGAGTCCATATCGACGGAAGTGTTTGGCACCTCGATGTCGGCTCGTCTCATCCTGGGGCTGGAGAAGGTCCCAAGGGTTGGGCTGTTCGCCCATTAAAGAGGCACGCGAGCTGGGTTCAGAACGTCGTGAGACAGTTCGGTCCCTATCCACTACAGGCGTTAGAATATTGAAAAGATCTGTCCTTAGTACGAGAGGACCGGGATGGACAAACCTCTGATGTATCAGTTGTCACGCCAGTGGCATGGCTGAGTAGTCACGTTTGGAAGGGATAATCGCTGAAAGCATCTAAGTGAGAAACCCACTTTGAGATAAGTATTCTTTTAAGTATCCACTGAGACTAAGTGGTTGATAGGTTGGGGGTGTAAGTGTAGTGATACATTTAGCTGACCAATACTAATAATACGTAAGCTTTACATAACTTTTTACTAATAACTATTCATTTCTAATTGTCCTAGGCAATAGTTTGGTGACTTTAGCCACAGGGATACACCCAGTAACATTTCGAACCTGGCAGTTAAGTCTGTGTACGCCGAAAATACTAAGTAATTGGGAAGATAGGTAGTTGCCAAACTCTTTTTAATGTGTCTCTGTAGCTCAGTCGGTTAGAGCATCTGACTGTTAATCAGAGGGTCGTAGGTTCGAGTCCTACCAGGGACGCCATTTTTATTCATAAAGTTTAGTGATTATAGCCATAGGGATACACCCAGTAACATTTCGAACCTGGAAGTTAAGTCTATGAACGCCGAAAAATACTAAGTAATTGGGAAGATAGGAAGTTGCTAAACTATTAACATTTATTAGATAGCTTATGCTATCTTTTTTTATTTACTAGAAATTTTTCTTTCGTGCTACAATATATTTGAAATGATATTAGAAAGAGGTATAAAGTATGGTTAATAGTACTTGTATGGATTTTTTAAAAAAATTGAAGCTATGAAAGAAGACTTCAAAAAAAAGAGGACTTAATGTTCTAAAAAAATTCTGTTTTTGAAGAATGGATTAAATGCATCTGTAATGAATAATGATGTATTTAACAGTACATTACATCTATTCTCTGAAAACATTGAAACTGGAAAGGTAACTTTTTCAAAAAGCAAAGTGGTCGTTGTTGGATATTCGCAGCACTTAATACTTTTAGACACAAGATGAACAAAGAGTATAATTTAGAGAATTTTTGAATTATCTCAATCTTATGTTTTCTTTTGGGATAAATTTGAAAAATCAAATTATTTCTTAGATGCGATAATAAGAACTCTTGATGAAGATTTAGATTCAAGAATTGTTAGACATTTATTGCAAACACCACAACAAGATGGAGGTCAATGGGATATGCTTGTTTCATTGATTAAAAAAATATGGAGTAGTTCCTAAACAAAAAGCAAGGTGAAATTTTTTTCATTCATCAGCTTCTATGGTGTTAAATAATGTACTTAATAAAAAAATTAAGACATTCAGCACAACTTTTACGTAATAGTTATGAAAAAGGTATGAGTTTAGAAGAGTTATATTCATTGAAAGATAAAATAATGAGTGAAATATATTCATATCTTTGTGTTACTTTAGGCGAACCTATAGAAAAAAATTTGATTTTGAATATTATGATAAAGACAAGAAATTTCATAGAGATACAGATTTAACACCTATTAAATTTTTTTGAAAAAGTATATAGGGATTGATTTAGACGATTATGTGAGTATAATAAATGCACCAACTAAAGATAAACCATATTATTCAACATTCACAGTAGATTTTTTTAGGTAATGTAGTTGGAAGAGAAGTTAAATATCTAAATTTACCTATGGATGAATTTAAACAATTAGCAATAGATCAAATTAAAAGTGGAGAAACCGTTTGGTTTTGGTTGTGATGTAGGTCAAATTTCAGATAGAGAAAAAAAGGAATAATGGATCTTGATTTATATGAATATGAAAAAAATCATTTGGATTTGATATATTACAAGATAAAGCAAATGCTTTAGATTATTCTGAAAGTTTAATGACACATGCAATGGTATTGTCAGGAGTTAATATATTAGATGGCAAATCTAATAGATGGAAAGTGGAAAATAGTTGGGGAGAAGTTCCTGGTGATAAAGGTTATTTTGTTATGAGTGATGCTTGGATGGATAGATTTACATATCAAATAGTTATTAATAAGAAATTTTTTTAAGTAAAGAACAGAAAGAAATGTTAAATAAGGAAGTTATTCGTTTTAAAAACCTTGGGATCCAATGGGTTCATTGGCCAAATAAGGTGTTATAAAAGTATGAGATATTATATGTTATAACAAAAATTATATATATTAGATGTATAAAAAAACAGTATACCTTGAGAATGATTATAAAAGGAATAGCTCTAAGGAAATTATAAAGGGAATTATAATTGTAATCAAAGATAGCTATGATAGAATGCTAAGTGAAATTTGAGAGTAAACTCATATAAAATCAAAAGAAAGAAAGAGAGAAAAATGAAAAAAATTAGCATTATTAGTATTAGCATTAGGATTATTCGCAGTTTCATGTGGAGCAAAAGCTGAAGAAGCTAAACCAGCTGAAGCAACTACAACTGAAGCAGCTCCTGCAGAAAACAAAGATGCAGCAGCAACTGAAGAAAAGAAAGATGATGCAGCAGCAACTGAAGAAAAACAAAGATGCAGCAGCAACTGAAAACAAAAGATGCAGCAGCTGATACAAACAAAGAATCTAAATAGTTTTTAGACTTATATAGAAAGTGGTAGGTTTATTCCTGTCACTTTTTTTATATTATTTTTTTATTTAAAAAAAGACTGTTAAAAAGAAATGATTTCTAATAACAGTCTTTTATTTTTAATGTTTTTATAGTTACATTACATTATGTTTATTGATTACCATGCTGAGTTTATAAGAACTTCTTCTCCATATCCTCCATTAACTTTTTTTGAGGGTTAGTAGAGTTATATGCTCTTTGAACTCTTATTCCACGAATACCAAGTTCTCTTGCAGCTAGGATATCATCATCACTATCTCCGTAGTGAAGAGATATGTTGTGTTTTTTCATGTAGAATGATTTATCATATTTATATCCACCTGTTGGAGTATCTTTAGTATATTCAACATAAACTTCATAAGGTAAGTTCATGAATCTTTTTAAAGTTTTTAGATAATTTAGTTGAAGTATAGTTAGGCTCTCCTTCTTTTTGAGTTCTTCCTGTAATAAAGAATACTCTATCTCCTCTATCTATATGCATTTTAATTAAATCTATAGCAGATTGTTTAGGTATAGAGAATTCATCTCCCATATCTGATACGAAGTCCCAGAATTTTTGGTTATATAAATAGCTTATAGCACCTTTTAGGATCTCCAGGTACTTGGAAATGATCTTGACCATATTTAAAGTATCCACTTGAATGAACTAAAGTATCATCTATATCAAAACTTACATTTATTGGTCCAGTTCCTTCTAAACTTTTTTTCTAATATCATCAACTGATACAAAAGTGTACAGCTTTTTTGTACTTGATCAGTAGTTTTGAATCCTTCATGAGTATAAGGAACTTTTGGTCCCGCAGCAAATACTAAACCAGAGCTTAATAATGCTAAAGTTAATAATGTTTTTTTCATAATGAAATCTCCTTCTTTTTAAAGTCTCTAATATATTATACTTCGATTTTTTTGAAAAAGTAAAGACCTAAAATTAAAAAAATAGACAGAAAAAAATAAAAAAATGATACAATAAAATAAAGAAAAATTAGAATGAGGGTGATTGAATGTTTTTTAATTAAAAATACTATTAGAATCCGTTTTTAATAGCATTATTTATTTTTAACTGTTTTTATTTATAGCAACTATATTTATTTTTAAATAAATTTAAATCCAAAAAGAAGGAAGTATTTCTAAGAAAAAAAGTAAAAAAAATAATTTTAACTACTGATTTTTTTAGATGAAGATAAAAAAATATTCTATAATTAATGAAAAATCATTTTTTTGAATTTAAGGATAAATTAAAAAAAGGCTATATAATGAAGGAAATATAGAAACATTAATATTAGATATAGATAATATTAATTTATCTTTAAATCAAATAGAAGAATTAGAAAGTATTTTTTTGAAAAAAATTAAGAACTAAAATGCAGATAGTGGCAATAGCTACACAATTTTTTTAAAAAAAATGATTATCTTTTTGCTTTTATATGCTCATAAAATATATATGTTTAATTCTTTAAATTCAATTTAATTTTTAGAAGGATATAATAAAAGTTTTTTTGGTATTATAGAAAACTTTTTAGATAAATTAGGTATAAAAAGTCAATGTTATACATATAGGTAGTCATAAATCGGCAGGAGAAAAATTTTTAGTAGGGAAAAATATGAGTCCTGAACAAAAAAAGAATCTATTCTTAGAATATATGATAAAAATATATTTACAATTAATTGAAAAAAATTAAAAAAAGTATAGAAATATTGATGTTAGTAAAGAAATATTAGAAGGTAAAACAATATTTGCTAATTATCATGAAGCTATGGCTCTTGGTCTTATAGATGGTGGAAGTAATTTTTGATAAACTTGAAATAGATTATTCAGAAGATACTATTGATTTTTGATGACTATATATCTAAATTAAAGAAGAAAAAAAAATAAAAAGTAAGAATGAAATAGCGGTTATTTTTGCTGATGGAGAAATAGGACCTGATAAAGATATTAATTATGATGATATGCTTGAAAAAAATAGAGAAAGTAAATGAAATGGAAAATGTTAAAGGTGTTTTTATTAAGAATAAATTCTCCAGGTGGGTCAGCATTAGAATCAGAAAAAGATATATAAGGAATTAAAAAAATATAGAAGTCCCAATATTCATATCTCAAGGAAGTGTTTGTGCTAGTGGTGGTTACTATATTTCAACAGTTTCAAGAAGAGTTTATTCAAATAGAACAACAATAACAGGCTCTATTGGTGTAGTGGCTCTTTACCCAACCTTTGATACTGTATTTGAAAAAGTAGGGATAAATGTTGAAAAATATTACAAATTCAAATGTTGGTTCTATGTTTGATTTTTTTCACTTCCTTTAACAGAAGAAATGAAGGAGAGAATAATAAAATCAATGAAGGATGTGTATTCAGAATTTAAATCTCATGTAATGAATGCTAGAATAATGACAGAGAGTCAACTTGAACCTATAGCTGGTGGAAGAATATGGCTTGGAGAAGAAGCTAAAGAAATAGGTTTAGTTGATAGAATAGGTGGATTTGATGAAGCCTTAGAAGGACTTATTGAATATTTGAGATTAGATGATTATAAAGTTAAATATATATTTACTGAAGAAAGTATAAAAGAAAAAAATATCTTCTTTTAGACCAAGTATAATTTCAAAAAAATTAGAAAATGAAATTAATGAAGTCTTAGGTAGAAAAGGAATATATATGCTTGAGGAGTTTAAAATAAAAATAATAAGGAGAAAAAAATGATAAAAAAATTAGTTTATCTGGAGCAACATTAAAATATATAGCTTTTTATATCTATGTTTTTTTAGATCATATAAATAAAGCTATAATATATAGTTATTTAACAGGTGATGGTATATTAAATTCTATATCTGATATTTTTGATATCCTAGGTAGAATAGCTTTCCCTATATTTGCCTTTTTTTGATATCAGAAGGCTATTTTTAAAACGCGTAATAGAAAAAGATATTTAATGAATTTATTACTATTTGCTTTTTATTTCAGAAATACCTTATGATATGTTCCAAAGTGGGGTTTTCTTTAATTTTTAATACAAGTAATATACTCTTTACTTTTTCATTAGCACTAGTTAGTATTTGGATTATAGATAGTATAAAAGATAAAATGAATAGATATTTGTGGATAATAAGTTCTGTTATAATATTAATTATTTCATGTATTATATCTATAATAATTTCAAGTGATTATGAATATTATGGTATTTTATGTATATATGTTTTTCTATATTTTTTTAAAAAGTAATAAATATTTGTCTATAATATTTAATTTTCCATATTTATTAGAAGCTCCTTGGTCTATATTAGGATTTGGTATAAACATGTTATATAATGGTGAAAAGAGGAAAACAAAATAAATATATAAACTATATGTTTTATCCATTACATTTATTATTATTAGGAATAATAAGAATGTATTTTATGAAAGTTTAAAGTTTTAAATGAATAATAGAAAAATGAGGTCTAATCCCCTAAACTAAAAGGGGTTTAGACTTTTTTATTTTTAAGGTATAGACCTAACTATTATTTTTTTGGCTATTGTTTGTGAGAATATGATAATGTATTGAATAGAATTTACATTTTAAATTTAACTCTTCCAATTAGCTAAATTAACATTTACAACCAAAATTATATGTGATATAATAACGAAAATAAAAAAAATATAGGAGGAGATATGAAAGGGAAGATTATAAAAAGAAGGATATACATTTGATGATGTCTTATTAATCCCAGCAAAATCAGATGTATTACCAAATGCTGTAAGTCTTAAAAACTAAGTTAACAAAAAGATAACTTTAAACACACCTATACTTAGTGCTGCGATGGATACGGTTACAGAAGCAGAACTTGCTATTGCTATAGCAAGACAAGGAGGAATTGGATTTATTCATAAAAAAATATGTCTATAGAAGAACAGGCATCTGAGGTAGAAAAAGTAAAAAGATCAGAAAGTGGAATGATTACAAATCCTATAACTCTTAATAAAGAAAGTAAGGTAAAAAGTTGCTGAAGAGTTGATGAAAAAAATATAAAATATCAGGTCTTCCTGTTGTAGAATCAGATGGGAAATTAATAGGAATAATAACTAATAGAGATATTAAATATAGAAAAGATATGGATCGATTAGTTGAAGATATAATGACAAAAGAAGAATTAATAACAGCTCCAGTTGGAACTACATTAGAAGAAGCTAAAAAAATATTATTAGAAAATAGAATAGAAAAAAATTACCTATTACAGATGATTTTGGATACTTAAAAAGGTTTGATAACTATAAAAAGATATAGATAATTTAATACAATATCCTAATGCTTGTAAAGATGAAACAGGTAAGTTAAGATGTGGTGCAGCTGTAGGAATATCATCAGATACTGTGGATAGAATTAGAGCTTTAGTTAAAGCTGGAGTTGATATAGTAACGCTAGATTCAGCTCATGGACATTCTCAAGGAGTAATAAACAAAGTAAAAAGAAATAAAAAAAGCTTTTTCCTGAACTTGAAATAATAGGGGAAATATTGTAACTGCTGAAGCAGCTAAAGATTTAATAGAAGCAGGAGTATCTGCTGTAAAAGTTGGAGTAGGACCTGGTTCTATTTGTACAACTCGTGTTGTTGCTGGTGTAGGGAGTACCACAATTAACAGCCGTTAATGATGTATATGAATATTGCAAAGATAAGGAAATAGGTGTAATTGCTGATGGTGGAATAAAATTATCAGGTGATATAGTTAAAGCGTTAGCAGCTGGGGCAGATTGTGTTATGCTTGGAGGATTACTTGCAGGAACTAAAGAAGCTCCAGGTGAAGAAATGATATATGAAGGAAGAAAATATAAAATGTATGTAGGAATGGGATCCATAGCAGCCATGAAAAAGAGGGTCTAAAGATAGATATTTCCAAGCAGGAGAAGAAGATAATTCTAAATTAGTTCCAGAAGGAATAGAAGGTAGAATAGCATATAAAGGGTCTTTAAAAGATGTAATATTCCAACTTGCTGGTGGAATAAGAGCGGGTATGGGATACTGTGGATGTGCAACTATAAAAAGAATTACAAGAAAACTCAAAATTTGTAAAAAAATAACAGGTGCAGGATTAATTGAAAGTCATCCTCATGATATTACAATAACAAAGGAAGCACCAAACTATTCTAAGTAGGAGGGAATTTAATGAAAAAAATAGTTCTATTGTTATACTTGATTTTTGGGTCACAATATAATCAATTAATAGCAAGAAGAGTAAGAGAAATGGGAGTTTATGCTGAAGTAGTACCATTTCATGAAGATATAGATAAAATACTAGAAAGAAATCCTAAAGGTATAATTTTATCAGGCGGACCAGCTTCTGTTTATGCAAAAGGAGCACCAACATTAGATAAAGAGAATATTTGATGCTAACATACCAATACTTGGACTTTGTTATGGTATGCAATTAATAACACATTTACATGGTGGTGAAGTTGAACGAGCAGATAAGCAAGAATTTGGTAAGGCAAGTTTAAAATTAGATAAAAAAAGATAGTTTAATTTTTAAAAATATTCCTGATAATACTATAGTTTGGATGAGTCATGCAGATCGTGTAAAATAAAATGGCAGAAGGTTTTTGAAATAATTGCACATACTGATTCTTCTATAGCAGCTATAGAAAATAGAGATAAAAAAATATATGCTTTTCAATATCATCCAGAAGTTACACATTCTGAACATGGTTTTTGAAATGTTAAAAAAACTTTGTTTTTGAAATTGTAGGAGCTAAAGAGAATTGGTCTATGGAAAACTATATTGAAACAACAGTTAAAGAGATAAAAGAAAAAAAGTAGGAAATAAAAAAAGGTAATACTTGGACTTTCAGGTGGGGTAGATTCATCAGTTGCAGCGATGCTTATTAACAAGGCTATAGGTAAACAGTTAACATGTATATTTGTAGATACTGGATTACTTAGAAAAAAATGAAGCTAAGAGTGTAATGGATATATATGCTCAAAAATTTTTGATATGAATATTAAGTGTATAAATGCAGAAGAAAGATTTTTTTAAGTAAACTTAAAAGGTGTAGAAGATCCTGAAGAAAAAAAGAAAAAAATTATAGGAAAAGAATTTATTGAAGTATTTAATGAAGAAGCTATTAAATTAAAAAGATGCTGAATTTTTTTAGCACAAGGAACTATTTATCCAGATGTTATAGAATCAGTATCTGTTAAAGGTCCTTCTGTAACTATAAAATCACATCATAATGTTGGAGGTCTTCCTGAAGATTTAAATTTTTAAATTACTTGAACCTTTAAGAGAGTTATTTAAAGATGAAGTAAGAAAAAGTAGGAAGAGAATTAGGAATACCTGATTATATGGTTGATAGACATCCATTCCCAGGACCTGGTCTTGGTATTAGAATATTAGGGGAAGTTACTAAGGAAAAAGGCAGATATACTACGTGAAGCAGATGATATATTTATAGAAGAATTAAGAAAAAGAAGGGCTATATAGTAAGGTGGAGTCAAGCATTTGTTGTATTACTTCCAGTTAAATCAGTAGGAGTTATGGGTGATGAAAGAACTTATGAATACACAGCAGTTTTAAGATCAGCAAATACTATAGACTTTATGACAGCTACTTGGTCACGTCTTCCTTATGAATTCTTAGAAAAAGTATCAAATAGAATATTAAATGAAGTAAAAAGGAATAAATAGATTAACCTATGATATATCTTCTAAACCACCTGCAACTATAGAGTGGGAGTAGAGCAAAAAAATCATATAAATGGCTTTTAAATAAGGCTTTTTGAGCCTGTTATAACGAGCGACTGGGACAAAATTTGGTAAAGATTATACAATAATTGTTCAAAGTGGCTTGTAATTGAATATAAAAAAATAAGATCGTAGATTAGTTAGAATATGTACCAACAAACTGGACAGAATGTTTGTGATAATATAAGAATGTAGATTTGTGATTGAATAAGAATGTATAAAATTAATATAAATTGTATAGAGAAAGGAGAAGTAAAATGACTTACTTAATATTTATTTAATTAACTAATGTATAGTATAATATTCTTTTTAGTAAAATAATTAGGAGAGAATGTTATGAGATTAAATTTAGTTAAAGATTTAGATATAAATGGAGTGAGTGATTTATACAAATTAGGAATATTAATTGATATAAAAAAATAATTGATAAAATTAATCTTTCTCAAATTAGTAGAGAACTTAATAAAGATACAAGAACTATTAAAATATGGATTAACCTTAAATCAGAAGAAAGAATACCAATCACAAGAAACAAAACAATCACAATTTGATATTGACAGAACTTCTTATCTAAGATGGAAAGCTATGGTTATGAAATTAAATATGGAAAACATATCTCTTTTAGAAGTAAAAAAATCAGAAAAAGATTTACCAGAACAAAGACAATTGGAGTTAACTATACGGAAGAAAAGAATTAAAGCACGAATCCTGAATAAACACAAGGAGTTGGGCAATATCATGAGACATTAAGAATAACGGCAAATCAAAGTCCAGCAAAGGATATGAATATTGGACAACAAAACACAATCTTCAAACAGCAGCTTCAACGCTTGTTTAAATTCTGGATAAAGGTTTTAACTAAATGAAAAAAATTGGAGCGTGGAATCAGCCAAATTTTTCATCGAAAAAGAACGAGCTAAAATGAGAATTTGATAAGCTTTCATTGTAGCAAAAAAATGATAAAGGAAGTTATTAAATATATTCAAATCTGTATCAATAATCGAGAGCATTATCAGGGGTATCGTAAAAATCCAAATGACAAAATTTATATGATGATGAACCGAAAAAAATGTAGAAGCCTATCAGAAATCCTATGAGGAAATAGATATTTTTCCTTAAACAATTTCCGTACTTGAAACATGTAGTATTTGAAGAGTTAAAAGGCGAAATCAGGTAAAAAAATCTTTTCAGGAAATTGAATGAGTATTTCAAAAGAATTGTAAGTTAAGCAATAGGAGATTACCAAGAAACATAATTCATTATCAGTACAATATGAGGAGTTGTAACACTTGAAAAAAATAACATTAATGAATATCTTGGAAAAGGGTAAGATTGAGAAAAAAAGTAATCAGTCATTGGTGTAATGAAGAAGCATAAAGCTGAAGATAGGGAAAAATCCAAAATAAAAGAAAGAAATTTTTAAAAAAATTTGAGATATAATTTTATGCTCAAGGGTGATCTTAGAACTGCACCTATTAATTTTTTTGTTTTTGTGCAATAGCTAAAAGATAGGATTTATGTTATAATTTATGTATAAAAAAATCTAGCAAGTTGGAATTTAGAGGAATAATAATGAAATTTAACTACAATGGTCTTTGGAAAATGTTGATGAGATAATAACATGAAGAAAAAAAGATTCGGTTGATAGAACAGGTGTATCTTCAACAACAATATCTAAGATGGTTAGAGGAAAAAGCTGTCTCATTAATTGATGATGAAAGCTATGCTATAAAATGAGTCAGATAAGGCGTTTACAAAATCTTTTTATGTGGAGATCTAATATGTCGGAATAGTTTTTTTATACGAAAAATTAGATGTTGCAAAAAGAAGTTGGTGTGAGCGTCAATTTTTCCTGAAACTATCAAAAAGCGGACTCTCAAAGAGAATTTCTTTAAGGGAATATCAGATTGATGCCTTTATAAACTTTGCTTTATATTTTTGATAATGATGGATTAAGAAAAAAATAAGCAAATTCATGCTCTTTTTCATATGGATACAGGAAGTGGTAAAACTGTCATAATGGCAGGCTTGATATTGTACTTATATACGAAAGGGTATAGAAAGTTCTTATTATTCGTAAATCAGATGAATGTTCTTGAAAAAAACGATTGATAATTTTATTAATCCGCTTTCAAATAAGAACCTATTCAATGATGATGTTGAGTACTTAGGGAAAAAGGTCAAGATAAAAAGGGTTGAAAGCTTTAGTGGCAACGTTTTGGATGATGTATTGTTTACTACTACTCAAAAATTTCATATGGATTTGTTTGAAGAAAAAGAAAAATTCATTAACTTATGATGACTTTGAAAATAATAAAGTAGTTTTTTTATTTCTGATGAGAGCCATCATATCAATTCATTAACTAAGAAACCTGCTAAATATGAAGAAGCCGCCGCCAAAAGCTGGGAATATTCCGTTACCAATGCTTTATCACGAAATAGGGATATCATTATGCTTGAATTTACGCCTACTTGTGATTTAAAAGATTCGAATATGTTACAGAAATATAAGGACAATCATCTTTAACTATCCGCTTATTTCTTTTAGGGGAAGCGGCTATACAAAAGACTTTCAGAATTTCACAACGGATACTGACTTATGGACAAGAATACTTATGGCTTTTTGTAATGAGTGAGTATAGGATGTTTTTGTTTGCTGACTTAAAACTCAATATTAAGCCTGTGGTTATGATCGAATCACAAAAAAATAGAGGATTCAAAAAGTTTCTATGCTGAGTTTTTTTAAGAAAGTAAAGGAATTAACGAGTTACGAGCTTCAGAATTTAGAATTAGTTGGAATAGAAAAAAATTGACAGAAGCGATAAATTATTTCAAGGAAAAGGATGATACTCTGGAGATTTTTAGAGCAGTCAATTAAGAACGCATTTACTGAAGATACTTCAATAATAATGAATGGTTCTTCGGATAATAACAAGGAAAAATCAGTTGTTAGTTAATTCTCTGGAAGATCTTGATAATCCGATTAAACTTATCTTTGTGTAGATATGTTAAATGAAGGTTTGGATGTACTTAATCTCTTTGATAAGTTCGTCTATATGATACAAGGCAAAAGCAAATCAGGTGGAAAGATATGAAGTTATACCATTAAAGAAGCACAGCTTATCGGAAGAGGTGCAAGGTACTGCTTGTTTGTTGTAGATGATGAGGGACTTAAATTTAAAAGAAAATTTGATGGGGACATATCAAATCTGAATCGTATGTTAGAAACAATGTACTTTCATAGTAAAAAAACGACTCAAGATATATATCAGAATTGAAGAATGCCCTCATAGAAACAGGATTGCAGGTACCTGATCCGATTGTTTTTGGAATACAGACTTAAAGATGAGTTTAAGGACAGTGATTTCTATAAAAAGTTATGTATTTTTCGAATAAGAGATTGCTTAAAGGATGAGAAGAAGTGTATTCCATTGAGCCGAGTATGAGGACAAAAAAACATATTACTACAAGGCTCTTTCTGGTAAAGGAAATATTGTAAATTTTATAGACGATGATACTCCAAACACAAGTGCCATTAAGACAAATCTGAAGAGTATTAAATTTAAGGAGATAGATTATAATATTTTTGCTTGGGGATATCGAATACTTTGAAGAGCTTCGTTTTGGTATACTTAAAGAGAAATGTTCATCTCTAAAATCTATGAGGGAGTTTTTAACTTCAGATGAGTTTCTCAGGGAATTCTAATGTGGAAATAACATATTCTCAAGATGAAGTTAATGGAAAGATTTTATTTTTCAGCTGTGAAGCACGTCTTAGTAAAAAGTTGCCTCGCATGTTATGGAAATCAAGCCTGAATATGTATGCTCTAAAGAATTTGAACCTAAATAACTTAAATTGATTTTTGAAAGACAAGAAAATAAGCTTAGGATCAATTGAAGGTAATGGTGGAAAAAGGAAATTCTCAAAACAACTGTTCCAATGAAGAATATAGATTAGACTTAACAAATGAGAGTTGGTATGTATTTAATGATAATTACGGAACGAGCGAAGAAAAAGCTTTTTGTAAAGTATTTCAAAATGTACATAGAACCAAAAATTGAAGGAAAAAGAATCTGGAATACTATGTTGTTAGGAATGAAAAGAATTTCTGAATTGGCTATATATTCTTTTTGGAGTTAGAGAACGATTTGAACCGGACTTTTTTTACTGTTTGTGAAAAAGAAAAAGAAGCGAAGGAAGTCTCACTTATCAGGGATATGTTGAGCCTAAAGGCAATCAACTCTTGGATAATGATGCTTGGAAAGAAGTATTTTCAATTCAGATTGAAAAAGAGCATTCTACTAGAGTGCTGTTTGCAGATGATTATAAAATAATCGAATTCCCGTTCTTTAATAATTACAATAGAATGGAAGAATTTGAGATGAAAAATTAATATATGGATGGAGATGGTGTAATTTATGGGGAAAGAAAAATAAGTTTAATGCACTTACTCCGGAAGTGCTGATTGAAAAACAATCAAATATATACAGAAGCACTTGATTATGCTTTTTGGTAATAGCGATATAAAAAAATATCGCTATTACTGGTATATATGGTGCAGGAAAAAGTACCGTATGGAACACTTATGTTCATCAAAAAGGATTAAAGCAATGTAATTACCGTTTCTTTGGGGAAATATAAAAAAATAATATTAAAGATGATAATAGTCTAAAAAGAAGTATATTGGACTAAGTCTACCAATTCAGATTCGTATTGTGATTATGATAAGTATAGCGATGAAAAAAACAAAAAAAGTAGATGATATAGCCGATGACAATCGTGTAGAAAGACAACTTATAAATCAAATACTATCGCAGATAGAACCAAAGAAAATACCACTTAGTAAATATGGGTTTTAAATCAAATAAAAGTATATGGTGTATATGTTTACAATCATTGGCTTTTTTATCAATAATATGTTCAATATTTCTTTTGGTTAACAAGAGATACTTTGGTACCTCTTGTCAATGAGTTGAATAAAAAAATTTCGATGGACTATCTTTAATAATTTTTATGTTCTCTATTATTGTTTGTGCCACTGTTTTTATTATTTGTATATATTTTATAGAGGGAATAAAATTAGAATTTCTAAAATAACATTCAAAGGTGCAGAAGCAAATGTAAATGATGATAAGAACGATGAGTCGGTGTTAGATAGAGACATAAAGGAGTTAGTTTATTTACTAAGAAGCTCTGGTACAAAAAAATTGTTGTTTTTTGAAGATTTAGATAGATATAACAACACATCAATTTATACAAAGTTGCGAGAACTAAATTTTTCTCTTAAATCACTATGCAAAAAAATAAGTGGAGATAAAGAAGCCTGTGAGGTTTATATACATGCTTAAAGATAGTTTGTTTTTCTCTAAAAACAGAACTAAATTCTTTGACTTTATTCTACCTATTGTTCCTATTGTGGATTCAAAGACATCAGAAAATGAGCTTATTGAACTTCTTAAAGTTGTTGAAAATGCACCAGATAGGAGCGTATTAGCAGATATTTCCTTATATGTAGATGATATGAGACTACTTAAAAAAATATAGTTAATGAATATATTGTGTACTCTAAAATTATACCATTAGGACAGATTGATTTAGATAGCAACAAACTATTTGCTCTAATCACCTTAAAGAATGTATTCCCCAATGAATTTGATCTTTTACAGGAAGATAAAGGATTTATAAGAACTGTATTTGATAAATTAGAAGATAATAAGAAAAAAAGTTGTTAGTAATCTTAAACAGGAGTTGGAGAAAATTGATGAGAATACTAAATTTATAAATAGTAGGATTGAGAATGATAAGTTTGAAGCAATGGCATTGATGATTCAATCAGATGTCCGTAAATATTATAAGGAAACAAGAACTTGGTCTGTGTATCTAAAAGAATGGAGTAAAAAAAGCCAAATGAGCAGATTTATATAAATTATTATGAAGGAAATTCCAATTTTTCATATGATGAATTTATAAATAGATTTATTTTGAATAATGATGAAAAAAAGCATTAGTTGAAAAAAATTCCCGGAAGATTTCTCTGTTGAAATAAATAAACTTAATTCAGATAGAGAAAAAAATAAAAACAAATTAAAGATATTGATATATATAGTTATAAAGAAATAATTTCTAAATTAACCACTGAACAAAGGGATGAATTATTTTTTTAATCAAAGGGATTTGACATTGTAGGAAGTCATTATTTTTCCTCTAATTAGATTTTTTAATTGTAGATGGATTATTGGATGAAACATACTGGTACTATAAGGGCAATTTTAATGTAGATACGTCAAATATATTGAAGAAAAAAATGACATGATATATATGAAAGGATTAAAAAGAAGGTAAAGCTCTTGATGTTTTTCTTGGATGTCGAAACGCCTAATGAGATAATAAGCAGATTAAAATTGTCTGATTTTTAGTCGTTTTAATATATTGAATAAGAAAGTGTTAAAGGCTTGTTTAGAGAAAAAAAGCAAGCTGTAAAATGTAGTGGCTATTGTTGATTCAGTTGATATGAATAGAAATTATAAGGATTTGCTAAAAAAATTTTTAGATGAGTTTGACTTAGATACAGTAAGAATTTATTCTAACATTTTATTGGAAAGTAATGTAGATAGACTTGTTAATACTTTGGAATTCTGCGAAGATGAAAATATTGAAACCTTTAAAAATATACTGATTTCAGTTTTAACAAATAAAAATATAGATTTAGCTAACTTAGTTGAATTTAAAGAATATATAGAACAAAATGAGGATATAATTTCTTTAATACCTGAGGAAGAGTTTAATGTTTTTTTATCGATAATATTCGTTCTGCGGGTATCAAGTTTGAAGATGTGTCAGAAGCAAATTGTGATAAAGTGAGATTGGCGGGTGTTGAGCAGGTTCATGCATATAAACTAAATGTTAGAAATTTATTGTTTATAACGGAAGCGATATTAGAAAAGACAATAAATTATGGAAGTTTATTGAATGAGGTCTATAAATCTTTGCAACTATCGTCAAGTAAAGAGTATATAGAGGATAATTTTTTTCAAGTATTGTATCTAACTATATAGATGAAAACAAGAGTGAAGAAAAACTATGCCAACAACGAAGAGATACTGTTTAAAATTCTTAATTCCGATATTTCTGATGAACATAAATTTGAGTATATGAGAAGAACGAAACAGTAATTTCAAAGTTAGATGATCTACAGAACAGCTCTTTAACTATGAAAAATACTGGATTGCTTATTGCGTAAGAATAAGGTTAAGTTTTTGCTCAGCTAACATAGCTGCATATTGGAATATGGTTGAAGAATACAGTGATGATTTCATTGAATATCTCGACAACAACTTGGATGAAACCAACTATGAAGACATACTAAGAAATAATGTATCAATTTGTAATACCTTTATAAATAGTCCGTTGGTAAGCGATAAAAATTTTTTTGTATTTGTTAAAAATTACGCAGATAAGTCAATAAGTAATATCAATCCTGAACTTCCACAAGATAGAGCTAATATTTTTAGTTCACCGGAGATTGATTGAAGTTACGGAAAAAGAATATAGAAGTGTTATGGAATAACTCATACAATGCTGAATTGACTTTGTTGGCAAATGGTGATGAAGAGGTAGAAGACATCTTTATTAATATGCTATTAAAAATATGAACTTTCCGATGATTTAATATATAGTTTAGTTAATAGTGAACTTTCAGATAAAAAAATTCTTTGAAACTAATAAATTTAATAAAGGACAATATTTTTAGTAGAAAGGATAAATCCGGATAAAAAAATCTATTATAAAAAGCCGTTATAAAGGGAGATTTATCTTCGGATAATATTAACTATATATGTAAATCCTTTGAGATGTTTGAGCTAAAAGATGAGTTTATAGAGTTATTAGATGATGAAGATAAATTAGAGAAAATTGGAAAACGAAAAATCTTAATGAAGATTTTTATGAAGTATGTATTAAATTCATCAAACATAAAAAAATCGATACGAAGGTATTATTGATTAAAAACAAAGATAAATAATCACTATGATATAAACACTTTGAGACAGTATATATCTTCAGTTTTGGAAATAGCCGATTTATCAAGAGTTTGGGATAGGAGGCAACCATTATTAGATAATGAGTATAAAAGAAATAATAGGGCAAGCGTTAATAAACTCAGGTTATGTTAGGCCACGTAAAGACAAGGATGGTAAACGAATTATGCTTGCAAAAAAAACTGAGAAATACCACAGTTGATACACATCTGTTGTAGAATAAAGGAGGATGAGTCCTTTACTTTTAGGGTACTGAAACTTTTGATTATTAGTTGTTTATTTAAAAAAATTATTTTTAAGAGGACACGTTATATAAAAAATATACCCTACTTTATCCCCTACTTATGATATAATAAATGTGAGTAATAAAGTAGGGGAGAAAATTATGAATAAATATCTTGAAATCCTTAAAAATTTAATAAGTCATCAAACAGAAGAAGAATGGTTTGAATTCAAAGAAAATTGGTACGAAGCGCATGGAATAGGAGAATATATATCCGCACTGTCAAATGCAGCTACAATTTGTGAGACAGGAATATGGGTATCTTGTTTGGGGTGTAAATAATGAAACTCATGAAGTTTTAGGAACTAAATTTAATTATAGAGTAGATGTTAAAGGTGAGCCATTAGAGCATTATTTAGCAAGGCAGTTGAAACCGGACATTGTATTTTCTTTCCATGAAGTGGATTTTTGATAATAAGAGAGTAGTTCTATTAAAAAAATTCCCGGGGCTAAACATGTTCCAACTTCATTTGATGGAATAAGATATATTAGAATAGGTTCAAGTAAAGTGAGTGTTGCTAAATATCCTGATAGAGAAGCTCATTTATTTGAAGTACTAAGCAACAAAGAAAAACAATAGAGAGTACTGAATCTGAATATCAAGATTTATCTTTTGAAAGATTGTTTACATATTATGCAGGTAGAGGAATTTCTTTAAAATTTGAAACTTTTTAAGAAAAAAATCTTGGGCTTTTAACTAAAGATGGTAGGTATAATTTGATGGCTCAATTGTTATCGGATGATAGTCATATACCTGTAAGAGTGTCGGTATTTAGTGGAGAAACGAAAGCAAGTCCCCTATATTCTGTAAAAGAGTTCGGTAATACATGCATTTTTGTTAAGCTTAGATAAAGTTTTTAGAATATGCAGATGTAATAAATATAATCCAGGCGGATGAAAGCAGAAGAATTACTACAAGAAAAGATGTTGCTTTATTTGATATGAGTGCTTTTAGAGAGGCGGTTATAAATGCCTTTGTTCATAATAAGTGGATAGATGAAAATGCACCGATGATTACGGTATATAGCAATCGCATAGAGATTCTTTCAAGAGGCACACTTGATCCAGAAGCAGACGATTGAAGGGTTTTTATATGGGTGAGTCTATCCCTATTAACCAAAAAAACTGTCGGAAATATTTTTGCAGCTTCACATCAGCGAACGTTCTGGAAGAGGAGTGCCTAAAATTATAGATAGCTATGGAAAAAGATGTGTTTGATTTTAGAGAAAATTCAATTGTAGTTAACATTCCTTTTAATTGGATTAATAATGTGGGGGATAAAGTGGGTAATAATATGGGAGATAAAAAGCTTTTAAACTCAAGACGAAAGCAGATTTTTAGAAGAAATAAGAAACAACCCTAATATCACTCAAGTACAATTATCCCAAATTATAGGTATAGGATTAACTGCTATCGAAAAATAACATTAGATTTTTGAAAGAAAATAGATATATAGAACGAGTAGGATCTCAACAAGACGGGATATTGGAAAGTTAAGTAATAATTTTATTTTTGCAATATGCTTGCAAAAAAATCGGATAAACAGAAATAAAAATGGATAATAGGCTAAAATAGACAGGAATAACCTTGATTTTACAGCATTTATACGAAACGATATCGATGGACATATCGAGTGGAAATAAAGTAAAAAAATAATAGAGATAATTAAAATAAAGGTTTTAAAAAGAATAAATCAAATAATTGTTCAAAGTGGCTTGTAATTGAATATAAAAAAATAAGACAGTAGATTAGTTAGAATATGTACCTATAAACTGAACAGAAAAAAATGGAAACAGTTTTAGAACGTGTACCAACAAACTGGACAGAAAAAAATTAAAAACAGTTTGGAGGTACATTTTTTTATGGGAAGAAAAAAAGTAAATTCACATTAGAAGAAAGAGTTTCTATGTGTAAAGATTATCTAGAAATGGGATTGAGTCGTAAAGATCTTTTTATTAAATACGGGGTATCTAAGTCTGGATTTTTATCAATATATTAATAGGTTTAGAATACATGGCATAGAAGGATTAAAAAGAAGTAGGTCCTAGAAATAGAGCATATACAAAAGAATTTAAAATTAAGGTTATTAATGAAATTTTTAAAGGTAGTTCTATAGATGAATTATCTACAAAGTATTTACTGCCTAATACTATTGTAATAAATTGGATTAAACAGTATAATAAAAGGTATAATAAATGATTACATACCTAGAGGTGAAATATATACTATGAGATGTCCTAAATTAAGTAAAGATAAGAAAATGGCTATTGCTAAAGAATGTATTGAGAATGGAAGAAATTACAAAAGAAACTTGTATTAAGTATGGTATTAAATATTCTAATCTATACTCATGGGTTTCTAAATATCAAGACAAGATAATGAATACATCAGATTATTCAGAAGAAGATAAATATAAGATATTGTATGAGTTATCACTACAAAGAAAAATAAGATGTTGAAAGCAGAATTAGAGATTCTAAAACGAAGAGATATTAGAATTTCTAGAAAAAGAAGAATAATATATGCTAAATATTTAACTGTAGATACTTTAAAGAATAAGTATAATGTTAAATATTTATGTGAAAGTATTAAAATTAAATAGATCATCTTACTATGAGTATTTAAATAAAAAAATAATGAAATTAATAAAGAAGAAAAAGAATTAATAAATTTAATAAAAAAACAATAGATAAAGAAGTTAAGTCTACATACGGTAGAAAGAGAATGAGTATAGAAGTTTTTTTAAAAGATGTGGTATAAAATATAACGAAAAAGAAAATTAGAAGAATAATGATAGAAGAAGATATAGTTTGTGTGATAAGAGTTAAGAAGAAAAGATTTAAAAAAATCAAGTGATGAGTATTTTTAGAGATAATATACTTAATAGAGATTTTAGTACTACTAAAGATAATCAAAAAAATGGTCTACTGATATTACAGAGATAAATACTGGAGAAGGTAAACTATACATTAGTGGTGTAATTGATATTAATTCTAAGATGTTAATAAGTTATGAGATAGGCAATCATAATAATAATGAATTAGTTATGAAAAACATTTAAAAAAATATAAATATTAATGATGTTGATATATTACAAAGTGATAGAGGGTTTCAGTATACATCATATATGTTTAAAAAAATATAACAAAAAGATATTACACATAGTATGTCAAGACCAGGGCATTGTCCTGATAACTCACCTATAGAGTCATTTTGGGGTATTTTTTTAAATCAGAATGTTATTACAATAAGTTAAATAAAGATAAGTTTAGAACTAAAAAAAGAAGCAATTAAAACAATTAAAGAATATATAGAATTTTTATAATAAAGTTAGAGTAAATTTAAAAAGGAACTACACCTTATCAAATAAGATGTAATTCCTTAAATTATTAATTTTAAATTTCGTGTCCAGTTTGTTGGTACATGTTCTTTTTATAGTTACATTTTTTTATGGGTTAACTACAAATTTTTTTAAAATGATTTTTGTATTTCAAATTTAACTAAGCACTTTCAAAATTTAGCTATTTAAAAATAATAGTGTAAGTGTTATAATATATAAAATAACTTTATGAACTTGTAATTAAGAGGTGAAAATGTGAAAGTCAGTTATAATGGATTGAGGAAAACTTTAATAGATAAAAAAATATGAATAAAAAGAATTGGTTAATGCTTGTGAATTATCTCCTACAACTATATCTAAAATGGATAGAGGAGAGTTTGTTAGCATGGATGTTTTTATATCGTATCGGGACAAAAATTAGGTGTTGATTTCGGTGATATGGTTTCGATTATAGAGCCAAAGAAATAAAAAAACTTGAGATTCCCAAATGGAAGCTCAAGTTTTTAAAAAGATGAAGTATTTATGACAGACGATAAAAAAATCTCGCCATTGTTGAGAATAGAGAAATACAAAATATGATTTATACATTTAGAGGTAAGCAAGTAATGATAGATAGGGATTTAGCATATCTTTATAATGTTGAAACTAAAGTTTTTGAATCAAGTAGTAAAAAGAAATTTAAACAGATTCCCAGAACATTTTTCGTTTCCAATTAACGGAAGAAGAATATGAAAACTTGAGGTCACAATTTGTGACCTCAAGTGAAGACAATACTCATGGTGATAGAAGATATATGCCATATGTTTTTACGGAACAAGGTATCGCCATGTTTTTAGATATGTTTATACTATTTAGAAATACATATTTTATAAATATAGTTAAATTGATATAATGTTTATCAAAAGAAATAAAAAAATTTGTGAAGAATAATAAAATAATAATAAAAAAATAAGCGATATAATTAAGTTTGGTGTAAAATGTTCATATTATTTTTAAAATAAATAATTTAGGAAAAAAAGTTAAATAATACTAAGAAGAATTTTTAGTGAAATTATAAAAAGTAAGTTTTTTAATATTTAAATGATATTTAAAAATATTTGTATAGTAAGGAGTTGATTTTATTATTGAATGTTGATTATAAAAAAATTATTTAGAACATGAAATATGTGTTAAATTTTTCAGATTATATTTTAGAACATAATCAGGATTTACAATGGTTTATTGATTATATTGAAGAAAATTATAATTTATCAGATGTAGAATCTTTTTCAGAGTTTAATGATAAAATGTATATCTTTAGTAAACTTGTGATTCATTTTATAAAAAAATTTTAGATATATGCAATCGAGATTTTTGAATTTAAAAGTCCATTATTAAAAAGAAATGTATTTAATATCTAAATATTATGTAGGTATAGTAAAAAAAGAGGAATGCTTAGAAAAAAATAAATACAGAATTTTCTAAAACATTATTTTTTTATTAGTATGGTTAACAAAATTATATAATGAAGAAAAAAATTCAAAATCTATAGTTGATATTAGGTTTTTGACTCAAAAAAATTTTTCATCAATCAATTAATATAATACTCTTTAATTATGATAAGGAAGAAATTTTTATTATATTTAGAGAAAATAAACTTAATTTATTTTTAACGAAGCTAAACAAAAATCTTGAAGATAATTTAGAAAATAAAATTTATGGAGTTTCTGAAAGTTTCTTTGAGAAGTACGAGTCTAATTTATTATCAGTAAATTGTTTTTAGTCATCAACTTTTAAAGAGAAAAATAATTTAACTTGGCAAGAAAAACACTTTATTAGATATGTTACAACTTTCTATAAGAGAAGGTAAAATAATACCTGTGTTTTTCTAGTGGTGAAAAGTACAGTCCCAAGCTATAATATTTGGACTTCTGATTTATTAGAAAATTTAAAAAAATTATTTTTGGTAATATCATTTCAAATTATGTGATAGAGTCAATAGATTTTTTTGTTAAATAAAAAGAACCTAGTCAAGAAGTTATTGAATTACATTGTAATTTATTTATAGAATTAATTAATAATGGAGATGATAAAAGAAATATTATCTTCATCAACATATGAAATATTGACTATGTTATATAAAAATGGAATCATGGATAAAAATACAAAAAAACTCAAATTATAAAAGATTTTTTTATAAAACATTAAACTCTATTAATTCAATAAATATATTATTAAAAAAATAAAAAAATTCATTTCCTATTGATAAAAAAACAAATAAGGATAGTAAAGAATTACATAGAAAATCAATATAAAAAAATATTTTCAATTAATGATACACTTTCTTTGTTAAAAATATTTAGAAAATATAGATATAGCAAGATATATTGAACAAGAGTATTATAGTAAAATAAAGGATAAATTTTTTTAGAGATAATTAAAGTTGTTAAGGATATATCGGTTGCTAGTTTATTTTATAGTGCAATGCGATTTCTTTTTAGAAATAAATCAAACTAATCAAAAATATTGATAAAAAGAATTATAAAAGCAAGATATGATAAATCTTCAAAAAAATATTGGCAATATAATATTTATAATAAACATATAAATAATTTTCATAGGGTTGTGAATGAAATAAATATTCCAACATTTAAAATTGAAGAATATAATAATTTAATTATGGATAATCCAATTAAATTTGCTGATAATTGTATAAAAGGCTAGAGATGAAGATATGCTATTTGTTATGAAAGAGGCCTATGATGAACCTTTATTCTATATGATTAGTAAAAATTGAATTTAATAAATTTTTTTCCATTAAAGAGTCTTGGAATTAATTTTTTTATAATCATAAAATTGATGATATACTAAAAACTCAAGTTAAAAAAATATTTTGAAAAAAATATGGAAATGAGTTTTTGAATTTATTCAATATAGAAACTTATGTTTCTATTATACATAAGTCCTATATAGAAAATGTTAATATATCTATTTCTATTTTTTTAATAAAGAAAAAGAATTATATGATTTATTAGAAACTTGTTTAGAAGATCCATTAATTCAATATGATAAAAAAATATTAAATTAGGTCATTTAACTCAGTTATTTCCATTATTGGAGTTAGAAATTAGAAAAATTAGGGGAGATGTTTGGTATAGTTTCATTTAAAGAAAATTTAAATGATTTTTATGAAATTAAAAAAAGTCCGAGTTCTATTTTAATAGAATTAGTAGGTAATATTTTTTTGAAGAATTAGAAAGCTTTGAAAGTGCTTCAGATTTACTATTTGTATATCACTTTATGTATAATAGTAATTCTTTAAATATAAGAAATGAATGTATACATGGAAGAGAATATATTGAAGGGGAACAATTAAAGTTTGCATTTAAAGTAACTTTACTAGCATTATATATGATTAAATATAGAATAAAAATTAATATTAAATAACAAATTAAATAATTGAAAAAAATAGAGTAGAATCTATTTTTTTATAAAAATTTTTTATTTATAATATGTTTAAAAGTAAAAAAACTATAAGTGTGATTATATAAAAATAACAAAAATATAGTAATAAGAAAGGAAAATAAATGAAAAAAATATTTTTTTAAATTAGTTGAAGAGAAGTTAAAAATAAATAAAAAAATATCTTTCTGAAGATGGGAAATTATTAAAAAGCAATAGTATATAGTGATGTAATGAATATGGATAAAACATTATTATCTTTACTTCTTTCAGAAAAATATTAAGAATACATTTTTTTGAGGAAGTAGAAGGTACTTTAGTTTTTGATAAACAAAAATTTACTTGGTTTTTAGATTCAAAAGAATTTTTACCAGATTCATATACTAAATATATGAATAAAAATAGGATTAACACATAATGGTAATTTTTATATCAAAATTAAATGATATAGTTTTTAGATTTTTCCTTATAAAGATTGTATACTTGAAGGTGGGCAAGATAAAGATGATCAAAAAGAAAAGAAATATTTTATAATGAAGTAATAGCAAGTGATGAAATAAATAGAATGTTAGCACCTAAAGTATTTACTAATGCAAAAAAATATACAAAAAGATGGCGTAGAAGAAAATATCACGTTTAATTATGATGATAATTTAATAATAAAAGGAAATAATTTAATTGCATTATCAAGTCTTTTTAAAAAGATATGAGGGAAAAGTTAAGTGTATTTACATTGATCCTCCATATAATACGGGAAATGATAGTTTTAATTATAATGATAGTTTTAATCATTCAACTTGGCTTACTTTTTATGAAGAATAGATTAGAGATAGCTAAGAAGTTATTAAGTAATGATGGAGTTATTTTTTTGTACAATGTGATTATAATGAACAAGCATATTTAAGTATTTTACTTGATGATATATTTGAAAGAAAAAAATCTTTTTAAATCAAATAATTTGGAAAAGAAAATTTGGTAATGCTAATGAAATAAAAAGGTTAGGAATGAACTGCAGTAGATTATATACTTTTTTTATAAAAAAATCAGATAATTTTATATTAAATGATGTTCGTGAAAAAAACTCTACTCATGTTCAAGAATATATAAAAAGATTTATTAGAAAAAGATGATAGTGGACCTTTTAAAGGTGAATTATGGATGCCATATCCTCTTGCTAACCCTGAAATCCTACTGATAATTTAATTTATGATTATAAAGGATACTCTGCACCAAGTAAAGGGTGGAGAATGGTAAAATCTAAATTAGAAGAGTTAGATAAGCAAGGTCGATTATATTTTCCAGAATCTAAAGAACAAAAGAATTCAAGAAAAAGAAATTTTTTAAAAAGAATATGAAGGACAACCAATTGATGCTTTATGGAGTGATATTTTTTTGTTATTAATTCACAAGCTAAAGAATCTTTAGAGTTTATAGGTCAAAAACCAGAGCAATTAATAGAGAGAATATTAAAAATTGAGTACGAAAAGAAAATGATCTAGTTCTTGATTTTCATCTAGGATCAGGAACAACGGCTGCAGTAGCACATAAAATGGGTCGTAGATATATAGGTGTTGAACAGATGGATTATATTGAAGATATTACGGTTGAAAAGAATGAAAAAAAGTAATTGAAGGTGAACAAGGCGGAATATCTAAAAGCTGTTAATTGGCAAGGTGGAGGAAGTTTTGTATATTGTGAACTTATGGAAAATGCTAATTTTTTTAATTAAAAAAATACAATCAAGCACTGAAGATAATATTATAGACATTAAAAAAATCAAATATATTCAGATGAACGTATTATTCCTTATATAACAAGTGAAGAATTAAATAGTGTTGATGTTGAATTTGATAATTTAACATTAGAAGAAAGGAAACAAGCGTTAATTAAATTAATAGATAAAAAAATAAACTTTATGTAAATTATTCTGATATTAATGATGAGAATTATGATATAAATGATAAAGATAAGATGTTTACACAATCTTTCTATGCGGAGGTTTAATATGTCGGAACAGTTTTTTTATATGAAAAAAATTAGATGTTGCAAAAGAAGTTGGTATAAGCGTTAATTTTCCTGAAATTATCAAAAAGCGGACTCTCAAAGAGAATTTCTTTAAGGGAATATCAGATTGATGCCTTTACAAACTTTGCTTTTATATTTTTGAAAGTGGAAATTTAAGAAAAAAATAAGCAAATTCATACTCTTTTCCATATGGCTACAGGTAGTGGTAAGACAGTTATAATGGCAGGTATTATTCTTTATTTATATACTAAAGGATATAGAAAAATTCTTATTTTTTTGTAAATCAAACAAATGTGCTCGAAAAAAACAATAGATAATTTTTACTAATACACGTTCAAATAAATATTTATTTAATGATTTTATTGAATATTTAGGAAATAGAATAAAAAAATTAAAAAGGTTGAAAAATTTTTAGTGAAAAATACATTAAATGATGATATTGAAATTCTTTTTACTACAACACAAAAACTACATATGGATTTATTTGAATCAAAGGAAAATTCTTTAACATATGATGATTTTTGAAAAATAATAAAAGTAGTTTTTATTTCAGATGAAAGCCATCATATAAATTCATTAACTAAAAAAACCAAAGACGGAAGCAGAAAAAAAGAAGCTAAGAATAGCTGGGAATATAGTGTTATGAATGCTTTTTAATTCTAATAAAGATAATATTATGCTTGAATTTACAGCTACTTGTGATTTAAAAAGATAATAATGTACTTTCTAAGTATAAAGATAAGATATTATTTAATTATCCTTTAGTATCATTTAGAGAAAGTGGATATACAAAAGATTTTTCAAAAATTTTGCAACAGATACAGATTTATGGACAAGAACTTTAATTGCATTAGTTATGAGTGAATATCGTAAAATTTTTATTTGCTGATTTAAAAATTAAATGTAAAACCTGTGATAATGTTAAAAATCACAAAGAATTGATGAATCAAAAATCTTTTTATATTGAATTTTTTTAAAAAAATAAAAAGAATTAAAAATCTTATGAAATTGAAAAATCTTGAGAATGTAGGAATAGATGTTCTTAAAGAAGCTATAAATTATTTTTAAAGAAAAAAAGATTCAAATTTAGAAATATTAGAATATTCTATAAAAAAATTCATTTACAAGAGATACTACAATAATAATGAATGGCGCTTCAGATAATAATAAAGAAAATCAATTATTAGTAAATTCTTTAGAAGATATAGATAACCCAATTCGTCTAATATTTTCAGTAGATATGTTAAATGAAGGATGGGATGTTTTAAATCTTTTTGATATTGTTAGGCTATATGATACAAGACAAGGAAATGGTAAAGCGGGTAAAGTTGGTTCTTATACAATAAAAAGAAGCTCAACTTATAGGTAGAGGTGCAAGATATTGTCCTTTTGTTGATGGGGATGAAGAGTTAAGATTTAAACGTAAATATGATGGTGATTTATTGAATAAAAAAATCGTATATTAGAAACTATGTATTTTCATAGTAAAAATGATTCAAAAATATATCAGAATTAAAACAAGCCTTAATTGAAACAGGACTTCAAGCACCGGATTCTATAACAATAGAGTATAAATTAAAGGAAGAATTTAAAGAAAGTGAATTTTTATAAAAAAATAGTTATGTATTTTTCAAATAAAAAGATTACCTAATTTAAGAGAAAGTGTTATTAGTATTGAACCTAGTATGAAAAAAATAAAACATATTATTATACAGTTAATTCTGGTAAAGGTTATAAATTGGGTTTAATTGGAGATGAAATGAATAATATTAAATTAATTGATTCAAAAAAATAAAAAAATATAAAAATTTAAAAAAACATAGATTTAAATATTTTTGATAGGAGCTAGTGAATATTTTTGAAGAATTAAGGTTTGATATTTTTAAAACAAAAATATCCAAATTTGAAATCAAAAAAAGAATTTTTTTAACATCAGAACAATTTTTTTAGGTAATTCAAATTTAGAAATAACTTATGTTGGTGAGAAATTAAGGGGTAAAGATATTTTTTTAGGTGTTAAAAAGGCATTTATAACAATTTCATCACATATAAGATCTTTAAAACAAGAATATATTGGTGATAAAGAATTTACTCCAAAAAAATGCTTAAAGATATATTAAAAGATAAAAAAATATATATGGGGAAAAATTGATTCTAATGGAGGAAAAAGGTGATTCACAAGTTAACTGTATTAATGAAAAAAATATAGATTAAATTTACAAAATGAGAAATGGTATGTATTTAATGATAATTATGGTACAAGTGAAGAAAAAAATGTTTATAAAATACTTTAAAAACTTCAATAGAACCTAAATTAATAGAAAAAGATTTAGAATATTATGTAATAAGAAATGAAAGAATACCAGAATTAGCTATTTATTCATTTGAAGCTGGAGAAAGATTTGAACCTGATTTTATTCTTTTTTGTTAAAAAAAGAAAGAAATAGATGGAATGGTTTATCAAAGTTATGTTGAACCTAAAGGTAAACATTTATTGGAACAAGATAGCTGGAAAGAAGAATTTTTCTTTAGAAATAGAAAAGAATGCTATTCCTGTTGGTTTATTTTCTAAAAAAATTATAAAATAATAGGATTACCATTTTTTTAATAATGAGAATAGAATAGAAGAGTTTGAAGAATCTGTTAAATCATTTTTGGATAAAATATAGTTAAATATATATAAATAAAAAAATATAAAAAAATGTCTGTTTGAATAAAAATATAAGTAGGTGAAAATATGTTAGGAGCAATAATTGGAGATATTGTTGGTTCAAGATTTGAGTGGAATAATCACAGAAATAAAGAATTTGATTTATTTACTACTGAATGTTTTCCAACGGATGATAGTATTATGACTTTATCTGTTGCAAAAGCTATATTAGAAAGTAAAGAAGATTTTTAGTGATTTATCTGAAAAAAACTGAAAATTTTATGCAAAAAGATTGGTAGAAATTATCCTGATTGTGGATATGGGGGCAACTTTTTTTATTGGATATTTTCAGATAATCCTAAACCGTATAATAGTTATGGTAATGGAGCAGCTATGAGAGTTAGCGCTGTTGGATTTGTTGCTAATAGTTTAGAGGAAGCAAAAAGTCTTTTCAAGAAAGGTAACTGAAATTACTCATAATCATCCAGAAGGAATAAAAGGAGCTGAAGCTACAGCAGTGGCGATTTATTTAGCTAAAATTGGAAAAAGATATTTCTGAAATAAGGGATTTTTATTACAAAAAAATTATTACACTTTAGATTTTACTTTAGATGAAATTAGAGATACTTATGAGTTTAATGAAACATCTCAAAAATACTGTACCTCAAGCATTACAAGCATTTTTTTGAATCAACTAATTTTGAAGATGCAATAAGAAATGCAATATCAATAGGTGGTGATAGTGATACATTAGCTGCTATTTGTGGTGGAATTGCTGAAGCCTATTATGGAATACCAGATAATATTAGAAAACAAGCTATAAATTTTCTTGATGAAGATTTATTAAAAAAATTTTAATTGAATTTGAAAATAAATATAGATAAAATAGTATTAAATTAGTTAGATAATAGGAGGTTGTTATGGCATATATTAAAAATGGAGCATTGTTATAAAAAAATATGGTTGGGGAAGTAGAAATAATAGCTAATAATGATATTAATTTTTGAAATAGAAAAGGGAGAGCTTGTAATAATAATTGGAAGTTCAGGTGCTGGTAAATCTACAGTATTAAATATACTGGGAGGAATGGATACTTGTGATGAAGGTAAGGTAATAATAGATGGAGTAGATATATCTAAATTCAATGCTAAACAATTAACTGAGTATAGAAGAAATGATGTAGGTTTTGTTTTTTTCAGTTCTATAATTTAGTTCCTAATTTAACTGCTAAAGAAAATGTAGAATTAGCATCAGAAATAGTAAAAGATGCACTGGATCCAGAAAAAAACTTTAATAGAAGTAGGATTAGGTAATAGAATAAATAATTTTCCATCACAATTATCAGGTGGAGAACAACAAAAGAGTATCTATTGCACGGGCAGTTGCTAAAAAAATCCTAAAATATTACTTTGTGATGAACCTACAGGAGCCTTGGATTATAACACGGGGAAACAGGTATTGAAAATATTGCAAGATATGGCAAGGATTAAAGGTTCTACTGTTATAATAGTTACACATAATTTGGCTCTTGCCCCTATTGCAGATAGGGTAATTAAAATGCATGATACAAGAGTACAAAAGTATAACAATAAATAAAAATTTACAGTCTATTGAAGATATAGAATATTAGAAGGGAGAAAATATGGCTAAGAGATTATTAAATTGTAATGCTAGTGATTTTTTTATCTATGAATAGGGAGGAATTATTGAATGCTATACATGCAAGCGAAGGAAGAACAGTTCTTTCTGAAAATATAGCTTCAGGTAGATCTGTTGATCCTAGTCTTACTAACAGTGAAGTTGCACGTGCTTTTGGAGCAGATCTTATACTTTTAAATGTAATAGATGTATTTGATGTAAATATAACAGGATTACCAAAAAGTGATGATCCTATTAGAGATTTAAAAAAATTAGTTGGAAGACCAGTTGGAGTAAATCTTGAACCTGTAGATTTGAGTGCTAAGATGTTAGAAGATGTAGAAAAAATTTCTTTAGGTAGAACATCAAGTGTAGAAAGTCTTAAAAAAGCAGATGAATTAGGTTTTGATTTTATTTGTTTAACAGGAAATCCTGCAACAGGTGTTACTAATAAAGAGATAGAAAGAGCTATAAAAATTGCAAAAGATAATTTTTCTGGGGTTATAATAGCAGGTAAAATGCACGGTGCAGGAGTAGATGAAGAAATAGTAGATATGGAAGCTATAAATAAATTTATAGATGCAGGAGCAGATATTATACTACTACCTGCTATAGCTACAGTACCTGGAATAACTTTAGAGCTTATAGCACCAATAGTAAAAACAAATACATAAAAGAGGAAAAATTAGCTATGTCAGCTATAGGAACAAGTCAAGAAAGTTCAAGACCTGAAGTTGTAAGACAGATAGCTATGTATAATAAAAATGGCTGGATTTGACATACAACATACAGGAGATGGAACCCACCTTGGAGTTAGTCCATATATGAATATATTTGAAATTTCTATGGTAATTAGAGGAGAAAGACATACTATAAATATGATAGCAAAGATCAAATTTAAGATAAATTTTTTTATTTACATTAAAAAAAAATATAAAACTAAATGGCTTAAAAACCTAGTGTTTAAGCCATTTTTTTATTACTGTTGACAAAAAAACGAAACAAACTGATATAATCAAATATATTTATAGGAGGTAAATTAATGAAAAAAATTATTTTTAATAGGATTGGCTACATCAATGTTAGGGTTTGGATTAGAAACTAAAACATTATTAAATATAAATTACGGTAAAGAAAATATTAGAGCTGATGTTGATACAAATGATAAAGGTATAAAAAAAGTAGAGAGAAGTTATGGTAATCTTTTATCAGCAGGAGTAGACTTTACAATTTTAAATTCTATAAATCCTGGAGATGATATTGAGTTTAAATATGGTGCAGGATTAGGAATAGGTTATGGAAGAATAGTTAAAATGCATGATGATGAAAGAAAAGGAGGTGCAGTTGAAAAAAATATGAAAGCTTATAAGGAAATGAAGGATTTATATGAAGAGTTAAAAAAGATCCAGAAACAACTGAAGAAGATTTAAAAAGGGACTGAAGCTATAATAAAAAGAAATGGAAGCAAAAGGACAAGAAGCGCATTTTTTTATTCAACACAAGTAACTCCTCATGCTACTATGGAATTATCTAAAAAGTGAATACAGATATGAAAGTATATATAGGAGTTAATTTAGGTAAAAACTTTCTATTATTCTAAATATTTTTAAAGAAGATAGAAGTGTATTAGGTAGAAATACTAGTTTTTAAAAAAAATATGGACAATCTAATTTTTGATGTTAAAGGATATTTAGGAGTTTCATATAAGAACTTTGTTGCAGAATTAAGTACAGGAAATAATAATTATGTTAATTTAGGATTAGGGGCAAGATTTTTAAATAATATAAACTAATAATGCGATGGCTCATACATTTTTAAGTGTATGGGCTTTTTTTAATAAAAAAATGAAAAATTTAGATTACATATTTGCATATTTTTTTAAGTTTAATAAGTAATATTTATTATGTTTAGTATCCTTGAAATGTACTATTTAAGCTACTTTAAAAGCTATTTATTATTTTTTTAGAAATTTTTTTCATTTTTAGTATTGACTTTTTGAAAAATGGAGATATACTTTATTATAAGACATAGAGAGATTTATAGATGGATAGGAGATGGAAATATGGCAAAAAGTTGTATTAAAGGGTGTAGAAAAACAATATCCAAATGGATTTAAGGCGGTACATGGAATAGACTTAGAAATTAAAGATGGAGAATTTATGGTATTTGTAGGTCCATCAGGATGTGCAAAAATCAACAACTTTAAGAATGATAGCAGGACTTGAAGATATATCAGGTGGAGAAATCTATATAGGAGATACGTTGGTAAATGATATACCTCCTAAAGATAGAGGAATAGCAATGGTCTTTCAAAGTTATGCATTATATCCACATATGACAGTATATGAAAATATGGCTTTTGGATTAAAATTAAAGAAAACTCCAAAAGATGAAATAGATAGAAGAGTAAGAGAAGCAGCAGAAAAATTAGAAATAACAGAACTTTTAGATAGAAAGCCTAAAGAAATGTCAGGAGGACAAAGACAAAGGGTAGCATTAGGACGTGCAATAGTAAGAGAACCAAAAAGTATTTTTTTATTTGATGAACCATTATCTAATTTAGATGCTAAATTAAGAGTTTCAATGCGTGTAAGAATAACACAATTACATAAAGAATTAAAAAAATACTATGATATATGTAACACACGATCAAGTAGAAGCAATGACTATGGGAGATAGAATAACAGTTTTAAAAACTTGGAAGAATAATGCAAGTTGACACTCCTTTAAATCTATATCATAAACCAGCTAATAAGTTTGTTGCAGGATTTATAGGATCACCTACTATGAATTTATTAGAGGGAAATTTAATAGAAGAATCTGGAGAAGTTTATGTAGATATAAATGGGGTAAAAAAATAAAAAAATAGCTAAAGAGAAAGCACAAAAAGTTAAAGATCATATAGGTCAAAAGAGTAGTATTTGGAATAAGACCGGAAAATATAACAATAGCAGAAAAAGATGAAAAAAAGATGCATTGGTAGGAGATGTGTCAGTAGTTGAACAGATGGGTAATGAAGAATATATATACTTTATGTTAGGTGGAAATCAATTTATTTCAAGAATAAATGTTGAAGGAATAAGTGATGGAAGCAAGAAGGGAATGAAAGATTCTACTTTGATACAAGCAAATGTCATATATTTGATATTAATACCGAAGAAAATATTAGTTTATAGTATTTTTCTCACTTTCTTTTCTTTTTTTCAGGGGCTTATTTAAGCCCCTGCATAATCAAGGAGTTTATATGGAATTTAAAAAAAATTTAAAGAGATAGGTCATGAAATAGGATTAACATCACTATTTTTGTGAAACTATAAATGATAAGATAATACTTTATGGAGGATCAAATTTTCCAAAAAGGAACTCCTCCTAATGGGATGCGTGTAACTCATAAAGATATGTATATATACGATACTAATTTTAATTTAATAAATAAAAAAATTGGGAATATTGCACCAGATAGAGGTATATGTTTAAAAGCTGATAATGAGATATACTATATATCTGGAGCAGGTAATACTAAAATATATAAATACTATTTTAAAGATAATGAATTACAAGAAGATGAAATATATGATTTAGGATTTGAAATAGTAGGAGGATATGGTTGTATATATAAAGGGAAAAATATATTTTTGGTAAGGAAAAATATATATGAATTTGATTTAAAAAAACATTAAGTTTAAACAAAAAAATCAGATTTTTATAGGTATTCCTCGTGAACAAAGTGTATACTTTGAAAGTAATGGATATATATATGTTTTTAAGTGGGGCTTCCAATATATGTCATTTAGATTCATATAAATATGACATATTAAATGATAAATGGGAAAAAAATTAAAAGATTTAGATATAAATTTAACAGGTTCTGCTTTTTTAAAAAAATATCAGATAAAAAAAGTTTTAATAACTGGTGGCTGTAATAAAAGAAATATTTGATGAAGCTGTTAAAAAAATTAAGCGATATAGAATTTAAAAAGAGTTATTTTTAGTAAAAAAATCGTGAAGATGTTAAATTTAATAAGGATATATTTTTTTATGATATTTTTAAATGAAAAATTAGAGTTATTATCTAAAGGTAGTATCGAAAATGCAACTTGTGGATCAACATTATTAAAGATATTAGATGATATATATTTAATAAACGGCGAATATAAGCCGGGGTTTAGAACAGCAAATGTATTAAAAAGCAACTCTAAACCTAAAGTAGGAGGAAGTATGAAAAAAAGAAATATTAGATAGTCTTAAAGGACAATTAATAGTTTCATGTCAAGCTTTTACCTGGAGAACCTTTATATGTTGAAAAATTCAACAATAATGCCATTAATGGCAAGGGCGGTATTACAAGCGGGTGCAAAAAGGTATAAGAACAAGTGGAGTTCTTGATGTGGTAGAAATAAAAAAAGAAGTTAAAGTTCCTGTAATAGGTTTAATAAAAAAAGACAATATGAAGGTTTTTTTCTCAGTACATTACAGTAACAATGAGAGAAGTTGATGAACTTGTAGAAGCTGGGAGTGATATTATAGCACTTGATTGCACTATGAGAGATAGGGGTGACGGTAAAAGTATAAATGAGTTTATTAAAGAAATTAAAGAAAAAAATATCCTGAAATAATATTAATGGCAGATATATCTAACTTTGAAGAAGGTCTAAATGCTGAAAAAAAGCAGGAGTAGATTTAGTGGGTACAACATTAAATGGATATACTGATTACACATTAGATGATGAAGCACCTAACTTTAATTTAATAAATAGATTATCAAAAAAACTTTAAATATTCCAGTAATAGCAGAAGGAAGAATACATACACCAGAACAAGCTAAGAAAATGTTAGAAAATGGAGCTTATGCAGTAGTTGTAGGAGGAGCAATAACAAGACCTCTTGAAATTACTACAAGATTTATTAAGGGTATGGGATTATAATGCGTATATTATGTTTTTGATATAGGGGGAACAGCTATAAAATATGCATTAATAGAAAAATGATAACCTTAAAGATGTTAAGATAAATAAGATGCCAACAAGAAAAGAAAAAAAGATAAAAAAACTATATATTAAGAGATGTATTAGATGTTATAGAATCATATGATAATCTTGATTGCATAGGTATATCTACAGCAGGAGTTGTAGATTCAGAAAAAGGGAGAAATAATTTTTGCAGGACCGACTATACCAGGTTATATAGGAACTAATTTCAAAAAAAGCAATAAAAAGATAGATTTAATCTTGAATGTTTTGTTGAAAATGATGTAAATAGTGCAGCTATTGGTGAATATTTTTTTATGGTTCATATAAAGGAAATGTATTTTTGTTTAACAGTTGGAACTGGAGTTGGTGGAGCTTTTTATACAAAATGGGACTTTATATAAAGGAGCTAGTCAAAAAGCTGGAGAAATAGGCTATTTGCCTTTAAATGGTGGAAAGTATCAAGAACTTGCATCTACTACCTATTTGACAGATGCTGTAAGTAAAAAAATTAGGTAAAAAAAGTAGATGGATTATATATTTTTTGAAAATGCTAAAAAAAGGCGATAAATTATGTAAAGAAGCTATTGATGAATTGATAGATAATTTAAGTGAAGGTATACTAAATATTATATATATATTAAATCCTAATACATTAATTATTGGTGGAGGTATAACAGCTCAAAAAGAATATCTAGAAAATAGAATAAAACAATCTATAAAAAAATAAATTAATAGATAGTAGTTTTTGAACCTGATATATGTCTTGCAAAAATTAGAAAATGGAGCAGGTATATATGGTATATACTATATTGTAAAAGGAAAGGAAGAACAATGAAGTACGATTTAGAAAAATTTAAAGGAGTATTTGTAGCAATGTACTCTACTTATGATGACGAAGGTAACATTAGTAGAGAAAGAGCTAAAGCTTTAACAAGATACTACATTGAAAAAAAGGAGTAAAAAGGACTTTATGTAGATGGATCATCAGGTGAAGGAGTTTTACAAAGTGAAGAAGAAAGAAAAGCTGTTCTTGAAGCAGTAATGGAAGAAGCAAGAGGTAAATTAACTATAATAGTTCATATAGGAGCTAATTCTACTCCTGAATCTGTAAGACTTGCTAAACACGCTGAAGAATTAGGTGTAGATGCAGTATCATCAATTCCATGTGTGTATTATGGATTTTCACCTAAAGCAGTTAAACAACATTGGGAAGCTATGATAAATGCAACAGATTTACCGTTTATAATCTATCATATTCCACAAACAACAAGATTTAATTTACCAATTACATTATTTAAAGAAATGGCAGCTATGGATAAAGTTATTGGAATTAAATGTTCTTCAGAATCTACATTTGAATTACAACAATTTAAATATATAGGAGAACAAGTAAAAAATGGAGAGTTCATAGTATTTAATGGACCAGATGAACAATTTATAGCAGGAAGAATGATAGGAGCAGATAGTGGTATAGGTGGAACTTATGGTGTTATGCCTGAATTATTCTTGAAACTTGATGAATTTATGAAAAAAATAGAGAGTTTGAAAAAAAGCTCGTAGTTTACAAAAATGAAGTAAATGAAAATTATAAAAAAATGTTATTAAGTGGACCATCTTTATACGGGGTAGCTAAATATGTGTTACATTTAAGAGGAGTAGAAACAGGACAACCTAGAGGGCCTATGCTTCCTATAACAGATAAAGAAGATATAGAATTATGCGAAAGAGTAAATAAAAAAATAGAAGAAGTAATTAATAAATTTTGTTAATAAATATTAAAAAAATAAAAAAAATTTTTTTGGAGGTTTTTTTATGAAAAAGAAATATTTTTTTAAAACATTAGTAGCTTCAGCTACGTTGGCTTTTAACTGCATTTGCTTGTGGGTCAAAAGCAGAAACTAAAAGTAGATGAAAATGCACCAGTAACAATTAAATATTGGTCATTCCCTAACTTTACTTCAGATTCAGAGTTTAAAACTCCTGAAGAATATGACAAGGCATTAATTGCTGCGTTTGAAGCAAAAATATCCAAATATTAAAGTTGAATATCAAAAAAATTGACTTTTACTGATGGACCAGCTAAACTTGAAACAGCAATACAGTCTAAATCAACACCTGACGTTGTAGTAGATGCTCCAGGACGTGTTATAGATTGGGCTAAGAAAGGATATTTAGTTTCATTTGATGAAATAGATAAGTCTAAATATTCAGAAACAGTAATAAATGCTGCAAGTTATGATGGTAAAGTATATCTATACCCTTTAGGAACTGCACCATTTGTAATGGCATTTAATAAAAGTTATTACTGATAAATTAGGTGTAACTGATATGTTACCTATAAATAAAGAAGGAAGAAACTGGACACCAGCTGAATTTGAAGCTTTATTAACAGAAATACATAAAAAAGATGCAAGTATAGATCCCTATATTATTCTATACTAAATCTCAAGCAGGGGATCAAGGACCAAGAGCCTTCGTTTCTAACTTATATAATTCTTGGATTACAGATTCTAAAGTTCAAAAAAATACACTATAAATGATGAAAATGGTGTTAAAGCTATGGAATGGATTAAGAAAAGCTTATGATGCAGGTCTTTTTAGGTAAAGGTGTTTCTGCTGAAGCTAAAGATGCTTTAGAAGCGTTTAGAAGTGGTAAAAGCAGCTGGAACTATTCTTTATTCTCCAGGTCTTAAAGGACAAGATGCTGAAGCTATAGCTGCAGGTAAAGTAGATCCTATTTATGTTGCACTTCCTAATGATAGCGGAAAAGCTCAATACGAATTCTTACTTGCAGGTTCTGCAATATTTGATAATGGTGATGCAGCTCGTGCAGCAGCAGCTAAAAAAATTCGTTGATTTCATAACTAATGATGCTGAATGGGGATTAAGAACTCTTAAAGCAACTAAGAACTTCTCACCAACTGGTCAAACTGGAATATATGGTGATGATGTAGAAACTAAATTCTTAGAAAGCTTAAGTGGTCAATATGGATCTTATTATAACACTATAGATGGTTATGCTCAAATGAGACCATTATGGTTCAATATGGTTCAATCAGTATTAAATGGACAAATTTCTCCTAAAGATGCTTTTAGATAAATTTGTTGCAGATGCTAACAAAACTATAGAAGATGCTAAATAATATTTAATATATGGGTAGAGGGTATACCCTCTACCTTTTTAAAAAGAGAGGTGGAATTAATGTTTGCTTCTATTAAAAAAATTAATTGGAAGAAAAATAGATTATAGTGCATATGCTTTTTATAGCTCCGGTTATGTTATTTTTTTATAACATTTGTACTATATCCAATGATAAAAGGAGTTTATTTATCGTTATTTAAATTTAGAGGACGTAATATAACATTTGTAGGATTAAAAAAATTATATTAATTTATTCAGTGATGATATTTTTTTATAAAATCTACTGTTAATACTGTTTTTGATAACTTTAATAGCAGTTCCTATAGTAGTTGCTTTCTCAATATTTGTAGCTATTAATATTTATGAAAAAAATGCTTTTATTAGATCATTTTTTTAGAGGTATATTCTATATTCCAGCTATATCTTCAGTTGTTTCTGTAACGGTTGTTTGGAATTGGATTTACCATCCTAAATATGGAATATTAAACTATATTTTTAAATAGTACACATATTACTAATTCACATGTTGATTGGCTTGGTAATCCTAGAACTGCTATATTTGCAATTATAGCAATATTGATTACTACCAGTGTTGGTCAACCTATAATTTTATATGTAGCAGCTTTAGGTAATGTCCCTAAAAGATTTAATTGAAGCATCAAAAAAATAGATGGAGCAACAGATGCTAATGCATTTAGACATATTATATGGCCTTTAATTAAGCCAACAACTTTATATATTGTTGTTGTTACAACAATTAATAGTTTTCAAATATTTGCTTTAATACAATTATTAACAGCTGGTGGACCTAATTATTCTACATCAACTATAATGTATTTAGTATATCAAATAGCTATAGTACAAAGTAGATTTGGAGTATCAACAGCAATGGGAGTTGTATTAGCTGTGATTATAGGAATTATATCAATTTTACAATTTAAATTCTTATCATACGATGCAGATTAGAGAGGAGAAAGTATGGAAGTCAAAAAGACTACACCTATAGGTGTAATATCTATGATAGTATTGATAGCATTTGCAATATTTTTTTCATATTTCCATTTTATTGGATATTTACAGGATCATTTAAGTTACAAGAGGTAGCTATAAGTATACCACCTGAATGGTTTCCGATGACACCAACATTACAGAATTATGAACAATTATTATTTGCTTCAGGTTCTCATACATTAAGATGGTTCTTTAACTCTGTGTTTGTATCATTTATGACAACAATATTAGTTTGTAGTACGGCAGCCCTTGCAGGATATGCTCTTGCTAAAAAGAATTTTCCAGGAGTTAGTTTAATATTTATAGTATTTGTTGCAGCTATGGCATTGCCAAAACAAGTAATTTTAATCCCTTTATTAAGATTTGTGACAGAACTTGGATGGATAGATACATATAAGGCATTAATATTGCCAGCTGTAGGATGGCCATTTGGAGTGTTTTTAATGAAACAGTTTTCACATTCAGTACCAAATGAATTACTTGAATCTGCAAGAATTGATGGATGTGGAGAAATTAGAACTTTCTGGAATATAGTATTACCAATAGTAAAACCAGGTATAGGAGCTCTAGCTATATTTACATTTATAGCAAGTTGGAATGATTATTTCTCTCAACTTGTATTTACAAATAGTGACTTAATGAAAACTTTACCACTTGGTGTTGCATCTATGGCACAACAAGCCGAATTTTCTTTAAATTATGGATTATTAATGGCAGGAGCTGCTCTTGCATCATTACCTATGATAATAGTATTCTTAATGTTCCAAAGTTACTTTACACAAGGTGTAACTATGGGAGCAGTTAAAGGATAATGTATATATTTAATTTTATAGCTCTTTGGTTATATTATAGTAAAATATATATTTTAGGTTCATTATTTGTAACCTACCTTCTTAATAAAGTTACTCGTAAGCTTTATCTTCCACCATTAATTATTAATATGGTAAGTGTAATTCTTTTTATTTTTTTCACAAGGAGATAAGGCTTTATGCTATGTATATTAACTATGTTCCGGTAGTTCTTTCAAGTTCTATTATGAACATAGTTATATATATTATTAGGAGAAAAAAATAATGTTAGATAGCTCTTTTTAGAAGTTATTTACATGAAATAAAAAAATTAAACTTTTAAATAATAAAGGTAGAGTTAGAAAAAAAGATATTATTTAAGTTTGATAAAACTTAATATATCTCGTCCTAAAAGGAGTATATTAATTTCTCCTTAAAAGATTATAGACTAAGTCCCTAAATTTAGAGATTGTAAAGATATAGGAGAAATAAGTTTTTTTGTTGGAACATATGAGATATTTTTTTATCTGATATTTTAGAGTTGTCTGAAATAATGTAAAATGAAAATATAGAGCATAATTTGATAGTTAAAGATAAAAAAAGTTACATGATTAGCTATTATTTCTTCATATACCTGAAGGAAAAGAAGCATTTAAACAAATAATAGATATATTAGCCAAATAAAAGTCGATTTTTATTTGGCTAATTTTTATTTCTTTAATTAATATTTTATAATCCTATTCTAAGACCTGCTCCTATTGTAATATATTGAGGATATCCTATACTAAGTTCGCTTGTAAATACATTTTTTTATAAGTTGCACCAAAGCTACCTTTTAATAGAAAATTTATTTATTGATATATCTTTAGATTTCAATACATGAAGCGTACCTATATTACTACCTATATGTAGTTTTAAATCTGGATTTATTTTTTTATTTATTTCTAAACTAGCTTGAGGACTTAAATAAATTTTTACCTTCAAAAATCTTCATCTGTAGATGTAATTGGTTTAAGTTTTTCCACCTTCTAATCCAACACCTAAATTTACATCAATATCTGATAGTATTGTTGCAACATTTTTTTATATGTTATAACACTAAAACCACCATCAAAAAAATCCTGTTTTAACATTATTTGATGTAGTATATCCTCCATAAGAAGTATTTGCTTGTGCTTTAACTTCAACACCTAAACTTGAGCATGAAGCAAAAAGCAAGTAAAGTTGATAATAATAATATTTTTTTCATAATTCTCCTAACTTAATCCTATAATTTCTCCGTTTTCATCAATATCTATATGTTCAGCAGCTGGAATTTTTTTGGTAGACCGGGCATATCTAATATATTTCCTGCCATAATTACTAAAAAAATCCTGCACCAGCTGAAATGTTTACATCAGTTACTTTAAATTCAAATCCATAAGGAGATCCTAAAAAGTTTTTGGATCATCTGATAATGACGCTGGTGTTTTTTTGACATACATATAGGTAATTTATCAAAACCTTTTTCTGTAAATAATTTAATTTTTTTCTTTAGCTTTTTCAGAATATACTATACTTCCTGCACCATAAATTTTTAGTACATAGTATTTCTATCTTTTTCTTCTATACTTTTTATCTAATGTGTATAAAAAAATTCAAATGATGATTTTTACATTTTCAGAAGGTATATTTTTCTTCTTTATTTAATAATGTAACTATTTCTTCTGCAAGATGTATTCCACCATTACCACCATTTTCATATATAGTAATAGGTATAGATTTTACATTTTTTTGTTTTTGTGTATTCTTCTATTAATTCTATATCTTCATCACTATCATCACTAAATTTGTTTATAGCAACAATGACAGGTAAATTGTATAAAGATATATTTGATATATGTCTTCCCTAAATTTTTCAACTCCTATTTTTTTAAATCACCATTACCATGATGTTTTTAGAGTCTAACAGTTGCAACTATTACGACCATATCAGGTGTAATATTTGCTGTTCTACATTTTATATCAAAAAAAATTTCTCAGCCCCTAAATCTGCTGCAAATCCTGCTTCTGTTATTGTGTAGTCTGAAAGTTTAAGAGCCATTTTAGTTGCAAGTATAGAATTACAACCATGAGCAATATTAGCAAAAGGACCACCGTGTATTATTACAGGAGTATTCTCAGTAGTTTGTACAAGATTAGGTTTTATAGCATCTTTAAGAATAACTGTTGCAGCTCCTTCAACTTTTTAAGTCTTTAACATAGATGAATTCACCGTGTATATTTTTTTAGCTATAATAATATTTCCTATTCTTTTTTTAAATCAAATATATTTTTCTGCAAGACAAAGTATAGCCATAATTTCACTTGCAACTGTTATTTTTAAATGAAGCATCTCTTACTGGAGCGTTTATTTTACCATGACCAATAGATATTTCTCTTAATGCTCTATCATTTGTGTCTAATACTCTTTTAAAATAAATGTTATTAATATCTATTTCTAATTCATTGCCACGATTTAAGTGATTATCTAAAAGCAGCAGCAATTAGATTATTTGCAGCAGTAATAGCATGAAAATCTCCAGTAAAATGAAGATTTATATCTTCCATCGGTAAAACTTGAGAATATCCTCCACCAGTAGCACCACCTTTTAATCCAAATACAGGTCCCATAGAAGGTTCACGAAGAGCTGCTATTGATGAGTAACCAAGTTTATTAAAACTTTGAGTAAGTCCAATAGATACCGTTGTTTTTTTCCTTCTCCAAAAGGAGTTGGAGTAATAGCTGTAACTAATATTAATTTCCCATTAGCTTTAGTTTCTAAATGTTCTAAAATATTAAGATCTATTTTAGCTTTATATTTACCATAGCATTCTATATCTTCTTCTATTCCTATTTTTTTCTTGCAATTTCTGTTATAGGAATAAGTTTAGTTTTTTGCGATTTCTATATCTGTCATTTACACCATCCTTACATTTTTTTAACTAATATATTAGATTATACAAAATTTGAAAAAAACTTATTCAAATACTTTCTTTTTTTAACTTGTATATGTTAAAATATTATTGGGTATATATTAGGGGAGTTATGAGAGAAAAAAAGATAAAGAAATATTAAGAGAATTAATAAGTTCTGTTAGTAAAATAGGAAATACTAAGGTAGATAAAATAATTGAAATTTGTGATGAGAAATATCTTAATTTAGGTAGTGTTATAAAAAGATAAGAATATAGATTTTTTTACCTATTAAAATAAAAAAATATTTAATATTTTTAGATGAATTATTTTTTTGAATATTTTGTATTGCAAAAACTTTTGATAATGAAGTAAAAGTATTAAATTGTAATGATCTTATTGATTATTTAAAAATATAGATTTATAGATAAAGAAAAAAAGAAATATTTAAGTTAATATTTTTTTAATACACAATGTAGAATTATTAAAGAGGAGGATATGTTTTTTAGGAACTATAGATAGAACAGTAGTATATTTAAGAGAGGTGGTAAAAAAATGTCTTTGAAATATAATGCTAAATCTATAATATTAGTACATAATCATCCTGGAGGGTCTAAATTACCTTCAAAGAAAGATTTAGAAACCACAAAGAATTTAATAGATATATTAGCGTATGTAGATGTTAAGGTATCAGATCATATTATAATATGTGGGAATGAATATTACAGCTTTTTTTAGAAAATGGAGATATATAATGAAAATAGTTAATATACGTTTTAGAAAAAAACAAAAAAAGGTTTATCCTTTCTATATAGAAAATGAAAATGAATATGAAAAAAAGGTGATCATGTTATAGTAGAAACTATAAGAGGAGATCAAATAGGTACAGTATTAGGAGAAAATAGGCTAAATAGTGCAACTCTTTTTAGAAGAGGATGAAGATTTGAAAATTAGAAAAGTTAAAAGAAAACTTACAGAAGATGAAGTAAAAAGAATTAGATGCTTTTAGATGAAAAAGCACGTGAAGCATATTTTTATATGCAAAAAAATAGTAAAAAAAGAGTTTTACCTGAAATGAATCTAGTTATAGGTGAATACATGTTTGGTGGAGAAAAGTTAATATTCTATTTCACAGCAGAAGGAAGACTTGATTTTAGAGAATTAGTTAAAAGAAGTAAATAAAACATTTAATAGAAGAGTTGAATTTTATCAAATAAAAATTCAATGATGAAGGTAGAATATTAAATGCTTTTTGGAAAAATACGGTCGTGAAATATATTGGTAAAATACAGGTGCAATTGCGCCTCTTTTTATATAAAGGAGAAATATGTTACATTACATAGAAAGTGTAGATAAATATATTAAACATGGAAATAATGCTCTAAATATTACAGACGATGCTATAAATCTTGTTGATTTTTATTAAAAATGAAATTAAATGTGAAGATAGTACAGGAGAGTTATTAGATATAGGTTCTGGTATAGGGACATTGACTATTATGTTATCAGATATAAAAACAATTTAATAAATTTACTTGCGTTGAAATACAAGAAGAAGTTTTTTTAAATTACTTGAAGAAAATATATTGATTAATAAAATGAGTGATGTAGATATATTTAATAAAAAAATATTAAAGATATGATTAAAGAAGAGTTTAGATATAAATTTAGATATATAGTAAGTAATCCACCATATTTAAAAAGTGGATAGTGGAAAGTTACCTGAAAACGAAATTTTTAAAAAAATCTAAGTTTGAAGTATGTTTAAATTTAAATGAACTTTTTAGAAGTAGTAGACTATATGCTCATGAAAGATGGTATATTTTTAATATTACCTATATATAGATTGAAAGAAATTGAAAAAAATAAGAAGTTTAAAATAAAAAAAGTATGAAAAAAATATTTTGAATTCAAAAAAAGCTTTGTATTATTAGCTTTAGAAAGGAAGTAAAATGTCAAGAATTTTTAGTTGTAGGAAGTTTAAATATGGATATGACAGCAAGAGTAGAAAAAAATTACCAGAACTTGGAGCTACTATAATGGCTAATGATTTCTATAAATCATGTGGAGGTAAAGGTGCAAAATCAGGCAATAGCTATGTCTAAACTTGGACTTGATGTATCTATGATAGGTATGGTTGGTAGAGATGATGATGGAGAAGAATTAATACAAAATTTAATTCAAAATGGGATAGATAATAAAGTTATATATTCTAGTATAACTACAGGTAAAGCTATAATTACAGTAGATACTAAGGGTGATAATAATATTATAGTTATACCTGGAGCTAATTTTTGCTCTAACAAGAGATTCTATAAAAAGAAAGTTTAATAGCTGAGTTAAAAGTTTCAGATGGTGTACTTTTACAAAAATGAAATACCTATGGATACGATAGAATATGTTTTTAGAAAAAAAGCTAGAGATATGGGAAAAATTACATATTTTTAATCCTGCCCCTGCAACAAAACTTGATGATAAAATATTATCTTTAGTAGATTATCTAGTTGTTAATGAAACAGAACTTAAAGTTGTTTTTAGGAGTTGATTCAGAAATTTCTGGATATGAATTAGAAGTAGAAAAAAAATAAAAAGAAAAAAAGGAATTAAAAAAATATACTTTTTAACTTTAGGAAGTAGAGGTTCTTGTCTGTTTAATGAAAAAAAATGAAATAGAAAGATGTGATGCATTTAAAGTAAAAGCTATAGATACAACAGCAGCTGGAGATTCGTTCTTAGGGGCCTTTATATCTAAAAACTTTAAATGGAGAAAACGTAAAAGAATCATTAAAAATATGCTAGTGCAACATCAGCTATAGTTGTAACTCGTATTGGGGCTCAAGAATCAATACCGAGTCCAGAAGAGATAAACTTATTTTTTTAAAGGAGAGAGAAAATGATTAATAGAAAAAAATAATATTTGATACAGATCCTGGTATAGATGATGCAATAGCAATATCTGCTGCTATAAAAAAAATGATTTGAATATAGAATTAATAACAACAGTATTTGGTAATGTTAATGTAGATATTACAACAGATAACGCATTAAAATTAGTTGATTTTTTTAGGTAAAGATATACCTGTTGCAAAAAGGAATAGATAAGGCAATAATTTTTAGACCTAATAGAGATGCCTCAGCTATACATGGAGCAAAATGGAATGGGAGGGTATGAACTTCCTAAAACAAATAAAAAAAGTATTAGAAAAGAGTGCGGTAGAGGCGATAAAGGATATTGTTGTTAATTCTGATGAAAAAAATAACTTTAGTAGCAGTAGGGTCTTTAACTAATATTGCAGTATTTTTTTAATGCTATATCCTCATTTAAAAGAAAGAATAGAAGAAATAGTAATAATGGGTGGATCACTTAGTGGTGGAAATGTTAATAGTGTTGTTGAAGCAAATATTTTTCCAAGATCCACATGCTGCTAAAATAGTATTTGATTCAGGTTGTAAAATAACTGCATTTGGATTAGATGTAACTAGAAATTGTTTAATAAGTCCCTAAATCTTTTGAAGGATTAAAAAGGTAATGGGAAGATGGCAGATATGGCATACAATATACTTAAGGGATATATGGAAGTAAGAGGAGTTTTAACTATGCATGATAGTGCTACTATTGCATATTTATTACATCCTGATATGTTCGAATTTGAAGATATGTATATAGATGTTGCCACAGAAGGAGCGGCTATTGGTTCTCTTGTTTCTGGAAGTTGGACACCAGAAAAAAAACAAAGAAAATAATATTAAATATGCAGTTAAAGTAGATAGTTTAAGATTTGAAAAAAATGGTTGATAGAAAGTTTAAAAAAAGTAGGAGGATAGATGTTAAAAAGGAAAATAGTAATAGATACAGATCCTGGTATAGATGATACAATTGCTCTAACTGCAGCTATTAATAGTGGATTAAATATAGAGTTAGTAACAACAGTATTTGGAAATGTTAATCTTGAACAAACAACTATAAATGCTTTTAAGAATTTTTAGAATTTTTTTAGGTAAAAGATATACCCGTTGCAAAAAGGAGTTCCTAGGGCCTTATTTTTTTCGATCCAGGTATAGATGGATCACATGTTCATGGTGTAGATGGACTGGGTGGATATCCTATGCCCCTATCCTAAAACTAAGGTTGTAGATCAAGTTGCAGTTGAAGCTATAAAGGATTTAATAGAAAAAAAGTGAGGAAAATATTACTTTAGTAGCATTAGGAGCGTTAACCAATATTGCTTTATTTATTAAAAATATATCCACATCTTTTTAGATAAAATAGAAGAAATTGTAGTTATGGGAGGTTCACTTGGTGCCGGTAATGTAAATAGTGCAGCAGAATTTAATACATTTAAAAGATCCTCATGCGGCTAAAATTGTTTTTTTGATTCTAGTGTTAAAGTAACAGTATTTGGATTAGATGTAACTAGATTTTTGTTTAGTTTCAAGTCAAAAATTAGAAGAAAATAAAAAAATAAGAGTAAAAGTATCTAGTATGGCACGTGAAATACTTAAAGGTTATATAGAAGAAAATAATGAACTTATGATGCATGATAGTGCACCAATAGCTTATCTTGTTCATCCTGAAATATTTGATATAGAAGATAAATATATAGACGTATCAACTGATGAAAGAGCTCCAGGAGCTTTAGTTTCAGGCTTTTTGGACTAAAGAAAAAGATAAAAAAACCAAATGTAAGATTTGCTGTAAATGTAGATAGTAAAAAGTTTGAAGAATGGTTATTAGCTAACTTAGTTTAGTATAAAATATTATATTGTTTTTTTATAACGTTCTGTGATATAATTAACTTGTAAAATATATTATTTTTGGAGGTTATGCAAAATGACAATTATTGAAAATATTTATGCAAGAGAAATCCTTGATTCAAGAGGAAACCCAACTGTTGAAGTTGAAGTATACTTAGAAGGTGGAGCTATGGGTAGAGCATCTGTACCATCAGGAGCATCTACAGGAGTTCACGAAGCTGTTGAATTAAGAGATGGAGACAAATCAAGATATTTAGGTAAAGGTGTTTTAAAAAGCAGTTGAAAAACGTAAATGAAATAATAGCAGAAGCTGTTATAGGAATGGATGCTTTAGATCAAGTTGCTATCGATAAATTAATGATAGACTTAGATGGAACTCCTAACAAAGAAAAATTAGGAGCAAACGCTATATTAGGTGTTTCATTAGCAGTTGCTAAAGCTGCAGCTAATCAATTAGGATTACCTTTATATAGATATTTAGGAGGAGTTAATGCTAAAGAATTACCTGTTCCAATGATGAATATCTTAAATGGAGGATCGCATGCTGATTCTGCAGTAGACGTTCAAGAATTCATGGTTCAACCAGTAGGAGCTAAAACTTATAAAGAAGCATTAAGAATGGGTGCTGAAATATTCCACCACTTAGGAAAATTATTAAAAGCAAATGGAGATTCAACTAACGTTGGTAACGAAGGTGGATATGCTCCAAGTAAAATAGATGGTACTGAAGGTGCTTTTAGATATAATTTCAGAAGCTGTTAAATCTGCAGGATATGAATTAGGAAAAGATGTAACATTTGCTTTTAGATGCTGCATCATCAGAATTCTATAATGCTGAGACTAAGAAATATGTATTCAAAAAGAGAAGGTGGAGTTGAAAGAACTTCAGAAGAAATGGTTGCATGGTATGAAGGATTATGTGCTAAATATCCAATAGTTTCAATAGAAGATGGACTAGCAGAAGATGACTGGGACGGATTCAAATTAATGACTGAAAAAAATTAGGTAAGAAAATACAAATAGTTGGAGACGATTTATTTGTTACTAACACTAAGAGATTAGAAGAAGGAATTAAAAAAAGGAATTGCTAATTCAATTTTAATTAAATTAAATCAAATAGGTACATTAACTGAAACTTTAGATGCTATAGAAATGGCTAAAAAAAGCTGGATACACTGCAGTAGTATCTCATGATCAGGAGAAACTGAAGATGATACAATAGCTGATGTAGCAGTAGCAACTAATGCTGGTCAAATTAAAACTGGATCTGCTTCAAGAACAGATAGAATAGCTAAATATAACCAATTATTAAGAATTGAAGACGATTTAGCTGGAGAAGCAATTTATAAAGGAATAGATTCATTATATACAATTAAAAAAATAATAAAGAGTAAAATAAAAAAATATGGGAGTTTAAGCTCCCATATTTTTAATATCTTATTATTTATATCTTCTCCATGTTTGAGTTTTTACCTAAAAATTTCATTCCAGGAATATGTCCTCTAACTTTTAATGTTCCATCTGAATTTAATTCCATATAACAATCATAAGTTTTACCACTTGATGGATCATATTTTTTTCCTTTTTTTCATATTTGTTATTTTTCGTTATAAGTAAAAATCACTAACAAAGTCAATACCTTCTATTGTTCTAGATCTTTAGATGAATCAGGATTGTTAACATCTTTTCTTAATGCTCCAGTAGAATCGTATCTATTTGTTAATTGGTGCACTTTTTCCGTAAACTTTCCCATTTTTTTCATAAATATCAACAATAACTCTATTATCAGTTTCACTTTTTTTCAGTTATCCATCTACCATAAGCATCAGATTTAGCAGCTAATGTAAATATTGGTAACATTACAGTTAAAAAAATATTGTAAATAATTTTTTTCATTTTTTTCCTCCTATTTTTGATATAGATATATTAACAAAAAAATAATTATTGTCAACTATAATTTTTTTATTTTTACATTTAACACAAAATGTAAAACTTGAATTATGAATGATGTATTAGATATAATAAAAAAACTGCTGAAAGCATAGGTAAAATTACTGCTAAAAAAATATTGTAAATAATTTTTTTCATTTTTTCCTCCTATTTTTTTGATATAGATATATTAACAAAAATAATTTGTGTTCAAGTATAATTTTTAATTTTTCACATTTAACACAAAATGTAAAACTTGAATTATAAATGATATATTTGATATAATGAAATAGTGGGAAAGAGGTGATATTTTGGAAAATAAAATACTGAATTTCAGTCAAATAAATCAAATGATAGATGAACTTAGTAAAAATCATAAATGAAAATGTTAAATCAATAGCATTAATAGGAGATCTTGGTACGGGTAAAACTAATATATCTAAAAAGAATTTGTAAGAATTTAGGAGTGACAGAAAATGTTAAAAGTCCTACTTTTTACATATTTAATAGAATATGACTTAGAAGATATTAAAATAGTTCATTTTGATTTATACAGATTATCTAATATAGATGAGCTTTTATGAAGTAGGTTATCAAGAGTATGTAGATGACGATAATACTTTATTATTAATAGAATGGGCAAATAATGTTCCTGAAGTTATAGAAGAGGCTAGTGTAGTAATTAATCTTGAATATTTTGATGAGAATTCTAGATATGTGAATATAAAAGGCATAGATTTAAAAATTTAATTATATATATTATTAATAGGTATAATATATATAAAAATATGATTTAATAGATATGTATATATTGAAAAATATTAATATATTATGGTAAAATGTTAAATAAAGATCAAAATTTGGAGGATGAATAAATGAAAAACGTATTAAAAATATACTATGGTTTTAGCAACACTTGGACTTGTAGTTTCATGTGGTCCTGGTAAACCAAAAATCAGAACAAGCTGGAGCAAATGTAAAATTAAATTTTGCGCAAGAATGGGTAAGTGATAAACCTATAAAAAGAAGATGGAATATACAAAATAGCAATGGTATCAGCTGATGCCTTTAAAGGTATATTTTCACCACTTCATAATGATGAATCAAAAAGATGCATATATTACTGGTTTTTATAAATGAAGAAATATTCTGGCAAAATGATGATTTTTGAAAGAATGGGTGTAGAAGGTGGAATGGCATCATTTAAAGTTGATGTTGATAATAAAGTAATAAATATTAAATTCAAAGATGGGTTAAAAATGGTCTGATGGAGAAAAAAATTAGGAGCAGACGATTTAATATATACTGCAGAAATTTTTAGGTTCTCCTGAATATGATGGTGTTAGATACGATCCAACTAATTTAGAAAGAATCGTTGGAATGAAGGAATATCATGAAGGAAAAAGCTAAACATATATCAGGAATAGAAAAAGTAAGTGACACTGAAGTTAAAAATACATTTAACAGAAGTAACAGCTAATTTATTATCTGGTGGAGGGCCTTTATTAGGATTAGGATCTTTTAATGCCTAAACATTATTTACAAGATGTTGCTATTAAAGATTTAGCACAATCACCTAAAACTCGTGAAAAAAATCAATATCTAATGGACCACTTGTAATTAAAAAGTGTAGTTCCTGGAGAAAGTGTTGAATTTGAACCAAATCCATACTACTATTTAGGAAAAGAAAAAGTTTCTAAGGTTATAATAAAAGTAATAACTCCACAATTAGCAGTAGAATCATTAAAACAAGGTGAATATCATACTTATTACGGACTTCCTCAAGATAGTTATGAAAAATATAAAGATTTCTCAAACATAACAATACTTGGAAGACCTGATTTATATTATTCATATATGGGATTCAATTTGGGTCATATGGATAATAAAACTGGTGAAAATGTAATGGATAGAGATACACCACTTCAAGATAAGAGAATAAGACAAGCTATAGGATATGCTATGAATATTGATGAAATAGCTCAAGCTTTCTATAATGGATTAAGAACAAGAGCTAATGGAATAGTTCCACCAGCATTTACTAAATATTATGATGAAAGTTTAGTTGGGTATAATTATAATCCAGAAAAAGCAAAACAATTATTAAAAAGAAGCTGGATATGAAGATACAAATGGCGATGGAATAGTTGATAAAGATGGTAAGAATTTAACATTAAGATGGGCTATGGCTGGTGGATCAGATACAGCTGAACCAATAACTAAGGCGTTAATACAAAACTGGAAAGAAGTAGGAATAGAAGTTAAATTAACTAATGATAGATTATTAGATGGAAATGTGTTATTTGATAAAAATTCGTTCAAATTCAGATGATGTAGATATATTTGGTGCTGCATGGCAAGTAGGAACTGCTATTGAAATGAGAAATACTTATGGTAAAAAAATGCAGCTCTTAATTTCTCACGTTTTGTAAATGATAAAAATGAAGAATTATTAAATGCTTTAGATGATATTAGAGGATTAACTGATAGTTCATTTAGAGCAGATGCATTTAAAAGCATGGCAAAAAAAAATATAATTGAAGAAGCTCCAATTATACCATTCATGTTTAAATACAGTACATCACCTGTTAATAAATCAGTAAAATCTTCAAATGTATACATAGCTACTGCTAAATCACAATCACCTATGGGAGTTGTTGACGTACCAGAAGCTGTTAAATAATATTAAATAAGGTTATCTTTTGATAGCCTTATTATTTCAAAGAGAGGTGAATAAAAATGATAATTACAGAAATGTTAAATGTTGATAATGTGACAACAGAATTGAAAGGGAATACTAAAGAAGAAATTTTAAAAGAGCTAGCAGAACTTGTAAAAAAATGGTGAAGTATTGGATGAAGAATTATTTTATCAAGATTTATTAAGAAGAGAAAATGCAGGGTCTACAGCTTTTAGAAAATGGACTTGCTATTCCTCATGTAAGAAGTGAACATATTAAACATTTTTAAAATTGGAGTAGGTATAAAAAAAGAAGGTGTTGATTTTGAATCTATAGATGGTGAAAAAAACAAGATTATTTGTAATAATAGCAACTCCGATGAAACATAATAACTGGCATTTAGAAGCTTTTAGCTAAAATTTCATCTATATTATATAATAAGGTAAATATAGATGTTATAGTTAATTCAAATTCTAAAGAAGGTGTTATTAAATTAATATCAGAATTAGAAAGAAATAGATAAATATTAAGCTCTGTATATAGCAGAGCTTTTTATTTTTTTAAACTCTTATTTAAATTGTCAATAAAAAAATACTTGACAAAGAAATTCAAATAGTGTAAAAATAATCTTATAGAATAAATATGGAGGAATAATAATGTTAAAAATTAAGATTAACTAGATTAGGTAGAAAAAAAGTACCTTTTTATAGAATAGCAGCAATGGAAGCTTTTAGGAAAAAAAGAGACGGTAAAGCAGTAGCTTATCTTGGAACTTATAATCCTTTAGTAGCTGAAAATCAAGTAAAAAAATAAAAGAAGATGAAGTATTAAGATATTTATCAAATGGGGCACAACCAACAGAAACTGTTAAATCAATTTTTAGTTAAAGAAGGAATTTGGGCTAAATTTGAAGCTTCAAAAGAAAAAAAATAGTTTGCTAAAGTATATTGTGTATAGCTAAAGACCCGAAAGGGTCTTTTTTAAAACTTTGATTTATAAATCTTAGAATTTCAAAAAAATTGACAAAATAAAAATATGATATTATAGATATTGTCTTGATGGGCTGTAGCCAAGCGGTAAGGCAGTGGACTTTGACTCCACGATGCGTTGGTTCGAATCCAGCCAGCCCAACCATTTGCGTTTTTGACGCATTTTTTCTGGTCGCATAGCTCAGTTGGGAGAGCACCTGCCTTACAAGCAGGGGGTCACTGGTTCGAGCCCAGTTGTGACCACCATTTATGGAGGTGTAGCTCAGTTGGTTAGAGTGCTTGCCTGTCACGCAAGATGTCGCGAGTTCGAGTCTCGTCACTTCCGCCATTTATTTTTAGGTCATGTACCTATTTTTTATAAATATAAATACACTTCTAATCTTTAATAATATGTATTTAAGATTAAAAGTGTATTTTTATATTTTTATTTTCTTATATTTTTCTAAAGTATTTTTTTAACTTCTTCCATACCTATATGTTTTTCATTTTTTTAATATTTCTGTAATAGCATCTATTTCTTCATTAGTTGCACCTAAATAAAGTGCTAGGGATTTAATTTGTAATTTCATATGACCTTTTTGTATTCCAACAGTAACTAATGCACGTAGTGCTGAGAAATTTTGAATAAGACCTATTGCTGCTGCTATTCTTGCAAGTTCTTTTGCTTTGGGATTACCTAATATTTTTTTAAAGATATTTTTTTGAAAGAGGATTAATTCCTATACTTCCACCAAAGCTGGCTATGGGCATAGGTATAATAATTTCACCGTTAAGTTTACCATTTATATAAGTCCATTTTGTTAAACTTCTATATTTACCATTTCTTATAGCATAAGCATGACCTCCGGCTTCTATTGCTCTCCAATCATTTCCAATTGCAAGTGCAAATGCATCTATACCGTTAAATATTCCTTTATTATTCGTTGTTGCTCTATATTCATCAGTGTTTGCGAATTTTTGAAGCAAGTTCTATTTTTTCCGACTTCTTCATCAATTTTAATAGAACAACTAGCTTTTTACTAAAGCTCTTGTTGATAAATTAGATATTATACTCATAAGTTTATTTCCACCAATTAGTTCATGTATTATTGGAGATATAACCTCAAGCATTGTATTTATTGTATTTGCGCCCATTGCATCAAGAGTATCTACGTGAAGATAAACAATTAAAAAAATTCATCTTTAATTTCAACTTCTAAATCTTTTGCACCTCCACCAAGATTAACAATTTCTTTTTGTGAATTATTTGCTATATCTAATAATTCTATTTTTTTACTAAGTATAATATTTTTTTAGCATTTTGAAAATTATCTATATTATAGTAAGAAATTTGACCTGTCATTAATCTTTCATTAATTTCAGTATGTATTCCTCCAAATTCTTTTAGTGATTTTAGCTCCATTACAAGCTGCAGCAATTACTGATGGCTCTTCTATTACCATAGGAATAACATATTCCTTATTATCAATTAAAAAGTTTGTTGCTATACCAAAAAGGTATACCGTATACAGATATTTGATTTTCTATAAATTTATCAGCTATTTCATCATTTAATACTTGAGAATTTAATAAATAGTCATAATCATAATCATCTATTAAATTACTTTTTTTAATAAATCAATTCTTTCTTTTCTTGTTTTTTTATAGCTATCTTTCCACATTTTCATCAGCATCTTTCAATATATATATTCTTTTATTATCTTCAATTCTATCTAGATAAAAAAAGTTAAATCTTCATTTATTTCTTTATTTTTCAAAGAATATCTGTTCGTAATCATCTATTGAAAATTTACTTCTATTGTTTAGTTTATTTTTCTAATAATTCTTTATTTATATATTTTTTTATAACCTTCAACCAATTTAAAAACTAAAGAATTGAGAAACAGCACCTGAACCATAGCTATACATTCCTATATTATCACCAGCTTTTTAATCTATCTGTATTTACAAGTAAAGATAAAAAGAGAAAGATATAGTGATCCTGTATAAATATTACCAACTCTTTTATTAAATATTATTGAATTATAGAATTCTTCCATTATATCTTCATTAGTTGTAAGATTAGTAATCCCTTTAAGAGCTAATTTAGTATAAGGTACGTGAAAACATATAGCATTAAGTTGAGTTTTAGAGTTCTTTTGTCTATATCCTTGCCATGATTTATTTAATAATTCCATATAACATTCAAGAGAAAATTTACCATCAACACTAGGATATATATCACCAGTAGGTCTCCAAAAATCCATTACATCTTTAGTATATGCAACTTCATCATTATTAAATTCTAAAATTTTTAGGCATACGTGCTATAATCATAGCTATAGCTCCACTTCCTTGTGTAACTTCTCCTGATGAATTTGGACCATATTTAGCTATATCTGATGCAATTACTAAAACTCTTGAATTTTCGTTTTAATGTTAAAATGAGCTTTTGCAAAATCAAGAGCAGCAGTTGCACTAAAACATGCTTGCTTAATTTCTATACATTTACAATAATCATTAATTCCTAAAAAAATTCTTTAATATATATACTTCCAGCTTTTTGATTCATCTACAGAACTTTCAGTTGCAAGTATAACAAGATCTATGTGTTCTTTATCATAATCATCTACTATATCTTTAGCTGCAAGGTATCCAAGAGTAATAGCATCTTGTTTATTAGATGTAAAAACTCATTTCAGTTTGCCCTATGCCTTTAGTAAATTTATCTACATCAACCCCTCTTTTTAATAGCTAAATCTTCAATAGATATATATTTATTTGAAACTTCCATAGAAATTTTTATCTATTCCTATATTCATATATTTAAAGTACTTCAATTAATACTGAAATACCTTGTCCACCTCCTATACATAATGTTGCTATACCTCTTTTTTTAATTTATTTCTTTTTAGGGTTATATATTAAAGTGGTAAGGATTCTAGCACCACTTGTTCCAATAGGATGACCTAAAAGAAATTCCTCCTCCATTAATATTTATTTTTTTCTAAAAGGAACATTAAGTTCTTTAGAAAAAAAGCTAAAACTACTGCTGAGAAAGCTTCATTTATCTCAAAAAGATCTATATCATCAACACTTAGATTAAATTTTTTTAATAGTTTTTTTAGTTGAATATATAGGAGCAATTCCCATATATTGTGGGTCACATCCACTACTGCTAAATCCTTTTAATATATGCTAATACATCATAGTTCATTTCTTTAGCATAATTAATATCAGAAAGTATAAGGAATGATGCGCCATCATTTATTCCAGAAGAATTACCAGCTGTAATTTTTACCGTTTTCTTTAAATACAGGTTTTAATTCATCAAGTTTTTTCTCTTTTTAAATTTAGTCTTGGATATTCATCTATTTTATCATCATATATTTCATCAGAAAATATATTATTTATTATAGCATTTTTTTAGCTCTTTTGTTGTGAAAGATATGCAAAAATCATCTAATTCTTTTCTTGTGATATTATATTTTTCACATATATTTTCTGCAGTTATACCCATGTGGTTATTAGAAAAAGCATCTGTAAGACCATCTATTATCATATTTTTGAGAATCTGTCATTTTTTTCAATTCCACCTGCAAGTACAATTTTATTATCTCCTGATATTATACTTTGACTTGCATTCCATATAGCTTTTAAGACTTGAGCCACATACCATATTAACAGTGTATGCAGGTATATCTACATCTATTCCTGAATTAATAGCTATTTGTCTTGCTATATTTTTGACCGTGACCACTAGATAGTACATTACCTATAATAACCTCATCTACTTTTTATATCTTTTTATTAAACTTTTTACAAGTTCGCTTCCTAATTCTACAATTTTAGTATCTTTATACATGCCGTTATATTTACCAATGGCACTACGTTTAGCTTTAATTATTGCTATCATTTGTCTCCTTCTTAAATTTAGTTTAATAGTTTTTTTAGTTATATTATTTTTATTAAACTAAGTTTAATTATTTATATTCTTCTTCTTTTTTTAGGAATAGAATATATCCTTTTTTTGCTGCAATATCAATATTAATTTTACCATTTATATCACTTTTTAACTTTTTCCAGATAAAAGATCTATAAGTATTTTATCTTTATGGTATATATTAAATTCAATATTATTATGATTTTTCAAAGCTATTATTTATAATAGTTATTATGCTTTCTTCTTTATCAAATCTATCATAAACTATAATATCTTTTTCATTATTGCAGTATATTTTTTTATTCTACCATATACTAATACTTTATGTTCTTTTTCTTATTTTTTTATAATTTTTTTATACCATTCTAAAAAGATCGATATCCGGTTTTTGAGGATAAATTTCACCACTATTTATGTATGAATTATTTTTTCTCATCATCATACCAAAATTCATCCCATAGCATAGGTTTTTCTACAATAAGGGTCAGTTGCTCCCTCACATTCCAATTTCATCTCCATAGTAAAAGCATAGGAGCTCCTATATATGTCATTTGAAATATAGAAATAAGTTTTTAATATATCTTTAGGTTTAATTTTATTATTTTTTTCCAATCTATAGTTGTATTTGGATGATAATTAGAAGCAAGACTTGGATGTATATTGTTATATCCTTTTTTCATATTGCTTACCTTCTTCTAAATTTCGTCCTAATTTATCATTTATTATTCTTGAATATAGTCTATCTGTATCATGAGATCCATTTAAATTTTTGTAAAAGCTTGTACTGCTTGTAGAGGATACCAAGTTCTCATTTCTCTAAGTTCAAGTAAAAAAATTGTTCGGCATTAATTTTATATTTTTTTCATCAAATTCTTTTACCTTGATTTATGAAATATCCTATAACTGTTTCAAGCCATTTATAGTTCATAACAGCATCAAATTTATCTCCACCATTAATATCTTCTCCTGCATTATTCCAAAGTTCTGCTGTTATGTATGAATCAGATTTACATTCTTTAACAACATGTCTCCATTCTTTCCAAAAAAAGTTGATTTTTCAAGGCAATTGGGAACATCTAATCTCCAACCATCTATACCATCATCTTCCATCCAATTATCATTTTCTTTACCGTCAGGCCCCTAACATCCATTTTTCTTGTTATATTAAATATATACTCTTTCCATTCAGAATTATATGTGTTAAATTCAGGTAATGTATTAAATCCAGCCCATCCATTGTATTTAACATTTTCTTTATTTTTTTATTAAGAATATTAAATGCTTCTTCTTCACTACAATTTTTCAGGTATAGGAGTAAAGTTAGAAAAAAATCATTAAATTTATACCAATCAAGATATTTAGATTTTTTTCCCATCTATCATAACATTATTAAATGCAAAATTGAAATTACTACTATGATTGAATACACCATCAAATATAACTCTGATACCATTTTTTTATGTAATTCTTTTTATTAAGTCAACCATTATTAAATCAGATTCAGTCCATACCCAAGTTGAAGGTTCATCTGTTTCAAAATAACCATTTTTTTACCTTTGTTTTCACCAATTAAATTAACTTCTAAAAAGTTCAAGTTCACTATGATTAGGAGCATTTTTACCTAATATATCAAGATAAGATTTATTACCGTATGGATTTTTTTGAATTTATATATACATTATGCAATTTACCACTTGTTCTTATAGTTCCAAAAATCAGGTGAAATATGCCTAAAAATCATTAGCGCCATATTTATGATTTTGATAAGAATAAAAACACAGGATTTAACCATATAGCAGTAATACCTAATTCTTTTTAAATATGGTATTTTTTTCTTTATACCTAAAAATATCACCACCATACATTCTCGCGTATTTTTAAAGAATAGTTTATACCCATTTCTTTAGAAATTTCCCAATCACATCTTTCTGAAAAAAATCAGAGCACCATCTATTTTTTTATCAAATACAGGAAGATTTTTCATCTTTACCCCATTTATATTCTTTAACAAATTTAGATTCATAATTTTTTTATTTTTTTCTAAAAAGCTTGAGGACCTAATTCATTGAATATAGGGTCGTTATATGTATCTCCGTTATAGAATCTATCTGGAAATATGTTATACCATATAGCTTCTCTACTCCAATATGGTATATAAAAGATTTCATTATTTTTTATCATTAATATCGTACACGTAGTTTTTCAGGGTTAGAATCTACTAAACCATTTTTTTAGCAAAAGAATTTCTTAATACCACCATCTTCAAGTATAAAGTGGTATTCAAGTAATTCTATATTATTTTCAAATGTAATTTTTTTCTTTTAAAATAGTCAAATGAATTAGTATTATCAACAAATCTCTAATTCATATATTTTTATTGGTTTCCTTATTTGAAATTATAGAAATGTATACTCTTGAAATATCTTCTTTTTGGCATCTAATTCTAAATTCAAATTCACGTTCAGTTATTTTGTTAAAAATAAATTAATTTTTTTAGGATAGTGAACAATAGCCTTAGCGGCAAGATTTGTACTTTCTCCTAAAAATTGAATCATAAGAAAAGGTTCCAGTTCCAAGTTTTCCTTTAGGGAAAAGAGAACCATTTTCACCTATTAGAAGTATTTTTGTTTTTTCTTTAGGGAACCAATCTCCATTTATTAAATATTTATATTCATAATATCCATTTTTCTGCATTGACTGTTATTTCATAATTGGTATCACCTATATACCTAATATTATCTGTTGAAGGAATCCATGAATTAAAAATCTCCAGAAATTTCTATTTTTTTCTGGTTTTGTATCAATATTTTTTTATAGTTAAGTATAAATCTTGTAAATTTCTTTTTTTATAGTATAAAAATTATGATTATCATCAAAATATTCAATTAATATATCTATACCATTTTGAAATCCAGATATACTTTTTAGATTCAGAGTTTTCTTCAGATATTGCGTGAAATTCACTTGCAAATGGAGAAGTATGGTTATATGTTATTCCAAATTCTTTTCCATTTTTAATTATTTTTAAATGAATAATTAGCACTTTCAACTCTTGACCACATATATGTATATTTATTATTTTTTTACTTGTTAATTCTATTTCTTTAAATAATTGATTATTTTTTAAAAATTATAAGTCTTATATTCATTATTTTTCCTCACTATATTTGATAACTAATTTTAACATATATATTATAAAAATTAAAATATATTTATTTGTATTTTTTTAGATAATGAGGTATAATATTAATAACAATAGAGAGAAGGAGACATATCATGAAAAAAATGTTTTTTTATTAGGATTAGCAACTATTAGTTCAGTAATTTTTGCTAATGTAAATTACAATGTATTTGTAAGATTAGATTCTAATGCTGAAAAAAACTGTAAAAAGAAATTACTCAAGAGTTAAAAGAAAGTTGGAATTGATTCACTTTATTCAGAAGGTTATGTTGTTCATAATACTTTTATATTTAACAGAATATAAGTCAGAAGAATTACCTAAAAGTAAAAAGAGGTTGTGAGACAGTTTAGCTAAAGTAGCAAAACCTTTAGAAATTGAATTTTTATAGAATACGTAAAACAGGTGGGAATTGGTTAATGTTAGATGCTAAAAAAATACATTAGAATTGCAACAATTAACAGATTTAGCTACTATAAGACTTAATAAATATAGAGCTATGGATGCTGAAATTCCAGGATGGGCTAAAAATATACCTGCTAAAAGCAGCATCATTTAAAGAATTTGGTTCACCTAATGTATTTATGAATTATGATCCACATATAACATTATTAACACCTAAGGATTCAGCTAAAATTGATATGTTTATGAATAATTATGTGTTAACACCATTTAAATCTAAAATTAAAAAGTATAGGTGTTGCAGAAGTTGACGGATTAGGTCAAGCACAATCTAAAAAAATGTTTTATATGAAGTAGAAGTTAAATAAATGATTGATTAAAAAAATTAAAGGAATTATATCTTATTTTTAATAAGATGTAATTCCTTTTTAATTTTCTATAATTTAATCCAATTCTAAATTACCTGTATATAGTTGATAATAAGTTCCTTTTTGCATAATTAAATCATCGTGATTACCACGTTCTATAATTTTTACCATTTTCAAGAACTATTATTGCATCACTATTTCTTATTGTAGACAATCTATGTGCAATAACAAATACAGTTCTACCTTTCATAAGATTATCCATACCAGTTTGAACTAATTTTTCCGTTCTTGTATCTATGCTAGAAGTAGCTTCATCAAGTATAAGGACTGGAGGATTAGCAATAGCGGCACGAGCAATTGCAAGTAATTGTTTTTTGACCTTGTGATAATCCTTCGCCACTACCATCTATAATAGTATTAAATTTATTAGGTAACATATTTATAAAGTGATCAGCATGAGCAAGTTTTGCAGCATTATATACATCTTCATCACTAGCATTAAGTCTACCATATCGTATATTTTCCATTATAGTACCTGTAAATAAATGAGTATCTTGTAATACTATACCTAAAGATTTACGTAAATCAGATTTTTTTAATATCATTTATGTTTATACCATCATAGGTTATTTTTTTCCAGAATTAACATCATAAAAATCTATTTATTAAGTTAGTTATAGTTGTCTTACCGGCTCCTGTTGAACCTACAAAAAGCAAGTTTTTTTGACCAGGTTTTGCATAAAGATTAAGATTTTTCAAGTATAATTTTTATCTTTTACATATCCAAAAGTCATATCATTAAATCTAACATCCCCTTTAAGTTCTATGTATTCATTATCTTTTTCCATGCCCAATGATTAGTATGTTTATCTGTTTTCAAATATATTTCCATTGTTATCAAAGTCTATATTAACAAGACTAACAGAACCATCATCTAATTCAGATTTTTGTATCTAATAAAGTAAATATTCTTTCTGCTCCAGCTATACCCATAATTATCATATTAAACTGTTGTGAAATTTCAAGTATGGGTTGTGTGAAACTTTTAGTGAACTGTAAATATGATATTAAAATTCCAAGTGTTATACCAGCACTTTTTATTTATTAAAAAGTAAACTTCCTATTATTGCTGTTAAAACAAATTGTAAATTTCCAATATTTCCAACTATTGGGCCCATTAAACTAGAATATTTATTTGCTTTTTGAGCTATCAGAAAATAATTTTTCATTTAATATATTAAATTCTTCTTTTGATATTTCTTCATGATTAAATATTTTTTTATAACTCTTTGTCCGTTCATTCTTTCTTCTATATATCCAGTAATATCAGCTAGTCCTTTTTTGTTGAGCTCCAAAGTATTTAGCACTTTGTTTACCAATATTTTTTTATAATAAATATTAGTATAATTAGAACGAGAAAAGAAAATATAGAAAGAGTAGGACTTAAATATATCATTGATATAAAAGATGAAATAATAGTTAAACTGGAAGTAAATAATTGTGCTAATGATTGATTTATAGTTTGTCTTAATGTATCAGTATCATTAGTGTATATACTCATTATAGAACCATTAGTATTTTTGATCAAAATATCTAATTGAAAGAGTTTGCATATGTTTAAACATTTCATTTCTTATATCTTTTATGGTATTTTTCAGCAATTGTAACCATTAAGTAGTTATAAATAAAAAGAAGCTAAACTTGCAGTTATAAAAAAATAGAAGCAAGGACTAATAAAAGCTTGTATGAATGGCATAAAATTAGGATTGCTTTCGTTAATTAGAGGAGTGATATATCTATCAACTAAAGTTTTTAAGTGATAGTGATATTGCTATATATCCTAATGTATTTATAATAATACATAATATTATAACTACAAGTACAATCTTATTTTTTTCTTAAAAAAATATAGTTTAATAATCTTAAAAAAATGTTTTTAGTGGATTTTTAGCTTTTTTTCATTATTATTTACCTCCTTTCATTTGAGAATTGTATATTTCTTTATAAATTTCATTAGTTTCTAGTAATTCTTTACTTGTACCTATACCATTTATAGCTCCATCTTCCATAACTATTATTATATCAGCATCTTCTATTGAAGATATTCTTTGAGCTATAATTATTTTTTTGTAGTATTAGGTATTTCTTCTTTAAATGCTTTTTCTTATTAAATAATCAGTTTTAGTATCAACTGCACTTGTAGAATCATCAAGTATTAATATTTTTTTGGTTTTTTTAAGTAATGCACGAGCTATACAAATTCTTTGTTTTTTTGTCCTCCTGATACATTATTACCACCTTGTAGTATTTTTTTGTATCATATTTATCTGGAAATTCTTGTATAAATTTATCAGCGTGAGCAAGTTTTTGCAATTTTAATTATCTCATCTAGTGTGGCATTAGGATTTCCCCACCGTATATTATCAGCGATAGTACCAGTAAATAGAATATTTTTTTGTAAAAACTACAGAAACTGCATCTCTTAAAGTTTCAAGATCGTAGTTTCTTACATCTATACCACCAATAGATACTGAACCATCGGTTACATCATAAAAGTCTAGGTATTAGTTGTATAAGTGTAGTTTTTGAACTACCAGTTCCACCTATAATACCAACTGTTTGTCCTGATTTGATATCTAATGATATATTTTTTTAAGGAAAGATTACCATTTTTTTCCTGCATAGCTAAAGTTTACGTTATTAAATAATATATCTCCATTTTTTTAACATTTTTTTAATAGGATTTTTAGGTGTAGTTATATCTACTTTTTCATCTAAAACTTCTATAATTCTTTTGTATTGAAGCTTCTGCTATTAAATTCATTACAAAAAAACAAATGATATCATCATTAATGACATTAATATTTGTGTACCATATATTATTAAAGTAGTAAGTTCACCAGTAGCCATATTTCCAGAAACTATACTTTTACCTCCAATATATAGTATAGAAAGTATTACGCCATATATGGTAAGAGGCATAATTAAATTTGTAAAAGATAATAACTTTTTCTGCTTTTTAAAAAAATATACTATACACAAGGTTAGAAGTAGAATTGAATTTTTGAAATTTCAAATTCTTCTCTAACATAAGCTTTTACAACACGAGAAGCTATTATATTTTTCTTGAATTTTTCTTATTCATATTATCATATTCATTATACGCACTTTCAAATAATGGGAATATAAACTTAATTGCTAAAAAAATAGGAAAGAACCAAGAATTGGTATAGCTAAAAGAAATACAATAGCAATTTTAGGATTTATTATTATTGTCATAATAAGTGATAAGGCTATCATAAATATAGTTCTAATAAATAGTCTTATAGTCATTTGAAATGCAATTTGTATATTTGATATATCTGTAGTCATTCTTGTTACAAGACTAGATGTAGAAAAATTTATCTATATTTTTTAAATGAAAATTCTTGTATTTTTATAAAAAAATATCCTTTCTAATATTTTTTTGAAAAATCCAGCAGAAGCAATAGATGCATAATTACCAGCTAAAAATCCCAAATAAAAGAGAACACATTGCAATTACTACAAGTATTATACCTTCTTTTTAAAATGTAGTTCATATTACTATTTTTTTATTCCAATATCTATTATTCGTGCCATTTGCAACGGTATCAAAAACTTCTAGAAGAACTTCTAAAAATAATAAAAAAATCGGTGTAAGTATACTTTGTTTATAGTATTCTCTTAATGATTTTTTTATTAATTTAAAACATAATATTAACCTCCTAAAAACTATTAAAAACTACGTATAAGTAGTTTGTTTTGTTTGACTTAGTATAACATATACCATTTTTTTAAAATCAAATCTTTAAATAATCTTAGATATATTGACTAATTTTTATGATACTATGATTTAACACAAGAGAATTTTTGGAGGGAAAAATGAAAAAAATATTATTAGGATTATTATTAACAGGTTCAATGTTATCTTTTTTTCAAATATATCAGATGGACAAAAATGTTACTAGTTATTCAAGAACTGTTAAAAGCAAATTATAAGTCACAAGATTATGTTCAAAAATAGAACAGAGAATAAAAGTATTAATATATCTAATTTAAATACAATTAAGTTGGATATAGAAACTGAAAGATACAACGGAGAAGTTATTTTTTTAGTTTAGTTGATTCAAAGGGGAAAAGTATTGTTAACATTAAATACTCCTCATGAATTTGAGAAATACATTAATTTAAATTTTTGATGAAAAAAATATGTATTAAATATTAATTTAAATAATTTCACTGGAGAATATGAGGTAGAAATTAAAGGTAGATAATAATGAAATATCAGTTTATACTGATATTTTTTTATTATTTTGAAATTTCATTTCAAAAATATATTGAAAAAAATGAAAAAAATGGAGGTATACTATTATAAGTAGGAGGTTACTTTATGAAGTATTTATCTATAATTGAATCATTTTACCCATCTTTTTAGTAAACAAGAAAAAGTTGCAGATTTTATTCTTAAAGAAAAAGATGGAGTTTCATTTATGCCTTTACATGAAATTACTAAAAAAATAAAAGTGTCTGAGGCAACTATTTTTTTAGATTTGTAAAAAAATAGGATTTAAAGGATTTATTGAGTTTAAATTAGAGGTAGCTCGTGAAATATCTAGTGATGAAAAGGATATGGGAGAAGACTATATAGAAAAATATAGAAACTAATATATTAGAAACGATTAAAAAAATACAAGAGCTTTATTAAAAAAGAAGATATTGAAAAAGTTATAGAATATATAGACAAAAGCAGATAAAATGTATATTTTTTTGGTTTAGGTGCTTCAGGAGTTGCAGCACTTGAAATGCAAAAATAGATTTATGCGTTTTTGGTAAAATTGGGCATAGTGTAAATGATGGGCATTTTCAAGTAATGTATTCTTCAACTGTTACTAAAAAAAGATGTTATAATCGTCATAAGTTTATCTGGTGAAACTATAGATTTAATTTATCCGTTAACTATAGCAAAATGGAGCTAAAATTATTACTATAACAAACTATATTATGTCACCAATAGCTAAAATGTCTCGATCTTGTTTTTATTAACATCAGGAAAAGAAAAATTTATTAGATGGTGGAGCTTTAATTTCTAAAAATTTCACAACTTTATGTAATAGATGTAATAGCTACAGGCTATGCTTTTGAAAAAAATAAGGCAACAGCTGTTAAAATGAAAAGAAATAATAGCAGAAGCTATAGCAAATAAAAAGTAAATAGTATTTATGAGCATGTACTTAATTTAGTACATGTTTTTTTAATTTTAAAAATATATTTCAAAATATTATGATTTTTATAAAAAAATCAAGGTAAAAATATATTAAATATAGAGGAGGTAATATATTATGAAGAAAAATTTTTTTAAAGTTTTATTAATGTTAGTTCTTCCTGTTTTTATCTTTGGCAGGTCAAAAAGAATTAAGAGAAAAAAATTGAGTATTTGATTATGCCAGATTTTAGATATTGGCAAATGAGTGGAGAAACAGAAAAAAAGATTTTGACACGATGAATGATGAAGTTAAAGAAGTTATTAAATCACACAATTTTAATGGAGTAATATTATTTGCACAAAATGTTAAAAGAAACAAAACAAACAGTTAAACTTGTTGATGAATTACAAAAAGCTTCTAAAAAAACCAATGTTAATATCTATAGATCAAGAAGGAGGGATAGTTACAAGACTAGGGACTGGTACTAATTTTTCCAGGGAATATGGCTATAGGTGCTACAAGAAATTCTAAATATTCATATATGGTTGGTAAGGCAATAGGAAGTGAATTACATTCTTTAGGTATAAATGTTAACCTTGCACCAGTAATAGATACTAATAATAATCCTAAAAAAATCCAGTTATAGGATTACGTTCTTTTTCTTCTGATCCTAATATTGTGTCAGAAATGGGAATACCTATGATAAAAGGAATGCAAGAAGAAAAAAATTATAGCAGTAGGTAAACATTTTCCAGGGCATGGAGATACAGCAACTGATACACATTTAGGTCTTGCAGTAGTTGATAAGAGTTATGATGAACTTTCAAAAACAGAGTTTGTACCATTTAAAAAGGCAATAGATTCTGGTATAGATATGATAATGACTGCTCATGTTCAATTACCTCAAATTGAAAAAAAGATTATTTTTATTTCAAAAACAGGTGATAAAATTACATATCCTTCAACTATATCTGATGATGTAATAACAGGTATTTTGAGAAATAAGATGAAATTTAATGGTGTAGTAATAACAGATGCCTTAGGAATGAAAGCAATATCAGATAATCTTGGACCAGTTGAAGCTATGAAATTATCTATAAAATGCAGGAGTAGATATACTTCTTATGCCTATTAGTCTACATTCTTTAAAAAAATGTTGAAGAATTAGATAAAGCCATAGATAAATTAGTTGAAATGGTAGAAAAAGGGAAATATCTGAAAAAAAGAATAGATGAATCTATTAAAAGAATAAATGATTTAAAAAGTTAAAAGAAATGTTTTTAAAAGATACAAGAAATATAAATTCTAAAAATATCAGAAGCAATTAAAAGTAATAGGTTCTAAAGAAAATAGAGCACTTGAAAGATTAGTTTCAAAAAGAAGCTATAACTACTATTAAAAAAATGTAAATAAAGAAATACCTAAAAAAAGTTTTAATATTAACTCTTGATGAAAATCAAAATAAGGTTACAGATTTTGCTATAACTAGATTGGTTAAAGAAGGTAAAATTAAAAAGTGTAGAATATGGATTATTTAAGTATGATGCAACTACTAATTTAGATACATTAAAAGAATATATATTAAATGCTAAATACGATACAGTAATTGTATATGGATCAATGATAAATGCAACTACTTTTATCTAAGGATAATTATAGAACAAAACTTGCAGATGAAATAGCTAAATTAGATAATGTAAATAAAATCTATGTAAGTTTAAATAAAACCTTATGATGTTGCAGCTCATTTAGATTATGATAAAAGTTTTAATAGCTTATGGATTTAAAGGAATGGATCCAACAGAAGTAGATGCAGGAATCAAGGCGTTTGGACCTAATATACCAGCAGTTCTTGAGATTATATTTGAAGGTGGAGAAGGTAAAGGAAAAATTACCTGTTGATATACCAGTTATTAAAGATGGTAAATTAACAAGTGAAACAATGTTTAAAAATAACTAAATAATATATTAAGAGGAAATTTGTTTATACATTTTTTTCCTCTTTTTTTAGTATAATATATATGAAAGGAGAGATATGGATTTAAGAGGTAGAAGTTTTTTTAAAACTTTTTGATTATAACAAAAGAAGAAATAGAATATCTATTAAAAAAAGTTCCTATAATTTTTTAAAAAAATGAAAAAAAGAAGGTAAAAGTACATAGATATCTAGAAGGGAAAAAAATATAGCTTTAATATTTGAAAAAACATCTACAAGAACAAGATGTGCTTTTTGAGGTAGCATCCTATGATTTAGGAGTAAATCCAAGTTTTATAGATGCAAAAACTTCTCAAATTGGGAGTAAGGAAAGTATAAAAAGATAGTGCAAGAGTTCTTGGAAGAATGTATGATGGAATAGAATATAGAGGATATGGTCAAGAGATAGTTGAACAATTAGCTAAGTATTCTAAAAATACCTGTATGGAATGGACTTACAGATGAATTTCATCCCTACACAAGCTCTAGCTGATGCACTTACTATATTTGAAAAAGGTAAATTTGAAAATGTTAAAGTTGTGTTTATGGGAGATTGTAGAAATAATGTTGCTAATTCTTTAATGATAATTTGTGCATATCTTGGAATGGATTATGTTGCTTGTGGGCCTAAAAAAATCTTTTTTTCCAAGTGAAGAGATATATGAAAAAAAGTATTAGAAATTTCAAAAAAATTACAGGAAGTAAAATTAAAGTTAGTGAAGATATATCTAAAAGCTTTAATTAATGCTGATGTAATTTATACAGACGTTTGGGTTTCTATGGGAGAAGATAAGAGTAAATGGAAGGAAAGAATAGATAATCTTAAAAGCTTATCAAGTTAATATGGAGGTTATGAAAAAAAGCTAAAGAAGATGTCATATTTATGCACTGTTTACCTAGTTATCATAATTTGGAAACAGAAATTTCTAAAAAAATATATGAAGAATTTGGATTAAAAAGAATTAGAAGTAACAGATGAGGTATTTGAAAGTAATTATTCAGTTGTATTTGATCGAGCTGAAAAATAGAATGCATTGCATAAAGGCGATTATTTATGAAACTTTAAAAAGGTAATGGCAATAAATAGGAGAATGCTCTAAAAAAATAAAAAAAACTTAATTATTAAAAATTTTGTATTACTCTATCTATATTTCATTTTTTTATTTACATTAAGACATTATCATATTTATTTAATAAAAATTCAAGAGAAATGAGAAAACATAATTGACAAAAATGTCAGTTGTGTGATATCCTTTAAATAGGAGGGATAAAATGCGAGATGTGAAAGAACCGGAAATACGACGTGCTGAAATTATGGATGCTGCAATGCGACTATTTATAGAGCAAGGGTATACTAATACAACAACTCAGGATATTGTTGATAAAGTAAATATATCAAGAGGCTTTGCTGTACTATCACTTTAAGAATAAAGAAGATATCTTATATTGTCTTGTGGAACAATATTCAGATAAATTATTGAAAGATATTCATGTTATTGTCTATGATGAAGATAAAACTGCCATTGAAAAAAATTAGAGCTTTTTATAGATGCCACAATTATATCTTCGGAAAAATATTTCAGCAGAGGAACAGAGTTACAAAAAAACAGTTGATCTTGAAGAAAATCGATATATGATAGATAAGTTATCCCATAAGATTATTGAAAAACTGACAATATATTTTGAAAGGATAATAAACCAAGGAATATCAGAAAAAAACACTTTTTTGTAAAAATATCCGTTTGAAACAGCGGAATTTCTTATGACAGCTTATGTTTTTTGTTTCAAATAACATAAGTATAAGATATTCAAAAAAAGAGTCTGTCAATGAGTATTTAAACGCATTTAAGTTAATGCTTGAACAAAGCTTAAATGCAAAAAAACTCTTTAGTAATTGAAAAAAAGAATAGAATGTTTGTAAAAATAATAATGTTCCGATAGCTAATGCTAAAAAAAGCTATCGGTATTATTTCAAAGAATAACTGACAAATTGTCAATGGAGGTAAAAAGTATGTTAGAGATAAATAATTTTAGTAAATTTTATGGAGACAAAAAAGTTGTTGATAACCTATCCATTTCAGTACAGTCTGGAGATATTTATGGATTCATTGGTGCAAATGGAGCCGGAAAAACTACAACAATAAAAGCAGTAGTTGGGATTCATGATTTTGAGAATGGAAGTATAACGATTGATGGGCATTCCATTAAAGAGGAGCCTGTTATTTGTAAAAAAATGATGGCATACATTCCGGATAATCCAGACTTATATGAACATATGACGGGATTTCAGTACATCAATTTTATTGCAGATTTATTTGAAATTTCTACTGAAATACGCAGAGAAAGAATTCAAAAATATAGTGATTTATTTGAAATGACTAAGCATCTTTCGGGGATGATATCTTCGTATTCACATGGTATGAAGCAACGAACAGCGATTATTTCTGCACTGGTTCATTCTCCAAAGTTACTAATTTTAGATGAACCTTTTGTAGGACTTGATCCGAAAGCAACTTTTTTTACTAAAGAAAGTAATGCACGAATGCGTGTCAGATGGAGGAGCTATTTTTCTTTTCAACACATGTTTTTGGATGTTGCAGAAAAATTATGTAATAAAATTGCAATTATAAAAAATGGAAAGTTAATAGCAAGCGGAAATACAGAAGAAGTCAAAGGTGATAAAAACTTTGGAAACTTTTTTTCATGGAGGTACAAGATAATGAGCAAAATTTGGATACTAATTAGAGCCCAATTGATAAATTTTTTTCCAATCAACGAAATTAGAGAGCCGAGAAATAAAAAAAGCAAAAGCTCTGTTGTTATTGCAAGTTTTGGAATAATAACTCTTGCTATATTTTTCCTGTGTATATAATATTATGACAGCCAAAAACACTGGTACAAGTTGGACAGCAGGAATTGATACCGGCTTATATGGTTGCGGTATCAAGTTTTTTTCAATATTATTTTTTTGACAATATTTTTATTCTAATGGAATTTTATTTGGTAGTCGTGATATAGAAACGCTTTTTATCGCTACCTTTAAAAAGCTCAGATATTATAAGTAGCAAGTTTATGTTTATGTATTTATTGAACTTTTTTTAATAGGATTCATATTTATGCTTCCGGGGGTATTGTTTGGGTGTTAAATGGAAGCTTAAATGTATTACAGATTATATTGTATTTTACCTCCATGATTTTTTGTTCCATTGATACCTATGTGTATAGCAGCATGTATGGGAATGATTGTTGTTGTTGTTTCATCTTATTTTAAGAGGAAAAATGTTATTGCTCTAATCTTTTCATTTGTAATGATAGGCATAATTGGATATATTGCAGTGTCAGCTATGAAATCAGGTAATGAAGACAGCATTGAGATCATGCTTTCTAAGCAAATTACAGAACTGTATCCAATATCTGGGTTATTCGTGCAACACACAAATTTTTCCAATGTATATTGGAATGGGATTATTTATTGCTTTTTTTCAACAGCAGTTTTTTTATATTTGTAAAAATTGTTGCGATGAAGTATGGATTGCTTAATACTCTTGCTAAAACAACATCAAGATATTCTGATAATAAAAAAATCTTATAATAGAAAAATCGATATTTCTTGCCTTGTATAAAAAAAGAAATGGGACGCTTTTTAAGCTCGTACATGGCGGTCTTGAATGCAGGCTTCGGTGTAATACTTTTATGTGTTTTTTAGTATATTTTTTTGCTTTTTTTAATTCTGTAGAACAAATAGGAGAGTCTTCAAGAATAGAAAATATAAATGAATATCTCTCAAATTTTTGCTCCATTATTCATTTCATCTATGCTCTTGCTCAGTTGTCCGGCAGCTTCAGCGATATCTTTAGAAGGAAAAAAATATTTGGATTTTTGCAAAGTTCGCCTGTTAAGGTAAAAAAATGATCTTAAATTCCAAGATAGCTGTAAACCTTACACTTCATTTGATTGGGTATATGATTTCCATATTTGCATTTACGCTAAAAACTTGATATGAACTTTATTCAAGTTATTAACCTAATAATTGTTCCTATATGTTATTCGATCTTTATAACAGTGATAGGAATTTCCCTAAATAAAAAAAGTATCCAAATTATGAATGGGAAAGCGAGATGATGGTTGTAAAGCAGAGCATGCCTGTTATTGTGTCTGGACTTGTCGGGATAATTGCACTCATTACACCAATTCTTCTTAATTGGTTTTTAAATCTTTCGATAACACTAGTTTTACAGATAATATCAGTTACTTTACTTGTTATTTCAAGCAAAGTTTATATAAAAGTTAGCAAGTTAAATTTTATTTAGTTTAAGGAGGGAAAATGGTATGAAAGATGGATTGTTAAAAGATGTCTTAGTATTGATATTAATGATTGTTGTAATATTTATTATTTGTATATTTCTCCCAGAGAAAATTCCTGTTCATTTCAATGCAAAAGGAGTTGCAGATATAGTTGCTAATAAGTATTATCTTCTGTTTGCTACGGTTATTCCGTATTCTGCTTATTGGAAATTTATACGAGGAAGGAAAAAAATGAAAAGGTTAAGTGAATATGTATCCATATTTACAAATGTACTGACCCCCAAAAAGTTGGACAAATTAATTTAACTTATTAATAAGGATTGACTTCTGTAAGAAGCAGGAGTTAATCCTTTTTAATTTTTTTCCTTTTTTTCTTTTTCTATAACATTATACCCATTTTCTTTAAATTTTTGAAAGCCAATTATGTAAAATACCAGAAGATACTAAACCAATATCAAGAGCAACAGAATTAACAGACTCATGATTAATTAAAAATTTTATTAATTATTTGTAGTTTAAAAATCTTTAGAATAAGTTCTATTTTTTTATTTTTTTCTTAAAAATATCATATCCATGTTTTTTTAATTAAAAGCAATTAAATATCTAATATTAGATCCTCGAACCTTAAAAAGCTTTTAGTTAAAGAAGAAATTGTTTCACCTTTTTTTCCTTCTTTCATATATTTCAATTTTTATCTTTTTATTGTTAATTTACTCATAAAAAAACGGTACCTCCAATCTTATGCCCCAAGATTATGGGTGCAGTTCATTGGGATTTACAAAAATTAAAATAAAAATTTTTTTAGGCATTTCAAACTTTACACTCCAATCTATACTTTATTTTTGTTGACAAATATAAAAAAAGCGTGATAATATCAGTTAACAAACTTTAATAAAATAGAAAGGGAAAAAAATATTATGAAAAAAAATACTTGGTCTTAGCTTACTATTTTTCTATTTTTTTCATTTGCAAATATAACAGTAGATGGTAATACTAATGTATATATAGAAAAAAAGTAATAATGGTATAGATATAATCAATATATCAACACCTTCTCCTAAAAGGAATAAGTCATTCTACATTTAAAGAGTTTAATGTAAGTGAAAAAAAGGTGCTGTAATTAATAATTCTAAAAAAATATAGCGAGGAGTCATATAGCAGGATTAATAAATGGGAATAATAATATAAAAAGAAACAAGAGCAAAAACTTGCCCTACTAGATGTAACAGGGATAGAAGAAAGTAAGTTAAAAAGGAATACTTGAGGCATTAAGTAAAGATAAATTAGATGTAATACTTTCAAATCCTAATGGAATTACACTAGATGGTGCAAGTTTTTTTAAATATACATAATATGAGTTTAACGACATCTAAAGTAAATATAGATGGAAATAATAAAAGTAAGTTATTTAAAACCTACAGGAGATATTAAAAAGTTTAAAAGAGTTAAACACTAAAGAAAACCTAGAGATAGTAGCTAATAAATTTACTTCAGATTCAGATATATATGCAAAAAAAGCTTAATGTAACAACATATGCAGGAGAAAAAGGAACATTATTAAGTGCAGATATAATAGGATCAATATATGGTGATGTAGTAAAGATAGTAGCGACTAAATCAGGTATAGGAGTTAAAAGTATAACTTCAAAAAGATTTAAATTTAGAATCAAAAACACAAGCAAATATTGAAACAATAAAAACAAATAATTTAGATATAAAGGTAGAAGAAGATTTTATTAATAAAGATAAAAATAATATCAAATAATAGTATAAGTATAGAAGCTAATAATATATTAAATGATAGAAATATATTAATAAGTGATAATATATCATTAAAAGCAAAAGAAAATATATCAAATCTAAATGGAGCAATAATACATGCAGATAATAGCTTAAATTTAGAAAGTAAAAACCTTAATAATATAGGTAAGGTAAATTCTTATGGAGTACCTATAGTTAAATATAAAGATAAAGATGGAAACATAATAGAAAAATATAGAGAAATGGAAAACAAAATTAAAAAGAAACATATGTTTCATATAATGCTGGAATATTATCTACAACTGATGAAGCAAAGATAAATGCCTTATCAGCTTTTTATGATAAAAAAAGTAGTAATAGATCCTACTGAATTTGATTGGAGAGTATGGAAAGATTGGGGAGATGTAAAATACAATAAGGAAAGAGCTGGTAAACCTGGAATATTTTACAATCTAAATGGAAGTATAATTTTTAAGTAAAGAAAAAAATAGAAGAAATAAAAAAATAAAAAAATAAAGAGGCTATGTATTCTCAGTATTCTGATAACTACTTAGGAGAAAGTAAAGAAAACATCTTACTAAAAGGATATGTAGAAAACACTAATGTAGATACAAGTTTTTTTCAATTCTTAGTGGTGAAAAATATTAATATTTCTACAAAAAAATGTGGTAAATAATAAAGATGGACATATAATAGCTAATAAAGATAATAATATAAAGACCAATACATATAATAATTCATCAAGTATTAGTGATGAAAAAAATAACTATTCAAGATGGTTATGAAAAAAATGATATTTGATGGTTCTTTTAATTGTCCTGGTGGTCTTGTATATTGCAATATATTACATAATGCTACATATATTAGGGATTTAGGTAATAATAGAGAAGTAAATCTTAAAAGGACTTCCATCTTACATTAAGGGTGAAAATATATTAATAGATGCAGAAAATGTAAATTTCAAATCATATAGTGAAAAATGAAAGTAAAAAGACTTTAAGAGAAGAAGATGAAAAATATGTAAATAATAAAGAAGAATTAGAAATAAATGGTAAAAAGATAGAATATAATATAGAAGATAATCCTAAATATGTAAAACTATCAAACTTTTTTTAAGTAATCCATATTTTTTTAAATAATATTAAATATAATAGTAATAATAAATATTTAATAGAAAACTTTAAAATGAATCAAAAATAATTTAGAATCTAAACCTTCTAAGTCAAACATTACAATAAATGCTAAAAAAATTTAAATATAAAAAGATCAAAAACTTTTTATTTGATAATATTAATCTATTAAGTAATAATATATTAATAGAAGGAGCTAAATTAAAAGCTTTTAGATAACTTAAATATTAAAGCAGATAATATAACCCTTAAATCAATAGTAGAAGAGAGAGAAACATATTTAGTAACTGATGAAATAAAAATTTATTAATAGATATGAAGAATTAAAGAAATCAAGTTTAGAAGCAAATAATATATTAGTTAATTCAAAAGAAACTAATTTAAGTGGAGATATAAAGGCAAAAAGAAAATATAGATATATTATCAGAAAAAGTAAATATCACTGAGATAAAATAACTAATAAATCACATATATTAAAATAATTACACGGATATATTAGTAAAAAGAAGAAAAAAATAGATAATAGTACCATTAATGCTAAAAATATATTTATTAAATCAAAAGAAACAAATATAGTATCTTCTAATTTAAATGTAGATGAAGAGTTTAATATAGATTCAGATAAATTATTAATAACAAATAAAAAAACAAAAAGAATTTAAGGAATTAAAAACAATATCAAATAAAGAATATTTATTAGATGAAAAAAAGAAATAAGTAATAATTCCAATATTAATGCAAAAAGAAATAAATCTAAATAATAGTGAAAACTACAATAAAAAGCTTCAAATGTAACAGTAGATAAATTAATAGGAAAAAAATATATATGTTAAATCTGAAATTCTTAACAATGAATATATTAAGAAAAGTAAAAAAATATAACATATAAAGAAGATGTAGATGTTAAATATCAAGAAAATGTAAGTTCTAATATATTATCAAAAAAATATTAAAAACTAAAAAGTTTAAATATAGAAGGTTCTAATGTAGAAACAAAATAAACTAGAAACAAAAAGACTTAAATGTTAAATCACAAGTTTTAAAAAAACGGATGTAAAACAAAAAAAGTAGAAACATTTAATTTAGTTGATAATATAAATGGTAACGCAGATAAAGAAAATTTAAAAATTAGATGGAAGTATAACACTTTTTTTCTCATAAGATAAATAAAAAAAGATAATAGTTATGAAGGAAATGAAAAAAAGTAATATATTAGTAAAAGAAGAAGCAAATATAGATAAACTAGATATATTAAGTTCTAATGTAGATTTAAATAATGGAAAAAAATAAATAGTTTGAATGTTAAATCTCAAGAATTAAATAATAAAGAAAAATGAAAATAACTATAGTGGTGGGCTAAACGTAAGTGGTAATATAGGAATAACAGGTATAGGAGCTGGTATAAATCTAAATATACAAAACCAAAATATTAAGTCAAAATCTAAAATTCATGAAAGTAGCAATATATCATTAAAAGGTAATACAACAATAGAAAAAGAACTTGATATTACAAATACTAGTTTTTACTTATGATAACTTAACAGTGGATGCAAAAAGAAGTAAACTTTAGGGCAATAAAAAGATAATAGTGATAGAACAGAAAAATAAAACAGGAGTTAATCTAGGTATTAATGCAAGTGTAAGTTCACCTATAGTAAAAAGATGTATTAACTATGGGTAAAGGGGTAAAAAAATCTTTTAGATGGAAATGTAGTAAAAAGCAATGTCTAATGTAGATAATGGTTACGTAGGAGCTGTTGATGATTTATCAAGTAATGTAAAGATTAAAAAGAGTTTTGTTGATGGAAATAATAATATAACAACAAAAATATGTTGTAGCAACAAGAGAAGATCTTAATGATATAGGTAAGAAAGTAAATGGAGAAACAGTTAAATTAAAAAAGATATATCAGGTTATATAAATATTGGAGGAGATTTAAGTTTAAATATATCAAATAAAAACTATATTATCACATAATGAAAAAAAGTTAAAAGGAAATACATTAAGTGGTGGAAATATATCATTTAATAATAATGATAAAAGTAAACTTTACATCAACGGTAATAAAAAGATAGTAAGCTAGTATATAATAATGTTAAAGAAGTAAATAAGAATGTAGAAGTAGAAAAATAATAGTAATACAACAATAGATGCAAGTATAGGTTTAGGGTTAGCTGCAAAAATTAGATACTTCTCAAAAATAAAGGTAAACTTAGGTGACATAAATATATCATCAAAAAGTAAGTACAGATGAAATAATAGAAAAAAATAATAAGCTAAATCATTTAGAAAAAGTAAAAGAAGTATATAACAATGTAGAAAATGTAAATATACAAGGATTAAAAAAACAAAAGATAGTTCTTTAGAAGGGCAATAAATAATTTATCTATAAAAAGAAGTAAAAGATGAAAAAGACAAGAAAAAAAGCTAGGAGTAGGAGTTGATATATCATTAAATATATCAGGAATGCCTACAGGTGGAAATATAGAAGGGAATTTATAGATAAAAAGAGAAGAGAAAGTCTATAAAAAAATGATTTAGAATTAAGTAATGTAAAAAGTAAATAATTTAACAGTAAAAAGAAGAAAAAGAGAATAGTCATAATATAGACTTTTGGCTATAAGGTGGGAACATCAGGAATAAGTGGAAGAGTTGGTGATTTAGATTTAAGTTCAGGATTAGTAAATGCAATATTAAATCCTGAAGAATTTAAACATAAACAAGAAATGGCTTCTAAAGATATAGAAAGTACAGTTAAAGGAATAAAATCAAAAATTGAAAAATGATAAGAATGCTATTAGTGATGAATTGACAGATATAGCAGATGAAGAGAAAAGAAGTTTAAAAAGAGTTATTAAACTATCATTTAAATGGAGAATACATAGTAAGAAAAAAATAAATATAGAAAAAAAGCAAAGACTAAAAATGAAAGACTTACATTAGTACAGTCACTAGGATTTAATGATTTAAAAGTATTTGATAAGATAACTGATGAAAATATACATGAATATTCTGAAAAATTTTCAAAGAAGATACTATGAAGCAAAAAGAAAGAGGCGAAGAATTAAGAGTAGTAGTAGATCAATATGGCAATGTGTATACATTTGGTGATATGAGTGAGCTAGAATTTAAAAAAAGGAATAGCAAGAGAATATGGTATACATGAAGAGGGAAGAATAACAGAAGAAGGTAAATTGTTAGGAGCAACTTCTGAAATATATATTCAGAATATGTAATAAATGGTAGTGAAGAAATAGAACAACTATCAAAAAGATGAAATATCAAGTATTCCAAGTGATGCAGAAGTTATTAGTGATAATTTAATAAAAGATGGTTTTAAAAAAAGTTTGGTCTTTTGTAAAAGAAAAAAAGTTCCTATTGGATTAGTAATGACGGATGTTTATATAAGTACAAAAACTTTAGTAAAGTATGCAGTAAAAGGAGCAAACCTTACAGCAGGACAAGCAATAGTATTAACAATATCAGGTATAGATGGATTAGATGAATTTAATAAATATATGAATTGTGGCACTATATATGGAGATTGTGATACATTCTTAAAAAAATTTTTTTAGGAGATAATGCATATAGAGTATTTAAAGGGAACTGCAAATGCTATAGGTGTAATACAAATTGGTAAAGATATATATACTGTAGCTATAAAAGATCGTAAAATAATAGAAATTGGTAAAAAGTTTACAGATATAAATGAATTAAAAAGCAGTTATTTCTAATTTGAAAGAAAGTAGTAAAAAAATGTATTAAATAAAAGTAAAAGATTTTTTAAAAATCAGATAAAAGCTTTTGGATGTAGTAAAAAAATACAGTAGCAACAAAAAAATAGATGATATATTATCAATTTCAAAAACAAAAAGATATATCAATTACAAAAAAATAGCATTAGTGGTAAAATTGTATCAAATGATGGCTATAAAGTATCATACGATACTAAGAAATATGGTCAGGCAATTAATGATATTATAAAAAAATGGAGATGCAACAGGAGCAAAAACTGAAAAAAATTGTAGATGGTATATTAAAAGATAATCCAAATTTAGTAGTATATAATGCTAAATATGGTGGGAATAAAGGTATAGATCATTTAGTATATAATAAAAAAACAGGAGAATATTGGGTAATAGATAGTAAACAAATAGCTAAAACCAAAAACATTAGAGTCAGGTGGGATTAAACTTTTTAGAAAATGGGGTTAAAAATAAAAAGACAATTATCAAAAAGAATGGATAGAAGCTGTAGCCAATGAATTACATAAAAAAATGAAAAGGATTTATTATTTAGAATTGTAGATGAAAAATTATAGAACAGCAGTAATAGGAGTTAATAAAAACACGGGAGAAATAATATTAGTTCCAATTAATGTTGAAAATAAATAGTTAAAAATATATTATATAAGGAGAATAGAAATGTTTGTAAGTGAAAAAAATAAGAGAAGAAAGAATAGAACTAATAAATTCTAATATTAGAGTTTTTTTAGATAACACTGAAAGATGGTTGAAATATATAAAAAGAAAAACAAGGTGATCCTTTAATATGTATGAAATTTATTGGAGGTATATATTTATATAGTGCTTCAAAAAAATTTACTTTTTGAAAAAGATTTAGAAAAGTTTAAACAAGATATGTATATATATGGGAAATTATGTATAATGGGTAGAGATTCAAGAGCTGTGCTTAGAGGAGCTATTATAGAATTTTTGTGAAATGTTAATGTCTAATAATAAAGAAATGATAGATTTCTTCATTAGAAACCTTGATATAGTAGCTTATGAAAGAAAAAAAGATGAATATATTAAATCAGAATCAGATATATTTTTTAGCAAGAACAGTATTATTAGCACTAAAAGGAGACTGGGAGGATGTAATAAAAAGAGCAGATATATATTTAAATAATCCATCAAAATCTTCATATCATAAATATATATATTTAGAGTTTGAATTTTTTTAAAAAGCATTAGCATTAAAAGATAGTGTAAAGATGAAAGAATCAATAGAAAAAAATGCTTGAAAAAAAGGTAGCTAAAAAAAGATGTTAAAATGATATGAGTACAGCATTTGATTTTTTATTTACATATATTTGTAATAATGTATGCAAAAGATAGCGATGTATCATGGAATAGATTTAGGAATAGATCATGAAATAGCACCAAAAGAATTGATAGATATAACACCAGCAAAAAGAATATTATGAACCTTATGATTTTTATGAAAAAAATTTAATTTAAATACAATAACAAAAGAAGAATGGTTAGATTGGATATATGAATATCATTATGATGTAGAAAGATTAGAGAAAGGAATAAGTATGGGACGTTTTGTTTAATTAAGAGAAAATATTAAAAAGTAAATAGAGGTGAAAAATGTTAGTTAATGATAAAAGTGAAAGAAGAAAGAATAAATTTAGTAATAAGTAATTTAGATTATGCGATAAAAAGACGAAAAAGAATCATTGGAATATGTCTTTAAAAAAATTGGGAGATCCTTTAATATGTATAAGTTTTATTGGTAAGATATATTTATATGGTGCTTCAAAAAAATTTACTTTTTTGAAAAAGACTTAGAAAAGTTTTAAACAAGATATGTATATATATGGGAAACTATGTATAATGAGTAGAGATTCAAGAAGATTACTAAGCGGTGGTGGAATTATAGAATTTTTGTGAAATGTTAATGTCTAATAATAAAGAAATAATAGATTTTTTTAATTAGAAATTTTGATATAGTAGCTTATGAAAGTAAAAAAAGATGAATATATTAAATCAGAATCAGATATATTTTTAGCAAGAACTATATTACTAGCACTAAAAAGGAGACTGGGAGGATGTAATAAGAAGATCAGATATATATTTAAATAATCCATCAAAATCTTCATATCATAAATATATATATTTAGAGTTTGAATTTTTTTAAAAAGCATTAGCATTAAAAGATAGTATAAAGATGAAAGAATCAATAGAAAAAAATGCTTGAAAAAAAGGTAGCTAAAAAAAGATGTTAAATGATATGAGTACAGCATTTGATTTTTATTTACATATATTTGTAATAATGTATGCAAAAGATAGCGATGTATCATGGAATAGATTTAGGAATAGATTATGAAATAGCACCAAAAAGAATTGATAGATATAACACCAGCAAAAAGAATATTATGAACCTTATGATTTTTATGAAAAAAATTTAATTTAAATACAATAACAAAAAGAAGAATGGTTAGATTGGATATATGAATATCATTATGATGTAAAAGAAATAGAAGATGATATAAGGATGGGACGTTTTGTTTAATTAAGAGAAATTATTAAAAATAAATAATAAAATTAAGATGGAGCTACTAAGACGGCTACAAGTATAAAAAAAGTATGTATTTATAAGGAGCAAAAATATATCAAACAGAAAAAGGTGTGTATAATGTTTTTAAAGAAATATGTTGATGAAATTGCAAATTATAAGTTTTATAAGTCTAATCTAATAGAATTAACAAATAAAAAAATATAGATAATAAAATATTAAGTATAGTTATAAATGATATTTTTAATTACTGAAAGTCAATTTAAAACATTCAAAAGAATAATAGAATATATAAAGTTGAAGGGAGTAGAAATTAAAATAATTTACTAAGTATTTAATAGAAATAGAAAAGGAGATATATGATAGCATGTATCATATAAATAAAGATGTGTAAAGTTTTGATTTATAAAGAGAAAAAAATAAAAAATTCAGAATAAGAATAGCTGTCTATGGGAGAAATGAAATAGGACTATATATAAAGATACTCTATAATAGGTTATTTTTAATAAAGAAGATTTAGAGAAAATAGGAGTGCTAATTTATTTGATTAAAAGATCATACAGATAAAGAATTAGTTTTGGATGATAATATAAATTGGTCTAAAGATTGGTTTAATCTTCCAAGTTCTAAAAAGTAATGGAAAAAAATATAATTTAATATCTTTTTAGTTTTTGATGAAAAAAATATTTGTTAGAACTCTATGAAAAAAAGATGGGAATGGATTTTTCAGCATCAGAAAAAAATGGGGGAACTTATTATTTTTGAAACAAAACCAACAGAAAAATTAGGAGAAAAAAATATTAGAATTATTTGAAAGAAAAGAGAAAGAAGAAGGTATAGAATAATAAAAATAGAAAGTCTATTATGAAAAACTAATACTTATTACTTTTATTTTTACAAGCTACAGAAATAGATAATATATAATGGAAAAGAAGGAATCAAATAGTTAAAACCAAAAACATTAGAGTCAGGTGGGATGAAACTTTTTAGAAAATGGGGCTCAAAATAGAAGGCAATTATCAGAAGATTGGATAAAAGCTGTAGCCAATGAATTGCCTAAAAATGAAAAAGAATTTATTAATTAGAATTGTAGATGAAAAAAATTATAGAACAGCAGTAATAGGAGTTAATAAAAAAATACAGGAGAAATAATATTAGTTCCTTTAAAAGTAAATAATAAAAAGTAAATAGAGGTGAAAAAAATGTTAGTTAATGATAAAGTGAAAGAAGAAAGAATAAATTTAGTAATAAGTAATTTAGATTATGCGATAAAAAGACGAAAAAGAATCATTGGAATATGTCTTAAAAATGGGAAATACTTTAATATGTATGAAATTTATTAGTGATAAATATTTATATGGTGCTTCAAAAAAATTTACTTTTTTGAAAAAGATTTAGAAAAAAATTTAAACAAGATATGTATATATATGGAAAAACTATGGATTATGGGGAGTGATTCTAGAGGTATACTTAGAGGGAATGTTATAGATTTAAGTGAAATATTAATGTCTAATAATAAAGAAATAATAGATTTCTTTATTAGAAACTTTGATTTAGTAGCTTATGAAAGAAAAAGATGAATATATTAAATCAGAATCAGATAAATTTTTGGCAAGAACTATATTACTAGCATTAAAAAGGAGACTGGGAGGATGTAATAAAAAGAGCAGATATATATTTAAATAATCCATCAAAATCCTCATATCATAAATATATATATTTAGAGTTTGAATTTTTAAAAAGCATTAGCATTAAAAGATAGATTAAAGATGAAAGAATCAATAGAAAAATGCTTGAAAAAAAGGTGGCTAAAAAAAGATGTTAAATGATATGAGTACAGCATTTGATTTTTTTATTTACATATATTTGTAATAATGTATGCAAAGATAGCTATGTATCATGGAATAGATTTAGGGATGATCATGAAATAGCACCAAAAAGAATTGATAGATATAACACCAGCAAAAAGAATATTATGAACCTTATGATTTTATGAAAAAAATTTAATTTAAATACAATAACAAAAGAAGAATGGTTAGATTGGATATATGAATATCATTATGATGTAAAAAGAACTAGAGGAAGAAATAAAAATGGGATTATATATCTAAAACAGAAAGGCTATTATGAAAAAACTAATATTAATACTTATCCCTTTTATTTTACAAGCTACAGAAATAGATAAGATAATATATAATGGGAAAGAAGGAAGCTCGGATGTAAGTTTAAATAGTGATCTAAAAAGTGGAGAAAACTTAGATATATCAAAAATTGATGAATTGGTCTCTAATTTTAAATATGTTAAAAATAATAATATAGAGATTAAAAATAGAACCATCCAATATAGAAGATAAATCAAATATAGTAATAACTAATAAAAAGACAAATCCCTTTAAATTATCATTATTATTTGATAATTATGGAGAAAACAGTGAAGAAGGGAAATATAGATATAATATTTCTACAGGTCTTGAAGGATTAATTTTAAATGAAAAATTAGATATTACATATACTTTTGTAAGACCGATACAACCAAATAGAAAAAGAAAGCAAAAAAATATAGATGAGTTGCTTCCTGGAGAAGAAATAGAAGAAGTGAAAGATAAAAGAAAAGCAAGAAGAAATGAAAACTTAAATATTAATTTATCTTTTCCAATAAAAAAATAATAAGATATATTTAATATATTCAAATTCAAAATATTTAAAAAGTATACTAACGGAAAAATGACAATATATATGATATATATGGGGTGTCTGATAAATATGAGATAAAGATAGATAAAAAGCTGAATAAAGAGATAAATTTAATTACTTCATATTCGTATATAGATAAAAAAATCATATGTAGAAGATGTATTAAGTTCAAGAGATGAGATACATAATATATCTATAGGATTAAATAGTAAGATAAAAGAAGATCATAAACTATTATTAAGAATGGATAATAAGGTGGCAAACCAAAAAAATATTACATCACTAACTATAGATTATGAATATAAAGATATATTTAATATGATAAATACTATAGAAAATAGAGAATTAAATACAATATTAAATTTAAAGTTAAAATACAAAAAAATATTTATTCAAATATAGGATTTGATACAAACTATAAATCATTTTACACCTAAAAGCAACTTTAGGATTAAACTTTGATATATCAAAATTAAATGTAGATATGTCTTTAGAGTACAATAAAATATTTAAAAATATTGTTTGCTTTAAAGTTAGATGTAGTAAAAATAAAAGGAGTGAAAATAGAAAAAGAAACTTTTCTAAATTCACTCCTTTTTTTAAGAATTTTAACTTTCAATATTTTATTTTTGCTATATTATAATTTACTTTCAAAAGTTCCTAATTCCTTATCTATTACAGTAGAAATTACCATAGCACCATTTACATTAATCATAGTTCTTCCCATATCTATTATTGAATCTATAGGTAGTATTAAAGCTACTGGAGCAAATGGCAATCCCATTCCACCTAGAACTACTGTTGTTGCTATATATGCTGTACCAGGAACACCAGCCATTCCAAAAAGAACCTAATACAATTACTACTAAAAGAGATAATAAAAATACAGGTGTTATAGGTATTCCTTGCATATTTGCAACCATTACAGCAACAACTGCTGGGAATGCTCCGGCACAGGCATTCATTCCTATTGTAGTTCCTAAAGTTGCTGTAAAGTTTGCTGTACCTGTACTTACTCCAACACCATTTTCTAAAGTTTCTATAGTTAATGGAAGAGTTCCTAAACTTGATGTACTTGAGAAAGCAAGCAATAAAAGCTGGTAAAGTTTTTGGTAGTATTTTTATTGGATTTATATTATGAAGCATTAAATTTATTGTTTGCATTATGAATACAAATATCAATGATATAACCATAACTAAGATATATAGTAATAAATTTTTTTGAATACATTTATTCCGTATGAAGCAGTTAAATCAAACATTAATGCTGCCACACCATAAGGAATTATTTTGATAATAGTAATTGTTACACTAGTCATAACTTCAAATAGAGAAGAAGCTAAATCTTTTAGTGGTTTAATTTTTTCTGGATTTTTTTATCTCCAACTCTATTAGTTGCAAAATCCCATAAATCCAGAGAATATAACGAGCCCGACAACACTTGTTTCTGTTAATGCTTTTAAAAAAATATTTGATGGAATAAATGAAACTATAACATCTACTATACCTTTATATTCTCCTTTTCCAGCCCAAGCTTCTACTCCTTCAGGTAAAAACATACCCTTTCCTAATCCAAGTGATAGAGAAATTATAAGACCTATTATAGCAGATATAGCTACAGTTATTGTATAATAAGCGATAGACTTAGTAGTTAGTTCTTTTAGTTTATTTTTACTCTTAGAGTTTATTATTGAGTTATAAACAGAAATACCAACTAATGGTAATACTATCATTTTTTTAATAAGCTACTAAATCCTCTACCTACTAATGAAACAGCATTTGTAACAATACTTAAAAAGCTTTTTTTCTGATTCGTCAACAGGTAAAACTCCAAGTGAACTTTTAAATATAATTCCTATAATCATTCCTAATACTGTTGATATGATTATTCTTGTTGAAAAATTTGAATTTCTTTTTTTAAATTAATATTAATATGAATTAAAAGACCAAATAAAAGCAATTAAAATTGCTATCCATAGTCCTGAAAAATAATTCTACTGACATAAAAACCTCCTAATTTTTTTATTTTTTAATAATTCGTTATAATATTTTTATTCTTTTTACTTAATCTATTTAAACTGGTTTCTAATTGTTTCTTTTGTTTTAATATTTCATTGTACTGTTCGTGCAATAATTTAAGTCTTTGTTCGTATGTAGAATCTCCTTGTAAATAAAGATTTAAATAGTCTATCATAGTTTTTTTATGGGAAGTCCAGATTTTCGTAAACAGGTAACGTGTTGTATCCAATTTATTTCTTCTTCTCCATAGTTTCTAAGACCACTTTTTAGTTCTAGGAACTGGAGGTATAACCCCGACTTTTTCGTAGTATCTTAAAGTATCTTGAGAAATATTAAGCATATTACTTACTTCTTTTATAGTCATAGTTTCCTCCTTTCGATTTCATTAAGTTATAATAACACATGGAGTTAACTCTAAGTCAAGGTTTGAAATTAAAAAAATTAGAAAATAAGTATATTTTGATATTAAAATAAAAATTTCATATAATGAAAAAAAGATTTATTTTTATTTTAGTTTAAATATATATACTCTTCTTATACATTCAAATATATGATATAATAAATCGTTAGGAGGGATATTAATGAAATATATAAAATTTATGCTATTTAATATTAAAAATTAGGATGGCATATAGAAGTAGATATATGATAAGTATAATATCATCATATATACAAATAATATCTGCAATATTTATTTGGCTTTTTGTTTTTGAAAAAAATAATAATGGAAATATAAATGGATATAGTGGAAGTGATATGATTAAATATATAGTGTTATCATTTACTATACTTTCATTTTTAAACAATTCAATAGATAGAAATATATCTTCTGATATTGAAAGAGGAGATATAGTAATGTATTTTTATTAAACCTATATCATATATAGGAGTTCTAATTTCTCAGAGTATATCTAATGTATTATTTGATGGGATATTTTTATTACTACCCTGTGTATTTATAGTTACATATTTTTGGTGGAATAAATATTACTCCTTTAATGTTTTTTTCTATTTTTTTAATATCAATATTATTCAGTGGAATAATATTATTTTTTTATTGAATTTTTATAGTTGGTTTAACTTCCTTTTTATATTAACTATATATGGGGCTTTTTAATGATGAAAGAAGTAATATTTAGATTTACATCAGGTGAATTATTTCCTTTATCATTTTTACCAGAAGGATTAAGAAAAATTTTTATCATTAACACCATTTGAATATATATCATATAAACCTATAATGTTATTGATGGGTAAATTAGATTTTTTTCAGGTGTTATAAATATGTTGATAGTACAAGTAATTTGGATTGGAATTTTATTAGTTTTATCTAAATTACAATGGTTTGGTGCAAATAAAAATTAGTGTGAATGGAGGGTAAAAAGTTGAATAGATATTTTTAGAATATATTTATTAAGATTAAAATTATCTTTTAAAATATTAGTTAATTCATTTACTAATTTCATAATAGGTATACTTGGTTTTTTAATAATACAGGTAACAGGTATAGTATTTTTAAATATTACTTTTTCAAATATTCCAAGTATTGAAGGAATATCTAAATATAGTATATTAGCTTTATATGGTTTTTTTCACAAATTTCAAAGGGATTAGATCATTTTTATTCAGATTATTTATGGCATTTATCTATATCTGTTGTACTTAAGGGAGAATATGATAAAATTTTTATTAAGACCATTAAATACTTTTTCAGGTACTAATAGAAAAAAACTCAATTTGATGCCTTAGGAGAAATTTTTAATTGGTTTACTTTATATATCTTTATGGATTAAGAGGTTTGGGTATAGGTTTTAGTTTTTAAGATATTTTTTTCTTAAGCGTATTGTTAAGTATTGTAGGGGCTATAATATATACTTGTTTTTAAAAAGTATAGCTGCATCATTTGCGTTTGTATACAAAGATACATATTTTTTTACTTAAAGCTATATATTCTATGTCAGATTTTACACGTTTCCCAATAAATATTTATCCTAGATTTTTACAAATCTTTTTAACATATATTGTATCTTTTGCTATAACTTCATATTATCCAATGGATGTAATAATAAATATGAATATGGGAAGTATTGTAAAAGATAATTTTTGTTAGTATAGGATTGATAATATTAACAGCATATATTTGGAGAAGAAATGAGGTTAGATATGAAAGTTCAGGAGCGTAAAAATAATAAGTGTAGAAAATATTAATAAGAAGTTCAATACACATATTAGAAAAGGTATATTTAAAAAGAGAAAGAAAAAGAACTAAAAAGTAGTTAAAGATATAAGTTTTGATATATATGAAGGAGAGGTTGTTGGATTTCTTGGACCTAATGGTGCTGGTAAATCAACTACTATAAAAAAATGTTGACAGGAATAATAACTCCAAGCAGTGGTAGATGTTTAATAAATGGCATAGAACCATATAAGGAAAGAGTAAAAAAAATGCTAGAAATATAGGTGTAGTATTTGGACAAAGAACATCTCTTTGGTGGGATATGTCACTTCAAGATAATTTGGAATTATTAAAAAGAAATATATGATGTTACTGATGAAGAATATAATTTAAGAACGGAATATTTAGAAGAGCTTTTAGGATTTAAAAATTATTAAATAAACAGATTAGAACGATGTCGCTTGGTCAAAAGAATGTTATCAGATTTAGTTGGAGCTTTGATATATAAACCTAAAATCTTATTTTTTTAGATGAACCTACAATAGGTATAGATATAATACTTAAAGAAAAACTTTTAAATATATTAAAAGAAATTAATAAAAAAAGAAAAAGATTACAATAATTTTAACAACTCATGATATGCGTGATGTAGAGGCATTGTGTGATAGAATAGTTATTATCAATGAAGGGAAAAGATATTTGATGATACAATGAAAAAATTTAGTTGATAAATATGTTAATGAAAAAAATTATTAAGGTAACTTTAAAAGATAAGGTAGATATTGATAAGATAAAAAGAAATTAATGGTGTTTTATCAATTAATTATGAGGATAATTTACTTAGTATAAATATATTAAAAAGATGTTTTAGTAGAAAAAGGTGATAATGTCATTGTATGATATGTATAACATTGAGAAATTGGAATTGGAAGAAGAAGATATAACAAGTGTTGTAAAAATATATATCAAACTAAAAATTTAGGAGGCAGTTATGCAAAAAGTATTCAATTAAACCATACATTTCAGAGGAAGATATTTTTGAAAAGGGTTGAAGAATTAGCAAAAAGAAATTGACAAAGACTTTGAGGGAGAAGAAGTTTTTGCTTATAGGTTTACTTAGAGGTTCAGTTGTATTTTTAAGTGATTTATGTCGTAAATTAAAAAAACAGCAGATACACTTGATTTTATGGTTGTTTCTAGTTATGGTAATGGAATGGAAAGTTCTCGTAACGTAAAGATTATAAAAGATTTAGAAGAAAATGTTAAGGATAGAAATGTCCTTATAGTTGAAGATATAATAGATACAGGTAATACTTTAAAAGAAAGTTAAAGAAATAATAGAAACAAGAGAACCTAAAAAAATTAAAATAGTAACATTGCTTGATAAACCTGAAAGAAGAGAAGTTGAGGGTATAGAAGTAGATTATGTAGGATTTAAAATACCTGATGAGTTTGTAGTTGGTTATGGAATAGATTTTTGCACAAAAAAACATAGAACTTTGCCTTATGTTGGTATAGTGGTTAAGGAGAATGAATAATGAAAAGTAATACTTTTGTAGTAGTCGGAACACAATGGGGTGATGAGGGTAAAGGAAAAAAATTATAGATGTATTATCACCTAAATCAGATTATGTAGTTAGATTTCAAGGTGGGAATAATGCTGGTCATACTGTAGTTGTTAATGATGAAAAATTTATACTTCATTTATTACCTTCAGGAATAATAAATTCTAAAGGAAAATGTTTAATAGGTAGTGGAGTTGTTGTAGATATAGAAGTTCTTCTTAAAGAAATAGAAAGTCTTGAAAAAAAGAGGACATAAATTAGATAATTTATTGATAGATGAAAGAGCACATATAATAATGCCATATCATATAGAACTTGATAAAGCTAAAGAGGAAGAACTTGGAGTTAATAAAAATAGGAACAACTCAAAGAGGGATAGGACCTTGTTATATAGATAAAATAGGTAGAAATGGTATAAGAATTGGAGATCTTTTTAGATCATGAGAGATTTAAAGATAAATTAACTTGGAATGTAGGACAAAAATGCTGAATTAATAAGATATGGGAAAAACCATTTGATTTAGAAGAGTTATACAATAAATATTTAGACCTTGCTAAAAAAATAGAGTTTAGAATAGTAGATGGAGTTAGTTTATTAAATGAAGCTATAGATGATAATAAACTTGTATTATTTGAAGGAGCACAAGCTTTAATGCTGGATATAGATTATGGAACATATCCTTATGTTACATCTTCTTCTCCAACAACAGGTGGTGTTTGTGTTGGAGCAGGAGTTCCACCTAAAAAAATAAATAGAGTATTAGGTGTTATGAAAGCATATACTACAAGAGTAGGAGAGGGCCTTTTTCCTACAGAATTGGATAATGAGTTAGGTGAAAAAAATAAGACAAATAGGGCATGAATTTGGAGCAACTACTGGAAGACCAAGAAGATGTGGATGGCTTTGATTTAGTTATAGGTAGATATGCTACATATATAGATGGATTGACAGATATAGTAATAACTAAAAATAGATGTGTTATCAGGTTTAGAAAAAAATTAAAGTGGCAGTTGCTTATGAAATAGATGGTAAAATATATAATTCATATCCTGGAAATTTAAGAAAATCTAAAAAAAGTGAATATTTTATATAAAGAACTTGATGGATGGAATGAAGATATTACTGGAATTAAAAATATGAAGATCTTCCAGAAAATTGTAAGAAATATATAGAGTTTATAGAAAAAGAATTAAAAACAAATATTTCTATGATATCTGTTGGTCCTGAAAGAAGTCAAAAATATATATAGATATGATTTAGAAGATGTAATAAAGTAGGTGAGGTGTTTGGATAAGTATATAAATCCTTTGAATGAAAGATATGCTAGTTCTGAAATGAGCTATATATTTTCTCCAAATTTTTAAATTTAAAAACATGGAGAAAATTATGGGTAGTTCTTGCAGAAACAGAGAAGGAATTAGGTCTTGATTTCATAACAAAAGAACAAATTCAAGAACTTAAAGACAATATAGAAAATATAGACTTTGAAAAAGCAAATGAATTTGAAAAATTAAGACATGATGTTATGGCACATGTTCATACTTATGGGGAAGTTGCCCCTAATGCTAGAAGTATAATACATTTGGGAGTTACTAGTGCTTATGTTGGTGATAATACAGACTTAATACAAATTATGGAAGGTTTGAAAATATTAAAAACTAGAATGATAAATTTAATGGATAGACTAAAGAGGTTTTTGTTTAGAATATAAAGAACTTCCAACTTTAGGATATACACATTTCCAAGCAGCACAGCTAACTACAGTAGGTAAAAAGAGGAAGTCTTTGGTTACAAAGTGTATTATATGATTTTGAAGAATTAGAATATAGAATAGAAAAATTTAAGATTTAGAGGTGTTAAAGGAACTACTGGAACACAAGCTAGTTTTTTAAAAGAATTATTTAATAATGATTTTGAAAAAAAGTAAAAAGAACTTGATAATAAAGTATGTGAAAAAAATGGGATTTTCCAAAAAAACAAACAGTTTCAGGTCAAACTTATGATAGAAAAAAACTGATTTACAAATTTTTAAATCTTTTTGGGTAATATTGCGCAAAGTGCTCATAAGTTTACTAATGATTTTAGATTATTACAACATTTAAAAAGAGTTAGAAGAACCATTTGCTAAAAATCAAATAGGTTCAAGCGCTATGAGCTTATAAAAAGAAATCCTATGAGAAGTGAAAGAATATCTTCTATTTCAAAAATTTGTAATGTCTTTAACAAGTAATGGTAGTCAAGTTGCTTCAACTCAATGGTTTGAGAGAACTTTAGATGATTCAGCAAATAAAAAGATTATCTATTCCACAAGCTTTTCTTGGAGTAGATGCAATACTTTTTAATATGGCTTAATATATTAGATGGAGTTGTTGTTTATCCTAAAGTTATAGAATCTAATATTATGAAAGAATTACCTTTTATGGCAACGGAAAAATATAATAATGGAAAGTGTAAAAAGGTATGGATAGACAAGATGTTCACGAAATAATAAGAGAACTTTCTATGGAAGAAACAAAAATCTATTAAACTTGAAGGAAAACCTAACAATTTAATAGATAGAATAATTAAAAGATGGTAGACTTTCTTTGAAAAAAAGAGGATTTAAAAAAATATATTAATTCCAAGTGAATATATAGGATTTGCAAGTCAACAAACTATGGATTTTATAGAAAATGATATAAATCCAATATTAGAGAAATATAAAGATTTGATTTTAGAAGATAAGGTAGAAATAGAAGTATAGATTTTAATCTATACTTTTTTTGAATAAATTTTTAATGTTGTATATTATAAAAATTTATTTCATATTTACTTTTAAAGAAATTTGTATAATTCTTTTATTTATAAGGTGTTTAGATATCTATAAAAACAAACATAAATAAAAAAATAATGATAGCATATATAATATATATACACGAATTATTGATTTTTTTCTTATAATTAGAGTATAATTATTCTTATAATTTACTTAGAACAGGGAGGTCATATGAAAAAGACTTTAATATTAATAGGTATACTTTCTAGTTATAGTGCATTTTGCATTAGAGGGAAGTATAAACACAGGAATAAAATTAAGTCCTGAATTTAGTCCATTGGTAGAAGATAAAGCAAATGGAATTGATGGTAAAAGCATTTAGATATGAAAAAGAGTGCTTATGATGCCAAATTATTAGATTTAAATTTAAAATTTAAAAGAAATAGGCTTAGAATTAGGAGCTGCTTTTAAAATCATCAAGATCGGATGCTAAAAATTAGTGATTGGGATGGAGATAATAGTGATAAATCACATTATGTAGATAAAAGAGAAAAAGATCATGATGTTATGGCGAAGATATATGGTAAATATGCCTCTCCAGTATTTTTATGGATTAAAAAAATGAAACAGACTTTACATATTATGTTGATAATTTCTGGCAAATTAGAAGTAGAGATAGTAAAAGAAAGTAGTGAAATAAAAAGATAGTGGAAGATATGCTGAATACATAGAAGAAGATGGGACTAAAACAAGCTTTTAGGGAACATGGTACTTAATACAAAATTAAGTGGTAAAGTTCTTGATAAGGTTGATTTGAGCGCAAATTTAAACTATAAAAGCAAATCAAATAGATAGATTTGATAAGGATGAATCATATTTTAAAGGAGATATAGAAGCTTCTGGTAAAATAGGAGATAAAACAAATTTAAAAAGGTAAGTATAATTTTGATTTAGATCTTGATTTTTGGTGCTAAGAAATTTGATCCATTAACTACAGATTTAGATGAATATCCTGATTTTTTTGGGGTGGTAATTATATCACATTACTTGATCGAGGTTTAGATTTAAGTGCAGACTATAAGTTAAGAGATGATATAAAGATTAATACTAACTTGAATACAACATTTAAAAACATATATACAAGGTGGAATAACAAAAAGTCAAAAGACTAGAAGTGAATATAATATTATAAAACCTATATTAGAAGTTGGAATTGAAAAAAAGATGTTGTTAAAAAAATTTAACTCTTGGGACAATGGTTAAAAATGAATTTGAAGTAAGAAATGCTAAATATATACCTGAAACTCCTGATCAAATAACACAATATGATTCTTGGAGTTCATATAAACCAAAAATTATTATTTAATACAAAAATATGATAATGGTTTAATTAAATATGATGGTAAATTAGGTTATGGATTCAGTATGACACTTGATCCGTTTATAACAGAATTAAAACATGTAGAGCATGAAATAGTAAGTGAAAAATAAATTAGGGTTAAGTTATAAATTCAATGATAAAAACAAGTATAGATGGTAATGTAGAAGCTAATATAGAAATACCTGTATTAAATGAATATTTAAAAATCAGTTAGTACAAAGTTAAATATAGATGCAACTTTAAAAACATGAGTTCTTTAAAGGGTTGATATTAGAAACTAAATTAGATAATAAACTAGATTTAACAGGTGAAAAAAACAGTATTGAATTTAGAGAAATTTACAGAAAGTTTCACATTAAATAATACATTAAAATATACAGTATTAGAAAATGATAAAAGAAAAGTTAGATTTAACTGGTAAATTAGGGTTTGAAAATAGAGAACAGTTTAATCACTTTATAAAAAAACTGAAAAGAAAAAAAGTTGGAGAAAAAGAAGTAGATATTCCTTTAACAAAGAAAAATATGGTATTTAGGTGGTGAAAGTTTACCATTATATATGATAAATAGAGTTAAATTTGGAATAGGTGCAGATTATGAGAAAAATAAATGATAAATTAAAATTAGAAGCTAAAATAGATGTAGATTCAAAATTAGAATTTTTTTGCATTAAGAAGTGAAAAATTATTTACATATAAGAATACAGAAAATTATAGAAAAATCAAATAAAGAAAAAAACCACAAATAAGTGATTATAGAACTACAAGATGGAATATAGGTGGAGAAATAAAAAAACTATAGGAAGTGTTGGATTTGATTATGCTGTAACTAATAATTTGAATTTAAAGGTAAATTAAATTCTAAATTAGAATTTGCAAGAGAAGTAATAAATAAAATAAATGATGATACAAGACCAGATAAAGATAGCTTTGGGTGGATAGATAAAAAGCTTTGGATTTAAAAAGTTTGTTCCAAGTGTAGAATTTAACTTAGAGTATAAATGGTAAGTTAGGAGGTAATATGAGAAGTAGTAAAAATAGCAGCAATTAGCTTTAGGATTGATGGCAGTAATATCTTGTAGTAGTGCAGGAATAAATAATACAAATAATAATACAAATAATAATGATAATAGTTTAGAGTTTAATAGAGCTGATGATTTTTGATATTAAAAGAGGTCTTAAATTAAATAGAGATAGAGGAGATCAAAATTATTTAGAAAAAGCTAGATGCGTCAAATTTCAAAATATAATGGTGTAGCTTTATATAAAGGGGAAATATTAAGAGGAGGAACATATATAAGTCCTGAAATAGAAGTAGAGGGAGTATATGCTAAAAAAATCCTACAATAACACTAAAAAAAGATGATAAAAGATATAAAGAATATACTAGTGATGTAGAAGGTAAAATAAAAGTAGTTGATAATGGAGAAACAAAAGATGTTACATTTTTTAGATCAAAATGCAGTATATGTAAAATTAAGAGATAAGAATGGAAATACAAAAAGATATACTTTTTAAATCAAAGTGTAGATGTTAAAGAATTGCCTAAACTTCAAGGCGAGGTAAGATATAAGGATATAAAAACAAGGTGCTGATAATGGTCGTGTAAGATATAGTGTATTAACTTATGATGATGGACTTGAGGATGCAAAATATGATGAAGATGGAGAAGAATTAAAAATAAACTATAACTCATATACAAAAATTAGACAAATATAAAGATTTAGATGATATTGTTGGGAAAAAGAAAGTTTCTGTAAGAACATCTGTAGTAGGTAATAGTGAAGTAAATAAGATTGATGTTGATTTTTGGAGAAAGATTATCAGATTATAGAGATAGATATGAAGATATATTATTAAATTTAGATAAATCAACATTAAAATTTAGTGAAGATGGTAAAAAAATATTACGGGTGGATTTAATCCAGATATAGTTGAAAGATTAACAAAATATGAGTTAAATAAAAATCCTAATACAAAAAAATAGAATTTATAACAGAGATAGAAGATGCTGATAAAAAAATACTATAGGGCATCATAATATAGTAAGAAAAAAATTGTTAAAGATGGTGTAACTATTTATTCTAAAAAGAGAAGGCTTATGTTGCATTTCCTGGTACGACAGTAGGTGTGGTTGACGGTACATTTGCTGATGAATCACCAGAGGTAGAAGCTAGAATGTATAGATATCAACCTAAAGGGTTAAATAATTTAAAAGATAAAAAAATCCAGAAGATAGAAATTTAAAAAGAGAACATGGACCTACGGTTGTAGGATCTATGATAGATGAATTATCAGTAGGAGAAGGGGATACATTAGCTAATCTTCTAGCTTCTATACAATTAAAAACTATTATTGGTTATGGATATACTGGTAAACTACCTAAAGGTATGGAATATGAGAATTTAAAAAAATGGAATGATAAATTCTATGCTTACTTTAGCACAATATTATAGACCTCAAAATAATGAAGTAGTTAATAAGAAATTTACAGATTTAACAGGTAAAATTACGGAAAATAAAATTTATTGAAGAAAAAAATAAAGGGTTTAAAAGAGTATCTTAAAAATAAATCCTAATGATGAGGAAGCTAAAGATGAAAAAAACTTACTGATTTAACTTCTACTTATTGGACTATATATAATAATGGTAAAGATGATACAAGTGATGAAGCACAAGAGAAAAATGGAAGTTAGAAAAAGAATTTAGAAAATTCATGAATGAAAAAAATACAAAGAATTAAAACCATTAGATGATGATAAAAGAAAAGAAATATATAATTCTATGTATAAAAAAATATATGCTGAAATACTTGAAAAAAATATGAAGAATTTGTAAATATGACAGAGGTTGAAAAAAATTAGCGATGACTGATATTCACTTTGCAGCAGGTGCTATTGGAGATACTGTAACAGGTGGGTTAGCTGGAGATTCAGGGTAAAATTAATGGCTAGAATGATTGAAGACAATAAAAACATTAAGGCAATAAATATGTCTTATGGGTCTGAATATACATTTGATAAATATATGGCTATTAAGAATATGACTGAAGAGGAAAAAAACAAAGAGCAGTAGATGCATATAATAATAACACTCTTGGATTTAGAACAGCTATTAAAATATGGCTTTCTAAAAATGATTTTTTTCTAATTTAGATGATTATAAATCTAAATATCCTGGAAATTTATCTATACCTTCAGTACTTAAATATTTTGAATCAAGAAATAAGATAGATGTTAATGATTATCAAAAAAATTATTAGATCTTAAAATGTTGACATTAAGACATGCTTTATTAAAAACATAGTGAACTTGTAACTTCTAATAATGATTTACTTTTATGTGGTTTCTGCTGGTAATAGTAGAAATAATAGTGGTCAAACTGATGTTGATTTAACTAATTTTTGATTCAAATGGAGATAAAATAGTATATGAACATCCTAATAGAAAAATATTCTCAAACATTTGTTGATGTTCCTTTATACTTAGAAGAAGTTGAAAAAGAAAAAGCTAAAAAAAGAAGAAAGAGAATATAAATATAATCCTAATTATAGAAAAAAATATAGTAAGTGTTGTAGGTCTTACATATAAAGCAATTTCAGGTAAAAGCTACTGAAAGGTTGCATAATGAATTTAATTTAGCTACAAATGACAATACTGTGTACAATAATATAAAAGTTATGCTTCTTTCATGAGTGAAAGAAGTGATACTTTATTAAAAATAAAGAAAGAAATAGAAAAAAATCCTTCTAAGTATACTAAATCATATATAGATGAAATTAATGCACAGATAAAAGATATAGATAATTTATCTGCGATGGATGTTGATCCTAATGGAAGACCATTTTTTTATTCTCATTCTCAAGAGCAGGAAAAGCAAAAACTTTTGGACAGTAGCGAGTGAAGGTATGTATTCATACAATAAGAGATTAACAGAAGAAGAGAAAAAAATATAATAAGCCTATGAATCCGGATGGAGAAAAAGATGCAGATCTTGTACTTAATAACCAATTTATAGGAAGTGAATATTTAGATCGAGGTTCAAGTTTTTGCAGCACCACGTGTTACAGCGGTTGCTGGAGAAATAGGGACTAAATTCCCTTGGATGAGTGCTCATCAAATTAAACAAACAATATTTACAACAGCTACGGATGATTATAGAGTTGTTGGTGTTAAAAAAATCCAGATACAAATGAAATTGTTAAGAGAATAATAGGTGAATATGGAGTAGATGAAAAATATAGGTTGGGGTATGATGAATAGAGATAAAAGCATACTTAGGGCCTGCAAGATTTGTAAAAGCACTAACTTCAGAAACTGGCGATGATGACTTTATAGCTAACGTTCCTTATGGTAGTTATGAATTCAGTAATGATATAGAAGGTGGATTTAACCCTTATATTTATGCTGGAAGTAGATCAGGAAGTGGTATAAGTCAAGCTGAAGCATTTATTTTTAAATAATGTAAAAGATTTAAGTGTTGAAGAAGTTCTTTCTGATGAATTTGATAAAAATCCTTTTATACAAACCTATAATTGATGCTTTAAAACTTATGGGTAAAACTAAAACGGAAATATATACAAATATTTTACCTAAATTTAATAAATATATTAATTCGCTAGAGGATTATGAAAAAGATTTATTTGTTGATGCTGGATTAATTAAAAAGGTAATGGTACACTTGTACTTTCTGGGGATAATAAATATAAAGATCCAACAATTGTTGAAGAAGGAACATTAGTTCTTAGAGGAAGTTCTGAATCACCAATTATAGTTCATAAAGGTGCTAAACTTAAACTTGATATGAGTTATTTAGAAAGTAAGAAAAAAATGCTTTATTAGATGATGGAGAAGAACAATTTAAATCTAAAATAAATGGGGATATAATTAATTTTGGAGAGCTTTATTCATATTCAACTTCAGATAGAATAAATGGAACATATAGTGTAATAAAAGATGCTAAAAACATATATTGCTTCATTTGCTCATTTATCAGTTAATGAGCTTAATTTAAAAAGAAACAAATGAATTTAGTTTTTGATATATTTAGAAAAAAAAGGTATGGATATATTTGCTAAACCTAAGTATGTAGATCCAAGTAATGCTGAGGCAGAAGATGTAGAAGCAATGGAAAAATTAGATCCAAATAAGAAAGAAATTTTTAACTATAAATAAGGTAAGTAAAAAAAGATTTATATAAAAATTAAACTTGGTAAAACAGTGATTAATCCATATATTGATTTAGAAGTTAAAGAAGAAGCAATAACTGGAGATAAAGAAAATGTTAAAAAGTAGTTGCAACTTTAATAAGAAAGAGTACAAGTGAACTTGTGGATAATCCTATGCCAACTACAGCTCGTATAATGGCAGTTCTTGAAGAAAGACTTGAGGTAGCAAATCCTAAAGAAAAAAAGAAGAGATTTTATCTAAAAATAAATAATGTTATTTGGTATAATCAAGATGATGAAAAATAAATTATCAGGTCAAACTTTAGCAAATTCTGAAGTTTTTAGGTTATGATTTATTAGAAATTAAAAAAATAGTAAAATTAAAGAAAGACTTGCTGTTAAAGGCACAGATGGTAAGTTAGGTGTATTTGTTGATTTAATTAATAGTAATAAGTTTAAATTTGCAAAAGGTGATAAAAAAATATTATTACAAATGGATTTAATTTAGGAATTGATTATACATCTAAATATTTTTGTTGCAGGAGCAACATTAAATTATACTAATTCTCAATTATTTGATTATGCTATACGTCTAGAAAAAGATGATAAAACTGATACTGATAATCCTAGTAAAACGTTATTTACAAGGTAGAGTTAAAGGTAATAATATAGGAGCTAGTATTTTTGCAAAAGGTATGTATGAAAATGGATATATTTCAGGTATAGGAAGTTTTGATTATTTAGGTAAAGATATAGATAGAAATTTAGGGTGGTGAAAAAAACAAAAGATATATCTGCAAGTGATATCATATTTAATGTAAATCTTGAAGGAGGATATAGATTTAGATTACCTAAAAATGTTGAGATTGAACCATTTATAGGAACTGATTTGATTACATATACTAGAGGAGGATTTAGTGAAGATACTGAATATGGATATAGTAGTGATAAAGAAACTAATTTCAAATCTAAAAATAACTATTGGAACAAGAGTAAGAGCGAATATTAAAAATAAATGGAATATAGGAGGATATGTAAGTTATTCTAAATATCTAACTGATCCAGTACTTAAAGTTAAAGCTGAACTTTCATCATATAAGTTTAGTAATACGTTAAAAGGATTAACTCTTGATGATAATGTGATTTCTTATGGTATAGATTTAAGAACTAGATTAAATAATATAGAATTTAACCTAGCTTATAGCGGTAAGAATATTAGAACACAAGGTATAAGTACAGGAATAAAGGTTGAATTTTTAGGAGGTTAGAAAATGAAAAAAATAAGTTTATAATATTTTTCACTTATAGCATCTGTAATTGGATATTCAAGTACATTACCTGTTAATGTAGAAATGGGATTATCTTCTGGATATAGTAAGTTGAATATAAGTGAAAAAAAGAATTTGAAGAAGTGGGATTAAAAAAATGTATCTAATGGAGGATATAATTCAAGTAATATAAATACAGCTCTTTCATTAAATGTTAAATATCCATTTAAGTTTGATAAATTTAATTTAAAAAAATAGGTGCAGGAGTTGAAGGTTTTGTAGAAAATAATATATCTAAAAATCCTTTAAATTTAAAAAGGGATGAAAAAAATACACTAAATTTTCATTATTTAAAGAAGAAATTGATGCTATAGATAAAAAAATATTTGGATTAAATCAGAAATTAGAAATTGCAAATTATGAAGTGGCAATATATTCTAATAAGTATGCAATAGCAGATGATAAAATTGAAAAAAATTGAAAAATAGCATTGCAACATCAGAAAGACTTATAAAAAGAATAACAGAAACAATGGCAAAAATATCCAACAGCAGAATCTATAAAAGAATTAGAAAAAATATGACGAAGCTGAAAAAGTAGATAAATATATGGAAGAAAGAGATGTAGTTGATGCTAAAATGAAGGAAGTTTCTAAAAAAACTAGCAGGAGCAGCTTTTGTTTTGCAAATGTCAGAAACGGCTTTTTGAGAATATTATTGCTCAATTAGGGTGAGGGGACTAAAAAGTTTTTTTCCGTGATACATATAAAGAATATAAAGATTTGAAAAAGAATTTGATGAATTAAAGTGCAAAACGTGCTGCTGCATCTAATGAAAAATTAATTTGTTTGATGATATGAAGATAATGGATAATGCCCCTAAAAAAATTAGAGGAAAGAAAACAAAAACTTAAAAGATGATACAGCTTTTAAAGGCAAGTACAGAAACTGAAAAAAAGCTGAACTTAAGGAGAAGAAAAAAATCTGCTAATAGAATAGTTTCGGATTTAGAAACTGAAAAAGAAGAATTAGTTGAAAGTAAGAAAAAGGAAAATAATGAACTTACAAAAATATATTCAAGATGTATCGTTTATGAATGATTATGAAAATAAACGTACTACTATAAAAAGTTAATAATATATTAAATAATAATATAATTTTTTTGGTTCTAATATTTATGGATTATCTGAATTTGAATTAAAATTACAAAAAGATATGACTTTTATTTTTTTGGTACAAAATTAGGTCTTAGAGTTTCAAGTAATCCTTTAAAGGTTGTAACAGATAAACTTGAAGCAGATGGAGACAAAGTTGACGGTAATACATATAAAAAGACTTAAAAATGTTGAAACTGTTAAACTATCACCAGTTATAGGAGTAGGTGTTGGGTTAAGATATAAAGGTGCAACTTTAGAAATTTCAAGTGGCTTAAATTCAGCACTTGCGAATATAAAAATTTGGGTATGAATTTTAATAATTTACCCTTGACAAATAGGCTTAAATTGTATATACTAATATAGTAAAAATTCCTTTTCCCCATAAAGGAACCGTTATTCACATAATATTTATAGGAGGAAAAAAAGTGAATAAAGATACAAAAATGTTAAAAAAAGAAGAAGTAGTTAGAAATTGGTATGTTGTTGATGCTGAAAATCTAGTACTTGGAAAAGTAGCAGTAGAAATTGCTAAAAAAATTAATGGGTAAAGACAAAGTTAGTTACACACCACATGTAGATGGTGGAGATTATGTAGTAGTAGTAAATGCAGAAAAAAATTGCTGTAACAGGTAAAAAAATTAACTGATAAGAAAATACTATAGACATAGTGGATACCCTGGAGGATTAAAAACTAGAAGTTTAGAAGAAATGCTTGCAAAAAAACCAACTGAAGTATTAAGAAAAGCTGTTGAAAGAATGTTACCTAAAAAAATAAATTAGGAAGACAAATGATTAATAGATTAAAACTAAAATGTAGGACCTACTCATACAAATGAAGCTCAAAAACCTACAAAGTTGGAATTTTTAGGAGGTAATTAAGTGAGTATACAATATTTAGGAACAGGTAGAAGAAAAAAACTTCAGTAGCAAGAGTAAGATTAATCCCAGGACAAACAGGTGTAGTAATAAACGGTAAAGACATGAGAGAATTTTTTTGCAGGAAGAGAAATCTTAGCAAAAATTGTTGAACAACCATTAGAATTAACAGGAACTTTAAATAAATTTGGAGTTGCTGTAACAGTACAAGGTGGAGGAAATACAGGACAAGCAGGAGCTATTAGATTAGGTGTAGCTAGAGCTTTAGTTCAAAATGATGAAACATTAAAAATCTCCATTAAGAGAAGCTGGATTCTTAACTAGAGATTCACGTATGGTAGAAAGAAAAAAATACGGGAAGAAAAAAAGCAAGAAGAAGTCCACAATTCTCAAAACGTTAGTATTAATAATAACTACAGATTATATAAAATCGCATATACTATTATATGCGATTTTATTTTGAAAATAATTTTTTTCTTGAAAAATATAGTATTTTTAAAGTATAATAAAGAGAAGAAAAATTAAAGCTTTTTTTATTTTTATAGGAGGTAAAATGGAAAAAGAAAGTTAGAGTAAGAATAGCACCATCTCCTACAGGAGATCCGCATGTAGGAACGGCATATATAGGGTTATTTAATTATGCATTTGCTCATCATGAAAGAGGAGAATTCATACTTAGAATAGAAGATACTGATAGAACAAGATTTTCTGCGGATTCAGAACAACAAATATTCGATGCAATGCATTGGTTAGGGCTTAATTATTCAGAAGGACCTGATAATGGTGGACAATATGGACCATATAGACAATCAGAGAGATTTGAAATATATAAAAAAATATGCACTTGAGTTAGTTGACAAAGGCATGGCATACTATTCTTTTGAGACTCCAGAAGAATTAGAAATTATGAGAGAAAGACAACAAGCTATGGGACTACCTCCGATGTACGATAGAAGATCACGTAATTTATCTAAGGAAGAAATTGAAAAAAATCTTGCTGAAGGTAAAACCTTATGTTATACGTATGAAAATGCCACTTGAAGGTCAAACTGTAGTGGAAGATGGATTAAGAGGTAAAAATATTTTTTTGATAATGATAAGATAGATGACCAAGTATTATTAAAAATCAGATGGATATCCTACATATCATTTAGCTAATATTGTTGATGATCATTTAATGGGTATAACGCATGTAATTCGTGCTGAAGAATGGATAGCATCAACGCCTAAGCATATACAGTTATATAAAGCTTTTGGTTGGGATGAACCTAAATGGTATCATATGCCTTTACTTAGAAAATGCTGATAAAACTAAGATATCTAAGAGAAAAAAATCCGGTTTCTTTAAATTACTATAAAGAAGAAGGATATTTAAAAAGAAGGATTACTTAATTTCTTAGCTCTTATGGGTTGGAGTTTAGGTGGAGAAAAAGGAAATATTTACATTAGAAGAAATGGTTGAAAAATTTCTCTTTTGATAGAATTTCACTTGGAGGACCAGTATTTGATTTAGTTAAATTAGGTTGGGTTAATAATCAACATATGAGATTAAAAGATATATCAGAATTAACAGATTTAGTAATACCTTTTTATTAAAAAAAGAAGGGTATGATATATCTAAATTTAGTCGTGAAAAAAATTAGAAAAAAATGGTAGCTATTTCTAGAGAAGGTGCACATACGCTTAAAGAAATTGCTAAAAGTTTAGATGTATTCTTTGAAAATGAATTTAATTTTACCAATTGTTACTGAAGATATGAATAAAAAAAGATAGAAAAATCAGTAGAAAGAGTTATAGATTCATTAAAATCAGAAGAAGGTATTAAGTCTATAGATTTATTCTTATCTAAATTAGAAACTTTAGAAGAAGATTTGGATGAAGAACATATTAAAGATATCTTACATAAATTACCAGAAGAATTAAATGAGGGAATAGGTAAAGTACTTATGCCTATAAGAGCAGCACTTACTGGTAAATCTAAAGGTCCAGACCTTTATACTATTATTTCTATAATAGGTAAGAAAGAAACTATTGAAAGAATAAAAAGAACAATTAAGCTATAAGGAGATGATAAAAAAATGGCGAGATTAAGAGCTAAAAGAAGCTATAAGAATTGCTTTTGGTAAGATTTTTAAAGGAAAAAAACCTTATCACCAAATTACGGTTAAAGATATAGCAGATGAAGCAAAAAGTAACAAGACAAATATTTTACTATTATTTTTAAAAAAATATGATAGAATTATTAGAGTTTTTATGCAGAAGAGGAAGCTAAAGTTTTATTGGAAGAAAAAGAAAAAGAGAAAACTTTAGAAGAAAGCTTATGTGTTATTTTTTTCAAGATAATGAAAGAAAAAAGATTTGATAAATAACTTAAATAATCCGGAAGCTTCAGGAATTTTTAAGAAAAAAACTTTAGAACAAATGTCTAAAAAGCTTATTCACAAGAATTTTTATCTAAAAAAATTTGATGGGACAAGAATATCAGATAAAGATAGAGAATTTTTTTAATTAATTATTTTTAAATTAAGTTTTGCAGCTATTCTTTATGAATGGGTTGAAAAAGGTATGGAAGAAGATGAAAAAAATATCTTATTAAAAAAATTTAACTTTAATAATTAATAAAGGTCTTGATGACTTAGTGGATAGATTTGAAGAAAAAAACTATAAAAGAAAAGACAAAAAAATAAAAAGAACGTGAAAACGTTCTTTTTGTATAAAAAAACTACTATTATAAGTAGAGTTAATAAAAATTATGGAGGCGATAATCAGACTCGAACTGATGTAAAAAGGTTTTGCAGACCTCTGCCTAAGCCCCTCGACCATATCGCCATAACAATTAATACTATCATTTTTTATACACGATTTGTCAAGATAATAATTGAAAAATAGCTTAAAATGATATAATATACAAAAAAATAATTAAGAATGAAGGTGATTTTTGTGATTTCTATAGTTTTGGCAGCAGGGAAGGAACTAGAATGAAATCTAATATATCTAAATTAATGGCTAAAGCTAATGGAGAACCAATAATTTCTATAGTCGATAGAGTATTAAAGGCATCAAATATTAGTAATAATATATTTATTTTAGGATATTTAAAAGAACAAATATTAGATTTTTATGCCAAATATTGATTATGTTGTGCAAAAGCGAACAATTAGGTACTGCTCATGCTATTATAATAGCTAAAAAGTAAAAATAGAATCAACTAAAGAAGATGTTTTTAGTTTGTAATGGTGATGGACCTTTACTTAAAAAGTTCTACTATTATAAAAATGAAAGAAAAAAATTTGAAAAAGAAAATTATGATGCACTTCTTTTATCTTGTGAAGTCTCTAATCCTTATGGTTATGGTAGAATATATAAAGAAAATAATAAAGTAGTAGATATAGTTGAAGAAAGCGAAGCAAATAGTGTTCAAAAAAATTAATTAACGAAGTAAATGCTGGTGTATATATGTTTAAGAGATTCACTTCTTAAAATTATTGATAAATTTGATAATAATAATTCAAAAGGTGAGTTCTATATTACAGATAGTGTTAAATTACTTAATTCATTAAATCTTAAAGTAGGTAGTTTTAAAATAGAAGATGAAAAATGAAATGTTAGGAGTTAATTCTAAATCTCAACTTGCGCAAGTTTCTAAAATATTAAGAAATAGAAAAAAATGAAGAATTGATGTCAGAAGGTGTAGTATTAATGGATCCAGATAATGTATATATAGAAGAAAAATGTAAAAAAATAGGACAAGATAGCGTGATATATCCTAATGTATATATACAGTCAGGAACAGTTGTAGGTAAAAAAATTGTATCATATATTCAGGTACTAGAATTTTTGAATCAATAATTGGGGATAATGTTACTATAGAATCTTCAGTTATAGAAAAATTCAAAAAGTAGAATCTTTTTGTTAGTGTTGGACCTTTTGCCCATTTAAGACCCTAAAGCTTTTACTAAAGGAAGGTTCTAAAGTTGGAAACTTCGTTGAAATTAAAAATTCAGTTCTTGAAAATGGGGTAAAATGTGGACATTTAACATATATAGGGATAGTAATATAGGTGAAAATACTAACATTGGAGCAGGTACTATAACTTGTAATTATGATGGAGTTAATAAACATAAAACTAAAATAGGAAAAAAATAGTTTTATAGGAAGTAATAGTATTATAGTTGCTCCTGTTAATATAGGAGAAAATGTTTTTAACTGCCGCAGGATCAGTGATTACTAAAGATATTGAAGATGATAGTGTAGCTTTTGGTAGAGCAAAACAAGTAAATAAAATTGGATTTAATAAAAAAATAAATAGAAAGTGTGGGATTTTTGATGTACAACAATCATGAAATTAAAAGTTTTTTGCAGGTTCTTCTAGTGAAAAAAACTTGCTGCAAAAAGTTACAAAGCAAATTAGGTGTAAAACTTGGTGATAGAGATATAGTAAGATTTGCTGATGGTGAAACTTTTTGCTAAATCTAATGAAACAGTAAGAGGATGTAAAGTATTCGTAATACAATCAACATCTAAACCTGTAAATGAAAAGTTTAATGGAATTATTAATTTTCATAGATTCTTTAAAAAGAGCCTCAGCTTCTGAAATTATAGCTGTAATTCCTTATTATGGTTATGCAAGACAAGATAGAAAAGCATATCCAAGAGAACCAATTACATCTAAATTAGTTGCAGATCTTTAACTACAGCAGGAGCAACAAGAGTAGTTACAATGGACTTACATGCTAGACAAATACAAGGATTCTTTAATATTCCTGTTGATCATATGGAAGCACTACCTTTTATTTGCTAAATATTTCTCTGATGCACATTTTGATCCTAAAGATACAGTAGTTGTATCTCCAGATATAGGGAGGAGTAAAAAGAGCAAGAGGACTTGCTAGATGGTTAGGAGTACCTTTAGCTATTATAGATAAGAGAAGAGAAAAAAAGCTAACGTTTCTGAAGTTATGAATATAATAGGTGAAGTAAAAGGTAAAAAAGTTGTTCTTATAGATGATATTATAGATACAGCAGGGACTATATGTAATGCTGCAAAAGCTCTTAAAGATGCTGGAGCATGTGAGGTATATGCTTGTGCTATACACCCAGTATTTTTCTGGTGAAGCAATACAAAGACTTAAAAACTCAGAATTTAATAAAGTGGTTGTTACAGATACTATACAATTACCAGAAGAAAAGAAATTTGAAAAAAATTAGTTGTAGTTTCTACTGCTTCAATGTTTGCTGAAACAATAAATAGAATATTTGTTGAAGAACCAATAAGTGATTTATTTGAAATGCCAGTAAACTTAGATATGACTGAAGGGACTCATGAGTAAAAATAATACTTTTTCCCAACAGATACAGTTTATGGGATAGGAGCACTTCCTATAAAAAGTGAAATACAAAAAGCTATATGATATAAAAAGAGAAAAAAAGTAAAAAAATAATAGCTTTAGTATCAAGTAAGGAAAAAGTATTTGAAATATTTGAAGATAATCAATTCTTAAGATTTCTTGTAAATAAGCTTTTTTCCTGGAGAGGTTACTTTGATATCTAAAAGCAAAAAAAGAATTTTTTTAGATAAAACAGGTTATTTAGAGGATATTGGAGTAAGAATGCTAGGAAATAAAATAGCACAAGAATTAATAGCTTCTCAAGGAGGTATATTAATGACAACTAGTGCTAATTTGAGTGGTAGACCTACACCAAAGGTGTTTTTCTGATATTGAAAAAGAAATATTAGAAAATGTTGATGAATATATAAAATGTGATGAAGATTTAAGTGGACAATCTTCTAGTATATTTAAAGTATTAAATGATGAAATATTTGAAATAAGAGATGGAAATATTAAATTTGAATATTTATTATCATTAAAGGAGGATTTTTTTGAAAAAGTAAAACAGTAAATGCAAATAGTATAACTGATATGGATATGATGAACGCAAGAAGTCAGGCTAGTATGGCAGCTCAACTTCAAAAGAATAGGTTTAGCAAAAAGAAAAAAAGATAATTACTTTGTCTAAAAATGGTCAAAAGTATTTAGAGCAAATGATAATTGAAATGGAAAAGCAAATGAAGATATATGAAAAAAACAATTACCTAATTTATTTCAGTTTTTTTGCTTATATGAAAAAAAAGAATTAAATGTAGTAAAAAGGGAAAAAAAGAGAAAAAGAAAAAGAGTATATTGGTTTCTTTTTGAGGAATATGATTTATTAGTTAAACAAATGAAAGATATAATAAAGGGATTAGAGGTTGAAAAAAAGTAAATTAAAAATGGTATTCATTAATGAAAAATGGTATTTTTCAACAATGAGAAAAACAAACTAGTAATTTATTAGATGAATTATTGAAAAAAATAAGGATGGGGTTAATGGAGGATAATGAAAAATATATATACTTCCTTGAGTGGAAGTATTTTTGCTAAAAGGTATAGTGAAACTTGTTGAAAGTATAATAAAGGTAGCTATAGTAAATAAAGCATCAGATATTCATTGTAGAGATGTTTGTGGAGAAATATTTTTAGAATATAGAATAACAGGAAAGTTATATAAAATATCTGCACCTAAAAAAATATTAATTCTTTAGAATTAATATCAAGGATTAAAGTTTTATCTAAACTTAATGTTGCAGAAAAAAAGAATGCCACAAGATGGTGCATTTTACATATATGTATAATGGAAATAATTATGATATTAGGGTTGCAATATTACCAACTATAATGGGAGAAAGTTTAGTTTTAAGAATATTGAATAATATGTTAGAAGATATTTCTTTAAAAAGCACTTGGATATAATGAAGATAAGATAAAAAAATTTTTAAATAGATTATGTAAAAATGAGTCATGGTTTGATATTAGTAACGGGTGCTACAGGTAGTGGGAAATCTACTACAATGCTTTCATTACTTCATATTTTTAAAATGATGGAAATAGAAAAAAATAATAAGTATAGAAGATCCTGTAGAAAAATAAGTTAAAAGATATTGTTCAAATACAAATTAAGGAAGAAATAGGACTAAGTTTTTTTCAAATGTATTGAGGACAGTTCTAAGGTCGATCCAGATGTTATAGTTATAGGAGAAATAAGAGATGAAATTACAGCAGATATAACAGTAAGAGCAGCTTTTAACAGGACATTTAGTAATAGCTACGCTTCATACAACAAATGCTATTGGTAGTTTTTCTAGACTAATTGATATAGGGAATTCCTAAATATTTGTTGCTAGATTCTATACTTTTGTATTATTTCTCAAAAAAATTAATAAGAGATGAAAAAGAAAAATGAAAGAGTTTGCTTAAATGAACTTTTTAGAATTAAATGATAATATTATAAATATTTTTAAATAAATTTGAAAATGAAAATGATATAAAAAAACAACTTAAAAGAACTAGGCTATATTAGCATAGAGGATATTGAAAATGAGCTTATATTACTTAGTAAAGAGAGGTAGAAAATGAAAAATATAATAGTGTATGATTTTGATAAAACTATATATAATGGTGAAACATCAACTGATTTTTATGTTATTTTTTTCTTAAAAAGAAATCCTAAATATATTATGAGACTTTGTAATGTTTTTATACTCTCTTTTTATTATAAAAAGATTTGAAAAAAATCTAAAGAAATATTTTTTTAGAATTTTTAAATGGAGTAAATATAGAATTTTTAAAAAGAAGAGATAAATGAATTTTGGAAAGTAAAAAGATAAAATATTTTTCTTGGGTATATGATGAAATATTGGAAAATAAAAAAACAGTCTAATGAATTGGTATTGATATCTGCAACTCCAAGTATATTTTTAGAAAAAAATATCTAAAGAATTAGGATTTGATAAATTATTAGCCACAGAATTTGAAAAATACAAACAAATTATTTGATAGTAAAATAAAGGGAGCTAATTGTAAAGGAAAAGAAAAAGTCAATAGATTAAATGAATATATTGATAATTATACAATACTTAAATTTTTATTCTGATAGTATGAGTGATAAACCTTTATTTGATTTAGCTGATGAAAAAAATATTTATAAACAAAGGGATAAAAGAAAAATTATGATTAATATTAAAAATAATATATCAATATGATGGAAGTTGTTTTTATGGTTCTCAACGGCAAAAAGGGGAAAAAAACAGTACAAGGAACTATTGAGAATATATTGTTAAAAGTATTTAATGAAAAAGTTAATTTAATAAGTTCTGGTAGAACTGATAGAGGAGTACATGCTAAAAAAAGCAAATTTCTAATTTCATATTAACTAATAATAATATTAACTTAGATTCTATTAAATATGCTATAAATAAACATTCATTTGGTGAAATAAAAAGTTATGAAAGTAGAAAAAAAGTAAATTTAGAATATAACTCTAGATATGATAGTAATGTTAGGACTTATGAATATATATTCACGAATGGAAGAAATATAACACCATTTAATAGTAAATATATTTCTAAATTCGATGAAGAAATAGATATAGATAAGTTAAATTTAATACTTAATGAATTTGTTGGTAATCATAATTTTTCAAGCTTTTTCAAAAAGATAATAAGGCGAATAAAAATCCTATGAGAGAGATATATGAATGTTATGCTAAAAAGAATAAATGATAATATACATATATATATTAAAGGTTCAAGTTTTCTTAAAACTATGGTTAGAATAATGGTAGGAACAACTTTTGAAATATATAAGGGTAAATTAGATTTATCATATATTAAGGAAAAATTTAAAAATCCTAATGCAGATATAAAAAAATATATTGCTCAAGAAAGTGGGCTATATTTATATGATGTTGAATGATTTTTAAATTTAAATTTAATATTTCATATTAGAAAATGTTGAAAAATAATAAATTTTCATATAATAATATTTGATTATCAAATAATTATGTTATTTAATAATTCAGTCTAATAGAAAAAGTTAATAAAAATAAGAATTTTTATTTAATTTTTTTCTATAAATATATGAAAATTCTATTTATCATATTTACATATATTTCTTGTAAGTAAAAAAACTAATGTTGTATAATTTAACATATAATACTTAATAAATAAAAAATAATTAATATAAAGGAGTTTGTAAACGGAGGGAAGGAGAATTATGAATAAGTCACAAAAAAATATTGGTAGCACTTTTTCTTTTTAAGTTCAATTGGTATGGCAAATCATGGTAGATATGAACAATATTGGTCAGACTATGAAGATTTTGCAAATAATAGAGGTAAATTTAAAAATAGGACAAAAGGGAGTTATTGTATATAAAAAAAGAAGGATTGGGAGAAGCTGCAACTATAGAACAACCAATACCTAATTTTTGATGGTATGGTAGATGGTGGAGCTTATGCTCTTTTGAGGGATCCACAAATATTATCAACTGCAAGCCATGTTGGTAACTGGGGAAGCTTCACATTTATACAAAGACATTTAAGAAAAGATGTTGAATTGTCAGAAGGATTTAAAAATAAAGCAAATACTAATAAAGATAGTATAGTTCAGGAATATTCTGAACGTGTTAAAATGCCTTATATGAGAGATTTAGGAAATGATTATTCAATAGGGAGATTAAAAACTATTGCTTTTTGATGGGTATACGCCAGAAACTATTAAAAAAATAGAAGGCAAATTCATTATGGCGCTTTAGTAGCTAGAACTGGGGGTGGAATAAATAGTTATGCACATGATGGAGGAGAAAAAAATATCCAGTAGGTTATGGTAATATAGCTGGAGGATTAAATAAAAATATATCTTGTAGATGGTGGAAGTTTTTGGATAAAAAAATGCAAAAGAATTTCCAAACACCATTAGATAGTGCAAAGTAGACCTGGAGATAGTGGTTCTCCTGCATATATTTGGGATAAAGATAATAATAAATGGTTATTAGCTGGAGAAAATTCAGCAGGTTCTGGAGATAATAACTGGAATAAAAATATCAATAATTAAAACAAAAATCCAGATTTAGTAAATAAATATATGGATAGTATAGAAGATGAAAAAAATAACAGATGCTAATGTTACACTTGAGGGTAAAACTTTAGGTTTTGGTAATTCTACAAGAGTTATAGATGATAATGCAGCAACTGCAAAAAAAATCAAACTTTTGCTAAAAATGGATTAACTTTAACTGTAAATAGTGATAGTGATACAGGTGCTTCTCGTTTTAGATTTAGTGAAAAATGCAAATATTACAGGTACAGGTAAATTTAATACCGCAGGTCTTATAATCGATAAAAAAATGTTAATGTAAACTATAATATAATATCAGATAAAAATACAGTTATAAGAAAAAAAGAGGGAAGGTAGTTTAACATTAAATGCGAATTCTAAAAATGATGTTGAAGTTAATATTGGGGAAGGAAGCTTAATATTAGATAATAGTAATGGTTATGCAGCAAGTCATATAAGAGTAGCACAAGGTGCAAAAAGTAATATTAAATAAAGATAATCAGTTAAATGATAACAAGATATATTTTGGTCATCGTGGAGGTACTTTAGAATTAAAAAGGACAAAATTTAGAATTTAATGATATATATCATTTAGATAAAGATGCAATTATTGCTAATAAAGAAAGTACGACTAAATCAAAATTTACATTTACTCAAGGTAAAGATAGAGTATTTTTAGGTAAATTTAGTGGTAATATGGATGTTGAATATAATCCTAATGAAGTTAATGAAAATTCTAAATGGAATTTAAGAGGAAATACAGATATAACTGGAGATCTTAATGTTAAAAAGGAATTGTTTCTATTTCTGGTGATGTTATAACAAGTGGATATGAAAATAATGTTTTTAGAAAATCAATTTGAAAAAAACGACATTTAAAGCAGGAAATATTAATGTAGATAATGGTTCAACTTTACAATTAGATAGAGCAACTAAGGTAGATAGTAATATTAATGTATCAGGTAAATTAGATTTAACTGCCACAGGAGAAGTATTAACTAAATTAGATAAAACAAAACCATATAAAGATTATGAAGATCAAAGTGAAGTTAATAAGGTAAATGTAAATGGAAATATTACATTTAAAAATGGAGTTTCAAATAATTTTTAATGCTAATGTAGAAAATAATAATTTAGTAGAAATTAATTCTAAAAATGTCAGGAACTATTAATGGAGAAAAAAACAGGTAATGGATTACTTAAAATAAATAATAGTAATAATGATTTTTTTAGGTAATTTGACTATAAAAAAATGGAGCTGTAGAAAGTGAAAATGAAAATATTTTTATCTAATGGGAAATATAAAATAGAAGAAAAAGGACTTTTAAGAGTAAATAATAATTCTAATTTTTAATGTTTTAGATAAAATAGATAAAAAGTTCAACAGGAGTAATTAGTTTAGGTAATAGTTTAGCAGAATTAGATAAAAAAATATTCTGACTATACAAATTTATACATAGGTTCTAAAAATGATATAACAATAGGAGCAAATGATAAAGCTATAGATAAAAAGTATAAGTAATATAAATTTAGGTGGGGATAATGGTACAGTTACATTAAAAGGACTTGAATTAGAGGATGGAACTACAGTTAGAAATATTAATGCAGGTAATGATAAACATAGAGGTAATGTAGTTATAGATGGATTATCAAATGATGCTAAGGTTAATATAACTATTAGAGATGGTATAAATTTTTGTAGTAAATAATAATAGATCAAATTCTCAATTTTTTTAAATTTAGGGTTATGGGGCAACTGCAGGAACAGCTTTAAAAAAATAACTTAAAAAGATGCATCTATTGGAGTTCTTGAATTAACAAATGAGAATAGTATAGATGTAAAAATGTAGCAATAGGGTCTAAAAAGGTTCGGATGTAACATTAAATACATATACAACAACTAATGATAAAAACAAGATTTTCTGGAGAAGGTAATTTAACATATACATCTACTTTAGAAAAATAAGGAACTTGAAGTTGATGCTCAAAAATTTAAGTGGTGGTGTGGTTACATTAACAGGTGATAATAAAAACTTTTACTAATAAAGTTACTGTTATGGGAAATAAAAAAATGGAGTGAATAATGGAAGCATAACACTTAAATTAGGCTCTGAAATGTTAAAAACATAAAAATGAAGTTTTTAATTAAAGATGGTGGAATATTAGATATTAATGATAATGATGTTTCAATAAAAGTTAAATAATGCTTCAAATAAATATGGAACATTAACTAATAGTGGGGTTAATAAAGCAAATGTAACTATTGATAATCAAGATAAGGAATTTACTACTATAAATACAACATTAACTGGGAATTTGAATATCGTAAAACAAGGTAAAGGAACTTTAAAATTTGATAATAAAAAAATAATTTTTAAAGGTAATGTTGTAATGAATGGTGGGGAATTAATTTATGATAAAGATGTGCTGGAAAATGATATTGAATTAAATGATGCAGTAACTATCAATAAGAGAAGATTGCTATCGGGGAAAGAAATTACAACGGAAAAAAACATGCAATTACTAAACTTACTATTTCAACGAATAAATCAAATGGTGATATTAAATCATCATTCGGTATGATAAATGTAAAAGAAAATGCAAATATAAATATAAATTCTATAACAGTATTGAAAGGTCATGATGATGAATTTGATGTATACAAACATCTTAATTTATATGGTGTAAGTAGAGATAAAGGAAGTATTAATATTGGTAAAAGTTACTATTGCAGATGGTGCTAAGATGTATGTTAGAAATCAAAGAATGATAATGCAATCACTTTCTGCTGAAGATAATTCTGTTTTTAACATTAGATCAATCTAGTTTAAAAATTAGTATATAGTGAAAATACAATATTAAATAGTGGATTAAAAGAACTTGGATTAACACGTTCAAAACTATATTTAAGAGATTATAGTTCTAAAATTAATGATAAAAATTCTGATAAATTAACTAAAGTAGTTATAAATGCAAGTGCAACTGCTGAAGATAGTGAAATCATAAACGGTGAAAAAGTCTTGCAGATAATGGTGGAGGAGGAGGAGCCACTTTTTGTTAACCCTATACTTCTTAAAAGAAAGGGAGCAAATACTGCTAGTTTAATTTTTAAATCAGGAGGATTCTTTGGTTCGGGTACAGGTCTTACTATAAATGCTAAAGTATCAGGTGAAGGGGTTATAAAAATTTGAAAGAAATAATGGTGCAAAATTTGAAATTCAAGATAACTTTAAAGAGTTTAATGGAAAAAGTAATGTCTAATAATCAAACCAAATGTTAATTATGATTATAATATATCAAGTGATAATGCTGAAGATAGAGTTATAGGATATAATTTAACTGGTGTTGGATCATATACTAATAAATCAAATAAAGATTTAACATTTACTAATTTATCAGGATTTACAGGTAAACTTGTAGCACAAAATGGTGATATTGTATTAAAAGATGAGAAAGCTATAGATAATACAGGTAAAGTAGAAACTTATAATAATACGAGATATTACACTTTTATCTAATAATAATATTGAGGTAACTAGTATAAACTTAGAAAATAAAAAAATACAAGTGAAGGAAATACTAATAAAAGTTATTAAAGATGGTAGTGGTAAAATTAAGTTTAGGTGATAATACGAGTATAGTTAATTTTAAAAACATTTGAAGTTAAATCTGGAGAATTAGAACTTAAGAAAAAAATATAGAAGTTTCAAATATAGATTTAAAAAGATAGTACAAAAACTTGATTTAAACTTTATAACTAATGGAACAATAACTTCAGAAATCACAGGAACAGGGGATTTAATAAAAAGTAGGAACTACAAAAATTGATATAGAAGGTTCTAAGTTAAAAGAGCACGGGAAGCATAGACCTACAAGAAGGAGAATTAAGTGTTACAGGAAATAAAGTATTAAGCAATAAAAGTAAAAAGGAAGCGCAGACTTAACATTTAAAAATTCTAATGTAGAAGTAAAAGATATAGAAAAGTTTAGTGGAAACTTAAACTTAGAAAAATTCAACATTAACACTAAAAGAAGATAAATCATTAAATACAGATACAAAGATAATAGCTAAGGAAAGTTCAAATATTAAGATAGACTTAGCAAAAGATAAAGTATTAAGTAAATTAAATGTAGAAAAATAAAGGACAAGATACAAATAAGATAGAAAAAAACTAGGAGAAGCTAAACTAACACTAGGAGAAAAATCTAAATATTAAGAACTTTTAAGAATTTAGATGTAAAAAGCAGGAACATTAGAAATAAGTAAAAATATACCAATAGAAAATGTTAATGTAGATACAAATACTAAATTAAATGTAAATAATACTACAGATATTGAAATGACATCAAATATTAAAGGTTCAGGAGATATAGTAAAACTTGGAGCAGGTAAATTAAGTATAGCTTCAAATAAACTTAATAGTGAAGGTAATATTGACCTACAAGCAGGAGAATTAAGTGTTACAGGAAATAAAGTATTAAGCAATAAAGTAAAAAGGAAGTGCAGACTTAACATTTAAAAAAATTCTAATGTAGAAGTAAAAAGATATAGAAAAGTTTAGTGGAAACTTAAACTTAGAAAAATTCAACATTAACACTAAAAAGAAGATAAATCATTAAATACAGATACAAAGATAATAGCTAAGGAAAGTTCAAATATTAAGATAGATTTATCAAGTGATAAGGTATTAAATAAATTAAATGTAGAAAATAAAGGACAAGATACAAATAAGATAGAAAAACTAGGAGAAGCTAAACTAACACTAGGGAGAAAATCTAAATATTAAGAACTTTAAGAATTTAGATGTAAAAAGCAGGAACATTAGAAATAAGTAAAAATATACCAATAGAAAATGTTAATGTAGATACAAATACTAAATTAAATGTAAACAATACTACAAATATTGAAATGACATCAAATATTAAAGGTGCAGGAGATATAGTAAAACTTGGAGCAGGTAAGTTAAGTATAGCTTCAAGTAAAACTTAATAGTGAAGGTAATATTGATTTACAAGCTGGAGAATTAAGTGTTACAGGAGATAAAGTATTAAGCAATAAAAGTAAAAAGGAAGTGCAGACTTAACATTTAAAAAAATTCTAATGTAGAAGTAAAAGATATAGAAAACTTTAGTGGAAACTTAAACTTAGAAAATTCAACATTAACACTAAAAAGAAGATAAATCATTAAATACAGATACAAAGATAATAGCTAAGGAAAGTTCAAATATTAAGATAGACTTAGCAAAAAGATAAAGTATTAAGTAAATTAAATGTAGAAAATAAAGGACAAGATACAAATAAGATAGAAAAAAACTAGGAGAAGCTAAACTAACACTAGGAGAAAATTTAAATATTAAGAACTTTAAGAATTTAGATGTGAAAGCAGGAACATTAGAAATAAGTAAAAATATACCAATAGAAAATGTTAATGTAGATACAAATACTAAATTAAATATAAATAATACTACAAATATTGAAATGACATCAAATATTAAAGGTGCAGGAGATATAGTAAAACTTGGAGAAGGAAAAATTAAGTATAGCTTCAAGTAAACTTAATAATTTAGGGGATATAGAAATTTCTAGTGGAAAGGTAGAAGTTAATTTAGATGCTTTTAAAAGTATTTTTCTAATAAATTAAAAAGGTGCTGGAAGTTTAGATGTTATAGCTTCACATTCTAATAAAGTTGAATTTAAGGAACTTAAAGAGTTTACAGGAAATATAAATGGTAGGGATGTTGATATAACTCTTAATGGAGATAATTCTCTTAACTCAACAGTTAATTTAAGTGGAACAAGTAAATTAAATATTATAAATGATAAAAAAATATTCTAATTTAACCTTAAATGTTGAAAATGGAAAAAAACAGTTATTAATTCAGAAAATAAAATAGATGCAACAATTAATATTAAAAGAAAATTCTTCTTTAGTTATTAATAAAGATACTAATGTTAATAAGGTTAATAATGAAGGAACTGTAGTATTGGAAAACTCTAAATTACATCTTGATGGGTATAATTCAGATAAAGGTATAGTTGATATAAACTTAAAAAAATAAGGTTGAAGGTATATTAGATATTAAAAAAATTCTGAAAAAGATGTTAATGTTAAAGTTAATATGTCAAATGAAGTAATTGAAGAATTGAAAAAAATACTCAGTTATTGTTAGCAAGTTCTAATAAAAAAATGTAAACATTTTTAAATTTAGATGATATTAATAAAAAAATTTAGTCAGAAAATTAATGTTTAAATCTGAAAATAACAATTACTATATATATTCAATGTTAAAAAGTAGAGATTTAAGTTATTCAAATATAGTTAATAATTTAGATTCTATTTATAGAAATGTATATAAAAATGAATTATGGTAAATTTATTGAAGCAAGATATACACATCAAAACAATAGTTGATAATAAAGAAAAAGTGTTTGAAAATTCAAAAATACACTACAGAAAATAATACAGATGAGTTAGGTATAAATGGTTCATATTATATAGATAAACTTAATTTAGGAATTAATTTAGAATATATTCATTCAAGAAATTCATTAAGTATGAAAGTTGTTGACGGTGGAAGCACTAATACTAATTATTCTATTCATAGTTTAATAGCTAAAACTGGATATAAAAAGGGAATATTTGATATATCAGCTCGTGTAGGTGTAAGTAATATAAGCATACTGTATAGTGAGCCAGAAAATATAAAAGCTATAATGAATGGTTTAGCAATAGGTATAAATCCAGAATATAGATTTAATAAAAATACTTTTAGTTAAATATGTTAATGAATTTGGTTATGAAAAATATATCATTAAGTGGTAAATATATTACAAAAGGCAAGATTATTTAATATATACTATAAGACTGGATTATCTTTAAATCATAAATATATAGATTTAGATTTACTTGCAGATTTAAGACATGTAGATAATAATACATCAACAAATAAAGATGTAGAAATTGATGTAAAAAAATAAATATGTTGAAGTAAATACATTATTAAAATTAACTGCAAAACCAACAGATTCGTTAAGATTAAATACTGAAGTAGAATTGAAATTTAATCAAAAACAAATTTGCTAAATATATACTAAATAGTGGAATTCAATTTAGATGGTAGTAATTAAAATTTAGAAAAATCTAGTTAAAAAAAGATGAGGGGAGAAAGAATATATTCTTTGAATCCCCTCATTATAAGTTTATATATTTTTTTACTTAAATTGTTTATCTAATTCCATAATAATTTTCATAATGTTTGTTTTTGTTGATTTTTAAAATTTTTAATTAACTTAATATCAGGTTTAAATTTTTTCAGCAATAATCCGTTTATTATTTTTTTATTTAAATTTTTTTACTATTAGAATTTAATACTTCTTCTATATTTTTCAAAAATATATTTCATTATAATTATTTTCAAAAAAATAAATTTTTTTAATTTTTTTCATTTTTAATATTATCGTCAGAATTTTTTTAGAATCTATATCATAGCAAACTATTATATATGGATTATCATATTTTTTTAATTTTTCTATTTTTGGCTTTGATTTTTATTATTTCATCTTTTCCTTTGCATGTTATAAAATCAATCTTACATTTATTTATATCATATACTTCACTATATTTGAACATTTTATCTATATATATTTTATCAGTAATTCCTTCAACTACAATGATATATTGGTCAATCTTCAATCATATCATCCCCAATTATCCCCTCAAAATCATAATACTCAATATTTCCGTGATAAATATCTTTTTATTCCACCAAGTTTATATTGTAATTTAGGAGATGAATTACCTCTCTTTGTCCACTTAACTATTTTTTTCTATTATCAGTTATGAAAAAAATATAGAATTTTTTTATAGTTTTTTTAAAGTTTCCATTAATTCAATATTATGAGCTGTAAATATTAATTCACCATGCCCTAAATCTGCAATAAATTTAATTAATTTTTCCAAATAAACAGTATGAATATTTAAATCAACTTCATCTAGAAATAATATTCCACCATTATATACAAAATTAAATAAATCAAAGAATTTAAATAATTTTTTTATACCCATACTTTCAAATTCTAAATCAATTTTGTAATCATCATAACAAAAATCATAATTTACAATATAATGATACTTTTCGTCTCTAAATATAGGTTCTATGTTTTTTTATTTTTAGGATTAAATACTTTCATAAAATTTATTTTTCTTTTTTTAAGTTTTTTTCTATAAATTTTTTTCTTATTGAAAGTTTTTTCAAAAAAAGAATAACTGTAGGTCCTATTTGTAAAAAAATAAATCATATTTATCTTCATCATGAATATTAGTTTTTTTAATTTTGATTTATATATATAATGTAATTTTGACAATATTGAAATATCACTATTTTTTTATCAAATATTTCAGTATTATCAATAATTATCTTTAAAAATACTTGTATAATTTAATAAATTAAGAGAAAGATTTTTGTAATTTATTTTTAGGTATATTAAGTTTAAAAATCTTTTTATTATACCAGATTCTATTAATATATATTTTTTTATTTCTTTTTAAATTTTTTTAATTTCTATTTTTTTCTTTTTAATATTTTTTTATTTTATCATCTGTTTTTAGTAATTTCTATATTATGAGAAAAAAATGAATTTTTTTATTTTATTTTTCAAAAATCACCTTCATAATAAAAAAATCAAGTTCTATAGAAATTTTTTTCAGTAACCTTATTAATTAATTCTTCCATTGGTTCAACTATAATGTTTATTAGATTCAAATCTTTTAATATTAAACTTTTTGATATTTCTATAGCTTTTAATTATAGCAGTTTTACCTGAAGAGTTAGAACCAAAAATACCTTTTTTACTCTATAATTTTTAGGGTTAAAATTTATTGTTGTATCTTTATAAAAAAATCAAATTCGTAATCATTTTTCTATACATTTTTATACCATTAATTTTTCATATTTAATAAAAATACTTTTTTTCCATTATTTTTACCTCCTTTTTATTACAATTTGTAATTTATTATATCATTTTTTTGTGTTTAATTCAAATTTTAAGTAAAATTATTATAATGTAAAAGCTTAAAATATCTAAAAAAATTTCATTTAATTTTTTTGTAAGTTTCAATCTAAATTTTATACTTTATTTTTTTATGAATATAATTTCACAATATGGAATAACAGTCTTACTGGAAGTGCTTTTTTTCTTGTAAAAAAATTAGATAAAGTGTAAAAAAATATAAAGTTAAAATAATAACTTTGAAATGATGTTGACTTTATTTAATATTAAGAATATATTATTTATATAGAGTATAAATAAATTTGGAGGTTTATTTAATGGAAAAATTAAGTAAAGAGCAATTATTAAAAAAATGTACAAACAAGTACAAGAAATTAGACAATTTGATGATAAAGTAAAACAATTAGTATCAAAAAGGGAAAGTTCCTGGAATGACACATTTTTCAGTAGGGGAAGAAGCATCAAGTGTTGGAGCTATGGCTGCACTAAATAGTGATGATATAATTACATCTAATCATAGAGGTCATGGTCAAGCAATAGCTAAAGGAATAGATTTAAATGCTATGATGGCAGAAATTTTTAGGTAAATATACAGGTATATGTAAGGGTAAAGGTGGATCTATGCATATAGCTGATGTTGAATCTGGAAATCTTGGTGCAAATGGTATAGTAGGAGGAGGACATGGACTTGCAGTTGGTGCTGCTCTTACTCAACAAAATGAAAAAAACTGGTAAAAATTGTAGTTTGTTTCTTTGGAGATGGAGCTACAAATGAAGGAAGTTTCCATGAAGCTATGAATATGGCTTCAATATGGAAATTACCAGTAATATTCTATTGTTTAAATAATGGATATGGAATAAGTGCAAATATACACAAAATGGTTAATGTAGAACATTTATATGAAAGAGCAGCAGCTTATGGAATGCCATTTAAATATATAGAAGATGGAAATGATGCTGTGTCAGTATATAATACATTTAAAGAAGCAGTAGACTATGTAAGAGAAGGTAATGGTCCTATATTTGTTGAAAGTATAACATACAGATGGTATGGTCACTCTTCATCAGATCCTGGTAAATATAGAACTAGAGAAGAAGTTGAAGAATGGAAGAAAAAGATCCAATATTGAAATTAGCAAACTATATAGTAGGGAATAAGATTGCTACAGAAGAAGAATTAAAAAAATATTGAATTAGAAGTAAAAAAATATGGTAGATGGGGCAGTTAAATTTGCTGAAGAAAGCCCATTACCACCATTAGAAACAGCGTTTGAAGATATTTACGCAGATTAATTTAAGGAGAAGAATGACTTATGGAAACTAAAGATATGAAATTTAAAGAAGCGATAATATTAGCAATGTCAGAAGAAATGAGAAGAGATCCTGATGTATTGTTAATGGGAGAAGATGTTGGAGTGTTTGGAGGAGACTTTGGAACTTCAGTTGGTATGATAGAAGAATTTGGACCAGAAAGAGTAAGAGATTGTCCTATATCAGAAGCTGCGATAGCAGGAGCTGCATCAGGAGCTGCTATGACAGGATTAAGACCAATAGTAGATGTTACTTTTATGGATTTTATTGTTATAGCAATGGATGCTATAGTTAACCAAGCTGCTAAAACTAGATATATGTTTGGAGGTAAAGGAAAAGTACCTGTAACATTTAGAGTTGCTGCAGGAAATGGAGTAGGATCTGCTGCACAACATTCACAATCACTTGAATCTTGGTTTACACATATACCTGGACTTAAAGTTGTAGCCCCAGGAACACCAGGAGATATGAAAGGATTATTAAAAGCTTCAATAAGAGATAACAATCCAGTTATAATATTAGAATATAAATCAGAATTTAATCAAAAAGGTCCAGTACCTGTGATCCTGAGTATGTTATACCACTAGGTGTTGGAGAGATAAAAAAAGAAGGTAAAGATGTTACAGTAGTTACTTATGGTAAAATGTTATCAAGAGTAATGAAAGCAGCAGAAGATTTAGAAAAAGAAGGTATTTCAGTTGAGGTAGTAGATCCACGTACATTAATACCTTTTAGATAAAGGAGATAATAATAAATTCAGTTAAAAAGACAGGTAAAAGTTGTACTTGTAAATGATGCACATAAAACTAGTGGATTTATAGGTGAAATTTCAGCAATAATTTCAGAATCAGAAGCATTTGATTACTTAGATGCTCCTATAAGAAGAGTAGCTGGAGAAGATGTACCTATGCCTTATGCACAAAATTTAGAGTTTGCAATGATACCAACAGTAGATTCAATTAAAGATGCAATAAGAAAAAAACAGTAAATAAACAGTAGAGGTGAGAATATGGAAAAAGAATTATTAAGAGCAACACCTGCTGCAAGAAAAATTAGCTTCTCAATTAAAACTTGATTTATCAGCAATACCAGGAACTGGTGCATTTGGAAGAATTCATAAGGATGATGTAGCTTCATATAAGGAAGAAGCATTTGTTAAAAATTTCACCTGTAGCTAGAAGAATGGCTGAAGTTAATGGAATTGATTGGCAAGGTGTTAAAAGGTACAGGTGTAAGAGGTAAAATAATGAAAAATGATATTTTTAGCCTTACTTGGAGATGTAAAACAGGAAGTTAAAGTTGAAAAAAACAAGAACAAGAAATTGCTAAAGTTGAAACTCCTGTTATTGAAAAATAGTGATCAATATGGTGAAATTGAAAATATACCAATGACTGCAATGAGAAAGGTTATTGCAAAACGTATGGTTGAAAGCTATTTAACAGCACCAACATTTACATTAAATTATGATATAGATATGACAGAAGTTATAGCTTTAAGAAAGAAAGTTTTAGAACCTATTTTAGAAACAACTGGCAAAAAGTTACAGTAACAGATATAATATCACTTGCGGTTATTAAGACTTTAATGAAGCATAAATACTTAAATTCTTCATTAACTCCAGATGGACAAACTATAATAGCTCATAATTATGTTAATTTAGCTATGGCTGTGGGATTTGATGGTGGATTATTGACTCCAGTTGTATATAATGCTGAAAAAATGAGTTTATCTGAGCTTGTTGTAGCTCTTAAAGATGTAACAAGTAGAGCATTAAATATGAAACTTGCACCAAGTGAATTACAAGGATCAACATTTACTATAAGTAACTTAGGAATGTATGGAGTTTCTTCATTTGGACCAATAATAAACCAACCTAATTCAGCTATATTAGGTGTAAGTGCAACTATAGAAAAACCGGTTGTAATTAATGGAGAGATTAAAGTTAGACCTATAATGAGTTTAGGATTAACTATAGATCATAGAGTGGTAGATGGATTAGCTGGAGCTAAGTTCATGAAGGATTTAAAAAGAATTATTAGAAAATCCAATTACAATGTTAATATAAGGAGGAAAAATGGCATTAGAAATTATTATGCCCAAAGCTGGGATAGATATGACTGAGGGTGAAATTGTTGAATGGAAAAAAAGAAAGTAGGAGAACCTGTTAAGCAAGGAGAAATACTTTTTAGAAATAATGACAGATAAAAACAAATATGGAACTTGAAGCAGAAGAAGATGGATATTTAATAGCAATATTAAAAAGAAGCAGGACAAACAGTTCCTGTAACTGAAGTTATAGGTTACTTAGGAGCAGAAGGTGAAAAGGCACCAACAGGTGGAGTAAGTGAAACAAAATCAGAAGAAGCACCTAAAGTAGAAGAAGAGCCTAAAGAAGTTAAAGAAACTCCAAAACCTAAAAAGAGTGATTCAGCTTATGATGTAGTAGTTATAGGGGGAGGACCTGCTGGGTATGTAGCGGCGATAAAAGCAGCTCAAGTAGGAGGAAAAGTAGCTATAGTAGAAAAATCTGAATTAGGTGGAACATGTTTAAATAGAGGATGTATTCCAACTAAAAGCATATTTACATAATGCAGAAATTATAGAAGGTGTTAAACATGCTGCTGGACGTGGAATAATGATAGAAAATCCTAATTTCACAGTAGATATGGATAAAGTTTTAGGAATGAAATCAAAAGTTGTTAAAAAACTTGTTGGTGGAGTAGGAGCTTTATTAAAGAGCAACGGAGTAGATGTATTTAAAGGTGTAGGAACAATAACTAAAGATAAAAAAATGTATTAGTTAATGGAGAAAAAAACTTGTTGAAACTGATAAGATAATATTTGCTGGAGGATCAAAAGTAAGTAGAATTAATATACCAGGAATGGATTCTAAACTTGTTATGACAAGTGATGATATATTAGAATTAAAATGAAGTACCAGAAACATTAGCAGTAATTGGTGGAGGAGTTGTTGGAGTAGAACTTGGGCAAGCATTCTCTACATTTGGTTCAAAAAGTTACAGTTGTTGAAATGATGGATAGAATAGTACCAGGAATGGATGCAGAAGTTTCAAATACTTTAAGAACAGCTCTTGAGAAAAAAAGGTATGACTATAATGACATCAACTAAACTTCAAGAAATAGTTGAAAAAGATGGTAAATTACATATTAAATTAGAAGGTAAAGAAGACTTAGTTGTTGATAGAGCTCTACTTTCAATAGGACGTGTACCAGATCTTGAAGGTATAGGTGAAGTTGAATTTGAACTTGAAAAGAGGAAGAATTAAAGTTGATGAATTTATGGAAACTTCAGTTAAAAGGTATATATGCACCTGGAGATATAAATGGAACTAAGATGTTGGCTCATGCTGCATTTAGAATGGGAGAAGTTGCGGCTGAAAATGCTGTTAATGGTAATCATCATGTTGCAAAAACTTGATTTAACACCAGCTGCTATATATACTATGCCAGAAGTTGCTATGGTTGGATTAACTGAAGAACAAGCTAGAGAAAAATATGATATTTCAGTAGGTAAATTCAGTTTTGCTGCAAATGGACGTGCTATAGCTAGTGATGAAGACTTTGGATTTATTAAAAGTTATAGCTGATAAAAAAATATGGAGAAATATTAGGAGTACATATAATAGGACCTGCAGCTGCTGAAATAATAAATGAAGCTTCTTCAATAATGGAAATGGAAATAACAGTTGAAGAAATGTTAAAAACTATACATGGGCATCCTACATATTCAGAAGTAATGTATGAAGCATTTGCTGATGTACTAGGACTTGCAGTACATGCACCTAAGAAAAAAATAAATTTTACACAAAAAGTGCATTTAACTTAATAGGTTAGATGCACTTTTTTTATGATGTTATGCTTTAGATAAAATACTTTTTAAATTCAGTATAAATTAATATTATTACTAATATAAAGGACATTAAATCACATATAGGAGTTGCATATATAATACCATCTAAATTCAATATATTTGGAAGAATAATTAAAAGTGGTAATAAAAAAGAATTTGTTTTGTAAAAAGCTATTAGAGCTCCTTTAAATGCTTTTTCCTATTGCTGGGAAGAATGTTGAACCACAAGTTTGCACTCCATTTAAAAAGTAAATGCCATATATATATGTATATATTTAATTGCAAAATCAAAAATATAGTTTATCTCCACTACCAAATAAAGAAACTATTTGTCTTGGAAATATTTGAAAAAAATTAAAAAAACATAAAAGTAGATAGTATACTTGCAAGAATAAATAAAAATTTTGATGTTTCTATAACTCTTTCATATTTTTTTAGCTCCATAGTTATATCCAAGTATAGGTTGTGCTCCTTGTACTAATCCTATAATAACAGCTATAAATATTATATTAATTTTTCATTACGATACCTGACACTGCTATGGGTATATTACTGCCATATATAGATGTTTCTCCATAATATTTTAATAAATTGTTTGTTATAATTTGTATTAACATATTAGATGATTGAAATATGAAAGATGACATACCGAAAGACAAAAATTTGTTTAACAAGTATAGATTTAGGTAATATATCTTTAATAATAAGATTAATATTTTTTTGAATTTTTAAAAATAGAAAAAGTAATGTTAAAAGCAGATATAATTTGAGATATAACTGTTGCGATAGCAGCACCTTCTATTCCCATGTTAAATATAAAAAAATAAATATAGGGTCAAGTATAGTATTAGTTAAAGCTCCTAATATAATTGCAAACATTGAATATTTTGAAGACCCATCTGCTCTAACTAAAGGATTTATTCCAACTGCAATTAAGAAAAATGGTAGTCCAAGTGAAGTTATTGCACTATATTTCATTGCATATTCTAATATTTCATTTGTTGCACCAAAAAGTATCATTAAAGGTTTAAGGAATATTATTATCATTATACATAATACAATACCTGTTATAATTAATGTTCCAATAGCACTTCCTACTATTTCTTCAGCTTTTTTTCTATTTCCTTTACCTAATTCTATATTAAAATTTGATGCTCCTCCAACACCCTATCATAAGTCCTATTGCAAGAGATATTGTTGTTAAGGGAAATGAAATACTTGTTGCAGCATTTCCTAAATAACCAACACCTTGTCCTATAAATATTTGATCGATTATATTATATAATGCGTTTACTATATTTGCTATTATTGCAGGTATAGCCATAGATAATAGTAATTTTGGGATTGATTCATATCCCATTTTGTTATTTATATTCATAAATCCTCCTATCTTGATTATTATATCTTAAAATTAAAAATAAAGAAATCTAAAATTTTGTGCATTTTAAACTTTACATTTCACATTTATTAAAAAGACTTGACATAATTCGTTTATAATGGTAAACTTATTTTTGAGAATATTGTTCACGTTTGTAGACAACTAGGTGGAAAGGAGGATGAGCACAATAGAATTTAATACTTATATCACAGATGCAGAATGGGAAGTCATGCGTGTAGTTTGGGCAAATGATCGAGTAACTAGTAAAAAGTCATTTCTGTATTGCAAGAAAAAAATGGACTGGACACAATCCACTATCAAAACTATCTTAGGTCGATTAGTTGGAAAAGGCGTACTAAATACAGAGCAAGAAGGTAGAAAGTTTATTTACACTGCCAATATTGAAGAGACAGAAGCCGTAAGGAATTATGCAAAAGATATTTTTAACCGTATTTGCAATAAGAAAGTCGGAAATGTAATAGAAAGCATCATTGAAGATCGTGTTTTTAAGCTTCGATGATATAGATCGACTAGAAAAAAATATTAGAGATGAAAAAATCTTTCGGAGTAGAAGAAGTGGATTGCAATTGTCCAGAAGGACAATGCGAATGTCATTTACATCATCATTAAGCATAAGGAGGAATTTAAAATGAATAATGACAACAGATATTCGTTCCATAATCACCATGATTATGACGATATGGATAAGTTAAAACACGAGCATGGAATCACAGATGAACATGGAGACCATAAGGATCAACATCAAGAACATCATGCTGGGCATGATCACAGCGGGCACAGTGGGCATAATCATAGCGGACACAGTGGACATAATCATAGCGGACACAGTGGGCATAATCACAGCGGGCACAGTGGACATGACCACCATCATGGAAACTTTAAGGAACTTTTTCTTAAAGTCATTGCCACTAGGAATCATTATTATGCTCTTATCCCCTATACATGGATTTAAAACTACCATTCCAGTTTACTTTTCCATATTATGATATTATAGTAGCTATTTTATCTACTATATTAATTATTTATGGTGGACGTCCATTCTATCAAGGTGCAGTTGACGAATTTAAACAAAAACCTGGAATGATGGCACTCGTTTCTTTAGGTATAAGTGTTTCATATTTATACAGTATTTATGCTGTGATCATTACCTACGTAACGGGTGAACACGTGATGGACTTTTTCTTTGAATTTGCTTCATTACTATTAATCATGCTATTAGGTCACTGGATTGAGATGAAAGCTATTGGAGAAGCAGGAGACGCACAAGCAGAATTGGCTAAGTTAGTGCCGAAAGATGCCCACGTTGTATTAGAAGACGATTCAATTGAAATACGACCAGTTGCTGACTTAAAGGTAGGTGATTTAATTCGTGTTCAAGCCGGAGAAAATGTGCCAGCAGACGGGATTATCGAGCGTGGCGAATCACGTTTAAATGAAGCTCTTCTAACTGGGGAGTCAAAAGCAGTAAAAAAAGGCCCTGGCGATGAAGTAATCGGAGGCTCAACAAATGGAGAAGGGGTTCTTTATATTAAAGTGAATGAGACAGGTGATAAATCCTTCATCTCTCAAGTTCAGAATTTAATCAGCCAAGCTCAAAGTCAGCCTTCCAGAGCAGAAAATATTGCGCAAAAGGTTGCAGGGTGGCTCTTCTATATTGCTGTTATTGTCGCACTAATTGCTTTTGTAGTGTGGATGGTTATAGAAGATGTACCAACGGCAGTTATATTTACTATTACTACATTAGTTATTGCTTGTCCGCACGCATTGGGGTTGGCTATTCCATTGGTAACCGCCCGTAGCACAAGCTTAGGAGCTAGCCGTGGCTTACTAGTAAAAGACCGCCAAGCCTTAGAAATAGCTCAAGATGCAGATGTGATGATTTTAGATAAAACGGGTACTTTAACAACTGGTGAGTTTAAAGTATTAGATGTAAAAACTTCTTAATGACAAATATACAAAAGAGGAAATCGTTGCCTTACTGGCAGGTATTGAAGGAGGATCTAGCCACCCAATTGCTCAATCAATTATAAGTTTCGCCGAGCAGCAAGATATACGTCCAGCATATTTTGATTCGATTGATGTGATTTCCGGTGCTGGAGTAGAGGGTAAAGCAGGCGGGCACCGTTACCAATTAATCAGTCAAAAAGCCTACGGACGTAATCTGGATATTGATATTCCAAAAGGAGCAACTCTTAGTGTCTTAGTAGAAAACGATGATGCTATTGGTGCTATAGCTTTAGGGGATGAATTAAAACCAACGAGCAAAGAGTTAATTAAAGTTCTTAAAAAGAACAATATTCAACCAATTATGGCAACAGGTGATAATGAAAAAGCAGCTCAAGGCGTGGCAGAAGATTTAGAAATTGAATATAGATCAAATCAATCTCCACAAGACAAATATGATTTAGTAAAAAAACACTTAAAGAAGAAGGAAAAAAAGTTATCATGGTAGGTGATGGTGTAAATGATGCTCCTTCTCTTGCCTTGGCAGATGTTGGAATAGCGGTCGGTGCAGGAACTCAAGTGGCGTTGGATTCAGCTGATGTCATCTTGACTCAATCTGATCCAGGAGATATTGAATCATTTATTGAATTAGCACACAAAACAACTCGTAAAATGAAACAAAATCTCTTGTGGGGAGCCGGTTATAACTTTATAGCTATCCCTCTAGCTGCAGGAATTTTGGCTCCTATTGGTATCACATTAAGCCCCTGCATTAGGAGCAATCCTAATGTCTGTGTCAACAGTTATCGTCGCAATTAATGCTATTTTATTAAGTTTAGATCCAAAAAAATAACGGTTAACAGATCGAATGAAAGAGATGTAAGTACTGGCTCTTTGTAAAATCGTGTTGGTAGAAGTAGACAATTTTTTTCTACCAACATGATTTTTTTAATTTATTATATAACTGATTTCTTTTTAAAATCCTAAAAAGCCACCTATTTCGACAGTTTTATAGCTTGTTATTCTATTTTTCTTGATAATAATACCAACGTCTCCACATGATTAGTATGGCAATTACAAAAATACATCCTATAAAATCAACTCTAAATTTAGCAATAGATTACATTACTAAGAGTGAAAAAAACTGATGAAAAAAATCTTAGTATCTTTTATTCAAATGACATCCATCTACTGCCCATATTCAATTTATGAAAACACGAGAAGATAATGATACTAAAAGGTACAGTTTTGGCTAGACATTTAATTCAATCTTTTCTACCAGGAGAGGTTAATCCTATAAAAGCTCACGAAATTGGAATGGAATTATGCAAGAAAATTTTTAAAAGGAGATTATGAATTTGTTCTTGCAACTCATTTGGTGTTGGAGGAATTAAAGACAAAATCAAGTAAAAAAATCTTTTCAGAATATTGAACGAGCATTACAAGAATTTACAAGCTAAACAAGAGTAGATTATGAAGAAACATAATTCATTATCAGTTGAATATGATGAGTTGGAACATCTGAAAAAAATAATATGAATGAGTATCTTGGTAGGGATAAAACAGAGAAGAAAAAAAGGAATTGGTTATTTATAAACTTAAGAAGTTGAAGGTAGAAGAAAAAGTAAAAGCCTATTGAGAGGAAAGAAGCTTCCAAAAGAAGCAGAAAGATAAAGGAATTGTTGGTGTGGTTTTCAGACTGCACCGTTTTTTTAATTTAGATAATTTTTTTAGAACATGATGCAAAAAAATGTATTAAAAAAATTAATAACATAAACTAAATATAAATAATTATAACTATTGAAAATAAGTTTAAACATAATAAAAAAATAAAATGGAAATAAAGAGGACTACTTTACGTGTTAAATATTGTGTAAAAATAGACCTTTTTATTTTCTTTCGTTAGAATACTAATATATTTATTTATATTATTACAAAGAATACTCTTAATAATTTTTTTAAAATTAATATTTTGATGAATACTGTTGAGAATTTTTTTATTACATATTTAAATACTATATAGCCTATAAAGAGATATAGTATACTTAAAAAAACAATAAAATAAATATTTTATTATAATCTATTATTCCTTTAAAAATTATCTCTTCACTAATATTTATACCCAAAATATATGGAAAATATTCAAAAAAATTTAGATATATCTTTTAGGTAATTTTTTTCTATTAATATTTTATTGTTTGATAAAAAAATAAAAAAATATAAATCCTATTATAGATTCAAATGAAGCAGTTTTTAGTATAGACTATAGTTAACCCCATTAATATTAAAGAAAAAAACCATATATAGAAATCATTGTTATTATTATAACCATAATAACATAAATATTAATTATTAACTTAATTGTGAAAAAAAAGTTTTTATTAAACTTATTATTATAATTAACTTAATTAAATTTATAAGAAACCACGATATAGTTTTTAAATGTCATTATAGTTACTATAGAATAAGGTTTTATTAATAAATTTTTTAAAAGACCAGATTGTTTTTTTCTACTGAAAATAGTTAATGCAGCTTCACCTAAAAACAGAATTAGCTAATATCCAAAATATATACCCTATATAATAAGAATTTTTCAATATTATTATCTAAGAACACTAAAATAAACATTATAAAATTAATTATTATTCCGACTATAAAATCTGGATAATAACTAATAACTTCTATAATATATTTTTTTAATTCATTTTTAAATAAACTAAACACTTTATAGCTCCAATTCTAGAAATAATTGTTCTAAATTTTTTTATCTTTTTTTGTTACTTCAATTATTTCTTTTTATATTTTTTTATCTTTTTAAATATTGTATAATATCATTAAAATTAAAAAAATTCTTTTTCTTCCTCAAAATATTGACTATTTTTTTAAATATTTTTAAAAATATATACATTTTTTCAAATTTATATTTTTTTAATTCTTTAACAGAACCATCATATTTTTAATATACCCTGTTCTAGTATAATAACTCTTTCATTTAAATATTCAATTATATCCATTTGATGTGTTGTCAATATTATAGATATTCCTTTTTTTCTTTACTCATTTTTCTTTTAAAATATCTAACATTTTTTCTTTTTAGAAAAAAATATCTAAGCCTAATGTTGGCTCATCTAATATTAAAATCTTAACATTTATTATCATTGATATAATTATTGCTAATTTTTTTGTATCATACCTCTTGAATAGTATGCAACCTTTTTATTCATAGATTCTCTTAAATCAAATTCATCTATTAAATAATCAATATTATTAAAAAAACTGTTTTCTTATCTAGACCGTATAAACCACCAAAATACTCAATATTTTCTTTTCCTGTCATAAAGTAATATACATTTTCACTACTTTCTAATACTGCACTTATATTATTAAAATATTCTTTGTTTGAATATTCATATATTTTTTTATTACAGAACAATATTTCACCTTTTTTTCAAATTTTATTAATTTTAATATACAATTTAATAACGTTGTTTTTTCCTGCACCATTTTTTACCTAATATTGTAACTATTTCTCCACTATTAACTTCTAAAGTTATATTTTTTTAATATTTTATTATTATAAATTTTTTACTTAAATTATTTATTTTTTAAAAAAATTAATCATAATCACCCCTATATAACTTTTTAATCAATTTAATATTATTAAAAAAATCATTGTTTTTTTATATTTTTTTATTACAATTTAAAGTTTTTAAACATATATATATTGCTTAAGCAGTAATATACTCATTTTTTTGATAAAAATTTAACCTCTATTAATTATATAACTTAATTTTTTTAAATAAAAGTAAATAATAAATTTTTTTAAATTTTTTTCAATTTATATTATAATTTTAATTTATTTTTCTAATAATAATTTAAATTTAATACTTAAATTTGATTATATTATTGCTTTGTTTATTTTTTCTATATACAAGCTAGAGAATAATTTTTTTAAGTTTTTTTATTCCAAAGTTAAGATAAAAGTTTAAATATTAAAGAATAATTTAAGGAGTTAGAAATATGATAATATTTCCTTTTAAAAAAATATATTAAATATGTTAAAATTAAAGTAATGATTTGAGGAGGGTATAATGGCAAAAAAATCGTATTAAAGTAGATAAGGATATAGATAAAAATAAAAAAATAATATTTTTAAAAAAATAAAGGTAGAAATGTATTAATTAATATTATATATATATTAATTGCTATATTTATATATTTTTTTAATTTTTAATGAAAGGATATATAAATGTAGAAGGAGAAGGAGTTTCAACTATTGAAAGTATACTATATAGTATAATATATTCTTTCAGGTTTATATTTGGTGAAACAGTATATATGGTTTTGTTACTTACAATATTTATAAATGGATATATAGTATTTAATAAGGATAGAATAAGAAAAAAATATATAGGAAGAAAAAAATTGTATTCTTAATATTTTTACTTTCTTATTCTTTATTATCTACGGCAGAAAGTATAGGACCTTTGTCATCTAATTTTTTCAGATGCTGTAAGTGAATTGATAGGTTATACTTTTGAATTTAAAGGTGGAGGAGCCATAGGTTCTATATTAGCAATACCTTTCTATAGTATAATTAAAAACATTACCTATGTTTTTTTAATATTAGTATTTTTTTAACAATTTCTTCATTATTACTATTTTTAAGTAAATATATTAGATTGTTATTTAAAATAACATCAAATATTTTTAGAATACTATAATAGTGAAGATTATAAAAAGAAAGAAGTATTAAAGTTAAAAAAATAGAATATGAAAGAAAAAAACAAGAAGAAATAGACTTGAAGAGAGAAAGAGAATTTGCTCAACAATTCATTAAGTTGAAGGATGAAAAAAATTAAATAAAGAAATATCTAAAAAAATTAGATATGGATAAGGAACATGACAAAGAAGATTTTTTTATACTCCAAGTGAGTTGGAAAAGAAAGAAAAAAAGAATGGATAGAATATTGTGAAAGAATAGATAGACTAGAAAAAGAAGAAAAAGGAAAAAAATAGAAAAAAACAAACTATATTATTACGTGAACTTGAAAAAGAAAAAAACAAGAAAAATTTATACAAGAAGAACTAAAAAAAATGAAGAAAATAAATTTTTTAAAAGAAAATATAAAAGAAGATTTAACTATAGAAAATGAAGAAAAATTATGAAGAGTTAAATAATAAGTATATTAGAGATATAGAAGAAAATTTTTGAAGTTGAAGATATATCAGTAGAGGAAGAACAAAATATAGATATTCCTATACAAACTGAAAATAATATGGATAATGAAGAATTGAATAAATCAGTAGAAGAATTGTTTTAAGTATAAACAAATGGATCCAGAAAAAAAGGAAGAAATGAAAAGAGAAATAGAGTCTAATATTGCTTTTACTTGAAACGGTTCTTAGTAATTTTGGTATAAATGCTAAAGTTGTAGATTATGGTACAGGGCCTACTATAACAAGATATGAAATAAAGATACCTCAGGATGTTAAAGTTAAGAAGGTTACTGAGCTTGAAAATGAAATTAAAATGTATTTAAAGGCAGAAAGCATAAGAATAGAAGCTCCAATTCCTGGTAAAGATGCTATAGGTATAGAAACTCCAAATAAGATAAAAGAACCTGTATATTTCTCAAATATTATACATTCTGATGCATTAAATGAAGGAATACTTCCGGTTGTTTTTAGGTAAAGATATAGTAGGTAAGAATAGAGTTATAGATATAACAAAAACTTCCGCATTTATTAATAGCAGGAACAACAGGAAGTGGTAAATCGATAGCTATAAATACTATGATATCTTCTTTAATAAGTAAAAAAAGTGATGATGAAGTTAAGTTTATAATGGTTGATCCAAAAATGGTAGAATTAACCTTATATGATGGCATAGCTCATTTGTTAACTCCAGTAATTACAGATCCTAATATGGCATCTGTTGCACTTAAATGGGCAGTAAATGAAATGGAAGATAGATATAGAAAACTTGCTTCATTTAGAATGAGAAATATAGAGGGATATAATAAAGAATTTGAAAATGATAAAATGCCATATATTGTAATAGTCATAGATGAGTTAGCAGATCTTATGATGGTTGCATCAAATGATGTTGAAAAATCAATAGCTAGAATAGCACAAAAAGCTCGTGCTGTAGGGATACATTTAATAGTTGCAACTCAAAGACCGTCAGCTGATGTAGTAACTGGGATAATAAAAGCTAATCTTCCAAGTAGAATATCATTTGCTTTAAGATCATCTATAGATTCAAGAACTATACTTGATCAAGTAGGTGCTGATAAATTATTAGGTAAGGGAGATATGCTATTCCTTGATAATGGTAAAGCTAAACTTGAAAGATTACAAGGTGCATTTATTTCTGATGATGAAGTAAAACAATTGACAGATATAATAAAAAGTAGTAAAAAAAGCTGTATACAATGATAAGGTTTTAGAAAGTATTGATGAAAAATGATGATGATAGAGATCCTTATCTTGAACAAGCTATAGAAATAGCTTCTAGAATATCAAGAGATGAAAAAGTTGTCTATTTCTTATTTACAAAAGAGAATTGAGAGTTGGATTTAATAGAGCTTCAAGAATATTTGAACAGTTGAAAAATAATATAATAGATTCAAGTAATAGATATATAGGTGGAGATAATAATTATTAGAAAGGAAGATGTAAATGTTTAAAAAGATAGTAAAAATTTAAAAATTATTTTTTTCATGAGTAAGAATACGAAGGATATAGGAATAGATTTAGGAACAGCTAATACCGTTCTTTACGTTAAAGGAGAGAATATAGTAATAGATGAACCAACGTATGTTGCTATAAATAATAAAAAAATGATGGAGAAATAGAGTTTATTGGAACTCGTGCTAAAGAGATAATGGGAAGAACACCAGTGTATATGGAAGTTAAAAAGACCTCTAAAAATGGAGTAATATCAGAATATGAGATTACAGAAAAAAATGTTATCTAAATTTTTTTAGATAGAATTAAAGAGGAGAATTATACAATGATAGGGTTATAATCTGTGTTCCAAGTGGAGTAACTCAAGTTGAAAGACGTGCAGTTGTTGATGCAGTTAAAGAAGCAGGTGCTAGAGAAGTTTATTTAATAGAAGAACCTATAGCAGCTGCCATAGGAGCTGGAATTAGTATGTTTTGAACCTAAAGGACATTTGATAGTTGATATAGGAGGAGGAACAACTGAGATTGCTTTTTATAGTTTCAGGAGGAGCTTCGAAAACACATTCTATTAAAGTGGCTGGAGATCAATTAAATATGGATATAGTAGATTATGTTAGAGAAAAATATAATCTAAATATTGGAGAAAAAAACGGCTGAAGATTTAAAAAAATACTTGCTACAAAATGAAGAAGATAGTACAAAAAAATGTATGAAATTAAAGGAGCAGAATCAGTAAGCGGTATACCTAAAGAAATTAAAATAACTGTTGAAGAAGTTAATAATGCTATAGATAAAAAAGTATAAATCATATAATTTATGAAATAGATAAAGTTATAGAAGAAATAACACCAGAGATAGCAGCAGATATTTATGAAACAGGAATACATTTATCAGGTGGAGGGGCCTCTATATTAGTTCTTAAACAAAAAAATAGAAGATAAATTTAAGTTAAAAAGTAACAATAGCAGATATACCTATTTATGCAGTTATAAATGGTATAGCAAATATTTTTCCAAGAATTTGATAAATTTAAAGATATACTAATTTCAACTAGTGAAGATTATTAGGAGTATATATGAAAGAGGATATAGAAGCGCTAGTTTTTTTATCAAAGGAAATAGTAAATATAAAAGATTTATCTACTTTTTTTAGTGTTAGTATTGAAGAAATAAATAAAATTGTGGATGAATTAGTTAAGGATTATAAAGATAGGGGCATAAATTTTTGTTGTTGAAGATGGTAATTTATTAATTAGAACGAATCCGTTAAATGGAGAAACTATTAAAAAAATTATTTTTATGCCTGAGTTAAAAAGTAAAGGAAATTATCTAAATCTTCTCTTGAAGTTCTTACTATAGTAGCATTTAAGGGACCTATAACTAAAACTGAAATAGAAGAAATAAGAAATACAGGAGTAGATCATATAGTTCCTGTTCTTCTTGAAAAATTGATAAAAGTTGTTGGGAAGAAAAACTTTAGGAAATCCAAATCTTTATGAAGTAACAGATGATTTTTTTATGGATATATAGGACTAAAAAGATAGAGATGAGTTAATGAACTTTTGATAAAAAGTAATTGGCTAGGAAGGGAAGAAGATGAGAATAAATAAGTATATAGCAGAATCTGGTTTTTTTGTTCAAGAAGAAAAGCAGATGAATTAATATTAGAAGGAAGAGTAAGTATTAATAAAAAAATGTTGCTATTATTGGAAGCGAAGTAGAAGAAGGGGATATAGTAAGAATAGATGGGGAAAAAGTTACAGTAAAAAAAGGATTATGAGTACTATATTTTAAATAAAACCTAAAAAGAGTGCTATGTGCTAATGAAGATAAATTAAAAAAAGAACTTTAGCAGTAGATTTGATTAAATCTAAAAAAAGATTATTTACTTTTTGGTAGACTTGACTATATGACAGAAGGATTGATAATTATTAGTAATGATGGAGATATTTATAATAATGTTATGCATCCCAAAAAAAGAAATTATATAAAAAGTTATATTGCTAAAATAGATAAAGAAATAACAGAGGAACATTTAGATGCACTAAGATATGGGGTTGTAATTGATGGACAAAGAACGCTACCAGCTAAGGTAAAAATAATATCTAAAAAGGAAATAAGAGTAGCAATATACGAAGGTAAAAAAATAGACAAATAAGAAAAATGTTTGAAACATTAGGATATACAGTTAAAAATTTGAAAAGGGTTAAAGTTGGAGAATTGACTTTAAGAGGAATAGATGTAGGTAAGTATAGAAAAAAATGACGCAAGATGAAATTAACTACCTTAAAAAGTCTATAAGATTGGATGATTAATGAAAGAAATAGAAGAATATGTTAGATATTCAAGTCTTTTTTTCATATTATAAAGATTTATTTTTCTGATAAACAAAGAGAATATTTAGAAGCATATCTTGAAGAAGATAATAGTCTTACAGAAATAGCAGAAGCCTTTTAATGTTAGTAGGCAAGCTGTTTTTGATAATATTAAAAAGAGGGTGTAAAAAGACTTGAAAAAAATATGAAAAAAATGTTAGGTATATTTGAAAAAGATATAAAAATACATTGAAAATTTAAAGAAATTAGAAAAAGATTTTTAATATTGATAATTTAAAAATTGATACTAGAATATGAAGGAGGCGTGATTAGTGTTTGAGAGCTTAGGAAATAAATTACAAGATACATTTAAAAAAATATCAGGCCAAAGTAAAAATAACGGAAAGTAATATATCAGATGCTTTGAGAGAAGTAAGGTTAGCGTTACTTGAAGCAGATGTTAACTATGGTGTAGTAAAAATTTAGTTTCAAGAATTAAAGAAAAGGCACAAGGTCATGAAGTAATAAGAGGGTAAATCCTAAACAACAGTTTATAAAAAAATAATAAATGATGAATTAGTAGAAATATTAGGTGGTAGTAATACAGGATTAAATAAATCTATAAATAAACCTACAATAATAATGATGGTTGGATTACAAGGTGCAGGGAAAACGACTTTTACTGCTAAATTATCAAAACTATTAAAAAAAGATAAACAAAAACCATTTTTTTAATAGCTGCCGATGTTTATAGACCAGCAGCAAAGAAACAATTAGAAGTTTTAGCAAAAGCAGATAGATGTTCCATATTTTTACTATACATGAAAGTAATGATGTACTTGATATAGTTAATAAAGGGATGGAGGAAGCGAAAAATCAAAGTTCTGATTATGTATTAATAGATACTGCAGGAGACTTCATATTGATGAAGATTTAATGAAAGAATTAGAAAATATTAAACAACTTGTAAATCCTACTGAAATACTGTTAGTTGTTGATGGTATGACAGGACAAGATGCTGTTAATGTTGCTAAAAAAACTTTAATGACAGTTTAGACGTTACAGGAGTAGTTTTAACAAAACTTGATGGAGATACTCGTGGAGGGGCTGCACTTTCTATTAAAGAGGTATCAGGTAAAACCTATAAAAATATATAAGTGAAGGAGAGAAATTAGATGATATATCTGTATTTCATCCTGATAGATTAGCGAGTAGAATATTAGGTATGGGTGATGTTGTTTCTCTTGTAGAAAAAGGCACAAGATGCTATTGATGAAAAAAAGAAGCAAAAAGAAATGGAAAAAGAAGTTTAGAAAAAAATCAATTTGATTTTGAAGATTTTTCTAAAAACAATTTAAATTAATAAAAAAAGAATGGGGTCTCTTGGTGGAATATTAAAAAAATGCTACCTGGTATGGGTGGAGCGTTAGATGGAATAGATTTAAATTCTGCTGAAAAAGAAATGAAAAAAAGGTTGAGGCAATTATTTTTCTATGACAATAGAAGAAAGAAGAAATCCTAATCTTTTAAAAAGCTTCTAGTAGAAAAAAATGAGAATAGCTAAGGGTTCTGGGACAGATGTTTCTCAGGTAAATAAATTGATTAAACAATTTGAACAAATGAAACAAATGATGAAAATGTTAAATTCTGGAAATATTCCTGGATTTGGTAGAATGGGGGAAAAGATAATAATGATAAATAAAATTGGAATTATTAGTTTATCAAGTGGTATTTTGGGTGAAGATTTTTGTAAAACATGAATTATTGATAGGTTGTAAAAGACTAAAAGATTATGGCATAAACGTAGAGTTTATGCCAAATTCACTTAAAGGAATTGAATTTTTAAAAAAATATCCTGAACAAAGAGCAAAAAGATATATTGCATGCTTTTTAAGGATGATGATATAGATATGATATTATGTGCAATAGGTGGAGAGGATACATATAGATTATTACCTTATTTATTTGAAAATGATGAGCTAAAAAAATGTTGTTAAACAAAAAAATATTTTTTAGGTTTTTCTGACACCACAGTAAATCATTTGATGTTAAATACATTAGGTATTAAAACTTTTTTTATGGACAAGCATTTCTAACTGATGTTTGTGAACTTTCTTCTGAAATGTTACATTATACAAAAAAATATTTTGAAGAATTGATAACAACAGGGAAAAATAAAAGAAATTAGACCAAGTGATGTATGGTATAAGGAAAGAGGGGATTATAGCGAAAAAAATATATTGGTGTAGATATGCCGAGTTTTAAAAATAAAGGATTTGAATTATTGATGGGGAAATCAATATTTAATGGTGAAATTTTTAGGAGGCTGTATAGAATCTATTTACTATAATATATTTGATAATAGTAGATTTTTCTGATAGTGTAGAAATTTGTACTAGATATAATATATTTCCTAATCTAGAAGATTGGAAGGGAAAGATATTGCTTCTTGAAACAAGCGAGGAAAAACCAACTCCCATTCTTTTTAGAAAAATGATAAATAAATTAAAAAGAATATGGGATTTTTTTGATGTTCTTTCTGGAGTTTTTAGTTGGTAAACCTCAAGATGAAGTATATTATGATGAGTATAAGTCAATATTGATAGAAGAGCTTTCTGATAAAGATATATCTGTTGTATATAATATAAATATAGGGCATTCTACTCCTAGATGTATAATACCTTTTGGAGTTTATTCAGAAGTTAATGTTGAAAAAAACAGTTGATTAGTTTTCCCCTTGAATATATCTTTTTAAAATGATAGAATATATACAAATAAAGTGAGAAAGAGGTAATATTATGATTTTTTTCAAGATTTTAAATATGAAAGACCTGATATAGAAGTACTTAATCAAAAAAATTAAAGGAAATAAAAGAAAAAGTAGAAAATGCAGATACTGCACAAATTCAAATAGATGCCTATTTAGAATTAGATAAACTATTACAAGATTTTTACAACTATGACATCTTTAGTATATATTAGACACAGTATAAATACTTTAGATGAGTTTTATAGCAAAGAAAATGATTTTTAATGATGAAAATTCTCCTGTAATAAGTTCATATATTAATGATTTAAATGAATCTTTTGCTAAATCTAAGTTTAGAAAAAGAATTAGAAGAAAGATTTGGAAAACTTGTATTTGATAAGATAGATATGAGTTTTAAAAAAACGTTTTAAGCCTGAAATTATAGAAGATTTACAAGAAGAAAATAAACTTGTATCTGAATATGTAAAAATTATCATCTAGTGCTAAGATAATGTTTCAAGGTGAAGAAAGAAATTTATCTCAAATGGCACCGTTTTCTCAATCTGTTGATAGGGAAGTTAGAAAAGAAGCTGTTAAATTAGTTGGACAATTCTTTTTTATGATAATATGGATGAGTTCGATAGAATTTATGATTCTTTAGTAAAAGTAAGAGATAGAATTGCTAAAAAAATTAGGATTTAAAAACTTTATTGAATTAGGTTATTTAAGAATGGGAAGATTAGACTATAATTCAAAAAGATGTAGCTAATTATAGAAAAGCAAATAGTAGAAAATATAGTTCCTGTTTATACTGAATTGAGAAAGAGACAAGAAAAAGAATTGGTGTAGAAAAATTAAAAATACTATGATGAAGGAATTACTTTTCCTTTCTGGGAATCCAACGCCTAAAGGTGATAGAGATTGGATGGTAGGACATGCTAAAACTATGTATAAGGAATTATCACCTGAAACAGATGAATTCTTTAATGTGATGGTAAATCAAGAATTAATGGATTTAGATAGTAAAAAAAGGAAAACAAGGTGGAGGTTATTGTACATCACTTGATTCGTATAAAGTTCCATTTATATTTGCAAACTTTAACGGTACATCTCATGATGTCGTTGTATTAACACATGAAGCAGGACATGCTTTTCCAATCTTATACAACTATGAGAAATGTAGAGATATCAGATGAATTTTTGGCCTACGTCAGAATCTGCAGAAATACATTCTATGAGTATGGAATTTTTTTAACATGGCCTTGGATGCATTTATTCTTTGAAGGTGATACTGATAAATTTAAATACAATCATCTTGCCGATGCCTTTATATTCCTTCCGTATGGAGCTCTTGTAGATGAGTTTCAACATTATGTTTATGAAAAATCCAACAGTAACACCAGCAGATAGAAGAATGAAATGGTTAGAATTAGAAAAAGAAATTTTTACCTACTAGAGATTATGATGGTATGGAGGAATATGAAACAGGGTTATTCTGGTTTAAACAGGGTCATATATTTGAAATGCCATTCTATTATATAGACTATACTTTTAGCTCAAATTGTGGCATTACAATTTTGGAAATTATCTAAAGAAAATAGAGAATTAGCTTGGGATAAATATATGAAATTATGTAAATTAGGAGGATCTAAAACTTTCTTAGGATTATTAAAAGAAGTTGATTTAGATAATCCTTTTTGTAAATGGAAGTTTAGCTAAAATAGTTCCACCTGTTAAAGAATTTTTTTAGCTACAATAAACGATCAAGAGTTATAATAACATGGAGTGCTAAGCACTCCAATTTTTTTAAATAATAGTTATCTTGAATAAAATGTATTTAAAATGTTAGAATAGTTGGAGTTAGGAGGTGAAAAAAATGAGTTCATTACCAAATTGTCCGGAATGTAAAAAGTGAATATACTTATGAAGATGGGAAATTTATTAATTTGTCCAATGTGTGCTTATGAATGGTCAGGTGCAGTGGAAACTGAAGAGAAAAATTTACAAAAGATGCTAATGGTAATATTTTTACAAAATGGAGATACGGTTTCAATAATTAAGGATCTTAAAGTTAAAGGTACATCATCTGTTTTTAAAAAAATAGGGACACGTGTTAAAAAAATATACGTTTAATTGAAGGAGATCATGATATTGATTGTAAAATAGATGGTTTTGGTGCTATGAAATTAAAAATCAGAATTTGTAAAAAAATATAGAAATTTAGATGGGGAGTATTGACAAACTAGCTAAAATACTATATAATCATTAAGTACAGCGAATTGTTGTGGTTGGATATATGTTTAAATTATTGTATTTTCTATATTAAAGACTATGTAGATAGTTTTTTTGTGTTTATTTTTGTTAGAACGTCAAAGTGCACACGAGGGAATATAGTCTATATAAGAATGTATAGAAATAATCCACGATGATTTGACCATATAAATTATAATAAAAGTTTGGGAGGAGGAAGTATGCCTACAATTAATCAATTAGTGAGATTTGGTAGAAGCAAAACTGAAAAGAAAAAAAGAAATCACCTGCATTAAAAAGGTAATCCACAAAAAGAGGAGTTTGTGTAAGAGTATATACAACTACACCTAAAAACCTAACTCAGCGTTAAGAAAAGTTGCAAGGGTTAAATTAGTTAATGGAATAGAGGTTACTGCATATATTCCAGGTATTGGACACAATCTTCAAGAACACTCTATAGTATTACTAAGAGGGGGAAGAACAAAGGATTTACCAGGGGTAAGATATAAGGTAATAAGAGGAGCTCTAGATACAGCAGGAGTAGTTAATAGAAAACAAGCAAGATCAAGATACGGTACTAAGAGACCTAAATAAATATAAATCATAAGGATAAGGAGGCAATAGAGTGTCAAGAAGAAATCAAGCTAAAAAAAGAGATGTTTTACCTGATTCAAAAATTTAATGATATAATAGTTACAAAATTCATAAATGGTTTAATGGTTGATGGTAAAAAAATCAGTTGCTGAAAACATTTTTTATTCAGCATTAGAGGAAATTGAAAAAGAAACTAACGAATCAGGATATGAAATATTTAAAAAAGCTATGGAAAATGTAAAACCTGCGGTAGAAGTAAGATCAAGAAGAATCGGAGGGCTACATATCAAGTACCAGTTGAAGTTAGAAAAGAAAGACAACAAACTTTAGCTATAAGATGGTTAGTTAGATATACAAGAGAAAGAAAAAGAATATGGTATGATTCTTAAATTGAAAAAAGAATTAATAGCAGCAGCTAATAATGAAGGTGGATCAATTAAGAAAAAAGACGATACATATAAGATGGCAGAAGCTAATAGAGCGTTTGCACATTACAAATGGTAATTAAGAGGAGGATATAGATGGCAAGGAAAGTTGCGTTAAAAGATACTAGAAATATCGGTATCATGGCACATATAGATGCTGGTAAAACAACAACTACTGAAAGAATCTTATTCTACACTGGAGTTAATCATAAAATTGGAGAAGTTCATGATGGAGCTGCTACAATGGACTGGATGGAACAAGAGCAAGAAAGAGGAATTACTATAACTTCTGCAGCAACAACTTGTTTCTGGAAAGGTCACAGAATAAATATAATTGATACACCAGGTCACGTTGACTTTACAGTTGAAGTAGAAAGATCTTTAAGAGTATTAGATGGAGCAGTTGCAGTATTTTTCAGCTGTTGATGGAGTTCAACCTCAATCAGAAACAGTTTGGAGACAAGCTGATAAATATAATGTACCAAGAATGGCATTCTTTAACAAAATGGATAGAGTTGGTGCAGACTTTAAAAATGTGTAAACGACATTAAAGAAAAATTAGGTGGTAATGGTGTACCTATACAATTACCTATAGGAGCAGAAGATTCATTTGAAGGTATTATAGATTTAATAGAAATGAAAGAATACTTATTTAAAGATGAAACTATGGGTGCTAATTTTGAAGTAGTAGATATTAGAGAATCATTATTAGCTGATGCTGAAGAAGCAAGAGCTCACTTAATAGATTCAATAGTAGAAACTGATGATGAATTAATGGAAAAATACTTTGCTGGAGAAGAAATTTCAGTTGAAGAAATTAAAAAAGCATTAAGAATAGCTACTATTGCAGGAACTGTAGTACCAGTTACTTGTGGAACTGCATTTAAAAATAAAGGAATCCAACCATTATTAGATGCTATAGTTGCATATATGCCATCACCTGTTGATATTGCTGAAGTTACAGGAACAGATCCTAAAACTGATGAAAAAAATTTCAAGAAAAACCTGGTGATGAAGAAAAAAATTTGCTGCATTAGCATTTAAAAATAGTAATAGATCCATTTGTTGGAAGATTATCATTCTTTAGAGTTTATTCAGGAGTTTTTAGAAAAAGGAAGCTATGTATTAAACTCTACTAAGAATAAGAAAGAAAGAATGGGAAGATTATTACAAATGCATGCTAATAAGAGAGAAGAAATTGAAGTTGTTTATTCTGGAGATATAGCAGCAGCTGTAGGATTAAAAGATACAACTACAGGAGATACATTATGTGATGAAAAATGCTCCTATAGTATTAGAAAAATGGAATTTGCAGAACCAGTTATATCAGTTGCAGTTGAACCAAAAAAACTAAAGTCTGATCAAGAAAAAAAATGGGAACAGCATTATCAAAACTTGCTGAAGAAGATCCAACATTTAAAGTTACTTCTGATCAAGAAACTGGGCAAACTATAATATCTGGTATGGGAGAATTACACTTAGAGATAATAGTTGACCGTATGAAGAGAGAATTTAAAGTTGAAGCAAATGTTGGTAAACCACAAGTTGCTTATAGAGAAACTATACTTGGTTCATCTGATGTTGAAGAAAAATATGCAAAACAATCTGGAGGACGTGGACAATATGGACATGTTAAAATCAGAGTTGAAGCAAATGATGGAAAAGGATATGTATTTGTTAATGAAATTACAGGAGGGGCAATTCCTAGAGAATACATTCCAGCAGTTGATAAAGGTATTAAGGAAGCACTTGAAACAGGGGTTCTTGCAGGATATCCAGTTCAAGATGTTAAAGTTACTCTATATGATGGATCATATCACGAAGTCGATTCATCAGAAATGGCATTCAAGATTGCAGGATCAATGGCTATGAAGAAAGCTTTAAGAGCAGCTAATCCAGTATTACTTGAACCAATATTTAAGTTAGAAATAACTACACCTGAAGAATACATGGGAGACGTTATAGGAGATTTAAACTCAAGACGTGGAACTGTAGCAGGTATGAATGATAGAAATGGAGCTAAGATTATAAATGGAGCTGTACCATTGTCAGAAACATTTGGTTATGCAACTGATTTAAGATCTAAGACACAAGGAAGAGCAACTTACTCAATGGAATTTGAAAAATATCAACAAACTCCAAAAACTATATCAGAAAAAGTAATTGCTGAAAAGAACAGGAAAAATAATAAATAATAATTAAAGGAGAGAATTCAAATGGCAAAACAAAAATTTGAAAGAAGTAAACCACACGTAAACGTAGGGACAATAGGACACGTAGATCACGGGAAGACAACAACAACAGCAGCGATATCAAAAGTATTAGCGGCAAAAGGATTAGCACAAAAAGTAGATTTTGAAAACATAGATCAAGCCCCAGAAGAAAGAGAAAGAGGGATAACAATAAATACAGCTCATATAGAGTATGAATCAGAAAAACAGACACTATGCACACGTAGACTGTCCAGGCCATGCCGATTATGTAAAAAAACATGATAACAGGGGCAGCACAAATGGATGGAGCTATATTAGTAGTATCAGCAGCAGATGGACCAATGCCACAAACAAGAGAACATATCTTACTAGCAAGACAAGTAGGAGTACCATACATAGTAGTATACTTAAATAAAAGTAGATATGGTAGAAGAAGAAGAATTATTAGAATTAGTAGAAATGGAAGTAAGAGAATTATTATCAGAATATGACTTCCCAGGAGATGAAATACCAGTAGTAAGAGGATCATCATTAGGAGCATTAAATGGAGAAGAAAAAAATGGGAAAATGCAATCATTGAATTAATAAATCAAGTAGATTCATACATACCAACACCAGAAAGACCAGTGAGATCAACCATTCTTGATGCCAATAGAAGATGTTATGACAATAACAGGAAGAGGAACAGTAGTAACAGGAAGAGTAGAAAGAGGAACAGTTAAAGTTGGAGAAGAAGTAGAAATAGTAGGGATAAAAAGAAACTTCAAAGACAACAGTAACAGGAATAGAAATGTTCAGAAAATTATTAGATTCAGGAGAAGCTGGGGATAATATAGGAGCATTATTAAGAGGAATAAAGAAAGAAGAAGTAGAAAGAGGACAAGTATTAGCGAAACCAGGGTCAATACATCCACATACTAAGTTCAGAGGGGAAATATATGTATTAACAAAAAGAAGAAGGGGGAAGACATACACCATTCTTCACAGGATATAAAACCACAATTTTACTTCAGAACAACAGATATAACAGGAGAAGTACACTTACCAGAAGGAGTAGAAATGGTAATGCCTGGAGATAATATATCAGTATCAGTAGAATTAATACACCCAATAGCAATTGAACAAGGATTAAGATTCTCAATAAGAGAAGGTGGAAGAACAGTTGCATCAGGAGTAGTTGCAGATATTAACGAATAATAAATATTAACTGTAAATAAACAAATTGAGGAGGATTTATTTTGGAAACTAAATTAAAAAGAATTTATCTTCAATCTTATGATAACAAACTACTAGATCAAACTTCATTACAAATAGTAGAAGTAGTTAAAAAGGCTGGGGCTAAAAATAGCAGGTCCTATGCCTTTACCTACTAAAACTAAAAAGTATACAGTTTTTAAGATCAGTACATGTTAATAAAGATTCAAGAGAACAATTTGAAATGAGAATACACAGAAGATTCATTGAAATTAAAGAATCAAATAATGATATTTTTAAAGGCATTAAGCTCACTTAGCTTACCTGCTGGTGTTTCAATTGAAATAAAGCAATAGTGCTTTGATACAAGTTGGTATATGAGAGACTATATCAACCAATATATTAAGGAGGATATTAAAAATGATATTAGGTAAAAAAATCGGAATGACACAAATTTTTGAAAATGAAAAATTAATACCAGTTACTGTTATTGAAGCTGGACCAAATTTTTGTTGTTCAAACTAAAACAGAAGATAAAGAAGGATATACTTCAGTAACATTAGCTTATGATGAAAAAGAGAAAAAAATTAGTAAATAAACCAGAAATGGGTGTTTTCAAAAAAGCCGGAATCACAGCTAAAAAATTCTTAAAAGAGTTCAGATTAGATTCAGTTGAAGGATTTACTTTTAGGACAAGAATTAAAAAGTTGATGTATTAGAAGGAATTGAATTTGTTGATATTCAAGGAATCTCAAAAGGTAAAGGGACTGCAGGTGTTATGAAGAGACATAACTTCGGTGGAAACAGAGCAACTCACGGGGTTTCAAGAAACCATAGACTTGGAGGGTCAAATGCAGGAGGAGCTGCATCAAACTCAAATGTACCAAAAGGTAAGAAAATGGCTGGAAGATTAGGAAATGAAAATGTAACAGTTCAAAATCTTAAAGTTGTTAAGTTCGATGTAGAAAAATAACTTATTATTAGTTAAAGGTGCAGTACCAGGTCCTAAAAATGGTTATTTAGTTATCAAAAATCAGTGAAGAAATACTAATATAGGGAGAGGAGGCAAAAAAATGTCAGATTTTTAATTTAAAAAGTATATAATTTAAATGGTGAAGAAAAAAAGGTCAAGTTAAAGTTAACGAAATCTTTGGATTAGAACCTAATAAATATGTTATGCATGAAGTTTTAACTGCTGAACTTGCAGCAAGTAGAGCAGGAACTGCATCAACAAAGAGTAGAGGAGAAGTTTCTGGAGGAGGAAGAAAACCTTTCAGACAAAAAAAGGAACAGGTCGTGCTAGACAAGGATCAACTAGAGCACCTCACATGGTAGGTGGAGGAGTTGTTCATGGACCTAAACCAAGAAATTACGATAAGAAAGTAAATAAAAAAGTTAGAAAACTAGCTTTAAGATCAGCTTTAGCTGCAAGAATTCAAAATGGAGATGTAGTAGTTTTTAGATGACTTTACATTAGAAGTACCTAAAACAAAAAAACATTTGTTTCATTTACAGAAAAAGTTAATATTTTTAAATGATAAAAAAATTATTCGTAGTTAATGATTATTTAGAAGAAGCAGATTGGAACTTATACTTATCAGTTAGAAATATTGAAAAAAACTGAAATATTGAGATCCAAGAGAGTTATCAGTATATGCTTTATTAAAAATACAATAAAGTTGTAATAACTAAAGAAGCTCTTGCCACTATCGAGGAGGTGCTTGGATAATGACAATATTTGACATAATCAAAAAAACCAGTATTAAATACAGAAAAAAATCAAGAATTTTTATTAGATTCTAATGAATATGTATTTATAGTTGATAGAAAAAGCAAATAAATTACAAATAAAAGAAGCAGTAGAAAAAAATTATTTGATGTAAAAAGTTAAATCAGTTAATACATTAAATATGAAGCCTACAACAGCTGAGATCTAGAATGACTGTTTACAAAACACCAGCTTATAAAAAAAGCAATTGTTAAATTAGTAGATGGTGAAACTATAAAAAGCTACGAAATATAAAAAAATAATATAGTTAGAACGAAGGAAAAAGGGAATCTATATTCCCTTTTCTGCTATATATAAAAAGGGTTCTTAATAGAACCCATATTTTTATTTGATTGTAAATTGAATAAACATTGGATCGTGATCACTAAATGATCCTTGTGATAATGTAAATTCTGAATTTCTTCTTATAACATCTACATTTACTTTTTCCTTTATATTTTTTTATTTATTAAGATATTATCTAAAGTTTGAGCATTTTCCTTGATATATATAAAGTAGATCTTTCATTTTTAGGAAGTTCTGAAATAGTATCTATTAATATATCTTTTAGACATTAATTTTTATAGTATTTTGAAAATTCAAAAGTCATTCATATCTCCAAGTGATATTATAGTTGCGTTTGGATCGTTTTTAATATTTCTTTAGCAAATTCATTTATTCTTACAGCTTCAGGATTTCTTATTTCTTCAGATGCACGAACTACAGGTTGAGTTACTTCCGTATATTTTATGATCGAGCTCTCTTAGATTTTTAAATGGTTTGCTATAACAAATATATTTTTTTCCTTGAAATTCAAATTGAGCTATTACAGGTTTTTCTTACATCTTTCCATACAGGATCATTATTACCTATTCTACCTGGATTATAACTCATATATGTTTTTTTCCATTTTCTTTCATTATTTGTGTATCTATTTTTTGAATCACCTTGATTAAATTTAACAGGATTTAATCTATCTTTTTCTATAAAGTATTACATTACGTATATGCATATCAACCCATCCACCATCTTTACCGTGTTCTGGAGCAACAGTCATTATACCGTATTCTAAACCTGTTTGTTTTTTTATTTCATTTACAATAGCATTAACATTTTCAGTAGCTTCAACTAAAGTAGTAGCTTTATGACCATCATCATCTCCTACCTCTATTAGTCCTAGTATATCAGGAGTTTGTAATTCTTCTTTAACTTGTCTTGCAAGTTCAATTACTCTATCTGGAGCATCTACATGAGAAAAAGTTTTTCTATATTGTATGAAACTACATTTAATTTTTTACTGTCATATTTAAATTTATTTTTCAGGAGCAGTTTTACTATCTTGTATTCCTGGAAAAATCATTTATAGGTAAAAATTCTATATTCAGCATTGTCATAATACAAGACACCAACTATATCCCCTTTAAAAGTATCTCCAGGATTAGGAGTAATTCCATCTATAAATTTAGAATTTTTAGTTAATTTCAAGGAGTTGTAGTGATAGTTATTCTTTGTGTTTGTTCATATTTATAGTTGTTATAAACCACACCACCATTTTTACTTCTAGTTTCTGCATATTTTTCCTAAGTTAGGAACTACCCATATATCACCATATTTTTTTCTTTTAAAAACCTGTTATTAGTGGTTTTTGGTATGCGAACTACCATACCTTCTAAAGATTCATAATAATCCATTGCATTTGTTTTTAGTATTTAGAGTATTGAAATCACCGTTATGAACAGTTCTAGGAGTATCTTTACCTGTAATAACAATAGGTTTTATACTGTAAGTGTTATTTAAATCTAGTAATTCAATTTTACTTGCATCTATAGCAGTATTAGTTAGTTGACTTTTATCAATTCTACTCATATATGTTTCTTTTGACTACACCATCAATTTTAACTAATTCACCAACTTTTACATCTGCTTTTTATCTTATTTTCAATATATATACCTTCTGAAGTTTTAGAATTTTTTTATCAGATTTTTATAGATTGAATAAAGAACCCTTTACCATCTTTTAACTAAAGTTACAACACCTATAACATCTTTTACTTCCTTATTTTCCATTTTAGAAGTTATAGATGTTCCTTGAATTTCAGAAATTGTTTCAGCGTTTGAAATAAAGCCAAAATTTACAATAATAGTTAATAATAATAATTTTTTTCATTTTATACCTCCTCATATTTCTTAATAATAGTATATAGTTATAATTAAAAACAAGTTGTAAAAATAAATTGTTTTAGTATTTTTGAAAAAAATGGTATATAATAAGATATAGGAGGTAATGTGAATAAGGAAGAATTTTTAAAACAATTTATAGATAAAGATTTAGCAAGTAGGGTATATAATACACTTAATATATGTTTAGAATATGATGTAGTAGCTAATACTGAAATATTTTTTTAACACCTAATATATGGAAGAAAATAAGTAGTGAATATTTTTGGAATTAAAGTAGAAATGAGAGGATATGATAGAAAACAAATTTGTTTTTTTATCCTAAAGACTCTAACCCTGTATTTGAATATGATATTTTTAAAAAAATAAAAGTGGATAATAAGTTTAAAGAATATACTCATAAGGATTTTTTGGGCTCAATAATGTCATTGAATATTAAAAGGGAATTTATAGGGGATATTTTTTTATAGAAGAAGGAATAGCATTTGTATTTGTATCGAGTAGTATAAGTGAATATATAGAGAATAATTTATTAGAGATAGGTAAAAAAATAAATGTATAATAAATAAAAGTTGAAGAAAAAAATCATTTTGAGTATAAATTTTCAAGTTTTAATGTAACTATAGCATCTAATAGATTAGATGTATTAGTTTCAGAAATTACAAATCTTAGTAGATCTAAAAAGTGTGGAATATATTGAAAGTGGTTTAGTTCAAATAGATTATGATGTATGCAAAAATAAGAATGAAAAAAATTGAAAGTGGTATGATAATTACTATTAGAAAATATGGTAAATTCATACTTCAAACAGAAATAGGTGAAAGTAAAAAAAGGTAAGAAAAAAATGGGAAGTTAAAAAAATATTTAATTTATAAGATACAAAATGTAAAGTTGAAGATAGAGATTAAATATGATAATATTTAATTGAAAGGAGATAATAAAATGAAAAAAATAACATTAATAGGATTATTATTTTTCTATAATTTCATGTAGTAATATAGACTCATATTTAAAAGATAAAAATTATATTACTTTTTAATGATAATGTGAAATATAAGGTTATAGAAAAATAAAGTTGAAAAAAAGACAAAATAATAGAAAAAGTAGTAGAAGAAATACCTAAAAAAAATAGATAATGTAAAAAAAGAAGTAATAAATAAAGAAGTTGTAGAAAAACAAGTAGTTAGTAATAAATCTAATAAGATAACAGAAAAAGTAGTAGAAGAAATACCTAAAAAAATAGATAATGTAAAAAGAAGTAATAAACAAAGAAGTTGTAGAAAAACAAGTAGTTAGTAATAAATCTAATAAAATAACAGAAAAAGGAATAGAAGAAATAGCTAAAAAAATGAGAGTAATAAGAAGAATAACTCTATAGTAGAAAAAAACATCAACTCAAATTATAAATCAATTAACTAAAAAGAGTTTCAAGTTCATCAGTTAATTTTTACAAGTGAAGATGAAAAAAATAATACAATATATATCAAGTATTGTAGTTGAAAATGAGTCACAAATAAAAGATAAAAACTTTAGATAGCATAAATAGATTAAAACAAAAAGGTATAAATTTAACGACTAAAGAATTTTTTTAGCTTTAGCATATAAAAAAATATTAAAGATACTAGAGTTAATTCATATATATTAGCAGTAGCAAGAGTAATGAATAATGTAGAAAAGAGGGAAAAATGAGACTTGATAAATTTTTTTGAAAGTAACAAGAATAATTAAAAAGGAGAACAATCGCAAATGAACTTTTGTGATTTAGGAAAAGTAAAGGTAAATGGTGATGTAAAAAGCCCTTTATTCAGTTAAAGATGGTGATAAATTAGAAATAAGATATTTTAATAGAATATTTAATGTAGATGTTTTTAAAGTTACCTCCAGAATCATTAAGAAAAGATGATATATCTATGTATATTAATATATCTGAACAAAAAGAAGAGAAATTAAAAAAATGGATTGGCAAAAAGCCAATCCATTTTACATTATTTAATTTTTAGCATTACTTATATCATATTGTGTTCCAAATGTTGGGAATTTAATACCATCTACTTTTATCTTTATTAGTTAAGAATATTTTTTTCTTTTTGGAATAAAAGGTGCTATAGGTACATCTTTTGCAATTATTTCTTCTGCTTTCTTAAATGCTTCAAATCTCTTATTAGGATCGTTTTGTAGTTTTAGCTTCTTTAATTAAAGCATCATATTGAGGGTTTGAATATTTACCGTGATTATTACCAGAATTTGAAACAAATAAATCTAGGTAAGTCATAGGATCTAAATAATCAGCACTCCATCCTGCAAGAGCTATATCATAGTTTGCATTATGCATTCTTTGTAATCTTTCTTTGAAAGCAATTAATTCAACATCAACTTCTATTCCTAAGTTTACTCTGAAGTTTTTCTTGTAAAGTTACTGCTATTTTTCTTATTAAGTCCACCATCATTTACAATTATAGATATTTTTAGGCATAGATTGTAATCCTAATTCTTTTAATCCTTCAGCTAATAATTGTTTAGCTTCATCTGGATTAAATTTAGCACCAAGTGTTCCAACTTGTTCTGTAAAGTCTTTACCATCAGTTCCGTTTATACCAACACCACTTGGAACAAAGTTATATACTGGCTTATTAATATTATTAAATAAAGATGAAACTATAGTTTCTTTATCAATAGCTTGTAATAAAGCTTTTTCTTACTTTTTGCATTTTTAAGTACATCATTAGTATTGTTAAATGATAAATACCATACTTGAGCTGTATCAACTAAATCAACATTTTTTTATTATCTTTAAATTCTGGATATTGTTCCTGAGTAATTTCAAGAAGATCTACTTCATCATTTTTTGAAAGCGTTTAAAGCTGAAGCTGAATCTTTAATAAATTTAATTACTACTGTATCAATATCAATTTTGTCTTTATTGTAGTAATTAGGATTTTTTTCAAGTATCATTGAAGAATTGTGTTCCCCAACTTTTTAACAACATAAGCACCTGATGAAATTAGAGTATCTGCTTCAAGAGCATAAGTATCTCCTTTTTCTTCAACAAACTTTTTGATTTACTGGATAATATGTAGAAAAATCCAAGTAATGTATCAAAAGTAAGGTGTAGGATTTTTCAAGAGTAACTTTTTAATGTCTTAGCATCAACAACTTCTATTCCAACTTCATCACTACTAGCTTTTTCCTGAATTAAATTTTTTTCTCCATTTTTAATTGGGAATAACATATATGCATATTCAGAAGCAACATTTTGGATCAAGTGCTCTTAACCAAGCATATTTGAAATCATTAGCTGTTAAATCAGAACCATCAGACCATTTTAATCCATCTTTAAGATGTATAGTCCATTCTAAACCATCTTCACTTACTTCCCATTTTTTTCAGCAAGAGCAGGTTCTACAACTTTTTGTTTCTGGATTAACTTTAGTTAATCCTTCATTTAAGAAAGATGAAATGGTACCAGCCACTTGACTTGTCATAAGTGTAGTATCCATCGTTGATCCTTCTTCAATTAAATTTATAACAATTTGTTTATTAGCTGAGCTAGAACCACAGCTAAAAAAATAACAAATGCCATCATAAAAGCGATTAATAATTTTTTTCATTTAATTTCCTCCTATAATTTATCGTAATTTTTTTCTACATAATGATTATCATTTAATTTTTATTAATCCTGAATTTTTCTTCAATATTTTTTTAATTCAGACATAGTACCTATTGGTGATCTTAAATATTTTTTTCATCCATAACAATTTTTTTCAGATTTAACATATTCTGGATCAGGTATAGGAACAGCTGATATTAAAGACTTAGTATATATATGTTGTGGGTTATTATATACTTCATCAGGACTTCCAAGTTCTACAATTTTACCTCTAAACATTACAGCAACTCTATCTGATATATATTTAACCATTGATAAATCGTGTGCTATAAATATCATAGTTAATCCTTTTTTTCTTTTTGTAAATCTTTTAATAAGTTTACAACTTGTGCTGAATTGAAACATCTAAGGCTGATATAGGTTCATCACAAATTAATATTTCAGGTTCAAGTGCAAGAGCACGAGCAATTCCTATTCTTTGTCTTTGCCCTCCACTAAATTCGTGTGGGAATCTATTTATATGTTCTCTATTAAGTCCAACTAGTTCTAATAATTCATAAACTTTTTTTCTCATTTCATCACTATTTTTTTATACATTTTATGTATTACCATACCCTCAGATATTATTTCTCCTACTGTCATACGAGGATTAAGACTAGCTTGTGGATCTTGAAATATCATTTGAATTTTTGTTAATTCTAAATTTGAAAAAGTCTTCTATTTTTTTACCTTCAATAATTATTTCACCAAAATTTTTTTCTTGTACAAGTTTGCAAGCGTTCTTCCAAAAGTAGTTTTTACCACTTCCAGATTCTCCAACAACAGATAAAACTTCACCTTTTTTTACATCTAATGTAACATCATCTACTGCTTTTTAATACTTTTATCTCCACCTAATGGGAAGTATTTTTTTAAATGTTTAATTTCTATATACATTATTTAGCCTCTCCTATATTTGCAAATTTTTATACCTTTTTTTACTTTTTAGTTGTTTCAACTGTTTCACGTCTTCCATCAGGAAATGTTAGTGTTATAGTTCCATTAGGATTAAACTTCATATCAGGTGCACCATCTACATATATCCATGACTTAACAAAGTGTCCATTACCAAGATCGACCATAGGTGGTTTTTCATAATCTATTTTCATAGAAAATTCAGATCTTTGCTGCAAAAGGATCACCAACTGGTGGATTAAGTAGATTAGGTGGTGTTCCCGGTATAGAAAAATAGTGCAGTATTAGAATCCATGTCTAAATGAGGAAGTGATTTTAATAATCCCCAAGTATAAGGATGTTTAGCATCTTTGAATATTTGCTTAACAGGTGCTTCTTCTAATTTTTTTCACCAGCATACATTACAATTACTCTATCTGATGTTTCAGCAACAACTCCTAAATCGTGAGTTATAAGTATAACTGCGATGTTTAATTCTTTTTTTCAATTTATTAATTAATTCAAGTATTTGTGCTTGAATTGTAACATCTAGTGCCGTAGTAGGCTCATCACATATCAATAGGTCTGGTTCACATGCAAGAGCTATAGCTATTACAACTCTTTGACGCATACCACCTGAAAATTGATGTGGATATTGATTAAATCTCTCTTCTGGTTTAGGTATACCAACTTTTTCAAGCATTTCCAAAGCTTTTCTTTTTGCTTCAGCTTTGCTTATTTTTTTATGTATTAATATACCTTCCATTATTTGATCTCCTATTTTCATAACAGGATTTAGTGAAGTCATAGGATCTTGAAATATCATACCTATTCTTCCACCCTCTATATTCTCTCATTTCTTTTTTCGCTTAATTTAAGTGATCAACACCATCAAATAATATTTCACCGCTTTTTAAATTCAGCAGGAGGTGTTGGTAGAAGTCTCATAATACTTTGAACAGTAACTGATTTACCACTTCCAGATTCTCCAACTATTGCAAGAGTTTCACCTCTATTAACTTCAAAACTAATATCTCTTAAAAGCTTTAACTTCACCTGCATAAGTATTAAAAGGAAAACACTTAAATTATTAACTTTTTAATAAACTCATAATTTTCTCCTTTCCGTTAATCTCTTAATTTAGGATTTAGTGCATCTGACATAGCATCACCTATAATATTAAAAAGATAAAGTAATTAATGATATAGCTATTGCTGGTATCAAGAACATATATGAATGTGTAGTAATTTCTTTAAATCCATCAGAAACTAAATTACCAAGAGAAGCTTGAGGTATAGGAACTCCAAGTCCTATAAAGCTTAAGAAAGCTTCTGAGAATATTATTGAAGGAATATCCATAGTAAGTCTAACTATTATTATACTTAAAGTATTAGGTAATAAATGTTTCTTTATTATCCACCAGAAATTAGCTCCTAAGGCATGAGATGCAAGTACATATTCATTTTTCTTTAATTTTTTTAATACCTCACCTCTAACAAGTAGGGCATAACCTAACCATCTTGTAAGAGCTAAAGCTATAATTATTGTTTTTTTATACTATTTCCTAAAAACAACCATTAATAATATTATGTATATCATTGATGGGATTGATAAAAACTATTTCAATAATTCTAACCATTATAGTATCTATTATACCTCCAAAAATATGCAGATATTGAACCATATATACTTCCTATGATTACACATATACTAGCAACTATTATGGAAAGTTGTAATGAAATTTTTTTATACCTTGTATAACTCTTGAATAAATATCTCTACCTAATGAATCAGTACCTAGATAATATCCTTTTTGAAAAATCCTTTTATAGGACTTAAAAATATTTCTTGTGTGTGCTGTTCGTAGTAGTTATATTTACTTAAAAATGAACCAAATAATCCAAAGAATAGATATACACCTAGTAGTATAAGAAAACTTAATGCCGCTTTATTTTTTTAAATCTTCTCCAAGAATCTTTCCAATAAGTAGTGCTTGGTTTATTAATATCTTCACTTTTTTAGATCGGGACCTATATATTTAAAGTCGCCATCTGTAGTAGTATAATTTACTCTATCATAATTATTCATATTAATTACCTCCTTCTAACTTAATTTTTTGGATCAACTAAGGCATAAAGTATATCCATAATTATCATCATTAATATTAAAAATGCAGAATAAAAATACTGTAACCCCTAATACCATAGTATAATCTCTATCTACTATACTACCTATATAGTATTTACCTAATCCACCTATACTAAACATAGTTTCTATTACGAAAGATCCTGTAAGTATTGCAGCAATTGATGGAGATATGACAGTTATTATAGGTAACATTGCATTACGTAATGCGTGTTTAAGTATAATATTTATAGGTTTAACCCCTTTTGCTATTGCAAGTTTTTATATAGTCTTGATCCATAATTTCAATCATTTTTACTTCTCATAAGACGAGCAACTTCAGCTACTGAGAAAAATCCTAATGCTATAACAGGAAGTATTTTTTTACTAGGCATATCCCAACCTGTTAATAGTATTTTTCCTAATGGTAAATGTAATTTATTTATAAGTATAGCTTTGTGTACATCTACTGCATATAGTTGTAATATTCCTGCTATAACAAAAGCTAGGAACAGATATTCCTATAACAGCTATTATCATAGATGAATAATCTAGTTTTTTTCCTCTATTAAGTGCAGCAATTATACCTAAAGGTATTCCGAATACCAGTCCAAATATTACTGCTCTTATACCTAAATCAGCAGATACTGGGAAAGATGTTTTTATAACAGAATTAACTGTTCTTCCCTTTTTCTTTCATAGAAATACCAAGATCTCCCTTAGCTACATTTTTTTAAATAGTTAACATATTGAATTCCTATTGGTTTTATCCATTCCATATTTAACCATAAGATTAGCTTTTTACTTGAGGTGGAATAGCTTTTTCACTCTCAAAAGGATCTCCAGGTAATTTATGTAATAGGAAAAAAATGTTATAGTTATTACTAGGAATAATGTTATTAGACCAGTAAATATTCTTTTGAATATAAATTTTTAACATATTTTTTTCATGATTTATTTCCCCTTTTCTTCTATTAATTTAACATATTTTTACAATATTAGCACAAAAAGTCAATAATTTAAGTATATAATTTATTAATATAATCATTAATTTAATTTATGATTAAAATTAAAAAAAGATGAAATTTTTAAATTTCATCTTTTAATTTATTTATTAATATCAATGCGTCTAAAGGAGTCATATTATTAGTATCTATATTTTTTTATGTTGTTAATTTTTATTTCTAAGTTCATTTATTTTTCTCTTCCATTTCTTCTAACTTATCATATTCAGTATATTCTATACTATCAAATAAGTTAAGTTGTGAATCTTTTTGATTCTTCAAGAGATTTTTAATATTTTTTTAGATTCTTTTATAATAACTTTAGGTAAACCTGCAAGTTTAGCAACCTCTATACCGTAAGATTTATCAGCTCCACCTTTAATTATAGTTCTTAAGAAATTAACACGACCTTCTTTTTCTTCAACTTCTATCCTATAATTTAATATATTATCATATCTATTTTCAAGATCGAGTTAATTCATGATAATGAGTAGCAAATATGGTCTTTGCATTAATATTTTTCTACTATATATTTAGATATAGAGCTAGCTATAGCTAATCCATCATAAGTAGAAGTACCACGTCCAACTTCATCAAGTATAATTAATGAATTAGGAGTAGCAGAATTAATTATACTTGCAACTTCACTCATTTCAACCATAAATGTAGATTGCCCAGTAATTATATCATCACTTGCCCCTATTCTTGTAAGAACTTTATCTACAATAGAAATATTAGCATAGTCTGCTGGTACGAAACAACCAATTTGTGCCATTATTGAAATTAAAGCAATTTGTTTCATATATGTAGATTTACCTGACATATTAGGACCAGTAAGAATTATAAATCTTTCTTTATTATCAAAAATATATATCATTAGAAACAAATATTTGATCTCCAATTAGTCTTTCAACAACAGGGTGTCTACCTTTTTTTGATATCATATATACCATTATTATTAAATAGTGGTTTAACGTAACCATTTTTCCATAGATACTATGGTAAATGATATTATAATATCTATATAAGCTAAAATATTAGAAAGTTCAATAAATATTTTTTTGAAGTTTTTTAATATATGAACTCAAATTTTTAAGTAGTGCATATTCAATTTCTGCTATTTTTTTGTACGTGAGTTTATTATTTTTATCTTCATAGCTTTTTATCTCTTCAGTTATATATCTTTCTGCATTAGATATTGTTTGTTTACGTATGTATGTGTCAGGAACTGCATCGATATTAGATTTAGACACTTCTATAAAATATCCAAATACATTGTTATACTTAATTTTTTTAAGTTTTTTTAATTCCTGTTTTTTTCTTTTTCTCTATTTTTCTATATCAAGTAAGATACTTGTACCATTATTCATAATGTCTCTTAATTCATCTAATTGAGGATCTATTCCTGATTTAATCATATTTCCTTCTCTTACAGAAAAAGGAGCAGATTCAAGTATTGTTTTTATCTATTTTTATTATATATATCTTGAAGTGAATTAAAATCTATATTTTTCAAATTTTTTTCAGGCCAAAGATTTTTTTATTTTTAAAACTAGATTCTATAGTATTTTTAAGAGAAATTAAATCTTTACCATTTTCATTTGAAAAATATTATTTTTTTCCCATAAGTCTTTCTATATCATATACATTATCAAGTAATTCTCTAATTTCTTCTCTAATTAATATTTCTTTACTTAAGTATTCAATATCATTAAATCTAGAATTTATTTCTTGGATATCAAGTAATGGAGCTTGTAATAATTGTTTTTAATTTTTCTTGAACCATTAGAACTTTTTACATTTATCTAATACCCAAAGTAGAGAACCGTAAGTATTTTTTTATCTCTTTGATTTTTTTAGAAATTTCTAAATTTCTAAGTGTAGAAGAAGAAAGTTCAACAAAAATTTGATTTATTAATAACTTCTATTCTTTGTATATTTAATTCATTGTTAAATTGTAATGTTAATATATAGTCAAGTATTAAAGCACAAGCATCTATTATATTTTTTTCTTTCCATATATTCCAAAACTATCAAGTGAAGCTATATTGAAGTAATCTTTTAAGAATTTTTTTCACTATCATTAATTTTTTTGAAACTATACTAGTGTTAATATTAAGTTTTTCTATCAGATGATTTATCTTGTCGGATACAGTATTTGTAAATATTAATTCACTAGGTTCTATTTTATATATTTCACTAACTAAATTATCTTCATCAGTTTCTATTACTTTAAATTCACCAGTTGTAATATCTATAAAAGATATTGCGTATGTATTGTTAAAATGTGTAATACAAGCAAGATAATTATTTGATTTAGAATCAATAAAATCTATATCTTGAATAGTTCCTGATGTAACAATTTGTATTACTTCTCTTTTTACTAAACCTTTTTGTTTGTTTTTGGGTCTTCGGTTTGTTCGCATATTGCTACTTTATATCCATTATTAACTAATTTGGCTATATATGGTTTAGAAGAATGAAATGGTATACCTGCAAGAGGGACATTCATTCCTTTTTTTCTTTATTTCTTGATGTTAATGTTAATCCTAATACTTTAGAAGCGATTTCTGCATCTTCAAAAACATTTCATAAAAATCACCTAATCTGAAAAAAATAGGATATATTCTTTTATATTTTTCTTTTTATTTCTCTATATTGTTTCATTAATGGAGTAGACATAAATAACCTCTTTTCTACATTTTGAATATATTATACTATAAATCAAAATCATATTCAAATTGAAAAAAATAGAATAATATTTTTCTTTACATTAGAAATATATTAGAAGTGTTTACATGATGAATTAAATGTAGTATAATGGGATATGTTTAAAAGAAAGGGAAGTATTAAGGTACTTAGGGTAATAAGAATGAAAAAGAAAATTAATGATACTTACAGCGATAATAGCTACAACTTTAGGAATGGCTGGGACAAAAGAAGATTTAGAAACAGCAGCTAAAAATTATAGTTCAACAAAAAAATATAGAAAAAAATTAGAAAGTGATTTAGTAAATATTTCAAAACAAAAAAAGTGATGAGTATACAATACAAGCAAAAATTGAACTTGCAAGATTAAAGGCATCTCAAAATAAATTAGATGAAAGTAAAAAAATATTTGAACGAAATTTTAAATGATTCAGTTTCAACTAATCAAGTTAAAGAGTTTGTATATACTCAACTTTATGGAATTTCAAATAATAGAAGCGAAAGAATATCTTATTTAAATGAATTAGCTAAATTAAATTCAAAAGAGTTAGGGATATAAAGTAGCTTTGATTAAAGAATATACACTTTCAGGTAATAAAGTTGAAGCAGATAAATTATTCAAAGAATTAACTCCAAATTTAACAGAAGAACAAAAGATATTATTTTATAATAAACTTGCAGAAGACTATATTTCTGAAAAAAAGCACCTAATGAAGCTATAACAATATCAGATTTATTAATTGCTTTAAATTCATCTGAAGCTAAAGTTTATGGAAATATGTATAAATCTTATGCTAATATATCTTTAAATAAATTAGATGAAGCAGAAAAAAATATGCTTTTAGAAGCTGAAAAAAATTATCTAATAATAGTTTAGAATCAGAAAATTTATTATATCAAATCTATAATTCTAAGGGAGATTTAAATAAAGCATTAGATAAAGCTATAATTTTTAAAAAAATGCTACAAAAACACAAGAATTTTTATTTAGATGTAATACTTCTTGCAGAAATTGCTAAAAACACTAAAGTTGTAAACGATACAATTAAGGAATTAAAGGAAAATAAAGATATTAAAGATGATGTTAAGAAAAAAATTTAAATATTTTTAATAGCTAATGGTTTTGTTAATTTAGGTTACTTAGATGGTGCAGAAAAATTATGCAAATAAAGCATTAAAAAGATGATAAAAAAATAAAGAAGCAAATATGGTTTTAGCATTTGTACAAGGTTCAAAAGGAAATAAAGGACTTGCTCTTAAATATGTAAGAGAAGCTAAAAAAGATAAAAATAGAAGGTGCAGAACAATTAGAACAACAAATATTGAATTTAAAAATAATTTATTAAGATATATTTGATGGAGATCTATATGATCTCCATTTTATTAATTTAATAATTTAATTAAATAGTTTTACTTTCATATATTATTGTGATAAAATTATAATATTAATAAATAATAGAGGAGGAATAATGATATACAATAGTATTTTAGAATTAATAGGGAATACACCAATAATAAAAATTAGATTTTTGGAAATGATGTTGCAGATGTTTATGTTAAACTTGAAAAAAATTTAATATCGGGGGGTAGTGTAAAAGATAGAGCAGCTCTTGGTATGATAGAATCTGCTGAAAAATCAGGTAAATTAAAAAAAGGATCAACTATAGTTGAGCCTTCATCAGGATAATACTGGAATATCATTAGGGCTTGTAGGTAGGGCAAAAGGATATAATGTAATAATTGTTATGCCTGAAAGTATGACACAAGAAAGAAAAGATACTCTAAGGGCGTTAGGTGTTGATTTGAGATTAACGCCTGGTGATGAAGGAATGACTGGTGCGATAAATGAAGCTTTAAGGTTAGTAAATGAAAATGAAGATTATTTTTTTACCTCAACAATTTGAAAAATTATGCAAATCCTAATAAACATTATGAAAGTACAGGGGATGAAATTTTAGAAGATATACCTGATTTAGATGTATTTGTAACAGCTGTTGGGTCATCTGGTACTTTGACAGGAGTTGCTAAAAAATTAAGAGAAAAAAGTCCTAAAACTAAAATTTATGCTGTAGAACCAGCAAACTCTGCTGTAATTTCAGGAGAAATGCCAGGTAAACATACAATAGCAGGTATAGGGACAGGTTTTATACCTAAAAATTTTGATAGAAGTTTAATAGATGGGGTATTAAAAGTTACAGATGAAGAAGCAAAAGATTTTGCTTTACGTGTTACACGTGATTTTGGATTATTTTTAGGTATTTCATCAGGGGCTAATATTGCTGCAGCATATAGATTAGCCAAAGAGTTAGGTAAAAGGTAAAAAGTTTTAACAATTTCGCCCGACGGAGGAGAAAAATATCTTTCTGTAGCTCCGTATAAGTTTGAGGAGAAATAAATGTTTAAAATGGTTGAGAGATGAAATAAATAATATATATGAAAAAAAGACCCGGCAATAAAAAGTAAGATGGAGGTTTTTCTGTATCCATCTTTTCATGCTTCTATAAATCATAAATTAGCGCATTGGTTATATACAAAAAATGTTTTTTTAGCAAGACTTATATCAACTATCTCTAGATTTTTTTACTGGTATTGAAATTCATCCTGGGGCAAAAAAATTGGTAAAAGAGTATTTTTGATCATGGTATAGGTGTAGTTATTGGAGAATCTGCTATAGTAGGTGATGATTGTGTGATATATCATGGTGTAACATTAGGTAATTTAAAAACCGGTAGGATTTAAAAGACATCCAACTATAGGGAATAATGTTATGATAGGAGCAGGAGCAAAAATACTTGGAAATATAGTTATAGGGAATAATGTTGTAGTTGGGGCTAATTCTGTAGTTATGAAAGATGTTCCAGATAATGTTAATGTCGTAGGAGTACCTGGACAAATTAAGGAGAAAAAAATGATAAATTTAAGTTGTAATGCAATAATACCTGATTGTCCTCTTAAATCAGTTGAAGAAATAGAGGAAAGTATAGTAACTAGGTATAAGAAAAGTATATATAATAAGTTTGTTGAAGCGATATTACAATATAATTTGATAGAAGATGGGGATAAAATTGCAATAGCTGTTTCAGGAGGTAAAGATTCTTTACTTCTTTGTAAATTGTTTCAACAATTAAAAAGATAAAAGATTTAATTTTTGAATTTACTGCAATAAGTTTAAACCCTGGTTTTAGAAATGATGATTTAGAACATTTCAAATTTAATTTAAAAAGAACTTAATATCGATTGTGAAATAATAGATACAAATATTTGGAAAGTTGCTAATGAAATGGCTAAGGATTATCCATGTTTTTCTTTGTGCTAAAATGAGAAGAGGTATACTTTATAAAAAAATATAGAAGATATGGGATATAATAAATTAGCATTAGGTCATCATTTTGATGATGTTATAGAAACTACTTTAATAAATTTATTTTATGGTGGAACATTAAAAACGATGCTTCCCAAAGCTGATTCTACATCAGGGAAGTTAGTTTTAATAAGACCTATGGTATTAGTTCATGAATCAGACATTATAGATTTTACTAAGACTAATGGTATACGAGCAATGAATTGTGGTTGCGTAATAGAGGCTGGTAAAAACTTCAAGTAAAAAGACGTGAAATCAAAAAAATATGTTAGAAGAGTTAGAAAAAAATAATCCTGGTCTTAAACAAAAAGTATTTAAGTCTATGGAAAATATTAACCTTGACTATGTATATGGGTATAAAAAGGGAAAAAGAAATATTTAATATTAAAGATAAATAAATTAAAAAAATAGCCGAACAACAGAAATGTTATTCGGCTTTTTGTGTATTATTATTTAATTAAACTTACGAAGTAGTGTAATACTCTTATTAATTGTTGAGTATATGACATTTCGTTGTCATACCATGCAACAGTTTTAACTAATTGAGCATCTCCTGATCCTATAACTTTAGTTTGAGTTGCATCAAATAAAGATCCTTCTGAAATTCCTATAATATCAGATGATACTAATGGTTCTTCAGTGTATCCGAATGCTTCGTTTGCTGCTTCTTTCATAGCTGCATTAATTTCTTCTTTAGTTAAATCTTTCTTTTCTAATATAGTAACTAATTCAGTTAATGATCCTGTAGGTACAGGTACTCTTTGAGCAGCTCCATCTAATTTTTCCAGCAAGTTCAGGTATAACTAATCCTATTGCTTTTGCAGCTCCAGTTGTGTTAGGAACTATATTTGCAGCAGCAGCTCTAGCTCTTCTTAAGTCACCTTTTCTATGAGGTGCATCTAAAGTGTTTTGATCTCCTGTATAAGCATGTATAGTTGTCATTGATCCACTAACTATTCCAAATTTATCTTGTAATACTTTAGCCATAGGTGCTAAACAGTTAGTTGTACAAGAAGCTGCAGATATTACAGTTTCTGTTCCATCTAATATTTCGTGGTTAACGTTGAATACAACTGTTTTTAAGTCACCTTGTCCAGGTGCTGAAATAACAACTTTTTTTAGCTCCTGCTTTAATGTGAGCTTCAGCTTTTTTTCTTTCTTAGTGAAGAATCCAGTACATTCTAATACTACATCTACACCTAATTCTCCCCAAGGTAATTCTTCAGGATTTGCTTTAGCAAAAGATTTAACTTCTTTTCCGTTAACGATGAATGCATCTTCTTTAACTTCTATTGTTCCGTTGAATCTTCCTTGTGCTGTATCATATTTGAATAAGTGTGCTAATGTTTTAGCATCAGTTAAATCGTTTACAGCTACTACATCAAATTTAGGATCGTTAGCCATTACTCTTAAAGCTAATCTTCCTATTCTTCCAAAACCATTGATTGCTACTTTTACTGCCATAGTAAAAATACCTCCATTTATTTTTAATTTACAAATTGATTATATCATAAAAATATCATATATTACAAGATAAAAGGCGTTATAGTTTATAGTATAAAAAAAGTTTTTTTAATTTTTATAATTTTTCATATTTAGTGTTAATTATATTTATGTATTTATTTTTATAAAAATAAAAATGAAATAAATATAATTCAGTATTAAGGTAAAATTTTTTAAAAAAATTGATATATAATTAAGTGAAAGATATAAAAATTAAAAAAATAAAAATAATTTTTCACAAAAAAATATGTTTGATAAATATTTTTAGTTTTTTTGTTGATACATATTCTATTTATAAAAAAATGATTTTTTTACTTTATTATAAATTTTATAATAGCTATAATCCAATATCCTATTGCTAATATATTTGTTGTTTTTAAAATTTTATATTTTTCTATTTTTCCAATTATTTAATTTTAAATCATTTATTATAAGGCAAAAATAATGATATAAATGAAATAAAAATTATATGGATTAGGTTTTTAATATAGGAATTAAAAATAACAGTAATAATGATAAATAATATATTTAAATATTCAAATTTTTTTCATGATTCAACTCACTTTCTAAATTTTTATTCTAAAATAAATTTCCCATCAACTTACACTACATCTAAAAAGATGTTCTATAAAAAAACTGCTGAATTTATTTAAAGTTATATAAAATAACGTTATTAATATAGTATATCTTAAATTTTTATAAAAATCAATAAGAATATATATAAATATTTTATTTGTGATATAAATTACTTTTTTTATAGTTGGCTTATTTAATGTTGAAATTTTTAAGTGGGTAATAATATAGTTTACAAATTCTAATATAAAAAGGCTTTATAATATGAAAGTTTTTAATTTTTTTATATTTAGTGTTAATTGTATTTATATATTTATTTTATTAAATAAAAATGAAATAAATATAATTCAGTCTTAAGTTGAAATTTTTAAAAAATTGATATATAATTAAGTGAGAGATATAAAAAAATTAAAAAAATAAAAATGATTTTTTTCACGAAAAATTATGATATAATTGATTAAGGAGGAAATATGAAATATAAAAATAAAAAGGATTAGACTGTCAGATTTGTTCTAATAAATTAGAATCTATTTTTATCTGAGTTAGATTATGTATTGATATTAGTTTTACGACTAATACTATGATAGTAGAATTTGTGAATGATGAAGAAGAAAAATATAATAAATTTAGAAAAAGAAGCTAAAAAAATTTGAGAGAGATTTTAAAATTTTAAATAATTTAGAATATGATATGTATAAAGAAAAAGAAGAATTAAATAATAAAAAAATTTTTAATATGTATATTTCTTTAGGATTATTTTTTAGTTGCTTTTTATATTAGATAAAAGTATTTTATTGGTTTTTTTAAAATATGATTCAGATATTAAATATTATTTTTAATCCCATATATATAATGTCGTATTTAATAATAGCTTATAGAGTTTTTTTAAAGAGGCATTTATTTCTATTAAGAAAAGAGATATATTTAATGAAAAAGTACTTATGGTGATAGCAACACTTGGTGCTATCTTACTAAGAGATTATGCAGAAGCTAGTGCTATAATGTTATTCTATAGTATAGGAGAATATTTTTCAAGAATTATCTATTATAAATTCTAGAAATAGTATAAGAGAAGTTCTTGCACTTAAAAAAATACTATTGTTAATAAAATAGAGGATTCTAATGTTTTTAAATATTGATTCAGAAAAAAATAAAAAAATAGGTGATAGATTACTTTTTAAAAAAAGGGGGAAAAAAATTACTTTTTGATTCAAAAAAATAGTTAAGGGTCAGGCATATATGGATACTTCAACTTTAACAGGTGAATCTATACCTAAAAAAAGTTTTGGAAGGAGAAAAATATATATGCAGGATATATTAATGTGAGTGAAAGTATAGAGATAGTAGTTTTTAAAGAAAATGGAAGAGAGTAATATCTATTCTATGCTTGAAATAATAGAAAATTCAAGTCATAATAAATCTAAACTTGAAAAAAATATTACTCGTTTTACACAAATTTATACTCCTATAGTTATATTAATTGCACTAATGGTAACAATTATCCCGCCTTTTATTTATTCAAAGAATAGATTTTTATGATTCAATGTATAATGGTATTACTCTTTTAGTTGTTGCTTGTCCGTGTGCTTTTATTGCTTTCTATACCGCTGACTTTTTATTTAGGTATAGGACATGCAAGTAGAAATTCATTATTAATAAAAAGGAGCTAATGTATTTGAAAAAAATTGATAGATTAGAAGCAATATATTTAGATAAAACTGGTACTATAACAGAAGGAAAGTATAAGGTTAGTTCAGTTTATGAATATTTTAATAATATAGATGGTAAAAAAAGTATATGAATATGTATATAATATGGAGAAAAGATCATCACATGTTATTTCAAAATCTATTATTGATTTTATAAATAACAAATATGGATTTGTGCATAGTGATGAAAATTATTTTAAATATTCAAGTATATGCGAACACTGTGGATGTTGTCATGAAGAAGAAGCACATAAAAAAAGGTGACGTTTTAATAAAAAGAACATAAGGCTCAAGGGCATTTTTTTAGGGGATGCATGTCAAAGTCATAAATTTAATTTTAAAGATGGAGTTGAAGAATTTAATAAAGATATATCGTTTTTTTAATTTTTGAGGAAATAGATGGTATTGGTCTAAAAAGCTAGTACAGGAGATGATGAAATACTTATAGGTGGTAAAAATATGATAGATATTTACGGGTTAAGTATAAAAGATGATGATTTTGATAAAAATATTTTTTGTTTATAAATAAAGAATGTGTTCTATCTTTCGTTTTTAAAAAGATAAAATAAAAAGGATTCTAAAAATTGCAATAGATGAAATAAAGAAAATGGGTATAAAAGATATTACTATACTAACTGGCGATAATTTAGAAATAGGAAATAAAGTTGCAGCTAATGTTGGAATAAAAAGTTTTCTCTAATTTATTACCTAAAGACAAGTATGATATATTAGATAATGATGAAAGAGTATCTATGTTTGTTGGTGATGGAATTAATGATGTAGGTGTTATTAATAGAGCAGATATAGGAGTCTCTATGGGTAAAAATGGTCATGATATTACTATAGATAATTCTGATGTAATAATAAATAATGATAGTTTATTTGGTATAGTAAAATTAATAAAATTATCAAGAAAAATGAATTCAATAATAGTTCAGAATTTAATTATAATTATGGGAGTTAAATTGGCGATTATAGTTTTTGGAACATTTAATTTAATGTCTATGTGGGTTGCTGTGTTTGGAGATGTTGGAGTTACAATAATAGCTATACTTAATGCAATGAGAGTTAAAAAAATATAGAGTTATAGGAGATATAATGGAAATAAGACAAATAAATGAAAAAGATAGAAATATATATTTAGAATTGGTTAATGAATTCTATAATTCAGAAGCTGTTTTTACATCCTGTTGATAGTATAAATTTTTGAAACAACCTTTAATACTTTAATAAGTTCTAATATATACACAGAAGGATATATTATGGAAGAAGATAAAATAATTTTTTGGCTATTGTTTGTTATCTAAAAACTTACTCTCAAGAAGCAGGAGGAATGGTGTGTTTGCTTTGAAGAGTTATATGTAAGGGATGAATATAGAAGTAAGGGTATAGGTAGTAAGGTTATTGAATTTTTTTAAAAAGAAAAATTTAAAGATTATAAAAGAATAAGGCTTGAAGTAGAAATTAATAATAAAAAGGGGAATAAAGCTATATAATAATATGGGATTTAATGAACTTAAGTATATACAAATGATTTGTGATGATATAAAAATAAATTGATAAAAATATAAAAAAACTGATAAACTAACAGTGAATATTTATGAAAAAGGAGAGCTTATGTTTAATTCAATAATAAATTCAGAAAAATACTTTAATATTATGGGCTATTATTCTTGTTATAGCTACTATTGCTATATTTTTAGAAAATAGATATACATTAGTTGCTAAAATTAGTGGTGCGATTATGGCACTTATTATAGCTTTATTATTATCTAATTTTAATATTATTCCTTTGGAATCTAAAGTTTATGATGATGTTTGAGGGATATGTTGTTCCTATAGCTATACCACTTCTTTTTATTTCAGTGTGATATAAAGAAAATATGGAAAGAAAGTGGTAGACTTGCAATAATTTTTTTATTAAGTTCAGTAGGAACTATGCTTGGTGCAGTAGTAGGATTTTATCTTTTAAGAGAATATATTCCAACTTTAAATAATATAGCAGGTACGATGACTGCATCATATATTGGAGGAGGAGTAAATTTTGTTGCAGTTCAAACTGCTCTTAATCTTGATAAACAACTTGCTTCAGCTCTTATAGTAAGTGATAATCTTCTTATGGTGTTATATTTCTTTGTATTAATAATAATACCAACTATTCCGTTTTTAATAAGTATTTTAAAAGAGAGTATAGAAATGATATAAAAAAATATGGATGATAAAAAGAGGTTAAAAGACCCTATAACTTTAGAAGATGTTGCGTTTAATTTTACAATATCAGTTTTAATTGTTGCAGTTTCTTTTTGGCTTTTTCAGATTTAATATTAGCAGAAGATAGAGGGTATGTTATAAACTTTTTAGCTAATAAATATATATTACTTACAAGTATAACAGTAATATTAGCAACAGTATTTTCAAATTTCTTCAAGAAACTTATAGGATCACAAGAAATAGGGACATTCTTAATATATATATTCTTTGCTGTAATAGGTATCCCAGCTTCGATTAAGAGTATAGTTGTTAATTCACCGTTGTTATTAGTATTTTGTGCTATTATGGTTATAATTAATATGGTTATAACTTTTGTTTTTTTGCTAAATTATTTAATTTTTAGTCTTGAGGAAGCTATACTGGTATCTAATGCAAATATTGGTGGTCCCTACAACTGCAACTGCTATGGCAATATCAAAAGGATGGACTAAATATGTAGCTCCAGTTATGCTTGTAGGGACTTTAGGTTATGTCATAGGAACATACGCAGGATTGATATTGGCAAGTAATTGATCTAACTAATGAAAAATAAGATATATATATAGAAAAAAATATATTCAAAAATATGATAAATTAAAAAAATTAAATGTTAATATTAGTTATATCAAAAAAATAGGAGAGGATATAAATGAAAAAAATTAATTTTTAATAGCAACAGCTATAGTTGCTTTGTCTAGTTGTAGTTCAGCAAATTCAAATAATGTGACTACTTTTTGAAAAATCAAAAAAACAGCAGTTTTAAATGCTAGGATCAGTATGTATTTAATTTAGAAGGTAGTGACACTAGAATATTATTAGTTGTAACTCCTGGAAATGACGCTTATGTTAAGTATAATGGTAAAGAAATTATGTTTAAAAAGAGTTGTAACTGCATCTGGAGAAGCTTTTTGAATCTAAAAGAAAATAAGATGTATATAGGAATTAAAGGTAAGGAAGCTTTCTTAGAATTAAATGATACAACTAATATACCTTTAAAAGTTGTTGGTAATTCTAAAGAATATGGTGAAGCTAAGAATGAATATGTATATAACTTTAAAGGTGTAGATAATAATATGAATATGAATGTTGTTTATGATAGAGTTAAAGATTTAGTTAATGTAAAAATTGATAATTCAAATGTAACTTTAAATAGAATTCGTAGTGCTTCAGGTATGGCATTTTCAAATGAAAATGGTAATATTTATTTAGGTATAAAAAGGAAATCAAGCTTATGTTGAAGTTAATGGTCAAGGATTTAATTTTGTTGAAAGTAATATAGATTATAGTGAGTATACAAAAAGAACAAAAAAAACTAGAGTTTATAGTTTTAAAAATGGTAATAATGAAGTAAATCTAGCACTTATTGGAGATGGTGATGTAGCAGGATTAAGATTTGAAGGTCGTGATTATGTTTTTAAATAGAATTAAAAGTGCATCTGGAGAAGCTTTTTGAATCAAGAGATGGAAAAGTATATTTCGGAGTTAAAAATTATGGTGATAGAGCTGAAGGTTATTTAGAAATTAATGGGAAATCATATAGTTTTGATAATGGTAAATACATTGAAAAAAATAATAAATTAAGGATTATCTAAAAAGATAATCCTTTTTTTGTTTAGACTGATTTTTATTTTTATACTTGATAAATAATAAACAAACTACCTAAAAAGTACCTTTTAATACTGAATTTGAGAGTTTTGCAAACTATTTTTAAATAGTGTATAATACAAAATGAAATTAAATGTTAGAGGAGAGATTTTAGTGAAAAACATTTTTTTAGGAGTTATGATATTGTCTAGTTTATCAGTAGCTAATATTAAATATGAATTTAATTCTAAATTAGAATTAGATGGAGAAAAAAAGGTAAAATGAGTTCAAAATTTACACCTTTTGATTTTTAAAATGAATATAAATGATAATTTTGTTTTTTTAATTTTTAATGCAAATTTAGATCAAAAAAATATATATGATGCAAAACCTATATATTATTATACTCAAAGAACTTTTTGTTAAAGATGATGGAAAAATATCTTCCAAAATGATTATGTAAATATAAAAAAAATGATGAAAGTTTTTAATGCAGAACTTCCTTATACGAGAGTAGATGGTTCTTCAGACTATATAGGAGATCCTAATGTTGATGAATCTGATGCAGGTGGACATGAACATAGTCATGAAGAAGGAGAACACGATCACGATCATGAGCATAATCATGAACATAATCATGAACATGGAGAAGAAGAGCATGATGTAAATAAGGATGATTTTAAACTTGAAAGATATATAACAAATACACAAAAATAAGGTTAAAGGGCCTAGATTTACTTTTAGGATTTAAATATGAACCAGATAATAAAAAGAGCTTTTAAATATACTTTTTATGCCTAATGGACATAGATTAGGTAATGTTGAATATACTCCTTTATCATCTGTTATAGATGGTAAATATATATTAGTTTTTAAAATGATAACGTATCTTTTAATGTAAGACCCTAAGGTATCATTTAAGAATATATATAATCCGTACTATTTGGATTTGACTAGTGAATTGAAAAACAAAAAAATCAATTCAAATCTTTTCTTTAATTTAGAATTAAACAATAAATTACAATTAGATGTTATTAAAGAAAGATATAATTTTTAAAAAAATGGTATTGATATTAGTTTAGACTATAACATTGAGAAGAAAAGATATCATGAATTTTGGGAAGTTTTTGATCATAGCCATGATAAAATAGAACAAGCTAAGATTGATATAAGTTTTTCATCATACTGGGAATTATAGAAAAAAACTCCTTTAGATGATGCAAAGTTAAAAATTTGATAGAAGAATTGATATGATTGATTTTAAATTGTCAACTAATTTGAAAAAGCAATATATTTGGTTCGGGGTTTGATGTATCAAATGATTCTAAATTAGAATATAAATATAATAAAAACACAGGATTCTAATAGAAAATATATAGTTAGAGGAGATTATTATTCATTAGAAGAAAAATAGAGGATTAAAAAGAAAATCAGGGTGATTATGTTAATATGATTACTAATGTTGTAGAGGGTAATGATTTGAGTAGTATGCATGATTACTATTATTTCAAAAATGAAGAGAATAAAAAGAATATATGGGAGTTATGACATATTCTTCTACAAATCCAGATAAATATGTTGAAAAAGATGAAAAAAAGAAATTAAATTTGAAAAATATAACTAAGATAAATTCTAAAAAAATTAAAAAAATTGATATAGAGAATAAATTAAAATTAAATAGAAAAAAATATCTGAAGATGATATAGATATGGATATTAAAAATGAAACTTTATTAAAATATTCAACTAGATTAAAAAAAGGATTTTTCGACTGAATTTATTTTTAGAAAATAAAAATGAATCAAATTATGAAAATGATAATTTTATAGGATTTAATAATGTAATTGGTACTAAATTAGATATTAATTATTTAAGATTTGAAAATGGAATAAAAATTTAAAGGAGGATTAATTTTAGGTGCTAATTTAGAACTTAGAAAAATCAGAAAGTGTAGAAAAAGAAGAAGAAAAAGATAAATTAGTTTTTAGGCCAAGGATATAATGTGAAACCATATATAGAGATAGATGCTCCTATAATAGAAAATATGAAATTTGAATCTAAGTTAGAAATGGATAACATATTTGGGCAAACTGTTACTAATAAAAATGGACATAAATATAAAGAAAAAGATGAAAAATTAAAATATAAAAAAACAAAATATAAGTTAAAATTAGGTCTTACATATAATTGGTAATACTTTTAATTACAATTCATAACAAAGTATGGTATAATATTAAAGAAATGGATATTATACCATTTTTGTTTATTTGAAAGGGGAAATTATGTTGACACTTTTAATTACAACTTCAACAAAAATTAGCTTCACTTTCTTTATATGAAAATGACGCTATGATTGCTAATATTAATATAAATGTTAAGAAAAACACATTCTACATATATAGTAGATGAATTGATGAGTTTATTTACTTTTTACTAATAAGGAATTGTCAGATGTTATGAATGTAATAATATCTATAGGACCAGGCTCTTTTACTGGAGTTAGAATATCATCAGCTTTAATAAAAAGGTATTTTTTTGCAGAAAAAAAGATGTGAATATATATACTGTAAATGAATTAGATGCTCTAGCTTATCAAGGATATAATATATATAAAGATAATGTGATAGCTATAATAGATTCTAATAAAGAAAAAGTTATATGCGGGTATATATGAAAAAGGTAAACTGGTAGGAGAAAGATTTAAATCTAATGTTGATGAAATAATATCTTTAGTTTTTAGAAAAAAAAATATAAACTGATTGGTGATGGAGCTATTTCTTATAGAAAAATAGAAGAAAAAGGAATAGATTTATCTTTATCAGATGTTTTTGAGATTAAATTCATGTATATTTTATGATATGTTGAAAGAAGGAATTTTTAGAGAAAATTGATTTATTAAATTTAGTGCCAGATTATTTAGAAAAAAATCACAGGCAGAAAAAGGAGAAAGATGGGATTAAATGATTTATTAATAAAGCCTAAGAAAGGCTTTTTTTACTAAAAATTAAGGATTTTTTTCGGGGACACCAATAACTGATGATATTTACGAAGAATTAGAAGAAGTTTTGATTCAATCAGATTTGGGAATGAATATGACCTTAGATGTTGTTCAAAATTTAGAAAAAAATGTTAGAAATAAAGGGATAAAAACTCGTGAATTAATGTATGATGAATTAAAAACAAATATTAATTGAAAGATTATCTATTTCTGAAAATAATGAATTAAAAAAATCAGAGATGGGAAATTAAATGTAATAGTTGTGATAGGAGTTAATGGAGTAGGTAAAACAACTTCTATTGGTAAAATGGCACTTATGTTTAAAAAAACAAGGTAAAAAAAGTTGTTATAGGAGCAGCAGATACTTTTAGAGCAGCTGCTATAGAACAAGTTGAAGTTTGGAGTAATCGTGCAGGGGTTGAACTTGTGAAACAAAAAAACAAGGTTCAGATCCAGCAGCAGTTGTTTATGATACTTTTAAATTTTGCTAAATCTCAAAAATTGTGATATAGCTATAATAGATACAGCAGGAAGATTACATAATAAAGTAGATTTGATGAAAGAACTTGAAAAAAATAGATAAAATAATTAAAGCAAAATGTTGATGAATATGAATCTTTAATAGTTATAGATTCTACTACGGGACAAAATGGACTAGAACAAGCAAGAATATTTAATTCTATATCTAATATTTCAGGTATAATATTGACTAAATTTGATGGAACTGCAAAGGGAGGAATAATATTTCCTATAGTTTCAGAATTAAAAAAACCTGTTAAATTTTTTTAGGAGTAGGCGAAGGAGAAAATGATCTTAAAAATTTTTTGACTTCAATGATTTTGTGAATGAAATGTTTATGTAGTGCATTATATGAAACTTTAACAAGTTAAAAAAATTAATAATAGCCTAAATTTATTATAATTTATAAAAAAATATGTTTATTATTAAAATTAAAGTTGCTTAAAAATTAGTATTTATTGTAGAATTAAATTAAGAAAAAAATTAAAATAATGTTTAATATATAAGGAGGATATGATGGCAGTAGATTTAATTGAAAAGATAAAGGAAACAGAGAAAGCTTTTTGCAAAAGACAGTAGTTCTTCCTGAGTCGGAAGATGAAAGAGTTTTAAGGGCTGCGGAAAAAAATAAAAAAATGAAGGATTTGCAAATATAATATTAGTTGGTAAAGATTATCAAGTAAGAGAAGAAGCTGCAAAAATTGGAGTATCTTTAGAAGGAGTTCAAATTATAGATCCGTTATCTTATGAAAAACTCCAGAGTTTATAAGACAATTTGTACATTTAAGATCTAAAAAAAGGAATTACAGAAGAACAAGCACGTGAAATAATACTTAATGATTCAAGATTTTTGGAGCTATGCTTGTTAGAAATTGTGTAGCTGATGGTATGGTAGCAGGATCAAATTCACCAACTGCAAGTGTGTTAAGAGCTGCAATTCAAGTTATTGGTCCAAGAAAAGGACTTAAAACTGTTTCAAGTTCTTTTGTTATGTTAACAGAAACTAAAGAATATGGAGAAAATGGAACTCTAATATTCTCAGATTGTGGAGTTCTACCCAATCCAACAGCGCCTCAAATAGCTGATATAGCTGAATCTGCTGTTGAAAAAGCACGTTTTATTGCCAAAATACAAAATCCTAAAGTTGCACTTTTAACATATTCTACTAAAGGTTCAGCAGAAGGTGAACAAGTTACTAAAATGAGAGAAGCTTATAAGATTTTAGAAGAAAGAAAAGTTGGTTTTGAATTTGATGGAGAATTGCAATTAGATGCTGCGATAGTTCCTGAAGTTGCAGATCAAAAAGCAAAAGGATCAAACGTTGCAGGTGCTGCAAATGTTTTAATATTCCCAGATCTTTGTTCTGGTAATATAGGGTATAAACTTGTACAAAGATTTGCTAAAGCAAAAAGCGTTAGGTCCATTAATACAAGGACTTGCAAGACCGGTACATGATTTATCACGTGGATGTAGTGTAGATGATATAGTAGATGTAGTTGTTATAACTTGTGCAGAGGCTGCAGAATTTTTGTGAAATTTTTAACATTATAGGAGAGTATTAAATATGAAAGTATTAGTAATAAATAGTGGAAGTTCATCATTAAAATTTGAATTAATTGATATAGAAGGAAATAAAAACATTAGCAAAAGGAATATGTGAAAGAATTGGTATATCGATCCGATATTTACATATAAAAAAATTTAGTAGATTCATATCAAGTTATAGAAAGACCAGAACCTTTAGATAATCATAAGGTTGCAATAGATTTAGTTTTTACATGAATTAACTGGTGAACATGGAGTTATACAAACAGTAAACGAAGTAGAAGCTGTAGGACATAGAGTAGTTCATGGTGGAGAATATTTTGATGATTCAGTTTTAGTAGATGATGAAGTTATCAGAAAAATTAGAAGAAATTTCAGAACTTGCTCCATTACATAATCCAGCAAATGTTATGGGTATAAAAGTTATGAGAGAATTATTACCAGGTAAACCAAATGTTGCTGTATTTGATACTGCTTTCCATCAAACTATGGAAAAAGCTGTATATACTTATCCTTTACCTTTTAGAAGATTATAAAGAATTAAAAAGTTAGAAAATATGGATTCCACGGAACTAGTCATAAATATGTTTCAGGAGTAGTAGCAGATCTTTTAGGTAAGAAAGATTCTAAGATAATAGTATGTCATTTAGGTAATGGGGCATCAATAAGTGCTGTAAAAATGGTAAAGTTATAGATACATCTATGGGACTTACACCTCTTGCTGGTATAATGATGGGTACTCGTTGTGGAGATATAGATCCAGCAGCAGTTCTTTATGTTATGCAAAAAAAGAGGATTAGATATTAAAAGAAATAGATGCTAGAATGAATAAAAAAATCAGGATTCTTAGGTATATTTGGTAAGAGTTCTGACTTTAGAGATATACAAAATGGAGTAAAATCAGGAGATGAAAGAGCTAAACTTGCTTATGATATGTGGTGTTATAGAATTAGATCATACATAGGTTCATATATAGTAGCTTTAGGTGGTATTGATGCTATAGCCGTAACTGGAGGTATAGGAGAAAATGCAGCTTATGCTCGTGAAGGTATATTCAAAGGTTTAGAATTTTTTAGGTATAGAATTAGATTATGAAAAAAATAATGAAAGAATTTCTGGAAATGTTGAATATTCAAAACCTGAATCTAAAGTTAAAATTTATAAAATAGAAACAGCAGAAGAAATGATGATAGCTATGGATACATATAGATTAAGTAAATAATTTTTGGCAAAAATATACTCCGGTATATTTTTTTGTCTATAAAGGAGTAAATTTATTGGACAAAATTATAGAAGTGAATAAAATTAAAAAGTTTATGGTTCAAAAAAATAGCGGTTAATGATATAAGTTTTTATGTTGGAAAAAGGTCAAATATTTGCCTTTTTAGGAACTAATGGTGCTGGAAAAAAACTACAACTATAGAAATGATATGTACTTTTTTTGAAAAGTGATTCAGGAAATATAATAGTAGATGGTAAAACTGTTGGAAAAAGATGATACTGAAATAAAAAAAGTTATAGGTATAGTTTTTTTCAAAATAGTTTACTTGATGATACTTTGAGTGTTGAAGAAAAATCTTATTATTCGTGGAAGTCTTTATGGTTTTGATAAATTAGAATTAGATAAAAAGGATAAAAAGAAGTTTCTGAAATGACTCATATATCAGATTTTTTAGATCAATATTATGGCACTTTATCAGGAGGTCAAAAAGAAGAGTTGATATTGCAAGAGCTTTAATTACTAAACCTAAAATATTATTTTTTTAGATGAGCCAACCACAGGTCTCGATCCACAAAAGTAGAAAAAGCATTTGGGAAACTATAATTAGAATACAAAAAAAGAAAATAATATGGCTGTCTTTCTAACAACACATTATATGGAAGAAGCTCTTAATGCAGATTATATTGTTATACTTAATAAAGGGAATATAATTGCTACGGGTACACCTAGTTATTTAAGAGAATCTTTTTCTACAAATAAGTTGATATTAGATATAGAAAAAAAGTAGAAAAATTGAAAGATATAATTAAAAAAATTATGATTATACAATAGAGAATAATAAGGCTATAATAAAAAAATAAAAAAATACTCTTGATAGTATAGAGATATTAAAAAAAGGTAGAAAATGAAATTTCAGGGTTTGAAGTTATAAAAGGAAGTATGGAAGATGCCTTTATATCTTTAACAGGGGAGGAATTAAAATGATTTTTTTGTTATAGTTAAACGGAATGTCACAATATTTTTTTAGAGATAAAATGAATGTATTTTTATCAATGCTTTCAAATTTTATTATGTTGGGAATATATTTATTATTTACAGGAAATATATTTAAAAGTAGTTTAGCTGGTTTTTGATAAAGCGGGTATTTTTACTTGATTCATGGCTTGTTGCAGGACTTATAGCAACAACAACTATTACTTGTACTGTAGGTATTTTTTTGGTAAAAGAATAGAAGATGAAAATAAAGGTATAAATAAAAGATTTTAATTGTTCTCCTATAACTAAAAAGAGAATTAGTAGGAGGATATATATTAAGTGCCTTTTTTATAGGGTTCTTGGTTTCTTTAATATTCTTATTTTTGTCTTTAGTTATACTATTTCTTCGTGGTGGCAATATTTTTGGATATTTATTCTATTCTTAAAATAATAGGAGTAATAATCTTAGCTGATTTTTACAAATTCATCTATGGTATTCTTTATTACTTCATTTTTAAAAAAACGCATTCAGCATATTCTACTGCTGCAAGTATAATAGGAGTATTATCAGGATTTTTTTAACAGGTATATATATGCCTATAGGGAATTTACCTAAATTTATGCAAACTATAGTTAAAATATTTCCGACATCTCACGCGGCAAGTCTTTTTAAGACAAATATTTACAAAAGATATTACCTCAAGTTTGCCGGTTGAAGTCGTGAATGTAATAAATGAAAATTTAGGGATGATATATACATTTAATGGTAAAGAATTAAGTAATATAATAAGTGTATTTATATTAATAATTAGTGGGATATTATTCTATATTTTTAGGAGTAATATCTCTAAGTAGAAAAAGTTAAATAGGAGGAAAAATGAAAAAAATATGATGTATTAGTATTGGGATGGGGTAAAGCAGGTAAAACATTAGCTGCTAAAATGGCAAAAAACAAGGTAAAAAGTTGCTATAATAGAAAAAGATCCTAAAATGTATGGAGGAACTTGTATAAATGTTGGATGTCTTCCAACTAAATCGCTTGCAAATAGCGCACATTTAATACATGAAATGACTAAACTTGGATTAGAAAGAAACTATGATATTAATAATGCCTATTTTTAAAAAAAGCTATGGAAGAAAAAAATAATTTTAGTAAATAAGTTAAATAATAAAAAAATTATGGACTTTTAGCAGATAATCCTAATGTTGATGTATATAATGGTGAGGCATACTTTATCTCAAATAAAAGAAGTTAAGGTCGGAGAAGAAGTATTAACTTCTCAAAAATATAGTAATTAATACTGGTTCTGAATCAAGAAGATTAAATATACCTGGTATTACTAATGATAAAATAGGGTATAGTAATGAAATATTGAATTTAAAGGAATTACCTAAAAAAATTATTAGTTTATGGTTCAGGATTTATAGGTCTTGAATTTGCTTCTATGTTTTCAAGTTTTTGGTAGTGAAGTTTCTGTATTTCAATTTGACAATACTTTTTTTACCTAGTGAAGATGAAAAAGATGCAGAATTTGTTAAAAACGGTTTTAGAAAAATAAGGGAATTAAATTTAGTTTTTTTCTAGTCCAATTTTAAAAATTTGAAGATGGAGAAAGAGTTAAAGTTAAATATTCTAAAGATGGAGAAGAAAAAGAAGAAGAATTTGATTTTGTTTTTAATTTCTGCAGGAAGAGTTCCTAATATAGAAGGTCTTGGGTTAGAAAATACTGATATAGAACTTACTGATAGAAAAAGAAATTAAAGTAAATGATAACCTAGAAACAAGTGTTAAAGGAGTATGGGCAGCAGGTGATGTTAAAGGAGGACCACAATTTACTTATGTATCATTAGATGATAGTAGAATTATACTTCCACAATTATTAGGTAAAAACTTCTAATAGAACTTTAAAAGATAGAAGTTTAATACCAACATCTACATTTATTGAACCACCTTATTCAAGAGTAGGATTAAAATGAAAAAAAGAAGCAACTAAATTAGGTATTGAATACAGTGTTAAATATATGTTGACAGCAGGAATACCTAAAGCTCATGTTTTAAGAGAAACAGAAGGATTTTTCTAAAGTATTAGTTAATAAAGAAGATGAAATTATAGGAGCAGTAATGTTTAATTCAGAATCACATGAGATTATAAATTTACTAGCTTTTAGCTATTAGTGAAAAAAATTAAATCTACTGTGTTAAGAGATTATATATATACTCACCCCTACATTGACAGAAAGTTTAAATGATTTAATGGTATAAAATAGACTAGGAATCCACTTGGATTCCTAGTTTTTTAAAAAAATCTAAAATATTTAAAGCTTTTTTTATTGACAAGTAAGTATTTTTTTATGATAATATATTTATTGTCAGTGTGCCTAGGTAGCTCAGTTGGCTAGAGCATGCGGTTCATACCCGCAGGGTCGAAGGTTCGAATCCTTTCTTAGGGCACCAAAAATTTTTTTCTTGACAAAAAAATAAAAAAATATGATAATATAAAATATTGTCACGATAAGTGAGCCTTGGTGGTGAAATGGTAGACACACAGGACTTAAAAATCCTGTGGGAGCAATCCCGTGCCGGTTCGAGTCCGGCCCGAGGCACCATTTAAATATCGCGGAGTAGAGCAGCCTGGTAGCTCGTCGGGCTCATAACCCGAAGGTCGTTGGTTCAAATCCAGCCTCCGCAACCAAAGTGAACAAAAAGAGATAGAGATGTGCGGAATAACTCAGTTGGTAGAGTGTCAGCCTTCCAAGCTGAATGTCGCGAGTTCGAACCTCGTTTCCCGCTCCATAGTGTGAGTCATTAGCTCAGTCGGTAGAGCACTTGACTTTTAATCAAGGTGTCACTGGTTCGATTCCAGTATGACTCACCATTTAAATTTTAACAGAAACAGAAGATGGTCGTATATATGTGCCTGTAGCTCAGTAGGATAGAGCAACAGCCTTCTAAGCTGTGGGCCAGGAGTTCGAATCTCTTCAGGCACGCCATTTATGGATCCATAGCTCAGTTGGTTAGAGCACACGGCTCATAACCGTGTGGTCGCTGGTTCAAGTCCAGCTGGATCCACCATTTTTGTGGGCCCTTCGTCTAGTGGTCAGGACATTAGGTTTTCATCCTAAAAACAGGAGTTCGATTCTCCTAGGGCCTACCACATTTTTTTATATAGTAATTTGGGTGGATGTCCGAATGGCTAAGGGACCGGTCTTGAAAACCGGCGAAAGCGCAAGCTGTCAGAGTTCGAATCTCTGTCCACCCGCCATTATGCCCAGATAGCTCAGTCGGTAGAGCAAGGGACTGAAAATCCCTGTGTCCGTGGTTCGATTCCGCGTTTGGGCACCATTATTTCACAAATTAAAAAGATATATTTAATAAGCTGCAATTTTTTTATTGCAGTTTTTTGTTATAAGTAATAAAAATTAAATTAAAAAAAGAATCACCTCTTATAAAAATAAGAAGTAATTCTTTAAATCACTAATTTAAATAGTTTATTAATTTATTTTTGTATATATTTTTATAAATCAACCTTTTTCTTTAAGCAAATATCCTGATATACAACATAAGATTAATCCTGTAATTAGATATATTATACGATTTAATGAATACAATTCGTAATTAAAGATAATTGATAAACTTAATGATATAGTTAAAAAAATATACTAGCGGATGTTGCTTTTTGAACTATTAAATAATATTTTAGATATAATAATAACTAGGTAAATTAAAGATATAAAAAGCAAAAAAATTGTTGTACTAGTTGATATTATTACTGTAATACTTGAATTTAATGTATCTGTTTTTTAATGATTCTAATAGTCCATTGTCATAAAAATACAAGTGCAGATAAAGCAGAAATATACATAAGGGTGTTATATATAGTAGAATATATTACCTTAGATAATACAATTTTTTATTCTTTTTATAGGAAGGCTAAATATGAAATATCTTTCATTTGAATAAAAGTCTTTAATCATTATAGATAAACTGCGAGTAAATACAAATATATTGAAGAATAATAGTAGGCTAATATACGAATATCCAAATAAAGCATATATTTCCTGTGCAAATAAATGTGGGAAACCTAAACATAAAATAAAAAGAAATTAAAAATGTGAAACATCATTGTTTTTACCATCTTTTTTTAAATAAATATTTTTAAAAATTTAATCATAATTTTTCACCTCCAAAAATATTCTAAATATAGATCTTCAACAGAAATATTTTTTTATTTATTCTAATGTCTTCTACATTATAAATCTTATCAATATTAGCATCTTTTTAAAAAAACATTACTTGATCAAAAATGTGTTCTATATCTTTAATTAAATGAGTAGAGATTATAGCAGTTGATTCATCAGAAATATTTTCTATAATTAATTTTTAATATTTCATTTCTTGTAACTATATCAACACCTGCTATTGGTTCATCTAATATATATTTTTTTGCATCTCTTGATAGTATTAATATTAAATTTAATTTTTTTCTATATTTCCTTTAGATAAATTTTTTTAATTTTATCTTTTAGATTTAGATTCAATTTATTTATTAAATTTTTCAAACTTTTTTTATCATTGAAATCTGTATAGAAAAAAATTTAAAGTAATTTCTTGCTTCATTTATACTAAGATCTTTTATCTATAAAAAGGAGCATCTGGTAAAAAAACTAATATATTTATTTGTTTCTTCTGATTTTTTCATTGTTTATATAAATTTCCCCACTATCTTCTTTAGCTATATTTAAAAAGTATTTTTCATTAATGTAGTTTTTACCACTACCATTAGGACCAAGTAATCCTATTATTTTTACCTTTTTCAATATTTAAATTAATATTATCTAATATTATTTTTATTTCTATATTTCTTATTTAAATTTATAATATTAATCATTATTATAAACCTCCTTTATACATTCTATAGTCTCATCTAATGAATATCCTAGTTCTTTCATATTAGATAGAAAATCTTGTATTGATTCATTTAATAAATCTTTTTTAATTTTTTTAATTAAACTATCATCTTCTGTTACAAAATAACCTATTCCTCTTTTTGAGAACAATGATATTTTCATTTTCTAATTCTTTATAACTATTTAATACAGTGTTTTTGATTTACTGTAAATTTATTAGCTATTTCTCTTACTGATTCAATTTTTATCTCCTAAAGAATATTCTTTATTAATTATGCTTTTTAATATAGTATCTTTTATTTGGAGATATATTGGTTTTTTTATTATTAAATTGCATACGAACCTCCTTGCTGTTATAGGTATATAGTACGCCATAATAAAAGCTATTGTCAAGTGAAAAAAATTAAATTAACACTAAAAAAATTAATTATAAATATCCCCTTTTTATATACAATTTAGATATAACTAGGACTGATTATGGTTATAAAAAAACTCTTGCAAAGTCCTTATTTTTTTCTTGTAAAATTAAGAAAAAAATAATTACTTATTAGGAGGAAAATGAAAAAAATATAAAAAAAGTTTTTTGCAGTAGTTGCAACTTTAGGTATAATGGTTGCATGTTCAACAGTTTCTACAACAGAAGGGAAAGAAGTATTTTATCATTCTAAATCAGGATATACTCATTCTCATTTAACTTTAAAACAAGATGATTCATCAACTTATGATGTTGATTTAGAATTTGAAGGAAAAGATTTAGATTTTTGAAGTGAAAAAAGTTGCTGATAATAAATTTGAAGGAGAAGGAGCTGTAGTAGAATTTTTAAATAATAATGAAGTTAGAATTACTATAGATGGAAAGGTTATAGAATTCTTTATGCTAGATGGACATGAAGGTCATGGACATGGGCATGAACATCACCATAATCATTAAAAAAACTTTAAAAGCGTGTTTTTTTAACACGTTTTTTATTTAAAAACAAAATAAAAAGTTAAAAAAATTAACAATTAACTATTTACTTTTTTTAAAGTTTATGTGGTATACTGAATTCATGAAAGATAAAAAAATTCACTTAGTGAATGGTTTTGGAGGAAATATGGTTAAAGACATTGAAAGTTTAAGAGAAATGATGGGAAGAGTAAGAGAGGCGCAAGCTAAGTATTCAACATATACTCAAGAGCAAGTTGATAAAAATATTTAGAAAAGTTGCTCAAACAATAAATGATAAAAAGAATACTTTTAGCTACTATGGCAGTTGAAGAAACTGGTATGGGATTAATAGAAGATAAAGTTATTAAAAAAATCACTTTGCTTCAGAATATATATACAACAAGTATAAAGATGAAAAAAACTTGTGGAGTTTTAGAAGAAGATAAATCTTATGGAGTTAAAAAAAGTTGCAACTCCAATAGGTGTTATAGCCGGAGTTATTCCAACAACAAATCCGACATCTACTGCTATATTTAAGATATTACTTGCATTAAAAACAAGAAATGCGATTATAATATCACCACATCCAAGAGCTAAGAACTCTACAATATATGCAGCTAGACTTGCTATGGAAGTTGCTAAAAAAATATGGAGCTCCAGATGATATAATATCATGGATAGATGAACCTAGTATGGAACTTTCAAGAGAATTAATGGCAGAAGTTGACTTGATTTTTTAGCAACTGGAGGACCTGGTATGGTTAAGAGTGCTTATTCATCAGGAACACCTGCAATAGGAGTTGGAGCAGGTAATACACCAGTTATTATAGATGAAAGTGCTGATATTAAAATGACAGTAAACTATATTTTTATTATCAAAAAAACATTTGATAATGGGGTTATATGTGCATCAGAACAAGCAGTAATATTACCTGAATCTAAATATGATATAATTAAAAAAAGAATTTATAGATAGAGGGCTTATGTATTAGCTAAAGATGAAATACAAAAAGTAAGAGATGTAATGTTTGTAAATGGTGGATTAAATGCAGATATAGTTGGTCAAAGTGCATATAAAATAGCTAAAATGGCAGGACTTAATATACCTGAATCTTCAAGAGTATTAATAGGAGAAGTAGATGATTATAGTGATGCTGAAGCATTTGCTCATGAAAAATTATCACCAATTTTAGCAATGTATAAAGCTAAAAAAACTTTAAAGAACAAATGGATATAGCTAAAGCTTTTAGTAGAACTTGGAGGGCTTGGACATACTTCATGTATTTATATAGATCTTGCAGAACAAGAAAAATAGATCAATTTGGAAGAGAAATGAAAACAGGAAGAACATTAGTTAATATGCCAGCTTCACTTGGTGCAATAGGAGATGTATTTAACTTCAAATTAGAACCATCATTGACTTTAGGTTGTGGTTCTTGGGGAGGAAACTCAGTATCAGAAAATGTTGGAGTTAAGCATTTATTAAATATTAAAAACAGTTGCAGAAAGAAGGGAAAAATATGTTGTGGTTTAAAGTTCCTGAAAAAGTATATTTCAAATATGGTTCATTACCAACTGCTTTTAGAAGAATTAAAAAGGAGAACATAAAAAAAGCGTTTATAGTTACAGATATGACTTTAGCAGAACTTGGATATACAAATCATATAACTCGTGTTTTTAGATGAAATAGGAATAGATTATAGAATATTCTCAGGAGTAGGAGTTGACCCAACATTAAGTTCAACAGAAGCAGGAGCTGCTGCTATGCGTGAATATAATCCTGATGTAATTATAGCACTTGGTGGAGGATCTGCTATGGATGCTGCTAAGATTATGTGGGTTCTATATGAATATCCAAATATTAGATTTAAAAGATTTAGCAATGAGATTTATGGATATACGTAAGAGAATATTCGCATTCCCTAAAATGGGTATAAAAGCTAAATTTATTGCTGTTGCAACATCAGCTGGTACAGGATCTGAAGTAACACCATTCTCAGTTATTACAGATGATGCTACTGGAGTTAAATATCCATTAGCAGATTATGAATTAACACCAGATGTTGCTATAAATGATCCAGAATTAATGTTAACTATGCCAAAAGGATTAACAGTTGCATCAGGTATAGATGTATTTACACATGCTATTGAATCTTATGTTTCAATACTAGCAACAGAGTATACTAAACCTTATTCATTAGAAGCTATGAAGATAGTTCTTCAATTCTTACCAGAATCAGTTGATGGTGGAGCAAGTGCAAGAAAAGCTAAAGAAAAGATGGCTAATGCTTCTTGTATAGCAGGTATGGCATTTGCTAATGCTTTCCTTGGAATATGTCACTCATTAGCACATAAATTAGGAGGTAAATTCCATGTTCCTCATGGTATAGCTAATGCTTTATTACTTGAAGAAGTAATAAGATTTAATGCTGAAGACGCACCAACTAAGATGGGAGTATTCCCTCAATATAGATATCCTGATGCGATAAACAGATATGCAAAAAGCAGCTGATTTCTTAGGATTAACTAAACAAGGACAAACTAGAGAAGAAAAAAAGTTGAAGAATTTATTAAAGCATTAAATGAATTAAAAAGATAAGATAGGAATACCTAGAAGTATAAGAGAATGGGGAGTACCTGAAAAAGATTTCTTAGAAGCAGTTGATGAATTAGCTGTAGATGCATTTGATGATCAATGTACACCAGCTAACCCTAGATATCCATTAATTTCTGAATTAAAAAGAAATTTACTTAAAAATCTTATTATGGAAGAGAAGAGTATAAGAAAAAAATTTGGTTCTAAAAAAATCAAAAGGTAATAAATAAATTATCCTAAATAATATTATATAGTTAAAATATTGAGAGTAGACTTTAAAAAGTTTACTCTTTTTATTATTGAATTAAATAAAAATTATTGGGGAACTTATTAATGTCATGACATTAAATTTGTTCCCCAATTTTAATTTATTTATATTATTTTTAATTATTGAATTGACTATAATATAGTTCTGAATAGAAACCATTTTTCTAATAATTCATTATGATTTCCTTGTTCAATTATATTACCATCTTTAACTACAAGTATGGTATCAGCATTTTTTATAGTAGATAATCTATGAGCAATAACAAAAGTTGTTTTTCCTTTCATTAATTTATTCATAGCTTCTTGTATTAAAACTTCAGTTCTTGTATCAACGCTTGAAGTCGCTTCATCTAATATAAGGATGGGTTTATCTGCCAATAATGCACGAGCTATAGTAAGTAATTGTCTTTGACCTTGTGAAATATTAGAAGAGTCTTCGCTAAGTATCATATTATATCCTCCAGGTAGAGTTTCTATAAAATGATGTACTTGAGCAAGTTTGGCAGCATTTATTACTTCTTCATCTGTAGCATCTAGTTTACCATAACGTAAATTTTTCCATTATAGTTCCATTAAATAACCAAGTATCTTGTAAGACCATAGTAAAATATTTTTCTCAAGTCGTGTTTATCAATTTTAGATATATCGTTACCATCTATTAGTATACGTCCACCATTTAATTCATAAAAATCTCATTAATAGTTTTTACTATAGTAGTTTTTACCAGCGCCAGTTGGTCCAACAATGGCAATCATTTTTTTCCATTTTCTATATTAGAATTAAAATCATTAATTACAATTTTATCTTTTTGTATATCCAAATTTAACATTTTTCAAAATTTACATTAGATTTCATTTCTTTTTATTTTTTTATTGGATTTTTCAATTATTTTTTTCATCTTCACTATCCAAAAAAATTCATATATTCTTTCTATAGAAGCTATCATATTTTTGAACCGTAGCCATAATTTGAGCAATTTGTCCTAGTGGATGGGTAAAGTTTCTAATATATTGTATAAATGCTTGAATATCACCTATTTGGATACTACCATTTGCAACAAGTATAGATCCTAAAAAAACACTATACCTATATATACTATGTTATTTATAAAGTTAACTATAGGAAACATAAGTCCTGATATAAATTGTGATTTCCAAAAATACAGTTGCAAGTTTTTTGTCTTTAACTTTTAAAAAGTTTCTATATTTTTTTATCTATATGATTGAATGCAGTTATAATACTTTGATTATTATAGCTTTCTTCAACATCAGCATTAACTTGAGCTAGAAATTCTTGTTGTTCTATAAAAATATTTTTTTGACTAAATTTTTGTAAGAGAACCAAGTAAAATCCCAGAAAGAGGTATAATACAAAAGTGTTACGAGTGTCATAGGGATATTTATAGAAAAACATTATAATTATTATACCTATTATAGAAATAACACTAGTTATTATTTGTGAAAAAAACTTTGATTAAGTGATTGACCAAAAGTATCAACATCATTTGTTATGGTAGATAGGATTTCACCTACTTGTTTTTTTGTTCAAAATAACCCATTGGTAAAGTGTTTATTTTTACTTATATTTTTTTCTAAGTTTATACGTCATTTTTTTGAGAAACATTACTCAATATCCAACCTTGTAAAAAAACTAAATAAAGTAGCAAATATGTATAATATTAAGGTTAATATTAATATTTGTTTTTATTTTTATAAAAAAATCTATAGAGCCATTTTTGTGTTATTTTTATTTATGATTCCTTTAAAAAAATTTCGGTAGTAGCTTTACCTAAAAATTTTTAGGACCGTAAATGCTAAATATAGTACTAAGTATGGAAAAGATAATAATTAAAATAGATTCTAAAGTATATTCTTTAAAAAAATTTGTAATATTACTCTTTTAAGAGTTCCTTTGAAATCTTTTGTTTTTCATTTTTAATCTACCTCCCCTATGTTAAGTTGACTTTTTAGCTATTTGTATGTAAGTATTACAATTTTTTTATAAGTTCCTCATGCCTACCTATTCCTATTATTTCTCCTTCATCAAGAACTATAATTTTATCAGCGTCAAGTATAGTAGATATACGTTGTGCTACTATAATTTTAGTGCTATCTTTCATATTTTTCTTTTTATTTTTTATTACGAATTATTAAATCAGTTTTAGGGATCTAATGCTGAGAAGCTGTCATCAAATAACACTATTTTAGGATTTTTGCTAAAAGCTCTAGCTATAGATATTCTTTGTTTTTGTCCACCTGATAAATTTGTTCCCCCTTGTGCTACTTCACTTTCAAATCCTTTTTTTCTTTTTCAGATATAAAAATTCATTGATTGAGAAATATCAGCTGCTTTTAATCATAGATTCATCAGATATATATGTATTATCATATTTTTATATTTGATGATATATTTCCTTTAAAAAGAGAACCTTTTTGTGGAATATATCCTAATATGTTTCTTAAATCTTCAAGTTTCATATCTTTTTATATTTATATCATCTATCAATATTTCTCCCTCTTTAGTATCAAAGAATCTTTCTATAAGATTTATTATAGTAGATTTTTCCACTACCAGTACTCCCTATAATTGCGACAGTTTCTCCAGAATTTACTGTAAATGATATGTTTTTAAGCACTAATTCTTGAGCATCTTTGAAATAAAAAGTTTACATTTTTTTAAATTCTAACTTACCTTTTTATATTTTTTTGTATTAATATTAACAGGATTGTTACTATCTGATATTGTTATTTCTTGATTTAGAACTTCTTCAACACGATTAGAAGCTACTAAAGCACGAGGAAACATCATCATAACCATAACTAATAATAAAAAAATGACATGATTATAAACATAGCATAAGATATAAATGCTATAAGATCTCCTACTTGAAGTATACCTAAATCAATTTTTTTAGCACCAAACCATGATATTATAATACTTGTAGCATTCATTATAATCATAATAGCAGGGAAGAATATTGAAATAGTTCTATTTATGAAAAACTTGATTGTTATATAATTTAATATTTTTCTATATTAAATCTATTTTTCTTCATATTTTTTTCTCTTGTGAATACTCTTATTACAGGAACACCAGTTATTAATTCACGACTTATTAAATTAATTTTTATCTATAAGTTTTTTTGAGATATTTTTAAATTTGGGTAAAACTAATGTAATAAGTATTGCTATTACCATTAAAAAGAACTCCAATACTTAGTGCAACTATCCATGACATATTTGAATTAATACTTAATATTTTTATTTATTCCTATAAAAGCCATAATAGGAGAGTATATAGCAAGTATTAATATCATGTTTGTAGTTAATTGTATTTGTTGGATATCATTTTGTACTACGAGTTATTAGTGAAGCAGTTGAGAAATTAGACATATCTTCTTTAGAAAAAAATTTAATATTTTTTTATATAAACTATTTCTTAAATTAGAACCTATTTTTTTGAAGCTATAAAACTTGCAATAAAACTTCCTAGTATACTAGAAATTGCACCTATTAATGTATATACTAACATTTTATAACCTATTGATAAAATATATTTATTTCTAATTTTTATCAATGTTTATATTATTTTTTTCATATTCTGTTTTTAACAAAATTAGCTCCTATTGTCTTTTTATACATATCAGCATTTTTAGATAATTTTTTTCATTACAAGTTCTCTTTGAGATAATGCAGATTTTTTTATCTAAATTATTTGAATTAACATTAAATTTATCAAGGAAACTAATAGTTGTACTTATATCTTCAAGTATAGGGTTTAACCTATCTATTTCATCTTTACTTAATTTTTTTAACCTCATATCTATTATCTTTTAATTCATAACTATTATTTAGTATAGTTATTTCATCATCAGTCATAAATTGTTTTTAATTTTTTTCATAAGTTTCTTTTACTATATATATTAGATATAGAGTTTTCTATACCGTTTTTGTTGTATTCCTGTATTTATTAAATTACTTGTATATCCTGGTAATTGTAATTCTGAATAGGCTCTAAAAATATATATAATTACTATTAAAAAAATAAAAAAATATGTATTTTTTTCATATATTTAAATATGTTCATTTTCATCCTCCTTTATTATTTTTTTATTACGATAGAATTTGTTTTTATCAATTAGTTTTAGTAATTCTAATTTTTCAATTTCATCAAAAATTATTCCATATTTTTTTCAAAGAAATCATTAAAAAAATTTATATTGTTTACTTAAATATTCATCACCTTTATTTGTTATATTAATGTTATATTTTCTTTTATCATTTTTTTATCTTTATTAATTTCTATGAAACCTTTATTAGATAATTCATTAATTGAAACAGTTATTCTTGGACGAGAAAGATCAAGACTTTTAGCTATTTCATTAGCAGAAATGTATTCATTTTCCTTTAAAATATTTAAAAATTCTAAAAATCTAATTTATTTAATTTTAATGTTTAAAAATACCTATTTAGATTTTTTTATCTAAATTCATCCAAGATTTATTAAAAATCTTTATAATTTATATCCACGTTACCTCCTTATGTTAATACTATTAACTATTTAGTTAATAGTATAAACTAATTTTAATTAAAAGTCAAATAAAAAAATAGAAGTATATTTATACTTCTATGCTTTTTAAAATTGTTAAAAGTTACATTTTCGAATTTATTTGTTCTCTTAACATTACTTCTTTCAGTGTAATCTATAATTTTTTTCTACCTTCACCTTTAGAATGAATAGCAGCAAGACGAGCTGCATAATATATTGTATCATCATCTACTTTATTTTTTTATTAGTTATTATAATTACATGACTTCCAGGAATATCTCTTACATGCAACCATATATCATGATTTTTTTGCTTTTTCAAAAAGTTAGATGATTATTTTTCAGTATGATTTCTACCTACAAAAATTTCATAACCATTGTAGATATATTTTTAATAGTTCTCTTTTTTTAACTTTTTTTATATCTATTTTTTTGTTTTTAATATCTAATTCATTTTTCTATTTCTTCTAAAACCTAAATATTCATTTTCATTGTTTAAAAAAATTTAGTGTTTCTTCTAAATATTTTTTTGTTCTTCTAATATTTTTTTATTTTTCTATCATTAGCAACTTCTAAACTTTTTACCTTTTTCTATATTTTTTTATAGTATAAATTTAGGTTATCACTAGGAGATTTTTTTAGGATCTAAATTTATTAAAATATTTTTCGTTTTTTTATTATAGTCAAATACTTCAATTTTATCCATTCTAGGTTTTATTAGATAAATATATGAAGCAAGAAGATCTCCTAAATATCTATATTCTTCAAAGTTTGAATCTTTAATTATATCTTTTTCTATATTTTCAAGTATTTTATTATTCTTTTTATTTTTATTTAAAAGATATTTTTCAATATTTCTTTTTATCTCTTATAGAGCTAGTATTAATATATTCTTCAAAATATGAATTTATAGCCCTCATTTAAACTATTATATTCATTAATTTCATAATTATTAAATTTAGAAAAAAATTATTATAGCTTAAATATACACTATCATTATTTTTAAATATATAACCTTTATATGATGAAGAAAGTTGTTTTCTCTTATCAATATTGCTATATGTATCATTAGCAAATATATTTCCTATTCCTTTTATTTTATCTATCATTTCTTTCGAAGATTCAAATATTGATGTGAAATCTAGTTCTTTTTTTATTTGTTTCAAAAATATTCATATTTTTGAATTTATAGCATAAAAATCTTTTTGTTTTCTATACTTACATTATTATTAAATATATTAATGATTTTTAAAAATTATTATCTAATAAAAAAATAAATTAGAATGTTTTCCCATCACTTCAAATATTAAATAATTAATATCCATTTCTCCTGTAATATTAATTCTTTTTAAATTTAAAAGATATAATTCTATCGTAATTTAATAATTGAATATCTTCTAATTGACTATGATCTAAATATTTTTTTATAGATAAAATAAAACTAGAAGATATGTTAATGTTTTCATCTTTTTGATTTTTTAATATATACGATTGATTGATTATCTTTTTATTTGAAAAATAAATTAGGGAATATTAAAGAAAATGAATGATTATCATATTGCATAATCTTGTTAACTTTAAAGTTTATAAGCTCTTGTTTTAATTCTTCTACAAGAAATTTGAGACCCTATAGTATCAAAATATATCATTATTATCCTTTCTTAATTCCTAATACATAATGCGCTCGATCACGAGTAAGTAATTTTTCGTGCTCATTTAATTTGATTCTTATAGAATTTGTATGTATATCTATTATTTCAATTATAGTTTTTAAGTTGTATTCCAATTTCAGATAGTGCAAGCCTTATAACACTATTACCTTTTTACTTCACTAACTTCAATTACATCTCCTTTTTGAAAATGTATTAATAGATTCAGGTTCTAAGTTAAGTTTTTAATGATTTCATATTATTTAGTATTTCTTCAAATGTATCTATAAATTCTAATAATTTATTTTCAGGAATATTTTTAGTAACTTTTTTTCAAGTGTTGTTGTATGAAAATTACCATGATAATTGAATGCTACTAATCCTTTTTTTATTAAGGCTTACATAAACTTTTTCTTTTTATCAGATTTAGATCTCAACACGATTTAAAAACTTTTTCTTCTAATTTATTTACAGCTGTAGAAGTAGTTCCCATAGTTATTCCTAATCTTTGAGATAAATCTTTTATTGTTATTTTTTCAAGTCCAATACATTCTATTATATGCAACTCAGTAGTAGTAAGACATTTTTATAGCTTGGCTTAAATTTATTTCTTCCATTTTATAATAAGTTTTATAGAAATTATCTATAATTAGTTCCATTTTTTTCGTACATGTTATTTTTTTCCTCGTTTAGTAAAGAATTAACTTTTTTTCAGAATAGTTTCCTGAAAAAAACGTATGAACCAGCAACTAAAAATATTAGCTCCAGCTTCTATTACAAGTTTTGCAGTTTCATTATTTATTCCACCATCTACTTGTATATCTATGTGTGGAATTTATTTCTTACTTTTCTAATTTTTCTATCATTTGATTTAAAAATTTTTGTCCACCAAAACCAGGGTTTACAGTCATTATTAATATTAAATCAAGTTTTTCATATATATTATCAAGAAAAAGTAATATCAGTTGCAGGATTTATTGCAACACCGGCTTTTTAAACCTCTTGCTTTTTTATTAGTTGAAGTGCTCTATCAAGATGTTTTAGTAGCCTCAACATGTATACTTATACTTTGAACTCCTGCATCAGCCATAGTATCTATATACCATTCTGGATTTTCTATCATTAAATGTGCATCAAAGTATAGGTTTGAATCTTTTCTTATAGCTTTTACTATATCTGCTCCAAAACTAATATTTGGAACAAAATTACCATCCATTACATCTAAGTGTAACCATTTAGCTTTGGTATTTTCTATTGCTTTTACCTCTTCTTTTAGTTTAGAAAAGTCAGCTGCTAATAATGATGGTGCGATTATTATTTCTTTTTTTCATATATATATCTCCTTTATTTCATATTTTTTTATTATTAAATTGTAAAAAAATCATATCTTGTTTTATTTATATTTTCTTTAACATTGCAATTTGGTTCTGTAATATGTGAACAATTCTTAAATTTACATTCAGTAGATAGTTCATTTATTTCAGGAAAAATATTCTTTTATTTCGAGTATATCATTTAATTTAGGGAATTCTATACTAGAAAAACCAGGAGTATCTATTATAAATCCATCAAGAAAAGGTAAAAATCTAGTATCGACGGTAGTATTTCTACCTTTTTTTAGTTTTTGACTAACTTCATTTGTTTTTAAAGTATTACTACCAATTATATTATTTATTAATGTAGATTTACCAACACCACTTGGACCTGAAATTATAACATCTTTATGTTTTATAAAGTTTTTAAATTCTTCTATATCTTTATTTTTTAGTTGAAATGAAAAAAATAAATTTAAATAAGGAAAATTATTTTCAAGAAAAACTTTTTAAATTCTCTTTTTTCATTAGTGCTTAAAAGATCTGATTTTTGTTATAACTAATATAGGATTTAAATTATTTTTTTATGAATTTTTAAGTAAACTTTTTGAAATGCAATTATATCAAAAATCAGGTTCTTTGGCTGAGAAAAAAATAGAGCTATATAATCTATATTTGATATTAAAGGTCTATCGATAAAGTTTTTTCTTTCTTTTATTGTTTCTATAACATTAAGCTCATCATCAAATTCTACGATATCTCCTATAATGCAATTATCTTTTTCTATTTTTTTATTTTTTTAAATTTCCCTAAGTTTAGCTTGTATTAAAGAATTTTCAAAATCATTTATATTTTTAAATGCTGTAAAAGGGGTAAATAAAATATACCCCTTTAATTTTTTTCTTATCACTTTCCCACACTTAATCATTAATTTCCCCCATTTTTCTTTTCTAAATCTTTTAATGTTTCGTTTAGGATATTTTCTATATTTTTATTTTTCTTCAGTATCTTTAGGTTTTTCGTTTGTTTTTTTCTTCTTGTATTATATCATCTATAGATTTATTAACTTCTATACCTGTATTTAAAACAATACTTATATTTGTATTCTTATTTACACGACTTCCAGGTAATGGATTAGTTGCAATTATTGCGTTTTGTGGGAATGAAGGATCTTTAGCATCACTTATTAGATTTATCTTTAATCCTATTTGAGCTAATATTTTTGTTGCTTCATTTTTATCTAATCCGATTAAATTAGGCATAGTTGTATTATCTATTAATGATTTAGAAGAAACAAGTAAAGATATTTTAGTTGTAATTCCGACTTTTTTTACCAGCTTTTGGATATACTGCAAGAACAGTATCTTCTTGAATATTATCAGTTGGCATATAGTCTATTCTTTTGAATATCTATATTTAGTTCATCAAGATATCTTCTAGCTTCTATTAAAGTTTTTACCTGCAAGTTCAGGAATTTCTTGACTATCACTTTTATTTACCCATAATTTAACTTCTCTATTTACTTTAACCACAGAATTTTTCTTTAGGATCTTGTAAAAAGTGAAATTTTCATTAACATCACCTGATTTAGAATATATTATATGATATTTTAATCTTGCTTTTTAGCTAGCTTTATAGCATCTTTTTCATTCATAAATAGTAGATTAGGTACAACAGTTTCTTTTTTTATTATAGAAATGAGATACAAATGTTGCTCTACCTAAGGTTATGATTATTAGTAAAGAAATAACATATATTATATATTTTTTGTCTCTTGTTCATTTTTTTACCTCTTAACTTTTTATTTATTATATAATTATATCATATTATTGGACTTTGATTCAAATTTTTCTTAAAAGTTGTTTCATGTAGATGTAAATATAAAAATGCACCTTAAAACTAATTGTTATGTTTAGTTTTTGGTACATGTTTTAATGAAAATAGAATATTTACAAGTATATAACCTAAATTTAATTGTTTGTTTAAAACTTGAGATACTATATTTCGTGAATACTAAATTGTTCTTCCTTTTTATCAAATCTTAATTCATAAGTTTTGTCAGGTTCAATATTTACATTTATTTTCATAGGACCCCAAACTGTAGTTACCCTTTTATGTAATATACCAGGTCTAGTTGAAGTTGCTCTTACTGTTAATTCTCTATTACCAGGTTTTAAATATATACCATATTTCATACCTTCAACAAATACAGAAGAGCTCTCATTATCATCTACTTTTTAAAATCTCTATTGTTTGAGTTATTATACCAATAGATTTATTTTTTAGTAAATAATTTAGAAGCTCCAGGATTTTTCTTGTAAAAAAATTTATTTGAATTCTTATTAGTAAAATATTTAGATAAAAGTGTACCTCCTATTCCAACTATAATTACTGCAGCAATGTAATAAAAACATTATGTTTTTATCCATTTTTTATTTCTCCTTTCTATTAATTTCAATTTTTTTATTGCTTTTTTTGTTTTTTTACCAATAACACCAATTTCATTTAATAAATCATTGTATTGATTAGAAGATAAAAAAATCACAATCTAATTCTTCTTTTTACCATCCTTATCTATTAAAGTTAATTCTTGACCGAATCACCAGAAACAGCTTTTATGCTGTAAAAGTTTATATCAAATTCTTTTTTCTTTCCTTTGTATAAATAGATTAACATATTATTATCTACGATTATTTTTTTGTTTTTATATAGGAATATATCATATATAAAGAAAGAAGTATAAATATACCCAAAACAATATATATTATATTCCAATTAACATTAAAAATATCAAGTAGTACAGATATAAAAAGTCCTAAAAATATAGTTGATAGTATATTGAATAAAATTGTGTACCATTTTATGTTGTATTCTTTCATAATTATCTCCTTTTTAATTTTTAATTAGATAGTATTTTTTTATAGGTTGTAAAAAAATATAGTTATTAAAGTTTTTTTATTTATATTAGAAAATTTAACAGAATTAGGTCCAAATTTATTGTTAATTTCAAACATAACCTTATCGATTTTTAATTTTTCATATTCATCTTTTTTTCTTCAAAAAGTGATATTTGATCATTTGTACCTTCTTCGATTAAATTAATGGCACGAATAGTTAAGGCTCTTATTGGTTTATTCCATTTATATTTTTTTAAATAAATCCATAGCAGTATTAGTTATAATTAAAGAACTAGATGTTATTGTTGGAAGTTCACATTGTAATTGTTTATCATTAAATTGATTATCTCGGATTACGATTTGAATATTTTTTTGGCTTCCAATCTATGTTTTTTTAAGTTTGTTTGAAATTTCATAAGTTAGATTTTGAAAAAGCACTTCTAATATCATTTATCTTTGTTAAATCATTACGAAAAGTTTTTTTCCATTTCCTATACTTTTAGGACTAGCTGTATATATATTAGCATCTACTATTTCATCATCTATACCATTAACTCTTTTTCCAAAAGTATTCTTCCGTGTTTTTCCAAGTTTTTGTTCCAATAATGAAATATCACAATTTGCAAGCTCACCTATAGTTTTTAAATTCATTTCTTCTAGTATTTTTAAAAGTTGATTTACCTACACCTATTATTTCATTTTGTAACAAGTGGCCATACTATATTTTTAAAATTTTCTTTTTGATATATATGTTATAGCATCTGGTTTTTTTAAGATCACTTCCTAATTTTTGCAAAAGTTTTTAGTAAAACTAACTCCTATACTTACTGTAACTCCAATTTCTTTTTCACTCTTTCTTTAATTTCTTCAGCGATATTTTTCTACATTATCAAATAATTTTTAAAGAACCTGTTACATCTAACCAACATTCATCAAGACCAAAAGGCTCTACTTGATCGTGTATGAATAATATATATTTTGAATTAGTTTTGAATATTTTTATATTCCTCATATTGTGGTGGAACTATAATAAGATTTGGACATTTTTCTTAGCTTGCCATATAGTTTCAGCAGTTTTAACTCCAAATTTTTTAGCTTCATAAGATTTTTGCAAGAACAATTCCGTGTCTATCATCTTCAGAACCACATACTGCAACTGGAAACCCTTTAAGATTAGGGTTTAACATAATTTCAATAGAAGCAAAAAAATTATTAACATCAATGTGTAAAATAGTCCTATCCATATAACCTCCTGTAACAATTATACACTGTTTTATATTTTTTTATTCAATATTTAGTTTGTCAAATTTTTTAATAACTAGTATAATATTTATATATAGATGAAAGGGGAATTATGAATTTAATACAATTTAATAATGTTTATAAACAATATACAGGAGAATATATATTAAAAATGTTACATTTAGTATAAATGATGGAGATAAAATAGGAATGATAGGGTTAAATGGTGTAGGGTAAATCAAGTATTATTAAAAATAATACTAGGTCAAGAAAAATCATGATGGTTCTATAGAAAATATTAATGAAAAAGGTAGTGTTTTGTTAACCCTAATATGAAAATAGGATATTTATCACAAATACATAAATTTGATTCTGAGAATAATAGTGTATATGAAGAATTGCTAAGTGTTTTTCTGAACAAAGAAATATATTACATGATATAGAAAAAAATAAGTTTAAGAATGGCAATAGAAGAAAATGTAGATAATTTAATGGGAGAATATAATAGTCTTAATGAAAAATATGAGGCTATGGATGGATACAATATGGAATACAAGATAAAACAAGTAATGCAAGGTCTTGAATTAAATGATTTTTAAAGAAAGTCAAATTAAATCTTTATCTGGAGGAGAAAAAAACTCGTGTAACACTTGCTAAATTATTATTAGAAGAACCAGATTTACTGATACTAGATGAGCCAACTAACCATTTAGATATATTATCTATTGAATGGTTGGAGGAATATTTGAAAAAAATATGGTAAATCTTTTTACTTGTTTCTCATGATAGAATATTTCTTGATTCAGTATGTAATAAAATATATGAATTAGAAAGAGGAAAAGTTGAACAATATAATGGTAATTTTTCTGATTTTTGTAATCCAAAAAGAATTGATTTTAAAAGGTGAAATAAAGCGTTTTGAAAAAAAGAAACTGAAAAATAAAAAAAGATGGAGGAATATATAACAAGATTTAAAGCAGGAATAAAAAGCAAAGCAAGCAAGAGGTAGACAAAAAGATACTCGATAGATTAAATAGAATGGATGATCCAGTATTTAATCCAAATAGAATGAAACTTAAGTTTGATATATCATCAAGTTCAGCAGATAGAGTTTTTAAGTGTGAAAAATCTTTCTAAAAGTTTTGATGGTAAAAAAAGTATTAAATAATATTTCATTTGATATGTATAAGGGGGATAAAGTTGGAATAATAGGTAAAAATGGTATAGGAAAATCTACTCTCTTAAAAAAATACTTATGGGTATAAAAATCAAGATGATGGTGAATTTAAATTTGGAGAAAGAGTAAAGTTGGGATATTATGATCAAGATCATCAAAATTTATTTCCTGAAAAACAATATATTACAAGAAATAAATACATCTTTAAATTATACAGAAGAATATTTAAGAAGTAAGGCAGCGAGCTTTCTTTTTGTTGGAGATGATGTTTTAAAACCTGTTTCAAAAACTTTCTGGTGGAGAAAAAGTAAGACTTTCTTTATTAAAACTTTCTGAACAAAAAGGAAATCTTTTTATTATTAGATGAGCCCACTAACCATTTAGATATATATTCAATAGAAGTTCTAGAAGATGCTTTAATAGATTATGAAGGTTCTTTATTATTAGTATCTCATAATAGACATTTTTATAAATTCTATATGTAATAAAATATATTATTTATCAGAAGATGGTCTTGAAGAATTTAAAGGAAATTTTGATGAGTATAAGATGAAAAATATCTGAAAAAGAATTATATAATAATAAAAATAAAGAAGAATCTGATTATTTTTAAACGTAAAGAAGAAAAAACTTGAAAGTTCAAGAAAAAAAGAGTTAGAGAAAATAGAAAAACCATAGAAGAAATAGGAATAAGAATAGAAAAAAATTAAATTTAAATATGGATGAAGCAGGAAAGAAAAATGATTTAGGTTTAATGCTTGAAATTCAGAAAAGAATTAGATGATTTAAAAAAATATTAGAAGATGAACTTTTAGAAAAAAATGGACAAATTTTTTTCTGATTAAATTGTAATTAGATTTGTTAAGTGATATAATTAATATAAACTAAGAAATGAAAAGAGGGTTTTAAATGAAAAACTTGATTGTTTATCAAACCTTATAGGTAGGAAAATAGATATATTAGATTATGATTTTAAAGTTACGATGGATTCTAGAAAAGCAGATAAAAACACACTATTTTTTTGCTATAAATAAAGGGAATGAGTATGCAAAAGAAGCTGAAAAATAAAGGTGCTTTTTGTAATTTATGATAATAAAAATATAGAAATAAAAATGGATTTTTAGTAGAAAATACAGTTAAATTTATGCAAGAATTTGCAAAAAGAATATAGGGATAAAAAAAGATTTTGTGGTTATAGGGATAACAGGGTCTAATGGTAAAACTACTGTTAAAGATATACTTTACTCTGTTCTTGTTGATAAAAGGTGAAAAAGTTTATAAAACACAAGGTAATTACAATAATCATATAGGTATGCCTTATACTATACTTTCAGCTAAAGATGAAGATAAATACCTTTTACTTGAGATGGGGATGTCAGCTTTAGGAGAAATAGATTTACTTGCAAGTATAGCAAAACCTGATTATTCTATAATAACGAATATAGGTCAATCACATCTTGAATATCTAAAAAACAGAAGAAAATGTATTCAAGGCAAAAAAAGTGAAATAATAAAACATACTAAAAAAATTGTTTTTTTGTAAATGGAGAAGATAAATATTTATCTACTCTAAAGGGAGAAAAATATATTTAAAGTAATAAAAGAATATACTAAAAACAAATTTATTTGGAGAACATAATCAAGTAAATATTTCTATAGTTAAGAGTTTATTAGAAAAAAATAGGATATAAAGATTTAAATTTTTGGGAATATTAGACTTACTTCTGGTAGGTATCAAGAAATTGAAGGTAAATATAGATATATAAATGATGCATATAATGCTTCGCCTCTTTCTATGAGTGCATCAATTTTAACTTTTTTTCTGAAATGTATAATGAAGATTATAAAATAATAGTTTTAGGAGATATGCTTGAATTAGGGATAATGAAATAAAATTCCATGAAGATATATCATATGATTTAGATAAGGCAAAATATGATAGATTATATTTATATGGCCCTAGAATGAAATATTTATATAAAAAAATTAAAAAAATTTAGAATACTTAAATGTATATTGGTTTGAAGATAAGGAAGAAATAAAGAAAGATATAAATAATATAAAAGTTAATAAAAAAATAACAATTCTATTAAAAGGTTCTAGGGGAATGCGTATGGAAGAAGTTATGGAAGGGATTGATTAATGTTATATTTAATTCAAAAGTTTATTTTTAGATAAGTTACCTTATTTAAGAGTTTTTAAGTCAATAGCGATAAGAATGGGGATTGCTTTTTTATCTCATTTATATTTATGTTAGTGTTAGGTAAACCATTTATAAAAATGGTTAAAGAAGAAAAATTTGGAGACAGTATAAGAGAAGATGGACCTGATACACATTTTTTTCAAAAAGCAGGGACACCTACCATGGGTGGATTATTAATAATAACTTCTATGTTATTTTTCTATGATTATAACAGGTAATTTCAATAATAAATTTACTATATTTTTTTATTCTTTATGACTATAATATTTTTCAACTATAGGGTTATATGATGATTATTTAAAAATTAACTCAAAGTAAAAAAAGGGCTTTCAAGTAAGAAAAAAATTGATAGCACAAACAATTATGACTTTTTATAGTATTTGCCTTTGTATATATAGGAGGGTTGGTTAATGATACAATAGATTTTTTTCAATAATTAATCCTTTTTGTTAAAAATTCATATATACATTTAGGACCGATTTTTATTTTTTTCATATTTATGTTCTTTATTATAGTTGGGACATCAAATGCTGTTAATTTAACAGATGGATTAGATGGTTTATCTGGGACTCAGATTATAGTTGTAAGTACAACACTTATGTTTGTGGCATATACTGTTGGACAATATAACTGGGCTGAATATATAAATGTATATTATGTAAGAGATGCAGGAGAAATAGCAGTATTCTTAGCTTCTCTTGTAGGTGGAGTTATGGGATTTGTTTGGTATAATTTTTATCCAGCTCAAATGTTTATGGGAGATGTAGGTTCTTTAACTATTGGAGGTTTATTAGGTACAATATTTATATTAATAAAACAAGAATTATTATTACCTATAATGGGATTAATATTTATAGCAGAAGCACTTTCAGTAATTATACAAGTTTATTCATATAGAAAATATAAGAAAAGGGTATTTTTTAATGGCACCTATACATCATCATTTTGAAAAAAATAGGATTGCCTGAAAGTAAAATAACAATAAGATTTTTTTCATAGTTACTATAATAACGTGTATAATAGCTTTAATGATTTTTAAAAATTAGATAGGGGATGTATTTATGATTATAGTATTTGGTGCAGGAATAAGTGGTTTAGGAGCTGTTAAGCTTTTTAGAATCAAAAAGGCAAAAGAAGTGGCTTTTAATAGATGATAAAGTTTCTAAATTAAAAAAACTGAAGATGGACTACGTTTTATAGAAGAAAAAGAAATAGAGTATATAGTTAAATCTCCTGGAATTTCTTTTTAAATCTAAATTAATAACTAAAGCTATTGAGAAAAAAATATACCTATATATTCAGAAATAGATATAGCTTATGAGTATATGGATAAAAAAATATAGAGATAATAGCATTTACAGGAACGAATGGTAAAAACTACGACTTGTACTAAAACTTATGAATTATTTAAAAAAAGCTGGTTTTAGAGTTGAACTTGGTGGAAATGTTGGTAAATCTTACGCTGAAATAGTTTATGAAAATAAAGAATTAGACTATATTGTTTTAGAATTAAGTAGTTATCAGTTAGAACATAGTCCAAAAAAATCAAACCTAAAATTGCCGGAATAATAAATTTAACACCTGATCATTTAAGTAGATATGATAGTATAGAGGATTATTATTTAACTAAATTTAATATTTTTTTAGAAATCAAGATAAAAAAAGATTATGTTATAGTAAATATGGAAGATAATAATTTTATATCTCTATCAGATAAGGTTAAAGATAGTGAAAAATTATACAAAACCTAAAAAGACTTTTTTTGTAAGTAAACAGGATAAAGGTAATATATTTATTCATGAAACAGATATATATATTATGAAAGATTTATCATCTAGATATAATCCTAAATTTAATATACATCAACAGGCTGAAGTTTTTGATGAATAAAGATGAAATAAGTCTTAAAGGTGAGCATAATTTAGAAAAACACACTTTTCATAATAGCTGCAGCTAAAATTTGTAATATACCTAATAAAGTTATAAAAAAACTTTTTAGTTGAAACAAAAAGTATAGAACATAGAATGGAAGAGTTCTTTAAAAATATCAGAAAGTATATTTGTTAATGATTCAAAAGGAACTAATGTAGATTCTACAATAAAAAGCTATTAATTCATATAAAGAAGATGTGTGTTTAATATGTGGAGGAGAAGATAAAAAGTTCCGTTAGAAGAATTAGCTAAATCTATAAAAAAATAAAGTTGAATTTACTTTTTATTTATGGAGAAAATAGATTTCTTATTGAAAACGAATTAAAAAAAGTAGGGTATAATAAATATAAATTATTTGAAACAGTGGATGAATGTATAGATAATATAAAAGAAAGTTATAAATTTGATATTAAAAGATATTTTCTATTTTTCACCAGCTACTTCAAGTTTTTGATCAATTTGCTAATTTTTGAAAAAAAGAGGTGAATATTTTTAAAAATATAGTATTTAAAAAGTTGGGGGATATTAATGTATAAATTTTTGAAAAATATCAGATAGAAAAGGATTGATAACATACTTTTTTTAGTTTGTATAATTGCTTTTATCTTTTATAGGAATTTTTAAATCAATATAGTTTAAGTGTTCCTGAAGATTTAAAAAAATTCTTTAGAATAACTTTTTTTATTGGACAGCAATGAAACATTTTTGTATTTATTATTTTTGGAGTTATTTTTTTATTTTTCATTTTGATGTCAAAGTTAGATTTGCTTTGATAAAAATTCTTAATAATGATATAATTCTTTTTATTTTTTATTGATTAGTATAGGGTCAGTTGTTACAGTTCCATTTCTTGGGAAACAGGTAAATGGAGCAAGAAGATGGTATGATTTAAAAATTTTTTTAACTTTCAACCTTCAGAATTTTTTTGAAAAATATTTATTATACTTTCTGTAGCTCTTTTAATACAATATATGTATATTATAATTAAAAAAAGAATAGGACAATTTATATTTTTTTCTATTTTTTAAAAGTAACAAAAATTGGACTTACATATTTTTTTATCATTTATTTTTTTGTACTTGTACTTTGTGGCTTCATATATCTTTCTCATGCTTTTGTCTTCAGCGTTGCAAATAATTTTTGATATTTTTTTGGTTATGTATTCTTTTTATGATGCAATACCATATATTTATGTATTTTTTTGACAACAATATTTGTAGGATTAGCAGGAGTTGTAGGTATATTAAGTACGGCTTATAGAAGGGATAGATTAGGATTAACAGAACAAGCTCAACTTTCTTTAAAATCAATAGCAAGAGGTGGTATAAGAGGCGCTGGATATCAGGAAGGACTTTCACGTAATTTTTTTATCTTCCTGAAGTTCAAACAGATTATGTATTTGCCGGATTTGCTGAAGAATGGGGATTTATTGGATTTATTTTTTTATTTTATTTCTAATTTTATTTTTTTAGTTTTATTACTATTTTATGCAAGTAATTTTTACAAAAAAACTATATTTGAAAAATGGTTTTAATAGGAACGGCAGTAATGATATTAAATCAAACTATATTACACATGTTGATAAATTTATCTTTAGCACCATCAACAGGTGTTACATTACCTTTCTTAAGTTATGGAGGTACGTCTACAGGAGTTCTATTCATTATGCTTGCTATTTGTTTAAGTATAATGTTAAAATTTAATGATTATTTGGAGGTTTAAATATGAGTAAAATATTAATAACAACAGGAGGAACAGGAGGGCATATATATCCTGCACTTTCTGTAGCAGATAAATTAAAAGAAAAAAAGGTCATGATATCGTATTTATAGGGACAAAACATAGAATGGAAAAAAGGATTTAATACCTAATAAAGGTTATAAATTTTATGGTTTAGATGTTATACCTATAAAATCTATATCAGGAATGTTAAAACTTTTAAAAAAAGTATATTTGATGCAAGAAATATACTTAAGGAAGAAAATGTAGATTATGTTATAGGATTTGGGAACTATATTTCTATTCCCTCTTTAATTGCAGCTAAAACTTTGAATAAAAAAATATATTTACAAGAACAAAAATGTCAGTATGGGTCAAGCTAATAGATGGTTTTTTTCCCTTATGCAGAAAAAAAGTGTTTTTTTGGCTTTTTCTGAAACTCTTAGAAGTGTTGGAGATAAGTATAAAAAAATAAATTTGTGGTTACTGGAAATCCTTTGAGAAATGAATTTTTATCAAATTTCAAAAGAGGATGCACGTAAGTCATTGAATATCTCTCAGGATTCTAAAGTCTTAGTTGTTATGGGTGGTTCACTTGGTGCAAAAAAATATAAATGAAGCAGTGAAGAAAAAGATAGATTTATTTGAAGGAAATAAAATAATATATTGGGCAACGGGTAAAAGAATTATATAAATACTATGTTAACGAAGTAGATGAGGGAGAAAATGTAGTAGTTGTACCATATTTTGAAGATTCGTATAATATAATGGCAGCTGCAGATTTACTTTTTATGTCGTGCGGGAGCCTCTACAATATCTGAAGTTATAGAACTTGAAAAAGCCTACTATACTGATTCCGTATAATTATGTGGGACAAAAAGAAAAATTCAGAAATATTAGAAGGTATAAATGCAAGTAAAGTATATACAAATGAAGAAGTTGATATTGCGGTAGAAGATGCTATTAAATTATTAGATGATAAAAAAATATGTTAGAATTTATGAGTGAAAAATATTAAAAGAAATTAAACCAGGAAATGCTGTAGATAATATATCTAAGTATTTTTGAATAAAATCAGGAGTTTTAATACTCTTGATTTTTTTGAATAATCAAGGAGGCGTATGAGAAGGTTAATAATAATGTTTTTTTATTAGTTTATTAGTAGCGTGTAGTAGTGTTGAAAATAATGTTAAAGACCATGCTAGTTTACAAGAACCCTAAGAAAAAAAGTTGAAATATTTGTAGAAGATAATCCTGAAAATCAAGTGTATATATTTGAAAGTATGGTAAATAAGGAAACTTTAGATAAAAATAAAAGTATTAAATGGTGCGACTGTTAATAATATATCCAAAGAGACAGAAGGTAGTGCGACTAAAAGATCATGCTGAAAAAAAGTTGTCAAAGCTTTTTGCTGACACTAATTTAGATTTTTAAATTAAATAGTAATGATGAATTAGATGGAAGAAGGATTAAAAGTAAATATAGGCTCTTTTGCAGATTACGATGAAAGATATGATGCCAAGGGTATAATAAATATGTCTTATGGATATACCGTATATAGTAATAGAATGAAAAGGATTAAATAGTGATTCTACATACTTTTGATAAACCTTTAGATGATAATTTTTTTCAAATGAGTATGATTATTTTATAGATGAATTTTTCAAACGCATTATTTGATAAGGATTATAATAAAAAAATAATCAATTAAAAGGTAAAATCGTTAGGAAATGAAGGAGATGAAGATATAGAGGATTATTTTACTACGAGTATAGCTCATACACTTTATCAAGTTTTATCTCCGGAAATGCAAAAATTAGCGAGAAGTGAAGTAATACAAGTAAAAAAATATGTATAATCCGAGTGGACCTCTTAAGCTTCGTTTAAACAGCATAACAAGATTAGGCTATGAAGATAATCATGTGACACTTGAAAATGGGAATAAATATTATGAAGTAGAAAAATGAAAGGTATAATTCTAAACCATTTTTACTTAGGTCAAATACGGTTGTAGATTCTGGATTTATAGATGATGAAACTGGCTCTAGTTTTGCTGCCCCACATATAACAAGGCTTGCTTATGAAATAAAAAGAAAATATCCATTTTTGACGTATAATCAAGTTAAACAAATTATTCTTACAACTACAGATAGTGATGGAAGTGGATATTTAAGTGATAAAAATAGGTTGGGGTGTGGCTAATAATAAAAAGAGCATTGAAAGGGTTTGGAGCATTTAATGCCGGGCTTATAGAAGAAATGAAATTTTTTTGAAGATAATTCAAAAATTTTTTTGAAAAAGGATGATACAGGTAAAATAAATTTTTATGAGTATTTAAATATACCTAATGGAAGTTATACATTTGAAAATAATATAGGCGGCGGATTAAAAAGGTGATGGTAATAATACAGGAAATATTTACTATAAATTAAAAAGGAAGAAAAAGAAAATTCAGGGCCTAAAGAAAAATTTTTGAGATAAGATTACCAAAAAGTTCTTGATAGCGAAAAAGAATTATTATGAAAATGTAGCTAGTGCAGGACTTAGAAAAGATGGTAAAGGAGAACTTATTCTTACAGGTAAACAGGAATATAAAGGGAAAACTCAAATTTTTGATGGTAGTTTAGTTTTAAAAATGATTCTTTATCAAAATATGAAGTTTTTTTAAAGATGGAAAAATTAACATTAGATGGTAAAAAAATTTAAATATAAATAATGATATAGTATCTGATGGAATTGTAGAATTTTTGGCTAATAAAACAAATTTAAAAGAATATAGTAGCTTCACCCTAACTCTGAAACAATAATACATACAAATAAGAAAGTAGTGAGTGATAAATTTATTGTTAAAGGTAAGTTGAAACTTGATTTTTGGTGAAATTTTTGAATTTAGATGGTAGCTCTATAATAGAATCAAAAATATATAGATTTATCAAAAATCTGAGATTAAAAATTTATTTCTTGAAAAATTGTTTTTAAATAATAAACTTACAGTTAATGATATATGGAGAAGTTTGAAAGATTTATCGGAAAGTGAAAAAGAAATATACCTAGTTATGATATAAATAAGAAAAAGTTTTTTTGATTCTTTTTACTAAAAATGGATATTCACCTACTTTATTTACAAGTGTTTTAAATCTTTCAAGTGATAATAAAGAAAAAGGCTATGTCTCAAATATTTACTGATAATTATACATCGTTTATAACTAATTTATTTGAAGTAGCTAATAATGTATCTACTAATCAAAGTTCAAATTTAATGGATACTATAAATAAAAATAAAACTTTTTACTATAATCCAAGTGTTGTAACGAATTTATTTAAAAAGATAATTATACCTCTTTTTTTCTAATGTGTTGGTTTCAAATATTGTGGGTACAGATTTTTACTTTAAATGATAATATTAGATTAGGATTATTTTTTAGGGAGCCATAATAATTCATTAACTTTTTGAAAATGATTCTAAATTTATTTCTAAAAAAATTATCAATTAGGAATAAAAAAATTGGGAGTAACATAGGAAATTTACTAATTTCAAATACTTCATCATATATATATTCTTCTTCTGATGTTAATAGAAAAAGTAAATGGGAAGATAAAAACTAATATTACATCAAATTTAATGACAAATGATTTAGAAATAGGTTATATTTTTTTGGTTTAGATAATTCAAAAAATTCTTTCCTAGTATAAATTTTTGGAGTTCAAAATTTAAAGGTTAATAAATTTAAAGAAAAAGGTAAAAATTTTTAAATGTTGAAATGGAAAAATAATAGTATTGTAAAATTTAAAGTGGGAGCTAATTTAGATATTTTAAGTGCTTTAAATAAAAATGTTGAACTAATAAATAATTTTAAATTTTCTTCATATTTAAATGAAACTGTAAATCTTAAAGGTAAATTAGGAGGTATAGAAACTGAATTTTCTGGTAAAAAAATTTAGAAAAGTATTTATTTGAATATAGATTAGAATTAATTTGAAAAATAATTTTAAAATAAATATGAATGTTGGTATAAATAATCAAAATAATATTAAAGCTGAATTTAAAATTAAATATGAAATTTAAAAAAATTTATTTAAAAAAATAAGTGTATTTAATCTTGTGAAAAATAGGGTTAAATACACTTTTTGTTGATTTTTTTATAATTTTATAATTTAAAAAATAAAAATTTATTTCTATATTGACATAAAAGAATAAAAATATGATAATATATTTATTGTCCAAAAGAGATAACGGTGTATAGCGCAGCTCGGTAGCGCACTTGCCTTTGGGAGCAAGGGGTCACAGGTTCAAATCCTGTTACACCGACCATGCGGGAATAACTCAGTTGGTAGAGTGTCAGCCTTCCAAGCTGAATGTCGCGAGTTCGAACCTCGTTTCCCGCTCCATTTTTTTTATGGTGACCGTAGTTCAGTTGGTAGAGCGCCAGTTTGTGGATCTGGTTGTCGCGGGTTCAAGTCCCGTCGGTCACCCCATATAATATGCATGAGTGGCGAAATTGGTATACGCACTAGACTTAGGATCTAGCGTCTCCGACATGTGGGTTCGAGTCCCACCTTGTGCACCATTTTAAATGATATTCATTTGAATAGCTAAAGACAGTAGGTGTAAAGTAAATCCTACCGAGGTATATTCGAGTATGTTATAAATATACTTTAACCTCGTCCAGTAGTAATACTGGTTTTTTTAAATTTTAAGGAGGTGACAAAGATGGCATCAAAGGCAAATTTAGAAGCAGTTGAAGCATTGACAGAAAAACTACGTAATGCAAAAAGCAGTAGTGTTTGTTGATTATAAAGGTATTACAGTTAATGAAGATACAGAATTAAGAAATGAAGCTAGAAAAGCTGATGTTGAATATTTTGTAGCAAAAAACAGATTATTCCAAATAGCATTAAAAAATGTAGGGATAGAAGCTGAAACTAAAAGAATTAACTGAAGGAACAACTTCATTCGTATTAGGAAAAAGAAGATGGAGTTGCACCATCAAAAATTAATCTACGATTTTCTCACAACAATTTAAAAGGAGAAAAAAATTAAAAGATTAAAGGTGGAATAATAGATGGGAAAATAGCTGATAAAAGCTATGGTAGAAGCATTAGCTAAGTTACCATCAAGAACAGAAATGTTAGGAATGACAGCTTACGGATTATTATCTGGTGTAAGAATGTTAGCAGTAGCATTAACTAATGTAGCAGAACAAAAAGAAGCTTAATAATTAAAAAGAAAAATATAGGAGGAAATAAAAATGGCATTCAATAAAGAACAATTTATAGAAGATTTAAAAAGCAATGACAGTATTAGAATTAAAAGAAGTTGTAGAAGCAATAGAAGAAACTTTTGGAGTATCAGCACAACCAGTTGCAGTAGCAGGTGCAGGAGTAGCAGCAGAAGCTGCTGAAGAAAAAAATCTTCATTTGATGTAGTATTAACTGCAGCAGGTGGAAATAAAATAGCAGTTATTAAAGAAGTAAGAGCAATCACTGGATTAGGATTAAAAAGAAGCTAAAGACTTAGTTGATAACGGTGGAGCAGTTAAAGAAGGAGCTTCAAAAGAAGAAGCTGAAGAAATCAAAGGTAAATTAGAAGCAGCTGGAGCTAGCGTAGAATTAAAAATAATAATTTATCAATAATACAATGGAATAGACATCCACTTAGGTGAGATGTCTTTTCCACATTATTATCAAATCATTTCAATTCACTACAAAATTGTAGTTTTTTAAATTTAAAATATCATAATGATAACAATTCTTAGTATATCAATGTATATATTTTCACAGGAGGATAAATGAATAACAAACTAATAAATAGATATAGTTTTGGTAAAATAAAAGATAGAGGGCATATGCCTAATTTTTTTAGAATTCCAATTAGATTCATATGAAGACTTCTTACAAGTTAAAAGAGAATCTTTTTTTCAAGAGAAGATAAAGGGCTTGAGTCAATTTTTAGAGAAGTATTTCCAATAGAATCAAGTAATGGAATTTTTAAAATTAGAATATTTAGGATATGAAATTCATGATAACGATGTTCCTTTAAAATGATGAATTAGAATGTAAAAAAAGAGGTAAAAACATATTCAGGTCAATTGAAAGTAAAATTAAGATTGACTAATAATAAAAACAGGAGAAATAAAAAGAAACTTTAGTTCATTTTTGGAGATATACCATTGATGACAGATAAGGCTACGTTTATAATAAACGGGGCAGAAAGAGTTGTTGTTTCTCAATTACATAGATCACCTGGTATAACTTTTTAATAAAGAGTTGAATATACAAACTGGTAAGGATATGTATATAGGTAAGATAATACCATATAAAGGAACTTGGCTTGAATTTGAGACAGATAAGAATGATGTTCTAAATGTAAAAATAGACAGAAAGAAAAAAAGTTTTAGTTTCAGTATTTTTAAAGGCTGTTAAATTCTTTGAAAATAATGCTCAAATTATGGATGAATTCTTTTAGCATAAAAAGATTTTTAATATTAAATCAATATTAGATAAGTATAGTGATATAGAAGAAGCTAAAGGAGTTATAAGAACAGAAATAGAAGGTTCATTCATTAATGAAGATGTAATAAATGAGGAAACTGGAGAATTAATTTTTAGAAGCAGAAACATATATAGATGAAATAGTAGTAGATGAGTTATTAGCTAAAGGAATAGAAGTTGTTAAAATATGGGAAGTAAAACCTGAAGATAGAATGATAGCTAAATCTATAAAAAGATGATGAAACTACAAATTCTGATGAAGCAGTAGTTGAAGTATTTAAAAAAATTAAAACCTGGAGATATAGTAACTGTTGAAAGTGCATATAATCTAATAATTCCAATGTTCTTTAATTCTCAAAGATATGATTTTGCTCCAGTTGGTAGATATAAAATAAATAAGAGATTAAAGATAAATGGAGAAGTAAATGATGAAGAAATTACATTAACTAAGAGAGATGTAATAGAAACTATAAACTATATAAAAGTTCTTTACAATGGTGGAGGAACTACAGATGATATAGATAATCTTTCAAATAGACGTGTAAGAGGTGTTGGAGAGTTATTATCTATACAAATAAAAAGGTGGAGTTGCAAAAAAATGTCTAAAATGGTTAGAGAGAAAAATGCAAACTCAAAAATATTGAAACATTAACACCTCAAAGTTTATTAAATACTAAACCATTAAATGCTTTTAATATTAGAATTCTTTGAAGTGGACAATTATCACAATTTATGATCAATCTAATCCACTTGCAGAATTAACGCACAAAAGAAGAATATCAGCCCTAGGACCTGGAGGATTATCAAGAGATAGAGCTGGATTTGAAGTGCGTGACGTACATAATTCACATTATGGAAGAGTTTGTCCTATAGAAAGTCCAGAAGGGCCAAATATAGGATTAATAGCATCTCTTTCAACTTATGGTAAGGTTAATAAATATGGGTTTATTGAAACACCATTTGTTAAAGTAAAAAATGGAATAGCAAATTTTGATGATATTAATTATGTAGGTGCAGATGAAGAAGAAGGATTATTCATAGCACAAGCAGACACAAGAGTTGATGAAAAATGGTAGATTATTAGATGATGAAGTAACTTGTCGTTATGGTGATGAAATAGTTCATGTTAAAAAAAGAACAAGTTGATTTAATGGATGTTTCTCCTAAACAAATAGTTTCAGTTTCAGCAGGTCTTATACCTTTCTTAGAACACGATGATGCAAACCGTGCACTTATGGGTTCAAACATGCAAAGACAAGCAGTTCCTTTACTTAAAACAGAAGCACCTTATGTAGGAACAGGTCTTGAAAGAAAAGTTGCTGTTGATTCAGGAGCAGTACTTGTATCAAAAATCTGATGGTATAGTAACTTATGTGGATGCAAACAAAGTTATAGTAACAGATGATAAAGGTAATGAATATTTACATAGACTATTAAATTTTGAAAAAAATCTAACCAATCTATGTGTTTACATCAAAAACCAATCATAGATTTAGGTGAAAAAAAGTTAAAAAAAGGTGATATATTAGCTGATGGACCATCAACAGCAGGTGGAGATTTAGCTTTAGGTAAAAAAATATTATTAGCATTTATGCCTTGGGAAGGATATAACTTCGAGGATGCGATATTAATTTCTGAAAGATTGAGAAAAAGATGATGTATTTACATCACTTCACATAGAAGAGTTTGATATAGAAGCAAGAACGACTAAATTAGGTGAAGAAGAAATAACAAGAGAAATACCTAATGTTTCAGATGAAGCTTTAAGAAACTTAGATGAAAATGGTATCATTCGTGTTGGGGCTTATGTAGAACCAGATGATATATTAGTAGGTAAAGTAACACCTAAAGGTGAAACTGAACCACCTGCAGAAGAAAGATTGTTAAGAGCTATTTTTGGAGAAAAAGCTAAAGATGTTAGAGATACTTCATTAAGATTACCACATGGTGTTAAAGGAACAGTAGTAAGTGTTTTAGTTCTTTCTAAAGAAAATAAAGATGAATTGAAAGCAGGAGTAAATAAGGTAGTACGTATATATGTGGCTGAAAAAAGAAAAATAATGGTAGGAGATAAGATGTCAGGAAGACACGGAAATAAAGGAGTTGTATCTCGTGTTCTACCTGTTGAAGATATGCCACATTTAGAAGATGGTACACCAATAGATATTTGTTTAAACCCATTAGGGGTTCCATCACGTATGAATATAGGACAAGTACTAGAAGTTCACTTAGGACTTGCTATAGGTGATATGGATAAATATATAGCTACACCAGTATTTGATGGTGCGAGTGAAGAAGATGTTAAAAATTATTTAGAAGAAGCTGGATATCCAAGAACTGGTAAAGTTAAATTGATTGATGGAAGAACGGGAGAATATTTTGATAATCCTGTAACTGTAGGAAGAATGTATATGCTAAAACTTCACCACTTAGTAGAGGATAAAATGCATGCTAGAGCTATTGGACCTTATTCTTTAGTTACACAACAACCATTAGGAGGTAAGGCGCAATTTGGTGGACAAAGATTAGGAGAAATGGAAGTTTGGGCTCTTGAAGCTTATGGAGCATCAAATATATTACAAGAAATGTTAACTGTTAAATCAGATGATATTAATGGAAGAACTAAGACTTATGAATCTATAATTAAAGGTCAAGCAATGCCTGAGGCAGATGCACCTGAATCATTTAAAGTTTTAGTTAAGGAATTCCAATCTTTAGGATTAGATGTAAATCTATATGATAAAGAGGGTGCAAAAATAGCACTAGACAATAACTTTGAAGGTTAAGAATAAAATATAGGAGGCTCATATTTTATGAGTATAAGAGATTTTGATAGTATTCAAATAAAAACTTGCATCACCAGAGAAAATATTAGAATGGTCATTTGGTGAGGTTACAAAGTCAGAAACAATAAATTATAGAACATTGAAACCAGAAGCAGATGGGCTATTTTTGCGAGAAAAATATTCGGTCCAACTAAAGATTATGAATGCACTTGTGGTAAACATAAGAAGATGAAAGATAAAGGAACAGTATGTGAAAAATGTAAGGTAATGATAACAACTTCTAAAGTTAGAAGAGAAAGAATGGGTCATATTAAACTTGCAACACCTATAGCACATATATGGTACTCTAAAGGTACACCAAATAAGATGAGTTTACTTTTTAGGTATAAGTACTAAAGATTTAGAATCTGTTTTATATTTTTCAAGATATATAGTAATAGATGGTGGAAATACGGAATACACTAAATATTCAATAATTAAAGAGCAACAATATAGAAATGCAATAGAAAAATGGTAATGTTGGAACTTTTTTTCTGCAAAAATGGGTGCTGAAGGTATACTTGAATTATTGAAAGAATTAGATCTTAAAGTATTAGAAAAAGAATTAGAAAATGAGATTGAAAATGAAAAATTCAACTCAAAAAGAAAGAAATCAGTAAAAAGATTAAAAAAATAGTTAGAGATTTCATTACTTCTGGGAATAAACCAGAATGGTTAGTATTAACTATACTTCCAGTAATGCCAGCTGATTTAAGACCATTAGTACAATTAGATGGAGGAAGATTTGCTACATCTGATTTAAATGATTTATATAGAAGAGTTATTAATAGAAATATTAGACTTGAGAAATTGATGGAATCTCATGCACCAGAAATAATGATAAGAAATGAAAAACGTATGTTACAAGAAGCAGTAGATGCTTTAATAGATAATGGAAGACGTGGAAAACCAGTTCTTACTCAAACAAATAGAGAATTAAAAGTCTTTATCAAATATGCTTAAAAGGTAAGCAAGGAAGATTTAGACAAAAACCTTCTTGGTAAACGTGTGGATTATTCAGGAAGATCTGTTATTGTTGTAGGACCTAATTTAAAAAAATTAATCAGTGTGGATTACCTAAAAAGATGGCACTTGAGTTATATAAGCCATTTTTTTAATGAGAGAATTAGTTAAAAAGAGGTCTTTCAAGTAATATTAAAACAGCTAAAAAAATGGTTGAAGAAGAAAAACGAAGCAGTTTTGGGAATTAATAGAAGAAATTATTAAAAAAATCACCCAGTTCTTTTTAAACCGTGCCCCAACTTTACATAGATTGTCAATACAAGCGTTTGAACCTACATTAATAGAAGGAAAAGCTATTAGACTTCATCCACTTGTGTGTTCTGCTTTCAATGCCGATTTTGATGGAGACCAAATGGCTGTTCACTTGGTATTATCACCAGAAGCTCAAGCAGAAGCAAAATTATTAATGCTTGCAACTAATAATATTATTGCACCATCAAGTGGTAAACCTATAGCTGTACCATCTCAAGATATGGTTATGGGATGTTACTATATGACAAAAAGAGAAACCTGGTGAATTTGGAGAAGGAATGAAATTCTCTAGCATGGATCAATTAATAACAGCTTATCAAAGTAAGAAAGTTGGTACACATGCACCAATTACAGTAAGAGTAAATGAAAAAAGTATAGAAACAACACCAGGTAGAATAATGTTTAATTTAATGTTACCTGAAGAAATAAGAGATTATACTGTAACTTATGGTAAAGGTGAACTTGCAAAATTAATTGCACAACTTTATGATAATTATGGTTTTGAAAAAAACTTGTGAATTAATAGATAAAAATTAAAGAATTTGGATATCACTATGGTACAACAGCAGGAATAAGTGTTGGAATAGAAGATTTAGAAATACCAGAAAGCAAAAAAATCTATATTAGAAGAAGCAGATCGTGAAGTTGCAGAAATAGAAAGCGCTTATAAAGCTGGAGAAATAATAAATGAAGAAAGATATAGAAAAAAATAGTTAAAGTTTGGTCAAAAGCTACAGATGATGTAACAAATGCCATGATGGATAATCTCGATCAATTTAATCCAGTTTATATGATGGCAAACTCTGGAGCCAGAGGTAACATATCACAAAATGCGTCAACTAGGTGGAATGCGTGGGATGATGGCAAATACTAAAAGGAGAAATTATAGAAATACCTATTAAGGCTAACTTTAGAGAAGGTCTAACAGTTTTTAGATTACTTTATGTCATCTCATGGAGCGAGAAAAAGGACTTGCCGATACTGCTTTAAGAACTGCTGATTCAGGATATTTAACAAGAAGACTTGTTGATATTTCACATGAATTAATAATTAATAAAGAAGATTGTGGATGTCATGGAGAAGGTATAGAAGTTGGAGATCTAATATATGAAGGTAAAGTTATAGAAAAACTTGAAGAAAGAATATATGGTAGATATTTAGCTGATGATTTATATAATTCTAATGGAGAATTAATAGCTCCTGCTAATACTTTAATTACAAAAGAATTAAATAAGAAAATAAAAAGAAGAAAAATATTACTATGGTTAAAAATGCGTAGTCCTTTAACTTGTAAACTTGATAAAGGGGTATGTAAAAAAATGTTATGGTATGGATTTATCTAACCATAAAGAAGTTCTTTTTAGGAGAAGCAGTAGGGGTTATAGCAGCTCAATCAATAGGAGAACCTGGTACACAGCTTACAATGCGTACTTTCCATACAGGAGGGGTTGCAACAAAGGCAGATGAACAATCAGAATATAGAGCAGATGAATCAGGTAAGATAATATTTGAAAATGTAGAATTATTCAAATATCCTGATACTGAAGAAATCATAAATGGTAAAAAAACTAAAGTAAAAGGTCAAGAAGTTGTTGTTTCAACTTCAGGTAAGGCTATACTTGGTAAATATCGTTATGAAGTTCCATCAGGTTCTATATTAAAAGTAAAAGATGGTGAAAAAGTTAAGAAAGGTCAAGTAATACTTGAATTTGATCCTTATCAAACTCCTGTAATTTCTACAACAGCCGGTCGTATAGAATTTAGAGATATATATATTAAAGAAAATATAGATGTTAAATATGGAGTTACAGAAAGATTAGCGATTAAAACCTATTGAAAGTACTCAAGTTAAACCAAGAATGATAGTATTTGATAGTAAAGGTAAGAAAGTTAAAGAATATGATATAACATATGGGTCATATTTAATGTTTAAAGAAGGAGATAGTATTAATCCTGGAGATATAATTGCTAAACTTCCAAAAACTGGAGGAGGTAATAAGGATATAACAGGAGGTCTTACAAGAGTTCAAGAATTATTTGAAGCTAGAAACTTGAAAGGTAAGGCAATACTTGCTGAAAAATCAGGAAGAATTTCATTCTCTGACAAGATGAAAAAAAGGTATGAGAATAGTTAGTATTATGGATGTAGATAATCCTGAACATGAATTAGCAGAATATGCTATACCTGCTGGAGAACATTTAATAGTTTCAAATGAAATGATAGTTAAAGCAGGAGATAAATTAACAGAAGGACCTATATCTCCACACGATATATTAAAGATTAAAGGTGTAGTTGATGCACAACAATTTATACTAGAATCTGTACAAGGGGTATATAGAAGCCAAGGAGTTTCAGTTAATGATAAGCATATTGAAATAATAGTTAAACAAATGTTCCAAAAAGTTAAGATTGAAAATTCTGGTGATTCATTATTCTTAGAAGATGAATTAATAGATAGAAAAACTATAGAAATTGAAAATGCAAGATTAAGAAATAAAGGTAAAAAAAAGAAGCTGAATTTGTATCTGTAATTCAAGGTATAACAAAAGCTGCTGTAAATACTGAAAGTTTCATATCAGCAGCTTCATTCCAAGAAACAACAAAGGTATTAGCAAATGCTGCTGTTGAAGGTAAAGTTGATAAATTGGAAGGATTAAAAGAAAAATGTAACTATAGGTAAGAAAATACCAGGAGGAACAGGATTTAAGAATTATAAAGATTTAAATATAGACTTAGGTGAAGTAGAAGAAGAAATATCAGATATAATAAAGGAATAATAAAAGGGGATATATTTCCCTTAAATAAGGAGAATTAATGAGAGGTAAACTTTTTATTGTTTCAGGTCCATCAGGAAGTGGTAAATCTACAATAACTAAAAATAGTTCGTGATAGATTAAATATACCTTTAGCAATTTCGGCAACTACAAGAGAAAAACGTAAAGGTGAAATAGAAGCTAAAGATTATTATTTTATAACTAAAGAAGAATTTGAAACAAAAATAGATAATAATGAATTTTTTTGAATATGCTAATGTTCACGGTAATTATTATGGAACATTAAATTCAGAAATTGAAAAAGAATTTAGATGAAGGTAGAAATGTAATACTTGAAATAGATGTTCAAGGTGGAGCTATTGCAAAATCTAAAAAGAAATGATTCTGTTTTAGTTTTCTTTTAAAGCACCAAGTCTTGATATTTTGGAAGAAAGACTAAGAAGTAGAAATACTGATAGTGAAGAAGTAATACTTAAGAGACTGGAAAATGCAAAACAAGAATTAGAATATGAAAGATATTATGATTATTGTATTATTAATTATGAGATAGAAAAAAATCTTGTGAAGAATTAATAGAAATTATTAATAAGTAAGGGGAAAAGTATGAAAAAAAGATAGAATATCAGTTGATGAATTATTAAAAAGTAATACCTAATAAATATGAATTAGCTATTTTTAGCTGGTAGAGCAGCTAGAAAAAGAATTTGTTGAAGGTGTAGAAAAATACAAGATTTTAGATAATGTTTTTGAAGAAATTTTTAGAAGGTAAAGTAAAGATAGTAGAAAATGATTAATTAATATTGACTTTTTAATTTACATATTATACTTATAATGGTGGAGGATGTGTGAACGAATTTAAATATATTTCCGACTTCAACAAGGTTATAGATGGAGTTGATATTGTAGAAGTAGTGGAAGAATTTGTTAGTTTAAGTAAAGATGGAAATTATATGTTGGATTTTCACCTTTTAAAAATGAAAATACTCCATCATTTAAAAGTAAATCCAAATAAAAAATTTTTTTAAAGATTTTTAGTAGTGGTATAGGTGGAGATGTAATACAATTTTTACTCTATTATGAAAAAAATATCTAGAATGGATGCTATGAGAGAATTAGCTAAGAAATATAATATCAATATATCTAGGAATTATAGTAGCGATAAATATTCTTTAGAGCATAAGATATTAAATGATGCAGTTGAATTTTTCTAATAAATTTAAAAGAAAGTAAAGTAGCTCAAGAATATATGATTAATAGAGGATATAATATCAAGGATTTAAAAGAATATTCTATAGGATATGCACCAGATAGCTGGAATGAACTATATGATGAATTAAAAATTAAGTATGATGAAAAAGGCAATTCAATCTATTGGGCTAATTTCTCAAGATAGTTTAAATACAAAAAGATATTATGATAATTTTTAGAAATCGTATAATTTTTTTCCTATATTTAATACTAAAAAAATCAAATAATAGCTTTAGGTGGAAGATATATAGGAGATGGAGATTCTCCTAAATATATAAATTCTAGTGAAAGTAAGGTATTTAATAAAAAGTAATGAGTTATATGGTATATTTGATGGAGGAATAGCATTAAAACAAACAAAGTATGCAATATTAACTGAAGGATATTTAGATGTTTTGAGTTCTCATTTAAATGGGTTTTAAAAAAATACAGTAGCTTCACTTGGTACTGCATTTACAGATGGTCAAGCAAAACTTTTAAAAAAATATGTAAATAGTATATTGATACTTTATGACAATGATGATGCAGGTAGACTTGCTACGATTAGAGCTATAGGTATATTAAATAAAAAAATGGTTTTTTTAATAAGATGTCTTAATTTACCTGATGGTTTTAAGGATCCAGATGAATATTTTTAAAAAGTAATAATAAGAAAGATTTTATTTCTTTACTTAATGTTTCTGTTGATTCTTTTCAATATGTATTTAACGCATATAGTTTAGGATTAAATTTAGATGAAATTAATTCTAAATTAGAAATAATAAATAGATTTAGAAACATATTTTTAAAGATATTAATAATAGAATAATTTTAAAAGATGAAATATTTAAATTATCAAAAAAATGCTAAAAAGTAGATTATGATGATTTAATAAAAGAATACAGTGATATTCTCGGTAAGGTTAAAAAAAGAAGTTAATAAAAAAATAAAAATTAATAATAAATTTGTAATAAATAGTAAAAATAATAAAAGGGATATGTTAGAAAAAGTTACTTTAGAATTTCTTATTTCAAGTGATTCAAAAATTTGAAAGATATGTTAGTATAATTTCAATGTTTAACTTTGAAAATGAAATATATAATGAATTAAATAGAAAAATTAAAAAGTATAGATTATAATACAAATAATATATATGATAATTTATATCTTTCCGAAGATGAGTATCAAGTTTTTATCAGATTTAGTGTTTAATAAGATAGAAAAATGTTGATGAAGATAGTTATTTTTAGATTGTTACAAAGTTGGTTGAAACTATATTTAGAAGAAATAAAGGAAGAAGTAAATTTGTTGAAAGATATGGAAAAAAAATGATGGCATTATACAAAAGTAAGTTTATTAACAAATAAATTAAATGTAACAGATTCAATAATGGACTTAGAGATTATTCATAAAGATATAATTGAATTAAGGAGAGTGTACGATGGCAGTAAACAATGAGAATATAAAAAGAAAGCTTAGCCAATTTAATAAAAAAAGCAAAAAGAAGAAAAAAATTGTAAGCCGTGAAGAAGTTAATAAACTTATGAAGGGTATGTCACAAGATAAAATTGATATGACTTTTTTTCAAATTATCTGAAATGGGTATAGAAATAGTTAATAAAATTTCAGATAAAACGAAGAAAATGGCTAAAAAAACTAAAACAGTTGATATAGTTGAAAAAAATTAGATATAAAATGAAGAAGAAGTAGAAGAATTACTAAAGGAAGATTTTATACATGTTGGAGATTCAACTGATGTTGACGAACCTATAAAAAAATGTATTTAAGAGAAATAGGGCAAATTCCTTTACTTACTAATGAAAGAGAGTTAGAACTTGCTAAGAGAATTAGTGAGGGAGATGAAAAGAGCAAAAACAAGAATTAATGGAAGCCAATTTAAGATTAGTTGTTAGTATAGCTAAGAAACATACTAATCGTGGTCTTAAATTATTAGATTTAATTCAAGAAGGAAATATAGGTCTTATGAAAGCAGTAGAAAAATTTGAATCTAATAAAGGATTTAAGTTTTCAACTTATGCTACTTGGTGGATAAGACAAGCTATAACACGTGCTATAGCAGCATCAAGGTAGAACTATAAGAATACCGGTGCATATGATAGAAACAATAAATAAGATAAAAAAAGCTTCAAGAATACATTTGCAAGAAACAGGAAAAGAACCTACAGCAGATTATTTAGCTAAAACTGTAGAAATGCCAGTTGAAAAAGTTAAAAAAATATTAGAAATGAATCAAGATCCAATATCTCTTGAAACTCCTGTTGGAAGTGAAGATGATAGTGAACTTGGAGATTTTGTTGAAGATGATAAATTCTTAAATCCACATGAAGCTACTGTAAAGATCTGTACTTAAAGAAAAGCTTGATGAAGTTTTTAAAGAAAGAATTAAACGAAAGAGAAGAACAAGTGTTAAGACTGAGATATGGTCTTGATGATGGAGCGCCAAAAACATTAGAAGAAGTAGGAAAAATATTTGAAGTAACTAGAGAAAGAATACGTCAAATAGAAGTAAAGGCTATAAATAAATTAAAAATATTAAAAAAAGAAAAAAAGGTTTGGAAGAGTTTAGAAATTAGAAAAGCACTAGTAGAGATATATTCTTTACTAGTGCTTTTTGCATATATTCATTATAAAGTTTTTCAACTCCAACTTCAAGATCTATTTCTCCTGTTTTTAATCATTAATTCAGTTTTTAAAAAGCAAGTTTTTAAAAAAATCAAGACATTCTTTTTAGTAAATTTATTTTAAAAATTCTTGTTTTTTAAAAAACATAATAAGGTGAATAGGAATTAAATATATCTAAAGTTTTAATAATTTCTTTAAAAATTATTGTAATTATTATCTTTTTATTTTTGAAACATGTAATTTATATATTAAATCAAAAATCATTTATAAGAGAACTAAGTATACCCATGTGTTCTTTTTATAGGAAAATTGACTTTTTCTATTATTTAATATATCATTAGTTAATTCAAAAATTATAAATTTGGAAGTTTTTAGATAAAATAGGTTTAATATTATCTAAAGAATACGGTTTTTCCATTTAAAAAGTTATCAATTTTTATCTAATTCATTTGTAATTAAATAGTAATCTTCTTCTAATAGGTCAAGTAATTGATTTGCTTCATTATTTTTTTATTTTTTAATTTTTTTAGCAATATATTCTAAAAAGTTTTTCTATTTATTTTAGTATCAAAAATAAAATGGTTATTAAATTTTTTTGTCAAATCATTGATTTTTATTTTCTTTAATACTGTTGTATACTATTATAATCTCTTCATTTGTATTTTCGTGATTTTTCAAGTTTTTTTCAAGTATTTGATGCAAATCTTTTATTTTTTTCTGCATTTTTTTAATAATACAATCTTAGGTTCTGAAAAAAAGTGATCCAGAATTTATTTCGTTTAAAAAAAGTCAGAATTTGTTTCGTCAAATCTTAAAAATATTATCTATATTTAATTTATTTAATAGTGCTTCTAGATATATAGTTTTAGAAGAAAGACCTTGTATAAAATGTATCATTTATTTCCTCCTATAATTTCTTTAACCCTTTGTTTTTAAAAAGAGATATTTTCTTCAAAACCAAGGATTTCTATTAAACCATCTAAAAATTTAAAGGCGATGGATGAACTAAAGGTATATATTTAGGTAAATAAATTTTTATAATTTTTAACTGTTTCAGTTAGATTTTTAACTTTATTACCTAAGTAATATTTTTTTGTGCATAAAATCCTATTAGTATTATAAGTTCAATATTAGGCATATTAGATATTAATAATTTATGCCATTTGTCTGCACATTCTAAGCGAGGAGGTAAATCTCCACTTTTACCTTTTCCTGGGTAGTAAAAAGTCTAATGGTAATACAGATATTAGTTTAGAATTATAGAAAAAAATCACTATCAACTCCCCAACCATTCTCTTAATCTTTCACCACTTTTTGTCTTTAAAGGGAATACCTTGTTCTTGTGTTTTTTAATCCAGGGGCTTGTCCTATTATTAATATTTTTACTTTCTTTATATGCTGTAAAAATGGGGTTTATACCATTTTTTTGTATATTTTAGATTATTATCATCTTCTATTATTTTTTTAGTAATTTTTTTCAATATTCATATAACCACCCTAACTATATTTTTACTATAAATTGAAAAAAAGTATACCTTTTTAAACTATTATTTTTTTACTAAGTTTATAATTAATTTAAAAGATTATATTTACAATTGTCTATTACATATATAGCTATTTTGTGGTATACTCATAATGAGAGGAGTATCATTAATATGAAAAATGATTATACAAAAGGTACTAAGTGCAAAAAGTAATATTTGAAGATAATAGTTTTAATAGTATAGATGATGGACTTTTAGTTTACCTAGGTGTACATAAAGATGATACAGAAAAAGATATAGATCTTTGTGTTAAAAAAACTTTTAGGATTAAGAATATTTGAGTATAATGAAAAGAATTTTTGAAAAATCTATTATTGATAAGAATTTTTAAGTTATTGGTTATAAGTAATTTTACATTATATGGAGATATTAGTCGTGGAGAAGACCATCTTTTACAAATTCTGCAAATGCAGAATTAGGAAAAGAAATATATGATGATTTTATGAATAAATTATATAACAGTGGGATAAATTGTTATGGAGGAATTTTTCAAACTCATATGTTGGTTGAATCTGTAAAACGATGGGCCTATAAATATTGTTTTTTTGATACAAAAAGAAGGAGAATGATATGTTTAAAAAAAGCAACTTTGTTATTTACACTGATACTTTTATCAACAAACTCATTTGCCATTAATTTGAAAAAAATCTGCAGCAAAATCACAAAAAGATTTAGTTTTGCAAGATGCAAATTCTATAATATTTGATGGAGAATATATACACGATCAGTCATATATTAATAGTAAGATAAATGAAATTGAAGAATCAGTTATGTCAATGTCAGGGGTATATAGTAACCTTGATAATATAATATTAAAAAAATAAATTATTTAATGCTTTTTGATAAATGGGCAGGTACGAGATATAGATTAGGAGGTACGAATCGGAGTGGAATAGATTGTTCAGCTCTTACTCGTGAAGTATTTAGAGATGTATTTGGTTATGAATTACCTAGAGTAAGTGTGATCAAGTTAAAAAGGTAGAAAAATATCAACATCTGATTTAAAAACCTGGAGATCTTTTATATTTCACACCAGAAAATAGAGTTAACCATGTTGCAGTATATATAGGTAACTCATTATTCATTAATGCATCATCATCACAAGGTGTTGTATTATCGAGTTTAAATAATTCTTATTGGTCAAAAATATTTTTAAATATGGTGTAAGAGTTGATGCGGCAAGAGAAGTAAGATAATTAATAGAATAGGTAGAATAATCTACCTATTTTTTTATTTAATATAAAATTAAGTATTTACATACATTGTTTTTTTGTTTTTCAAGTTATACTAGTAGTGAAAAAGTATATGAATATTTAGGAGTGATTTATTATGAAGATTTATTCTAGTAGTAATATAAGAAATGTAGGAATATTAGGACAAAAGTGGTTCTGGAAAAAAAGTAATATGTTAGAATCTATTGAATATACAGTAGGATTAATTTCAAGAATTTCTTCTCCAAATGATGTTGTTAGGTCATCTAATGTAACAACTTTATCTTCTGTAGAATATCAAGGTATGAAGTATAATTTTTTTAGATATGCCTAGTTATTCAGATTTTTTTATGGAGAATTAGAATCTGGATTATCAGCAATAGCAAGTGCTATAGTTGTTATAGATTCTACTGCTGATTTAAGTGTAGGAACAGAAATAGCATTAGAGATTACAGAAGAAAGAAAAAAATCCCTAAATTTATATTTATTAATAAAGTTGATTCAGAAAAATCAAATTATTCAAAGATTTTAGGTCAATTAAGAGAGAAATATGGTAAAAAAATAGCACCTTTTTCATATTCCATGGGGAAATGGAGAAAATTTTTAAAGGACATATTAATGTAGTAGATTTATTTGCTAGAAAAATATAACGGAAAAGAATGCGATACAGTTAAAAATGCCTGAAGAATATTTAGAAGAAGTTCAAGAAGTAAGAGAAATGTTACTAGAATCAGTTGCAGAAACTGAAGAAGAACTTATGAATAAGTTCTTTGATGGTATTGAATTTACAACTGAAGAAATACATAGAGGATTAAGAAAAAGGAGTCCTTGAGGGTACTCTTATCCCTGTTATATGTGGGTCTACATATAAAAACATAGGGTTACATACTACGCTTGAAATGGTTAGAGATTATCTACCATCACCTATAGATAATAAGAAAAAAATATAAATATTTCAGAATTTATAGGTCAAGTATTTAAAACAGTTATAGATCCATTTGTTGGTAAAATTTCATATGTTAAAGTTTTTATCTGGAGAAATAAAAATGATAGTGATATATATAATGTAAATAAGAGGGAGTATGAAAAAGTAAGTAAAATATTTACTATATCTCATGGAGAAATGATAGAACTTTCTAAAAGCAACTATGGGAGATATCGTTATATTAACTAAATTAAATAGTTTACAAAAATTCTGATACAATTTCAAAAAAAATGAAAAAAACAAGAAGAATTAGAACATATTAATTTTCCTAAAGAACAAATGATGGTAGCAATACAAGCTAAAAATAAATCAGATGAAGATAAAATTTCAACAGCTCTTCATAAAATTCGTGAAGAGGATTCATCTCTTTATTGGAGAAGAGTTATAGAAACTTCACAAACTATACTAGGAGTTCAAGGTGAAATACATGCAAATAGTGTAATTTCTAAATTAAAAAGATAGATATGGTGTTGAAGTTTTAATTGAAGATTTAAGAGTTCCTTATAAAGAAACTATAAAGGGAACTTCTGATGTTCAAGGAAAACATAAAAAAACAATCTGGTGGTCATGGTCAATATGGTGATGTTAAAATAAGATTTAGTTATTCTCCAGATAAAGAGTTTGATTTTTTTCTGAAGAAATAGTAGGAGGAGTAGTACCTAAAGGATATATACCTGCTGTAGAAAAAAAGGGTTACTTGAATCAATGAAAGAAGGAGTAATGGCTAAATATCCAGTTACTAATATAAAAGCAGTTCTTTATGATGGTTCGTATCATGATGTTGATTCATCAGAAATGGCATTTAAATTAGCAGCTAATCTTGCTTTTAAAAAAGGTATGCTTGAAGCAAATCCTGTATTACTTGAACCTATAATGGAATTAAAAATTATTGTTCCAGAAGATAATGTTGGGGATATAATGGGAGATATAACTAAAAAAAGCGTGGTAAAAATATTAGGTATGAATGCAGTTTCTAAAGATAAACAAGAAATAATAGCTGAAGCACCAATGTCTGAAACATTTAAATATTCTAATGATTTAAAATCAATGACACAAGGAAGAGGATATTTTGAAATGAAACTTGTTAAATATGAAGAAGTTCCTGCAGAGATTTCTAAAAAGATTATTGATAAAAGAGGAATGTAATATAAAATAGCGGATTTTTTTCCGCTATTTTTATATTTAGTTAATACTTCATAACCATCTTCTGTTACTAGTATATCATCTTCTATTCTTATACCAACTTTATTAGGTATATATATTCCTGGTTCTATCGTAAATGTCATACCTTTTTTTCTAATTTATCTAATGTTTTTTTGAGATACATCAGGATATTCGTGACAATCTATACCTAATCCATGTCCTAATCTATGATTGAAATACTCACCATATCCAGCTTTTTTTCTATTATACCACGAGCTTTTTTTATCAAGTTCTGCAAAAGTTACACCGGGTTTAACTAGTTTTATTGCTTCAGTATTTGCCTTAACGACTAAGTTGTAAATAAATTTATCGAACTCTTTGCTTCACCAAATTCTAAACAACGAGTTATATCACTAGCATAATTTTTTTATAATAACATCCTAAATCTAGTAATACATATTCATTTAATTTTAGTTTTCTTTTGTCCGCTTACACCATGTGGGTTTGATGCATTATCACCAAAATAAAACTATGGTATCAAAATGACATTTTCTCTACACCTTCATTAAATATGGTATTTTCTATTATATTTTTTTAAGTTCAAGCTCTGTAATTCCTTCACTTAAATTTCTTTTTAGCTATATCTATACAAAGATCTGCAAGCCTTGCAGCTTCCCTCATAAATATTATTTCTTCATCACTTTTATACTTTCTAAAATCTTTAACTACTTGAGAAGAATCTATAATTTTTTTGTATTTTAAATTCATAAATCATCTTTTCATAACGACTAACAGTAATGTGTTCTTTTTCTATTCCCACAGTATCAAGATTTCCTACTAATTTAGCAAGTTTGTTAATTCCATCTTCAGTATCTAAATATCCAAGTATCTCTATATTTTTAGTTGATTTTTGGCACTTTCAACTTCAAGGGCAGGACAAAGTATAAATTGACTACCATCATTTTTTTAAAAATGTAAAAAGTAGTCTTTCATGAGGATCACATTCAAAACCCTGTTAGATATAGAATATTTGTAGGGGTTGAAATAATAAGAGCATCCATACCTTTTTGATTAATGTTTTCTAAAATTTTTTTGTAATTTCATTTTATCACCTCTATCTATTTATATTTATTATACTCTCATTTATTTTAAAAGTCTATAATCATATTACTTTTTATTAAACTATAATTAATCTTAAAAATCTATTAGTTTTTATTGACAAAAAGAATTTTTAAAAGAGTATATTAAAGTATATATAACAATGATTAAGAGGTGTGAAATGAAAAAAATTAATATAATTTTAGAATTTCAAGTATATTTTTTTCGTAATATCTTGTAGTTCTTTAAGTGCTAAAGAATATTTTTGAAAAAAAGGTAGATATCTTGAAGCTTTACAAGCAACAGCAAATGAATTAAAAAGATAATAAGAAAGTATTAAGTATTGAAGAAGAAAATATTGTTGCTTCAAGAGTTAGTGAAATTGAAAGAACTTATAGAAATAAATTAAATTTAGCTATTGATGAAAAAGTAAAGCTAATGCTTATTTAGAATTATGGGAAATGAATAATATAGTTCAAAAAAATCCACAATTATCTAAATATATACAATCAACTAGTTATTTAAATTCTCAAGAGTTATTAAATAATGCAGTTAATAATATAATTAGATATGTAAATATGGATCCTTTAAATAGAGTTTTCAGATTTAACAGAATATATTAATAAGTTTAGAGATTATAATTTACAAAATGGAATTTATAAAGAATATTATGAATTAGTTGCAAGACGTGCTGCTGATATTTATTTTGAACAAGCAATGAGATATGAAAATTCAGGTGATTTAGAAAAATGCACGTGATAATTATTATAGAGCTGCAACTTCTTATTCTGATTTTGGAAATAATTATAGAGGATCAGCACAAAAATATAAAGAAATTAAGAGAAATATAGATTTAAGTAAGGCAAACAAATATTATGAAGAGGCTTTTAAGAAATTATAGATTAGAATCTTATGAAACTTCACGTTCATATTTTTGAAAAAGCACGTTATATATTTGCAGAATATAGTATGAATGTGCAAGTAAATCAAATTGATAACTATATTACAAGCATAACTAGAACTATTGAATTAAATAAAGCTAATACTTCATATAATAATGCGATTATGTACTATAATTCTTCAGATTTTAATAGAGCTAAATCTAATTTTGAAGAAGCTAGAAGAATATATAGTAAAATATAGTATGACATTACAAGTAAATCAAATAGATTCTTATTTGAATAATTTAAATAGAACTAAAAGAATTAAAAGAAGCACAAGATAACTATAATAATGGATTGAATAGTTATCAAAATAGAAATTTTCAAAAATGCATTAAGTTATTTTTAATAAAGCAAGAAGCATATATGTTAAATATGGATTTAATGTTGAAATAACAACTATTGATATGTATATAAAAATATAAATAATCAACAAATTAATAGTAAAAAAATGATTCAAGGTTTGAAAGTTACTATAATAATGCGAAGTATTATGAAAGATTAGCTCAAAATGAATATAATTATGAAGCAAAAAGTTAATTATTTTTTTCAAAAAGCTAGAATGGAATATATAAATGCTCTAGCATATACTACAAATTCATATTATATAAATGAAATAAATGATAGAATATCATTTATAGATGCAACAATAGGAACAGATTATCAAATTAAAAAAATAAAATAATTATTAATATGCGCTTTTTTTATAGAAGTGCATATTTTTATTTTATATACTATAGTATTGATATATTTTTGAATAATCATATATAATATTTATGAGTATCATATATATAATATATGATAATTGGTACTAGCAAAAAAATAATAAATGTAGTAAAATATAAGTCTAAGAATATTTTTATTGAAAGGAGTAATTTATGAGCAATGATACATTACTTGAAATAAAGAATTTGACAACAAGTTTTTCGTATAAAAAGATAAATACTATAGTGCAGTTGACAATGTAAGTTTTAACTTTAAATAAAAATGAAGTTCTTGCTATAGTTGGTGAATCTGGTTGTGGTAAATCTACATTAGCAACAGCTATAATGGGATTACATAATCCTTTATTCACTGATATAAAAGGGAGAAATATTATTTGAAGGAAATAATCTAGTTGACTTTTGATGAACAACAATTTAATCAAGTAAGAGGTAATAAAATAGGGATGATATTCCAAGATCCGCTTTCTTCATTAAATCCGTTAATGAGAATAGGGGAACAAATAGAAGAGGGTATGAAATACCATACAGATTTAAATTTAGAACAAAGGCAAGAAAGAGTAAAAAGAACTAATAGCAAAAAGTAGGTATAGATAATCCAGAAAGAGTAATGAGACAATTTCCTCATGAGCTATCAGGAGGTATGCGTCAAAGAGTTATAATAGCAATAGCACTTTCTTGTAGACCAGATATATTGATAGCAGATGAACCAACTACGGCTTTTAGATGTTACAATACAAGCACAAATATTAGATTTATTACGTGAGTTACAAAATGAAATAGGTGCAGGTATTATACTTATCACACATGATTTAGGAGTAGTCGCAGAAATGGCTGATAGAGTTGCTGTTATGTATGCAGGAGAAGTAGTTGAAATTGCAAAAGTTGAAGATTTATTTAATAATCCTAAACATCCTTATACAAGATCGCTTTTTAAGCTCTATACCACAAATGGATAAAGATAACGATGATGAAGATTTATATGTTATACATGGAACAGTTCCTTCTCTTAAAAAAATTTACCAAGACAAGGATGTAGATTTAGAGAAAGAATTCCTTGGATAGCTGAATCTGAACATGAAGATCATCCAAGTTTACATGAAGTTGAAGATGGACATTTTGTAAGATGTAGTTGCTATAAAAACTTTTTATTTTTTTCAAAGGTAGGTGAGTAAAAAGGTGAATGAAGAATTAATGATAATTAAAGACCTTAAAGTACATTATCCTATAAGAGGTGGATTCTTTAATACTATAAAAGATCATGTTAGAGCTGTAGATGGAATTAGCATGACTTTTAGAAAAAGGTAAAACTTATGGTTTAGTTGGAGAATCAGGAAGTGGGAAATCAACTATAGGAAGATCTATTATTGGTCTTGAAAAAGTTACTTCAGGTAATGTTATATTTGAAGGTGAAAATATAAATTTAAATAAAATACCTAGAAAATCTTTATATAGAAAAAAATATACAAAATGATTTTCCAAGATTCAATGTCATCTTTTAAATCCTAAAAAAAGAGTTTTAGATTTGTTATCAGAACCTTTAAAAACTTTGAAAAACTTTTACTCCGGAAGAAGAAAGAAGAAGAGTTTGTGAATTATTAGAAATAGTAGGAATGACAGAAGATAACATAGTTAAATATCCACATGAGTTTAGTGGAGGTCAAAGACAAAGATTAGGGGTTGCAAGAGCAGTAGCAACAAATCCTAAAATTAATAATAGCAGATGAGCCAGTTTCTGCATTAGATTTATCTGTTCAAGCACAAGTTTTTAAAATTATATGAAAAATACAAAAAAACAATTAGGATTAAGCTATATTTTTCATATCACATGACTTGGGAGTAGTTAAGCATATAGTGATCATATTTCTATAATGTATAAAAGGAAGATTTGTTGAAACAGGGTCAAAAGAAGATATATAAAAAAATGGGGTACATATATACACTAAAGATTAATAGCTGCAATACCTGATGTAGATCCATCAGTTAGAGAAGAAAAACGTATTTTTTTAGAAGAAAAAGTTGAAATAGAGTATAATGAATCTTTAAAAGACTATTTTTGACGAAAATGGTAGAGTTTTTTTGACTTGATTAAGATGGATGCAAAAAGAACATTTTGTAGCACTTGATAAGGGAGGTAAATAAAAATGTGGAAAACTGTATTAAGAAGAACATTATTAATGATACCTCAGTTAATAATATTAAGTTTAATAGTATTCATGGTAGCTAGACTTATGCCAGGAGATCCTTTTAGTGGTTTAATAAGTCCTTCAACACCACCTGAAGCTGTTGAAAGATTGAGAGAACAAGCAGGATTAAATGACCCTTTATTTGTACAATATTTAAATTGGGTTAAAAAGTTATTACAAGGAGATTTTTGGGATTAGTTATACATTTAAATTACCTGTGACTCAAATAATAGGTGAAAGAATATATAATACATTTTTTTCTTATCATTATTCTCAGTTGTTTTAATGTATTCTATAGCTTTTACCTATAGGTATATTAAGTGGTAGATATAATGGTTCAAGATTAGATAAAATAGTTACTATATATAACTTTATAAGTTTTTGCTATACCTACATTTATTTTATCTTTATTAATGGTATATTTATTTGGGTATAAATTAAGGGTATTTCCTACAGGAGGATCGGTTGATATAGGTTATATTCCAGGAACTTTAAGTTATGCAATAAATAAAATTTATCACTTATTACTTCCTGCAATTACTTATGCTTTATTAGGAACTACAGGAACTATAAGATATTTAAGAAATGAAATAATAGATGCAAAATCTTTAGATTATGTTAAAACTGCAAAGATCTAAAGGTGTACCAGAATCGGTTGTTTATTCAAAACATATATTTAGAAACTCAGTATTACCTATAGCGACATTTTTTTAGGATATGTTATAACAGGATTATTTGGAGGATCTATATTTATAGAAACTATATTTAACTATCCTGGTATGGGACAATTATCTATACAGTCTATATCATCAAGAGATTATTCTATGATAACGACTTTATTATTAATATTTGGATTCTTAACATTACTTGGTTCATTATTATCAGATATTATATTGATGATAGTAGATCCAAGAATTAGAATAGAGTAAAGGAGGAGAAAATGGAAACTAAAAATGAAGTTGAATTAGAAAAGATAATAATATTGAAGAACAAAAGTTTTTGTTCCTTCAACATTTGAAATAATTAAAAGAGAATTTTTGAAAGATAAGTTAGCCTTGTTTTCTCTAACTTTATTAGTATCTCTTATAGTTATAATATTTATTTCAGCATCTTTTGTTTTTAGATGTTAATGAAGTTATGAAAGTTAAATTGTTAGATAAATATGCTGCACCTATGGAAGGTTATTGGCTTGGAGCAGATTATGGAGGACGTAGTATATTAGGTCAATTGATAATAGGAGCAAGAAATTCTATATTGATAGGTGTGTGTGTTACTATAATTACAGAATTTATAGGTATTGCAATAGGAGTTGTAATTTCTTATTATGGTGGAATAGTTGAAAAATATAGCAATGAGAATTATAGATTTTTATAAGTATATTGCCAACTACTTTATTGATAATAGTTTTTGCAACTATAGTACCTAAATATAATGTATTTACATTTATAATGATGATGTCAATATTTTTATTGGATAGGAACTACAAGACTTATACGTGGTAAAGTATTATCTGAAGTTAGAAGAGACTATATAAGTGCATCTAAAAACGATGGGAACTAGTGATCTTGTTATAATCTTTAGAGAGTTACTTCCTAATATATCTAGTATTATCATAGTTGATTTAACTCTATCATTTGCAGGTAATATAGGAATTGAAACAGGATTAACCTTCTTAGGATATGGATTACCACCTTCAACACCGTCTTTAGGGATATTGGTAAGTTATGCAACAGATCCAGGAGTGTTAGCTGACAAATGGTGGGTATGGCTTCCAGCTTCATTATTAATATTAGTGTTAATGCTTTGTATTAATTATGTAGGTGAAGCTTTAAAAAGAGCAAGTGATGCAAGACAAAGACTTGGATAAATATAAAAACTGACCTTAGGGTTAGTTTTTATAAATTGAAATTTTTATTTATTTATATAATTTTTAAATAAATTGAAAAATATATTTCAAAATAAAAATTTTTTTCTTGATTTTTCAAAAATAATATATGATGTACTTTTAAAACAAAATTGATTTCATGATAAATTGAAATGTTTTTAAATCTTGAAAATGGACTCAATGAAGATATACTTTATTGTAGAGAGGAGATAAAAATGTTAAACTCTAGGTTATTAGAAATAATTAATATCATAATTGACAAAGGAGATGTGACTTTAAATGAGCTTTCTGTTCATTTAAATATAACGGAAAAGAATGTTGAGGTATGATATAAATAGTATTAATGAATTATTTGTATATTATTTTTAATCTAGAACTTATAGAAATCAGAAATTCATATGTTACTCTTATTATAACTAAAAGGAGATGTAGAGAATGTATTAAAGAAATACCTTTGAAGGAATATAACTTTAATAGTTTGGAAAGATCAAAAATGATTATGTTTGATATTTTATTATTTAATAATCAATTTAAATTAGATGAAATATCAGATATGTATTTATTGAGTAAAGCTACAATTAGAAATGATATAAAAAAAATATTAATGAATTACTTAAAGAATATAGCATAAAAGTAAGTCATACAAATAAAGGGTATATATTAAGTGGAAGTGAATTAAATATTAGAAAGTGCATAATAAATCAAATAAATGAAATTAAAAGTAATAAATATATATTTAATTTTTATTGAAAAAAATTAAATAGTCTTAGCGTTAAAAAAAGATGATTGTAAGAAATTATTAAAAGATTTTTTTAAACTAGATAATTTAAAAATAAATGATGATACTTTTGATATAATACTTTTTATACATATATATATCAAAAATAGAAATAATATGGGAAAAATATCTTGAATCGATAGATGTGTCAAATAAATCATTTTTTTGGTTAATACTCAAGAATATGAAAAAAATTATACTCATACTTTATTGATAAAGATTTTTTGAGATTGATGTTGAGGTTTTAACAGATTTTTTTATCTAGGTTTATATAATTTTAATGATAAATATTCTTTCTTTTTAAATTGGATAAATATAGAAAATTTAGTGGATAGATTAATGGAAGGTTTGTCTAATGAATTTAATAAGGAACTTAGAGAAGATGATATATTAAGAAAAAGAATTAATACATCATTTAAAAACCTTGCTTTATATAGAATAAATAATAAACTTTATTTAGGAGAAAGTATAAGTAAAGAAGTTAAAAAGAATATGAAGATGTTTATTTAAAAACAAAGACTGTATTTGAATGTGTAGAAGATATATTTAATATTAGTTTAGAAGATGAAGAGATAGCCTATATTACGATAATGGTAAAAAGAGCTTTTGGATAGATTAGGGCGATTTTAAAAGAAAAATTCTAAAATTAAAAATTTTAATAGTGTGTGGATTTGGTTATTCTACTTCAAAAACTTATACAAGATGCTCTTACAAATAATTTTTGATGTTGAGATATTGGATAATATTCCATACAATCAGTTAGAAAAATTATATTAAAATTAAAGATGTAGATTTAATTGTAACAACTATTGATTTTTAATACTAAGACTCATGATGTTATAAAAGTTAATCCAATATTTAAAAGTGAAGATATATTGAAGCTTGAAAAAAATATGGATTAAAAAGAAATTCTAAAAATATTAGAAAGTAGGCTTTTGGAGTTTATAAAAAAATAAAAATAAAAGATCAAGAAACTATATTAAATCTTATGCGTGAGGAATTTAAAGGGTTATATATATAATGATATAATTAAGTATAACAATGAAAAAAACATATATACGAATTTATTAATGAAAAAAATACGATTTTAAATATTGAAGTTGATAATATAGATGATTTATTAAAATTAATAGCTAATACCATGGAAGATAATGGATATACGGAAAGTGGATATGAAAAATATTCTTAAAAAGCAAATTGAAAAAAATATGGTAAATATATTTTTGGTGGGGGATGAAACGATATTACCTCATGGTGAACTTGGGTATATGGTTAAAAAAACGGGTTTTTGTATTTATTACTCTTAAAAACCTATTAAATTTTTTTGGTAGTGATATTAGTATAGTTATAGCCCTTGCAACAAGGGATAAGGATGAACATATTAGAGCAATATTAGATATTAATAGTATGTTAAGATTAAAAAGAATTTGAAAGTAAAATGAAAGAGCAAAAAGATTATAAAGCACTTTATATCTTACTTCAAATCAAATTTAGGAAGGTAATTATGAAAATAGTAGAAAGAAAAAAATATTTTAATAGAAGATACAAATATATCTAAAAACAGATCTTATATTTAAAAATGATAAAAAAATTTGGAATTGGACGATAATAAAACTGAAAAAAATTATTTAAAGAAGTTTTAGAAAGGGAAAAAAATAGATAATACAGTACTTGGATTTGGAGTGGCTATACCACACTCTAAATCTAACAATGTTGATGATAGTTATATAGTATATTGTAAATTAAGTAAATATATTATATGGGAAGAAGATGAAGAAGAAGTTAATAAAGTTTTTTTCTTATTGTAGTTCCTAAAAAAACAACCCAGATAAACATATAGAAGTATTAAAAAGAGATTTCTGTTAAAAATAATGAACACAAATTTTTAGAAATAAGTTAAATGAATCAAATGATATTGATGAAATTTATAAAAATATTAAATAGTTAATGGGAGGAAGAAAATGAGTAAAAAGGTCGATAGCGATTTGTGCTTGTCCTATGGGACTTGCACATACATTTATGGCTGCTGAATCATTGGAAAAATGCAGCGAAAGAATTAGGAGTTGATATTAAGATTGAGACTCAAGGTGCAGATGGAATTCAAAATGAATTATCGAGAAAGGATATAGAGGAAGCTGATGCAATAATTCATGCAGTAGCTATAACACCTCAAGGTATAGAACGTTTTGATGATTTTTGATGTATATGAGGTAACTTTTAAAAAGAGGCTATAAGAGAAGCAAAAAGAAATATTAGAAGAAATCTTAGAAGAAAATTAAGGAGGAATAAAAAATGGCGGTTGTTAAAAGAAGAGGAAAAGAAGTTTCAGGATTGCAAGCTTTTTATAAGCATATTATGACAGGTATTTCTTATATGATTCCTATATTAATAATGGGAGGTTTAATTGGAGCATTTTCTCAAGTTATACCTTATGTAATTTATAAATTAGATCCATCAGTATCTATACTCTCTGCAATTCAATCAGGTGATTTTACAGGTTTTTGATTTAAGTTTATTAAAAATTTGCCTCACTTATGGAAAGTTTTGGATTTACATTGTTTGGATTTGCAATACCTATGTTTGCTGCTTTTGTTGCAAATTCTATAGGTGGTAAAACTGCTCTTGCTGCAGGATTTATTGGTGGATATGTTGCTAATAAACCTATACAAATAATCTCTCTTGTAGATGGTGCTTATGATAAAGTAACACCTGTTCCTAGTGGATTCCTTGGTGCTATAATAATATCTATATTTATTGGATATTCTGTTAAATGGATGAATAAAAATATTAAAATGGGAGAAAAATGGCTAGCATTTAAAACAACATTTTTAATACCTTTACTTGCTGCAATATTGTGTATGATTGCAATGATATTTGTAATTACTCCTATTGGTGGTTTAATAAATGTTGGTATTAGAAATACTCTTGAACTTGCAGGAAAGCAAGGACAATATGCTTATGCCTTAATAGTATCTGCTGCCACTGCATTTGACTTGGGTGGTCCAGTTAATAAAGCAGCGAGTTTTGTGGCTATAGGATTTACGACTGAAAAAATATTACCTATAACTGCTAGAAATATTGCGGTTGTTGTACCTTCTATCGGATTGGGATTATCTACTTTAATAGATAAGAAATTAGTTGGTAGAAAAGTGTATAATAAAGAGTTTTATAATGCGGGTAAAACTTCAATGTTCTTGGCTTTTATGGGTATATCAGAAGGAGCAATACCGTTTGCTTTTGGAAAATCCTGTGTTTGTTATACCTTTATATGTAATTTCTTCAGTTATAGGAGCAATGACAGCCGTGGTATTAGGTTCAGTGCAATGGTTCCCTGAAAAGTGCTATATGGGCTTGGCCTTTGGTTTCAGGATTACCTGCTTATATGTTAGGGATAGCTGTAGGTTCTATAATAATAGCGGTTGTTAATGTAATTTATAGAAATCAAATGATAAAAACAAGGAAAATTAGAAGTAGATGAAGATTAATAATTTTGATGAGAAAGTTGAACGTTCATTTGATATTAGACGTAAATGGGATTATAATCTTATTAAATCAAATATATGTGAGGATACACCTGTTGACTTTATACCTTTATGGATAGCGGATATGGATTTTTAAATTACCAGATAAATTAATAGAAGTTTTAACTATGTATATACAAAATGGAAGTTTAGGATATACCAGTTTAACTTTTGATTTTTATGATTCTATAATTTATTGGCAAAAGACATGGTGTTAATGTAAAAAGAATGGATAAATATATCTTATGGTACAGTAGGAATTTTTACATGTTTTTGAATCAAGTGTTTTTTTAGAAAAAGGTGATTATGTATTAATTAATACTCCTGTATATGAACCTTTTAAAAATGCAGCGTTAAATAATGATAATAATATAGTAACAAGTCCTATGAAAATTGAGAATGGAAGATATTATATTGATTTTTGAGGATATGGAAGAAAAGATTATACAGTATAAAACCTAAAATATATATATTATGTAATCCTCATAATCCTAGTGGTAGAGTTTGGACAATGAATGAAATAGAAAAACTTGCTAAGATTTGTTATAAATACGGGGTTATAATGGTATCTGATGAAGTTCATTCAGAAATGGTGTTTTCTAATAATCATAATAGTTCACTTAAATTAGAAAAATGAATATTTGAATAATTTAATATTTTTTTAACTTCTCCTAATAAAGCATTTAATTTAGGTGGACTAAAAAAACATCATATAGTATAATTCCTAATGATGATATAAGGGAAAAATTGAAAAAAAGGTATGAAAAATTCTATAACTTCTCCAAATATATTAGGGTTTAATATCTCTTATTACAGTTTATAGAGAGTGTGAACAGTGGTTAGATGATTTAGTTGAATATATTTATGAAAATTATATATATTTGAAAAACTATATTGAAAATGAATTAAAGAATTTTTCAATTGTTTTCAATGGAGTCATCTTATCTTGCTTGGATAAATTTAGAGAAAACTGGTAAAGATGCTAATTGTTGGACAGAGGAACTGGCTAAGGTTGGAGTTATAGTTGAAAAATGGTAATGAATTTGTAGAAAATTCTAAAAAAATTTTATAAGATTAAATTTGGGGATTCCTAAAAAAATATATAGAAGAATCTTTAAATAGAATAAAAAGTTTACGATTCACTTTAATTATATTGGTAGGTGTTATTTAAATAGCATCTACTTTTTTTATTTTTAAATTTTTATAGATTTTAATTATATAATTTGGTATAATTATTATAGAAATATTTAATTAAGAATTAAGGGAGTTGAATAAAAATGACACAATATGTATTGAATGTTAAAGATGGACTTATATCTGTTATACCTTGTGTAAGTTTACCAGAAGATGAAGTTATGGCTAAAATTGCAAAAAGAAAATGGATATCCAGAAACTACTTTTTGTTGTTAGAAAATCTTTTGGAGTTTATGATTTAAAAGTATTTACAAAAAGAAGGTGAGAAAAGAACTATCAAGTAATGCTACTCTAGCTACAGCTTATGTTGTTAATAAATACATGGATAGAAGTATAGCATATATTGAATTTAATACTTTAGCTGGTAAACTTAAAAATAAATAGAAAAGAAATAGAATATACTTTAAAATTCCCAGTTGGAATGGGTGAAGATGTAGTCGTAGAATTGCCTAAAGATTATAAATTAGAAGTAAAAGAATTATAATATATTAAATTTAAAATTCTAAATCATAGTTTGTTGTAAAATTGTAAGTAATTTTATGACTTTCTATGATTTTTAATTATTAAGTGTTAACTAATAAAGATGAAATAAATGTAGTAATTTTAACAAATGGAATATAAATCAAATAATTTAAGGAGTATAAATGCAAAAAAATTAAATGGAACAAGTATGGATTTAGTTCAAGAAAATGTTAAAAAGTTAAAAAGAAATTTTTTTCCAGAAATATTTACAGAAGGAAGAATAGACTTTAATTTATTAAGACAAATTATCGTGGGGGTACAAGATTTAGAGGATTCTAAGGAAAGATATTCTTTAACTTGGAAAAGGAAAATCAAGAGCAAGACAAATAGCACAAGAAGTAAGTACAGGTACGTTAAGACCGGTAAAGGAAGAATCAAAGAATTGGGAGAATACAGAAAATATTTATATAGAAGGAGATAATTTAGAAGTATTAAAACTATTACAAAAATCATATCATAGAAAAATAAAAAAATGATATATATAGATCCACCGTATAATACAGGGAAGGATTTTTGTGTATAAAAGATAATTTTTAGAGATAATATAGAAAACTATAAAAATAACAGGACAAGTAAGTGAAGAAGGAATTAAATTAACAACAAATACAGATTCAGATGGAAGATATCATTCAAATTGGTTAAATATGATGTATCCAAGATTAAAGTTAGCAAGAAATTTACTAACAGATGATGGAGTAATTTTTATATCAATAGATGATAATGAACAAGCTAATTTAAAAAAAGATGTGTGATGAAATATTTGGGGAAGAAAAATGTTGAGTTAATGATATGGAATAAAAGAAGCTGAAGGTTCTTCAGGAACTTTAAAAAGTGACACAAAGATTTAGAAAAAAATCATGAGTATATTCTAGTTCTTTATAAAATGAAAGAAATAACAGAGTTCAGAAAAAAATAAATGAAGCTTTAGCTGGAAGAGAAAATGAGCTACAAACAGCAAATTTAGCAGTAAATGTAGAAAAAGAAGATAAAAATCATAATAACTACTATAAGATAGTAAATCCTCAAGGAGATGAATTTGTAAGACAGTGGAAATGGTCTAAAGAAGAAGTTGATAAGTTAATATCAGAAAACTTAATATACTGGGGTTCAGATGGGCATAAACAACCTAGACTTATTATCCCTACTGATGAAAGAAGAACAACTTATCTTTTTATCTATTTTTAAAATTATGGTGGAACAACAGCTGGAAGAAAAAATTTTTGAAGAAATAATGGGGACAGAAATAGAATTTTTCATATCCTAAACCATTAATTTTACTAAAGAAAATTTTAGCAACAGTTACTGACAAAGAAAAAGACAATATTGTTTTAGACTTTTTTCTCAGGTTCATCAACAACAGCCCATTCAGTAATGCAACTAAATGCTGAAGATGGAGGAAATAGAAAATATATAATGGTACAACTACCAGAATTATGTGATGAAAGTTCAGAAGCATATAAAGCAGGGTATAAAAAAATATCTGTGAAATAGGAAAAGAAAGAATAAGAAGAGCAGGAGAAAAAGATAAAAATCAGATGTAAGCCTTCCATTAGAAAATAGAGAAAAAAATTAGATATAGGATTTTAAAAGTATTTAAGTTGGATTCAACAAATATAAAAAGAATGGGATACAAATACAGAAGATTTAGAACAAACATTGTTGGATTTGATGGAAAAATATAAAATCAGATAGAAATCCATTGGATATTTTTATATGAAATTTTATTAAAATATGGATTAGATTTAAATATTTCAATAGAAGAAAATAAAGATTTCTATTCAATAGGTGGAGGAAGGCTATTGGTAAGTTTGAATGAAAAAAATTAATGATGAAGTAATAAATTCAATATGTGAAGAATATAAGAAATTATTAAAAAAATAGATAAAGACTTTAAGACGACAGTAATATTAAAAGATAATTCATTTAGAAATGATGTAGATAAAACAAATGCGATAAAGAAATTAGAACAAGTTGGAATAAATGAAATTAGAAGTATATAAATTATATTTTATATAAAAATATTACGAGAAATGGTAAAAGAAAATTCTCTTTGATTATTAAAAGAAAAATAGAAATAAAAAAATAATAATATAAGAAAGATAGAGAGTTTTTTTAATAGTGAATTTATAAAGGAAATGTTAAGTTTTACTTGACAAAAATTATATATAAAATTATACAATCCTGATATGATAAAGACTCTATCACACGAGCACCTTGAGTGCAGCGGACTAGGATAGAGTTGTTTTTTTATTTTTAATATGTATTCTCAAATAAAGATAGAAAGGAGAAGCTACAAATAGCATAGAGAACATATATGTATACCAAAATAGCTAGTTGGGAATTAATGACTATATTTAAATAGTAAAAGTTATTGTAGCATATTTTTTTGAAGAATAAGGACGCATTTATTATAAATAATGAAGAATATAAAAAAATTTCTTCTTAGATTAAAAGAAAGAGTAAAAAAATAATCAATTAAAAAAGCAGCAATTAAAGTAAATTATGAATTATTAGATTTATATTGGAATTTAGGAAAAGAAATAGTAAAAAAACAATCTGAATATTTTTTTGGGAGAAGCTTTTTTTGAAATCACTATCAAATGATTTACAAAAAGAATTTATTGGGATGAAAGGTTTTTTTCTCTTACTAACCTAAAGTATATAAGAAAAATTTTTATTTGTTTTATAAAAAGTCAACAAGCTGTTGACCAATTAGATTATATATTTTTCTATTCCATGGGGTCATCATATTTTTATTAATAACAAGATGTAAAAATGAAGGAGAAGCTCTTTTTATGTTGAAAAAAATAATTAAAAATGGGTGGAGTAGAGCTATGCTTTTTAAATTTTTTTAGATACAAATTTATATTCTGCACAAGGAAAGCAATTACAAATTTTTCTAGATTATTACCTGATATAAAAAGTGATTTGGCAAAGGAGGCATTAAAAAGATCCGTATAATTTTGATTTTTTTAACTTTAACAGAAGGATATAAAGAGAAAGAATTAGAAGAAGCATTGACAAGTAATATAACTAATTTTTTTGTTAGAATTAGGACAAGGATTTGCATTTGTTGGAAGACAAGTTCCTATTATGGTTGGTTCAAAAGAAATGTTTATTGATTTATTATTCTATCATTTTGGAACTTAGATGTTATATAGTAGTAGAACTTAAAGTTACTGAATTAGAACCATCATATATAGGACAATTAGGAGTTTATATTGCTGCAATAAATCATCAACGAAAAAGATATGGATAATGAAACCTTAGGGTCTTTTAATATGTAAAACAAAAGATAATGTAGTTGCAGAATATGCTTTAGAATCTAGTAGGGAACCTATTGGAATTTCAGAATATAATTTATCTAAATTATTACCTAAGAATTATAAGAGTAGTTTACCTAGTATAGAAGAAATTGAAGAAAAAAATTGAAATGATAAAAAAATAAAGAGGGAGTGAAAAATGGAAAAAAATTAAATGGAACAAGTATGGATTTAGTTCAAGAAAAATGTTAAAAAAATTAAAAGAAATTTTTCCGGAAATATTTATAGAAGGAAGAATAGATTTTGATTTATTAAGACAAATTATCGGGGGTACAAGATTTAGAGGATTCTAAGGAAAGATATTCTTTAACTTGGAAAGGAAAAATCAAGAGCAAGACAAATAGCGCAAGAGGTAAGTACAGGGACATTAAGACCGGTAAAGGAAGAATCAAAAAAATTGGGATGATACAGAAAATATCTATATAGAAGGAGATAATTTAGAAGTATTAAAAACTATTACAAAAATCATATCATGGAAAGATAAAAATGATATATATAGATCCACCGTATAATACAGGAAAAAGATTTTTGTATATAAAGATAATTTTAAAGATAATATAGAAAACTATAAAAAAAGTAACAGGACAAGTAAGTGAAGAAGGAATTAAATTAACAACAAATACAGATTCAGATGGAAGATATCATTCAAATTGGTTAAATATGATGTATCCTAGACTAAAAATTAGCAAGAAATTTATTAACAGATGATGGAGTAATATTTATTTCAATAGATGATAATGAACAAGCAAATTTAAAAAAAGATATGTGATGAAATATTTGGGGAAGAAAACTTTATAAGTCCAATTACAATAATTGTGAAAACAGAAGGAAGAAGGTATGGATATTTTGCTAAAACACATGAACAAGTTCTAATTTATAGTAAAAAAATTTACAAAAATACTATCCTAAATGAAATAGAAATAGAAGGAAAAAAATTTACTTTTTTTGATAAAAAAACGGTGGATATAATTTAAAAAGAATTACGTAATCAAAAATACAAGAGCATTTAATGAGAATAACAGACCTAATTTAAGATATCCTTTTTATGTTGATTTAGAAAATGTTGATGAAAGTGGAATTTGTAGAGTTAGTGTTGATAAAATAGAAAATACAGTAGAAGTATATGCAATAGAAATAGATGGTTTAAGAAGTGTATGGCGTTGGGGAAAAGAAACTTCAAGAGAAAAATATTGAAAATTTAGGTGCTAGAAAAAGGTGATGATGGGATAGTTAGAATTTTTTTCAAAAATATAGAAAACTAACAGAAATGCCAAAAAAACAGTTTGGATGGATAAGAAGTATATTTCTAATAAAGGAACAAAAGAAATTCAAGAAATTTTTAGGGAGTGGAATTTTTTTGATTTCCCAAAGCCAATAAATTTGATAAAAACTAATTTAGAAATAGGGACAATTAATGATGAAAAGGATATTATTTTTAGATTTCTTCTCAGGTTCATCCACAACAGCTCATTCAGTAATGCAGTTGAATGCAGAAGATGGTGGAAATAGAAAATATATAATGGTACAACTACCAGAATTATGTGATGAAAGTTCAGAAGCATATAAAGCAGGGTATAAAAAAATATCTGTGAAATAGGTAAAGAAAGAATAAGAAGAGCAGGAGAAAATATAAAAATTAGATGAAAGTATTCCATTAGAAAATAGAGAAAAATTAGATATAGGATTTAAAGTATTTAAGTTGGATTCAACAAATATAAAAAGAATGGGATACAAATACAGAAGATTTAAAACAAACATTGTTTGATTCAATAGAAAATATAAAAAAAGTGATAGAAATTCATTAGATGTTCTATATGAAATTTTATTAAAAATATGGACTAGACTTAAATATACCAATAGAAGAAAAATAAAGACTACTATTCAATAGGTGGAGGAAGTTTAATAGTGAGTTTGAATAAGGAAATAAATGATAGTGTAATAAGTTCAATATGTGAAGAATATAAGAAATTATTAGAAATAGATAAAGATTTTTAAGACAACAGTAATATTAAGAGATAATTCATTTAAAAATGATGTAGATAAAACAAATGCAATAAAGAAATTAGAACAAGTTGGAATAAATGAAATTAGAAGTATATAGGAGGGATAATGAAAATTAAATTTGAAGAGAATTTAGAATATCAGTTGGAAGCTATAAAATCTATAACTGATATTTTTCAGGACAAGAAATATCAAAAGACTGTATTTACAGTAGAAAAAGCAAATAATCCTCAATTAAGTATAATAGCGAATGAAAAATGATTTAGGAACTGGTAATAAACTTTTATTATCTCCAGAAGAAATTTTAGAAAATTTAAATAAAAATCCAAACTAGAAATGGTTTGCCTAAAACGAAAGTATCGAGTAAAAATGAATATAATTTTTTTCTGTTGAAATGGAAACTGGGACAGGAAAAACTTATGTATATTTAAGAACTATAATGGAGTTGAATAAAAAAATATGGATTAAAAAAATTTGTTATAGTTGTTCCTTCGCTAGCAATAAAAAGAGGGAGTATATAAAACACTTCAAATTACAGAAGAACATTTTTAAAAAGTCTATATGAAAAATACTCCTTATGATTATTTTTATTTATGATTCAAAAAAATAAATATGATAAGAAATTTTTGCTGTAAATGATAGTATACAAATTTTAATTATTAATATTGATTCTTTTAATAAAGATATAAACATTATTAACCGAGAAAGAGATCAAGCTAATGGATATAAAACCGATAGATTATATTAGTCAGTGTAATCCAATAGTAATAGTTGATGAACCTCAAAATATGGAAAGTAATAAAGCTAAGAATGCAATAAAAAGAACTAAATCCTCTATGTACATTAAGATATTCAGCGACACATAAAGAAATATATAATCCAGTATATAAACTAGATTCAATATCTGCTTATGAAAAGAAGTTAGTAAAACAAATAGAAGTAGCAACAGTAGGAGTTACACAAAATTTAAATACGGAATATATAAAAGTTATCAGTATAAAAGCTAGTAAGAATGGAATTACAGCTAAGATAGAGCTTGATATAAAAAAATAGGTCAGGTGTTAGTAGGAAAGAAATTAGTATAAAAACATGGTGATGTTTTTAAGTGAAAAAGGCAAAAAGAGATATTTATGACGGATATATAGTAAATGAAATTACATATAATGAAGTTGAACCTTCTAAATCTTTTTGTAGATTTTTGGAAAAGTGAAATTAACTTTGGGACAAGTTAATGGAGGACAAGATCCGATTTTTAATAAAAAAAGATTACAAATTAGAAAAAAACGATTCAAGAACATTTTTGAAAAACAATTAGCTTTAAAAAAAGTAAAGGGATAAAAAGTATTGTCACTTTTTCTTTATAGATAAGGTTGCAAATTATAGAATATATGATTCAGAGACTGGAGAAGCTAAAAAAAGGTAAATATGCTTTTAATTTTTTTGAAGAAGAATACAATAGTCTTATACAATCAGGGGAAATATCAAGGAGTAGGAGATGTTTCTAAGGTACATGATGGATATTTTTCAATAGATAAAAAAAGAAAAACTAAAAAGTGGTATAGAGTATAGTGAGTTTAAAAGATACAAAAGGTAATACAAATGCTGATGATGATACTTTTACTAAGATAATGAAAGATAAGGAAAAAAACTTTTTAAGTTTTAATGAACCTTTGGCATTTATTTTTTTCACATTCAGCTTTAAAAGAAGGTTGGGATAATCCTAATGTATTTCAAATTTGCACTTTGAATGAAACTACTTCTGAAATGAAGAAAAATACAAGAAATAGGTAGGGGCCTTAGAATTGCTGTGAACCAAGATGGAGAAAGAGTTAGAGGGTTTGATGTAAATACTCTTACTGTAATGGCGAATGAATCTTATGAGCATTTTGTAGAATCTTTGCAAAAGGAAATGGAAAAAAAGAAAAAAATATTAAGTTTGGAGTTATAGAAGATTCTATTTTTTTGTAAATATTGTTATTGATTATGAAAATGGAAAAAGAAATTTTTTTCTTGGATATGAAAAAAATCAAAAAAAGATATTTCAAGATTTAATAAATAGGGACTATATTGATGAAGATGGAAATGCTAAGGACAAACTAAAAAGATTTAGATGAAGGAAACTTAGAATTAGCAGAAGAATTTAAAGGTATAAAAAGAAATTATTATTGAGAAATTAAAATTAACTATTGGGAAATTAGTTGTTAAAAAAATGCTAATGAAAGAAAGAAAATAACTTTAAATAAGAAAGTGTTTTTTTAAGTGATGAATTTAAAGAATTGTGGGATAAAGTAAAATATAAAACAATATATCAAGTAAATTTTTGAAGTAGAAAAAAATTAATAGATAAATGTATAATAAATTTAGATGAAGGAGTATATATTCCATTTGAAAAAAATTTTTTTATATGATAAAAAGGCTAGCTATTACAAAGGGCGGAATAGAAGAACAAAAATCTTATGAAATAGAAGAAAATATAGAAGTCTATAGGAATTATAAATTACCTGATATAATTACTTATTTACAAAATGAAACAAATCTTACAAGAAAGAGTATAGTAAAAAATTTTTAACTAAATCTAAAACTTTGAATAGTTTTTAAAAAAATCCTCAATTATATTTAGAACAAGCTAGTGATATAATTAAAAAGAACAATGAAATTATTTATAGTAGATGGTATTAAATATGAAAAAAATAGGTGATTTGGAATACTATTCTCAGGAATTGTTTGAACAGAATGAAATTTTTTTGGTTATCTTAAGGATGAGATGAGTAGACAAGGAAATATGGTAGAAACAGAAAAAAACTCCATATAGTAGTATTGTTATTGATTCGGAGATAGAAAAGAAAAATTTGCAGAAGGATTAGAAAAATGGGAATATTAAAGTTTATACAAAAACTTCCGGATTGGTTTAAAATACCAACTCCATTAGGAAATTATAATCCGGATTGGGCAATATTAGTAGAAGAACCGAATCAAAATAAAGAAAAAAATTATATTTTGTTGTAGAAACAAAGGGACAACTTCGAGGCGGGAAGAAGAGATTTAGAAAAATTTAAAAAAATTAATTGTGGGAAAAAAACATTTTTGAAGCATTAGAAGTTGATTATTCAGTTTGTGCTATTATGCGTGATTTTTAAAGACTATATTGAAAAAAATAAAAAAAGAAAAAAATATAGAGTTCTAAATTAGTTCTTTCCTGATTTTTTTAATAATAAACTTTCAATTTTGTATTTCTATTTTTTTCATTTAAGTATTATTTTTTTGTTTTAAAAATATATTATTATTAGTTATGGATATACGGTTCCTTTCTTTATATTTTTTTGGCATTTAAGATTGTACGGTATATCCTATTTTTCAAGTAATTTTTGTGACACTTACTATTTTTAATTTAGGGTGACTTAGGTTGCAATAGCCTTTTGTTGTATTGCAATATATGATATAAAATGATAATATACATCTGTACAACATATGGGAGGTAAGATGTTATGAATATATTAGTTGTAAATGGACATCCAGATAAAGAAAGTTTTTTTGTGAAGCAATATTTAATTCATATGTGGATAATATAGATAGAGATAAGCATGATATTGAAACTTTGAAACTTAATGATATAGATTTTGATCCTGTTTTTAAGATATGGCTATAGAAAAAGAATGGAAAAAGGATGAAAATATATCTAGGTCTCAAGAACTTTTGCTTTGGGCAGATCATATTGTATTTGTTTATCCTATTTGGTGGAGTTCTATGCCTAGTCTTTTTAAAAAGGATGGATAGATAGAGTGTTTACACCAGGTATAGCTTATTCTTCTAATAAAAGTGGTATTTTTTGTTATAAACTTCATAATGGGAAGACAATTTAAGAAACTATTAAAAAGGTAAAACTGCTGAAATATTTGCAACTTCACAGGGGCCTACTTGGTGGTATAAAAATATTTTTCAGGACCTGTAAGTATACCTGATAGTTATGGAGTATCTGTTTTGAAAAATGCTGTACTTAACCATTGTGGTATAAAGACTAAAAGAGTTACAACTTTTTGGGAATATGGGAAGAGATAGTAATACACTGGAGCAAAGGAATAAATTTTTTTGAAAAAAAGGTAGAAAAAAATTGCTAAAAAAATATTTAGAAAAAAATATATTTAAAAAAATACGAAAAAAATACTGAAAAAAACACTAGACTTTTTACCTTCTTTTTGTGATATACTAACTAAGTTGACTAGTAAAACTAGTTCTTATTATAGGTCAGCACACTTTTTTTATGTGTTTGCACTTTATAGGTGCACACGAGGTAGAGTGTGTATATAAAAATTAAAGAAATTGGAGGGAAGATATGCCTATCAAAAATTAAAACCGATAACAAGCGGTACTCGGCACATGTCAATTTTAGTAAATACTGAATTAGACAAAGTTAGACCTGAAAAAAACATTAGTTGAACCATTATCATCATCTTATGGTATAGACAACTATGGACACAGAACAGGAAGAAACAGACACAAAGGTCACAAGAGATTATATAGAGTAATCGATTGGAAAAAGAAACAAATTAGGGATACCTGCAAAAAGTTGCAACAATAGAGTATGATCCTAATAGAACAGCAAATATTGCTTTATTACATTATGTAGATGGAGAAAAGAGATACATCTTAGCTCCTAATGGGTTAAAGAAAGGTGATACAGTTTTAGCAGGTGAAAACGCTGAAATTAAACCAGGAAACGCTTTAAAACTTAAAGATTTACCAGTAGGTACTTTAATTCACAATGTTGAATTAATAGCTGGTAAAAGGTGGACAACTTGCAAGATCAGCTGGAACTTCAGCAAGACTTGTAGCTAAAGAAGGGACTTACTGCCACGTTGAATTACCTTCTGGAGAATTAAGATTAATTCATAGAGAATGTTTTGCAACAGTAGGTGTAGTAGGAAATTCTGAACACTCATTAGTATCTTTAGGTAAAGCTGGAAGAAATAGACACTTAGGGAAGAAAACCCTCATGTTAGAGGATCAGTAATGAACCCTGTAGACCATCCACACGGAGGAGGAGAAGGAAGATCTCCAATAGGTAGAAAAGCACCAGTTACTCCTTGGGGTAAACCTGCTTTTAGGTAAGAAAACTAGAGGTAAGAAAAAAACTCTGATAAATTCATCGTAAGAAAGAGAAAAAAATAAGACAATAAAGTAAGGAGGAAAAATGGCTCGTTCATTAAAAAGGACCTTTTGCTCGATCATTACTTATTTAAAAAAAGTAGAAGCTCAAGGTAATAACAAAGCTGTAATTAAAACTTGGTCAAGAAGATCAACAATATTTCCAGAATTCATAGGGTATACTTTTTGCTGTTTATAATGGTAAAAAAAACATATACCTGTGTATGTAACAGAAGAAATGGTAGGTCATAAATTAGGAGAATTTGCTCCAACTAGAACTTATCATGGACATGGTAAAGATAAAAAGAAATAGAATATAAATACATCAGAAGGATGAAAGGAGAAGACGGATGCCAGCAGTAGCTAAATTACGTTATCAAAGATTAAGTCCTCAAAAAAAGCTAGATTAGTAGCTGATATAGTAAGAGGAAAAAAAGCGCTTTAGAAGCATTAAATATATTAAGATTTACAAATAAAAAAAGCAGCTCCTTTAATAGAAAAAAACATTAAGATCAGCAATTGCAAATGCTGAACATAATTTAGGATTAAATCCAGAAAATCTTTATGTTTCAAAAGTTTTAATAGATAAAGGACCTGTATTAAAAAGAATGAACCCAAGAGCAATGGGAAGAGCAGACATAATAAGAAAGCCACTTGCACATATAACAGTTGAAGTGGATGTAAAATAATTAGGAAAAATAGAGGAGGTAGTTCTGTGGGACAAAAAAAGTAGATCCTAGGGGGTATGAGAATCGGAATCGTTAAAAACATGGGATTCAAAAATGGTTCGCTAAAAAAAGGAAAAGAGTATTTAAACAATTTTCATGAAGATTTAAAAAAATAAGAGAATATATTAAGAAAAAAACTACTACCAAGCTGGAATCTCTTCAATTGCTATTGAAAGAGTATCTGAAAAAGAATTAACAGTAATCATTTCAACAGGTAAAGCAGCAGTTTTAATAGGTAGAAAAGGAGCTGAAATACAAGCTCTTAAAAGGACAACTTGAAAAAAATTAACAGGGAAAAAAAGTTTTTTTGTTAAAGCTTTAGAAATTAAAAACCCTAATAGAGATGCACAATTAGTAGCTGAAAGTATTGCATCAGCAATAGAAAAACGTGTGGCATATAAGAGAGCAGTACAACAAGCTATCAGAAATGCAGAAAAAGCTGGAGTATTAGGAATTAAAGTAATGACTTCAGGAAGATTAAATGGAGCAGAAATAGCAAGAAGTGAATGGACTTTATCAGGAAGAGTACCATTACATACATTAAGAGCAGATGTTGACTATGCAACAGCAACAGCTCATACAACATATGGAGCATTAGGGATCAAAGTATGGATCTTTAATGGTGAAGTATTACCTACTAAGAAGGAAGGGGGAGACCAATAGTGCTTATACCTAAGAGAACTAAATATAGAAAACAATTTAGAGGAAGCATGGGTGGAGTAGCAACTAAAAGGAAATTATGTAGCATTCGGTGATTTCGGATTAGCTGCAAATGAATTTGGTTGGATAACTTCAAGACAAATAGAAGCATGCAGAATTACTATAAATAGAACATTTAAAAAGAGAAGGAAAAAAATTTGGATTAGAATTTTTCCCTGATAAACCTTATACAAAAAGACCTGAAGGAACAAGAATGGGTAAAGGTAAAGGTAATGCTGAAGGTTGGGTAGCAGTAGTTAAAAAAAGGTAAAAGTAATGTTTGAAGTTGGTGGAGTTTCAGAAGAAAAAAAGCCAAAAGAAGCATTAAGAAAAGCTGGACACAAACTACCTATCAAAGTAAAATTCATTAGAAGAGAAGTAGGTGGTGATAAGTAATGACAGTTAAAGAAGTTAGAGATTTAGATTTAAATCAATTAGAATCACAAATAAAAGAATTAAAACATGAATTGTTTAATTTAAAGCTACAAAAAAACTCTTGGACAATTACAAAACACAGCAAAAAAATAAAAAGAAGTTAGAAGAGATATAGCTAGAATGAAAACAATTTTTAACAGAAAAAAAACTGGTAAGTAGGAGGATTCTGAGTGGAAAGAAATGAAAGAAAAGTCAGAGAAGGAATAGTTGTTTCTGATAAAATGGATAAGACAGTAGTAGTTGTAGAAAATACAATGAAACTTCATAAATTATATAAGAAAAGAGTTAAAACTTCAAAAAGATATAAAGCACATGATGAATTAAAATGAATGTCATGTTGGAGATAAAGTTAGAATTATGGAAACTAGACCTTTAAGTAAGGATAAAAACTGGAGAGTAGTTGAAATAATAGAGAAAGCTAAATAATATATACTATTTATTTACGGGAGGAGGAACTATTAAATGGTTCAACAACAAAGTATACTTAATGTTGCTGATAATACTGGTGCAAAAAAATCATGGTTATTAGAGTATTAGGTGGTTCAAAAAGAAGATTCGGAAGAATAGGTGACGTTGTTGTAGCATCTGTTAAAGAAGCTATACCTAATGGAAATGTTAAAAAAAGGTGACGTTGTAAAAAGCAGTTATAGTAAGAACTAAGAAAAGAAACTAGAAGAGCAGACTGGATCATATATAAAATTTGATGATAACGCAGCTGTAGTATTAAATACTGCATTAGAAATGAGAGGGACAAGAATATTTGGACCTGTTGCAAGAGAATTAAGAGCTAAGAACTTTATGAAAATAGTTTCATTAGCGCCAGAAGTACTTTAGGAAGGAGGAATTTTTTTCGTGATAAAATCTAAAAATTAAAATCAGTTCCTAAGAAATTACATGTTAAAACTGGAGATACAGTTGTTGTAATTAGTGGAAGAAGTAATAATGATAAAAAGAAGTAATAAATCTTCACAATTAGGTGATAAAGGTAAAAATAGGAAAAGTTTTAAAAGTCTTTCCTAAATTAGGTAAAGTTGTAGTTGAAGGTGTTAATGTTAAGAAAAAAACATTTAAAAACCAACTCAAATGAACACACAAGGTGAGATTGTAGAAAGAGAAGTACCTATTTTTCTCATCAAAAGTAATGTTATGGGACGAAAGTGTTAAGAGTGCTACAAGAGTTAGATATGAAATAAAAAGATGGTAAAAAAAGTTAGAATATCAGTTAAATCTGGTAAAGAAATATAATAATCAGGAAGGAGGATACCTAAATGTCTGAAAAAAATATGCCTAGATTACAAAAAAAGCATACAAAAGAAACAATGGTATCAGCATTAATGAAAGAATTAGGACTTACTAATGTTATGGAAGTACCTAAATTAGATAAAATTATAGTAAATATGGGTTTAGGAGATGCAGTAAGCAATCCTAAATTAATAGATACAGCTGTTAAAGAATTAGCTCAAATTACAGGACAAAAAAACCAGTAGCTAGAAAAGCGAGAAAATCAGAAGCTGGATTTAAAACTTAGAGAAGGTCAATTAATAGGAGCTAAAGTAACTCTAAGAAAAGAAAAAAATGTTTGAATTTTTAGATAGATTAGTAAGTGTTACTTTACCAAGAGTAAGAGATTTCGAAGGAGTTTCAAACAAAGGATTTGATGGAAGAGGAAACTATACTTTAGGTCTTAAAGAACAAATAATTTTCCCTGAAATTGAAATTGATAAAGTTGATAAAGTATTAGGAATGGGAATAACATTCGTAACTACTGCAAAAAATGATGAAGAAGGAAGAGCATTATTAAGAGCATTTGGAATGCCTTTTGCTAAATAATAAGGAGGTGCAAACATTTAATGGCTAAAAAAGCAATGGTTCAAAAAAACTTAAAAAGTTGCAAGAACAATAGATAAATACGCAGAAAAAAGAGCTGAGTTAAAAGAAAGAGCTAGAAAAGGTGATAGAGAAGCTTTAGTTGAATTATCTAAATTACCTAGAAACGCATCACCTACTAGACTAAGAAATAGATGCCAAGTTAATGGTAGACCAAGAGGATATATGAGAGAATTTGGAATATCTAGAGTAATGTTTAGACAATTAGCTGGTGAAGGGATGATCCCTGGAGTTAAAAAAATCAAGTTGGTAATTTTGAGAGGAGGAAAAAAATGCATTTAACAGATCCTATTGCAGATATGTTAACAAGAATTAGAAATGCAAATACAGCTAAACATAATAGCGTATTAATACCATTTTCTAAAAATAAAAAGAAAGTATCGCAAAATATATTAAAAAAATGAAGGATATATATCAGAATTTGAAGTAAAAGAAGAAGGAGCTAGAAAAAGATATTTTTAGTAACTTTAAAAAAACTGTTGATGGTGAAGCAGTAATTAAAGGATTAAAAAGAATTTCTAAACCTGGAAGAAGAGTATATAGTTCAGTAGAAGATTTACCTAAAGTTTTAGGTGGATTAGGAATAGCTATCGTTACTACACCCTAAAGGTGTTTTAACTGATAAAGAATGCAGAAAGCAAAGCGTTGGTGGAGAAGTTCTTTGTTACGTTTGGTAATTAGAATTTAATAACGCTTATGGAAATTTACGCACATAAGGAGGAAAAAAATGTCAAGAGTAGGTAAAAAAACCTATAGTTATACCTAAAGGTGTAGAAGTTACTAATGTTGGTAATGTATATACTGTAAAAAGGACCAAAAGGAACTTTATCAAGAGAATTATCTTCTGAAATTAAAGTTACTGTAGAAAATAATGAAATAACTTTAGAAAGACCAAATGACTTACCAAATATAAGAGCATTACACGGTACTACTAGAGCAAACTTAAAACAACATGGTTGTTGGTGTAAGTGAAGGATTTAAAAATTAAATTAGAATTAGTTGGGGTAGGGATACAGAGTAGCAGCTAATGGTAAAGGTTTAACATTAGCATTAGGATATTCTCATCCAGTTGAAATAGCTCCAATAGATGGAATAAACTTTGTAGTTGAAGGAAATACTAAAATTACAGTAGAAGGAATAGACAAACAATTAGTTGGTCAAGTTGCTTCAGATATAAGAGCTAAGAGAGCTCCAGAACCTTATAAAAGGTAAAGGGGTTAAATATGCAGATGAGAAGATAAGAAGAAAAGAAGGTAAGAAAGGATAGGAGGTAGTTTTAAAATGATTAAAAGAATAGATAGAAAAATCAGCAAGAGTAAAAAAACACAGAAGTATTAGATCTCAAAAATCAGTGGAACTGCTGAAAGACCAAGACTTACTGTATTTAGAAAGCTTAACAAACATATTTGCACAAGTTATAGATGATACAACAGGAAGAACATTAGTTTCAGCATCAACTATTGAAAAAAAGGTAATAAAGTTGAGGTTGGATCGAATGTTGAAGCAGCTAAAATTGTTGGTACAAGAATAGCTGAAAAAGCAAAAGCTGCTGGAATTACTAAAAGTTGTATTTGATAGAAGTGGATACATCTACACAGGACGTGTTAAAAGCATTAGCAGATGCTGCAAGAGAAGCAGGATTAGAATTCTAATAGGATAGGAGGATTTATTTTTGGCAAGAGAAGTTAAAAAAATAACGAATACAAAGAAAAACTTTTAAGAATTAGTAGAGTTTCTAAAAACTGTTAAAAGGGGGAAGAAGAATTTCATTCTCAGTACTTGCAGCAGTTGGAGACGGAAACGGAAAAAGTAGGATTAGGGTTAGGAAAAAGCTAACGGAGTTCCTGAAGCAATAAGAAAAAGCAATAGCAGGAGCAAAGAAAAAAATATGATAACAATTTCATTAAAAAGGTGGAACATTACCTCATGAACAAATAGGTAAATTTAATGCAACTTCAGTATTATTAAAACCAGCTTCAAAAGGGACTGGGGTAATAGCTGGGTCAGCAACAAGAGAAATTTTAGAATTAGTTGGAGTTACAGATGTACTTACTAAGATAAGAGGATCTAAAAACTAAGGATAATGTTGCAAGAGCTACATTAGATGGATTAAAACAATTAAGATCTATAGAACAAGTTGCAAAAATTAAGAGGAAAAAAACAGTAGAAGAAATAATAGGATAGGCTAGGAGGATAGATTAATGACTAAAGTAAATATAACACTTATAAAAGGAATTAATGGAAGAAAGCCTAACCATATCGCAACAATTAAATCTTTTAGGTTTAAGAAAAAGTTGGTCAAACTGTTGAACACAATTTGACTTCAGATATAGAAGGTAAAATTAAATTAGTTTCTTATTTAGTTAAAGTAGAGGAGGTTTAAATCAATGAATCTTAATGAGTTAAGACCTGCCGAAGGATCTAGAGAGAAAGAAGAAGAATCGGTAGAGGACATGGAACTGGTTGGGGTAAAACAGCTGGTAAAGGTCATAATGGACAAAAAAACAAAGATCGAGGGACTTATGTTTCAGCGGCGTTCGAAGGTGGACAAATGCCTTTAATCAGAAGAGTTCCTAAGAGAGGATTCTCTAATTCTGAGTTCAAAAAAAGATGTTTTAGTTATAAATTTAAAAGATATAGCTGATAAATTTGAGAACGGTGAAGAAGTATCATTAAATACTTTATTAGAAAAAAAGAGTAATTAAAAAATGCTAAATTCATAGTTAAAGAAGATGGGGAAAAGAATTTATACTTCATTATTAAAAATAATAGGAGAATATGAATTAGAAAAATCTTTAAAAAAGTAGTTGCACATAGAATTTCAAAAAGGAGCAAAAAGCTTCAGTTGAAAAAAATTCAATGGTTCAGTAGAATTACTTGAAATTAAATCATTTGCAAATGTTGCAGGAAATGCTAAAAGAAGTTGAGGGAGAGTAAGTTTATCTTACTTTTTCCTTTACTAAAAATTAAAATAGGGGTGATTTAAATTGACTTTTAAAGAAGCATTATTAGTAAGATTTAACGCTATGATTCATACTCGTGAATTAAGAAAAAGAATCTTATTTACACTAGGGTGCTTTCTTGTAGCCAGAATTGGAGTACATATTGCAGTTCCAGGAATTAATATGGAATTATTTTTCAGGATTTGCAAAAGGTAATGCATTAGCACAATTTTTAGATTTATTTTTCTGGAGGTGCTGTGCAAAGAGCTTCAATATTCTCGTTAGGAATAGCCCCATATATTAACGCCTCTATTGTATTTCAAATTTTTAGGAGTATTATTCCCAAGAATTGAAGAGATGCAAAAGAGAGGGTGGAAAAGAAGCAGAAAAAAATAACACAATGGTCTAGATATTTAACTATAGTTACAACTTTATTCCAATCTGCTGGAATTGCTATAGTTTTACAGACAAATAATTATGTATTAAATCCAGGACCTAGGTTTATAATAACAACAGTGGTTTTTAATTACTGGAGGTACAGCATTTTTTTAATGTGGTTATCAGAAAGAATATCTATTAAAGGTATAGGAAATGGAACTTCAATGTTAATTTTCTTAAATATAGTATCTAATTTACCACAAGTTATTAAGGGTACAATTACTCAGCTTAAAAAAATTCAGGTCGTGATATGACATTAGCATATTTATCATTATTAATGTTCTTGATTGTAATAATAATAATGGTAATAATACAATTAGGTGAAAGAAGAATACCTATACAATATGTAGGTAAATCTAGTAGAGGTGTTGGTAATACTGAACAAACAGTAGTTGGTAGAAAAAAACGTATTTACCAGTAAAGATTAATACAGCAGGAGTTATGCCTATAATCTTTGCTTCAATGATACTTGCAGTACCATCTTCAGTTCTACCTATACTTAAAAGTGGATCCCTAAAACTAAAGCATATTTAGTAAGTATTTTTTTGGTCAAAAAGGATGGGCATATTTAGGTTTATCAGTTATATTAATTATTCTATTTTTCATTCTTTTATACTGCTATAGTGTTTGATCCCAGAAAAAGATTGCTGATGGATTAAAAACAAAGTGGAGGTACAATACCTCTAAAAAGAGCTGGTAAAGAAACTTCAGAGTTTCTAGAATATATTGTTAATAGAATAACATTTGGTACAGCTTTTATTCCTTGCAATATTAGGAATATTACCTAACCTTTGGTTTGGTTATGTTTTAAATGTTCCAGTAATGCTTGGAGGAACAAGTTTATTAATTTTTAGTTGGGGTTGCAGTTGAATTGATACAAAATATTGATTCTCATCTTGCAACACAAAAATATAAAGGATTTAATAATGTAAGAAGAAGAAGATAATTCTTCTTTTTTTCTTTTATATAAATAATTTGATAAAAATGAAAGGTGTAATAAATGCAAAAATACATTAAAAATATTTAAAAAGAATTGTTAGCTATACCATCACCTACTGGTTATACTAGAGAAGTTAGTGAGTATATATTTAAAAAAATTAGAAGATTTTTGGATATGCTCCTATTAGAACTAATAAAGGTGGGGTTAATATAGTAGTTAAAGGTAAAAATGATGAAAAAAACATAGATATATAACAGCACACGTAGATACATTAGGTGCTATGGTTAAAGCAATAAAAATCAGATGGAAGATTAAAACTTGTAAAAATAGGTGGTTTTTCCTTGGAATATGATAGAGGGTGAAAAATTGTTTAATACATTTATCAGGAACAAATAAAACATTAACAGGGACTATTCTTATACATCAAACTAGTACACATGTATATAGAGAAGCAGGTAGTTTGGAAAGAAATGATAATAATATGGAAATTAGACTTGATGCTAAGACAAATAGCAAAAAGGAAACAGAAGAACTAGGGATACAAGTTGGAGATTTTTATTTCTTTTGATCCAAGAACAATAATCACAGAAAATGGATTTGTTAAATCACGTTTTTTTAGATGATAAAGTTTCAGCTGCAATTTTATTAAATTTATTAGAAAAATACTCTAAAGAAAATATTGAGTTACCTTATACAACACATTTTGCTTTTAGTGTATTTGAAGAAGTAGGACATGGTGCAAATAGTAATATTTCAAATAAAAGTTGTAGAATATCTAGCTGTGGATATGGGAGCAATGGGGATGATCAGTCAACTGATGAATATACAGTATCTATATGTACAAAAGATTCTTCAGGACCATATAATTATGAATTTAGAGTTCATTTGGTTGAAATAGCCAAAAAATAATATAGAATATAAGTTAGATATATATCCTTATTATGGAAGTGATGCCTCAGCTGCTATGAGTGCTGGTGCAGATATTAAACATGCACTAATTGGTGCAGGTATAGAATCTAGTCATTCGTATGAAAGAACACATATAAATTCTATTGAGGCGACAGAAAGACTTGTGGATTCATATTTATTAAGTGAATTAGTTACTCCTTTTTAAAGGAGTATTTTTTTGAACTAATACTTGACAAAATTTTTAAATTAGTGCTACTATATTATTGTTAGCAGTTGATAGCATTGAGTGCTAATAAATAAAAATTTTAAAAGAGGTGATAAATATGAATAATTTTTACTAGAAAAGCAATAGAGGTTTTGGAAAATGCAATGAATTTTGCAAGTAAATTTAAAAGTTCTGATGTTAAGCTTGAACATTTGATGTTAGAATTAGTGTCTAATGATGATACAACTAAGTCTGTATTGAATAAAAATAAATGTAGATACAAATAATTTACAAAACGAAATATATACACAATTAAATAATATGCCTAAGGTATCATCAAATGCACAGTTACAATATAGCAGAGAGTTTACTGAAATGATAAATTCTGCAAATGAATTAGCAAAAAGATGGGGGTCATGAGTATATTTCTGTAATTCACTTATTACTTGCTACTATAAGAATTAAAAAAATTTTTGGATTAGATGTTAAAAAAAGTAGAGGAAGTTTTTAAATGAAATGCTTTCAGGAAGAAAAAAATTAACAGTGATGGGTTTGAAGATAATCTTGATGTTCTTAAAAAAATATGGTAAAGACTTAGTTGCACTTGCTGGAAGTGGAAAGTTAGATCCTGTAATAGGAAGAGATAATGAAATTCGTAGATTGATACAAATATTATCTAGAAGAAATAAAAAAATAATCCTATGATAATAGGTGAACCAGGTGTCGGTAAAACTGCACTTGTTGAAGGATTAGCTCAAAGAATATTTTCAGGAGATGTTCCTGATAATTTAAAAAAATAAGACAGTATTTTCTTTAGATATGGGTGCACTTATAGCAGGAGCTAAATATCAAGGTGAATTTGAAGAAAGATTAAAAGCTGTTGTAGATACTTTAGAGAATAGTAGTGGAAATATAATACTATTTATAGATGAAGTACATAATATTGTAGGTGCAGGTGGTCAAAATGGAGCCATGAATGCTTCTAATTTATTAAAAACCAATGCTAGCAAGAGGAGAAATAGAAGTTATTGGGGCGACTACATTAGGAGAGTATAGAAAATATATAGAAAAATGATGCAGCACTTGAAAGAAGATTTCAACCTATTCAAGTATTAGAACCTACAGTAGATGATGCTATATCTATATTAAGAGGATTAAAAGAAAAATTCGAACAATATCATGGTATTAGAATATCTGATGCAGCTATAGTATCAGCAGCAACTATGTCAGATAGATATATTCAAGATAGATTTTTACCAGATAAAGCAATAGATTTAATAGATGAAGCTTGTGCTAAAAATTAAGACTGAAATTAATTCAGTACCAACAGAATTAGATGAATTAAATAGAAAATATGCACAACTTGAAATAGAAAGAGAAGCTCTTAAAAAAAGGAAGAAGATGAAACAAGTAAATTAAGACTAGAAGAAATTGTTAAAAGAACTTGCTGAAATTGGAGAAAAAAAGAGTTTTAACTTTAAATTGGAATTTAGAAAAAGAAAATGTAGTTAAATTGAAAGATATAAAACAAAAAAATAGATGAAGCTAATTTGAAAGCTAGTGAATATGAGAGAGTTGCTGATTATGGGAAAGTGGCAGAATATAAGTATGATATAATTCCAAAACTTGAAAGAGAATTAAATGAAAATCAGAGAAAAAAATCTGAAAAATAATAGTTTAGTCTCTCAAATTATAGGTAAAGAACAAATAGCAGAAATTGTTGCAAAAATGGACTGGAATACCTGTAGGTAAATTAGTTCAAAGTGAAAAATGAAAAAAATATTATCTTTAGAAGAACATTTAAAAGAAAAGGTTATAGGACAAGATCAAGCTATAAGTTCAATTGCAGATACTGTTTTGAGATCTCGTGCTGGTCTTAAAGATATCAATAGACCTATAGGTTCTTTTATGTTTTTTTAGGTCCAACAGGTGTTGGTAAAACTTATGTAACTAAACAATTAGCTAAAAAATTTATTTGATGATGAAAATTTAATAATAAGAATAGATATGAGTGAATATATGGAAAAACACTCAGTCGCAAGATTAATAGGAGCTCCTCCTGGTTATGTAGGTTATGAAGAAGGTGGACAATTAACAGAAAAAGTTAGAAGAAAAACCTTATTCTGTAATACTTCTAGATGAAATTGAAAAAGGCACATCCTGATGTATTTAATATATTATTACAAGTTTTTAGATGATGGAAGACTTACAGATGGTAAAGGAAGACTTGTTGATTTTTAAAAAAATACAATAATAATAATGACGTCAAATATAGGGTCTCAATATATACTAGAAGGTAAAAAGAAATGGTATATGAAGAGTTAAAATCTAGATTTAAACCAGAGTTTTTTTAAATAGATTAGATGAAATTATTACATTTAATTCTTTAGATAAAGAAAGTGTTAAAAAAATATAGTTAGACTTGAATTATCTAAAATGAATGATAAAACTTAAAGATAGATTAATAGTGATTGAATTTGGGGAAGATTTAATAGATTATGTAGTTAATAATGCCCTATGATCCCTAATTATGGAGCAAGACCTATTAGAAGATTCATACAAAAAGAATTAGAAACTGATATATCTAAATTAATATTAAAAAGAAAATATTTCTACTAATAGTATAATAAAGATTGAAATAGTAGATGAAAAAAAGTTAAACTAGAATTAGTAAGATAAAAATATAAAAAAATAACATGTTATCTTTTTAAGAAAAACATGTTATTTTTTTATTTAATCTTATTTAATTTTTTTCTATCCAGTTATTAAAGTTTTTTTAAATGACCTTCTAAAAAAATTTTTAAACTTTCTTCATCGTTTATAATACCATTTTCATCTAATTTTTTTGATAAGCATTATTTATTAGTATAGATGCACCAGGCATTACTATACCATTTATTGCGTAGTGAGAAAGTATTAATTTTTAAATGGTCTTGTGCACGTACAGTTCCAAGTGCACCAGGACTTGCACCAGCAACAAGAACAGGTTTACCGTTTAAAGATTGCTCTCCACGACTTAACCAATCTAATGCATTTTTTTAATGGTGCTGAAATAGAAGAATTATATTCAGAAGCTAAGATTATAATACCATCTGCTTCTTTTTATTTCTTTTATGAAATTTTTGTAACTGAGGGTATATCATTATTTTCGATTTCATAATTATAGAAAGGCAAATCATTTATAAATACTAATGAATAATTAGCAATATCTGAGAATTTTTTGTATACTTAAAAGCTATGTAATGAATTTTCAGGTATTGAACCTACAATAATTTTAATATTTTTTTCATTATTTTTCTCCTTTATCTAGATTTAGATACAGCCTTTTTAAATGTTGATATTATAATATCAAAATTCTTTTCAAGATCATTTTCAAAGGCAGTTGTTGTATATTTTTCCATTAGTCATATGTAACAATTTACCTGAAACTACACCGGTTTCGCTGATAATTTGTCTAGTATACGGTGATTGTGAACCATCTGATTCAAATAATACATTTATATGTTTTTTTCTTTTTATTAATTTTATAGATTCTTTTTAAATCAACTGCTGAAGGACGAACATTATCATGTGGTTCTATTACTACAGATACACCTATACCAATTTCTCCTAATATATAGTCATAACCTCCATGAGTTGTAGCTACATTAAACTGAATCTTTTTTTCTTAAATTTGAAATTTCCCTAATTTTTTCTAGCTTTTTATATTAGATAGTTTTCTACCATATTCTCTAGCATTTTTTTAAGTAAATATTTGCATTAGATTTATCCAAATTAGCTAATTCTTTAGCTATAGTATTAATTTGTTGTATTGAAGCTTGTACTGATATAAAAGTATGAGTATTAACTGATTTTACTCTTCCTCTTTCACCAGATACAGGAAGTAGTGATACATTTTTACTTGCAACGATAACTTTTAATATGTTTGTTTCCTGAAGCTTTTTATCAAATTATACATATAGTTATCAATTCCTGTTCCATTTATTATTAAAAACATCTAAATTAGATATACTTCATTTGCAGATGGTTGGTATGTATGTACATCAGCATCAGTTGGCAATATTTGATAAACATCTGCTTTATCTTTTACTATATTTGTAGCAAAAAGAATAGTAAGGTAACATACTAACTCCTATCTTTAATTTAGATTCAGAAATTATTCCCATAAATATTAACATTATTATAATTAAAAATTTCTTTTTCATAAGCACCTCCAAGAAAGATTATAACACCATTATAAATGAATTACAAGTTGATGAAATTGGTGTTAATTTAAATTTATATTTCTATTTGAAAGGAAATTGTATTATAAAAATTCAGTATTATTAAAAAAAGTGAAAAAAATTTTTTTCATTTTTCATTTTTGATTAATAACTTGATTTTTTGTGATGGTAGTACAATATATTATAAGAATAAAAGAAAGGAGAGTATGAAATTCATACGGTGGTAACTATGATAATTAAGAATGCTAAAATATTTGATGGTGATAAATTTATTGGAGAAAAATGCAGTAATTATTGAAGGTAGAAAAAAATAAAAAATAACAAGTACGCCTTTTTTTAACTGATGAAGATTTAAAAAAATAATGAGGTAATTGATATAGAAGGTAAAAGTATTGTCTCCAGGATTTATAGATTTACAATTAAATGGATGTGGAGGAGTTTTTATTTAATGATGAAATAACTCGTGAAACATTAGAAATAATGAATGAAACAAATAAAAGATTTGGAGCAACATCTTATTTACCTACTTTAATAACTTCACCTGATGAAAAAAATATTAAAGGCTTTGAAATTAATAGAAGATTTAAAAAGATGAAAAAGAAGATATAGGAGTTTTAGGACTTCATATAGAAGGACCATATATTAGTTTAGAAAAAGAAAGGTGTTCATAGACCTGATTATATAAGAGTGTTATCTGATTCAGTGATAGATGAAATTGCTAAGGTTGGATATGAAGGAGTTAAAAATTATGACAATAGCTCCTGAAGTTGCATTAGAAAAACATCTAATTAAATTGTATGAAAGTGGAATAAATCTTTCTATAGGTCATAGTAATGCTCTTTATGAAGAAATAAAAGAGAAAGAAAAAAATATTATAGAAATGCTACTCATTTATTTAATGCAATGCGTTCTTTTGATTCAAGAGAACCAGGAGTTGTAGGATATCTTTTTAGATAATAAGAATATGAATTGTGGAATTATAGTAGATGGACTACATGCAAGTTTTCCATCAGTTAGAGTAGTAAAAGAAGTTCTTAAATCAAAATTATACTTAGTTACAGATGCTGTTTCTCCTATGGGAACAAATATGGAATATTTCATGTTTGAAGGACATAAAGTATATTATAAAGATGGAAGATGTGCAACAGAAACAGGAACATTGGGTGGGTCAGCTCTTGATATGATAACAGGAATAAAAACTTAGTAAAAAGAAGTAAAAAAATAAGTGAAGAAGAAGCATTAAGAATGGCTACATCTTATCCTGCAAAAAGCTGTTCAAGTTGATGACAGATATGGATATATAAAAAGAAGGTTATATAGCCGATTTAACATATTATAATGAAGATTTTTGTTGTTGAAGGGACAATAGCAAAAGGCCAACTTACTAAATATTAATATAAATTTAATGAATATGTATCGATAAACTAGTAAAGACTAAAAAGTTTGTAGATACATATTTTTTTATAAAAATTGCACCTAAATTTTAAATATTTTAAAGTTTAGGTGCATAAAATCATTAATTATAATTATTTTTACTTCTTCAAGATTTACAGTAAATTTAAATTCTGCAAAGATCCGGTAAAGATAAATTTTCTCTTGACCAATTTGGAAGATAAAGAACAGTAAATTTACCATTTTCTTCTTTATACATTATAGATTGATCAAAATCATTAACACTTTTTTTAACATTAAATGTATCTTCACCAACTTTAATTTTATTTTTCCTCTATCATAGGGTAGATGTGAGAATGAAGGTACCCAGAAAGTGAATGATAAAAATTCTCCTTTTTTTATATTTATCAGGGTACATAAAGTTTAAATCAATCATAGTTACATTTGCTTTAACTTCGATACTTCCGTTATTTTTTTAACGAATACGTCCATATTATTGTTAATATCTCTATAACCATAATCTGTTTTTCTAAGAAAATTCTTCCGTAACCTGGAATATATAAAAAGGTCTTTACCTTCTGATACACCTAATTTTAAACTCATTGGAATATTGTGAACAGTATCCACTACTTTATATTCCTTGAAACTTGTAAATTCTGGTTTTTTTGTATTTATGAGAACCAGCAAAAACTGTACATGTCATTAATGCTATAAGCATTATTAATTTAAAAAAATTTTTCATATAACCTCCTTGTTTTTTTATTATTCTACACTAAAAAAATAATAAAAAAACAAGAGGGTAAAATCCTCTTGTATTCAGTGTTAATATATTTTTTTGTTTGTTAATCAAAAGTATTTTTGAAAAAAATTTAGTGTTATTAAGAAATGCTAAACTCTAAACCATTGTTATTTTTTTATAGTTAGAGAATATGTTAAACTATTATTATATATTAAAGTTACATTATATTTAGAATCTTTAAATTTATTCATCATATTTATTACTATTTTTATGAGATGTTACAGTATTTATTGAAGAATCAGATATTTCTATTAGTTTTGATATTATATCGACTACATCATCAAAATTTTTCATTTTTTTATATTATTAAAATAGAAATTAATTTTTACTTATTTCAAAAATTGTTATATTCAATAATGAAAATAAGCTTCGTCAAAATTATATATTTGTGATGTGAAATATATTATAGAATTAACTTCATTATTCTCAAATTCGCTTAATTCAAATTTAGAATTATTAAATTTAAGATTAAAAGATTCTATTACATCTTCTATTATTTTTATTTTTTTATATGTTATTATTAATAGTTTCAATTTTTACATCTTTTTGATATATAGTATATATAAAATGTGAAAAGATATAGATACTATTAATATTAAAAAAATATATTTTAAGTATTTTTTCAAATTTACCACCTCAATATATACTATATTTTTATTCTTTAATCATGTATCCAACATTTCTTACAGTTTTTATCAATTTATCTTCAAATTTATTATCTAATTTTTCTTCTTAAAAAAAGTTATATAGACATCTCCAATATTTTTTTATCTTGTACATTATCCTTTTCCCATATTTTTTTCAAATATTTCTTCTCTAGAAACAACGTTATTTTTTTGTTTGCGATTAACATTTCAAGTAATTTACCTTCTTTTTAAAGTTAGACTAAATTCTTCATTTCCACGTTTAGCTTCTCTTGTACTAGTGTTATATGTTAAATCTTTAATTTTTAAAAAGTACATTAGGTGAATCATTTTTTTCTTTAGAAATAAGGTAACGTATTCCTTTTATTTTGTTTATAAATTGAGTAGGGGTTAAAGTATCGTATATATAGTCAACTAACCCAAGAGTCATAGCATCACCTAGTATAAAAATTGTTATTAGGTTCAGTTATAGCTATAGGAATAATAGTTATATCTTTATCGTAAATATGTTGAAACAGATTTTTTTGTAATTAATTACACTTATAGTATCAATTATTAAAAATAGTGTAATTATTTTGTTTTAATTCAGATATAACTAATTCTGAGTCATTTGTTACATTAACATTAATTCCAATTTTCTTTAATTCATCAGCATACTTGGAGTCGTTCCAAGTATAGTACAGTATATTCATCTTTTTATCACTCCTTATCCTGAAACTTTACTATAAGTATAGCATATAAAAAAATTAAAAAAACAATAAAAAAGTTTTTAAAAATTATTAAAATGTTAACATTTTAATAAGAAAAGGGACAATAAGCCCTTAATTTTTCTAAGTTTTGGATAAATTCATAAAACATAGGTTTAGAATTTTTGATTTATTATAAATTGAACTTTATTTTCTAAAAAAATCAAAATTAATTTTATTTTTAAATTTTAATAACCCTATATTACTTTTTTAATATATCAGTTAAATTATTGTATTCTTGAGTTGAATAAATATCTACAATAGAATATTTATTATCTAATTGTAAACTATTTTGCAAACTATCAATAGTATCATATAGTCCACCTATTTCATCAACAAGTTTTAATTCTTTAGCTTCTAGTCCTAACCAAACTTTACCTTGAGCAATATTTTCAAGTGAATTAGGATTTAGACCTGTTCTTTTTAACTAGAATATCATTTTTTTAAATTCATTATAAACAGCTTCTAACCTTTTCATATATGCTATTCTATCTTCGTTAGTTAGTTCGACACTTGGATCAGATATATTTAGGTATTTACCACGAGTAATATGATTGACATTAATATTTAATTTATTTAATGTACCAACATATTTAGGTAACATAGAAACAACTCCAATAGAACCTGTTAGACCAAATTTTTTTCTATAAATATTTTATCTGCAGCACTTGATATATAGTACCCTCCACTTGCAGCTATATTACCTATAGACACATATACAGGAACTTTAAGTTCCATTATCATGTCATATATTTTTTTAGATTCTAATGCTGATCCACCACCAGAATTTATTCTAATAACTATACCTTTAAGATTATTAATTTCAAGAGCTTTATCTAATTTAATTTTTAAAAGTTTTCACTTGTAATATTAGTATTTCCATAAGAAGAAGATACAGAATCAATATCACCATCAAGATAAATTACAGCTATATTATTTTCTGAATTATTATTTTTCAGAAACTTTTTGAAATATAGTCTTGTATAGTTATAGAATTATCATCTGTAATATTCAAATTATGAGATAAGTCTGAATAATTTTTCTAAAGAGTCAACTAAAGATAAATCACGAGCAGTTTTAGGACTAATTAGTGCATATTCACCGTTTAATAATTTATTTCTTACAGTATTTTTCATCAATTTTTTTCTGACTTTAGATATATTTGAAATATATTGTTCTAATTTTTTTATCATAAATTCTTGTTAGTGTTTCTTTTTTTGTTCTTTACTTATATTTTCTCTATAATATTCTTCTCCGTAAGATTTATGAGAACCAACATGTATAACTTCAAATTTAATACCAAATTTATCAAGTATATTTTTTTGAAATACATATTAGATATAGAATAACCACCAAGATGTATATCAGTATTTTTCTGTTTTTTTGGGACAACTATTTCATTAGCTAATAATCCAATTTGATATGAAGAATTATCTAAATTTTTCTCCATAAGCCACAATTTTTTTATTTTTTCTTTTTAGTTTATTAAATAGTGGTGTAATTTCTTCAATTTGTGAAGTTGAAAAAGTAGTCGTATCAAGATTAATGAAAAACAGTAGAAATATTATCATCATTAATTGCAAAATTAATTGCTTTATATATTTCGGAGAAAGTTATTTTTTTACCTTCAATATAATCTAAAGAATTATAAAACTTATCTTCTTGAGGAATATCTATATCAGATATTATTAAATTAGAATATTTTTGACGGCGTATTACTATCGTTCATATTACTTGCTATAAATACTCCAGCTATTATAGATAAAGTAATAAATGTAAGTGTTATGTATATAAAAAAAGAGTAAACTTTTTTTAATGTATACAGTAGAAAAATTTTTGATTAATTTTTAAAAATATGCTTCATTTTTTTGCTCCTTTCATTTTTAGATATTCTAACATATTTAAGTTAAAAATACAATTTAATAAGGCTATTATTGCTTTATTGACATTGAAGTAAATATATAGTAAACTAAAAAAATAAATTGATTGTTGAAAGGGAAATAATATGGAAAAAAAGATATGAATTAAATAAAAAAATTTAGCACAAATGTTAAAAAGGTGGAGTAATAATGGATGTATCTACTCCAGAACAAGCAATAATAGCTGAAAGAGCAGGAGCTGCAGCTGTTATGGCTCTTGAAAGAATACCTGCAGATATCAGAGCTGTTGGTGGTGTTTCAAGAATGAGTGATCCTGCTATGATTAAAAAGCATACAAGATGTTGTAAGCATTCCTGTAATGGCTAAAGCAAGAATTGGTCATTTTGTTGAAGCACAAATATTAGAAGCCATAGAAATAGACTATATTGATGAATCAGAAGTGTTAAGTCCAGCTGATGATAAATTACATATTAATAAAAAGAAAATTTAATGTTCCTTTTGTTTGTGGAGCTAAAGATTTAGGTGAAGCTTTTAAGAAGAATAAATGAAGGTGCAGCTATGATAAGAACTAAGGGTGAACCTGGAACTGGAGATATAGTTCAAGCTGTAAGACATATGAGAAAAAAATGATGGAAGATATTAGAAGAATTACTTCAATGACAGAGGATGAATTATATAACGTAGCAAAAGAGTTACAAGTTCCATATGAATTAGTTCTTTATGTACATGAAAATGGTAAACTTCCAGTTGTAAATTTTGCAGCAGGAGGAGTTGCTACTCCAGCAGATGCTGCTCTTATGATGCAACTTGGAGCAGAAGGAGTATTTGTTGGGTCAGGTATATTTAAATCAGGAGATCCTGAAAAAAAGAGCAAAGGCTATAGTTAAAGCAGTTACTAATTATAATGATCCTAGTGTTTTTAGCAGAAGTTTCTATGAATTTAGGGTGAAGCTATGGTAGGAATAAATGAAAATGAAATAGAATTGTTGATGGCTGAAAGAGGTAAGTAATGAAAATTGGTATTTTTAGCTTTTACAAGGTGCGTTTATAGAACATAAAGCTATGCTTGATAAACTTGGGATTGATTCATTTGAAATAAGACAGTTAAAAAGATATAGAACAAGATTTTGATGGCTTAATTTTTACCTGGGGGAGAAAGTTCTGTTATGGGTAAATTATTAAGAGATTTAGGACTTTTTGATTCTTTAAGAGAAAAGATAAAAAAATGGATTACCTGTATTTGGAACGTGTGCTGGAATGATACTTTTAGCTAAAGAAATAGATAATGATGAAAGACGCCATTTTTTTCATGTATGGATATTACAGTTAAAAAGAAATGCTTATGGTAGACAGTTAGGTAGTTTTTTTCTACAAGGGAAAAAATTTAAAGGTATAGGTGAAGTTGAAATGGTGTTTATACGCGCTCCTTTTTGTTAGTGAAGTAAAGAGGGAGTAGATATATTATCTATTGTAAATGATAATATTGTTGCAGTTAGACAAAAAAATATGTTAGCTACATCATATCATCCTGAATTAACTAATGATTTGAGTGTTCATAAATATTTTATTAAAATGGTAGAAGAAAAATGCTAGAAATTAAAAAAATTAGATCCTATTTTTAGATGAAGATATTCTTTATAAAAATAGTAGAAATGGAAAATTTATTATTTGGAGATGCATCTATCGGAAATTATAATATAAAACCTATGGCAAAAGTATGGACAAGTTTATGTAATTTTAAATGGAGCAGATATAGTGTCAGTAATAGAAGTTATGTCATCATTTGATAGAGAACTTGCATATATTTATGGAGTTTGTACTAATATATCCTACCAAAATAAAGGTATGGCTAATAAATTACTTACTTATGTATTAGATGAACTTAAAAAAATATGAAATAAAAAAAGTTCAGTTGACGGTAGGAATTGATAATATTATTGCTCAAAAATTATATTCTAAATTTAATTTTTAAAATTAAAGAAAAAAATTGAAGGATGAGTATAGAGATGGGGAGGAGAGATATTTATATGAATCATTACTATACTGATAATTCTGAATTAAAAATCAAAAAGGCAGAATATATATATTGATTTTGAAGGTAAAGAATATGTTTTTACAACAGATATAGGCGTATTTTTCCAAGAATAAATTAGATTTTGGCACTGAAGTAATGCTTAAAGAATTTTTTTGAAAGATAATTGTAAAAAGAACTTTAATTTTTTTGGATATAGGTTGTGGGTATGGTGCAGTTAGTGTTATAGTATCTAATTTTTTTATCCTAATTGTAAGTATATAATGAGCGATGTAAATGATAGGGCCTTAGAAATATCAAAATTAAATGTAGAAAAAAATATGCTATGAATAATGTAAAATTAATTAAATCTAATTCATTTGAAAATATAGAAGAAGTATTTGATATAATAATGTCAAATCCTCCTATAAGAACAGGCAAAGAAACTATATTTAATATATATGAAAATTCATATCAACATTTGAATAATAACGGATATTTTTTTATTGTGTTATACAAACTAAAACATGGAGCTAAAAGTACAGAAAAAATTAAAAAGAGATATTTGGAAATTGCGTAACTCTAGGTATACATTCAGGTTATAGGGTATATAGATGTATTAAGGAGGAGTGTAAATGATAGTGCTTTTTACCTAGTGCTAAGCAAATGAAATGTAGGCAAGAAATTAATTCAATTTCTTTTAGATCCTAAAAACAACTGAAATAGTAAAAATATTTTTTTCTAATTTAACTGCTGACGAAATTTCAAAAAAATATTTAAAAATAAGTTTAGAGAATTCTTTTAAAGAACTTAATAGATTTAAGAATATCTATGAAAATAAAGCAAAAATATAGAGCTATAGAATTATTTGATGGTTTAATGTATAGAAATATTAAACGAGAAAATTTATTAAATAAAGAAAAAAAGAATATAGAAAAAAAATGTATATATATGCACAAGTCTTTATGGTATTGTTAATTCCTATGATGCTATAAATGAATATAGATTAGATTTTTATGCAAAAATATTAAAATTAATAATAAATCTTTTAAAAACAGATTTGGATTAAAAGAATATGATGGATTTGTAGAATCAAAAGATGATATTATAATTTCTTTTACTTTCTTCAGAATTTGAAGAAGTATTTTTCTAAAAATGTTAGAGATAAATTTATTAAACCCTATATTTATTGAAAATGGGAAGATACATTCAACAATTTCAAAGAAGGCAAGAGGCAAATTTTTTTAACATATTTAATAGAAAATGACATTCAAAAAAATATCAGATTTTGAAAAAAATTTATTTTTGATGGGTTTCAGTTTAAAAGAAAAAGAAGATAATAAATATATATATGAAAAAAATAAGTTATATAAAAAAAGTAAAGAAGAAGAGAGAATATACAATTTTTATTATATTAAATCTTTACTTTATTAAAAAAATTATTTTTTTACGATAGTATATCTAAAATGGGAAAAATGTATATAAATTAAGTTTTTTTATTGACAAAAATAATGTGGAATAGTATAATGAAAGCGACAATTTAAAAAGAGAGGAGTATATGATAAATATTTTTATGTTGTAAATACATATTGTGTATATCATATTGTTATTAAAATGAAAAAAATTATTATTAGCAGCATTATTAGTTGCGGAATTTCATCATTTTCAACTGAAATTACAGGACCTAAATATAGAGTTGAAGCAGGTTTGGGAACATCAGTATTTTTTTAGTTGATGAACATTTAAGTGTTTTTACCTGAATGGAAAGCACAAATAAATCCTAGTTTTGATATAACTTTTGGACCTAAGTTTTTCTATTGAAGCTTCTGAATTTGTAGGACACAAAAATACTAGGGTCACTAGTTGAAAACGAGGATGTAAAAATGGAGGCAACTGCAATTGTAGGAAATGTTGGTTTTGAAACTGATTTTAATATAAAATTACCAAATACAGAAAATAAGTTTTATGTTGGTTTTAGAAGTTGGAGCAGGTGTAGGTGCTGCAATAGCTAAAGTTAAAGAACAAACAATAGTTGCACCTACTTTTTAATGGAATTTCTAAAAATTACTTTTAGGTGGTAAAATTAAAAAAATAAAAGGTAATGTAGGTGTGTATTTAGGTATTGGTAAAGGAATTATTGGCTTTAGAAGGTGGTTATACTTTCTAAGTATAATATCTAAAAATATAGATTAATTTAGATAACACGTTTTTTTCATAGATATTGATTAACGTGTTTTTATTTATTAGCTTTTAAAAAAACCTGTAAATTTTTAATAATTAAATTAGAAAACTTAGTTATAAAAATAAAAAGGAGTGAAAATTAAAATGAAAGTAAAAATCACTCCGTTTTTTTAAATATTTTTCTATAAATTCATTTCTTTTTTAAGTTGGTTACACCAATTTTCAACTCTTTCATCTGAAAGTTCTGGTTGATTTAATTCATCTATAGCAAGACATATAAATTGACCATTTTTAACAGCAGTTGATTTGTCAAAAATTATATCCGTCTGTACTTGTAAATCCTATCAATTTAGCATTTGCTTTTTTTGCTTTGTTATATAATATTTCAATAGCATCTATGAAAGAATCAGAAAAAGAAGCTGATCTCCTGTTCCGAATAGAGCAACATATTTATTGCTTAAATCCATATCTTCTATTTCGTCTATGTATATCATCCATTCATCTTGTAAGTCACCTAATCCCCATGTTGGAGATCCTAATATTAATAAATCATAATCAAGAAAATTATCGATTCCTTGAGATATTTCTATAACATCAACATCATCAAAAATGAGTAGCTATTCTATTTGCTATATCCTCAGTTGTACCAGTTGTAGTTCCGTAGTAAATTCCTACTTTCATTTTTCCTCCTTAATAATAGTTAAGTATACTTTCATCAGCATATATTACTTTTTCCATTTTTTTATATCTTGTAATAAATTTAATTTATTTTTTTAATGGGTAAATATTTACTGAATAAAAAGGTCATAATTTATTTTATTTAATAAATTTTTTTATCAAATTTTATTACATTTTTAGGTAAATGTATCTCTTTTTTTATAACATAAAAAAATTATCTTTTGTATAGTCTTTACTAGAAAAAAATAATACATTTATTATATTTTTAATTCAAATTTTTACTTTTTTTATAGTTTGGAAATCAAATATGCAAATATCGTCATTATCTTCTTTTTGTTATTATATTTTTAAAATTAAAATAATGTTTTTAATTGTATATTTTTCAACATAAAAATTTATTTGTAGTATAAAAAGTCATTTTTTTATTATTTTTCAAAAAAAGTATTTCATACCAATTGTTAAAAAGTAAAGGATAATAAAATTCTTCTTTTATAGCTATTTCTTTTTCTTCAATATATCCTTTAATATTTACTTTAGAAATTATTATTGATTTATTCTCTCTATAAAATACAGAAAGAGCTTCTTTAGTAAATTCGTTATATTCAATATCGCCTAGAAGAAAATTTTTTTGATATTTCTAAATTGTACGGCATCTTTATTCGTGAAATTTTTCTAATTCATATTTTCTTTTTATAAGTATATCAACTATTTTGTGATTTTTGAAATGTATGTATATTTTTCTATTTTTTTATTTCAAAAATCATATTCATAAAAAGTTTTCTAAACAATAAAGTAAATTGGAAATGTTTTTTTATCAAGCTTAGCTATTGATTTTTGTCCTCTAAATATTGAATAAGAATCAAAAATTTCTTTTTAAATATATTTTTGTCGTTTTTTTATCTATATCTAAATTAGTGTAGAATAGTGACTTCATTGGGAAAGAAGTATAGTACATAGAATGATAAAAAAATGGAATCTATCATCTTCTAAATCAGAGATTTTCATATCTTCTATTATTATATTAGGATATATTCTATCATTAAACATAGACGTTTCAAGTTTGAATACTAAATCGTAAAATATATTTTCATTCTTTAATTCGTTAAATTTATTTCCATTATTAAACCAAACAGCACCTTTAACTGAAAATCCTTTTTCGATCTATATCAAATTTTAGATGGTCACCATTATTACCAATTCTTGAAGGATTATGTATTATACAGTTTTTTTGTCATTAAAATTGGTGTAGGGTTACCAAATCCAAAGGGTTTTTAATAGATTTAGACTTTGTATAAATTCGTATGAAATTTTTTTGAGCCGGTATTCTCATATCTATATTAATATTTTTTTAATAAGACTAATACCTTTTTAATTGTTTTTTTGCATAATTTTTAATTTCTCTTTTTAAAAATCATCTAGATGTTCAAGTTTTTAATGTGAAACCTGCAGCGTTTGCATGACCTCCGAATTTTATTAAATATTTAGAAACATAAGATAAAGCACGAGTTATATTAAAACCTTCAATAGATCTACAAGAACCAACAGCTATACCTTCATCTAAATTTTTCTTCCATTATTATACTGGGTTTATAATAAGTTTCAACAACTTTAGCTGCAACTATACCAATAAGACCATGATGATATTCTGGAGAATGAGCTATAAGGATATCTTCTTCATAATCTTTATTTTTTTCTATTTTATTTAACACTTCTTCAATAATACTATCTTGTATTTTCTATTTGAATTATTGAATATTAAATTATCGACTAAAAGTATTTATTTCATTAATATTATCAGATATTAAAAAGTTTTACAACAATTTTAGCATCGGATAGTCTTCCAGCAGCATTAAAAAAATTGGCGCAATTTTTAAAAAGAAATATTTCCAGGGGTTAAATCTTTCCCGTAAAGATCTAATTTTTTTAATATACATTTTAAAACCAAGATTTTTGGTTTCTTTCATTTTTCTAACCCATACTTAACTAAGATTCTATTTTCTTTTATTAATGGCATAATATCAGCAACAGTACCTAGAGCAACTAAATCTAAAAATTCATATGCTTCTTCTGGAGTTAATAGTTTTTTTATATAACTCTAATATAACCATAAATATTGTTCCTACTCCAGCAAGACTAGGAAAAAGAATAAGTGTTATCTTCTATTTTTAGGATTTATACATGCGTGTGCCATAGGCAGTCTTCCAGCTATATCGTGATGGTCTGTTATTATAATCTTCATATTTAATTTTTTTATATATTCAACTTCTTCAAAAAGAATTAATTCCACAATCTACAGTTATTATTAAATCTGTATCAGAGTTTTTTAATTTCATCTATTGCTTTTTTTATTTAAACCATACCCTTCATCTCTAAGGGGAATATAGTAAAAAAACATTGTTATGATTTAATTTTTTTTAGTGCTAAATACAAAATAGATGTAGATGTTATACCATCTACATCGTAGTCTCCATATATACATATTTTTACTATTATTTTTTTATTGCTTGTATAATTATATCAAGAGCCTTATTAATGTTGTATAATCCTTGAGGACTTTTCTAAATTAGAAATTTTTAGGATTTAAAAATTCTATAATTTCTTTTTATTTTTTTAATACCCTATTAGCTAGTATATTTATTATATTATAGTCCACTGGTATATCAAAAGGTGTTATTTTTAGCTCTTTTTTTCTAATAAAGACCATTTTGTTTTCATGTTTGCTCCTATTTTTAATACTTCAGCAATTGTTTGTAGAAATAAAGGAATAAATAAATGACCATCAAAATCATCAGTTGCACGTCCTTTATCAAATATTAAAACTAGTGCTTCATCTTCTAAATAAAATGAACTAACTGAATTGAATTCTTTAAAGTTTTTTTACAGGAGTTACACCAAATTGAGCAATCCTATCATTTAATAAATTTTTAAGTGCAGAGTCATAACCAGGTGCTAATATGTCACTTAAATTAAGTAGATTACCTGTTTCAACTTCAAATACTAACCCTTTATATTTAAGAACTTCTTTGGCATCTTTATTTTCTAAAAATTATAGATAAAAAAATTTAGAATTATTAGTTATTACTTTTACATAAGTGTTAGTATTTTTCTTTAGTAATAAGTTTTATTTCTTTTTGCAATTTTATCATTAATTTTTTATTTATTTTTTTCATTGCTAGAATTAACAACAAATTTATCATTTTTCTTGAATAGTTGTTAAAAACTGCAGGACTTTGGAATTTATAATCTTGAAAAGTGAAAGAAAAAAAGCACTTACACTTAATAAAATTCCTGATAATAACATTATTTTATTTATTGATTTCATAATTTCACCTCTTTTTTTCGTTTGATAAAATTATATAATAAAAAAAGATAAAAAAATCAATATATCTAAGCTATATTTAAGTCTGTGAAAAGTATATTATATATTTCTTAATTATTGAATTTAGTAAAAATATTGTATAATAAATTTAAGTGAGGTGCTTTTATGTTAAATTAATTTGGAGAAAAAAATTGGAAGTATTGTATAATAAAGAAATTAAGGTAGAGAGAATAACTTCTTTTTCAAATACTACAGGATATATGTCTGATTATAGAGATGAGATCGTATATTTATTAGAAGGTATGGCTATACTTGAAATAGAAGGTAGAGATATTACTTTAAAAAAAGATGATAATTTTTTTAATTAATAAAAAAATATGATACATAGAGTTAAGTATACAAGTGAAGATTGTAAATGGTTATGTATATTTATAGGAGTTGATTTATGATTATAGGTATTACAGGTTCTATAGGTGTAGGAAAAATCTGAAGTTTTTTTAAATATATACAAGAAAAAAATGGGAGATTTAGCTGAATATATAGATGCTGATATTATTACCCATAATATATATGAGAAAAATGAAGTTAAAAATTTTTCTTTACAGGGAGTTTAATACAATAAATAGAAAAGAAATAGGTAAAATTGTTTTTTTCAAATAAGGAAAGTCTTGAAAAAAATTGAATGAATTTATGCATAAAAAGTATAATTGAAGAGATAAATGAAAGGATAAAGAAGTCTAATAAAAAAATATGTTTTTGCAGATATTCCTCTTTTATATGAATTAAAACTTGAATATATGTTTGATAAGATAGTTGTAGTATACGCAAGTAGAGATGTTCAGATTTCAAGGATAATGAAAAGAAATAATTTAAGTGAAGATGATGCGATTAAAAGAATAGAGTCACAAATGGATATAGAATATAAAAAGAGAGAGCAGATTATGTAATAGAAAATATGGAGACGTTAGAAAAACTTAAATTTAATATAGATAAAATTTTTAGAGAAAATAAAGGAGTAAAATAATGGAAATTAAAAAGTGCAGAGTATACGAGAAGTTGTGTGAAAGAATTAGATTATCCAGAAAAAAATATGATAAAAGTAGAAATGGCATTTGTTGGGAGATCAAATGTAGGTAAGTCCTCTTTAATAAATTCGTTGGTTAAAAAGAAATAATTTAGCAAGAACGAGTAAAAACTCCTGGAAGAACACAATTAATTAATTTTTTAGTATAAATAATGACAGATATTTTGTTGATCTTCCGGGATATGGATTTGCTAAGGTTCCTTCTAATATTAAAAAAAGAATTGGGGGTAATCTTATAGAAGAATATCTTAAATCAGATAGGAAAAAAAGGTTGTGTTTGTTCTTTTTAGATATTAGGAGAGTTCCAAGTGGAGAAGATATGGAAATGTTGAAATATTTAGAACATTATGATATAGAATATTATATAATATTTACAAAAATCAGATAAGTTATCTAATAATGAAAAAAATTTAGACAATTAAAGGAAATAAAAAAAGAAATTAGTTTTTTTGATAATGAAGATGTATTTTTTTCATTCTTCACTTAAAAAAACACAGGTAGAGAAGAAATATTAGATTTTTATTGAAAGTATAAAATAGGAGGTTATGAAATGTTTATTTTATTAGTTATATTAGGAATAGTTGTGGTGTTGTTTCTTATTATTAGTAGAATATATAATAAGTATGTTGTTTTTAGATGTGGAAAAATAAGAAATCATTTAGTGATTTAGGAGTGTTTTACAAAAAAAGATTAGATTTAATACCTAATCTTGTAGAAACTGTTAAAGGTTATGCAAAAACATGAATCAGAAACTTTAGAAAAAAAGTAATATCTGCTCGTTCTCAAATGATTAAATTAGATTTGAGTGATGTTGAGAATGTAGAAAAAAATACAAAAGTTTAGAAAATGGTTTGACAAAAAAACTTTGAGATCAATAATGGCTCTGAGTGAATCATATCCTGATTTAAAAAGCAAATACTAATTTTTATAGAACTTCAAAAATTCTTTAAAGAGTTTAGAAAAAAAGAAATTGAAGGTGCAAGAAGATATTATAATGCAACAGCAGGAGAGTTGAATATATTTGTTAGACAGTTCCCTAATGTTTTTATTTTCTGGTATTTTTCAAATTTAGAAGTGCAGAATTATTTAAAGAACAAGAAGAAGCTAAAAATGCACCAAAGGTGAGTTTTTAAAATGAAAAATATTTGTTTTATTTTTTTAATATTTTTTTATTAAATATATTATCTTTTTCTAATGAAAAAAATAACAAATTTTTGATGTTGATTTTAAAGTAAATAAAAATGGAAGTATAGATGTAGTTGAAAAAAATAAGCTATATAACAGATGAAGATGGTAAAAGAGGTATTTATAGAAACATACCTTATAAATACGATAATGCTTCAGTTATTAAATTTGAAAATAAAAATAGGTATATATAATTTTAAGGCTACTTATTTAAACGGTACTCCAACAGGACTTTATTCTCAAAATGAAGATAATGTTATGTATAATAGATTAGGAAAAGAAGATATTTTTTGAAACCCTAATGAAGAATACACATATGTTATTAGTTATACTATGTATAATTTAATTAGAACTAGTGGAAAATGTTAAACAGATATATATAAATGCAATAGGTAATTATTGGGAAATACCTATAGAAAAAAATATAGAGTTAAAATTTCTGGTATAAACGGAGATATTAAAGTTTATACAGGGAATATAGGTGAATCTAACAATGAATATCTTTTGGATAAAAAGTAATGGTGAATATGTAATAACATCTACTAAAAAAATATCACTTGGAGAGGGTATGTCTTTTTATAATCAATTCAAATAATTTTGTATATAGCAGTATAGATATGTGGTATAACAGGATTATGACATATCCAATTATTTTGTTCTCTTTAATTGTAATTATTGTATCTTTTAATAATCTCTATATTAAGATATTCTTATGGAATTAAACATAATAAATTAAAAAAAGTATAGTTGTAGAATATATGCCGCCGAATATTTCGCCATTAGTGGCTAAAAAAATAATGAATAAAAACAAGAATAAATATTCAATGATAGTTCTTTTTAAACTTATACAAAAAGGAATAATTAAATTTAGAGAGAAAAATCCTAAACATAATTATGAAGAATATGTTAGAGAAGTTGGTAAACCCATAAAAAAAGAATAAAAAAACAATTTAATGATTATGTAGAAAAAGAATATTATTTAGATATGGATTTAATTAATGATATAAATTTAGAAATTACTGATTATGAAAAAAATAGCAATAAAGAATTTGATTTTTAGTAAAAATGATATATTTAAAAAAATCTGATGCTTTTTCTAAAAATAGAATATATTTTAAGTCAAAAAAATAAATACGCTATATCTTAATTCTTATTCAAGTATTAATTCACGTTATATATTAAAATATATTATATTTGTAATATTTCTATTTATTGGATTTATATCTATTTTTGGAAGAAATTTATTAGATGATTTGATTATATTCCCCTTATTAATTATTTTATTAACTTCGGTTTATTTATTAACTTTAAGAAAATATACTGATAAGTATAAAAATGAAATTGTTAAAATAAAAGGATTTGAAAAGTTTTTTAATTAAGGTTGAAGCGAATAAATTTAAAGAATTTTTTAAATGTAGAAGATTTGGTGTCTTATTTTAATGAAATTTTACCTTTTTGCTGTAGCTTTAGAATTAGAAAATAAGTATTTAGAGTTATTAAATAAGAGTATAGAAATATATAATTTAGATAGAGAATATATATATGATAATGTATATTATTACTATTTATTAAATAGAAGTATATATTATGGAAACATTAATGAATCTATTATGCAATATGGAAATAAATCAAGCAATAATTTTGGAGGAAATTCTAATTTTAGTGGAGGATTTTTCAAGTGGTGGATCGTCAGGTGGAGGATTTTCTGGAGGTGGAGGCCACAGTTGGTAAAATTTTCTTTAACTTGTAAAATTATTTTTAAATATGATAGAATTTATTTAGAAAGTTGAGATGGAAAGGATAGGTATTTATGTTATCAACATTGATTTTTAGAGAGTTTAGATATAATGGAAATATTGAAGAATATAAGGCAGAATTAAAAGAAAAAAATTTCTAAAAACCCTAAAGATGTAGATTCTATGGAACAGCTTGCTAGAATTTATCAAGCATATTTTTGAGAATGATAAAGCTATAGAATTATATGAAAAAAATTATCAGAATATCTACCTAATGATCATGAAGTAGAAGGCTACTTAGGTTATCTATATTATGAAAAATTCTAATTTAGATGAGGCTGAAGAAAGACTTAAAAAAATGCTATTTATTTAAGTGAAAAAAAGAACCGTTTTTATTATTCTTATTAGGGAATGTGTATTCAAGAAAAGGAATGATAAAGGAAGCACTTGATTGTTATGAGTTGGCTATATTTTTTTAGATTTTTGATATGTATGGTGCACATATAGATTTTGGTAGAAAATATGAACATATGGGTAGACATGAGAAAGCTTTAAAAGAGTTTAGAGCAGCCTATGAGATAGATTCTAGAGATGAAGAATTGTTAAACAAAAATTAAACATATTGAAGGCAGAATAGAAGAAAAAAAGATTGAATAAATAAAAAAACTAAGAACATATATGATTTCATTATATGTTCTTTTTAATTTGGAGGTAAAATGAATATAGTTATAGCAGGAGCAGGAGCGATGGGATCGACTTATGCTTCTATGTTAAGTAAGAAAAAAATGAAGTTGTACTTTTAGATATGTGGCAAGATAATATAGATGAAATTAATAAAAATGGAGTTAAATTAAATAATTTAGGTGATGACGAAGTATATAATATTAAAGCGTATAGACCGGAAGAATATAATGGAAGAGCAGATTTGTTGATTGTTTTTTTACAAAATCTATGCAACTTCCACAAATGTTAGATTCTGTAAAACATTTATTAAGTGAAAATACATATGTTTTTATGTCTTTTTAAATGGATTAGGGGCATATAGATACATTGAAAAAAATATGTAAAAGAAGATAAAATAATAATGGGAGTAACAGTCTTAACGGCTGGTATGCATGGATCAGGTAGATTTTTCTGTTTTCAAGTTATGGTATGACAGAAATTCAAAAATATATCTGAAAAAGGGAGAAAAAAATTTGTAAGAGAATTTGCTAAAAATTTAGATATTTGTGGATTGCCTTGTGTATATTCTGAAGATATAATATATTCAATATGGCGTAAAGCTTGTATAAATGGGACTATGAATAGTGTTTGTACTATACTTGATTGTAATATGAATGATTTATCTAAGGTTGATAATATTAAAAGTATGATAGAAGGTATAATATCAGAATTTTCAGATGTTGCAAAAAAAAGAAGGAGTTGAAATTGATAAGAAAAAAATGACCGATTTTTGTTATGTGGTATACAACGGATGAATTTAAAGGTAGATTTCATTATCCATCTATGCATCAAGATTTGATTCAAAAATCATAGAAAGACAGAAATAGATTATTTAAATGGATATGTATCTAAAAAAAGGTAAGGAATATGGGTTGAGTACACCTTATTGTGATACTGTGACAATAATAATCCATGGAAGAGAAAAATATGTTGGTTAAATAGTAATTGTTTTATAATAAATAGTCTATATAGAATTAAGATTTATTATAGACTATTTATATTTTTTGAAAAATATTAAAAAAACTTGACAAAAAGTTTATTTGATATATAATAATTTTTGTCACGATAAGTGAGCCTTGGTGGTGAAATGGTAGACACACAGGACTTAAAAATCCTGTGGAGCAATCCCGTGCCGGTTCGAGTCCGGCCCGAGGCACCATTTAAATATCGCGGAGTAGAGCAGCCTGGTAGCTCGTCGGGCTCATAACCCGAAGGTCGTTGGTTCAAATCCAGCCTCCGCAACCAAAGTGAACAAAAAGAGATAGAGATGTGCGGGAATAACTCAGTTGGTAGAGTGTCAGCCTTCCAAGCTGAATGTCGCGAGTTCGAACCTCGTTTCCCGCTCCATAGTGTGAGTCATTAGCTCAGTCGGTAGAGCACTTGACTTTTTAATCAAGGTGTCACTGGTTCGATTCCAGTATGACTCACCATTTAAATTTTAACAGAAACAGAAGATGGTCATATATATGTGCCTGTAGCTCAGTAGGATAGAGCAACAGCCTTCTAAGCTGTGGGCCAGGAGTTCGAATCTCTTCAGGCACGCCATTTATGGATCCATAGCTCAGTTGGTTAGAGCACACGGCTCATAACCGTGTGGTCGCTGGTTCAAGTCCAGCTGGATCCACCATTTTTTTGTGGGCCCTTCGTCTAGTGGTCAGGACATTAGGGTTTTCATCCTAAAAACAGGAGTTCGATTCTCCTAGGGCCTACCACATTTTTTATATAGTAATTTGGGTGGATGTCCGAATGGCTAAGGGACCGGTCTTGAAAACCGGCGAAAGCGCAAGCTGTCAGAGTTCGAATCTCTGTCCACCCGCCATTATGCCCAGATAGCTCAGTCGGTAGAGCAAGGGACTGAAAATCCCTGTGTCCGTGGTTCGATTCCGCGTTTGGGCACCATTATTTAATTTAAAAATGAATAGATAATTAATTAATCTGCAACATTAGTAATACTACTTTGCAGATTTTTTGTTTGTAAGCTGTCAAATAAGGTAATACCCTATTTTTCTATATTTTTTTAATTTAGGTAAAAAAATGGGTAAAAAAATCATCAATTTTTAATTGATATAATACAGGTGTTATTGATGATTATATAAATGAAATATTTTTTTATAAAGGAATAAATATGAAGATAAATAAATTGTTAGTAAAAAGTATACATTGTTATTTTGGTAATAGAATTGTTTGTTTATGGTTATGTAAGTTTATTAAAAAAATAATAATAATGATAAAATAGTTTCAGATTATAGTGTTTTTTTATTAAAAATATAAAAATTATTTCCTGAGAATATTTTTGTATGAAAAAAATAAAAATTAGGTATAGGTGGAGATGATTTTGAAAGTGTTAGTTTAAAAAAATATAAAAACCGTCAAAAATATTATTATGTTGATAGTTTCTTTTAGTTCAAATCCTAGAAATTATAATGATGTAATACTAGAATTAGGATTGATACCATTTTATGTTAATAAAATATTACCTGAAATTATTGATAAAACAGAAAAATTTAAAATAAATTCAGAATTAAAAAAATATCAATTTTTAAATATTATAGATATGATTATGATATGATATGTGATCAAGATGAATGTATATATATTAATAATTTACATAACGAAAAAAATAATAATAAAAAAAGATGAAATAAAAAAATTTTATTTGAAAATGGAAAAATATTGAAACTAAAAATTTAGAAGATAGAGTTATTCCATTAGATTTATCAGATTTTTGATTATAAAGAATATATGAAAAATTAACAATATTTTTTTAGTAGTTAATGTAGTAATAGAAACGATAAATGATAATAAGATTTTTAGAAAAGATAAAGTCTGAATTTAATAATCAATTAAAAGAATATGGGTTAGAAAAAGAATTAATGATAATTATTAATTATGATAAATGAAAAGAAAGGTGAATTATGAAAAATAATTAAACAAAATATTATAAATAAAAATAGTGTTATTTTTAATTACAATAACTTTAGGATTTTCAAATATAAATATAACTGAATTAAACAAAGGAATAGAAGAATTAGATTTTGATACAGAAAAAGTATTGATAACTGTAGTTGGTGATAATGATTATTTTTTTGTATCAGCAGATAATAAAATAGTAGAATACAAATATAATTTAAGATATTTTTAGTGATGGTAAAAAAATAATATTTTATTTGTTAGATTGCCTAATAAAGATGTAAAGAGTGTAGATATGGTAATTAAAAATAATATTTTTTTATAGAATTTAATATTGATGATTTAATTGAATATGATAATGATTTATTTCAAATAGTATATTTAAATGATGATTATGAATTAAAAAATATTTTTTTGATAATTTAATTACGATAAAATATTACACTGATAATGAAATAATAATAAAAAAATGAACCAATACGAAGTTTAGAATCATTAAGAAATACTTTTAAAATATGAAAAAAATATTTAGAATTATATTCTAAAAAAATAAAATTAGAGGAGAGTGAAAAAGAAATGAAAAAAATTATTATTTTTTTGATATTAGGACTATTTAATTTTTATCATTTCTTATTCAGAATACCAATATATGACCTTTTTTTAATATGAATGAAGGAGTAGGTAAGGTTATATTTTTCAGATAATAAAGAAAAATTTTTGAATAATTTATCAAACATTACTCCTTATATATTAGTGGATAAAAAAATTTGGGAAATGTTTTAGGAATAGATTTTAAAAAAATATAGAAAAAAAGAATTTATACTGATGAATTAAAAAGTAATTTTAGATGGGAATATAGTTGTAAAATGCAGAAGTGTATTCAAGAGAAGAACAATTAACAGATATTCATTATGGAGAAATAGTAACATTAACATTTTAAAAAAATAATGGATTAGATATTTTAAATAAGATTGCTAAATCAAAAAAAGGTTAAAATAGAATTTAAAAAGTGATCTAGGAAAAGTTACAGTTTTTTTAACTAATCAAGAAAAAAAGAAATATTAAATAATACGATTAAAGAATATGAGAGAAGTTTAAAAAAATGAAAAAAACTAATATTAATACTTATTCCTTTTTATTTTACAAGCTACAGAAATAGATAAGATAATATATAATGGGAAAGAAGGAAGCTCGGATGTAAGTTTAAATAGTGATCTAAAAAGTGGAGAAAACTTAGATATATCAAAAAAATTGATGAATTGGTCTCTAATTTTTAAATATGTTAAAAAAATAATAATATAGAGATTAAAAATAGAACCATCCAATATAGAAGATAAATCAAATATAGTAATAACTAATAAAAAGACAAATCCCTTTAAATTATCATTATCATTTGATAATTATGGAGAAAACAGTGAAGAAGGGAAATATAGATATAATATTTCTACAGGTCTTGAAGGATTAATTTTAAATGAAAAATTAGATATCACATATACTTTTGTAAGACCTATACAACCAAATAGAAAAGAAAGTAAAAAAATATAGATGAGTTACTTCCTGGAGAAGAAATAGAAGAAGTGAAAGATAAAAGAAAAGCAAGAAGAAATGAAAAACTTAAATATTAATTTATCTTTTTCCAATAAAAAAATAAAATATAAAAATGGGCATTTGTGGTTTACAAAAATTAAAATAAAAAAATTTTTTTAGGCATTTCAAACTTTACACATTTTTTTGTTGTATACTCTTGCAATTAGTATAAATTTATGGTATACTTTTTCAGTATAAGCGATTGCAAGGAATGAGTTTTGTATTACTCATGTCTTTTTATTGTTTAAATTTAGGTAAGAGTCGAGGTGAATTATGGCAAAAACAAGATGTTCTAGAATTAGAAGGTGAGATATTAGAAGCACTGCCTAATGCAATGTTTCAAGTTCGTTTAGAAAAACGGTCACGTATTATTGGGACATATTTCAGGTAAAATGAGAATGAATTATATCAAAATTTTACCAGGAGATAAGGTTACTGTTGAAGTATCACCGTATGATCTTTCTAGAGGTAGAATCGTTTATAGAAAAAAATAATTAGGAGGGTTTTTATTAATGAAAGTAAAGGCATCTGTTAAACGTATCTGTGATAAATGCAAAAATTATCAAAAGACACGGAAAAGTAAGAGTAATATGCGAAAAACCCTAAACATAAACAAGTACAAGGTTAATATCTAAAAATTTTTTATATACTTTATGTAAAAAAATTGTAAAGATATGTTGAGTTGTAGGACTCTAACTTTACTAAAATGTTTAGAAAAGGCATATTGAAGAAGGTAAAAAAATTTATTTAAGGAGGAAAGGATTTGGCTAGAATCGCAGGAGTTGACATCCCAAGAAACAAAAAGAGTAGAAATCTCATTAACTTATATCTTTGGTATAGGTAGAACTACTTCAAAATGAAATTTTAGCAAAAAGCTGGAATTAACAAAGACACTAAGGTTAAAGACTTAACTGAAGAAGAAGTAGGTAAAATTAGAACTATCGTTGAAGAGTACAAGATAGAAGGAGAATTAAGAAAAGAAATTAGACTTAATATTAAGAGATTAACTGATATTAAATGCTATAGAGGATTAAGACACAGAATGGGATTACCAGTAAGAGGTCAAAAGACTAAAACTAACGCAAGAACTAGAAAAGGTCCAGCAAAAAAATGGCTGTGGCTAAGAAAAAGTAAAAATTTTAGATAGGAGGACCATATAGTGGCTAAAAAAAACAACAGTTTCAAAGAAAAAGAAATTAAAAAAATATACCTAATGGTATAGCTTACATACATTCTACTTTTAACAACACAGTTGTTACAATCACTGATAGTGAAGGTAAAGTAGTTATATGGAAATCAGGAGGAACATCTGGTTTCAAAGGAACTAAAAAAGGAACTCCATTTGCTGCACAAATAGCTGCTGAACAAGCTGCACAAGTTGCAATTGAAAATGGAATGAAAAAAATAGAAATAAAAATTAAAGGGCCTGGATCTGGAAGAGAAGCTTCAATAAGATCAATCCAAGCAACAGACTTAGAGGTAACTAGAATAGTTGATATTACTCCAGTTCCTCACAATGGTGCTAGACCGCCTAAGAAGAAATTATAATTAAGTTTGCAAAGGAGGAATTAAACAAATGGCAAGAGATAGACAGCCTATTTTAAAGAAATGTAGAACTCTTGGATTAGATCCAAGCATTTTTAGGTGTAAATAAAAAAATCAAGTAGAAATATAAGACCAAATGCGAATAAAAAAATTAACTGAGTATGGAACACAATTAAGAGAAAAACAAAAAGCAAGATTCGTATATGGTGTAATGGAAAAAAACAATTTTATAAATTATATGAAGAAGCAACAAGAAAAGAAGGTGTAACAGGGGAATTACTATTACAATACCTTGAAAGAAGATTAGATAACGTAGTATATAGATTAGGATTTGGTTCAACTAGAAGACAAGCTAGACAAATAGTTAGTCATGGACATATCTTAATAAATGGTAAGAGAGTAGATATTGCATCTTACAGAGTAAAAACAAGGAGATGTAATTACTCTTAAAGAAGGATCTTCAGAACTTGCAATAATTAAAGAATCAGTTGGACAAAAAAACTGTTCCAGGTTGGTTATCATTAGAAGAATCAACTTTAACTGCAAAAAGTTTTAGAAAACCCTACTAGAGATGCTGTTGATTTTGAAATCGACGAAGCTATGATAATTGAGTTCTATTCAAGATAATAAATAGAATTAAATTATTGATGGTAAAAATTCTAAATTGTAAGGGAGTGGTTTATCTTGTTAAATATTGAGAAGATAGCAAAAATATAAAGTTAACAGAAGAAGTAATAGATAAGTACAGTGCTAAATATACTTTAGAACCTCTATATAGAGGTTATGGTAATACTGTTGGAAATGCTTTAAGAAGAATACTACTTTCTTCTATACCTGGTTCAGCTATTAAAGGAGTTAGAATTGATGGTGTACTAAATGAATTTTCAACTATACCAGGAGTTAAGGAAGCAGTTACTGACATAATATTAAATATTAAGGAAATTGTTATTGAACTTGACGAGCCTACAGAAAAAAGAATGAAGTTATCTGTTAAAGGACCAAAAGTTGTTACTGCAGCAGATATTAATCCAGAATTAGGAATTACAGTAGTAAATCCTGATCAAGTTATAGCAACTATAACTACTGAAAGAGAATTAGATATGGAATTCATAGTTGATTCTGGTGAAGGTTTTGTTGTTTCAGACGAAATAAACAAAGAAGGTTGGGAAACAGATTTCTTAGCTGTTGACGCTATATATACACCAATTAGAAAAGTAAGTTATCAAGTTGAAGATACTATGGTAGGACGTGTAACAAATTATGACAAATTAACTTTAAATATAACTACTGATGGAAGCTTTGAAATACGTGAAGCACTTTCTTATGCAGTTGAATTATTAAATATCTATACTAAACCATTTTCAAATATTGGAACAGCGATGGCTAAGTATAGAGAAGATGAAGAAGAAATAGTTGATGTTGAAGTTGAGGACTCACCTACAGTATTAGAAGACACAAGAATAGAAGAACTAGGTTTAACTGTTCGTTCATATAACTGCTTGAAAAAAAGTAGATATAAATACAATAGGAGATTTAGTTGCTTTTAACAAAAGAAGATCTTAAGAAAGTTAAGAATCTTGGAAATAAATCTGTTAAAGAAATAATAGAAAAGATGAAGGAATATGGTTACGATATGACTTCTTCTGAAGAATAATATACCAATTAAGTTAGATAGGAGGACTTAAAAAAATGAATCACAGAAAATCATATAGAAAACTAGGAAGAAGAAGTGATCATAGATTAGCAATGATGAAGAATATGACTATATCTTTATTCAAAGCTGAGCAAATAGAAACAACAGTTACTCATAGCTAAAGAGTTAAGAAAAATTTGCTGAAAAGAATGATTACTTTTAGGTAAAAAAATATAATCTTGCTAAAGATGATGCTGCTAAAGCACTTCATATATATAGACAAGTATTTGCTTTCTTAAGAAATGAAGAAGCAACTGCTAAAGTATGTAAAAGAATTAGGACCTAAATATGCAGAAAGAAATGGTGGATACACAAGAATCATTAAAACTGACGTAAGAAGAGGAGATTCTGCAGAATTAGCTATAATAGAATTAGTTTAATTTATAAATAAAGGAGTAAATTTTATTTTACTCCTTTTTATATTTGAATATATAATAAATGCTAAGGGTTATTCCTTAGCATTTTTTTATTTACATATATATTTATGCTGCATAAAATGATTCCTATAATTGATACAAATAAAGTTATTACAAATATATTTTGATTATCATTAACTTTGAATATACCTTTAGGCAATAGTAATATTATTTTTATATATATAGTCTCCAAAAAAAATATACCCGCAGAGAAGAACGCTTGAAATATTCCCATACTAATATTTCTATAACTTACATCAAAAATATTGTAAAGCAATTGCTATTAATGAATTGTATATTAAACCATAACCTAAACCATTTTAAAGAATATGCAATTAAATTTATATATGGATTATTTGTTATAAGAACTGTTAAAAAAAGAACAGTATTGTACAAAAATATACCAAGTTGTAGAGTTCTTTCAATTCTAAATTTTTTTAATAAAGTATGTTCCTACAAGGACTCCAGCTATAAGTTGAGGTGTTGCAAATACAGTATCGCTATAAGCAAGCATTAGTGGAGACATATTTATACTTTTTATTATATACTATCATATTGGTACCACTAGTTGAGAATTTAACGAAAGATTGTAATAGAGCAATAAAACAAATATATATAAATGCTTTATTAGATACTACTTTTTTTATTTTTATTTAATGTTAAGTCTTTTTTTGAACTTCTATTTCTTTTAAAAATACAGTTAGTATTAGTGTGATTATAGCAAGAATAGCTGAAATTGCCCATAATAATTTAAAGTTTTTTATATTCTCCATAAGTTCCCATATATTGTATAGGAGCAGCTATAAATTCAGCTAATAATGGAGCTGATGAAAGTATAGATACTGAAACTGTTGCATTATCTTTTGTAAAAGTCTCTGAAAATATTACGTTGAATATAGCAAGCATAGAAGCACATATACCCATTGATAGTGAAGATAAATATAAGGTTTGATAACTTGGAGATATAACGACTAATATAGATGCTATGGCCATAATACACATTCCTATTTGTATAAATAATTTCTTTTTATTTAGAGCATCACTTAAGAAAAAAATAAAGGTAATCTTAAAAATGAAGCTAACTAAACCATATGCAGCTGCAATTTTGTGCAGCTAGTGCAACTTCTAGACCTAAACCTCCATTATATACTTCAGTTATAACAAATGGTTTTTCTATATGACCTTATTATACTGACACTAGTCCAAAAAAAAGTACAAGTATAAAAAAATATTATTATTTGTTTTTTTACTTAATTTATATTTTTTTAGTTAAAAAAATATTACTAAGATTAATATAAATAAAAATCATGACTATTGGTAAAAAAACTGTTTTTGAACATTATTTCTCCTTTCTATTAATACACCCAATTATACTAAATCAATATCAAAAAAATCAAATTAAATAGTATTTCCTTTTAAAAATGAAATTAGTGTATAATGTTAAAAAAAGACAAAAGAGGTATAATATGAATGAAGAATTAATAAAAAGAATTATTAAAAAGAAATTAGAGAAATTGAAGAAAAAAATAAATGAATATAATGAAAAAAATTTATGATTTAAAAAAATTCACCTGAAAGCTGATCATATTAATGAAAGAATAAGAGATTTAAAAAGAGATCAAATATTAGTAAGTATAGATAAACAAGTTAAGGAATTAAGATCGGATCCTGATTATATAAAAATTAAAACAAGATATCAAAGAATTAAGAAATAGTGATGATAGTAAACAAAAAAATTAAATATTATAAAGAAGAAATAGCTAATTCTTATGAGGCTATAAATAATATAAGAAGTAAAATAGTAGAATTTATTAGATTAAGTATGTAGAGGTGATTTTAGTGATTTTTAACATTACTTTTTAATTATAATTGGAATAGTATTTTTAGCGACATTTTTCAATAATTGGGGTAATATTTTTTTGGTATATTTTTTTATTAGTAGCAGGATTTTTAGGATTGTTGGGTGGAATTCTTTTAGGACCCTATTGGTATTGGTATATTAGTATTTTTTTATTATATGTATCATAATAGGTGCTTTATCTAATTAATTAAGGTGATTATATGAAAAAAATTTTTAATAATGAGTATATTGTTATCTTTTTCTTTCTTTTTGGAAGAAGTATAATAGGTAATACTATCTTTCTTGAAGATGAAGATATACATGTTTTAAAAACAAAATGATAATGCAGGAGAATATTTAGAAAAATAAGTATCCAGGTAAATATGCAATTGAAATTAAAGATGATAATGTATATATATATCCTAAAAATACAATCTATAGAAATTAATTCTAAAGTTACAAGTAAGGATGAAATACAAAAACTATTTACCTAGTCTATATATAGGAAAGATTATTAAAGATGAAACAAATCTAATAGATAATATAGATAGTGATATAGCTTCTAATAAAAAAATATGTATCTATATACTAGAATGAGCATAGATGAAGAAGGTAAATATAGTGCTATAATAGATGAATATGTAGAAAAAAAGATTTGAATATAGATTTAGATTTAAATTTAAGTAATGTAAATTCTAAATTTGATTTAAAAACTTCAAAAAAACTAATTTTTAATAAAGGGGATATATTTAATTTTGAAGCTGGAGTTTCAATTACAGAATTTAAACCTAAAGTTGCAGCTGAATATATATTAAATGATTCAAAATTTAAAAAAATGTATATTCTTTGAAAATGGGATATAATGAAAAAAATGTATTTAAATGCAGATTTTAAAAAGATATATATATAGCTCTGAAAAATAAAGGTAAATTAGAATTTTTTTAATATTAAATTCAAAAAAATAGGTTTTTAATTATTTAGATAATAGTTATGTATATTCAGAGTTTGATTTAAATTATAAATATAAAAAAATAATTCGTATGTTAAATTAGATTTTTAAAGGTGGATTAGGGGTTAAAACAAAACTTTCTGCATTTTTCATTAGAACCTTATATTAAATCCTCAGTTTTATTTGAATATTATGGTGGTATAACTAAAATATATTTAAAAAGGATTACTAAACTTTAATTTAATGAAAGCTGATAATAAAAAGTTTATTTATTTTTAGAAGATGATATAGATAATATAATTAAAGGGGATATTATTACGGGTTGGGATGCTAAGATAGAATTACCTAAGATTTATTTTTAGTAATATGTATGTATTTAATGATTTCTATATCTCTAAAAAAATATGGGATAAATGATAATAAATATGTATCAAATATAGGTCTTGGATTTGAAACTGATTTTTTTGATGATATGCATATAAAAAAACAGAATTTGGTAAAAAAATTATAAAAAAATAATAAATCTTCTTTTTTTGTTTAATTTAGGCTTAAAGATGAGTTATTAGGAGGAAAGATGAATAATAATGTTATAAAAAAATAATAGAAGAAGTAGAAAAAAATAAAAAAAATTAAACTTTGTAGAAATTGCTGTAAATAAAATTTTTAACAGATATAGATATATTAAGTATTATAGTATATTGTTATAAAAAAATAATATTGATATAATAGATGAAAGTTATGATATTAATTATGAGGAATTACCAACAGAATTTTTTTCAGTGATTCAGAAGTGATGGATTATTTAGAAAATTTTGATATAGAAAATGAAGACTATGGTGATGATGTTCTTAATTCTTTATCAAAAATAGCATTAATAGAGAGTATTAAGAATACTCGTATAAATTTTTTTCCTTTTTGGATATTAAACAAGAAGCTATGTTAAGTTTAATAAGATTTAAAAAAATAATTTTTTTATGAAAAACTTTCACAAAAGCTATACTTTAGAAAGTATAGAATATATATTTTTCATATTTTTGTTAAAAAGAGATATATTAAAAATATCAAAAAAAGAATTAGAATCTAGTGAAGAAAAAGAATATATTTATCTTTTTATATATTAAAATCCAAAAGTGAATTAAATGATGGAGAAAAAAATTAGAAGAAATATTAAATAGAGTTGGAATTACTAATGAATATTATATAGAATTACAAAATATGTTTGGAATGAAAAAAACTTTACTTTAACTTATGATGAAGTTGTAGAAGAAATGGAAAAAGGTTAAAAGAAAAATATAATATAGCATTAACTACTTCAAAAAAATAAATTATTTAGAAGAAAATGCTTTGATTAAATATTTAGGTTTAGAAAAAAATCTGATTTAGAAGAAGAAAAAAAGTTAGTAAAGAAAATTTAAATAATTTAATAAAAAAAGCAATTTTTTTAAAAATGTCTTTAATATTTGATATAACAATATTAAATGATTTAGAAAAGAATAAATTATGAGATGGAGGCAATAGATGCTAAACTTAACTAATTTTATTCAAAAGTTTGAAAAAAATTTCCTAAAAACTCTTGCAGAGAGTTGGGATAATGTAGGCTTTGATTATAGGACGTAAGAATATAAATTTAAAAAAATATTAGTTTGTTTAGATGTTACTGAAAATGTTGTAGATAAAGCTGTTTTGGAAAATGTAGATTTAATAATAGCTCATCATCCTTTAATATTTTCAGGTCAAAAAAACAATACTTGAAGATAATTTTTAGGAAGAAAAATATTAAAATTGATAGAAAATAATATATCAGTATACGGTGCACATACTAATGTAGATTCTGCTGATGGCGGGTTAAATGATTATGTTTTTAGAAAAAAATGGCTTTTTAATGGTAAAAAAATTAGATTTTTGAATTAAAAACCTTTGAGATATTTTTGAATTAGATGAATATATAGATATTGAAGATATTATATATAGAATAAAAAGAAAATTTAAAAAAATAGATAATGTTAGATTAGCAAGGTCGTATAGAAAAAAATAAAATAAAAAAATTGCAATAACAACAGGAGCAGGAGATAGTTTTTATACCTGAGGTAATTTCTAATGAAGTTGATTTATTTATAACAGGTGATTTAAAACATCATATTTCACTTGATAGTATAGAAAGCGGTATACATTTATTAGATATAGATCATTATGGAAGTGAAAAAAATTAGTTTCTGATTTATTTGAAAAAGTTATAAAAGAAATAGATTCTAACATAGAAGTAATTAATTTTAATGATAAAGAAATATTTGAGTATTTTTTTAATTTTTATAAATAATTTTTTTATAAAAAAATAGTATCAAATTATTTAATTAAGGAATTTTTATTTTTAAGTAAAGTTCCTTATTTTTTTATATTTTATTTTTTTCGAACTTGCTAAAAATATCAATTTAGTGTAAAAATATTTAATGTTGGTATCCCAGCTAATCGCAAGGAAACTTGAGGAAAGTCCAAACTTCATAGAGCATGGAGGCAGTTAACGGCTGCTAAGAGTAATCTTAAGGAAAGTGCAACAGAAAGTAAACCGCCTATAAAGGTAAGGGTGAAAGTGTGAGGTAAGAGCTCACAATTGGTATAGGCAACTATATCACTTGTAAAACCCCTCCAGAAGCAAGAATGAGATAAAAAGAATATGGGGCTGCTCGTCCTTCTTTTTGGTTATTCGCTTGAGGGTATAAGTAATTATACTCCTAGAAAAATGATTAGTTAATACAGAATTTGGCTTATAGGGGTGCCAACAATTTTTAATATAGAGGTTTTTATGAAAAATATAGATGGTATATATATACACATACCTTTTTTGTAATAAAAAGATGTCATTATTGTGATTTTCATGTATTTATAAATATGAATGATAAAATTGATAAATATGTTGAATATTTGATAAAAAGAAATAAAGTTGTATCCTAAATATAAGTATAATACTATATATTTTGGTGGAGGTACACCATCCCTACTTTCTCAAAAACACATAGAAAATGATATTAAATGAATTAGAGTTTACTGAAGATGCAGAGATAACTTTAGAGTTAAACCCTAGTGATATGGATATAGAAAGATTATCAAATCTTAGAAAATCAGGGATAAATAGATTAAGTATAGGTTTTCAAAGTTTTTAATGATGAACTTTTGAAATTTATGAATAGAGATCATAGTTCCGATAAAGCAATAGAAACATTTTTTAAATGCTAGAAAAGTAGGTTTTGATAATATATCTTTAGATTTAATATTTGGCATTCCAGGACAAAGTATGGAAATACTTGAAAATGATTTAAAAAAATTTATAGATCTTAGTCCGGAACATTTATCGATATATTCTCTTATTTGGGAGGAAGGAACTAATTTTACAAGAAGACTTAAAAAAAGGCGAATTAAAAAGAAATGGATGAAGATTTAGAAGCAGATATGTTTATTAAAAATAAATAGAGAATTAAAAAAATGCGGGTTATAGTCATTATGAAATTTCATCTTTTTGTAAGAAAGGGTATAGAAGTAAACATAATATTAAATATTGGAATAATACAGAATATATAGGTGTAGGAGTTAATGCTACGAGTTTTTTTATAACCAAAAAAAGATTTTCAAAAAGTTAAAAAGTTTGATTAAATATTATAGATTAATTGATGAAGGAATGATACCTATTAATGATGCGAGTCTAGAATTAGTAGATGAAGTTGAAAATAAAAAAATTTAAAAATATATATTAGGCTTAAGAATGCTAGAAGATGGTATTCCTTATGAAAAAGATGAAAGAATAGATAAGTTTATATTAAATGGTCTTATAGAAAAAAATTTGGTGATAGAATAAGATTGACAGAAAAAAAGGAATGCTTTTTGTCAAATGAGGTATTTGTAGAATTTGTGTAAAAAGGAGAGAATATGATTAAAAAAATAGGTATCTTTTGGGTGTTTTTTTATAATATTATCTGCAATAGGTTTTTCTACCTTGCAGATGTTAGTGAAATTGCTTCCGGATGTTTCTCTGGCAAGTAAATTATTTTTTTAGAAATATAATAATAACTATAATAACAGGTATTGTTATTAAATTTAGAGGATTAGAATTTAATGTTAATAAAGAAGATAGAAAAATTATTATTTCTTAGAATAATGACAGGGACTATAAGTCTTGCATTTAGTTTTTTTATACATTAAAGTTTATAACTCTAGCAGATTCAACTATACTTCAAAAAGTTATCGTCAGTTATTATGCTTATAATTTCTCATTATTTTTTTAATGAAAAAGTTTACAAAAATATCATTTAGTAGGATTAGTAACTGCTTTTTTTAGGTGTTGTATTTATAATAAAGCCTGTTAGTTCAAGTATGAATATAGGATATATATTAGCGATATTTAGTGCCATTTTAACAGCAATTTCTTATAGCTCAATAAGAGCAATAGGAAGACGTGGTAATTTAGATCCCTATGCTTATAGTTTTTTTATTTTTTTCTTTATTAAGCTGTATGATGTTTTTTTCCTTTTTATGTTAGTGAGTATACCAAGTATTACACCAAGACATTTATATACTTTACTAGCTATAGGTTTATTTGGCTCTATTGGTCAATATGGAATAACATTTGCATATAAGTTTGCAAGTTCTAAAAGAAGTTGGAGTATTTGAGTATTCTCAAGTAATATTTTTCATCTTTATTAGGTATAGTGTTTTTTAAAATGAAATACCTGATATATATAGTGTTATTGGTTATATATTGATAGTATTAGCTGGTATAGGAATATATGTATATAATAATAAAAATAAAAAGAAGTTTAAATACTTCTTTTTTTATTTGCTTGTCAAAAATATTTTTTTGTTCAAACTAATTTCATATTTTGAAATTATAATTCAAAAAAATAATCTATATTTTTAATTAAAATTAACTTTAAAAATATTGAAATTAATTAAAAAAACTTGTAAGAAAAATATTGTGTTAAAAATATATTTGGAGATGAGAATATGAAAGAAAAAAAGTTAGATTAATTAAATTAGAAAAAAAGTAAATAAAAAAAGTTTAAAGATTTTGAGATTAATATTGATTTTTGAAATGTTTAAAGGAGAAATTTATGGTCTTATTGGAAAAATCTGGTAGTGGTAAATCTAGCATATTAAAAAAATAATACAAGGTTTATTAAAAATATGATGAAGGTAAAATATATAAAAATGATAATTTAGAAATAAGTTATGTATTTCAAGAATTTAATTTATTGAATAATAAAACTGTATTTGAAAATGTTGCTTTACCATTGAGATTAAGAGGTAAATTTGAAAAAAATAAGGTAAACGAAGCTATAAAAATTTGTTGGACTTGAAAATAGAAAAAGAAATGTATATATCAAGTTTAAGTGGAGGAGAAAAAAACAAAGAGTGGGTATTGTTTCGTGCTATTGTATCAAATCCTGATTTGATTTTTATGTGATGAAGTTACAGCCTCTCTTGATAAGATAGTAAAAATGAAATTTTTATTTTTTTATTCAAAAAAATAAATGAAAAAAATATGGTACAAGTATATTACTTGTAACTCATGAATTAGATGTTGCTAAAGTTTTTATGTGATAGAGTTTCAGTTATAGAAAAAGGAAGTATACTTGAAACTTTTGATGTTGATAAGGTTGATATAGAAAATATAGAAAAATTATTTAGATTATGTAAAAAGAGGTACTATTATGGAAATGACTTCGGAATTAATATTATCGATAAAGGATACGATAATTATGGTATCAATTCCTACACTTTGTGCAGTATTAATAGGAATACCTATAGGTTCTTTACTTTATTTAACTCGTCGAGGCTCTATTAAAGAAAAATGTATTTATATATGCACCACTTAATATATATGTAAATGTTGTTAGAAGCTTCCCTTTTTGATTTTTTTGTGGTCGTTTTAATACCCTTTAACTAGAATGGTGTTTGGGACAGCTTTTTGGATTAATGCCAGCAGCCTTTCCTATATGTTTTTATAGCGGTAGCACTTTACTCAAGATTTGTTGAACAATCTTTTCATGATGTAAATTATGGAATAATAGAAGCTGCTCTATCTATGAGAGCAAGTGTATTTCAAATTATATGGCATTTTCTTTTAGTTGAGGCAAGAAGTTCTTTAGTATTAGGACTAACATCATCTATTATTAGTTTCATATCTTATTCTACCGTTATGGGAATAGTTGGTGGAGGTGGTATAGGTGATTATGCTATGCGTTATGGTTATTATGAGTATAATTATAAACTAGTATATGAGGTTGTACTTATAATGATATTTATAGTATTTACTATCCAATTTTTTTAGGTAATTATATATATCATAGATAAAAAGAAGGAGAGATTTTTTTGATGTTTAAAAAAATTAATTTTTAACAATAGCTATGGTATTTTTCAACATTACTTTTAGCTAATGACAAAGAAATTAGAATTGCAGCTGCGGGATATCCTATGAATGAAATAGTTAAAAATAGCAGCTAAAGATTTAGAAAAAGAAAGGTTATGATGTAAAAAAATAACACTTCTTACAGATTATGTAACAGCTAATAAGGGATTAGCTGCTGGAGATTTTGATGCGAATTTCCATCAACATCAACCATTTATGCAAGTTTTTAATGAAAAATAATGCAAATCTTGTTAAGGTTGAATCAGTTTATGATGTTTATGTAGGATTTTATTCAACAAAATATACAAAAAAATCACAAATACCTAATGGTGCTAAAGTAGCCATACCTAATGATCCAACTAACCAAGATAGAGCTTTAAGAATATTAGCTAAAGAAGGTTTAATTTCTTTAAAGAATAAAAAAATGGATTATATAATTTATCAGATGTTATAAACACTAAGAAAAAAATTTACAATTCTTAGCTATACCTATACCATCACTTGTACAAGCATATAAAGAAGCAGATTTAGCATTTAACTGGCCATCACATATGTTAAAAAAATAGGAGTTCATGTTAAAGATGCTTTATTTACAGAAACTGGTTCTAAAGGAAGATATTCAATTATACTTGCTTCAAGAAAAAGATAATGCTAATTCACAAAAAAATTAAAAGATTTAGCAAAAAGCTATGCGTTCTGCTAGTGTAAAAAAATTCTTAAAAAGATAATTATTCACAAGAAGGATACCCAGTATTCTAAGAATAATGTATATTTAAACTGAAATTAAATGTGTCTATATGGCACATTTTTTTATTAAATATATATTTGTTTTTAGTTAGTAATTTATTTTTAAAAAAATGATATAATATTAATTATTTGGAAAGGGGAAATATGGTAGATAGGTATAGGTTAGATAAATTTTTTTAGAACACTTGTTAAATCAAATTTTAAGTTTACAAGAACAGTTAAATCTGAATTTATTTCACTTAATGATTTTTGAGAAAGAAGAAGTTTATAAATTTTTTTGAAAGAAAATAATAAGAAAAGAAAAATGTTAAAGAATTTGTAAAAATATATATATAGAAAAAAATATTTTTGAAGATAGGAATTTGTGGATAGATAATTTTTGTTTTTGATATATCTAAGGTTAAATTTATAGAAATTGATGAAAGTAGGTATGAAAAAAATATGTAACTACAGATATTCATGGATATTTTTAATTTATTTATGAAACTTTTAAGAAAAAAATAAGACTTAGGAAAAACTAGAGATTTATTGATTATAATGGGAGATAGTTGTGATAAAGGTGTAAAAAGTTATGAACTTTATAAAAAAATATAGATTTAATATCTGAAGGATATGAAATCATACATATATTTGGTAATCATGAAGATATGTTATATAAGTCCATGACAAATGAAGAGATGCGTAAGCATTGGATTGATAAAAAAATTCAGGCATAGATACAGAAATATCTTTTTTTAATAATATTAACAAAGTTAAAAGAGGATATAATAAATGGTTTAAAGAAAATAAAAATTACATTTACATCAACAGTTTCTTGGTTTTAAAAAAATTATTTAGAATTAATGCCTGATATTGTAGTGGGTAAAGAAAATATTTTTTTGTACATTCGTTCTATAATGATGAACTAAGTTTAGAAAATCAATCTAAGAGAGATTTAATGTGGGAAAGAAGAAAAAGAATTTTCACATAATTATACAAATAAAAAAATATATTTTGGACATACTCCAAATAAAGAAGGGAAAATAATTAGTTATCCTTATTCTTATTATAATTTAGATACAGGCTGCTATATTACTAAGGTATTAGCTTGTATTGAAATTAAAACTAAAAAAAGAGATTTATGTAAAAAAATATAGTGGAGGATAAAATGGCGGATTTTTAAAGAGTATTTAAAGTTTACAGATAAAATAAAAATATAGAGATAGACAAGTTTTAGAAATATCAAAAAAATAAATATAGATGAAGATATGCAAGAAAAAAATTTTTCTAATATAGGAAGTGAGGTTAATCTTTTAGTTTTTTTGCTCATCCTGAATGTCCAGATTGTACTTATGGAGTGGCAGTTCTTGAAGCTATTAGAAAATATGTTCCAATTTTAAATATAGATTATAGAAAAAGAAGTGAAGATAAAGAATTATTATTAAAATATTCAAAAGATGGTAAAATTCCAGGTGTATTTTTTTAATATCAGGTATTAAAGTGAGACAAGTAATGTCTGAGTATCCGGATGAATTAAAAGATAAGTTAATAAATAGTGATGTAAAAACAAGAATATTATGCTGGAAAGTATAATGATATAGTTTTGGAAAAGTATATATAATAAAAATAAAAAGAGAGTGAATAAAATGAAAAAAATTATTAATTTTAGATACGAGTGCTATGATGTATAGAGCATATTTTTGCACTACTTAATCTTAGAAATTCTAAAGGTAAAAAAATATAGGAGCTATTTTTAGGCTTTATAAATCAATTAGAAGCTGCCATAAAAATATTTTTAATCCAGATTATATTATAGCTGCTAAAGATGTAAGAAGAAAAAGAATTGAAAAGAGCAGAAATATATAGTGAATATAAGGGAAACAGGGAATCTGCTCCTGATGATTTAATTGAGCAAATGCAAGATATAGATGAAATTTTAGATGGATATAATATACCTATAGTTAAAATTCCTGGATATGAAGCTGATGATAGCATAGGAAGTTTGTCAACTAAATTTTCTAAAGATATGGAAGTAATAATATTGACAGGAGATAAAGATTTAACTCAACTTGTTGAAAAAAATATATCAGTAGCTTTAATTGGAAAAATCAGATGAAGAACCCTATCTTTTGATAAAAAAATTCAGATGATGTCAAAGAGTATATAGGTGTGTATCCAGAACAAATTGTAGATTTATTTGCTTTTAATGGGTGATAGTAGTGACTCTATACCTGGAGTTAAAGGTATAGGTAGTAAAACTGGAATTAAATTAATATCTGAATATGGTAATATAGATAATTTATATGAAAATATAGAAGAAATAAAAAGGAAAACTTAAAAGATAAATTGATAGCTGATAAAGAAATGGCATATATTAGTAAAAAAACTTGCTACTATATTTAAAAAAATTTAGAAGTTGATATAGAGCTTAAAGAAACTTTTGATATGAAAAATAGAAAATTCAAACAGCTTGCAGATATATATCAAAAAAACTTGATTTAAAAAAAGAATATGAAAAAAATAAGAGAAGAAATATTAGAAAATGATAAGATAGAGTATGATATGGTACATATTGTAAATTTAGATGATTTTATAACTACATTTAATAATACAAAAAAACAGAGGTTAGTATATATTCAGGTGAAGAAGGTTATAGTTTTTTTGATGGAGAAAAGCTTTATTATACTTTTGAAAAAAAGAGAATATTGGAGATTTATTTAAAATATCAACAGATATAAGTCAAATAGATAATAAAAAAATGTAATAGTATATTCAAGTAAAGAATGGATGAATAAAAAAATGTTTATTTTTACTAACTATTTTGATGTACTTCTTGCTATTTTTTTAGTATATCTATGGATGCAGAACAAGAATTAGAAAAAAAGTTTTATTTGATAAATTAAATATTTCAGTACCAAATTTTGATAAAAAAATAATATCAAAAGATGAATGAAGATGACCTACATTCTTATTATTTAGAAAGAATGAATAAATTAACTTATGGAATATATATTTTTGAAAAAAAGAACTTAATGAAAATCTAATAGATGAAAATACTAAAAAAATATATGATGAAGAAAAGAAATTTACAAAAATTCTTAAGTATATGGAAGATAATGGAATCAGCATAGATTTAGACTATTTTAAGGAATACAATAAAGAATTAGAATTAAAAAAATAGAAGAATTGATACAAAGTATATATGTAGAAAGTGGAGAAGAATTTAAAATAAGTTCACCAAAACAACTTGCATATATATTATTTGAAAAAAATTAGGGATAAAAAGGTGAAAAGAAAAAAATAAATCAGGTTCTTATTCAACTGATGCTGAAGTATTAGAACTTCTTTCTTTAAGAGGAATAAATATAGCAAAATTAATATTAGAATATAGGAATATGAAAAAAACTAAGATTCACTTATGTAGAACCACTTATGCAACTTGCTGTAAATAAAAAAATACATACGACATATAATCAGACAGGAACAGCAACTGGAAGACTTTCTTCTCAAAAATCCTAATCTTCAAAAACATACCTACAAGAACAGAAGAAGGTGTTAAAATAAGAAAAGGGTTTGTAGCATCTAGTGGTAAAAAAATTACTTTCATTTGATTATTCACAAATAGAATTAAGAGTTCTAGGAGAACTTTCAGGGATCAACATTTAATAGATGCATATATGAATGATTTAGATTTACATGAATTAACTGCTAGAAAAAAATATTTGCTTTTAGGTAAAGATGTAGAAGTTAGTAAATATCAAAAGAAATATAGCTAAGGTTATTAATTTTTTTCAGTTCTTTATGGAAAAAAACACCTTATGGTTTATCTAAAGAATTAAAAAAATTCCAGTTTCTGATGCAAAAAGAATATATAGATACATATTTTTAGAGAATATCCTAAAGTTAGAATTTTACTTGATGAAATCATAGAGAAATGTAGAGAAAAATGAATATGTTGAAACTATATTTGGAACTAAAAAGATATGTTCATAGTATAAATTCAGGAAATCTTAATATTAGAGAACAAGCTAATAGAATGGCTGTAAAATACAGTTATTCAAGGTAGTGCGGCTGTTATTATAAAAAAAGTAATGAAAAAGAATATATGATGAATTATGTAATGATAAATTAAAAATGTTATTACAAGTTCATGATGAATTGATATTTGAAGTAGATTCAGATTATTTAGATGTAGTGGATAAAATTATAGATATTATGGAAAAATACTATAAAATTTGAAAAACTAAATTAAAAAGTAAACTATAACATAGGAGAAAAATTAAAGTGATCTAAAGTAATGAATTTTTTTAGAAAAAAATAAATATGTTACAAGTACAAGTATTATATTAATAATTGTTTTATTATTTTTTTATTAGTTTCACAAATTATTACAAAAAAATACAGTTATTCCTTGTGTTATGATAAATTTTTGTTGTTTTTGATTTATGTGTATAGTATAGATGATAAAAAAAGAAAAAAATATAAAAGTATTAAAAAAATAGAAGATAATTATAAAAAGCTTTATATATATGTATTCTGTTTCTCTTTTTATAATATTTTTTTAGCTTTTTATAAGCTATATTAGAGGAGTGAGTGACTTTTTAATAGAATCATATATGATATATTTTTTTAGTAGTTACATTTTTAATAAATAATGAAGACTTATCGTATAATCAAGAGGAGATTTTATACAAATCTACGATATATTCAATAAAAAGATGTTAAAGAATTAAAAAAATTACTAAATTTTTTTCTTTACTAAAAAGATTGATAATAGAGTATATTGATGGAAATAAAAAAATATATATAATAATAATTTTAAAGTTTTAAATTATATAAAAGAATTTATAGAGAATGGAGTTGAAAATGATGATCTAGTGGAAAAAAATTTAATTACTCAGAGTTTATAACTGGTATAAAAAGAATCTAAAGGTATAGCTATTGCTTATTTACCTTTTGGATTTACATTGGGATTGATAGCAAATAGTTATGATGTAAATGGGATAATAGCTGGATCTATGAGTTTTTCTAATATATTCAGGAGCTTCACAAACTTTGCTTATGCAGATATTTAAAAATCCGAATTTTTGATATTATTTCAGCAATATTTGCAGCATCTATGCTTAATTTTAGATATGTATTAATAAATATACCTATGTATAAATCATTGAAAAAAAATATGATAATTTAACAAATTGTGTTATAGGTCTTATGTATACTGATGAATTAATAGCTTATCTTGCTGTTAAAAATAAATCATTTTCGTATGCTTTTTGGAGCAAATTTATTGGGATTTCTTGCATTTGGTATAAGTACAGTTTTAGGAGTTATAGTCGGTTCTTTTGTACCTGCTATAATTATAAATTCCATGAAGTTTGTTCTTTATGGTACATTTTTTTATCACTACTTATTTCAAGCCTTATGTCTGAATTTAAACATATACGTATTGTAGGTATAACTTTAATTTTTAAAATTGATGTTTATGTATGTACCACTCATTTAATATAGTTAATAAAAAGTTTACAAATAGTGTTGATACTTTTACTAACAAGTAGTATATATTCTATATGTTCTATATATTTTGAAAATAGAAAGTTGGGTGAGGATAAATGAAACTTTGGTTAACTGTTATTGTGGTTGGAATATTAACACAAACTTTTAGACTTGTTGGTAATTTTTATCCCTATACCAAGAAATAGATTTATGGATAAATTTTTAGAATCTATACCAATATCTATACTTGTTATTCTATTTTTTTCCTGATATATTTGTATCAATAGGGACTAAACATTATGAAATAATTTTTAGCCATATTTGCAAGTTTAAGTATAATATTTATGACTTTAAAAATAGATTTAGGTAAAATTATGATGTATGTAGTTATAGTAGTAATAATATTAAATATGTTATTATCAAAAAAATATTTAGTTAAGGGAGTAATTATGGAAGAATATGAATTAAAAAAATTAATAGAAGAAAAAAATATTGAATTTACTGATATTAAGGAGCATCTTTGAATTAGAAAAGTTAAATTTGGAGTTAGAAAAAAATTAGAATCTTTAACTTTAGATTCAGAATTCTATAAAAAAATACTCAAAAATTCACAAAAAAAGTTTTTAAAAAGAAATATCTTCTATAAAATCTAAAATTAGTGATATTAAAGAAATAATAGAATTAAATGATAATATGAATATACTATTTGATTTCTATAAACAAGAAGAAGCTAGCCTTAAAGAATTAGAAGATGAAACAAATATGTTTGTAGAAAAAAATTAGAAACTTTTTAAAATTAAAGTTTTACTTAATGGGAAATATGATAGAAATAATGCTATACTTACAATTAATGCAGGAGCTGGTGGAACAGAATCGTGCGATTGGGTTTCTATGTTACTTAGAATGTATGAAAGATGGGCTTTAAGTCATAAATTTGGTGTAGAAATATTAGATATATTACCTGGTGAAGAAGCAGGAATAAAAAAAGTGTAACACTTGCTATTAAAGGTGAATTTGCATACGGATATTTAGAATGTGAAAAAGGAGTTCATAGATTGGTAAGAATATCTCCATTTGATTCTAATGCAAGACGTCATACTTCTTTTGCAGCTGTTAATGCAATACCAGAAATAGAAGATGATTTAGAAGTAAATTTAAAAAAAGAAGATATGAAAATAGACACATATAGAGCCAGTGGAGCTGGAGGACAACATGTAAATACTACAGATTCTGCTGTAAGGATAACACATATTCCTACTGGACTTGTAGTTACCTGTCAAAAATGAAAGATCACAAAATAAGAATCTTGCTTCAGCAATGAAGGTACTTAGAGCTAAGTTATTTGAAATAGAATTAAAAAAATAGAGAAGATGAAATAAAAAGATTTGAAAGGCTTAGAATCTAAAAATAGAGTGGGGGTCACAAATTGGATCTTATGTTTTTCCAACCGTATAAGTTAGTGAAAGATCATAGGACTAATTATGAAGAAGGTAATGTTGAAAAAGGTAATGGATGGGGATATAGATGATTTTTATAGATGCATATTTAAAAAAATAAAAATAAGGAGCAAAAAAATGTCTAAAAAAATTATGCAATATTAAAAGTTCCTAAAAGATAATGTAGGTCTTAAAAAAATATTAAAATACAAGAGATAAATTTGGTTAATTCTAAATTTACAGAAGTAATTGTATATTTTGATTTATTAAATATATCTAAAGGAATAATTGAGGAAATAGAAAAAGTTAAAGACTTAATTTCTAAAATAGATGATAATATTAATATAGAATTTAATATTAATAAATATGAAAAAAATTAGAGGGAAATGATATAGAAGAAGCTATCTCATTTTTTTAGTTGATTATGTAAAAAAATGAAGATCAATATTTAAGTATGATATTAAATACGCTAACATACTCATTTAAAGATGGAATAATAGAAATATCATTAGGTAGTTTAGTTAAAATTAATAATGATAAAATTATTAATTTTATTGATAACTTATCAGGTAAGTTATGGACTATTTTTTTGGACTTAGATATGAAATTAATGTTACAAGTAATTTAGAAGATTCTAAGAATTTTAAATTTAAAACCCTCGTGAAGTAAAGGTTAATTTTTGATAAAGAAGTCAAAAAAAGGAAGTAAGAAAAATCTGGATTTAATAATAAATCAACATATATTAAAACCTAAATTAAAAAAACTACATCATTAAATGAAATAGACTCTTTGATGCTTAATGAAGAAGTGCTAGTTCGTGGGGAAGTATTTAAAAATAGAATTGAAAGAAATGAAAAAAATGGTAAAATAATTATAGATATATATATAACTGATAATGAAAAGTTCTTTAATTTGTTCTAAGTTTATAAACTCTAAAGATGAAATTAAAGTTAAAGTTGGAGATATAATAGAAGGTATTGGAACTTATGAAAATTATAGAGAAAAATATAGTATTAGACTAAAAATAGATATAATAGGAGAAATAGAAGAAGTAAAAAAAGATACTTCAGAATTTAAAAGAATAGAGCTTGCAGCTCATACGAATATGAGTGAAATGATATCAACTATAGAGTCTAAAGAATTAGTAGAAAGAGCAAAAATATCATGGTCATAAAGCTATTGCTGTTACAGATTATGGAGTTGTTCATGCTTTTCCTTTTTGTTGCACGTGGAGTTAAGGATAATGAGGATTTTAAAATAATATATGGAATAGAAGCTTATGTTGTTGATGATGAGGCTCCTTTAATAAAAAAATCCTAAAGATATATATATAGAGGAAGAAGAATTTGTAATATTTGATATAGAAACAACAGGATTTAGTTCTACGAATGATAAAATAATAGAAATTGGTGCAGTAAAGATGAAAAGGGGTCAAGTTATAGATAAATTTTCAGAGTTTATAAATCCAGAAATTAAAAATACCTATGAAAAATAGTAGAACTAACAGGTATTAGTGATAAAATGGTAAGTAATGCAGAAACTATAGATAAAAGTTTTACCTAGATTTTTTTAGAATTTATTAAAAAAATACTACAGTTGTTGCTCATAATGCCAAGTTTGATGTTGGGTTTATAACTAAAAAGTGTGAACAATTAAATTTGAGTTTAGAAGATAATTTTTAGTTTTATAGATACTTTAGAATGGGCAAAAAAATATTGGTTACTGATATTAAAAGATATTCTCTTGATGCATTAACTAAAAAAATTTAATATAGTACTTGAAAACCATCATAGAGCTATAGATGATGCCCAAGCTACTGCTGAGGTATTTAAGGTTCTTTTAACTTATTTATCTCCGTTTGGTATAGAAAGATTAACGCAAGTTAGTGAAAAACTTTTTTTAAAGAACCTATCAAAAGCAGATACGGAAAAATGTTACGATTTTAGTTAAAAAAATTTAAAAAGGATTGAGACGGTTATATGAATTAATTTCCATATCACATATAAAATATTATGGTGATAAAAACCAAGAATATTAAAAATCTGATTTAAGTGCAGATAGAGAAAACTTTTTAATTTCTTCAAGCCCCTATATATTCAGGTAGGTTTAATAAAGGTAAGTTAGTTGATTTATACATAAGAGGTATGTCAAAAGATGATATACTTGAGGCTATGGATTTTTTTATGATTATGTACAAATATATCCAGATAGCATATATAATGATGCAATAACTTTACAAGAAATATCAGGAATAGATTTTTATACATCAAATGAATAAAGATTTTGTGGAAATGGCAAAAATCAAAAAGGAAAGTTAGTTGTTGCTACAGGAAATGTTTATTATTTAGATAAAAAAAGATACAAAAATCAAAAAGCAGCTTTATTATTAGGTTCTGATAGAGCTTTTTAATACATATAATATAGATACAGGGAACTATTTTTAGAACGACTGATGAAATGCTAAATGAGTTTTCATATTTAGATAAAGATGTTGAAGATATAGTTATATATAATACTCATAAAATAGCAGAACAGATAGAAAAAAATAAAACCTATACCGGATGGAGAGTATAGACCTGTAATGGATGGAGCAGAGGATTTAGTTAGAAGCATGTCTTATGATAAAGTTCATGAGCTATATGGAGAAAAAAATACCACCTAAAAATAGAAGAAAGACTTGAAAGAGAGTTAAATGCTATTATAGGAAATGGATTTTCTGTTTTTGTATTTAATAGCTCAAAAAAATTAGTTAAAAAAATCTGTTGATAATGGATATATTGTAGGTTCAAGAGGATCTATAGTCATCACTTGTAGCATATTTAATGGGTATAACAGAAGTTAATGGACTTTATCCACATTATAGATGCCCTAATTGTAAATATTTTTGAAAATGAAAGATTTTTGAAGGTTCGGGAGTAGATTTAGAAGAAAAAAATGTCCTAGTTGTGGAGAAGATTTAATCCGTGATGGACATTCAATACCTTTTTGAAGTGTTTATGGGATTTAAAGGAGATAAAACACCAGATATAGATTTAAATTTTTTTCGGGAGAATATCAAGGAGAAATACATAAATATACAAAAGAATTGTTTGGAGATGATTATGTATTTAGAGCTGGAACTATAACTACAGTGGCAGAGAAAAAAATGCTGTTGTTTATTCAAGAAAAATATTTTTGAAGAAAAATATTAAAAGAAAATTTGAAAAGGAGATACAATCTAAATATAATACATCTTTAAAAAAATTAGATGAAACACTTAGAGCTGAAAAAGAATTAGAACTTAAAAAAATATGCAAGAAGAATTTTTGGAATAAAAAAAATAAGGCAGAAATTGAAAGAGTAGCTATAAAATGTGAGGGAGCAAGAAAAACTACAGGTCAACATCCAGGAGGAATGATAGTTGTACCTAACTATAAATCTATTTATGATTTTACTCCAGTTCAATACCCTGCAAATGATCCAAGTTCGGGTTCTATAACAACACATTTTGATTATCATGTTATGGATACACAGTTAACAAAGTTAGATATATTAGGACATGATGATCCGACTACATTAAAAAAATGTTACAAAGATTTAACAGGGGTTGATATATATAATATACCATTAACAGATCCTAAAGTAATGACTATATTTAGTTCAACTGAAGCTCTTGGGGTTAACGAAGAAGAAATAGGAAATAAATTAGGTACAAATGGTATACCTGAATTTGGTACAGATTTTGTTAAGAAAATGTTAGAAGAAACTTTACCTAAAACATTTTCTGAACTTGTAAGAATATCAGGTCTTTCTCATGGAACAGATGTATGGTCAAATAATGCTCAGGAATATGTGAGAGATGGTGTGGCTACCTTAAGTGAGATAATAACAGTTAGAGATGATATTATGAATCATTTAATAGATATGGGTATGGATAAATCAGAAGCATTTAATATCATGGAATTTGTTCGTAAGGGTAGACCGTCTAAACCAAATGATAAAGAAGCTTGGGAAGCATATAAAATTAAAATGAAAGAATGTAACGTTAAAGATTGGTATATAGAATCTTGTGAAAAAAATTAAATATATGTTTCCTAAAGGACATGCTGTTGCCTATGTTATGATGGCAGTTAGAATAGCGTATTTTTAAAGTATATTATCCTTTAGAGTTTTTATACTGCATATTTGAATAGAAAAAGCTGATGATTTTTTTCATTTATAGAAATGAATGGAAGCATTGATGAATTAAGAGAAAAATATCAACAAAAGAAATCTTTAAGTGAACTAACAGTTAATGATAAAAAAAGTCTTTAATTTTAATGGAAATATTGATAGAAATGAAAGCAAGAGGTATAGAAATGTTAGATATTGATTTATACAAATCTGAAGCTTGTGAATTTAAAAATAGAAGATGGTAAAATTCGTATACCTTTTATTTGCTATGGAACAACTAGGAGAAGTTGTTGCAAAATACTATAGTTGAAGAGAGAAATAAAAGTGAGTTTAGTTCAATAGAAGATATTTTAAAGAGGTGTAAAGTATCTAAAAACTGTATTAGAGAATTTAATAAAAGTATAAATGTATAGATGATAATTTACCTGAATCGCATCAATTAACACTGTTCTAATTGACAATATTATGTTATAAATGCTATTATTTTAAGAGGAGATAATAAGGATAACTTATAAAAATTTTTTTAAATTATTATTTATTTTTATATGTGAATTATTGAAGAGGAGATATTTTATGAAAAAAATGGAAATCATATTTAATTTTTATCGATAATATTGTTATCAATTTCTAAAATTTCACATTCTGAAAGTGCTGCATTGCCTAACAATACAGCAAATTATGAAAGTTTAAAACAAGAAATTGATATGTTAAAAAAAGAATTAGAAGCTATTAAATCTTCAAAAATCTATAACTATTGGAAATGGAGCAAAATCTAATTTAGAAAATAGTGTGTCTATTGGTAATGGGTCAGAAGCTAATGTAGAAAATAGTGTATCTATAGGTACGAATGCTGGTAAAAATAGTGGAGTAGGCTTGGATACTTCTGGTCAAATAGGAAATGTATATATTGGAGAAGATTCAGGAAATTCTGCAAAAGGAAGGATTAATGTATTTTTTTAGGCTATTTATCAGGTAAATCAAGTGAGGTTACTAATAGTATATTTTTGGGAAATTCTGCAGGTGAGGGTGCAAAAAAAGAACATAATATAGGTATAGGATTTAGAGCTTTTAAAGATTCAGATGGACTTTCTAATGTTTCAATAGGTCAAAATTCAGGTAATGGAGTTATAGGAAATTCTAATGTGTCAATAGGGATTAGCTCTAATAATTTTTTAAGTAATAAAAAATCATTTAACATGGCGGTTGCTGTTGGTATACAGTCTTCATCAGAAGGAGATAGATCAGTTGCTTTAGGAGGAGCAAGTAAGACTAGAGATTTTGGTGCAGTTGCTCTTGGATTTGGAGCTAATGCAAATAATAATACTTCAATTGCAATTGGTTATGGGGCTTTTATCTAATGTTGATAATGGGGGTATCAATAGGAAGTTTTTTTCTGTTGCAAATAGAGATAAAGAAAGTTTAGGTTATGATCCTAAAGGAGAATTTAAGAGTATAGAAGATGTTGTTGGAGACAAAAAGACTGATTATCTTAATAAAAAAAGAAGAATATTTAACAAGATATAATACTCTAACTGAGTTAAATAAAGAGATGGATGCTTTTGTTAAAGAGAAAAATAATATACGTTTATCGGTTTATATCAAAAGATCCCTAAATATATAGAACTTGATAAAAAAATAAAAGAAGAAAGAAGTAAAAATTAATACTTTAGACCTTGAGTTGCTTGGTATGACTAATGTTTGGAGTGCAAGTAGAGCAGCTGTTTCTATAGGTAATAAAGAAGCTAGATTAACAAGACAAATAATTGGTGTTGCAGCAGGTACTGAAGATACAGATGTTGTAAAATGTAGCTCAACTAAAAAAAGACTAGGTGAAACTTTTAGAAGAAAAAAACAAAAAGAAATTGAAAAAGATTTTTAGAAGAGAAGTTAGGAAATAGTAAAAAAATCAATGCATGTTGGTGTAGCGAGTGCTATAGCTATGGCAAGTCTTCCAAATATAAATAATGGGTTAAGCGCTTCATTTGGTACATATATGGGTGAAAGTGCATTTGCTTTTAGGCTTGAATGGTAAAAAAAGGAAGATTAAGATATAAGGCAAATGGATCACTAACTACTCAAGGAAAAAGTTGGATTTGGTTTAGGACTTGGAATTTCTTTTTGAAGATGATAAATAAGTAGGACTAATAAAAATAAGGAGAAAAAAATGAAATTATTAATTACGGAAGTTTTAGAAGTTCTTTCTAAAAATGTTAATAAAATTTTTGGAATTGAACTTAAATTAGAAGATATACAAAATTCTACAAAAAAAGAATTTGGAGACTTTCAAAGTAATTTTTGCTATGACTAAGTCTAAAATTTTAGGAAGTAATCCAAGAGAAATAGCAACAAAAGTTAATTGAAAAAAATTTGATGGTTGTGGTGTGATTTCAAAGATAGAAGTTGCAGGACCTGGTTTTATTAATATTTTTTTGTTGATAATAATTTTTTTAAATGTAGAAAGTAAAAATAGGTAAAGAAGACTATGAATATAACAAGGCTAATAATGAAAAAGTGTTAATAGATTATTCTTCTCCTAATATTGCTAAAAAGAATGCATGTAGGTCATTTAAGAAGTACAATAATAGGAGATGCATTGACTAAGAATATATAAAGAACTTGGATTTAATGTAATTAGTGATAATCATATAGGTGATTGGGGAACTCAATTTGGAAAGTTAATAGTTGCCTATAATAAATGGTTAGATAAAGAGGCTTATGAATTAAATTCAATAGAAGAATTAGAAAGACTTTATGTAAAGTTTTCAGGAGCTGCAAAAGAAGATCCAACACTTGAAGATGAAGCACGTGAAGAATTAAAAAAAGTACAAATGGGAGATCCAGTAAATTTAGCTTTATGGAAAGAGTTTATAACATATTCTTTAAGAGAATATGATAAAGTATATAAAAGATTAGGTATTAAATTTGATTTATTTAATGGTGAATCTTTCTATAATCCCTATGATGCCAGGAATTGTTAAGTTATTAAATGATAAAGGAATATCTCGTAATGATGAAGGAGCTGAGGTAGTATTTTTTTGAAAATGATGAATTACCTCCATGTATAGTACAAAAAAAATAATGGTAGTTTTTCTTTATTCAACATCGATCTTGCTTGTATAAAAATATAGAAAAGATGATTTGAATATAGATAGAGCTATATATGTAGTTGATGAAAGACAAAAAGGTCATTTTTAAACAAGTATTTAAGATAGCTGAAATGATGGGAAAAACCTTATGATTATGCTAAAGAACATGTAGAATTTGGTATAATGAGATTTGGAGATGGAACAATATTTTTCAACTCGTGGTGGAGATGTAATAAGACTTGAAGAAATATTAGATAAAAGCTCATATAGAAGTTAGAAAAAAATAGTGGATGAAAAAAATCCTAATTTATCAAAATGAAGAAAAAGAAAAATATAGCCGAAGTTGTAGGAGTTGGAGCTATAAAATACTTTGATTTAAGTCAAAATAGAAGTAGTGGAATTACATTTACTTGGGATAAAGTATTGAGTTTTGAAGGAAATACTGGACCATATCTTCAGTATTGTTATGTAAGAATTATGTCTATACTTAGAAAAGCTAAAGATATAGGTATAGATTATACTAATACTGAAATGTTAGTTGAAAATAGTAACGAATTAGAAAGAAGTTTAGTGGTTTCTTTACATAAATTACCGTTTACTACAATTAAAGCTTTTGAAACAAATAGACCTAATCTTATAGCAGATTATTTATTTGATTTAACAAAAGAATTTAATTCTTTTCTATAATTCAAATCAAGTAATAGATATGGATAATTTAGAATTAACAAAAAGCAAGACTTGAAATTTGTGAAAAAAAGTAGCTTTAGTTATTAAAAAAAGGTTTAAGTCTTTTAGGTATAGGAACAGTAGAAAGAATGTAAATTATTAATATAATGCAAGCGCCTTTTTAATAGGTGCTTGTTTGATATAAAGATAAAAAAAGGAGCTAATATTTATCTATTAGCTCCCTAAAGGGGGTTAATTGAGGTTGTCAACTTTCATTGACAATAATTATTATACACTATATAAATGAAAAAAATCAAGAAAAGATTATAAAAATATTTTTTTGATTGAGTATTTAATAGATATAAAGCTATTTTTATAGAACTACTAATTTGATATTTTTATCCTTTTAATGATATAATTAAATAAGTTTGAGGTGATAAATAATGAAAAAAATATACTTAGCAGGAGGATGTTTTTTTGGGGAGTACAAGGATATTTTTAAAAAAATTTACTTGGAATAGAGAAAAACAAGTGTAGGCTATGCAAATGGTAAAACTGATATCACAGATTATAACTCTATAAAATCTACAGATCATGTTGAAGCTGTTGAAATAGAATATAATCAAAATATAATAAGACTGGAAGAAATTCTTTTAAGACTATTTAAAAATAATTGATCCTTTTTCTCTAAATAAACAAGGTAATGATATAGGAAGACAGTATAGAACCGGTATATACTATATTGATGTTGAAGATGTTAAGGTAATAAAAAAAGTTTGTAAATATATTGAAGAAAAAAATATCAAAAAAAGAAATAGCAGTTGAAGTTGAAAAACTAAATATGTATATATTGGCTGAAGATTATCATCAAGATTATTTAGATAAAAATCCTAAAGGATATTGTCATATCAATTTAGATAGTGTTTTTTTACCTGTTTTTTGATAAAAAGTATGAAAAACCAGAATTAGAAAAAAATTAAAAAAATACTTTATCTAAAACTTGAATTTGGAGTGACTCAAAATTCAGAAACAGAAAAAGCCATTTTCTTCTGAGTTGGAAGATAATTATGAAAAGGGTATATATGTAAATATAGTTACAGGAGAACCGATATTTCTTTCTTTAGATAAATTTGATAGTGGTTGTGGATGGCCCTAGTTTTTACACGACCCTATACTTACAGAAAATATTAATTATTATCAAGATTTATCACATGGTATGAATAGAATAGAAGTTAAAAACAAAAATTTGATAAGGCTCATTTAGGTCATGTGTTTACAGATGGACCTTTAAATAGAGGAGGATTAAGATATTGTATAAATGGAGCTTCACTTAGATTTGTACCGTATAATAAATTAGATGAATTTGGTTATTCAGATTATAAAAATATTTTTTTAATAGGAGGATGGTATGACAAGAATAGTTTTTAGAAAAAAATTGAGAATATTGAAAAAGAAATGAAAAATAAATTAGAAGATTCTCAAAAATTAAATATAGAAAAAAATTAAATAATACTAAGATTGAATTAGAAAAAAAGAATTTTTTTGAATATTACTAAAAATATTGATGAAAAATTTTTTTAGAAAAAAATTAAATTTTGAAATAAATAATAAAAAGAAATTCTCTTAATCATATTTTAGAAGAAGCTAAAAAAATAAAGCAAATAGTTTAGGAGAAAAATGTTTTTAAATAAAAAAAGAAAATATTATACAAGAATTAAAAAAATATAGTTATGAAAGGATAGAAAATGGCTATAGTAAAACTTGAAAAAAATTTAATTTAATACTATTTAAAAATGATGTTAATAGATTATTAAAAAGATTTTCAAAAGTTTGAAGAAATAGATTTTTAGAGTAACTGATTTTTGAACTTGAAAAATTATGTATCCAAAGATGTAGAAAAATACAGAAAATATAATAATTAAACTTGAAAGTTTGATAAAAAAAGTTAAGAATATTAGTGCCTAAAAAAATCTACTTTTTAAAACATTAAAAAGAAGGACTTTATGAATTTAGTTATGATGAACTTGAAAACTATGTTAAAAAAATTAGATATAGAAAAAAACTATATTAGATATTAGTTCAAAGTTTACACTAAAGGATAGAGTTTTAAAAACAAAATGAAAGTCTTAAAAATAATATACTTGAGTATGAAGATTGGAAAAAAATTTAGATATATCTTTTTCAGATTTAAAAAGATTAAAAAAATGGTAGATATTACGATAGGTACACTTACTAAAAAGAATTATGAAAAATGTTACAAGAAATTGATGATACTGTTGAAGTTAATGTAATATCTGAATGTAAAAAAATATAAATGTATTGATTTATTCTTTAAAAGACTCTAATTTTTAAAGAAATTGTTAAAGAAATAAATTTAACTAAATTTAATTTAGATATTACAGAAGTTCCTGTAAAAATGATAGAAAAAAATTAGAAAAAAATACAAGAAAATATTAAAGTTATAGAAGAAACGGATGTTGAATTAAAAGATTATGCTTTTAAATATTTCTGATTTAGAAATAGCAACAGAATATTATAGAAATATACTTTTAAAAAGAAAAATACTAAAGAAATATTTAAAGAAACAGATAAATTGAGTATAATTTCAGCATATATTCCAAAAAAATAGAAAAGATGAATTAGAAAGTTTATTAAATAATTTATTGTCTAATGATTACTATATAACTTATGAAGAATTTGATATAAATGATAGTGATATTCCTGTTAAGTTAAAAAAATAATACAATAATAGAACCTTATGAAATGCTAGTAGGTACTTATTCATTGCCTAAGTATACAGAAATAGATCCTACTTTAATAGTAGCACCGTTTTTTTCTGGTTATTCTTTGGTATGATGATGGCAGATGTAGGTTATGGTTTAATATTGAGTATGGCTACAGGATTTGCACTTTCAATATTTAATCTTAATAAATCAAATAAAAAAATATGATGAAATTTGTGTTTATGTTAGGTATTTCTACAACACTTTGGGGACTTATTTATGGATCATTATTTGGATTTAATTTTTGATAATCCTTTACATATATATTCACCAACAGTTAGTTACCAACCAGTTATGATTTTTATCATTTGTATTTGAATAATTCATATTTTTTTAGCTCTATTAACTAAAGCGTATATATTAATAAGAGATAAAAAAAGTATTTTGATTGCTTTTCAGATGTTTTTCTTATGGATGGTAACACTTACTTCTACTGGTTATTATGTGTTTGCAAGATTTAGTGATATAAGTGGAACGATGGTAGATTTATCTAAATATTTAATGATAATAACTATGCTTGGTATAGTTGCAACTGGAGGAAGAGAAGCAAAAAAAGTATTGGAGGAAAGATAGGTCTTGGAACTTATGCCTTATATGGAATATCAGGATATATGGGAGATTTAATATCTTATGTTAGACTTATGGCGCTTGGATTATCTGGAGGATATATTGCATATTCTGTTAATACAATAGCGCAAATGATAGGGAATAAAGGAATAATGATAGTATTTATGATGTTAATTATGATATTAGGACATGGATTTAATTTATTCTTATCAGCACTTGGAGCTTATGTTCATACATCAAGATTGATATATGTAGAATTTTTTTGCTAAATTCTATGAAGGTGGAGGAAAAAGCTTTTTAATAATTTTTAAAATTAAAGAAAAAAATATAAATATAAAGAATAATTAGGAGGAAAAAAATGTTTAATTTAGATGGATTTTTTAGTTAATTTAGGACCAGCATTAGGTATACTTGGAGCAGCACTTGCTGCAATTTTAGCAGGAGTTGGATCTGCAAAAGCTGTTGGAATGGTTGGAGAAGCTGCAGCAGGGCTTATAATAGATGAACCAGAAAAATTTGGTAAATCATTAATTTTACAATTATTACCAGGTTCACAAGGGTTATATGGTTTTTGTTATAGGACTTTTAGCAGTAGGAAAAGTAACATCTTCAACTACAGCTTTACAAGGATTATCAATCTTATTTGCTTGTCTTCCAATAGCTATAGTTGGACTTCATTCAGCAATAGCACAAGCTAGAGTTTCAGTTGCAGGTATAACTATACTTGCAAAAAAATGAAGAACATCAATTTAAAAGGTATAGTATATGCAGTAATGGTTGAAATTTATGCTTTATTAGGTTTCGTTATATCTATATTATTACTTAATAATGCAGTTATAGGTTAAGGAGTAATTATGTCAAATTTAGATAATATAATAAATAAAAATAATTTCAGATACGGAAGATAAAAATAAAAATATTAAATTCTGAAACTGAAGATAAAATTCAAGTTCTAAAAATCTGAATTTGATTTAAAAAGTTAAAGATTATGAAAAAAATCTTTAAGTAAGTTTGAAACAAAAAAAGAGATTTAGAATTTGAAAGAGTTGAATCTAATATTAACTTAAAAGTCTAAAAAAATATTATTAGAAAAAAACAAGAAATAATAAGAAAAAAATTTTTAGATGAATTATTAATAAATTTAGAAAATATTAGTTTAGATGAGATGGAAAAATTTTTATTAAATATAATTTAGAAAATAGAAAATCTATATCAAATGAATTGATATTTGTATCACCTAAATATGAAGATTTAAGTAATAAATTTTCTAATTTAAGAGTAAGAGAAAATATTAAATCTGGATTTGTAATATCATATGAAGGTGTAGATGAAAACTATACTTTTGAAAGTATAATAAATATTAAGAAGGAAGAATTAGAAAGCTTTGATATTAAACTATTTTTAATTAGGGGTGTTTAAATGAATAGAAATGATTTCATTTTACCTGTATCAATGATTAAAGTTCAAGAAAAAACTTTTTAAGTGAAGATAGACTTATTAAAAATGTTAGAAACTAATTCATTTAAAAGAAATATTAAGAATATTAAATGATACAGATTACTCTTATTCAATAGCTACTACTACGCAAGATGATGAATATGAAAAAAATTATCAATGGTGAGCTTGAAAGAGTATTTAAATTTACAAGGAAATATCTAAAAATAATCAGGAAATAGTTGATTTAGCTGCCTTGAAATATGAATATCAAAATCTTAAACTTTTTATTAAAGGATAAAGGAAATGTTTTTAGATGTGTATAATATATCTACAGGTATTATAGATAAAGAAGAACTAATGAATAATTTTTAATGAGGTTAAAAAAATATAAAAGATTTGAAAGAAGCTTGTATAAAACTTGATAAAAATGTATTTGAAACATCTTTTAAAAATTAGCTAATAGTACAAAATATTCCATTATTTATAGACTATGCTAAAATATCTATAGATAGATATAATATAGTGACATTTTTTTGAGATTAAAAAAACAAAACAGAAATGTGGATTATTTAGATGATATTTTAGTAGATGGTGGAAGTATATCTAAGGAAGAGTTAATTAAGGTATATTTTTAATAATACATATTTATTGTTATTTAAAAAGAAAATAGAAACTAAAACTTGGGATACTTTTTGAAAAAAATGGAGATATATTAGAAATAGAAAAGATATTTGATAATATGATTATATCTTTAGCTAAGGAGTATAAATATATTACAATAGGTCCAGAACCTATATTTACATATATCATAGCTAAAGAATATGAACTTAAAAGCTTTAAGGTTAATAATGTCTGCTAAATTAAATGATATTGATATAGAACTTGTTAAAAAGTAGATTGAGAGGGGTTTATGTATAAAATAGCAGCTATAGGAGATAAAGATACGGTTACATCATTTAAAAGCTTTTAGGAATAGATGTTTTTAGTGTTGAAAAATTTAGAAAAATAATGATATTGTAGTTCAAAAAAATAAAAGCAACTATAGATAAACTAGCAATAAGTGGCTACGGAATAATATTGATAACAGAAGATTATGCACTTCGTGCTGAAAGTGTATTAGAGAGATATAAAAATGAGGTGCTACCTATGATAACTTTAATACCTAGTAATAAAGGAAGTAAAGGTATAGGTATAGCAAAAAAATTGATGAAAAATATAGAAAAAGGCAATAGGAACTAATATTTTTTTAGTTGAAAGGAGAAGGACTTGAAAGGAAGAATTGTTAAAGTTTCAGGACCATTAGTTGTTGCAGAAAATATGTCACATGCTAATGTATTTGACATGGTTAAAGTAGGTCATAATAAATTAATTGGTGAGATAATTGAAATGAGAGGAGATAGAGCCTCTATTCAAGTATATGAAGAAACTACAGGTATAGGTACAGATGAGCCAGTTGAAACAACAGGTATGCCTCTTTCTGTAGAATTAGGTCCAGGATTATTAGAAAAATATGTTTGATGGTATACAAAAGACCATTAGATAAAATAAGAGCAAAAAGTTGGAGATTTTTCTTATTAAAGGAGTTGAAGTTAATTCTTTAGATAGAGAAAAAAAGTTTGGGAATTTAAGGCTCAAAAAAATGTAGGAGATTATGTCTCTTCTGGTTATGTTTTTAGGGATAGTACCTGAAACAGAAGTTATAGATCATAAAATTATGGTTCCATTTGGAATAGAGGGAACAATAAAAAGAAATAAAAATCAGGGAATTTTTAGAGTTGAAGATACAATAGCTATAATAGAAACATCTAAAGGTTTAGTAGAATTAAATATGATACAAAAATGGCCAGTTAGACGTGGAAGAAGATATGAAAGAAAAATTAATCCAGATGAGCCATTAGTTACAGGTCAAAGAGTAATAGATACATTTTTCCCTGTGGCTAAGGGAGGAACTGCATGTGTTCCAGGACCATTTTGGATCAGGTAAGACAGTCGTACAACATCAATTTGCAAAATGGGGAGATGCTCAAGTTGTAGTATATGTTGGATGTGGAGAGCGTGGTAATGAAATGACTGATGTTCTTATGGAATTTCCAGAAATTATAGATCCACTAACAGGGAAATCTTTAATGCAAAGAACAGTTCTTATAGCAAATACGTCAAATATGCCCGTTGCAGCCAGAGAAGCTTCAATATATACTGGTATAACTATAGCTGAGTATTTTAGAGATATGGGATATTCTGTATCAATAATGGCAGATTCTACATCTCGTTGGGCAGAAGCTTTAAGAGAGATGTCAGGTCGTCTTGAAGAAATGCCGGGAGATGAAGGTTATCCTGCATATCTTTCATCACGTGCTGCAGATTTCTATGAAAGAGCAGGTAAGGTAGTTTGTCTTGGAGAAGATGAAAGAATAGGAGCACTTACAGTTATAGGAGCTGTATCACCTCCAGGGGAGATATATCAGAGCCAGTATCACAAGCTACATTGCGTATAGTTAAGGTATTCTGGGGACTTGATGCACAACTTGCATATAGAAGACATTTCCCAGCGATAAATTGGTTAAATTCATATACACTTTATCAAACTAAAGTAGATGAGTGGATGGATAAAAATGTAGATGAGAGATTTTTCTAAAAAAATAGGGTAAATGCCATGAAATTACTTCAAGAAGAAGCATCACTTCAAGAAATAGTAAGACTTGTAGGTAAAGATACTTTTATCATTTGAAGATCAATTAAAAATTAGAAGCTGCTAAATCTATAAGAGAAGACTATTTGCAACAAAAATGCCTTCCATGAACAAGATACATTTACTTCACTTGCCAAACAAGATAAAATGCTTAATATGGTTTTTAAATTTCTATTATCAAGCAAAACGGGCTTTAGAGTCAAATGTATATATAAATGATATACTTAGTTTAGAAGTTAGGAAAATATTGCAAGAGCTAAGTATTTATCAGAAGATGAAATAGGAAAAATAGATGAAATAGATAAAGAAGTTGTAAGAAAAAAATAGATGAACTTATCTCAAAAACAATCGGAGGTAATGTAGTGATAAAAAGAATATAAGACTATAAATGAAATAGTAGGACCTTTAATGACAGTAGAAGGAGTTGAAGGTGTAAGCTATGAAGAGTTAGTAGAAGTAGAAACACAAAAATGGTGAAACTCGTTTAGGGAGAGTATTAGAAGTAAATGAAGATAAAGCTATACTTCAATTATTTGAATCACCAGCTGGAATAAATATGAAGGGTTCTAAGGTTAGATTTCTTGGAACACCTTTAAAAACTTAGAGTTTCTGAAGATATGATAGGAAGAGTATTTGATGGTTTAGGTAGAGAAAAAGATAATGGACCTAAAATTGTTGCTGAAAAAAATCTTTAGATATTAATGGAATAGCTCTAAATCCAGTAGCTAGAGATTATCCTTCTGAATTTATTCAAACAGGTATATCAGCTATAGATGGATTAAATACTTTAGTAAGAGGTCAAAAACTTCCAATATTTTTCTGGTTCAGGTATGCCACATGCTGAACTTGCAGCACAAATTGCAAGACAAGCAAGAGTATTAGGGGATGGAGAAAAAAATTTGCAGTAGTATTTGCAGCAGTTGGGATAACTTATGAAGAAGCACAATTCTTTATAGAAGATTTCAAAAAAACAGGTGCTATAGATGGATCAGTATTGTTTATAAATCTTGCAAATGATCCATCTGTTGAAAGAATAGCAACTCCTAGAATGGCACTTACTTGTGCTGAATATCTTGCTTTTGAAAAAAAGGAATGCACGTTCTTACAATAATAACAGATTTAACTAATTATTGTGAGGCATTAAGAGAAATATCTGCAGCAAGAAAAGAAGTTCCAGGTAGACGTGGATACCCTGGTTATCTATATACTGACCTTTCTACTCTTTTATGAAAGAGCTGGTAAATTAAAAAGGTAAACCGGGATCTATTACTCAAATTCCTATACTTACTATGCCTGAGGATGATAAAACTCATCCAATTCCAGATTTAACTGGATATATTACAGAGGGACAAATAGTTTTATCAAGAGAATTGTATAAGAAAAAAATATTATGCCCCCTATAGATGTATTACCATCACTTTCAAGACTTAAAGATAAAGGTATAGGTAAAAAAATAAGACTCGTGAAGATCATGCTGATACAATGAATCAACTATTTTCAGCTTATGCAACAGGAAAAGAGGCAAAAAGAATTGGCTGTAATTTTAGGAGAATCAGCTCTGTCAGATACAGATAAACAATTTGCTAAATTTGCTCAAGAATTTGAAGAAAAATATGTAGGACAAGGATTTGATAATAATAGAAGTATAATAGATACTTTAGAATTAGGTTGGGATCTTTTAAGAATATTACCTAAAAATGAATTGAAGAGAATTAGAGATGAATATTTAGAAAAAAATATTTGGATAAAAAAAGGAAAAATTAATTATGGCTAAGTTAAATGTAAATCCAACAAGAATGGAATTAACTCGTTTAAAAAGCAAAACTTATAACAGCTAAAAAAAGGTCATAAATTATTAAAAGATAAACAAGATGAACTTATGCGTATTTTTTTATAGAAACTATAAAGAAAAAAATAAGGAAATGCGTATAAATGTTGAAAAAAAAATTATCTTTATCTTTAAAAGAATTTTTACAATGGCTAAAAAGTATAATATCTGAATCTGTATTTGAAGAATCACTTGCTATTCCTAAAAATAAGATATGAAGTAGATGTTACAAAAAGAAATGTTATGAGTGTTAGAATACCAGAAATAACTTTGGAAAAAAATTGGAGATGAAAACGATCTTTATCCTTATTCTTTCGCTCAAACAAGTTATGAATTGGATTTAGCTATAGAAGATATGAGTTTTTGTAATGAATGATTTATTACAACTTGCACAAATTGAAAAATCAACACAGCTTATGGCTGATGAAATAGAAAAAAACAAGAAGAAGGGTTAATGCGTTAGAATACATGACTATACCTCAACTTGAAGAAACTATTAAATTTATACGTATGAAATTAGATGAAAATGATAGAGCTGCAATAATAAGACTTATGAAGGCAAATATTAATTAAGGTGGTAGTATGAAAAGTAAAAAAATAAATTTAATTCTTAGTATATCATCTTTTATACTAGGAATACTTTCTTTTATTAAGCCTATAGAACAACTAGGAGCTATAATGCTTATACTTATTTTTATTGAATTTAATAGTAGCATTAAGAGAACTATCATACTATGTAGAAAAATTCTCGTGTATTTTCAAAAAAATATACTTTGATAAATCCAATAATAACAGTAATATTATGTATATTATTGGCAAGTCAAGGATTGTTTAATCTAGGATTGTTAATACCTTCATTTTTTTAGCTTTTTTTGGATTTTTAATGATGGGTATATTAAGAATGATTACAGCTTTTTTTAATAAGAAAAATTAATATACATAGATCAAATATGTATATTTTAACTTCTATAATTTCTGTATGTATTTCTATATTAATATTAAATAATCCTACAGTTTTTTTGCTAGAATTTTTAGCTACACTGCTTCTTTCTTATTTATAGAACATGCAGTGTATCAATATAAAATATATTTAAAATATAGAGATATAAAATAATGGAGTAATAATGGATATAAACAAGCTTTTATCAACAAACTATACTAGAATATTCTAATAGGAAAGATTTAAAAAAAGAAATTGATAATCCTACAGATATACAGAGAGGTCATAACCCTAGTTGTGGTGATGACCTAACTCTTGTTGTTAAAATAAAAAGATAAATTAATAGAAGATGCATCATTTATAGGTTCAGGCTGTGCTATATCTTCAGCATCTTCTGCTATGCTTGTAGAATTAATAAAAGGAAAAAAACTTTAGATGAAACTAAAAAAATTATTGGATGTATTTTTTAAAATGATGTATGGTGAAGAACTTTCAAGTTTAGAAGAAGAAATGTTAGAAGAAGCAAAACTATTAGAAATAACAAAGGATATGCCTGCTAGAATTAAATGTTCTACACTTAGTTGGCATTCTTTGAAAATAATAATTGATAAATATTAAGGAGATTAAAGTGGGGAAATTAGTAATAATAGAAGGGACAGATGGTAGTGGTAAAACAGACTCAAAGTCAACTTCTAAATGAAAGATTATGTAATGAAGGTATAAAAAGTTAAAAAGATTTCTTTTCCTGATTATGATTCTCCCTCATCTAGTTTAGTTAAGATGTACTTAAATGGTGATTTTTGGGAAAGATGCACAAAGTGTTAATGCTTATGCTGCTTCAAGTTTTTTATGGAGTGGACAGATATGCTTCATTTAAAACCAAATGGGCTAAAGAATATGAAAATGGATATGTTATAATTAGTGATAGATATACGACTTCAAATATTGTACATCAAGCATCTAAAAATAGATGATTTTTGAAGAAAAAATGAAATGTATTAATTGGATAGAAGATTTTGAATATAGTAAACTTGGCATACCCAGTCCTAATTTAGTAGTATTTTTAAATGTTCCAATAGAATATACTTTTTAGTCTTATGGAAAAATAGAGAAAACAAGATAACTGGAGATAAAGCTAAGGATATACACGAAAGTAATAGAGAATATTTAATAAAAATCGTATAATAGTGCAATAGAACTTGCAAGGATTAAAAATTGGATAATAATAAATTGTGTAAAAGATGGTAAAAATGAGAACGATAGAAGATATAAATGATGAAATATATAGAAATATTGAGGTGATGATAAATGGAATATAACGTACTTAAAGGTATGAAAGATAGGTATTTTTAGTGATTCTGAGAAACACAATTTTATACTAAAAGGTTGCTAAAGATGTATTTGAAAAATATGGATATAAAAAAATATAATAACTCCTATAGTTGAAGAAACAGAACTTTTTAAAAAGATCAGTAGGAGATGAAACAGATGTAGTTTCAAAAGAAATGTATACATTTGAAGATAAGGGAGGAAGAAATATAACTTTAAGACCTGAAGGAACTGCAGGAGTTGTAAGAGCTTATTTAAATGCTGGATTACATAAATCAAATCCTAATATTAAATGGTATTATTCAGGCCCTATGTATAGATATGAAGCACCTCAAAAAGGAAGATATAGAGAGTTTTTATCAAATTGGTGTAGAAAGTTTTTGGAGTTAGAAATCCTATGCTTGATGCAGAAATAATAGCTATGGCAGTAGAATTTTTTTATCAAAAATTAGGTCTTAATAATTTAACTGTAGAACTTAATTCTTTAGGAAGTGTAGAATGTAGAGTTAAATATATTAAGGATTTACAAGACTATCTTTTAGCAAATATTGATAAATTAAGTGATGATTCTAAGATAAGAGCATCAAAAAAATCCTTTAAGAGTTTTAGATTCAAAAAGTGAGGAAGATCAAAAACTTTTAATAAATGCTCCAAAGCTTCACGAATATTTTGATGAAGAAAGTAATAAGTTTTTTTGAAGAATTAAAAATACTTTAACATCTTTTGGTATAAAATATGTTATAAAACCCTAAACTTGTAAGAGGTCTTGATTATTATTCTGATACAGTTTTTGAAATAAAATCAGAAAATCTTGGGGCACAATCTACAGTTTTTAGGTGGGGAAGATATGATAAATTAACTGAAATATTAGCTGGAGTTAAGGTTCCAGGAATTGGTTTTTGCAGCTGGAATTGAAAGAATTACATTACTTTTTAGATGAAAAATCTTATGACTCAAAAAAAGAAAAAAATTATCATATATAGTATATTTTGATGAAACTAAAGAATATATGTTAAATGTTTTAAAAGTATTAAGAGAAGAAGGAATAAGAGTTGAATTTGATTATTCACCTAAGGGATTTGGAGGTCAAATGAAAAAAAAGCTAATAAACTTGGTGCTCTTTTATGCTATAATTTTAGGTGAAGATGAAAAAAATAAGGAAATGATAACTCTTAAGAATCTTGAAACAGGAAATCAAGAAGAACTTACTTTTATCTAGCCTTATAGAAAGGATAAAAATAATGTATAGAAGTCATAAATTAAATGAATTAAGAATGGAACATGTAGGACAAAGTGTTACTATATCTGGATGGATAGATAAAGTGCGTGATATGGGGCCTTTTTGTTTTTATAGATCTTAGGGATAGATATGGAATTACACAAGTATTAGTTAATGAAAAATTCACCCTAAAGAAGTATTAGAACTTGCTAAAAAATTAAAAAAATGAATTTGTAATACAAGTAGAAGGTAAAAGTAAATGAAAGAACAAGTAAGAATAAAAAAATATTAACAGGTGATATAGAGGTATTAGCAGAGAATATCAATATATTATCTAAATCTAAAAGCTTTGCCTTTTTGAAATATCAGAAAATAATATTAATGAAAATTTAAGATTGACATATAGATATTTAGATTTAAGAAGAAAGAAAATGTTAGATAATATAGTTAAAAAGAAATGCTATGTTATTCTCTATAAGAGAATTTATGAATAATGAAGGTTTCTTAGATATAGATACACCCATACTTGGAAAAGCTACTCCTGAAGGAGCACGTGATTTTATAGTTCCAAGTAGAATGCAAAAGGGTGAATTTTATGCTCTTCCACAATCTCCTCAATTATTTAAACAAACTTTAATGGTTGCAGGTATGGATAAATATTATCAACTAGCTAAATGCTTTAGAGATGAAGATTTAAGAGGAGATAGACAGTTAGAATTTACTCAACTTGATATGGAAATGTCATTTATACATCAAGAAGATATAATGGATTTAGTTGAAAGACTTGCTAAGAAAGTATTTAAAGATGTTACAGGTGAAGAAAAAAATTAGAAAAAAATTTGATAGAATAACTTATGATTATGCAATGAATAACTATGGTTCAGATAAACCAGATTTAAGATTTGATATGAAAATTAAAGATTTATCAGAATTAGTTGCTAATAAAGGATTTTTCTGTATTTGATGATGCTATTAGTAATGGGGGTAGTGTAAGAGCTATAGTATCAGATGATGTTGATTTTTTTCAAGAAAGAAAATTAAAAGATCTTGAAGATTTTGTTAAAACTTATTACAAAGCTAAAAGGATTGGCATATATAAAAAGTTGGGGAAGATGGAAGTATAAATTCACCTATAGCTAAGTTCTTTGATGAAGAAACTTTAAATAATATAAAAAAATACTTTAGAGTTAACTAATAATAAAATTGCTTTCATATTAGCAGATAAAAAAATAAAATAGTTCTTGATGGATTAGGAGCTTTTAAGATTAAAAATTAGGAAATGATTTAGGCTTGATAAATAAAGATGAATTTAAATTTGCTTGGGTAGTTGATTTCCCTATGTTTGAATATTCAGAGGAAGAAGGAAGATATTTAGCACAACATCATCCATTTACATCAATTAAAAAAAGAAGATGTTAAATATTTAGATAGTGGTGAACTTGAAAAAAATTAAATCTGAATCTTATGATTTAGTATTAAATGGATATGAAATAGGTGGAGGATCTATAAGAATACATGATTCAGAATTACAAGCTAAAGTTTTTTTGATACATTAGGATTATCTAAAGAAGAACAAATTGATAAATTTGGATTCTTCTTAGAAACATTAAGTTATGGTGTTCCACCACATGGAGGACTTGCATTTGGACTTGATAGATGGCTTATGGCTATGCAAAAAGGAAACTTCTATAAAAAGAAGTAATACCATTCCCTAAAACTAATAAGGGACAAGATTTATTAACAGGTGCACCTGCAAGTGTTGATGTTAAACAATTAAGTGAAGAATTAAAAATTAAAGAAAATAGAAGATTAAAAAGAGGGTATATCCCTCTTTTTGTAAAAATGAGGGTGTATATGAATAAATATAGTTTTTTTAAATGGTGATATTCTTGAGAGAATTGTATCTGAAGCTGAAGAAGAAAGAATAAGTAAGAAAAAAATATTTGATATATATATAAATAATATGTTTATAGAAAATGAAGGAAGTTCAAAAAAACTTAATAGATATACATAAATATATATTTGAAGATTGTTTCAAAAAAAGCAGGTGTATTAAGAAAATTAGATGTAAGAAAAGGTATGAGTTTTTTTGTAGAGCAATGTATCTTGAATCTAATTTAAAAAAATTGCAAGTAAAATGAAACAAAATACTTTAGATGAAATAATAGAAAAGTATGTTGAAATGAATATATTACATCCATTTTATGAAGGTAATGGTAGAGCAACAAGAGTATGGCTTGATTTACTTTTTAAGAAAAAGATTTAATAAATTTGTTAATTGGATAAATATTGATAGAGATGAATATCTTTTTGGCAATGGAGAGAAGTTTTTATTAATACCTTAGAAATAAAGTATTTAATTAAAGAAAAATTTAATAGATATTTCTAGTGGGATAGATTTTAGTTTACTTGCTAAAAAAATATTGATGTGTCATATAAGTATGAAGGATTGTATAATTATAAAACAGAAGATATATTAGATAGAATTATTAAGTAAATGTTATAAAAATTAAAAAAATAGAAATTCTTACTGATAGTAAAAATCCAAGAAGATATTGGAGTGATCTTAAAAGAAAAAAATGAAAGATGAAGAAGATGCAGATCAATTGTACGAAAATATCGTACAGTTGAAATTGAAATTATGGAATATATGTTTGACAATATATTCATTTAAATATTTATAAAAATATGATAATACAAATTGTCTATAAAAAGTATAATAGTTATTTAAAGGTAATAAACAAAGAACTAAAATTAGAGTAAATAATATTAATAATAAGAAAACGACCAAATATAAGGTGTTTTTTTGCCTTTGACTGGTCGTTTTTATGGATTAAATCCACTTATTTAGTGGGTGTTATACTTAATTTATTATTTAAAAGCCAAGATACCGGAGTGAAAAGGTTTTGGTTGCCTTAAAAACCAAGTGGTAGCCATATAACTAATTATTATGAGATCCGTATAAGCCATTAAATCAAATCGTGATTTCCTCAAGCATACTAAGTCAGGGACAGCTCCTTAACCAAAAAGTAAAGCCCAAAATAAAGGTATCACTATTCCGTATATCTTCGCCAATTTATTATACCAATATATAAAAAAATTCAATAGACATGAATATAAATATGTGTTAGACTATTAAAAGAAAATTAGAAGGGTGAGATTTATGGCAGAAATAAAAAAATATTAGATGAGAGTATTTTCGAATATAATAGCTGCGGGAGAAGTTGTTGAAAATCCTGCAAGTATGATAAAAGAATTATTGGAAAAATTCTTTAGATGCAAATTCTACCAAAAATAGATATAGAAGTTTTTAAGTGGTGGAAGTTATGTTAAGATTTCTGATAATGGTAAAGGAATGAGTAAGGAAGATGTACTATTAAGTATAGAAAGACATGCAACATCAAAAATTTCTGAAAAAGATGATATTTTTTTAATCTTACGACCTATGGTTTTTAGAGGAGAAGCACTAGCTTCAATATCTTCTATTTCAAAAAAATTTCTATTTCAAGTAAAAAGAGAAGTTGATAAGATTGGGACTATACTTAATTCTTATGGTGGAATTGTTAGAAAAATATGAAGATATCTCTAGAACTACAGGTACAGATATTGAAATAAGAGATCTTTTCTACAACACACCTGCCCGTAAAAAAATTTTTTTAAGAAAAGATAGTACAGAATATACTAAAATTAAAGATATAGTATTAAAGGAAGCTCTAGCTAATCCAAATGTTGCAATTTCCTTAAATATAGAGGGTAAAATCTTCTATTAAAACTACAGGAAATGGGATGGAAAAGTACAATATTTGAAATTTTTTTGGTAAAAATATACTTAAAAAAATTTAACTAAATTTAAATATGGTTATCTTGGTAATGTTGAAATATTAAGATCACTCTAAAGAGTATATTTATACTTATGTTAATGGTAGATATGTTAAATCTAATGTTATAGATAGAGCCGTAATTGATGGCTACTATACAAAAACTTATGAAAGGTAAATATCCTTTTGCTATAATAACATATAACATAAATCCTAAAAGAAATAGATGTAAATGTTCATCCATCTAAAAAAACTTGTTAAATTTTTCAGATGAAAAAAATATGTATATGGAGATATAAAAAAAATTCTATAGATGATTTCTTTTATGAATATGATAGAAAAAAATTGGCAACCCTATACTACAGCCTAAGATGGAAAAATAGTGTTGAATATACATATACACAATCAAATATGAATGAAGATATAAACAGTATATCTAATTCATATATTTATGAAGAAACATCTTCAAAAACCGAGTAATTATGAATTTGAGTTTACTGAAAATAAATATATAAATAATGATCAAGTTAAATTAAATGTAGAAGATAAAATTGAAGAAAATAAAGTTATAGAAGAAATAAAAGAAGAAGATAATGGGTATTTAAAAAGGATTTTTTTGAAAGAGAAGTTAAAATAGATAAGGAATATAATGTGATAGGGCAAATATTTGATACATATATATTAGTTGAAGGTGAAGAAGAATTAGAAATATATGATCAACATATTATACATGAAAGATTACTTTATGAAGAATTAATACAAGCTTATTCTAAAAAGAATTATCACAGCAAATTATGTTGATTCCAGAGGTTATAACACTTACACCTTTAGATAAAGATATAGTATTAAATAATATAGAAATATTAAGAAGTCTTGCTTTTTGATATAGATGATATAGGAGAAAATAATATAATATTAAGAGCATATCCTAATTTTTACTTTTTAGAGAAAGTATAGTGAATATACTATATAAAATTATAGAAGATTTAAAAAAATTAATGATAAAGTTAGAGATATTCGTGAAAGAATATTAATATCAATGTCTTGTCGTGGAGCAATTAAAGCAGGACAAAAATTAAATATAGAAGAAATGAAAAAAATATGGTTACAAGATTACATAGTGTAGGTAAATATACCTGTCCTCATGGAAGACCTATCATTACTAAAATATCTAAATATTTTTTAGATAAAAAATTTTTGGAAGAGTGAAATAAAATATACAAATTTATATAGAAAAAAAGTCAAAAAAATTACTTGAAAAAAACAAAAAAATATGATATAAAGCATTGTGAAATATTTAAGTTAGGGAGAAAGATGTTAAAAAAATAAATATTATTTGTGTAGGTAAAATAAAAAGAAAAATATATAGTAGATGGTATAAACGAATTTTCTAAAAGATTAGGAAGATATATAAAACTAAATATTATAGAAATTAAAGACGAAGCAGATAATGTAATAAATTTTTGCAATAAATAAAGAAAGTAAAAAAATTTATTAGATACTATAAATAAAAAAATATAGGGTATAATATATTACTAGATTTAAAAAGGCAAAGGGATTGACAAGTGAAGAACTTGCAAAAAATAGATGAATTGACTTTAAATGTGAGTACAATAAATTTCATAATAGGTGGTTCTAATGGATATAACGATGAAGTTAGGAATATAGCAGATATGAGGATTAGTTTTTTTCTAAAATGACATTTCCTCATCAGTTAATGAGGTTAATTTTTAGTAGAACAAATTTATAGGTCAATATGTATTAATAATAATATTAGTTATCATAAATAGGAGGTAATTGTGTATACAACAGGTAGTGAATTTGATTATGAAATAGATGGAAATATAGAATATTTTACATGTATAGGGAGAAACGGTATATTCAGGTATTGAATATTTAATATGTGAAAGTGAAGATGGTATGAAAAAAAGTATTTTTCTACGAAGAAGAAGAATTAGAATTGCTTGATGATGAGGAAGAAGAAGAAAGTATAATAGATCATTATCAAGAAGAAGCATTCAAACTTGAAGAAAAAAAGAATTTGAATATTGGGAAGATAATGATTTTACATCTGATTATGATGGTTATACTGATGATGGTTTAGAGAGTGATTCAGTTATAGAGGAAGATGATATGGTATTCTTAGGAGAAGAAAATGATGAAGAAATAGATGATTTCCTAGATGAATTATTTGAGGATGAAAAATTAATGATACTTGTAATACATGATTTAATAGAAAATGAAAAAAATAAAACATGTTATTGATCATGAAATAGATGAAAATGGGATTATAAAATATAAATTAAATGGAGAAAATTATACATTAGAAGTAAAAAGATAAAGAAATAATAATGACAAAAGATGGTGAAATTTCTTATACTAATGTATATAAAAAAAGGGAAAAATTACTAAAAAAATTTTCTTAAAACTTCAAATTTATTATTAGAAATATATATTATTACTAGAAATATTAGTGTAAAAAAATGGTAAAATAGATTTAGAATATAATATATATAATGATAGTAATGCGTTAGATTTAGTTTCTAGCTATAGTATCAACATAGAAATATAGTAAGGGAGTGAATATGGATAATAAAGAAACTGTGGTTAATGTAAGCCATGTAATGAAAGAAAAAAAGCAAGAAAAGTTGAAGAATTAAGGGCTGAAGGTCTTGAACCTTATGCAAGAAGATACGATAAAAAAAGAAAAATATATCTGAAATTTTTAAATTATGATGAAAATTCTGAAAAAGAATTTCAAACAGCAGGTAGAATAGTTTCTTATAGAAGAATGGGTAAAAATGGATTTGCTCATATACAGGATTTAAGTGGTAAAATACAATTTTATGCTAAAAAAAGATGAAATTGGTGATGATAAATATGAGATATAAAAAAAGATGGCAACAGGAGATTTTGTTGGAGTAAAAGGTAAGTTATTCCGTACACAAACAGGAGAATTAACAATTAAGGCAAGTGATATAGAAATATTAACTAAAAAAATGTTAGACCACTTCCTGATAAATTCTCTGGATTGCAAGATATAGAAATGCGTTACAGACAAAGATATGTAGATCTTGTAATGAATCCTGAAGTACAAGATACTATGAAAAAAAGATTTGAAATTATTAGATTTATGCGTAATTATTTAGAAAGTAGAAACTTTATAGAAGTAGAAACACCTATGTTACATCCAACACTTGGTGGAGCTAATGCTAAACCTTTTATTACACACCATAATACTTTAGATATGGATATGTATTTAAGAATAGCACCAGAACTTTATTTAAAAAAAGATTATTAGTTGGTGGATTTGAAAGAGTATTTGAAATTAATAGAAACTTTAGAAATGAAGGAACATCAATTAAACATAATCCTGAATTTACAATGATGGAACTATATCAAGCGTATGCGGATTTTTAATGATATGATGGATTTAACAGAAGATTTATTATCTGAAATGGCTAAATATCTATATGACACATACGAAATACCTTATGGGGAATATAAGGTAGATATGTCAAAACCTTGGAGAAGGGTTACTATGCGTGAAAATAGTTAAAGAAAAAAACAGGATTTGATTTTTAATTTAATGAAGAGTGATGAAGAAGCAATAGAATTTTGCAAAAAAATTTAGGTATAGAATTAGATAAAAACTAAATCATACACTAAATTTGGTATATTAAATTTATTATTTGAAGAAAAAGTTGAATCTACAATAGTTAATCCAACTTTTTGTTACAGAATATCCTAAAGAAATTTCCCCTCTTTCTAAAAAAATATGGAAGGTGAAAGTGAATGGGTAGATAGATTTGAGCTATTTATCACAGGAAGAGAATATGGGAATGCATATTCTGAATTAAATGATCCACAAGATCAAAAAGAAAGATTTGAAGAACAAGTTAGAGCAAAAAGAAAATGGAGATGACGAAGCAGGAGAAATGGATCTTGACTATATTAGAGCATTAGAATATGGAATGCCACCTGCTGGAGGTCTTGGAATTGGAATAGATAGACTTGTTATGTTAATGACAAATTCTCAATCTATAAGAGATGTAATACTATTCCCTACATTGAAAAAAAGGAAACACATTTTGAATAGAAAATAAATAGTATTTATATTAATTGTGATTATAACATGTACTTATAAAGTAAGTGCATGTACATATATATTGTAATTATGTATTCAAATATGGTAAAAATTAAAGTAATATAAAGAGTTAGGAGTAAGTAATTTCAAAAGAGCTTTTTAAGGAGCTTTTTGATGTTATTTGCTCACTCTTTAAAAAAATTAGGAGGTATTATGTTTGATAAAAAAACTTATAAATTAAATGCAGGTAATGAAATAATTACTGTAGAAACAGGAGAAGTTGCAAGACAGGCAGGAGGATCTGTTTTTAATTAGTAAAGGAGATACAACATTATTAGTTACGGCAACTAGAAGTAAGGATGTTAAGGAAGGACAAGATTTCTTCCCATTAACAGTAGACTATATTGAAAAAAATTCTATTCAACTGGTAAATTTCAGGAGGTTTTTATTAAAAGAGAATCTAAGCCTTCAACAGAAGAAGTTTTAATTTCAAGACTTATAGACAGACCTATAAGACCTTTATTCCCAGAAGGATTCTTTAATGGAGTTCATATTGTTGCAAACGTTATATCTTTTGACGGTGTAAATATGCCAGAAGATATAGCAACAGTAGGAGTTTCATTTGCTTTAGGATTATCTGATATTCCATTTGCAGGACCTGTAGCAGGTGTTACAGTTGGATATATTAATGGAGAATATGTTTTAAATCCTAAAGGAGAAGATAGAGAAAATACTAAAAATATATTTATCAGTTGCAGGTACAAAGAGTGCTGTAACTATGGTTGAGAGCAGGATCTAGTGAAGTTACAGAGGAAGAAATGCTAGGTGCTATAATATTTGGACATGATAATATTAAAAAAATTATGTGAAGAACAAGAAAATATATTAAATGAGTTAAATATTGAAAAAAATGGAATTTGTAGCTCCAGTTGCTGATGAAAGAGTTAGAAACTTTTTAGATCGATATGTAGGGAGAATTGAAAGAAGCTATACTTGTTCCAGGGAAACTTGAAAAAAATATGAAGCTATAGATAAGTTAGAAGAGTCATTACTTGAAGTATTTAAGTTTAATATGGCAAAAGAAATTATGAGTAGAGAATTAACTGAAGAAGAAAAAAATTAGCTGAATTAATAGGAGCTTCTAAAACTAAATCACTAGATACTTTAGTTAAAGAATTTAAAAATTATTACCACGATTTAGAAAAAGAAAAATAGTAAGAGAATTAATAATATTTGATAAGTATAGAGCAGATGGAAGAAAGATTGATGAAATAAGACCTCTTGATGCAAAGGTAGATATATTAAAAAAATGCCACATGGATCAGCACTATTTACTCGTGGGGAAACTCAAGCTTTAGTTACGGCTACATTAGGTTCTAAAGAAGATGAACAAATTATAGATGGAATAGAGGGAGAATATACTAAAAAAATTCTTCTTGCATTATAATTTCCCACCATTTTCAGTAGGAGAAGCAGGATTTATGCGTGCGCCGGGTAGAAGAGAATTAGGACATGGGAATCTTGCTGAAAGAGCCCTAAAAGCTGTAATGCCAAGTATTGATGATTTCCCATATACAGTAAGGGTAGTCTCAGAAATTACAGAATCTAATGGTTCATCATCTCAAGCTTCAATTTGTGGAGGTTCTCTTGCTTTAATGGCAGCAGGTGTACCTATAAAGGGAACTGTTGCAGGTATTGCTATGGGATTAATTAAAGAAGGTGATGATTTCACAGTACTAACAGATATACAAGGATTAGAAGATCGTTTTAGGTGATATGGACTTTAAAGTTGCAGGAACTAGAGAGGGTATAACTGCAATACAAATGGATATTAAGATAGAAGGTATTACTAGAGAAATAATGGAGATAGCATTAAAACAAGCACATAGTGCTAGAATGCACATAATAGATGTTATGGAAAAAGAAATACCAGAACCAAGAAAAGAATTACATGCTAATGCACCTAAGATAATTAATTTAAAGATTTCACCTAATAAAATTGCAGCTCTTATAGGTCCTGCTGGAAAAAAACAATAAAGGCAATAATAGAGGAAACGGAAGTTAAAATAGATGTAGATGATGATGGTCGTGTAGCTATATTTGGTACAGATATGGACAAAAATGAATAGAGCTTTTAGAACTTGTAAAACAATATACATTCATTGCAGAAGTAGGACAAGTATTTAAAGGTCGTGTTACAAAAATTAGCTAAATTTGGAGCTTTTTGTTGAAGTAGTACCAGGAACTGAAGGATTACTTCATATATCAGAAATTAGTAACAAGAGAATAAAAAGAGGTTGAAGAAGTTCTTAAAGTTAATGATATTGTAGATGTAAAAAGTAATAGCAGTTGAAGATGATAAATTTAGTTTAAGTATGAAAGCATTGTTAAAAAGAGGAGGAATAAAATGAAAAAAATTTAAATTTACCAAATAAATTAACAGTTTTAAGATTAATATTAACACCAATTTTAGTATTTCTTTTTATTATTAAGATTTGGTTATACAGATTCTAATGTAGTTTTAAGAAGTGGCTTTTTTTATCTATTCTTTCTTCGGCTATACTTTATTTAAGTACAGTAATATTATTTATTTTTTTATAGCACTAACTGATTTTTTTAGATGGATACATTGCAAGAAGAGATAATTTAGTAACTAATTTTTGGTAAATTGATGGATCCAATAGCAGATAAAAATATTTGTATTTTTCAATACTGATAGTATTAGTAAGATACAATTTATTATCAGTATGGTTTGTTTTAATCTTACTTTCTCGTGAATTTGTTGTTGTTGCCATTAGAACACTAATAGTAGAAAAATGGTGGAGAAATAGTGGCTGCGTCAAATGTTGCAAAATTAAAAACTGCTACACAAATGCTAGCTATCTTATTTATTATATTATTTTCATTTGGTAAAAATAGCTAATAGTATAGTAATGTTACCATCAGTAATATTATCTTTAATATCTATGTATGAATATTACAAAATGGGTGAAATTTATTTATGGAAGGATAATAAATAGTGGAATTTAAGAAAAGTGTAAATGAAGTATTAAAAAGAGCAAAATGTAAATAGTAAAGTTGGTCTTTCGGATTCAGAAGTTAATGTAAGACTTCAAAAAAATATGGAGAAAATAAATTAGATGAAGTTAAGAAAAAAACTTTACTTCAAAGATTTATATATCAACTTAAAAGATGTAATGATATACGTACTTTTAATAGCTTCTGTAATAAAATGTAATAGCTCATGGAATAGATGGGTTAACAGAGGCAGTTATAATACTTATGGTAGTATTAATTAATGCTGTTGTGGGAGTAGTTCAAGAATCTCGTGCTGAAAAAAACTTTAGAAGCTTTAAAAAGAATTATCTACTCCACGTGCTATAGTAAGAAGAAATGGTGAAGTTATAGAAATAGATTCTAAAGAATTAGTTCCTGGAGATATAGTAATAATAGATGCAGGTAGATATATACCAGCTGATTTAAGATTAATAGAAACACAAAATTTACAAGTTGAAGAATCAGCATTTACTGGAGAATCACATGCAGTTAATAAAGATGCTAATTTTTATAGCACAAGACCATAATATACCTATGGGAGATAAAATAAATCTTGCATATTCATCAACTCTTGCAACTTATGGAAGAGGAGAAGGAGTAGTTATAGGTACAGGAATGAATACAGAAATTGGAAAGATTGCTAAAAGCTTTTAACAAGTGAAGATGATAATGAAACACCACTTCAAAGAAAATTAGATACTTTAGGTAAAACATTAGGGATATATTGCAATGATTGTATGTTTTGTAATATTTATACTTGGAGTATTACAAGGTAGATCAGCCCTTGATATGTTAATTACAGCTGTTTCATTAGCAGTTGCCGCTATTCCTGAAGGTTTAGTTGCAATAGTTGCTATAGTTCTTTCAACAGGTGTAACTAGAATGTCTAAAAAAATAATGCAATAGTTAAAAGACTTCCAGCTGTTGAAACTTTAGGTTCTGTTAATGTAATATGTTCAGATAAAACTGGAACTTTAACACAAAAATAAGATGACAGTAGTACAAGAGTATAGTTTAGCAAGTAACAATGATATCTTAAGAAAAAGGTTTAATGCTTTCATCTGATGCAACAGAAATAATAGGAGATCCAACAGAAATAGCTCTTGTTGTTAATGCTATAAAAACATGGATTTAATCAAATAGAATTGAATAACAAGTATAAAAAGAGTTAATGAATTTGCCTTTTGATTCAGATAGAAAATTAATGTCAACACTTCATGTAAATGGAGATAAATATATTAGTTATACTAAAGGAGCAATAGAAGATATTATAAATATTTCTAAATATATTTTTAGTTGGTGATGAAGTTGTTGAATTAACAAAAGAATATAAAGAAAATATATTAAATAAAAGTATAGAAATGTCAAATAAGGCATTAAGAGTTTTTAGGATTGGGTTACAAATTATCTGATAGATTTTTTTAGAATCAAATGAACTTGAAAACAATTTAATTTTTAGTTGGAATAGTAGGTATGATAGATCCACCTAGAGAAGAAGTTAAAGCTTCTATTTCAAAAAGCTCAAAAAAAGCCGGTATAAAAGTAGTAATGATAACAGGAGACCATAAAAAAATACAGCAGTTGCAATAGCTAAAGAATTAAATATAGCAAAAAGTATAGAAGAAAGTATTACAGGTCCTGAAATAGATAAATTAGATGAAAAAGAATTTTTTTGAAAATATAGAAAAAAATATTCTGTATTTGCAAGAGTTTCACCAGAGCATAAGGTAAATATTGTTTCAGCTCTTAAAGCTAAAGGAAATATAGTATCTATGACAGGAGATGGTGTTAATGATGCACCATCATTAAAAAAAGAGCAGATATAGGGGTTGCAATGGGAATAACAGGGACTGATGTTTCAAAAAGGTGCAGCAGATATGATATTACTTGATGATAATTTTTACAACTATAGTTGAAGCTGTTAAAGAAGGTAGAAATATATACAATAATATTAAAAAGACTATAATGTTCTTACTTTCATGTAATTTAGGTGAAGTAATTTCTATATTTGTAGCAACTTTATTTGCTTTTTCCAACTCCACTTGTAGCAACTCAATTATTATGGATTAATTTAGTAACGGATACTTTACCTGCAATATCTTTAGGATTAGATCCAGGTAATGATGATGTTATGAATGAAAATCCTCGTCCAGTAAGTGAAAGTTTCTTTGCAAAAGGAGCTGGACTTCGTGCTATAATAGGAGGAACATTAATAGGAGTATTTACTTTACTTGCATTTATTATAGGACTTATAGAAAAAGATATTACTACTATTTCTGCAATGCGTATGGCAAGTGATGAGGCTTTAACACATGCAAGAACTATGTCATTTATTGTTTTTAACTGTTTCGCAGTTATTTTATGCATATACAATGAGAGTTGATAATGTATCAACATTTAAAAATAGGGATATTTAAAAATAAATATTTAAATATATCTGTAATTATTGGTTTAGTTTTACAGATATTATTGATAAATACAACAGGAGTAGCTAAAATATTTAATGTACAAAGTTTAAATATATCTGATTGGGATATAGTTATAATATTTGCGTTAATACCTTTTTGTAATAAATGAATTAATTAAGACTTTTGTGAAATTTGAAAAAAATAAAAAAAGAGGTGTATTATGAGGAAATATATATATATATTAAGCACATTTTTATTTTTTTATCTTGTTTTTAATCAAGTATCTAAAATAGAAAAAAAGTAGAAAATAGTAGTGCTGAGGATATAGAAGTTGAAATAGTTAAAAAATCCTCATATTTAAATAATAATTTAATATTACAAAATAATAATTTAAAGGAAAAATTTTTTTCTGAATACGAATTAAATGAATTTAAGGCTATGAATATATCGCCAACAGAAGTGTTAAAATTAATAAAAAAATCAAAAAGAAGGAGATGTTGTAGCAATCAACACTCTTTCTTATGTTTATTATTTAATAGAAGATAATGTTAAATTGAGAGAAGTATTAGAGATGGGCTCAAAGTTAGGGAACACAGATTCTATATTTAATTTAATATTGCTTGAAATAGAAGATTTTTAATTATGATGAAGCTCTTAATTTAATTTCTAAATTACCTAAGGGATATAAAAAGTAAGGAAATTAAAAAAACATTAAAATAGAAATATATTTAGATAAGGCTACTCAAGGATTAAGAAAAATAATAATGAAGTATTGGTTAATTTAATTAAAGCATACAATTTGGGTCAAAAAGAGTTGGATTATGAAATTGCTAAAAATTTATAAAACAAGAAAAAGATATTCCAAATACATTGAAATGGTTAAATTTATCGGCAAAAAGAAATAATATTATAGCAATAAAGGAACTAGCTATAATGTATTCTAAAATTAATGATACACAAAAATTCTATAAAATTTTTATACTATATTATATAATAACGGAGATATTGAATATGCTAAAAATATATTTAATGAGTATACAAAAAAACTTTGGATAATAAGAATATAATAAAAATGGTATAATATATCTAAAAAAATTAGGTTTAATTAAAGAAAATTCAGAAATTGAAAAATTAATTGAACTATATGAATAGGAGAAATATGAAAAAAATATTTACATTCCTTATAATTTCTAGCTTTCTTTTTGGATATTCTGATAAATTTAAGGAAAATATTACATATAATATGACAAATATATATAAAAGTAATTTTAAAATTTATAAAAACTTTGTATATAGGTGATTCAAAAAGGTAATAAATATTATTCATATCAAGAAAAATAAGTTAAATCCATTAGCTTCGTTAACGAAACTAATGACAGCACAAATAATATTTGATGATATAAATAATGGTAAGTATTCTTTAAATACTAATGTTAATGTTGTTGATGATGCAATTCAAATTCCTTATGGTTATAGGATAAAAAGAAGATATATACACAGTTGAAGATTTATTGAAATTGCTTTTTAATAAATTCTTCAAATTCAGCAGCGTATCAATTAGCATATTTATCTGGTGATGGAGATATAAATAATTTTGTTATAAAAAAATGAATAATAAGGCAAGAAAATTGAAATTAAACTCATTAAGGTTTTATACTCCACATGGTCTTCCACCAACTGATAGTAAAAAGAAAAAAATGGATATAGGAAATTCACGTGATATTTATAAGTTAGCAATTAATTCATTGAAATATAAAGGAATATTAGAAATAACTTCAAATAATATTGTAATGTTAAGTGATGGAACTAAAATAAAATCAACAAATCCTTTAATTGAAAAAAATATTCTGAAGTTAAAGGACTTAAAACAGGATATCATAGTAAAGCAAGATATAATATAGTGTATTATATGGATTTTTGGAAAAAGAAAAAAAGTAGTTTCAGTTATTCTTGGTTCAAATACATCTGAATTGCGTTCAAATGTAGGAATTAAGATACTTGAAACAATGAAAGGGTTAAAATGAAAACATATTTATTTAAAATAGGTAATTTTGAATTAAGAATATATTCATTGATGTATATAATATCATTATTTTTTTAGCTATATTTATAGCTAAAAAGAGATAAAATTGCAGAAAAAAAGAGGAGTAGATTCTAATAAAATAGAAGATTTTTGCATACAATGAAATAGTTTTTTTGGTTTAATAGGAGCTAGATTGTACTATGTATTATTAAGATGGGATTTTTTATAGTCAAAATATGAGTGAAATTATCAAGGTTTGGCATGGAGGACTTGCAATACATGGTGGTATAATTGGAGGATTAGTTGGTGCGTTTATATTTGCAAGAAGAAATAAATTAAATGTTTGGGTATTAACTGATATGGCTGTAGGGCCTTTTAATATTAGGACAAGCTTTTAGGTAGAATAGGAAATTTTTGCAAATGGAGAAATACACGGATTTCCAGTAATAACTCCTCTAAGTGTAATTTTTAAAAAGGTAATTTTAATACTTGGTGGTCAGAATTTCAAAAAAATGACTTTAATAGAACAGTTAAAGTTTAAAGAACTTGTACCTTGGGGTATAGTTTTTTTCCAGAAAATACACCAGCTGGTAGTGAATTTCCTAATATGAAATTGCATCCAGCTATGTTCTACGAAATGATACTTAATTTTTATAACTTTTTATTTTTAATATGGTTTGTATTTAGGAAAAAAAGAGTACAATAGAGGTGTACTTTCTATGATATATATTATATCTTATGGAATCATTAGAATAATAGTTAGTACATTTAGAACAGAAGATTTGTTATTTTTATGGTATAAGAGCTCCTTATATAATAAGTACAATAATGATTTTTAGCTGGAATTGTAGGTATATTTATATTTAATAAAACAAATGAAAAAAAACTAAATAATAAATATTTAAAAAGGAATTACATAGAAAGAATATATTGTAATATTATTTCAAATTGTAATTCCTTTTATATTATTTCTTAAATTTATTATTTGAATCTAGAAAATTTTTGTAAAAATTATAGTTGCTGCAACCATATCCACAACTTTTTCTTCTTTCTTTACCATTTTTTTAGAGAAATTTTTTTAAGATAATATTCAGCTTCTTTAGTTGTATATCTCTCATCAACGTAGTAAACTTTAAATTCTTTTCCAATTAACTCTTTTAATTCGGTTATAAATTTTTCTACTTTTTTTCAACTTGAATAGCATTTTTGTCCATCTTTAGTCTTAGGTTGACCTACAACAAGAGCACAAACTTTTTTTCTTCTTTAATAATTTCATAAATTCTTTTGAAATGGATTTATTTTTATTTCTATCGATAACTTCATAACTTGATGCAAACATACCAAGAGCATCAGTTTTTTGCAACACCTATTCTTACATCTCCAATATCAAGACCTAAATAAGTATTCATTTATTATTGCTCCTCAATATATTTTTTTAACTTCAGCTATTGCTTCATCTATTTTAGAAATATCTTTACCTCCGGCTTGTGCAAAGTCAGCTCTACCTCCACCTTTACCGTTAGTTATACTAGAAGCTAATTTTTACTATATTTCCAGCATTAAATTTATCAGTTAAATTTTTTTGTTACTCCTGATACAAATATAGCATTATCATTACTAGATGCAAAACAATATTACAGCAGATTTTAAGTTAACTTTTGCAATATCAATTAATTCTTTAAGTTCATTTATTGATTTATTATTAAATTTCTTTATTAATACTTTTTATATCATTAATAGTATAGGCTTCATTAACTAATTCTGATACTTCAAGTTCAGCTATTTTTTTGATTGTAGTTCTTTTATTAAAGAGTCTTTTTCTTTAATTTCTTCACGCTTTTAGAAACGGCTATTTCAACATTAGCTGGACTAGTTTTTAAAAACTAGAAGATATATTATTTATTAAATTTTTCTAAATTATTTACATATTCTAAACTTTTATGTCCAGTAATAGCTTCTATTCTTCTTACACCACTTGCTTTTCCTTGTTCAGATAAAAATTTTAAATAATCCAATTTCACCAGTCGATCTAACATGTGTACCACCACATAATTCTACTGAATAATCAGAAATATCAACAACTCTTACAATATCACCATATTTATCACTAAATAGTGCCATTGCACCACGTTCTTTAGCTTCATTTATATTTTTCATAATTTATGAATACAGGTAGATTTTTTTAAGTATTGCATCGTTTACCATAGTTTCTATTCTCTTTAATTCATCAGTTGTTATTTGATTATAGTATGAAAAAAATCAAAACGAAGACCTTCTGAGTTTACTAGAGAACCAGCTTGCTCTACTGTTGTTCCTAAAACTTCTCTTAAAGCTTTATGAAGTAGATGAGTAGCTGTATGATTTTTTTCATAACTTCTAGTCTATGTTGTTCATCAACTATTAATTTTACTTCACTGTTAACTTTAGGGATGTCACCTTCAATTAATTTAAAGTAATGTATGAATATATCAGACTTTTTAACTATATTAACTATCTCACCAACAAATCCATTTTTATCTTTTTATTATTCCTTTATCTGAAACTTGTCCACCACTTTCAGCATAAAAAGGAGTTTCTTCAAATATAGCTTCAAATAAATTATCTTCATTTTTCCTTTATATGTAATAATTTAGAATAAGATTTTTAATGTATCGTAACCAACAAAAATGAGTTTTTTTCCATGTTCTTCATAGAATTTTTCCTATAAATTCATCTTTTATCATATCAGAAACAGAGTTTCTTGAGTTTTGTGATCTTTTAACTTGTTCTTCTAATTTTTTTCATTAAATTCATCTTCATCAACAATAAATCCTTTACTTTCAGCTATAAGTTTTGTGAATTCAAAAGGGAATCCGTAAGTATCATAAAGTTTGAAAGAAAGTTCTGAAGAAATTTTTATTATTCTTACTATTTTCAATTTCATCAAATAATATGTTAGTTCCAATTTTTTTAAAGTTTTTAGAGAATTTATCTTCTTCATTTTTAACTATATTTTTTTATATTCTCTTTTTTTCTTCAAGTTCAGGATAAGCTTCTTTCATATTATCTATTATTGTATCAACTATTTTTGTATAAATAAGTTTCAGAATTATTAAATATTTTTTTGATTTTTCTAAAGCTCCTGCACCATATGCACGTCTTATTAGTTTTTTTAAGTATATATCCACGACCTTCATTAGACGGAAGCACTCCATCACAAATTAAAAAAAGTAGAAGCACGAAGATGATCTGCTATTATTTTTAACAGAAGTTTTAGTAGTATCAGATTTAATATCTAATATCTTATTAATTACTTTAGTAATTGGAGTAAATAGGTCTGTTTCAAAATTATTTTCTTTATTTTTGTACAACAGAGGCTATTCTTTCAAGACCTGCTCCTGTATCAATATTTTTTTCAGGTAGAGGGATAAGTGTTCCATCTTCTAATCTATTCCATTCAGTAAATACTAAATTCCATATTTCTAAAAAAATCTATTACCTTCATCTCCTGGTTTTGAATTAATTTCTTCGTTATTAGGTCCCATATTTAATGTATCATAATATATTTCGCTACAAGGACCACAAGAACCAATTGGACCAGCAGCCCACCAGTTATCATCATCACCTAATCTAACCATATGATCTTTCAGGTATTCCTATTTCATTAACCCATATATTGTATGCTTCATCATCTGTTAAATAAACAGAAACATAAAGTCTTTTAGGGTCTAATTTTAATATTGTAGTAATGTATTCCCAAGACCAAGCTATTGCTTCTTTTTGAAATAGTCACCAAAAGAGAAGTTACCTAACATTTCAAAAGAAAGTATGGTGACGTGGAGTAACTCCAACATTTTCTAAGTCATTAGTTCTTATACATTTTTTTGATATGTAGTTATTCTGTTATATGGTGCTTTTTTTCTCCTAAGAAAAAAAGGTTTAAATGGTACCATACCAGCTACTGTTAATAAAAAGTGTTTTATCATCAGGTATTAATGATGCACTTTCAAAATGTTTATGCTCTTTAGTTTTTAAAAAAATCAACGAAACTTTTTTTCTAAGTTCATTTCCAGTCATTTTTTTACCACCTTATATATATTTTTTTGTTTTTTTAATATGTATGATTATACCATAAATTGACTTCTAATATCAAATAATATAGCTTAAATTGGAATGTAAAAGTTTAAAAATGTGAAAAAAATTTTTAATTTTTCAGTATGAGGTGGTATTTTATATTTCAATGTTTATAAATTTTAGTAAAAAAATATAAAATAATAGACTTTTTTAAAAAAATGGAGATATACTTTATTATAAGACATAGAGAGATTTATAGATGGATAGGAGATGGAAATATGGCAAAAGTTGTATTAAAGGGTGTAGAAAAAAACAATATCCAAAATGGATTTAAGGCGGTACATGGAATAGACTTAGAAATTAAAGATGGAGAATTTATGGTATTTGTAGGTCCATCAGGATGTGCAAAATCAACAACTTTAAGAATGATAGCAGGACTTGAAGATATATCAGGTGGAGAAATCTATATAGGAGATACGTTGGTAAATGATATACCTCCCTAAAGATAGAGGAATAGCAATGGTCTTTCAAAGTTATGCATTATATCCACATATGACAGTATATGAAAATATGGCTTTTTGGATTAAAAATTAAAGAAAACTCCAAAAGATGAAATAGATAGAAGAGTAAGAGAAGCAGCAGAAAAAAATTAGAAATAACAGAACTTTTTAGATAGAAAGCCTAAAGAAATGTCAGGAGGACAAAGACAAAGGGTAGCATTAGGACGTGCAATAGTAAGAGAACCAAAAAGTATTTTTTTATTTGATGAACCATTATCTAATTTAGATGCTAAATTAAGAGTTTCAATGCGTGTAAGAATAACACAATTACATAAAGAATTAAAAAAATACTATGATATATGTAACACACGATCAAGTAGAAGCAATGACTATGGGAGATAGAATAACAGTTTTAAAAACTTGGAAGAATAATGCAAGTTGACACTCCTTTAAATCTATATCATAAAACCAGCTAATAAGTTTGTTGCAGGATTTATAGGATCACCTACTATGAATTTATTAGAGGAAATTTAATAGAAGAATCTGGAGAAGTTTATGTAGATATAAATGGGGTAAAAAAATAAAAAAATAGCTAAAGAGAAAGCACAAAAAGTTAAAGATCATATAGGTCAAAGAGTAGTATTTGGAATAAGACCGGAAAAATATAACAATAGCAGAAAAAAAGATGAAAAAGATGCATTGGTAGGAGATGTGTCAGTAGTTGAACAGATGGGTAATGAAGAATATATATACTTTATGTTAGGTGGAAATCAATTTATTTCAAGAATAAATGTTGAAGGAATAAGTGATGGAAGCAAGAAGGGAATGAAAGATTCTACTTTGATACAAGCAAATGTCATATATTTGATATTAATACCGAAGAAAATATTAGTTTATAGTATTTTTTTGTTAATGTCATATTATAGAACATGTACCTACAAACTGAATGGAAAAAAATAAAAAAATAGTTTGTTGGTACATGTTTTCTTTTATATTTAAAATAAACTTTCTCTTTTTACTAATTTTTGTAGATAGTGTAACCTTTTTTAGAGTATTTTTCTTTTTAAGGTTATGTGCTCTATTAAAAAGTGCTATAGTTTCTTTAACTATATTATTTATAAAAAGTTGTACAGAAGATAATTGAGGCGTCATAAATTCTGCAAAAATCTGAATTGTTAAATCCTATTATAGAAACATCTTTTCCTATTATTTTTACCAATTTCATTTAGAGCTTTTATAACAACCTATAGCTATAGTATCATTTGCAACAAAAAAATTGCTGTTGGATTATTGTTTTTTTATATTTCTTTAATCCCTTTATATCCTGTTGCCGAATTAAATTTATCAACATATATATATTTATCATTATATTTATTATTTTTTTATCATATAGTTTTTTTATAATATTTTTCTCTAAAATCAACACTTCCATATGAATCACGGCCTCCGATAAAAGCTATTTTTATTGTGTCCTCTTTTTTATAAAAAAACATTAAGAACATTATATACAGAGTGTTTGTAGTCGAAAGATATACAGTCTATATTTTTCTTCACTAGTATATGAATCACATAAAATATTAATTTTTATTATTATTGCTGATATCTTTTTAATTGATTTTTTTATTAAAAATGACCTATCAATATGTTGTATTTATTAAATTTAATTTTTATTATTATATTCTATGTTCTTATATTTAAAATTATTTTTTTATGAGTTCTTTTTCCAAAAAGAATCCTTAATTCCTTATAGTAGGGATCTTCTAGTTCTGTTTCTTTGTTATATGATGTAATAATCAAAAACTTCTTTTTGTTTTTCCTTATTTTTTTAAATTCATAACCATTTTCTAATGCAAATTCAATTATTTTTATTTTTTTAGTACTTTCCTTAACTTTTTATATTGGGATCATTTGTTAGAACTCTTGATATAGTTGTTATAGAAATCCCTAATTTTTTTCTGACATTTTTATTAATTTCATAATAATACTTCTCCTTTTATATAAGTATAAACTGAAAAGTAAAAAAACAAAATTTAGTAAAATTTTACTAAAAATATTTTATTATTATTGTTAATTTTTATAAAATAGGGTAGACTATTTATATAAAGTTATGGGAGGTGTATATATAATGAATAAATGGGAGAATATTGAATTAATAAGTGAAAAATAGATTACCTGATAGAACTGATTTTTCATTTGAAAGTTTTGAAAATGCTAAAACTTTTTTGAAAAAGGTATATCAAATAGATATATTTCATTGAATGGTGAATGGAATTTTTACTTTCTTAGAAAAACCCTAATATTATATCTGTTGATAAATATGTAGAAATTTTTATCAGATGAAAAGATAAATGTACCAAGTCTTTGGCAATTTGAAGGTTATGGAAAGCTTCAATATACAGATGAAGGTTATCCCTTTCCTATAGATATACCATATGTTCCAACGGATAATCCGACTGGAATATATCAAAGATATTTTGATATTCCAATTTTTTTGGTTTGATAAAGACATAATAATTAAATTCGAAGGAGTTGAATCATATTATGAGGTTTATATAAATGGTAGATATGTAGGAATGAGTAAAGGAAGTAGATTAACTGCTGAATTTAATATTACTGAATTTGTTGAATATGAAAAAAAGTAATTTGTTAACGATAAGAGTATTACAATATTCAGATGCCACATATTTTTGAAAGATCAAGATATGTGGTGGGCTGCTGGAATATTTAGAGATGTTTCTATATATTCAAGAAATAAATCTAGAGTTGAAAAATATTTTTTTGTAGATACAAAATTGATTAATGATTATAAAGATGGAATATTTAATTTGGATATTAAATTTACTAATGTAGCTAGTGATGGAAATCTAAAGATAATACTAGAAGATGAAAATTCTAAAAATGTATTAGAAAAAATATACAAGTTGTTGAAATTGATGGTACAATATCTTTTAAAATTAAAAATGTAAAAAAACATGGAATCCAGAGAGACCTTATTTATATTCTTTGTATATTATTTTTAAATCAAGAAGAGTTTATACCTCTAAAAAGTAGGGTTTAGAATGTTAGAGGTTAAAAAGGAATAATGTATCTTAATGGGAAATATTTTATGATGCATGGAGTAAATAGACATGATGTAGATCCATATCTTGGGCGTGCAGTTTCTATAGATAGAATGAAACAAGATATAGTATTAATGAAAAAAATAATATTAATGCTATAAGAACAGCTCATTATCCTAATTTATCTCAATTTTATTCATTATGTGATAAATACGGAATAATGCTAATAGCAGAAACAGATCTTGAATGTCATGGGTTTGTATATACAGATGATTTTTAATAAATTAACAAATGATAGTAAATACCAAAAAAATATATATTGATAGGATAAAAAAAGGCATGTAATACATGAATATAATCATCCAAGCATATTGATATGGTCTTTAGGTAATGAATCAGGTTATGGTATTAATATAAAAAAATGGTAGAGGAAGTAAGAAGAATAGATAAGGGAAGATTAATACATTATGAGGAAGATAGATACGGAGAATATGTGGATATAATATCTACTATGTATTCTAGAGTCCAAATGATGAATTATTTGGGAGAGTATCCTAATATGAAACCTAGAATAATATGTGAATATGCACATGCTATGGGTAATGGTCCTGGAGGGTTAAAAGAATATCAAGAAGTTTTCTATAAGTATCCTTCTATACAAGGACATTTTTATATGGGAATTTGCAGAACATGGAATATATGATGATGAAACTCAAAGTTATAAATATGGTGGAGACTTTGAAGATTATCCTAATAATAAAAAAATTTTTGTATAGATGGTTTAATTGGAGCAGGACATGAAATATATCCTGGTTTGTTGGAATATAAGCAAATAATATGTCCTGTTAAGATAAAAATTAATAACTATAAATATGAAATTACAAATAAATATTGGTTTAGTAATTTAGATGATATAACAATAAGATATGAAATAATTATTAATGGTATAGTTGTAGGACAAGGAACTATAAAGGAAATGAATGTTTTAGAGGGGAAACTAAAATTGTAGAAGTTAAAAATAGAAAAATGAAATATATAATGATACATTTATAAATTTCAGAGTTTATAAAGATTCTAAAAACTCTTTATTCAGAAAGTAATTTAAATTTAGGAGTATATCAATTTGAATTGGAAAGTACAAAAAAATCATTTTTGAAAAATGTGGAATATCTGAAGGAAAGTTAAAATTTAGAGAAACTGAATTAGATCTAGAAATAAAATCTATAAATGCAGAAATAATATTTTCAAAAAAATTAACGGGAAATTAATTAGATACATATATAGTGGTAAAGAATTGATAGTTAAACCTGGTAAAATAAATTTATATAAACCGTGTATTGACAATCATAGATTTGAAAAAAAGGGATTATTGGGATAAATATTATTTTTTTCAGAAATACAGGAACACTTTAGAAATTTAGAATATATTGTATCTGATAATAAGGTTGTGGTAGAAGTAGAGAGCATTATAGCACCTCCGGTTTATAATTTTTGGATATAGGTCAAAATATATTTATGAAATATTTGCTGATGGAACTATAGATATAAAGCTAATTGCTAAGAAATATGGTAAATATGAAGGAGTATTACCAAAAAAATTGGATTTGAAATAGGGATAAATAATGAATTTCAAAAAGTAGATTATTATGGGTTAGGACCCTAATGAAAATTATTCTGATAGTAAAAAAACTCAAGTATAATAGATATTTATTCAAATACAGTTGATGGTATGTTAGTTAATTATTCTTATCCTCAAGATAATGGTAATAGAGGTGATGTAAAATGGATTAGTTTATCTAATAGATATGATATAGGTATATTTATTAAGTCTAATAATGGATTAAATATTAGTGTGTGGAATTATACTAAAGAAACTTTTAGATAGGTCTAAGCATACTAATGAATTGGTAAAAATCGAATTACATAACACTTAATTTAGATTATAAAGTATTGGGACTTGGTTCAAATTCTTGGGGGTCTGAGGTACTTGAAAGTTTTTAGAGTAGAATTTGAAGATTTTTGAATATAGTTTTAAAATAAAACCATATAATAGAAGAAATGTTAGTCCAGAAATATTGTACAAATTTATATAAAAAGGAGAAAAAAATGTATATATTTAATAATGTAGAGGAGTTTAGAAATAATTTCTTTTTTTAATGAAAATTATAAACCTGTATTAGAATCTATTGATAATATTCATAAAATAAATATGGATATTTATCAAAGTATATCTGATAAATTGGTTTTTAGAAGAACTAAAAATAATACAATATATGATGAGAAAGAATTTGAAGGACATAAAAAGATATTTTTGATATTCAATATATATTAGATGGTGAGACTTATATAGAGATAGCGAATAAAAAAAGATTTGATAATCGTTGCTGATTATGATGATATAAAAGGATATAGAACTTTTATAAAGGAAAAAGGGAATGTGTATAATTTAAAAAAAGGTAATATAATAATAATTAGTAATGATGAAGCGTTTAGATTTTTTTAAATAAAGAAGTAGAAAAAAATTAATTATAAAATTTACAATAGAAAATTATTGATGAAAGGTGGATAATATGAAAAAAATTTTTTAAGAATAATGTTGTTATTAACATTATTATGTACATTTTCTTGTTTTTAAAAAAATAGTGGAAAGGAGACTGTAGAAGGTAAAACTAAGATTAGATTTGCAACTTGGGATAATGCTGAAGATTTAGAAAAACAACAGAAAATTGTTGATGAATTTAATAATAGTCAAGATAAAATAGAAGTTACTCTTGAAGCATATGGTTCTAATTATGACACTAAAAATCACAGCAGCTATGGGAAGTGGAGATGCTCCGGATGTTATGTATATGTGGAATTATCCTAAATATAGTAAAGGGTTAATGCCTCTTGATGATTTAATTAAAAAAAGAAGGCGAAGCATATGAAAAAGATTTTTATGAAGCGTTATGGAATTATAATTCATATGGTGGTAAAAAATTAGGTCTTCCAGTTGGATATACTACACATGTTTTATATTTTTAATAAAGATTTATTTGATAAAAAAACGGATTGGAATATCCTACTGAAAATTGGACTTGGCAAGATGTATATAAAGCGGCAGAAAAAAATTACAAATTCTGATTCTAAAATATTTGGTATTGCTTTTTCCTTTAAAAACCAGATCCTTATGATTATGAAATGTTTGCTTGGTCTAATAAAAAAAGCGTATACTGATAAAGATGGTAATGTTCAAGGGTACTTAGATAGTAAAGAAACAATTGAAGCATTTAGAGTTTTTTTCAAAATATGATTAAAGCGGGTATTGCAACAACAACTGAGGATTATGGGGAAAAAAAGTTTCATATTAGGTAAAGTTGGTATGTATATTAACGGTTCTTGGTCTATCAATAAGTTAAAGGAAAAAGGTGTGAATTTTGGTATACAATTATTACCTAATTATGGAGATAATAAATCTGAAAGTATAATAAGTTCTTCTGGGGTAGCAATATCTGCAACAACTAAAAATGTAGATGCTGCATGGGAATTTGCTAAATTTTTGGACTAGTAGTGAAATGAATAAAAATAGATTAGGATACGAATTTCCTGTTCTTAAAAGTGTTGTTAAAGATTTGAAATTAAATGAAGATGAGATTAATGGTAAATTTTTATACTATGTTAGAAAGAAGTCAATCACATATGCCAGCTTCATTTATAGTTAAAGATTGGTCAAGTTTATCAGAAAAAAATTAGAATTAGCTTTTAGAAAAAAATGTTTAATAAAAAAATACTTTTAGAAGATCCAGAAAAAAAGCCTTAAGTGAGGCAGCTAAGTAAGTGTAATAGGAGGCGATAATTATGAAGAAAAAGAAAAGGTTATACCTTATTTGTTTATAGCACCATGGTTTATTGGAATGATTTTTATTTATTCTTGGGCCCTTAGTTATGTCTTTTATTATGAGTTTTTTTATGATTGGCCAGTTATAGGGAGAGAGTATTTGTTGGTATAGGGAATTATGTTGAACTATTTACAAAAAGACGATCAGTTCTATAAGTCATTATATATAACTTTTAAATTTACCTTATTTTTTTGTTCCTTTTAACATAATTATCGCTTTAATTTTTAGCGGTATTAATATCAAAAAATTTAAAATTTATATCAGTATTTAGAGTTATATTCTATTTACCAACTGTAGTTTCAAGTGTTGCAGTATCAATAATATGGGGTTGGATTTTAAATACAGAATTTGGAATATTAAATTATGGATTGAGTGTGTTTGATGTATTGGGACCAGATTGGTTAAATAGTGAATTATGGGCTCTTATTGCATTAGTGATAGTATCGGGGTGGACAGTTGGTACAATGATGTTAGTATTCTATACAGCACTTAAAGGTATATCAGTAGATATATACGAAGCCTCTATAATAGATGGCTCAGGGCCTATAAATACATTTTTTAAAATAACATTACCATTAATAACTCCAACTTTATTATTTAATACAGTTACAGCGATAATAGGTGCATTGCAAAATTTAGCTTTAGTATTGTTATTAACTAATGGTGGGCCATTAAATTCTACATATATGTATGGACTTTTTGTTTATAACAATGCATTTAAAAAAATCTAGATTAGGTTATGCTTCAGCTAGTGCATGGATAATGTTTGTTTTAATATTAATAATTACTGGTATTATGTTTAAAACATCAAAGAAATGGGTGTTTAATTATTCTGATAATAAGGATTAGAGGTGTGCAGTATGAGATTGGATAAAAAAATGGACTATAATAATATATGTATTTTTGTATAATTATTGGGATATACTTTCTATTCCCGTTTATTTGGATGATATTAAGTGCTCTTAAGAGTGAAACAGAAGTATTTAGCTATCCTCCAAAAATTTTTTTACCTAAAAAAATTTGGATATTATAATTTTATAAAAGCATGGCATATGCAGCCTTTTTATAAATTTGCAATAAATTCAATGATAGTTACAGTTTTAACTACTATAGGGCAAGTTGTATCAGGAACTTTAGTTGCATATGGTTTTGCAAGATTTAAATTTAAATATGATAAGTTATTATTTAGTATTATGCTTGCTACTATGATGTTACCTTGGGATGTAACTGTTATTCCACAATATATGCAATTTAATTTATTTGGTTGGATAGATACATTAAAACCTTTAATAATTCCAGCTTTATTCTGGATCAGCGTATTATATTTATCTATTGAAGCAATTTTTGGAAACAGTTCCTAAAGATTTTGCAGAAGCCGCTAAAATTGATGGAGCAAATGAATTTCAAATATATAGTAAAATATATTTACCTATGATGAAACCCAGTGTGATCTTGGTAGCAGTTCTTAATATGATAGTTGTTTGGAATGATTATTTAGGACCTTTAGTTTTTATTAATAGTCAAGATAAGTATACTTTTGGCTTTAGGACTTGCTTCATTTAAGGGGTACATAGTGATGCTATCGTTCCAACTATGTGTATTAGCTTGTTGATGTGTATACCACCAATAATTGTTTTTTCTTTGCACAAAAGGATATTATTGATGGAATAAGCGGAGGTGTAAAAAGGATAATGATAAGAAATATTTTTTTCTGATGCAATTAGTAAATATATATCAGATGATGAGTGGTTGTATATAGAAAATGACTATAATAAAAATGAAGTAATAAATAATGAAACAAGATTTACTTTTAGCAAGTGGAAGACTTGGACTTAGGGGTTCACATTTTTGAAGGATTTATACAAAAATCTCTCCCTGCTAATTATATGCATGGTGTATTTGATAGAAATAACGCGTTACAGAGAGAATTGGTTAATTTACCTAATTGGAATTTACTTAAGATATATAAAGATACTGAACCTATGGGACCTGAGATAACTAAATATATTAAAAGGATATGTTAGGGTTCTTGATATGAAAAAAATGGTATAGTGATCAAAAAGATATATTAATGTATCTAGTAAAAGGGGATGAAACACTTATAGAAAGTATACACATGCTTAGTAGAAATACACCAGAGAGTGGGATTTTTTAGAGTATATATAAAACCTCTTAATTATAGTGGAAATTTAGAATTTGAAAATATTATAGATGCTTCTATAACTAATTTTATAGATGTACCTAGATTTAGAGTAAAACACTATAAAGTTAAAGAAATAGAAAATTTATCAACTAATGGTGGTATATACGTTAAAAACTAGTACGAATGATTTTTGGATTAAATATAGTAACTAGTTCTAAAATTAATGTTTTGTATGAAAATGGAGAATTATTAGAAAACAAAGTATGTAAATAAATCATATGGTGAATATGCTGTAGAATTTTTGATGTTAATGTAACTGAAAATAATACATATATTATAGAAAAATATGTAAGTGTTAAGAATGGTAATGATAGTAATAAAATATTAAAACAATCTGAAAAAGAATTATCTGATTTGATGAGTAGAGGATTTGAAGAAGAGTTTAAACTTCATAAAGAAATATATCTAAATATGTGGGAAAGAGCAGATATAGAAATAAAAAGGAGATGAAAAAAAGTTCAAAATGCGCTTAGATTTAATATTTTTCATCTTATGAGTACACCGTATCCAAATAGTAATAAGACCAATATTGGAGCCAAATTACTACATGGAGAAGAATATGGAGGGCATGCTTTTTGGGATACTGAATTATTTACTCTTTCCTTTCTTTATAACTATTTTTTTCCAGAAATAGCTAAAAATTTAGTTGAGTATAGATATGAAATGTTAGATGGTGCAAAGAGAAATGCTGAAAAGTTTGGGTATTTAGGGGCAAGATTTCCTTGGGAATCAGCAGATACAGGAGATGAGGAATGTCCAGATTGGACTATAGAATATGATGGGTCATGTTACGAGTGTACTGTTGCAAAAACAAGAGATACATGTTACATCAGATATAATATATGGTGGTTATAATTATTATTTACATACAGGAGATGAAGAATATTTTGAAAAAAATTCAAAGAAATTCTTTATGAAACATCAATATATTGGTTGTCTAGAATTGAATATAATGAGTGTAAAGATATTTATGAATTAACTAATGTTACTGGACCAGATGAATGGCATGAAGATGTTAAAAAAATAATTTTTTATACTAATTTTTTTAGTTAAATGGCATTTAGAATTAGCTAAGGAAGTATTACAAGAAAAAAAGAATTAGTTAATAGTATAAATAAAGTAATTGGGAAAAATATATATACCAAATATGGAATGTGTAATAGAACAATTTGAAGGATATTTTTAATTTAATTGATGTTCCTATAATAGATTATGATATTAATAATATGCCATTACTACCGAATAAACTTAAAAATATACCAAGGGATAGGACAACAATACTTAAACAAGCAGATGTAATAATGTCTATGTTCTTATTTCCTAATAAATTTAGTGAAAAAGTTAAAAAAATATTAATTTTGATTATTATGAAAAAAAGAACATTACATAGATCTTCTCTTAGTCCTAGTGTATATAGTATAGTTGGATTAAGACAAGGTAAAGTTGAAAAAAAAGGTTATGAATATTTTTAAACGTTCATTATTTGTTGATTATGATAATAATCAAGGAAATCTTAAAGAAGGAATGCATGCTGCATCAAGCGGAGGAACATGGCAAACTATAATTTATGGATTTGCGGGTCTTAAAATTGAAAAATGGAGAAATAAAAAGTTAATCCCAAACTTCCTAAAAGAATTAGATTTACTTAAATTTAGTGTGGTTAATAATAAAAAGATATATAATATAAAAAAATTGATAAAGAGAAAGTAGAAATTTATGAAAAAGGCGTTATTTAATCCAAAAAAATATTATTGTTGATAGTGGTTATTATTTGGGGAGTGGATTCATAGCAGTTGAATATGCTATTGATGGAGGATATAGTACATTAAATATTATGTCTTTTTAGATTTATAGTTGCAACTTTATTAAATTTATTGATATTTAATACAAAAACTTAAAAAGACTGAGTAAATCTGAATTTAAAACTGGACTTTTTTTCAGGTATTTTTTTATATTTTTTTGGCTTTTTATTTCCAAACTTTAGGACAAAAATACACTAATGTTTCTAATGTTGCATTTTTTTACAGCTACAAATATTGTTATGATACCATTTATACTATGGAAAATAAGAGGAGAAAAAAACCTAAAAATTATGTTTTTATATTTACTTTAGTAATGCTTATAGGAGTATTTATATTGAATATTAATGATAATAAATTTGAATTTAGGATAGGTGATTTATTAACCGTGATATCTGCAATGTTCTTTTGCGTTACAAGTTGTATATTTAGATTTAAAATTAAAAAAATTAGATCCGATAAGAGTAAATTTTATACAATTATTAGTTGCAGGGATAATATCTACGTTATTATTAATATTTAACGAAAAAAATATTAATTAATTTAGATAAAGGTATATTAAGTATAGTGTATTTAGGAGTATTTAGTACATGTATTTGTTATTTATTACAAACATATTCTCAAAAATATATAGATTCAATAAGTGCAGGAACTATATTATCATTAGAGTGTCTATTTGCAACTATTTTTTTCTATAATTTTAGGAATAGACAAATTAAGTTTAAATATTGTTATAGGAGGATTATTGATAATGTATTCTTCTATAATGATAGTAAGAAAGGGAGAAAAAGTGATTAAAGGAGTTATATTTGATTTAGATGGAGTAATATGTCATACAGATGTCTATCACTTTAAAAGCTTGGAATAAAATTTCTAAAAAAACTAAAAATTATATTTTGATGAAGAAATAAATCATAATCTTAGAGGTATAAGTAGAAGAGATAGTTTAGAAGTAATCCTTAAAGTTAATAAAAAGAAGATGGATGAACAAGAAATACAAAAAAATTCTTAAAAGAAAAGAATGAATATTATCTTGAATTACTAAATGAAATGACTGAAAAAGATTTAGATGAAAATGTAGTATATACATTGAAAAAAATTAAAAAGAAAAAAAGGGATTAAGATAGCTATAGGCTCATCTAGTAAAAAAATGCGAAGATTATACTTGAAAAAAATTAGGTATAATAGATTTGTTTGATGCTGTAGTTGATGGAAATCAAATAGAAAATAGTAAGCCTAATCCTGAAATTTATAAAAAAATCTATAGAAATGATAAAACAAGAAGCACATAGTTGTATAATAGTTGAAGATGCAAGAGTAGGTATAGAGGCTGGTAATGTATTAGGAACTATAACAGTTGGATATAATTTAAGAGGTAAAGCAGAAAATGTATTACAAATTCCTAAGTATGATATAGAAAAAAATAGAAGAATTATTAAAATTTTTTTATGACTGTTAATTAAGAGCTGGAAATTATAAAAAGTTAGATAAATATATTTTTAAATAAAAAAAGTATTTAATTTAGAACTTTAAAAACTATAATTTGTATATAGTTTTAATAAAAGTCTTTATTAGATACTTTTTTTGTAATTTAAAAAAATACAATAGATTTAACTATTGTTTTTATTATTCTTAATTATATATCAACTTAACTATGTTCTTTAGATCACGTTAACATATTATTTTAACAAATATTATAGTTTATGTTTGAAATAAATATAGTATAATGTAAACATTTGCTAATTTTATATATGGTTGGGTATACTATACTGAAAAAGACTAAAAAAATATTTTTTTAAAATTTAAAATGATAGGAACTATAAAATTTTTGTAAAATTAAAAATCCTTTTTTTAATAAGGATATAAAATTTTAAAAGGGAATCTTTATTTAAATGAATCATTCCTTGTTTATAGAAGGGTAAAAATGGTAAAATTTATACAAGAATTAAATCGTTAAGAGGTATTATTATGATTAAAGTAAGATCAACTTTGCCAGAATTTGTTCATAATATTATTATTTCAGATTCTGATTATTTTGATATAGAACCTGGAGGTATAGGGAATAGAATTTTCAAATATTATTTAGATAAAAAAATAATTTCTATTAATTTTGAAAGAGAAACGACTAAAAATATTACAGTTTAATTTAGATAAATATAATGATGATATATTTATGGATGAATTAAAAAGAAGAGAATTTAAAACAATCTCTGATTTTTATCAGAAGTTTATTTATTAATTATGTAAATAATTTGAGGACTACAAGAGAGAAAAATAATTTTTTTCAAGATATATTTTCTCCAATAGAAAAATGCAATCAATTTTTGGAAAACAAATAAGTATAAAATATCATGGTAAAGTAAGAAGAGTTGATTCTTATTTTATAAAAGCATATGAGCAAGAAGGTAGATCTTATTTATTCTGTTATTGTTATAAATGTCAGGATTATAGAAATTATAAGATATCAGATATAAAAAAATAGTTTATCAACACGTTCAAAATAGGGTAGAAAGAGATTCGGAATATATAGAAAATGTATTAAATAATTTTGATCCATTTTTGTCATATAGTAACAAGGTTAAAGTTTCTTTTACTGAAGAAGGATTGAGACTATATAAGAGAACACCCTATGAATAGACCAAAACTTCTTGAAAAAGACGATCAATATTTATTTGAATGTGATAATAAGTTAGCATTAGTATATTTTTCCACAGTTCTATTCAAATGTGGAAATATTAGAACCTAAGGAATTACGTGAAGTATTTAAAAAATAAACTGTTAGAAAATTTAAAAATTATACGATTGATATATATTAAAAATTTTTCAAAATATGATATAGAATGAGGTGGAAAATGTATTTTAGTGAAGATGAAAAAAGAAAAAGGTATAGGTATAGTAAAACGGTTTATAATAAGCTATGCAAAAAAATTGTAATAGTGAAAAAAACGTGAAGCTTTTATTGGAATGGTTAAAAAAAGAATTTAGAAGCGTTTTTTAAAGAAGAAACTGATGAAGAAATAAAAAAATAAGGTCTGAAAATATTTTTAAGAGGAGTAGAACATTACTATAAAGAAAAACAAAAAAAGTACTTGAAAAAAAGAGCAAGGGATTAAGTAGTGAAAAAAATAATTACTGATGAAATTGTAGAAGTTATAGAAAATGATGATTCTACTGAAGAAGGAATCAACAGATTGATGAAAGATAACTTCAAAAACTTCAGTAGAAAAAAATCAGTAGAGGATTATATCTACGCTAAACCAAAAGATATTCTTAAAGAATTAACAAGATTGGAAGATAGTAACTTACATATATTAGATGTAATGCCTAAAGTAAATGCTGAATTAAAATATGGTAAAGTAACAGTTAAAACCTGAAGTTAGTAGCTAAATTTGGATTTGGATTAAAAATCTGATTTATTTAGATTAACTAATATTGAAGGTAAAGGTAAATTAAACGTAGAATATATGTGGTAATATATATGATTAGACCTCAGAAATGAGGTCTTTTTATTTACGAAAATATATTTTTTTGTATATACAAAATAGCCGATTTGATTAAAATGAATAAAAAAAGTTGACAATAATAAAAAAACGTTGATAAAATATACTTGAAAATAGTTAGGGAGGAAAAGTATGAAAAAAATATATTTTAGGATTATTGGCACTAAATACTGTTGTTTCATTCTCAAATGTAACAGGGTATTTAAAATTTAATGGAGAAGTAAAAACTGAAAATGAAGTTACTAAAGATAGTACTGGAAATGTACAATTAGGTAAAGCTAAAGTACCTTTAAAAAGGACAATTAGATTTAGGATTCTATTTAGATGAAAAATAAAGATGTAACTTTATTTACTGGATTAAAACATAAAGATAAAAAAACCAAGCATATATAGGAGCTAGAGTAGACACTAAAATAGGAAATAACTCAAATTTAATTTTAAATACAATATATGCTGATCAAGATAAAGATTATTTAGCAGTTGAAGAAGCATTTAAAAACAGCTTAAGTGCAAAAAAATGTATGGAGCGATGCAAAAAGAAAAAGAATTAGAACAAGATTATAAAGAGCAAGATAAATTAGATTTTTTTATAAAGAAAATGGATATGTATTTGAAACTGAAAAAAAGAAGAAAATGTAGGAACTGATAAATATACAATAAATTCAAATGATAAATTATTATTATCAGCTATAGTAAATGGAAAAAGCAGATAACTTCAATTATTCATTAGGAAGTATATATAACTTAAAAAAATAGAGAAACTTTAAAACAAGATGGAACACCTTTAACAAGTAGACCTGTTTTTATACAACAGAGTTGAAAATTTTGTTAAAGTTGGAACACAATTAGGAATATTTAATGTATCAGGTGAATTAGATCATACAATAGGAGATGTTAAAGATTTAGTTAAAGTTACTGATGTTGAAACTAAATTATTTGATGATAGTAGTATAGAAAATAACTTCAAATATGGTGGAAGATTAAAAGGAATGTTAAATTAGGTGTAGAAAGCAAGGGATTTAGCGTATCTACTAAACCATTATTCGATCTATATACAGTACTTGAAAAACACCTTCAAATTCTAATGCTGTAAGTGAAAGAGCATACAAATTAGGAGTAGAAAATGAATTTAAATATACTGGTGTTAAAAGATCTTGAAGTAAAAACTTGGATTAAATTATAATGCGGAAGTAAGTAATATACCTATTAAAGAAGGTAAGAGTATTACTGATAGTAAATCAAAAAAATCATATATAAAGAAAAATATAGGATTATTATTACATGCACCATCTGTAGTATTTGATGTTAAATATGAAAATTCTAACTGGACTGCATTTACTAGGAATAAAAATGCTACATACTTATTAAAAGCACAAGGTAAAACAAGTAGAAAACCAAACTACTTTTAAACCAGAAGAAGAAGTAGTAGTTAAAGACTTATACAATGAATTTGAAACAAAAAAATAAATTAGAATATAGATTTAATAATGGATTTAAAGTAAATGGAGTTTTAGATGACAAATTTGCTATTAAATTTGGTGAAATTAAATCTAAAAAAATAATAAATATGGAATGTCTAAAGTTAAAAAAATCAATTAGTTACAGGACTTGGAGTTAATTATACTTCATCTAATTTAAATAATGCATTAGATGTGCGTTATAGATTAGATGTGTATCCAGGAAATTCTTTACTTCCTAAAGTTAACCAATTTGTTGATGTAGTATTTAATAATAGTTACCAACAAAAATTAGGAGAATTTGATTTAACTACTAGATTTGATAACTTTGGTGAATTTGGACTATATGATAAATTGGTATTACGTAAAGATGATAAATTTGCTTTTTGAAAAATAAGGCTAAACAAAATTCATATGTAGGTTCTGAACTTGCATTTAAATTAGGATATACAAAAGAAGCATGGTCAACAAGTGCTGAATTATTAGGAAGATACTATGGAAGTTTTGTTAAACCATTTGAAGGAGATTTAACTAAAGAACATAAAGGTGAAGTTGAATTAAAAACTAATGTAGAATATGCTATAAATTCTAATTACTCTATAGGAGCAGGACTTGATACAGATTATCTATATAACTTATCAAAAACTGAATTTGAAAGAAATAAAGAAGGAATGAATAGATTAGTTAAAGATAACTTTGAAACTTCAAAAAGAAAAACTGTAGTTGACTATATTGCTAAAAACAAAGCGATATAGATAAAGAAAAAGCAAGATTTACTACATATGGAACTAAACATATTTTTAGATGTTACACCAAGTGTTAATGCTACAATTAAATATGGTAAAGTAACATTCAAACCTGAAGTTAGTGCTAAATTTGGAATTGCATTAGAAGGAAGCAATAAAGGTTTAAGAAATGTTGAAGGAAAAGGTAAATTAAACGTTGAATACGTTTGGTAATAAATTCTAAAATTTAATTTGAAACATATACTGAAGAACTGATAATTATACTTAAAAAGTTTGGAGGTATATGTTTTTATATACTCACAATTTACATTTAATTATATTTGTTGTCAAATTTAATCTAGTTTTTATAATTTTTTTATTTAATAATAGTTAAAAATTAAAGAAAATAATAATAATTTGTTATTTATTAAAGATAAAATTTTTTTAAAGGCTATAGTTATATTATCTCTGTAGTTACAGGAAAAAAACTAAAATATGGACTGTAATACTTAATAGTTTAAGTAAAGATTTTTGGAATAGGTGTAGATATAGTTCTGGAAAAGACTTTATAGATTGTAAAAAAACAGATGCTTCATTTTTATAATAAGTATGGATATAAATATAGAGGACAAAGTAAATTAGTTCCTTCGGATCAAATTAGTGATGTTAGTAATAGTGTAGATAAGATTAGTAATGATGGAGTTTCTAGTAAATCTATTTCTAAAGGCAGAATGAAAGAAATAACTGAAGATCTTCAAATGGTATGACTTCTGAAATAAATTTAAAAAAATTAGTGTTGAAAAAAATTTAAGATTTGATTGTATACTGTAATGTAAGTGCTTGCATAGAAAGGAGCATATATGAAAAAGTCTACTATAAAAGATGTTGCTAAAATTGCAAATGTTAGTGAGGCGACAGTTTCAAGAGTTATGTCTAATAGTAATTTAATAAGTAATAAAACTAAAAAAAGAAAGTTATGGAAGTTGTTAGACAATTAGATTACTTTCCTAATTCTGCAGCTGTTTCATTAACTAAAAAGTAAGAGTAATATATTAGGATTGGTAGTTGTTAGTTCTGCAAAAAAATAGAAAATCCTCTTCAAAATGATTATTACAATGAAATTATACCTTTTATTAGTAAATATGCTTTTAGATTTAGGTTATTATACATTATATCTACAGTTTGAAAATAAAGAAGAGGCTTATGAAAAATGTATATAGGTTGATTAAAAGTAATAGAATTGATGGATTGATTTTTTTCTTAATTTTATTGAAGATGAAGAACATATATCATATTTTGAAAAAAATATCATTTCCATACGCAATAATAGGAACACCTAATAATAAAACAAAAGGGCTATGGATAGATAATGATAATATAAAAATCTTGTTTTGATATTACAAAATAAATTAATACAAAAAAAGGTAAGAAAAAAATTTATTGTTTATTTCTGGACCAAGTGATATGAGTGTTTCTGTTTATAGAAAAAAAGGGATATTTAGATGCTCTAAAAAAAGAATGATATAAATTTTTGAAAGTGAAAAATATTTTTATCACTTCCTGAGTTTAGTTCAGATTTAGCATATAATAATGTTGAAAATTATAATAACATAGATAAAATTGATGCGATTATAACAACAGATGATATATTAGCTATAGGTGCTAAAAAGGCTATAGATAACTTAGGTTTGGATATAGAAGTAACAGGATTTAACAATTCTAAATTAAGAAGTTATTTGAATTATAAATTCACAACAGTTGACATTAAATATGATAAATTAGCTAAAGGTGTGATATATTTATTAACAAGTAAAATAGCAGAAAAGGAATTAAAATCTAATTATATAGTAGTAGAAAGTGAAATAATAGAAAGATAGGAGTAATATGGATAAGTATAATTATAAAGATATAAACAAAGAAAGAAAAAGTGGAATCATAATGCATATATCATCATTATGGAGTGAGTATGGTATAGGTAATTTAGGAGAAGAAGCATATAAATTTGCAGATTTTTTAAAAAGAGTCAGGTCAATGTTATTGGCAAATACTACCTATAGGGCCTACTGGATATGGTGATTCTCCATATCAATCATTTTCATCTTTTGCAGGCAATCCATATTTTTATAGATTTTAAAATTTTTAGCTAGAGAGGGATACTTAAAGGAAGAAGATTTTTAAAAATTTAGATTATGGTAGTGATAGAGAAAGAGTTGATTTTGGTAAAAATTTATACGACTAGAAATATAGTTTTAGGTATTGCTTATGAAAAATTTTTAAAAAGAGTCGTAAAGATAATGAAAAAAATATTTAAAATTTTTAAATGATAATTCTGATTGGATAGAAGATTATTCACTTTTTATGGCTCTTAAAGAACATTTTTGGTAATGTGTCATTTTGAAGATTTTTCCGAGTGATATAAAAATAGGGAAAAAGAAGCTATGAATAAATATTCTAAAGAATTAGAAGATAGAATAAATTATCATAAGTTTTTTTACAATTTAAATTTTTTTGAACAATATACATCTTGGAAAAAAATTATGTTAATAGTTTAGGAATAGAAGTAATAGGGATATGCCTATATATGTTGCTCCAGATAGTATGGAAGTATGGAAAAATCCTGAATTATTTATAAAAAGATAAAGTTGGAGGTTGTCCACCAGATGGATTTAGTGCAGGAGGACAAAAATGGGGTAATCCAATATATGATTGGAAAAAAACATAAAGAAGAAGACTTTAAATGGTGGATAAATAGAATAGAAAAAAACTTTAAAAATATGTAGATGTATTAAGAATAGATCACTTTAGAGGATTTGAATCATATTGGGCAGTTCCTAAATATGATGAAGATGCTAGAAATGGAGAATGGGTTAAAAGCAGAAGGTGAAGCACTATTTGAAAAAGTTGAAGAAAAAAATTAGGAAAAAAATTAAAAATAGTTGCAGAAGACTTAGGATATACTACAGTAGAGGTTGTTAAATTTAGAGAAAAAAACAGGATTTCCTGGGATGAAAATGCTTCAATTTGCATTTGATCCTAATAATGAAAGTGATTTCATACCTCATCAAATAGAAAGAAATTGGGCTGTATATACAGGAACACATGATAGTGATACTGTTAAATCTTGGTTTAATAAAGCTAATAAAAGAAGAAGTTGAGTTTGCTAAGAAATATCTTCATTTAACAGATGAGAAAGATTATGTTTTAGGATTTATAAGAGCTGCTTGGAGTTCAGTAGCTAACATAGCAATAGCACAAATTCAAGATTTCTTAGAACTTGGAGATGAAGGTCGTATGAATACACCAGCAACACTTGGGAATTGGTCTTGGCGTATAAAAAGAAGAGAGTTTAACTAAAGAATTAAGTTATAAAAATTTATGATTTGACAAAAACTTATTCAAGATTAAATAAGGTGGTAACAAAAGATGAAATATAAGATATACAATGGTGAATTGGTAGTAAAGTATAATAAAGAATATACGGAATTTAAGTTGTATGCTCCTAATGCTGTAAATGTAGACTTGATAATAGGACAAAAAAATTTATGGTATGGAAAAAAATTACAGAAATAGGTTTATTTCAACAAGTTTTTACCTGGTGATTTTTGAAGGTAAGAGATATCAATATCAAGTGTTTACAGAAGATGAAAGATATATTACAACAGATCCTTATGCTATAGCTTGTGAAGTTAATAGTGGTAGAGGAATAATAATAGATAGAGAGAAAGCAAAAATTGATAATTTTTGAAAGAATGGCAAGTTTTAAAAAAATCCACTTGATGCAATAATTTATGAAATATCAGTTAGAGATTTTACGCAAACATCAGTTAATAAAGGAAAGTTTTTTTAGGTGTAATAGAAGAAAAACAATTAAATTATTTAAAAATTAGGGATTACACATGTTCAAATTATGCCTTTTTATGATTTTTTTCTGAAGAATCAGTTGATGAAAAATAATCCAGAAGAAAGATATAACTGGGGATATGATCCGGTTAACTATAATATACCTGAAGGATCATTTGCAACTAATCCTGAAAATCCTTATGTAAGAATAAAAGAGTTAAAGGAAATGATAAAAGTATTACATGAAAAACGGTATTAGAGTAATAATGGATGTAGTGTATAATCATGTGTTCGATGCTATGAGTCATAGTCTTTGGAAAACTATGCAAAAAAAGATGCTTTTTAGATTTTTATGAAAATGGAGAATTTTCTAATGGAAGTGCTTGTGGGAATGATATAGCAAGTGATAATCCTATGGTAAGAAAAATATATAGTAGATAGTATTCTTTATTGGGCGAATGAATTTAAACTTGATGGGTTCAGATTTGATCTTATGGGTATACTTGATGTTGATACTATGAATGAAATAAGAGAAAAATTAGATGAAATAGATAAAGGTATTATAGTTCTTGGAGAAGGTTGGGATTTAAATACAAATCTTGATAAAGATAAAAAGCTAATCAATTAAATGCTTATAAAATGCCAAGAATCGCTTTTCTTTAGTGATGATATGCGTGATACTTTAAGAGGGTCTACTTTTGAAAAAAATTAGGTAAAGGTTTTGCAAATGGTGGAAAATCAGATGATAGATTAATAAACTCTATTAAAGGAGGCATTAATTTAAGAGGATATATTTCTCCGGATCAATTAATTCAATATGTTGAAGCTCATGATAATAATACTGTATTTGATCATTTTTAGTATAACTAATTCTGAAGATAGTTTAGTTGATAGAATAAAAATGCAAAAATATTGCTACAACTTTAGTTATTACTTCACAAGGAATACCTTTCTTACATGCAGGTCAGGAGTTCTTTAGAACAAAAATTAGGGCATGAAAATTCGTATAATTTATCGGATGAAATAAATAAATTTGATTTTGATAGAGCTGAAAATTTTTAAAGAAAATGTTCAATATATTTCTGAATTAATAGAATACAGAAAGAAAAATCCTTTATTTAAATTAAATAGTTTTGAAGAAATAGATAAAAAAATTTAAATTATTACAATTTAATGATAGAAGTTTAATGTACTCTTTAGATAATAAAATTTTTGTACTTGTTAATAGTTCGGATAAAGCTATAAATTTTGAAATTGAAAAAGGTAATTATGAGATAATATTTAGTTCATTTAAAAAAACAAAATATGAATATATTAATAGAAAATTTATTTGAAGTTTCAAAATATAACTGTGTTATTTTTAGAAAAGAAAATAAAATATATAAAAATATAAAAAAAGGTATTGACATTCAAAAACAAGGTATAATATATTGTTGTAAGCGATTGCATAAAAAAATTATAATTATAGAAGGTGGAAAGTTATGAATTTAAAGAAATTTGTTACTGGAACATTTTTAATGTTCGGTTTACTTTTTATCATGTGGTTCAAAAAAAGAAGCAGCTGAACCAGCAAGTGGATTAAAAGGTGAAATTACTGTTCAAGTTGAAGAGGCATGGAAACCATATTATGAAGCAGCTATTGCAAGGGTTAATGAAAAAAATCCTGATGCTAAAATCAATTTAATGGTCAAACCATCATTTCGATCATATTGATATAATTGACAAAACAGACTCAACTAACGCTGACGTAGCAGACGTATTTGCTGTACCTTTAGATAGAATGGAAGGTTTAGTAAGTAAAAGATGTATTAGCTTCATTTGATGCTAAAGCTTTAGGTGAAAAGAGTTGGAGGATTCGGAGACTTTGATAAAGGTCTTGGAGGACAATTAAAATTTGATGGAAACTATTTCGGATTCCCATACAATATTGAAACATTAATTTTAGGAGTAAATACTAAAAAAATGCTGCTGCAAACAATGTTGATTTAAAAAAATATTGATTTTGCAACTTTGGATCCAAAAAGTAGCTATGGTACCATTATTTAATGCTTGGTATGGTGTAGCAGTTACTAATGCATTTGATGTAGAATTATTAGGAAAAAGATGGAGATAAATTTATGTCTACTTTAACTAATGATTTTGATAAATTAACTCCAGAACAACAACAAATGTTCCAAGGAATATTTGAATACTGGCAAAAAAATCAAACAAAGAAAAAAATTACCTATGTTTGATACAAAAAGCTGTTTATGGATACATGGATGGATTATTTAAAGGTGGAAACACTGGTTCTGTAAGAATAATAGGACCTTGGGAAGTTGCTGCTGCTACTGAAATAAGTGGAACAGAAGACTTTGAAGTATTACCTTTAAATGCTGCTAAATTCGCTGGAAAAAGAATTAAAAACACTGGAAAGGTGGATGGGCTTTAGTTATTAACTCAAGAAATGAAGAAGATGCTGATAAAATGGCTCTTTTCACAAGCAGTTATAGCTGAATTATTAAATCCTAAATTTGCAGGAGACTTATATAAAGCAACTGGTAAGATAATGCCTAATGTTACAAGAGATGAATATGCAAAAATTAGATATACCTGAATTAGATAAGAAAGTTATATTAGCTGTTATAGATGGTTATGACAATGCTGTTGCAAGACCATTATTTAAAGAATGGGGACAAGTATGGGATACTTGGCAAAAATTCATTAATTTCTTGGGATTCTAAGAAACCAGCTACTGTACAAGATGCATATAAAGAAGTTCAAGCAAGCTTTTAATGCTTTATTAACTAATTTAAAATAAAACACGAAAGTAAGTGCTTGGCACTTACTTTTTTAAAAAGGAAAAACTATGAAATTAAGAAAAAAACATTAAATATTTTTTTAGTTATATGTTTAGGAATAATAATATCTGAAAGTATGCTAAGTTTTTATTTAGTTAAAGATTTAGAATTATACGATGAATTTTTTTAAAATTAACAAGTGCTAGTGATAAGGATTATATTACATTAGAAATGTTAAATTATTTTTTTCAGGTATTATTTTGTTTATAATATTTTCTATATATAACTATGTATTTTTATGAAAAAAATTTAGGATAAATATACTTTTATAAAGGAGTTTGGTCTTTATTTATTATTGGAAATATTCTTCTTAAAGTATTTGTACATTATCATAATAATATTTTCTATTTTTATAAGTTTATTGTTACAAATAATTCTTTTTAATTTATATCATTCTGTTGAATGAGAGAGAGGAGAAAGATGGATAGATATGTTTATGACAGTATAGGAAATCTACATGAAAGAAAAAAATCTTTATTTAAAAGATTTATCAGAAAATGAAAAGATAGATAGAAAAAAACTCATCCGTATATTATTAAACTTGAAAAATTACAAGAAGAGGAAAGAGTTTTTTTACATCAATTAAAAATCAAAAATTTATCATGAAAGACAAGAGTTAAAAAGGTAAATATGATAAAAAGGAATTAGCTTTAAGATTAGAGTTATTTGAAGCTTCTAAAAAAATGGAGTTTTATGAAGGTAAGGAATATATAAGCTATGATTTTGAGCTAGAATATAGAAAAAAATAAATTAAAAGAAGAAAGACTACCTTCTATAATTGGTCTATATAGTGATTCAATAAACGAAAAAGAAAAATATTAAAAGAGTTAACAAATTTAGATAAATCTAAAAAAATGATATAAAAAGTAAGTGAATTTAACCATAAAGTTGCAGAGTTGAAAATAATCTTGAATAAAAAAATAAGGAAAAAAATTAAAACAAAGTAAAAAAAGATGGTTTAATTTCAGATAAAGCATATATAAATCAAGTGAAACAATTAGAAATGGAGTTAAAAAGATAAGGTTGAAGTTTTAAAATTAGAGATACCTAGTGAGGCAATAAAAAAAGTCGTGCTAGAGTTTTTAACTTATTTATCTAAGGTTGAAGTTGAAGCAAGATATAAAATAATGTATCAAGATATATCAGATTTTGATAGAAAGATACCTATAGAAGTTGAAAAAAAGTTGACAAATTTAAACCTTTAACTTCATTGATTTTACCAGGACTTGGTCAATATTTTTAATAAACAATACTTTAAGTCTATGTTATTCTTTATAGGGACTTTATTTATATACTTTATAGCTATACCTTATGCTTTTAGGTTATGGAAATTATAGAGGAGATGGATTAAAAAGGTATAATTACATTAGCTCAAGGTGGTAAAAAGATTAGATAAATCTATAATCTTTATGGTAGAAGGACTTGTTGCAGTAATACTTATGTTATTTTCAATAGCAATAGTTGCTGTGTCTTATAAAGATGCTAGAGATGTACAATTAAGTATGTATAGGGGTATAAGACCTAGAACTAAATTTGAAACAATAGAGAGTGTAAAAGAAGATGGATTCCCTATATATAGTAACGATAATAACATATATTTTATTATCATTTGTTGTAATTTTACCAGTACTTACTACAATATTATTATCATTTGCTGGAATGGATCCTAATAATCAATCTAAATTCAAATGGATAGGATTAAAAAAATTATCAATTATTGATTACTGGAACAGGAATTGCAGGAGGACCATTCTGGAGAATATTCTTATGGACTATGATTTTGGACTATTGCTGCAACTACAGTTGCAATAACAGTTGATTTGGTCTTGCCTTAATTGCTAATAATGAAAGAATTAAAGGAAAAACTTTATATAGAACTATATATTTATTACCATGGGCAGTTCCAGCATTTATAACTATAATGTTCTTTAGTATAATGAGTTCAAGTAACGGTGTATTAACTAAAAACATTAGAAATGTTATTTGGTGGTGATTGGGCTATTAAACAAAAATACAACATTGACAAGAGTAGCTTTTAATTTTACTACAAACTTGGCTTGGAAGTTCTTATGTATTCTTATTATCTACTGGAGTTCTTCAAGGAATACCAGCAGATCTTTTATGAAGCTGCAGATATAGATGGAGCTACTGTTTGGCAAAAAAATTATCTAAAAATTACTATACCTTTAGTTTTATTCCAAACAGCACCTTTATTGATAGGACAATATACATTTAACTTCAATAATTTCTCTATCATTTATCTATTTAATGGTGGAGGGCCATTTCGATCCAAGTAAATATGGAAATATGGCAGGAAGTACAGATTTATTAATTTCATATATATATAAGTTAACAATACAAAAAAACAATATCAATCTGTTGGTGCAGCTATTACAGTATTTATATCACTAGGATTAATATTATTTGCTTATATAGGATTTAAAAAAATTCTCAAGCATTTAAGGAGGAAAAAAATAATGGCTAAGAAAAAAATCAAATTTATATTTATCTGATAAACCACCTTTGAATTTTTGCTGGGAAGGTTGGACTTGGTATAAGTTATGCAATTTTATCTTTGTGGTCATTATTGATTATAGTTCCTTTATTAATAATGGTTATTTCCTCTTTTAATGGGAATCAGCACCAAAAATATAATAATAGACTTTAAAGAATTTGCATTCTCATTTAAGCAATTTAAAATTTTATTTACTCAAACTGATTTTTTTAAGATGGGTTGTAAATACAATATTTATAGCAATAGCAACAGCTGTTTTAACATTACTTGTTGTGTCATATACAGGATATGTATATTCAAGATTTAGATTTAAAGGTAAAAGAGTATCTTTAATGGCAATAATGTTAATACAAGTAATACCAGCTTTTTGCAGGTATAGTTGCATACTATACTATGCATCAAATTATAGTTTCAATTTTTTTCCTTTCTTTACTAGGGAAATGATGTTGGTATTGATTTATGCTATAGGTGGAGTAGCGGGAAATACTTTCATACTTAAAGGATATATAGATTCAATATCTACTGAATTAGATGAAGCAGCTAGAATGGAAGGTTGTTCAAATATGCAAGTATATAGTTTGATAATATTCCCTATTGCAAGACCTATGCTTGCCATAATTGCTTTATGGTCATTTATAGGACCATTTATGGATTATTTACTACCAGCAATTATGTTGACAAATCCTAAAAATTATACTTTAGCTGCAGGGTTATTCTCACTAATATCTGATGAAAGAACAAAACTTGAACCAGTATTTGCAGCAGGTGGATTATTAACAGCTATACCTATAGTAATTCTGTTTATAGTATTACAAAAAAACAATTAGTTTCTGGATTAACAAGTGGATCAGTGAAAGGATAGGAGAAAGTATGAAGGTTGAATTAAAAAAATTTAGGTAAAAAAATACGAAGGTAGAGAAGATTTTTACAATAAGAGGAATAGATTTAGAAATAGAAAGTAAAGATTTTTGTGTAATACTTGGACCATCAGGATGTGGTAAATCAACATTATTAAGAATGATAGCAGGGCTTAATTCTATAACTGAAGGGGAATTATTATTTGGTGATAAAGTAATGAATAAGGTTGCCTCAAAAGATAGAAATATAGCAATGGTTTTCCAAAGTTATGCACTATATCCACATATGACAGTATATGATAATATGGCATTTTCATTAGCAATGCGTAAAATGGATAAAAAATTAATACATGAAAGAGTGTTAGATGCTGCTAGAGTTTTACAAATAGAAAAAAATATCTATATTCAAAACCATCAGATATATCTGGAGGACAAAGACAAAGGGTTGCATTAGGACGTGCAATAGTTAGAAAACCCGCAGTATTCTTGATGGATGAACCATTATCTAACCTTGATGCTAAACTTAGAGAACACATGAGAATAGAGCTTGTAAGAATACATAGAGATTTAGATACTACAACTATATATGTAACACATGACCAAACAGAAGCTATGACAATGGCAACAAGAATAGTTTTACTTGATAAAGGTGTTATTCAACAAGTAGGTAAGCCAGAAGAATTCTATAATAAACCAAATAATATATTCGTAGCTAGATTTATAGGGATCACCAACTATGAATATTTTTAGAAGGGCACATAAGAAATGGACATTTCATATCTAATTCTGAAGAAATAGTAATTAAAGCTAATGAAGCAGATAGAGAAAGATTAAAAAGAATATGAAGGTAAAAAAAGTTTCTATTGGTATAAGATCTGAAAGATTCTTAAGTGGAAAAAGAACATGAAAAATAGATTTAAAAGCAGTTATAGAAGTTGTAGAAATGTTAGGTAAAGAAAAAAATCACTTTATGTTAAATTAAGTGATGGATCTACATTAGTTATTACAATGCCAGGTTATTATAACTATGAACCAGGAGAAGAACATTCATTTTGGATTTGACACAGAAGCATTACACTTCTTTGATGAAAATGGAGATAGAATATAATAAAAAGTTGTGAAATATAATTATATTTTTAAGGGATTATATCTTTGATAAAAAGGTATAATTCCTTTTTTTATATTATTTATATTGTAGAAAAATTTTTACACTATTATTATTTTTTTCTAAAGGACTTGACAAAAAAACGTATGGGGGGTATAATATAAATGTTAAAATATAAATTTGAGATTGAAAGGAGAATAAATTAGAATGAATTTTAATGAAGTAAAAAGATGGTTAAAAAAACAAATTTAAAAAAATAAGATTAGTATAAATTCAAAAATCTATATTAACTTTTTTTAATGTTAGGGGTAGTTAGTAACGGGTTAATTGCAAATGCAGAAGTTGTTACTGATTATAATGAAAGAACTAATATTGGAACAGATAATACAGTTTTTTTAATAAACATAATGTTACACTTGGTGAAAGAAATGTTAATACTTCAGCAGAGGCGGTAGTAATAGGATATGTAAACGAAATTAGAGACAATAATTCTTCTCAAACTGTTATGATTGGAACAAAAAAATAGCTTAAAAAGCAGAGCAATCAGTAATAATAGGGAATGATGTTATGGGATTTGGAAAATCTGTTGTTGCAATAGGATCTGATGATAAAGTTCCTGGAAGGATAGATGCTAAATACTATAATCTTATAGCTGAAAAATGTATTAAAAAAACTTATGGAAAAGTTGAAAAAGAAATAGAAGTAGAAGAAAATGGAGTAAAAGTAAAAATAGTTGAAGTAACTGATGAAAATGAGAAAAAGAGAAATAATAAAAAAAGTTTAATTAGAGTTGGTAGTAGTTGGTCACGTACATTTGCAAGTGGTAATGGATCTACTGCTGTAGGTGCTCGTGCAGCTGCTGTAACCAGTGAAGGAGTAGCTATAGGGAGGATTAGCGCTAGCCATAGGGAGAAAGAGCTACAGCTTTTAGGTAGTAGATCGGTAGCTGTAGATGATAATTCAGTAGCATTAGGATCTTATTCAGTTACTAGTCTAAGTGCAGCTGCTTCATATTTAACTAATACAACACGTGATGCAGGTAAAGCAAAAATATACAGTTTCAGTTGGGGATAGAAGAATACAAAAATTTAGCTGATGGTGCTGAAGATCATGAAGCAGTAACAGTGCGTCAATTAAAGAAATTAGCTAATTTCAAAAAAATACAATAGTAACAGGAACAGATCCTATAACAGTAACTGAATCAACAGAAGTAGATAATGATACTAAATTAACTAAAAACAACATATAATGTAAATGTAAAAAAAGGAAATGTTACAGGTGAAGGAATTACTGTTGAAAATGGTGATGGAAGAATACTTGGAGAAACAGGACTTAAATTAGGAATAGCAGATGGTGCAATAACTGCAAATAAACTTGCACAAGGAGCTGTAACTAAAGATAAAATAGGAGCAGGAGCTGTAACTAGTGAAAAACTTGCAGCTAATGCAGTTACTAGTGATAAAATAAAAAAAATGGAGCAATAACAAGAGAAAAAGTCGATCCAACATTAATGAATGAAATAGCAGAAATTAGAGCAAATACCTCAACTCCAATTACTACAGAAAGATTAGTAAATAATTCTGTAACTAGTGATAAAATAGCAGATAATGCTGTAACTACAGAAAAATAGTAGATGGAGCTATTACTGAAGATAAACTAGGAGATGGGGCAGTAACTAAAGATAAAATAGCAGATGGAGCGATAACAAATGATAAACTAGCAGCTAATGCTGTAACTAATGATAAAATTGCTGATAATGCTATTACAGAATCAAAAAAATAGCAGCAGATGCTGTTACAACTTCAAAAAAATAAAAAAATGGTGCAATAACTACAGATAAATTAGCAGATGGAGCAGTAACTAAAGATAAAATAGCAAATGGAGCAATAACAGAAGATAAATTATCAGATAATTTAAAAACTCTATAGCTAAAATTGATGAGATTAAGTCTTCAGGATTAAACTTTAAAGGAAATAATACTGATACAAATATTAAAAAAAGAAATAGGTGCTACATTAGAAATTTATGGAGAAGGTGTAGAAAAAGGAAAAATTCAGAAACATTTGAAAGTGCTTCTGAAAATATAAATGTAAAAAGCTAAAGATGATAAACTTGAAATACAACTTGCTAAAAATCTTAAGAATATATCTTCTTTAGAAAAATTCAGATAATGGAACAACTACAAAAATGGAATTAACAGACTCTGGAGCTAAATTTACAAGTTCAAATGGAACTGATAAGCCTGAAGTTACAACAATAGGTAAAGATGGAATTTCTGTAACTAAAGAGGAGAAACAGGAAATACAACAATAAATCATAATGGTATATCTACTGGAGAAATAACAGGTCTTAAAAATGAAAAAGTTACAGATAAAGATAATAATACATATGGTAAAGGGGATAATGCTGGAAAAAGCAGCAACTCAAGGAGCTGTTAGAGATATAGCTGAAAAAAATTAGGGTTAGTTGCAAAAAGAAGAAGATCCAAATGCTCCTAAAACAGAAACTAAAGGTCTTGAAAAAGAAGATGGTTTAGATGGTAAATTTATTGAGATAAAGTAGATGCTATAAGAAATGGTCAAGCTGGACCAACTGTATTTACTGATGAAAATGGAGAAAGATTAGTTAAAGGTAATGACGGTAAATATTATCATAAAGATGACTTAGATGAAAAATGGAGCTCCTAAAGAAGGAAAAAAACAGCAGTTGAAAAACCTGTTTTTATCTTTTAGTAGGTCCAGATGGTAAAACTGATACACCAACAACATTAAGAAATGTAGAAAATGGATTAGCTGGATTAAATAATGTTGCTAAAGATAAAGATGGAAATCAAACTCCTGTTACAGAAGAAGTTGCTAAAAATGTAATTCAAGGCTTAGTTACTCAAAAAGAAAGGTCTAGATAAAGTTGCTAATGTTGGAGATTTACAAGCTTTTAGCTCAAGCAGGATTAGACTTTAGTGGTAATGATGAAACAGTTATTCATAAAACTTTAGGAAATAAAGTTGAGATAGTTGGAGAAGGTGTAGATAAAGCAGCATCAGCTAAATTTGAAAGTGCATCAGGTAATATTAACGTAAAAAGCTAATGGAGAAAAATTAGAAGTACAACTTGCTAAGAAACTTAAAAAAATATAGATTCTATAGAGTTTGCAAGTGATAACGAAGATGAACCTAAAACTGAACTTACTAATAAGGGAATACAAATTAAGAAAAAAAGGGTGCTGTAATGGGTGGTCTTACATACGATGAGAAAACTAATGAAGTTAAACTTACAGGACTAGCTAATCCTGATGTAAATGATGATAGTTCAGCAGCTAATGTTGGATTTGTTAAATCTCAAATTTCTGAATTAGGAAATACTGCTAATTCTGGTATTGCAACAGCTGTAGCTATGGCTAATCTTCCACAAGTAAGTTCAATGAGTGGTCATAGATATAATGTTGCTGGATCTTATGGAATGTATAAAGGTGAAAGTGCATTTGCATTAGGATTAAGTGGAATAAATAAAAAAAGGAACTATAGTATATAGAGCAAGTGGATCTTTTAAATACTAAAGGAAATATTGCACTTGGTATAGGACTTGGATATCAATTTGATAAAATTGAAAATGTTGATAATGAAACAAAAGGAAGAATTGTTTCTTTAGAAAAAGAAGTAATGAATTATAAAGAAAAAGATAGATTAAGTCAAGAAAAATTATCAAAACTTGAAAGTGAATTAGAAATTCTTAAATTACAAATGAAAAGAATTATTGAAAGTTAAATAAAAAAATTATAATTTTTTTCATATAATTAATATATTTTAAGGACTACATTTATATTAAATGTGGTCCTTTTTTTGTTTTTATTTGCTTAAAAAAAGAACTGTATAAATATATTGAAAAAAATACCAAATTTATGATAAGATAAATACAATGGGAGGAATATGAAAAAAAGTTATTTTATATATAAGTTTTTTTGTTATTCTTTAGCTGTTCTAGTATTCAAAAGTAATAGAATATTAACAGTTGATGATAAGAATAATATTGTAAGTGAAATTGTTAAGGTTCAAGAATATATTGCATTAAAAAGCTAAGGATAATAATAAAGAAGAAATAAAGAAAAAGATAGTTAATTCTTTTTAAATAACATTAAATTTTTCTTATTTAAATAATTATGATTTATCTAATGTGACACTTTTTATTTTCAGAAGATATGAAGTAGTATCTGAAAATAGAGCAAAAAGTATTATGTTGATAAATTATGAATTAGAAACTATGTATTTTGATATAGTTTTGGGTAAAGTATAATAGTGAATGGAAAAATAGAAAGTATAAAACCCAGAATAAAAGAACTAAAAGAGAGGAGAAAGAAGTGTTTAATTTAATTGTAGTATTACTTTCAATTGTAATAATCGCAGTAGTTTTTAGTAATAGGATTTAATAAAAATAAACAATAAATTTGTTACTAAATATGGTGAATATAGTGATTTAGAATTAATGATAGTAAATTTGAAGCGTAAGTTAGAAACAGATAAAAAAAGATATAGAAAGAGAAATTGAATCTTTAAGAAAAGAAGAAAATTTAAAAGTAAAAGAAGAAATATTGGCACAAAAACTTGCTGATGAAGAAATAAAAAAATAATGAAATCTGAAATTTTTATTAAAAGAGGAAAGAATTTCTAAAAAAAGAAGAAAAATTTAGAAATAAGAACTAATAAACTTGAAGAAAAAGAAGCTAAACTTGAAGAAAAAGAGAAGATTTTTAGAAATAGAAAATGAATTAAATGCAATGTTTGAGAAAAAGAAAAGAATTAGAAAGAATTTCAGGTTTAACAAGTGAAGAAGCACGTGAACTTATACTTAATAAGTTAGAGGGCGAACTTGAGCACGATAAAGCTGTTATGATAAGAGATTTTTGAGTATAATTTAAGTAGAGAAAAGGAAAGAATTGCAAAATCAACTATAGCTGTGGTATAAATAAAGCAGCCTCTGATTATGTTGCAGATGCTACTATATCTGTAGTTCAACTTCCTAGTGAAGAAATGAAGGGAAGAATTATAGGTAAAGAAGGTAGAAATATTAGGGCATTAGAGGCAGCAACAGGTGTTGATTTAATAATAGATGATACTCCAGAAGCTGTTGTACTTTCATCATTTGATGGTGTTAGAAGAGAAGTTGCAAGACTTGCACTTGAAAAAAATTAATACAAGATGGAAGAATACATCCAACTAAGATAGAAGAATTAGTAGAAAAAAATCTATATCTGAAGTTGAAGAATCAACAATAAATGCAGCAGAGGAAGCTATAATTGAAGTTGGAATACATTCGTTACCTAAAGAAGTTCTTAAAACTTTAGGTAGATTAAAATATAGAACTTCATTTGGGCAAAAATGTTTTACAACATTCAATAGAAGTTGCACATCTTTGTGCTGCATTAGCTACAGAATTAGGAGCTAATGTAGATATAGCTAAACGTGCTGGATTGTTACATGATATAGGTAAAGCTTTTTCTCACGAACAAGAAGGCTCACATGCTATAAATGGTGCAGAATTTTTAAAACGTCATTCTAGAGAAAATGAATTAGTAATTAATGCAGTTGAATCTCATCATAATGAAGTAGAACCCTAAATCAGTAGAAGCAATAATAGTACAAGCAGCTGATGCAATAAGTGCAGCAAGACCAGGAGCTAGACGTGAAACTTTAACAAATTATTTAAAACGTCTAGAACAATTAGAAGAAATAGCAAATTCACATGAAGGTATAGAAAGTTCTTATGCAATACAAGCAGGAAGAGAGTTAAGATTGATAGTTAAACCAGAAGAAATAAGTGATGATCAGGGCTGTAATACTTTCAAGAGAAGTTGTTAAAAGAAATAGAAGAAAAAAATGCAATATCCAGGACAAATAAAGGTTACTGTTATTAGAGAAACTAGATCAACTGAATATGCAAAATAAATATAAGCAGTCAATAGACTGCTTAAATTTTTAGATTGGAGAATTATGAAGTTTTTTTAATGGTTGGAGATGTTATGGGATTTCCAGGAGAAAATGCTTTTAAAACAAATTTTTTTAGCTAAAAGAGGGAAGATTATGATTTTATCATAGTAAATGGGGAAAATGTTGATAAGGGCTATGGGATAACACCTAATATTGCCAAAAAAATATGTTTTTTTAAATGGTGTGGATGTTATAACTTTAGGTAATCATTCATTTGATAAAAGAGATATATTTTTCTTATCTTGATAAAGAAAAATAGGATAGTTAGACCATATAATATGCATGAAGGAGCACCGGGAGCAGGTTATACAATAATTAATAAAAATGGAATAAAAATTTGTGTAATAAGTATACAAGGTAAGATTTATATGTCAAATACAATGGAATGTCCTTTTTAAATCAATAGATATTCTTTTAGAAAAAAATAAAGAATAAAGCTGAAATAATAATAATAGATTTCCATGCTGAAGTCACTTCAGAAAAATTGCAATGGGATGGAATGTTGCTGGTAAAGTTTCTGCAATATATGGTACTCATACATGTTCAAACTGCTGATAATAAGATACTTTTAGGAAAAACTGCATATATTAGTGATGTTGGTATGACAGGTGGTCATGGTGGTGTTATAGGTATGGATAAAAAATGTTCTATATAGATTTTAAAACAGGTATGCCAACTCAACTTAAGGTATGTGAAGATGATGTTAGAATAAATGCTATAGAAGTTATAATAGATGAAAAAAACAGGATATGCAAAAAAATTGATAAAAATTAATATGAGTTATGAGGAGATATAATGAGAATTGCTATTGATGGACCATCTGGAAGTGGTAAAAAGTAGTGTTGCAAAAGCTGTAGCAAAAAGATTAGGTTTATTACATTTTAGATACGGGTGGAATGTACAGAACATTGGGATATAAGGTTATTAAAGATAATTTAAATTTAGAGAATATAGAAGAAGTTTTTAAAAAAATTTAGATTTAAAGATAGTAAATAAAAAAATTCTTTTTAGATGGTGAAGATGTTAGTGAAAAAGATAAGAAGTAATGAAGTTTCTAAAAATAGCATCAAAAAGTATCTTCTATTAAATCTGTTAGAGAATATATGGTAAACTTACAAAGAGAAATATCTTCTAATAATGATGTAATACTAGATGGTAGAGATATAGGAACTGTGGTTTTTCCAAACGCTGAAGTTAAAATATATTTAACAGCTAGTCCAGAAGTTAGAGCAAATAGAAGATATTTAGAAGATGGAAGTTTGAGTTATGAAAAAAATTTTTAGAAGATATATTAAAAAGAGATTATGATGATAGTCATAGAGAACATTCTCCATTAAAAAGTTGCAGATGGGGCTAAAATAATAGATACAGATAATCTTAGTTTTGAAGAGGTAGTAGAAAAAAATAATAGGAGTTATTAAAAATGAGATCTAAGGCTATAATCAATCTTGATAATTTAAAAATATAATTTAGATTTAATAACTGAAAAAAATTGATAAAGAAAAAAATGATGTTAGTTAGTTAAAGCTAATGCTTATGGTATGGGAGCTAAAGAAATAGTTGAATTTTGCAATAAAAATATGGTATAAAAATTTTATGCTGTTGCAACAATAGAAGAAGCAATGGAAATAAGAAAAATAGATGAAAATATTAGAATACTGATATTATCTTTAGTTGAGCTTGAGTATATAGAATTTCTTGTGAAAAAAATAATATAGATATAACTATATCAAGATTTGAAGAAATAGAATATATATTAAGTAGAAATATAAAAGGGAATTTTCATATAGCATATGATACTGGTATGGGAAGAATTGGTTTTGACTCTAAAAACATAGAAAAAAAGCTTTAGATATGTTAAAAACCTATTGGTATATTTTTCTCATTTGACTTCTGCTGATAGTAATAAAGAATTTACTAAATTACAATATAAAAGATTTATTGAAATAGCTGATAAATACGATATAAAATATAAGCATTTTTTTAAATAGTTTTGGAACAGAAAATTACAACTCATATTTTTAATGAATTTAATTTATATAGAATAGGAATATTAGCCTATGGTGGTGAATTGAATAATAAATATAAACCCGTAATGACTTTAAAAGGGAGAGTAAGTTTTGTTAAAAAAAACTTAATGAAGATTGGAATATAGGGTATTCAAATACCTTTGAAGCTAAAAAAAGGAGATATTATTGTTACAGTATCAATGGGGTATGCTGATGGATTATTTAGATTTTTTTATCTAATAAGGGATATGTTTATTTTTAATAATAGAAAATATAAGATTATAGGGAATATTTGTATGGATCAATTTATGGTACTTGGCGATGAAAAATATACAAGTCGGAGATTTTTGTTGAAATATTTGGAGAAAATATACTGGTTAAAGATGTTGCAAAAAGTATAGGGACTATAAGTTATGAGTTGTTATGTGCTGTATCAAATAGAGTAGAAAGAGTATATAAAGGAGGGTAATTTTTATGATATTAGATTTACTTATCATATCTATAATAGTATTAATGTTTTATTTAGGTATGAAAAAGGGATTTGTAAAAAGAAGCATTTAATTTAATAAAATTTATGTTAATAATATATTTAGTTCCTAAGTTTACTGATATAGTTATTTCTTTATTTTCACTTGATGAAGAAAAATGTAATAAATAAGTATATAATATACATTTGTGCATTTATTTTTTTCTATATAGCACTTACTCTAGTTATTGGTATATTATCTAAGATTATGGATGTTTCAATATTATCATTGTTTAATAAGTTATTAGGGTGGAGTATTTGGGATTATAAAAAGCAAAGTGTAATAATTTTTTTGATATTCATAATACTTTTTATTTTTCATCAGAAAAATCAGAAAATATGAAAAAAATTTATTAGAAAACAGTATAAGCATAGAATATATTTCTATATATTTGGGACCATATAATAATTTATTTCCAGACTATATAAGTACGAAATTAGATGATTTTTAATATATATAATCAAGAAAAAAACAATATAAGAGAAGTCTACTTAAAAGTATAGAAAAGAGAGGTTTAAATGAGTAAGATTTTTAGATATTTTAGGAATTAAAAGTAATTTTTAAATAAAATAGATACAGATAGAACTTTTTCTTTGAGTTTAGTATTTAATACTGGGTCAAAAAAATGAAAGAGATGATGAGAGAGGACTTTCACATTTATTAGAACACATGATGTTTACAGGAACTAAAAAGAACATCTTATGAAATAAGTGAAGAAATGGATTTTTTTATGGTGCTGAGTTTAACGCGTATACTTCAAAAAGAAGTTACAGCATATTATTTTTAATTCATTATCTTCTAAACAAAAAGAAACAACAGATATTATGTTTGATATGATAGTAAATCCTATTTTTCCTGAAGAACAGTTAAAAAAAGAGAAGGAAATAATATTTGAAGAAATAAATATGAGTAATGATGAAACTGCAAAAATTGTATATGATATGATGTATAGTGAATTATTTAAAGGTAATATTTCTAAAAATGTTATAGGTTCTACTGAAAGTGTAGGAGGATTTACTAGAGATAATTTAATAGATTACTATAATAGAAGATATACTAGAGATAATTTGATAATTTCAATATCAGGAAATTTTTGATGAAGAATTGTTAATATCTATGATTAAAGAATATTTTTGTTAATATGAAAGAAACTAAAGTTGATGATAAATATCCTATAAATGATATATTGAATAAGCAAGTTTCTATAAAAAAAGAATTAAATCAATTAAATATATATATGGTGACAAAAATACATAATAATAAGACTGATATATATAATGATTATGTAACAACTATTGTAGAGTATATATTAGGAGATGGATTTAGTTCAAGATTATTCCAAGAAATTAGAGAAAAAAAGAATGCTGGCTTATTCAGTTTATTCATTTGGTATAAATTTTTAAAAAGAATTAAATGGGTTAGGTATTTATATAGGAACATCTAAAAATAAATATAATGAAGCTATAGAAGTTACAAATGAAGTTATAGAAAAAAATGAAAAACGAGGGAATTACAGAAAGAGAACTTGAAAAAAACTAAAAAAATTATATTTTATCTTCAAGAGCTTCATCTAAAGATAATTATAAGTTAGCATTTAGATATTCTTCAATGTATAGGAAGTATTCTAAAATATATCTTGATAAAGATATAGAAGATATTTTAGCTAAAAATTAGTGTAAAGGAAGTAAATGATAAAAATAAATGAAATATTAAATAATTTTTAGTACTTGTATAATTGGTGATATAGATGGTGAGTGATAAAAGAAATTCACATAAATTTAGTTATAAAATAGCTAGAATTAATAAATTACTATTATTTGTTGTTTATTTATTAGTTACTATTAGTACATTATTTGTTTATAGTGCTACAAGAAATATTAGTTATGTAAAAAAATAATATATTATGGATAATTATAGGTACAGTAATAATGATACTTATTATGTTATTTGATTATAGAGTGACTAAAAAAATATATAAATTATATATATATATTATCTTTATTAACATTGGGATATACTAAATTTTTGGAGTTACAAAGCTTGGTGCAAAAAGATGGATAGATTTTTGGATTTATACAAATACAACCTTCTGAATTTATTAAAATTTTTTTCTTATTATGATATATTCCTTTTTGGATAGTAAAAAGATTTAAAAAAATGGTATAAATAGTCTTAAAGATATAATATTATCTTTTTGCTCCAGGTATACCGATATTAGCATTACTTTTATTACAAACCAGATCTTGGAACTACACTTATACTTTGCTTTTCATTTTTGTGTATATTGATATTATATAATGCTTATATGAAACCAATAGTTATGATATTCATAACATTATTAATTTTATCAGCTCCTATATATACCTTTTGTTCTTCATGATTATCAAAAAAAGTAAGAATAGAAACTTTTTTTAAATCCTGAAAAAGATTTGAAAAATAAAGGTTGGCATGTTGCACAGTCTAAGATTTCTATAGGTTCAGGGTAGACTTATAGGTAAAGGTTATCTTGATGGTAGTCAAAGTAGGTTAAAAGTTTTTACCTGAATCGCAAAACAGATTTCATATTTTTCAGTAATAGGTGAGGAAATAGGATTTATTGGTTCAACTGGTGTTCTTTTTACTTTATTTTTTTACTAATATGGTCTTTAATAAATACGTCAAAAAAATAATAGTAGATAGTTATGGAAGAATAATATTATATGGACTTTCTGGAATATTTTTAGCTCATGTAATAATAAATGTAGGAATGACAGTAGGGTTTAGTGCCAGTTACAGGTAAACCGTTATTGTTGATGAGTTATGGAGGTTCATCATTTTTTTATCAGCATTTATGATGATAGGATTGGCTCAAAGTATAAAAATGCATAATGAGGATTAGATATGAAATATATAGTAGATATTAATAGTGAAAATATGAGATTAGATAAGTTTATTAGGAAATATTCTGAAGAAACGAGTTTAAGTGTTTTATTTTTCTTTAATTAGAAAAGGTCAAATAAAAGTTAATTCTAAAAAGTCTAAGGAAAATTATAGACTGCAAAAAGGAGATGAGATATATCTTCCGGAAAGTGCTAAAAATTAATTTTTGAAAGTAAAAAGAATGTCAAAAATATATAATAATTCATTAAAAAGAAATGATAGTATTTGAAGATGAAAATATATTTGTTGTAAATAAACCTGTAGGAGTAGCTATGCATAAAGGTGATGGTCATGAATATGGACTTTCCGAAATGGCTAAGGAATATTTTTAAATCTCAAGATGTTAATTTTTTCAAATAGATTAGATATAAAAAAACTGAAGGTTTGGTTATAGGAGCTAAAAAAATCTTAAATTTTTAAGACTTATTAATGAAGAAATAAGGGAAAAAGAGTAGTAAAAAAATATATAGCTAAAAGTAAAAAGGAAATCTTAAATTAAATGATGAATTTATGTCTAATAAAAAAACTTTTTAGTTACAAATAATAAAGTTATTGTATCAAATAAAGGTTTAGATTCTTTAACTTATTTTTAAGGTGTATAAGATAGAAAATAATATGGCTTTTTATAGATATTGACCTTAAAACTGGTAGAAAAACATCAAATTAGAGTTCATTTATCAGATTTAGGTTATAGTATTGTTGGAGATGATAAATATGGTGATTATTCTTCTAAAGATAGACTTTATCTTAAATGTTATAAGATAAAATTTTTGAAATATAATATAGAAATAGATAAATATTTTTTTATAAACTTTTTTATATAGTATGTCAATTAAAAGATGAAAATGTTTCAAAAAAAGTAAATTAAGAGTCCCTAAAATTTAAAAAGTAAAATTTGATAATTTAGGGACTTTTAAATTAAACGTAATCAATATATGTTTCAAGTTTCTTACTCTTTTTCAAGATACTTAATAAATGATTCTCTTTTCAAGGATGAGACATAGGAGGAATATATTTTTTTCTTAACTTTAACTTCAACCACATCATCAAAGTTATTAGAAACCTTTGAAATTCTTTCTACCTCTTCTAAAGAATAAATATTATCATCAACACTAGCAAACAACTTATTATCAAAAGATTTAATAACTAAAACATTATTAGAAGGTCTAGGGTAAACCTTTAAACCATTATTATCAAGAAAAGCATAATATTTATTATTAAAATCTAATACAATTACCTTTATCGACCTTCCTAGTATTAATAACAGATAATATTAAATTTAATTCTTCAATATCATCTTGCATTTTGAAACACATTTAATGTATTATTAATATTAATTGAGAACTTGTTATTGAAGGCTTCAATGAACTGTGGTAGGAACATATTAGCACTTTCAATATCATTGATATTATTAATTCTCAATTCATTTACAAGGAATGATTGAAGGGTTCCAAATATTCTTTCAACACGCCCTTTTGCTTGAGTGGAAGAAGTAGTTCCTAAGATCGATACCTAATCTATGACAAGCATAAGCATATTGAGTAAATGTATCATTTTTCTAAACTTTTATTAGATTTAAGTTTATACTCAAATACAGTTCTTTTTATCAGTAAGTAAAAGCATAAGGAATACCATAATTAATTATCATATTTAAATAACACACAATAGACATTAATTAAACATGATCTATTGACTATCGCCTTAATCTATGATATAAGAAGATAACTAAGATTAAAAATAAATATATATAAAGGAGAATAAATTTATGAAATATATAAATAAAATGACAATTTTACTATCATTAATATTAGGTTTTAATTCATTATCAGAAATAACACCAGATGGAAATACAAATGTATATGTAGAAAGGTCAAATAATGAAGTAGAAGTAATAAACATATCAACACCATCACAAAAAGGAATATCAGATTCAACATTTAATAAATTCAATGTAGATAAAAATGGAGCCATCTTAAATAATTCGACAACAATAGGAAGAACAAGAATAGCAGGAATAATAAATAGAAACAATAATTTGATTACACCTGCAAGAGTAGCATTACTACGTGTAACAAGTACAGATAAATCAGAATTAAAAGGGATATTAGAAGCACTAACTAAAAATAATCTTGATGTAATATTATCAAATAAGAACGGGATAACTTTAGATGGTGCTAATTTTTTTAATATACACAATATGACATTAACAACAGGAGAAGTAAGAGTAAAAGAAGATGGTAATCTTAGTTCTATTAATATAAAATAACAATAAAGAAATATTAACATTAACAGAATTAAATACAAATAATGTAAATACATTGAATATATTAAGTGGTGTATCAAGAATAGAAAAAGACCTAATAGGAAATAATATTAACTTAGTAACAGGGAGTAATATAGTAAATATAGATGGAAATGAGTAGAAGTAGTAAAAAAACACAAAAGTGGAGAACTAGGTATACCTATTAGTGCAGAAATACTTGGAAGTATACATGGAGATAGTGTAAGGATAATAGCAACAAAATCAGGAATAGGTGTAAAAAAAGTATAGTAGCAGATAGTGTAGATATAGAATCAAAATCACAAATAAAAACAGAGGCAATAATATCAAATACTACAAAAAAATATCACAAGAAGAAGATTTTTAATAATGAGGGAAATATAATAGCAAATAATAACCTAAGCATAGAAGCCAGGAATATATTAAATGATAATAACAAGGTATTAGTAAGTGATAATATATCATTAAAAAGCAAAAAGAAGATATATTAAATAGAAATGGATCGATAATATATGCAACAAATAAATTAAATATAGAGTCAAATAACTTAGATAATTTAGGAAATGTAAAAAGTTATGGAACATATATAAAAGAAATGGATAAGTGCAAATGGAGATGTATTTGATGAAAGTAATATAGATAATTGGAAGTTAAATATATCAGATAAGTATAAAGATTTTTAGATGGTTTAGAGGAAATGAAACAACTATAGCTAAAAGAAAAAGCCTTAAGTCAATTCTATGGAGTAAAAAGAACTATTAAAAGGTAGAAGAAAAACAAGAAGAAAATAACAATAATAATGATAAAGATAAAAAAACCAGTTCCCCCTAAAGTAGAAGTAACAGGAACAACAAATGGAATATTTTCAAGTCTTGATAAATATTCATACCTATTTAATAAGTATATAGATGAGTATAAGGAAAAAAACATAAAGATAAAATGAGTCTAAATGAAGACTATAGTGGTTCATATACTTTAACAGAAGATAGAGAAGGTAATAAGACACTAAAAAGCAGTAATAGAACAAAGTAATCAAGAAACAAATTATTCAGTAATAAGTGGAAAAGAAATAGAAATAAATAGTAAAAGGGTGTAGTAAATAATAAAGATGGAAAGATATTAGGAGCTAATACTACACATATTAACTCAAAAAGAATTTAATAATACAAGTAGTATAAGTAATGAAAGTGTTCTATTACAAGATGGAAAAAGAAACTTTAACTTATTCTGGAGATAGAACATGTTGGGGATTAGGGCTTGCTTTTTGTAATATAGAACACAGTGCCTCATATCAAAAGAACATTAAATGATGGAAGAGAAGAATATATTAAATCCTTGCCTAGTATATTAAGTGGAAAAAGATATACAAATAAAATCAGATATAGTTAATTTTTAAAGATGAAGATAAAAAGAACAGTAAGAGAAGAAAAATATATTAACACCAACAAAAACAATAATAGAAAAAGATAATAAAACTGTTAATATACCTATAGAAGAAAGAGCAGAATATACAAAGTTATCAAACTTTTACAAATCAGCAAATTTTTAAAAATAGATGTAAGAAGATATATACCTAAAAATACAGAAGATAGATTAAAAGTATTAGAAGAAGAAATAGAAAAGAAGAAAACAAGTACCTAGTAATATTAAAATAGATGCAAGTAAGTTAAGTATAAGAGATCAAAAACTATTATTTAATAATATATTACTTAGTTCAAATAACATAGATATACAAAGGAGCAGATGTAAAAAGCTTTTAAATAATTTAGATATTAAAGCTAATAATATTAATATAGAAGGTATAAAGCATAAAGAAGAAATAAATATAGATACAAGAGATAATGGTGGATTAATATTTTTCTAATATATCAAAAGAAAAAGATAATAAAAGAAGATGTATTAAGTTCAAACCTAAATGCTAAAAATATCAATATAGAAAGTAAAGATACAACAATAAAAAGGCTCAAATATAAAAAGCAGATAATATAGATATTAATTCAGATAAACTAAATATATTATCAGATAAGACTAGAGATGAAAGACATAGTTATGATGAAAATAGAGTTTTTAATATTTGGGAATAGAGAAAAAAAGTAGATGAAAGTAAAGAAACTAATCATTCAACTAATATCATAGGAAATATTAATATTAAAGGTAAGGAAGTATTAGTAAAAAGGATCCAATCTATTATCTAATGAAGATATATCAATAAAAAGCTAATAAGGTAGATATACTTGATGAAAAAAAGTAAAACTAACTACTAATGATTCAAAGATAGTATCAGATGTACATATAGAGAGTAATGATGTATTAAAAAGATGGTAAAGGCAAAACTAAATGCAGGATATAGATTTAATAAAACAGATAAAGAAGTAGAACAAGATATATCAGTAAAATCAAATCTAATAGGGAAAAAAATATTAAAAATAGAATCAAGTGATATACTAAATACTAATGCAGATATATCAAGTGAAAGTCTAAAACTAAAATCAAAAGAAATAAACCTACTAGATAGTAAAGATAAGATATCAGAAAAAGAGTAATGAATTTAATTTAGAAATAGGAGTAAATGCAAGATTAGGATCATCAATAATAGATTTAGGTAAAAGTATATATGAAAGTGTAAGTTCTAAAGATAGGAATATAACCCAAAGATTTAGAGATTTAAGAAATACATTATCATCAGTACATGATATAAATAGAAAGATATCAAAAGATCCAACACAGTTAATAGATGCAACAATAGGTGCAAGTATAGGTGTAGATAATACAAATATTAAGAAAGAACAAGAACTATCAAGAAAAGGATTAATACAATCAAATAATATAGAGCTAATAGCAGATAGTGTAAGTATAACAAATCAAGAGATAAATACAGATAGTTTAAAGATAGAAAGTGATGTATTAAAAACTAAATAAAGGAGAAAGTAAAAGAAACACAAACGATAACAACAGCAGGAGCAAAAGATAGGAGTAGAGTATAATGTAGTTACTCAACAAACAAAAGTTGATGCAAATGCAAAAGTACAGAATGATTACTATGAAAAAATAGATATAGTGATAATATATTAAATGTAGGAAATCTTGATATACAAAGTAAGAAGATAGAAGAAGATAAAAGAGAAGATAGTGAACATACATTAAGTTATGGTGGAAGTATAGGAACAAGTGGAATAGGACTAAATTATGAAAAAGATGGAAATGGATTTAGTATAGGAACAACACTTGAAGGAAAGTTAACTAATACATCATTAAAGATAGGTAATGAAGATTATGATTTAAATGGAGATTTAATACATAAGGAAAAACAGGGATAATTTAGTAAATGATGTTAAAAATGTAATAAATACACCTAAAGCATATGCTAAGGCTATAGATAAGACTATTAAATATGGTTTAGATATAGGAACAGAAATAAGGAATGAATTACATTACAATAATGTAGAAACAGAAACAAGATTACAATATTTAAAAGAAGATATAGAAAAAGAAGAAAATAGGGCATTAAAGAAATTAAAGATAGAAGAATATATTAAAAAAATATATCTAATTTAAGGGGCGAAGAATTTAAAAAAATATTAGATATGTAAGAGATGAAGAATTTAATACAGCAGTAGATAAGGATAATAACCTATATATTAACGTAGATAGAATAGATATAGAAGATATATCTAATTTAAATGGTATAATGTCATATGAATCAAATAGATGGAGTTATCCAGATAAAGAAAAAAAGATGACTTATCAGTACATTCAACAGCACCAAATGTAGTAAATGGAAAAAAACAACACTTGATGTAGAAGAATATGTCTTAAGTGATGAGGAAAGAGAAGGGGTTAGAGAAAATAACTCATTTAGGATTAATGATGTTCCAGAAGTAAATATTTTTTTGGTGTGAGTAATAAGAATGACTTGTCTAAAAAAGCTCATAAATTTATTAAAGAAGTAGAGGAAAAATGATAAACAATCTAAACAAAAATTCAGCTAATAAAGGGGCTGGTGAAGATCTTTGCAAATGCTGGGATTTCATTTACTCTTTTCGGCAACAACTTTTAGCTTAACACCTGTTGCATCTACGGGTGTAGCTATTGGGTTGATAGGTTTAGGTATAGCATCAACTCCGGCATTATTTATTGCTGGAGGAATTACAGGTTTAGGTTATCTTTCATCATCTATATTATTTTTTTAGATGGTGTTAATAAAACTTCGAATGCAGCTCAAAAACATACTATAATTATGTTGGAGAAAAATAAAAAGCTTATCAAGATAGGGAAAAATTATTAGGTAAAAAAATTATGATAAGATTATTAATGCAGCAAATGTAGGAACTTTTGGTATTATTAGTCTTGCACAAAATGCACCTAATACATCTTCTAATAGTAAAAAGTAATGGAAATAAAAATACAAAAAAATAATTTATCTGATTCACAAAATAAAAAAAGTTTATTCTAAAAGGAATGAAGTTTCTTCTATTGGTAAAAATCTTCCTAAATATAATAATGTTACTGAAGTAATAGAAGATGCAAGCAAAGGGAATAAGGTTATAAGTTTATCACAAGTTGAAGGTGTTAAAATAGAACCAAAAAGATTTTAAGAAAGTTTTTGAAAAAAATCAGGAACAAATGATATTTTACAAGTTGAATATGAAAGTAGAGAACAGTTAGAAAGATTTTTTAAAAAAAGCATTTTTGGAGAAATGGAATTAAAAGATGGGATATATGTATTTGATAAATCTGGTAAATATTCAGGAATGTCATTTAGATGGACTTCTAGTAATTTGGATAGTAAAAGGTAATGAAATTCCGAGTCTTCAGTATTCAAAAGAGCTTAAAATGAATATAAAGTAAGAAAAATGAAATTTATAGAAAAAGGTGAGGAGTAATGGAAATATTAAAAGAGGCATTAGTTTTAGAAAATCTTGAATATAAGTTAATAGATGCTATTTTTTTAATAGTAATTATTTCAAGAAATTATATTATGTTTATGATACAGATGAAGAAGATAATACAAAATATATTTGGATGGTTGCTGTAGAAAAAAAGTTATATTTTAAAAAGGAGTTAAACATGGGGTTAGTAAATTTAAAAATGTATGATTATGATGATCCGATGTGGGACAATGAAGTTAGAGCTATATATAAAGATGGTAAAATATATGGTGTATATAATGAGTATGAAGAATTTGGTGAAAAATTTTTAAAAAAGGATTATATGTTAATGGCGAAAATTCACTTTAGATTTTTAATAAATATTTTTGATCGTTTTTCCTTTAAAATTTATAAAAATAATGAAATTAGTGTATCAATATTTTTGCAATCCATCTAAATTAATAATTGAGATATTTATAGGAAATAAAAATAAAAAAATACCTTTCTATGAAATTGAAAAAGAAAGTTTTTGGTTATTATGATGGAGAAGGACATGAAGTAAAAAAATAGATCAAACTAAAATAGATATTTTTGGGATATGGTTCAAAAGAAGAATATGGAATGTATAAAGGACTTAAATCAGGAGGTAGTATTACAATAAAAGAAAAATGGAAATATAGTAGATAAGAGTTTGTATGTTAATGGAAAAAGATTTAGTATGAGAAAAAAATAGAAAACATTAAAGAAAAATACAATAAACTTAAGTTATTATGAAGATGATATTAAAAAGATATTATGAGTTTGAAATAACAAAAAGACTATACATTAGCTAATCCTGTAGAAAATGGAGATTGGGTAAAAATTTTATGAAACAGGAGAAATAGAAGTAAGGGTTAGAAAAGAAGGAGTTTTATCTTATGATTCTACAGTATATTATATAAATGGAGACAAAGAAATAAGGAATTATTTATGCAATGGGAAATATATTTCTACATATATTAAATTTGAATAAAAAGGATAATCAATGAAAAAAAGAGAAAAATTTGTAATTTTAATACTATTTCTATTAATTTTAAGAGAGTTTTATGGACTAGCCATAAAAAAGAAATATTATTAATGTATAAAAATGAAAAGAATATAATAATAGATGAAAAAGATATAAGAGTTAAAAAGGCGTTTTAATGAACTTAATGGATTTGATAATTATGATATAGCTTTTTGTTAAAAAAATATAAACCAAAATTAGATTATTTTTAAGATATATGATGTATATTATGGAAGTTTTGAAGATATAAGTTTTTGGTTTATTATATAGAGCAGAAAAAAAGTATATAATAGATAAACTTATATATGATAAAATCAAAGGGGAATGACTTTGAGAAATTAGATAAATATATTCAAGATAATAAAGAAAGAATATTTAAAAATTTTTTTCTACAAGAAAATTATGATGAGAAATTAGATTTGAAAATAAGAATAGATATGGACATATTTGAAAGTTTGGATTTTAATAAGTCAAATAACAAATTTTATCTTAATCCAAAAGATGTATATACCATTGAAGATTATATTATGAAATTTTTCATAAGAATCTAATCCTGATTACGAGTACTTACGTAACGAAAGAGAACGAATGTTTTTTTAATAAACCAATAAAAATATGAAGATATTGATTGGTATAAATATATTTTATTTATGGGAGATTATCCTGCTTTTAAGTCTTTATGTAGTAGAAAATGATAATGGTAATGAGTGGAATAAGACAATAAATACCTCAGATGATCCTAAAAAAATATAAGAATTAAAACAATTATATAAAGAATTTGAACAATTTTACAACAAAGAAACATTCACCTTTGCAATAAGGTAGAAAGGACTTAAATGAAAAAAATACTTAATCCTCCTTACTTGATGTAGAAGAATATGTCTTAAGTGATGAGGAAAGAGAGGCTCTTAGATATAATAATAGAAGAGAGCATTTATGGCAATTATCTGAAGATGTTAATGGATTTTCTGGTGGTTCTAACATTAATATAATTGTAGGTGTAAATACTTATAAAGTTAAATTAATTCCAGAACAAAAAAATTTAGAGAAAAAGGATTAGAAATTAAAATGTTTATTAATGATCCTAAAAAGTAATCTACAGGGTTATATATTAGAAACTAAATCAAAAAGAGATAATAGTATCGTTTAGAGGAACAGAAGGTATATTTAATTTTTAAAGATGTTGATAATGACTTACAATTGTCTTCAGAAAATAATAAACAGTATAGAAAAAGCTTATGAAATAATAACAGATTATAAAAAAATAAGAAACTTGAAAATAAGCTAATATTATTTACTGGACATTCTTTAGGTGGAGGTATTGCAAATTATTTAATGACAAGAATACCAAATACACAGTCAATAGTGTTTGATCCAGCCCCTGTTGTTCTCGATGAAACTATAAAAAAAGAAAGGAATATAAGAAAAAAATTTCTGGTTTAGATTCAACAGGTTTTAAAGATGGGTATATTGTTGCTCCAAATAGAGGTTTATTGAATGGAACTTATATAAATGAAAATGGTCAAAAAGAAAATTTTTAATAAAGTAGAATTTTTAAAATTATTTGCATTAGCTACTCCTATTAATTATGATTTTAAAATGAAATTTTTAAAAACAGAGTATATTTCATATTCTGCCTATCAAAAACTCTACTAATGAAAGAGAATATTATGCAAAGCAGCTAGCCATATATGAAAAATTATTCTATTGTAAAAAAATTTAGAAAAAGCAATTAAAGAAGGAGATTTTTAAAAAAATTGAGGAATTAAAAAGTAATAAAATAATTAAAAAAATATCGGTATATAAAAACTAAAAAAATAATTTTTTTAAAAAAACTTGGAGGTAATCATCAGAATCATAAAGTAGATGATAAAGCAAATAGTTATGTTAATACTACTAAGAAAGGAAAATCAAAAAAATAATGAAAGCTATAAAATTTATATTTACTATGTTAATTTTATTTACTCTTTTTATTATTGTAGGGTGTAGAATTAGTGCAGGGGTATATAAAGGTATAATGATAGAAAGATATAAGAAAGAAGATAATGTAATTTTTGAGATCTAGAGACTTTAAAGTTACAAATTATTTGGATGAGGCTGGTTATACAGGTTATAGAGTTGAGTATGTTGGTAATAAGAAATTAAGATCAGAACTATTTTTACAGTTGATTATCAAATGGTAGTTGATGCAGATTCATTACCAGGAGGTATTTATGAAATAGGTGAAAAAGAATATATAATAAATAACTTACTGTACGATAAATCAAAAAGGTAATAATTTTGAAAAAAATAGATAAGTATATACAAGATAATAAAGAAAGAATATTTAAAATATTTTTTTAGAAGAAGATTGGCAATATGGGGTAGATATAAAAAAATAAAATTAAATATATTGGGAAGTATTGATTTTGATAAAAAAAGAAAGAAGAATTCTATGATTTTGAAGGTCAAAATATAAAGATAGTGGATAATTCTATAGAAGAAATAGAAACCTTTAATTCAAATTATTATGATTTAAAGAGATGAACGTGAAAAAGTTATTTTTTTAATAAATTAATTAAATTTGAAAATATAAATTGGGATAAATATATGAGTTATATGGGAGAATATCCTATTTTAAGGATAGTTATATTTGAAGATTATGGAGATGAATCACCTATTATGGATGAAATAACTGTAGATGATCCCAAAAGAAAAAGTAGAGAAATTAAAAGAATTTTTACAAAAGAATTAGAACAATTCTATAATACAGATACATTTAGATTTGTAATAAGAGATTCAGAATTGTTTTAATATTTAATATAAAAGAAACATTCACCTTTGCAATAAGGTAGAAAGGACTTAAATGAAAAAAATATCTGTTATTGCTTTTTACCAATAATAAGTAATGGAAACAATATAATAGATGATATAAAAGTATAATGGAATAAGTGATAGTAATGAACTATACTATAACTCCACAATACAAAAAGGAGAAGAACTAAACATATCAAAAATAGATAGATTAGTAGATAACTTTAAATTTAGTAAAAGTAATGATGTAAAAGTAGATATAGAAAAAAAGGTGAGGAGTAATGGAAATATTAAAAAGAGGCATTAGTTTTTAGAAAATCTTGAATATAAGTTAATAGATGCTATTTTTTTAATAGTAATTATTTTAATAAATTATATTATGTTTATAAAACTGATGAAGAAGATAATACAAAATATATTCGGATGGTTGCTGTAGAAAAAAAGTTATATTTTAAAAAGGAGTTAAACATGGGGTTAGTAGATTTAAAATGTATGATTATGATGATCCGAGTGTGGGACAATGAAGTTAGAGCTATATATAAAGATGGTAAAATAGATGGTGTATATAATGAGTATGAAGAATTTGGTGAAAAATTTTTAAAAAAAGGATTATATGTTAATGGCGAAAAATTCACTTTAGATTTTTAATAAATATTTTGATTATTTTTTTCCTTTGAAATTTATAAAAATAATGAAATTAGTGTATCAATATATTACGATTCATCTGAATTAATAATTAACATATTTATAGGAAATAAAAAAATAAAAAAATACCTTTCTATGGAATTGAAAAAAAGAAAGTTTTTGGTTATTATGATGGAGAAAGACATGAAGTAAAAATAGAACAAACTAAAATAGATATTTTTGGGATATGGTTCAAAAGAAGAATATGGAATGTATAAAGGACTTAAATCAGGAGGTAGTACTACAATAAAAAGAAAATGGAAATATAGTAGATAAGAGTTTGTATGTTAATGGAAAAAAAGATTTGGTATGAGAAAAAAATAGAAAACATTAAAGAAAAATACAATAAACTTAAGTTATTATGAAGATGATATTAAAAGATATTATGAGTTTGAAATAACAAAAGACTATACATTAGCTAATCCTGTAGAAAAATGGAGATTGGGTAAAATTTTATGAAACAGGAGAAATAGAAGTAAGGGTTAGAAAAGAAGGAGTTTTTATCTTATGATTCTACAGTATATTATATAAATGGAGACAAAGAAATAAGGAATTATTTATGCAATGGGAAATATATTTCTACATATATTAAATTTGAATAAAAGTATATTTAGAAATTAATATAATTAAATTATTTATAAAATAAAAAAAACATTTATCTTTACAATAAGGTAGAAAGGACTTAAATGAAAAAAATATCTGTTATTACTTTTTACCAATAATAAGTAATGGAAACAATATTATAGATGATATAAAGTATAATGGAATAAGTGATAGTAATGAACTATACTATAACTCCACAATACAAAAAGGAGAAGAACTAAACATATCAAAAAAATAGATAGATTAGTAGATAACTTTAAATTTAGTAAAAAGTAATGATATAAAAGTAGATATAGAACCATCAGAAAAAAAGAAGGACATATAAATATACTAGTAAATAATAAAAAAAGAAAACAAATTCTTTAACATTAAGTGTAGGAGTAGATAATTATGGAAATAGTATAGAAGATGGAATATATAGATATAATATAGAATTAGGAAGTTCAGGAATAATATTAAATGAAAATGTAAATATATCATATACATTTGTAAGTCCTAAAAATCAATAAGAGAAGAAAAGGAAGAATTAGGGTATAGGGAGAAAGTATAGAAGAAAAGGATATATCAAGTTTAGAAAAAGCAAGAATAAATAATAACTTAAATATAGACATATCATTTCCAATAAGAAATAGAGAATACTATATAACATATAATAATAGTTATTATAAGAAATCAATAATAGGAAATAATGATATATATGATATAAGTGGGAGTACAAATAAGTTAGATACAAAGATAAAAGTATGAGGTATATAGGGAAAAGAAGAATAAGATAAATTTAATAGGAAAGTATTCATATACACATAAGGAAAAGTTATTTCGAAGATGTATTATTAAATGTAGATAATATAACAGATATAGGATTAGGTATAGAATATATAGAAGAAGGAATAAAGATAGAGAGTGTATATTTACAAAGATACTTTCCGTATATAAAACATATATTAAATACTGATATATCATTAAGTAAACAATTAGATAATGATACAAGTATAGGACTTGATGTTAAAAGTGTTATAGAAAGAAGAAATAGTAGTTTAAATGTTAAAGGTAAATTAAACTATAAGGCAATATATACAGAAGCTGGATTTAATACAGATTATGTTAATATTAATCCAATAATAAAGATGGGATTAAAGAGTAGTTTTGAAAATATAAGCTTAAAATACATCATTAAACTATGATAAAGAGTTAAAGTGGTTATTTAATTTGAAATATAATATATTTTTAGAAGGAAGTTTTTTACTTTCTTCTTTTCTTTCTAATGATAATTTTTTTATAAAGTTTTTTACATAGTATTGACTTTTTATTATTTTTTTAAGGTATAATATATTACAGATAGGAAAAATTCCTGTTGGATAGGAGGAAATGTTTTGTTAGGTAAAAGTAAAATGGTTTAATGAAAAAGGTTTTGGATTTATTTCTGGAGAAGATGGAAATGATTATTTCTTACATTTCTCAAAAAAATAAACAAAAAGTGGTTTTAAAACTGTTTCTGAAGGTGAAGAAGTAGAATTCGACGTAGAAGACGGTGAAAAAGGACCACAAGCAACAAACGTAGTTTCTAAATAGTTGAAGATATATAGAATTAGTTTGGCTATCTCTTTAGGGAGATAGTTTTTGGAGTGATTTTTTTGAAATATATATTTAAAAGAATAATTAAGAGTATTATGGTTATATTTACCGTTGTTAGTATAACCTTTTATATAGTTCATAGTTTACCTAATAGTTATATATATAATGATAGTGAGGTAGATGAAGTATTAAAAGAAGAATTTATAAAAAAATATAATTTAGATCTTAATTTAAAAGATCAATATATTAAATACATTTCTAACATTAGTAAAAGGTAATTTAGGTTACTCAATGAAATATGAAGGACGAAAAAGTTAGTGATGTAATAATTAAAAAAATTTTTCCCATTTCTTTAGAATTATCAATAAGAGTTTTATTATTTTCTTTTATTATTGGATTTCCATTAGGTATAAATCTTGGAATAAATAAGAATCATAAATATTTGTATTTGATTTCAATATTGATATCTATACCAAGTTTTTGTAATAGCAGGTTTAATTCAGATGTTTTTTTAGTATTTTTTATAAAGGTGTTTTAATAGATAAATTAAATTTCCCATTTTTATAGCATATCAATTATAGGGTTTGATAGTGAATTACAAAAATTATTTCCAACAATTACTTTATCTCTATTTTTTTAACTTGTATGATTATAAGAATATTATCAAGAAAGATAGAAAATGAATTAAATAAAGGGATATGTTGAATTCGCACTTTCAAAGGGCCTTGATATTAAATATGTAGTTTTTAAATCATATATTAAAAAAATATTTTTTCCATCATTATTGAGTATGTTAATCCCTTATTTCGTATCTATAGTTACAGGCTCTTTTGTAGTTGAAAATTTATTTGGAATACCTGGACTTGGAAGATATTATACAAGTTCTATTATAGATCGTGATTATTCTATGGTCTTGGGATTAACTTTTATTTTTATACATTTATTTTAACTTTTTTTATTTACTTTTAATGGATATATGTATTAGCTTTTTTTAGATAAAAAGGATTGATAAGCATGATTAATAAAAAAATGTGTATATTATAATATTTATTATTTTTAATATTTTTCTGTAAAAATATTAAATAGATTTGATCCATATTCACAGGACTTACAAAAATACTAATTTGGGACTATTTTGCTAAAGGTCATATTTTAGGAACAGACATTTTAGGTCGTGATATACTTTCAAGAGTTATACAAGGAATAATGATTAGTATGTATATAATACTTTTTAGTATATATATTGTCAGTTACTATAGGTATAGTTATAGGTTTTTGATTTCTTATTATTCTAAAAAATTAGATTATATTGTATCTTATATAATAGAAGTATTTTTTTGTCTATTCCGAGTTTAATAATTATACTTTTTTATAGTTATGTTTATGGGTAATAAATTTTTGGATATTAATATTTGCTTTGACTTTAACGAGAAGCTTACGTATGATAATTTTTGTTAAAAAAATGAAGTAAATAAATTAAAAAAATACAAAATTTTGTATATATGTCGCATATAATGGGTGCAAAAAGTATATATATATTTAAGAAACATATATTTCCTAATATACTTGATATAGTTTTAGTTAAAAGCAAGTTTTATGATACCTGGAATTATATTTTTCTGAAACAATTTTTATCTTTTATGGGGGTAGGGGTCAGTTTACCAAATGCTTCACTTGGAAATTTATTATCAACTGGTTTTTCTAATTTATTAGTTTCACCTATACAATTTTTTTAGTTTCAAGTCTTAGTATAATAGTATTAACTTTTAATATTTGGAGGTTTAAATGAAGGTATTAAAAAGTTGAAAAAAATTAAATATAGATGGAATATTAGAAAATATAAATTTTGAAATTGAAAAAAAGGAGAAATAGTGACTTTAGTAGGCTCATCAGGTAGTGGAAAAAAACTAGTATTGCTAAGGCAATAATGGGTTTATCTAAATTAAAATATTCAGGTGATATATTTGTAAATTCTAAAAAGAATATATTAGAGGAAAAGATATATGTATGATTTTTTTCAAGATATAGAGCAATCATTAAATCCAGTATTAAAAAAATAAAAAAAGCAGTTTTTTTGAAGCTTTGATTTATCATAAAATATGTGATAAAAATGTTATGGAATATTCTAAAAAAATATTATACAAGGTTAATTTGAATGAAAAAGTTTTTAGATAGATATCCATTTGAGTTATCAGGTGGAGAAAAAAACAAAGGATAGTAATAGCTATGATAATATCTCTTAATCCATCTATTATAATATGTGATGAGATTTCATCTAGTTTAGATACAGTTAATGAATATGAAATATTTAAAATATTAAAATCTACTAATATCTCATTGTTAGTAATAACTCATAGTCCTAATGTTATTAAATATATTTCAGATAGAATAATATATTTGGAAAATGGTAGAAAAATTATACGATGGAAATTATTTAGGTTTTATTGAGGAAAATAATAAATATGTAAAAAAAGTATAAAAAAAGTATTTTAGAGGTATGCGATGATATTTTTAAAAAAATGTTAATGTAACTATAGGAGATAAAAATAATTTTTAAAAAAATTTATCTTTTTAATTTAGAAAAATAATATACTTGCTATAATAGGTGAAAGTGGTGGAGGTAAAACAACTATAGCAAATATTTTTGATGAAGAAAATATCTGAATATGATGGTGAAGTATATTTATATGATAAAGAAATTAGAAATTATTCAAATATAGAATATTATAAGAAAAATATCAATAGTTTTACAAGATTATACAACTGCTTTTAAATCCTTGCATGACAATAAGAGATGTTCTATATGAGCCTTTTGAAATAAAAAAAGAAGATAGACTATAAAAAAATAAAAGATGTATTAAATTTACTTAAATTAAATTATTTAGATATTGACACTAAAAACTATTGATTTATCTGGTGGAGAAAAACAAAGAGTTAATATAGCTAGAATTCTTTTATTTAATCCAGAAGTTTTAATTTTTGATGAATCAATATCTTCTTTAGATATAGATTTACAAATAGAAATAGTAGAAATCATTAAAAAGATTTCCAAAAAAATATGAATAAAACTATATTATTTATTACTCATAATTTATCTATATTAAAAATTTTTTTAACAAGGGATATATTAGTTATTAAAGATGGGACTATTATTGAACGTGGAGATGTGATAAATTATCCTAAAAAGTGATTATACAAAAGAATTATTTTATAAATGGAAAAAAAGATTAGATTAAAATTATTTTTAATCTAATCTAATATTTTCAAGTAATGAACTTTTAGTAAAGTCATAGGGGAGTATAGGCCAAGAATTATTGACAAGCTCTATATTTTTCTCCTATTTCTTTACCAGCATCTTTGTATATGGTGTAAATGAATTTACTACAATAGAAGCTAAACTTTCAGTATCGCTTGAAGTAAACACAGAATATACTTTATTGTAGTAATTAGGTAGTAATTCATTTAATTTATTTTTTTAATTCATTATTCATTTTTTTATATCTAAACACTGAAATTTGTCTATTTTTCTATAAAATAAAATGAATAAAAAGGATTATCTACAAAAGTCATCACCATAATTTTTTTAAATTCTATTAATTTCATATCTTCATTAACCAGAAAACAATGTCCCCATTGTTGAAATAATTTGTCGCCTTTAGATAATACTATAATATCAAAAAGGTTGTATTTTTGTTTTGATTATCTATTAGTTCCCTGAAACTATACCACTTAATATCAGCTAAAGATAAACTGCATGTAAGTAATAAGATAAATAATATTTTTTTCATTTATTTAAGAACTATATTATCTAAAGTTGTAGTTTCTAAAAAAATCAAATGGTAATATAGGAAATTTATCAGGAATAACCTAGTATCTCTATTTAATTTTTCCAGCATCTAAAAATAAAGTATAGACAAATTTACTGCAATATGAGTTTATATCTTCAGAATCTGAAGTAGATAATATTGAATATTCTTTATTATAATATTTTTACATCATCTTCTAATACATCTCTTAATTTATCATCAATTTCTTTATATCTAAATATACTGATTTTTTTCTATTTAATTTAAAAAAATTCATAAATTGGTTCATCGGCAAAAATATTATCTGCACCTTTTATTTCAACAAATTTTTTTATCCTTATTAACAACAAAAATATGACCATATTTTTTTGAAAAAGCACAGGGCCTACATCTAAAAACGACTAAATCATAGGGTTTTAATTGATCTATTTTTTCTGCTACTTCTTGAAAAAGTATACCAAGTATGTGCTTCTTTATTGGGTTTATCAAATATTCCTAATGAAAAAGAAAGACTTGATAGTATAATAGATAATAAAATATATGTTTTTTTCATTATAATTTAAACTCCTTTTTTAAAAAAATTTATTTGCTATTTTAGTAGGAAATTTTTTTCGCTCCTATAGAAAAATTTAACAGTTATAGATTTAGGTGTAATTTCTGTTATTAGACCTTTTCCAAATTCTTTATGACTAACAATTTCTTTTAATTCAAAAATCACATTCAATAGTCACAATATTTTTCTTTAGAACTTTGTATTGAATTATTTTTTTAAATACTCTCTAACACTAAATGAATTTTTCTAATTTAGGTGATTTTTTGCTATTAAATTGGGATTTTCTAAAATTTCTATATTATTTTCATTTAATTCATCTAAAAATCTAGAACGAGGATTACGGCTTGTAAATCCAAATGTTGCTCTTTCTAATGAATGTGTTATAAATAATAATTCTTCAGCACGAGTTACTGCAACATAAAATATACGTCTTTCTTCTTCTTCCTCATCTAAGTTTTTCTAAAAAGTGAAAGTCTAGGAAAAAGATTTTTCTTCAAGACCTGTTAAAAAAATACTGTATTAAATTCTAAACCTTTTTGAAGAATGTACTGTCATTAGCTTAACATATTCTTCATCATTTTTTTATGTCATCACTTGCAGAATTTAGCATAATATTTTTCTAAAAAGTTTGGTAAAAGAAGAATACCTTCTTCTGCTTCTTTGTTTTTGAATAGAAGAAATTAATTCATAAACATTTTTCCAATCTTTTCTTCATAATTTTTCTTCTAATTTTTAAATATTCATAGTATCCTATTTCTTTTTATTAAATTTTTCAAGTATTACAGATGTTGTAGTATTTTTCCATCATTTCTTTGAACATTGAAATTAAATTATTAAAATTTTCTAATTTTTTTAAAAGCTGCACTTGAAATATTATTTTTTAACTAATTTGGAAGCTTCTAATAAACTAATATCATTTTTATTTGCTATTTTTGATATAGTTTCTATACTTTTTGGACCAATAGATCTTTTTAGGAGTGTTTATAATTCTTTCAAAACTTATATCATCGCTAGAATTATTGATTAATTGTAAATATGCTATTAAATCTTTTTATTTCTTTTTCTTTCAAAAAATCCAAGTCCACCAAATATTTTTATATGGGATACTATTTCTATGTAATGCTTCTTCTAATGCTCTTGATTGAGCATTTGTTCTGTAAAGAATGGCAAAGTTTTTATAATTTTTTTACCATTTTTATTTAGTTCACGTATTTTATTTGCTACGAAAGTTGCTTCATCATTAACATCATTTGCGTTATATATTTTTATTTTTTTCTCCCAATTCACGTGCAGACCACAATTTTTTTACCTTTAGAACTTGTATTATTTTTATTACTGAATTTGCACCATCTAATATATTTTTGTGTTGATCTATAATTTTGTTCAAGTTTAATAACGTTAGCTTCAGGATAATCTTTTTCAAAATTAAGAATATTTTTGAATATTTGCTCCTCTAAAAGCGTATATACTTTGATCTTCATCACCAACTACACAAATATTTTTATTTTTTTAGAAACAATTTTTTATTATTTTTATACTGTATTTCATTAGTATCTTGATATTCATCAACTAATACATAAATATATTTTTGATTGAACCTTATCTAAAATATAGTTGTCTTTTAATAATTCATAAGTGTTAGTTAGTATATCTGAAAAATCCATAGCATTGTATTTTTTTCTAATTTTTTCTTGATATTCCATATATATAGTTTTTAAATGTGAATTTTTCTGGTATTTTTATATCCATTATTTTTCCAAAGTTCAGTATATTTGATACCAAGTTCTTTGATTCTACTAATTTTTATTTAATATTTGAGTTGGCTTTATATAACTTTTTCCCACTCATATTTTTATTATTTTTTTAATTATACTCTTTGATCGTTACTGTCATATACATTAAAATTAGTTCCATATCCTATTCTCTCAGAATATATTCTTAGAAGTCTTAATGCAAAAAGAGTGAAAAGTAGTAATAAGTATGTCTGTATTAGAGCCTATAAGACTTTCAGCTCTTTCCTTCATTTCTTTAGCTGCTTTTATTTGTAAAAGTAAGAGCTAATATATTTTTTAGGATTAATATTTTTTTCTTTAATCATATGTGCAATCTTAAAAAGTAATAGTTCTTGTTTTTACCACTTCCAGCACCAGCTAGTATAAGTGTTTGTCCTTCTAATATTTCAGCAGCTTTTTCTGCATGTCATTTAAATTATCTAAAAATACTCAAATAAATCTCTCCCTCTTTATATATTATAGTATGATATTATACACTTAATTTTTTTATTTTTTTCAATTTAAGAAAAATTGTTTTTTAATAAATTTTTTTAATTAATTATATTTTCACTTTTTAATTATTATGTATATATTTTTAAATCTTTTTATAAAAAAATAAAAAAATAGTAAAAAGTTTTTGTGTTATTATAATGATAAAAGACACTTTATTTTTAAGCTTTTTGGGATTCAGGTTAAAAAGTTGGATATAAAATATAGGTTTTATTTTATTTTTCTAGCTATACTATATTAAGGATGAGATATGAAAAAAATTAAATGCAACAGATTATGAAGTTTTAGAATTGATTTCCAGTAATAAGGAAATTAGTAGAACAGAATTGACTAAATATTTAGATTTATCACCCGCAGCAATATCTAAAATGGTAAAAAAATTAGTTTTTTTAAACTTGATAGTAGAAGAAGGAGAGCAAGTTTCAACTGGTGGAAGACCTAGAAAGATATTGAAAATTAATAAAAATATAGAAAGATAATAGCAGTTAATTTTGGTGCAGGATTTATAGATGTTTCTATTGCACATTTAGATGGAGATATAATTGAAACTGTTAGAAAAAAACATTTCAATTTAAAACATCTGAAAAAAATTAAAAATGTTATTATCCGATGAAATACAAAAGATTGATTGATATATATAGCAAAAAATCAAATAATAGGTATAGGTCTTTCAATAAATGGTGTTGTAGATAGAGAAAAAGGTATATCTGTATTTTCACCACATTTAAAATGGAATAATTTGAATTTGAAAGAATATTTTGAATTAAAAATATGGAATACCTGTTATAGTTGATAATGATGTTAGAAGTATGATGAGAGCTGAAGTATTTAGATTGAAAAAATGGGTATAAGAAATGCTATGTATTTATATGTCAAAAGACGGTATAGGCTCTACTTTTTATGATAAATGGCGAAGTATTTGAAGGTGAAAGTCATTGTGCTGGAGAAATAGGTCATTATGTTATAGATTATAAAATCTAATCATAAATGTAAGTGTGGTAAATATGGTTGTTTAGAAGCAGAAAATTCGGCTTCTATAATCAAAAAGAAAAAAATTAACTGGGAATTAGAAAAAAATGAAAAACCACTATATAATGGTGATTCGGAAAGTTTATTTAGCAAAGCTGAAAATGGAGATGAACCATATAAAAAGTGTGGTAGGAAATTCAAGTAGAGAAATAGGAAGGGTTGTAGGAAATGTTCTTAATATATTAGATATAGGGAATATTATAATCGCTGGTAGTATACTTGAAGCTAAGAAATTATTTATTACTAATTTTGAAAAAGGAATTTATGATAATTTAACTTTAAATTTTTGGTAATAGAGTGAATATATTAACTACGCAGTATGGAAATATAGTTGAAAAATATGCTGCAATTAACCTAATAATAGAAAAATCTATTTATAGGTAAAAAGTTAATTAGTAAATAGGATAATAAAACAATTTTATTATATAATTTTTATTTAGAGGTGAGGAAAATGAAAAACATTAATGAGTTTGTTTATGGTACTAGGTTTAGTATTCTTTGCAATATCATGTGGTGGCAAAACTGAAGCTAAGGCTGAAGAAGGTGCTAAAAACTTTAAAATAGGAGTTACATGGTACAAATACGATGATAACTTTATAGCTGGAATGAGAAAAGATATGGAAGCTATTCAAGCTGAACAATTCAAAAAAATTTAGAATTATCAATGAATGATTCTCAAAAATTCACAAGCTATATTAAATGACCAAGTTGATACTTTAATTTCTAAAGGTGTAAACTTATTAGCTATAAATTTAGTAGATCCAAGTGCAGGACAACAAATTATAGATAAAGCAAAAGCTGCAAATATACCTATAATCTTATTTAATAAAGATCCAGGTGTTGACGCTTTAAATAGTTATGATAAAGCTTACTATGTTGGAAATGATCCTAAAGAATCAGGAATATTCCAAGGTAACACAATAGTTAAACAATGGAAAGCTGATCCTAAATTAGATAAAAATGGTGACGGTGTATTACAATATGCTATGTTAATAGGGGAACCAGGACATCCAGATGCAGTTGCAAGAACTGAATATTCAGTTAAAACAATAAATGAAGCTGGAATTAAGACTGAAAAACTTTATGAAGATGCAGCTAACTGGGATGCAGCAATAGCTAAAGATAAAATTGATTCATTCTTATCAGGACCTAAAGGTGCAGCAGTTGAAGTTATAATCTCTAATAATGATGGAATGGCATTAGGTGCAATAGAAGCTATGAAAGCTCATAATGTAATGTTACCAATATATGGTGTTGATGCTATACCTGAAGCTTTAACTTTAATTGAAAAAGGTACTTTAAGTGGTACAGTATTAAATGATGGTAAAAACCAAGCATTAGCTATATTACAATTAGCTAATAACATATTAAATGGAAAAAGACCCAGTAGAAGGAACAAATTGGAAATTAGTGGATAAAGCAGTAGAGTTCCTTACGTTGGTGTTGACAAAGATAACTATAAAGAATTTGTAAGATAATAAAAATGAAAAAAAGCCACTGTTATAGTGGCTTTTTCACTAAAAAGAGGTGAAAAAAATTAATGAGTAAAGAAAACTTTGAATATGTTTTTAGAAATGAGTGGAATCTCTAAATCATTTCCAGGAGTTAAAGCTCTAGATAAAGTTAATTTAAGAATAAGACCTAACAGCGTTCATGCTTTTAATGGGTGAAAATGGTGCTGGTAAATCAACATTGATGAAAATGTTTATTTGGTATATATAAAAAGATGAAGGTGAAATTAAGTTAGAAGGAAAAGAAATTAGTTTCTTAAATTCTAAAGATGCTCTTGAACATGGAGTTTCAATGGTTCACCAAGAGTTAAAATCAAGTTATTCAAAGAAATGTTATGGATAATATTTGGCTTGGAAGATATCCAACAAAACATGGATTAGTTGATGAAGATAAAAATGTATAAAGACACTAAGAAAAATATTTGATGATTTAGATATAGATGTTGATGACGTGCAAAAGTTGCAACATTGAGTGTTTCTCAAATGCAAATGCTTGAAATTGCAAAAAGCTGTATCATATAATTCTAAAGTATTGATATTAGATGAACCAACTTCATCTTTAACTGAAAAATGAAAGTACATCATTTATTTAGAATAGTTAAAAATTACAAGGAAGTGGAATAGGTATAGTATATATCTCTCACAAAAATGGAAGAAATTAAAGAAATTTGTGATGAAATAACAATACTTAGAGATGGTCAATGGGTTTCAACTTCTAAAGTTGAAAATTTAACAACTGATCGAAATAATAAATATGATGGTTGGAAGAGATTTAAGTAATAGATTCCCTGATAAAGACAGTAAGCCAAGTGATACAATAATGGAAGTTAGAGGTTTAACTACTAAAGATATTAAAGATGTAAGTTTTGATTTGCATAAGGGTGAAATTTTTAGGTATAGCAGGATTAGTAGGATCTAAGAGAACTGAAATTGTAGAAACAATATTTGGTATTAGAGGTAATTATGAAGGAAGTATAAAAATACATGGTAGGGAAGTTAAAATAAAATCACCTAATGAAGCTACTAGAAATGGGTTAGCATTGATAACTGAAGAAAGACGTTCAACTGGTATATTTGCTATGTTAGATATTAAATTTAATTCAATAATATCTAATTTGAAAAAAATATTCTAGATTTGGTTTATTAAGTGATGCTAAGACAAGTAAAGATACAAGATGGGTAATAGATTCAATGAAAGTTAAGACACCTAGTCAAAGTACAAGTATAGGTTCATTATCTGGAGGTAATCAACAAAAAGTAATAATAGGAAGATGGTTATTAACAGAACCTGAAATATTAATGATGGATGAACCAACAAGAGGAATAGATGTTGGAGCTAAATTTGAAATTTATCAATTGATGATGGATCTTGCAAAGAATAATAAAGGAATTATTATGATTTCATCAGAAATGCCTGAATTATTAGGAATAACTGATAGAATTATAGTAATGAGTAATGGTAGAATAGCAGGAATTGTTAATACAAAAGATACTAATCAAGAAGAAATCTTGAAATTAACAGCTATGTATTTATAGGAGGAAAAATGGACAAATCTCAATTAAACAAAAATTAAATTTGATGGAGAAACAGTAAAAAACTAAGAATTTTTTTAATAAATGGAGGAATATATATAGTTTTATTATTATTATTTATATTAATAATAATGAAAGATAGTTCATTCTTAAGTTTCAGAAATTTAATAAATATTTTACAACAATCATCTGTTAAAATGATAATAGCCTTAGGTATAGCAGGTATTATAGTAACACAAGGAACAGACCTTTTCAGCTGGGCGTCAAATAGGTATAGCAGGATTAATTTCAGCTACACTTTTACAATCACTTGCAAATCCTAATAGAATATATAAATTTATGAATTCTACTGGATTTATGTCTAATATAGGTAAAGCATTAGGTTTTGATAAAGATCCTACTTTATTTGTTTGTTTAATTACTTTATTACTTGTTATGATTATAGGTGGAATTATAGGTGGAGTAAATGGAATTCTTGTATCAAAATTTGATATAGTACCTTTCGTTGCTACTATGGGTATGATGATTATAGCTTATGGGGGCTAACTCTTTATACTATGATTATACAGGTTCTACTCCAGTTGCTGGTTTTGGTGAAAGATATAGTTCAATAGTTAGTAGTTTCCATATAGGAAATTTCCATTTCCCTAAATTAATAGTATATGCAGTTATTGCTATAGTGGTTATGTGGATTGTATGGAATAAAACAATATTTGGTAAAAACTTATTTGCAGTAGGAGGAAATCCTGCAGCCGCTAAGGTATCAGGAGTTAATGTTACTAAAACTTTAATAATAGTTTATATAATAGCAGGTGTTATGTATGCTATGGGTGGATTCTTAGAAGCAGCTCGTATTGGATCTGCATCAAATAACTTAGGTAACCTTTATGAATTAGATGCGATGGCAGCCTGCGTTGTTGGAGGAGTTTCATTCTCAGGAGGAGTTGGAAAAATTTCTGGAGTTGTTACTGGGGTTATAATCTTTACTATGATAAACTATGGATTAACATATATAGGTGTAAATCCTTATTGGCAATATATAATTAAAGGTTTAATAATAATAGTTGCTGTTGGTATAGATATGTTAAAAATACAAGAAGAGAAATTAATAGAAAAATCATAGGTGAAAAATGGAAAAAAATTTGAAGAAGTTTTTGGAAGAAAATATGAGAATAAGTATTTTTGCACCAGGTAGAGTTAATTTAATTGGAGAACATACAGATTATAACGGAGGAAATGTATTCCCTTGCGCAATAGACAAGGGAACTACAGCTCTTGTAGCAAAAAGAGAAGATAAAAAAATGTAGATTTTATTCTACTAATTTCGAAAAATTAGGCATAATTGAATTTGATATAACTGATTTAAAAAAATGTTAAAGGAACATGATTGGGTAAATTATCCTAAAAGGAATGTTTAAAGCATTTATAGATGGAGGATACGATATATCACATGGATTTGATGTATTACTTGAAGGGAATATACCAAATGGTGCTGGACTTTCATCTTCAGCATCAGTTGAAATGGTTATAGGAACAATGATAAAACATGAATTTGGATTTGATATATCAGTTTTAGATATAGTTAAATATGGGAAAAACTGAAAATGAATTCATAGGTGTTAATTCAGGTATAATGGATCGATTTGCAGTAGGATTTGGGAAAAAAAGATAAAGCAATATTACTAGATTGTAACACATTAGTATATGAATTAGTTCCTATAGTTTTAAAAGATGAATATGTAGTAATTTCAAACACTAATAAGAGACGTGGTCTTGCAGATTCTAAGTATAATGAAAGACGTGCAGAATGTGAAGAAGCATTAGCAGAATTACAAACTAAAGCTTGATATTAAATCACTTGGTGAATTATCTGAAAAACAATTTGAAGATAATAAATATCTTATAAAAATCTGAAGTAAGACAAAGAAGAGCTAAACATGCAGTATATGAAAATCAAAAGAACTTTACAAGCTAAAAAGAAGCATTAGTAAAAAGGTGAAATAGAGTTATTTGGAAAATTGATGAATGCTTCACATGTATCTCTTAGAGATGATTATGAAGTAACAGGTATTGAACTTGATTCACTTGTAGAAGCTGCTTGGGAAGAAGAAGGAACAATAGGTTCTAGAATGACAGGTGCAGGTTTTGGTGGATGTAGTGTAAGTATAGTGAAAAAAAGATAAAGTTAATGATTTTATAAAAATGTAGGGAAGAAAAATATACTGAAAAAGACAGGACTTGTTGCTGATTTTTTTATAGCTAACATAGGTGATGGGGCAAGAAAATTATGATTAGTGTAGAAAGTATATATTTAGGTAAATATGAAAATAAAGACATATATAGATATATACTTAAAAATGATAATGATTTTTGAAGTACATATATTAAATTTGGGTGGGATAATTAATAAAATATTAACTAAAAAAATAAAAATGAAAAAGTAAATGTTGTTTTAGGTTATGATTTTTGAAAAATATGTATCAGATCCAAGTTATGCTGGGGCAATAATAGGACCTACATCAGGTAGAATAGATAATGGTGTTTTTAAAATAAATGATGTTCAATATAATTTAGAAATTAATTCAGGAGAGCACGCTAATCATGGTGGTAAAGGTGGATTAACATCAAAAGTATTTGAGGTTGAAGAAATTGAGTATAAGGATATGAAAGGTGTTGAACTTTCATATTCTTGGAAGAAATTTAGAAGCCGGACATCCAGGAAATATGAAATTTTATATTAGATACTTTATAAATGATAAATCAACTTTAAAAAAATTGAGTTTTTATGCAACGAGTGATAGAAAGTCATATGTAAATATGACTAATCACTCTTACTTCAATTTATCTGGTAATTTAAGTGAAAATGGAGATAGTCAATATTTGATGATAAATTCAGATAAGTTTTTGTGAAGTTGAATCTAATATGATACCTAATGGGAAATTAATAGATGTAAAAATAGTGCTTTTGATTTTTAAAAACCAACTATAATTAAAGAAAATATTGATAAAGGTTCTAATCAGTTTAATATTACAAGAGCTATGATCATGGATTTGTACTTAATAAAGATGGAATTGATGCAACTCTTTATTCTAAAAGTTCTGGAATAAAGATGTCTCTTAAAACAAGTCAAAAATGTGTTAGTTGTATATACTGGTAATTATCTTGATGATGTTATTCCATTTGATAATGTAAATAAAAAAATACAAGATATATGGGTATAGCACTAGAAGCACAAAATTATCAAAATGGTATAAATATAGAAGAATTTGATTCTAAAGCTTACTACACCTGTTTCTCCATATTATGAAGAAATAGAATATATATTTAGTGTAGAATAATAAGGAGGATAAAATGAAAAAAATGTTTTAGTAGTAGGTGGAGCTGGTTATATTGGTTCACATACTGTAAAAAAATGTTAAAAAGATGCAAAATATAACGTAATAATATATGATAATTTATCTAAAGGACATAGAAGTTTCTGAAATTTTAGATGTTAAATTGATAGAAGGTGATTTAGGAGATAGAGATAAATTAAAAAAAGTAGTTTGAAAATGAGAAAATTGATATAGTAATGCACTTTTGCTGCTTTTATAGAAGTTAGGGGAATCTGTACTGATCCAGGAAAGTATTATGAAAATAATGTTGGTAAAGTAATAAATTTATTAAATCAAATGGTAGAGTCAAAAATTAAATATTTTTGTATTTAGTTCAACAGCTGCTACTTTTGGAGAACCTCAAAGTTCTAAAAATAAGTGAAACTCATCCTCAAAATCCAATAAATCCTTATGGAAGTTCAAAAAGAATGGTAGAAATAATACTTAAGGATTTTTGAAAAAGCTTATGGATTAAAAATCTGTTATATTAAGATACTTTAATGCTTGTGGTAGTGATATGAATGGGCTAATAGGTGAATCTCATAGTCCAGAAACACATTTAATACCTGTAATATTAGAAGCAGCTAATGGAAGACGTGAAAGTGTTAAGATATTTGGTACTGATTATGAAACTAAAGATGGAACTTGTATAAGAGATTATATTCACGTTTATGATTTAGCTAAAAGCACATATTATGGCTATGGAAAAATGTTTGGAGAAAATGAGAGTTTAGAGTATAATTTAGGAAATGGAGAAGGATATTCTGTTAGAGAAATAATAAATACAGTTAAAGATGTAACTGAAGTAGATTTTAAAGTTATTGAATCTGATAGACGTCCTGGAGACCCAGCACTTCTTATAGCTGATCCAACTAAAGCTTATATCTGAACTTAAATGGGAATCAGAATATGGTTTAGATGATATAGTAAAATCAGCTTGGTTATGGGAAAAAAATAGAAAATATTAGGAGATAAAAATGCAAATTTATGAACAAATAGAAAAATTAATACTATTTGGTATACAAAATGGATTTATAGATCCACTTGATGAAGTTTTAGTAAGAAATAAGATTCTTGAAGCTTTTAAAGTTAGAGGATTATAATGTTTTTCGATAAAATTAAAAAAAGAAGAGTTTTTAAAATATGTTTCAACTCTTGAATTTCCTTGTGAAATTTTAGATAATATAACAGAGTGGGCAGGAGAAAATGGTATTCTTAAAGAAAATATTTTAGTATTTAAAGATCTTTTAAATTCTCAACTTATGGGTATAATTGTTCCAAGAACTTCACAGATCACTAAAGAATTTTTGGGAAAAGTATAATAATAAAAAAAGAAGATGCAACTAAATACTTTTTATGAAGTATCTCAAAAAGTAACTATATTAGAACTGATAGAATTGCTAAAAATATGGCATTTAAGTATAAGTCTAAATATGGAGAACTTGAAATTACTATAAACTTGTCTAAACCTGAGAAGGATCCAAAGAAATAGCTCTTGCTTTAAAGAATAATAAAAAAAGTGGTTATCCTGTATCCTTGCTTGCTAAAGAAAAATGAAGGATATATGGGAAGAATTGATCATCAGGGCGTCAAAATCATAGAATTATTAAACTAAATTTAACTAATGAAGATTGGTATTTCCAATATTCACCATATACATATTATAATGAACATTCAATAGTGTTTTCAAGTGAAATAAGACCAATGAAAAATAGATAAATCTGGATTTAGAAGATTAATAGAATTTGTAGAATTATTCCACATTATTTTTATAGGTTCTAATGCTGACCTTCCTATAGTTGGTGGTTCTATATTAACTCACTGATCATTTTCAAGCAGGGAAAACATAGTTTTGCTATGGCCGATGCACAGATTTCTTCAAAAATTTAATTTTTAAGGGATATGAAGAAATAGAAGCAGGTATAGTAAATTGGCCATTATCGGTTTTAAGATTAAGTGCTAGTTTTAATGAAAAAGAAAAATTACTTGAATTAGCTGATAAGGTGTTACAAAAATGGATACATCATTCAGATTATGAAAATGATATTAAAGCATTTAGTGATGAAGTTAGACATAATACAATAACACCTATAGTTAGAACTAAAAATGGAAAAAAATTGAAATGGACTTAGTATTGAGAAATAATTTAACAACTGAAAAATATCCGTTAGGATTGTTCCATCCACACCCTGAATATCATTCTATAAAAAAAGAAAATATAGGGCTTATTGAGGTTATGGGACTTGCAGTTCTTCCAGGAAGATTAAAACATGAAATGGAAGAGTTAGAACAGTTGTTTATGAGTATAAGAAATGTTAAAGATGTTTTAGAAATGATGGAAGAAAATTCGGATTTAAAAAGAAACATATAGAATGGGTAAAAAAATAATTTTACAGATGAGATGATAGCCAAAGATTACTTCTTAGATGAATTAATACAAAAAGTTATAGGGTCAACATTTGAAAAAAAGTATTGGAAGACTGTGGAGTATATAAAAATAATGAAGTAGGAAGAAAAGGATTCCTTTATTTCTTAGAAACAATAAATAATTAAAAAAATGTTAAATGTAAATAAAATGGCAAGTAGATTACTTTCTACTTGCCTTTTATATTAGAATAATTCAGGTGCTGAAACTATTTCTAAATTTTTCGTTAATTTCAAATATGTAAAGGGAAACCAGTTTTTAAGTTTAAGTCTAATATTTTAACATCATCGATATTTAATAAATATTTAATTAATGATCTTAAACTATTTCCATGAGCTACAACTAAAACATCTTTTCCTTCTTTTTATTTGTTTAGATATATCAGAATTCCAGTAAGGTAAAAACTCTTTTGATTGTATCTTTTAAGCTTTCTCCACGTGGACATTCTTCATCAGGTATATCTTTATATCTATCTTGGAACTTAGGATAGTTTTCTTTATCGTCAGTATTTACTAAAGGAGGAGCAACATCAAAACTTCTTCTCCAGATGTGAACTTGTTCATCTCCATATTTTTTTAGCAGTTTCTGCTTTATTTAATCCTTGAAGAGCACCGTAATGTCTTTCATTTAATCTCCAAGATTTGAATACTGGAAGATATAATTGGTCTATTTCTTCTAGTATATAATTTAATGTTTTGTTAGCTCTTTTTGGTATGAAGAAAAATGCAACATCGAATTTAAGACCAGCTTCTTTTTAATGCTTTTCCACCTGATTTTTGCTTCAGAAACACCTTTTTCTGTTAAGTCAACATCAATCCAACCAGTGAATCTATTTTGTAAATTCCATTCACTTTCACCATGACGTACTAATACTAATTTCATTTAAATTCCTCCTAAAATTAAGTTATAATTACAAAAATAATTATACTATATATTTGATTAAAAATCAATTTATATCTTACAAAAAAATACTTAAATATTCCATATAGTGAAATCAAAAATATAACAATATATAGATTTGTAGTTTTGTCTAAATATAGCATATATAAAGGGTTTTGTAATTTTTTTGTAATATATATTTTTTTATTGATATATCATTGTAATTTTTATTTGGTTGATATAGAATAATATTGTAAAGGAAAATAAAAACAAAATTAAATATTGAAAGGGATGACTTACATGGAAGCGTGGAGAGGATTTAAAGAAGGACTTTGGTCTAAAGAAATCAATGTTAGTGATTTTTATTGCTAATAACTATACTGAATATACAGGTGATGGTAGTTTCTTAGAAGGACCAACTGATGCAACAACTCAATTATGGAATGAGTTAAAACCAAAAATTAGCTATTGAAAGAGAAAAGGAATCTATAATACAGAAACTAAGATACCTTCTCAAATAGATGCTTATGGACCTGGGTACATTAAGAAAGAATTAGAAAAAAATAGTTGGGGTACAAACAGATGAACCATTAAAAAGAGCAATATTCCCTAATGGTGGATTAAGAATGGTTGAAAATTCTTTAGAAGCATTTGGATATACTATCGATCCATCAACTAAAGAAATTTATGAAAAAAATATAGAAAAACTCATAATGATGGAGTTTTTCTCAGCTTATACTGCAGAAATTAGAAATGCAAGAAGAACAGGAATAATCACAGGATTACCTGATGCTTATGGAAGAGGACGTATAATAGGTGACTATAGAAGAGTTGCTTTTATATGGTGTTAATAAATTAATAGAAGAAAAAAACTAAAGATTATAACAATTTAGAACCAGATGAAATGACTGAAGATGTAGTTAGATTAAGAGAAGAAATCTTTGAACAAGTAAAAGCACTTAAAAAAATTAGTTAATTTAGGTAATGCTTATGGATTTGATTTAACTAGACCAGCTGAAAATGCTCAAGAAGCAGTTCAATGGGTTTACCTTGCATACCTTGCAGCAACTAAAGATCGAAAAATGGAGCTGCAATGAGTTTAGGAAGAACTTCAACTTTCTTAGATATATATATTGAAAGAGATTTAAAAGAAGGAAAAATTACTGAAAAAGAAGCTCAAGAATTCATAGATCAATTTGTTATGAAATTAAGAATAATTAGATTCTTAAGAACTCCTGAATATGATGCATTATTTAGTGGAGATCCCTACTTGGGTTACAGAATCAGTTGGAGGAATGTTAGATGATAATAAATCATTAGTAACTAAAAAACTCATTTAGATACTTACAAACATTATACAACATCGGACCATCACCAGAACCAAACTTAACATTATTATGGTCTGAAAAATTACCTGAAAATTGGAAGAGATTTGCTGCTCAAACATCAATAGATACTTCAAGTTTACAATATGAAAATGATGATTTAATGAGACCACAATTTGGTAATGACTTTTGCAATAGCTTGTTGTGTTTCTCCAATGACAGTTGGAAAAACAAATGCAATTCTTTGGAGCACGTGTAAACTTACCTAAAAGCTTTTATTATATACTATTAATGGTGGTAAAGATGAAAATAAAGGAATACAAGTAACTCCAGAAGGTATGTTTGAACCAATTAAAGGTGATTACTTAGAATTTGATGAAGTATGGGAAAAATATGATAAAGTATTAGATTGGTTAGCTAAAAACTTATGTTCAAGCTTTAAATATTATTCACTATATGCATGATAAATATGCTTATGAAAGTTATGAATTAGCTCTTCATGATACATTTATTAAGAGAACACAAGCATTTGGTATAGCAGGAATTTCAATAGTTGCTGACTCACTTGCTGCAATTAAACATGGAAAAAGTAAGAATTATAAGAAACGAAGAAGGATTAGCAGTTGACTATGTTAACGAAGGTGATGATTATGTAGCATTCGGTAATAACTATGATGAAACTGATAACTTTGCTGTAGAAATCACAAGAAGATTCATGAACAAAATTAGAAGTCACAAAATGTATAGAAATGCAATACCTACTCAAAGTTTATTAACAATTACTTCAAACGTTGTTTATGGTAAGAAAACAGGAAATACACCTGATGGAAGAAGAAGTGGAGCTCCATTTGGACCAGGTGCTAACCCAATGCACGGAAGAGACGTAAATGGTGCAGTTGCATCACTTGCTTCAGTTGCTAAACTTCCATTTGAAGATGCAAATGATGGAATTTCATATACATTCGCTATAACTCCTGATACATTAGGTAAAGATAGAGTAGAAAAACAAATAAACTTAGTTGGATTATTAGATGGATACTTTAATGCAACAGGTCAACATTTAAATGTTAACGTATTTGGAAGAGAATTATTAGAAGATGCTATGGAACATCCAGAAGATTACCCACAATTAACAATAAGAGTTTCTGGATATGCTGTTAACTTCGTAAGATTAACTAGAGAACAACAATTAGATGTTATAAACAGAACAATATCTAACAAAATGTAATAATATATTAGAGAAAGACCTTAGGGTCTTTTTCTTTTATGTACATTTAAATTAAAAAAATAAATTAAAAATATTGATTTAAAAATTTAATTAGTGATATACTAAAGTTACTAAAAGGTTAATGGAGGGTTAAAATGAGTAACAAATTTAAATTTTTAAAGCTTAATACTTTTATTAAGTATTAGTACACTTTCATATTCTAATAGGAGAGGAATAATGGAATAATTGATACAACTCCTGGAGGAGGTGGGTTTGGAGGTGGACATGATACGGATAAATATTGGTACTGTGGAGATACCTATGTTCCTAGAATTGGTGGTATAAGTAAAAAGTGAAGCATGTTCTGCTAATTTTTAATTTAAGATTAGACAGTAATATAGATAACAAGCCAATTAAAACCTATTTATGGTAATGTTGAAAATAAAGCTAAATATAAGGTTTCTATAATACCTGAAGATGATACAATATTTGTTAGAAAAAAATGATTAGAGAAGAGGATAGTACAATTATATCACCTGGAGAAGTTGATTTTAAAAACCAACTAGTGATAATACGACAGGCAGTGTTACAGTTAGTGTTAATAATAATAGATATGAGGATAGAGATGTTTCCACAAGTATTCATGAAATACCTGCTCCAGAATTAGGAGAGACACAATTTTTAATATCAGCTAAAAGATATGAAATACATGGAAGTGATTTGATAGGTGTAGAAATAGATGAAGATGAAAGTAGTGAAAGAAAATTAGTTTATAAATTAAATGATAAAAATTAAACTCGGAACTAGAAGGTAAATTAAAAAAAGATTTAAGTAACTTATCAGATAATTCTATATTAGAAAGTAAATTATCTGAAGGAGTAAGAGATAAATTAAATGGTAAATTAGATAAAAACTTATCAAATTTAATAGATCATGTAATAGTTAAAGAAAAATTATCGATGGAGGTAATAAAAAGAAATAGAAGGAAAAGTTGAATAAAGATTTATCAAATATAAATGATAAAGAAAAAGAAGCTCTACGTAAGAATTTAGATGTATATAATAAGGGAGAAGTAGATACCAAATTAGAAGGAAAACTAAATAAAGATTTGAGTAACTTGTCAGATAATTCTATATTAGAAAGTAAATTATCTGAAGGAGTAAGAGATAAAATTAAATAGTAAATTAGATAAAAACTTATCAAATTTAACAGATCAGTGTAATAGTTAAAGAAAAGTTATCAACAGAGGTAATAAAAAGAAATAGAAGGAAAGTTGAATAAAAGATTTATCAAATATAAATGATAAAGAAAAAAGAAACTATACGTAAGAATTTAGATGTATATAATAAGGGAGAAGTAGATACCAAATTAGAAGGAAAAACTAAATAAAGATTTAAGTAATTTATCAGATAATTCAATATTAGAAAGCAAACTATCTGAAGGTGTAAGAGATAAATTAAATAGTAAAATTAGATAAAAACTTATCAAATTTAACAGATCATGTAATAGTTAAAGAAAAATTATCGACAGAGGTAATAAAAAGAAATAGAAGGAAAGTTGGATAAAGATTTATCGAATATAAATGATAAAGAAAAAAAGAAAGTTTACGTAAAAAATTTAGATGTATATAATAAAGGAGAAGTAGACTCTAAATTAGAAGGAAAATTAAATAAAAGATTTGAGCAATTTATCAGATAATTCAATATTAGAAAGTAAATTATCTGAGGGTGTAAGAGATAAATTAAATAACAAAGTTGATAAAGATGGTAATAATATAAACATTGAAAAATTTATTGAAAAAAATTAAATGAAAATTCAAATATTTCAATACCGACAGGTTCATTAGTTAAAAGACTCTGATGTTAAAAAAATTATCTTGAAAAATAATTATACAAACAATATTGAATTAAAAACAATTGGATAAAAAAACTGGAAAAAGATTTATCAAATATAAATGATAATGAAAAACAAAATTTACGTAAAAAAATTTAGATTTGTATAGTAAAAAGGAAATAAATGATAGTTTGGCTGTTAAAGCTAACAAAGATGGTAGTAATATTGAAGTTGATAAATATATATCAATTCTATCTAATGGTTCTAATTTACAAAAATCCTAAGAATATGTTGGTTACGGATAAAATGTTAAAAGAATATATTTCAAAAAAATCAAGGGATAGTGTATGATAATGTAGATAAAACCGAACTTAGTCTATATAATACAACTATACATAATGTTAGTGATGGTATAAATCCTACGGATGCAGTTAATAAAAGACAATTAGATTCAGTTGCATCAGGAGTTGCTGTTGCAATAGCGAATAGCAATTTATCTACTCAAAAAGGACACTCTATAGGAATAGGTATTGGATACTTTAAGAAAGAATGGGGTATAAGTTTAGGTTACTCAGGAGAAATTAATAGATTTGGATTTAAGGTTAATTCAGGACTATCATCTAAATTGGAGTTTAGTGCAGGATTAGGTTTATCGTATAGCTTTTGGTAAAAAGAAGAGCCGTTTGTTATGAAAAGCTGATGATAATAATTTAGATATATTTGTTGATAGAATTAATAATATTGAAAAATGTAAAAGAAAAACTAGAAAAAAATATATTAATGAAGATAAAAAGGTATGGAAAGAGATATAGAAAAATTAAAAATCAGAAAATTTAAATCTTAAAAATGAAATATCAAAAATATATGAAATATTAAAGGATAAAAAGAAGTTGTAAGTGATGTAGCTGTTGTAGATAAATTTGAATTTGATAAAACTGATATATCTGAAGGAAATATGAAAAATTGATGAATTTTTTTAGGTAAAAAGAAAAATTTCTGTTTTTAAATATTATAGGTCATACGGATAAAGTTGGAACTGAACAGTACAATATAGATTTATCTTTAAGAAGAGCTAAAAGTGTTAAAGAATATATAAAAATAAGATGTTATATGGAGTTATTAATATATTTGGAAAAGGAGAAAAAAAGAACCAATAAGTAGTAATGATGAAGAAAAATAGAAGAGTGGAGCTAATTGTTGAAGAAGAATAATTATTTTTATGATAAATATTATAGTTAAATAATTTAATATCGTGATGAATTAAATTAAAAATAAATAATTGAAAATGTAGTAAATTTAAGGGTGAAAGTAATTTCATCCCTTTTTATTTTCATTGAAAAACTTTGTAAATATGGTATTATGTGAAATAGAGATAATAAAGAAAAGAGGGTAGAAATGGTTACTAAGGAAGAGATATTAAAAATTGCTAAATTAAGTAAATTACTATAGAAGATATTCAAGTTGAAAAGTACCAAAATGATTTGAATGATATACTAAATTATATGGAACAATTAAAATGAACTTGATTTAACGGAAGTAGAACCTTTATATAGTGTTCATGAATTAGATATAGTATTTAATAAAGATGAGGTATGCAATGAAATGGATAAAAAAAGAATTTTTAGAAAATTCTCCTAAGCATGATGAAAATTTCATTTCACTACCTGTTATGGTAGGTGATTCAAATGAGTAAACTATATAGTTTAACTGCAAGTGAACTTGAGAAAAATAGCACAAGGAGAAATAACTTCTGTTGAGGCAACACAAAGTATATTAGATAGAATAAAAAGATGTAGATGATAAAATAGGTGCATTCATTTCAGTTGAAAGTGAAAATGCGATGAATACAGCAAAAATTGCAGATAGTATAAAAGAGAATACACCACTTAAAGGAGTTCCTATAGCTCTTAAAGATAATATTGTATCAAGAGGAGAATATACAACTGCTGCTTCTAAAATACTAAAAGGATATAAAGGAACATACGATGCTACTGTGGTTAAAAAATTAAAAGAAGCACATGTACCTTTAGTTGGTAAAACGAATATGGACGAATTTGCTATGGGTTCTTCTAATGAAAATTCATCGTTTAAATCAGTTTCAAATCCATGGGATTTAGAAAGAGTACCTGGTGGTTCAAGTGGAGGAGCAGCAGCAGCTGTTGCATCTCTTGAGGTACCGATAGCATTAGGTAGTGATACGGGAGGTTCAGTTAGACAACCTGCAGCATTAACAGGAACTGTTGGATTAAAACCAACTTATGGTAGAATTTCTAGATATGGTTTGATGGCATTTTCTTCTTCTTTAGATCAAATAGGTATAATAGCAAGAAGTTCTGAAGATATAGCTAAAACTCTAGGTATAATAGCTGGATTTGATGAAAATGATTTAACTACATTAAATGTTCCTGTTCCTGATTATGTATCTTTATTGAATAGAGATATTAAAGGCTTAAGAATAGGTATATCACAAGAGTTTTTTTGATGGATTAAATGAGGAAGTTAAAAAGGTTATAAATCAAGCACTAAATACTTTAGTTTCATTAGGGTGCAAAAACTTGTTAATATCGATCTTAAATATATGAAATATTCAATTTCTACTTATTATATTATTTCATCTGCTGAAGCATCTTCAAATCTTTCAAGATATGATGGTGTTAGATATGGATATAGGGCAGAAAGTGATAACATAGAAGATATGTATGTTAAAACAAGAAGTGAAGGTTTTGGAAATGAAGTTAAAAGAAGAATAATGATAGGTTCTTATGTGTTGAGTTCAGGTTTCTATGATGCTTATTTTAAAAAGCATCTCAAGTAAGAAGATTAATTAAAGACGATTTTTCAAAATGCTTTTAAAGATGTAGATGTAATAATAACTCCAACAACACCAACTACGGCATTTAAAAAGGTGAAAAATCAAGTAAAACCAATAGAAATGTATTTATCTGATATATATACAGTATCTGTTTCACTTGCAGGACTTCCTGCAATGTCAGTACCTGCAGGTTTCGTTGATGGATTGCCAGTTGGTATACAATTGATTGGAAATTATTTAAAAGAGGATCTATTGTTAAATATAGGAATATATACGAAAAAGAGAGAGAGAAATAGATTATGAAAGAATATGATATAGTTATAGGACTAGAAGTTCATTGTCAATTAAAAACTAAATCAAAAATTTGGTGTAATTCAAATGCTGATTATGATTCACAATTACCAAATACTTGTATTTCTCCAACATCAACAGGTATGCCTGGAGCTCTTCCTAAATTTAATGAGGAAGTATTAAATTATGCAATTAAAGCAGCACTTGCATTAAATTGTGATATTAATAAGATAAGCTATTTTGATAGAAAAATTATTTCTATCCGGATTCACCTAAAAATTATCAAATAACTCAATACTTTAAAACCTTATGCAGAAAATGGATATTTAGAATTTTCTAGAAATGATAAAAAAATGTAAAGGTTGAAATAGAAAGAATACAAATTGAAGAAGATACAGCTAAAAAGTATTCATACTAAACATGAATCAATATTAAACTTTAATCGTGCTTCTATGCCTTTAATAGAAATAGTTACAAAACCTTGTATGACTAATCCACAAGATGCTTATGTGTATTTGAACACTTTAAAAGAAAGATTAAAATATACAGGTGTTAGTGATGTTAGTATGGAACTTGGTTCTTTAAGATGCGATGCTAATGTTTCTATAAAAGAAAAAGGAAGTGAAAAACTTGGTACAAGAACTGAAACTAAAAATTTAAATTCATTTTAAAAGCAGTAGTTAGAGCCATAGAATATGAAGCTAATAGACAAATGGAGATTATAGAAAATGGTGGAAGAGTTGTACAAGAAACTAGACTTTGGGATGATGAATTAGGAATTACAAGACCTATGCGTAACAAAGAAGAAGCTATGGATTATAGATATTTTTCCAGAACCAGATCTTCCAAGACTTGTAATAACTGATGAGAGAATAGATAAAAATTAAAAAGATATGCCTGAGTTTGCAGATGAAAAAAACAAGCTAGATTTATTAAAAATTATTCATTAAGCGAAATTGATGCTCAAAAACTTAGTAAGTTCTATAGAACTTGCTAACTATTTTTGAAAAAAGTAGTTGAACTATCTGGAAATCCTAAACTTTCAACTAACTGGATATTAACAGAAGTGCTAAGAGTTTTAAAGGAAAAAAATATAGGTATAGAAGAATTTAGTATTTTACCTGAAGATCTTTGCAAAGTTTAATTAAGTACATAGATAAAGGTGAGATAAGTTCTAAAATTGCTAAAGAAATATTTGAAAATAATGCTTGAAAAATCACAAAAACCAGAAGAGATTATAAAAAGAAAAAGGACTTGTTCAAATATCGGATACATCTCAAATTGAAGCGATAGTTAAGCAGGTAATAGATGAAAATCCAGAATCAGTTCAAGATTATTTAAATGGTAAAGATAGAGCTATAAAAAGCGTTAATGGGTTCTGCTATGAAAATATCTAAGGGTAAAAGCAAATCCTAAACTTGTTCAAGAATTATTAATTAAGAATATATCTAAGGATAATTAATTATGAAAAATAAAAATAAAATACCTAAATATGTATATTTAACATCAATATATTTAGCTATATTTTTGATAATATTATCAACTTTTTTCTTCAAATTTTTAAGTTATCTTTACATGGTAAGATAAGTGAAAATTTAGAGTATAAAAAGCAGTAATTAAAAGCAAAAGCGTGGTTCTATAATTACTAGTGATAATTTAGAAATAGCACAAGATTTAGAGTTTCAAAATTTTATAATAGATCCAAACTTTATTTTGCTAATGATGAAGAGATTAATAAATTTATAGAAATATTATCTAAGGTAATACCTGAATTAGATACTATTGAGGTTAAAAATAAGATAATTGAAAAAGAATTAAAAAGAATAAATATTATCCTTTTGAAAAAAACTCTGATAACTATAGATCAAAGAGAAAAATTGAAGAATTGATTAGAAATGAAAAGAAAAGAAAAAGGATTTTTTTCAAAGGTAGATTTATATCTTTTAATAGAGTGTTTGAAAGAAAATATATAGATAATAGTGTTTTTTTGAATCTTTGATAGGTTTTTTTAAATAGAGAAGGTAAAGGAGTTTATGGACTAGAACATAAATATCAAGATTATCTTAAAGGTATAGATGGTATTGTTTCGGGGATAAGACCATTTACACCAAGTGTTGCAGAATATACACTACCTTATCTTTTGGGATCAAAAAATAGTGAAAAAGATGAACCGGGTAAAAATTTATTATTATCTATAAATTCAATATTTCAATATGCTTTAGATGATGTATTAAAAAAATGCTTATGAAGCGTATACACCAGTTTCAGCTATGGGTATAATAATGAAACAGATACTGGTAGAATACTTGCTATGGATTCATATCCAAAAAGCTAGTAATAAGGCAGAAATAAAAAAACTATAATATTACATCTTTATTTGAACCAGGATCAATATTTAAACCTATAACAGTAGCATCAGCTATTGATGATGGGAAAATAAATGAAAATACACAAATTAGCTCTAGTGGGAAAATAAAAATAAAAAAATAGAACAATAAAATCGATCATGATAATACAACAATAGGAACTATGAGCGTAAGTAAGATAATGGCTCATTCTGGAAATGTTGGATTAGTAAAAATATCACAAATGATGGATCCTACAGTATTTTATAATTATCTTGTAAAATTTGGGTTAGGTAATAAGACTGGTATAGATACATCATTTGAAACTTCAGCAAAGATGATGACAACTAAACAATTTACAGAGGTAAGACGTTCAAATGTTTCTTTTGGTCAAGGTATAAATATGACACAATTACAAATATTAACTGCACTTAATGCAACAGTTAATGGTGGTAATTTAATACAAACTGAGATTAGTTGATAAGATAGTTGATAAAGAAGGGAATGTTATAAAAAGAATACACGCCTACAATTAAAAAGCAAAGTAGTTAGTGAGGATACTAGTAGAAGAATAAGAGAAATATTAGAAAAAGTTGTATCAGAAGGAACAGGACAGGGAATAAAAACTTGAAGGATATAGGCTTGGAGGTAAAACTGGTACTGCACAAAAAGCAGGACCTAATGGTTATGAGACAGGTAAATATTTTTCTTCATTCTTTACATTCTTTCCAGTAGATAATCCTAAATATTCTATACTTGTTACAGTAGATGAACCTCATGGGGCATATTATGGTGCATCTGTTGCGCTACCTATGGTTAGAGATGTTTTAGATAAAGTTATTAAATATGAAAAATATATTACCAAATTCAAAATGATATAGATAATCAACATTTATTAAAAAGAAGAGGGAACTATAATTAAAGATAATAACAATAATAATATTGCTAAATTAAATGAAGCTATATCTATTAATCTTATGCCTAATCTTAAAAGGCTTGACGAGAAAAAAATATTATTAAATTAACTTTAGAGGGTTATAAGGTAGAAATAAAGGGACATGGAAGAGTAGTAGCTCAATATCCTGAAGCTGGTAAAGTTATAAAAAAAGGAGATTTAATTAAGTTAGAGTTACAATAGGGGAATATATGTATTATCAAATTTATGTAAAAAGAAGAAGTACCTATACTTATAGTTTTTGATGGTAAAGCTTGATATAGGTACTTATTGTGAGGTTGATTTTGCAAAATCTAAATTATTAGGTATAGTAATAAGGGAGAGTAAAAAAAGAGGATATAGGTGATTTTAAAATAAAAAGTATAGATAAAGTACTTTTTAGATATTCCTAAAATACCTGAAAATATATTAAATCTTGCTATTTTTTTATAAACACTTATTATATTACTGATTTTTTTGCATCACTGGCTCTTGTTGGGCCTTATGATAAAAATGAGCTTAGAATCTATTAAAAAGTTAGAAATAGAGGATGTAGATATAAAAGAAGAAGTATGTTTGAGTGAAAAAGCAATTTGAAATATATAATGAAATTATAAATAGTAAAGAATCATATTTTTTTATTACATGGTATAACTGGAAGTGGTAAAACTCAAATATACATTAAATTGATAATTGAGGCATTAAATAGAAAAAGGAAGTATATTTCTTGTTCCTGAAATATCTTTAACTACACAAATGGTTAATGGATTAAAAAGATATTTGGAGATAATATTTCTATAATACATAGTAAAAAATGACACCGGCTAAGAAAAAAAGCAGAATGGGAAAAGATATATTCAGGGAAAAGTAGGATAGTTATAGGAGCAAGATCGACTATTTTTGCTCCTGTAAATAATCTTGGATATATAATAATGGATGAAGAGCATGAAAATACATATAAGCAAGAAGATAATGCTAGGTATCATACAAGGAATGTAGCACTTAAAAAGAGCAATGCTTGAAGGGTGTAAAGTTGTTTTTGGTAGTGCAACTCCTTCTTTTGAAACTTATTATTATGCACAAAAAGGTAGTATAAAATTACTTGAACTTAATGAAAGATACAATGGGTGCAACTTTACCAGAAGTTGAAGTAGTTAATCTTGAAGATGAAGATGGATATCTTTCAAAAACTCTTCTTAAAAAAATATGAAGGAAACTATATCAAAGGCGAACAAGTTATACTTTATATTAAATAGGAAATCACATTCAGTACAAGTAAAAGTGCCATGAGTGTAATGAAAAAAACTAAAATGTCCAAGATGTAGTATAAATTTACAATATTATAAGCAAATTAATATGCTTAAATGTTCTCATTGTGAATATAATGTAAAAATGTATGAAAAATGTCCTAATTGTGAATCTAGTAAAATTTAATTTTTAGGTATGGGAACAGAAAAATTAGAAGAAGAATTAGAGGAATTATTTGGAAAAAGAAAATATTTTAAGAATGGATTCAACTACGATGAAGACGAATAGTTTATTAAAAAGCTTATACTGATTTTATAAATCAAAAATATCAAATTTTAGTTGGGACTCAAATTGTAGCTAAGGGATTTCATTTTCCAAATGTTACTTTGGTTGGAGTAATTAATTCTGATCAAATATTACAGTTTTTCAGATTTTTAGAGCAGGAGAGAAAACTTTTCAACTTGTAACACAAGCTGCTGGTCGTTCTGGTCGTGGAGATAAAAAAGGGAAAGTATTAATACAAACATATAATAGCGATTCAAACCTTTATAGAATCTATTAAAAATTCAGATTTTTAAAAGCTATTATAATGAAGATATGTCACTTAGAGAATTAGTTAAATTACCACCTTTTGTTAAGTATAAAAAAATAATAGTTTCATCTAAAAAGAAGAAAAAAATCTAAAAAAACAAATTAATGATATATATTCTTTGGTTTTATGATAAATTTGATTATGTATCTCAACCTGATAGAGCAAATATATATAAGTTAAATGATGATTATAGAAATGTAATATATATAAAAACAAATAACAAGGAAATGATGAAAAATAGATCTTTATTAAAAATCTATTAAGGATCAAAGTAACTCTAGTGTTAGAGTGCTAATAGATGTTGATCTCTTTAAATTAGATGGAGGATAAAATGAAAATATATGTTTATGAAAGTTCTATATTAAGAACTAAATCAACAGAAGTAGAGTAGTAGATGATGAATTAAGATTAATATTAAATAAAATGATGAAAGTAATGGAAGAAGCAAATGGTATAGGTCTTGCTGCCAATCAAGTAGGAATAGATAAGAGATTTTTTTGTTTTTGGATGTGGAAGGTAGAAAAATAAAAGTAATAAATCCTGAAATATTAGAATTTGGTGATGAACTTGTTGAATTTGAAGAGGGTTGTTTAAGTATACCCGGAATATATAAAAATGTAACTAGACCTGAAAAAAATACATGTTAAATATATGGATGAAAATAATGAAATACATGAAGAATTATTAGATGGGTTACTTTCTCGTGCATTTCAACATGAATTGGGATCATTTAGATGGTGTCTTGTTTATAGATAAAATATCACCTCTTAGTAAAAAAATTTAATAAGAAAAAAATTACAATTAATGAAGAAAAAAACTCTATACCAAGAGAATTTGATGTAGAGTAGTAAGGAGTATGATGAAAACTTTATTTATGGGAACTCCTGATTTTTGCTTTTGGACACTTTAAAATATTTATATGAAAATACAGAATTATTAGCAGTATTTACTAAAGTTGATAAGGTAAATGGTAGAGGAAATAAAATAACTTTTTAGTCCAGTTAAACAATTTGCTTTTAGACAATGGTATAGATGTAATACAGCCTAAAAAGTTTGAGAGTAGATGAAACATATAATTTGATAAAGGAATATAATCCAGATTTAATAGTTGTAGTAGCTTATGGGATGATAATACCTAAAAATATTATTGATATTCCTAAATTTGGTATAATAAATGTTCATTCATCATTATTACCTAAATATAGAGGAGCAGCTCCAATACATGCTGCTATAATTAATGGAGATGATAAGACAGGTGTAAGTATAATGTATATTAGTGAAGGACTTGATGAAGGAGACGTTATACTTACTAAAGAAACTCCGATATATTTAGAAGATAATTTAGGGTACATTGCACGATAGATTAAAAGTTTTAGGTGCAGAAGGAGTTAAGGAAACTATAAAATTAATGGAGGAAAATAAGGTTATTAGACATCCTCAAGATAATAGTTTAGCTACTTTTTGTTAAACCTATAAAAAAAGAGGAAACAAAAAAATAGATTTTTAATGATAAATCTATAAATATATTTAATAAAAATAAGAGGAATGAATCCTTTCCCTGTAGCTTATACTACATTAAATGATAAGGTTTTTAAAGCTTTATGATTCAATGTATGTAGAATATATAGGAGATGAAATACCAGGTACAGTCATATATTTAGGTAAAGAGGGTATAAAAAGTTAAGACTAGTGATGGTGCTATTTTTTTATAAAAAGAATTAAAATTAGAAGGTAAAAAGAAACAAAAAAAGCAACAGATTTCATAAATGGTAGACAAATAAATTTAAATGATATTTTTAAAAATAGAAGGAGAAAGTTATGAAGAGTAAATATGAGGCAAAAAGATATTTCTGATCGTATTGTTGCAAGATTAACGCTGTACTTAGGAATTTTAAAAGAAATGTCTAAAACTAAAACTGAAGTAAATTCTGGGGAGTTATCTCATAAGATGAATACTACTGCAGTACAGGTTAGAAAAAGATTTATCTACTTTTGGAGAATTTGGGGTTAGAGGAAAGGGATATAATATTATAAAACTTATAGAAATGATAGAAGCTATTTTTAGGTATAGATAAAACTAATGATTTAATTTTAGTAGGTTATGGTAAAATGGGTACAATGATAGCTTCAAATATTGATGTACTTGGTAAAAGGATTTAAATTAGTTGGAATATTTGAAAAGGATCCTAAAAAATTGGAGTTAAAGTAGAAGAATCTAATTTAATAGTTAGAGATGTTGAAGAATGTTCTACTTTTATTAAAGAAAAATAATATACATTCTGCTATACTTGCAGTAAATAGTGAATATGGTCAAGTTGTTGCTGAAAAATATTGTTAATAGTGGAATAAAAAGCAATACTTAATATGACTGCTTCAAAATTAGAGTTGAGTAATGATATTTCAGTTGTTAATTCAGATATATCTGCAAAACTACAGGAGTTAAACTTTTGGAGATTACATAAAAAGAAATATTAACAAAGATAAATATAATGTATAAATATTGAAATTTAAATATTTAAGTGATATAATACTATATGTCTAAAATATAAAAAGTAGATATAATTTAAAAATAGGAGGAAAGATAATGGCAATGAGAAAAATGGGTAATTCCATGAAGATCATAACTATAATTATAGCTTTATGTATGATAATACCTATTGCAATTCAAGGATACGCATTTTTTTATTTAATAGAGAAAGTAAAACTGTATTATTAAAAAAATAGATGGTGAAAAAGATATATAAAGAAGATTTTTGATAAATTATATAAAAGAGTAAATACTCAATTAAAAACAATTAGTAGTTGCTACACCAGAAGGTGATAATAAAGATAAAAATTCTGAAACATTGAATTACCAGATGAAGTAATTAAGGAATACGTTTTTGAATAATTTAATATTGGAAGCAACTAATAAGTTATTAACTAAACAATTAGGAGCTAAAAGTTTCAAAAAGCAGATATAGATGCAAAATATAAAGAACTTGAAGATCGAGTTGGAGGTGCTAAGCAATTAGTTGCGAGGGTTAAATGCTCAAGGTATTACAGTTGAATCTTTAAGAGATCAAATTAAGAGTTTCTTATTAAATCAAAAAGATTAGAAATTGTTGAAAGTAAAATAAAGGTTACTGATGAAGAAATTAAACAAAGATATGATAGATTAAAAATTTGATGATTTCCAAGGTAAAACTTTTGAAGAATCAAAAGAAGAAGTAAAACAACTTATTTTAAATGAAAAAGGTGAAATATACATTGAATCTTTTAGTTCAAGGTATACTTGATAATGCTAAGTATAAAGTATATAATGATGATATACAAGCTATAGTAGATAAATTAAATACTACATTCTTTGAACAAGATATATATGTTTATAAAGAATATGATGTAATTAATGATTTAGTAAATAGTTATGTAGCAAGTCCAACAGGATATGATGATACATTTATATCTTATGTAAAAAGAAGATTTAAAAAGGGATTAAATAGTCAAATTAAATTAAAAGATAAAAGCTTTTAGCAGATGGTCTTAAATTAAATGAAGATTTATTACCTAAACAACAATTAAAATATATAGCAAATGATTATATCCAATATTTATTTGCTACATATAAACCAGATGAAAATGAAATGAAAGCTATATTTAATTCAACTAAATCTACTTTCAATACTCCTCATAGTGTAGGAGGACAAGTAGTAGCATTTGAATATAAAGCAACTAGTGAGGATGAAAAAGAAACAGAAAAATACGTTAAAAATTTAATGAAAACATTAACTAAGGATAATTTTTGCAGCTAAAAGCTAAAGAATTATCAGAGGATCCAGGAAGTAAAAATGGTGGAAGTTTAGGAAAAGCAGATATTTCTAATTATGTTACAGAATTTAGAGATGCAGTAGCAGCAGCAAAACCTGGAGAAATTGTAGGACCAGTTAAAAACTCAATTTGGTTATCATATTATATATGTAGTATCTAAAAGATAGTTCAAATTCAAATATTGCTGAATTAAGACATATATTGATTTCAACACGTATAGGTGATTCTTCTCGTGAAAGCAGCTAAAAAAACTGTATTAAATTTAATAGATGATATTAATAATAATAAAGTTACTTGGGATAGTATAAAAGAAGATAAAAACAGGTAAGTATAAAAGAATTTAAAATAGAAAGCTTTTGCAGGAATACAAGAAGAAAATGTATTACCAATAATAGGATATAATAAAGATATTAATAAAAACTATTTGCTGCAAAAATGTAGGAGAAACTATTGAATTTAAAAAAATGATAAATTCTTTTGCTGTAATTCAAAAAGACTAGTGATATACCGTTTAAAGAAGCAACTTTTGAAGATGCAAAAGATAAAATAAAATTAATATTAGCAACACAACATGTTTCAAAAATTTTTAAATGAGTTATAATTAAAATAAGGACAATCTTTTGATTGTCCTTATTACTAAAATTAATGTTTTTTTAAAAATATAATAATATATAGAATTTTTATTAGTTTTTAAGATATTAATAAAGTAGAAAGGAGAATAAAAATTTAAATGAAAAAGTATAAAGTTTTTAGTTGTGGGTGCAGGACACGCAGGTATTGAGGCAGCACTTGCAAGTGCAAGACTTGGTCAGAGTACAGCTATGTTTACAATAACTTTAGATAACATAGGAGTAATGTCTTGTAATCCATCAATAGGTGGACCAGCTAAAAGTCATTTAGTTAAAAGAATTGGATGCACTTGGTGGACAAATGTCGAAAACTATAGATAAGTCTTTTGTTCAAATGAGAATACTTAATACAAAAAGGACCAGCAGTTAGATCGTTAAGAGCACAAGCTGATAGAAAAAAATATGCTAGAAATATGAAAAATTGTAGAAAATCAAGAAAATTTAGATGTTATACAAGATATAGTCACAGAAATTATATATGATAGTATAGATGGAAGATATATAGTAAAAGGTGTTAAGACTAAGAATGGTTTAGAGTTTGAATGTGAGAAATTGATAATATGTACAGGTACATTTTTAAATGGTCTTTTGTATGTTGGTGATAAAATATTGGAAGGTGGAAGAATGGGGAACTTTCAGCTAAAGATTTAACTAAATCGTTATTAGAATTAGGTTTGAATGTTAGAAGATTTAAAACAGGTACATCACCAAGAATAGATTTAAGAACTATAAATTTAGATAGTTTGGAAGAACAACCAGGAGAAGTTAATAAGGTTCTTAAATTTTCAAATTCAAGTATTGATGAAGATATATTATCTACTAAAACAACTTTCTTGTTATATCACAAGAACGGATTTAGATTTACATAGAATAATAAGAGATAATTTAGATAAATCTCCATTATTTAATGGAACTATTAAAGACTCAGTAGGGCCTAGATATTGCCCATCTATAGAAGATAAAAGTGGTTAAATTTAAAGATAAAGATTCTCATCATTTATTTTTTTAGAACCAGAAGGATTTGATACAAATGAAGTATATATTTCAGGTCTTTCTACTTCATATCCTGCTTATTTACAACAAGAAATGGTTAATAGTATAAAAAGGACTTGAACATGCTCGTATAATGAGATATGGATATGCCGTAGAATATGATTTTGTTAGTGCATCAGAATTAGACTATACATTAGAAACTAAAAAAAGTTAAGGGCTATATCTTGCTGGACAAATAAATGGAACTAGTGGATATGAAGAAGCAGCTGTACAAGGTTTAATAGCAGGTATTAATGCTGCATTATCATTAAAAAGGTAGTGAACCTTTACTTCTTGAAAGAGATAGCTCATATATAGCTACTTTAATAGATGATTTAATAACTAAAGATATAGAAGAGCCGTATAGAATGTTTACAGCAAGATCTGAGTATAGATTAATATTGAGAGAAGATAATGCAGATTTAAGATTATCTAAAATAGGTCATGAAATAGGACTTGTAAGTGATGAAGAATATTCTAAGGTTATAAAAAAAGAAGAAAAATGTAATGAGGACAGTGGAAATATTAGAGAATACTAAATTAGGAACAAGTAATAAAAAAATTAGTAGAGATATTAGAAAAAGTATGATGAAAGTTTAAAAAGTGGAACTAATTTAAAAAGAATTATTACGTAGACCTAAATTTACTTATGATGATATTAAATATATTTCTTTAGATATTGAAAATATGGAAAATATTAATTTTGATTCAGATACTGAATATCAAATTGAAGTTCATGTTAAGTATGAAGGATATATAAATAAAAGCAAATGCTATGATTGAAAAAAACAAAGAAAATTAGAAAAAATTAATTCCAGAAGATTTTTAATTATTTTTGATATAAAAAGGGATAACAGGAGAAGCAAAACAAAAACTAAATGAGAAAAACCACATACTTTAGGTCAAGCATCTCGTTTAGCAGGAGTAACACCTGCTGATATATCAGTATTATTAATGTATCTTGATGGGAAATTAAAGATATAGAGGGGAAAAATGACTAAATTAAAAAGATGATAGTGCGATGAGCATTAAATTAAGAGAATTAAATAAGAAAATTAAAGAAACTTTTTTTAGAAACTAAAGTTGAAAAAAAGTGAAAAAACATCTAAAAAGGTTATAGAAAATAAGAGAAAAGTAAAAAGAAAAAAAGAAGTTATAAATAATAATGATACAATTAAAGATAAGACATATATAATACCACTAGGTGGAATAGAAGAAATAGGTAAAAAAATATGACTGTTATACAATATAGGGATGAAATGATAGTTATAGATGCAGGATTAACATTTTCCTGAAGATGAACATTTAGGTGTTGATTTAATAATACCTAGTTTTGATTATTTATCTTCTAATGTAAATAAGGTAAAAAGCTTTTACTTATAACACATGGTCATGAAGATCATATAGGTGCAGTTCCTTATTTTTATCAAAAATTAGGTTCAGCTATACCAATGTATGGTGGTAGATTGAGCTTAGAGTTAGCTCTTTCTAAGTTTGAAAAGAATTTCAGCTGAAAAAAACCTAAATGTGTTTTTTTGTTAAAGGTAGAAAAGAAATAAAAAAATCTCTAAGTATTTTACAGTAGAATTTGTAAGTGTAACACATTCTATTGCAGATTGCTATGCAATTAGAGTAAAAACTCCTACGAGTACAATATTACACACTGGAGATTTTTAAAGTTGATTTTAACACCAGTTTCAGGTGAAGGATTTGATTTTGGTAGGCTTGCAGCTATGGGTGAAGAAGGTGTAGACTTATTACTTTCAGATAGTACTAATGCTCAAGTACCAGGATATACACCATCTGAGTCTACTGTAGGTAAAAGTATAGATGAAGAAGTTGCTAAAGCAAAAGGAAGAGTAATACTTGCATCATTTGCTTCACATGTTCATAGATTACAACAAATTGTATATATAGCTCATAAATATGGAAGAAAAAAATAGCTATTGATGGTAGAAGTATGATAAAAATATTTGATATTTGTTCTAAACTTGGATATTTAAAAATACCTAAGAATATAATAATACCTTTAACACAAGCTGAAAATATGCCAGAAAATAAAGTTATGATAATATGTACAGGGACACAAGGAGAACCACTTGCAGTCCTTTCAAGAATTGCAAATGGTACACATAAGTCTATTTCACTTAGACCTAATGATAAGGTTGTAATATCTGGTTCACCTATACCTGGTAATGAAAAAGCTGCTTATAAAAAAATATTAATCAATTACTTAAAAAGAGAGTCAGATGTAGTATTTGAAAAAGGAGTAGGAATACATGTTTCAGGACATGGTTGTCAAGAAGAACAAAAAAATAATGTTAAATCTGATTAAACCTAAATATTTTATGCCAGTTCACGGGGAATATGTGATGTTAAAAAAACATAAGGAACTTGCAATGCAGGTAGGAATAAAAGAAGAAAATATTATACTTGCAGAAAATGGACAAAGATTAGAACTTACACCTGATAGTTTTAGTTTAAATGGAAGAGTTCCAAGTGGAGCCGTATATATTTATGGAGATAGCGTAGGTAACGTTAAAGAGCAAATACTTAGAGAAAGACAAACTTTAGCAGATAATGGTGTTCTTACTGTATCTTTAGCACAAAATGATGAGGGTAAATTTACAGATCCCTGTAATATTTGCTAAAGGATTTTTATAAAAAAAGATGATAATTCATCATATAGCTTAGAAACTGTAAAAAGAAGTTATTAAGAATAAGTTAAATAATATAGAAATTAACTCTATACAGGATATAGATAAAATTAAAAAAACTCTATAGTTAGCACATTAAATATATTCTTTAATGATACTGTAGGAAAGGTACCAACTATAATAGTGTCAATATTGAAAATATAAGGAGGGATTATATGGAGTTGATATTAGAAAGTAGTTTAAAATATGATTTTTAATATAACTGATTTAGCTATAGATCCATTAAATTCCAATATTATACTTACAGGTGATAGCTTAAATTTTTTTAAGTGATAATAAGATAATTAAAAAGTATAAAAAGTAGTATGAAGAATAGTATGAATTTAAGGTTCATAAAGTATCAAGATCGATTATTTCAAAGTAATGATTTTTTTATGTTATTTCTAATCTTAATCTACATAAAAATTAGTGGAAGCAAAAAGAAAAATTGAAGAAATAGACTTAAATATTTTAGATAGATTTACAGAAAATATACAGGTAACATCAGCAGGTGATGTTGTATATATATCTAATAATATTTTTGTATTCATATAATATTGAATCTAAAGATATTAAAAAGTTATTCATTGAGAGATTTAGGTCAGGGTATATATAAAATGTATCTTTCAGGAGATAATGTATTGATTAAACATAGAAAAAAATTTAGAAAATAATATTAAAAATATTAATATTTAATATTAAAAAGTTAGAGAAAATAATAGAAATAGATTCTAATATTAATCAAATATATTCTAAAATTATTGGATATAATTTTTCTTGCATCAACTGATGATGGAAGTGTTGAATTATGGGATATTTTTAGAAGGTGAAGTAAAAAGCATCATATAATATATCTGAATATAAAATTACTTATATAGATAATGAAGAAGATAATAAATATTATTATTTTTGGAAATTCTGTAGGAGAGTTAATAATTACTGATATTCACTTTAATATAGTCAAGATTGAGAATGTATTTAGAAGTGAAATAAAAATAGTACCTTTTTAATTCTAAAATATATGTACTTTCACACGATAATAAAATTAAAGTTTATAAAAATACAAGGTATAGAAGAAAATCTTATAGATGATTTTTATGAATAAATATAATATAGATGAATCATATAGAGATTTCTTTAATATAGAAAAAGGTTTCAAATATACAAAAATTTTTATTAATAACCTTAATTTTTGAAAGTAAAGAATATACACCAATTGAAGAAAAAAATTTTTAGAGCATTTGAAATGAGAGTTGAAGATATAAAAGTATGTATATTGGGTAAAGATCCATATTTTTCAAAAAGGAGTTGCAACAGGACTTGCATTTGAAGTAAATAAAGATTCTTGGAATGATGAAAGTATAAATACTTCTTTAAAAAAATATTTTGAAATTGATATATAAAACTTATACTGGTGAAATAAAAGATATTAACTATATTAGAAAAAAATGATAGAAAATAATAAATTTAAAAATATTAGCACCTAGTCTATTATTTGAAAATTGGATGAAGCAAGGAGTGTTACTTCTAATTCCTCTTTAACAACATTGGTTGGAAGCTCTGGTATGCACCATAAGTTTTGGACACCTATTATTAAAGAATTGATAGAATATATTAGTTCTAAAAAAATAATAATATTACATATCTATTATGGGGAAATGATGCAATAATATTTGAAAAAAAATATTTTTGAATGGTAATATAGTAAAACATAATCATCCTGCAATAGTAGGTAAGTTAGATAATCCTAATGATTTTTATGAATGGTAAATCATTTGAAAATACTAAAAAAATATAGTTAATTGGAAAGGGATATAGTATGTCTACATTATTTGAATTATTAGAAGATGATATTGCAGACAAGTATAAAAAAACTAAAAGAAGAGATAGAAAAAAATATAATCATTTTTTTACTATAACTTAGATCAAAGTTTGGTAACAGATTATGAATATGATATGTTAATGAAGAAATTAATAGAACTGGAGAAAGAGTATCCTTATCTTAAGGATAAAAACTTCTCAACTGCTCTTATAGGAGGAGTTTCTAGTAATAAATTTAAGAAAGTTAAACATAATAAGGCAATGCTAAGTTTATCGAATACATATAACATAGGAGATATAGAGAATTTTGATTTGAGAGTATTGTAGGTAGATCCGTAGACTACGTTTTAGAGTTAAAAGCTTGATGGTTTAAGTATAAGTTTAATTTATGAAAAAGGTATTCTTAAACAAGGAATAACTCGTGGTGATGGGAGTATAGGAGAAGATGTTACTGAGAATATTATGCAAATATCTTCTATACCTAAGAAATTAAATAGTGAAATTGATATAGAAGTTAGAGGAGAGATAGTATTACCGCTTTCAGAATTTGTAAGAATTAATAATGAAAAGGAAGAAGCTGGAGAAACTATATTTGCAAATCCTAGAAATGCAGCAGCAGGAACTTTAAGACAATTAGATAAAGATATAGTTAAAGAAAGAAATCTTGATTGCTATATTTATTATTTAATAGATTTTGATAAATTTAATATTAAAACACATATTCAATCTATAGAATTTATTAAAAGCCTTGGATTTAAAAACAACAAATGTATTTGAAAAAAATGTGAAAATTTAAAAGCAATTAGAAGAAAGAATCTCATATTGGGATATAGAAAGAAAAAAATTAGATTTTTGAAACAGATGGTATGGTAATAAAAAGTTAATGATTTTTTTCGCTATATAATGAGTTAGGTTTTACGGCTAAATCTCCTAGATGGGCAATAGCATATAAATTTATGACAGAAAAAAAGAAACAAAATTATTAGATGTTTTCATATCAAGTAGGAAGAACTGGAGTTGTAACACCAGTTGCTGAGCTTAAAGCTGTTAATTTGTCAGGAAGTATTGTAAAAAGAGCTAGTCTTCATAATTTTTGATGAAATAGAAAGATTAGGATTAAAAAAATAGGTGATATTGTAGTTATTGAAAAAGCTGCAGAAATAATACCACAAGTTATAGGTGTTAATATTGACAAAAGAAAAGGAAATGAAAAAGATATAGAAATACCTAAATTGTGTCCATCTTGTCAAAAGTGAATTAGAAAAAAAGAAAGAGATATAGTAGCATTAAAATGTAAAAATGATAATTGCCCTGAAAAAGTTAAGAAAAATAGAATATTTTTGTAAGTAGAGATGCTTTTAAATATACAAGGATTAGGTAGTAAAATAGTAGCTAGATTATTAGAGTTAGGTTTAATTTCTGATTTTTTTAGATATATATGAATTACACAATCATAGAGAAACTTTGATAGGACTTGAAAAAAATGGGGGAAAAAAAGTGTTGATAAATTATTGGAAAATATAGAAAAAAAGTAAAACTATTTCCTTTGATAAGATTATATATTCTTTAGGAATAGATTATGTAGGTAAAAGTGTATCTAAAGTATTAGCTAAAAAAACTTTAAAAAAATATAGATAATTTAATAAAAAAATTGATAAAGAAAAGTTGTTAGATATAGAGGGTATAGGAGATAAAGTTGCAAATTCTATATTAAACTACTTCCAAAATGTTAAAAATATTGATATAATATATAAGTTAAAAATATTATGGATTTAATTTATCTTATGAAGAAGAAGTAAAAGAATATAATTCTTTTATAACAGGTTATAGCTTTCTTGCTACTGGTAAGCTAAATACTTATACAAGAGATGAAATTAAAGAAATAATAATTAGAAATAATGGAAAATATATTTCATCAGTAAGTAAAAAAATTTAGATTATTTAATTGTGGGCGAAAAAAAGCTGGATCAAAAACTTGCTAAAGCTGAAAAAGTTAGGTATAAAGATTTTAACTGAAGATGAATTTATTGAAAAAAACTAAAAGAAATAAGGAGAGTTTATGGATTTATTTATTCCAAAAGACTATAAAACTAGTCTTGATATTATGCAAACAGAAATTGCAATAAAAAGAAGTAAAAGATTTTTGAGAGAGGGCTTGCAGATGCTTTAAATTTAACTAGAATTTCAGCACCTTTATTTGTAGTAAAAATCTACAGGACTTAATGATAATTTAAATGGTGTAGAAAAGACCAGTTGCTTTTTGATATGAAGGAAGATCCTAATTTAAATATTGAAATAATACATTCTTTAGCTAAATGGAAAAGACTTGCGCTTAAACGTTATGGAGTTAAGGAAGGTTATGGAATATATACAGATATGAATGCAATAAGACGTGATGAAGATCTTGATAATACACATTCTATATATGTAGATCAGTGGGATTGGGAGAGAGTTATAACTCCTGAAGATAGAGCAAGAGGGTTAGATTTCTTAAAAAGAAATAGTAACAAAAAAATATATAAAGTATTTATTGCAACAGAAGCGTATTTAAATATGAAATATCATGAATTAAAAAAACTTTATTACCTAATGATATATATTTCTTAACATCTCAAGAGTTAGAAGATATGTATCCAAATTTAACACCTAAACAAAGAGAAAAATGAAATTACTAAAAAAACATAAGGCAGTTTTCTTAATGCAAATAGGTAAGTTTTTTTAAATAGTGGAGAAAGACATGATGGTCGTGCTCCAGATTATGACGATTGGGATTTAAATGGAGATATATTAGTGTGGAATGATATTTTTAGAAACTTCATTTGAGTTATCATCTATGGGTATAAGAGTAGATAAAGAAGCGTTAAATAAACAATTAGATAAATTAAACTTAAATGAAAGAAAAAGAATTAGACTTCCATAAAAGCTTTATTAAATGATGAATTACCTTTAACTATAGGTGGAGGAATAGGTCAATCAAGAATTTGTATGTTCTTATTACAAAAAAGCACATATAGGTGAAGTTCAAGCTTCAATTTGGTCTGATGAAATAGAAAAAAAGTATGTAAAGAAAATGGTATAAATTTATTATAATAAAAAAAGGAGCTTTCGCTCCTTTTTGTTTTTATTTATTATTATGGAATATTACATTTGATTCAGTATAAGATTCAAATGAAGGGTGATCTTTCATAAATTTAATGAAACTTTCAGCATCTGGTATGAAAGTATCAGTAGGTTCAGCAGATTTATCTTTAGATAATCTACCAAATGTTGCATAACCATCTTTTCCTCCAGCTATATATGCATTAGTACCTACTACATATTTTTTATTCATATTTATAGGTACCCAAGAATTTGTAGCTTTATCAAATACTTCAACTTTTATTATTCTCTTACCATCAGCATCAGGTTTTTTTCATTAGCTTCATATCTAATATTTGCTCCATAAGGGAAAGCACCTGTTGAACCATCAACTAATGCAAATTGTAAAGCATCTTCTAAAAACTTGTACTATTTCTTTACCTGGTATGTTAAATGTAAATAATGTATTACCAAATGGTAAGAATGTATATGCATCATTAAATGTAATATCTCCAGGAACTATATCAGCTCTAACTCCTCCTGCATTTTTGTATAGTTAAATCAACATTATGCATTTGATTTAACATAGTTTCAGCAACAAATCTAGTAGCTACTGAACCTTGAGGATTTGAACCATCTCTTCCAGGTATTCTATTAGCAGATCCTCCAGGCATTGTTGCCCCTTTAATAGATCCAACTACTTGTTTAGAAAGTAAATCTTTTTCAGCTTTAAATTTAGCTAAAACTTTAGAAGTTTTAGGATCTTCTTGAGCTATACTAATAGATTTTAATGATTTTAATTTATTGATTGCATCTATTCTTTCTTGACCTTCAAGTTCTGCCCATTTTCCTTCTTTATTTCTAGCTTGTAATTTATCTGTGTGCATTAATACGTAAGGATTATTTCTAGTTATACTTGCTATTCCATCAGCTGAGAATTTAATTCCTAAATCTCCAACAAGTCCAGAGTAGCACCAAGCTTCTACAACGTATACAGGTTCACCGTTTGGATTATTAAATTTAGTAGGATATTCTTGTACAACTGGAAGTCCAAGTCCTCTTAATTCATCATTACCATATAGATAGTGAGAGTCTCCTGTTATAATAATATCTATATCATTAACTTTTTGAGCAATTTCAAAGTTTTTTCAGTTCCTGCATGAGATAATAATATTATTTTTATTAACTCCTTGAGCTTTTTAAAGTATTAGCCATAATTTGTGATGTTTCTATTTCATCATAGAATTTAACGTCAGCACCAGGACTTGAAGAATTTATTGTTTTCTTAACAGTATCTAGACCTATTATACCTATTTTTTTCTCCATCAACTGTTATGATATCATAAGGTTTCCATTTATCATAAAGTATAGAACTTTTATCAGGTATTACGTTTGCAGATAATACAGGTATTTTTTTAAAGGTTCTAATAATTTTTAATAATCCTTCATTTCCGGCATCAAATTCGTGATTTCCTAATGTGAAGTAATCAAATCCACCTTCATTCATAACTGCAGCATCAGCAGAACCTCCAAATAAAGTAAAGTAAAGTGTTCCTGTAATTGCATCTCCAGCATGTAGAACTAAAGGATTTTTCTACTTTTTCTTTAATTCTTTAATTTTATGGTTTACAGCTGAAAATCCTCCAATATTTACTTTAACTTGTTGACCATTTAATTTTTATTCTATGCTCAGTTGGTTCTAAGTAAGAATGGTGATCGTTAATGTGAATTATACTTAATTCGACACCTTTATGCTTAACAGTTTTAGGTGTTGTTTTAACAATAGCTGCATTAGCTGTAGTAGCAAGGGCAATTGCCATTGCACTAGCAATCATTTTTTTGTTCATAATTTACTCTCCTTAATAAAAAAATTTCTATGTATAATTTAATATATACCATCAATTAGGTTTTTTTATATGTATCTACTCTTGTATCAATATTAGTATTTTTCTAAAAGATTTACGTGGTGCTTCTATGAAAGAAAAAAATCTTCAATTTCTACACCTTCAAAGTTTTTGTTAAATATACCATGTGCAAGAGCTAAAGTTTGTTTAGTTTTTTTAAAGTGCCAGAGATAGTCATAACTCTAACTTCTATTTGTTTAAACTTTTTTTCTTCCTGGATAATCTTTTAAAATTTCTTTTTGAATTTCTTTTTAATACATCTTTACTAGATAAATTATCATAAACATTTATTTGTTTTTTTATCTACTATTTCTTCAAGTTGAGATAATAGAAAATTAGCATTTCCATCTTTGTTGTTTATAAATATTTTTAGCATGAGCATTAGCATGTGCTGCAACTAATAATTTTTTTGAGTTTCCTCATAAAGTATTTTTTTCATCATTAGTTGAAACTGGTTCAAAATAAATATATTGAATTATTTTTTTGGAACCAAATTTTTTTATCAGATTTAAAAAAATTTTAACGAATATTTTTTTCAACAACATCAATATGTTTCATAAAAATTATCCGCATCTTTTTTTATTAATTTTGTATAGTTTATTCTTAAGAGAATTAACATCTTTTTGATTATTAGCTATTGAGTATGCAAGTTTTGAACTAACAATTTCAAAAATTTTTTTCATCACTTTTATTTAATTTAATATTATTGAAATCATTTACACCTGATAGTGCAATACTTGATAAAGCAAATAGCATTAAAAAAATTTCTTCATTTATATCACCTCTTTATATAAGTATACAATATTTTTTTATGAAAAAAATCAAGATAAGAAAAAAATTTAAAAATATGTGTCATAGATTTTAAGTGATTATGAAATAAGGATTTATGATGAATATAAATTTTTTTATAGTAATTTAAAAAAATGTGTTACATTGTTTATAACTTGTAGTATTATTTTCCTTTAAAATATGATGTGTTTTAAGGGTAAAAAGAAATTATAAGGAAAAAAATTGATGAGAATTTTTAATTATTTTTAAAATTAAAGATAAAAAAATGGAATTTAGAAAGAAAGAACGGTGTACCAAATAGATGTTTTTTTGTTATAAAAAGATTATTTGAAAAATATATTAAATAATGATATAATATAACAAAAAAAGGTAAAAAAATAACAAAAAAATGACAAAAATATAACAAAAAGTAAAATAGTGAAAATCATTAATTTAAGCAGTGTAGAAATTTAATTTTTTTGTAAAAGAGGGAGAAGTTGAAACATTATGGGTAAAAAAAGTAGTAATTATTGGAGCAGGTGTTTCAGGGGTTGAGTGCTGGAATATATGCATTGCAGGCTGGATATTCAGTAGAAATATATGAAAAACAAAAATGCCTGGAGGTGAGTGTACAGGGTGGAACAGGCAAGGATATCATATAGATAATTGTATACATTTTTCTTGTTGGATGCAATAAGGATGAACAACTATATAAAATGTGGGAAAAATCTAGGAGTTATTTCTGATAGTTTGAAGATCTATCGTGAGCCATATTTTTTTATTGTATGAATATGGATGGAAAAAAACACTACATTTGTGGAGAGATTTAGAGAAAGCAAGAAAAAGAGTTTTTTTAGAGCTTGCTCCAGAAGATTACAAAGAATTAAATTTGTTTTTTTGACTGTTCCAAAAACCTTAGAGTGTGTAAAGCCACCATGTGATTATTCGATTGCTCATATGAATCTTTTGCAATTTATAAAACTAGGTATGAGCATGAAAGATGCAAGTAAAAGCAATTAAGGAATATGGAAAGCAGTCGATGGAGGAGTTTGTTAATCGCTTTTAAAAAAATCATTACATTAGAGCAATGTTTAAAAATTACTTTAATAGCAATTTTAACGCTCTTTCCCTTGTTGTATCATATGCTTTTTTACAAGCAACACAGCAGCTATACCAGAAGGAGGTTCTGTTGGATTGGTTGGTAGAATGCTTTACTAAATTTGAATCCTTAGGTGGGAAGTTGCATCTAGGTATTAAGATTGGAAAAAAATAAATATTGTAGATAGTCAAGTTGTTAGTATTCTGGGTAATAATGGAGAGGTAATTAAATCAGATAACTATATTTGGTGTGCAGACCCACATTATCTTTTCTATGACTTAATTGATGAAAAATATTTAGATAAAAATCTTAAGTATATGTATGATAATCCACAGGGCTATGTTTCTAATACATGTTATCAGGTTGCATTTGGAATAGCTACTGAGGAGGATTTGAAATTACCTAAAGGAAGCATTATTTTCCCTTGTGATGAATATGATGTTGCAGGGGAAATACACAATTTTTGTGGAATGCGAGTTTTTGATTATGATGAGACACTATTTCCAATTGAAAAGAGAGTCATTCAATGTAGTATTTTACAAAATGATGAAAATTATGCCTATTGGTTTTGGACTAAAAAAATAATATTAGATTATACAATCAAGAAAAACAGCGTCTTGCAGATGACTTGAGATTAAGAATTGAAAAAATGTATCCACAGCTTGAAGGGAAACTCATCGTACTTGGAACATATTCTCCAGTTACATTTACAACTTGGTGTAATGCATATAAAAGGAGGTTACATGAGTTTTTAATCCACAGAAAGGATATAAAAACAAGTATGTTAAGAGCACTATTAAAGGTTTAAATAATTTATACCTTGCAAGTCAATGGATTCAAACTAGTGGAGGACTTCCTATTGCTGCAGCAAGTGGAAAGTTTGCTATAGATATTATGAAATCTAGTAGATAAAGTACAGTTTGTGTAATTGAATATAATAGTTTTAGCAACAGTAAATCAAAAAAAGGTTTACTGTTTTTTTGTTACTCAATTTTCAAAAATACAAGCGTCAATAAATCAAAAAGGTACTTGACAAAACACTCTCTGGGGAACAAGAAAAGATATAGAGCCATACATGGATGAAAAGTTCCAAAATAATATCTTGCTTACCCAAACTGAGCTATTAACTATGAATAGCAGACCGGCAAATTCAAAGTATGTAAGAAATAAAAATGTACTTGTTATAGGTGGTTCAGGCTCCGGAAAGATAAGATTTTATGTAAAAACCGAACCTAATGCAAATGCACTCGTCATATTGTATAACAGATCTTAAAGGAACAATAGTCATTGAGTGTGGCAAAAATTCTTGAAGATAATGGCTATGAAATAAAAATCTTAAATACCATCAACTTCAAAAAGAGTATGAAGTACAATCCCTTTGCTTATCTTAGAAGTGAAAAAGTCATCCTCAAATTAGTGCAGACAATCATTGCAAACACTAAGGGGGAGGGTGAAAAAGTAGGTGAGGATTTTTGGTTAAAATCCGAAAAACTCTACTATACAGCTCTTATTGGATATATCTTCTATGAATCTCCAAGAGAAGAAAAGAACTTTACGACATTTTTGGACATGATAGATGCTTCAGAAGTTAGGGAAGATGATGAAACATATATGAATCCTATTGATAGATTATTTAAAGCATTGGAAAAGAAAGAGCCCACACACTTTGCATTAAAGCAATATAAAAAAAGTACAAACTTGTTGATGGAGTAATAGAATTAAGAAGAACACTTCATCACAATTTTTAGTGAAAGATGTTTTGCTTAATTCTTTTTATTGAAGAATTTGAGCGAAAGGAGGTAATCGTGAGAAATTATGAGAAAATAACCGCTTTGTATGAGAGGTTAAGCCGAGATGATGAACTACAAGGCGAGAGCAATTCGATCGTCAATCAGAAGAAAATCCTTGAAGAATATGCAAGCAAAAAAAGAATATGAGGACAGATATAAGGCAAGGAGAGAAAAGAAAAACAGGATAAGTTAAAGGTTTTTGAAAAGAGCGGGAATACCGGTATGTGAAATGCAGAACATTTTAATTGAATAATATATCTCAGGAGTCAATGAATAAAAAAATATTCATTGACTTTTTATGTTTGCTGGTGATATGATATCTATGAATAAAAAAACGGAAAAATTCATAGATGCATTTATAATATTTGGAGGCTTAAAATGGCAAAAAGCATTTACAGAAGAAGAGAAGATTAAAATAAAAAGAAGATATTATGGAAACAGCTCTTGATTTGTTTCATGAAAAAGGGAAAAATCCCTTAGTATTTCAGAACTGACAAAAAGAGTAGGGATAGCTCAAGGAAGCTTCTATAATTTTTGGAAGGACAAAGAATCTCTCATTATTGATTTAATGGCATATGATCCATACAGAAATTGAATGACATAGAAAAAGAATTCTCAAATTCATTAACAAATCCTAAAAAAATTTCTTTCAGATGTGATTTATAAGTATGCCATAGATATTATCCTGAAGATTAAAACGCAGCCTATTTATCAAGAGGCATTTAAAATATTTGCAAGTCAAGATTCAAAGAAAGTAAACAGAGTAGAAAATCTTTATGGAGATTTTTGTAGATAGGTTAATAGACTATTGGTACAAAAATAATGCAGTAAAAACTGTGGACAAGCAAGGATTATCCAATGCTTTTTGTTGGTAGTTTTTGTTCTATGTTCAAATTATATTCATTTCAATGAAGATACATTTGAGGAAGTACTACATATCTACATAGAGAGTATTGTTAGCAGGTATGTAGAAATATAGTTTTAAAAAGGGAGAACATTATGATACTGAATTTTGATGAGATAAAAAGGAAGATGTGTTAATTGCAGGAGGGAAAGGTGCCAATCTTGGGGAAATGACCTCTGCAAAAATAAATGTTCCAAGAGGATTTGTAATTACAGCAGATGACTATAGAGATTTTTAAAGGAAAAACAGCATTGATATTTTTTTATTGAAAATGAAATTAAAAAAATCAGGGAATGATGAAAAAGTTCTATTAAATGTAGCTGATGATTTTAGAACAAAGATAAAGTCCGGTAAATTTCCTACACTACTTGAGAATGCAATAAGAGAAAAAAATATTTTTAATCTTGGAGATAATGTAAGAGTTGCTGTGCGTTCATCTGCAACAGCAGAAGATTTGCCGGATGCAAGTTTTGCAGGGCAACAGGAAACTTATTTAAATGTACGAGGCTTAGATGATGTATTAGAACAGGTGCGTAGTTGTTACGCTTCTTTATGGGGTAACAGAGCTGTGAGCTATAGATTACATCAAGGTTATGGTCAAAGCTCCGTTTCGATTGCTGTTATTATTCAGGAAATGGTAGAAAGCGAAAAAGCAGGTGTTTTTGTTTACTGTGAATCCGGTAAGCAAAAAAGAAAATGAGATGCAAATCAATGCGAGTTATGGTTTAGGAGAGAGTGTTGTAAGCGGAAGAGTTACAGCAGACAGCTATATTGTTGACAAAAATGGAGAAATTATTGAAGTAGCTATTGGAAGCAAGGAAACACAGATTATATATGGAGAGAAAAATACGGTAGAGGTGAAGGTAGATGACAATGCTCGAAAAAAACGAGCATTAAATGATACGGAAATATCAGAGCTAATAAAGTCTGGTTTGAAAATTGAAAAGCATTATAAAATGCCAATGGATATTGAGTGGGCAATTAAAGATGATGAAGTATATATTTTTACAGGCAAGAGCTATTACTACTTTGAAAAAGTTCTATCAATCACATATCTGAAGATAATTTAGTACAAAAATATACAAAGGGTAAAAATCAATAGAAGTACACGAGAAGTGATGTCATTTTTTTAGAAAAATGCCTTTTGCACATAGAGCGCTTGACTTCGACTATCTAGCAGCAATAAATGATCAGAAAGTTAATATTTTTATTAGAAGGCGGAATTGTTTTACCAAGAAATCCAATTATAGATGATGATGGAATACAAACTTTTTTCTGACGCAGGTAAGCGAATCAATAAAAATATATTTAAGTTTTTTAAGATTTTAAAAAAATATGAAAGATTTTAATGGTTGCTATCATAAGTGCAAAGATTTTATGAAAATATATGAGTCTAAAAATAGAAAAAAATTAAGCATTTAAATTTTTGAAAAACATGACATTAGAAGAATACAAAAATTTTTATGGAAGATAGCTATATTCTTTTACAAAAATTGGCTTATGACAGATTCAAATACGCTTTATTCCCATCTGTTTTAAAACGATAAAAAAATTCACTAAAATAATCAAAAAGCAAATGCTAATTATTCATCATTTGATTTTTTTATTGGAATTTGGATAACAAAAACATCAGCAGTTACAAATGATATTTATAAAATGGCTTGTGAGATAAGAAAAAAATGAATCTTTAAAAAGAGCTATTATATCCGGAGAAAGTTATAAAGAATTATATGAAAATTATGATGACTTTAGAGATATAACAGATAAGTTTATGCGAGATAACGGATTTAAATCTGATTATAATTGCTATTGTTTATCTGCAAAAACATTTATTGAAGATCCTGATAGGCTAATAAATATATTAAGACCTATATTAAATACGGATGAAAATATTGATGAGATTAAGCAAGGGAAAGATTTTTTTCCAAGTTAATGATAAGGCTAAAAAGAAATTTATGGAAACAAGTATCAAGATATAGAAAAACAAATAGAATATTTCAGATATTTTTCATGTGGTTCGTGAAGAAAGCCAATATATCTGGGAAACCTTATTTTATTATGTAAGACAATGTGTCAAAAGAATAAACTACATTCTTCTTGGCAGTGAAGATTATGAAGTTGGGATTGCAAAATCTGTTTTCATAAAAGAACTTTTGGAGGTGATGAATAGGGGCAGCTTAAATGAATCGGATAAGGAAAAATAAATAGGAGAAATGAAAAATTTCCTTTAGCAATAAAAGTATGGGATGCATCAAAATTGTTAATTTTTGAAACAAATGGTGATGTCCTAAAGGGGGTAAGTGGAAGTGCCGGTATTACAGCCGGAAAAGTGTGCATAATAAATAGTCCGAAAGAATTTTTATAAGATGCAAAAAGGCGATATTTTAGTTTGCCATCTCACTGATCCGGAGTGGACACCGTTATTTAAGCTGGCAAGTGCAGTTGTGGCTGATACGGGAGCGGCATTAAGCCATGCTGCAATTGTTGCAAGGGAGTTTAATATTCCGGCAGTGCTTGGCGTGGGCTTTGCAACTACAAAATATAAAGATGGGGATATGATTCAAGTAGACGGTAATAAAGGTGTAGTTAGAGGTTTGTAGCATGAACTCAAGTAATAATAAAAAGAATTTAGTAGAGATTTCTGCAAGTATTATATTGTAAGCACAATCTCAGCTAAAGGCAATTTATAAGGATAATGCAGATACCATTGTAGGTAACTGTGATAGTACCTTGTTTCTTGGCGGAAAGGGAAAGACAACACTTAAAGAGCTGTCTGAAACACTGGGTAAAGAAACCATAAACCTATATAACACTTCGGAAACAAGGTCTAATGCCAATAGCTATGGACTGAATTATCAAAAGACAGGAAAAGAGCTGATGAGTCAAGACGAGATAACAGTTATGGATGGCAGTAAATGTATTTTTCAGCTTCGAGGTGTCAGACAGTTCTTATCAGATAAATTCGATATTGCAAAAGCATAAGAATTACAAGCTCTTGGAGGACTATGATAAGAAGAATTTATTTGATATTGAAGACTATATCAAAAGAAAAGGTAAAGTTAAACTCAATAGGAATACAGTAATTACAAGATTGTAATATTTTTATATTATGTAGTTGATTGATTATAAATGTAGTGGATAATTTAGATGAGAAATTACCAAATTTACAAATATAGAATTAGAAGAAGAGTTAAATTATTTAATGAAATAATTAAACTTGATAATGTACTTAAAAAAACTTTGATGAATTTGTTAATGAACCAAAGAAAATAAGTGAAAGAAAAATGCAAGATATGAAAAGTAAGTATTTAGCTATTAAAGAAGAGTTTAGACCAGCGAAAGAAGAGAAAAATAAGAATGTAGATGATGATTGAGAGTTTCATATAGATTTACTTAAAACGGATGAAATAAATTTGGACTATATTTTGAAGATAATTATAGATAAAGTTAAAGAAGTGAAAAATGTTGATAAGTTGAAAGATGAAGTTAGAAGGTTAATACGTTCTTCTATGGAAAAGTAGACCTAAAGAAAGTCTTATACTTGAATTTATTGATAAAATTGATATTCTAGATAAGGAAAGTTTAGAAAATATAGTTGAGAATTTCTATATTTATGCAAGAGATGTTAAGATGATGGAAATACAAGGACTTATAAATGCTGAAAAACTAAAAAGAAGGTGCTGAGAGATTTATACAAAACTCTATAGAAAAAGGTGAAGTAATAGAAGGTGGAAATGAATTAAATAGTGTTTTACCAGCACATGGTAGAAGAGGTGGGGCAAGACTTGAGAAAAAGAAACAAATTTACGAAAAAGATAAAAAGATTTGGTAGATGTATTTATAGGAATATAGAAAATATTATATATATTTATTAAGTAATAAAGGGAATATAAATAAAATAATGAATTATAGGGAGGATTATGAGTAAATTGGTATGGGGGATAATATTAATCGGTCTTGTATTAACTACAGATGCAAATGTTTTAAAAAAACTGTTTTAGTAGTTTTTAATATGTTTAGGTGTATTCTGGGGTTAAAAAAATGAAATGAATAATTTAAAAATTGGCACTTAAATTTTTGTAAGTGTCTTTTTATTATGTAAAGATTATAAATTATTAGTTGGGATTTATAATAAAATTATAGTAAAAATCAGAAAAAGTATTTCTTATAAAATAAATTTTTTTATATTATTTTTATTTTCTCTCTTGATTAAATTCTTAAAAAAAGTTGTATTATAGGAATAACGGCATATAAAGTGGTAAATAAATAATTTGAACACAATATATTGTGATAGAAAGGGAATGGAATGAATGAAAGAATAGTTGTGTATTATGATTCAATGACAGGAAATGTAGAAAGATTTATAAAAAATTTCTAGATATAGTGATTTTTGAATTTATTAAAATAAAACCAGATACAGTTGTAGAAAAAAATTTTTCTCATTTCATAACTTTTTACAACAGGTATAGGACAAGTTCATAAAAAAATACTGTTAGGTTTTTAGCGAATGCAGAAAATTTTTAAAAAATTAAAAACAGTTTCTGTTAGTGGTAATATGAATTGGGGACCCTATTTTGGTTTAGCTGGTGATAAAATTTCTAAAAAGTATAATATACCGTTGATTATGAAATTTGAGTTATCAGGAACATATGAAGAAGCTCAAGAATATGTTAAAAAGAATTTTGAAATTTGAAAGAGGTGTAGATAATTGAAATATATTTATTTAAATAATGAGGTAATGGTTAAAGATTCAGAAGGAAGATTACAATTAGATAAGGATAAGGAAGCTGTTTATTCATATTTTTGTAGATTATGTTAATAAAAATACGGTATTTTTTTCATAATTTAAAAAGAAAAAAATAGATTATTTAATAGAAAAATGATTATTATATAGATTTTTTACAAGTTTTATACAATAAATCAAATGCAAGAAGTATTTGATTTAGTTTATTCTAAAAAAATTTAGATTTCAATCATATATGGCAGCATCTAAATTTTATCAAAGTTATGCATTGATGGATGATAGTGGTGAGAAATTTCTTGAAAGATATGAAGACAGAATTTCAATAGTTTCACTTTTATTTAGGTCAAGGTAATATTGAAAAAGCTAAAAATTATGCTTTGATGTTAATAAATCAAGAATATCAACCAGCTACACCTACATTCTTAAATGCTGGTAAAAAGATCTGGAGAGCTTGTTTCTTGTTATTTAGATGAAATAGGAGATAATTTATCAGGTATAGGTTATGCTTTAGATGAAGCAATGAAATTATCATCTATTGGTGGTGGAGTTGCATTTAATTTATCTAAATTAAGAGCTAGAGGTGAAGCTATTAAAGGAGTAGAAGGACGTGCAAGTGGTGTACTTCCTATAATAAAAGATACTTGAAGATATTTTTTTCTTATGCAAATCAATTAGGTCAAAGACCTGGAGCTGGAGCTGTATATTTAAATGTATTCCATGCTGATATATTAGAATTTTTAGATACTAAAAAGATAAATGTTGATGAAAAGATAAGAATTAAATCTTTATCAATAGGAGTTATAATCCCTGATAAGTTTATGCAACTTGCAAGTGAAGATCTTCCTTGTTATACTTTTTTATCCTCATACAGTATTTAGAGAATACGGGTTATATTTAGATGAGTTGAATATGGATGAATGGTATGACAAGTTAGTTGCAAATCCGAATATTAAAAAAAGAAAAAGATTAATGCAAGAGAATTTTTAGTTAAAATTTCTCAAACTCAAAAAGAAAGTGGGTATCCATATATATTCTTTAAAGATAACGCTAATCGTGAACATGCTTTAAAGGAGATAGGACAAGTTAAATTTACTAATCTTTGTACAGAAATAATGCAAGTAACAGAAGTATCTGATATAAATCATTATTATGAGCAAGATACTATAAGAAGAGGTATATCTTGTAATTTAGGTTCTGTAAATATAGTGCCAGTTATGGAAAATAAAAAGAATAAGAGAGGTTATAAGAGATGCAGTAGATTCATTAACTACAGTATCAGATATTACTAATATAGAGATAGTTCCAAGTATAAAAAAAGCAAATGAAGAATTACATTCTATAGGTCTTGGAGCTATGAATTTACATGGATTTCTAGCTAAGAATCTTATACAATATGAATCAAGAGAAGCACTTGATTTTTGTAATGTTTTTCTTTATGATGATGAATTACTATTCTTTAGAAAGAAGTATGGAAATTGCAAAAGAGAGAAATGAAACATTTAAAGGTTTTTGAAAAAAATCAGAATATGCTAATGGAAACTATTTTAATAAATATATAGAAAAAGAATTTTGAACCTGTTACAGATAAAGTTAAATCTTTATTTGAAGGTATATATATACCAACTAAAGAAGATTGGGAAAATCTAAAAAAATCAAGTTATGGAAAAATGGAGTATATAATGCATATAGAATGGCTATAGCACCTAATCAATCAACTTCATATATTATGAATTCGACAGCATCTATTATGCCTATAGTGGATAAAAGTAGAGGTAAGAGAATATGGTGATTCAACAACATTTTATCCTATGCCATACTTAAATTATGATAATTTCTTCTTCTATAAATCAGCCTATGATATGGATCGAAAAAAATATATTAAAACTTGTTTCTGTAATACAAAGACATGTAGATCAAGGAATTTCTACTATACTTTATACTAAGAGCACTGACACGACTAGAGATTTATCTAAACTATATATATTAGCACATAAATTAGGGCTTAAATCTCTATATTATACAAGAACTAGAAAATCAACTATAGAAGAATGCATAAGTTGTTCTGTTTAGAAAGGAATTAAAATGGATAATAAAATATATAAAGCGGTAAATTGGAATACGCTTGATAATGATTACGTAGAAGCTTTTTGGGAGCAAAATTTAAGACAATTTTTGGATAGATACTGAATATATTCCATCAAAAGATATAGATTCATGGCATTCATTAAGTCCTGAAATGCGTGAAGCATATAAAAAAAGTTTTTAGGAGGATTAACTTTACTTGATACTTTTACAATCTCATACAGGAATGCCAAAAGATCATGATCATATTGATTCTCTTCAATGTAGGTCTGTACTTTCATATATGTGTATGATGGAAACTATACATGCAAAGTCTTATTCAACTATATTTACAACAGTTGCATCAACTGAAGAAATAAATGAAATATTTAGATGGGTACAAGAAAATCAACATTTACAATATAAGGCACAAAAATAGATTATTATTATCAAGCGCTTAATAATCCTGATGCAACATTAAAGGGAGATATATTTAGCTTTTAGTTGCTTCTGTTTTTCTTGAATCATACTTATTTTTATAGTGGGTTTTTCTTACCTTTATGGCTATCAGGACAAGGTCAAATGGTAGCAAGTTCAGATATTATAAAAAAATTATAGCTGATGAATCTATCCATGGAGTTTTTTTGTTGGTAAACTTGCACAAGAGATATATGATAAAATGAATTTTTATTGAGAAAAGAAAAATGTAAAAAGATGAAATAATGGAATTATTTTTATGATTTATATGAAAATGAATCTAAGTTTACAGATGAAATTTATTCAGATGTAGAATTAACTTCAGAAGTTAAAGAATATATTAAGTATAATGGTAATAGAGCTTTTAATGAATCTTGGATTAGATGAAGAATTTGAAGTTAAAGAGGTAAATCCTATAGTATTAAATGGTTTAAATGTTGAAACTACGCAACACGATTTCTTCTCTAAAAAAATCAACTAATTATGAAAAAAACATTAGAAGTAGTTCATTTTAAATGATGATGATTGGGATAGCGATTTTTGATGTAGATGTGGATATTTAGAGGAGGGGTATATGTATATTAAATATATATTTATACAAATATTTTATTGGGCACTTTCTTGTTCTACATATGCTTTTGCTAATTCGTATTTTACATATAAAGGGTTTGGTATATCTGATGTAGGGAATGTACTTGCTATATCTTCTTTAATTTCAGTAATTATACAACCTTTAATGGCAAAATTAATAGAAAAATGAAAAATTTTACTGTTAAAAAAAGTTTATAATACACTCATTGTTTATTATAGCTATAACATCTATAGTGATTTTTTTAGTATTAATAATAAATTATTGATTTTAATTTTTTTATGTTATATTAGTTACCTCTTTACTTAATGCACAAACATATTTATATACATTTATTTTTTTGAGTATATTAATAGTGGTTATAAAATTAATTTTTGGTTTTGCAAGAGGTGTAGGTTCTGTATCTTTTGCAATGACTTCCTTATTTTTTTAGGTAAAAGTAGGAGATAAAATAGGTTTTAGTTTTATACCGATTCTTGCTTTTTGTATTGTCAATAATATTAATATTATTGATTTTGAGTTTTAATAATTTAGAAAAATAAGATTAAAAGAATATAAAAATGATAAAAAAATGAAAAAGATAGCATTATAGATTTTTTTAAAAGAAATAAACATTTTTTTCAATAGTTCTTGTAGGAATAGTATTCATAATGATGACTCATAGTTTAATAAATACCTTTATGTTAAATATAACAGAGAGTTTAGGAAAAGGATCCGAAGAAGTTGGAATAGGTCTTATGATAGCGGCTATGGTAGAACTTCCTGTTATGTATTTAATTGTATATTTGAATAAAAAAAATTAGGATATGTAAATTTATTTAAAATATTTGCTATTTCTTTTTGTTGTTAAAATACTAATAACTATATTATCTGTATTGACAAATAATATTTATTTATTCTATATAGCACAATTTACTCAAAGTAGTGCATATGCTATATATCTTCCGGCAACTGTATATTATACTAATGATGTTATAAATGAAGATGAAAGAGTAAAAGGACAAGCTTTATATAGGGAATTACAAGTATAATAGGAGGAATATTAGGGAATTTCTTAGGTGGAGTTATTATAGAAAAAAAGTTCTGTGATAATTATGTTGTATTTTTACTTTATTGATAGGGATAATAGGTATGATTATTATACTTATGGCAGCTAAAAATGAAGTTGATAGTTATTGATAATTGATTAAATGTTATTGATTTTTATTTTTTAAAAAAATATTAAATAAATTCCTGTTGAAATTTTTTTATAAATGTGATAAAATCAATAAGGAATTGTTTTTTGAAAGGAGATGTTTAAAAATAGTAATATATGCAATTATTTCTATAATAATAACGATTGTGATATATTTTTCTCATCAATGTATTTGGAACAAGTTTTTTTATGTAGAACTAATAGAAAAGTCTTTTTCTTAAAGAAGAAGATGAAGAAGTTTTGAAAAAAAGATTTCGTATTATTTAAAGAATATTTTAAAATATAGAATTTTTAATAAATCTTTTAAATACAGTAACGTATATATATTTGATTATTAGATATTTGCGTTTATTTAATTTAGAATTTTATGCAATTATTATCTTGGTTTTTGTATTAGTCTTTATTCATTTAATTGCTAGATTAATAGCTAAGAAGGATATATATAAATCATTGGTGTTTAGTATAGATTTTATTGATTTTTATGTTTATACTGTATCCTTTATTGTGGATGTTAGAAAAATTATATAATTCTTTGAATATATTATTTAATGATGGGAAAAATATGGAAGATATCTATTATAGTGAAGAAGATATTAAACGTATGCTTAATGACTCGTCAAATAGTGATGTAGAAGTAGAAGAGAAAGAAATGATACACAGTATATTTAATTTCACAGATACTACGGTAAAAGAGATAATGACTCCGAGAACATCTATAATAGCATTTTGATAAAAAAATGAGATTTTTAGATAATGTTTGGAACGATATAATAGAGCATGAATTTTTCAAGAATACCGATATTTAATGAAAGTATAGATGATATTATAGGTATTCTTTATACTAAGGATTTGTTAAAAATATACTAAAAATTATGCAGCAAATATTAAACTTGAAAGTTTATGTAAACCTGTAGCTTACGTTCCTGAAACAAAAACATTTGACAGATATGTTAGAATATTTTTAGAAGAGAACAATTACATATGGCTATAATAATAGATGAATATGGCGGAACTTTAGGATTAATTACTATAGAAGATCTTCTTGAAGAAATAGTAGGCGAAATAAGAGATGAATACGATATTGAAGAAGAGAAGATTAGTACTAAAGGTGAAGATATATATGAAATATTAGGTGAGACTTTAGTTGAAGAGATAAATGAAGAATTAGGTATAGATATAGAACTATCTGAAGAATATGATACTATATCTGGGTATATACAATATAAATTAGGTAAAGTTGCTAATATAGATGATAAAGTAACAACAGAAGGATATATAATACAAGTATTAAAAAGTTGATAATAATAAGATTGAGAAAAATAAAAGCTTATTATTAAAAAGATAGGAGAGAATATGGACAATTCAAATATATTGAAAGTAGAAAAAAATGATTAGAAATATACCAGATTTTTCCAGAACCAGGTATATTATTTAGAGACATTACTACGGCTCTAAAAAGATAAGGAAGGGTTAAAAGTTAATAATAGAAGATTTTACAAAGAGATATATTGATAAGAAAAATAGACTATGTATTAGGAGCTGATGCTAGAGGATTTATATTTGGAGCAGCAATAGCATATAATATAGGTGCAGGATTTGTGCCTGCAAGAAAAAGCTGGTAAGTTACCTGCAGAAACAGTTAAGGTGGAATATTCTTTAGAATATGGTAAAAAAATGTAATAGAAATACATAAAGATGCTTTTTGAAAAAGGATCAAATGTTTTTAATTGTTGATGATTTATTAGCAACGGGAGGAACAGCTAAAAGCTATGGTAGATTTAGTTGAGGAATTAGGTGCTAATGTTTATGAACTTGCTTTTTATGATAGAGCTTGAAGATTTAAAAGGAAGAGAGTTATTAAAAGATAAAGAAGTTTATTCTATATTAAAATATTAAGAACACTATTAGTGTTCTTTTTTTATGTAAAATTTTATTAGGAGGATGATATATATTATGGAAAATTTAACAATCAGAACAAAAATTTATTCTTGGATTGCAACATGTATTAGCAATGTTTGGTGCCACGATACTAGTGCCTTATCTTACAGGTCTTAACCCATCTATTTCCCTTATTTGTGCAGGATTGGGAACTTTAATATTTCACTTGGTCACTAAAAAGAATGGTTCCAGTATTTCTTGGCTCATCATTTGCTTTTCATTGGTGCGACAGCATTGTTATTTAAAAAAATGAAGGTTTAGCAATTCTTAAAGGTGGTATAATAGCTGCTGGTATTGTCTATGTAATAATTTCGCTTATCATTTTTAAAATTTGGTGTTGATAAAAATAAAATCATTATTTCCACCAGTTGTTGTTGGACCTATAATAATGGTAATAGGTCTTAGACTTAGTCCTACAGCTTTAAGTATGATAGGTTATAATAACAATAGTTTTGAAATTAAAAAAATTTAATTGTAGCATTTTCTGTAATTATAACTATGATTATAGTAAGTAGTCTTAAAAAGTCTTTCTTTAAATTAGTTCCAATTTTAATAGCGATATTTGTAGGATATATAGTTTCATATATGTTAGGTATACTAGATTTTTTTCAGGATTTAAAGAGGCAAGTTGGATAGGTTTATCAACAGAGTCGTTAAATGAATTATTAACTATGCCTAAATTTACGATTTCTGGAATACTTTGCTATAGCACCTATATCATTAGTTGTTTTAATAGAACATATAGGTGATATATCTACAAATGGTGCTGTTGTAGGTAAGGATTTCTTTAAAAAAATCCAGGTGTACATAGAACTTTTATTAGGTGATGGTATTGCTACTATATTAGCTGGTATTTTAGGTGGACCTGCTAATACTACTTATGGAGAAAAATACAGGAGTTTTAGCAGTTACTAAGGTTTATGATCCACAAGTATTAAGAATAGCAGCATGTTTTTTTCTATAGTTCTTGGATTAATAGGTAAATTTAGTGTGATACTTCAAAAGTATTCCTCAAGCAGTTATGGGAGGTGTATCAGTTATATTATTTGGTATGATATCTGCAGTTGGAGCTAGAACTATGGTTGATGCAAAACTTGATTTTTGGACATTCTAGAAATTTACTGATAGTTTCTTTAATATGTGTTTTGGGTATAGGTATAGGAGAAGTTAATATTTATGGTAATATCTCAGTATCAGGATTAGCACTAGCATCATTATTTGGAGTCTTTCTTAATAAAATACTTCCTGAAGATAAATGATAGACTTTAAATAGAAATTCAAAAGTGAAAAAAATTTTTATTTTATAGTTAAGTTTTATAATTTAATTATTAAAATTTTTAAGTACAACAAAAATGATATGATCGCTATATTAAAAAAATTAACTTATTTTTAATTGGTTATTTTTTTAATGGGTTTATCTATTTATGGATATCCCCAAAAAAATAACTAATATAAAATCAAGTATTGATTGACAAATTATAATAATTTAGATATAACTATTTTTGAAGGAGAGAATTATTATGAAAAAAAGTTATTATTATTTTTTTATATTTTTTTATATCAATAAATACTTTAGCAGGACCAAAAATACATTAAATATGATAATGGCGATGTAGAATTTGTTAAAAAAATGTTAAAAAAATAACAAGAAAGAAGGTCCTTATAAATATTATTTTTAAAAATGGAAATACAGAAGAAGGAACTTATAGAAATGGGAAAGAAGAAGGACCGTATAAACAATATTTTTAATGGTCAAATAAGAATAGAAGGAACTTATAGATACGGAAAACTTGAAGGACAATATAAAAGAATATTATGAAAAATGGTCAAATAAGCGAAGAAGGAACTTATAAAAATTATGAAAAAGAAGGACCATATAAAAAAATATTATGAAAAATGGTCAAATAAGTGAAAAAGGAACTTATAGAAATTATGAAAAAAAGAAGGACCATATAAAGAATATTATGAAAATGGTCAAATAAGTGAAGAAGGAACTTATAAAAATTATGAAAAAGAAGGACCATATAAAAATATTATGAAAAATGGTCAAATAAGTGAAGAAGGAACTTATAGAAATGGGGTAGAAGAAGGACCGTATAAGTATTTTATATATGGATATATAGAAGAAGGAACTTATAGAAATGGGAAAAAGAAGGACATATAAACAATATTTTAATGGTCAAATAAGTGAAGAAGGAATTTATAGAAATGGGGTAGAAGAAGGACCATATAAACAATATCTTAATGGTCAAATAAGAATAGAAGGAACTTATAGATACGGAGAACTTGAAGGACCATATAAAGAATATTATGAAAAATGGTCAAATAAGTGAAGAAGCAACTTATAGAAATGGGGTAGAAGAAGGACCATATAAAGAATATTATGAAAATGGTCAAATAAAAAGAAGAAGGAACTGATAGATATGGGGGAAAAAAAGAACCATATAAAAATATTATGAAAAATGGTAAAATAAGTGAAGAAGGAACTTATATATATGGGGAAAAAAAGAAGGACTATATAAAAGAATATTATAAAAAAATGGTCAAATAAGTAAAGAAGGATCTTATAGATATGGAAAAACTTGAAGGACCATATAAAGAATATTATGAAAATGGTCAAATAAAAGAAGAAGCAACTTATAGAAATAATAAAATAGATGGACCATATAAAGAATATTATAAAAAAATGGTCAAATAAGTGAAGAAGTAACTTATAGAAATAATAAAAATAGATGGACCATATAAAGAATATTATGAAAATGGTCAAATAAAAGAAGAAGGAACATATAAAAATAGTAAAAAAAGTAGGATCATATATAATTTATAGCAACGATGGTTCTATAGAAGAAAAAGGAATTTATAAAAATGGTCAAAGAATAAAAATTAAGATAGATGAATGAAAATAGAAACCTTTAGAATATGTACCAACAAACTAGACATGAAATTTAAAATCAATAATTTAAGGAATTACATCTTATTTGATAAGGTGAAGTTTTAGAGATATTAGAAATACAAATTTAGTTTTTCTTTGTTTCATTTAAATTATATTATAAAAAAATAATTAAATTGAAACAAAGATTGAAAAAAATTACTATTTATTCTTATAATAAAAATGTACAAAAATATATTGATAATATAACGTTACTCTAGAAATTTACTGATAGTTTCTTTAATATGTGTTTTGGGTATAGGTATAGGAGAAGTTAATATTTATGGTAATATCTCAGTATCTGGACTAGCACTAGCATCATTATTTGGAGTCTTTCTTAATAAAATACTTCCTGAAGATAAATGATAGACTTTAAATAGAAATTCAAAAAGTGAAAAATTTTATTTTATAACTAAGTTTTATAATTTAATTATTAAAATTTTTAAGTACAACAAAAATGATATGATAGCTATATCAAAAAAATTAACTTACTTTTTAATTGGTTATTTTTTTAATGGGTTTATCTATTTATGGATATCCCCCAAAAATAACTAATATAAAATCAAGTATTGATTGACAAATTATAATAATTTAGATATAACTATTTTTAAAGGAGAGAATTATTATGAAAAAGTTATTATTATTTTTTTATATTTTTTTATATCAATAAATACTTTAGCAGCGCCAAAAGTATTCAGGACTGATGAAGGTATGTTATATGTTGAAAATGTTAAAAAAATAACAAGAAAGAAGGACAATATAAGATATATTATGAAAATGGTCAAATAAAAGAAGAAGGAACTTACCAAAATGGTGAAAAAAAGAAGGACCATATACGCATTATTTTAAAAAAATGGTGATAGACAAGAAGGAATTTACCAAAAATGGTGAAAAAGAAGGACCATATACACATTATTTTTAAAAAAATGGCAGTAGAATAGAAGGAACTTATAAAAAAATGGAAAAGTTGAAGGACCATACATAATTTATAACAACGATGGTAGTAGAGAAGAAGCTATTTTTAAAAAAATGGAAAAATTGAAGGACCATATACGCATTATTTTAAGAATGGTGATAGACAAGAAGGAACTTATAAAAATGGTGAAAAAGGACCTTATAAATATTATTTTAACGATGGTTCTATAGAAGAAGGAATATAAAAAAATGGTCAAAGAATAAAAATTAAGATAGAAGAATGAAAATAGAAACCTTTAGAACATGTACCAACAAACTAGACATGAAATTTAAAATCAATAATTTAAGGAATTACATCTTATTTGATAAGGTGTAGTTTTTAAATTTACTTTAACTTTATTGTAAAAATTCTATATTTTTAATTGTTTTACTAAATAATCTTTACGCATAGAAATTCTTTCTTCTAATGTGAATTTACTTTTTTTCTTTCCATAAAAAAATGTACCTTCAAAAAGAACATGTACCAACAAACTGGACAGAAAAAAAATATTAGTTATAAATCTTTAGATATAATAAATAAAATGTGTATAAGGTAAAAAAACATTGTTATTATTTTTAAATATTAAATCTTCTTCTTTTTAAATAATCAGAAAAGAAAAAGAGTTAACATAAGTCCAATAGTAAAATTTCCTTTCAAAAGAATAAAAAAATAATAAATAAAAAAATATTTATTAATAAAATTTGTTTTAAAAATTTCTTTTTTCTCATAAAATTTTTCCTCCTTATTTTTCATCGTACAATATATTATACCTAACATATAATTATATTCAAATATCAATAAAATTGACTTTTTATAAAAAAATTAAGATATACTATTATTAAAAAAATTTTTAAAATATGGAGTGATTAGAACATGTACCTCCAAACTATTTTCATTTTTTTCTGTCCAGTTTGTTGGTACAAGTTCTTTTAAAGGTATACATTTTTAATGTATTTATTATTTATTTAAATTATAAAAATTCAAAAATACCATTTTCTACTAAATTTGGTATATATTCATCTATAAATTCATTTAATTCTTTACTTATTTCTTTTCCTTGACCACCAGTTGATATTACAAAAGAATCAGGAATAGTTTTTTTATATTGAGTTATTAATTCTTTAATAGCTCCAATGTTTGCATAATATATACCAAGATTTATTTGATCTCACTGTAGTGTTAGCTAATACATTGTCTGCTTTCTTGAAAGTTATTTTTAGGTAGTTTTGCTGTGTTTTGGAATAAGGCATTTATTGAAAGTTCTATTCCTGGAAGTATAGCTCCTCCCAGATATTTCTTATTATATATCATTTCAAAAGTTATGGCAGTTCCAAAATCAATTACAATACAATGTCTATCTTTAATTATTTTTTTGTGAACCAATAATTGCAGCGATCCTATCAGCACCTAATTTTCTCTCACTGCTATCATCTACATGTACTAAATTTGTTGTAGTTTCATAGTTTAATATATAGGAATTTTATTAAAAATATTTTTTTAGATAGATATATAAAAATTTCATCTAAATGTGGAACTACAGAGCATATTAATACATCTTCAATTAAATTAAGATCGATATGTTTGTTGTCTGCTAAAGTTTTTTAAAAAGAATAAAGTACATCTTCAGTAAGATGAGTTTTACTTGGTATTCTAAATTTTTCTAAAAATTTTTTTCCTTTTTATCAAAAATTGGACAAATATGTGTATTTCCAATATCAAAAAGCTAATATCATATTATCACCTCAGTATCATTTTATCAAAAAAAGTTGACAATTCAACAAAAATTATGATAATATGTTAATTGTCTTGAAAGAGATATGTGTGGATAAGTGGTAGAGAGGCCGAATACACTTCCCTGCTAAGGAAGCACTCGGGCATAAACCTGAGTCGTGGGTTCAAATCCCACCTTGTCCGCCATTTTTATTTGTACCTCTAGCTCAATTGGATAGAGCATCTGACTACGGATCAGAAGGTTGCGGGTTCGACTCCTACGAGGTACGCCATTTAAATAAAAAAATATAAGCTTATTCATATATTTTATTAATATACGAGCCAGTAGCTCAGTTGGCAGAGCAACGGACTCTTAATCCGTGTGTCCAGGGTTCGACCCCCTGCTGGCTCACCATTTGATAATCATTCAACTAAGTACAAGAGTATTTAGTTTTTTACTTGCACAAATGGATAATTAGTTATATAATATGTGTATTAAACAAAAATAGGAGGGCCTATATGGAAAAATAAAAAGAAGGTTATATATATTCTTTTGAGTCTTTTTGGTACTAAAGATGGTCCAGGAATAAGATTTGTTTTTATTCTTACAAGGATGTCCTTTAAGATGCTTGTATTGCCATAATGTTGATACATGGAATTTAAAAAGATTACCATAAATTAATGAATGCCGAAGATGTTTTTAAAGAAATAATGAAAGTTAAAGGTTTTATTAAAAGTGGAGGTGTTACAGTATCTGGTGGTGAACCATTGGTACAATCTGATTTTATAGTAGAATTGTTTGAATTATGCAAGAAAGAAGGAATACATACTTGTATAGATACATCTGGATATATATTTACTGAAAAAAATCTAAAAAAAGCTATAGAAATGGCTGATTTAATAATGCTTGATATTAAACACATAGACCCTATAAAGTATAAAAGTTTTAACTTCTGTTAATCTTGCTCCAACTCTTAAAAATGGCTGATTATTTAGAAGAAATTAAAAAAACCTGTATGGCTTAGATATGTATTAGTTCCGGGCTATTCAGATGATGAAAAAGATTTACATGAGTGGGCTAAATATTGTTCTAAATTTAAAAAAATGTAGAACGTGTTGATATATTACCTTTTCATCAAATGGGAACACCTAAATGGGATTTGATGAAAAGGAATATAAGCTTAGAGAAACACCTACTCCAACTAAGGAAGAAGTTGTTAAGGCTGAAGATATTTTTTTGCTAGCTATGGATTACCTGTTAGATTGACTAATAGAGATAGTTCTAATGCTAAATTATATAAATAGGAGAAAAAAATTTGAAAAAGTTAAATAAAAAGATTTTTTTACAGATAAGTTTTTATGATTTTTGGTATGTTTTTTTGGCGCAGGAAATTTAATATTCCCTCCGTTAATAGGAAAAGAAAGTGGAGTATATTTTTTTATTTAAGTATACTAGGTTTTTTTCACTATCAGCTGTACTTATACCAATTATAGGAGTTATAGAAGTTTCTAAATTTGGAGATATAGAAAATATTTTTAGAAAAAAATAGGTAAAAAGTTCTCTATTGTTTTTTTAAGCATGTTATATATAACAATAGCACCTTTAGTTGCTGTTCCACGTGCAGCGAGCACATCGTATAGCATAATCTTTGAAAATGTTGGGGATAAAATTGTGATAAGAGTTATATATAGTATAGTTTTTTTCTCTATAATATATATACTTTGTTTTAACACCTAATCATTTGGTTACTAAATTAGGTAAATATCTTACTCCAGTATTATTTACATTGATATTAATAATATTTTTGGGGACGATTATTAAAGGTGTATCAAGTTTTTACACATCCTTTAGAAAAAGTATTCTAAATTACCTTTATTACAAGGTTTTCTAGATGGTTATAGTACGTTAGATGCTCTTACAGCTGTACTTTTTTGGTGTTATTTTTACAAATGAATTTAAGGTATAAAGGGATTGAAGATGATAGAAGTATAAGAAAATATATTGTTAAATCTAGTATATTAGCAGGTATAGCATTATTTAGTATCTATTCAATGATAGCTTTTCTTGGGAGTTCAACTGCTAGAATGTTCCCTAATACTAAAAAAAATGGTGCAGATATTTTTAAGTGAGATTACTTATTATGTTTTTGGTAAATTTGGTTTTGTTTTACTAGCAGTAGTGTTTACCATAGCCTGTAGTTCTATATGTATATCTTTATTAACATGTATTAGTGAGTTTTTATTATAAAAATAGTAAAAATAAGTTATTATAAATGGTTATTATTGTGGACTATTGTTTCTACAATAGTTTCAATTTTGGACTTAATAATATATTGAGTTTTACAATACCTTTATTATTACTGATGAATCCTATAACTATATGGATAATTTTTCTTGACGTTAACTGATAAAAATATTTGATGGGGATATTTTAGTATATAGATATACTACTTATGTGGTATGTTCTTTTTCATTACTTTCTATATTACCTAAATTAGGACTTAATTTAGAAGTAATAAATATTATTCTTAGTTATATTCCTTTTAGTAAATATGAATTTGCTTGGTTTATACCTACATTTACTTTATATATTTTTATTAATTATTAGGAAAAGACTGTATTTTTATTAAAAAAATAAAAATCATTCATTTTATTGGTATAAATATTTTTTTGAAATTGGAGGTTTTTTAAATGATAGTACAATCTATAGATAGAGCTATGAATTTATTGGAGATACTTTCAAGAGGGAATAATATTCCTTTATCTGAAATTTGTAAAAAGTAAACTTAATAAAACTACAGCTTTTTCGTATATTACATTCTTTAAAAGAAAATGGATATGTTAAACAAAAATAAAAAAAGGTCAATACTCATTGACTTATAAAATGTTTAGAGTTGGTAATAGAATAGTACAAAGTATTGATTTTGCTCAACCGGCAAAAAGTTACATCACAAAACTTGCTGTTGAAACTAATCAAACTATACATTTGGTTATACGTGATGGTAATCAAATTTTATACATAGATAAGTTTTCTCCTGAAAATAGTTCACATATTATGGAATGGTCAAAAAAATAGGAAGAAGAGCTCCTATGCATTGTACAGCAGCTGGTAAAGCTATATTATCTAATTCTACATTAGAAGATGTAGAAAAATATTTGGAATCAAACTGAAATTATTAAATATACTGCAAGAACTATAGTAAATTTAGATACTCTTATAGATAATTTGAAATTAATCAAGAAAAAAATGGATATTCTGTTGAATATGAAGAATATGAATTAGGACTATATTGTATAGGTTCTGCTATATTTAATGATAAAAAGAGGTTGTAGGAGCTATAAGTATATCAATACCTCTTGATGATACAATTCCTAAGAGTTTTTTATGTTGAAAAGGTAAAGGAATGTACTAAAAAAATATCTAAAAAAATTAGGTTATGAAGGTTAAAAATAAATGAGAATAGTTATTTATAGCTATTCTTATTTTTTTATGTATTATTAAAGTTTATGTTATAAAAATATTTTTGCGTGGTTAAATTATTTATGCTAAAATTAAATAAAACAAAATAAAAGGAGAGATTATGAAAAAAATATGCAATTATGTTATTGCCACAGCTTATCTTGGCAACTACTGTAGGAACTGATATAAAAAAATGGAAGGGTTAAAACCTATTTTTAGAGATTAATGTAAAACCACATGAAAATATATCGTTAAAAAAACAAAAGCAAGCTATGATATGGTTGAACAAAATGTTGAAGGAAAATTATAAAGTAAATGATTATGTTGAAGTTAGTGCTGAAGCTTTTTTGTAGGATATGAAAATATAAAAAGTTCAAAAATGATGATAGTAAAATAAATAAATTAAAAATCTTACTTAAAAAAAGAGAAGAGAATTTGAAAAAAATGTTTATAATGATATCAAAGACAATAGTGACATATCAGAAGTTATAGAAAAAGTAAAAATCTTTAAAGGAAGAAGAAATTGATAAAATTTTTAAATGAAAAGGTTACAAGAAAAGATGCTTATAGAAAATTGTTGAAGATTTTAAATACACAAGGTAGTAGATTTGGATCAGCAAATGCTCAATTAGAAAATGCTATCAATAGTGATAGCTTAGATAAAGAGGCGAGTAATATTATATTTGTAATGGTAGCTATTAGTGAAGCATATAAAAATGATGCTGATAAAAAAAGACAGTAATAATGATTTAAAAAGCAGGACCTTTAAGTTTGAATGAAGCATATAATAAAAGCAACTAAAAAGTAGATGATGATAAAGTTAAAAACAGCTTTCCAACATTTTTTTATAATTACTTCTCTAAAAATAATGATTTCAAGAGTATAAGCGAAGATTTTTAAAAAGGTAGCACAATTACATGAAAATGAAGATAAAGAAGATTTTTAAAGGTAAAAATACGCACTAAAGTAGATGAAGAACAATTACATGTAAAAAATTTAATAAAAAAACTTAGATAACGAAAATAATAATGTTGAAAAAAATTACAATACATCACATATACTATGGAGCTGGAGTAGGAACTAAGGTAAATTATATGAATTTTTGAAGCTTTTATTAAAGGGAAGAATAGGAGCAAGTACAGCTATAATAAAACCAGATGATGAAGTAAAAACTAACCTTTATTGGTCTATAGATTCAGGATTTAGATATAATTGGAGAATAAATAAATTTAATATAATTCCTGAACTTGGAGTTAAATATGTTTGGTCTGAATATGGGCAAAAAGGATTTATTCCTTATGGCTCATTTGGATTTAATTACATATTTTAATAAGTTTAATATGATATAGAGAGTAAAGACTCTCTATATTTGTATTAAATTTTTATAATGTAAAGAACGAGATGGTTAAATTAAAAAAATATATAATCTTTTTTGTAGGGGAAGTAGGAAATTAGGAGGAACTTATGGATAATGAAAATACTTTTTAGAAAATATAAATACAAAGAAAAACAGTAATCCATTTGAAGAAATTATTACGATTATAGAAAAATTCAAAAGATCGTGCATATAGAAAAGTTAATGAAGAACTGATATTAATGTATCAAGAGATAGGGAAATATATTAGTAAAAAAACGGAGGAAGCATCCTATGGCTCTAGGTTTGTTGATAATGTAGCAGAATTTTTTTGACAAACTATCCTGAGTTGAAAAGGATTTAATCGCAGAGGACTTTACAGGATGAAGCAATTCTACGAGTTGTACAGTGGCGATGAAAAAGTGTCAACGCTGTTGACACAATTGAGTTGGTCTAATCATTTGAAAATAATGTCTGGATCTCAAAAAGTAAAGAAGAAAGAGAGTTCTACATTAACTTAGCAATTAAGGAGAATCTAACTCATAGAGAGTTGGTAAGGCAGATGGACAGTGGCTATTATGAACGTTATATGCTTTCAAATAGTAATGATTTACCTGCTATACAAAGAGCAAAACAAGAGACACATAATTTATTTATGGACAGTTATGTATTGGAATTCATTGATGCTCCAAAGTTTGGAAATGAAAGAGAATTTCAGAAGGCAATTCTTGATAACATAAAAGAACTTTATATTAGAAATTGGAAAAGATTTTTTTCCTTTATAGGTAATGAGTACAGGGTGCAGGTTGGAAATCATGACTACTATATTGATTTATTATTCTATCATAGAGGATTATCCTGCTTGGTTGCGTTTGAACTTAAAATTGGAGAGTTTAAACCAGAATATGTTGGTAAAATGAACTTATATTTGGAGGCACTGGATCGAGAAGTGAAGAAACAGACCGAAAAATCCAAGTGTAGGAGTAATCCTTTGTGCATCTAAGGATGATGAGGTAGTAGAATTTGCTTTAAGTAGGAGCCTTTTCACCCTACAATGGTATCAGAGTATAGATTAAAATTGATAGATAAGAATTTATTGCAACGAAAGTTAAAAAGAATATATAGACATTGTTGGGGAAATAGAAGAATAACTTTTTGCTATTGACAATGACTTTGGTTTATGGTAAAATATACAAGCTGATTGGAAATCAGTATCTGTATTACCAATACAAATTTTTATATTGGGAGGAATAAAACAATGAGAGTACAAGTTATTTTTAGAATGCACTGAAACAAAGTTGAGACACTATGTAACAACTAAAAAAACAAAAACTCATCCTGAAAGATTAGAGTTAAGAAAATACAATCCAGTGTTGAAAAAGATATTCTCTTTATAGAGAAGTTAAGTAGTTAATAGAATAGGCCAGTAGTTCAATGGTAGAGCGTCGGTCTCCAAAAACCGAATGTTGTAGGTTCTGAGTCCCTATCTGGCCTGCCATTTTTTTAAGATATGGAGTTAATATATGAAAAAAAGAAAAGAAAAAAATTTGCTTTCTCAGATTATAACTGAATATAAGCAAGTACAATGGCCAACAGTGCCAGAAGTTATACAAGTAACAATAGTAGTATTATTGATTACTTTATTTATTTCTTTAATGATATTAATATTTGATATTAGCTTTACTAGCATCATGACAAGATTTTTCAGATCTTATCAAATCAATAATTAAGTAGGGGGTGTATCTATGGCAAATGTAGATGAAAAAAACAATATGTTAATAGATGGTATTTAATCCATACTTATTCAGGGTACGAAAGAAAGGTACGTGATGATTTAACTAAGAGAATTATCTCAGAAGGTTTAAATGATAAGGTGTTTAGAATATTGGTTCCTGAAGAAGAGGTTGAAGAGATTAAAAATCAAAAAGAACTGGAGAAGAAATAAAAAGAAAAAGTTTTAAGAAAAAAATCTTTCCTAGTTATGTAATGGTTGAAATGAGAACTACCAGAGAACAGTATGATGATAGTGTGAATTATAAAGTTGACAGTAAAGCTTGGTATATCATACGTAATACTAATGGTGTAATGGGATTTGTAGGAGTTGGTTCTGATCCGTTACCTATGAGTGATAAAGAAGTTGAAGACATATTTGCTAAAATGAAAAAAATCAGATGAATCTTATGATGAAGTTGATTATAAAGTTGGGGATTATGTAAGTGACGAAGATGGAAACGGAGGAACTGTAGTTTCTATTGATTTAATTAAAAAAAGGAAGTTAATGTTGAAACATTGATAGGAAGTAGACCTACAATATTAACTTTTTGAAATGAATAAAGTTACTAAATTTGTAAAATAATATTGTAATACAGTGGGAGATATAAATTCAATGACCACAAAGGAGGAAAAAAATATAATGGCTAAGAATAATAAAGAAGTAGTAGCTAAAGTAAAATTACAATTAGGAGCTGGAAAAGCTAACCCAGCACCACCAGTAGGGTCAGCATTAGGGCCACAAGGTATAAATATACCAGAATTTTGTAAACAATTTAATGCACAAACTCAAGATAAAAGCTGGATTTATAATACCAGTTGAAATATCAATTTATGCAGATAGAAGTTTTTAGTTTTGTTTTAAAAACTCCACCTGCATCAGATTTATTGAAAAAAAGCAGCTAAAGTTGAAAGAGGAGCACAAAATTCAGTTAAAGAAGTAGCAGGTAAAATTACTACAGCTCAATTAAAAGAAATTGCTGAAACTAAAATGCCTGATTTAAACTCAGCTACTGTAGAAGCAGCTATGAAAGTTATTGCTGGTACTGCAAGAAGTATAGGGAATTAAAATAGAAGACTAATTAATATTGAAAAATAAGTGGGAGATATAAATTCAATGACCACAAAGGAGGAAAAAAATATAATGTCAAAAAGGGAAAAGATATAATGAAATTTCTCAAAAAGTAGATAAATTAAAAATATACACACCAGAAGAAGCTTTTAAATTTAGTGTTTGAAACTAAGAGTGCTAAGTTTGTTGAAACTGTTGAATTAGCAATTAGATTAGGAGTGGATCCTAGACATGCAGACCAACAAGTTAGAGGAACAGTTACATTACCAAATGGTACAGGTAAAACTGTTAGAATATTAGCAATAACTTCAGGAGATAATATACAAAAAGCATTAGATGCAGGAGCAGATTTTTGCTGGAGATGATGAATATATTTCAAAAATACAAGCAGGTTGGATGGATTTTCGATTTAGTTATTGCAACTCCAGATATGATGCCTAAGCTTGGAAGATTAGGGAAAAATATTAGGAACTAAAAGGATTAATGCCTAATCCTAAATCAGGAACTGTTACTACTGATGTAGCTAAAACTGTAGAAGAATTTAAAAAAAGGTAAAGTTGCATTTAAAGTAGATAAATTAGGTTCTATTCATTTACCATTAGGTAAAGTAAACTTTACTGAAGAACAAATAGTTGAAAAACTTTAAAGTTGCTTTTAGATCAAATAATTAAATTAAAAACCAGCAAGTTCAAAAGGTCAATACTTAAGAACTGTAGCAATTTCACTAACAATGGGTCCTGGAATTAAAATAGATCCAATATTAGCGGCAGCTTTTTGTAGCTAAATAGTAGAAAAATTAATATTTATATTGAGAAACGCAATTATTTGCGTTTTTTTCTTTTTATCTATGGAGGTAAAATGGAAGAAATAAAAAAATTCTTATGATGAATTATTATATAAGTCAAAACCTTTTAGTTTTTTTCTGTACCTGTATTTTTTTACAGTCAATATCTACTTTATTAGGATTAAATGTTGCAGATTCAAAAAAATTGTAGCTTTTTAGAATTGGGATCATCATTTGGTGGTAATATGATATCACAAGCTTTTATTTAATCCAAAAATCTAAATTTGTTGGTATTGATTTATCAGAAGAGCAAGTTAAAAATTGGTAATGAAATTATAGAGTATATTGATTAGATAATATTAAACTTTATGCTAAAAATATTTTAGATATAGATGAAGATTTTTGGTAAATTTGACTATATTACAACTCATGGAGTATATTCTTGGGTTCCAGATAATGTTAAGGATAAAAATTTTTAGAAATATTTAAAAATAATTTAAATGAAAATGGTATAGGGTATGTATCATATAATACTTATCCTGGTTGGAAAAAAAGGGTCTCTTTTTAAGAGAAATGATGGTTTATGCAAATAAATATTATGAAAACTTACCTTTAATTGAAAAAAAGTTGAAAGATCAAAAGCTATAATTAATGAAATATTAGATTTATCATTAACTACTGCTGATTCGATTGAAGATAAAAAAAGTTTTAAATTTTTTATTGATAAAGTTTTTGAAAAAGATAATTATTATTTGGCACATGAGTATTTAGAAACTTTTTAATGATCCACTATATTTACATGAATTTGTTGATAGAGTAAGAAATAAAGGGACTTGAGTATGTTTCTGATGTTAATTTAAGATTATCATTTATAAGTCAATATTCAGATGATTTTTATAAAAAATTAAAGAATTAACTTTAGGAGATAGAATAATAAAAGAACAATGTATAGATTATATTTTTTTATACTAATTTTAGAAAATCTTTAGTTTGTAAAGGTGAGAATTCTAAAAATAATAAATACGACAGAATCTATACCTAAAACTATTTTTTTGAACAGTTTTATTTCCGTATTAATATGACTGATTCTGAAATTGAGAGCATAGTAAATGAAGATATGAGAGAATATATAAAAGAAAATAGATATGCAATATTTAAAATTGAAGATTTTTAAAAATAAATTCAAAGATAACCAAGAATTAGTAGAAGGATTTTTGTACACTATTGATAAATCTTATAATTTCTAATCAAGTTTATTATTCTTTAAATAAACCTGAAAAAAATAGAATTTGAAGAAAATGTAACATATATTCCAACTAAATTTATTAAATATATAGAATTATGTATATCAGAAAATAATAAATATATAGAAATGGCAGATTATTTTAATCTAATGATACGTAGCAATTTATTTAATATAGTAGATTTATATATCATGCAAGAATTGGAACATCCTAATACTAAAGAAAAAAATAATTGAAAAAGTTCAAGATAAAATGAAAAAAATACTGAAATAAAAACTAATTAATGGAGAAAATGAACAGTTGGAACTTTCTGAATATTTTTGAAACTGCTATAAGTAAAATATGTGAATTTAATTTTTGTAAAAATAAATTTAATAGATTAATTTAGATGTTAAAAAAATTAAAAATTCTTTTAAAGAATGATTTAATTAATTTAACATCTTTTTTTCTATTTAATTTTACATATTTGAATAAATATAGTATAATTTAGTAAAATGATTTTTAAGAGGTAAACATGTTTTTTTGATTTTTAAAAAAATAAAGAAGAATTTAGTTTAGATGAAATTCTTGGAATAGATATTATAGAGATGCCTAAGTTTGAAAAATAAAATGGTGGTAATATTAGAAACTTTTGATGGTGTTCATATGGGACATATGGAACTTATAAATTCAGCTATTAAATATGCTAAAGAAAGAAATTTGAAAAACATTACTTTTATACTTTTTAGAGTTTTACCACCTAAAAAGTGAAAATGTAATTACTACTCTTTATGAAAAAGTAGATTTTTTTAAATACTATTGATGGATTAGATTATGTATATATAGAAGAATTTAATGATGTTAAAGATTTAAAACCGGAAGATTTTTTTGTAATTTAATATTATTGAAAAAAATTAAATGCTAAAAGTATATTTTTGTGGATTTAATTTTACATTTGGGAAAAAAATAAAAAGGAACTGTAGATTATTTATATAAAGAATTTTTCAAATGTATTTGATATTAATGTTATAGAACCTGTTATGTATAACTCTTTAATTGAAAAAAATTAAAGTTAATAATATTATTGAAGAAGATTTTTGATGTTATTTCAAGTACTTTTTATAAAAAAACTTTTTAGATGATGGTAACTTAGATAAAGCAAATAAACTTTTAGGTCATCCTTATTTTTATAATGGGTAAAGTTGTAAAAAGGTAAACAATTAGCACGTAAATTAGGTTATCCAACAGCAAATCTATGTAGTAGAAATAAAAAAATACCCTAAATATGGAGTTTATGGAGTAAAACTTATTATTGAAGGATATAGTAGTGTTTATTATGGAATAATGAATATAGGTAAAAATCCAACTGTTGAAAATGAAGGGTTACATATAGAAACTCATATATTTGATTTTTGATGATGATATTTATGGAAAAAAAGATTAAAGTTGAATTACTTTTTACATAAGAGATGAAAGAAAAAAATGAACTCACTTGATGAATTGAAAAAAATCAGATTAAAGAAGATATAAAAAAATGGAGAACTATATTAAAATGAGTGAAGAATATGAAATAAAAAAACAGAGAATTTTTGAAGGACCATATGATTTATTTCTATTTCTTATAGAGAATAAAAAAATGGATTTTTTTCTAAGATAGTTATTTCAACTATAATAGATGAATATTTAAAAATTATAGATAATGAAAAAAATCAAAATTTAAAGATACAAGCTCAATTTTTTTATCTATGGCATCAGAAATTTTTAGAAATAAAAGCATATTCAATTTTTAAGTCAGGATAAAAAAAGAGGAAAAAAAGAAAAAGATTTAGAAAAGCGTATAGTAGAATACAAAAATATTAAAAGATTTATCTATTGAATTATCTATGAGAGAAGTAGAATATAATATTCCTTATAGAATAGAAGGTAAGAAAGTTAGAGTTAAGGAAGCTATTGAATATTCATTGGAAGATATTAATATAGATATGATAAGAAGCATATTTGAAGAATTATTTAATAATAAAGAAATGAAAGAAAGAATTCATATACAAGTTATTGAAGAATTTAGTGTAGAAGAAGCATTAAAAGAAATTAATAATAATTTTTATTAAAGATGATAGTTTTAGTTTTTTTCTAGCTTTATTTAAGGGAATTTCTCTAGAATTAGAATAGTTAGTTTCTTTTTAGCAATATTAGATTTATATAAAAAAATGGAGAAATTGATATATATCAAGAAAATAATGATTTTTATATTAGAAGGGATAAAGATGTCAAATAATGTTAAAAAGAGGTGGATTATTTAAGTCTAGCCTTATAGTAATGGTTATAAATATGTTAAGTCGTATATTAGGACTTGTAAGAGAGGTTGTAATTGCAACATATTTTTGGAGCTACAGGAAGTACAGATGCTTATTTTGCAGCATCAAGAATAGCTAATTTTTTACAACTTTTATTAGGGTGAGGGTTCACTTGGAACGGCTTTTTATACCTATTTATGATGAAATTAAAGAAGAAAAATGTTGAAAGAGCTAATGAATTTGTATTTAATATTACAAATCTTTTAATATCTTTTTCATTTACAATGTCGGTTATAATGATGCTATTTTTCAGGATTTATATTAAAAATATATATTAGGATTTAAATCAGGAGAAAGATTGGGAGTTAGCTTCAGATTTATTAAAAAAATAATGTCCTTTTATTTACTATTTATATCTGTGTCAGGATTGGTTTCATCATTATTGAATAATTATGGTAAATTCTATATTTCAACTTTAGTTGGAGTTGTATTCAATTTAACTATAATAATAGGATCATTTATTTCAAAAAAATACTATAGGTATATATGGTCTTGGTATTTCTTTTTACTTTCAGGATTGTTTCAAGTATTAATACAATTACCATCTTTCTTTGGAATAATGAAAAATATAGCTTTTATTTTTTTAATTATAAAAGATCCTTATGTAAAAAAATTTTTTTAATTATTATGATACCAACTTTAATAGGAATATTTGGATATCAAATAAATGAATTAGTGGATACAAGTTTTGCTGGAGCCCCTACCTATAGGGACGATTAGTGCGATAAATTATGCCTCAAGATTGTACTTATTACCAGTTGGTGTTTTTTTGCTGTATCACTATCAGTGGTTATATTTCCAAGTTTATCAAGATCAGTTGTTAAAAAAAGATAATGAGTTGTTTAGAAATACTATACAAAGAGGACTACATTTTTCTGGCTATATTAATAATTCCATCTAGTTTTGGGATTGATATATTATTCAAAAAGAAATAATAATGTTATTGTTTAATTATGGGAAATTTGATGAAAAAGTGTACAAGTTACTTCAGAAATATTACAGTTTTTATGGATTGGGTTTAATATTTTTCTAGTATACATTTATTAACGAGAGCACATTATGCACAAAAAGGATAGAAAATTACCAGTAATCTCTTCTTTTGTAGGTATAGGTTTAAATATATTATTAGATTATTTATTGTATCAAAAAAATTTGCTCATAGGGGCTTGACTTTTTGCAACATCATTTTCAGCTATGGTTAATTTTTGTGATTTTATTTATTTCTTTGCATAAGAGATATATAAAAATAGATATAATAAAAATACTTTTAAATTTATATTAATAGCATTAATAGATTCTTTTATTTGTATATTTATAATAGAAAATATGATTAATATTGAAAATAATAGAATAGAAATAGTTATTAAATTACTTGCTTTTTATAATAATATACTTTAGTATTTTTTTCTATTAAATATTTTTAAAAGATAGAAAAATGGTTTTAGATAAATAATTATTGAACAAGCTATAAAAATTTATGCTATACTTTATTTGAATAAAATTTGAAAGGAGTAGTATATGCTAAAAACATCAAAAGAGTTGTTAGAATATATTATACACGCAACGCATAAAAAAAGAGAAGAAATGAAAGGTCCAAAGTTATATATTTCAGCAATACTTGCAGGAATGGCTATTGCATTTGGAGCAGTAGGAAATATTTTAGTTTCAGCAGATCTTATAGAAACTAATGCAGGAGTAGCTAAATTCATAGGAGCGTCAGTTTTTCCCAGTAGGTCTTATACTAATAGTTTTACTTGGATTTGAATTATTTACTAGTAATTGTCTAATGGTAGCAAGTGTATTTGATAAAAATAAGTTGGAAAAAAATGTTTGAAATACTTGCATTAGTTTGGATATTCAATTTAATAGGTTCAGTAATAATAGCTTACATATCATACGAAACAGGAACTTTAAGTGAAGCAGGTGTAAAAATTATTATCACATATGGCAGAACATAAAGTTAATACAGGAGCTTATGATTTAATATTAAAAAGGAATATTATGTAATGTTTTAGTAAGTAGTGCTTGTCTTGGAGGATATATGTCAAAAGATGGAGTTTCTAAATCATTAACTGTATGGTTCCCTATAATGTTATTTATAGTTTTTAGGTTACGATCACGTTGTTGCAAATATGCTATATTTACCTCTTGCATTAATGCATGGTGCAGAAGGAGTTACTTTACTTGGAGTATTATATAATTTCTTCTTTGTTACTATAGGAAACTTCTTAGGTGGAGGATTTGTAGTAGGATTATCATATTGGTTTTTGAATAAGGATGTTAAATAGATAGTAAGGCTTGTATATATATAGCAAGTCTTTTTATTTTATTTGTACATTTATATATAACTATGATATAATTTATATACAGATTGGAGAAAAATGGACGATAAATACATTGTAAAAATTTTCAGGATTTGATTTAATACAAAAAGAAAGGGTTACAATCAACAACTTTAGATTCTCTTTTGTTAGCAGATTTTGTTAGAATAAATGGAAGAAGTAAGAATATATTAGATATAGGGATCAGGATTTGGAATAATTTCTATGATACTTGCTAGAAAATCAAAAAGCAAAAAGTATACGGAGTAGAATTGAATGAAGAATCGTATGTATTATCACAAGAAAATAGAAAAATGCAAAATTAGATAACTTAGAATATATAAATATGGATATAAATAATTATAAGGAAATATTTAAAGAACAAACTTTTGATATAATAGTTTCCAATCCTCCATATTTTTGAAGAAAAATGTTGAAAAATATGAGAAATATGACCAGTATTAATGATGCAAGGTTTGAAAAATACTTTTATCTATAAAGAAAGTTATAGATATATCTAAAATATTACTTAAAAAAATAGAGCTTCTCTTTATTTAATCTTTAGAACAGAAAGATTAATGGAAATATTAGGATATATTAATGGAACAAATATGGAAATAAAAAGATTAAGACCAGTATATACTAAGTATAATGATGATAATTCATTGATTTCAATGATAGAAATAATGAAAAATGTTAAATCTGGTTTTGTTATGGAGTCACCAATTTTTTTGTTTATAAAAATGAGAGGGAAAGAAATGAGTATATCACAAAAATTATATGAATAATAAACTTCCAAAACATATAGCAATAATAATGGATGGAAATGGTAGATGGGCAAAAAAAGAGGAATGATAAGAACTGAAGGGCATAAAAAAAGGAGTTGAAACATTAGAAAAAAATATTAAAAATATGCTGACAAATTAGGAGTTAAATATTTAAGTGTTTATGCTTTTTTTCTACTGAAAATTGGAATAGACCAAGATTAGAGGTTGAAACTATACTTATGTTATTTAATAAATATTTAAAGAATAAGTTTAATGATTTTATGGAACAAAAATGTTAGACTTGTAATAAGTGGTAATAGAGAAAGGTTAAGTAAATCTTTAAATGAAACCATAGATGAAATAACAAATAAACTGAAAAAAATAACACAGGTATTGTACTTAATATATGTTTTTAATTATGGTGGAAGATTAGATATATTAGAAAGTGTTAAAAAGACAATAGAAAATGGAGAAGATATTACAGAAGATAATATATCTAAAAATTTATACAATTCATTTATTCCTAATCCTGATTTACTAATTAGAACTGGAGGGAATTTAGAATAAGTAACTACATGTTATGGCAAAATAGCTTATTCAAGAGATATATGTTAGTGATTTACTTTGGCCAGATTTTTGATGAAAAAGAGTTAGATAAATCAATAGATAGTTTTTTTGTAATAGAGATAGAAGATATGGAAATGTAGAAGAATAGAGGTGAAGTATGTTAAGTAGATTGTTGGTTATAATTTTTAACAGTACCAATTTTGATTTATATTTTTTTCTTTCAGGAGATATAACATTTTTTTAATTTTTTTAATATAATAGTTATAGGTATTTCTATGTATGAATTTTTATACAATACTTAGAAATAAAGGTAAAGGAGTTTATTATAAAAACAGGAATAATGCTAGGTGTATCTTTACCTATTTTAATATATTTTTAAAACATGATATAAGCATTTTTATTTAGATATTTAAGAATATTTAATTATAAAACTGAAATAGCTTTTTGATAGTGGAGCTTTTTGTTATATTTAGTCTTATGGCTATAGCGATACTTCAAATATTGGGTTCAAAAATTAAAAAAATTCTACAGAAGAATTAATGTATACTTTTATTAGGGATTATATATATTGCCTTCTTCTTATCATATATGATGATAATAAGAGAAGAATTCCATAATGGTAAAATTATGCTGCTTTATACTTTTTATTTCTATATGGGCTTGTGATACCTTAGCATATATAGTGGGTGTATTAATTGGTGGTAAAAATATTTAGAACTAGACTTTCAGAAAAAAATTAGTCCCTAAAAAAATCTATAGAAGGATTTATAGGAGGGATATTAGGAGTATTTATATCAACTTATAGTTTTTATTTATATATATAGAAAAATTATTTAGAGCTGATTTATTTGAAAAAAATAACTTTAAATGAAGCGATTATATTATCTATATTAATAGCTTTATTTTTCAGTTCTTGGAGATTTATTTGAATCTAAATTAAAAAGAGAATTTGGAGTTAAGGATAGTGGGACTATTTTACTTGGACATGGAGGATTTCTTGATAGATTTGATAGTGCTATGTTTGTAATGCCTATAGTTTATTATTTTTGTTAAATATGTTGTTATATGATATAAAAGTGCTTAGATAAATTTTTTTCTAAGCATTTTTTTATTTTTTAGAAGTTCTAAAAAAATCTATAAATTTGCTTATTCACAAATATTTAAGGAATAATAAAATTAGTAGCTCAATAGAATAACTTTTAAAATATTCTAATTAGAGCTACTTTTTGTATAAAAAAATGGATAGATATGTTAACATTAAATCTACTTAAAATCAACAAAAGGATATCTGTTAATATGAATAATAATATCATATATTTAACAAATTTAAAGAATTTAATTTTATTAAATAAGAAAAAAATTAATAACATTATATATATATACATCTAAAAAAACACCAAACGATATAAGAAAAATATAAATATAAGTAATGTTAAAGCTGTAGCTATAGATATGAATGTTGCATATAATCAATTAGTAGAACAATATCTTCCTCATGTTGATATAGTATATGATAGATATCATATGCAAGCAGATTATGTTAAGAATGTTATGGGGCAGATTAGACTTGAAAATAGCTAGAGAGAATCATTTAAAAGCTAAAGAATTATATGATATTATTAAGTGTGAACAAGATACATTAAAGCGAAAAAGAACTTAAGAAGGAAATGAGAGACTCTAGAATGGAGTATAGTAAAATTAAAAAAAGCAAGATGGTTATTATTAAAAAAATAGTAGTAGACTAAGTTTAAAATGATAGTAATAATTTAGATGATATCTTAAATAAACATAAGAAGATATCTATATGTTATGCTATAAAAGAAGAAATGAATAGAATATTTAATCTATTTAGTTTTGAAGAAGCTAGTATTTCTTGGGAGAATTGGTTTAATGCTGCAAGAGAGAGTTTAATAGAATCACTTGTAAGATTTGCTAATAATAAGCTAAAGAGAATAAAAACGGTTAATAGCACATTCCATACATAATATAAGCAAAGGGAAGCTAGAAGGATTAAATAATAAGATTAAAGTTACTAAGAGAAATGCTTATGGGTATAGAAATATGGAATATTTCTTTAGTTTTTTTAAAATATTTAATGTTATCTAAAGAATATAAATAAGTTGATATATAATTAAGAATAATAAACAATAGTTAAGTCTATTGTATTTTTTAAGCTACAAAAAGTATCTAATAAAGACTTATATTGAAACTATATATAAATTATAGTTTTTAAAGTCATAAATTAGATACTTTTTTTAATTTTAAATATTATCATCCCTTAAATATTTGTGAAGAACCAAAAAAATTATTGAAATTTATAACAAAAACATGTATAATTACAATTAGAGAAAAAAATAACTTTATAGGAGGAAGTATGAAAGTTGTAATTGCAGGTTCAGGAGCAATGGGAGCTACTTATGGTTCTATGCTAAAAAAATCTGGACATGATGTAGTATTTTTTTAGATCTATGGCAAGAAAAATGTAGATGCTATAAATCAAAATGGTATTAAGTTTATAAACTTAGGTGTTGAAGAAACTTTAACATCAAAAGCATATAAACCTAGTGAATATAATGGAGAGGCAGATTTATTAATTGTATTTACAAAATCAATGCAATTAAAAGATATGTTAAACGATGTTAAACATCTAATATCTGAAAAAAACAGCAGTATTATGTCTTTTAAATGGATTGGGACACATAGATACATTAAAAAGAATTTGTTCCAAAAAGAAAATATTTTAATGGGAGTAACAGTTCTTACAGCAGGTATGAAAGGACCTGGAGTATTTGCAGTAAGTAACTATGGTAAAACTGAAATACAAAATATAGATGAAAAAGGTAAAGAAAAAGCCCTTGAAGTAGTTGAAGCCATAAATAATTCTGGATTACCTTGTGAGTATTCTAATGATATATTATTCTCTATTTGGAGAAAAGCATGTATTAATGGAACTATGAACTGTTGTTGTACATTACTTGAATGTAATATGTTACAATTAGGTCAAACTCCTAATATTAGAGAACTTTTAGGAACTATAGTTGAAGAATTTGCAGCAGTTGCTAAAGTAGAAGGTGTTACATTAAATGTTGAAGAAATGACAAATCTTGTTTGTTGGTTTACAACAGAAGAATTTGCTGGAGTAAAACATTATCCTTCTATGCATCAAGATTTAATTCAAAAATAGAAGAAAAAAACAGAAATAGATTATCTAAATGGATATGTTTCAAGAAAAAGGTAAAGAATATGGTATAAATACTAAATTCTGTGATTTAATAACTATTTTAGTACATGGTAAAGAGAAAGTTTTTAATAGGAGGATAATATGTCAGAAAGAATAAGTGCAAAAGATTTTTACTATGAGAGTTTTTAAATGGAACAGCTGTAGGTATAGTTGTTGCTTTAATACCAAATGCAGTATTAGGGGGATTATTTAAATATTTAGGAGCAAACTATCATCCAATATTTTTAACACTTGCAGCAGTGTGTGCAAAATATTCAATGGATTATAGCTCCAATGATAGGGTTCTTAGTAGGTTTACAATTTAAATTTAATCCAATGAAATCAGCTATTATATCAGCTGCAGCTTGGATAGGTTCAGGGGCTCTAGTTGCTCAAGCACCAGTTGATGGTAAAGTATTTTATGCAATAGGTCTAGGAGACTTAATTAACGTAATGCTTGTTTGTGCTATTGCAGTTTATGTTACTCAATTATTAGGTGAAAAAAATTAGGTTCATTAACTATAGTTTTACAACCAATAATAGTTGGTGCAGGAGTTGGGTTCTTAGGATTATTAATGTTACCTTATGTTAAATTAATTTCTCAAGCAATAGGAGGAGGAATTAACTCATTTACTACATTACAACCAATTATAATGTGTATATTAATAGCTATGTCATTTGCAGTATTAATAATTTCACCTATATCAACAGTTGCTATAGGTATTGCAATAGGATTAATGGGACTTGCCAGTGGGGCTGCAAATATAGGAGTTTCAGCAACAGCAGCAGTTTTTAGTTGTAGGTTCATTTAAAAGTAAATAAAGCAGGAGTTACTCTTGCAGTTGGTCTTGGTGGTATGAAAATGATGATGCCTAATCTTGTTAAAAATCCAATAATGTTATTACCAGTTTTAACTACAGCTTTCTTTAGTGGTTTAGGTGTAAGATTCTTAAACATCATGGGAGATAGCGTAAGTGCCGGGTTTGGATTTGTAGGACTTGTAGGGACCAATAAAAAGCTATGTCTGAATATACAAATATGGGTATTTCAAGTGCAACTGGATTAGTATACATTCTTATAGGATATGTATTAATACCATTTGGAGTAGCAATACTTTCACATATACTTTATACTAAAGTATTAAAAATATATTCTTCAGATATCTACTTATTTAATAACTAATTAGAAATAAAGATATACAATAAAAAGCAGGAGAAACTTAGTGTTTATCCTGCTTTTTTATATTATTTATATCTCATTTTTTTATCATTTTATAATAAAAAAAGAGGTTCTTCACAAATATTTAAGGGATAATAAAATTAATAGCTCAATAGAATAAATTAAATTTTTTTCAATTAGAGCTACTTTTTATTTATTAATATATTAACTAAAAAAATTCTAATGGTAAAGTTTTTCTTGATTTTGATATAATATAATAAGAAATGGAGGAAATATGTCAGAAAAAAAGAGAATTTACATTTAATAGGTTTATACCCCTTATATATATATTATCAGTTTTTAGTTGTGGTCTTACTTGCATTTAAGTTAGCACTATTTTTAATACCCTTTGTTGTTGCAATGCTAGTAGTATCTATTACTAGACCTTTGGTAAAAAAATATTGGAGAATAAATTTAAATTTAGTTTAAAAATTAGCAAATGGATTAGTTATAACCTTATTTTTATTTAATGTTATTTTTTTATTGTTGGAATTATAGTTTTTGTATCACTTTCTGAAATTTATTCATTTTTCTAATTGGATAATATATAATTCTAGTAATATTTCATCATTTATTAAAGATAGGATTAATGAATTTGATGGATTAAAAATTAGTTATACCAGATTTTGCAATGATAGCTATAAAAAAATTCTATAAATTATTTAGTTTCTAAATTAACGAGTATTAGTGTTAACTTTTTTTAACTATATAGTATCTATATCACTTAGCTTACCAGTAGCTCTTGTATATGTGATTATAACAGTTACAGCGACATTTTTTAATGGCAAATGATTTAAAAGTCAGTTAAAGAATTTTTTTGATAAGCAATTTCCTAAGTCTTGGATTTCTAAATTTGAATTGATTAAAGTTGATGCATTTAGTGTAGTTTTTTTAAATATTTTTAAAGCACAAATTATTTTTGATTTGTCTTTGTTTTTGTAGAGTTATTAATAGGGTTTAATGTAATTAATATATTTATACATTCGGTATCATATATATTATTACTTGCATTAATTATTGCAATAATTGATGCCTTGCCTATACTAGGAACAGGTCCTGTTTTAATCCCTTGGTCAATTTATTTATTGGTTAATAAAGAATATGGTTTTTGGTGTAGCATTAATTATACTTTATATAATAATATGGTTGTTGCGTAGTATAATGGAACAAAAAAATATTAAGTTCAAGTCTTAATATTAATCCATTAATATCACTTGTATCTTTATTTGTGGGATTTAAATTATTTGGAGTTATTGGATTTTTATTTGGACCTATTTTTATTTACAATAATGACTATAGTATTTGATGAAGAAATAAAGAGAGGATTCTTTAAAATATTATCTGGTGAGGAGCAGTATGGAGAAAAAGTAATTTTTTTAATAAATATTTACCATTAATTAGAATATTTACTATATTAATTAGTTTATACATATCTATAAAAGTAATGATTTTTTTATTTCCTTTTGTATTTGGGTATATAATGGTAAGAATTACTAGACCTTTTGCAGATTATTTGAATAAAAAAATTTTTAAATTAAAAATTTAAATATGCTAATATTGTATCTTTACTTAGTTTTTTTATTTATTATTTATATTTTTTTATAATATTTATAGTCTATATTAGTTTTTTTCTGAATTATTTAAATTATCTGAGTGGATAAAAATGAATTATGTTACTTTTACATAATTATAGTTATGTATTTAAAGAAAATTATAAAGGTTATGTATCTACATTATCTCCTGATATACAAAAATCAAATAGCTATAAGTATAGGTAAGATTATAGCTTTAATAACTGATTTTTGTTGGGAATATTTCAAATTCTATATTAAATAGTATATATAGGATACCAGAGTTTGTTGTATATATAGTAATATCAGTTACATCATCATTTTTTTAATGGTTAATAATTTAGAAAAAAATACGTAAAATTTTTATTACGAACAATTTCCAGATAGTTGGATAAAAAAAGAATAAAAAAATAGTTAAGATACACAGTATAGATACAGTTTTTTAAATATTTGAAAGCACAAAGTATTATAATCTCTTTAGTTTTTTTCTTGTCTTATTTTTAGTTTTTGGATTTGTAAATATATTTATACATCCAGTAAAATATGTGTTTTTAATATCTCTAGTATGTGCAATAATGGATGCACTTCCTTTAATTGGGACAGGTCCTATACTTCAACCATGGTTTGTATATTTATTAATTAAAGGAGAATTTAAATATTCACTTTGCATATTAGGTATATATATATTGATTTCAATTTTTAGAATAATGATAGAACCATATATTTTAACAGATAATTTTAATCTTCATCCTATAATTTCATTAATAGCAATGTTTACTGGGTATATTTTTTTGGAATAGTAGGATTTTTGGTAGGCCCCTGTAATATTTTCAGTAATAAATATGCTCTTTTTAGATGAAATTAATATGGGTATATTTAAATATATAGTAGGAGTTAAAGAATGAAAAAGAAAAAAAATATAATATTAAGTTAGTAAAAATACTTTATTTTACTTTTTATTACCTTTTGATATATCTAATTTACATAACTATATCATTTGCATATATTCCACAAAATTTAAAAAGGTAAGAGAGTTGAAATTACTCATGGAATGTCATATATAAAGGTATATGAAAAATTGGGAATTAAATTTAATATAATAGATAAAAATATATTCTAAAAATTAGTAAAAAAACTTTAAAAAGAAGGAAGTTTTTAGATTTGATAAAAATATTAGTAAAAGAGAATTAATAAATACTCTTAATAAGCCACAGGGAAGAATTAAACTTACTATACCTGAAGGATTTACACAAGATCAAGTTTTAGAAAGAATAGAAGCTTTTAGGACTTGCTAATAAATCAGAAATGATAGCAGCTTTAAATTCTATAGATTTTTCCATATTTTCATGAAAAGGATAATTATGATGGGTATCTTTTTCCAGAAACATATTTTTGTTTCATCTAATATGAGTGCAAAAAGAAATAGCAAAATTGATACTTGATGAATTTATGAAAAAAATTTTTCCTGAATCTGATTATCCTGACAAAAAGCAATTTTATGAGGATATTAAATTAGCATCTATTGTTGAATTTGAAATAGGATTTAACGAAATAGAAAGTGAAAATGTAGCAGGAGTATTTAAGAATAGATTACAAAAAGGTATGAGACTACAATCAGATGCTACTTTTAAAGTATGTTTTTAAAAAGAAAGGTTTTTAAAAAAAGGATTTACAAGAAAATATGTCGGTTTATAACACATATAGACATGAAGGTCTACCACCAACTCCTATATGTAATCCAAATAAAAAAACAATTAAAGCTACAATTAATGCACCTGTTAGTAAATATCTATATTTCTTTTATGTCAGGAAATAAGACATATTATTCTATGACACATGAAGAACATTTGAAAAAAAGAAATGAGGTAAAATGAAAAAAATTAAGTTATATATGTATCTTTTTGATGGCAATCTCTTGTACTAGCTTGAAAGCTGATGAGCCAGTTATAAATCCTAATGATGTTATAGAACAAAAATCAAACTATAAAAAAATAGAAAAATGAAGATAAAAAAAGCATTATACAATCAAATTAGAGTAAAATTATCTAATCCAGATAAAAAAATGATTTTGATATATATTTTAGTGATAAATTTAGTATAAATAATGAAGAAATAACTAATAAGAAAAAAAGATTAATGTTAAATATATAGATAATAAAATATATATAGACAATGATGAAGTTGAAAAGGTAGATATATCTAATAGTGGTATTATGACTATAGGAAATAATAAATATTATGGTGATATATATATAAAACAAGTGGATTCAAAACTACAAATAGTAAATTTTGTTGATATTGAAAAAAATATCTTTTTAGGAGTTGTTCCTTATGAAATGCCAAGTAGTTTTTCCACTTGAAGCGCTTAAAGCTCAAACTGTAATAGCTAGAAGTTATGCACAAACTAATATAAATAGAAAGAAAAAGGATTTTTGATCTATATGATGATACAAGAAGTCAAGTATATGCAGGTATTCCTAAAAAGTAGATTATCTAATGTTGAAAAAGCTATAAAAAGAAACTAAGGGAGAAGTAATAACATATAACGGTAGAGTAATAGATGCTTTGTTTCATTCTGTATAGTGGAGGCTATACTGCAAGTGCAAAAAGAAGTATATGGTAATGATATAGAATATCTAAAAACCTGTAGAAGATATATATTCTAAAGGTGTACCTATGTCGGTTTTAACTTGGACTTACCTTATACCTAAATCACAACTTGAAAAAGAGATAGGATTTATTCCTTTTTGATTATGATATAGAATATACTGAAAGTAATAGAGTTAAATATATTATTTTTATACAATGAAGACAGAAGTTTAGAAAAATATACTGGAGCAGAATTTAGACGCAAATATTCTACAAGTAAAATAAAAATCTACGGCATATAATATAAACATAGAAAATGGAGATATTAAAGTTGTAGGTTCAGGATATGGTCACGGAGTAGGTTTTTTTCTCAATGGAGTTCTAAAACTATGGCAGAGGATGAGAAAATGTCATATAAGGATATAATTAACTTTTTTTCTATACAGGAGTTAAAGTTGAAAAAAAGGGGAATGTAATGTTTACTAAATTTATACAAAAACATAAATTGATAGAAAAAAGATAAGATATTATTAGCATTTTCAGGTGGCCCTGATTCTGTATATATGTTAGAACAACTTTTGAGTATAAAAGATGAATATGAACTTACACTTCATCTTGGTTATGTTAATCATAATTTAAGAAAAAGATGTAAATAGAGATATAGAATTTGTATTGCTGAAAAATATGATTTAAAATATAGTATACTTGATATTTATATGGAGAAATTTTTCAGAATCTCTTGCTCGAGAATTGAGATATGAAAAGTTAGAAGATTTAAAAAAATTAAGTTAGGTTTTTAATAAAATTGCAACAGGGCATAATAAAAGTGATAATGCTGAAACTATAATATTTAGAATAATTAGAGGTACATCAATTGATGGACTTAAAGGTATATCCCCTAGAAGAGATGATATTATACGCCCTATACTTTATTTAACAAAAATGAAATATTATCAAGGGTTAATAATGAATATATTATAGATTCGACTAATTTAGAAAATGATTATAGTAGAAACAAAAATAAGAAATTTAATATTTCCTATATTTAAAAGAAATAAATAATGGATTTATAGATAATATAGTAAATCTATATAACAATATATCTGAAATTGATGAAGTTAAAGAAAAAAATATTAAATTTACTAAAAAAAGTAATAATATATCTTTAAATAGTAGAAAAATTAATGATATATATAATTCATATTTTTTTCTAGTGAATCTAAAATGATTGATTTAGGTAAGGACTATATATGGTATAAATCATATAATGATTATGGTGTAAAGAAAAAAAGAAGAATTTTTTAGAAGAATATAGTTATATTTTTGGAATATGGTAAAAGAAATAAAAATACAAGATTTTTATGTTGGTTATGTTAATAAAATATTACTTGAAAAATAAGTATAGCGAGTATAATATATATAGTTTTTTTATATAATTCAGATGATCAAATTATTGTTAGAAATAGAAAAAAATGGGGATAAATTGGGTAATAAGAAATTAAAAAAATATTTATTGATAATAAGATAAATAGATTTGAAAGAGATCGAGATACCACTAGTTGTTATAAACGATAAAATTGTACTAGTTGGTGATAAATTTAAATTAGTTAATAAAGATACACAGGGTGATAGGGTTGTGTATATAAGGAGGTAAAAATGGAAGATAAAGAAAAGATGAAATTAAAAATGAAGAATTAATAAATGAAGAGAATGATAAGGATGAAAAATATTGATAGTTCAGATGATGATTTGAAAAAGAAGATGAAAAAAACAAGATAAAGATGAACAAGAAAAATGAAAAAAAGAAAATGATGATATAAAAATGATCCTAGATATAAACTTTTTTGAAGATTTAATTAATGATGAAGAATTGAAAAAAATGCTAAAAAAAGTTAAGATTAAACTTAGACCATCTATATTTTTTTGGATTTATTTTTCTTAATGGTTCTATTGCATATTTATTTTTTGGTTCAAATATGATGCCATTTAATGAGAAAAAAAGTATATCATATAGTCAATTTGTTCAAAAAAATAAATTCTGGAGAGATAAAAAAGTGTTAGCGAATCAGTATCAGAAGTTGAAGGTATAGGTAATTTAGAAGGTAAAACAACTATATATACGACTAATATGGTTACAAAAAGAATAGGTGAGGATACAACTTTAATGACAGCAATAAACACTAATAATGTTGATTTAACTGTAAAAACCAACACCAATTAGCACTACTGTATTTAGCTTTATATTAGCAGCTGCACCAATTATTTTTAACTGTATTTATATTTATGTATATAAATAAAACTATTATGGGTGCTTCAAGAGGTGGACGTGGAATTAATCCATTTGGCTCAAATAGAAGTAGTAAAATAAGTGAAAAACCCAAAGTTAAATTTAGTGATGTAGCTGGACTTAAAGAAGAAAAAGAAGAATTAAAAAGAAATAGTAGACTTTTTAAAAAGATCCATCTAAATTTGAAAAAAACAGGAGCAAGAGTACCTAAAGGTGTTTTTACTTTTTAGGAGAACCTGGAACAGGTAAGACTTTACTTGCTAAAGCAGTTGCTGGAGAAACAGGCGCTGCGTTTTTTTCTCAATGTCAGGTTCAGAGTTTGTTGAGTTATACGTAGGAGCAGGTGCACTTAAAGTTAGAGAATTATTTTGCAGATGCTAAAAAAAGAAACACCAGCTATAATATTTATAGATGAAATAGATGCTGTAGGTAGAAAAAGAAACCAAGGTAAAATGAATGGTGGAAATGAAGAACGTGAACAAACATTAAATCAATTATTAGTTGAAATGGATGGATTTGAAACAGATCGAAAGAATAATAGTTATGGCTGCAACAAATAGAGCAGATATTTTTGAGATCCGAGCTTTATTAAGAGGTGGAAGATTTGATAGAAGAATAGAAGTATCGGCTCCTGATGTTGAAGGAAGAATTCAAATACTTAAATTGCACTCAAGAAATAAAAAAATTATCTAAAGATGTTAAGTTAGAAGATATAGCTAAAATTACTCCAGGATTTGTAGGAGCAGATCTTGAAAATTTATTAAATGAAGCTGCAATACTTGCTGCTAGAAAAAAATCAGATACAATAACTATGGAAGATTTAGATGAAGCAGTAGATAAAATTGGTATGGGTCTTGGTCAAAGAAGTAAAATAATAAGCCAAAGAGATAGAGATATGCTAGCTTATCATGAAGGAGGTCATGCCTTAATTGCTTCTCTTTTACCTGAAGCAAGTAAGGTGCATAAAAGTAACTATTATACCACGTGGTGATGCTGGAGGATTTATGATGCCACTTCCAGAAGAAACTTTTAGGTAGAACTAAAAAAACAATTATTAGCTGAAATAAATGTTCTATTTGGAGGACGTGCAGGAGAATCTCTTATGATGGATGATATAGCAACTGGAGCATATTCAGATATTAAAAAGGGCAACAGAAATTGCTAAATTGTTAATAACAAGAGTTGGTATGAATGATGAATTAGGACCCTATTAATTATGAAATAGATGAAAAATAATGCTTTTTGTATCAAGTGTAAGTAATGAAACAAGTAGAGAAATAGACATTGAAGTAAGAAAAATTATTAAAAACAAAAAAATATGATGAAACATATAAGTTATTAAGTGATAATAAAGATATACTTGAAAATATTGCAAAAACTTCTTAAAGAAAAAAAGAAACAGTTACAGGTTCTCAAATAAGGGCTTTAGTTGCAAGAGAAAGTTTTTGATGATGTAATGAATGGAAATGTTGATTTAGAAAAAAATATTATTAAAATTAAAATTATATAAAATTATGTATCTATAAATTTTATGAATTCTGAAAAAAATATAGATACATTTTTTTATTAAAAATTTTTTTGAAAAAAAGTAATAATGTTTTTTTATATTTTTTTGGTGTATAATATAATGTATAGGACTAGTTAAGGAGGAAAGATCTTCTAGAGTTGAATTTAACTTTATTAGATTAAAATTATGAGAAAATATTTATTATATGTCACTTCTTTCATATTCACAGATTTTTAGAAATAAGTGATGAGTATAATTTAGTTAAAAAAATAAAATAGAATTTAAAAACAGAAGAAGAGTTAAATTCTGAATTAGAAAAATTGAGTTTTGAATTAGTATCTTCGGGATTTGTTACATCTAGTATTGAATATGATGGAGAAAAAAATAAATATAATACCTGGTAAAATTGATAAGGTTATTTTTAATGGATAATGCTGTTAAAAAAATTCAGAATTATATATAACAGGTTTGAGTAGACTTGAAGGAAAGATTTTAAATATTTCTAATTTAGATAAAATAGTTTATGAATATGATAAAATATCTAGTAATAATGTATCTGTAGATGTTATTAAATCAGAAAAAGGATAATCATGTAAATGTATTAGTAGATAATAAGTATACACCAATTATGAATGCTACAGCAATGTTAAATTTTGTTCATAATTCAGGAAGTAATTCTTGGCAATATAATTTAAGTGGTAATTATAGTCAACCTTTAGGTTTTTAATGATGAGTTTAATATTTCTGGTTATTATTTAAAAAGAAGATAAACAATTTTCATTAAATTATTCATTCCTATAATGTATACTAGATTAAATTTAGTGTATAATTTTAATGGAGAAACTAAAGACAAAAATTGAATTATCTGACTCTAAGCATGAAGTTTCATTAGATATTTCAAGAAATGTATATAAAGATAAAAATAAATGAAGTTAATTTAAAATATTTGACAAGATTTTTTCTGTAAATAGGCAAAGTATTAGAGGATTAGAAATTAAGAATCTTAATTTTTTTGAAAACGAATTTTTCTTTAAAAATATGATAATTATTCGTATATATTTAATAATATTCATAGAAACTATATTGATGCAAAAAATGAGTTTAAATTATGTTAATGATAGATATGATAATAAAAAAAGACTATATAGCTAATTTAGATATAAATTTAGGGTACAAATTCAATGTATTATGATGGAAATATCTCTATATTTTTATACAAAAATTTTAAAATTTACTAAGAATGAGTATGATAGGTATAAAAAAAGAGTATTAATATATCAAGCTTTTTCAGATGCTACTTTAGATATTTTTAAAAAGTGATTATGTTGTTAGCATGTCAAATAAATTTAAATATCCATACAATATAGGGAAATTTACATTGAATCCATATATTGAATTAGCTGGTGGTTTAGGAAGTGAAAATTACGATTTAGGTATGGCTTTTAGGGTTAGATTTTTAGATATAATAAAATAATCGTGAGCTTAAAAAAATGCAATTAATATCAAAAATATAGTATAGGATTAAAATTAGGTGTTAGTATAAAAAAATAGGAGGAATGAGAATGACGAATTTACAAAAGATCTTTGATGTTACTTTCTTTAATTAGTTTTGAGTAACACAAACAAAAGCAGAGACTATAGTTGATAATTCTAAAGGAAATTCAACTAAAGTAAGTGATAAAAATGGGATAACAGTTGTTGATATAGACAGTCCTAATGAAAAAGGAATTTCAGTTAATAATTTTACTAAGTTTGAAGTTACAAACAAAAGGTATGGTACTTAATAATAGTAATACGAGATATAAAACAACTTTTTGGTGTAGAAATTGAAGGTAATAAAAATTTATTGAAAAAGAAGCTGATATTGCACTTTTTAAGAGTAACAGGGGTAGAAAGTTCAAAGTTATCAGGTAAACTTGAAGCTGCAAGTGTTAAAGAATTAGATGTATTTTTAGCAAATAGAAATGGTATAGTTATAGATGGATTAACACTTGAAAAATATTAATCGTGCTGTATTTACAACAGGTAATATTACGGATGATTTAAAAATTATTTGTTAATTCTGGAAAAATACATATAACTGATAAAGGTTTAAGAGGAGCAGGTTCGATAGATCTTATTACCTATAACCTTATAAACCAAGGTAAAGTGTCAGCTAGAGATGAAATTAACATAAATTTAGGAATTAATAAATTTGATTTATCTAAAAAAATCAAATATAAATACTAAAGAGTATGAAAAAAATTAGGTAAGGAGTTAAATTTAAAATTAAATGAAACAACTCTTACTATTTTAGGAAATTTAAAAATCAATTTTAGATCAAAAGAAATGAAGTATTAAATAAAAGCAATATTACAACCTACGAGTGATGTTAAAATTATGGCAGAGCGTAGAGCTAAATTTCTTGAATTAAATGAAAAAAATAATGAAATATGCTTCTCTTGCAAATGAAACAGGTCTTGATTTATCTGTAGTAGGTATCAATATTTTTGATAATGGATTCATATCTGCTGATATGGTTAAATTTAATAAGATATATAAGGTTATAAAAGATAAAAAAATATTGAGGGTATAGAAAACCTTTTAAAATCCTGTAAAAGATACAGCTTCTAAATATGAATTTGATAAATTAACAAAGGATTTAGGAGTTAAAATAAACGAAAAAAACAATAAAATGCAATTGCTGCACTTGATTATTTAATTAAAGAAGAAAAATGCAATAATATCTAAAGTTGTACTAAAAATTTGATACTCTTACAAATAATGATAAGGAAAAATTAAAAAAAGATTTAGCAAAAATTAAAGGTAGATATTAAATCAACTTTAATATTTGCTAGAGAAAAACGGTGTTAATTTAGATAATATTGGTATTAATTTAGATTCTAAAGGGAGATGTAGTATATAAAGATAGAAATAAGTTTGCAAAATGTATTTAATAGTGTTAAAAAAAGTTAAATGGATTAGATCAATTATTTGATACTAAAGGAACTTTAATTTATTCTAATAATAAAGTTGATGCTTCACAACTTGGATCTATGTATTCAAATAAAATTAAAATTACATCACCTGATAAATGGTTAAATGTAGAAACTAAAAGAAATATTAGCTAAAAATAGTATAAATATTGATATTAAAGGTGATGTATTAAATAAGGGAGCAATAGAAGCTAATAATTTAGTAGATATAAAAAGCTAACAAATTAGAAAAATATAGGTAGTGTTGATTTTTTTCTAAAAGGTGGTTATGAAGTTAAAATGGATAACACGTGATGGGAAAGTTTTATCTTTAGATGATATTAATAAAGTATGGAATAAAAAGTATGGATATAATTTAACAGAAGAAGATACATGGTTATTAATGACTGGAAAGTTATTAAATGCTTGGACTTATGATATAAACTTCACAAAAAGATAAACCTAGATCTATATATAATAGATTTAATGAGGTATTAAATCAATTAAATGCTGCAGATAAATATACAGTGTTAACACGTGAAGGTAAGGAAATTGTTAGAAATAAGAATATTGATAAAACTTTTTGTTAATAAAGGTGACATTTATGCAACAGAACTTGATAATCAAAGAATACTTGAAGCATTTGCTGTAAGTAAGACAAATGCTAAAAAACAAGCAAGTATAGTATCAAATGATGTAAATATTAATTTAAGTAGTGATTTAATTAATAGAGATGCAAAAATTGTAGCAAATTCTAATTTGAATATAAAGGCGAATAAAATAGAAAATAAAAAAATACTCTTTCAGGAGATATTTTTATTAAAAGATGGATATGAAACAGTATCTTGGGATGTAATACAAAAATGTATCAAGGTCGTGTAATAGGTGCTGAAAGATATGAAATAAATTATGAAAGAGGACTTAAAGAAGATAAAGATGCAAGAAAAACAAAAAGTAAGTGCTATTAATAAGTCTATTATTTCTGGTAATAATATAAATATAGAAGCTAAAAAAATATTAAACTTGTAGATGAAAAAAATACAGGAAGTTCAATTAATTCTAAAAATTCTTTAGTAATTAAAAACTGATGTTTTAGAAATGAATGGACAAAATGTAGAGGCTACTAAATCTGTTGATATTACTGCGCAAAATATTAATATTAAAGATTCTGGTATTTATTCAAGTGATGTTAAGCTAACTTCAAATAAATTATCAATGACAAGTAAAAAAAGAAAAAGAAATAGTATTAAGAACTGATAAAAGAATTATTGACTCGTGAATATGTTTTAGGTTCTACAATAGATGCAAATAAAAAAATATATCTCTTAATGTAAATGAATTAGAACTTAAAGGTGCTGTGATTAGAGCAGATGAGAATATATCTCTTAAAGGTAATAAGTTGGGATCTTCTTTCAGAAAAAGTTGTAAAAGACTATAAATCAGCATATAGTATTTCTAAATCATTTAGAACTGTTAAAAAAATAATGAAAGATTAGAGCAAATTGTAGGGAGCTATATAACTGGTAAAAAAATATTAATATTGCATATAAAAATTTAACAACTAAGGCAAGTGGAATATTAAGTAGTAATAATATTGGAGTTAATGGTAATAATGTTAATTTAGGTACAAGTGTAGTTAAATATGAACTTGATAAAAGAATAGGAATAGATAATGGAATATTAGGTATAAATTATAAAAAAATATTCAAAAAGAATATAGAATCTACAGTTGGTTCTGTAGTATTATCAAAAGGAGATATATCAGTTAAAGTTGATAAAGAATTTAATTTGAGTGGAAGTAAGATTAAAGGTCACAAAGTTGATATAGAAGCTAGTAATGTAAATATTAATTCTACTAAAGATAATTCTACAACAAAAACTGAAAGTAGAAATCTTTTTAGGTGGAGATTTAACAGGAAGTGCTGAATATAACAAAACTGATACAAATATATCTGCTAAAGTAGATATGGAAATATAAAAAAAGAAAAAGAAGTTAAAAAAAGAAGAGAAAAATAACAAATCTATCGTTGAAGGAGAAAATGTAAATATTAATGCTAAAAAGATGTTAATATTAAAGGTTCAGACATTAAGGGTGGAGATGTTAAAATAAGTGGAGAAAATGTTAATGTTACATCTAAAGAAATTAAAAAAAGAAACTGAAAAAGATAGTGTATCACATAATATTTCAGTAGGAGTTTCTGCAGGTATTGGAGAAAAAAAGGAAATAGTGTAGCTGCAAATGTAGACTATAAAAGTTAAACATGAAAAATACTAAAACAAGTGAAACTAAAAATGAAGGTTCTAGTATAAGTGGAGAAAACGTAACTATTACGGGTAATAATGTTAATGTAAAAAGGTTCTGAAGTTAGTGCTAAAGATAAAGTTGATATTAAGGCAAATGTTGTAAATATATCAAATGATGTAGATAAAGCAAATGTTACAAAAAAACTCTTGAAGAATTAGGAATTAAACTAGATGTTAATGTTAGAGAAAAAAACTTTAGGTATAATAGGAACAGTTAAAAAGTTAATTGATGAAAGAAATAATTTATTAGGATATGTTCTTAATCCAGTTGCTGGATACAACAAAGCGATAGAATATAAGAAAAAAATTAGAAGATAATTTAGAAACTATTAAGAAAAACTGTATCTGAAATACAAAAAATGGAATTTCACCTGAAACATTAGGGTCTTGAACTAACTGCAAGTGGTGAAGTTAAATATACAATGGAAAAAAATTAATATAGTTGAAAAATGCTATTAAATCAAGTGTTATTAAAGCTAAGAATATAACTGTTGAAAGCAGATAAAGTAAAATATAACAGGGTCTAAAGTTGAAGGTGGTAAAGTAAAATGTTATCACAAAAAGATTTAAATATGAATGGAGCAGTTGAAAATACATCTACAAATAAAACTAATGTAGTAGTTGAAGCAACTGGAAGTCATGATTTTGTTAAAGATACAACAACAGGTGGAGTAAGTGCAAGTGCAAATGTTAGTGGAAATAATAAATCTAAAGTAGTAGAAGCAACTATAAAAGCTGATGAAGTTAATGTCAAAGTTGAAAATGATGCTAATTTAACAGGGGCTAATATTAAAAGCTGATAAAGGTGAAGTTACAGTTGGTAAAAACTTAAATGTTAATAATTTAAAATGATAAAGAAGTTAAATATAGTGCAAGTATAGGAGCTAAAGATACTACAACTTCTAATCCAAAAAGTAGGAGTAAATGGAAGTGTTGAATATACATCTAAGAATGAAAATAAATCAGGAATAGATATAAAAAGAAGGAACAGTAACAGTTAAAGGAAATAAAAATGAAACAAATGAAACTTCAATTAATGCGAAAGTAAATGGGGCAATTTCTAATGATGGAGATAACACAAAAAGTTACAGTTGGAGCAACAACAAAAATTGAAGGAAGTAATGATAAAGTTTCTGGTAAAGCTGAAATAGGATTAAATTTAGATGCTAATATAAATGGAAAAGGTAAGGTAGAAAAATCCAAATATTAGTTCAAAAGTAGATGCAGATGTAAATATTAAAGGTGATGGTAAAGTATTAGGCGATACTAATATTTCTATAAACAGTGAAATTAATGGAAATTCTAATGGAATTACATCTAATAATAAAGGTAAAGATCAATACTGAAGTTAATTTAACAGGTAAAAATGTTGAAGGAAAAGTTAAACTTGGAGCTGAAGGAAATTTAGGTGTAGATGAAAAAAATAATATATCTGTTGATGGAAAAGGAAATGCAAAATGGAACTGTAACAATTAAGGGAGAAACAGAAAATGTAGCAGGAAATGTAACATTAAATGGAAACTTAAATGTAGCAGGAGGAAAAGGAAAAGAAACAACATCAGATGTAAATGCGAATGCAAATGGAAAAGTAGTAATAAAAAGGAGAAATAGAACATGTAAATGGTAATCTAACATTTACAGGTAATGGAGAATTTGCAGCAAATAACAAAGATGGAGTAACTAAAGCTGAAGGAACAGGAAATGCAAACGGAACTGTAACAATTAAGGGAGAAACAGAAAATGTAGCAGGAAATGTAACATTAAATGGAAACTTAAATGTAGCAGGAGGAAAAAGGAAAAGAAACAACATCAGATGTAAAATGCGAATGCAAATGGAAAAAGTAGTAATGAAAAGGAGAAACAGAACATGTAAATGGGAACTTAACATTTACAGGTAATGGAGAATTTGCAGCAAATAACAAAGATGGAGTAACTAAAAGCAGAAGGAACAGGAAATGCAAACGGAACTGTAACAATTAAGGGAGAAACAGAAAATGTAGCAGGAAATGTAACATTAAATGGAAACTTAAATGTAGCAGGAGGAAAAAGGAAAAGAAACAACATCAGATGTAAATGCAAATGCAAATGGAAAAGTAGTGATAAAAGGAGAAACAGAACATGTAAATGGTAATCTAACATTTACAGGTAATGGAGAATTTGCAGCAAATAATAAAGATGGAGTAACTAAAGCAGAAGGAACAGGAAATGCAAACGGAACTGTAACAATTAAGGGAGAAACAGAAAATGTAGCAGGAAATGTAACATTAAATGGGAACTTAAATGTAGCAGGAGGAAAAGGAAAAGAAACAACATCAGATGTAAAATGCGAATGCAAATGGAAAAGTAGTAATAAAAGGAGAAACAGAACATGTAAATGGAAACTTAACATTTACAGGTAATGGAGAATTTGCAGCAAATAACAAAGATGGTGTTACTAAAGCAGAAGGAACAGGAAATGCAAATGGAACTGTAACAATTAAGGGAGAAACAGAAAATGTAGCAGGAAATGTAACATTAAATGGAAACTTAAATGTAGCAGGAGGAAAAGGAAAAGAAACAACATCAGATGTAAAATGCGAATGCAAATGGGAAAGTAGTAATAAAAGGAGAAACAGAACATGTAAAATGGTAATCTAACATTTACAGGTAATGGAGAATTTGCAGCAAATAATAAAGATGGAGTAACTAAAGCTGAAGGAACAGGAAATGCAAACGGAACTGTAACAATTAAGGGAGAAACAGAAAATGTAGCAGGAAATGTAACATTAAATGGGAACTTAAATGTAGCAGGAGGAAAAGGAAAAAGAAACAACATCAGATGTAAATGCGAATGCAAATGGAAAAGTAGTAATAAAAAGGAGAAACAGAACATGTAAATGGTAATCTAACATTTACAGGTAATGGAGAATTTGCAGCAAATAATAAAGATGGAGTAACTAAAAGCAGAAGGAACAGGAAATGCAAATGGAACTGTAACAATTAAGGGAGAAACAGAAAATGTAGCAGGAAATGTAACATTAAATGGAAACTTAAATGTAGCAGGAGGAAAAGGAAAAAGAAACAACATCAGATGTAAATGCAAATGCAAATGGAAAAGTAGTAATAAAAGGAGAAACAGAACATGTAAATGGTAATCTAACATTTACAGGTAATGGAGAAATTGCAGCAAATAATAAAGATGGTGTTACTAAAGCAGAAGGAACAGGAAATGCAAACGGAACTGTAACAATTAAGGGAGAAACAGAAAATGTAGCAGGAAATGTAACATTAAATGGAAACTTAAATGTAGCAGGAGGAAAAGGAAAAGAAACAACATCAGATGTAAATGCGAATGCAAATGGAAAAAGTAGTTATAAAAGGAGAAACAGAACATGTAAATGGTAATCTAACATTTACAGGTAATGGAGAATTTGCAGCAAATAATAAAGATGGTGTTACTAAAGCAGAAGGAACAGGAAATGCAAATGGAACTGTAACAATTAAGGGAGAAACAGAAAATGTAGCAGGAAATGTAACATTAAATGGAAACTTAAATGTAGCAGGAGGAAAAGGAAAAGAAACAACATCAGATGTAAATGCGAATGCAAAATGGAAAAGTAGTTATAAAAGGAGAAACAGAACATGTAAATGGTAATCTAACATTTACAGGTAATGGAGAATTTGCAGCAAATAATAAAGATGGTGTTACTAAAGCAGAAGGAACAGGAAATGCAAATGGAACTGTAACAATTAAGGGAGAAACAGAAAATGTAGCAGGAAATGTAACATTAAATGGAAACTTAAATGTAGCAGGAGGAAAAGGAAAAGAAACAACATCAGATGTAAAATGCGAATGCAAATGGAAAAAGTAGTAATAAAAGGAGAAACAGAACATGTAAATGGAAACTTAACATTTACAGGTAATGGAGAATTTGCAGCAAATAATAAAGATGGAGTAACTAAAAGCAGAAGGAACAGGAAATGCAAACGGAACTGTAACAATTAAGGGAGAAACAGAAAATGTAGCAGGAAATGTAACATTAAATGGAAACTTAAATGTAGCAGGAGGAAAAGGAAAAGAAACAACATTAGATGTAAATGCGAATGCAAATGGAAAAGTAGTAATAAAAGGAGAAACAGAACATGTAAATGGAAACTTAACATTTACAGGTAATGGAGAATTTGCAGCAAATAATAAAGATGGAGTAACAAAGGCAGAAGGAACAGGAAATGCAAATGGAACTGTAACAATTAAGGGAGAAACAGAAAATGTAGCAGGAAATGTAACATTAAATGGAAACTTAAATGTAGCAGGAGGAAAAGGAAAAGAAACAACATCAGATGTAAATGCAAATGCAAATGGAAAAGTAGTGATAAAAGGAGAAACAGAACATGTAAATGGAAACTTAACATTTACAGGTAATGGAGAATTTGTAGCAAATAATAAAGATGGAGTTACTAAAGCTGAAGTAATAGGAAGTTCAAATGGTGAAATGGTATTAAAAAAATACTGTGTTTAATAAAATTAATAATAAAAATATCAGATTTACATTTAACACTTTTTAACAAATAAAAATTAAATTAAATAAAAAAATATTTTTAAAAGAAATTAAAAATTTCTTTTAGCAAATGGAGAAGAAATTTTAGTAGATAATGAAACTGATAGAAAATAAATTATTTAAACTTTAATTTGTGATGAAATTTTTATTTAAGAATATGTACCAACAGTTTTTTTGTTGGTACATTTTTTATTATAATTTTCACAAAGTTGACAAAGTATTATTAAAGGATATATAATTTAAATAACATCAAAAAGGAGGAAATATATTTATGATAGAGTATAGAAATGTATCATTATGTTGTAAGACTAATGGTAATATTTTTGAATAATTTGAATTTTTAAAAATAAATAAAGGTGAATTATTTGTTCTAATTGGTCCAAGTGGTAGTGGTAAAACTACAACTTTAAAATTGATTAATAGATTAATTGAACAAACGGATGGAGATATATATTTTAATGGAATAAAAATTAAAAAGAATATAATTTACGGGAATTAAGATTGGGAATAGGTTATGTATTACAAGAAATAGCTCTTTTTCCAAATCTAACTGTATTTGAAAATATTTCTATTATTCCTGAAATGAAAAAAATATGAATAAAAAAAGAAATAAAAAGATAAAAAGTAAATTTTTATTACAAAAAGTTGGATTAAATACAGAAGAGTATATGGATAGATATCCAAGAGAATTATCAGGAGGAGAAAGACAAAGAATAAGTATACTAAGAGCTATAATTGCAAATCCTAAAAGTATTATTAATGGATGAACCATTTTCAGCACTTGACCCTATAAGTAGAGTACAACTTCAAGATTTAATTAAAAATATACATAAAAGAATTTGGTATAACAATAGTATTTGTAACACATGATATTCAAGAAGCTATCAAATTAGGTGATAGAATATGTATAATGAAAAAAATGGTGAGATAGTTCAAATTGATAAACCGGAAGAAATAATAAAAAAAACCTATTAATGATTTTTGTTAAAAGAATTTATTAATACTAAGGTGGTAGAAAAATGAGTATATTTAATGTATTTATAGAAAAAAAGATTTGAATTATTAAAGGCGCTAATTGAACATTTTCAAATATCATTAATATCACTACTTCTAGCAATAATAATATCATTTAGTATAGGTGTATTGATATATAGATATAAAAAAAGCAAGTGAAATTTTTACTTCAAATTACTGGAGTATTCCAAACTATACCTTCTCTAGCTTTACTAGGTATTTTTTTATACCTTTATGGGAATAGGGGTTATACCGGCTGTATTTGCATTAGTGATTTATGGAATTTTTTTCCAATTTTACAAAGCGTAATTACAGGTCTAAATTCTATGATCCCATATTAGAAGAAGCTGCAGAAGCTTTTTGGAATGACTAAATTTGAAAAAAATTGAAAAAAATTTGAATTTGCACTAGCTTTACCTGTAATTATGTCTGGTGTAAGAACATCAAGTATAATGATAATAGGTACTGCAATTCTTGCTGCTATAGTTGGAGCTGGAGGTCTTGGTAGTTTTTATACTTTTAGGTATAGATAGAAATAATACAGGATTAATTTTAATAGGAGCTATATCTTCAGCATTAATAGCTATAATTTTTGGTTATTTAATTAAAAAGTTAGAAAATAAAAAAACCTAAGGTTATATTAACAATATTTTTTTCATAATAACAGGATTGGTTGGCTTAAGTTTTATTCCTAATAATTATGTAGGTATGAATGAAATAGTAATAGCAGGTAAGCTTGGAGCAGAACCTGAAATACTAATAAATATGTATAAAATTTTGATAGAAAATGAAAGTGATGTTAGCGTAGAAATTAAAGAAAATTTTGGTAAAACAACATTTCTTTATGAAGCATTAAAAAAATGGTAGTATAGATATATATCCTGAATTTACAGGGACAATATTAACTAGTTTATTAAAAGAGCCTCCTAAGACATCAAATGATGCAGATGATGTTTATAAAGTAGTAAAAGATATGATATATAAGCAAGATAGATTAGTATATTTAGAACATAATAAATATCAAAAATACTTATGCTTTTAGCTGTGAAAAAGATTTTGCAAAAGAAATATAATCTTAAAAAAATATTACTGATTTAAAGAAAATAGAAAATAAATTGGTTGCAGGATTTACTTTAGAATTTAATGATAGAGAAGATGGAAATATTGGATTAAAAAAATATATAATTTAAATTTAAATGTTAAGACTATGGAACCAAGTTTAAGATATGATGCTATTAAAAATGGAGATGTTAATGTAATAGATGTATATTCTACAGATAGTAAAATAATTACAAATGATTTAGTTTTTACTTGAGGATGATAAGCATCTATTTCCTCCTTACCAAGCAGCTCCATTGATAAGAGAAGAAATTGTAAAAAAATATCCAGAAATTGTTAAAAGTTTGAATAAATTAAGTGATAAAATTGATACAAAAAGAAATGATAAAAATGAATTATTTAGTTGAAGTAGAAGGTAAAAAAGTGCAAAAAGAGGTAGCATTAGAATATTTGAAATATAATAATTTATTGGACAATAAATAAAAATTTAATATATTATATTAACTTTACAATTAAAGACTTAAAGTTGTATAATAAAAATAAATAAATAGAAAAGAGGAATGTTAAATTGAAATTAATAGATTATTCAATAAATAAATTTGAACAAGAAAATAAGGAAAAAGGGAATATAGTAATACCCTAGTTCATATACAGTATTAATAATGGATGATGAGTTACTTAGAATAGAACAAGAAAGAAAAAAATGGAAACTTTAACTCAAAAAGAATTAGCTAGTTGGATATTAGAGGTTGTAGAAAAATATTTAGAATATTTTTGATAATAGGGAAGATGTTAAAGTAGCTTATGATTTATTTAATCAATATAAAGAAGGTAATATTAGTAATATTGAATTTAGAAAAGGAGTATTAGATATATCTAAATTATCTAAAGAAGCAACAACTGAAATTGGGAAGTATGCAACTCGTGCATTTTTATCAAGCAATTTCAACATTAAATATGAGAGTAAATTCAATAGCAGCTAGTGATAATTGTATTAAAATTGTAAAATCTTTTATATCCTAATGATAAAAGATCAAGTAAGACTTGAAAGAGTAAGACAAATAAATTTAATTGATAATTATAAAAGATAGGAGTTGTTATGTTAGAAGTAGACTTAAGTTATGATATAGAAAAATAATAAGGAATATTTAGATGAAGATAAAAATACTTGAATTTACAAAATTTATAGTAAAAGGAGAAAAAAAGGGATGAATTTGATAATAATGATTACTATGTTTCTCTTTTGGTAACAAATAATGAAATAATACAAAATATAAATAGAGATTATAGAGGAAAAGATATGCCTACGGATGCAATATCTTTTTGCATATAATGAAACTGATAATTTTTGGTCCAGTGGAAGTAATTGGTGATATAGTAATATCTCAAGATAGAGTTATAGAACAAGCTAAAGAATATAATCATAGTGAAGAAAGAGAATTTTATTATGTTTTTATGTCATGGATTACTGCATATATTAGGTTATGATCATATAGAAGAAGAAGATAAAAATAATGCGTGCAAAAAGAAGAATATTATTTATCAAAATTTGATTTAAAAGAGATTAATATGAAGAGAAGAAGTGAGATAGAAAGTTTTAATAATGCAATAAGAGGTATAATTAATGCTGTGGTAAGTGAACCACATATGAAATTTCATCTTTTTACAGCAATAATAGTTTTTAATATTATCTTTAATAGTTGATATTACTAAATATGAGGTAATGCTAATAATAATGATGATAGCTATGGTAATAACAGCAGAATTATTAAATAGTGCTGTTGAAAAATTGTAGATTGGATATCTCCTGAATATAGTTTAATGGCAAAGTATATAAAAGATGTAGCAGCTGGTGCTGTTTTTAGTTAGTGCTATAGCATCACTTGCTATAGGTTATTTAATATTTTATGATAAATTAATAGCCTTATATTTTTAATGGTGATAATTTTTATTAAATTATTTGGTAGAATAGGTATATTACTATAATAATATTGGGGATAGTTTCTATACTTGTTATAATTATAAAAGCACATTTTTAATAAAGGAACTGCTCTTGAAGGTGGAATGCCAAGTGGACACTCTGCTCTAGCTTTTTCAATATTTGCAATAGTAATATATATGACAAAATAATATACGTATAGATGTTTTAGTATTTTTTTGATGGCTTTATTGGTAGCACAAAGTAGAGTAAAATCAAAAATACATACATTAAAAAGAAGTTTTTGGGGTGGAGTATTAGGATTTACTGTAAGCAGTTTAATGATGTATATGTTAATTTATTTTGATATAATAATATTAAATTAAACTAGAAAAAGATAAATTAAAAGTATAATAATATATATAAGAGAAAAAGTAGGAGGAAAGATGAAAACAATAATATATGGACATAAAAAAATCCAGATACTGATACAATATGTTCAGCATTAGCTTATGCTGAATTAAAAAAACTTTACTAGGAGAAGAGGTAGAAAGCAAGACGTTTAGGAGAATTAAATGAAGAAACTAAATTTGTTCTTGATTATTTTTGATGTAAAGTCACCAGAATTAATAGATAATATATCAGGTAAAAAAAGTAATACTTGTTGATCACAATGAAAGAACACAAACTGCAGATGGTTTTGAAGAAGCTCATGTATTAGAGGGTTATAGATCATCATAGAGTAGCGAATTTTAATGTTTCTGATCCTTTAAAAAAATGAGACTAGAACCTTACGGATGTACAGCTACAATATTACTTGACATGTATAAAGAAAATTCAAAATTACCTACACCGAAAATTGCAGGTCTAATGCTTAGTGCAATAGTTTCAGATACTCTTTTATTTAAATCACCAACTTGTACACCTAAAGATGTGATGGCAGGTAAAGAGTTAGCAAAAATTAGCTGGGGTTATTTTAGAAGAATATGGATTAGATATGTTAAAAAGCAGGTACTAATTTATCAAGTAAGACAGAAAAAGAATTACTAAATATGGATATGAAAATATTTGAAGTTGATAATGTTAGAATGTCAGTTGCTCAAGTTAATACAGTAAATGAAGAAGAATTATTATCTAAAAAAAGATGAAATTTTTAAAAAGAAATGAAAGAATTAAAAGAAAAAGAAAAATTAACATTTGTATTGTTTATAATAACTAATATATTAACTAATGATTCTTTAGGAATAGTTTACGGAGATAATTTAGAAATAGTAGAACAAGCATTTAATGAAAAAAATTGAAAAAAAGATTTAATAGTATTAAAAGGTGTAGTTTCAAGAAAAAAACAAGTTATACCACCTTTAACTGATGCTATAAATAATAGATAATATATAAACGAGATTGTGTTTAAAGGCATAATCTCTTTTTATTTTTTTACTATAAATTAAAATATGTAGAATTAAAGATAACAATCATTAATTAAATATATGGATAGCATATATTAAATATATTAGATTTCTTGTTAACTTAGGAGTATACTTATACTAAGAAAATTGAAAGGAGAAACTAAGATGAATAAAAAAATATAGCTATATTAGGGAGTTTACTTTTTAGCTGTTAATGCTTTGGGTTTGGAAAATAGTATAGAAACTGGAATTAAAGTTAATACTATTTTTTTCTCCTAGATATGAAGAAAAAGATGTTTATCCATCTAAATTTAGATATGAGACTTCAGGTTATGACTTAACTTTTAGCAAATTTAAAGTTAGTTCCAATAAAAGAATTAGAATTTGAAACAGTAATAAAATCTTCGAGAAAAGATTTTTGCTATTAATGATTTTTGATAAAGATGTTAAGCATATTAATAACTTTAAGAAAAAGAGATGCAAATCATGATATAATGGCAAAATTTTCTGTTAATTCTAATGTTGAATTAAATAAAGATTTAAAAATTAACTAATTCATTAAAAATACTATTTAGATGATTTTTGGGTTAAAAAAACTGTAGATAAGAGTGGTAAAATTACAGAAGAAGTAAAAAAACAGAGTATGTAGAGGATGATGGCGAAAAAGAAGCTCTAGGAAATAGTATATTTTTCATCTAGTTTAAAAAGGTAAGTTATTAAATACGAATGTAGACGCTAGATTGGAATATAAAAGCAAATCAGTTCCATAGATTTGATAAAGATAAATCATATTTTTAAAACAAATATAAATGTAGATAAAGATATAAATGATAAATTTAAATTAAGTAGTAAATATGATTTTTGATATAGACCTACATAATGCAAGTATACCATTTGATGCTTTTGATACAGAACTTGAAGAGTTTCCAGATTTTTCATGTAGGAGATTATGTTACTAAATTTAATCAAAATGCTAATTTAGAATTTGAATATAGTCATAATGAAAATAATAAATATAAAATGAAATTTGATTTAGAACATAAAGCTGAATATTCAGGAGGCAATACTAAAGATAAAACCATATAGAGTTTTTTTATGATATATTAGATCCTAAATTAACTATAAATTCTAATAATTCCTTTTATACTTTCTAAAGGTAAAATTGTCATAGATAGCAATATATCTACTTTATTTGAATTAAGAAAAGCTAATTATCTTGCAGATGAAGGAAAATTAGCTAGTAGTGACGTTAAATCAAAAATTAGAGCCAAATATTAATAGTAAAAATTTCATATATATTAAAAAGATGACGTTAATGATTTAGATGTTAATACAAGTATTGGTTATTCTCCAAGTTTACTTATACAACCAGATATATTAACTGTTGATATTATACCTCATACATTTAATATAGGGCTTAATAGTAAGTATGAAAGAAAATTAGGAGAAAATCAAAAATATTATTATTAATACTGAAAATAGTTTGGAGACTACAAGAAAATTTACATCTGATATATATGTTGAACCTAAGGATAAAAATTAAATCAAAATTAGATATAAAATATATAAATAAGATGATTAAAAATTTAGATTTAGAAGTAAAATTATTAAATGATTTCGATCTTGATACTATTAAAAAAAGGTTAAAAAAATTAAATCCTAATAAATTCAGTGAAAAAAATTTGATATAGAGGTTGGGACTAAATTTACTGGAATAGATAAATTTGAATTAAATAATAGTGCAAAATTTCATCATAGTTCAGGATATAACTATGTTACACGTAAAGATGATAAGATAGTAGCAACTTTTGCTATAAATTCTATTGAATTAAATTCAAATACTAAATATACAAATAAAAATAAAGGAAAATTTAAATTTGAATACAGAAGTTAATTTAAAAGCAAAATTTGATACATTAATGTTAAGAAATGAAAAATTGTATCACTACAATATAAATGATATAGAATCATATAAGGAAAAACCTTTAATAAGTGATACTTTCAATACAAGATATAACATAGGTGGAAGTTTAGAAATTAATCCAAAAATTAAATTTAGAATATATGCTTACTAAAAATTTAAGTTTAGATGGTTCTTTAGGACTTAATTTAGTTTTTTGAGAAAAAAAGTTATTAATTTAATAAAAAGATAGTAGAAGACCAGATAATGGACAATTTGGTCCAGTTGATAAAAAAATTTGAATTTAGAAAATTAAATCCAATGCTTGAATTTAATTTAAAAATATACTTGGTAGGAGGTAGACGTGAAGATAAATAAGAGAATACTAAGTGTAACACTAGGGCTAGTTGCATTAACAAGTTGTGCAAGTATAAATACAAAAGATAGTGAAAAAAAGAATACTAGTGTTAAATATATTAATCCAGAATATGATCCTAATGAAGATCTTAAAGATATAGTAAAAGAAGTAAAAAAAGAAAAAAAGTTGATTATTTAAAAAAATGTAAATAAGAATAGTTTTGAAGTCAGTAATTTACCAGATATGTATGAAGGTGAAGAGATATATCTTAAAAATGAATCTTTAAATAAAAATGTAAGTATAGTTAAACTATTTACTAAAAAAAGCCATCTTTAGTATATAAAGAAGGAAGTGAGGGTTATTCTAAATACAAAGTTGGGGATAAAGATGGCATAGTAGTTGAAGAAAAAGGAAATGAATTATTTCCTGATAAACCAGAGCTATCTGATGTTAAGTATAAGGTTGTAGTAGATAATAATAAGAATTATGTGTATATACAAGTAAGAGATAATGTAAATGGTGTAACTAAAGATATAAGACTTGATGAAAAAGTTAGTATAATAAATAGACCAGATGAATTAAAAAGATAATATTAAGTATGCCGATTTAAAAAGTTATTAACAAAGATAAAAGAGTTAAGTATAGTATTAATACTATTGATGAACCTTTTGAAGATGTGAATCTTGGAGAAATTGAAAGAGATAATCAAGGAGTAGAGTATATAGATTATTCTAAATATTTTTGAAGCTGATAAATATAAGGATTTAGATGATTTTGCAGGATTTAAAAGAGTTAGTATAGTAGACCATATTGATGGACTCCAAGATAAAAGAGTATATTAGGAATGTAGAATTTGGTCATAAGTTATCAGATTATAAAAAAATAAATTTTTCAGAATTATTGACAGATTTAAATGAAAAACTTTAAAAATTATCTGATGATGGAACAGTTAAAGGTGGATTTAATGAAGGATTAGTTTCAGAAATTCTAAAATATAGTGAAAGTGTTAAAAATGAGGGTAAAATAGAATTTAAAAACTGAAATTTTGATAAAGATAAAACTGTTGGAATACATAATATTTCTAGAAAAATAATAAGAGATGGTAAGGTTATTTTTGAAAAGAAAGATAAAAACATTTATATCGTTTGATGGTGTAAATGTAGGTGTTGCTGATGGAACTTTCTTTGATCTTTCAGATGAGGTAGAAGCAAGAGTATATAGAGGTACAGCTAAAGAAGATGATAAAATTAAAGATTTTTAAAAAGATGCCAAATATGATAATGATAGAAAACTTGCAAATATGAATATAGATAGACAACATGGAGCAACTGTTATAGGTTCTATGATAGATGAAAAATGTTTTTGAGGCGATAGATTCTATTGGTATGGTCATTTGACAGGAATGTTATCTAAAAATAGGTGAAACAGGAGAATTACCTGATTTTTATTAGTACACGTGCAGAATTGAATAATTTTATAGGGAAGAGTATTAACTAATTTACAAGAAAAGTATAAGCATTCTGAAATAATGCAAAAATATTTGGCAGATAAAAATACAATCTGCAGCAAAAAAATTAGATGAGATTTCTGCATTAATAGAAGATGGTAATACATCTGAAACTATTAAAAAAATGAGAAATATAAGGTAATGTATAAAGAATTAGCTGATTTATCAGAAGAGATTTATAGAATGACAGAAGTAGATAAGTTAAAAATATTCTAATTTACATTTTACTACAATTAGTGTAGGTGTAGATGATAGTCATATTAGTGCAGAATTAGCAGCTAAAAAAATATTTCTTCAATATTAGATATGAACAAAAATATTAAAGCTATTAATATGTCTTATGGAGGAAATAATAATGTTGAAGAATACATTGCATTAAAAGGGATTAACTGAAAAAGATTATGAAAAAGGAGCTAAAAGCCTTTAATACAGATTATAAATTTAAAAATGCTGTTTTATCTTGGTTAAAAAAATGAGGATCTAACTACTAAAGATAATCTTAAAAAAATATTATGATGGAGAATTAGGAATACCTAGTGTATATGAATATTTTGATAAAAAGAATGAAATCACTAAGGAAGATTATAAAAAAATTAGTAGATTTAAGATTATTAACTCTTGAACATAGATTAAAGAGTTCTCCGGAATTAGTAGCTGCAAATCATGATGTTTTTATTTGTTAGATCTGCGGGAAATACATATAATGATGCTCCAGTAAATCTTGTTGATTATGATGAAGATGGTAAAAAGATACCTTATTATGATACTAATTACAAATATAATAATGATTTTTGCTTCAATTCCATCATTTTTTAAATGAATTAGAAAAAGAAAAAGCATTAGAAGAAGGAAGAGAATATAAGTATAATTACAATTATAGAAAAAAATATATTAGGTTCAGTAGGTCTTGCGCCTAAAAGTATTGCTTATGGTGAAGATGCAACTGAGGACATATCAGATGATTGGGGATTAAATACAGATAAGATAAATTATAAAAGATTAAAAACTTTATGGTATTGGAATGTTATCTGAATATAATAATTTAATAGGTATTTTAAATGATATTAATTTATATCCTGAAAAAAATATCCTAAGGGCTATAAAGAAGAAGTCCTAAAAAAAGAATAAAAGTTGTAGATGATATGTCAGAAAAAAACATAAAAGATTTCATTAATGATGATACAAGATTCTCATTCTCAAGGGCAGGTAAAGCAATGCTTTGGACTATGGCAACTGATGGATCTTATGTTTATACTAAACGTCTAACTGAAGAAGAAAAAAATATGGTAAAGGTGAAAAATATAGGTGAAAAATATTGCTTATGGTTCATCATTTTTCTGCTCCTAGAATGACAGCAGTTGCAGGAATGATAGCAGAAAAAAATATCCTTGGATGAGTGCTCATGATATAAAAAAACATCATTATTAACAACAACTATTGATGATTATAGAATTATATAAAAAAAGCAGATCCTAACAAGCCAGAAGGTGCAGATAATGTTAAAATTTTTAAGTAAGGGACTTTATGGTGTTGATGAAAAACATAGGTTGGGGAATAATGGATAAAGATTCAGCACTTGATGGTCCAGCAAGATTTGTTAAGGCTTTAACTCATGAAGTAGGAGAAGAAAAACTTTATAGCAAATATTCCTTATGGAACATATACATTCTCAAATAGTATAAAAGGTGGATTTGATCCCTATTAAACATATGAGTTCAAGAGGATTTATTACATTTTGATGAAGGATCTGTATTGACTTTTAACATCTAATTTTAAAGATAAAGAATTGTTATCTGATGATTTCTTAGAAAAACACGATAATGTTAAGAAAGTGTTAGAAAAAAACTAATATTACAATATCTGATATTGTTAATAGATTAAGACCAAAAATTAAAGGATATATACCAAGTCTTGATTTTGAAGAAAGAGAATTATTCTATAGTGCAGGACTTGAAAAAAACATGGTAATGGTACTTTGATTTTATCTGGTAATAATACTTATACTGAACCTACATATATTAAAGGAGGAACATTAGTTGTACAAGGGGTACAAAACTCAGATGTATATGTATCAGAAAATACAAAACTTAAGATAGATTCAGTTCGTATGGAACAAGGGAATTATGCAAGAATTCTTTTTAGGACTTGAACCAATAAAAGGTGGAATTTATGCTAACGTATATAATAAAGGAAAACTTTATTCATATTCAGAAAAAGATTCAATATTTGGGACATATAAACCCTATGAAAAATTCAGAGACAATAGTTGCAACTGGTGGAAGATTGAGTGTAGATAAGTTAGACTTATCTGATATGAATCATTTTAACATATCTTTATTTAGAAAATATGGAATGTTAACATTTAAGTTACCAGAAACTAAGAAGTTAGAAGACTATACAGAAGAAGATGTAGTGGAAAAAGAAAAAAAGAAGATACAGAGGATACAATAAATAAAAAAACTTGTATTTGTAGCTAAAGATGTTCCTGTTGAAGATATTTCTAAATTTAATTTTTGGGGTAAAAAAAGTGTAAGTTCAGGATTAAATTTAGTTACAGAATTATCTAAAGATAAGGATAAAATGTAGTTAAAAATGTATTTGGAAAGAAAAGAACATATTGAAGATGTTTTTGAATAAGAAAAACTGAAATGCCAACAACTCTTTCTTCAAAATTGAGAAATAAGATAATAAATGAAATGAGTTCTACATTAGATAAAAATGAATTATCTAGATTAGCGATTAGTTTAGATAATTTAGAAATAGCAGATGAAGAAGATCTTGAAAAATTAAATGGAGATATATTATCAGACTCATTAACTTTGGGTACTGAGATATCAGATATTAATAATAGAGAATTATTAAATACATTAGATGGTAATAATAAACAATTTAATGTCTTTGCAAGACTAATTAATAGATTAGATAGTAAGATAGTAAATAGTAAAAAGATTATATTCTATTAATGGAATAATGTTAGGATTTTCTCATAATATTAAAATATCGAATCTTAGCGTAACTACAAATGTTGGAGTAAGTTATGAACATTCATTACTAAAAGATTTAAGATTTAAAAGTTAAATATCCAAATGATGATACAAAAAGTTTTAGGAAATGTAAATGTTAATAGTGTAGGATTAGGTATAGCTAATAAAAATAGGATATAAGAATTTTTGAATTAGATACTTTAATTGGTTTTGATTATTTAGATAAACATATATCAAGAGAATTATTAGATAAACATGTTGAAGATACAAGAAGTTCAGATCTTATTTTTAAACTTCAATAATGTATTTGGTTATAGATATAACAAAGATATAAATAGTGATATAAAAATTATCTATTAAAACCATATATAGGCTTAAATATGAAAACATATATTAAAGGTTCATACAATGAAAAATAATGATTTTGGATATAGATCAGAAAGTGAAATATTCTTTAAAAACCAACAGCAACAATAGGAAGTAAATTAGCACTGAATTATAAAAAAATTATAACTTTGAATTATTTGCTGATTATACTAAATATTTAGTTGATACTACTATAGAATCAAAAAGCAACTCTTAAAGAGTATAAATTTACAAGAAATATTGAAGGAATTAGTCTTGAAGATAATTTAGTTAATTTTGGTATTAAATTTGATAAAAAAATATGGTAATGTCAATTTAGGATTGAGTTATGTAAATAAAAAAATATAAAGAGTAATGCAATAAATGCATCACTTAAATTTGAGTTTTAGAGGAGCAGATATGAATAAATTTAAAATTTTTAATATATAGTTTAGCTACTATAACAGCATTTTTCTGCTAATAAATTGCCTGTAGATATAGAAAGTAGTTTTTCTGTTGGTTATGATATTGACAAAAGTAAGTAAAAAGATTTTTGAAAATGTTGGATTAGGTAGTCTTGTTAAAGGAGATTTAAAAAAATACAAAAAGTTAAATTTAGGTCTTAATTTGGATACTTATTATCCAATAAAAATTTTTCAAATGAAAAGATATATTTAGGAGTAGGAGCAGGAATTTCTAGTGATATTGCCATTGATTTAAATAATAATTTTTTTCATCAGTTGTTGTACCTAAAGTTGAAAATAAATAATAAAGAATTTGAAAAAAACTTAAGGAAGATTTAGATATAGCTAATAAAGAAGCTATTGATAAAGAAGAAGAATTTAAAAAGATTTTCTACTGAATATTCAATGGTATATAAGAATGTAAGAGATGTGATATATAAATTATATTCAGAGAACTTAAAAAAACAGAAAGAATTTTTGAATGAATATTCTGATTTTTAAAGAAATTTATAGTAATATAGAAGAAGATTTGGGGAAATTAAAAGAAAAAAAGAGAAAAAAATTATCTGTTAAAAATAATGAACAAAAAAAGAAGAAGTAAGAAATCTTTTAAAAAGAACTTAATGATTATGTTAATAAACAAGGTGAAAAAAACTTATGAAGAATATAAGGAAGAACAAGAATATAAAAGATTTTTATTGAAAAAAATAAAAGATGCTAGAAAAAGCTGATCTTTTATTTCAATGTTGAAAAATGAGTTTGATATACATATTGCTATACTTGAAAATTTAGAAGAAAATACTAAAAAAAGAATGAAGATAAAAAGAAAAAAACTCTGAAAAGAAGATTCTTGATTTAGAAAATAAAAAAACTGAAATTTTTAGGTAAGTATAAAGAAAAAAATATGGAGAATATAAAGAACCTAAAATTGAAAAATAAAGAGGAAGATTATGAAAAACCTGTAAATCTTTTTAGAAAGATATGAAAATGAAGATTTTGACAAACCAGTAAGAGAAGAAGGTGAAGTTGAAGAAAAACCAGTTGAAGATAATAATTCAGAAGGTAATACAGGAGAAAATACTGAATCTGAAAGAAGAGAAGAAAAATAATTCATCAGAAGAAAATAATTCATCAGAAGAAAAATCGTAGTGCTACAGGTGCATTCGTTTCAGAAAATATTACATTAAGAGATGGTGAAGAAGGTTCAGAAACTAACGAATCTCAACCGAATGAACCAGAAAAAGAAATGATGGTGAAAGTAGTGAGGAAAATGGTAATGGAAATGGTGAAACTGAAGAAAATAATGAAGAAGATGATTCAGAATTAGAAGAAGATACATTTGCCAATCTTAATGAAAAAGTTATTGATTCCGAAAAAGTTAAATGGACTGAAGCTTTTAGATAAATATAATGAATTAAAAAAAGAATATGATGAAAAATTAATGCTTATAACAATAATGAAGCAGTATCTAAATTAACAAATATTGTATCAGTAAATAAAATAAGTTATTCAGTAACACCATATATAACTACTAAATTTGGGTATAAATTTAATGATAATTTAGGGGTTATGTCTTATTTAAATATAGGATTAAGTATTTCTAATAATAGACTTTTATACTTATGCTAAATATTTAGAAAGTAATAATGTAGAAGTAGATGGAAGAGATTATTTAATACCACAAAATGTAAAAAAACTTTAAATTATTACCTTCAGTTAAATTAGGACTAGGTTTAAATTATAAATCATTTGGAATATACACTTATACAGGGTATAAAAAAATTCAGGATTTATAGGATTGAACTTAAGTTATAAATTCTAAAAAAATTTATTTTAATTTAAAACGTGTACTTTTAAACTTAAAAAGTTTATTAGCACACGTTTTTATATTTTTTTAAATATTTTATTGTATATTATATTTATCTTTTTATTTTACTCTTATAAACATCAGCTTGAGTACCATATATAGCTTGTACTCCGTTACCCTGATCTTATAACACCTTTTTGCATCTAATTCTTTCCATCTCTTATCATCAGCAACTTTTGAAGGGTCTTTAACTGTAACTCTTAATCTAGTGATACAAGCATCTAAATTTTCTATATTTTCAACACCACCAAGAGCTTTTAACTATATTATCAAGTAATTCATCATCATTTTTAGAATTAAAATCTTTTTCTTGTATATAGTTTATTTTTCTCCACCTTCTCTACCAGGTGTTGCAAAAGTTGAACTTAACTATTAAGAATTTGAATACATAGTAATAAATGATAGCATATACTGGTCCTAATATTAAAAATCCAATAGTAACTTGTTTTAGCAGGGCCTTGTAATAAACCAAAAGAATGTGAAGTCTATAATTCCACGAGAGAAAGTTATACCTACTGCAACATTTAATATATACATTAACATATATGAAATACCTTCAAGTATAGCATGTACTACATAAAAGTAATGGAGCAACGAATAAGAATGTAAATTCTATTGGTTCAGTAATTCCAGTTAAGAATGAAGTTAAAGCTGCAGATATTAATATACCTTTTTATTGCTGCTTTATTTTTTTATCTTCAGCAGTTCTATACATTGCAAGAGCAGCAGCTGGTAATCCAAACATCATAGGTAGGAAACCACCTGTCATAGTTTTAGTAGCAAGAGCACTAAAGTGAGTAATTGAAGGATCAGCAAGTTGAGCAAAGAATATATTTTGTCCTCCTGCAACCATTTTACCTGCTACTTCTTCATAACCACCAAGTTGAGTATACCAGAATAATGGATATATTGCATGATGTAATCCAAATACATTAAGTAATCTCATAGACATACCATAGAAGAAAGTTCCTATTGCACCAGTTGCAGCAAATAGTTCACCTGCTTTAACAATGGCACCAAATACTGTTGGCCAAATGAATGGGAATATGGCAGCTATTGGTATGAAGAATAGTATAGTTATAACTGGTACAAATCTATTACCGCTAAAGAATGCTAAATAATCAGGTAATTGTTTATCTGAATATTTATTAGTAATCCAAGATGATACAAGTCCTGTTATAATTCCACCAAATACACCAGTTTGTAGAGTAAATATTCCAAGTTCTCTAGTATATAAAGCAGCAACTCCACGAGCATTAGCTTCACTTAATCCAGATTTAACTAAAAGCATCAAATGATACATTATCAGGTGTTATTCCTTGAAAAACTAATTACAGTATTAATTACTGTATGGAATAATAAGAAACCTATAACAGCAGATAGTGCTGCAGTTTCTTTTATTTTTTATTAGCCATACCAATAGCAACCCCTACTGCAAAATAATAATGGTAAATTACCAAATACAAATGATCCTATATTTGAGAATAAAACTAATAAATGATTTAAAAAGTACCTTCTTGTAAGAAAGTTAAGTGGTAAGTTTCAATTAAAACTTTATTTGTAAATGAACCACCAACACCAAGAAGTATACCAGCCATAGGTAAGACAGCTATTGGAAGCATAAATGATCTACCTATTTTTGTAAACTAGCAAAAATTTACCTTTCATGTTATCTCCTTTTTCAATAAAAAAATTTCATTATTATTATAACCTTTTTTGTAATTTGCAAGTATGGTATAAAATTTTTAATTTATATTTAATATTATAGTTTAGGGGTTATAAACAAATGAAAAAAATATTTTTTTGAATTTTGTATTTTTCTGTGATATAATCCAATAAAAAGGTTTTTTTAAAAACAGAGTATATTTCATATTCTGCCTATCAAAAACTCTACTAATGAAAGAGAATATTATGCAAAGCAATTAGCCATATATGAAAAATTATCCTATTGTAAAAAAATTTAAAAAGCAATGAAAGAAGGAGATTTATTGAGGAATTAGCAAGTAATCAAATAATTAAAGAATATTGGTATATAAAAAGCTAAAAAAATAATTATTTTAAAAAAACTTGTAGGTAATCATCAGAATCATAAAAGTAGATGATAAAGCAAATAGTTATGTTAATACTACTAAGAAAGGAAAATCAAAAAAATAATGAAAGCTATAAAATTTATATTTACTATGTTAATTTTTTATTTACTCTTTTTATTATTGTAGGGGTGTAGAATTAGTGCAGGGGTATATAAAGGTATAATGATAGAAAGATATAAGAAAGAAGATAATGTAATTTTTGAGATCTAGAGACTTTAAAGTTACAAATTATTGGGATGAGACTGGTTATACAGGTTATAGAGTTGAGTATGTTGGTAATAAGAAATTAAGATCAAACTATTTTTACAGTTGATTATCAAAATGGTGGTTGATGCAGATTCATTACCAGGAGGTATTTATGAAATAGGTGAAAAAGAATATATAATAAATAACTTACTGTACGATAAATCAAAAAGGTAATAATTTTTGAAAAAAATAGATAAGTATATACAAGATAATAAAGAAAGAATATTTAAAATATTTTTTTAGAAGAAGATTGGCAATATGGGGTAGATATAAAAAAATAAAAATTAAATATATTGGGAAGTATTGATTTTTGATAAAAAAGAAAGAAGAATTCTATGATTTTTGAAGGTCAAAATATAAAGATAGTGGATAATTCTATAGAAGAAATAGAAACCTTTAATTCAAATTATTATGATTTAAGAGATGAACGTGAAAAGTTATTTTTTTAATAAATTAATTAAATTTGAAAATATAAATTGGGATAAATATATGAGTTATATGGGAGATTATCCTATTTTTAAGAATAGTTATATTTGAAGATCGAGGTGTGATCCAGAAGATAAATCACCTATTATGTATGAAATAACTGTAGATAGTCCCAAAGAAAAAGTAGAGAAATTAAAAAGAATTTTACAAAAGAATTAGAACAATTCTATAATACAGATACATTTAGATTTGTAATAAGAGATTCAGAATTGTTTTTAATATTTAATATGAAACATTCACCTTTGCAATAAGGTAGAAAAGGACTTAAATGAAAGAATATCTGTTATTACTTTTTACCAATAATAAACAATATTATAAAAGTATAATGGAATAAGTGATAGTAATGAACTATTAAAAAGAGGCATTAGTTTTTAGAAAATCTTGAATATAAGTTAATAGATGCTATTTTTTTAATAGTAATTATTTCAAGAAATTATATTATGTTTATGATACAGATGAAGAGGATAATACAAAATATATTTGGATGGTTGCTGTAGAAAAAAAGTTATATTTTTAAAAAGGAGTTAAACATGGGGTTAGTAGATTTAAAATGTATGATTATGATGATCCGATGTGGGACAATGAAGTTAGAGCTATATATAAAGATGGTAAAATAGATGGTGTATATAATGAGTATGAAGAATTTGGTGAAAATTTTTAAAAAAAGGATTATATGTTAATGGCGAAAAATTCACTTTAGATTTTTAATAAATATTTTGATCATTTTTCCTTTGAAATTTATAAAAAAATAATGAAATTAGCGTATCAATATATTGCGATCCATCTAAATTAAGAATTGGCATATTTATAGGAAATAAAAATAAAAAAATACCTTTCTATGAAATTGAAAAAGAAAGTTTTGGTTATTATGATGGAGAAGGACATGAAGTAAAAATAGATCAAACTAAAATAGATATTTTTGGGATATGGTTCAAAAAGAAGAATATGGAATGTATAAAGGACTTAAATCAGGAGCTAGTACTACAATAAAAAGAAAAATGGAAATATAGTAGATAAGAGTTTGTATGTTAATGGAAAAAGATTTGGTATGAGAAAAAAATAGAAAACATTAAAGAAAATAAAATAAACTTAAGTTATTATGAAGATGATATTAAAAGATATTATGAATTTGAAATAACAAAAAGACTATACATTAGCTAATCCTGTAGAAAATGGAGATTGGGTAAAAATTTTTATGAAACAGGAGAAATAGAAGTAAGGGTTAGAAAAAGGAAGCTTTATCAAATTCTTCAACAGTATACTATATAAATGGTGATAAAGAAGAAAAGAATATATTCCGATAGGAAAAAAATTATACATCTAAATATGTTAAATTTAAAATAAAAAGGATAATCAATGAAAAAAGAGAAAAATTTGTAATTTTAATACTATTTCTATTAATTTTAAGAGAGTTTTATGGACTAGACATAAAAAGAAATATTATTAATGTATAAAAATGAAAAGAATATAATAATAGATGAAAAAAAGATATAAGAGTTAAAAAGGCGTTTTAATGAACTTAATGGGTTTGATAATTATTATATAGCTTTTGTTAAAAAAATATAAACCAAAAATTAGATTATTTTTAAGATATATGATGTATATTATGGAAGTTTTGAAGATATAAGTTTTGGTTTATTATATAGAGCAGAAAAAAAGTATATAATAGATAAACTTATATATGATAAATCAAAAGGGAATGACTTTGAGAAATTAGATAAATATATTCAAGATAATAAAGAAAGAATATTTAAAAATTTTTTTCTACAAGAAAATTATGATGAGAAATTAGATTTGAAAATAAGAATAGATATGGACATATTTGAAAGTTTGGATTTTAATAAGTCAAATAACAAATTTTATCTTAATCCAAAAAGATGTATATACCATTGAAGATTATATTATGAAATTTTCAGAAGAATCTAATCCTGATTACGAGTACTTACGTAACGAAAGAGAACGAATGTTTTTTTAATAAACCAATAAAAATATGAAGATATTGATTGGTATAAATATATTTTTATTTATGGGAGATTATCCTGCTTTTAAGTCTTTATGTAGTAGAAAATGATAATGGTAATGAGTGGAATAAGACAATAAATACCTCAGATGATCCTAAAAAAATAGAAGAATTAAAACAATTATATAAAGAATTTGAACAATTTTACAACAAAGAAACATTCACCTTTGCAATAAGGTAGAAATAACTTAAATGAAAAATATCTGTTATTACTTTTACCAATAATAAAGATGGGATTAAAGAGTAGTTTTGAAAATATAAGCTTTAGATACATCTATAGAGTATTTCTTTTCTTAGATTTTTAAAATAAGGTTTTGTAAATAATTTTTTTAAATAAAAGTAGATTAACACCGCTAAAAAAATGCGGTGTTTTTTTAATGTTTTAGTTTTTAATTAAAATTATTTTTTTATTTATTTAAATATCAAAAATTAGTTAATATTATTTTAATTGGAACATAATTGGAATACAATTGTAATTAAAATACAACGCTAATATTCCAATTTATTAATAGTTTCTAATAAATCTTTGATTTCCCAATGAGTATAAATTCCATTTGTGACTGAATTGTCAGTATGTCCAACTATTTTTAATTGACTTAAATTTGCTTTTTGCTTGCTGCATTCTTGTTATAAATGTATGTCTAATGGAATGTAGAGTTCCTTTAGTATTATTTTTTTCTTAAAAAAAGAATCTAAAGCTGACCTAAGATTTACTTGATTATATTTTTTTATTAATGAAATATTCAGAATTTTCATTAAATACTTTTTTTAAATAATGGTAAAATTTTATTATGTATAGGTATATTTCTACCAATCCCTGCCTTAGTTTTTGAACCTGTAACAAAAATATCTTTTTTTCAAAATTGATGTTCTTGTTTTTTTGATTTTTAAATAATTCATTTGCTCTCATTCCAGTATAAAATAATATCAAAAGCATTAAATAATATATATTTTCTATTTCATAGAACTCATTCCATAGCTTATTAATAATTTCGTTATCATAGACAATTTTTTAATACTTTCATTGTTTTTATTTTTAGATGGTTTTAGATCTTTAGAAATATCATTAGATGTAATTTCTAATTTTCTAGCTTCTGCATAACACCATCTCAAGATAATTAAAGATTTACTACCACGTGTTGATGGTGTTTCATCTAATATATTTTTGATAATCTTGATATTTTTAGTAGGATAAATTTAGATTTAAATAAAGTATTAAATGTAGCAGTAAAATCATTAATATTTCTATTGCGAGTTTTATCATTAATTGTTTCTAAATTTTTTTGAATTAATCCATCTATTAAACATATCTTCTAAAGTTATATCTGTAAATTCTACATTTAAAATTTGTGTGTTGAAATTATGTAATAGATTTTTTTGCTTCTAATAATGTTCTTGCATATCCAATAATTTTTTTCTTTTGTAAACTCCATTCTTATCTAAATAAGCACCAGCTCTTACTATATAAGGTTTTCTTAATTTTTCTATTTTTATTTTATGTATGCTTCCATAACCATTTGGATTTCTCATATATTAACACCCTAAATTCTTTTAATAAATTTTTTTAATTTAATAGATTTAAATATCCTTTTTTTAACAATAAATTTATAAATATATTCATGTATGAATAATTTATCTTTAGAATTTAATCTAATTGTAATATCTTTATTAAAATGATTTAAGTAAATTTGTATGTAAAAATTAATCCAAATAGCTTCTTCTTTAGTTAATTTATTAGAAAATAGAGTTACATATCCATCTTCTAATATTATAATTTTTGCGAGATCCTCTCCTTTCAGATTAAATGATTTTGTAAATTTGATTTTGTCATGCACAACTTTTTAAACCTCCTCGTTTATTAGTTGCTTTCAAAAGACCATCAAAGTCTAAAAATTCTAGTCATAAGACTACCTCCAATTATAGTAGTGAAGATTAGTATTCTTCCTAATAAATTTTTAGACTATAAAAGACTTTTGAAAATTATTTTTATAAAAATTGTAAAAATCATTTGAATCTTTAATAAAAGTTGATTTTTTTCTGATATTATTTCAATTACTTTTTCAATTAACTCGATACTTGTTTTTTTGATTTTAATTTTTTTCATTATCCTTAATAAAAATTCTTGTTTTCAATATTTTTATAAAAACCAGTATATGTAAAATTCATTGAACCTAAAAAGCAAATTTCCCTTTATCTTTACTATTAAAATTATATATTTTAGAATGTATAATACTATTTTTCTTCTGAATTATATACATATAATTTAAAATTTTCATACTTAATATATTTTTTTAAAAATTTTTATTAGGGTATTTTTGATTTATATTTGTATCTAGATAATATAACTAAAAAAATATAAATAATATAAATGCTTCTAATAAAATAATTAATAGGATAATAATTTATAAAAAGAGATTAATATAAAAATAATCATATAAATATTAAATTTTTAAATTATTTATAAAATTTAAATTTTTAAAAAAATATTTTCTTGTTTAGTATTATAAATTGTATCTTTTTTTAGTTATTATAGTTACTTTTTACTCCTTTTTTTAAGTAATTCTAAGACTATATCACTTGTTAAATTCCATTCTTCTATTATGATTTTATCAATAAAAGGTGATATAATTGTAATTTCATCATCTTTTTAATTCATTCATTTCTTTAACAATAGGCTCACCTATTTTATCATTTGTAAAAAGATTTATTTCATAAGATCTTGTTTTTTAATTCTTCCATTAATCCTCCCTCATTTTTCATCTACTTTCAGAAGTTAAAAATTTTTTTACTTCTAGAAGTAAAAAATTAACCCTAGTTAATATATATAGAATTATAAAAGAAAAAAATATAATTATAGTCTATATATAGTATGTATATATCTATATAGATATAACTATAGTATATTCTAATACTAGCTATTTCTTAATTTGATTCTTAATTATATAGTTTTCTATTAATTTATTTAATTCAGCTATATCTTCTTCAGTTAAAATATTAAATTGATTAACAGTAGTAGTAAATATATTTTTGTATAATATTAATATCATTAGAAATATCATTGTAATGTTTACTATCCACTTTCTCTAACAAGAAGAAATTAGGATCTTTGTTAAAAATTTTTAGACAAAAGTATAATTTTATCTGTTGGAATATTACTTTTACCTGTTTCATATGCTTGGATAGTATTTTTGTTCTATTCCTGAAAGTATTGAAAGTTGCTTCATTGTATAATTTGCTTTTTACGTTCTATTCTTAATTTTTTTACCAATTTCCCTTTTTTTATTCATATTTTTCACTCTCCTAATTATTTTTAATTATATTATAAATCTTTTTTATAAAATTAAATTAAATTCCTTTAAATAAAGGTGTTTTTTAACTAAAAATGATTATAACTCACATTTTTCAAAAATATGATTGACTTTTATAACATTTTGAGGTAATATATTGTTAAGAAGCATAAAAAAATAACTAAAAAGGAGGTTCTAATGGCAAAAAAATTTATACAATAAGTTATATTTCAAAAGAGTTGGGAATGGATAAACCTAAACTAACAAGAATGATTAGAGATGGTAAATTTGATTTTGTAACAGCATACAAAAACATAAAAAAACTAGAAGATATAAATATGAATTTGATCCATTAAAAACAATTGAGTATTTAAAAAAATATAAAGAAGCCTATAATGGGTTAAAAAAAGAGAATAGAAAGGAGAAATCATGAATAATTACTTCTTAATTAATGATTTAGAATATCAAGATTATTTATCAATGCCTAGAGGGCTTGTATACAATTCTAAAATTTCATCAGATATAAAAAAATTATGTATTGTTATTTGATGGATAGATTAAAATTATCAGTGAAAAAAATAATTGGTATGATAATGATTGTAAAGTATATTTAATATATTCAATTGAAGAAATTATGAATGATTTTTCAAATATCTAAACCAACAGCAGTAAATTTAATAAAAAGAATTAAAAAGAATTAGATTTTTATTGAAGTTAAAAAGAAGAGGACAAGGATTAGCTAATCTAATTTATGTTAAAAAAATAGATTTTTGATAAAATGAAAGAAGAAAGTAAACAAAGAAAAGAAGAATTTAGAAGAGAACAAAAAAAGATAAGAAAAAAAGCAAATAAAGAAGAAAAATAATAATAAAAAAATCAAATAAAGAAACTGTTAAAGAAGATAAATCAATACTTTATGAAAAATGAAGAAAATAAAAATAAGAGAGTTAAATAAACAATTAGAATATATTAGAAAGAATAATGAAAAATAAAACAATTAGAAGATTAGTGGAAAAAAAGGACAAAAGAATGAATCTAAACTAGAGTAGGGGTATTATGAGAACAAAAAGATTTTTACTTTTTTGCAACAAATGATAACATATTTTTTTCTACAGAAGTATAGATAGAAATTCACTTAGTAATGGTGAATGGAGAAAAAAATGTTAAAGAATCAATTGTAAGCATTAATAAGAATAATACATTTAAGAAATTTATAAAATTTCTAAATCTAAATAAAAATGATTAAAATAGATGATATAGTATTTTTATTTATCTACTAAGAATAATTATAAGTTCTTTATTATCAAAAATAGAAAAGAGAATATAGAATTATCAGAAGGTGAACAATTGCTTCAAGATGTATCATATAAAAAAATAAGAGATATATATTAATTAAATCTAAAGAAAGTGGTAATTATGAATATAGTTGAAAGAAGAATAATATTAAATCAAGAAATAGAAGTTTATGGTAATGTAATGAATCCATTATTTAATGCAGATGAAGTAGCTAAATTATTAGAAAATAAGAACGTATCACAAATGCTTAAAAAAATGTAGATAATGATGAAAAGAAAAAAATTGAAGTTAAAAGAGAAAATAATACCAGTCATATGCAATGGTTCTTAACGGAGGATGGATTATATGAAGTATTTATGTTATCAAGAAAGCCTATTGCTAAGGAATTTAAGAAAAAGAATAAAATCACTATTAAGAGAATTAAGATATAAAAATATGATATATATGGAAAGAACAGATGTAATGAAATTAAATGATAAAATTAGAGAATTAGAGGAGTTTATAAATTCAAATAATGACTATATTTCAATAACAACTCTATCAGCTAAATACGATATGAGAGTAAAAAGAATTTGTCCATTTATTGAATGAAAATAGAATATTATATAAGAAAGGAAAACTATATTATTTATATTCACCATATAAGTATAAAGGATATGTTAAATATTTAAAAGAAAATGGGAAAATGGTAATGAAATTCACATTAAAAGGTGAGAAATTTATAGAAGATTATTTTTAATAAAGAGAGGTAAAAATGTTAATAGTAATAATAATATTTGTATTTATATTTTTTTATTTATTATTTTTTTGATGATTAAGGAGTATATATGAAAGTGAAAGACTATAAAAATTAATTGGAAAAACAATATTTAAAAAAATTTGAATTATTATGGCAATATGAAATAAAATGATGTAGTACAAACAGGAGAAATAATAAAAAAATATATGATAATTGGGGATTGATGATTAAAGGGAACAAGAAATTTGTTGATAAGGAATTAAGTCAATTTTATGAAGAAGATGAAGTATTATTTTTAAAGATAAGGAATAGTATATAAAAAAATATGAAATAGAATATTTTTAAATATTAACTATTAAAGGTTATAAAAAGTTTTTAGTTTTTTTGTGATGGATAAATAATAATACAAGTATTTGTATTATTTTAGGGCTAGAATAACTCCTTTCTATTTTGGAAATAATTTAAGTTTTTTTCACAATAATTAATTCTAGTCCTAGAATAATATAAATATAAAGGAAGTGGTAGTATTAAAAAAATATTAATGATAGCATTAATGTTATTTTTCTCTTATCTTATTCAAATAATCAAGATATAGTCTATAAGAAGTATATATCATATTACAATAAAAAAATAACTATAAATGAAATAGATTATATAATAAAAGTATATTAAATTAGATTCTAAAGAATATGGTATACCCTATTGAATTGGTATTAGCTATTATGAAAACAGAATCTAATTTTTAATTTTAATATATATAGTCAAAAATGCTTTTGGATATATGCAAATAATGGATATATTAGCTAATGAGTTAAAAATGAATAAGTATAATAGAAGAGAGAATATAAGAATAGGAATAAAATATCTTAAAATGTGTATAGATTCTTTTGGAGGAATAAATAATAATGCTATTGCAGCATACAATAGAGGAATATCAGGAGTAAAAAAAGAAATGGATATTTAAATGTAAAAGAAACAAGAGAATATGTTAATAAAGTATTAAGAGAATATAAAATATTAAATGAATTAAAGAGAAGGAGTGGGGATAATGGCAATTTACAGATTTAAATATAAATGTGGTAAAAATTTTAATCATTTACTATATATCAATAGAGAAGATAAATATAGTAAAAAGGAGATTTGGTACATAATGCTTCATTTAATGTACCTAAAGAATTTGAAAGTATAGAAGATTTTTGGGAATCAGCTGTAATACATGAGAGAATAAATGCAAATATATATAGAGAATTTGAAATTACTCTAGTTAAAGAATTTAATAATGAATTAAATAAAGAAATATTAGAAAGATTTTTTTAGATAAAAACATTTAAAAAGATTTTTGTGTATAATTATTCTATACATAATCCTAATCAAGAACAACCACATGCTCATGTGATGTTTTTAGTGATCGTAAATTAGATGGTATTACTAGAGATAAAGAATTGTTTTTCACGATATAATCCTAAAAAAATCCTGAACTAGGAGGTACTAAGAAAGATAGAGATATAAAGATTATGTAAAAAGAAGTAAGAAAAATCCTGGGAAGAACATTTAAATTTATATCTAGCTGCACATGGAATGGAAAAAGTATCTTCTGATACATTAAAAGAAACAACGAGATAAAGCATTAGAAGATGGAGATTTTTTAAAAGCACATAGTCTTGATAGAGAGCCAATAGATATAAAGAAGAGATATACAGAAGAAGATTTATTAGAAAAAAATTAAAAATTTATTAAATCAAAATAAAATAAAAACAATTAGAAAAAGAATATAAAGAAGAAAAAGAAAAAGATAAGCATAAAGAATATGAAAAGTTATTAAAAATGTATAAGAAAAAAATTTCAAGGAAATTCTTGAAATTAAAGAAAAAGTAGAAACTGAAATATTTAAATTAGATAAGAAAATGCTAGATAAAAATTTAGAAAATGAAGCATTAAGAATGATGAGTGAAGGTAGATATACGAAAATATAGAAATAATATTAATTCACTATTTTCTAAATTAAAAAAAGTCTAAAAACTAAGGAAGAAAAGGATGGAATAAAAGAAAAAAATTAAAGAAAATAAGAAAGCATTAGAAAATTTAAAAAGAAGAATTTAAAGACAAATTGACAGATAAATGTTTAAAATTAAAAAGCAAAATATATGAAAGAATTTATAGTAAAAGCAGAAGTATTAAGAGCAGTAGATTTAGTTTTTGAGAATAAATTAAAGAAATTAACTATTAAAGATGAAGAAGAAAAGTTATTATATAAAGCATATATTGAGAAAAAGATTTAAAGAAAGAAAGAGAAAAAGTAAGAGAAAAATGTATTTAAGAATAATAATAAAATAAAAGAAAATTTAAAAAAACTAAGACTTATACTAATCTTAAAAATCTAAAAATGAAAAATAATATATTAAGAAAAACATGAAAGAAATATAATTAACTCTCTTAAAAAATAGAAAGAAGTCTTAAAAGCAAAAGAAAGAATATCTACAAGAGAAGAGTTTATATTGGATCCATTTATACCAGAATATGATTTTGAAAATGAAATAGAGAGATAAAAATTTTTAATAAAAAGTTTACATGTAATTCATGAAAATATTAAAAAAATTATGGAGTATTATTACTAGAAAAAGTAGAATAGAAAGGAGAACTATGAATATATTATTAATTATTTTAATGCTATTTTTTTATAAATTTAAATATATTCTTTTTAAGAAAAGAAGTAGATTTTCTTAATAAGATAGATTTAAAAACTATATATCATTTATAGTTTCTGTCAATATAATTACAATATTTACATTTAGTATACTATATTTATCTAATACAAATTATACAATATCACTAATAATTTTATATTTGATGTTACTTTTTAAGAATCTTTAAATTAATAAATATTAAGTATTATGATAAATCAAAAAAATAAATTTTATTTAATAATAGTAATATCTATTATACTAAAATATGCTTTATTTAAATAATTAATATAAAAAAATTGCGGTCTAAACAACCGCATTTTTTTAATCAGCACTAAAAATTTTTTTAATTATTTGTAACTGTTTTCTATACTTACTTGTTGATAATTCTTTTTGCATTATATTCTTTTAAAAAGTGAATCTAATTGACTTTTTGTTAAAACATCATATCCATCTTTGTAATTGAAATTTTCATTTAAAGCAGGTGCAATTCCAATTCTATAAGGTTCTATTTCATTTCTTTTTAAATTATCAAGCATAGGATAATTATCCTTTTTTTCTATTTATAGGAAAAACTCCATAGAAATAACCAACGATAAATTTATCATTTTTGAGGTATTGCAAAATATCATAATATCAAAAAGTACCTCTATCTGATATAAAAATTTTTCTTATTTGTAGTATAAGTTTTGAAATTATTTTTGAAACATAAAGTCCTCATAATGATCCCAATAAGAAAAAAACTCAAGCTACTAAAAAGCAAAAAAATAAAACTGAAAATAAAATTTTTTGAACATAATATTCCTCCTTGTAATAATTATTTTTCTTTTATTTATTAAATTATACCATATTTTTCATTTGATAAGAAGATAAAATTAACTAAAAATAGAAAAATAAAACACAAAAATTTAAAAAAATTTCTGTATAGAAAATTCATTTTTGGAAAAAAAGAGGACATAAGATTATGGTTAATTGAGAAAAATTTAAATCTAAAAATTAAAAAGTAGCCCTTTAGTGGCAATCATTCCCACCAATTTGAGGGAATAGCGGAGCTGTTTCTACTAAAAATGCAATTTTTTTGAGAAACGGGTAAGCGTGCAATGAAAAATTGAAAGAAAAATTTGGTGTACCAAAAACTTTAAAGAAAAAAATTTGATGTACCAAAAAAACTTTAAAGAAAAAAATTTAGTGTATTAATAAATTCTAATTATAAAATTTTTATTGTACTTAAAAAAATTTATTAAATAGAAAAATTTAGAGTACCAGAAAAATTCTTTAAAGAAAAAAATTGAAAAAGATATTGTATTTGAATTTTTTATAAAAAAATATTTTTAAAAAAATTACATTTATAGATTGAAAAAAATATTTAAATAGTGTATAATATTAATGTAAAAAGTTAAATAAGAAAAAAACAAATTATAGATGACTTAATGTACAGAGGTACATAAGAGAAGTCCTCTATTGGGAATCAGCGAGTTCCCGATAGGGGACTTTTTGTTTTCAGACTTTTAAATTTTTTTATAAGAAAGGAGGAGACTTAAATGAAAATAGATAAGAGAATTTTTAGTATTTTTTTATTCTTATTTTTTACCGATAATGACTTTTTGCTTCTGTTAATTTAAATAGTAGTATTCCTGCTTTACAAAAAAACTTTAGAAGTAATTAGAAATTTTTGGGCTTGGATTAAAATAATAGGAACACTTGCTTCTTTAGGGTATTTTGTATTTGCATTACTTCAAGCTATTATAGCTAAAGATTTTTTTCACAAATAATACAACCATTTTTTTATATTTGTAATAGTATTAGCATTGATTTGGGGATTAGAGTGGTTTGTTGAAAAAAATGGGTGGAACAGAAATCTCTAGAGAGTATATTACAAAAGTAAGAGTTGAAAATAATTTATATAAACAAAATGAAATTAAAAAAATTAATTGAAAGGCAGAAAGATGAATGAAAAAAACTAAAGAACTTAAATAAAAAAAGTTTGAAGTAAATTTTGATTCAACTTCTAGAAATAGAAAAAGTGCAGATGTTGCTATAGAAAGATATTTAACTTTAGCAGATACAATTAAAAATGGAAATTTGCATTTTTGGACTACGTTAATTTTTGCTTTTTGGAATGATTGCTACTTCTGTTTATTTAATGAACAGAAGTACAGTCTATCCATATATAGTTAAAGTAGATAATTCAACAGGAGAAGTTGTATCAAGTGAAATATTAAAAATGAAAAAAAGTTAAAATAGGAAATAATGAATTAGAATATTTTTTAAAAAAAGTAATAACAGATATGAGAACGATTACTAAAGATAAAAAAATGTATTTCAAAAACAATAAAAGATAATAACTTATTCTTCACAAAAGCAACAAGTGAAAAAAATATCAAGGAATATTAACGACAGAAAATGTAATTAAATATTTTGAAGAAGGAAAAACACGAGATGTGGAAATTTTAAGTTTTACAGAAATTCCTGAAGCGAAAAAAATACCTATCAAATAAGATGGAGAGAAAGAGAATATAGTAGGGATGGATCATTAGTTGGTAAAAATATGAACTCTATTATAAAAATTGACAATTTTATTCCAACAAAAAGATCAAATTTCTAAAAATCCATTCGGTATAGTAATAACAGATTTCAACATGAATCAGGAGAACTAAATGGAAAAAAATATGAAAAATATTTAGAGTGGAAAAAGCATAAGATAAAAAAAGTTATAGAAGGAATATCTATTAATGAAAATTTTTGATGTAAATAAAAATTTAGAAGAAATACAATTTTATTTGAATGAAAAAAATTTCAAAGTCAGAAATTTTGAAATTTGAAAAAGAAACATTAGAAAAAAAGAAAAATATAATTATGTAATAATAAATGGGGAATATATTACTTATTATGATTTTTATACAAAAAAATATTTGAAGAAAGTAATTTGATTTTTAACAAAAGAATGGAAATATATAGAAAGAGAATTAAATAAAAGATAGTGAGTATGAAAAATTTAGAAATACATAAAGATATTATAAGAGAAGTACTACAAGAAGAAATATATGCAAACTATATTACAAATAATAAAGTAGATGTAATAGATATTTATGGATTTGATTATAAATTTCAAGAAAAAAATATAAAATAGATAATTTGAAAAAGAAATAATAAGAATAGGAGAATAATATGAATAAAATTAAAAGAATAGTATTGATAGCATTAATATCATCATTAGGAGTGTTATCTTTTTCAAATGATGGTGGAAGTTCAAAAAAATTAAATTTTGAAAGTATTAAAGAAAAATTATCAAAGTACAAAAGAGAAATTAGATAATTTAGAAAAATAAAAAAATAAAGAAGTAATTAGTGATAATATAAAAATAAATTTCAAGTTTTTATCTGGTAAATCAGCAGCAGGACTAAATATAGGGACAGAATTTAATTATTCAAAAATCATCTACATATAATGTATATACTAAAACCAAACTTTACTACGACATTAAAATTTAATGCAGATGAAGAAGTAATTTATGTTGGAGGTGGGAATACTCAAGATTTTTGAAATAGATACTACACAAGGTAGCACAGATAATTCAACCTTCATATTTATTAAAACCTCAAGAGTCAGGATTAAAAACTAATTTAGTTGTAATAACAACTAAAAGAACTTACTTTATCTATCTAGAATCTACAAGTAATGAATATAATCCGTTAGTACAATGGAAATATCCTTTTGAATCAAATATGAATTTTTGTTAATTCAAGAATAGAAAAAGAAAAGAAAAATGAAGTAGAATTATCAGTTAAAGATGTTAAAGAATTAGATTTTTAATTATTCATGGAATAAAGAAAAATAAAAATAAAAAGTACAGACAGTTTACAATGATGGAGAAAAACAATAGTATTATTAAATGAAAAATGCAAGAAGCACCAGTCATTTATGAATTTAATTCTGATAAACAATTAGCTATGATAAATTATAGATTTTTAGATAATAAGATTGTAATAGATAAAGTTGTAGATAGTCTACAATTAAAATTAGGAAATGATACTCTTGATATAAAAAAATCAAAAATAGGGGAGGGTATAGATGGAAATAAAAGATCAAACAAATGATTTATTAAATAAATTAATAATAAATAATGAAAAATATAATAATTCTACTACAGAAGAAGAAAAAAAGAAGAATATATAGATGATCATATTGAATTACAAAATCAATTTGAAAATATAGGAATAGATATAATAAATGAAGCAATTGAAGAAATAAAAAAAGTAGACAAGAAGAAAGTATTTTTGCCTCGGAAGATTATGAAGAAGAAAAAAATCAAAAAGAAGAAAAAGAAACAGAAGATATAGAAGTAAAAAGAAGAAAATGGTGAAATTAAAGAAGAAAAAAATCAAAAAAATAAAAAAATTTAAAGGGATTAATGGCAATATGTGCAATAGTAGTATTTCTAGTTGGAGGAATATATTCTTGTAATACTGTATTTTTCTAAAAAAATAAGGAAGTATCAGCTGAAAAATAGATTTAGCTGATCCATCATTTAATGTATCAGAAAATAATGAAAAAGAAGAAATAATAGAAGAAAAATAATGAAAAATTCAGTGCCAGAAGACAATGGAGATTCATCTGTTATAAATGATGTTAAAGATATAGAAGATACGAATGTTAATAGTTATAGAAATGATAATTTCAATAATGAAAGAAATAGTTATAGAAATAATCAAAGAAACAATTATTCAGAAGATAGATATAATGATGATTTTAATGAAATTGATAAAGCTATTGAAGATATAACAGGTTCAAATACAAAAAAACTAAATTTGATGAAGATATAGAAACAAGGACTAAAGATAGTTATAGAAGAGATTCAGGAGATGTTAAATTATCATATATTAATAGAAGTAAATTAAATGATAGTAGTTCTACTAATAGTAACAATAATACAAAATACTAACACAAATAATATTAGTAGTATAGGTTATAGAAGTACAAATGAAAGAATTAATGAAACAGAAAATATTAAATTAAATCAAAATAAAGTAAGAAAACAATCTTCTAAATATGAAATTAAACAAGGTTCAATAATTCCTTCAATTTTTAATAAGTGAAATAAATACAGATTTGCCTGGAACAATATTAGGACAAGTTAAAACTAATATATATGATAGTGTGAGCGGGAAGTATTTATTAGTTCCTAAAGGTTCAAAAAAATATATGGGGTATATAGTTCTGTTATAGCAAATGGACAAAAATAGAGTAGTAATTGTATTTAATAAATTAATATTGCCTAATGGAGATTATGTTGATTTATCAAACATGCAAGGAGTGGACTTAATAGGAAATACAGGAATAAAAGATAAAGTAGATAATCATACTTTAGAGTTATTAGGTAATGCAGTATTATCTTCTGTTCTTAATTTTGGAAATACTGTTGCAAAAAGGTATTAGTTTTAATTTTGGAGGGAAATTATTAGATTTGACAGGTAAGACAAGAGAAAATGAAAAAGGAAATGAAACATCACCTTTTTGAAAAAAATCTACAGGAAAGATATTAGAAAAGGCTGTAGATAGACCACCCACAATAACAATAAGAAAAGGAACATCATTTAATATCATGGTTAATTCGGATATTGAATTAGTACCATATAAAGGAAATTAATATGAATAAGGTAATCTCTTTTTTAAAAAGAAGCAAGAGAATTAAAGTGGAAAGATCTTAAAAATAAGGAAAAGAAATTTTTAATAGTTATGTTTATAGGGATATTTCTTTTTAGTTCTCTATCCTTTAATTAAAGCTAGTATATATGCAGCATTATTAGATTATAATTCACAATTAACTAATTATTTTAATTTTGGAGAAAAAGAATATATTATCCAAATAGTTTATATAAAATAGCACTAACTAAAACACCTAAAACAGCAGTTAAACTCAATTTATATATGTTTATTTATGTATTAGTTGTAATAACGTTAAGTATGATGATTGGTTTACCTATTAATTGGGTTAAAAATACTGATTATGGTTCAGCAAGATGGGCTGAATGGGATGATTTAAGACATGATGGATTTTTTTCATGCAACTTCTTATTCAAAAAGCATTTGGGATGAATTTATTAGAAGAAGAAGGAGTTATTGTGGGAGAATACAACGGTAGATTATTAAGAGATAATAATAAAACTCATATATTATTATCAGCACCTACAAGAACAGGTAAAGGAGTATCAATAATTATACCGACTCTTTTAACATGGAAACATTCTATTTTATGTTTAGATATAAAAGGTGAAAACTATCAATTAACAAAGGGATGGAGAGAGAAAGGATTAGGAAATAATATATTTAGATTTGCACCAATGGATAGAAATTCTTGTTCTTTTAATCCTGTTCTTGAAATTAGATATTTAACTGATAAAGAAATAGATGATACTAAAACAATAGCGAACTTATTAGTAATATCTGAGGGCGGAACACCGATCCATTTTTGGGAGCAGTCGGGAGCAGACTTTTATGGTTACATTAATTTTTATGGTCATTATAAAAAAATAAAGGTAAAGGTTCGCTATCAGAAGCAATTAAATTTATTACAGATCCTAGAAGTCCCTTAATAAATAGAATAAATGATATATTAAATACACCAATATTAGATATTAATGATATAGAAGATCAAAAATAATTAAGAAATTACTAGAAATTTATACAGCTAGAGATGATCAAGAAGAAATTAAGAAAGGATTTCACCCTTTCATAAAAAGAGGAGCAGCAGATATATTAAATGCTGGAGAAAAACATTACAAAAATATAGTGAAGACAGCAAAATCAAAAATTATCTATATTTGAATCACCAACAGTTGAAAAAAATACATCTTCTAGTGATTTTTAAAATTTCAGATTTAATGCATGGTGAAAAATCCAGTGACAGTATATGTAGTAATACCACCAGCGAATATTAAAGATTTAGCACCACTATTAAGAATATTAGCGATACAGTGTGTATCTATATTAACTGCTGAAATGAATTTTACAGCTAAAGTTGCACCTAAAAAAACATAGATTATTAATGTTGATGGATGAGTTCCTTCAATTGGTAAACTTGATGTATTAGAAACAGGAATTGGGTTCGTTGCTGGATATGGTATTAAATTAATGCTAGTAGTACAATCTTTAGATCAATTGAATAAAAATTTATACTAAAGATAATATGTTCTTATCAAATTGCCAAACACAAATATTTTTACACGGCAAATGAATTACAGACTTGTGAATACATTTCAAAAACACTTGATACTCAAACAATAAGAGAAAGAGATACAAACCATAAAGGGCTTTTTTTCCTAAGTACAGATATTTTGGTAGAGATTTAATGAAACCTGGAGAATTTAGAAACTTCCCACTAGATAAAAATTCTTTTAATAGTAGGAGGTAAGTCAGGACCCTATAAAATCTAAAAATATTATTCTTTATCGATCCTAGATTTAAAAGATAAGATTAATTTTAATGGAGATGTAAGTAAATTAAGTCCATATATGAGAAAAAGAGTATGAAGAACAACAAAAAAATCGTGAAAGGGGGTAAATAATGTCAGCAAGGAAAGGAATAAAACATTAGAAGAAAGATTAAATGCTCTATATAAAGAAATTGAAAATGAAACTAATAAAAGACTTGAAAAAAATTAATCAAATAAAGAAGAATCTAACAATTCTTTCATTCATATTTTAAAAAGAAAAGTTAGAAAAAGGCTTGAGATTTAAATTCACATATAAAGAGTTTTCAAATATATTAGATCAATTACAAAAAAAGTAAGAGAAGATGAAGATGAAACAATAATTGAAATATCAGAAGGAGAAGTTATAACAATTACAATTAGAAAAAGAAAAGAAAAAAATAATGATAAAGAAAATGAGAAAAGAAGAGATAAAAAGAAGAAGTTGATAATTATGAATAGTTTTGAATTTGAAATGCAAGAAAAAAATTAAAACAAGATCGAGTTAAATTTTATTTATGAAACAATGGGAATGGATATAAGAAAATTATTCTTGATCCTGAAATAACTGAAATTATGTTAAATCTTGATGGATATATATGGATAGAAAAGTATAGAGTTGGAACAATCAAAACAGATATATTTATTGATACATATAAAGGAATGCAAATATTAGAGTTAATAGCTGCATACGATAAAAAAAGAATTTAATAAAGAAAATCCAATGCCTAGTGCTATTTTTTTCCAACTGGAGAAAGAGTACAAGGATGGGGTTATGATGTAACAGGAGATAAACCAAGTTTTTTTCAATAAGAAAACCAGCAACTAAAAATAATAGAATTTGATGAATATGTTGAAAATGGAGTTTTAACAAAAAGAACAAAAAGAATATTTAATAGATTCTATGAAAGAAAAGAAAAAAATATATTAGTTGTAGGAGGAACAAGTTCTGGTAAAACTACATTTTTAAATGCTTGTATACATGAGTTAGAAAAATTAAATGATAGAATATTCTATTTAGAAGATCAACCAGAATTAAAAACAGATATAAGTAAAAAAATAATATTAAATTAGCAACTACAGATAATATAAATTTAATGCAATTATTAAGAACAGCAATGCGAGGTAATCCCGATAGAATAGTTATAGGAGAAATTAGAACAGGAGATGTAATGGCTGAAACTTTAAAAAGCATGGAACTCTGGACATAGCGGAGGATTATCAACTATTCATGCCAATGGTAATGCTATTTCAGGTCTTTTGAAAGTAGAACAATATTTAGAAGAAATTCCATTAAAAATCAAGGATTAATGATTGCACAGACAATAGATATAGTTGTTAATTTACAAAAATAGATGGTAAAAAGAGTAATAAAAAGAAATTTCAGAGGTGCTAGGATATGATAAAAAAATGAAGAATATATCATTAATACCAAGTGGAGTATTTAAGATATTATTACTTATTTCATCACTTATTTCATCTATAACATTATCTAATTCGCTTAATTACTATAATAAATATAACTTTGTAATAATAAGTAGAAATGAAAAATTAGAAAAAGATGTGAAAGAAGTAGAAGAAATAAAAAGAAGTAAAAAGATTTAAAAATTAAAGATAAAAAAATTTAGATAGAAAAGTAAAATTACTAATTGCTGCAAAAAGATTATTAGGTAAAAAAATATGTGTGGGTGCTTCTATAACAGATAAAGAAAAAAATTTGATTGTTCTTCATTTGTTAAAAGCTCTATATAGAGAAATTGGAGTACCTTTACCTAGAGTTAGTAGACAGCAGGCAGAAATAGGTAAAAAAAGAAGAGTTTAAATGATTTAAATACAGGAGATTTAATATTTTTTTCACACTTTAGGTAATTATGTTAGTCACGTAGGTATGTATATAGGAAATAATAAATTTGTGCATGCTTCTTCAAAAAGCAGGAAAGATAGTTGTAAGTGATTTTTACTGGATTTTATAGAGAAAAAGCAGTATTTGGAACAGAAATAATATAAAAAAATTAAATAGGAGGATTAAAAAAATGGATTTAAAAGTAAAAAGAAAAGTAATTGAATCAAGAAATAGAGCAGTAGTAGGTATAGCATATAATATTAATAAAATGTGTTTTTTTACCCTAAATTAGAAAAATATAAATGATTTTAGAGTGAATAATAAATTAAGAATTATGAGTGATTTATTACAAAAACTATATATCAGGTAAATATTTGAATTTTTAAAGTAATAGAAGAAAAATAATTTAACATTAATTAAGAATGAAGAAGATAAAGTATTTGGAGTAATATTAGAGTATAGAAAAAAAGATGATGAATTAGATAAAGGAGAATATTCATATTTCACAATGTATAATAGTGAACAAGTAGAAGAACAAGATAAATTAGAAAAAAATATTAGAAAAATGAGCAAGAAATATTTTTTTCCGAAACAGGAGAAATTATTTCTTTAGATGATAAAAAGTTTAATTTAAAAAGTGAACAAATAAATAAATTTTTTTGAAAAAGAAAAAAATTAGATAAATTAGATAAAAATCTTATTTGTAGGATTAGTAAGAATGTATTTAGGGAAAGATTTAGATTTAAATTTAAGATATACAGATGATGAGAAGAAAGAATTAATCAATATATCTAAAAACAACACCAGAAATGATACAAAAAAATCATTCCAAAAAGCAGATAGATTAATAAGTAAATATTTATTAAATAATATAATTGAGGTGATTTAGATGGAAGTATTAGGATATAAAAGCAAAAAGAAGTAAGAGTAAGTCCAACAAGTGGATTAACAACTTTAAAAATTAGTAAGGATTTATTATTTGAAATAGAAGATTTTTTTATAATGAAGTATTAAAGAAAAAAATTTAATCCTAAAGAAGTAATTAGAGGATATAGAGAATCAGAAAAAGATAGTTCTTTTTACATTTAGACATGGAATAGGATATGATTGGAAAGATCAAGATCTATTAGGAGGTACAGCTTCTGGAACTTTAAAAAAAGTATTTGAAAGCTACCGTGATTATACTAAAGATAAAAAAAGAAATAAATTTAAAAATTTTTAGAAAATAGTATAAAAAAATCATAATGAATTAAATAATAAGATGTTTAATATTCCTATAGATTTTGTTAAAGAACAATCTAAAGATAGTAAAGAATATAAAAGAAAGATAGGACATACAGTACACTCTATACATTGTATAGAGTGGATTTTACTTATTAAAAACAATTAAAATCAAGAGTTAAGAAAAACGAAGAAAGGTGAAAGAATGAAAAAAATAATATATTTAGTATTAATGCTTGTATCCATATCTTGTACAAGTATTAAGGAAATAATCAAAAATGAAAAACTTTAAATTTATGAATGTAACAAAAAGTTGAAAAAAATAAAATAGAAAATTTAGAAATTAAAAATAATTTAGATTTAAGAAATGATGAAGTAAATGTATATTTAGTGAGAAATTTAAAAATAAATCCATTATCTAAAAATTAAATTAGATATAGATTATTCAAGAGGTATAGCAGATGGTCTATATATAGAAAATAGTAATAAAGGAATATTGAATATAGAATTAAGTAATCTTGGAGAAGAAAAACAATAAATAAAAATACCTATAATCACTACTAAAAAAAGAAAATGATTTAGTAGTTAATATAAAAGACTGAAATATTAGATAACACTTTATTTGAAGTATTAAAAAGAAGAAAAAAATGGATACTATATGTATTCTTTGAAACCAATATTTATAGATGAAGACACATATGAAGAAAAAGTAACAGAAGATATTAATATTAGTTCTTCAAATGTAGCATTCTATGAAGAAAAATTTAATAGAAAATTATCATGAAATAAATATTATAAAATGGCTTGGAATACAATGATTATTATTCAAAAAAATAGCTAAAGGATATATATTAGAGGGAGAAGGAATTAAAGGTTCAAATATTGTATTTGAATATAATGATGGAAGTAAAGTAATGACAATAGTAGATGATAAAGGCTATTGGAGTATTGCAGTAAATAAAGAAAAAGGTAATATGAAAGTGTATCAAATAGTTGATGGAGTAAAAAGTCAAGAAATACTATATGATTGGGGAGAATAATATGGATAGAATACCAGTATATAAATCATTACACGCAGAAAAAAACAATAATGGGATTACCAACATTTACCTTTTTATTTCTTGATAGTATTTAGTGTAGTAATATTAATAATATTAAAATCATTATTAGCAATAATACCCATTTTATTTATAGTATTTGTAATAAAATATATATCAAGAAATGATACCTTATTTTTTTACAAATATATTTTTAGTTCACTATTATTACCAGAAGAAATTAGTGCATAGAAAGGAAAGAAATGATAGACAAAAATATTAAAAAAATTATAAAAAAACTCATATAAATTTTTTTGTTCCATTTGACTACATGTTAGAAGATGGAATAATAATGAATAAAAAAACTCAGGATTTCAAGCTACATTTAAAGTAGTATTCCATGATTTGGATTTTATGGAAATAGAAGAACAAAAAAATGATTAATTCAATAATATCATCTGCGTTTTTAAAATTGCCAGATGGGTTTACAGCACATATAGAAATACAAAAGAACAAAAGAGTAATAAATATTTGGCAAAAGATTTGAGTAAAAAGCCTTATTCAACAAGAATAATAGAAAGAATAAGAGAAAACTCTGTAAAAAGAAGCATTCTTTATAACAGAATACTATATAACATTAACATATATATTAAATAATAAAGTAGAAGAAAAATTGGAAGCTTTTATTTCAAAGATAACTAATAAGATGAGTAGAGCAACAAAAAGAAGAGAGTGTAGAAACATTAAGAAAAAGAATTTAATAAAGAGTTTAAAGAATTTAAATCACAATTAGAATTATTCCACGGACAATTAATAGAAGGAGCAAAAAGAAGTAGAATTATTAAAAAAATGAAGAATTATTAGGTTATCTTTATACAGCAATAAATTTAGAAAAAAAGAGAAAGAATAAAAGTTCCTAATCTAGATACGATCATGCTAGATGAATATTTAACAGTTTCAAATATAGAAAATAAAGATAATGTAGTAAAAATTAACGGAGAATATTTAAAAGTATTGACTATTACAGCATTCCCAGATGAAGTAAATACTAGAATATTAAATGAATTAGAAAGTTTAAATTTTGAATATAGAATGGTAAATAGATTTATTGTTCTAAGTAAAGAAGAGGCATTAAAAAATGATGGATACATTCAATTTATACTATCAAGCAAAAATGAAGTCAGCTATGCAATGGTTAGTTGAAGCAGTATCACAAAAAGCCTATAAATAATGTTGATAGATTAGCAGAGAATAATTTAAGTGAAACAGCATTCATTGATAGAGAATTAAGATTAGGTAATATGCAATATGGTTATCATACCTTTAATTTTATAATAAAAAAATAAGGATTTAGAAGAATTAGAAAAGAAAAGTGCAACAAGTACAGAAAATAATAAGATTCAAAGATTTTGTTATTTCAGAAGATAAATTTAATACTTTAAATGCTTTATTTGGTTCTATTCCTGGAAATGTGGCATGTAATGTAAGAAGATTACCTATAAATACACAAATTTTAACTACATTAATACCTACTTCATCAATATATCTAGGAGAAAAAAATATAACAAGCATTTAAGAGATGTACCATTAATAATTACAAAAACTGAAAAAGAATTATTTAATTTTTAATTTACATGTAGGAGATGTAGGACATACATTTATTGCAGGACCTAATGGATCAGGTAAATCAGTGTTATTAGGATTGATAGCAGCTGAATTTTTTTAAAATACGACAATATAAATATAAATGGTAAAAAGAGATTCACAAGTATTTTTCTTTGATGTAGGAGGTTCTAGTAGAGTATTAACAAATACCTCAGGTGGAAAGTTTTTATGATTTAGGTAATAGTGAAATAGCATTTCAACCATTAAAGAATATAGATGAAAAAAACAAGAAAGAGTATTTGTATTAGAATGGATACAATCAATTTTTAGAAAAATGAAGGATTGACTATAACACCGAAATTAAATACATTATTATCAAATGCTTTAAAAATCATTATCAGAAGTACCAAAAGAAAGAAGAACGTTAAGTAATTTAAAATCATTTATACAATCAGAAGATATAAGGAGTATATTAGATAGATACACAGGACAAGGAGAGTATGCAGAGTTTTTTTGATAATGATGAAGAATACTTTGATTCAAGCAATATAACAGCATTTGAAATGGGGAATATAATAAAAAGACCCTAAAGTATTAATACCATTATTAGATTACTTATTCCATAAAAATAGAAGTAGAAAAAAATTAGATGGTAGACCAACATTGATAATATTGGATGAATCATGGGTATTTTTTTAAAGACTCCTAAAATGCTTGCAAAAAAATAGAAGAGTGGATAAAAACATTAAGAAAAATTAAATGCAACAGTAATACTTGCAACACAATCGCTATCAGATGTAGTAGCTTCACCTATAGTATCAACAGTATTAGATAACTGTTTGACAAGTATATTCTTACCAAATAATAAAAGCATTATCAGCACATAAAGATATATATTTAAAGTTTGGTTTAAATGATAGAGAAATAGAAGAAATAAATGCAAGTATACCCTAAGAGGGATTACTTTATTAAAAAAAGGTAGAAATTCTTCTTTAATACAATTGAATTTAACAAAGACAGAATTAGCTTATGTAGGTTCTTCAAGTACAAATGATCAGGCAAAAATAAGAGAATTAAAAAAAGAAATAGATAATAAAAATATCAAGTGAACTTAAATTATTAATATTAAATCAAAAGTGGATAGAATATAAAGTTAAGACAGGAGAAATAACAATGAAAGAAATAGAACAATATAAGGATATATTAAAGTAGCACTCTATACAATACATAGAGTGTAAATAAAGAGAAAAAAATAATTATAAAGATTACGAAAGATAATAGAGAAAAGAGGAATATAATGAATGAAGAATTAATAAAAAAAGTATTTACAAGAAATTAAAGATATAGAAGAACAAATAGAAGAATGTAATAAAAAAATATAAATCAATTAAAAATCTATAGAAAGTGATAATATCACTCAAAAGAATTAAAGAACTTAAAAAGATCAAATAATAGTTAGTGTAGATAAGAAAATAAAAAGAATTAAAATCAGATTCTAATTATGTAAAAAAATAAAAAGAAGAGATAAAAATTAAAAAAATAGTGATGATAGTAAACAAAGAATAAAAAGAGTATAAAGAAGAACTAACAAAACATTATGAAACAATAAATGATATTAGAGTTAGAATAATAGCTCTTATAAAAGAAATGTAAATAATAGAGAGGTAGGAATATGAAAAAAATATATTATTAAGTTTAATTGCAACGTTAGGATTTAGTGCTTCATGGGAAGATGTAAAAAAAGATATTTTTTTAATCCAGCAGCAGCAAATGCAGCTAAAGAATTTGATGAAAATGATGAAGAAGATAGTAGATTTATAAAGCTTTATGAGGAAGGAAAAATTGAATAAAACAAGATATAGTAAAATATATTAGTGAAAAAAATAAAGCAAGAGATAGAATTAAAGAAGAATATAAATCTGATCCAATATCAGGAAAATTTGAAGGTTCGGAAGAAGAATATTTAAAAAGCTAATAAAAAAATAAAAATTAGGGAACAAATGCAACAGGCTCTAATATGACAGAATCTGATTTTTTTCAAATTTTGGAAATCTTGATCCAGGAAATGCAATGAAATCATTAGAAGATTTTTAATAATATGATAGATAATGGATTTGAAATGGCTTTTTAATGTATTAAATGTTACAGGTAATGTAGCTACATCAGCATTATCAGTATTAGGATCTGCACCAACTGTGTTTGGTAATGGATTTCCTGGGGCTTCAGCAGCAGGAACAAATATTCAAGCTATGTTGACAAAAAAATTAATGCAGTTAAAAGCAAGACTTGATGAATTGAAACAACATAAAAAGAATATTAGAATCACTTAAAAGATTTAAGTAAGGCAGATTTAAAAACAATAAATGGAATAAATGATACACTTAATAATTTATCAACTTTAATGACATCAAGTGCAGTAGCAAGTACAGATATTAGGAATTTACAAGATACATTAAAGAAAGTAGATTTAACTAAAGAAAGCGGTTGGGATCAATTATTAGGAATACATGTAGATGAAAGAAGTGCAAATGAGGCGGCACTTGAAAGAATAGCAGGGAAATCATCTATGAATGCATTAAATTCAATAAGAGATATGCAAAAAGAAATAAACTCAATGCAAGCAACTACAGGAAATCAAAAGTTAGAAAAAAATGAATAATTTATTGAATGTAGTTATATCACTATTGCAAAAAAATCTATTACAGATCAAGAGCAAGTAGCAGCAAATAATATGATGAGAGAACAAAAGAGAATTAGATGAAAAAGATAGCAAGAAGTGAACAACAAAAAGAAGAAATTAAAGTGTTAGAAAAAAATAAAAAAAGAATTAGAAAAATAAGGTGAAGAGAAATAATTATTCAAGACATATGGTTGGTGGAAGATAATGATTGATCAGTTTGTAACGATATTTATAATAGCAATAAATTCAGGTATAAAACTAATGGCAACAAGTATGATAGCATTCAGTAGTATAATGGCATGTATTGATTTCACAATGATATTTATAACAGAAAGTATAACGAATTTTTAATGCTTTTATGGTCAAAAATATTGAATAAATTTCTAAGATATGGTATATTTATTGCAATAGGATTATCATGGTTTAAATTACACGATAGTATTATGAAGTTATTATTTGGAATAGGTTATTTATTTTTGGGAAAAATCCTCCTTCATCATCAGAAATGGGAAGTTTTCAAAAAAATATATGATTCCTTTACATTAAATATATCGAATCTATTTTTCAGAATTTGGAGCATTTGCATGGTATCAAATAGGGCAGACAATCATAATATTAATAGGAATACTGATAGGATATGTGTGTTTATTTATATTGATGAAAAGAGGTGATGTTATCATTCTTTAAATTAAAAAAATAATGTTTGCATTAGGACCTTTATTATTACCATTTAACATGTTTGATCAAACAAAAATCAATGGGAGAAAAACTATTTAATGGATTATTAAAATGCAGCAGCAGAATTAGTAGTAACATTATCAGTAGCAGGAATATCATTAAAAAGTAATGAATATGTTCCCTTATGTAAGAGATAGTACTCCGAACATAGGAAAATTGATAAGTTGGTTATTCTGTATGGCTTTAGCAGCATTTATGGTATATTATTCAAAAGAAATGTCATCAATGCTAATGAATGGTTCAACATTCAGTAGATCATCAAGTGCAATAGGAGGAGTAATATCAGGAGCAGTTGGAGCAACTATTGGAGCAGCAACAGGTGGAGCATTAGTAGCAGCAGGAGCAGCTGGGGGAATAAGTAAGGCAATACAAGCAGGAAAAGATGGATTAGGATTTAAAGGGAGTAGCAGGAGCATTTTAAAAACAGGAGCAAAAAGAAGGAATGAAAGCTGGACAAAAATTCATTTATAGGAAAAAGTAGGAGGAACAGTAGGAAAAGGAATAAAGACAGCGACATCATATGCAACTGGTCAAAAATCAATATCAAATATAGCAGGAGATATATTTGGAGGTGCGAAGAATGTTAAAGATATTGCAGGGCATGCAGTATTTGGAGATGGAAAATATAATGATTCAATAACAGATTTATTTACACCATATCAACCAAGTGCTGCAGAATATGCAAGTACCGAAAATGGGACAAAAAGCATGGGAAGCAGCAAAAAGCAAAAATATGGAGAAGCAAGAACAGGTGAAAATAAATCAGGTTTAGTAAATAGTTTAAGAAAAGGAATACAAGAATATCTAAAAGTAAGAACAGACAAAAGATCTGAGAAGAGAAGCTTATGATATTGGTAATAAACAAAGACATAATGAAGTTGATAAAAATTAAGGCTTATCAAAACTGGAGAACAAGAGAGAAATCAACAGATTTATTTAGAAATAAAAAAAGCATACATATAAAGATTATATAAATGAAATTAATAAGAAAAAAATAATGATAAAGAAGATAGAAATGGAGAATAGTATGGCTTTATGATAGTGATTATGGAATGGATACATATTTAGCAATAGAATTTTTAAAAAGAATTAGAAGAAAAAGAAAAATCCAAAAATATAGAAATAGAAAATAATAAAAATTAGTAAATGAACTATCAAAAATATGTATTAGAATTAAAAAGAAATAGAAGAATTAAAAAAAGAAAGAAAAGTAGATTTTTGAGAGATAATTAAATCAATAAAATCTTGAAAAATAAGCTAAAATGTAGTATAATGATATATATAAATCAAAGAGAAAAAGGTGTTGATTATATGCAGTTGTTAATGATAATAATAAAAGTAATTTTATCATTATTAGCATATCTTATATTATTTATAATAGCAATATGTTTAATAATATATTTAATAAGAAAAACTATTTACAATATTATTTAGTTTGCTATTTTATAAAGAACAAGAAGAAATAGTTAAGCCAAAGAAGTTGACACGTGAAGAAATAGAAGAATTAAAGAGAAAAGAAGAACAAGAAGAAATAAATAGAAAAATACAAGATAATTTAAATGAATTAGAAAAAAACTTTTTGGTAAAGATAAAGATTAATAGATAACTTAGTGTGCGGAGGTACACAAAAAAAGTTCTCTATTGGGAATCAGCGAGTTCCCGATAGGGGACTTTTTGTTTTTTTAGGGTAAAAATTAAAAAAATAAAGAAAAGAATAAAGATAAAGAATATGAAAGGTAGGAAGATATGAAAAAAATTTATGTTATTTATAATGCTCTATATTATGAGTATTGTAAGTATTTCAGCACCTAGAGGTCCAGCACCGACAAGAGGGCAAATTGTAAATGCAGCAAGAAGTGAAGCTGCAAAAGGTTATGGATATGGATATGGGAAAAAAAGGAGAGAATGGATTAATTGACTGTTCAGGATTTATAACTAATGTATTTAAAAGAGTAGGTTTATCAAGTGGAGTAGATTCAAAAAGGTTTTGCCAATTCGGGTAAAACAAATAGATATAAGTTCAGTTAAGGCAGGAGATTTAATATATATGCCACCTAAAAATGGAGCTTCACATATAATGATGGTTGTATCTACGAGTCCATTACAAGTAGCAGATTCAGCTAGTGGAATAGGATCATCTGTAAGAACTGTTAGTTTAGAAAAAAATTAAGAGCAAGAGGAGCAATAGGAGTAGACTTTGATACAATAATTAATGAAGCAGAGGGTAGAGAATTAAAATATAAAAATAATAATGTAGAATGGAAGTCAGGAATAGTAAAAAAATGGAGAACAACCAGTAGAAGAAAAAAAGCAACAGCAATAAATTATGGAGCAGATAACTCAATTAATTTTTGATGATATAGCACAAAAATATACAGACAGTATAAAAACAAGTAACACCTAAAAATATATGGTACAGCAGTTGTATTTATGTCTATATTATTAATAATACAATTAACTATGGATACAATGAATACAATTCCCTAGAAATGATATAGGAGCCTTAATTAGTAATATTTATAGAAGATCTATAGGATTTACAATGTATATGTATATTGCAACAGAAATATATACAGGTGGATTAATTAATTTAGTTAAAAGATATGGTTTATGGGATAGTTTCTAAATTTACCAATACAGAAGGATTTGACAAATTGATGAATATATGGGATACCAAAAAAACTCAATAACAGGGATTTGTGAAATTATTTTGCTAAATTATGGAACTTTACTTTATCACCAACACAATTAGCAGATGATTTAATAGCTTCTATTATAATTCTATTTGTGATAATTCTAATAAATGTATTATTCTTTATGATAATGTTTGATTTATTCAAAATATTTATAGGATTCATATTAACAATGAATTTAGGAATGTTACTTTTTACCATTTGGAATGTTAGATGTAACAAGACAATATTATAACATAGGTAAGATTATAAGTATGATACTTAACTTTATAATCAAAAATGGTATTTTTGAATATAATAGTAATATTATCAATGAAATTATTAGCACAGACTACAGTATTTATGAATTTACAAAACTTCACAGTTTCATCACTAGCAGATGGAACAATAGTAGCATTTATATTTATATTATATATGACATATCAATTATGTGTAAACTTAAATGTAGAATTTTTAGGGTGAAAATATGAATATAAAAAAATTTAGGTATAAAGAAAAATTAAAATTATTAAATATATATGTTTAGGTATAATGATGATTAGTATTTTATCAATGTTATTAATAAGAGTAAATATATCACCATCATCGCCTGTAGGATTTTTATCTAATGGATCCAATTAGTATAGTGTATAAGAATATTAAATTAGGAGATTATGTGGTATATGAAATGCCTAGAGAATATAAAAAAATATGCAGCAAAAGAACTAGAAAATTTAAAATCAATAAAAAGAGTTTATGCAAAAGAGGAGATGATATAGATGTAAAAAGGAAATGAAGTATATATTAATCAACTATACGTAGGAAAAAAATACTAGATACAATACCTAGTAAGTTAAAGAAAAAAAGAGTAAGTAAAAATCAAATATTAACACTATCAGAAAATGAAAATAGTTTAGATGGAAGATATTATGGTTTATTAGATTTTAGTGATATTAAATATAAAGCATATTTAATATATGAAATAAAAAAACAAAAAAATGAAAGGAAAGAAATAACATGGAAAAATTTAAGAGATGTAATTTTTAGATAAAAATAGAAGGACAAGTAAAACAAAATATGGAAAGGGAAACACCAGTACATTATACAACAACAAATGTATTTGTTTTACAACAGCAATTAAAAAAAGAAGGTAATGAAGTAAGCATAAAAAGAAATAAATGGAGCAATAAATGAATTAATTAAAGATAAAAAAATTATTCTTTAATAAAGAAATATCAAAGTCTGCAAATTTAGATGGAACATTAAGACAAGAAGAAAAAAACAAGATTCTTTATAGATAAAAGATAAAGCTATAGAGTTTATAAAAGAAAGACAAAATAAGAAGGTAAAAAGAAGTAGATAAAGAGATAGAAAAATGTTATCACTTAAAGATTTAAGTGATAGTGCAAAAATTAATATATGGAGTATTTAAAGAACAATTAGAAGTTGTTATAAAAATAGATGATAAGACAAAAGAAAGAGCATTTGTAGAAAAATGGTGATTTACAAAAAATCTACTAATTTAACTTATCAAGTATTTAATGAGGCAATAAAAGAATTAAAAGATAATAAATTGTTATTTTTTTAACAGTATTAGATAGAGAAAGTGAAAATCCAAAAATTTGTATTAACAAATGAACAAAAATATGCAATAGAATTATCTAATAAAGATAAAGAAAAAAATAAAGAAGTAGAAAAAAATCAATAAAAGAAACACCTAAAAAAAGAAGAAGAATTAGAAAGATAAGGTGAAAATAAAAAAAGTACACTCTATAGATTGTATAGAGTGTACTAAAAAGAGTATAAAAAGGACAATGAGAATAAAATAAAAAAATCTTTAAATTGATTGAAAAAAATCTAAGAAATGGAGTATACTAATAAAAGTAAGAAATGAGATTACTAAGTTGCATGTAGCTTATTCCCGCCAATGAGGGGTCAGAAATATCATGACAGCCGAGTACATGTGGGCATTTAGATTTGTTGTCAGACTTTAATGCTAGTGGGTTCAGTATCGATCAAAAGCAGTAAAAATCAATTTAGAGATAGTAGAAATACTATCTTTTTTTATTACCCAGAAAGGAGGGAAAGATATGGAAGAGAAAACATATAAGGCACAGGAAATAATGAAATGGTTTAAACAATTTGATAATAAAAAAATATTTTTAATTAAAAGGCAAAACTATAGAATTTGACATAGAAATATTACAGAGGGTTGCCCCTCATTTATTAGGATTACAATACATTAATGAGAATAAAGATGAAATAAAAGGTATACGTTTAATGAATTATGTCATAAATAATAATTTAAGTGATCAAGAAATATTAAAAAAAGAGTTGAGAAATATAATAAAAGATTTTTTTGAGTCTGTAGAAGAAAGAATAAATACCTTTAAATATTTTATGGAGAATTTAGAAAAAGGGATAATAGTAGAAAATACCCATCCAAATACTAAAAATAAATGTAGAGAATTTCATAATACAATTTAAATCAAATAAAAATGAAGTATTACATTTAGGAGTAACAAGAGGAATATACTATGATGAATTTGTATTTGATGAAACAGAATATAAATTTAATAAATATCTAGAAACATATATCAAAGAAAAAGATAATAGATATTATGACAAAAACAAAATTATATGAAAAAAATAGAGGGAATATATCTAGTGAAAGAAGAAAAAAATACGACAATTTTTCATTTGATGAGGAAAAAGATAGAAAAATACTGAGAAGAAGAAAAAAAGACCGAGTGGATAGTTGGGGAGCATATTTAAATAGAGAAAAAAATAATGATAAAGAACAAGAAAGATAGAAATGAAAGAAAATAAAAAAATTATTAAGAGAACTTTTATACTATAAAAAAATAAACAAAGATGTTTAGAATATAATAAAAATATAAAACAAGAAAAGAAAGAAATGCTCATCTTTATTCGCTAGGAGCATTATTTGAATTAATAGGAATGGATAAAGAGGATTACTCATTTTTTTATTAGGTTATTTACTATTAAGTGGAATAACAAGAGTAGAAAAGAAGGATTATCAAAAATATATTAATTTTGGTGAAACCTTCATAAAAGAAAGAAATAAATTATTAATAGAGGAGGAAGAAAAGAATGAACTATAATGAAGATTACATAGGAACAATACATAATTTAAATAGAACAATAAAATCAATAGAGGATTGGGAAGAAACATTAGATAAAAAGGTAAATGAATTAGATACTTTAATTGCAAAAGTATAAAGAAGTTGGAGGATTTAAATTATTAGAACAGTTAAAAAGAATTAAAAGAAGTATTTGAAAAAAACTAATAAAATGATAGAGAGAAATTAAAACAAATTACAATAAATGTAAGAGAAGAAGAATTAGATAAAGACTATGATAATGATGGATTAAGAAATAGAGATGAACTATTAAGAGGAAGTAATGTATATGAAAAAGATAGTGATAAAGATGGTATAGAAGATAATAGAGAGATGTAGAATGAAAAAAATATAACACTCTATGTGATTTATAGAGTGTAAAAAAATAAATAATTGAAAGGAATAATAAAAAAATATGAAAAATAAAATAAAAAAATATTGCAACAATAATGACAGTTGTATTAGGAACTGGAATATTATCTACAGCTGAAACATTAAATGAAGGAATTAATTTAGGAGATAATACATCAAATGCCATAGGTAGTGGTTCATTAGCTACAGGTAGAGGTACAAATGCTATAGGTAGTAATGCATTTGCAAGTGGGAATAATATGACAAGAGAACAATATGAAGAATTTATTAAACAAAAATAATGCAAGATTAAAAGAAATAGAAGATAAGATGAAAGAAGTGTTAGCTGCAAGAGGAGATTTAACTAATCTTGAAAATGAACATAGAGAAATAGCAAATAAAAATAAAAGCTATTGAAACTTATAGAATACAAATAGCAGAAAAAGAAAGACTATTAGCAGAAAAAAAGAACCTGTTTTAACAAGAGAAATTGAAGTTAAAAAAAGATGAAAAAGTAAATTATAGAACACAAATAGAAGATTTAGAAAGAAGGTTGAATATAATAAATAGTTTAGATTTTTGATAGTTTAGACCAAAACCATTTAGATGAAGGTATTACTAGATTAGCACAAGATTTGAAAAACTAAAATGGAACAAGGTGCTACATTTTTGGGAGAATATGGAGCAAACGGTTTGCCACTTAGTCAATATGAAGCAAGCATTAGAGCTATAATTGCAACAGAAAAATACAAAAATCCTGGAACTTGGTATATACCTGCATATTATGAAAATTCTGATAAATTGCAAGTAACAAAAAGAAGATTTATTGGGGAATTTTTGTTTTTAAAAAGACGGCAACCTAACAATGTTAGATATAAACAACCTAACTACAATTAAAAAAAGAGTATCAACAAGGTAGAAAAAGATATTCAAAATATAAAAAAATGACCCAAATAATAGATATGACTATAGTTCAGAACAAGAGTATGAAGATAAAAAAAATAGAACAATAGAAGAATTAAAAAAACATAATATATCATTATCAGAAGATGAACTTCGGGAAATATTAGATGGGAATCTAAGTAGATACAATAGAATAACTGCTATAGGTGTTTTTAAAATGATGAAGATGTTAAAAATTGGAAACAATTTGTTGATAAGAGAAGGTGTAATCTTAGCGGGTGGTGACCCTTTAAGTAATCCACCTAAAAAAACGATGATGAAAAAAAGAGATTGGGCAGTTGTTGGATATATAAATGAACTATTTGGAAATAAATTTGTTATTGACCACAACGACCCTTATTTTGCGAATAAATGCAAGAGAAAAAAAGAAAAATATTATAATGATAGAGTTTTAGCAAAATGATACATTATTAAGAAAAAAATGTAGTAGATTATTATAAACGAATAAGAGAGGGTTTACATAATATATTAACAAATGAAGAAATGGAAGAAAGAGATAGACTTAATAACTTATCTAATCCTACAGATATTGAGGTATTAAAAATAACATTAAATAAAAAAAATATGATACCATTTTACAATGATAAGTTTAAAGAAATTACTTCTGTTGAGAAATATAATGAATGGAAAAAAATTTAGTAGATATGCCCTTTTAAGTTATGATATTTTTTTAGATATAATAAACGATGTAAAAGATAATAAAAAAACAAATATACAGATTTAACATATAAAAACAATGTTTAGTGATACATTTAGAGAAATGAGATATAATTATTTAAAAAAGTATGGATATAACTGATTTTTGTAGAAAAACAAAAAGGGTTAAAAAAGCCAGAGAGGATGCTGTTAAATTAATAAAAGTCTATAATGATGAAATAGATAGATTGAAAAGCCATAGAAAAAAAGACACACAAGACCAAATAACTATTAAGGAAAATGAAATTGCTGGATATAGAAGTGATATTACAAATTTAACTAATTTATTAAATGGAGAAAAATCCAGGAAATATTGATGAAGTAGCTAGACAAATAAATGAGAAAAAAAGAATTAATTGCTAATAAAGAAAGAGAAATTGAAACTTTAAAAGCAAATATATCTACAGTTAAAGATGGAGAAAATGCACTAGCTAATGGGACTAATTCAAAAGCATTAGGTAAATCTTCAATTTCAATAGGAACTAACAATTATACAAATCAAGAAAGTTCTATCGCATTAGGTACAAACAACACAGTAAATGGAGAAAAAAATCAATAGCGATTGGATATGGGCATAATATTCAAGGAAATAGAAATGCCACTTTAGGAGATCCTAATATAATATACGGTAATGACAACTTCGGAATAGGTAATAATATTACAATAGGTAGTGAACAAAATCCAGTAAATAATAATTTAGTATTTGGTTCAAATATTAATATACAAAAATGTTTCAAATGCAATAGTTTTTAGGAAATGGGTCAGAAGCAGTAGAGAATGCAGTATCTGTAGGTAAAACAGGAGCTGAAAGAAAAAAATCGTGAATGTTGCAGATGGGTTAATTAGTGAAAAAAATCAAAAGAAGCCATTAATGGTTCACAATTATATAAATTCTCTTTACTTCTAGATGATAGATTATCTAAAATTAATTTAGCTCCATCTACACCTAAAGTTGATACATCTCTTATTAATGCAGATATTGCAAATGCTTTTAGCCATAGCTGGTATACCACAAGTTAATGGTAACAAATTATTCTCATTAGGAGCAGGGACAGGATATAATGCAGGACAAGCAGCTATAGCTTTTAGGTGTATCAGGTCAAACACCTAATAAAAATGTTTATATTTAAAGTAAGTGGAGCAGTAAACTTGAAAAAAAGGATATTCTGTGTCAGCAGGAGTTAATATAAACTTTGGAGATATTGAAGATTATAATAATAAAAAAATTAGAAAATGAAATTAAAAAAATTAAATGAAAGAATTGAAAAAAACAAGAAAAATAAACCTTTAGTGATAAAAAGACTATTCTAAAGAATTAATTAATTTAAATGATAAAAAAATAAAGATTTAGAAAAAAATTAAATAAAGATTTATCAAAAGAATTAGAAGTGATAAAAGAAAGATTAAATGAAATGAATAATAATGTAGAAATGAATTATTCTTTAGATAATTTTTGATTTTGATAAATCAGAATTAAAAAGAAAGCCATAAGCAAATATTAGATAGATTAAATTTTTAAATATGCTAAAAGTATTTTTTTCTTGTAGGTTATGCAGATGAAAAAGGAACAAATGAATATAATCAAAAGTTATCAGAAAAAAAGAGCAAAAAGCAGTTTATGATTATTTAAGAGAAAAAGGAATAAATCAGGATATATACTATTTAGGAAGAGGTAAACAAAATTTAATTTCATCTATACAAGAGAAAAAAATAGAAGAGTAGAAATAAGTATAAAAATAGTTGAAAAAAGATGAAAATATAGTATAATAAAAGTGTCAAATAATAATATAAAAAAATAAAAAAATATTTATAGATGACTTAGTGTGCGGAGGCACACGACAGAAGTCCTCTATTGGGAGTCAGCGAGTTCCCGATAGGGGACTTTTTTTATTTTTTAGACTTAAATTAAAAAAAGGAGGTGAACATATAAAAAAATTAATTATTTTCAAGAACTAATAGATATACTTGAGAAATTATTACAATATTAAATGAAAAAAATAGATTTAATTTAGAAAAAAATAACACTCTATGTAATGTATAGAGAGTAAAAAGGACAATATAGAATAAAATAAAATCTTTAAATTGATTGAAAAAAATTTTTAATAAATGTAGTATACTACAAGTACAAAAAAATGAGGTTGATGGATTGCATGTAGTCTATTCCCCAGTGGGGGTCAGAAATACCATGACAGCCGAGTACATGTGGGCATTTAGATTTGTTGTCAGACTTTAATGCTAGTGGGTTCAGTATCGATCAAAAAGCAGTAAAAATCAATTTAGAGATAGTAGAAATACTATCTTTTTTTATTACCCAGAAAGGAGGGAAAGATATGGAAGAGAAAAACATATAAGGCACAGGAAATAATGAAATGGTTTAAACAATTTGATAATAAAAAAATATTTTAATTAAAAGGCAAAACTATAGAATTTGACATAGAAATATTACAGAGGGGTTGCCCCCATTTATTAGGATTACAATACATTAATGAGAATAAAGATAAAATAAAAAGGTATACGTTTAATGAATTATGTCATAAATAATAATTTAAGTGATCAAGAAATATTAAAAAGTGTAAAAAGAAAAATCATCCAATAAGATTTGAATCTGTAAAAAAAGTAGAATAGAAACTTTTAGATATTTTATGGAAAATTTAGAAAATGGAATAATAGTAGAAAAATACACATCCTAATACTAAAATAAATGTAGAGAATTTTATAATACAGTTTAAATCAGAAAAATAGAAAAAAATGAAGTTCTACATTTAGGAATAAATAGAGGGATATATTATGATGAATTTATATTTGATGAAACAGAATATAACTTTAATAAACGTTTAGAAACATATATTAAAGAACATGATAATAGATATTATGATAAAAACAAGACTATATGAAAAAAATAGAAGGAATATACCTAGTAGAAGAAGAAAAACAAGACTATTTTCATTTGATGAAGAAAAAGATAAAAAAATACTTAGAAGAAGAATATCAAAGGAATTGTTGGGGAAACTATTTAAATAAAGATAAAAAAATAATAATAAAGATTATGAAAGATAACACTATATATATTATATAGAGTGTGAAAAAAATAAAATAAAGAATTGGAAGGAATAAAAATATATGAAATTAGAAAATTTAAAAATATATTAAGAGAAATTTAAAAATAAGGTAAGAATTACATCAGGAGTTATATTAGGATTATTATTAACAGGCTTTTATATCTTATTCAGAAGAAGTTAAGGCAAATAATAGAACAGGAATAGAAATAGGGAAAATTCATATGCAAGAGGAGAAATAGCAATAACAACATCAAAAATGGTATTGCAATTGGAAAAAGATTCAATAGCAACTGGGGGAGATGAAACAAAAGAAAGTATAACAAATAAGTTAAAAGAAAATGAAGAAAAAAATTAAATGAAATAAAGAAACAAGAAAAATTAGTAGAAACAAAAACTGAAGAATTAAATGCAAAAAAATTAAGAGAAAGAAAAGTAATAGAATCAGCAATAAGAGTAGAAGAATTAGAAAAAGCAAAAAGAAAAAGCAAGATTAAAATGGCAAGAAGATTTAAAAGCATATAATGATTTAAAAAGAAGGAAGTCAAGCCTTTTTAAATGAATATAAGAATAAGATAAAAAGATTTAAATTTAAGATTAGAAGGATTATCAAGAATTAATGGAGTAAATATTGAAACACCAGAAGGACTAGAACAAACAGCTAAAGAACTAAAAAAATTGTTGAAAAAGATACAACATTAAATTTATCACTAGATTTTTTTATAAAGATTATACAACTAATTATTATAAAGCACTAGGTGATTTAAGAATAAATAAAGAAATATATTATAATACAACAGAAATTAGATCAGTATTTGGTGGAAATAATACTACATCAAGTTATATGTTATCCATTCAAGGTGAAAAAGTGGTAAACGGATTTAGTTTTTTTAAGTAATTTATTATATTTAAATTATGGAATACAATTTCGTGACAATTCAATATATGGTGAAGGACTGGAAAAAAAGAAATATAAGAAAAGATATATTTGAAAATAATAATACAATAACAAATAAAACCAACAATAGATTTAGAATATATAAATCATTTTAACAACAGTATTATCTAAAGAAAAAAATATGAAAAATATAAAGAAGAAATACCTAAATATATAAAAATCATTTAAAGAATATTTTAACAATACAAGTGATCCATTTTTAACAATAGAGAATAAAAATTGTTGGAGATTTAATGGAACAAAAAAATGAAATATTGGTCTAAAAATATGAAATAGCATATTATCAAGGTGAATATGAAAGAACTAAAAAAATATCTTGGCTTGATAAAAAGAAAATAGCATTAAATGAATTAGAAAAATTTAAGACATTTTGATAATTTTGAATCAATAAACAATAGAGAAAAAAACAATAAATAATTGGAAAAAAATAAATATAACAGATATAGAAGAAAAATAAAGTAAATATAAATACTTTAACTTCTGAATTAGAACAAGCCTTAGGAATTAATAAGAATGCAATATTGAGAGAGAAAAAGAGATAGAAAAAAATTAAATAAAAACAGCTACTACATCTGAAACTAATTATAGAGGAATAAATCCATCAGAAGAAGATTTAGTTCTATCTAGAGAATATAAAAAGAGTTAAAGAAGAAATAGATAATTTAACTAAAGAGGTAATAACTGGTGAAGAAAGATTAAAAATTATTAAAAGAATCATTAAGTTTAAATAATCTTAAAAAAATTTAGGAGAAAAATAATATAGCTATAGGAACAAAAAGCATTAGCAGTTAAAGATGATTCTATTGCTATAGGAACAAATACTGTAACTGTAGGAGAACAAAGTATAACTATAGGTAAAAGATAATATTACAGTAGGAAATTCAAGTCTAACTTTAGGTAATAATCAGCTTAATAAAGGTGATAAGAATGTGTTATTAGGAACAGATAATAATGTGTATGGAAATAGTAATTTTGTTTTAGGAAATAGTAATGTTTTTAGGTAAAGAGGAAGCACAAGTAAATAATAATTTAGTAGTTGGTTCAAATATTAATATACAAAAATGTTTCAAATGCTATAGTTTTAGGAAATGCGTCAGAAGCAGTAGAAAATACAGTTTCTATAGGTTCAAAAAGGAAATGAAAGAAAAAAATAGTAAATATAGCAGATGGATTAATTAGTGAAACATCAAAAAGAAGCAATTAATGGGTCACAATTATTTACTTTAGAAAATAAGATAAAGAATATTAAAAACAAGTATATCAAAAAGAAGAATTAGATACTAAATTAAATAAAGATGGAACAGGACTTAGTGAAAATGAAAGGGAAACTCTTTTACAAAATTTAGGATTAGATAATATAGCAACTAATATTAATTTAGAAAATAAGGCAAATAAAGATGGAAGTAATATAGAAATAGATAAATATATTGCTAAATTAAAATGTGGGAGCAAATATTGAAACACCTACAAATAAATTAGTAAAAGATAGTGATGTCAAAAAAATATTTAGATAGTAACTATACTAAATCAAGTGACTTTAGAAGATAAATTTAATGCTAAAGCTAATAAATCAGATTTAGACAATAAATTAAATGTAGATGTATCTAATTTAAGTAATAAAGGTAAAGAAAACTTAATTAAAAATAGGAAATGGTAATTTAGATAAACCAATTGGAGAACTTGTAACAGACACAATAATTAAAGAAAAGTTAGATATTAAACTTAATAAAGATTTTTAGTAATTTAAGTTATAGTGATAAAGAAAGTATAAGAAATAATTTTTGATGTATATAGTAAATCAGAAACAGATAATAGAATACTTGAAAGTGAAAAAGAAAATGGCAGCAGGAATGGCAAATTCTATAGCACATTCAAATGTTCCTCAAGTGTCAGGAAATTATTTATTTGCTTTTAGGAGCTGGTACTGGATACTATAATGGAGAGTCAGCTATAGCTTTAGGTATTTCAGGACAAACAAAGGATAAGAGAGTTTTATATAAATTAAATGTAGGAATTGATACTAAAACTAAGGTTTCAGTAGGAGCAGGAATTAATGTAAATTTAGGAATAATAGAAGAACCTAAACAAGAAATTAAAGAAGTACCATTAGCACCAATAATATATAACAATAAGGAAGTAAAAGATTTAGAAAGAAAGAATAAAGAATTAGAAGAAAGATTAAATGAACTAAGTGAATTATTAAAAGATTTTTACAAGTAAAAAAAGAAGTGAAAACTGAAAAAAATACTCCTAAGTAATTTTGATTTTGATAAATATGAATTAAAAAGAAAGTCATAAAAAAATCAATTAGATAGTATATTAGAAAAAAAGAATTTAGCACAATAATAATTACAGGTTATACAGATGAAAAAAAGGAACAGTTGAATATAATCAAGTTCTATCAGAAAAAAAGAGCAAAAAGCAGTTTATGATTATTTAAAAGAAAAAGGAATAACTCAAGAGATATATTACTTAGGAAAAGGTGAAATAACTCCATTAAGTAGTATAGATTATTCATTAAATAGAAGAGTAGAGATAAGTATAAGATAGTAAAAAAAGCACTCTATACATTGTATAGGGTGCAACTAATTTACTAATATAAAAGCACTCTAAGTAATACATAGAGTGCAAATAAAGAAAAATAATCATAAACAATATGAATATTTCAGTATGATTGTAGCACAATAATTAAAAACAAGAGGAGGTTAAAAATGGAGTATAATACAAGTTATTCTAATATAAATATAAAAGATATATTAGAATATTCAGGAATTGATATTGTGAAACATGGGAATAAATATCATAGATTACGAGAACATGATTCATTAGTATTCAGAGGAACAAGATTTTATTGGAATTCAAAAAGGAATATCAGGCAATATATTTGATTTATTTCAGAATGTATATAACTATGATTTCTATAAAACAAAAAAATAATAAATGACTTTATAATAGATATTAAGAATAAAAAAATTTATACCTGGAAAAGATAATAATATAGTAAGTCCAGATAAAAAAATAGTAGAAAAATAATATAAAAAGATAATAATAAAATATTTGAATACCTTGTTGATAAGAGAGGAATTGAAAGAGAAATAGTTGAGGAATTGATTAAAAATAAGACAGTAGAAATAGATTATAGAAATAATATACATTTTAATATACAAGATAAGAATGGTGAAAAAGATGGATATGATTATATAGGAACAGGAGAAATTAAATATAGAGGAAATACTTCTGAAAAATCAGGATTTAATTTAAGGAATAATTTAGTAGATTCACCAAAAGAATTATATATATTTGAATCACCAATAGATTCAATTTCTTTTTAGAAATGAATAGAGAAAAATTAGCAAAAAGAACACGGAACATCATCGTATAGAGTATTATCCCTATCAGGACTAAGAAAAAGATATATTAAGTAATTATATAGATGAAAAACATCAAGAAATTAAATATATGTGTAGATAATGATGAAGCAGGAAATAGATTTTGTCAAGAAATAGAAAAAGAATATGAAACTTTAAAAATAAATAGAATAGTTCCAAAAAAAGTAAAGATTGGAATGATGATTTAAAAAGAATTGAAGAATAAAAGAAAAAAATAAAGATAAAGAATATGAAAGGTAACACTCTATGTAATGTATAGAGTGTTAAGAAAAGGAATAAAAAAATGAAGTTAATAATTGCAGAAAAAGGAAGTTTAGCAAGAAATATAGCAAAAAGCTATAGGAATTAAAAAAATTGTGAGGGTATATTGAATGTGTTGATGATTATATTGTAACAAATGCTATAGGACATTTATTAGAATTAAAACAACCTAGAAATTATCCTGAAAAATAATGGTAAAAAAATGGAGGGAATATAATCTACCATTTATACCAAATGAATTTATATATGAAGTTAGAAATGATAGTGGTATTAAGAAACAATTAAAAAGTAATTAAGGATTTAATGACTAAAAGCAGATGAAATAATAAATTGTGGTGACGCTGATAGAGAAGGACAAATAATAGTAGATAATCTTTTAAAAATATAATACAAAAAAAGTACCTGTTAAAAAGATTGTGGCTTCCAGAACAAACAGAAGACACTATAAGAAAAAGAATTAAAAAGTTCTAAAAAGATAATAATGAGTACTATAATTTGCAACAAGAGGGATATGCAAGAGCATATATGGACTATTTATTAGGGCATAATCTAACAATAATATTAACTAATTTATCAGGAGAAATGCTAAAATTCAGGAGAGTAATAGTACCTATAGTTAAATATATTTATGATAGGGATAAAGAAATAAAAGAATTTAAGGTAGAAAAATATTATTCAATAGAAAATAATGATTTAGTAAAAATTAATATCAAAGACTAAGTATAAGACTATTGAAGAAGCTAAAGAATATTCACGAAAATTAAATAGTGAAAAAAAGCAAAAAGTTATTAATCTTGAAAATAAAGATATTAAGAAAACACCTAAGAAACTATTTTCTTTATCTGAATTACAAAGTGAATTAAGTAAAAAAATATAAAATTAATTTTGCTTCAAGTTTAAAAAAATTATACAAGAACTATATGAAAAGGGTGTTTAACATATCCTAGAACAAATACAGAGTATTTAGCAACAAATGAAAAAGATAAAGTTAGAAGTATACTTAAAAACATTAAATAATGATGAATTAGAATTTCAAGATACAAAAAGAATATTTGATGATTCAAAAATTGAATCACATAGTGCAATTACAATAACAAATATTATACCTAATAATCTTATTGGAGATGAAAAAGAAAGTATATGACACAGTATACAATAGATTCTTATCTAATTTTTACAAAAAGAAGAGTGTATATTATCAGAAACTATAATGACAATTGCAGTAGGTGAAGAAGAATTTAAGTTAAAAAGGAACTGTTATAAAACAAAAAGGATTTATGAAAATATGAACCTAAGGAATTTAAAGATAGCCTACCTAATTTAAATTTAAACGATGAATTTATTGTTAATTTTAAGGAAGTAGAAAAAAAGAAACAACACCACCATCAAAAAGTTAATGAAGGGGAATTATCAAAAATTTCTAAAAAAATCCATTTAAAAAAAGATGAAAATGTAAGTGAAGAAGAGAAATATAAAAGATATTCTAGAAGGTGTAGAAATAGGTACAGAAGCAACGAGAACAGGTACAATAGATAAAATGTATCAATGTTGGATATTTAACATTAAATAATGGAGTATTTGATATTACAGAACTAGGTATCTACTTTTATAAATCAATTAATCAAATATGATATAAACTTATTTAAAGAAAAAAATCAGTAGAATTTTTCTAAATTACAAAAAGAAAGTATATAAAGGGAAATAAAAATTAGAAGATATAATTTTTAAAAAGTTAAAAATGATTTAATTGAAATAGTTGATAGAACAAAAAGATGTTAAACTAGAATATAAGCAGAAAAGAATTAAAAGATGGAGAAATAATTGAAATAAAAATCAGCTAAAAGGAATATTCTATAAAGGTAAATTTAATGGAAAAGAAATGATATTACCGAAGGTGTATAAATATTTTCGATCAAGAGTTAAATATTACTAAAAAATGCAACAGATTTATTTAATGGTAAGTATTTAGACTTTACATTAAAATCTAAAAATGGTAAAGAATATTCACAAAAAAATTAAAAATTAGTTGTCAATGGAAACTTTTTAAATTTAAGTAAATAGAAAAATATTAGAAAAAAATGATCAATAAACTGGAAAGAAAAAAATAAAAACAGTTTGTTGGTCGTCTTTTATCATATTCTAAAGGTTATCTTTTTTTCAATTTTTATGGTCTTTTGAAAGCATATTTTTGGAATACTACTGGAACATAAATTACTTGTAAACACTTATTTTAAGCTATTTTTTTATAGTCTAGATACATCATTAAACTATGATAAAGGGTTAAAGTGGTTATTTAATTTGAAATATAATATATTTTTTAGAAGGAAGTTTTTTTACTTTCTTCTTTTTCTTTTTAATGTCAATTAAAAATGACACAGGTTTAGGGTTATTATTTTATAATATATTGACTTTTAAAAATCAATCTATCATATAATTATAGCATTAAGAGTTAAAGTTATAAATTTAAAGTTAAATGATTAAGAATATATGAATAATTAATTTATAGAATGGTGGGAATTTATGAGAATATTGAGTCTTGATGGAGGAGGACTAAGAGGAGTATATACTTTAGAAATATTAAAGAAAAATTAGAAATGATTATGGAATAGAATTTCATAAATATTTTGATATAATAATAGGTACGAGTACAGGCTCTATAATAGCTACAATGTTAGCGTTGGGAAAAAAACTCCTGATGAAATTATGGAGCAATATTTAGAAACTTCAAATAAAAATTTTTTTCCTGAAGAAGAAAGAGGTAAAGGGCAAGGAGGCTTTTTTTCAGCGGCATATAGAATTTCAAATCTTGAAAGTACGATTAAAGATTATTTGAAAGAATATAGTATAAATAATCTAAAAACTAAACTTGTAATTCCTAGTGTTAATTTAAGTGATGCAAGTATTAGTATATTTAAAAAGTTATGAAAATGATAATGATCTTAAGTTAGATGAAGCTGTAATTGCATCATCTTCAGCTCCAGGATTTTTCGACCCTTATGAAGTTGATGACAAAATGTATATAGATGGTGGAATATTTTTCTAATAATCCGGCATTGATAGGTTTTTTTCTGAAGCTTTTTAAATTTGGAGTTAGAAATATAGATGATATTAAAATATTATCTATAGGTACGGGATATAATAAAAAAACATTTTAGTAAAAATCAAATAAGTAATCAAAAAGATTATATCAAGATTTGGTAATTTTGGTAGTATGTTATCATTAGGATTAAATAGATTTTTGGAACAAATGAAAAATGATAAAGGTTTACTTGCTATGGCATTTCCTTTATTTAGTGCTACAATGAAAACTTCAACTCAGAATGTAGATTATATTTTATCTAATATGTATACAAATAAAAACTATGTTAGACTTAATGAAGAATCTACAGGATTAAAAGGTTGATGAAATGCCTTATGCTCTAGTAAATCAGCTTAATAGTTATACTTATGATGAAGAATATAAACCTAAACTTGACATTTTTCTTTGAAGAAGAAGTTGTTAGTGAAAGTTGGTTTGATTGGATTAAATCTAGAATTTTTTTAGAAAAATAGGAGGAGTAATGCAAAATAATTTTATTGGATATTAGCTATTATTATAGCTTCTATTATAGGTAAAGGTAGTAATAATAGAGTAAGTGTTTTAAGTTTTTATATTAAGAGTAATATTTATAGTTTTTTTGTTCTCTCTATAATTGTTGCTTTATCTCCTTTTTAATATTTTTTTAATTATATTATTTTTTTCCTATTTAGAGGTAGAGTTATTAATGTTAATAGAACGAGTTATTATACAAATGAAGATTTTGAAAGATTTAGAAATCAATATAATCAGTATAATCAAAATAGCGGATATAATCATTCGTTTTCACAATCTAATTTTGAGAGTGAAGTAGAAAAAGCATGTTCTATACTAGGAGTTAATAAAGAAGATAGTTTTGAAATTAAGAAAAAGAGAAGAAATGAATTGTTGAAAAAAATGGCATCCAGATTTTTTTATACAGATGAGATTGAGAAGAAGAAAGCAACAGAGGTTATAAATAAAATCAACAATGCTTGGGAAATAATAGAAAAATATCATGGTGATAGAATAAAAAGCTAGAAGTATTATACTTCTAGCTTTATTAATTCTTTAGGTAAAGTTGTTAGAGAACGAGAACCATCTTTTGTTATTACTAAATCATCTTCTATTCTAACACCTGCATATCCTGGTATATATATACCTGGTTCTACAGTTATAACCATACCTTCTTCAAGATATGAATCTTCTCTCATTGATAGTAAAGGAGTTTCGTGTAATTCAAGACCTAAACAATGTCCTAAAGAGTGACCAAAGTATTGTTCATCATCTCCCATAAAGTCTCTAACTATTTTATCTACATCTTTTCCTTTTATACCAGCTTTTTAGAGATTTGCATCCTAATTCATTTGATTTTTCTAACAGTTTCATAAATTTCTTTCATTCTAGGTTCTATATTATTACCTATAAATACAGTTCTTGTGATATCACTTGCATATCCATCAAGATAACACCCATAATCTATTGTAATAAACTCATTGTTTTTCAATTTTTTTATTACTTGCAACACCGTGAGGCATAGCGAATCTTTTTACCACTAGCAACTATAGTATCAAACGATGTACCGTTTGCTCCTCTTTTTCTTTGATTAAATTCAAGTATTGCTGCAACTTCAATTTCAGTCATACCAACTTTAATTTCAGGTAAAAGTAGCAAGTAGGGCATCTTCTGATATTTTTTATCGCTTTTTCAATTTTTAGATATTTCCTCAGCTGTTTTAATTTGTCTAGCTTTTAAGTAAAATTTTTTGAGATGCTTTTTACAAGTTCTGCAAAATTAAATTCTTCCTTTAATTGTTCATATTCAGAATATGATAAAGAAAGATTGTCGATACCAAGTTTTGTAACACCATCTTTTTTTAGCAAGTTCTATAATTAAATTATGGTTTCTATTATTATCTTCAATAAATTTAAAACCATGAGGTTTGACTTGATTTTTCAGCTTGTTCTGCATATCTAAAAGTCAGATAAAAAAATATTTTCCAGTTTTGGTAACAAGTGCTATACCTGTAGTACCAGAAAATCCTGTAAAGTATCTTTTGTTGTAATAATCAGTTAATAATAATCCATCAATACCTGAGATCATTTTAATATTTTTGTCCAGTTTATTCATATGTTAAACCTCCATCTTTCTATTTATCTATATTATACATAATTTATGTTATTTATTTCAAGAGTTTATATATACTTTTTAAATTTTTAGTTAATTTAAAAATAATTTTTAGTTTTTAAAATATAAAAAGAAGCTTTACATATTTAAAATAAAATGATATAGTAATAATTGACTAATTTAAAAATATTTTTAAAAGTTCATAGGTGGCAGCGTTGAACATAAAAAAACAAGGAGGATTAATGGATTTTTTCAAAAATTTTTTTACGATTAACGAAGCTACGTGGCTTTTTTTATGTCGTTATAAACTTTTTCAGTTATTTTTATTAGCGTACAGAAAATGGGGTAGAGTAGGATTATTAGCATTTACACCAATTTCTATAATTTTAGCTAATGTTCAAGTTTCAAAACTTGTTATTTTTATTTGGTGTAGAAACTACACTAGGAAATATTGCATATAGTAGTATATTTTTAATATCAGATATTTTTAACGGAAAATTATGGTAAAAAAAGAAGCTAGAAAGGTTATAGGTATAGGTTTCTTAACTATGATTTTTACAACTGTTATTATGAATATTGCTATATTTTTTTAAGAGTTTCACCTAATGATGTTAATCAACAACACTTGATAGCGTTATTTGGACCATTTACTAGATTTACAGTAGGATCATTAACTGCTTATGTTGTGTCTTCAAATGTAGATATATTATTATATCTAGGAATCAAGAAGATTACACCTGAATATAAGAATTTATGGATAAGAAATAATGCTAGTACATTAATAAGTCAAGTTGTAGATAATGTTATATTTAACACAATAGCTTTTGTTGGAGTATATAGTATGCCTACGATAATATCTATAATTTTTTTCAACATATTTCTTAAAAATTATTACTTCAATATTTGACACACCATTTGTGTATGTTGCAACATATTGGAAAAAAATAAAGGGAAAAATAAATGATGAAATAGAGATAGGATAAGAAGTCAGAAATGACTTCTTTTTAATAGAAATATATTTAAATTTATAGCTAAATATGATAAAATGTAAAAAAATTAATTTAAAAATAATATTATATTTTTATATAGATTGAGATGGTGATTTTATGAAAAATTTCTTTTTATATCTTTTATAGTTGTATTAAGTACGCTAAGTTGTACAAGTATGAATGATAGAAACGATAATATTAAACCAGTTAAACCTATAAAAACCAGCAGAAAAAGAAGATGATGGTTCTAAACCGACTAAACCTGTAAGCCCAATAGAAAAAGTGGAGGAAGATAAAAAAAGAAAATACAATAAATGATAAATTTAAACAAGGAAAAGTTGATAGAAAAGATAATGAGGAAAAAAAGAAGAAAATGTTGAAAAAGCCAAATAATATACTGGTAGGATGATACAAGTTTAGAAAAATTAAAAAGTTAACGATTTAAATTTTTCTAAGTATAAAGGAACAATGATTAATTCTATTTCTTCTGATTATAATGTAAATTCATTATCTAAATTTAAATTATTAAATGGAGAGTATAAAAAAATCAGATAGAAATATTAAAGAAGTTGCATTTGTTGAAATTAGTTTAACTGCAGAAACTGAAAAATTACGTGAATTTGGAGATAATATAACATTTTCAAGAAAAATATGTTGAAAATTTTAGTGATGAAAAACTAATAATCATCCCTATTATACAATAGCATCATTTGTTGATTCTAATAGAAATCATATTATTGATGATGGAAAAAGTAATATAAATATTAAAGTTTATCCTATGATTGATTTTAAAGATTATTATAAAACAGAAGGTATAATAAATATGTCTATTGGGTCAACTATAAGTGATCTTTTACTTGGAACTATATACTCTAATGGTAAATATGATGATAAAATTGGTAGGAGTTTATCAAATTCTGTAACTATATATGGAAGTAATTTAGCTAGTTTTTAAAGATGAACTATATAATAAACAACTTAAGGTTATAGTAACTGGTAATTTTTTTCAGATACAAGAAAATTTAAATATAATATAAAAAAATTCATATTTTACTAAAAGATGCTATGCAATATTTTCTAGCTATGTCTCCTGAGAAACAAATGATGTATAGAAGTGATGTTATAACAGTTAGAAATGTAATAGAGAAAAAAATAATCAATTTAATAAAAATAATGGAATAAAAAAATATGATAGTGATAAAAAGAGTACTTTACAATAACTAAAAAAATAAAGATGCTTCTTCTTTACTTTTTTAAGATCTATGGCAGTTGCAGATACAGGTTTAATTTTTAAAACCTAATAATAAAGAGGAAATAGGGGTTTCTTTTGCAGCACCTCGTGTTTCAAGATTAGCTTATGATATTAAACAAAAATTTCCATTTTTACAATGGAATCAAATTAAACAAATAATATTGACAACTGCAGATAGAAAAAAAGGTAATAATGAATACTTAGATAATGAAGTTGGATGGGGTGTTGTTGATTATGAAAAGGCATTAAAAGGCCCTTCAGATTTTTAATGCTGGTTTAATTGATGAACAGAGATTTTTATGCAGGTATGCCAAGTCGTATATATGATTTAGATGAAAATGGTAATATTTTTAAATAGATATTTTTTTATGTTGATATAGATGATGGAGAAAGTGCAGTTTTTGAAAATGATATAGTTTCAGGACTTAAAGGAAAAAGGTGAAGATAATTTTGATGATCTAATTGTTATAAAAAGGAACCAATAATACTAAAAAGTGATACAGATTTATATAGATTTAGAATTCCTAAAATTTTAGATTCTGAAAAAGCATATTATTCAAGTTATGCAACTGCAGGACTTAGAAAAAGATGGAAAGGGTAGTCTTATTTTTAAAAAGGAAAAACAATTGTATAAAGATAATATCCAAATATTAGATGGTAAACTTTATATTATGAATGATGTTAATTCAAAGGAGATACAAGTTTTTAAAAATTCTAATTTATCGTTAGGAAATAAAAGAATATAAAAATACAGGTTAATGATATAAAGAATGAAGGTAACATCTCTATTTTTAGGAAATGTAAATATGGATAAACTTTTTTTCTTCAAAAAGATTCTCAGATTAGTATTAATAGTGATAGTTTATTGGAAGTTAAAGAATTGAATTCTGATATAAATAATATATCAATACATTTTTCTGAAAATATGGAAAAGAAACCTATTAATCTAATTTTTTTGAAAAATTCTAAAATAAATTTAACAAATGTTTTATTAAATCCTAAAGTTAAATACGATGGTAAAAAGATATTCATTAAGTTATGAACCTTTTACTACTAATTTAGATAAATTTAAAAAAATTTAAAAGATTTAACTGAAAGTGAAAAAGAAATTTACCAAGTTATGATGTAAATAGAAGGATGTTTTTTTGAAGAATATAGTAAAGAGGAATATTTTGATTATTCTACTAGAGATAAAATTGATATGAGTTTATTGAATGTATCAACATTAGGTGTTAAAGAAGATGCTATTAACCAATTATTTACTGATAATTATAATACGTATATTTCAAATGTATTTTGAAAAATAAAGATGATAGTGATATTATTAAATTTAATTTAGAAAAAAATATAGTAAAAATAACTATAATATTTATTTTTTTCAAATTTTATAAATACTAATTTTTAGTAAATCTAAAAAAATATAATTCATTTGATTATAAATCAATTAACAATATAATAGGTTTAGGAAGTAAAAAAATTATGGAATAGATTTACAATATTATAATTCAAAAAAATTTTTATATGATAAAGGAGCTATATTTAATAGTAGTGGGTATGGATTTGAATTATATGCAAAAATATTTTTGATATAATAGATAGTGGTATAAATTTAATGTATATTGATACAGATATAGACAGAAGTGTAGGAGATGAAAAGATAAATTCTAATCTAAAGGCGATAATGAGTGATTTTTAAAAATTTCTTTATCAAAAACATTTAAAATAGATGTATATAATACATTGAAACCCTCTCTTAAAATTAATACAACACTATTTTTCTATATTTAATCATAAAAGTAAAAAGTTTGATAGATCTTAAATTAGAAGATAATTTATTAATAAAAAAATAAATTTACTTTAGGGTTAGAACATAGTTTAAATATAAATAAAAAAATTGATTTTTATTGAAAAATCTTGAAATTAGTATGTATGATAATATAAAAAAACTACTTTAAATGCTAATCTTAATGGAGTTAAATTTAAAACAATTGGTAAAAAAATTTAGATAGATTTAATGTTAATTATACAGTCGGGTTAAAAATATGATATAAACGATAAATTAAGAGCAATGATTAAAAGCAAGCATAGGAAATAGAAATAAGATAGGTGGAATGCTATCTATAAATTATGAATTTTAATTAAAAAAAGTTGAAGAGAAATCTTCAACTTCTTTTTTATATTTATCTATAAATACAATAATAATGTAAACAAAGATGTGAAAAATAAGATATATTGTAAGTAAAGTTCTATAAATTTTTAAGAAATTATCGTTTATTTTTAATTCTACCAATTATAAATACATTACTAATAAAAAAATATAGAATATATTTACAAATATATTATTTCCTAAAAAAGTACCAATATAGTAGGAGCTATTGATTGCATAGAGTTGCTAAAAATATATCCTATTGTTGTAATTATTTCAAAAACAAATATTGGTATTATTAAAATATTTAAAAATATCAAAAAGGCTTCTTAAAAATTAAAGAATACGCTTATAGATATATATAGCTTTACGAATGCTATTAAAATATTAATTAGTGTTAAAAATGTTATCATTATCCTAATTTAACTAATTCCTTTGCAATTTCTGAAGCAAGTCTTACATTATTAAATACAAGTTGTATATTAGCTTCAAGAGATTTACCTGCTGTTATAGTCTTAACTTTATCAAGTAAGAATGGAGTAGTATCTTTACCTTTAATACCTTTTTCATCAGCTTCAGCTATAGCATTGTTTATAGCATTATTTATAGTATCAAAAATCCATTGCATGCTCTTCAGGAATAGGATTAGCTATAACAACACCACCTTTTAAGTTTAAATCCCATTTAGTTTTTTAATATTTCTGCAAATTCTTTAGGGTGTATCAATAGCATAATCTAAATTGAATCCACTTTTTTTCTAGTGTAGAATGCAGGTAATTCTTTTTGTTTTTATAACCAAGAACAGGAACTCCTTTAGTTTCTAAATATTCAAGAGTTAATTTAAGATCTAATATAGATTTAGCACCAGCACAAACTACTGCCACATTTGTTTGACCTAATTCTTCTAAATCAGCAGATATATCCATAGTTGTTTCAGCATGTCTATGTACACCACCTATACCACCAGTTGCAAATACTTTTTATACCTGCAAGAGATGATATTAACATAGTTGTAGCAACAGTAGTAGCACCATTTAATTTATTAGCTGTTATATAAGCTAAATCACGTCTACTAACTTTTTGGAACACTTAATCCTTCTTTACCTAATAATTCAATTTCTTCTTTAGTTAATCCAACTTTTTAATTTTTCCTTTTTATTATACCTATAGTTGCTGGAACTACACCACATTCTCTTGCTAATCTTTCAACTTCTAAAGCAGTTTCAACATTTTTTTAGGATATGGCATACCGTGAGAGATTATAGTTGATTCTAAAGCTATAATCGGCTTTATTTTTGAGCTAATGCTTCTTGTACGATTAGGGTTAATTTCTAAATATTGTTTCATTTTTTTCCTCCCTAAAGTTCTATATTAAAAATAAGTTTTCATAGTATCATTTAAAATATTTTTTTATTCAATCCTTTGAAACAAGTTCCAAGGTGTGTAACATTAAGTATAGACATGCTAAGAGCGCATCTTGCCATTTTCTCTATTTCAAAAATTATTGTATAAAGAAAAGGCTACACCTGCTGCAAATGAATCACCTGCACCAGTAATATCAACAGCTGAAATATTAGGATTAGCAATAATTTCATTTTTTTCATTATTCATATAGAATATACCTTTGCTTCCAAGTGTTATAAATACATTAATAACACCTTTATCTAATAATACTTTAGCTGCTTTTTATTAAATCTTCCTGACTTTTTAATTGTTATATCAGTTATTACTTCAATTTCTAATTTGTTAGCTTTAATTGTATGAAAGTTTCCTAAAAATCTTTTATTTTTACAGCTTTTTTTAGTAGAAACTAAATCAATAACTGTTTTTATGTGTACTAGAAAGATACTCAAGAACATCTTTTTTTAGATTGGTATCTAAAACAAGAATATCAGATTTTTGAAATCAAATCTTTTTTTAGTAGAAATGAAATCTTTATCAAATTTTTTCTAATATATCCATAGCTGCGATTGCAACAACCATTTCATTTTCTTCATTCAATACAGATAAGTATGTTGAAAGTTGACTATTTTCAATTTTCATTGAATCACTCATATCACAACCAACATTTTTCATGTACTGAACTAATTCGCTAGAAAAATTATCATCACCAATAGGTGATATTAATTTTTGGTTTTGTATCTAACAAAGCAAGATTTTCTGCAATATTTCTTCCAACTCCACCAAATCCTTTTTGTATAGTACCGGGATTTGAGTCGTATAGATTAAGTTTAGTTTGAGAAAAACCTTGTATGTCGATATTAGAACCACCTACAATACAAATCATAAGTCACCTCGTTTAAATCTATACAAAGATATTAACATACACAAATTTTAAAGTCAATGAATATATATATGAATATATATTTATTATTGTAAAAAAATATATGTATATTAAATTTAAAAAATGACAAAAACTTCCTAAAAATAATATTTTATGAAAAAAATTTCAAAAATTTAAATTGAAATAATTATTTATATAATTTTAGATTATTATATATTCTAAATATATTTTGGAATATTATAAAAACGGCAATTTAATATTGCCGTTTGATTTAATTATTCAACTATTTCTTCAACTGAAGATTTTTAGAATTTTTTTCTTCCTCTATATTCACCTGTTACAAGATTTAATCTGTGAGGTCTTCTTACATTACCATTTTCAACTACTATACTTGGCGCACTGATAGCATCATGTGCTCTTCTCATATTTCTTTTAGCTTTAGAAGTTCTTTTCTTAGGGTACTGCCATTTTGAGCTCCTTTCTACATGATTCACATCATGTTATTACATGTAATTTTTGTATTAATACACTATATTCTACATAATTTAATTATATTTGTCAAGAGTGATTTTACCAAATTATAATTCTTTTTTTCTTTTTCTCTATACATTCTATCTGATTCTTTTAATATTAAATGTTTTTATAAAAATCATCTAAATTTTGTGGAGTTATATTTGCTCTTAATTCTCCAGGAGAATGAACATCTACATTTAAAAAGAAGATCAATGTGTTCTGGTTTAGCTTTTTCTTCTCCATATTCTAGCCCAGTTTATAAAAATATTCTTCTAATGAATAGTCTTTTTCTAATTTTAATGCTTCTAATGCTGAAGTTATTCCTCCTAAATCAGCAATATTTTCAGAAACTGTAAGTTTACCATTTACTTTTTCCACTTCCAAATGGTATACCATCAAATTGTTCTATCATTTCATTTGTCTTTTTCTTCAAATTTTATATAATCTTCTTCATCCCACCAGTTTAATAAGTTTCCATTTTCATCATAATTACTTCCATTATTATCAAAAGCATGGGAAATTTCATGACCAATTACAGCCCCTATACCTCCATAATTTTTACTTTTTAGATTGAGATATACTATAAAAAGGTTCTTGTAATATAAAGCAGCTGGGAAGCAAATGTGATTATGTAATGGATGATAATAAGCATTAACTGTATTAGAACTCATACCCCATTCCATTTTTATCAACATTTGTATTCCATTTTTAAAGTGATCTATAATTTTTTTATTTGTTTAAATTTTATGAAATTTTCAAAAAAATGTTTCTTTATCGTTATATTTTTAATTTTTTTATATACATCTTTATATTCTTCAGGATAAGCTATAAGAATACCAAGAGTGTTTAATTTTTTTAATAGCCATTTTTTTAGTATTTTTCTTTAAGCCAAGTGTTTGTTTCTAATCTTTTTTTATAAACATTAATAATATTTTTTTACCATATATTCTACATCATTTTTAGCTTTTCTCACCAAAAATACTTTTTTTACCGTAATATACACTTATAACACCAGAAAACATAGATGTAGAAGTATAATATGAGTATTTGTCTATACTATCAGCTACTTTTAATACCTGATATTTCTCTTTGATATAGACCACCAATAATTCTTAAATTATCTGTGAATAAACTACTAAGATAAATTACTAAGTTAGATATTAACCATGCTTTTTAACAATTCTAAATTATTATCTGTTAAAATATTTTCTAAATTTTTCAAAGAAGTTAGGTTCATCTACGATTATTTTTTTCTGGAATTTGTTCTAAAAATATCATTTATAAATATTTCAAAAATTGATTTTATTTGAATATTTTTTTACATTTTTCCATACTTCTAGGGTTATATGATTTAGTATAATCAGCCAATTCAACAGAAGTTTTTAGTATATGGATAAATAATTTTATCAAATTCTATAGTTTTATTAATGATTTCTTTTGTTTCGTTTTCACTATAACCTAGCTCTTTCAAAAAAATCTTTTCTAACATCTTAGTATAAGACTTAATTAAAGTTTTTTTCCATTTTCTTTTTCATAGTAAGTTTTATCTGGAAGTATAATAGAAGCTCTATTTAAATGTAATACATTAATTTTAGCATTCATCATATCAGGTCCAATAAACATACTAAATGGTAATGGGAATCCTTTTAAAGTCCATTCTTTAAGAATTTTAGAAAAATCATTATAATCTTTTAATTTCAGATATTTTAGTAATATATTTTTTTAATTCTGCATATCCTTCCTTATTTCTTTTTCAAAAATTTCTTGCTTCATTAAAGAATTTTTAAAAATTCTTTCATTTCAGGATTTTCTACATTTTTTTAAATTTTTTAAAATCTTCTAGTAAAAGTTTTTTTCAATGTCAATAACTAAGTTTTGAAAACCTCCTACTTGTGCTCTATCTTCTGGAATAATGGCTGTTTTTAACCACTCTCCATTAACAGCTAAATACAAATCATCTTTTAATAAATCTTTGTTTATCATAATTTGACCTCTTTCTATTTTTATATAACTAATAATACCATATAAAATGTTTTTTTAAATAGTTATAATCAAATAAAAATTAATTTAGAATAATTAAAAAAATAGAGGAGTGGTTAACTCCTCTATAATAGGTTATTTATTATTAAACTAAAAGCAAAGTGTAATAAGAAAAATCACAAATAAAACCCATATAATAGCAGGTAATTTTTTCTTTTCTTTGCTAAATATATTTGTTATTACATAAACTATAAATCCTGCAGCTATACCATTAGCTATAGAATAAGATAAAACCATTATTATTATTGTTGCAAATCCTGAAGCAGCAGCTCTAAAATCATGCCAATCAACATTAGATAATTGAGTAGCCATTAGAACTCCAACTATTACTAAAGTTGGCGCAACAACTGGAGATAAAAAAATAGTGTATCATTTACAGCAATAGAATCTACAACAGATAATAATGGAGAGAATAATGTTGAAAGTAAGAATAATATTCCAACAATTACTGAAGATAATCCAGTTCTTCCTCCAGCAGCAACTCCACTTGAAGATTCAACGAAACTAGTTACATTTGAAGTTCCTAAAGTAGCTCCGACTACAGTACCTAATGCGTCAGAATAGAACATTTTATCCATGTTATAATCAACTTCTAATTCAGGATGTTCACTTTTTACTAATCCTTTTATTTTTATCTATAACAGCTATTAAAGTACCAGCTGTATCAAAAAAATCAACAAATAACATAGTAAATATTATAACTATACTTTCTGGTTTAGTTAATATACTCCTAATCCACTTAAAAATAGCCCTACACTAGAAGTGTCAAATGATAAACTAATTATTCCATTAGGTAAAGTAGGCATACCAGAAACACCTGATAATCCTAATACTATACCTAAAATAGCTGTTGCTAGTAATCCAAGAAATGCTGCAGATCTAATTTCTAAAGTCATTAATATTAATGTTAAGATTAATCCGAATACTCCTAATAATACAGTGGGATTTTTGAAAGATCCAAGTGTTACATAAGTAGCTGGGTTTGCAATAATTATACCTAACTTATTAAGACCTATAAATGCTATAAAGAATCCTATAGCAGCTCCAATTGATTTTTTTAAACTTGTAGGAATAGAATCAATAATTAGTTTTCTAAGTCCTAAAACAGAAATGGTAAGGAATATTAAACCTGATACAAATACCATAGCCAATGCTTCAGCAGGTGTATATCCAGAACCTAGTACAACTGTATATGTAAAGAATGCATTAAGTCCCATACCAGGTGCAAGTGCTATAGGTGCATTTGCATAAATTCCCATGAAAATAGTAGCTACAGCTGATGATATAGCTGTTGCAAAAAATACAGATCCAGGTGTTAGCCCTGCACTACCTAAAATACTTGCATTAACTCCCTAAAATATATGCCATTGTTAGGAATGTAGTTAATCCTCCCTAAAAATTCAGATTTTTAAATCTGTTCCGTGTTCTTTAAGTTTAAAATAACTTAACATAACTAAAAGTACCTCCTAAGATTGAATTTCAGAAATAAACAAAAGCCCAGAAAAGTAGGCTTTTAAGTGAAACCTACCTCCTGGGCTTTTTGTCCCTATGGTGTAATACTTTTACAAGTACCAGTGTTGCTTGGACCAGCAAGATAATATCTTCGGAACCCTAAACACTCTTTCTCTTATAGAGTTTATTTATATTTGTTAATGTTTAAATCTAATTTATTTTTATCATTATTTCAAACAAAAATCAACATATTTATTAATATTTTTAATTTTTTAATTAAATTTATACTAAAGTCCATCCTAATAAAGCGATGATTATTTCGTGTTCTGTTCCACTAATAACTACAGAATCTTTTATCTGATAAAAAAATATTTATTTTTCAGTATTATGAGTATATGATGTTATATTTATAGATTCAATTTTTAATAACTCTATTTGTTTTTTTCATTCCTAATATATCTACCACATAACCCAATTATACTATTTATTTTTTCTATTTTTTTATCATTTTTACTCCTTCCAATTAGTAAATTGATTTACTAATTATAAGTGATATATCTAAAGTATAGCTTATATAAAAACTTTTTTTCAAGCTATATATTAGTTTTTAGACTATAAATAAACACAAAATATTTTTTTGAATTTTGTATATTTCTATGATATACTTAATATATAAAAAAATAAATTTTAGAAAGGAGAGTATGATTTTAATCATACTGTTTAGAAATATGGGATTTTTTTGATTTTTTTATTAGGTAAGAAAAAAAGAAGTAGAAAAAGCACCAGTGGTAGTTAAAAATAGTTTCACCTTTAAATGGAACTGTTATACCTTTAAGTGAAGTACCTGACCCAACATTTGCAGAGGAAATGTTAGGTAAAGGTGTTGGAGTAGTTCCAGAAGAAAGTGGAGTTGTTAGTGCTCCTGTAAGTGGGACAATAATACAATTATTTGAAACTAAACATGCTTTTTGTTGTTGAAACTGAAGATGGAATACAAGTATTAACACATTTTGGGTTAAATACTGTTAAATTAAATGGAGAAGGATTTGAAGCAGTTGCTAAAGAAGGAGATAAAGTAAATGCTGGAGATCCAATAGTTAAGTATGATTTAGACTTTTTAAAGGCTAATGCTGATTCTGTTGTTACCCCAGTTGTTGTACTTGAACCCTGACGATTTCAAAAATGTTGAATCTTTAGTTCCAGGTAAGAGTGTTGCTGGAAGTACAGAAATAATAGTTGTAGAAAAAAATAATAAAAAGTATTAGATTAAGTTTAAAAGCATATGTTAAGGCATATGCTTTTTCTTAAATAGAAAGATGTGATATGAATTTATTTAAAACAAATTTAGATGAAAGAAGAGAATGATATTAAATGGTGATATTGTTAAATCCATACTTTTTTTAACAATACCAACATTTATGATGGCAATAGTTCAAACTTTAATTCCATTTTCAGATTCGTTATTTCTTAATATAAAAACTAGGAACAGATGTAGGAGCGGCAATATCTTATGTACAACCAGCTATTAATATGTTGATTTCTTTATCTCAAGGACTAGGGGTAGTAGCTATGTCTATAATTGGTCAACTAAATGGTAAGGATGATGTAGTAGGGGTAAAAAAACGTTCTTTAGAGATATTGTTTTTTTGGTTTGTTTATAGGTATATGTTTAATACCTATAGCTATTTTTTTCTGCACAATTTTTTTGTTCCAAATGATAATAGACTTAAAACGTATGCATTAATATTTTTTTCTTTAAGTTCTATGATTATACCTTTTCAATTCATGGCATCAATTTTTTTAATTCGATTAAAAGTGCAATAGGCGAACCAGAATCTTCTTTTTATAGAATGGTAGTATTATTGATATTAAAGCTAATATTTAATACCATATATTTACTTATATTTAATTTAGGTATATATGGTTCGATAATGGCTTCACTTAGTTCATATATATTAACAGGTATATGGATGTATTATGATTTATTTATACGTGAATATAAGTTTAAGTTAAATATTAAAGAGCTTAAATTTGATTATAAATTTTTTAAAAGAGGTTATAAGATTATCAATACCATCTATGATGTCGTATATGGGTATAAATCTTGGATTCTTTTTAATAAATAGAGAAGTTGTAATATATGGAGCAGATGTACTTGCTGGTCTTGCTATAGCATCTCAAATCAATGGTATATGTTTTATAATGCTCTACATGTGTTGCAACTACGGTTACAACTATGGTAAGTATGAATATAGGTGTAGGTAATGTTAAAAAAATCTAAAGAAAATTTTTTTAAAAAAAGGATTATTTATAGGAAAATATAGTTGCATTAATATTGATGTTATTGATAATACCTAATTCAAGGTATATAGTAATGATGTTTAAAACCTAGCTTAAACGTTGAAAAAAATAGCAATGGATGCTCTAAATTATTACACATATTCAGCTTTTTCCGTATACTGTATTTATGATGTGTCAATCTGTATATAACGCATTAGGGAGAAATGTATATCCATTGATTATGACTTTTTAAGAGTATGGGTATTTAGATATTTCTTTATAGTTTTGACGCATAGTATATTTAGTTATTATTCTGTATTTTATGGTAATCTTTTTTTCTAATTTTATGACTGCGATAATTTTTCTATATAATAGTAACTAAAAAGTAGTTGGAGGAGTGAAATACACTATGAATAATAAATATATATTAATAACTGGTGCAAGTTCGGGTATAGGAAAAAGTTTAGCTTATGAATTTGCAAAAAAAGGTGAAAAGTTAATACTTGTTGCAAGAAGAATAGAAATACTTCAAGAATTTAAAAAGAATTTCCTGAAACAGTAATTATTAAAGCTGATTTATCAGATATAAATCAAGTTAATGCTGTTTATAAGCAAACTAAAGATATGAATATATTTGTGTATAAGTTGGTTAATAATGCAGGATTTGGTGATTATAGTTTATTTGCTGATAGTGATAATATATATAGATATGATAAATTTAAATATTTCAGGATTAATTACTATGACTAGAAATTATCTTGATGATATGAAAAAAATAACGAAGGCTACATATTAAATGTTTCATCTATTGCAAGTTTTATGCCAGGTCCTTGGATGGCTGTATATTATGCAAGTAAAGCTTTTGTAACTTCATTTTCAAGAGCACTTAATTTTTGAATTGCAAAATACTAATATTAGAGTTTCTATACTTGCTCCAGGACCAACTAATACTGGGTTTAGGGAAATGGCTAATATTAAAAAAATAGTGGATTAGATAAAAGTTTTTGAAAGTAATAGTTCAGATTATGTTGCAAAATATACTTTGAATAATTTAAATAAAAAAATTAATAATACCAGGATGGACTAACAAAATTGCAGTCTTTATGTCAAATATACTACCAATAAATATTATGTTGTATTTTTGTTAATAAGGCGCAAGAAAGGAAAAAAATAAATGAAAATATTAGTTATAGGAACAGGAGTAATGTCAAATTATGTTTTTAGATTCGATAGAGTCTAGTGGAAATATCTGTATAGGAAGATATGATAAATTTGGTAATGGAGATTTTTCTGATTTTAATGAGATAAATGAAGAATTTGATGTTATAGTTGATTTTTTTCACATCATAGTTTAACTAAGGAGTTATTAGAATTTGCAATGAAAAAGAATAAAAATATACTAATAGCGACTACTGGACATAGTGAAGAAGAAAAATGAGATTATAAAAAAATATGTCAGAAAAAAATTGCAATACTTAAGGCAACTAATACTTCTTTTTGGAGTTAATGCTTTAAATAAAAATAGTAGCATATGCAACTAAAATATTAAAAAGATTTTTGATATAGAACTAGTTGAAAAACATCATAATAGAAAATTAGATGCACCAAGTGGAACAGCCAATACTTTACTTGATGTTATAGACGAATCATTAGGAAAAAATGAATAGAGTGTATGGTAGACATGATGTTAAAAAGAGAATTAAATGAGATAGGAGTTCATTCTATAAGAGGAGGCTCTATTGTTGGAGAACATGAAGTAATATTTTCTAAAGGAGATGAAATTATTGAAATTAAACATACTGCATTATCAAGAAAAAAATATTTGCTGATGGTGCAATTTCAGTTTTAGAAAAAAATTGATTAAATTAAAAAAAGGACTATATTCTATCAATGAATTAATTTAAAGCATATTCTAATTGTTTTTTTAAAAATTTTTTTGTGGTAGAATTTATAAAAAAATAAAGAAAGGAATAAATAAATGACAGAATTAGAAAGATCAAAAGAAATTATTGAATATATTTCAAACTCAACTAGAAAAAAACACCTGTAAAAATGTATACAGATGCTGAAATAAAAGGTGAGTATTCATGCCAAATATTTGGAGATAGTTTAAAAACTTGTTATAGGAGATTTGGATGAAGTAGAAAAATTAATAAAAAGAAAATAATATAGAAAAAAATATCATTTGGAAGTAGATAGAAGAAATTCTGCAATACCTTTACTTGATATAAAGAAAATAAATGCAAGAATAGAACCGGGTGCTATAATTAGAGATAGAGTAAGTATAGGTGATAAAGCTGTAATAATGATGGGTTCTGTTATAAATATAGGAGCTAAAAATTGGTGAAGGTACAATGATAGATATGAATGTTGTACTTGGAGGACGTGCAACTGTAGGTAAAAATTGTCATATAGGTGCAGGGACAGTTCTTGCAGGTGTTATAGAACCACCTTCAGCGATCCAGTTGTTGTTGAAGATAATGTAGTTATAGGAGCTAATGCTGTAGTTTTTAGAAGGTGTAAGAATAGGAGAAGGTTCAGTAGTTGCTGCAGGAGCAGTAGTAACTGAAAATGTTCCTAGTGGAGTAATGGTTGCTGGAATGCCTGCAAAAAAATAATTAAAAATATAGATGATAAAACTAAATCTAAAACAGAGCTTGTAGAAGGTTTAAGAAAATAGATATATGAGAAAATTGCTTGTTATTTTTTTCATTATTAATTTCTATTATTTCATTTTTCAAATACAGATATAGAACTACAAAAAGCTAGTCAATTTATAGCTAATGGGGAATTAAAAAAAGCTAAAAATTATATTAAAAACTAAGCAATGAAAATTTGAATAAAGAAATTGCTGTAAAAAGTTCTTAATAATTTAGCTTTAATATCTAATAGTGATAATAATATAGAAGAATCTATTGATTATTATCATAAAATTTTAGATTTAAATGTTGGAGATAATTGGTATAATATAAATTCAAATCAAAAAAATTATTAACTTATGCTTTAAATAAAAAAAGATTTTGAATCAGCAATTAAATATATAGAGAATATTAATTATTTAACACAATATAATGATGTAAATTTTGTGGCAGATTTAATATATTTATATGAAAAAAATTCAATAAAACTGATAAGCTGTCTAATTTGAATATGCATCATATAGATAAAATGACAGAAAATGATAAAAATTATAATATATGGATTAGTTTTTTTGATAAGTTTTATGATGAAAATGATATAGAAAAAAATCTAAAAAAATATCTTGATAAAATTAAATCTTTTTCAAGTAATTTATCTAAAATATATGAATATATATATTCTAATAAATTAAAAAAATATATATGATGAAAAAAATTGAATATAGATGATATAGATTTGACTATTATTAATGACAATATAGATATTAATGTTTTGGAAGAATTAAAAATATATATAAAAGAATAATCAATTAGAAAAGGCATATAAAGTTATAAATATTATGCTAGAAAAACATATACTCCAAGAATAGTAATGCAAGCTTTAAAACTAGCAATAATTTTTAATGATGAAATAAATATAAAAAATATACTAATTATCTTGAAATGACTTCAGATGGAGGATATAATTTAGGAGTTGCATATTTTTAATGAAGGAATGGACAAATATGCTGAAAAAAATATCTTTTAAGGTTTTAAGAGAAAAATGATAAACGTTCATACTATATTTTACTTAGAATTTATTTTTAATAATTTTTGATGATAAAGGATTAGAAAATTTATTGGATATAGCGCTAGAAAAAATATGATAAGTAAAATAGAAAAAAATCAAATTAATTATGAATATTTACAGTATAAAGAATATAAAAATTGGAAAGAAAGAGTAGGTGTCAAGTAATGACACCTTTTAGTTATGGAAAATAAAAGGGAAAAATTTTTAGAAATATATAAAAAGTATAAAAGAAGAAATAATGACTTCTGGAACTAGTAATGATAAGTTATATAGTTTAATCCAAGATAAATCTTTTATAGAACAAGAAGATTTTTGAAGATGGTTTAAAAAAATATTATCAAATATGAATAAAAAAATCAAGTAATAAATTATAATAAAATATTAGATAAACTTATAAAACAATGGGTTAATAAGCAAAAAAAGACCTAAGATACTTTTTACATAGTTGTTGTGCACCGTGTTCTACATATACCTTAGAATTTATGTCTAAGTATGCAGATGTTACCATACTTTTTGCAAATTCAAATATACATCCTAAATCAGAATATGAAAAAGAGCAAGAGTTCAAGAAGAGTTTATACTAGAATTTAATAAAAAGAACTGGTAATAGTGTAGGTTTTATAGAAGATGAATATAATCCTAAATATTTTGTTGAATTAACTAAGGGAGAAGAGTATGAACCAGAAGGTGGTAAAAAGATGTATAACATGTTTTTCAAATGCGTTTAGATATAGTTGCAAAATTATGCTAAAAAAATGGGATTTGATTATTTTTGGTTCAGCACTTACATTATCTCCTAAGAAAAAAATTCAAAATTAATAAATGAACTTGGATTTGAAGTTCAAGAAATATATGATGTTAAATATCTTCCTTCTGATTTTTAAAAAGAATAATGGTTATAAAAAGAAGTATAGAATTATGTAATGAATATGATGTATATAGACAATGTTATTGTGGTTGTATATTTGCTCTTAGAGATCAGTTAAAACAACAAAAAAAGAAAGAGAAAAATTTATGAATATAGGTATAATTGGAGCTGGGGCATCAGGAGTAGTTCTTGCTATATTATTGGCAGAAAAGGGATATGAAGTAACTATCATTGAAAGAAAAGATAGAATATTAAAAAAATTATTAGTTACAGGTAATGGGACTTGTAATTATACTAATGTTAATGCAAGTTATTCAAATTATTTTTTTCAATAGACAAAGAAATAAGCAAAGATATATTTGAAGATTTTTTTCGTATAAAGATGTACTAGAATTTTTTTCAAATATTGGAATTGAACCTTCAATTGAAGATAGTGGTAAAGTATATCCAAACTCATATCAAGCTTCTTCAGTTGTAGATGCTTTTAAGATTCAAACTTGAAAGTTTTTGAAAATGTAAATATAGTTTTTAAATGAAGAAGTTGAAAAGATAAGAAAGAAAAATAATAAATTTAATATAACAACGAATAATAGAGAATATATATTTGATAATATTGTATTAGCTACAGGGGGTAATTCATATAAAGAACTGGGTTCTAATGGTAGTGGATATATACTAGCTTCTAAAATGGGTCATACTTCAACTGAGTTATACCCAATATTAGTACAACTTAAGTCGGAAAAAGAATATGTTAAAGGATTAGAAGGTGTTAAACTTCCTGTTATATTAAAAGCTTTTTGTTAAAAAAATGAAAAAAATAAGAGAAGATAAAAATGAGTTGTTATTTACCCCTTTATGGTATATCAGGTCCAACAGTATTTAATTTATCATATTTAACAGCTTTTATATGATTTTTGAAGATGTAGATTTTTATGTAGATTTTTTTACCGAATATAGATAAAAAGAATTGAAAAACATATATGATAGGATTTATAAATTAGGTTATTTGAATTCTGAATATCTTTTTAAATGGTTTTGGTTAATAAAAACTTTCTGTTTTTTTACTTAAAAAAATCTGGTGTTGAAAAAAATTAGATGTTAAAGTTTCTGAAATAAATAAGAGTATAATTGATAAATTAGTAGATAATTTAAAAAAATTATCACATTAAAGTATATGATACAATGGGATTTTCTAACGCACAAGTAACTGCTGGAGGAATAAGATTAAGTGAAGTTAATAATATAACCTTAGAATCAAATGTTGTTAAAGGCTTATATATAATAGGAGAAGTATTAGATGTTTTTGGAGACTGTGGAGGGTATAATCTTACTTGGTGTTTTATGACCCTCATTTGCAGTTGCTAGATGTTTTTAAGGGGAGTGAAATGTTAAGAATAACTAATGTTAAAGTAGATGTTAAACATGATTTAAATGATGTAATAGAAACTATAAAAAGAATTGTTAAATATTACAGATGTGAGTGATATTAGAATTAATAATAAATCTATAGATGCAAGAAACAAAAAAATAATATAAAAGTATGTATATTCTATAGATTTTTAATAGTGATGATATATTAGATACTGAAAATAGAAAAATTATAAAAATTTACAAGTGGTAGAAGAATATATATATCCTCAAAAAAATCGTAGAAAATTTTAAAGGTTTAAGACCTGTTATTATAGGTACAGGGCCTGCTGGGTATGTTTGCTGGATTAATACTTGCTCAGGCTAATTTAAAACCTATAATTATAGAAAGAGGAGAATCTGTAAGAGAAAGAGAAAAAAACAGTATATAATTTTTAATACAGCTAATTTAAATGTAGAGAGTAATGTACAATTTGGAGAAGGAGGAGCCGGAACTTTTTCTGATGGTAAACTAACAACAAATACTCATAATATACGAATACAAAAAAAGTTGTAGAAGAGTTGATAGAATGTGGAGCTAATCCTGAAATAAAATATATATCTAAAACCACATTTAGGTACAGATGAATTGATAAAGATAGTTGAAAATATTAGAAATAAAAATTGAAAATCTTGGTGGTAAATATTATTTTTAATACTAAGTTTATAGATTATACAATTAACTCGAATAATGAATTATCTAGTATAAAATTATTAGATATGAAAAAAATGAAATTTATGAATTGGAAACTGATAATTTAATATTAGCTATAGGACATAGTGCAAGAGATACTTTTTGAAATGTTATATAAAAAAATAAACTTGAAATGAGTAAAAAGCCTTTTTCTATGGGAGTTAGAATTGAACATAAACAAGATATGATTAATAAAGTTCAATACGGGAAATATAAAGATATATTACCTCCTGCAGAGTATAAACTTAATGCAAGAACTTCAAATAATAGAGGGTATATACATTTTGTATGTGTCCAGGAGGTGTAGTAGTACCTTCAGCAAGTGAAGCAGGTAGACTTGTTGTTAATGGGATGAGTTATAGTAAAAGAGATTTAGAAAATGCTAATTCTGCAGTTTTAGTTAATGTTATGCCTGATGATTTAAATGAGCATGTACTATCAGGTATGTATTTTCAAAGAGAAATTGAAGAAAAAAAGCATTTATTTTTAGGAGGTTCAGATTATAAAGCACCTGTACAAATGGTTGTTGATTTTATAAATAATAAAAAAACTATAAAAAAATAGGGGAAGTTAAACCTAGTTATAGTATAGGATATAAGTTGGTAAATATGAATGATTTATTTCCAGAATATATTAGTAGTTCTTTGAGAGAAGGATTAAGATTATTTGATAATAAAAATTAAAGGATTTGGAAGTGGAGATGCAATTATTACTGGAGTTGAAAGTAGAACTTCTTCACCTATAAGAATAAATAGAAATGAGAATCTTAATGCTAGTGTTAAGGGAATTATTCCTTCAGGAGAAGGAGCAGGTTATGCAGGGGGTATAATGAGTGCTGCAGTTGATGGTATTAGATGTGCAGAACAAGTTATAGAAAATATATTGAATAATAGTTAGAGGATAGTAAAAAAACTATCCTCTATTTTTATTAATTTATTCAATTCTTTTCTCCAACTTTAAATCCATATTCATAATCAATGATTAGTTTAGTTCCATCTTCTTTATAGAATATAGAAGGACCAAATAGTTTTTCCATCTCTATAAGACATATCTTTTATAATTTTTTTCCATCATTATAGAATATATGATGACCATCTTTTTATTTTTTTCTATAATTTCTTTCAGCTGATAATATTCCATTTTTCGTCATAATCAAACCAAGTAGATTTTTCAGGGAAAGATTGATAAAGCTCAGCATAGTATTCTATTAACATTATTTTTCCCATCTTCATGGAAAAAAATACTTGTTCTCCAATATGATGATTATCTAGGAAATTTTCTATTGATAGTAATATAGGTTTTTCTAATGAATTATTGTCATAAAATATCCATTTACGATCTTGAAATACTCCATTTTTCATAGTGAAAATAGATGTTTCATTATGTGTATTTAATATATATTTTCCACTTCTTTTTATTAGGTTGTGTTTCTTCTGGCATAAAGTCAACATAACGTTCTGATTTGATATTTTCTTTAGTTTCAATTAGCTCACCATTTCTATAAATATTTATAGACATTATAAGACCTTCTTTATCGAAAACGTAATTGTTCACCATCAAGTAAACCTTCTTTGTAATTAGAAATACCTATAAATTCAGTTTCTTCTCCAGTTGTTCTAAGGAGTTTATATGTACCATTTAAAATTGCTACATTGTCTCAAAACCAAGATAATTTTTCATTATTACCACCACTTTCATATAGTATATATTATAGTATATCCTAAAAATAAAAAGAAATAGTTTTTGATATTTTTCAAAAAGATATCAAAAAAATGAAATTTTTGTAATTTTAATAAATTTGTTAAAAAAATGGTATATGATATAATGCTGTAAAGGAGTGATAATATGAAATTGAATAAAAAAATAATCAAATAGTAATTGGAATTATATTTTTTTAGTTTTTGCAATAATTTTAAAACAAAAACTTCAAATGTTAGTGATTTAATTTTTAGGTATACTTTATGGTATATCAATAGGAATGTTGAGTATGGGAATATATAATAATTAAAAATATAGGCTTAAGAACATGATATGAACTTAAGCCGTTTTTATTTTCTAATTAAAAAAATGTGTATTTTCTGTTTCCCATTGTTTTTGTCTCATTGGAACGATAAGTCCATAAATACCAAGTGTTATTAAAGAAAGTAGTGCCCAAATTATACACTTTAGATAATAGTCTGATATTTTGCCTTCAAACACCAATCTATTACCTTCAATAATAGTGTGACTAACTTCCCAACGTTTAAATAAAATATATGTAAAAGGATATAGTATACCAAAAGATACAAATGTTGAAATATACATTAATAAGGAATATCCTATATATTCTAAAAAAATTACCATCAAATTCTGAATTGTACATATTTACCTCCTAATTTTTTTATAGTATAACATTTTTTTAAAAAAATTTTTTTCAAGATATATACAAATCAAGATATTAAATGTTAAATAAAAAAATATTTCTATATTTATAAAATATGATAAAATATAATAAAAAAACAGGAGAAATAGTGATGGGAAATAATATTGTAGTTCATAAATATGGTGGTTCATCAGTTGCAACCACAGATAAAATTAAAAAAATATTGCAAAACATTTAATTGAAGTTAAAAATAGTGGGAAAAAAATTAGTGGTTGTAGTATCTGCAATGGGGAAAAACAACTGATGGTTTAATAAAAACTTGCAAAAAGAAATATCTAGTAATCCAAATAAAAAGAGAATTAGATAGATTAATGGCAACAGGAGAAGAACAAACAATAGCCTTACTTTCTATGGCTTTAATAGAGATGGGTGTAGATGCTATATCTTTAACTGGAGCACAAGCTGGTATAAAAACATTAGGTATACACACTAAAAATACAATAGAAAGTATAGATAATAATACTATATTAAATTATTTAAATGATGGTAAAATAGTTATTGTAGCTGGTTTTCAAGGTATAAATGAAAATGGAGATGTCACAACTTTAGGTAGAGGTGGTTCAGATACTTCAGCAGTAGCTTTAGCTTGTTCTTTAGGTGCTGAATGTAGAATATATACTGATGTTGATGGTATATATACTATAGATCCAAGAGTTTATCCAAATTCTAAAAAATTGGAATATATTTCGTATGAAGAAATGATGGAACTTGCTTATCTTGGAGCAGGAGTTATGGAGCCACGTGCTGTAGAGCTAGGATTTAAATATGGAATCCCTATATATGTTGGAAAGACTTTAGGTGAAGAAAAATGGAACTATTATTACATTTAAGGAGAAAGTTATGGAAAAAAAGAGATTAAAGGAATATCAATAAATAAAAAAATATTAGTATGGTAACAATAGATAATATAGCAACTTATGCTAAAAAAATTTATATCCAATATTTAAACTTGCATCAGAAAAATGGTATAGCAATAGATATGATAAGTCAAAATGATGTTTTATCAGAAAGTGGAAGTATAGCATTTACTATAGCTAAAACTGATGAGCAAACTGTTAAAGATATATTTTCTGATTTAGATGAAAAATTATAATCTTATGATAAATAATGATGTTGTTAAAGTTTCTCTTGTAGGGTATAGGATTATCTACATCACTAACAATGCTTAGTAAGATATTTAAAGTATTTTCTGATAATAATATTAGTTTTTCATCAAATATCTTCATCTGAAATTACTATATCTATAATAGTTAGTGCTGAGGTAGGAGAAAAAGTTGCAAATCTATTAGCTAAGGAATTTGAATTATAATGAAGAAAGTAGTAAGTATTTTATTGATTATACCAATAATTGCTTGTACTAATATATCTGTGATAGAAAAAAAGTGATTATAGGGAAATTAAAAAAAGAAAAAAATCAAGTTAATATATTAAAAACAAAAATTAGAAAAAAAGAAAAGTATAGATATACTGATAAAGTTGTTGAATTAATTTCAAGTCAATATGAAGCTGATAATTCGGATTTATCTGTTTATAATATTGAAACTTTAGCTTCGCTTATGCTTAAAGATGTTAAATATAACGACGAAAAAGATAAAACAACTTTATGAATTAGAAGACTATGATATAAACGAAGTATTCAATTATTTAGGATTATTTGAGATTAAAAAGAACTAATTTAAGAGATGCGTATAATGATTTGTGGATATCTAAATCAAGAAGAAATAATTATCTTTCTAATGAATTATTTATGCATATTTTTAAATAATAAAGATAGCAGAGAAGAAATAATAGCTGATATGGAGAAAAAAATTTTTCCTGATTATCCATTGAATAACTATAATAAATTAGTAAATAAAAACTTTATATGAAATCGATGAAATTAAATTATCGGACTTTAATATAGCTAGAAGAGATATAAAAAGATAAATTCAAAAATTTTATCCAGAAATAGAAGTTTATAAAATTAAATTTTTTTAATGATACTAGATTTAATGGAAGCGAATTATCTATATCATATTAAAGATTTTTGAAAAAAATTGAGGGAATTAAAAAAATTAGAGTTAATAAGAGTGATTTAAAAGATAAATTGGATTTAGAAAAGATTTAATAGTTTTTGTAGATTTTTAGATTATCAAAAGGAGAAATAAAATGAAATATACAGGAAGTTATGTTGCACTAATAACACCATTTAAAGAGAATTTAGAAGTTGATTATGAAAAATTATCTAAACTTGTAGATTTTCATATAGAAAATGGAACAAGTGGTATAGTTGTTTGTGGAACTACAGGTGAAGCAGCTACTTTAAGTGAAGAAGAGTATATAAAAGTTATAACTCTAGTAACTGAAAAATCTAAAGGGAAAATAAAAGTAGTAGCAGGAGCTGGAAGTAATTCAACAAAAAGGGCAGTAGAATTAACTAAAATTTGTAAAGAAATAGGAGTTGATGCAGTTCTTTCTGTTGCGCCATATTATAATAAACCTACTCAAAAAGCAATAATAGAACATTTTAAGAAAAATTGCTGAAGTTGGTATAGATGTAATATTATATAATGTTCCTTCAAGAACTGGTGTAAATATAGAAGCTAAGACAACAATTGAATTATCAAAAAGTTAAAAATATTGTTGGAGTAAAAGAAGCAACGGGTAGTATAGAACAAAATGATAGAAATAGCTAATAATGTAAGTGAAGAATTTGATATATTATCAGGGGAAGATAATTTGATATTACCGATGTTATCTATTGGAGCTGTTGGTGTTATTTCAGTTACTGCAAACGCTCTACCAAAAAGAGGTTGCAGCTCAATTTATGCTTAAAGGAACTGAACAATTTAATCATCATAAATATATGTATGATATACATAAAAAAATATGTTTATTGAAGGTAATCCTGTAACAATTAAAGCTGTTATGAATATAATGGGATTAATAAAAAAATAAGAAAGTTAGAGAACCTTTAATGGAAACATCAAATGAAACAGATATTAAGTTAAAAGAATTACTTAAATCAAAAGGTTTGATATAAATGGAATTTCAAAAATATACAGGACTTGGTAATGATTTTATAATAACTAATGAAAATATTTCTAGTGAAAAAGTTGCAAAAGTTATGTGATAGAAGATTTGGCATTGGTGCAGATGGTTTAATAGTAGCTGAAAGAAGAAATGATAAATTTTTTTATGAAGTTTTTTTAATTCTGATGGTAGTCGTGCTAAGATGTGGAAATGGCATAAGATGTTATACTCAATATTTAGTTAAAAAAATGGTTTGGTAGAGGATAATGGAAATATAGAAATTGACACTTTAGCTGGAATTAAAAAGGATTGAATATATAAAAATTGATGATAATTTTAATGTAAGGGTAAATATGGGTAAACCTTTAGATTTATCATTAAATAATATTATTATAATTGATGGTATAGAATATATTTATCATTACGTTTTTACAGGTACTATACATATAGTGATATATGTTGATGAGAAAGATTTAAATAAAGATTATGTGACTAAAGTTGGAAAAATTATTCAAAGTAATAAGGAGGTATTTCCTGATAGTATAAATGTTAACTTTGTATCAGTTATAGATAAAAAATATTGAAGTTATGACTTATGAAAGAGGTGCAGGTTTAACCCTTGCTTGTGGTACAGGTTCTGTAGCTTCAGCATACATATCTAATGTTTTAAATTTAACTGATGAAATTGTAAATGTTAAGCTATTAGGTGGTGTATTAAAAATAGAAAAATAGATGATGAACTGTATATGACAGGTTTAAGTGAATATATATTTAAAGGAAGTGTTAAAAATGATTAATATTGCAATAGTAGGTGCTACAGGACTTGTAGGAAGAACGTTTTTAAAAAGTTATAGAAGAAAGAAATATACAATTTGATAATTTATATCTATATGCCCTCAGCTAGATCTGCTGGTAAAAAGATAGAATTTAAAGGGAAAAGAATATTCAATAATAGAACTTAAAGAAGAAAAATATATTAGATGATATTACTTATGCGCTATTTTCAGCAGGAGGTTCAATTTCAGAAGAATATGCCCTAAGTTTGCATAAAAAAAGGTGCTGTAGTAATAGATAATTCTAGTGCGTGGCGTATGGATAAAGATGTTCCTTTAATAGTTCCAGAAGCTAATCCAGAAGCTATAAAAAGAAATAAAAAAAGGAATTATTGCTAATCCTAATTGCTCTACTATACAATGTATGGAAGTTTTAAAATTACTTGATGAAAAAAATATGGATTAAAAAAAGAGTAGTTTATTCAACTTATCAATCTGTATCGGGTGCAGGAGTTAAAGGGTTAAATGATCTTGATAATGGATATAAGGGCGATGATTTGACTAAATTCCCATATCAAATAGAACATAATTTATTACCTCATATTGATGTATTTTTAGAAAATGGATATACAAAAGAGGAAATGAAAATGGTTAATGAAACAAGAAAAAAATATTATCAAAACCTGATTTAAAAAAATAACTGCGACTTGTGTAAGAGTTCCAGTAAGATATTCTCATTCTATTTCTATAAATGTGGAATTAGAAAATGATTTTAATTTAGATGATGTTAGAAAAAAATAATAAAAAAATTCTAAAGGTTTAATATTAGAAGATGATGTTAAGAATAATATTTATCCCTATGCCAATAAATGCAGAAGGAAGAGATGAGGTATTTGTTGGAAGAATAAGAAGAGATGAATCAATAGATAAAGGTCTTAATTTATGGGTAGTAGCAGATAATATTAGAAAAGGTGCTGCAACAAATACTGTTCAAATAATGGAGTTGTTTATAAATAATAACTAAAATAAAAAAATATAATGAAAAATGGGATTTGTTAGAACATGTATCAACAAAAGGACTTCATTTTGTAGAATTTGTAGCAAAAATATGTTTCGAAAAAAACTGTAAAAATAGCAGTATTATTACCTATGCAGGTGGCGATTGGAAATAGTAAAGATTTAATAAAATATAAAAAGAAGATGTTAGATAATTATACTTTAGATACTGTATTTTTCGTTACCTAATGAAATGTTTTTATCCAGGAGCTTCGTCAATAGCTTGTTGTATGATTTTTCGATACTTCTCAAAAACATAAAAAAAGCAAATAAAGATACCTTTTTTTGGATATTTTTAAAGAAGATAATTTTTATAAAAAAAGAAAAGGATTAGGAAGAGTAGAAAAAAACAGATAAAGATGGAAATAGTCAGTGGTTAAGCACAATGGAAGAATGGCTTGACTTATATAAAAAAATAAAAAGAGAAGTGGCTGGAAAAATCTGTTATGAAAAAAAGTAACCCATGAAGATGAATGGTTAGCAGAAGCATATATGAAAAACTGACTATTCTAAAATAGATGATAAAGATTTTCAAAGAACAATAAAAAGATTACTATGCATATCTTATAAAGAATAGAGGTGATTAATAATGATAGATACAAGTGGTTGGGAAAAAAATTCAAGGTAGGAGATATTTTAGAATGTAAAACTTGTCCTAATTCAGTAAAAATAGATTTAAATGATGTAGACATTCCTTATATTTCAAGAACTGCTTTAAATAATGGATGTGATGGATTTGTAAATATATCATCTGAAAAAAATAAGCAAGGGTAATTGTATTACTATTGGAGCCGAAGGACTCTATGCTTTCTATCAAAAAATAAGAAATTTGCAACAGGGGTTAAAATATACAATCTGAGAAATGAACATTTAAATAGAGAAGTCGATTTATTTTTTTATGTACACTTTTAAATTTAGAAATATATAGATATAATTATGGAAGAGCTAGAATATTAGAAAAAAATAAAAAAATGAATTAATAAAATTACCTATTCAATTTGATAAAAAAATAACAGTCCAATTATAGATAAAAAAATAAAAAAATATCATAAAGAGGGATATATTCCTGATTGAAGTTTATGAAAGAATATATTGAAAAACTAGAAAATGTAGAGAAAAAAAGAGCAATGGCACTGTTAGAGATTTGTTAACAACATATTCTCATAATAAATAAAATTCTTACTAGTTTATGCGCAACATGACCAAGAGCGTTGTAATGTGATTTACCTTGTGAGCGCTTTTAAAGAATAATATTTATTAAATTTTTTTCTGAATGCCCTAACAATATTCCAAGAAGTAAAGATTAGAGCATATCTTAAATATGGAGAACCCTTTTTAGACATTCTACAAGATGAAGCATTAAAATTACCTGATTTCTTATCTTTTGGATCAAGCGCAGCAAATGCAAGTAATTTTTTTAGAGCTAGAAAAAATTTTTCAAAATTGTTTGTTTCGCCTAATATAATGGTACAAGCAATAATACTTATTCCAGGAACTGATAGAAGTGTTACCAAGTAAAAAAACATAAGATCACATCCTTAAAAAAATTAATAACTGAGGAATCCACATCTTAGAAAAACAATACATTCTTACGATATATGAAAGTTTAAAAACTTATCCAACTATAAGTATATGAATTAAAAGAATGTGGCAGTAGTCTCCTTGAAAAAGTAGCAAAAAGCTCTTTAAGTAAAAAAATAAAAAGTCCATAGTATAAATAAATTATATAAAAATATTAAATAAAAATAAACTATGAAAAAGGAGGTTGTATAGATAAATATTTTATATATTTATCATACAAGAATTAAAATGATTGAAAAAAATTAGAATTAAAAAAATTATAGAGGGATTAAGTCTTTTGGAAATTGATAATTTAAAAAAATACAATTTTTTTATTGGAAATAATGGAAGTTCTAAGACTACATCTCTGGAAGCTATTTTTTTCAGCAATTCCAAATGATGGAAGTGCTATTGTGCTTATGGCTAATTCTAGAGGAATGCAAGTAAAACTAAGTAACTATAGTTCTTTTTTTAATAATTCAAATATAAATGATGATATAGAATTTACTTTAAATGATGATATAACAACCAAAATTACTGTAAAGAATATAACTTATATAAATAATAATAGTTTACAAAATCCAAAATAATTATAGTGAGTTTTTTTATATAATATTTCAGTATCTAAAAATGATAAAGATGTATTTTTTTGAAAGTAACTTTGGAATAGATGCATCTAATAGAATATCTCCAATAAATACAAAAATTTAATAGAGTGGGATAAATATAAAGAAAAAAATGGTAGAAGTTTTTGGATTTCACCAATGACAAAAATATCAATATGGGATAGCAGAAATTATTAAAGATATGATAGAAAACAAGAAAAAAAGAATATATTTTAAAAGCAATAGAATTTTTTTGAAGAAGATATTGATGATATTGTTTCAGATGGAATGGAAGTTCTTTTTAAGTAAAAAGGAGTTGGAAAAATGTTACCTCTTTTCTTCTTTTTGGAGGAGGATTATCTTCAGCTTTAGATATAATAACTTGCCTTTTTTTATGATGAAATAACATCAGTTTTTATTGATGAAGTGGAGACAGGACTACACTATACAAATTTTTCCAAAAATTCTGTGAGGTATTGATAGAAATTTCTACAAATAAAAAAATATACAATTTTTCATTACAACCCATTCAGATGAATTTTTAAAAAGATTTTTATAATATTTCAGCCAAAAAAAGGAAATAAAGAAATAACGACATATAGATTTCAAAAATAGATGGTGATATAAAAACAGTTTATTATCCTTATGAGAGAGCAATTAATGCCCTAAAAAGATGGGTGGGATATTAGATGAGTTTGAATATATTATTTATTTGTGAAGGAAATGCAGAAGTTTATTTATTATATAAAAATTTTTAAAAAGAAGAATTTAACTGTAAAATAGAAGAAAAAAATTTTTAAAAAAATGATAGAAATTTGAATATGGAAGAAATTAAACAGTTTACTCTTTTTAGGAAAAGTAAATAATAATAATATTTATATAGGAAATATTCGTGGAGTAAGTAAGCTAAATAGTGCTTATGTAACAGAACTAATAGAAAATCCACGGTTTTATAAATTAGATAAAATTTTATTTATAATGGATGCTGATTATAGAAAAAAATAATGAAAGTGGTTTTTATTAGAATGGAGAAGTCTATAGTAGATATTATTAAAAAAATTCAAAAAAACTAGAAATATTAAAACTGATTATTTTATTTCTCCAAATAATAAAGATGATGGAATGATAGAGAATTTATTGATAGAAGCTATAAAATGTAAAAGAAATAAAAGAATATATAAAAAAATAAGGTAGTTCCTAACATAAGAGAAATGGAAAGTTGTGAGATAACAGATTTTTTCAGAAAGTAAAAAGTATATTTATGATGATAGCTGCAACTCAAAAATCCAATGAAAGGTAGTGCCAGTACTTTTTATAACAGATTGTTATAAAAAATAGATAAAGACAATGAATATTTTAAAGGAATAAAGAATTTTTATTTCTAAAGCAATTGAGAATAAATGAGAATACAATAAAGATTTCTATGAGTAAAAAAATAAGAGAATTCCTTTTACAATATCAGAGAACTAATCCAATTTATGTAGAGACTGTGAAAAAGTCTGTAAATATTTAAAACTATAGTCTTCTATGATAAAAATATAAAATATCGTAGGAGGCTATTTTTTATGAAAGAAAAAGAAGTTTAACAGAAAGAGGCATCACTCTTAAAAAAACGAGTTTAAAAAAACTCAAGGAGGAAATGATGTCACTCTATCTAATAAACTTATTATACAAGAATATCTTGTATAAATAAATTAATAAAGGATTTCAGGTTACCTTTATCAATCTAAATATATTATATAAGGAGGTTGTATAGATAAATATTTTATATATTTATCATAGTACAAAAAAATTTCTATTGAAGAAGAGATGATGAATATAGAAGATATAGATCCTGAAAAAGAAATGATTATGAAGAGGTACATAATTATATAAAAGCACTAGATTATGGAATTGACCAGATTTTTAAATGGAAAGTTACCATTTTTCTAGTAGATTGATAAGTAAAAGAATATGAATCAATAGCTCCAACACTGAAGGGAAAATGGGAAAATATTCTAAAAATATTAAATATTTTTTTACAGTGAGCCAATTTTGAAGTCCAATGAAATAGTTAGTAAGATAGGATTAGTAAGATCACAGTCAATTCTATATTAAAAAAATATGGAAGAAAAAGAGATTTTAAGTGAATTGACGAATTATAAAAAGAAATAAGATGTACATACTTCGAAAATATTTTATGATATTTATAGAGGGGATAGTCTTGATGAAATTTAATTTTTTTAAATTTCTTAACTATAATTTTCTAAGATCATAGATGTTTACCATATATCTGTACTGACCACAATTTTAGCTCTTTTAGAAGGTTCTTTAATAAAAACACTGTAGTAGGTTTAAAAGAAGTTCATAATGAAGAACTTAATTTGGAAGTCAGCTAACCTTGAAGGAATAGCAGTAACTTATCCACAGACAGAAATTATAACTGAAGGAATAGCTGTTAATGGAATGAGAATTAATGATATTAATGCTATTGTTAATTTAAAACATGCTTGGCAATTCATATTGGATAATATAGATCAGCTAATAGATTTTTAGATATATTTCTCAACTAAATAAAATAGTTGGAAATTATAATTTGATTCCATATTCAGGAGAAATTAGAAAATCTGATGTTTCTATGGAAGGAACTTCTTGGAAACCTGATTTACCTGATAAAGAAGATATTGAAAATAAAAATTAATGAAATCAATAGTATAAAAATATTAGTGATAGAGCAATAACTATGATGTTATATTTGATGAGAATTCAACCTTTTTATGATGGAAATAAAAAGAACAGCAATGATGGCTGCCAATCAAATTATGATACAGAACGGTAAAGGAATAATTTCAGTTTCTATAGAACATCAAATTACTTTTAGAGGAATGCTTATTAATTTTTATGAAACAAATGATATGAGTAAAATAAAAATTCTTATATGATAAGTGTATTGATGGAATAAAATTTGAAAAAAATAACAAAAGTCTTTGAGAGAAGATTTGAAAATGATAAGTCTAGAGAGTTATAAAAAAATAAAGTGGTTATTTTTCTCAATGTAAAAAAAACTGCAGAGACTGTGAACTTTTTTCTGTAAATTTTATTCTTCTATGATTAGAATTACTTTAATTAAGTTTTTAACATATTAATATAATATTTTTTAATATGTCAAGATTAAGGTATTCAAATTTGAACACCTTTTTTTCTTTTTTTATACTTCAAATCTATATTCATACATTATACTAAATTCGCCATATACTTTTTTTCCTAATTTCTTAATAGTTGACTTCGTTTTTTTCAGTAATTTCAAGTGTTAATAAATAAAGTGCCTTTAATAGTACTTTATTACTTAGTTATATGGTTGTTTACCTATTTAATTTTAGTATGATTTTCATATATCTTTAACAACCCTATCCTTTAACATAACTCTATATAACATAGTGTCAATATCATTTTGTTTTTAATAATAAACTAGCTAAATACCATTTAGCTAGTTTTTTATATTTATGTATTTTTATAATACTTAGCTAGTTCATATAGCTTGTATTTAGGTATATTTAATAAAATTTCTCTTTTATTAAAATGTAGCAACATTATCTTCATCATTAAAAGTAAATGTATTATTAGTTAATATTTGTAGTTTTTTTCTGTTTCTTCTTTTAACATAGCCATATATTTACCAGTAGGCTTTTGGTAAATCTAGTTGTTTATTATTTATATCATTTATTGTATAATTTACTTTTTGAGTTAATATCTCAATGAATATCTTTTTCAACATCTTTTTAGAACTAGGATAATTACCATTTCTCACTTTATAATTTCTAATATAATTAAAAAAATAAAATGTAATCATTCAAGTATTTTGTAGATACATTTGTTTTATTTACATTTATAAACTTTTTTAATCTCATTGTGTAACTCATTAACTCTTGCAAGACTTAATCTATTTTTTTAGATTTTAATTCCTTAAATTCTAAATAATTTAATCTACCTTTATTTAAGATTTTTATCTATTTTATCATCATTATATAACTTTAATAATATCTTTTCTTTTTTTGTTCGTTAGTTTTTATTAGATAAATTGTATTCATCCAATAATTTATCATAATTAGAGGGTTTAATATAATGAGGTATATTGTTTATTTCACAATATTTATTATATATAGAATTAGAATCAGTACAAATATATGAAGGAGATTCTAAATACTCATCAAATAAATCAACAAACAACTCACTTGATAATTTACCTAAACAAGATACAAAAACATACAGAATAACCTTTTATTATCAATAGCAGTAGTTATAGTTGCAAACTCACTTCCCATTATTCCATATTTAGATGGATTAAGTCCATATCTTGCAATTCTTTCTTCTCCTTTTATATAACTAACTAAGTTTCTACTTCCTTTTTGACTTTCTATTATAAAAGTTTCATCTATTTGTATATTACCTGTTAGTTTAGGTTGAGGTAAATTAGTTATTGAATGAATAAGTTTTATTCTCCATAGCTAAACTATTTTTTTCATTAATATTAGTGCAACCATAATCTTTTTCTAATACATTAACCATTTTTCTTAATAGAGAAAATTATTAATAGTCATTTCTAATACTTTAACCCATATATCCTAATGCCATCTAGTTTTTTTCTAATATGGTATTTGTAAATTTAGTAAACTTAGTTCCACAATCTTTACATTTATATTCTTGTATTACATTAGGTCTTTTTATCATTTTTTTAACTATTATAGATGATTTACATTTAGGACATTGACAATTTACATTTAATTCATTTAATTTAGATTCTAAACTGTTAGTTACCATAAGTTCCATTTGTGTGTTGAATGATACATTATTTTTTTAGTAGAGTATTCATCTACTATATGTTTAAAAATCATTATATGATAAACTATTTAAAAAAATTACTTAAATCACTTATGTTTTGAATATTTTTGTAACATAACTTCCACCTAAAATATAATCTATAATAGTATTTGTATTTACACTATTATTATAAGATAAAATGATTTCTAATTCAATAAACTTTTTATAGTTTTTTTAAGATAAATATGTTGAAAAGTATAGTAAATATAAGGATTAAAATTTATCCCTTGATTATTGGAATATAAAAAAACAAAAATAAAAAAATTTTGAAAAAAACAAAAAGTAGTATAATTTAATATAAACATGTTTAATGAAAGGAGTAGTTATGAGAATTGTAGATATAATACAAAAATAAAAAGAGATGGTATTGAACTTACCGATGAAGAAATTAAATTTCTTTTTAACAGAGTATTATAATGCTAAAGTTCCTGATTATCAAATGGCTTCATTTTTTTAATGGCAACATATTTTTAAAGATATGACAGATAAGGAACTTGTTACATTTACTATGACTATGCGTGATTCAGGAGATATTATTACTTTTTCCAGAATTAGATAGATATCTTGTTGATAAGCATAGTACTGGGGGGTGTAGGAGATAAAGTAACGGTAGTTCTTGCTCCAATACTTTCAGCTCTTGGTATGGCAACTGCTAAATTATCAGGTAAGGGCTTGGGACATACTGGAGGTACAATAGATAAATTTGAATCTATAGAAAACTTCCAATTCTCTAATACTAAAGAAGAGTTAGCTATAATTGCTAACAAAAACAGGTGTAGGTTTAATGGGATATAGTGATAAAAATAGTTCCATTAGATAAAAAAATATATGCTTTAAGAGATGTTACTGCAACAGTACCATCTATACCACTTATAGCAAGTAGTATAATGAGTAAAAAAATTGGCTATACAATCTGATGTTATTATACTTGATGTTAAAGTTGGTGATGGAGCATTTATGAAAACTTTAGATGATGCTAAAATGTTAGCCAAAAGAATGGTTGCAATAGGAGAAGGAGCTAACCGTAAAGTTAAGGTTGTAATTTCAAATATGGATGAACCTTTAGGGTATAATATAGGAAATGCTACTGAAATTATTGAAGGTATAGAAGCTCTAAAAGGAAATTGGTCTGAAGATCTTAAAGAAGTAGTGTATACTATTGCAAGTCTTGCACTTAAATCTAAAGGAGAAATTAAAAATATTAAAGAAGGATATAAACTAATAGATGATGTAATTTCAAGTGGTAAAAGCTCTTTCTTTATTTAAAGAGTTTATTAAAGAAAGTGGAGCAAATCCTGAAATAGTTAATGATTATACTTTACTTCCGACAGCTAAAAATAAATTAGATATTTTTGCAGAAACATCAGGTTTTGTTCATAGAATAAAAAAACTGAAGAAATAGGAAAGGCAGCAATGGTTATAGGAGCAGGACGTGAAACTAAAGAATCTATAATAGATCATGCTGTAGGTATAAAAATACTTAAAAAAAGTTGGAGATAAGGTTGAAAAAGGTGACCTTATAGCTCAAATTTTTCTACAATGATGATAAAAAAATGTAGAAAACTTCAAAAAAATATGTTATTAGATTCTTATGTAATTGATAATGTAGAAAATTCAAAAATGAATCCTATTTTTAGATATAATAGAGTAGAATGGAGAGATAATGTATAATATTGCAAAATATATTGATCATACTATACTTAAAGCAACAACAACAAGTAAAGAAGTTGAAAAACTTTGTTTAGAAGCTAAAGAATATGGGTTCTATTCAGTTTGTGTAAATGGATGCTTTGTTAAAGAATGTAAAGAATTATTAAAGGACTCAGATGTTAAAAATAGCTGCAGTAGTTGGATTTCCTTTAGGTGCTATGACTAAAACTGCTAAAGTTTTTTTGAAGCTCGTGAAGCTATTGCTAATGGTGCTAATGAAATTGATATGGTTATAAATGTAGGTAAATTAATTGAAGGTGATTCTAAATATGTAGAAGATGAAATTAGAGAAATAAAAAGAAGCAATAGGAGAAAATGTTCTAAAAAGTAATAATTGAAACTTGTTATTTAAAATGAAGAACAAAAAAATGTTAGCTTGTGAATTATCTTTAAATGCTAATGCTGATTTTGTTAAAACTTCAACAGGATTTGGAACTGCAGGTGCTACATTTGAAGATGTAATTTTAATGAAAAAAATGGTAGGGGATAATGCAGAAGTAAAAAGCAAGTGGAGGAGTTAAAAGTTACGAAACTGCTGAAAAAAATATATTGAATTAGGAGCAACTCGTTTGGGTACTAGTTCAGGTATAGATATAATAAAAAGGTGCTAAAAAAATATAAAAATAAATAAAAATAGGAATGGAGATGATTAAAAAAATGGCAACACCACATATAGGGGCAAATAAAGGAGATATAGCAGAAACAATATTATTACCTGGAGATCCGTTAAGAGCTAAATATATAGCAGAAACATTTTTTTAGAAGATGTAGTATGTTACAATAATGTTAGAGGAATGTTAGGGTTTACTGGTACATATAAAGGGAAAAAGAGTATCTGTTCAAGGAACAGGAATGGGGATACCTTCAATAGGAATATATACACATGAATTGATAGCTGAATATGGTTGTAAAAAAATTTAATAAGAATAGGAACAGCAGGTTCTACACATGAAGATGTTAAAATTAGAGATGTAGTAATAGCAATGGCAGCATCAACTGATTCTAATATAAATAAATTAAGATTTAATGGAGCAGATTATGCACCTTGTGCAAAATCCAGAATTATTTATTAAAGCTTATGAATTAGGTAAAGAAAAGAAATATAAGTATAAAAGCTGGAAACATTTTTAACTAGTGATACTTTCTATGGAGATGAAGCTGATGGATGGAAAAAAATGGGCTAAGTTTGGAATACTTTGTGTAGAAATGGAAACAGCTCAATTATATACTACAGCAGCAAAAATTAGGTGCAAGAGCTCTTACTCTTTTAACTATAAGTGATTCATTAGTTACAGGAGAAGCTACATCTGCAGAAGAAAGACAAACTACATTTAATGATATGATAAAAACTTGCATTAGATACAGCTCTATCTTTATAGGAGTAGATATGAAATACACTGATACACAAATTAAAGAGTATATAAAGCAAGCTAATGAAATTTTAGATAGGGCGTATGTTCCTTATTCTAAATTTCATGTTGGAGCAGTTGTAGTTGATACGGATGGAAATGTTTATAAAGGAATAAATGTTGAAAATGCTTCTTATGGTTTGGCTATATGTGCTGAAAAGAAATGCTATTAGTTCTGCAGTTACTGAGGGAATGAAAAAAATAGATTTGATAGTAATAACAGGAAATACAGATGAACCTATTAGTCCTTGTGGTATGTGTAGACAAGTTATACGTGAATTTGCAACACCTGATACAAGAATAGTGCTAGCAACATCAAAAAAATGATAATTATATAGTTTGGACTTTTAGAAGAAATGATACCATATTCTTTTGGACCAGAACATTTATAAGAGTGGAGATATCCACTCTTTTTATTTTATAAGTGAAAAAAATGTTTTTGTATCAATACCCTTGATTTTTGAGAAGATTTTACTGTATAATCTACATAATAAACATATTTAAGTAAAAGAAAGGAGAGTGTGATAAATTTAACTGAATTTAAACTTATCATACAAGATCTGAAATGAGAGATTGGGAAAAAGGAATAGTTAAAAAAATTGCAACAGAAGAGCAATTAAAAGAAAGAATAAAAGAATTAGGTGCACAAATAACAAAAAGATTACGAAAAATGATGATGCAGACTTTATAGTTGTCGGTATTTTTAAAGGGATCTATATTATTTATGGCAGATTTAATTAGAGAAATTAAGCGTCCTTTAAAAAAATAGACTTTTATGGAAATATCTAGTTATGGTGATGAGTTTGAAACAAGTAATGAAATTAAGATTATTAAAGATTTAGATTATCCAGTTAAAGGGAAAAAAATGTTTTAATAGTTGAAGATATCATAGATTCAGGACAAACACTTAAAAAGGTTCTTAAAAATGATAGGTAAAAGAGAACCTAAAGAAGTTATACTTTGCACTCTATTAGATAAAAAAAGTTGAAAGAAAAAGTTGATATAGATGTTCAATATGTTGGATTTGAAATACCTAATGAATTTGTTTTTAGGTTATGGGCTTGATTTTAAACAAGAATATAGAAATATACCATATATAGGAGTAATGGATTTAGAACTTTATGAAAAAGAATAAGGAACACAATCATAAAAAAAAATATGGTCAAAAATTTTCTTGAAGATAATGAACTTTTGAGAGAATTAAGGAAGTTTCTAGAATAAATAATACAGATTATGTTATAGAAATAGGGCCTGGACTTGGATATTTAACTTCTATGTTACTTGAAAATTCAAAAAAATTAATTGCTTTTTGAAATAGATAATGACTTGATACCTAAATTAAATAAAAAGTTTTCAAATTATTCCAACTTTGAATTAATAAATACTGATTTTCATGGATTATGATTTAAGTCAAATATTGAATTATAATAAATTTAGAGTTATAGCTAATATTCCGTATTACATAACAAGTCCGATAATAAATAAATTGATTGATTTTAGAGAACAAGTTGAAGATATATATTTAATGGTTCAAAAAGAAGTTGGAGAAAGATTGATTTTTCAGTAAAAAAATAATAGTGATAGAGGTGTGTTTACATATATATTACAGTTTTATGCTGAAGTTGAGTATTTATTTACTGTAAATAAGGAAATGTTTGATCCCTATACCTAAGGTCGATTCAGCTTTTATTAGAATAAAAACCATATAAAGATAAAAAAATATGAAAAATTAATAAATGAAAAAAATATATTAAATATATTAAAAGCTTCATTTACTAATAAAAAGAAAGAGTTTAGTTAATAATCTTAAGTTGATTGGTGTGGAAAAGAAAAAAATTAGAAAATATTTTACTTGAGATGGGGAAAAACAGTTAAAGCACGTGCTGAAGAATTAACTATAGAAGAATATATAGAATTAATAAAGAAATTAGAGGACTGATATGAGAAGTTATGAATATATTTTTAGATATAGATAAGCATGATATTGATTTTATCAATAAAAATTGTAGAAGCTTATGAAGGTTTAGCTATAGTAAGAACTTTAGATTCTAAAAATGGTAAAATTAAAATTTTAACAAATGAGTATATGAAAAAGTGATGTTGATTTGCTTTTTAGAAAAAAATTTAGAAAAAAATGGTATTAAATTTGATATAATATCACAAGATTTTTTTGGAAAGGGATACTATGAACGAAGAATATTATAAAGAAATGGTTAAATTTTTGGTTGGAACAATTATTACAAAATGAAGTTAAGTATGAAATAAGTGCTAAAGGTGGGAGAAAATGTACTTATTGACATAGTTGTTGATAAAGAAAATATAGGGAAGATAATTGGAAGAAATGGAAAGTTGATTACTTGTATTAGAAATTTAATTTCTTCTATATCTAATAAAAAAATAAAGAAAATGTAGTTATAAAGGTTATAGAAAAAAATAGATGTATGTCTATTTTTTATTTATGAAAAAGAATTTAATCATAAACAATATATATGGCAATCATAAATTAAATATATTTTTGAATAATTTAAAAATATGTGGTATAATCATTTCATAATTTTTAAGAATTGGAGGAGCGAAAATGAAAAAGTAATATTATCAGTTTTATCTGTAATGTTTTTATTTAGTTGTGGTGCTAAGGCAACAAATAGTAGTAGTCAGGAGGGAGCTGATTCTATTATTAAAGTTGGGGCTTCCTGAACCATTAACAGGTGATTTATCACAATATGGTGTGGCTATAAAAAGAGGAATAGAATTAAAGATTGAGGAAGTTAACAATGCCGGTGGAATAAATGGTAAAAAAAGTTGAATTATTAGTACAAGATACAAAAGGTGATTTACAAGAAGTTGTAAATATTGTATGATATCAGTTGATAAAGTTAATGCAATTTTAGGGGAAGCTATTTCTGCAAATACGTTTTGCAGCAGCAGAACTTGCACAAAAAGGCAAAAGATACCTATGATTACACCTGCTGGAACTAGATTTGATATTACAACAGGTAAAGATTATGTATTTAGAACTACTTTTACAGATCCTTATCAAGGTGAAGTTTTAGCTAAGTATATAAATAAATTAGGGTATAAAAATGTAGCTATTCTTACAAATACTTCAAGTGATTATTCTGTTGGAGTTTCTGAAAAAGTTTAAAGAAATTGCAAAAAGTGAAGGACTTTCATTTATAGAACAAAAAAATATACTAAAGATGATAAAGATTTTTAAATCACTTTTTAACTAATGTTAAAAATTCTGGGGCAGATGCTTTATTAATACCAGATTATTACAATACTATAGGATTGATATTATCACAAGCTAAGGAATTAGGATTAAATATTCAAGCCTTCGGTACAGATGGTTGGGATGGAGTACAAGAGAATTTTTGCTCAAGTTGCAGATGGAGCAATATTTACAAGTCAATATGATCTTGAAGATAAAAAGGAATTATCTGTTAAGTTTAGAGAAGCATATAAAGCTAAGTATAATAAAGAACCAAATTTATTTAATGCTTTAGGTTATGATTCTGCTACAATATTAGTCGAAGCTTTAGCTAAGTCAGAAAATTTAGATCCAGCTAAGTTAAGAGATTTAATTTCACAAACTAAACTTGATTTAGTAACAGGAAGTTTAGAATTTGATTCTGAAAGAAATCCTAAAAAAACAAGTATCTTTCTTAACTATTAAAGATGGAAAAGTATTATTAAAGGAAAAATATTAAAACAATAAAATGACCATCTAGGTCATTTTTATTTTTGGAGGAAAAATGTTTAAGAACTTTTTAGAGCAAACATTGAATGGTTTGCAAACTGGAAGTATTTATGCACTTATAGCCCTAGGATATACTATGGTTTATGGTATAGTAAAGTTAATAAATTTTGCACATGGTGATATTTTTAATGGTAGGGGCATATATAGCTTTTATGTGTGTTACAAATGGTTTTGGGTTGACAAGTGCTTTACTTGTTGCAGTTTTATTTTTGTGTGATATTAGGGGTAGTGATTGAAAAAAATTAGCATATAAACCATTAAGAGATGGTAGTCGTATGAATGTATTGATTACAGCTATTGGTGTTAGTTTTTTTACTTGAAAGTGTTGCTTTAATTTATTTTTGGAGCTTCTCCTAAGGTTATATCATTAAATAATGTTCCTATATTTTTTTATCTAATGATAAGTATGTAAATATATTAGGTATTGATGCAAGTTATTTAAGTTTGTTTATAATCATAGTATCAATAATATGTATGATATTACTTTATTTATTTATTAAATTTACGAATCTTGGTAAAGCTATGCGTGCAGTTGCACAAGATTTATCAGCAGCTAAACTGATGGGTATAAATACAGATTTTTACAATTTCTATAACTTTTTGCCATAGGATCTGCTTTTAGGTGCTTTTAGGTGGAGTAATGTATGCCCTAATGTATCCAAGAATTGATCCATATATGGGATTACTTCCTGGACTTAAAGCATTTATTGCTGCTGTCTTTGGAGGAATAGGTTCTATTCCTGGAGCTGTTATTGGTGGATATTTAATGGGGATAATAGAAAATTATGTAAAAGGATATATTTCATCAACTTGGGCAAATCCAATAGTATTTGGAATATTGATAATAACTTTAATATTTAGACCTAATGGAATTTTTAGGTAAAAAAATATGAAAGAGAAGGTGTAAGATGGATAATACTTTAAAAATTAGAAATTATGCTGAAAATTTAAAAAAATATAAATAAGAAAAAAACTATATTACAAGTTTTCTACTTTTAGCTTTACTTTTATTTATGTCTTGCTTATTCAATACTTGGCGATGATATATTTTAGTTATAAGGCTGGTATATATGTAAATATTTTAATATATATTTTATTTGCATTAAGTTTAAATGTAGTATCAGGAGTAATGGGAGAACTTAATTTAGGTCATGCAGGATTTATATCTATTGGAGCTTATTCTGCAAGTATTTTATCTATATTTCTTCAAAAATATTCATTAAATTCAGATTTACATTTACTTATAGTAACTATATTCGGAGGAATAATAGCAGGATTTTTCAGGACTATTTTTATCGTCTATAACTTTAAGACTTAGAGGGATTATCTTGCTATAATTACTCTTGCTTTTGGTGAAATAATTAAATATATAATACAAAAATATTGATTTTTTTAGGTGGTGCAGCAGGATTAAATGGTATACCTAATATTACAACATTTAATAATGTATATTTAATAGTTGTTTTATCATCTATTGTACTAATAATGATATTGATTTCTAAAAAAAGGTAGATTACTATTATCTATTAGGGAAAATGAAATAGCTGCAGAAAATATGGGAGTAGATATTAATAAAGCAAAGATTTATGGATTTATACTTTCTGCATTTTTTTGCTGGTATTGGTGGTTCTTTATTTGCACATAATTTAGGAAGTTTAACACCTGATAAATTCAATTTTTGTATTCTCTATAGAAATATTAGTTATGGTTGTGTTAGGAGGTCTTGGTAGTATTACAGGTGCTGTTGTTTCTGCGACTTTCCTAACTTTATTAAATGAAATATTAAGATCGGTTTCAGAGTATAGACTTTTTAATATATTCTTTAATACTAATATTTTTTTAATGATATTTAAGAAAGATGGTATATTAGGTACATCAGAGTTTACTATACCTAAACTATTCTCATTTTTTTAAAGAGGATAAAAAAATAAGGTGGTGAAATAATGGAATTATTAAAAAAACAGAAAAATCTAAGTATAGATTTTTGGAGGATTAAGAGCTGTAAATAACTTAAATATGGAAATAAATGAAGGTGAATTAGTTGGGTTAATAGGACCTAACGGTGCTGGTAAAAACTTCAGTATTTAATCTTTTGACAGGAGTATATAAACCTACGGAGGGAAGTATTAAGATATCAGGAGTTAATACTTTTAATTTGAAAAACTAATAAAATAGTTGAACTTGGTATTTCTAGAACTTTTCAAAATATTAGAATATATAAGCAACTTAGCGTATTAGATAATGTTAGAATATCTCTTGATCAAAAAGAAAAATTATTCAACTTTAGCTGCTATATTTAGAACAAAGAAATTTAGAAATATGGAATCAGAATTAACAAAAAAAGCGTTAGAATATCTTAGAATGTTTGATTTAGAATCTATGGCTAACAATAGAGCTGATTCATTATCTTATGGTAATCAAAGAAAAATTAGAAATAGCAAGAGCACTAGCTTGTAATCCAAAAATTGTTATTATTAGATGAACCAGCTGCTGGTATGAATCCTAATGAAACACAGGAATTGATGGAAATAATAAGAAATATTAGAGATAATATGGGTATTTCAATACTTTTTAATTGAACATGATATGGATTTAGTTATGGGTATATGTGAAAGATTATATGTTCTTAATTTTGGAGAAATAATAGCGAAAGGAAATCCTTTAGAAATTCAAAATAACCCTGAAGTTATAAAGGCTTATTTAGGGTGATTAGTTATGAGTAAAATTTTAGAAGTAAATGAAATAAATGTATTTTACGATAAGATACATGCAATAAAAAGATATTTCTTTCTATATTAAAGAAGGGGAAATTGTTTCTTTTATAGGGGCTAACGGTGCAGGTAAAAACAACTATACTTAATGCTATATCTAATATATTACCTATTAAATCAGGTGAAGTGGTATTAAATGGAGAGGGTATAAATAATGTTAAAGCACATAAATTAGTGACTATGGGTATGGCACATGTTCCAGAAGGAGACGTATATTTACTGATTTAACTGTTATGGAAAAATTTAGAAATTGGTGCATATACAAGATCTAAAAAAATGAATTTCAAGAAGAATTAAAAAAAGTATTTGACTTATTTCCTAGATTGAAAGAAAGGAAAAAAATCAATTATCTGGAACTATGAGTGGAGGAGAGCAACAAATGTTAGCTATAGGACGTGCATTGATGTCTAAGCCTAAACTTTTATTACTTGATGAACCATCTATGGGCTTATCACCTTTATTAGTTAAAGAAATATTTGAGATAATTAAGAGAATAAATAAAGAAGGTAAAACTACAATACTTTTTAGTTGAACAAAAATGCTAAAAAAAATCATTAGAAATATCTGATAGAGCTTATGTTATAGAAGTTGGTAAAATAGTTCTTGAAGGTAAAGGAAGTGAAATAGCTAATAATGATATTATAAAGAAAGTCTATTTAGGTGGCTAAAAGATTATTAATTATTTGACATAATGCTAAAACTATGCTAGAATAACAATGAATTTATACGAAGCATATACTTAATGCCAAATATATGCTTGGTTTAGATAATATATATTAGGAGGAAATAAAATGGCAATGAAAAACAAAAAGCAGAAATTATTGCAGAATTTGGTAAAGATTCTAAAGATACAGGATCAGCAAAATGTACAAGTAGCAATATTAACAGAAAGAATATCTCATTTAACAGAACATTTAAAGTTTCACTTTAAAGATGTTCATTCAAGAGCAGGATTATTAAAATTAGTAGGAAAAAGAAGAAGATTATTAAACTACATAAAAAAAATAGAAATCTTGATGAATATAGAGAATTAATAGAAAAAAATTAGGAATTAGAAAATAATAGTAAAAGTAGAAGAATACATCACTAATAAAAAAATAATAGTAGTGATGTATTTTTATATTATGTTATTAAAAACTAAACAATTGTTTCAAAGTGTGAAAATTTCAAAAATCGTAACGTTTACCATTTTTTAACAAAACACTTTTTAATGTCTAAAAAAATTAAATTTAACAACATTAAATGAAATAAATTTAGTAAAACTAATATAAATCTAAGGAAATATGCTTGAAAAATGATTAGTTTCATTGTAAAATATAATGTAAATTTATGAATATTATATTCAGTAATTAATATACTGAGGAAAGGAAGGGAATTTTTGAAAAAAATAATCAAGATAAAGAATTTAAAAAGATGGTTAAAAAAATAAGTTAAGTGTTACACAAGCACTAATGATACACTTTTTTTAATAACAGGTTCATTATCAATGTTTGGTTTAGCTGCAATGAGTTTAAGTTCAAATGTGGCTTATGGAGCCGTTAATATAGGAAGTACAACTGACACTACGATATCTAAAGATAATGCTGAAGGTGGGGGATTTCAATTGGTAATAATGCAAAAACTAATGATAATTACGATATTTCGATTGGGGTAGATGCTGGGCGAAATAGTTCGGGTAGTAGTCGTAGTATAACGATAGGTTCTAATTCGCGTGTAGGAGATACAGGCTATTCAGTAAACCAATCTATAGCTATTGGGGAGGAGTTACTTCAACTCAAGGAGCTTGGGCAAAAGGGGATCAATCAGTATCTATTGGTGGTAATACTAGATCTGATGGTCATTCTTCTATAGCGATAGGTGGAGATGATTTAAATCTAGTAGCTTCTCAACAAATATCATATGTTAATGCTGAGGATACACGAACAAGTGGTAATATTAGAGATGCAATGAAGAATTTAACAGGTGTAGATATTTTTGAGTCCTGAATATTCAAATACTATGTCAGGTCATGGAGCTGTTGCTCTTGGAGTTAAAGCTGTTGCAGGGCATTTATCTTTAGCAATAGGGACAGCTGCGACTGCAGGAGCTATAGGAACTAATGAAAATATTGAGTATAAAGCAGTAAATACAGTTGCAATTGGTTCGGGTGCGACTGCAATGCTTGATAACGCTATAGCTATAGGTGGAGGAGCAAAAGCAGATGATTCAAATCCTGGAAAAGAAACAAATAGGGGCTACGATTAAATCTATACAATATACTTGGAGTGGTGGAGACAAAATTGCAGCCGGAGATATAGTTTCTTTCGGGGCAGCAGGGTTTGAACGTCAGCTTAAAAAAATGTTGCGCCTGGAGCAGTAAGTGATAAATCAACAGATGCTATTAATGGGTCTCAGTTATTTGGTATTGCTAAAAAAATATTACAAGTGAAAATCATTTGAAGTTTTTTTAGGTGATGACGGTCAAAATGATGCGACAAAAAGTTATTAATCTTAGTTTGGAAAAAAATAGATTAAACATTGTAGGTGGAGCAAAAACTGACAATTTAAGTGATGAAAATATTGGTGTCGTTTATGAGAATGGAAATAATAAAGGTGCTGATGGAAAAGATTTAGATACAGAGAATCCAGACTATCAAGAAGGTAAATTAAAAAAATAAAGCTAGCAAAAAGAATTAAAAAAACTTAAAAATCTGCTGAATTTAAAACTGACACAGGTGACAAAACTGTAATCAACGGTAATGGAGTAACGATTACACCTGTTACTGCTGGCAAAGAACAAGTATCTTTAACTAAAGATGGCTTGAATAATGGTGGTAACCTAATTACAAATATAGCAAGTAACTTAGATGGAGCTAAAACAGGAACAACAGTACCAACTACTAAAGCAGATGCACCTATTAATGTAGATGATATTAAAAACAATGCAGCAACAGTAGGAGATGTATTACAATCTGGTTGGAACTTGCAAGCCAATGGAGCAGAAAAAGATTTTGTAAAACCTTATGATACAGTTAATTTTGCAAATGGTAATGGCACAACAGTTGTAGTAGAAACTAAAGGAAATAAAGTGTCTACAATTAAATACAATGTAAATACTGGTGATATCGAATCTGTTACAACTGGTGATGACTCTGGTACTGTGAAAGTAAAAGAAGGTGACAAAGGCAAAATTGCTACCGTAGATTCTGTGGTAAATGCTGTGAATAGTGCTGCTTTCACATTGAAAGCAAGTGCGACTACAGGTGGTACAAGAAATGGAAGTAGTAGTGTGGACGTAGATGGTGAAGACATTAAAGCAGGTAAAACTATAGAAATGATAGCTGGTAAAAACCTAAATGTAACACATAATAACAACGGTAAAATTACATTTGCTACAGTAGATACCCCTTCTTTCAGCACTGTGCAATTAGGTGGATCTAAAGGACCTAAATTTAGCAAAACTGCTGATGGAGATATTAAAGTATCTGATAAAGATGATACAGAACCAGTAAAAATTACAAATGTAAAAAAATGGAAGCATTTCTGAAGAATCTAAAGATGCTATTAACGGTAGTCAATTCCATGAACTAGCTACCAATAAAATTAAATTAGCTGGTCAAAATGGGAATAAAGCATCTGGAGAAACAAATGCACAAAAATCTAAATCAAGAAAAATGGTATCAAGTTTACTGTTAAATCTAGTGATGGTGAATTGTTAGAGGTAACAGCAAGTGGAGATACAATTACATTGACACCCAAAAACAGCTACAATTACTACAGATACAGATGGAGTACCAACAGCAACTACGACAAATGGTAAATTAGTGACTGCTGATGATTTAATAACAACATTAAAAAGGAATGGGGTGGAAAGCTGTTGCAGGTAAAGATGGCACTGGCTTAGTAACTGGTAATACAGAAACACTTGTAAAAATCTGGAGAGACAGTAACTTTCAAAGCAGGAGATAATTTAAAAAAATTAAACAAGATGGTAAAAACTTTATCTATTCCCTAAATACAGCATTAACTAGCTTAACAAGTGCTGAATTTAAGGATGCTAATAACAATAAAAGTAAATATCACTCCAACTGGTATTATTATTACAAAACCAGAAAATACGGATAATAATGAACCAGAAAAAGACAGTCACATTGAACCAAGATGGGTTGAATAATGGAGGTAACCTAATTACAAATATAGCAAGTAACTTAGATGGAGCTAAAACAGGAACAAAAGTACCAACTACTAAAAGCAGCTGCACCTATTAATGTAGATGATATTAAAAAAACAATGCAGCAACAGTAGGAGATGTATTACAATCTGGTTGGAACTTGCAAGGTAATGGAGAAGAAAAAGATTTTGTAAAAACCTTATGATACAGTGAATTTTGCAAATGGCGATGGAACAACTGCAACTGTAGAAACTACAAATAATAAAGTATCTACTGTAAAAATATAGCGTAAACCTTGGCGATGGATTGAAAAAGGATGATACAGGAAATAATACAATTTCTATAAAACCAGCAGACAAGTCTTTAGAAGTAAACAAAGATGGTCTAAAAGTTAAAAACAGATGATACAACAATTACAACTGACGATAATAAAGGATTAAAAAGTTGTCACTGGTGCCATTGAATCTGTTACAACTGGTAATGACTCTGGTACTGTGAAAGTAAAAGAAGGCGACACAGGCAAAATTGCTACCGTAGATTCTGTGGTAAATGCTGTGAATAGTGCTGCTTTCACATTGAAAGCAAGTGCAACTACAGGTGGTACAAGAAATGGAAGTAGTAGTGTGGGCATAGATGGTGAAGACATTAAAGCAGGTAAAACTATAGAAATGATAGCTGGTAAAAACCTAAATGTAACACATAATGAAAACGGTAAAAATCATATTTGCTACAGTAGATACCCCTACTTTTAGCACTGTGCAAGTAGGTGGAGATCAAGGTCCAAAATTCTCTAAAACCTCTGATGGTGACATCAAAGTATCTGACAAAGATGGTACAAATCCAGTAAAAGTTACGAATGTAAAAGATGGAGCTGTTACTGATACATCTACAGATGCAATTAATGGTAGTCAATTCCATAAAGTGGCGAATAACGCAATTAAACTAGTTGGTCAAAACGGAGATGATGCAACGACAGCTACTCAAACAAAAGAACAAAAATCTAAATAAACAAGGTGGTATCAAGTTTACTATTAAATCTAGCGATGGTAAGTTGTTAGAGGTAAAGGCAGCAGATGATACGATTACATTAACTCCAAAAAAACAGCTACAATTACTACTGGCGAAGATGGGATACCAACAGCTAATATAGATAGTGGTAAATTAGTGACAGCTGAAGATTTAGTGACAGCCTTGAAAAAAATATGGGTTGGAAAGCAATAGCAGGTCAAGAAGGGTCTGGAACAGTTGCTGCTGGTAATGCTGAACAGTTAATCAAAGCTGGAGAGACAGTAACTTTCAAAGCAGGGAATAACCTTGCAGTAAAAACAAGCAGGTAAAGAGTTTATTTACTCATTAAAACAAGAATTAACTGACTTAACTAAAGTAGAAGTTAAAGATGCAGATGGAAATAAAGTAGTAACTACTCCAACAGGAACAACTGTAACAGATAAAGATGGGAATGTATCTAAATTAGATGGAACTGGATTAACAATAACACCTAATGGAAATACAAGTGTATCTGTAACAAAAAGATGGAATAAAAGCAGGAGATAAAGCTATAACAAATGTAGCAAGTAACTTAACAAACTATGATTCAGGAAATAAAAATGAATTAGTTGATTTAAGTAAAATTGATACTACACCAAACTCAAATGTAGCAACAGTTGGTGACCTAAGAAATATGGGATGGGTAGTTTCAAGCAATAAAACTACAGACGCTTTAGAAACAGAATATAATGATAAAGTTAAAAATGCTGATGAAGTTAAATTTGTTGGAACAGGAGCAGCTACTGTAAGTGGTAAAACTGATAATAAAGGTGTAAGAACAATAACAGTAGATGTAACTGTGCCAAGTGTAGAAAAAAAGGAACAATAAATGTAGCAACTGATGAAGCAGATAAAGGTAAAGTTGTAGCAAATAAAGGAGATGAAAATAAATTTACAACAGTTGATACAGTTGTAAATGCAATAAATAGTGCTGCATGGAAAGTAACATCAGATAAAGAAGGTACAGGAAATACAGCAACAATTGGACATACTCAATCAAAAAGAAGAAATTAAAGCAGGAGATATTGTAATATTTAAAGCAGGAGATAATTTAATAATAAAACAATCTGGAAAAAGAATTTACATATTCATTAAATCCTGAACTAACTAATTTAAGTAAAGTAGAAGTTAAAGATACAGCTGGAAATGCAGTAGTAACTACTCCAACAGGAACAACAATAACAGGTAAGGATACTACAGATCCTACAAAAAGATATTACAACAGTAATAAAATGCAGGTGGAACAACTGTAACAGATAAAGATGGAAATACAACTAAAGTTGATGGAAATGGAATAACAATTACTTCTAAAAATGATCCCAGCAAATCCAGTAAAATTAACAAAAGATGGATTAAATAATGCTGGAAATACGATAACGAATGTAGCAGGAAACTTAGAAGGAGCTAAAAAGATACAAATTCACCGACAAATAAAGCAGATGCACCTAATAATGTAGATAACATTAAAAAAATAATGCAGCAACAGTAGGAGATGTATTAAATGCTGGATGGAATTTACAAAAATAATGGAACAGCAAAAGATTTTGTAAGACCATACGATACAGTAAACTTTATAAATGGTGGAAATACAACAGCAGTAGTAACAACTAATGCAGAAGGAACAACAAGCAATGTAACATATAATGTAACAGGATTACCAGTTACATATACAAATGAAGATGGAAAACCAGTATCAAAAGTGGGAGATAATTACTATCTTGTAAATGATAAAGGACAACCATTACAAGATAATGGTACTCCAGTAACTAAATATGATCCAAAATGGTAATCCATTAAATGATAATGGAACACCAGTAACAAAAGTAGATACAACAGCAAAAACCATTAAAAACTAATTTAGTAAATCCAAATGTAGCAACAGATAAACAAACTACAACACCTTCACAATTAGGAAATGTAGCAAATGGTTCAAAAAAACATACGATGCACCAGAAGTGAATGGAGAAAAAGTAGTACAAGCTAAAGATGGTAAATGGTATAAAAGAAACAGATGTAGTAAATGGAACAGCAAATGAAAAATGCAACAGCAGTTACAACACCAATAAATCCAGGTAAATCAGGATTAGTTGATTTCTCTAAATCTAATCCTACAAATGTAGCAACAGTAGGAGATTTACAAAAATTTAGGATGGGTAGTATCAAGTGATAAAACTACTGGAGATTTAGAAAAAGCTTATAATGACCAAGTAAGAAATGCTAATGAAGTTAAATTTGTTGGTAAAGGAACAGCTACTGTAAGTGGTAAAACAGTTGATGGAGTAAGAACAATAACAGTAGAAGTAAATGACCAAGTATCAACAAACAATTCAGTTACACCAGTTGTATACACTAAAAGCAGATGGAACACCAGTATATCCAATAAAACAAGCAGATGGAACAACTAAGTTCTTTGAAAAACCAGATGGAACAGGAGCAGAAGTACCAAAAAAACAGATGTAATAACATCAGTAAATGGGCCAGATGGAACTAAGAATCCAACTATATTAAAAAAATATAGCAGGAAACTTAGAAGGAGCTAAAAAGATACAAATTCACCGATAAATAAAAGCAGATGCACCTAATAATGTAGATGCTATTAAAAAAACAATGCAGCAACAGTAGGAGATGTATTAAATGCTGGATGGAATTTACAAGCTAATAGAGTTGATGTAGATTTTGTAAAAACCATATGATACAGTAAACTTTGTAGATGGAATTGGTACTACAGTGGAAGCAACAACAGATAATAAAGTTTCACATATTAAATTCCATACAGTTGCACGTTATTCAGATGAAAATGGTACACCTGATTAAAAAAAGATAGTACAGACGGTAAATATTATCCTATAAACCCAGATGGAACATTAAATAAAAACTGTACCTGGAATTGATAATCCACAAATTAATTTAGTAAATGGAAATCCAGGGAAAAAAATCCAGATGGAACACAAAAAGAAGGTACAACTGTACCAACTATTCTTTCAAACTTAGCTAATGGATCTAATCCAACTTATACAGATGGAAAAGGAAATACTTTAGTAAAAGTAGGAGATAGTTATTATAAAGAAGATCAATTAAATGATAATGGAAAACCAAAAGATGGAGCAACACCATCTACTGACACTCCATTGAAGATGGGAACTGATGGTAAATGGTATCCAGCAGATAGTGTACCTGTAAATGGTAAATATTATCCAGCAGATACAGTTGTAATAAATGGTAAACCTTATGAACCAGGAACAGTAAATGTAAATGGTAAACCATATCCAGCAGGTACAGTAGTAATAGATGGAAAACCGTATGAAGCTGGAACTATAAAAAGATAAAGATACAGGAAAAATTACAAAAGATGGAAATGATGCAACACCATTAACAACTTTAAAAAGATCCTATAACAACAACAATTGAAGGTAATACAATAAATAATCCAGGTAAAGCAGGATTATCAGATTTATCTAAATCTAAAGCGACGAATGCAGCAACAATTGGTGACTTAAATAATATGGGATGGGTAGTAAGTTCTAATAAGACTACAGGTGATTTAGGAACAGAATATAATGACCAAGTAAGAAATGCAAATGAAGTTAAATTTATTGGAACAGGAATGGCAACAGTATCTGGAAAAACTGTAGATAATATAAGAACTATAACAGTAGATGTAAATGCACAAAAAAACTGTAGAAACTGCTCAAATTCCAGTAGTTTATACTGATAATGATGGAAATAAATTGACAAAAAAATAGGAGATAAATTCTACAATGTTAATAATGTTCCAGAAGGAGTTGTATCACATAATGGTAACTTATATCCAGCTGGTTCAGTTGTAAGTAAAGATGGAAATGTATATCCACAAGGAACAACATTAAATGAAAATGGAGCTCCAACAGTGGCTGGTACAAAACCAGTAGAAGCAATAACACCAGTAAATAATTCAGATGTAAAAGCATCAATGAATAATGGAGATAATACTACAAGTCCAACAACATTATCAAATATAGCAGGCAACTTAGAAGGAGCTAAAAAAAGATACAAATTCACCGACAAATAAAGCAGATGCACCTAATAATGTAGATAACATTAAAAAAATAATGCAGCAACAGTAGGAGATGTATTAAATGCCGGATGGAATTTACAAAATAATGGAACAGCAAAAGATTTTGTAAGACCATACGATACAGTAAACTTTTATAAATGGTGGAAATACAACAGCAGTAGTAACAACTAATGCAGAAGGAACAACAAAGCAATGTGACATATAATGTAACAGGATTACCAGTTACATATACAAATGAAGATGGGAAACCAGTATCAAAAAGTGGGAGATAATTACTATCTTGTAAATGATAAAGGACAACCATTACAAGATAATGGTACTCCAGTAACTAAATATGATCCAAATGGTAATCCATTAAAATGATAATGGAACACCAGTAACAAAAAGTAGATACAACAACAAAACCATTAAAAAAACTAATTTAGTAAAATCCAAATGTAGCAACAGATAAACAAACTACAACACCTTCACAATTAGGAAATGTAGCAAATGGTTCAAAAACATACGATGCACCAGAAGTGAATGGAGAAAAAGTAGTACAAGCTAAAAGATGGTAAATGGTATAAAAGAAACAGATGTAGTAAATGGAACAGCAAATGAAAAATGCAACAGCAGTTACAACACCAATAAATCCAGGTAAATCAGGATTAGTTGACTTCTCTAAATCTAATCCTACAAATGTAGCAACAGTAGGAGATTTACAAAATTTAGGATGGGTAGTATCAAGTGATAAAACTACAGGAGATTTAGAAAAAGCTTATAATGACCAAGTAAGAAATGCTAATGAAGTTAAATTTGTTGGTAAAAAAATGGAATACAAGTAAGTGGTAAAACTGATGATAAAGGTGTAAGAACATTAACATTTGAAATGGAACCAGGAGAAATAACACCAACAGAAATAGTTAAACCAGATGACAACAAACTTGATAAAAAAAGTTGTAGCAATAGGTAATAAAGTATATAATGCTGAAGATATAGATACAAATGGAAAAACCTAAAAAAAGATGCAGTTCCTGTAGGTACTATAGTTGATGGAAAAGTTTATGATAATAAAGACTTAAATGCAGATGGGAAACCTAATGATAACGCATCACCAATAGCAAAAGTTAAAGAGAATGATGGTGCTAAGTTCGTAACAGGAAACCAAGTAGCAGATGCTATTGAAAAATCAGGATTTATAGTAGGTAAAAATCAAGGATTAAGCGAATCAGATTTTGAAAATAAAGATGAAAAGATAAATCCTAATGATGAATTAAGATTTGCAGATGGAAGAAATACAAATGTAAAACTTGCTACTAAAGATATAATTGATGCGACAGGAAAAGTAAAAACAGTAACAACAGTAAAAGTAGATGTAGTTGACTTGCCTATTACGTATACAGATGAATCTGGAAAAGTAGTTGTAAAAAGGTAAAGATGGTAAATTCTATTATCCAGAAGCTCTTGATGGAAAAGTTTATGATGAAAAAGAAAAAAACATATAAGAATCCAGATGGAACAGCATTAGCAAAACAACCAGAAGCTAAGGAAAAATATACAAGCAAATCTTGTAAATCCTAATGTTTCAAATACTGATACTGAACCAAACAAACAAACTACAACACCTACACAATTAGGAAATATTGCAAATGGAGCTAATACATTTGCTAAAAGAAGGAAAACAAATAGCAAAATGATGGTAAATGGTATAATGAGGGAGATGTACTTCCCTAATGGTAAGCCAAAAAGAAAATGCTTCGGCAGTAGAAAAAAACCAGAAAACTGTTGGTAAAAGCAGGTCTTATAGACTTTGAAAAATCAAAAACCAAATAATGCAGCAACAGTTGGAGATTTACAAAAATTTAGGATGGGTAGTAAGCTCTGATAAGACAACAGGAGATACAACTAAACCATATAACGATCAAGTAAGAAATTCAAATGAAGTTAAATTCGTTGGTAAGAATGGAATACAAGTAAGTGGTAAAACTGATGATAAAGGTGTAAGAACATTAACATTTGAAATGGAAACAGGAGAAATAATACCAACAGAAATAATAAAAGCAGATGGTAAAACAAAACTTATTAAAGTTGGAGATAAAGCATATAATCCTGAAGATATAGGAACAGATGGTAAAGCTAAAGATGGTGTAAAAACCAGTTGGAACTATAGCAAAAAGATGGAAATGTTTATAATGTTACAGATGTTGATGATAAAGGAAATGTTATAACTCAAGAAGGTAAACCAGCGCCAACACCGATAGCAACAAACACTCCAAATAATGGAACTAAGGTTGTAACAGGAAACCAAGTAGCAGATGCTTTAGAAAAAAATCAGGATTTGTTGTAGGAAAAAGTAAAAAGAATTATCATCAGATGATTTCAAAAATGAAGATGAAAAAGTAAATCCTAATGATGAATTAAGATTTGCAGATGGAAGAAATACAAATGTAAAACTTGCAACAAAAAGAAGTGATAGATGCTTCTGGAAAAGTTAAAACAGTAACAACAGTAAAAAGTAGATGTAGAAGGATTACCTATTACATATACAAATAAAGATGGTAAACCTATAGTTAAGAAAGGTGATAAGTTCTACTTATTAGATGAAAAAGGTAATGCAACTGATACAGAAGTTAAAGCTGATGATATCAAGACTAATCTTGTAGCACCTAATTCAAAACCTAATGAGATAGGAACACCACAAAGTTTAGGGTAATGTTGCTAGTGGATTAAAAAGCAGCTGATATTAAAAACAGATGCAAATAAATCAGATGATAAGGAAGTTGTAAAAGCTTTTAATTACAACTACTGAAGATGATAAGAAATTAAATACTGTAGCAAACTTAGATGATCTTAAAACATTATCTAAAGCAGGACTTGACTTTGGAGCAAATAAAGGTGATGTTGTACATAGAAATTTAGGAGAAAAAGTTTCAATATTAGGAAATGATAAAGTAACTGAAAAGGATGCAAATGATGAAACTAAATTTAGTAGTAAAAAAATGTTGTTACAACAACAGATCCAGATTAACAATTCAATAAATATTAAATTTAGTCAAAAATCCAGAATTTGATTCAATAAAGATAGGAAATAGACACAACAAACCAGTAGTATCTATATCTTCTGAAGGAATTGATGCTGGAAATACTAAGATAACAAATGTTGCACCTGGAGAAATAAGCGATACGAGTCAAGATGCAATAAATGGTTCACAATTAAGTGGAGTTCTTAAAGGAATAAATGCAGGAATAGCTTCAAGTGTAGCTATGGCAAATCTTCCACAAGTAAGTAATATAGGAATGCACAGACATAATATTGCAGCAGCAATTGGAATCCATAGAGGAGAGAGTGCAATTGCATTAGGAATAAGTGGATTAAATCATAGAGGATCATTAGTGTATAAGGCAAGTGGAGCACTAAATACTAAAGGACATGTTACATTTGGAGTAGGATTAGGATACCAATTTGATAGAAATACTCGTGATAATGATACTCATAGAAATGATATAATAGATCTTAAAGAAAAACTTGAAGATATTATGCGTGAAAATTCTGAATATAAACAAGAGATTCAAGAATACAGAAAAGAACAAGAACAAAAATAAAGCTATAATTGAACAATTAATGAAGAGATTAGAAGCTTTTAGAAAAAGACTAAATAGGAGGTAGATGTTATAATGAAAAAAAGGTTTAATATTTTTTTAATGATGAGTCTATTTGCTATAAGTTGTTCTGAAGTAAGTAGAGTAGATTCAAAATGGAGATTATCTAGCAGAAAATGGTAGAAAATATAATGGGTTAGGAGTATCTGGTGAATATACACTAGATACTCTACAAGTCCGTGAAGGAAAATCAGTAGAATATTTATTAGATGGGTCAAAAGAAGTCGCTAATTATGTAAAGGGATTAAAAAAATGGTAAAAGCTATACTTTTATTATAAAAAAATAATGATAGATTAGAGTTTAATTACAAATCAAATGTAAGAGAAGGAAAAGCTATATTATATAGAAATAATGGAGATATATTATACTTTAACTATGGAAAAAAACGGAAAAAAATAAATGGAAGACTTAAGGAATATTTATACAATGGATTGATAATAGAGTCAAATGTAGTAGATGGCTATTTAGAAGGACAGTCTACAAGACTATGGCCAAATGGAGATATAGAAGTAAGAAACTATAAAGGAAGTAGAGTAATAGGAGAAATAAACTTTTATAGTGCAAAAAGGAGATCATGTAGTGATAAAGGAATATAATCCAGATCCTAAAAAAATGAAAGTAGAATAGATTATTTAAAGAGATGGAAGTATATCAAATCCTATAAATCCAAAATCAATTTATGAGAATATTATCTAATTAAAGAAAAGGACATGTATTAATAGACGATTATATGTTTATTAAGTACATGTTCTTTTTCATTTCTTTTTACTTATTTTTTTAAAATATCCTTTTTATTTGGCAAAAAGAACTTATATTATGGTATAATAAAAAGTAAAAAAAATTAATAAAGGAGAATATATTGAATAGTAAAGAAAGAAACTTTTTAAGAAAAAGAGCTCATAATTTAGAAGCAGTAGTTAGAATTGGTAAAGAAGGAGTTACAGATAGTGTTTTTAGAAAGTATTTCAGCATATATAAAGAAAAAAATGAATTAATGAAGATAAAATTATTACAAAAATAGTTTAGAAGATGTAAATAATGAAATTATAGAACAAATAGAATCTTCTTCAAATTCTATTTTTTTATAGGTTCAGTAGGTAAAACAATGATATTTTTTTAAAGAAAAAAATAGAAAAATGGTAAACCTGGTGAAATTACACAAGAATTCTATGATTTTTAAAAAGAGTAGGAGAGTTAATAATGCTAGATAATGGAGGAATAATATTATCTAATAAAGTTTTAGATTTAGTGTTTTTTTAAGTGCTTTCGCAGCTCAAGTATATAAATGTATAGTACCAATATTTAAAACAGGTAGGTTTGATTTTACAAAAAAATATTTACAACAGGGGGAATGCCGAGTTCTCATTCTTCATCAACTGTTACCTTAGCAACATCAGTTGCTTTTGTTAAAAGGTATACATAGTGTAGAGTTTGCAATAGCTGCTATATTTGCTATTGTTACAATGTATGATGCAACTGGGGTAAGGCAAGAAGCTGGAAAAACACGCAAAAATATTAAATAGATTATTGGAAGAAAGAAGACTATATAATGCTGATGAAATTCAAGAATTGAAGGAGTTTTTAGGACATACTCCTTTAGAGGTCTTAATGGGAGCTATATTAGGTATAGTTATACCTTTTGTATTTAAAGGATATTTATTATGAAAAAAAGCGTTTAGATGTATTATTAGTTGAACTTGGTTATTTTTGATAGTCGTGAAAAAGCTAAACGTGAAATAATGGTTGGTAATGTTATAATAAAATGATAAAGCCGAAACTAAACCGGGTAGTCAATTTAAAGAGGAAAATATTAAGGATATTAGAATAAAAAAATAAATTAAAAATATGTCAGTCGTGGTGGATTAAAACTTGAAAAAAAGCTATAAATTATTGGAATTTAGATTTTAATGATAAAAAAATATTAGATATAGGTGCATCAACTGGTGGGTTTACTGATTGTGCCCTACATTATGGAGCTAAGTTGGTATATGCTAATGATGTAGGTACAAATCAATTAGATTATACCTTAAAGAATAATGAAAAGGTAATATCTCTTGAACAAATTCATATTAGAGATTTAATAATAGATGATAAGGTAGACTATATTGTAATAGATGTTTCATTCATTTCTTTAACTAAAGTTATACAATATTTTTGAAAAATTTTTGGTAAAAGATGGTTTTTGGAGTAATTGCCCTTATCAAACCACAATTTGAATTAACTCCAGATAAAAATTTCAAGAAATGGTATAGTAATTGAAGAAAAAAATATCATGATGAAGCAATAAAGAAAGTAGTTCATACATTTATTGATAGTGGATATATAGTAAAAGAAGTTATAGATTCACCAATAAAAGGGGACTAAAGGAAATAAAGAATTTTTTTAATATATGTAATAAAAAGGTGATAAAAATGAAAAATAAATAAGAAAAAAATTAATGATGTTGACTTTTTATAGCTTTTTCTTGGATATATAACATATTCAGAAGAAAAAAAGTAAATCAAGAAGTAAAAAAAGTACAAGCTGTGCAAAAGAGCAAATGCTGTAGTAGATTTAAAAAAATATCAATAAATTGATACAAACAATAAACTATATCAATGATCGTTGGGTAGGTAGTGCAGATACAAGTAAAGAAAAATTGTATGAAGCAGCTCTTCGTGGTATGGTTAAAAGTTTAGAAGATCCTTATTCTGAATATTTAACAGCTAAAGAACTTCAAGAATTAAATGAAGGTATGGATGGTGTTTATGGTGGAGTAGGTATGTCAATTAGAAAAGAAAAAAAGGAGACTATATGGAAGTTATTTCTCCATTTATAGGAACTCCTGCCTTTAGAGCTGGTATACAAATTGGTGATATACTTACAAAAGTTGATGGAGAAGATATATTAAATTTAACAGCAACTGAAACTTCTAAAAAACTTAAAGGAGATCCAGGTACTAAAGTTAAAGTTGAAATATATAGAAAAGGGTTAAAAAAACCATTAGAAATAACACTTACTCGTGAAATAATAAAAACTTGAAAATGTTGAATATAGAATGATTGATAAAGAAAATGGAATAGGATATATAAGTTTACTAAATTTTGGTAGTAAAACAGGACCAGAAATAAAAAAATGCAATTTTAGAATTACAAAAAAACAGGGAATGAAAAAAATTAGTATTTGATTTAAGAACAAATCCTGGTGGTTCTCTTCAAGAAGCTGTTGAAATAGCCTCATTATTTGTTTCAGAAGATTTAATAGTAACTCTTAAAACTAAAAGTGGAAATAATAATGAATATAAAAAGAGTAGGAGACCAAATATTTAAAGGTGAAATGACTGTACTTGTAAATCGTGGTTCTGCATCTGCTTCAGAAATTGTTACAGGAGTTTTTAAAAAGACTATAAACGTGCAACAATTATAGGAGAAAAAAACATTTGGTAAAGGAGTAGCACAAGGAATATATAACTATCCTGGAAGTGATGATGCAATAAAACTTACAATAGCTGAATATGCAACACCTAAAAATAATAATATAAATAAAAAGGTATAGAGCCAAATATATATATTAATATGAATAATCTTTTATCAAGTAAAGGGTATAGTACAGAAACTGAACTTGCAAAAAGAAAAATAGACAAAAAGAAATAAAAAATATTAGTAGAAACTGAGGGTGAAGAAAAAAAGCAGATGAAATTATAAAAAGGTGATGTTCAGTTAAAAAGCAGCAATAGATGTTTTACTGGGTAAAGAAGTTAAATCTGATCCTAAACCAGAAGATGCTAATAAAGATAAAAAGACTAAGAAAGATTTAATACTTGAAGAAAGTAATAAAAAGTAGGTATATATGCTATATATTGTAGGAACACCAATAGGTAATTTAGAAGATATTACCTTTAGGGCAATAAAAACATTAAAAGAAGTTGAATATTTTTTGCAGAAGATACAAGAGTTACAAGAAAACTTCTTCAACATTATGAAATTGATACTAAAGTTTATCAATATCATGAACATAATAAACAACATCAAATAGAAAATATTATAGGACTATTGAAAGAAGATAAAAATATTGCAATAGTAACAGATGCAGGTATGCCTTGTATATCAGATCCAGGTTATGAACTTGTAGATAGTGCTTTGAAAAAAATGGAATTAAGGTTACATCTATTCCGGGACCATCATCTATTACAACGGGTGCATCTATTGCAGGAATAGATACAAGACGACTTGCTTATGAAGGTTTTCTTCCTAAGAAAAAAAGGTCGTCAAACCTTATTTTTAAAACTAAAAGAAGAAGAAAGAGCAATAATAATATTAGAATCACCTAATAGAATAGTTAAAACTTTAAAAGATATTGAAAAATTATTTAGGTAATAGATATGTTGTAATAACTAGAGAATTAACTAAAATTTATGAAGAAATTATTAGAGGTCGGGTAAATGATGTAATTAAATTACTTGAAAATAGAAATATTAAAAGGTGAAATAGTACTTTTTATTGCTAGTAAGGATGATGATGAGTACAATGATTAATTGGTATCCAGGTCACATGAAAAAAGACAAAGGATATGATGATAGAAAATTTAAAAAAATAGTTGATATTGTTATTGAAATATTAGATGCCAGAATACCTCTTTCTAGTAAGAATCCAGATATAGAAAAAAATTATCTAAAAAAATAAAGTACGTGTATTAGTATTAAATAAAAATAGATTTGGTTGATGAAGGAAAACTTAAGGAATGGGAAGATTACTTTTTTTAAGTAATGATATAGCTGATTATTTTTATTCCACTTAGTGTTGAGAAAAAAATAAGAATTTTTTTCTGAATTAAGAAATATTGTAAATAAGATATACAATGAGAAGTTGGAAAAAAATGAAGAAAAAAAGGTCTTAGAAAAAAACGGTTGTAAGAGCTTTGATTGCAGGAATTCCTAATGTTGGTAAGTCTAAGTTTATAAATAAATTTTCAAATAAAAACAAGGCAAAAGTAGGAAACAAGCCTGGTTTTACTAGAGGAAAACAATGGATAAGTGTAGATGAAAAAAATTTGAATTATTAGACACTCCTGGTATACTTTGGCCAAAAATTTGAAGATGAAGTTGTAGCATATAATTTAGCAATAACAGGCTCTATAAAAAGATGATGTATTGCCACTTGAAAAAGGTTGTAAATGAAGTTACTAGATATTATGAGAAATAGAGATTTACTTTCAAATTTAGTAAAAGTATATGATTTGAATATTGAAGAAATATCACTGAAAGATAATATAGAAATATTAAAAAAATATTAGAAAAAAAGATTAGGTATATCAAAAAAATGATGAATTTGATTTTACCGTTATAGCGAGAAGAATTTTAAAAGAATATAGAATGGGCAAATTGGGTAGATTTTTTTACTTGAATTGCCTGAAGATTTTTGGAAAGAAGGATTAAATGAATTTTTAAGGATTACAATTTAAGTAATGAAATGCTGAATGCATTAGAAGAAAAAAAGGATTTGTATCACCAAGTGAAATACAAGCCTTTAGTTATACCTGAACTATTAAAGGAGAGAACACATTTAATAGGTCAAGCTCAAACAGGAACAGGAAAGACGGCTGCCTTTTTCTATACCTATACTTGAAACTATAAAGCCAAACAAGAAGGTTAAAGCGTTAATACTTGCGCCTACAAGAGAACTTGCAAATCAAGTTAGTGATGAAATATATTCTCTTAAAGGTAAAAAGATATTAGAGTTTTAGCAGTTTATGGTGGAGCTTCTATAGAAAATCAAATTAAGAATCTTAAAAAAAGGAGTAGATATTGTTGTAGGTACACCAGGTCGTGTTATAGATATGATAAATAAAGGTGTATTAAAGTTGGATGAACTTGAATATTTTGTATTAGATGAAGCAGATGAAATGCTTAATATGGGATTTATAGAAGATATAGAACTTATACTTGAATCAACTAACGAAGATAAGAAAATGTTATTTTTTTCTCTGCAACTATACCAAAACCAATATCTGAAATAGCAAAAAGATTTATGCCAGAACATAAGGTTTTTAAAAGTAAAGAAAAAAAGAATTGACAACAAATCTTACTGAACAAATATATTTTTGAGGTAAGACGTGAAGACAAGTTTGAAGCACTTTGTAGAGTTTTAGACTATAAGCCTGATTTTTTTATGGTATAGTATTTTTGTAGAACTAAATCAGAAGTTGATGAAGTTACTAATAAATTAAAAGCACGTAATTATGATGCTGAAGCTATACATGGTGATATTACTCAAGGTTTACGTGAAAAAAAGCATTAGATTTATTTAAGAATAAAATATTAACTATATTAGTTGCAACTGATGTTGCAGCTCGTGGTATAGATGTAAGTAATCTTACACATGTAATAAATTATTCTATACCTCAAGAATCTGACTCTTATGTACATAGAATCGGCAGAACAGGAAGAGCTGGAAATAAAGGTATAGCTATAACTTTTGTTACTCCACAAGAATCAAGAAAATTAGCTCAAATTAAAAGAGAAACTAAGTCTGATATAAAAAAAGAATCTATACCAGATGTAGAAGATATATTAAGAGCTAAAGAGGAAGTATTGGTTGCTTCAGTTGAAGAAATTATGCTTGAAAATGATTATAAACCATATTTAGAATTAGCTCAAAAAAATACTTAAAAGGTAAAAAAATACTGAAGCAGTTGTTGCATCTCTTCTTCGTCATGTATATGATGATGAGTTTATAGCTTCAAGTTATTCTAAAATTAAGAATGTTAAGGTAGAAATGAATGATAATACTAGATTATTCATAGCACTTGGAGAAAAAGACGGATTAAATGTTAATAAGTTATTAAAAACTTATACATGAAAAAGACAAAAAGTACCTGGAAGAAAAAAATAAAAAGATGTTAAGGTAATGGCAAACTTCTCATTTGTTAGTGCACCACTTGAAGAAGCAGAATTAATTATGAAAAACTTTAAATAAAGGAAAAAAAGAAAAAAATGACAAACCTATGGTAGAGGTAGCCAATTCTGATAAAAAGTTCAGGAGATGGTAAGAGAAAAAAAGAAGTAGAGGGTCAAGATCAAAAATAGAAAATAAAAGAGGTAGTTATGGAGTCTTTTTTTAAAACCAGATAGTCAAATAAGTTTAGAGAAAAAGTTATTAAATACTGAAATATCAGTATTAAAAAGATATTTTAAGTACGATTGTAGATGATGTAAATATAGAGGAGGTTTTAAATTTAGATGATAATTTATTTAATAAAGATTTAAAAATATATTTCTAAAGTTGTTAGATTGTTATCTATTATCCCTATATTAATAAATATACTTGAAGATGTATATCAAGCAAAATTAATAAGAAATATGGATATAAAAAAAGAAGTTAGAACGGGTAGTCTAGAAGATATTATAAACAAACTAGATTTTTTTCTAAATATTCTAAAGATGAATTAATATCAAAATTAGAGAGTATAACTGTTACACCAGTTTTAACAGCTCACCCTACTCAAGTACAAAAGAAAATCTGTACTTGATTTAATGCAAAAATATATAAAAATACTTGAAAAAAAGAGAATTGGTAGATTATGGTATTGTAGATGAAGAAAAAAATGGAAAATTGAATTAAAAAGAGCATTATTACTTTTATGGGAAACGGATATATTAAGAAATTCAAAACTAAAGGTAAGTAATGAAATTACAAATTCAATGAGTTATTATAATTCAACATTCTTAAAAAGCTATACCAATGATTAATAATAAATTTAAAAGATAAACTTGAAGAATACAATATTAAGTCCGATAATCTTCATCCCTATACTTATGGGAACGTGGATAGGTGGAGATAGAGATAGTAATCCTTTTTGTTACAGATAAAACTCTTAGAGAGGCTATAAACTCTCAAGTTGAAACAGCACTAACTTTCTATATTTCAGAGGTAGAAAAAGTTATATAGAGAATTATCAATTTCATCTTTAAAAAAAAGATATTACGAAAGAATTAGAAGAATTAGCTTCTAAATCTAATGATAAATCTGAACATAGAATGTATGAACCGTATAGAAAAGCATTAGGATATATTTTTAGAAAAATCTTAAAGAAACATTTGATATATTACTTGTTAAAAAAATTAGATGTTAAATATGATGATTACTATAATAATATTAAATTTTTTTAAATGATCATATATAATAAAAGATTCACTTGAAAAAAATAGTGATAAAATTTTATTGAATGGAAGTTTAATTGAGTTGATAGAAGCTGTCAAAGTATTTGGATATCATTTATCAAGTATAGATTTAAGACAAGATTCTTCAGTATATGAATTATGTGTTGATGAACTTTTTAAGAGAAGCTAATGTAACAAATAAATACAAGGAATTAAGTGAAGAAGAAAAATGTAATATACTTCTAAATCAATTAGAAAATGAACCAAGAAAAATTAAGTTCTGTAAAATTGTGAAAGAACTGAATTACTTAAAGGTGAATTAAGAATATATAAACTTGCTAAAGAATTGATAGATAAATTTGGTAGGTCTGTTATTAAACATAATATAATATCACATACTGTAGAAGTTTCTGATATGCTTGAGCTTGCTATTATGCTTAAAGAATATGATTTAAATGATAGTATATATATATCACCATTATTTGAAAGTGTAGAAGATTTAGAAAATTCACAAGAAATAATGAGAAAATGGTTTAGCTTTAGATATATCTAATAAATGGCTTGATTCAAAATGAAAGACGTCAAGAAATAATGCTTGGATATTCAGATAGTAATAAAAGATGGTGGATATATATCTTCTAGTTGGTGTTTATATAAAGCACAGAAAGATTTAGTTAAATTATCTAAAGAATTTAATGTTAATATAGCATTTTTTTCCATGGTAGAGGTGGAACAGTAGGTCGTGGAGGAGGACCTAGTTATGAAGCCATACTTTCACAACCTAATGGTTCTATATTAGGTAATATTAGATTGACAGAACAAGGTGAGGTAATAGAAGCTAAATATAGTAATACATGTTTAGGTATTAGTAATTTAGAAGCACTACTTTCAGCAACACTTGAAAAAAACTTTTGATGATAAAAACAATGATGACTTAAAATATATAGATATAATGAATAAAATATCACAAGAAAGTTATAGGAAATATAGAAGTCTTGTTTATGAAAAAGATAGATTTTCTGAATACTTCTTTCAAGCAACACCAATAAGGGAGGTTTCATCTTTAAATATAGGGTCACGTCCTAGTGCTAGAAAGAAGGTACTTGATATAGAAGGATTGCGTGCTATACCTTGGGTATTTTTCTTGGTCGCAATCAAGAGTAATGTTACAAGGGTGGTATGGAGTTGGAAGTGCATTTTAAAAAAATATATGATAGTAAAGATGGTATAAAAAAATATTAAGAGAAATGTATAATAATTGGCCATTCTTCAGAGGAATAATATCAAATGTAGAAATGGTACTTTCAAAAAAACTGATATGAATGTTGCAAAAGAATATTCAAAACTTGTAGAAGATCAAAATTTAGTAAAGGGATATATTTGAAAATATATATTCTGAGTGGGAGTTGACTATAACTCTTATTAAAGAAATAATGGAAAGAAATTATCTTTTAGAAGATAATGAAATGTTGACTTTAAGTTTTAAAAATAGACTACCATATTTTAATGCTTTTAAATTATTTACAAATATATTTAATAAAAAGAAACAAGAAAAGGAAATGAAAAATCAAGATGTACAAAAAAAGCTATACATACGAGTATAAATGGAATAGCTACAGGTCTTAGAAATAGTGGATAGGAGGAGAAAAATGACAGAATTAGAAATACAAAAAAAGAGGTAGAAAGACAGTATAAAATTTTATCAAGAGGTTGTGATGAAATAATAAATGAAAAAGAGTTTAAGAATAAATTAGAAAAAAATCTATTAAAGAAAAATAAACCTTTAAAAAATTAAATTAGGTATTGATCCAACTGGTAGTGAATTACATATAGGGCATGCAGTTCCTTTAAGAAAATTAAAACAATTTCAAGAATTAGGGCATGAAGTTAATTTTTTTAATAGGAACATTCACAGCGAGAATAGGAGATCCTACTGGTAAATCTGAAACACGTAAAATGTTATCTTTTGAAACAATACAAGAAAACATAAAAACATATTTAGAACAAGTTGCAATAATACTTGATTTAGATAAATTGAAAAGTAGTGTATAATCATGAATGGCTTGAATCTCTTAGTTTAACTGAAGTTTTAAAACTTTTATCTATGTTTACAGTATCACAAATGATACAAAGAGAAGATTTTGCTAAAAAGACTTGCAAAATAATCAACCTGTATCTTTAATAGAGTTTATGTATCCAATATTACAAGGATATGATTCAGTTGAATTAAAAAGCTGATGTAGAACTTGGAGCAACTGAACAAAAATTTAATTTATTAAGAGGTAGAGATTTACAAAAAAACTTTAATCAAGAGCAACAAGTATGTATGATAATGCCTATACTAGTTGGTCTAGATGAGTGTAGAAAAAGATGTCTAAATCACTAGGAAACTATATTTCAATTAAAGATACTCCTAATGATATGTTTTGGAAAAAAATAATGTCTATATCTGATGATTTAATGCAAAATTATTATGAAATGATAACAGATATTGATTTAGTTGAAGTTAAAGAAATACTAAAAGGTCATCCTATGGAAGCTAAGAAAAGATTAGGAATGGAATTAGTTGAAATATATTATGGTAAAGAAGCTTCTATTGAGGCAAAGATCTTGGTTTGAAAAATGTATTTAGTAATAAAAAAATCTAAATGTTGAATTACCTGAATTTAATGTTGGTGTAGAGAGTATAAATATACTTGAATTATTAACTAAGGTAGGATTCATTAAAAACAAATAGTGAAGGTAGAAGATTAATAGAGCAAAAATGCAGTTAAAATTAATGATGAAGCAATTAATGATATTAAAGTTGATGTAGAAATTAAAGATGAAATGATATTACGTTGTGGTAAGAAAAAAATAGTAAAATTATTTAAATAAGAGGTAGAAATGAGTAAACTATTAAAATTAGATGTAAATATTAAATATGATATAGCAGTTATTGGTGCAGGACCTGCTGCAGTTTCAGCAGCTATTTATGGTGCTAGAAAAGGATTAAAAAGTTGTAATGATAGGTGATTTAGTAGGAGGACAATTAATAAATACAAACGATATAGAAAATATTATCGGAACTCCACTTACTAATGGATTTGATTTTTTTCACAAAGTCTTGAAAAACACTTAAATGAATATGAAATAGCTTTTTATAAAAGGGCATAAAGTAAAAAGTTTTTAAAAAGATTCTAAAGATAATATTTTAATTTTAGATGATGAATTGGAAGTTAAATCAAAAACTGTTATAGTTGCAACAGGAGCTATATGGAAAAAAACTTGGAATAGAAGGAGAAGACAAGTATGCAGGTAAAGGAGTGCATTATTGCGCTACTTGTGATGGACCTTTTATAGAAATAAGGATGTTGTTATAATCGGAGGAGGTAATTCAGGAGTAGAAGCAGCAATAGATCTTTCAAATATTGCTAAAAACTATTACTTTGGTTGAATATAGCGCTACTATTAATGCTGATGAAGTTTTAAAAAAATAAACTAAGTAGTTTAGAAAATGTAAAAAAATTCTTACTTCAAGTGCAGCTCAGAGTGTAACAGGTAATCTTTTTGCTGAAGGATTGAAAATATTAAATAGAGATAGCAATGTTGTTGAAGAAATTAAGACAGATGGAATATTTGTAGAAATAGGAACTGTTGCAAATACAAGTTTTGTAAGTGATATATTAGATATAAATACAAATAGTGAAATTAAAATTGATTCAGTAAATAAAACATCAGTTGAAGGTATATTTGCAGCTGGAGATTGTACTGATGTTAGATATAAACAAGTTATAATAGCAATGGGAGAAGGTGCAAAAAGCTGCTCTTTCTGCTTATGAATATTTGATAAAAGAATATTAAAATAAATTTATTAATGAAGTATATAGAGAAATTAAATAAAAAGGATAATAGACTTATAATTAATACGTATATATAAACCTAATAAATTAAGATTTGAAATTTACATAAAATCTATAAAAAAATATTATAACATAATTAGGGGTATAGAAATATGCCTCTTTTTATTACAATAAAAGAAGGAGTTATTATGAAAAAAATATTTTTTTAGTTTTATCAATGGTCTCTTTAATATTATTAGCTGAAAATACTAAAGATGGTAATAATGCAATAGCAGATGGTATTGATAATGTTGCAAATGGAAATGATGCTGTTGCAGTAGGGAATAATAATAAAAGCAGTTGGTGAAAAATCAGTTAGTATAGGAATAGAAAATGAAACTAATACGAGCAATTCAATTGCTATAGGTAAAAAAATAAGGCACTAGGTTCTACAAGTATTGCTATAGGTCTTGAAAATAAATCTACAGGACAAGAATCAATAGCTTTTTGGTACAAAGAATATAACTAGTGGATATTCAATCAGTTTTGGGTATGGAAATATTAATCAAGGTAATCATTCGGTAGTTAGTGGTAGAGAAAAATAATATTTCAGGTGAAAAAAATTATGTAATTGGTGAGAAAAAAATAATGTAAAAAGGGAACTCTAATTTTGTATTTGGAAGTAGAAATATTTTTGAAAATGACATTTCTAGAGATGTATACATTTTTGGTAGTGATGTAAAAAGGTAAATAATGGTGTAACGGATGCTATAGTATTAGGAAGTAGAAGTGAAGCTGTAAGTAATGCACTATCTATTGGGAGTTCAACATCTAAAAAGGAGAATAGTAAATGTTGCAGAAGCTCAAAAATGATAGTGATGTAATAACTTTAGGTCAAGCTAAAAACTTTGATTAAAAAAATAATAAAAATGTAACTGAAACTGTAGCTTCTAATAATGAAGTAGATTTAAGTCAATATTTAAAAAAAGATTTTTTTCTAATATTGATGAAGTAAAAAGCTAAAGAAAAATTATTAAATATTTTTAAATAAAGGAACAATTACAGCTAGTGATACTAACTTTTATTACAGGTAAAACAGCTTATGACTATATATCTAATTATACATACACTAAAGCTGAAATAGATACCAAAAATTCAAAATTTATCTAATAATTCTGGAAGTATTGATACAAGTAATTTTGTAAAGAAAACTGATTTTGATAATTTTTAAAAATGAAGTTTTAAAGAAATCGGAACTAAATAAAAATATATATTAGATAAATTAGGAAATAAAGAAGTTAGTTTTACAGATGCAAGTAATATACAGGTAGATAAATATGTTGAAAAACTAAGTGAAGGTGCCAATATACAAACACCTAAAGGGTCTTTTTGTTACGGATAAAATAGTCAATAAATATTTAACTGAGAATTATTTAAATAAAAAAATGTTGTTGATGAAAAGCTTTGATTTAAAAGCAGATAAAGATGCTAAAAAAATATAAATGTTATTGAATATGTTAAAAAAATTGAGTAATGGGTCTAATATTTTTAAACCAACTGGAACTTTAGTAACTGATACAAAAAAATTAATGAATATTTGACTTCTAATTATACAAATAATACAAAATTAGAAGAGAAATTATCTCAATATTCTAAAAAAAGATGGAAGTAATATAGAAATTGATAAATATGTTGAAAAATTAAGTGATAGTAGTGATTTAAACAATCCTCAAAAATAGATTGATAACTGATACTAAATTAAAGTCATATTTAGAAGATAGATTTTTCTAAAAATAGGAATATCTTCTTTAGAAGAAAAGTTGACTAAAAGCTAATCAAGAATCAGAAAAAGCTATATCAGGTATTGCAAATGCTATAGCTGTAGGGAAGTTTAACACAAAATAAATACTACAAATAATCAATTATTTAATATTGGAGTAAGTTATGGTATGTATTCAGGAGAACATGCTTTTGCACTTGGAATTAGTGGAACAGAACCTAGTGGAAGTTTTTGTATATAAAGTAAATACATCAATTAATACAAAAAGCTGGCTTTTGGTATAGGTGTAGGTGGTGCATATCAATTTACAATTCCTAATGTTAAAGTTAATAATAGAAACAGTAAAATAGATGAATTAAATAAGAAAAATAGCAGAACTAGAAAATTTAATAAAGAGAAAAATTAAATAAGGGGGATATTATGAAAAATATTTAATTTTTAATATCACTAATTTTATTTAATCTATCTTTCAGTGGAGAAAATAATATTATTAAAGGGAATCCTAATACAATAACAGGAGATAACAATGTTGTTATAGGAAACAATAATACAATAAGAAAAAAATAGTTCTGTTACAATAGGAAATGAGAACAGTACAGGTAATGATAATTCGGTAGCTATAGGTATAACAAATAGACCAGATATTGGTGGGAATAATGTATCTATAGGGTTTGTAAATTATCCTCAACATGAAGGAGCTATAGCTATAGGTAATGGTATGACAGATGGATCAGCATATTCTATAGGTATGGGTGAAGATAATAGTGTAAAAGGAGAAAAGTCATTTGTATTAGGTAAAAAAATAATAAAAGTTTTAGTTTATATAATAAGTATCCAACATATACCATAGGTGATAGTAATTATATGGTTGGAATTGATTCATATAATTTTGGGACAAATAATTGGTACGGAGAAGATAGGTATGGTAAAAAAAGATTATACTTATGAAGTAAATAATCATAAATATCCTAAAAAAATATGTGGTTTAATTATGTATTTGGTAGTAATGTAAGAATAGATGAAACAAAAATCATATTCTATTGTTCTTGGAAATGAGTCTGAATCAGTGTACAATTCATTGTCAATTGGGAATAGTAATCACCTTAGACGTATAGTAAATGTTGAGAGAGCTTTAAATGAAAATGATGCTATAACTCTAAAAACAATTTAAAGATATATTGTATAACAAAAATACTGATAATGATTTTTAGTTCATATTTATTTAAAGATTTATCAAATAGTGATGATGAAACTTTAAAAAAATCAAGCACTAAAATTATTAACTACAGGTAATATTTCCTCAACTTCTAATTATTTAATAAGTGGTAAAATATTATATAATTATATAAATAGTGGAGATAATATATATAGTAAAAAAATAAAATTGATGAACTTATAAATAATAGACCATCTAATAATGATTATTCTGGCTTATTAGAAAAGGGAGAGTATGCTAAATTAAAAAGATGTATCATTATTAAAAAGTAATGTTACAAAAAGAATATTTAACTAATATATTAGATAATAAGGAATTATCAGAAACAGATTCTAGTAATATCAATGTTGGGGAATATAAGGAAGTATTATCAAAATCTAACTTGATTACAGATAAAAAAATCTACATGATAATTTGAGTTCTTTATATAATAAAAATGAAATAGAAGAAAAAAATTGATGATAAAGCTAATGTTTTTTTGGAGATAATATAGAGGTAAATAAGTATATTCAAACATTAAGTTTAGGGAAAAGATGGTCATAAATTAATAACAGATAGAAACTTAAAAAGAAATACTTGAAAATAGTTACATAAAAAAGTTCTGAAATTGATAATAGATTAACTAATTTAGAAAAAAAGATGGAAGTAATATAGAAGTTGATGCTTATACTAAAAAAATTAGAAGAAAAAGGACTTTTAACAGATACTAAGTCTAAAAAAATGATAGATGAAAGATTAAATACTATTGATTTAATAAAATCAAATGAAAAAAATTACAAGTATTTAATAATATAAATGAAAAAAAGTGTTAAAAGCTAATGCTGGTATAGCAAGTGCTATTGCAATTTCAAGCTTACCACAAATTAATATTACTGATGATAGAATTTTAAATATTTCATTTGGATATGGAATGTATGGTAGAGAACACGCTTTTTGCTTTTAGGAGTAAGTGGTGGAGATCCCTAATGGAAATGTAATCGCTAGACTAAATAGTTCAATTAACACTAAAGTTCAATTTTCAGTTGGTTTTAGGTTTAGCTTATCAATTTGGAATAAGTTATAATGATGAAGATTTAGAAATTAAAAAAATTTAACTCAAAAAAAGTTGAAAATTTAGAAAATTTAGTAAAAAAATTAAAATGAAATTATAAAAATAATGTAGCAACAAAATTAGAAGTTTGAAGCTACATTTTTTTAATTTAGAATTTTATTTATTAATCTTATTTAAAAAAAGATGATAAATAAAGATATTAAATAGAAAAAAATAGTAAAAAGTGTTGATTTATAAGAGAAAATAAAGTGGTATAAAAAAAATAATATTAAAAATTGAAATATAGAAAAATATTAATCGAATCAATATTAAAACTATTAACAAAAAAATATTTTTTTAAATTATATTTTTAAAGTTTAAAAAAATATTTATTAATAACCTAAAATAAATACTTATTACTCCCCTCCATCTATTGAAGTACTTTTTGAAATATGTTAAAAATAATAGTACGATTGAGAGGTAAAAAAATGATAGAAAAATTTTTTTAAATTCTACTAAATTTGTACAAGATTTAGTTAAATTTGATGATGAAGAAATTTTTGAAATTAGAAAAATTCAATAGATGAAAAATGTCCCTATAATTACAAGAGATGTTTTAAAATTTATGATATTTATGGCAAGTAGTATAAAAAGCACAAAATATATTAGAAATTGGAACGGCTGTTGGTTATTCAGGAATATTTTTAGCTCAAATTGCTAAAAAGTAATAATGGAAAAATTAACAACTATAGAAATAGATGATGATAGATATGAAAAATCAAGATTAAATTTTTGAAAAAAATTTAATTTAAATAATTATGTAAACTCTATTAAAGGGGATGCATTAGTTGAATTACCTAAACTTGAAGGTAATAAATATGATTTCATATTCATAGATGCATCTAAGTCAAAATACAGAGAATTTTTTTGAATATTCGTATAAAAATGTTAAATGATGGTGGTCTAATTTTTATAGACAACATTATGTTTAGAGGATACGTTGCAGAAATAGAAATACCTAAGAGGTATAAAACTATAATAAATAATTTAAGAAGCTTCATAAAGTATTTGAATGATAATACGGATTTTTGTATTATTACCTTATGGAGATGGAGTTGGATTAGTAAAAAAATAGGAGGGAAAATGAAAAAAATAATTTTTTTGGATTAGTTTCAGTTGCTTTTTTTAATTTCATGTTCAACAACAGAAGAAACTAAGAAAGACTTATACAAAGAATACAATCCTAAATATGAATTGAATTTTTGATGAAACAAAAAAAGAAGGTGAAATAACACTAATTAAAAATAGAAGATTTAGAAAAAAAGAAAAAAATCAGAAGTTAAAGATATACATAAAATAAATGAAGAAACTTCAAAAAAATTGATAATGAAGAAATTTTATCAAATGAAAATTTAAAAACAAATGTATTTGATAGAAATCAAAAGAGTACTTAATAATAATTTAAAAAGGTGTTTGGGTGGCAACTGTGGCAAGACTTGATTTTTCCACATACTTCAAGTGCAGAATCTCAAAAAGAAATAGATACAATAATGGATAATGTTAAATCTTGGGGATTAAATGCTGTATTTTTTTCACGTTAGACCTACAGCAGATGCTTTCTATTTATCAGAAAATGAACCTTGGTCTATATATTTAACAGGAATTCAAGATAAATATCCTGGATTTGATCCTTTAGAATATGCAATAGAAGCAGCACATAGTAGAGGGCTTGAATTACATGCTTGGATAAATCCATATAGATCATCAATGAATTTAGACTTAGATAAATTATCAAGTAAAAAGTGTAGTAAAAAACATCCTGAATGGATATTTACTTATGATAATAAGTTTTATATGAATCCTGGTAATCCAGAAGTAGTTAAATATGTTTCAAAAGAAATAGAATATATAGTTAGTAAATATGATATAGATGGATTACATTTAGATGATTATTTCTATCCATATCCATCAGCTACTTCAAGTTTACCTGAAAACGTAGATGATAAAGAATATGAAATATATGGGAAAAAAATTTTGATAATAAAGCAGATTGGAGAAGAGATAATGTAAATAATATGATAAAGAATTTATCTGTATCTGTTCATAAAATTAAACCAGGAATATCATTTGGAGTTTCTCCGTTTGGTATTTGGAGAAATAAGGATAATGATTTAACAGGATCTGACACTAAAGGACTTCAGTCTTATGATTCTCTTTATGCAGATAGTATAGAATGGATGAAAGAAGGATGGGTTGATTATATAGCTCCACAAATATATTGGAAAATAGGACATAGTAAAAGCCGATTATTCAGAATTAGTTAAATGGTGGTCTCAAAAAGCACGTGAAACAAATACTGCTCTATATGTAGGACAAGGGACATATAAGGTTAATGAATGGGAAGATAGTGAAGAAACAACTAAACAATTAAAGTTAAATGAATCTTACCCAGAAGTTAAAGGAACTATATTCTTTAGATATGAAACTTTATTAAATAATCCTAAGAATGTGTTAGAACAAATTAAGGAAAATTTAAAATAAAGAAGGAAAATATGGAATTTAAATTAAATTCAAAAATATGAGCCAACAGGAGATCAACCAAAGGCTATAAAACAAATAGTTAAAAAAATATAAAAAAATGGTATAAGTGATCAAATATTATTAGGAGTTACAGGAAGTGGAAAAAAACTTTTACTATAGCAAATGTTATAAAAAGAATTAGGGCGTCCTGCCTTTAATTATGGCTCCAAATAAAAATACTTGCAGCCCAATTATATAATGAATATAAAACAATTTTTTTCCTGAAAATGCAGTTGAATATTTTTGTTTCTTATTATGATTATTATCAACCAGAAGCGTATATACAATCTACAGATACATATATAGAAAAAAAGATGCAGCAATAAATGAAGAGATAGATAAACTAACTCACGCAGCTACTGCTGCTCTTTTTGAATAGAAAGGATGTAATAGTTATTGCTTCTGTTTCTGCTATATATGGATTGGGTTCTCCTAATTCATATTCAAGTAATAGTATATACTTAGATGTGATTCAAAAATGATTATACTAGAGAAAAGTTAATAAAAGCTCTTTTTAAATTTAAGATATGAAAGAAATGATATGGTACTTGAAAGAGGGAAGTTTAGAGTAAAAGGTGATGCAATTGATATATACCCTATATATCAAGATGTTGTATATAGGATAGAATTTTTTTGATGAAGATATAGATTCTATTTCAGAATTACATACTTTGACTTATAAAAAAAGTAAGAGATGTAAAGAGGTTAAATCTTATGCCAGCAACACACTATTTATCTGAAGTTAGAAATAGTGTATTAGTTGAAGAAATAAAAAAGATTTAGATATTAGGATAGAAGAATTTGAAAAAGAAGGTAAAAATACTTGAAGCTCAAAGAATAAAAACAAAGAACAGAATATGATATTGAAATGATAAGAGAAATAGGATATTGTAAAGGTATGGAAAAATTATTCAAGATATTTAACAGGTAAAAAGAAGGAGAAGCTCCATATACTTTATTAGACTATTTTTCCAGAAGATCCTATAGTATTCTTAGATGAATCTCATATTATGGTTCCACAAATTGGTGGAATGTATAATGGAGATAGAAGTAGAAAAAGAAATGCTTGTTAATCATGGATTTAGATTACCTTCAGCTTTAGATAATAGACCATTAAGAAGTGAAGAATTTTTTTCTCTAAAAGTAAATCAAGTAGTATATGTTTCTGCTACACCTAGTGATTATGAATTAAATGAATCAGGGGATGAAGTAGTGGAATTAATAGTTAGACCAACCGGTATAGTTGAACCTACTATAGAAATAAGACCTACGGAAAATCAAGTAGATAATTTAATGGATGATATAAATGAAAGAGTGAAAAAAAGGAGAAAGAGTTCTAGTTACTACTTTGACTAAAAAAATGGCAGAAGAATTGACTGATTATTATACTGATTTAGGTATAAGAGTAAAAATATATGCACTCTGAAATATCAACTATAGAAAGAGTTGAAATTGTTAAAGGACTAAGAAATGGAGAATTTGATGTATTAGTTGGTATTAATTTATTAAGAGAAGGTCTAGATCTTCCAGAGGTTACATTAGTTGCAATACTTGAAGCAGATAAGGAAGGTTTCTTAAGATCGAGAAGATCTCTAATACAAACTATGGGACGTGCTGCTAGAAATGTTAATGGGCATGTACTTCTTTATGCAGATAGAATAACTAAATCTATGAAAGAGGCAATTGATGAAGTTGATAGAAGGCGTAAATTACAACAAGAGTATAATATAAAAAAATGGAATAATTCCTAAAAATGTTATATCTCATAATACAGAATCTTTATTGGAATATGAAGAAGAAGTAAATGAAAAAAAGTTGTAGTTAAGAAATTTAAAAAAATACTTTAGAAATTGAAAAAAAGAGATTAAAAAAACTAGAATTAGAAATGAAAAAAATTTGCTGATAATTATCAATATGAAGAAGCTATTGATAGACGTAATAAAAATAAATAAATTAAAAGAAATGTTATTGGAGTTGATGTAAATGGATAATATTTTTTTATGCTATAGTAAATGTAGTACTTGTAAAAAGCATATAAAAAAATTAAATGATATGGATATAGAAGTTAAATATCGTGATCTTGTTACTGAAAAAAATTAGAGAAAAAAAGAAATAGAAGAGATCATTAATATTTCAAAAACAAGATATTAATATTTTTCTTTAACAAGAGTGGTTTGGTTTATAAGGCATTAAAGTTAAAAGATAAATTATTAGATTTAACTTTTGATGAAAAAAACTTACTCTTTTAGCAAGTGATGGTAAACTTGTTAAAAGACCTATTCTTGTATTAAATAATGAAGTATATGTTGGGTATAAGGAAGAAATATATAATAAATTAGGAGAATAAATGAGTAAAAATATACAAAGTAGGAGAAGTAGCAGATATTTTTAGAAAATGTACTTTCCAATACTTATGATTTAAAAATCTATATATATAGAAGGTGAAATATCAAATGTTGTATATCAAAAAAATCTGGGCATCTATATTTTTTTCTTTAAAAAGATGATGATAGTATAATTAAATGTGCTGTGTTTTCATATAGATATAAAAAAATATACCAGATAATTTAGTTGAGGGTATGAAAGTTGAAATTTTAGCATCTATTAATTATTATAAACCTCAAGGAAGTATTACTTTTTATGTAGAGAAATTAAAAAAAGCTGATAAGTTAGGTCAATTATACAAACAACTTGAATTAAGAAGAGAAGAATATAGAAAAAAAGGATATTTTTAGTGATGAAATAAAAAAAAATATTCCATATCTTGTTAAAAAGAGTTGGAGTAGTTACAGCTCCTACAGGTGCTGCTATACAAGATATTATAAAAAAACTATACATAATAGAGATAAATATGTAGATATATTTCTTTATCCTGTAAAAAGTTCAAGGTGAAGGAGCTAAAGAGGAAATTTCAGAAGCTATAAAAATATTTTTAATGAAAAATAATGATAAATATAATTTAGATGCATTGATAGTTGGAAGAGGTGGGGAAGCATAGAAGATCTTTTGGGCATTCAATGAAGTTGAGGTAATAGAAGCTATATATAATTCAAAAAAATATTTATAGTATCTGCAGTTGGTCATGAATCTGATACACTTCTTTCAGATTATGTTGCCGATTTACGTGCTTCAACTCCAACTCAAGCTGCTGAAAAAAACTTATAAAAAAATTATGATGAAAAATATTAAAGAATTAAATAACTTTAAAAATAGATTATATTTATTATTAAATAATAAATATTCTATAAAGAAAAAAATGAATTATCTAATTTTTCAAATTCATACGTATTAAAAAAATTTTTCTAATAAATTCAATACATTGAGAATGATGAATTCTGATTTAGAAAAATAGAGCAAATATTGCTTTAGAAAATAAGAGGAATAATAAAAATTATTGAATTAAATTTATTAAAAAGATAGAGTTAGTTTAAATAAAATTATGGATAAATTAGAAAAAGAAAATAAAAAAATATAATAAATTTATCTGAAAAACTTGATAACAATATGTTTGATGTATTAAAAAAATAAGAAGATAGAACTTGAAAAATTGACTTTATCACTTTCTAAGCATTCAATAGATGATATATTAGAAAAAGGATTTAGTATAACGAAATTAAATGGTAAAGGTTATAACATCAAATATGAATGTTAAAAACTGGTGATGAGCTTGAAACTATTTTTATATAATAAAAAATAGAAAAGTGTAGTTAAATAGGAGGATAAAATGAAAAGAGAAAACTATTTTATCATGGCAAGAATATTTTATGGGAATTGCATTTTTTATCAGCCAAAAGAAGTAAAGATCCTGTAACTCAGGTTGGAGCTTGTATAGTAATAGATGATAAAATAATAGGCATAGGGTATAATGGTTTCCCTAGAGGAAATAACGATGATAATATGCCTTGGGGAAAAAGAAGGAGAATATTTAGAAACAAAAATATCCTTATGTAGTGCATGCTGAATTAAATGCTATACTTAATTCAAATAAAAGTGTTAAAGATGCAACTATATATGTTACTCATTTTTCCTTGTAATGAATGCAGTAAGGCTATTATTCAATCAGGAATTTCTAAAAGTAGTATATTTTTCAGATAAACATAAAGATAAAGATAGCACTAAAGCATCTGTTCGTATGTTAGAAAAATGCTGGTATAGAAGTTGAAAAAAATAGATTTAAAAAAATAGAAAAAAATTGATATAAAATTTGAAGATTAATAAAGGGGAAAAATGTATTTAAAAAGCACTAGAATTAGATGGGTTTAAATCTTTTTCAAATAAAACGATACTTGATTTTTACACGTGGAATTACAGCTGTAGTCGGACCTAATGGAAGTGGAAAAAGTAATATATTAGATGCAATATTATGGGTTTTAGGAGAACAAAGTTATAAGAGCATAAGAGCAGTGCAAAAGTAGCGATATAATTTTTTTCAGGGGGTAAAAATAAACGTGCCTCAAATTTTGCAGAGGTATCACTAATTATTGAAAAATTCTGATAGATATTTAGATTATGAAAGTGATGAAGTTAAAATAACTAGAAAAGTTTATAGAAATGGTGAAGGTGAGTATTTAATAAATAATAAAAAGAGCTAGACTAAAAGATATACATAATTTATTTATGGATACGGGTATAGGGAAACAAGCCTATTCTATAATTGGTCAAGGTAGAGTAGAAAGAATAATAGGTTCAAATCCTAAAAGAAATTCGTGAAATTATTGAAGAAGCAGCTGGAACTAAAAAAAGCTAAAAATTGAGAAAGAAGATGCACTTAAAAAGACTTGAAAAATGTCGCAGGAGAACTTGAAAAAAATAAGTTTTATTGAAAATGATTTAGATAATAGAGTAAAAAGATTAAAAAAATGAATCTGAAAAAAAGCTAGTTTATATAAAAACTATAATAGAAGATATAGAAGTATTAAAGTATATGTTAGATGAATTTAATTTAGTTAAATTTGAAAATTTAGATAAAGAATTAAAAAAATAGAAAAAGAAATAGAAAAGTAAGATTAAAGAAATAGAATTAAAAGTTAGAACAAGAAAATACAGAATTATCTAGTTTAATAACAGAAAGAAATACAAATCAAGACAAGTTGAATGAATATAAATCAAAGACTAATTTAATATATGAAGAGTTAGAGAAAAAAATAAAAAAATAAATTAAATAATATTAAACAAGAAAAAAATCTAATTTTGAAGTTAAACTTAATGAAAAAAATATTGTTAAAAGATAAACTGATAATTGATTTAAATAATCAAAAAGATAAATTGGAATCTATAGAAATTCAAGAAAAAGATACTTTTATTGAATTTGATAAAAAAAGCTAAATTAAAAGAAAAACTTGAAAATGAAATAGAAGATATTAATAATAAACTTGAGATTATCAATAAAACAAGTAGAAGAAAAAGATGATGAATTAAGAAATATTGAAGTTGAAATATATAAGTTAAAAAAATATCAAATGAAGAACTTGAAAGAAAAAAATTAAATTATCTGAAAAATAATCTTCAAACTTTACAAAAATGAAAAGAATGAAAAACGACATTAAACTTAACGGTCTAAATTTAAAAATTAGATTCATTAAATTTTTAAAAAGGATGAATTTTTCTAAAGTTGGAGAAGAAACTAAAAAAATAAAGAAGATAAGATAAATTTAGATATTCAAGAACTTGAATATGAAAAAAAAATAATATATCTAAAAAAATATTAATTCATATACTCATAAAATACAAATATTAAAAATCTGAAATAATATCTATGCAAAAGACAATAGAAGAAAACTATTTTTACATCAACATCTACTAAATATATACTAAATAAATATAAAAAAATGATGGAAATGTAATAGATAGTGTTTCTAATTTACTTAAACTTGATGAAAAGTATTTAACTGCAATATCTGGTCTTGCAGGTGGACTTTTTAAATGATATAGTTATAAATGATTCTAATAAAGTTAATATATATATATCAGATTTGAAAAAAAGAAAAAAATTGGAACAGTTTCTTTCTTACCTTTGAATATTATTAAAAAAATTATGAAAGAAATGTAGCTTTACCTAAGATTGATGGAGTAATAGACTTTTGCTAAAAATTTAGTTAATATTAATTCAAAATTAAATCTTAATATTTTGATAACATATATTTTTGAGAATTCTATAGTAGTTGATAGTATTGAAACGGCTAATAAGGTTATTAAACAAGGGTTTAATGATAAAATAATAACTTTAGATGGTGATATATTTTTCTAGTCGTGGAAGAGTAACAGGTGGATTTAAAAAAAGAATAAGGTTGACTTAACATTATTAAAAAAAGATGAGTTAAATAACAAAAGAAAAAGAGTTATATAGTATAGAAAAATTGAAATCTGAAGCTGATAGTCAATATGAAAAAAATTACACAAAATATATATTCTTTAAAAGAAGAACTTTCAGATGTATTTAAAAATGAGAATATAGGTAAATTAAATGAAGTTAAAAAAATAGTATAGAGGATGTTAATTATAAAAATATCTTCAATTACAAGAGCAATTAAAACTATAGAATATGAAATTAAAGAAACAGAAACATCTATTGTTGAAAAATAAAGATAAAATAGACTTGAATAAAGAGAATATTAAAAATAGTGAAAGATTAGATGAAATATTTGATATTAAGCAAGATTTAGAAATAGAACTTGGTAATATAGGGAATATTAATAAGTTGACCAAAAAAATTAAATACGATTAATGTTGAATATGCAGTTTTAAATGAAAAAAATATACTAATATCTTAAATAATAAAAAAAGATATTAAAAATCAATATGATATATTAAGTAAAGATATTGATGATATATTTGCTTTTTGAAAATGATAAAGATAAGCTATTTGAAAAGTTTGATTTAAATTTAAGAGAGTATGAAGAACTTGTTAAAAAAATATAGAAAAAAAGAAAAAATAGTAATAATGAGAATATTAAAAAGTTTGAAGATTTACTTAAATTGATAGATGAAAAAAAGAACATAATTTAATTAAAGTAAGAAATGAACTTGAAAAAGAATTAATAAAAAGAAAGTAATTTATCTGAAAAAAATTAGCTGAAAATATTATTAGAAATTCTAATGATTTAGAGAATACTTTAGAAAATATGAGAATAGAGGAAGAAAAAAAGTAGATAATATTAAAAAAATAGTGATAAATACTTTAATATCAGTGAGGAAGATATTAATGGTATTAAAAGAGATATATCTTCATTAGAATATAAGAAAAAAATAATATTGGATTAGTAAATCTTTCTTCAATAGAAGAGTATAATATAGAATTTGAAAAAAACACAGCATTTTATTAGAGCAAATGCAAGATTTAGAAAAAGTCTTCAAGATCTATAAGAGAATTAATTTCTAAAATAGATGATGAAATGAAAACTAAATTTTTCGTATGCTTTGACTGAAATTAAAAAAATAATTTTAAATATATGTGTTCAGAAATATTTTTATGGTGCAAGAGGTGATATTAAACTTACAAATCCGGATGATATTCTTTTCTTCAGGTCTTGAATTAAGTGTTAAATATAAAAATAAACCTGAACAAACTCTTTTTACTTTTTATCTGGGGAGAAAAAAATCTATGCTTGCTGTTTCTTTTTATAATGGCTATATTTATGTTTAAACCATCACCGTTTACTTTCTTTGACGAAATAGAAGCAGCACTAGATGAAAGAAATACAAAAAAATAGTTGAGTTATTAAGAAGATTTATAGAAAAAAATCACAATTTATCCTTATAACACATAATAAAAGAGACTATGAAGGGGGCAGATAGACTATATGGTGTATCTATGAATAAGGAAGTTGGGGAATCAAAAAAATTGTATCTGTAGATATATAATAAAGAGGTGATTTAATGAAAAAGTATTTATTTATTATATCTTTAATACTATTTCCTATGGTATCATTTACTGAAGAAGAAGTTAATGATAAAAAGTAAAAAAAATACTGTAGTAGAAGAAGTTGAAAAAAACTGAAAAGATTGTAGAAAAAAGGTAAGGACTAATAATTATACTTTAAATTTAAAATTTGATAAATATTTTAATAAAGATTTTTAATTATTTTTGTATATTTTAATAGACAAACTGCTTTAAAAAAATACAACCAAACTCAAAATCAAAAAAACGTTAAAGATATTAAATAAAGGCTCAAGACTTGCATATAAGGGAAAAGTTGTTGATGCAAATAAAATGAATGGTATGTAGTATTGTATAATAAAAAAATATAGCTTATATTCCTAAAAATTCTGCTGTTATTAGAGCATTTAATTGGGAGAAAGCTGTAAAAATTAGGTAATGCGATTAACATTTTTATAGAAGATACTTTTAAATGAAGGTAAAAATATATACTATATAGATGTATATAATTTAGTACCATCAACTGATGAAAAAAATCAGATAAAATATGGGAATCCTGATAATCAAAGTATTAAAAGCTTATGGAGAAAAAACAAGTTTTATAAATCTAGGTGATAGGTCTTTATTTACTATTGTGAAAGAAGATAGTAAATATATATATATTAAAAACTATGTCCTATGGAGATGAATTATATAAAATACCTAAGAAAAAAATAAGAGATATATAAAAAAATTAGATGTAAAAAGATGATGTTAATAAGTTTATTTATGTAGATAGACATAGTCAAACGCAAGTTAGTATAGAAAGAAATAAAGAAACAGGATTATTTAATGTTAATAGTGTAGGATATGTAACTACGGGTATATCTAGTGGTGCTGGTTTTTGTAACACCAAGAGGGATATTTAGTGTTGCATATACTAAACCTGTAATGCCTTATACTTCAGATACGGATGAAAAATAATAGGTGATGCTAAATATGCTATAAGATTTAATGGAGGAGCATATCTTCATGGTATACCTTCAACTTATGATCCTAAAGAATCAAGAGAAGTAAGAAAAAAAGTTACAGCCTCTCATTTAGGAACTATCCCATTATCACATAAATGTGTTAGAAATGAAGATGATTCAATATATTATTTGTATAAATGGGTAAATGGTAATAATAAAATACAAAAATCAGGATTTACATATCCTGAAGAAAATGTTATAGTAATAGTTGATTAATGATTTTTTAGGAGATAAATAAGTAATGAGAGATGTATATAAAAATATTCGGCATATATAATTACAACTATTTTAATGATAATTTCTGGATTTATACAAGCTTATTCCATTGAAGTTTTTTTATTAGACCTTCTAATTTGATAACAGGAGGTTTCACAGGAATTGCATTATTATTTAATAAAATATTAGAAACTACTAGTTTTTCAAATACCTTTAGCAATATTATTAATAATACTTAATTTTTCCAGTAGCATTAATGTGCTAAAAGAAATTAGTAAAAAAATTTGTTTTTACTCATTAGTTCAAATTTTTGCATGTTCATTCTTTTTAGAAAGATTACATTTTGAACCACTATTTAATAGTATAGTTTTTAAATATTACTATAGGTGCAGTTGTTTATGGACTTGAACTTGTACTTGCACTTAAAGCCGGTGGTTCATCAGGAGGTACTGATTTTATAGCTTTATATATTTCAAATAGAATAAATAAATCTATATGGCTTTATGTATTTGTATTGAATATGCTTATAATTTTTTTATATTTGGATATATGTTTGGATGGGATAATGCTGGATATACTTTAGTGTTTCAATTTGTAACAACTAAGGTTATAGATACTTTCTATAATAGGGTATCATAGGATAACATTAAATATAGTAACTAAAAAGAAAAAGAGGTAATAAAGGCTATATAGAAAATTATAGACATGGTATGACTAAATTTAGAGCAAATGGTGCATATTCTAATGAAGAAGTTTCATTTTTGTTATACTGTTGTATCTGTTTATGAGGTTAACGATGTAGTGGAAACTATACTAAAAGCTGATCCTTCTGCTATAATAAATACATATAAAACAGAACATTTTTTTATGGAAAATTCTATATTCCACCAATTTGATCAAAAAGGGTTTATGCCCTTTTTGTTATCTTGATTTTAGTATTTAAATATAGTATAATTAATCAGTAAAAAAACACATAAATTTAGGAGGAAATAAATGAAAGCAGCAATGGAATTAAGACAAGGTAATACTTATGTACAAGATAATGTACCTTATTTAATTTTTAAAAAGCAGATAGACATCAATCAACTTCAGGTAAAAAAAGCGCGTGCAGCAGAAATGAAGTTTAAAATAAAAAGATTTAATAAGTGGAAAAAGTTCAAGAAATAACTGTTTTATCAACTGAAATGATGAATGATATTATACTTGATGAGATCTCAAATGCAATTTTTTTATATCAAATGGATGGAGATTACTATTTCATGAACCAAGAAACATTCGATCAAATGACTTTGACAGAAGAAGATTTAGGAGATGCAGTAGATTTCTTAGTTGAAGAAATGGTTATACAAGTATTACTTTATGAAGAACGTCCAGTTGGAGTAGAATTACCAAATACTGTTGTTCGTGAAATAACATATACAGAACCAGGATTAAAAGGAGATACTATAGGGCGTGCTACAAAGCCTGCAACTATAGAAACTGGTTATCAATTACAAGTTCCTTTATTTTTGTAATATAGGAGATAAAAATAAGAATTGATACTAGAACTGGTGAATACATGGAAAGAGCAAATTAATTAAATAATAAAGGAGGGGTTAGTGTGAGAAAAATATTAATCTCTTTTCTTTTTTTAATTTATTCATCAATATTATTATCTGAACCTATAACTATTGCAAGTTATAATACCTTGCGTTTAGGTACAGTTGAAAAAGATTATACTTCACAAGCTAAAATTATATCAAAATTTGATATAGTAGCATTACAAGAGGTTATGAATCTTGATGGGTTGAATAGATTAAAAAAATGAAATAGAAAAAAATAACTAATAAGAAATGGGGATACGTTATATCTTCTAAACCACTTGGAACAAAAGACTATAAAGAATATTATGCATTTATATATAAAAAAAGATAAAATAGATAAAATTGAATCTTTAGGAATATATAAAGATGGAAAAGTCTAAAAGAATTTATAAGACCACCTTTTGCAGTTTATGTTAAATCAAATAAATTTGATTTTTGTATTAATAACAGCACACTCAATATTTGGTAATAATAAAACTTATAGAGAGGAAGAGGCTAGTCGTTATCATAAAAGTATATAAATATTTTTTTAGATAAGAGCAAAGAAGAAGATGTTATTCTTTTTAGGAGATTTTTAATATTCCAAGTACAAATAATTCATTTAAATATTTAAAAAAATGAATATAATGTTCAGGAAGTTATAAATCCTAATAAATTCAAAACTACAATTGGAAGTAATGGGCTTGCAAATAGTTATGATAATATGTTTTTTTAATAGAAAATATTTAAAAAGAATATACAGGTAGATATGGCGTGTATGATTATACTAAAAAAATAATTATAAAGAAATTAGAAAATATGTTTCAGATCGTTTGTTGATATTTTCCGAATTTGAAAATAAAGGGATTTGGATGATAAAAAAATAAAAATATCTTAATTTATAAATCTATATTTTCTATAGGAATACCAGTTTTACTTGAAAAATTTAGTGTACAATTTAATTAATTTTTTTAGATAATTTTTATGGTTGGAAGAAAAATCCAGCATTAGGATTAGGAGTTAATGCAGTTTCTGGGTTAGGTATAATAAATCAAATATATTTTGTATTTATAGTAGCTTTATTTGGGTTATATAGTGGAGCAAGTGTACTTTTCTTCTCAATATTATGGTAAGAAAGATTACAAACATTTGTCTAATATATTATCTTTTTAATAATAGCAAGTTTATTAATCTCGTTTCCATTTTTATTAATTGCGTTGTTTATCCCTGAAAAATTAGTATCTTTTTTATACAAATGATGTTTTTAGTTATAAAACTTGCAGTGGAATATTTTAGAATTGCAGTTTTGACTTTTCCACTTTCAGGATTATCTTTTGCATTTTTCTATGCAACTTAGGGTTATAAATAAGGCAAAAATATGCGTTTTATTCAAGTTTAATTGGACTGTTGGTAAATGCTGTTGGAAATATACTTTTAATTCCAATTTTTTTGGAATAAAGTGGAGCAGCTTTTTGCAACTGTTGTTGCAAGATTGTTAGCTTTAGTATATATGATATATATAGTATATAGTTTAAAAATTACCAATAATTGATAAATTAAAAAAATATGATAAATATAGAAACAAGTTTAGTAAAAAAAGTATATTATGGATATCACTTCCTACATTTTTACATGAAATATTTTTTGGGTTGTAGGAACCAATTTTAAAAACTAGATTTTTATTCTAAAATTGGTGTAGTGGAATTTGCAGCTATTGTTACAACTACAACTATTAGCTCTATTGTATTTAGTGTTTTTTTCTGGTATTTCAAATGCTTCAGCAGTTATTATTGGAAATGAGCTTGGTAAAGGAGATTTAAAAAAAGCAGAATTAGTATCTAAAGTTTGTATAAAACTAATGTTTTTACTTTCTATAATTCTAGGATTAATACTAATTTTAACAACACCTTTTTATACTACGGATTATGGGTATAAATACCGAACTCAGTAAACTGACTAATTCTATAATGTATATGGAGGCTATAAGTTTGGTTTATAAAGCAATATCATTACTATTTGTTGTAGGTATACTAAGAGCAGGAGGAGATATATACTTTGGTATGATAGTGGATATGGTAGGTGTGTGGTTTATTTCATTACCTTTTAATATATTTAGGATTAAATATATTTGGTTTTAGATATAAAATATGTATATTTACTAGGTGGTATTTCAGATTTATTTTTCTTCAATAATTTGTTATTTTTAGATATAAAGAGAAAAAAATGGTTAAAAATAATATTAGAATAGAGGTAAAAATATGAATTGGAAACAATTACTTTCAATAGATACGAAAAAGAGCTAGAAGTAGGATAAAAAGCTAGTGATATTAGAAGTGATTTTGATAAAGATTATCATAGAATAATCTCATCACCTTCTTTTAGAAGATTACAAGATAAAAACTCAAGCATTTCCGTTAGAGGAGAATGATTTTGTTAGAACAAGATTAACACATTCTTTGGAAGTTTCTTCTTTCGGTAAATCATTAGGTCAGTATTTAGGTAAAAATTATTGAAGATAAAATAGATAAAAGATTTTTGGTTATGAGGAATTAGAAGCTATATGTACTATACTTGCATCAGCATCTTTAATACACGATATAGGAAATCCACCATTTGGACATTTTGGAGAAGATACTATAAGAGTATGGTTTAAAGATAATCTTTCTAAATTAATTATTAAAGATTTAAATGGCGAAGAGAAAAAAATTAAGTGAAATCTTAAATGAACAAATGATAAGTGACTTTACTAATTTTTGAAGGAAATGCTCAAGCAATAAGGGTAGTATCAAAACTACATTTTATAGTTGATGAATACGGTATGAATTTAACATATGCATTGTTAAATACATTGATTAAATATCCAGTTTCTTCACTTAATATAGATAAAAAAATAGTGGGAATATAAAAGATAAAAAAATGGGATATTTCTTAGCAGAAGAAGATATATTTTTGGGATATAGTAAAATCAACGGGTACATATGATGTTGAAACGAATAAAGTATTTAGACATCCTTTAACTTTTTTTATTAGAAGCAGCAGATGATATAGCGTATGCTACTGCTGATATAGAAGATGGACTTAAAAAAAGGATTTATAAATTATTATAATTTATTAAATGAACTTAATATGGCAGGATTTACTGAAGGTAATCTTTATTATGATAGATTATTGAAATATAGAGTTGATGCAGTTAAAAAAATAATTATAATAAACCAGATAGTTATGCAGCAAGTAGATGGATAATATCTATACAAGGTCTAATAATACGTGATACCATAAAAAGATTTATAGATAATTATGATAACATAATGAATGGTAGATTTAAGAATGAACTTTTATCTGAAACGGAAGCTTCAAATGTTCTTAAATTGTTAAAAGAAATTGCAAGAAAATATATATTTGAATCTAAAAAAATAATAATAAAAATGGAATTAGGTTCAAATACTATGATACAGTTTTTATTAGATAAATTTGTTAAATCTGTTATAAATTATGATACACCTTATGAAAAATGATAGTTTAATAGATAAAAATTTAGAATATTGTTGAGTGATAATCAAAAACAAACATATAGAATATATTCAAAAAAAATATGAAACAAAGATGTTAAATGAACTTAATGAAAAAGATTAAATTAGAACAATTAGAAGGAAAGCAAAAAGATAGTTTAGAAAATGAATATAAGAATAAAATATATTCATATAAACTTTATTTAAGATTATTGATTGTTACCGATTATATTTCAGGAATGACAGATACATATATGAAAAGTACATATCAAGAATTAATGGGGATAAAATAATGGAATTTAAGTGGACGAAACTATTAAAAAAAATAGGTTTTTCAGAAATAGAAGCAAAAATATATGAATGTTTGGTATATAAACCAGGGTTAAATCCAACACAATTATCTAAAAATTTTAGAAATTTCTAGAAGTGCAGCATATACAAGTGTTTCAAATCTTGAAAGTAAAGGATTTCTTTTTATTAATTCCTGCAAATGATGATTCAAAAAAACTATAATTCTGAATCACCAAATAAAAATTTTAGAAAAAAATTAAAAAAATAGAGTATATGGATATATTTGAACAATTAGATATTAGTTTTAAAGAGTTTAATAAAAATTCTAAAAATATATCTATGTATGAAATTTCTGGAAAAAGATAACATATTATCATATATTTTTAAGATTTTTAAAAGGTGAAAATACGTATGTTTTAGGAGAAGTTGTTGAAGAGTATAAAAAAATTATGTAGATAATATTGAAAAAAATTTATTCTGAGGAAGATATGACTTTAGTAAATGAAACAGAGGTTCTAATAATTACAAATGATATTGCTTATTATACACAAAAATAAATATATTGTTAGAAATATATAAAAAGGATAGAATTAGAAAAGAGGATTAAATAATGATAATAATTATAACTTTATTAATACTGGGATTAATAATAACTTTACATGAGTTTGGTCATTTTTCAACTGCTAAATATTTTTAAAATGCCAGTTTCAGAATTTTCTATAGGAATGGGACCTATAATTTATTCTAAAAAATTAATGATACGAAATATTCAATAAGAATAATACCTATAGGTGGATTTGTTTCTATTGAAGGTATGATGAAGATTGATAAAAATGATAAAGAATATTCTCATTTTAAGTATTGAAGAAATTGAAAAATATAATAGAGAGGATTTATATCACATCCTAAATGTGAACAACTTGTTGTACTTTTGGCTGGAGTTTTTATGAATTTTTTTAACTGCATTTACAGCTTATTTAATATATTCAATAATAGTTGGATATGGATTTATGGGTGCAATTAATGGTTTTTTTAAATGGATTTATAGGTACGTTTAAGAGTTTAGAATTATTGATTACAGGAAAAGTAGCTGCAAAATAATTTAGTAGGACCAGTTGGTCTTCCAAGTATATTTAAATCTCAAATTGAACAAAAATGGATTTATTGTGTTATTACCATTATTTGCAATACTTTCTATAAATATAGGAATTCTTAATTTAATACCAATTCCTGCTGTTGATGGAGGGCGTGTTGTGTTTGTATTATTAGAAGCTTGTGGAATAAAATTAAATAAAAAAATTGAAGAAACTATTCATACAATAGGATTTATATTAATAATGTTATTAATGATTTATGTGTTTTTATAATGATATTATGAGGATAGTTAGTAAATTTGTATAAAAATATAGAAAAGTCGATAGAAAAATATATCTATCGTCTTTTTTATATATATCCTTGATAAAAAAATATATATATAGTAAAATATACCTATAAATTTTTAATTATAAATCTATGATTTCTATATAGAAAGGGATATTATGAACATAGTTTTATATCAACCAGAAATGCCTTATAATACGGGTAATATAGGTAGAAGTTGTGTTATTACAAATACAACATTACATTTAATTAAACCACTTGGTTTTTTTCTTTAGATGATAAAAGCTGTTAAAAAGAGCAGGTCTTGATTATTGGAAATATGTTAAAAGTAAAAAGTATGGGAAAGTTTTGAAGACTTTCTTTCTAATAAAGGTGATGGTAAAAATATACTTTGCTACAACTAAAACAACAAAAAAATATACGGATGTTACATATAATGAAAATGACTATATTATGTTTGGACCAGAATCACGTGGAATACCTGAAGAAATATTAAATAAATATAAAGAAGATAATATAACTATACCTATGCTAAAAATAGGAAGATCTCTTAATTTATCAAATTCAGCTGCAATAATACTTTATGAAGCATTAAGACAAACAGATTTTGAGTTTGATATGGATGAAATAGAAGTTGAAAGAATAAAATATGAATTAACAGAAAAGGGAGCGACAAAAAAATGAAAACAATGTATATAACGACACCAATATATTATCCAAATGCAAAAACCGCATTTAGGTACTGCTTATACTACTGTAATATGTGATGTTATATCAAGATATAATAAACTTAAAAGGAATAGATGTTAAGTTTATTACTGGAACTGATGAACATGGTCAAAAAAATAGAAGAAAGTGCTAAAAAAATAATGTTACACCCCAAGAATGGGTAGATTTTATGAAATCTGATTTTATTAAATTGTGGGATAAATTAAATATAGAATATGATGAGTTTGTTAGAACAACTAATCCTATACATGAAAAAAATGTTCAAAAAAATTATAGAAACTGTTTATAAAAAAATGGAGATATATATAGTGGTGAATATATAGGAAAATATTCTGTTAGTGAAGAAACTTTTTGTTACAGAATCACAACTTGTAGATGGTAAGTATATGGGTAAAGAAGTAATAGATATGGTAGAAAAAAATCATATTTCTTTAAACTATCAAAAATATCAAGATAAATTACTTGAATTTTTATGAAAAATAATCCTGATTTTTATTAAACCACAAAGTAGAAGAAATGAAGTTATATCTTTTTGTAAAACAAGGATTACAAGATTTATCTATTTCAAGAACTTCATTTAAATGGGGAATACCTTTACCACTAGATAAAAGATCATATAGTTTATGTTTGGTTTGATGCTTTTAAATTCATATCTTACAGGAGCTGGTTTTTGGAAGTGATGATTTTAATAAATATTGGAATAATGGAGAAGTAATACATGTTGTAGGAAAAAGATATTTTTAAGATTTCATGCAATAATATGGCCTGCTATGCTTATGTCTGCTGGTATAGAACTACCTAATACTTTAGGTGTTCATGGTTGGTGGACTATAGAAGGTGAAAAAAATGAGTAAATCATTAGGTAATGTAGTAGACCCAATAGAAGTTGTAGAAGAATATGGTGTAGATTCATTTTAGATATTTTTTTACTTAGAGAGGCAACATTTGGACAGGATGCAGACTATTCTAAAAAAACATTTATTCAAAAGAATAAATAGTGATTTAGCAAATGATTTAGGAAATTTAATAAATAGAGTAGTTGGAATGCAAAATAAATATTTTGAACTTATTGTTTCTAGAACAGATAAAAGTGAAGAAATTGATAATGAGTTATTAAATTTATGGAAAGAAACTTTAGAAAATGTAGATAAATCATACACAGATTTTTAATTTTTTTCTGAAATGTTAAAAAAATATGGAAATTTATTTCTAGACTTAATAAGTATATAGATGAAACTGAACCTTGGATTTTTATTTAAAAATGGAAATTTAGAAAGATTAAATCAAGTTTTTATATAACCTTGTAGAAGGTATATATAAAATTGGGGTATTAATTTATCCAGTAATGCCGGAAACTTCAAATAAAATATTACATAGTTTAGGTATAGAAAAAATGTTAAAGATATTAAATTAGTAGATATTAAAGATTGGTATATTTTTTTCCATCAAATACTAAATTAAATACAAATGATGTTTTATTTCCTAGGATAGAAATAGTAGAAAATGAATATGATGATATAGAAATCAGTAATCCTATAACTATAGATGATTTTTAATAATATAGATATTAGGGTAGTAGAAATTAAGAAAGTTGAGAGAATTAAAGAAAGTGATGCTCTTTTTAAAATTTATAATAGATACTGGCAAGGATAAAAGACAAATATTATCGGGAGTTGCAAGATATTATAAACAAGAACAAGATTTAGTAGGGAAAAAAAGTAGCTGCTGTATTAAATCTTAAACCGGTAGAATTAAAAGGTCATATATCACAAGGTATGCTTTTAACAACAGTTGAAAAGAAGAAAACTAAGCTTTTTAACAGTTGATGATTCAATTAAAAAAATAATTCTCAAATTAGATAGGTGTTATAAATGAAGAATAATAAAATATTAAAAGAAATAATATTAGTTTTTTTCTTTAGTTTTAGTTGTTTTTTTATTGTATATCTGTTTAAAAAAATATATACTTCAATCAGGCTTTTGATTATGTTGAAGAGGCTGTTATTAAAATATATGAGGAAGATAATGATAATACTTTGAAATATTTAGAAAAAAAGCTGCAGATAAAAATGATCCTGAAATATATGAAACTATAAATGGATTAGTAGATGAAGAAATATTAAAAAATTCTATGATGATAAAAGAAAAATATTTCTTTTCGGTTATGCAGAATATAGAAATGCTAGATATGATTTGTTTTTCAAATAAGAGTGGGGAAGCTATAGAAAAATTAGAAAAATCAGCTAAACAAAAATAATGTTGAAGCAATAGCATTTTTAGCGAGTTATTTATATAATTTAAAAAGATATACCGAAGCTTATAGTTATTTTTAAAAAAAGCATACGAACTTAAAAATTATACTGTTTATCCAGTTTATATAGATATGAGTAAAAAAATTTAGAGGAATATAAGCAAATGGAAGAATTATATATTAAGTATAATAAAAAAATGATATTACATCTGCTGAAAGATTAAGGTTAGGTAAGTTTTTTTGATAGAAAAGTATGATGCAGTAGATTCCTACAAAGTTTTAAAAACCTTTTATAGAAGAAAAGAATGTTGATGCTCTCTTTGCAAAGGCACAGTATTTAGAGTTAGAAGGCGAACAGGATGAAGCTATGAGTATATATAAGGAATTATATAAGACATATAAGCATACTAAGTCAGCAATAAAAATTACTTCAAAAATTCTGATGTATCAACTATAAGTAAGAGAAAAAGAAAACATTGAATTAATTAATCAAATACCTCATTTTGATAAAGAATTAGAATTTATAAAAGCCAATTTATATTTTTGAAAATGATGAATGGGTTAAGGCAAAAGAAATATATGATAAACTTGAGAAAATGGAGTATATACCTGTTTATAGAAAACTTGGAGAATATTATGAAAAATTCAGGAGATCCATATAATTCTATAAATATGTATAAAAAAAGCATTTGAGTTTGGAGATATTACAGTAGCAACTAAACTTGTAAATTTAAATCAAGAATACAAGTTTTTTATTTGACATGATCTTAATGAAGAGTATGATGACTATTTAAAGATAGCATCTAAATTAGGTGATGCTGAATCTAGTTTACTTTTTAGCACAAAAAAATCAACCGATAAATATGAAAGAAAAAAATATGCTTTAATAGCTTTTATCACAGGAAAAATATCAAAGCACTAGAAATTTTTAATAGATATAGCTAATAGTGATAAAAAAATAAAGAAAAAAATTAAAATATACACAAATATATTAATAAATAATAAATAGGGTGGGGAAATGAAAAAAATATTATTGTTTTTTTACTTTTTGGTTTTTACCTATATTTTTCTTTTTCAAAGATAAAAATATGAAAAATTAGGGAATCAAGATTTATATGAAAAAGTATTGCAAACTGATAAAAAAATGCGGTAATTATTTATGCTGCCGCATGAGTGTCCTGCTTTGTCAAAAATTTTTTTGAAAAAAATTATAACAAAATAAAAAAATAAAATGAATAATATAAAAACGTATATTATAGTTTATCCTTATATTGTTCATAATAAAGAATTATATGATTATGAAGAAGAAAGTATTTCTTATTTTTAATAAAAAAATAATTATTTGTATAATATTTATCTTGATGATGAACTTAGTATAATGGAGAAGTATGAAATAGACTCTATACCATCTGTTACTTTGATAAAAGATGGAAAAAGAATTTGGAATATTTACTAACGATAATGCTGATATTCATAAAAATTTTTAAAATTATTTAAATTAGGAGAGTAATGAAAAAAAATATATCATGGAATGTAAATGGTTTGAGAGCCGTTATAAAAAAAGGATTTTTAGAATATATTGAAGAACAAAAACCCTGATATAATAGGGTTACAAGAAATAAAACTTAGTGAAGGACAGTTAGATTTAGAAATACCTGGTTATAATATGTATTACAATTATGCAGAAAGAAAAAGGGTATTCAGGTACTGCAATATTTACAAAAGAAAAACCAATAAATGTGACTTATGGTATTGGAATTGAAGAACATGATAATGAAGGACGTGTAATAACTGCGGAATTTTCTGAATACTATTTTTGTAACAGTGTATACACCTAATTCTAAAGATAAGTTATTAAGATTAGATTATAGAATGATATGGGAAGATGAATTTTTAAAATATTTAAAAAAATTTAGAAAAATCAAAAGCCTGTAATTGTTTGTGGAGATTTAAATGTGGCTCATAAGGAAATTGATTTAAAAAAATCCTAAAAACAAATACAAGAAATCCAGGTTTTTACAATAGAAGAAAGAAATAAATTTACAAATCTACTTGATTCTGGATTTATAGATACTTTTTAGATATTTTTTTATCCAGATAAAGAATTTGCATATTCTTGGTGGTCGTATAGAGGGAATGCTAGAAAGAATAATACTGGCTGGAGAATAGATTATTTTTTTGTGTTTCAGAAAGTTTAAAAAAATAGGATAACTGATGCTGAAATACAGTCAAATATAGAAGGATCGGATCATTGTCCTGTAGTTTTATATATAAAGTAAAGGTTGTAGGTTATGCCTACATCTTTTTTTATTAAAAAGGAACGTAAATAATTTGAAATAACTATATTTTATATATATAATAATCATATATAATATATATGATTGAAGTTGTTTACAAAAACTTTATTTTAATATATAATTATAGGTAGACTAAAATATAGGAGGTTTTGATGAAAAAAATCATGTTATTTATAAGTTTGCTTAGTTCTTACAGCTTATTAGCTGAAACTGAAGCAATTCTTAAAAACAGGATTAGAAATAAATCCTGAATTTGCACCTGTATATGAAAATAAAGATAAAAAAAATATATGGTAAAAAAATATTTCACACTATAAGACTGGATATAATTTAAAATTATTAGATTTGAATATAGATATAAAAAGATAAGGGCTTAAGTTTAGGTACCCAAATTAAATCTCAACGTAATAATATAACTTTAAATGATTGGGATGGTGATACAACTGATACTTCTTATGATAAAGAAACTAGAGTAAAAAAATCACGATTTAGGTATAAAACTTAATGCTAAATATATTTCTCCAGAATTTTTTTGGTTTGAAATCTACAACAGAATTGAAATATTATGTTGATAATTTAGTAAATAATAGAAAAAAATAGATAAAAAAATACTAATATTGTTACTGATTTAGAAACTCCAGCAGAATTTATTGAAGATGATGGTAGTAAAGAAAGACTAGGTAATACTATTATAAAATCAGCATTAAATGGTAAGTTTTTAAATAAAGTAAATGTAAATGCAGATGTAGAATATAAAAGCTAATCAATTAGTGAGATTTGATAAAGATACCTCACATCTAAAAAAACTAATTTAAGATTATCAGGTAATCCTACGGAAGATGTTAAGGTAGAAGGAAAGTATTCATTAAATTATGATTTAAATTTTGCAAATACAAAAATTTGATCCTTTAACAGCTAAATTAGATGAATTCCCTGATTATTTAGGTGGTAATTATGTTGATTTAATTAGACAAGAAGTTGGCTCTAAAAATAACTACAAAATTAGGTGAAACAGATAATTTTGTAACTATAATAAAAACAGGAATTGATACCTTTGTACAAGGTGGAGAAAATAAAAAAATGAACCAGTAAGATCGATATATAATAAATTTTTCACCTATTCTTGCGTTTTTCATTTGAAAAAAATTAGGAAATAGTATAGTTTTAAAACCTGAATTTAATAATAAAATTGATTTTTAGACATACAGTATTTTTATCCACAAACTGAAAAAAACAAATTTTACAGTACGATACGTGGTTTGGATATAATCCTGAATTTAATTTAGGATTGACTTACGGTAATGAGAATATAAATTATAGTGGTAAAGTTGGATATGAACCATCAATAACTGTATATCCATTTGTTACTTTAATGGATGATATTAAACACACATATAAAGTTCAAAATTTATTAGAAGGTAAATATAAATTTAATGAAAATACTAATATAAATGGTAGTTTTGAAGCTAATGTAGATTTACCAATAATGCATGGTGCAATACAGCCAATAAATACTAAACTATATGCTAATTTAAATTTAGTACATAAATTTAACGAAAGTTTAGATTTAAATACTAATATTAATAATAAATTAGATTTAATTTCAGATAAGCAAGTATTAGATTTAAATAAATTTACTGAAGAATTAGGTATTGATACTACAGTAAATTATAAAAGTATTTGAAAATAAAAAAACGACAAATTAAACTTAATTTCTAAATTAGGATTAGAAAGTAAAAACACAATTTAATTATTTCGTTAAGGGAGATACAAAGAAATCTAATGACAAACAAGTAGATAATCATCCTGCTAAAAAAAGTAGTTTATTTAGAAGGAAGAGCAATACCATTAGAAAGTTTAAATGTAATAAAATTTGATAATACATTAAATTATGAAAATAAATTAAGTGAAAAACTTAAAAACTATTTGGAGGGCTTTGATGTAAATGCTAAACTTGAATTTTTTTAGCACTAAGAGATCAAAGATTACATAACTATAAAAAAATAGAGAACAAGATAGACCTATAAATAAAAGTTAATTTAGTTGCAAGTGATTATAGAAAAGTTAATTGGAATATTGGAGGAAATATAACTATTAATCCTAATATTAAGGTTGAATATAAACCAACTAATAAATTGACATTAATAGGTGGATTAAATACTAAAGTTGTATTTGAGAGAGAAATAGTTAATAAAATTAATAGCTTTTAAAAGCAAGAGCAGATCACGGAACTTATGGTTGGGCAGATAAAGATTTTGGATTTAAAAAGTTTATTCCAGGATTTAGCTTTAACTTAGAGTATAAATGGTAATAGGAGGTAAAAGTGAATTTAAATAGAAAAAGCAGCAAGCTTAGCTATAACTTTAATGGCAGTTGTTTCATGTAGTTCAGTTGGACAAAAATTCGGATAACAATAATTCATTAAATAGTAGTAATGCAAATATAAATAAAGAAAATAAAAAAAGGATTCTAAAGCTAAAGTAACGTTTGTTCATACGTTTGATACTCAAAAAGATAGATTTGAAAAAAATTTGAAAAAGGAAAATAATAAAAAGGGTAATCAAAACTTTGTAGAGAAAGTAAATGCCGATAATTTTTAATTTTACAGGAGTAGACTACCTTTATAAAGGAGAAAAAAATTAAACGGTTTAGGATATATTACACCTGAAATAAAAAAATAGAATCTGCTTATGCAGATAATCCTGTTATAGAAGTTTCTAAAAATGATTCTAGATATGAAAAAAATATAATAAAAAGTACTGAAAAATGTTAAAGTTGAAGAAATTGCTGAAGGTAAGAAAAATAACATTTTTTTAAATCAAAATACAGTTTATTTAAATTTAGTTGATAAAAATGGAAATACTAAAAAAAGTTATGTTAAATAAACCTATTGAAGTAAAAGAAATACCTGAAGTTAAAGATGGAATAAGATATCAAGAACTTAAAAAAAGGTGCAGATAATGGACGTGTTAGTTATTCAGTAGTTACATATAACGGGGGATATGAAGATAGTGCTAAAGATTGGAATGAAACATTTGATAAATCTAAGTATGAAGATTTAGATGATTTAGAAGGTTCTAAAAATTGTTGATGTTAAAAACTTCAGTTAATGGAGTAACTACATATAGTGTTAAAGATGTAGACTTTGGGATAAAAATTATCTGATTTCAAAGAAAATTATGAAAAAAATATTTTCTGATTTAGATAGATTTACTTTAAAAATTTAGTAAAGATGGGAATACAGTAGAAGGTGGATTTAATCCTGATATTGTAGAAAAAAATTAAAGAGATATGAAAAAAATCTATTGATAAAAAAATACTAAATTAGAGTTTGTAACAGAAGTATTAGATACAAATAAAAATGAAATTGGAATTCATAATATATCTAGAAAAAAATAATTAAAGATGGTAAAGTTATATTTGAGAAAAAGGAAAAAGCTTTCATAGCATTTCCTGGAACGACTATAGGTGTTGCAGATTCTTCATTTTATGATTTAACTCCTGAAGTTGAAGCGAGAAGCTATAGATATACAAATAAATCATTAAATGCCTCTGAAGATGATCTAGATGATCCAAACGGAATGTTTAGACCACATGGTTCATTTGTTATGGGAGCTGCTATTGATGAATCAGTTGTAGGACAATCTCATTTTTTAGAAAAAAATATGTTCAAGGTATTAGATTAAAAAGACTGTTAAATATGGGATTATCTAGAAACTTTAATGATAAACAATTATTTACTAGAAAAAAATCAGAAGAACAACTTAGCAAAGAACAAGATGCAGAGTATAAGAAATTATTGGCAGAATATGACATTGATGAAAATAAGAATATAACAAAAAGTAGATGAAGCAAATGATGAAGATAGAAAAATAGAAGAACTAGAAAAAGCAACTTGGAAATTCTTCTGAAATAATCAAACACCACCGGCTGATAACAATACATCACCTGCGGACAATAATAACCCTCCTGTAGACAACACAACACCATCAAATCCTGGTGAAGGTAATACTGGAGGAAGCGGAAGAAGAAGACGTAGACCTAATCCTAAAAATACTACAACTTCAAGCAATCTGGCAGATGATAAAACACCAGAAATTCCTAAAAAAATAGATGATGAAGAAATTGAAAAAGCTAAAAAGAAAAAGAAAAAAAGATGAATATAAAGCTTAATGATAATGAAACAGAAGAAGGAAAACAAGATAATCCTAAAGATGATGCAAATAAACCATTGACTGATGAAGAAAAGGAAAGAATCTTATTTAATGAAATAAAAAAACAGGTATAAGAATATTTAATTCAACTAAATTCCAGTCAAGAATATAGAATATTTAATAATAGAGTTCAAGCTTTATATAATAAATATAACGCAAGTAAGGATAGATTTGAAAATATATTAAAAAAATAACTGATAAGTCTGAAAGAGAAAAAGAATTAAAAGCACTTTATCAAGAACTTTTATGATATGTTTGAAGAAGCATATATAACTACTGAAAAAGCAAATGTTAGATTATTCAGATTTACATTTCTCATTAGTAGCTATTGAAAGATCCTTTAACAGGAAATTTAGATAGAAGTATAACAGGTAAAAAAATCTTCCTTTAATGTTAGAAGAAAATAAAAAAATATTAAAAGCAGTTAATATGTCGTATGGTAATGCCTTTAAGAGTAGAAGATTATATAGATATAAAAAAATATGACTGATGAACAAAAAAACAACGTGCTGCTGATGCGTATAATAATGATGTTAACTTTAGAGTAGCAGTACAAACTTGGCTTCAAAGTTTAGAAAATGTAGATTTAGGTTCATATAAATCAGTATTACCTGGTGTAGGTAATATACCAAGTGTTTTAAAATACTTTAAGTCACGTGATAAAAATAACAAAAGTTGATTATCAAAAAAATTATTAGATCTTAAATTATTAACAATAAGACATAATTTACTATCTGCTCCAGAGCTTTCAGTTGCTAATAAAGATGTACTTTTTAGTTGTAGCTCAAGGAAATACTAAAAAAATAATTTAAGTAACACAGAAGTAAATTTAACTGGATTTAATAAAGATGGTAAAAAAATAGTTTATGAAGATTTAGATCATGTATATAATAATTCGTTTGGAAGTGTTACAACATACTTAAATTTATTAGCTAAGGAAGAAGCTGACAAAAAAAGGTGAAACATATAAATACAATACAGGATATAGAAAAAAATATTGGGTGTTGTAGGTCTTATGTCAGGTAAATTATCATTTAAACCAAGTGATAAATTCTATGAAGATAAATGGAAACTTGTAACTGTTCCAGGTAATAGAGATATAAATAGTCCGGTAGTTTATGTTGCTGGATTAAAAAAATAAATATGATAGTCTATATGCAGAACTTAAAAAAAGTTGATGAAACTCCAGAAAAAAATATGCTAAAGAATATAGAGATGAGTTATTAGCTCAAATTCAATCTATAGATAATTTATTAAAAATAGAAACAGATATAGATGGAAGACCACTTAAAAGCTTCATTCACAAGAGCAGGAAAATCTAAAGCTTTCAGTAGTAGCATCAGAAGGACATTATGTTTATGCTAAAAAAGCTTAACTAAAGAAGAAAGAGAAAAGATGTCTGAAAATGATAGAGATTCTATTGAATTTGCTGAAAAACATGGAATTAATTTTGCTTCAGCAATAGGTTCTTCTTTGCAGCTCCTAGAGTAACAGCAATAGCTGGTGAAGTAGGAACAAGATTCCCTTGGATGAAAGCTCAACAAGTTAAGCAAGTGATTTTAACAACAGCAGATGATGACTATAACATAATAGGAAATGAACCTGATATTGATTTAAATAAAGGTTATACATTTGATTTAACTGGACAATTAGGGTCCTGATGAAAATCTTGGTTGGGGTATGGCTAATAAATATAGAGCATACAATGGTCCAGGAAGATTTGTAAAAGCATTAACTAGAGAATTAGGTGAAGAAAACTTTGTGGCAGATGTTCCTTATGGATTCTATGAATTTAAAAAAATAATATTAAAGGTAAGTTTGAGATTGGTCAATATTTTGAAAGTAGAAAATTATTAGATGCAAATGATGGAATTATTTATGATGAATTAAGTAAATATAGTAAAGAATTTGTTTTAAGTAAAGAATTTGGTAAAGATGATAAATCTAAGAAATTAAAAAGATGTTTTAGAATCTAGAAATAAAACTTTAGACTATATGTATAATGTTGTAGAACCTAAGATAAAAAGCTCTTTATAATACTTTAGATGATGAAGAAAAAGAATTATTTGAAGATGCTGGAATTACTAAAAAAAGGTCAAGGAACATTAATGTTATCAGGAGAGAATACATATAAAGCTAAAAGTATAGTTGAAGAAGGAACTTTAGTATTAGGGGCTAGAAATACTTCAGACTTTGAGGTTAAAGAAAAAGGTAAATTAAAACTTGATGTTGTGTATAATCAAAAGAGAAAAGATAAAGAAATACAAATTGATTATGAATATGTTCCAGAGTTGACAGGAAGTATAACAAATGAAGGAGAAGTATATTCATATTCTAAATATGATATATTGAAAAAAATAAATATAAGCCAGTAAATAAAGGTAAAACATATATATCTGCACAAGCTCATTTTCCAAATTGACGAGTTAGATTTAAGTTCTGTAGATACGTTTAATTTTGATATATTTAGAAAAAAAGGAATGAATATATTTGATCTTAATCAATATGCAGAAGAAGTACTGATCCAGACAATAAAGGTAAATTAGTTAAAAAGATTACATTACCTAAAAAAATCCAGATGAAGTAACTTTCTTAACAGTTAATAAATTGAATAAAAAAAATATTTAGATAAAGTTCAATTAGGTGATATCCAATTAACACCATTTATTAAGATGACTATTGAGAAAGAAGAGCTTAAAGATGATAAAGAGAATGTTAAGTTAATTGGTAAATTAATAAGAAAAAGATTCAGAAAGTAATCCAGCTCCACAAGCTTCAAGAATAAGAGCGGCATTAAAAGAAGAATTATTAAATTCAGATGATGTACGTTCTAAAAATATTATCGGCTGCAATAGAGTCGTTAGATTGGATGGAAGGAAATGATAAAACATTAAGTGGAGAAATATTAGCAAATTCTCAATTAGTTGGTTATGATGTAGCTAATTTAAAAATCAAACTTAATTAAAGAAAGACTTGCCACTGATATAAAAAAATTGGTAAATCAGCAATATATTTTTGATACAATAACATCAAATAGATTTGCCTTTGATAAAAATAAAGGTGACAAAAAAATGTTCTAACTAATGGATTTAATTTAGGAACATATTATAGATCGAAAAATAATACAACAGGAATTTCTTTAAATTATAGTAATTCAGCATTATTTGATTATGTATTACCGTTATTAGATGTTAGAGAACCTATAAATCCTAAATTAACAGCAGAAGAAAAACAAAAAAAGAACTTGATAGAAGAAAAGTAAAAACATTAAGTGGAAATGTTTATGCTAATATTTTAGGGTTTAAATACATATAATAAATTTGAACTAAATAATGGATATTTAACTTCAATATTAAGTTTAGATATAATATCTAAAGATACATCAAGAAAAGTTCTTGATAGAGAAGTAAGAAATATGCAATCAACTGATGTAATGACTAATTTAAATCTAGAAGGTGGATATAAATTTGAATTACCTAAAAATGTAACTTTAGAGCCATTTGTAGGATTAGATATGATTACTTACTTAAGAGGACAATTTAATGAATCTGCTCCTTCATATAGGGATGCAAATTACAAAGAGGTAGAAAATACTGAATTTGGATATAAATCTGATCAAACAGAAGTTAACTTCAAAGCTAATATGACTATAGGTTCAAGAGTTAGATTTACATTAAAAAAATAATTGGAATATTGGAGGATTTGCTTCATACACTAAATATTTAACAGATCCAATTCTTAAAAACTAAAAGCAGAGTTAGCAAATTACAAATTTAGAGATGAAGTTAAGGGTATAACTCTTGAAGACAATGTATTTAATTATGGAATAGACGCTAGATATACATTAAAAAGATAATATAGAATTTAAATTATCTTATTCAGGTAAAAATTTAAAAACTCATGGATTAAGTACAGGAATAAGATTCCAATTCTAGTAAGGAGAAAAATAAAATATGAAAAAGATGATAATAGCAGCTTTTTGTACTTGCAAGTATTGCAAATGCTAAATTACCAGTGAATATATCTGTTGGCGTATCTTCTGCATATGATAAATTAAATATATCTCAAGCCGAATTTAAAAAAATTCGGCTTGGATGAAAATAGTAAAAAGGTGAATATAACTCAAATATTTTTAGTTAGTAAAGCTAATGTTGATGTTACTTATCCAGTTAAAATTCAAAAATTTAAATTTATCATTTGGTTTAGGAGTGGACACTTTTTATTGAAGCGAAAATCACTAAAAGATACTATTAAAGTAGAGCCTAAAGAAAAATCTTCTAGTGATAAACAATTAGAAAAGAGAAACATTTTTATTGAATGAAGAATATGAAAATAAAAAGTTTACTTATGATATTGCAAAAAAATAAAAATATGATGAATTAAATGATATTCTTGCAAAATAGTGAGCAGAAAGTTGATACACTAAATAAGGAAATTGAAGGATATCAAAAAAAATGATGGATAAAAAGTGAAAAAGATAAAGAAGAATATCAAAAATTTATGACAAAAAGAGATGCACAAGCTAAAAAGTTACGTTTAGAACTGAAAGCAATAGAAGATGAAATGATTGCAAAAACAAAAAAAGTGCTGAAAGTTTAACAAATCAAGATGATATAGATGCCTTAGTAACAGAATTAAAAAGCAAAACAAGCCAAATATCTTATTTTAAATAAGGTTTATACTAAAGTTGTAGAAGATAGACAAACTAGTTTTTTTCTAATTTAGAAGAATTAAAAATTATTACCTACTGTAAAAAAACAAAAGGAAAAAGAATTAGAAGAATATATGAAAAAATTGAAGAAGTTACTGAAAAATCTGATACAATAGTACAAAAACTTTGAAAAGGAAAAAAACTATATTTAATGAAGTAAAAGCTAGAAAAGAAGAAAAATGATAAACTTCATAAAAAAATGAAGAAAAAAACTTTTAAATAATAAAAAAATTCTAGTGATATTTTTTTAATAAATTAAATTCAAAAATTAATTTTGGTACTTCTGCTTATGTTTTAACAGAAGCTAATTTTTAAAAATTTATAATGATTTAGAGGGTTATGTAAATACTAAATTAGGAGTAAAAAAATATCCTAATCAACTTTATACTGTCGCAAAAAGAATTAGAAAATGAAAAAGCTATAATAAATGGCAAGGAATATAAAGTACCTGTGGATGCACCATTTATTTTAATAAAACCTAAAAGTAGAATTTGGATTAGGTGTTAAATATAAAAGGATTTAAAAGGTGGATTAAGTACGGCATATAATTCTGGACTTATAGGGTTAAATCTAGGATATGAATTTTTAATTAATATTTTTTTAAGGGAAAAGTTTAATTCTTTTTCCCTTTTTATATTTTTACAAATATATTTTTGAAATATATTTTGATGGTTATTCTTTCTTATTTATTAAAAATGTGTTATACTTTATAAAAAAAGTATTAGGTGTGTATATGAATTATAAAATATTTAATTATATAGATGTAGGGGGTATTATATGAAAAAAAGTTAACAATAGTAGACATAGCAAAAAAATGGCTGGAGTTGGAACAACAACTGTTTCGAGATATTTTTAATAATGGTAAAATAAAAAGAAGAAACGAGACTTAAGATAGAAAAAAATTGTTAAGAAATATAATTATAAGCCTAATTCATTTGCAAGGGCTCTTAAAAAGTAATGATAGTAAAATTATAGGAATAATTGTACCAACTTTACATTCTTATACAACAGGTATTATATTAGGATATATTGACCAAATATTAAAAAGAAAAAAACTATGAATCTTTTATATTAAATTCTAATTTTTTTCGTTAGATTATCAAATTGAATATATTAACAAACTTGATAGGATGCATGTTGATGGAATAATTTTACTGCCTACAACTATGAACGTAAAATATGAAAAAAACTATAAATTCTATAGATGTTCCTGTTGTTGTATTAGGACAAGATATACATAGAGGATACTCAGTACAATATGATGACTATAATGCAGGTATGAGTATGGCAGAATATATTGTTAATAAAAATCATAAAAAAATAGCATATATAGGAGTTGAGGAATCAGATATTGCTGTAGGGGTTAATAGGAAAAAAAGGAATAATAGATAGTTTAAATAAATATAATATAAATTTTGAGTTTGAATTAAAAATCAGATTTTTTTCTATGCAAACATCTTATGAAATTGTTAAAAGAAAATATTGAAAAAAATTTAAGGATGTTACATGTTTGATGTGTGCAACAGATAGAATAGCCTATGGAGCTATAAAAAGCATTATCAGAAAAGAAATATAAATATTGGAGAGAACTTCTCCATAACTGGTTTTGGAAATTATGATTTTTCTAATTTACTTAAATATCCATTGACAACGATTTCATTTCAATTAGATGTAGCAGCTCAAAAAGCTGTAGATACATTATTTGGATTGATAAATGATGAATATGATGTACCTACAAAAATATATGTTCCTTATAAAATGATAATTGGAAATAGTGTTATTGAAAATATAGAATAAATGCAAGAAATTGCATTTTTCATAATTTATAAAAATAAGTTGGACTATTGACTAATTTATATTTTTTTAAGGTATTCTATTATTGTAAAAAGGGTAACGATACCAAAAATAAATAATAGGAGGAAATATGGATTTAAAAAAAGTAATTAAATCAGTTGTTGAAAATGCTGGTGGAAAAGAAAAATATATCAAGTATTACTCATTGTGCAACTCGTTTTAAGAATTGAACTTCAAGATGAAAACTAAATATGATAGATCAAAAACTTGAAGATATAGAGGGAGTAAAAGGAGTATTCTTTACTAATGGTCAACTTCAAATAATATTTGGGAGTGGTTTAGTACAACAAGTATTTAGAAGTTATAATGAAGTTTTTGGAGATAATGTTTCTAAAGTTGAAAAAGAAAAATGTAAATGGAGCGAAAACCTAAAGGAAATATAGCACAACGTTTTGTTAAAATGTTAAGTGATATATTTGTACCTATAATACCAGCAATAGTTGCAGGTGGGTTATTGATGGGAATAAACAATATATTAACGGCAAAAGATATATTTTTTTGCAGGTAAAACTTTAATAGAAGCTTATCCTAAATTTGCAGACCTTGCAGGAATGTTAAATTTATTTGCAAATGCACCATTTGTCTTTTTTACCAGTGTTAATTGCGTTTTCTGCAACTAAACGTTTTGGAGGAAATCCATTTTTTTAGGAGCTGTATTAGGTATGATTATGGTGCATCCTGATATTTTTGAATGCTTATTTGGTAGCACCGGGTGTTGATATACCTAAATGGAATATATTTGGGTTAGAAATTGCTAAAGTTGGTTATCAAGGTACTGTATTACCAATAGTAGTTATGAGTTATGTATTATCTAACATAGAAAAATATTTAAGACGTGTAACACCTATTTACTTAGATAATTTAACTACACCTTTATTATCAATTTTTTTATTACTTCATTTATTACTTTTTGCATTAACAGGCCCTATATTGCGTGAAGTAGGAAACTATTTAACATTTGGATTAAGTTGGTTATATAGTTCACTTGGATTTGTTGGTGCAGGAATTTTTGGAGGACTTTATGCACCTATAGTAATTACAGGAATGCATCATTCATTTATTGCAGTAGAAACAAGTTTACTTGCAGATGTTGCAAAAACTGGTGGTTCATTTATATTCCCAATAGCTTCAATGTCAAACGCAGCACAAGGTGGAGCAGTTTTTAGCAGTTATGGTATTTAGTAAAAAAACTCTAAATTAAAAATCACTTGCTTCAGCTTCAGGAATTTCTGCTTTACTTGGAATTACTGAACCTGCAATGTTTGGAGTTAACTTAAGATTAAAATATCCGTTCTATGCTGCTTTAATCGGAAGTGCAATATCAAGTGCTTGGCTTGGGTTAAATCATGTACTAGCCACTGCATTAGGTGCTGCAGGATTACCTGGATTTTTATCTATTCCTTATCAAAACTGGTTATCATTTGGTATAGGATTAGTTTTATCAATAGTTATATCATTTGCAGTTACAGCTTATTTTTTTATAAAACGAGAGATGTAGACAATGAAGAATAATATTTGGAAGCAAAGTTTACATATAGAACCAAAAGAAGGTTGGTTAAAACGATCCAAATGGTTTAGTTTATTTTTAATGGATTTTATTATATCTATCATCAATATTCATATAATCCAAATGGTGGAGAAAAATTATGGTATGGATATAAAAGTAAGGATTTAATAAATTATGAGGATTTAGGGGTTGTATTAACTCCTAATTCTTTATATGATAAATCTGGAGTATATTCAGGAAGTGCTTATGTAAAAAAATGATGAAATTGTATATTACTATACAGGTAATGTTAAATATCTTGATAAAAAAAGTATGACTATATAACTGAAGGAAGAGAACATAATACTATTAAAGTAAAAAAAGTAGTGATGGGAAGAATTTTTAGTAAAAAAAGAATTGATATTTGATAATGATGCGTATCCTAATATGTCTAAACATGTAAAGGGATCCTAAGATGTATAGTAAAGATAATATTGAATATTTAGTTTTTAGGGGCTAGAGATTTAAAAAGATAACGGTTGCCTTTTTAGTTTATAGAAATTTAGAATATTTTTAAAAACACTGTATTATACTAAATATTTAGGATATATGTGGGAGTGTCCAGATTACTTTATGTTAGATAATAAAGAGATATTAATATTTTCTCCACAAGGAATTAAAAAAATATGTATTTGGAATATAAAAAAATACGTATGAAGTAGGTTATTCAATAATAAATGAAGAAATAGAGAAAGTAGAAGTTATTGATAATTTTTAATTTATTAGATTATGGTTTTTGACTTTTTATGCTCCTCAAACTTTTTATTGATGAAGATGGAAATAGAGTATTAATAGCGTGGATGTATATTCCAGATAGCTCATACATCAATCCCACAGTTGATTTTTGGATATCAAAATTGCTTGAGTATTCCTAGAGTTTTAAAAATTAAAAAAATAACAAATTATTACAAAAATATACATAAAAGTATATATACCTTATTTAATAATGATTTAAGTGACTGTTTTTGAAGAAAAAAATGGTATTTCAAACAAAATATGAATCATAGATTTAAAATTTCTATTGACTCATTAGATATATTATACGATAATAATATATTAAAAATTAATTTAAATGATACAGGTTATGGAAGAGGGAATAGAAAATTTGAAATAGATATGCAAAATATAGAAATAGTATTTGATAATTCTTCATTTGAAATATTTGTAAATGATGGAGAATTTGCATTTAGTTCAAGATTTTATCCTAAAAAAATCATAAAGTAAAAATTAATTCTAAAAAAATATTGCAAAAAAAGTTTGAAAAGGAATAGAGGTGAAATAAATGGCAGTTTTATGTATAGGTGAAATGCTGATAGATTTTATAGGAGAAGGCATAGGTAGTATAGATAAAAATAGATAGTTTTAAAAAAAGAAGCAGGGGGCTGTGTTGCCAATGTTGTATGTGTTGCTTCAAAACTTGGACATAAAAGTTATTTGTTGACTGCTCTTGGAAATGATGGTTTTGGTAAATTTTTAGAAGATACACTAAAAATCTCAAAATGTAAGCTGTGATTATTTAGTTAAAAAAAGATAATTTATTTACGCCGTTAGCATTTGTTTCTAGAGATGAAAAAGGAGATAGATCATTTAGTTTCTATTTTTAAAGGTTCATCAGCATTAAAAAAATTTCAAGAAAACAAGTTGAAAAAAAGTTAATTTAGATGAAATAGAGATTATTCATTTTGCAAGTATTGCAATTCAAGATGAGTCTAAAGAATCACATAAATTTTTTTAATAGAAAGAGCTAAAGAAAAAGGTATATTAATTAGTTTTGATGTTAATTTAAGATTTAATCTTTGGGAAGATATGAATGAATATTATAATACTATACAAGAGTTTTTTTACCTTATGTAGATATATTAAAAAAATATCTGATAATGAATTAGAATTTGTTACAGGAACAAATAATATAGAAAAAGCTTTTAGAAGATAAATTCAAACATATATCACATGTTTTTATACACTAAAGGTGAAAATGGCTCAGAAGTATATCATAATGGTTTTAAGGTTTTTAAACACTATACCGAATGTTAAAGTTATAGATACAACAGGAGCAGGAGATGCTTTTGTTGGGGCATACATTTCAAAAATTACTTAAAAACAGAAGAAGATAAGAAAAAAATTAAGTATAATTAATTTAGAAAATATATCAAGATTTTGCAACTAATTATGCTTCTTTATCAACAACTAATATAGGTGCTATATCTAGTTATGTAGATGAAGAAAAATATAAAGAAATTTTTCAATAAAATTTAATAATTAAATAAATATTTTAGTAAAATATTGTTATTATGTATAAATAAAAAGAAGAACATTATCTATTTTTAGATTATTTGTTCTTCTTTTTTTATTTTTATTATATTTATTATAATTCTCCAGCGTAATTGTGATATACTTTTTGAACATCATCATTATCTTCAAGAATATCTATTAATTTTTCTTAATTTTTTTCTAAATCTTCATCAGATAAAGTTTCAACTTCGATTGATGGTACATATTCGATATCTGATTCTAGTAATTCATAACCATTTTTTTCTTAAAGCATCAGACACTGCATCAAAAAGTATCTGTTGGAGTAGTGATATAGAAACTATCATCTAAACTTTCCATATCTTCCATACCTGCTTCAAGAGCAATTTCCATTATTTTATCTTCATCAGTTTTATCAGTTTTTTTCTATAATGATTACACCTTTTCTATCAAACATATATGAAACACATCCAGTAACTCCTAAATTACCTCCGTTTTTTTATCAAAAGTTGATTTAACAGCTGAAGCAGTTCTGTTTCTATTATCAGTAAGTGATTCAACAACTACTGCAACACCACCTGGTCCATATCCTTCATAATTCAATGAATCAAATGCAGCAGAACCATCTGCTCCAGAACCTTTTTTTATAGCTCTTGTAATATTGTCATTAGGCATATTTATTGCCTTAGCTTTTTTTCAATAGCATGTTTTAATGCAACGTTATATTCAGGGTCTGCACCATTTCTAGCAGCAACAGTAATTAATCTAACATATTTAGTAAAAAGCTGCTCCTCTTTTTTTATCTTGTGCTTCTTTACGACCTGCTATAGTACCATGTCTTCCCATATTTCCTCCAATTTTTTTATTTCTTATAAATTATATCATATTAAAAAAATTATAGTCAAAAATTTAATCATTTAACTTAAGTACAGATAAGAATGCTTCTTGTGGTATTTCTACATTACCAATAGCTTTCATACGCTTTTTACCTTCTTTTTTTGTTTTTTTCTAATAATTTTTTTCTTACGAGTAATGTCTCCACCATAACATTTAGCTAATACATTTTTTTCTTAATGCTTTTAACTGTTTCACGAGCGATTACTTTAGTTCCAAGTGCTGCTTGTATAGGAATTTCAAATTGTTGTCTTGGAATTACTTCTTTTAATTTCTCAACTATGATCTTCCTCTATAATAAGCATTATCATTATGTGCTATAAATGAGAATGCATCTACTGCTTGTCCACTTACAAGAATATCTATTTTTAACAAGATTAGATTCTCTAAATCCTATCATTTCATATTCGAATGAAGCATAACCTTTAGTTCTTGATTTAAGTTTATCGTAAAAATCTATAACAACTTCAGCAAGAGGTAAATCATATATTATCATCGATCTATTTTTCATCAACGAAAACTCATATTTACAAAAAGTTCCACGTTTTTTTCTTGACAAAGTTCCATTACATTTCCTACATAATCTTTAGGTACGATTATTGTTCCTTTAATAAATGGTTCTTCTATATGTTTTCTACCTTCAGGAAATTCTGCTGGGTTATCTATTATAAGCATATTAGAAGTACCTTCGACTGTAACGTGATATTCAACTGATGGAGCAGTAGAGATTAAATCAATTCCAAATTCACGTCTTAATCTTTCTACAATAATCTCCATGTGTAATAATCCTAAGAACCCACAACGGAAACCAAATCCTAATGCAAGTGAAGTTTCAGGGGTGTAGCTAAGTGAAGCATCATTTAATTGCAGTTTTTTTCTAAAGCTTCTCTTAAATCTTCGTAATCATCAGTAGATATTGGATAAATACCTGCAAATACCATACTTAATGCTGGTCTATAACCTGAAAAGTGGAAATTCTGTAGGATTTTTAACATGAGTTATTGTATCTCCAACTTGTGTATCTTTTTATTGATTTAATACCAGTAATAATATATCCAACTGAACCTGTATTTAATTCATTTGTTTCTTTCATTTTAGGTGAGAATATTCCTAATTCTAGAACTTCAAATTCTTTACCTGTTGACATTATTTTTGATTTTTATCACCTTTTTTTAATAGAACCATCAATTATCCGTATATATGTAATAACTCCTCTAAAAATCATCATAATGAGAATCAAATATAAGAGCTTTTAATGGAGCGTTATCTTTACCATCTGGTTCAGGAAGATGATTAACTATACCTTCAAGTAATTCATCTATTCCTATTCCTGTTTTTTTCCTGAAACAAGAACAGAATTATCAGTAGGTAATCCTATTACATCCTCAATTTCAAGCATAACTCTATCTGGATCTGCAGAAGGTAGGTCTATTTTTATTGATAACTGGCAAAAATTTCTAAATCATTTTTCAAGTGCTAAATATACATTAGCAAGAGTTTGGGCTTCAATTCCTTGTGCTGCATCAACTACAAGCAAAGCACCATCACATGCAGCAAGAGATCTTGAAACTTCGTATATAAAATCAACGTGACCAGGTGTATCAATAAGATTTAATTCGTATATATTTCCATCTTTTTGCTTTATAATTTAAAGTTACAGCTTGTGCTTTTATAGTTATTCCTTTTTCACGTTCAAGGTCCATACTATCTAATAATTGCTCTTTCATTTCTCTTTGACTAACAGTACCAGTCATTTCAAGTAATCTATCAGCAATGGTAGATTTACCATGATCTATATGAGCAATTATTGAAAAAAATTTCTTTTAAATTTTTTTATCTATCATTTTACTCCTCGTTATTTTTGTTTTTACTTAGATTTTTATCATACTTTTTTTAAATATATTCAATAGAATCTAAAAAGAATAGAAATCTTTAAATATATTTATAATTGAAGATTTTTATTCTTTCATTTTTAAATAAACTAAATTTAAAAAAATTTTTGAAACTTTAGAATTGGATTGTATCCTCCTTTACATTATAGGTGTAGAAGTAGTATAATACAGTTAGATGATGATGACATTAAAGATATGAATTTAAAGGTCACTAAAAAAATATAGAAGAAAATCCTAATCGGTTTAGTGATTATAGAGGAAAAAAACTAACTATTCAGAGCTATATGAAGTAAAAAAATTGATGTCAAGATACTAAAAAGAACAGATTGAAGGACAATTTAGAAGTATAAATGTAGATAAAGAAAAGGCAATGAGTAGTGTAAGAGAAAAAGCAACTAATAGAAATTATGCCAATAAAAAAATTCTAAAACTCCTTTATGGATAGAAGAAGAAACCTTTAATAATTATAATGGTAATGTAAAAAGAAATGCTAAAATTTATAGATACAACTTTAAATGAAAGTATAAGGCAAGACTATCTAAAAAAAGATTTAGGTAATTTAAGGTCTGTAATAATGAACCACACAAGTCAAATAGCATCATATGTAGTTAAGGGAGAGATTATGTATATAAATCCAATGGTTTTTAGTAAGTTTTTGAAAAATACGATAATCACTTGAAAAAAATGATAAAGGTATCAGTATATTTGCATATTATAAAGACATAAGGTCAAATTATATACATGAATTAGCACATTTTTTTAGAGGGTAAAAGATTTTTGGAATGATAAAGAGGGAAGAAATAGACTTTATCAAAATATAAAAAGAATTATTGAAAAAAACAAAGATATAGGTAAAGAGATAAGTCAATATGCAAGTCAAGAATTTAGAGCTAGACAATTGATAGGTGAAATAATAGCTGAGAGTATTGTCAGAAACATATTAGAGGGACAAAATAAGAATTTATTGGTTAGTAAAATGATTAAATTATTAAAAAGGAGCGAAAATATTATGAGAATTATATTATCAAATGAGGATGAAGATAGACAAACGAGACTTTTTGAAATTTGTGAACCATATTTTTACTGATGAAGTTGGAGAAAACGGGGGTAATATTGAGGGATGATACTCCAGAAGATATTAAAAAGGTATTGGCAAGAGGAAAGAGAGTATTTAGACAAAATAAAAAGATAAATTGAGTCAGTGGGTAGAATAATAAATGAAACTAAATAAAGACTTAATACGAGATATAGCTATATACATTGAAAGTAATGGAGATGGAGAAAGACCTAAAAAGAGGAATAGAAATAGATGGATACTCATATAACGAAATAAGATACCACTTTATGCAAATGTTAGATATGGGTTTGATTAAAGGTAGTATTAGAAGTATAAATGGAAGTGTATTAGAATACTATAATTTAACTTATAAAGGTCATGAATTTATAGAGAATATCAGAGATAAATATATATGGGATGAAATAAAAAAGAGAAATTGAGTTAAGAGGTATAAAAAGATTTTTCAATAAATTTATTAAAAGATTTTTATTAATAGTTATATAAAAAAATAAATTTAATTTTTTAATCGGGGGTTAAATGCAAATAAAAAAACAAAATTTAAAAAGGTATGTTAAGTTATAAATTATTTGGTAAAATATAGTACAATATATATCAATCCTATAACTAAAAAAATTACTACCACACATAAAATATGCACAAAGGATGTGAAAAAAATATGAATAAATTTAAGGAATTAACCCAAAAATCAAAAAAAGAAGCATTAATTAGAAGTAATATTGATTATGAGAAAAAAATATAACAGTTGTTGAATTAAGAGAAATACAAACTCAAATGGTAATGAGAGCAGAAGAAAATTATGATAATGATAGTTGGTATAATGAAATGATGATGGTAGTTGATAACATAGATGACTATTTTTAATATAATTGATTGATAAAAATGATATAAATTATATAATAAATTATTGTATTATTAATGAAAGAAGAGGGAATATTATGAGAGATTTTATCCATGAACCAGCTTATGATAAAGAAGAATATGAAATAATGCAAATGTATTTAGATGAAGCTAAAAAAATATGAAGTTAGTATATGGGGAGATTTATCAGAAGATACTCCACCTAAAAATTAGAGAAAATTTTTGAAATGGCAGTAAAGTATTTTTAGCAATTTATATGATTGGTTAGGAAGAAACGATATAGAAGAATAAATTTAATTTTTTTAATCGGGGGTTAAATGCAAATAAAAAAAACAATATTTCAATAGAAAGAATGGATATAATATGACTAATATTTTTAAATATAGTACAAATTGTATTAGATGTTATTATTATTTATTGTTTATATAGATTATATAAAGAAAATAAAAAGAAAGTAAGGGGAATAAATATGGATATAAAAATCAAGAGGTGTGAAAAAAAGGTAAAAGTCCAACTTGGAAAGTAGGAAGAAAGAAAGTTGATGAAAAAAATAAAATATATTTCAAAATCGGTATCACTACCATCTGAAAAAAATGGATACAAATAGAACAAAAAAAGCACAAGAGCAAGGAATAACTAAAAATAAGTTAATTACTAATTTAATAATGAATTATTTAGAAGAATAAACGGTGACTTAATTGTTTCCATTTTTTTATTTATTTTTAGTTTTTATAACTAATTTTAAATTTATAAAATTTGAATTTATATTTAAAATCTATCTATAAAATATATATACTGTTATATTGACTTTTATTGGAATTATGTTATAATTTTTTTAAATAGCTATTTTAACAAATTGATAACTGGAGTAATTTCTATGAAAAAAATATTATTCATAAAAAAAGTTTATTAAAAAGAGGAGGATATATTATGAAAAAAACTATTTTTTTATGTTTTTTTATCATTTATTATTATGGGATTTATAGTAAGCAATTTTTGAGATTGAAAATCATTTTGTAAAAATATGGATTTATTATAATTTATGGATTATGTATTGGTCTATTATCACGTAGAATCAATTAATATTATTTAAAAGAATAGTAATTAATCTATTCTTTTTTTATTTAAAATTATTTTTTTAATAATCTTTTCAAGTTAATTTTTTTCAAATTTTTTTATTCTAAAAATATGATTTAAAAATGTATTATTATATTTACTTAATTTTAAAAAAATGAGAAGAAAAATATTACAATTCTTTTCTAGAAAATCTTAAAAACATACTTCGAAGTAGTCGTGATTTTTAAAAAAATTAAGACAATCTTTTAGTTAAAAATTTTTTTAATAGATTTATTAAAAATATCTCTTATTATATTCAAATCATTGATGAAATTTTCTTTTTAAAAATAAAAATTATGTACAAAAATTCAATCATTTCTTCATAAGACTTGCTAAATTATAATTCAAAAATCACTCTGTTTTTTTCAAAAATATAATAGTTAAATATGGTGAAAAAAATTTCTCATTTTTAAAAAGTAATTATCTATTTTTTTAACTTAAATATTTTGATATATATTAATTTTTTTCATTTAAGAATATGATTGAGAATAGTATTTTTAAATTTAATTTTTCATTTTTTTAAGATCAAAAATCACTTAATTAAGGATAAATATTTTCAAAAATTAGAAAGGAAATTATGATTATTTTTTTCTAAGAAATATAAATTTATAACCTAAATTAGAATCCATTTTTTTAAATGATACCAAAAATTTATCAAAAAAATTTAACTGTTTTTTTGAAAATTTGAATAAAATTTTTCTTTATTTTTTTGTAGCCCTTTAGTGGCAATCATTCCCACCAATTTGGAGGAAATAGCAGAGCTGTTTCTACTAAAAAAATGTAATTTTTTTGAGAAACGGGTAAGCGTGTAGTGAAAAAAATGATAAAAATCAGTTTTTGGAATGTAGGGGTACAAATGACTAAAAGTATAAATAGATTGTTTCCACTTTTTTTGCAACTACCAAGTCGTTGTCTATAAAAAAATAAAAAAATGGTATTCAGTATCTTCTCAAAAAAATTTCAGAAAAAGTTAAAAGTAGATGTACCTATTTTTTTCTAAAAAAATAAATTCTTATGTATACCAAAAATTGAGAGCAACAAAAATTTTTATATTTGTAATATTAAATACATTGACAATATGTTTTAGGTCTAATATAATATGCTTATATATAAAAAAATGGAGGAAAATATGTTAAAAAGAATTTAAAGAATTTATTTCAAAAAGGAAATGTTGTTGATTTAGCTATAGGGGTAATTATAGGGGCTGCATTTGGTAAAAATAGTTACTCTCTTGTTAATGATATTATAATGCCAATAATTGGTTTAATATTAGGTAAAATTAATTTCAAAACTTTAAGTTTAGTTTTTAAAACCAGCAGAAGGAGATGTAGATGCTCTTACATTAAATTATGGTATTTTTATTCAAAATATAGTTGATTTCTTAATTATAGCATTTGTGTTATTTATTGTTTTTAAAAAAATTATGCTTAAATTAAAAGAGAGAAGAAAAAGCAGCTGAAGTTGCAGCAGAACCTAAATTAACTAAAACAGAAGAATTATTAATTGAAATTAGAGATTCATTGAAAAAAATAATAAAAAAATCCGTATAAGTTTTTATACGGATTTTTTTGCTTATTTTGTATTTTTTTAATTCTAATATTTTTTTCTTTTATTTTATTCAAAAGAACTTCTTTATCCATCCCACTTCTTTCAGCCATTTTTTTCTATAGTAGCAGTGGGGAGCATTACACGAGCTAAAGGAGTACTTAATAATTTAAATTTAGAATTTATTTTTTTGGTAATTCTGTTTTTTAAAGTAGGAAATACTTTTTAATAAATCTTTAAGATATGTGTTATAGTTTATATTTTTCTATATCAAATATTAAAGTTTCTTCATTTTTCTTCCTCTAATGACTCATTATTTTTCTTCATCTAATGACTCATTATTATTTTTCTTCCTCATCCCAAGTTAAAAGAGTTCTAGAGCCTTTTAAGAGATCTAATATGTGTACAGTCTTGCATCATTTCAAGAACTCCTTTATATACACCATTTTTCATCTCTAACGGCTACATAATAAATATATATGAATACATCACCTTTATCTATCCAAAATTCTATTTTATCTTTTTTTCACCTTTTTCTAAATTTTTTTCTATAATTTCTTCAACTAAATGTACACTTTTTTTCTAGGGTGACAATTTTTTTAACATCTCTACCTATAACATTTTTACTTCTTGGAAAAAAACTCTGTGATCAGTATCGTTATAAAATTTTACAGAATTATTATTATCTACAAAAGTAAAATCAACAGGCATATGTTTGAATATCAACATTATTTGCTCAGGACTCATTGAACCATATTTAAGCTCTATTTCATTAGTATTTGTTTTTTTCTGTATTTGCATATCCATATTTATTCAGTAATTCTTTAAACTCATCTATGAACTTAATATTTTTTTATTTGAATCATTTTCATTATAATTTTTCTATTTCAGATAAATCAAAATGTAAAACCAATTTCTTTATCTCCTGATTTCATATTTTTCAAATTCTTCATCATTTATCATCATAAGTGAAGTAGGATAGAGTATATTTTTCTTCTTTGCTTATTAAATCTAAAATATCATCTTTCATAATTTGTTGTTTTTGGATAAATTTTTTTCATCATCATCATTTATTAGTAATGCTTTTAAATTCTTTGATTTCATCACGGATAAAATCATCAAGTACCCACATAGTAGTTGTAGGTCTATCAAAACCCTTTTTTCAAGAATAGAATACAGTTGATTCTGTTTACGAACTAGATGAAATTTATACCATTTAGTCAATTCATCATAAATGTTTAACCATTCATTTTTTTATAAAATCTTTTTTTAAAAAGTCTATCCATATCTTTTGAAATATTTTTTTGATTATTTCATTTTTCTATATAATATATATTTATAGGATGTAATTTATCAAGAGTAGGTTTACTTTTTATCTAATATATCTTCAAATAATACCAACATTTCTTGTATATTTTCTTTTTACACATTCATTTTCATCAAATTGTTTTTATTTTTTTGTTCAGCTATTGCGATTTCATAAGGTTTAATAGATTTCACTTTTTCTTTTTAATAAAAATTTTTGCATCTTCTAAAAGATAGTAAACCATTATTATATTTATTCTTAATATCTATTAAGGTATTTAATTTATTTATATCAATATTTTTGAGATTTAAAATTATCTAACATTTCCATAAATTTACTCCTTTTTTAAATAAATAGACATATACTTCAGTATCAGTAATAGCAGTAGCAGATATAGTATTTTCACCATCAAAATTAAGTATATCTCCACCTTTTTAAATTATTAATGTAGTCATTAATTTTAACATCAATATTTCCATTAAACACATTAAAAAAATATCAATAAACCAGGATGATTATGTGGCATAATATTTTCTCCTGCTTTAAGTTTAAAGTGCATAATTTTTTTAAATTTTTCATTTTCGTATGCTTTACCTAAGTTGTTTATTATTTTCATAAAATTCCTTTCATAATCAAAATATTTTTATATAATAATTATATATTTATAAATACTAAAAAGTCAATAAAATACTTGATTAAAATATTTGAAATACTGTATAATTATAAATAAGAATATAAAATTAAGGAGAAAATAATGAAGAAAAAAATTAATACTTTTTGATACTGAAACAAATGGTACAAACCCTAGTGATTCAGTTTTTATCAATATCTGCTATGAAAATAGAATATGATACTGAAACAAATCAAATGGTAAAAATTAGGTGAATTTGATAGATTTTATTTTAGAAATGAAGGAGAAGAACCTAATGAAGGTGCTTTTGCGTGTAAATGGTTTATATGATGATGAAATAGAAAGAAGAAGAAGTTTATCAAATGAAAAAAATATCCTAGAACTTTTAAAGAAGATGTTAATAATTTTTTTATATCTTTTGTGAAGGTGCTGAACATTTTGTTGCACATAATATTAAATTTGATAGACAATTTATTCCATTTGTTTTACCTTACCAATTTGATACGATGATTGAAAAATATAGAAACTGTAAAAAAATACCATCTACTAATGGATATTCTAAGTATAAGTGGCCTAAACTTATGGAATGTGCAGAATATTATAATATTAAACTTGAAGAAGAAGAGTTACATAATAGTATGTATGATGTTATAATTATGGGAAGAGTTTTATTTAAGATGACTAAAACTTCAAAAAGGTTTAGAAAAAGTTAGAAGCTTTGTAGTTGATAATATTTCTACTTTTTATGAGGTAGTTATGGAGTTTAGTTCTTTTTTATACATATCTAATTTAATTGGAGTAATAGCTTTTTGCAGCTTCAGGAGTTTTTTTAAAGGGATTAAGCATGATAACGATATATTTGGAGTGACTTTACTTGCAATAGTTACAGCAGTAGGTGGTGGAATAACACGTGATATTATGTTAAATATAATACCAAATGCTATCATAAATCCTAGTGATATTTATTTAGCTATTATTACAGCACTTGTAATTTATTTACCATATTTATTTTTTTAAAAAGAAAAATTAAAGATTTAATGACAAAAAAAGAGTTTGTAGAAACTTCTAAAACATTAGTATTGATATGTGATGCTATAGGTTTGGCAATATTTATATATATAGGTGCTGATAAAGCTTTATCTCTAAATTTAAATGCAATAGCTGTTGTTATTATGGCAACAGTTACAGCAGTAGGTGGAGGAGTAATTAGAGATATACTAGCAAATGAAACTCCATTTATTTTTAAAAGAAGATATATACGCTGTTCTTTGTGTTGCAGGAGGATATTTATATAATTATTTTTATAGTAAATTTAAAAATTTAAAGAAATAGAAACAACACTTTTTTTATATTTTTCTTTTGTACTATTAATTCGTCTTATAGTAATATTTAAAAAAAGTTAAATTTACCTAAATAAAAAAAGAACTACATTATTTAATAAGATTCCTCTTATTTTAAATGTAGTTCTTTATTGTTTATATAAAATTTTACTAATAAGGCGAAAGTGCCCACTTAAATGCTTTACTATAAAAAAATTAGAATCTATTTTTTTGAAATAACCACTTTATTTTTTTAGCAGAAGATGCATGTATAAATTCATTATTTCCTATATATAACCCTACGTGATTAATTGTTTCTCCACCTGAAGTTATAAAAAAATAATAAATCACCTATTTTAAGTTGAGAAATATCTTTTTTTCTCATTATTTATTTCAGACATATCTTTTTGAAACACGTGGTAATTTAATTTTTTTGATTTTTTTCATTAAATAAATAAGTCATAAAACCTGAACAATCAAATTTATCAGGACCAATAGCACCCCCAAGAATAAGGTTTATCTAAATTTTCTTTTTGCGAATTTTTGTTATTTCCTCTCTTAACGTACTTTCTTCTTCTTTATTAATTTTTTTATATTCATTTGAAAACTTGTGTTAACTCATTAAGTATAGTTTTTTTAATCTTTCATCATCCTCTGTAGAAGAGAAGGATATAAAACATAACAAAATTCCAAAAAGTAAGTATAATAATTTTTTCATAGTATACCTCCTCATATATTTTAACCTATAAAATAAACTTAGTCAAATTGTCTTTAATAATTTAAGGTGTTAAAGTAGAATTGAAAGGTGTTACTTTAAGGAAGTTATACAATAGGTATAAAAAGACTATAAGCAATGGGGAAATAGAAAAAAACTACGAAAGCTAATACCACAATAATTCAGGTACATAAAGATAGGCGTTTGGATAAGCAAAATTATAAGAAGTTAAAAAAAGTCTTGAAAAATCAAAGCTTTATCTAGCAAATACTAGATAGATATAGAAAAATGAGGTATAATAATATTGAAGAACATAAAGAGTTATTAAATACATATGATAACAAGTTAGAATATCAAAACTTTATAAAAAAACATTTAAAAAGCAGCAAGTAGAAAAAAAGAATATCTACCTAAAGATTTTTGAAGAGTTTAACAACATAAAGAAAAACTATATTAGAATATAATCAAATGTCCATTTTTAAAATATGAAGAGTTAAAAGTTTAGAAATAAGATTTTTAAAGGAAAAAGAACAAGGCAAACAAAAAAATTACATAAAGGAAATCAAAAACAAGCACCAGTTAAATTCTAATGAATATATAGCTACTAGAGATCGAGGCAATCCAAGAGTATATAAATCATACTTATTAAAAAAAATGGAGATCCTATGGAGAATAATAAAAAAAGAATATTATTCTTATGTTGAAGAACTGTATAAAGAAGCAGCTGGGAGAGGTATATTTAAAAATATTAAACTTAGATAATAAAGAATATGTCGAAGCGTATGATTTTTCATGTGAATATTGATAACGTAAATTCTATTGATATTAACATAGGAGAGTTTTTATACTATTACACAATCACCTAAATATAAAAATAGTATGAAAATTAGGATTAAATATTCTAAAAAGGATATCATTTATTCCCAATAAAATAGGAGGTATTTTTATGAAAATAAAAGATTTTTAAGTCTAATTATATAAAAGATTTTAAAAATCCATATTTAAAATCTGGTCAGAAAAATAAGAATAACATTTTTTTAAAGATAGAATTTCATCTATTTTTTTAATAAAAAGGGAAATAGATGTTGTTTATGAAAAAAATGGGATTATGAAAGTGAAGAAATGTATAATATATACTTATATATAATCCCAAATTGTATTCTTTTATTAAAAAGACATAGAAAGCATAGAAATACTAGAGGACTAAAGTCCTCTTTTTTTAATAAGTTAGTTATATAGAAATATATAATCGCCTTTATAAAAGCATAGGCGTTAAAGAATGCTCTTTTTTATTACTTAAAAATTCGTTGATAAAACAACGTAAAAATGAGAAAGAGGTAATATGAATAAATAATAATTAATCGCTTTAGGATTAAATGAATTAAAAAAATCAATTATCTAATCGTGATACACAATTGAAAGAGCTAGCTAAAATCACAAAAAGATAATGAAGAACTTAATTCAAAAATCAAAGAACTTCAAGAAAGTAACAAAAATGCACAAACTGAGTATGAAAATAAGTTAGCTAGTTTAAGACTAGACAATGGAATTAAACTTGCTTTAACTCAAAATGGAGCATTAAATAATAAGGCTGCAAAAGCATTATTAAATTTAGAAAGCCACAAGTATGAAAAATGATAAGTAGTTGGACTTGATGAACAATTAAAAAGCATTAAAAGAAAGCGATGCTTATTTATTTAAAGTGGATGAAGTGAAAAAAATATGATTTAATTTATTACTGCAAGTATAATGAAATCTTATATTGAAAATAATAATAAAAAGTTTTTAAAAAAATAGGATAATTTACCTAGTATAATTTAAGTTTTTTTAATGTATAATATTACTATAAATATAAAATAGGAGAGATGTTAATGAATGAGGTAAAATGTCCTAATTGTAATACTTTATTTTTCTTTTAGATGAAAATACCTATTCAAGTATAAAAAAATACAAGTTAGGGATAAAGAATTTGAAGCAGAAGTTGAAAAAAAGAATAAAAAAATAATTTAGAACTAGAAAAGAAAATATTGGAAAAAAATTAGATGATATACAAAAAAAGATAATGAAATAAATAAGCTTTAGTATTGAAAATAAATATAAAGAACAAATAAATGAGCTTGAAAAATACTATAACTAAAACTAAATAGTCAAATTTCGAATTTTTGAACTTAATAATAAGAATAATATTCAAATAGAAAAAGATGAATATAGAGAAAATATATAAAGAAGAGATGTCTAATCTTCAAAAATACAATATTAAAACTTGAATCCAAAAAATTAGTTCTTTAGAAGAAAATTCAAGAAAAAAATATAGAATTAGAAAAAAATAACTTTAGAAAATAAATTTAAAGAAGAAATAAATAATTTAAATAATGATATATTAAATTTAAAAAAATAATGAGTTAATGATAAAAAGAAAAAGCATCAAATAGAATTGAATAATAAAGATGAGATTATAAGCTATTACAAAGATTTAAAATCAAAATTGTCTACTAAAAATGTTAGGAGAAACACTTGAACAACATTGTGAAGTATCATTTAATAGATTAAGAGCTACAGCTTTTTCCAAATGCATATTTTGATAAAAGATAACGATGTTTCAAGTGGTAGTAAAGGTGATTATATTTATAGAGAATATGATGAAAAATGGCTTAGAAATATTGTCTATAATGTTTGAAAATGAAAAAAATCAGAATGATGAAACAAAAAAACAAAGAAAAAATAAAGATTTTTTTAAAGAATTAGATAAAGATAGAAAAGAAAAAATGCGAATATGCTATACTTGTTTCTTTACTTGAACAAGATAATGAACTATATAATGAAGGTATAGTAGATGTTTCTTATGAATATGAAAAAAATGTATGTAATTAGACCTCAATTTTTTCATTTCTATAATTAGTTTACTTAGAAACGGAGCTAGAGGAGTATTAAAAATATAAACAAGAATTAAATGCTATTAAAAAAATCAAAAATATAGATATTAGTAATTTTTGAAAATGATTTATTAAATTTTAAAAGATAAATTTGGAAAAATTATGAAAATGCATCTAAAAAAAGTTTAATGAAGCTATAGAAAAAAATAGATAAAAAGTATTAAAAATTTACAAGAGACAAGAGCAGCGCTATTAGCTTCAGAAAATAATTTAAGATTAGCAAATGATAAACTAGATGGTCTAACTGTTAAAAAAATTAGTTAAGAAAAAAATGAAACTATGAAAAATGTTTGAAGAATTGAATAATAAAGAGGAGAAATAATGTTTTTTTAAAAAGTAGTGAAAATGTAGGAAAATTAGAAGTAGTTTGTGGAAGTATGTTTTTCTGGTAAAAAGTGAAGAACTTATACGTCGTATTAGACGTGTCAATTATGCTAAGCAAAGTGTTATTGTATTTAAACACTCTATAGATAAAAGATATGGAGAAAAATGGTATATTTTTCGCATAATATGAATAGTATAGATGCATATCCTGTAGCATCAGTTGAAGATATGGAAAAAAATAATGAAAGAAAAAAATCATATATAGAGGTTATAGGGATAGATGAAGTACAATTTTTTTGGAGAAGAAGTTGTTAATTTTTTGTAAAAAAATATATTAAAAAGAGGTAAAAAGGATAATTGTTGCAGGGTTAGATCTTGATTTTAAAGCAGTACCATTTATTCCAATGCCTGAACTTATGGCTATTGCCGATAGCGTAACAAAATTAAAAAGCTAAATGTGTTATATGTGGTAAAGATGCTTATGCGAGTCAAAGGTTAATTAATGGAGAACCTGCTTTTGAAGATGATCCTATTGTTATGGTAGGAGCTAAAGAAAATTATGAAGCTCGTTGTAGAAGACATCATATAGTTCGTAAAAAGAGAAGAAAAAAATTTGGAAAGATATTTTTTTATTTGGGACTAATATTAATGCAGGTAAAGAAGATGTTGAAAAATATATTTTTGTCTAAAAATAAGAATTGCAGTTCAGTGAGTATAAGTGTATTTAATGAAGGTGAAAGTATATCAGATGTTAGAAAAAGGATAAAAACAATATTCTTTAGAATATGACATAGTTTTTATAAGAATAGTAAAAAAAGTCCTTTAATACCAATACAAGAAAAATTATACTATAATTGATTTAATGATGGAGTTAAGACAAAAAAATCTTCAGTTATACTTATTTCTAGAAATAGAAAAGGAATGATAAATGAAGTTCTAATATCTTATGAAATAATAAATAAAAGCTGATTTAAATATTGAAAGTGTTATATACACTAAATCAATAGATGAAAAAAATATCAAGAAGAAAAATATAGAGGTTATAGAAAATATAAATAATATATTAAATATAAAAGCAATAATATTATAGGAGGAATTTATGAAAAAGAATAATACTAGGAATATGCGTGATTGCATCAATTAATTCTTTAGCATCAACAAGATTATCATCAGATGAATATTTAAAAGGAATATTTACAAGTTCATCTACTAAGGAAATAATGAAGAAATATTATGACTATAATAATGATTTAGCTGTAGTTTCTGATAGAGTTTTTCACAGAAAAAAAGAAGCAGAACTTGATGCTTTAAACGGATTGAAAAAAATTCTATGGGAGAATATGTTGGTAAATATTTAACTAAAATATTGAAAAATACAAATATTACAGGTAAAGATTTTTGATGAAAGCGCTGTTCAAACTATGAAAGATGAAATTGTAGAAGATATTATAAATAATAAAAAAATATACACTAGCTCATAAAGTTGAAATTACAGAAGGAGATAAAACAAAATATTTAGTTTTACTAAAAAAATTTCTCAAACTTCATTAGAAAAATGAAAGTAATAAAGTATTTAAAGAAAGACTTAAAAAAATTTAATTTTTTAGATTAAATGACTATTATCATGAATTAGGTAAATGATATGAATAGTATCAATAAGGAGTTACTTAGAAAAATATTAAAAAAATAAAAGCGAGATTTCTTTATTTAATGATGATAACATTACTAGGTAGTTCTACATATATAGCTCTTAATATTTTTGCCTGAGTCTATGAATAAAACTATAATAAATATTTATAACAAATATAATGTATATGATATAAAAAAATATTTAACAATTTAGGGTTTTGATGGGAAAGATAAAGAAATTTTTAAATAGTATTAAGAATATAGATAATATTGAATATGTATATAATAAAGAATATTTTTTTAAATGAGAAAGAGGTTATTAACCTTTTTTTCTTTACCTAGAAATATAACTAAATTAAATATAATAGAGGGACAAAAACCTATAAATGAGAATGAATTAATAATAGAATATCGATTAAAAAAACTATATCCTATAAATTCATATATTATTATTGATAGTAAAAAAAGTATATAATTTCAGGATACTTTTGAAAATCCAATTCATAGATTATTAGATAATCACGAAATAGCATATAAAGGGTTAAATAGAAGTGATATTCTAGCTTATACCGTTCGGTCTAATTTTTGAAGACAGTGATTTGAAAAATGTATATATTAAGGTTAAAAAAACACTGATATAACAAATTTAAAAAAATATTATCGAACAAAAATTATATAGCTATAATAAAATAGAAAAATTTTAGAAAAGAAAAAAATTAAGCCCTTTATTTGTAGAAGAAAATAATATTTTTAAATGGAAAAGAAAAAAATAGAAAATGGAATAATATCGATTTATAATAAAAAATATGTTAAATGGTATTAATAAAAAAATTTATTAAATAAAGAAAAAAATTATAAGAGATGCGAAAAAAATCAGCTTGATAAAAATGAAAAAAATTAATATATTCCAAAAAAAGTAGAAATAAAAAAAGCAAGTATTGATATAGAAAATGGTATAAAAAAATTAAAAGATGCTTTAGTAGAATTAAATTATGGAATATATTCATTAAAAAGAAGCATTAAATAAAAATTGATGAAGGTTTAAATAAAAATAAATGATAAAGAAAAATGAATTAAAAATTAAATTTAGATAAAATAAATAATACATCAACAAGTATATTTTTCAGATAGTAAAGAAATATATATAGAAGAGATTAATGATGGATTAAATAAACTTATAAAAAGAAAAAGAAAATCTATTAAATAATAAGAAAAAAAGTTGAATTTAAAAATTATCAGAATTAAATTTAAAAAAATGATGAGATAAATACAAATATTTTTAGAGTTAGAAAAAGAAGAGAGAAGAGCTTTTTATAGGTAATATTGATATTAATAAAAACGAAGAAAAAAATTATCTAAAAGAAAAAAATATGATTTTATAAATAATTACAACAAAAAAATATTCAAAAATTAAATAAAGGTAAAGAAGAATTAAAAATCATATAAAAATATTGAAAAAAATAAAGAAAAAGAAATAAATCATTGAATTTGAAAATAATAATTATTTAGAACAAATAAAAATAAAAGATAAAAATATATTCTTTGGATAATATATATATTGTATCTACATATATGGATAATGCCTCATATATATCATATATAGAAGGTATAGAAAGTTTAAATATAATATCTAAAAATTTTTCCCAATAATATTTTTATTTTATAGTTATATTTATAACTATAACTAGTATGACTCGATTAATTGAAGAAGATAGAAATAATATAGGTACTTTAAGGTTTTTTTAGGTTATAGCGATAATTATATATTGATGAAATATTTAACATATGCTTTAATACCAACGATAATTGGATTGATAATAGGTGATATTTTAGGTTTTTTTCATATTTACCCTCGTTTCATATATTCAGCCTATAATTCTGGTTCTATAACTACATTTAATAATTTAGAGTTTATATTTAGTCCTAAATTATTTATAATTTCTTTAATTGCTTCATTTTTTTATCTAGTCTTATATCCGTATATGTATCTATAAAATCTAGTCTTAATGTAAGTGTTTCAAGTTTATTAAAAATGAAACCACCTGTTAAAGGTGGAAAAAAATATTTTTTTGAAAAAAATTTCATATATATGGAATAAATTTAAGTTTACTACAAAGATTACTATAAGAAATATATTTAGATATAAAATGAAATTGATTATAAATATAATAGGAATAGCAGGATGTTCTTCATTAATTTTTTTCTTGCTTTTTGCAATAAAAAGATTCTTTCAGTAATATACCAAATTATCAGTTTGAATATTTAAGACCATATAAGTCTAAAAATAAATTTAAGTAATAACTATAATAAAAAAAATATTGAAAAAGTACTTAAAGGAAATAAACATATATACGCTCAAAAAAATATATTCTAAAATATTAATAGATAATAAAAGAAAGATATACAGATATATATATTTTTGATGATAATATTGATAATTTTATAAAATTACTAGATAAAAAAATAACAATAATGTTAAACTAGAAGATAAAGGTATATATATTAATCAAAAGAGCTCTAGAATTATTAAATAAAAAAACCTTAAAGATAATATATTAGTAAAAAGATTATTATAATAATAAATATATTTTAAATGTACATAATAGTTTTAAAAAAATTTTTTTCAGGAAACTATATTTATATGACTAAAAATTATTATGAAAGTTTAGGGTATAAATATAAAGAAAAATATAGTTTTAGTACATGATGAAATAAAAAAATTATAGTGATTTTTTTAAATTATCTGATATTTTTATACATTTATGAAACAAACACAAAAAAATTGGTATACAACAAGATTAGTAATAGTTTGAACTATATTGTTTTTATTTATAACTATATTTTTCTGCCTCACTTTCATTTATAGTTACCTACAGTTTACTTGATATAAATATAAATGAACGTAAAAAGGAAATTTCAACTATAAAAAGTATTAGGATTTAGAAAAAAAGAGATCTTTTAAATATATATATAGTGAAACTATAATTCTTACTATAATAGCTTCTATATTAGGGATATTTTTAGGAATAGCTCTACATAAAAAGTATATTATATAGTATGCGTAATACAAACGTTGTCTTTGTAGAGAATATTTCAATAAAAACATATATTTTAACTACAATATTAACATATATATTTTTCTTTTGTTTCTATATTAATTAGTTTTTAGAAAAAAATAAATAAAATTGATATGGTTGAATCGTTAAAAATTGAAGATTGAAAAAGAATAATAAATATGATATACTTTTTTTCTTAAGGAGGACGATATGAAAAATATTAGTAATATTTTCAATGTTATTAAGTTTTAATTTATTTGCACTTAATGATGGTAAGTATGAAGTTGTTCAGAAAAAAACTCTGATTATACATTAAATTTTAAATTAATTGTAAAAAAATTCTAAGATACTGTTTGTTGATTTTTGATAAAACGGATTTAAATGGTCAAAGGTTATCAACTATTAATCAAGAATTTAGAAATAAAAAAAGAAAATATGAAAAAAATATAATTGAGAATCAAACTTTGGAAAAATTACCTGAAGAATACAAAAAAAGAATTAGGAAGTTTAATAAACTTTTTATTAGAAAAAAAGTAATTCATCAGAACCAGGAAGTTATCAATTAAATTAATGGGGATGTGTATAAACATCCCCTTTTTTTGTGAGGGATTAAAAATGCGTTTAGATAAATTTTTTTAGCTAATTCAGGTATAGGAAGTAGAAAAGAAGTTAAAGAACTTATAAAAACAAGGATTAGTTTTTTGTAAATGATGAAAGAATAAAGAATAGTGATAAAAAAATATAGATGAAATTAAAGATATTATAAAAATTAGAGATAAATGTATTGAATATAGAAAATATGTATATATTATGCTAAATAAAAACCACAGAATGTAATATCGGCTACAGAAGATAATAAACACAAGACTGTAATTGATTTAATAAAAGGATATGATACATATAATATATTTCCGGTAGGAAGATTAGATATAGATACAGAAGGTCTACTTTTTATTAACTAATGACGGAAAACTTTCTCATAACTTACTTTCTCCTAAAAAAACATGTAGAAAAAAAGAATATTTTGTTAAGCTTTAAAGAAAATATAAATGATATAGATATAAATAAAGTTGAAAAATAATATAGAACTTGAAGATGGGTATATATGTAAAAAAAGCTAAAATTAAAAAGATTATCAAAAAAATGAATTAAATATATCAATAACAGAAGGTAAATTTCATCAAGTAAAAAAAGAATGTTTAAAAGCTGTTGGTAATGAAGTTATATTTTTAAAAAAAGAGTACGTATGGCTAATATTTTTACTAGATAAAAAAATTTAAAATCAGGAGAGTATAGAGAATTAACCGTAGATGAATTGAAAGGGTTGATATAAGTGAAAAATTGTATTTTTTTAATTTTTAATAAATATATGGATATTTACAAACTTATTTTTAACAAAAATATCTGAAAAAAATTTAATTTAGATATTACTATAAATGAGAATCATTTTAAAGTGTTAAATATTGAATATTTAAATAAAGGTGATATTATATATACCTCTTATTTAACACCTTATGATTTTTGATGTAAATTTAGATGGAAATGTATATTATCCAAATCTTTTTCGATTTAAAAAGCTTATGATATAAAAAGATTTGCATTACTTAAATTATTAGAATTTTTTTAATATTAATTTAGAAAATAAAAATGTATTAATATTAGAAATGGGTGAATATTTTGAAAATATATATAATACTTTAAAAAGAATTAAATCCACGTAAAAATAAATGTATCTACAATAAAAGAAAAATATAAAATTTAAGTTAGATAAAGGAGATAGTTTTTAAAAAGAGTGGATTCTGAAAGATTAGAAAATATCGATCTTTTAATAAATGATACTGAAATAGGTGATTTATATTCTATAGATGAAATACCAATTAAACTAAATGGTATATTAAATCCTAAATACATTTTAGATTTAAATTTATTACCTTTAGAAACAACTTTAATGAGTATAAATAAATCTAAAGGTAATATTAATATCGGTGGATTATATTTATCTATTATAGAATGTTTGAAAAATATGTAGTATACTATATTCAATAGAATTAGTGTCTATAAAAAAATATGAATGAAATATATAATGAAATTGTAAAAATATTAAATAAATAATTATAAAGGGAAATACATGGAAAAAGAAATTGATTTTTAAAATAGAGTATGAAAAAAATTACATCAAATTGCTAAATTATTGGGCATAGAATTTAATGAATATAGAGAAGCTATAAAAAGGATTTAATAAAGATGTTAAAGAAGCATGTAAAAAGTATTTTTTTAGGCTTTTGAAGATACAGAGAATGAGATAACAAATTTTTCAAACTTTCTTTTTACTATATAGCTGAACATTTAGAAAAAAATCATATTTTTCATAATAATAATTCTAAAATGTTTACTAAAAGGCTTACAAAAATTATTAAAAGATTCTGGAAATTTATTAGATAATAAAAATTGATTTTTAATGATTTTTGAGCAAAAAGAAAAAAACTTATGATGATGTGTTAATAGATATATTAGCTTCAAATATAGAATATGAATTAAAAATAAATAAAACAATATTTGCTATATCTATGGGATTAAATAGTTGTATATATGTTATAACAGATTATAAGATACTTAAAGAATTAAAAAAAGTTGACTCTAAAATTAGTACAAATATTTGATACTTTAAATCTTGAAAAAAATATATGGATATATATATCAATTTAAAGAAAATGATCAAACTTTTAATAATATACTTGTAAAAGGGGATTATATAATGGAAGATAAAGAAAATAAAGGAACATATATAAGTTTATTTTAACCCTAATATTAGACAAAAATATAGTTATAACTTTCCTAACAGATGAACAAAAGAAAAAAATTTAAAGGTAGTTCTCTAATGATAAAACTTGCAATATTTGATATGGATGGTTTACTTGTTGATACAGAACAAATTTATTTAAATGAATTTCCTAAAAATTTTTAGCTGAACAAGGAATAAATATAAATTTAGAAGATATGACTAGAATTTTAGGTCAAAATGAAAAAAAGTATTTGTAAAATATTTTACAACACTATTTCCTAATATTGATTTTGAAATAGCTAAAAATAAATTATTGGATATTTTTAAAAAAAGAGAGCTGAAGATGGTGATATGAAAGTAAAAAAAGGTGCTGAAAATTTATTGAGATTTTTAAAAAGAAAAAAAGGAGTAAAAAAATAGCACTTGCTTCCTCTAATGATAGAGATAAAATAAATCTTTATTTAGAAAAACTAATCTTTTAAAATATTTTGAATATATAATTTCGGGAGAAGAAATAAAAAGAAAAGCAAACCTAATCCAGAAATATTTAATAAAGTAATAAATTATTTTTAATGTTAAACCTAGTGAAACTATAATTTTTAGAAGATTCATTTAATGGAATTAGAGCTGCATTTAGCTCTGGGGCAAATAGTATAATGATACCTGATATTTTAGAACCGAATGAAGAAATGAAAGAAAAAGGCAAAATATATATTCAAAAGATTTAGATGAGGTTGTTTTTAAACTTCAATATGCTAGACAAATACTAGATATTTGTAGTATAATTAATATTAATATATGATGAGAAAAATTGAAAGGAGGAACATGGAAAAATATAACCTTATATAGAAAAATACAGACCACAAAATTTTGAACAACTTTATGGTCAAGAACATATAGTTGAAGCGATAAAAAAATAGTTTAGATAACAATAAAATGTCGCATGCTTATCTTTTTAATGGTCCACGTGGTGTTGGTAAAACAACTATTGCAAGACTTATTGCAAAAGGGTATAAATTGTTTAAATAATGGTCCAAGTTCTATTCCTTGTGATGAGTGTGATAATTGTAAAGAAATAGTAAATGGTAGTTCAATAGATATTATTGAAATTGATGCTGCTTCTAATCGTGGTATAGATGAAATAAGGGATCTTAAAGAAAGTACAGGATACCTACCAGTTAAATGCAGAAAAAAATATATAATTGATGAAGTACATATGTTGACTAAAGAAGCTTTTAATGCACTTTTTAAAAAAATATTAGAAGAACCACCACAACATATATTATTTATACTTGCAACTACAGAAATAGAAAAAAATCCCAGATACAGTAATTTCTAGATGTCAAAGATATGATTTTAAAACTTTAAGTAAGCAAAATATAGTAGAAATGCTTAAATCTGTAGCTGAAAAAAAGAAAATATAAAAATTGATGAAGAGTCTTTAAATTTGATATACCAAAAAAATCAGAAGGTTCAGCTAGAGATTCATTTTTCCATATTTGAGCAAGTGACATCAAATTATTATCATTTGGATGAGATAACTTTAGAATTAACTGAAAAAAAGCTTTTAGGACTTGTTTCTAGTATGATTCATAAAGAATTTTTTTAGAAAATATTAAAGACGCAAAAAAAGAAAAAAAATAATAGAACAAATTGATGAATTATGGAATAATGGTATACAGATAGATCAATTTCTTAAAGATTTTTTTGTAGGTATAAAAAAATGTCAGATACTGATATTGATTTAAAAAAATTAAGATAATTTCTAATATTTATGATTTATTAAATAAATTTAGAAATGAAGAAGATAAAAGATTAATTTCATATTTGATAATAAATAAAATTTTTAAAAAGAAAAAGAAGTTGTTGTTTCACAGGTAGTTAAATATAATGAGAAAAATATACCATTGAAGCAATTTAATGAAGATAATTGGAATGAGTTTATTTCGTATTTAGAAAAAAAGAAGGAAGATATAAATTTTATTGTCTTTTAAATCAAACAAGTGTTAATATAGAAAATAATAATATATCTATATCTGTAAATAATAAGGGATTGATTAATGTTTTAAATAATCCTAGCACTATAGATTTTTATTGAAAAAGCAATTTACGATAAATATGGAATAAATGTTAATTTAATACCAGAAAAAAATAGAAGAAACAAATTTTTTTAGATGAAAAATATAAAAATCGTCTAATAAGTATATTTGATGCCGTAGAAGTTTAGGAGGAAAAAAATGAAAGTAAAAAGTAATATTAACAGAAACAATTAAAGGTGTAGGTAAAAAAAGATGAAATAGTGGAAGTTAAAGATGGATATGCAAACAACTTTTTTTATACGCTCAAAAGAAAGGAATACCTGCAACTCCTGAAAATATAAAAAAATTAGAAAATAAAAAAAGGCTAAGGTTGAAAAAAACTAAAGAAAAAAAGAAACAAGTAATGCAAATGACTTGAAAAAAAGAATTAGAATCAAAACCTATAATTCTTGAAGTTAAAATGGGGAAAGATAATAAACTATTTGGTTCAATAGGTAGCAAGGAAATAGAAGAAGCTATAAAAGAACAATTGAATATTACAGTTGATAAGAAAAAAATGGGTAATGATGCACGTATTAAATCATTAGGAGAACATATAGTTGAAATTAAATTATATGCTGATGTAAAAGCAAATGTAAAAAGTAATAGTTAAAGGTGTTTAATATGAATGAAATGGATTTGACTGAAAATTCTTTACATAGCTTAGAAATAGAAAAAAATCTATATTGGGTTCTATCTTGATAGATCCTAATATAATATATAATATAAGTGATAGAATTAATAGTTCTGATTTTTTTATTTTAATTTTTAATCAATTAATATATGAAAGTATTTTTAAAAAGACGTGATAAATATTCAAAGATTAATTTAGATTTAAATATTTTGATAGAAAGTTTAAAAAGAAGATAATGTATTTGATATAGTAGGTGGTGTTGAATATTTGAATGAATTAGTAGCGAGTTCATATACATCTGCAAATATAGAAGCATATATTGAAATATTTAAAGAATATTCTAAAAAAACGTAAACTTTTGAATGTTTCAAAAGGAATTTCTAAAAAGTATATATGATAATAAAAATTCTACTGATTTATTAGAAGAAGTTCAAGTAGCTGTTAGTCAAATAGATGAAGAAGCTAGTGGAGATGATATAATCAAACTATCAGAATTAGTTGCTAGAGATTATGAAAGAAATGATAAAAAAATAATCATATAGCAGATTATCCTAAAACTAAATTTATTAGATATGATGAAATTACAAATGGTTTAAGACCTGCAACACTTTTTAATACTTGCAGCACGTCCTGCTATGGGTAAAACTGCATTTTTCTTTAAATATAGCATTAAATGTGGCTAAACAAAATAAACGTGTTTTAATATTTAGTTTAGAGATGGGAGAAGAAGAATTATATAATAGATTATTAGCAGCTGAATCAGAAGTGGAACTTAAAAAAATATACAAAGAAGTCACTTTGATTTTAATAATAAAGAAATGATTAACAGACTTCTTATAGCTCGTGAAAATTTATCCACTCTTGAAATATATATTGATGCATCAGCTACACCTACGATAACTGCTATAAAAAAATAAAGCAAGACTATTACAAAGAAAATATAAAAAAATATTGATTTAATAATAATTGATTATTTACAACTTATTTCAGGTACAACAAATAAAGGGAATAGAGAACAAGAAATTTCTGAAATTTCAAGAGGACTTAAACTTCTTTCTAAAGAATTAAATGTCCCCATTATAGCTCTTTTCTCAGTTATCTAGAAGAGTTGAAAGTCGTGAAGATAAAAACGCCGATGTTATCTGATTTGAGAGAATCAGGTTCTATTGAACAAGATGCCGATCGAGTTATGTTTTTTTAAGTAGTAAAGACTATTATAATAATCAGAAAAAAATCCTGATGAAGATAACAATAAAGCTTTTTAACTAGAATAGAATTAATATTAGCTAAAAATAGAAGTGGTAGTATAGGGAAAAAAATTTATTATTTTTTTGATAAACCTATACAAAAATTTAAAAATCCTACTCATGAAGAGGAAAAAGATGTACTTTAAAGGAGAAGAAGATTGAAAAAAATAACAAAAAAAGCAGAATTATTAGCACCTGCTGGAAATATGGAAAAATTAATGGAAGCTTTTTCATTTTGGTGCAGATGCTGTATATATAGGTGGTAGAGGATTTAATTTGAGAGGAATGTCTGCAAATTTTTCAGATAGAGAATTAACTAAAGCTGTGGAATATGCTCATTCTATTGGCAAAAAGGTATACGTTACATTAAATATATTTGCTCATAATCAAGAAGTAAATTATATACCTAAATTTATAAAAATTTTTAGATGAAGTTAAAGTTGATGCAGTTATAGTTGGAGATCTGGGAATAATACAACAAGTAAGAGAACATGCACCTAATATGGAAATACATGTCAGCACACAAGCAAATGCTACCAATTGGATGACTGTTAAAGCATATAAAGATATGGGAGTTTCAAGAGTAGTTTTAGCACGTGAAATGTCTTTACATGAAATAAAACAAATTAAAGAAAAAGTGCCAGATATGGAGCTTGAAGTATTTATACACGGGGCTATGTGTATGGCTGTTTCTGGAAGATGTCTATTAAGTAATTATTTTACTTCTAGAGATGCTAATCGTGGAATATGTGCTCAAGATTGTAGATGGAATTATAAAGTGATTGCAGAAGGACATGAAGAAACAGGAGCTCATGATATAATCGAAGATGAAGGTGGAACTTTCATCTTTAATGCAAAAAGATTTATGTACTATAGAATTTATAGAAAAAAATACTAGAAGCTGGTGTAGATTCATTAAAAATAGAAGGTCGTATGAAAAGTATTTATTACAATTCAACTGTTACTAAACAATATAGAGAAGCTCTTGATTCATATTATTCTGGAAATTATAAATATGATCCAAAAATGGTTGTATGAACTTCAAACTATAAGTCATAGACTATATTCTCCTGGATTTTTATTTTTGGGTCAAGTAATGAATTTGATCAAAACTATAATACAAGTTCTTCATATTCACAAACTTATCAATTAGTAGGTAATGTAATAGAAAAAAAGTTGATGAAAATAAGTATAAAATACAAGTTAGAAACAGAATAATTGCGCCTGAGGTAGAACTAGAACTAATTAGGCCTCATTGTGATCCTATTAAATTTAGAGTCGAACATTTCTTTAATATTAAAAACTGAAGAATATGAAGAAATTGTTCATCCTAATACAATAGCTATATTAGAAACAGATATAGAAATGGGACCTCTTGATTTATTAAGAGTTAAATTACCTGAAGGAGTATCAGATACTGATATCGATATATCAGAAACAACTCAGGCAAATGATGGATTTGTGCCTAAAAGTGCATGTCAATCTTGTTCTAAAGATTTTTTTAATCGGAAAGGAATGTATATGAAAGAGAGAATTCTAATAGTTGAAGATGATGAAAAAAATTGCAAAAACTTATAGAAATGGAACTTAAATTTGAAGGATATGAAGTAGAAATTAAGGAAGATGGTAAAGAAGGACTTTTTAACGGCTAAGTATAATCATTTTGATTTAATAGTTTTTAGATGTTATGTTACCTAAAATGAATGGTTATGAAGTATGTAAAAGAATTAGAGAAGATTCAGATGTACCTATAATTTTCTTAACTGCTAAAGATCAAGTTACAGATAAAGTTGTATCTTTTTGATTATGGTGCAGATGATTATATGACTAAACCTTTTTTTCTATGGATGAATTAATAGCTAGAATAAAAAGCTTTTAATAAGACGTACTAAAAAAAGAAAAGTGAAAAAGAAGATTTTGTATTTGAAGATTTAAGAATATCATATACTGCATATGAAGTATTTTAGAAATGGTGAACAAATACCGCTTTCTAAAAAAAGAATTTGAATTATTAGATTATTTAGTTTTTAAATAAAGGTATAGTTTTAAATAGAGATCATATTCTTGAAGAAGTTTGGGGATTTGATCAAATTGGAAATAATAATATTTTTAGATTTATATATAAAGTATCTAAGAGATAAAATTGATAAGCCTTATGAAAGAAAAATTTATACATACTAAGAGAGGTATAGGTTTTGTTTTTTTAAATAAAAATATAACAAATTTAGGAATAAAAAGAGAATAACATTAACTTTTTGGTTTAGTATTTATATTTATTACATCAATAACTACGATATCACTTTTATTTTTATATTAAATACACAAAATTTAAGGGAAATGAATGAAATATTTATTCCCCAAAGTAAATGATATTAATATATATTATAATAAACTTGAAAATTATATCGAAAAAAATATAATGAAAAAAAGTTGAAACTTAGTTTTGAACCTGAAATAATTAATCAAAAAAATTAGTTTATGATAAACCATTTGATGAAGGTCAAGAAGATTTTTAAGTTTATATTACATATAGTAAGTCCTAAAAAAATAATGTAGATAGTATACCGTTAAATACAACGGGATATAAAAGTAACTTTGGAGGAGCTTAAATATGTAAGAGATGATAAAATATCTGAAATTATGTTACAAGAAAAAATAAATATAATTATTATAGTGTTTTTAAAATCTAGTAGAAAAATTCGTGGCGTAAAATTTGATGTATACATTTTTTAAAGATAATACTAATCATAAGGCTTTACTTAATTTATTAAAAAAATATATTTATTATTTCTATAATACTAGGATTAATTTTAATTTTTTTGTTCTTTCAAATATAATAAGTAATGGAATATTAGTACCAATAAAAAAATATAATAAAAAAACATCGAAAAGAAATTTCTAAAAGGAAATTTAAAAAAACGTATTAAACCACTTAATACTCATGATGAATTAATGGATTTAACAAATATAATAAATGAAATGTTAGATAAAAATAAATTTATCTTTTGAAAAAAACAATCAAGATTTATTTCTGATGCTTCGCATGAATTAAGAACACCTATAACTATACTTAAAGGTTATGCAGAATTGATTTCTAGAAGATATATTAAAAATATGCAAGAAAATGAAAAAAATACCCCTAGAAATGAAATGTTGATAGAAGCTATAAATGCTATTATTAATGAAAGTGATAATATGAATAAATTAATATCATCTTTATTATTTTTATCAAGAAATGAAACGGATGAATATGATAAAAGTAATCGAATATTGATTAGTTCCTGTGATATATTAAATCAAATTAAAAAGATTATGATTTAATAGATGTATCAAATAAGATTATTATAGATAAAAAAATGAAAAATTTTTGATTTTTATAACAGATAAAAAAATTTATTGTTACAATCTATAAGAATAGTAATAGAAAATAGTATAAAAGTATTCACCTGTAGGTACTAATATTTATTTATCATCAACTACAGATGAAGATTATGGTTATATATCTATACGGGATGAAGGTTATGGTATGGATGGTAAGGAACTTGAAAAGAATATTTGATAGATTTTTATAGAATAGACGAGTCAAGAAATAAAAAAATACTGGAGGTCATGGTTTAGGGCTTTCGATATTTAAAAAAATATTAGAAATACAAGGACATAAGTTTACTATAGAATCAAAAAAATAAATATTGGAACAAGAATTACAATAATAATTGAAAAAATGATGGCAATATCTAGTATATTGCCATTTTTTTAGAAAAGGAAAAATAATTGGAAGACTATATATTAATTTTTAAATAAACCTAAAAAAATATTTCTTCATTTTTCATATATACAAAAAAATTAGAAAAAGAGGAAAATATAAAAAAATTGGGCATGCTGGAACACTTGATCCTTTAGCAGAAGGGATGATGATTGTTATGGCAAATGGAGCCACTAAATTTTTCGGACTATTTAATGAAAAAAAGATAAAACTTATCTTGTTGAAATGGAATTAGGTTACGAAACAGATACATTGAGATCTTGAAGGAAAAAAATTAATGAATATAAAGGGGAGATTGAAATTAATATCGAATTACTTAATGAGGTATTAAATAAATATAAAGGTAAAATTAAGCAGATTCCTCCTATGTATTCAGCGATAAAAAGATGGAATTAAACTTTATCAATTAGCAAGAAATGGAGAAAAAAATTGAATTAGAAGCACGAGATGTAGAAATATATAATATATATGATGTTGAGTTTAATAATAAAAAAATTAGATTTAGATGTGATGTTAGTAGTGGAACATATATTAGATCTTTAGTTAGGGATATAGGGAGAGAATTAGGATATTTTTGCTACAATGACAGAACTTCTTAGAGAAAAAAATGGGTAAATTTTATAAAAAAAGATTTCAATAAAAAAATAACTATAGAAGAGATTTTAGATTATCCAAAACTTGATATAAATGAAAAAAACTTTATTTAGAATTAAAAAAATGGAATGACTAAAAATTTTGGATATTAAAGATAAAAAAAGTATGATTCATTTTCATTTATTAAAGTCTATTATAATGATAAATTTGTTGGTTTAGTAGAAATTAAGAATAAAATAGGGTATACTTATTATATAAAAAGACATAAATATTTTTAAATAAGAGGAGATGTTGTATGAAAGTTAGAAAAGCTATAATACCGGCTGCTGGACTTGGTACAAGAGTTTTGCCGGCGACTAAAGCACAACCTAAAGAAATGTTGTGTATAGTTGATAAACCTGCACTTCAATACCTTGTAGAAGAATTAATAGAAAGTGGCATACAAGAAATTTTGATTATTACTGGTAGAAATAAACAATCTATTGAAAAATCATTTTCGATCATTCTTATGAATTGGAAGAAATGCTTAAAGCAGCAGGAAAAAAACTGTGCTTTTAGATGAAGTTCAATATATATCTAATATGACAAATATGTTTTATGTAAGACAAAAACTACCTTTAGGATTAGGACATGCTATAAGTCGTGCAGAGTCTTTTGTTGCTAATGAACCATTTTTAGTATTACTTGGTGATGATATAATATATACTGATAAGGAGAAAAGGTGAAATTCCTGTATCTAAACAATTGATAGAAGAGTATAATAAACTTAATGGAGGAAGTATAATAGGAGTTCAAAAAGTAGAAAAAGAAAATGTATCTAAGTATGGTATAATAAAAACCAGGTGAAAAAAATTAATGACAATACTTATGAAATTGTTAATTTTGTAGAAAAGCCTAAGGTTGAAGAGGCTCCAAGCGTTTATGCTGCACTTGGTAGATACATACTAGAACCAGAAATATTTAAATACTTGAAAAAGAAGAACCTGTTAATGGTGAAATTCAATTAACACCAGCTATATTAAAAAAATGGCTCAAAAATTCAAAAATAAAATATATTCATTTAATTTCAAAGGGTTAAGATATGATACTGGAGATAAATTTGGAATGTTTAAAGCTAATGTTGAGTTTGGATTAAGACATCCTGAATTAAAAAGAAAAAAATAAAAGAATATTTAAAAGAATTGAAAAATTAATTTATGATAATAATTGGTGATAAATATACAACTTATGAAATTGATGAAAATATAGAAAAAAATACAAGATAAGTAAAGAAATATTAATGGAAAAATGTTGGTTTTAAATTATTTGAATTTATTGACAAAAAGTAAGGATACTTATTTAATTGTTGTTGGTTTTGGTAATAATGGAGGAGATGGATATGTATTAGCACGTCTTTTTAAATTCTATTGGTAAAGATGTCGTTATATTTCGAGTTGAAAATTTAAATTATAGTGATCTTTTGTGATTTGAATTATAAAAGATGTAAAAGCTTTTAGGTATTCCTATAATTAATCAAATAGATGAATTGGATTATTATTTAAATAATGTTGACATTGTTGTAGATGCAATTTTTGGTGTTGGAGTTAAAGAAAAATATGTCCGATAATATATTGAAAAATTATAAATCTTATAAATGAAGTTAAAATAATAAAAATATAAAGTTTATGCTATCGATGTTCCTACTGGATTAAATTCTGAAAGTGGAGAAGTGTTACAAGAAGCTATAATAGCTGATATAACATATACTATCATTACATATAAAAAAAGGATTTTTTAAATTATAATTCTAAAGAATATACAGGTGATATCATTGTAATTAAAGATGTAATAATACCTAATGATTTATTATTACAGCATAGTGATACTTTTTCTTATAGAAGAAACAGATATATCTAATTTAAAAAAATCTAGAAGTATAAATTCAAATAAAACTAATTTTTGGTAAGTCGTTTATAATTTCAGGTAGTGACAAATATATAGGAGCTGCTAAACTTGCAACACAAGCTTGTGTAAATGTAGGGAGTGGTTATACATATTTATATTCTGAATATGAAAAATTTGAAAAATTTGGTTTATAATATTCCTGAAATTATATTTACTGATAATATAGAAGAATTAGAAAATGGTGAAGTATTAGGGGTAGGACCTGGTGTTACAAATGTAGAAATGATAAAATCTATTATAAATAAATATAAAAAAACTCAAAAAAATATGGTCTTAGATGCTGGCGCCTTAGATTCGAGTATAGACATAAAAGATAATATAAACACTCTTATAACTCCACATACTGGAGAATTTTTCAAGATTATACAATATTGAAATTGAAGAATTAATTAAAAATTCAGTAGAGTTAGTTAAATATTATGCTAATATAAATAATATAAATATTTTATTAAAAGGTAAAAATACCTACATTAGCGATGGTATAAAAACATATGTTGTAAATACCGGAAATCCATATATGGCTGTAGCTGGAATGGGAGATGTTTTAACTGGAATGATAACCGGTTTAGTTGCACAAAATTATTCTATAATTGAAGCAGCTACAATAGGGGCGTATTTACATGGTTATATAGCGGATGAATTGAAAAAAAGATAACTATATTATAACTCCCTCAGAACTTATAAAAATATACCATATTATATGAATAAATTATTGAAATAAACTAGAGTTAAAAGCTCTAGTTTTTTTATTTAAATAATTAAAATTAAATTAAACTTAAAAACTATTTTTAAAATCTACTTTTTAAAATGTATAAAAATTATAAATTTAATATAATTTTTAATAAATCGACTTTTTATTTTTATTTAAATAAACCAAAAATAAGTTTAAGTGTATAACGTGAATATGTGCTAAAAATTATTGGATGTATTTTTTTGAAAAACCTTATAAATAATAGTTCGTTAAAAACGGACAGATAATTTTTTTCTCGAGAAAATAAGGAAATGTGAAAAAGAAATAAAATGTGAATAATCATTTTTTAAACTTGTTGAAGAACAAGTGAAATTATAGTATAATATTACAAAAAAAGTAAGGAGGAAATTTTTGTGAAAAAAATATACTATTAGGGTGTTACTTCAGGTATTGCATGCTATAAAGCCTTAGATTTAACCTCTCAATTAACTAAAAAGGGATATAACGTAACTGTTATGATGAGTGATAATGCTAAAAATTAATTTCTCCATCATTATTTCAAATAATATCTAAAAAAATAAAGTATATTATGAAAAATTTTTGATAATGATGAAATTGATGTATACCATATTGAGTTAATTAAAAATAACGATTTAGTCGTGATCGTCCCCGCAACTTTAAATATAATAGGTAAATTAGCTAATGGAATTGCTGATGATTTTTATTTCAACTTGTTTATCTGTATCTAAACCAGATAAGACTTTGATTTTTTTCCAGCAATGAATACAAGAATGTATACAAACCCAGTAAATAATTATAATATGAAAAAAATTAAAAAGAATTTGGTTATAATATAATAGAAGCCGATTCAGGTGTATTAGCTTGTGGTGATACTGGTATAGGCAAGCTTCCTAAAATAGAGAAAATTATAGAAAGTATTGAATATCAACTCGAAAAATAATGAAAAACTTAAAAATAAATCAATATTGGTAACAGCTGGAGGCACACAAGAATATATGATCCAGTAAGAACAATTACAAATAATTCTAGTGGTAAAATGGGTATCGCACTTGCAAAAGCAAGCAAAATTAATGAGCGCCAATGTAACATTAGTCCTAACTAATAAAAATATAGATATTCCAACTTATATTGATAAGGTTATATATGTAAAAACTGCACAAGAAATGCTAAATATTGTAGATAAAGAAAAAGAAAATTTTGATACAATAATTATGGCAGCTGCTGTATCGGACTTCAAAGTAAAAAAATTATAGTAAAGAAAAAAATAAAAAAACAAGATTTAAAAGATGATTTAAAAATAGAACTTGAACTTAACAAAGATATTTTTAAGTGAATTATCAAAAAAATATCGAAAGAAAATATATGCTTGTAGGTTTTGCTGCGGAAAGTCAAAAATTTAATAGAAAAACGCAAAACTTAAATTAATGATTAGATTTTTATAATAGCTAATGATATTTCTGATAAGAATATTGGATTTGATTCAGACTATAATAAAGTAACTATAATAGATAAAAATTTAATTGAATATGATTTAAAATATAATACAAAAGATATAATTGCTAAAAACATTTTTAGAGACTATTTTTAAGATATAATATAAAGTCCGATAATGTATCTTATGTATATTTTTATGAAAGGAGGAAGTATGTTCTTAGGTGATACCAACTGCCCTATAATCATTCCTGATAATCCTATTAGGAATTTAGTGGATATAGAAAAAAAGTATACAAAAAAAATTTAGATTAACTCTTTGGGCACCTTTTATTAAGGCACTAAAAAGAATTTCAACTTGTACAGGAAAACGACAAAATTGCTGTTGCTATTTCAGGTGGTAAAGATTCATTATTACTAGCTAAATTATTTCATGAACTAAAAAGAGCTTCTAACATTAATTTTTGAAGTTGTTTTTTTATAGCTATGAATCCAGGATTTAACAAAAAGAAATTTAGATAATTTAAAAATTTAATTTAAAAACACTTAAACATCGACTGTCATATATATAATGATAATATATTTGAAATAGCCGGTAATATTGCTAAAGACTATCCTTGTTTTTATGTGTGCAAAAATGCGTCGTGGTTCTCTTTACACTAAAAGCAACAGAATTAGGATGTAATAAACTTGCTCTAGGTCATCATTTAGATGATGTTATTGAAACTACTCTAATGTCAATGTTTTATATGAGCAAATATGAAACTATGCTCCCAAAATTAAAGTCCGATAATTTTTGAAATAGAATTAATTCGTCCTCTTTTTTTATGTTGAAGAAAAAGATATAATAAAATTTATTAAATATAATGGATTAAATCCTATGAACTGTGGATGTACTATAGCTGCTGAGCGGACTTCTAGTAAAAAGACGTGAAACCAAAGAATTGATAGAAATGTTAAGTAAAACTAACCCTGATATAAAAAAAGAAAAATTCTACTTTCTTCTTTTTAATGTTAATGTAGAAAAAAATATTAGCTTTTTAAATATAAAGGAAAAAAATTTCATATTTGGATGATTATGAAATTATTGAAAATAAAGATATAAAACTTAAATAGGCATAAACTAATGTTTATGCCTTTAACAGATTTACATTTTGAATTACCCTTTATCTAAAAACACTATTAAATTTTTTTCTAAAAATATCCTTATGTTTATCTAAAAATTCTTTATCTAAATCAATAATTTCAATTTTTTTCAATTTTTATCATTATTCTTTAAACTTTTTAACTATATCTAAATCACTTTCACTTACCACTTCACCGAAGATTGTATGATTATTATTTAACCATTCTGTTATAACAGTTGTTATAAAAAAATTGAGAACCATTAGTATTTGGACCAGCATTTGCCATAGCTAAATATCCAGGTTTATCAAATAAATATCCATTATATACTTCATCACCAAATGAATATCCTGGTCCTCCCATTCCTGTACCTGTTGGATCTCCACCTTGTGCCATAAAATCTTCTATAACTCTATGAAATATAGTGTTATCATAATAACCTCTATTAGCTAAATTTACAAAAATTTAATACAGTTACTGGTGCTGCCTCGCTAAATAAATTTAAATTTATGTTTCCTTTATTTGTTTTAATTACTGCTTTCATTTTTCTACCTACCTATCTATATTTTAATAATTTTTTTCTGCTTCTTTATAATTTTTTTCATATTTTTTTCAACATGTCTATAAAAAAATTATTGCTATGATTGGGATGTTTTTAAATGTGCCAATTCATGTACACATACATAATCAATTTCAAATAAACTTCTTTTTTTATCAATTCTATATTTAAAGCAATTATACTTTTGAAACAATTACAATATCCCCATTTACCTTTTTATTTGTTTTATTATTAATCTTTCAAAAATCTTCTCCCATTATATTTTTTTCCATTTATCTAACCTATCTTTAAAAATCTTGTTTGCCTCATTAAAATAAAATGAATAAATAATTTTTCTTTTTTTATATTCAAAATCATCATTTAAAGTATAAAGTATAAAATTATCATCTTTAAAAATAAGTTTATCAAAATTAGATATTTTAACTTCTAAAGTGTATAATTTACCTAAAAAAATTTAATTTTTAGACCTATTGGTATAATCCTCTTCTACTCTATTTTTTTACTGTATTCGTTTATCTTTTTAATATTTTTTATCTATCCACTCTTTTTTTAGATATTATAAATTGTTCTATATAATATTTATCTAAATTAACTGGTGCTGATATATATACACTTAAATCAGGTCTTATTCTTAAATTTATATTTTTTTACTTTTTCTTTCAACTTCATATCCTAATATATATTCTATAGTCCCTATTCCTGACATATTATATATTCTCCATTGAAGTTTCAAGAATCTTTAACATACTAGGAATAATAAAGACACTTTCAGTTATAAACGTTAAATACATTTCAGGAAGTTTTTCTTTTAAATTTTTAATAAACATCAAACTATTTTCTACTTTAAATATACTAACATGTTCATAATAAGTTCTATTCCCTCTATATCTTATCATTAATTCTAGAGAATCTAAAAATATGAACATTATTTTTTAATTCCTAAATTCATTTCTAAAACTTTTTATTTCTTCTATATCTTTAAAAATCAAATGTTTCTTCTGTTTTTATAAAATATCCTTCATTTAAAACATTAATAATGGTATTATTTATATTTAATTTTTTTCATTCTTTAAATTTTTACTATTCCAAGATAATAATAATGAATAAGATAAAAGAATAATAAAAGAAATAAAAAAATAACTAATCATTTCCATTAAACACTTCCTTAAATTTCGGTAAAAATACGAAATAGAAAAATAATGTTTTTAAGATACTGTTACATAGTCTTCTACTTTGTCAATATCTATCCAATGAGATAAAATATCCTCTCCTTCATCAAAATTTGTTTTTCCTGGCAATATATTATCTGATTTTTAAACAGAGCTGCATAAAAATAAAGTTTTTTCCGTAGTATATCCGGGACTAACTGGTAATCCTTCTTTATATTCCATAAAATCTGAAATATCTTCAAAAGAATAGCCAGTTTCTTCTTTTTAATTCTCTTTTTACAGCATCTACAGGATTTTTCTCCTGAATCTATTAATCCTGCGACATTTTCAAAAGTATTTCCGTCTACACCTGGTCTATATTGTTCAACTAATAATACTTTATTTAAAAGCATTATTAAATAAAATAATACATACTGCATTTGATTTATCTAAATATTCTAATTTTACTCCTGTTGTAGGATGTATTTTTATTTTTTTCCTTTTAAAAAAATTAAAAACCTTCACATATTGGTTTAGACATAACTACCACCTTCCAAAAATATATAGCTATATATTACAATAAATACAGCTAAATTGCAAAACAATAAAAAAATAATGGTATAATAAATAAAAAAATATTAATTTTTGAAAAGGGGAATTATGATAACTACAAGTAATTTAACAGTACAATTTGGGGGAAGAAAAATTATTTGAGGATGTTAATATTAAATTTACCGAAGGAAATTGCTATGGTATTATAGGAGCAAATGGTGCAGGTAAATCAACTTTTCTTAAAGTTATAACTGGAGAAGTCGAATCTACAAGTGGTGATATTATAATAGATAAAAAAATAAAAAGAATTTCTTTTTTTAAAAGCAAGATCACTTTGCTTATGAAGATGAAAAAAAGTTTTAGATGTTGTAATTATGGGGCATGAAAGACTTTATCAAATTATATTAGATAAAAATGAAATATATTCAAAAAAACTGAATTCACAGATGAAGATGGTATAAAAAAATAAGTGAATTAGAAGGTGAATTTGCTGAACTTGATGGTTGGGAAGCTGAAACTAATGCTGAAAAAAATTTTTTTAACAGGATTAGGAATTGCACCTGAACTTCATAATAAATATATGAAAGAATTAACAGAACCAGAAAAAGTTAAAGTTTTACTTGCTCAAAGTTTATTTGGTAATCCTGATATTCTACTTCTAGATGAGCCTACAAATGGATTAGATTTAAAAGCAGTTAATTGGCTTGAAAACTTTTATAATGGATTTAGAAAGTACTACTGTTCTTATAGTTTCACATGATAGACACTTTTTTTAAATAAAGTTTGTACTCACATAGCTGATATAGACTATGGTAAAATTAAATTATTTGTAGGAAACTACAATTTCTGGTATGAATCTTCACAATTAATGCAAGAACTATTAAGAAATCAAAAATAAGAAAAATTGAACAAAAAGAAAAAGAATTACAAGAATTTATTGCAAGATTCTCAGCAAATGCATCTAAATCTAAGCAAGCTACAAGTAGAAAAAAACAACTAGAAAAATTACAACTTGAAGATATGCAAGTATCTAATAGAAAAATATCCTTATGTTGATTTTTAAACCTGAAAGAGAAGCTGGTAATAATATGCTTAAAGTAGAAAACTTAAGTAAAACTGTTGATGGTGAACTTGTTTTTAGACAATATTAGCTTTACCATAAATACGGGTGATAAGGTTGCTATACTTTCAAGAAATGATATAGCTAAAACTACTTTATTCCAAATATTAGCTGGTGAATTAGAGGCAGATAGTGGAACTTATGAATGGGGAATGACAACTACTCAAAGTTACTTCCCTAAAGATAATAGCCAATATTTTTGAAAATGTTAAATTATCATTAATTGATTGGTTAAGACAATATTCTACTGATCGACACGAAGAATATGTAAGAGGATTTTTTTAGGGCGTATGCTATTTTTCTGGTGATGATGCTCGTAAAGAAGCAAATGTATTATCAGGTGGAGAAAAAAAGTTAGATGTATGTTAGCAAAAATGATGTTAAGTGGCGCAAATGTATTATTACTTGACAGTCCCACAGATCATTTAGATCTTGAATCTATAACTTCATTAAATAAAGGGTTAACTAAATTTAATGGTACAATACTATTTACTACTCATGATCACGAATTCATAGAAACTGTCGCAAATAAAATAATAGAAATTACACCTAAAGGTTTAATTTATAAGGAAATGGACTTCGACGAATATGTTGAAGATGAAGATTTACAAGAACAAATAAATGAAATGTATAGATAAACAAAATACCATAGTCTAAATTGACTATGGTATTTTTTTATTTTTATTTAAATACCTCTCCTGCTTGTTGAGACCAAAAAAACTAAATCTAAAGCATCCATGGGTATATTTACATATTCTGAATACTCTTTCATTTTTTTGTTTCTATATCAAAAGTATATTTTAGGTGTTAAAGTCTTAGGTATCTCCTTAATCACTCCTAATTCAAATAGATTTTTAAGCACATGTCTATCTAATATAGCTAAATATCTTCCGTATCCTAAATTTCTAAGTACATGTGCAGCTTCTTTAAGTCCCATACCTTTTATATTTTTTTAATATCCAATTTCTTTTTTTCAAAAACATCTCCTACTTCTTTTTAATATGTTTTTTTACTATCTAATTGACCATTTCTTGTCATTAAGTTTCTAAGTTCTATTAAGTATTTTTGCTTTTATTATTCTTAAATCTAACAACATTTAAATAATTAACAATCTCTTCTTCAGTTCCGGTATATAATAATCCATTTTTTTCTTTAATTTTTTTCAATTGCTGACCAAGCATTACGTGCCTTACTTTGAGGTGTTAATATACAAAATGCAATTTCAGCAAAAATAATCTTTTTCATCATAATAAATAGTTTCTGCATAACCTTTTATAGCCATATCAATATCATTCTTAAATTTTTTTATACTTCATCTATTTCTTTTTGTTTTTTTCTATACAAATATTCATTTTACCTCTCTTTCATTTATATATTAATAAAAAAATATCAAAAATTTTTTTCAAGTTATAATTTATAGATTTTTAAATATAACTATGATATAATTAAAAAAATAATGAATCCAAGGAGGAATATATGGAACTAATTACTTTTTTCAAGTATATATATATTAATAATTGCTTTTTTTATAGGATATTCAGTATATTCAAATAAAAAAAGAAAAAGAAAAAGCAAAAAAAATTATATGAAGATTTAAAAAAATAGGAAAAATCATTACTATAGGTGGTATATATGGTGTAATAAATAAAATAGAAGAAAATACTGTAGAAATTAAAGTTGATGGAAATTGTAAAATAACATTTTCTAAAAATGCAATTTCAAAGGTTTTTAGACTAGGTGGTAAATATGTTCGTATATACAAAAATCTATTTTATTTATATTTATCTTCATTTCTACTCTATTGAATGCAGCTGTTCTTAAAGATGTAAGCTATATAAATGGAGAATTTACTCTAACCTTTGATAGTAAAGTTTCTCCGTCAATAAAAAAATGAAATTAATAGTAGTAATAGAATAAAATATAATGTTTCACAAATAGATATTAAAAATTCTTCTATTTCACCCGAAGTATTAAAAAAATAGATGTTAATGATAAATACTATAAGGATATTATAATTGATAATTTAGATAAAAATTCTATATCTATACTTACATATTCACAATATGGTTATAATAGTAAGGTTACGTATAATAATAATGTTATAAAAATTTCTCAATATATTTCTAACATTCCTAAAAAGAATGAGTAATTTAACTAATAAGCAATTAGTAATAACTCTTGATGCAGGTCATGGTGGGCATGATTCTGGGGCACGTGGATTTGGAAGAATGGAAAAAGAAATAGCACTTCAAGTAGTTCTTAAACTTGCTGAAAATTTAAAAAGAGATCATAATGTTATTCTTACAAGAAAAGATGATACTTTTTATTCCTTTAAGTGAAAGACCAAGAATAGGAAATAAAAAAATAATACTGATCTTTTTGTTAGTGTACATTTAAATGCTGCAAGTAATACCACAGCCAATGGTGCTGAGATATTTTTATTTTTTTCTAAGGATACTAATCCTTATGCAGCTAAACTTGTGGCAAACGAGGAAAAAAACTGATGATAGTGCCCAAAAAGTTTCTTCTATAAATCAAATATTAGGTGAATTTTTTTACTAATAGGACTAAAATAAAAAGTGCAAAATCTAGCTACAATTATACTTAAAAAAACTATATTGATTTAACAGGGATTAAACGTAGAGGAATTTTTGGTGCTAATTTTGCTGTTTTTAAGAGGAAGTGAATCAGCTAGTATGTTAATTGAGCTTGGTTTCATATCTAATGAATCTGACTCTGCTTTTTCTTGCAAGTGATCGAGGACAAGAAAAAAGTAGTTATTGCAATTGCTGATTCCATAAGAGAAAATTTTGAGGAGTAAAAAAATGAAAAAAATAATAAATTATTAATTGTACTAGTTGGTTTAGCAGCACTAAGTATCATATCTTATATTGGAGACTACATATACTATAAAGTACCTAATTTTTGATACTACTACTGTTACAGACGTTGAATCTGAAAAATATATTAAAAATATATTTGTATAACTCTAAAAACAAAAGAGTTTGATATAAAAGAAATAAAAAAATAGATCTATTTCTATAGATGAAGGTGATTATATAAATTCTATAATAGATAATATGAACCTTGAACCATCAAGTTATCAATTTCTTGCGGCATATAATATTGTAAGAAATTCAAAAAAATACTGTTATAATAAAAAAATCAGTCGCTCTTTTAATAAATTAGATAAATCTAAACTAAATACTTTTTGTTAATTCAGTAAAGAAAACAATAAACGAAAAATTTTTGAGGGTATACAAGATATAATAATTGAAGTTGATTCTAATTAGGAGGTAAAATGTATAATTATGAAGAAATGCTAAAAGAATTAAAAAAACAAATTAACGAAAAGTAGATATAATCATGTTTTTAAGAGTTAGAGATAAAAGCTATATACCTTGCAAAAAAATATAATGCACCTATTGAACAAGTTGAAACTGCTGCTCTACTACACGATATCGCTAAGAATTTTGATAACGATTATGCTTATAATTTAATCGAAGATAAATATAAACATATATTTGAAAATGGTTTTAAAATAAATCAAATATTACATGGATTTGCTGGAGCAAGTTTTTGTAAAAAGATTTAATATAACCGATGAATTAATATTAAATGCAATAAGATATCATACTATAGGTCGTATACAAATGACTATAGTTGATAAAATAGTCTATATTGCTGATGCTATTGAAGATGGTCGTGATTATCCTCATGTTGATGAATTAAGACAAATAGCTGAGTATAATCTTGATGAAGCAATATATAAAGAAATAAATTATAAATTAAAACATTTAATAGATAAAAAAATTCTCCTATACATCCAAATACAATAAATTTAAGAAACAGTTTAATAAAATAAAGGACTTTGTCCTTTATCTTTATATAGAAAGAGGTAAAATGAAAGGAACTTTCACATCAAAAAAATCAAGATTTGGTTTTGTTAATGCTCAAGATGGTTTAACTTATATGATACATTTTGATAATTTTTAATAACGCTTTTTGATAAAGATGAGGTTGAAATAGATATATATGATACTGAAAAAGTTATTAGCTAAAGTAACTAAAAATTATTTCAAGACCAACTACTCCATTTTTATGGTATTATTAAATTTTTTTAAAGAAAAAAATAAAGCAATAATTAAAATAAATAGAAGTAATAAAATTGTCGTCGCTAAATTAACCAAAAAAATATTATATTAAAAGCAAATGATATCGTATCATTTAAAAATTGACTATTCTACTTTTAAAAAGACGATATAATGGTACATATACTACATAATTATGGTAATATTAACAATAGTAGCAATCTATTCTCTTCTATATTAGAATCAGCAAATATTCCTCTTTCATTTTCAAAAAGAATCAAAAAGAAGCTATACAAATCAAAAAGGATTAATATAGATGAAGAATTAAAATATAGAAAAGATTTACGTAAACAGGCAACTATAACCATAGATGATATTACAGCTAAAAGATTTGGATGACGCCATATATTTAGAAAAAAAGAAGATAAATATATACTTTATGTTAGTATAGCCGATGTTTCTCATTTTTGTTAAAAGAAAAATTCTTTTTCTTGATTTTGAAGCAGCTAAAAAGAGGAAATTCTGTATATCTAATTGATAAAGTTATACCCATGTTACCTAAGAGAATATCTAATAATTTATGTTCTTTAAATCCTAATGAAGATAAATTATGTTTTACAGCAAAACTTACTTATACTTTAGATGGAAAAATTAATTGATTCAGACTTCTTTTAAATCAATTATAAACTCAAAAAGAAGACTTACCTATGACTACGTAAATGATATATTCAATAAAAAGAGGGAATGAAATGTTATTTACAATGCTTGAATTTTTCTCTTATTCTTCGTCAATATAAAAAAATGGTATGATTAATTTTTGATATACCTGAAATAAAAACCAATATTAGATGATAAAGGTAATATAAAAAGAAATCAAAATAAGAGAAAATGGTTTAGCTCAAAAATCTTATAGAAGATTTTATGGTAGAAAGCTAACTGTGCTGTGGCAGAAAGATTGTTTTGGCAAGGTATTCCTGCTATTTATAGAATTCATGAGGCTCCTAGCATTGATTCATTGAAAAGAATTAAATTCTAAATTAAATTTATTAGGATATAATATAAACAATATATCAGATATACATCCAGGTAAAAATATCTAAAATTATAGAAAATAGTAAATATGATGAAAGAGCTTATTTAATCCATAAAACAATACTTAAATCTATGCAAAGAGCTAAATATTCAAATGAAGATAAAGGTCATTTCGGTTTAGCACTTGACCATTATTTACATTTTACTTCTCCTATACGTAGATATTCTGATTTAATTGTACACAGAATGTTGAATTATTCTATTAAAGCTAAAAAAATATAAATCTTGAAAAAAATTAGAAAAAAAGAAATCAAGAATTTATTTCCATATCAAATCATATATCTAAAAACTGAAAAGAATTGCAGAAATGTTAGAAAAAGATTCGATAAAAATTAAGTTGCTTGATTATATGAAAAAAATATTAATAAGAATTTTAAAGGATTCATTTCAGGAATAATATCAACAAAAGTTTTTTTATACAACTTGAAAACTATATTGAAGTTGTATTTTATGATACTGATAGTAAAATGTATAGTATATTAGAAGATAAGTTAGTTGATAAATATGGTAAACAGTACCATATAGGTGATAAAATAAATGTAAAAAAATAATTAAATTAGATTATGAAAAATTAGAAATTATTTCGGAGGTAGATATTTAATGCAAATATTAGCTAATAATAAAAAAAGCATATTTCGATTATTTTTATTGAAGAAGAATATGAAGCAGGATTAGAACTTAAAGGAACTGAAGTAAAATCAATTAAAATGACTAAAGTTAGTATTAAAAGAAAGTTTTATTCGTATAATAAAAAAATGAACCATTTATTATGGGGATGTTTGTTACAAATTACTCTTTTGGTAATATTAATAACGTTAATGAAACAAGAGTTAGAAAGTTATTACTTCATAAAAAGAAATAAAAAAATTAGAAGAAAAAAATCAAAACTTTTAGGCTATACAATAGTTCCTTTATCCGTATACAATAAAAATGGTATAATTAAAGTAAAAATCGCTCTTGCTCGTGGTAAGAAAAAAATTACGATAAAAGAGAAAGTATTAAAAAAAGAGATCTTAGTAGAGAAATTAAAAATAACTATTAAAAAAATACAGGGGTAAGTTTAATTATTACTCCTGTATTTTTAACTAAATATTTCAAATTTAATAATAAACGTAACTAATGTAACTAAAAAAACCCTGCCCCTAAAACTCCACCTGTTAATGCAATCATTGTTTTTTTAAAATCTAAATCTAATATAGAAGCAGCTAAAACTCCAGTATAAGCACCAGTACCTGGTATAGGTATTGCAACAAATAATAATAAACCTACATATATTCCATATTTACTTTCATTTTGTAATTTTCTCCTACTCTATGTCCCTTTTTTAAAAATATAATCAAATATTTTTACCTATATATTTCATTTTTTCCCCATAATAGAATTTGTTTTAGAAAATATAAACATAAATGGCATAAGAATAAGATTACCTAAAATTGCTACTATCAATGTTGTCCCATAAGGTAAATTATATATTTGGGCATATGGTATAGCTCCTCTTAATTCAATTATTGGTAACATTGAAATTAAAAAAATATTTTTAAATAATATATCATGAATCACCTCTTGAAAATATATTTACAATTTTAGCATATTTATAAAAATGTAAGAGTACTCTAAATACTATTTCTTGAATGATCTTATAAAATATGCTATAATAAAATAACTGTGGGAGTGTTTTTGGTTTCGACAGGATAAGAAAAAAATATAATTAGCAAGTAGAGGTTATTCTCTTTAAAAATAAATTTAAATTAATTGGAAACAATAATTACGCTTTAGCTGCTTAGTCAGCTAACGTTACTCTTTAAAGTGCCATTATTTAATTAGTAACGTCACTTTTAATGGCTTATCTTCTAAAAATGACTATAATTAGAAGAAAAAAATTTAATAGTCTCGCAAATAAAATTTTTGTTTATTTAGTATTTATTTGTTAAATCTTTAAATAAACTAAACTTGTAGAGGGTTATATCACTTTTTATTTTTGGACACGAGTTCGATTCTCGTCACTTCCACCATTTTTTTATATGAAAGGACTTTTAAAATGAAACTAGGTATCTACGAGACCATGCAATCTTTAAAAAGCATTTCACTCAAAGAAAAGTTAGACTTAGACTAATATTCTTTTCATTAGTAACTGGTATTCTTACTGGTTGTGTGGTATCAGCTTACAATTTTTCTTTTTAAAACATGCTGTTTTTACTTTAGAAATGGTCTTATTGAAAAAATACTGGTTATTCTATGATTTTTATAATATTACTTTTCTTACTTATCGCATGTTTTTATTCAATTCACAGTCAAGAAATTTCCAATGATTTCAGGTAGTGGTATTCCACAAGTTATGGGACTTATACAAAAATAAATTTAAATTTAATTGGCTACCAGAGCTTTTCTTTAAATTTATATCAGGACTTATAGCTATATTTATTGGTTTTTTCTATGGGACGTGAAGGGCCTTCTATTCATCTAGGAGCTTTAGTAGGCGAAGGAATTAATAAAATAACAAAAAGAAATGAAATAGAAAAATATTTAATTACAGCAGGTTCTAGTGCAGGACTTGCAGCAACTTTCAATGCCCCTCTTGCAGGAGCTGTATTTGCCGTTGAAGAGTTACATAAGTTTTTTTACACCTATACTTTTTAGTATGTGTGTTGATTGCTACTCTATTTTTCAAATATGACAGCTAAATTTTTTTATTAGGAAATAAACTTTCTTTTTTTCAAATTTTAAATTTATAACACCAATAGAATACAATATTGATTCTACTCTATTACACGTATTATTGATTATATTATTATCATTCATTATGGTGTTATTTGCAAAAATTATTTAATTATTTTTATAGTTACTTTTAAACAAACATATGATAAAAATACCATTTTCTAATTACGCTAAAAATTAGTACAGTTGCACTAATTTCATTATTAATAATTTTATTCTTACCAGAAATAACAGGTGGTGGACATGAATTAGTTGAACATCTATTTAATAGTAATATTACATTTAAAATTCTTTTTATTATTTTTTTATAGGTAAATTCCTATTTACAATGTTATGTTATGCAACTGGTTCTCCTGGTGGAATATTTTTTTACCACTTCTTGTAATAGGTGCTCTTATAGGTAAAAATTTATGGAATGACATTATCGAGTATGTTAAATATATCTTCAGATTATGCTAATTTATTTATTTTAATAGCTATGACTTCGTATTTTCACTGCTGTTGTTAGAACACCTATAACTGGAATAATACTAATTTTAGAAATGAGTGGTAATTTTTCTAATTTATTTTCACTTGCAATAGCTTCTGCTATTACATATTTACTTTCAGAATTATTTAATCAAAAATTCAGTTTATGAAATACTTTATGAAAAATATGTTAGAATCTAAAAAAATTATGACAAAGAAATTAAAAAATGAAAAAAATAGTTACATTTAAAAATACCAGTTACTGCAGATTCAAAAATTATCAAATAAAAAAATAAAAGAAATAAAATGGCCTAAAAAAATCTTCTTGTTGTTGGTATAGTAAGAAATGGTATTGAATTCATTCCTGATGGAGAAACGACTCTACTTGATTCAGATATATTAATATTTATAACCGACGAATCTACATCAGAAAAAAACATATTAAACATATATCAAATATGGGATTAAATTCAGAAGTATTTGATAATATTTAAAGGAGGCAAAAATGGAAAATTTAATATTAATGGCAGATTCATATAAAGCTTCACATTATCTTCAATTTCCAGAAAATATGACATATATGCACGACTATATAGAAAGTCGTGGAGGACTATATGGTTATACTAAATTTTTTTGGATTACAATATTACTTAAAAAAATATCTATCTAAAAAAATAACTATGGATATGGTTAATGAAGCTAAAGAAATTTTTAGAATTACATGGTCTACCTTTTAATTATGACGGATGGAAATATATTGTTGAAAAAAACATAATGGATATTTACCAATAAGATTAAGAGCAGTTCCTGAAGGAGCTATAATAAAAAAATCATAACGTATTGATTACGGTTGAATCATTGGACGAAAAAGTTCCTTGGTTAGTTGGTTGGTTTGAAACACTTCTTTTTAAAAAGTGTGGTATCCTATTACTGTCGCGACTTTTTTTCTTTTTAAAGTTAAACAAATAATTGAACATTTTTTTAAAAAGCTACTTCAGATAATTTTTGAAAACAGAATTACCTTTTTAAATTTCATGATTTTTGGATATAGAGGTGTTTCAAGTGAGGAAAGTGCTGGAATAGGTGGACTTGCACATTTAACTAATTTTAAAGGTACAGACAATATTAATGCAGTTGTTTTTGGAAGAAAATACTATAATGAAAAAAATGGCAGGTTATAGTATTCCAGCAACGGAACATTCGACTATGACTTCATGGACTAGAAGTAAAGAAAAAGAAGCATACAAAAATACTTTTAGAAAAAAATTCCCTACTGGAAATGTTTCAATAGTAAGTGATAGTTATAACTATTTCCATGCTGTAAATACTATATTTTTCTAATGAACTAAAAGAAGATATATTAAAAAGAGATGGAATTGTAGTTATTAGACCAGATAGTGGAGATCCTATAACAAATATTCTATTCTCTCTTAAAAATATTTGAAGAACATTTTGGAACTACTTTTAAACAGTAAAGGATATAAAGTTCTAAATAAAATTAGATTATTACAAGGAGATGGAATTTATGAGGATAATATTTGGGATATATTAAAATCTATTACTGATAATGGATACTCTGCAGAAAATATTGCTTTTGGTTGCGGTGGTTCTCTGCTTCAAGGTAATAAACACTCAAGTATAAATAGAGATACTCATAAATTTGCTATGAAATGTAGTTGTATTAAAGTTGGAGATAAGATAATAGATGTATAAAAGATCCTATAACCGATAAAGGAAAATTAAGTAAAAAGGAAGATTAGATTTGATAAAAAAATTTCTGATTGTGAATTAGCAACTGTAAATATATCAAATTTAAATAAAGATGAATATCATCCAGATTCAGTTTTTAAAAGTTGTATTTGAAAATGGTAAAAATACTAAAAAGAATACACTTTAGAAGAAGTAAGAAAAAAATGAAAAAAATTATTTAATTGTAAAAAGTATAGAGATAAATTAAAAGGAAGAAATAAAAAAATTACGTATTATGTTATTTTATATTCTTCCTTTTTCATATTATAAATATTATTTATTATTTTCTAATTTTATATATCCTGTTTTTTTCAAGTCCTTTAGTCCACTCTTCTATTTCTTTTAGAAAAAAATTATTTAAGAACGTATTCACATTATAACCTGTTATTTCAACATCTAATATCTTATCATCTTGTCTTATTAGTCTTGCAACAGTTAAGTCATTACTATCTATTAAGTTTCCTATAATCGAGTAATTATCATTATAGGCATCAACTCTTTTGTAAAGTTACAAAGAATTGTGAACCATTAGTATCTTTACCAGTATTTGCCATAGCTAATATACCAGATCTATCAAATTTTAAATAACTAAATTCATCAGATATAGTATAACCTGGATTACCTGTTCCATCATGATTTATACTTCTATCTCCACTTTGAATAATATTATTAACACTTACTCTATGAAAATTCAAATCATTGTAATATCCACTTTTTGCCAAGAATACAAAAATTAGCAACTAATTTAGGCGCAGCTTCAGGATATAAATAAACTTTAATATCTCCTTTTGTTGTTTTTTATATTTGCTTGTAATTTATATGATTTCATTTTTATTTGAAAATTCTTCTTCTTTAGTCAATCCGAATAATTTTTTTCACCAACAAAACTTTCTACTACACTACTACAGCTGATAAGTGTAAAACTAAACAAAATAGTTATTAAAACCTTATATACTTTTTTTCATAAAACACCTTAGAAATTAAATGGGCTTATCATAGCCTCAATATTTATTTCTTCCTTTCTATTAAAATTAAATATGTTAAAATTAAAATGTTCAACTTTTTAAATTACTTATTATTTTCATCTCTTCTCTTTCTGTTAAAATCATATCATATATTACAAGTAAATCTAAAACTTGTTCATCGGAATTTACAACCTCTACGATATTTATTAATCTTCTTGGATTGATATTTAAACTTTCTTTTAAAACTTCATTTGCAAGTTTTTTATTAGAAATAGCATGATAGAGATTTGATTCTAAATTATTTAAAACAATACCAAATAAAATATTAGGAACTTTAGCCTTTTTAATGTTACAACAGCCATATATCCTCCTTCCATTTTTATATATTTTATCATAGATAAAATTTTTATTTCAATTAAATAAATAGACTCTAATTTATTTTAGAGCCTAATTAAATTCTATTCAGATCTTAAAGCTTCCATTGGTGAAAGTTTTGATGCTTTTTCTTGCAGGATAAATACCAAATATTAATCCTGTTCCCATAGAAACTGTAAGAGACATAATTAATACACTAATTTTTTTAATATTGGAATAATATGTAGGAATATTCCAATTATTGAAGCAAGTCCATAACCTATAGTTAAACCAATCAGTCCACCAGTTAAAGTTAGTATTATAGATTCTATTAAAAAAATTGTAATAGTATATGTTTATTTTTTTAGCACCAATAGCTTTTTCTCAACCCTATTTCACTTATTCTTTCAGTAACAGATACTAGCATAATATTCATAACACCTATACCCCCACAAGTAAAGAAATTCCTGCAATAAATGATATAAATATAGAAATTTTTATTAAAGTATTCCTGTTACTTCTTTTAATTCATCACTAACTAAAGATACTTTTATATAAATCATCTTGACCACTTTTTGGCTTTAAGATATCCTTTTAAAAACATTTACTGTTTCCGTCATTTTCTTTTTCATCTTTAACTTTAAATGTAAAGCCACTATTATACTCTTGGGCATCAACTGGTACAAAAATATTAATTATATGTTGTGGAATAGCAGATACTTGTTCTGGTTTTTTGAGTTACTCCAACTATTGTATATGAATAAGTATAACCATCAAAAATCTGAAAAAAATTAAGAAGTTTTCCTAATGCATTTTTCTGGGTTTCCATAAGTTCTAACAGCTGAATCATAATTCATAATCGCAACTTCAGCTTTACTCTTATACTCTTCTTCTGTAATTTTTTTCTTCCATAATCTACTCTATAGCTATAAGCATTTAGATTTTTATCATTAACTCCTCTAACACTAACATAAACTTCATCATCTGTAATACCTTGTAATTGAGTTTCAAAAAAATGCAGTATCTATGTTTGGTAATTGTTCTATAATTTCTAAATCACTTTCTTTAAAAATAGAAATCTCTATTTATTGTAGTTTTTGCTAATTTCTTTTGATCGATATCAACTTCTACTATCTTAGTTAATGATTTTTGTTAAATCTCCTAATAAATTATTTTTGAAAACCAGCTCCAACTGAAGATATTAATACAACAGAAGCAATCCCAACAATTATACCCAGCATTGTTAAAAATGACCTAACTTTAAAAAGAAAAAGACTTTTTATAGATAATTTAACTAATTCCCATATATCCATTAAATTCCCCTTCTTTCTTTTACTATTTCATCTGAATTTATAACTCCATCTCTAAGCCTTATAATTCTCTTAGTATGTTCTGCAACATCTTCTTCATGTGTTACCATAAGTATAGTTACACCTTTATCATTTAAATCTTTAAAAATATTTAATATCTCTTCTCCAGATTTACTGTCTAAATTACCTGTAGGTTCATCTGCAAATATTATTTTTAGGATCGTTTATTAAAAGCACGTGCTATTGCAACTCTTTGTTTTTTTGACCTCCTGACATTTCTACAGGTCTATGATTTATTCTTTCTCCAAGTCCAACCATTTCTAATGCTTTTTTTGCTTTTTTTCATGTCTAGTTTTTCTATCAACACCTTTATACATTGCAGGAAGCTCAACATTTTTCTATTGCTGTTAATTTTGGTAATAAATTATATGCTTGAAACACAAATCCTATTTTTTTCATTTCTGACTGTAGATAAATCATTTTTCAGGCATATTAGAAACATCTATACCATCTAAAAGTATATGTACCAGTAGTAAGATTATCAAGACATCCTAAAAATATTAAGAAATGTTGATTTTTCCACTCCCTGAAGGTCCCATAAGTGCAACATACTCACCTTCTTTTACACTTAAGTTAAGACCTTTTAATACTTCTAAAGAAAGTTTCCCATTTTTTTATACCTTCACAAGATCTTTTACTTCTATCATTTTAATTTATCTCCTTCTTTGAATTGTTTAGAGATATTATTTAATAATTTATCTCCCACTTCAAGTCCAGATTTTTATTTCATAATTTATATTATCAGTTTTACCAACAGTAACTTCACGTTTTTTTCTACTATATTATTTTTTTCCTAGCACATAAACATATGACTTATTCGCAGCAGTATCTATTTCAACATAAAGCAAAGGTACAGTTATTACATCATTTAATTCATCATATATTATACTTAATTTAACTTTTTCTCCAGGTTTAAGTCCTGAATTTTTTCTAATTTAACATTAGTTTTTAGTTACAGAATCATTAAATTTAGTACTTAAAGTAGATATTTTAGATATATCTGAAACTATCGCATTAATTTTTTTGTACCATCCGGTAAAGAATCTGATTTAATTATAACTTTTGAACCAACTTTTATGTTTTTTACTTTAGAATTAGGAATTTCTGCCGTAACTTTTTAAATTTTTCAACATCAACTATTTTTAAATAATTGTTTACCTTGATCCACTTTTTAAATTATCATCTGCATTTGATTCTGTTATTACTCCTGATACGGGAGAAACTACGCTGCTCGATAAACCACTACTTGAATTTTTAGCACTTTTTAAATCAAGTTCAGCAAGTCTTAAAGCATTTTTGGCTTGTTCAACTTCAGATTTTGATGCTCCACCCTACAGAATATAAAAGCTTGTAAATCTACTAAATCTTTTTTTCTTTGACTTACAGTAAGAGCTGCTTTATCTATATTTATTTTAATATCTTCTATACTAGATGAATCCATATCTAAAAAGAATTGCACCTTTTTCTACTTCATCACCTAGTCTATAATAAACTTTTTACCTTACCAGGAACTGTTGGAAATACTAAAACTTCTTTTTCACTTTCTACCGTACCATCAACATCATATTTTTAATAACATGTTAGTTTTTACAACTTCTTTAATTTCTGCATTCGCTATACTTACAGTAGCATTTGAAGTTGAACTTGTAAATTTAACCAAAGAAATACCTGCTATTATTACAAATATTGCAATTATTGCAAAATCTTTTTTTATTCTTTAACATTAATTACACCTCTTTTTACCTTATTTTTTAAATAATAGTAAATCAATTTTACTTTCTTCTAAATTCATTTTTTTGCTTTAATTAATTCTATTCTTTTTTTCAATTATTTTTAGTGAATTTTTCTGTCCCTATTTCATATTTTTTTATTTATTATTACAAGTTCTTCTGTTAAATTTTTAAATTTACTTCATTACTTGTATAATTATATCTTAATTTATTATACCTATTTTTTTATATTCAGCTAAAAGTCTATTAGTTGTATGTTCTATATTTTTTTCTTTTTCAAGTGCTTCTTTATACGTTTCTTCTAAATCACTATCATTAAAAAAATTTCAAAACTTTTTATTTTACATTTATACCTACATTAAAGGAATTTTTTTACTTATATCATATCCAAAATTAGGAGTAATATTTGGCAAAAGTATTCATAGCAAAATTTTTTTATTTTTTTGATATCTTAATTTTTTTCAATATTTAATCTTTCTAATAATATATCATTCGATAATACATAATTTAATATATCATTATCTGTAATATTTATTGTATCTATATTATTAAATGAAGGAATATTCTCTATTTTTTTAAATTTTTCTAATAATTCAAATTTTTACAACTTCTAAATTTTCTTTATCTAATATACTTTTAGCTTCTTGAAGCTTAATTTGAGTATTTGCAACATCAAAAATCAAATTTAGAAATTTTACCTATTTTTATAGTTTTTTTCTAACACTTCTAAGTCTTTTTTATATTTTTAAATTTTTCATTATCACTTAAATCAAATTCCATTTGTGCTAATATATTTTTTTATAAACACTTAATTGTTCATCTAATTCTTTTTTTCTTTTTCAATTTCTAATTTTTTTCTTATCTATAAGAGTATTAATATCTGCTTCACTAAATTTATTATAAAAAAACTCATTTATAGTTTTTTTGAAAAACTATTTTATGATTTACAACATTTTTTTATTCAATAAATCAAAAACCTAAAGTATAACTAATTCCACCAATATTTATACTATTATTCTGAATTACAGTATTTGGATTACTTGAATAATCTAAATTACTTGATATATTAATATTATTAAAATCCCCTATTTTATTTTTTTAATATTAGTTTTTCTAATAATTTTATTTTATCATCATATTTTTTTATCTAAATTAATATCTTTAAAAATCTTTAATATTTATATTAGCAAGTAAAATTACTGGGAAAAAGGGCCATATAAATTTTATTCATTTAATCTCCTTTCTTATTTCCTTTATTATCAAAATTAATTATAATACATAATTCTGTTATAGGATGCACTAACAAAAAAACAATATTATTTGAATAAATAAAATACCAAAAATTTATACCATATCTTTTTTTAAGAATATAGTCAATATTAGCGAAATTATACCTAATACTAAAATTGATATTGCATAAGTTTTTTTGAGCAAATACCCAAGTTTTTATGATTAATTTTAGATCTTTTAGTCCTATAACCAAAATGATTATTTACTTTAGATGGATACCTAAATATCCATAAGTAACCACAAAATATCATTAATAAGGGTGTAATGTATATCATATACCTCATCTCCTATTTATTTAATTGATTTCTTTCTCTTTTTCTCATTTTCAGTTAAAAGTTTTTTTCTTAATCTTATATTATTTGGTGTGATTTCAACTAATTCATCATCATTAATATACTCTAATGCCATCTCAAGAGTAAAGACTTTAGCAGGTGCAAGTTTTACATTATCATCACTTCCTGCAGCACGCATATTAGTTAATTTTTTTCTTTACATGCATTAACTATTAAATCATTATCTCTATTATGTTCCCCTACTATCATACCTTCATATACTTCAATACCAGGTTCAACAAAAAGTATACCACGAGGTTGTAAACTATTTAGTCCATAAGCATAAGTAGTTCCATTTTCCATTGATATTAAAACACCTTTTCTTAAGTTTGAAATATCCCCTTTATATTTTTCATAATCATAAAATGTATGATTTAAAAATACCAGTACCTCTTGTATCTGTTAAAAATTCATTTCTAAATCCAATAAGTCCTCTTGCTGGAACTTTAAATTCAAGTCTTGTATAACCATCACTACCTTGTATAAGATTAGTCATTTCACCTTTTCTAACTCCTATTTTTTTCTATAACTTCTCCTACAAATTCATCTGCTACATCAATAGTTGCATATTCTATAGGTTCAGTTAATACACCATCAATTTCTTTAAATATTACTTTAGGTTTAGAAACTTGTATTTCATAACCTTCTCTTCTCATATTTTCTAATAGAATAGATAATTGTAATTCTCCTCTACCTTTAACAAGAAATACATCAGGAGAATCTGTAGTTTCTAATTTCATACTTACATTATGATTTACCTCATGTGTTAATCTTTCAAGTATATTTCTAGAAGTTATGTATTTCCCATCTTTACCAGCAAATGGTGAGTCATTAACTATAAAGTTCATAGATAATGTAGGTTCATCTATATCTATTAAAGGAAGAGGTTTAATATTATCTTTATCTGATATCGTTTCACCTATATCTACTCCTTCAATCCCAGCAACAGTTACTATTTGTCCTGCAACAGCACTTTCTAATTCAACTCTTTTCAATCCTTCATATCCATATATTCTACTTATTTTAGATTTAACTTGACTGGCATCTCTTTTAACTAAAACTATTTCTTGATTTTTTTCTATTGACCCATTATATATTCTTCCTGTAGCTAACTTTCCTACATATTCATCATACTCTATATTAGTTACAAGCATTTGTAATGATTCATTTATATCCCCTTCAGGTTCAGGTACATTTTTTTACAATTAAATCAAATAACTGTTTCATATTATCACTTTCATCTGTTAAATGTAATTTTTGCTATACCATTTTTTTAGCTGAGGCATATACTACTGGAAAATCAAGTTGTACGTCATTTTGCTCCAAGTTCCACAAATAAATCAAAAACAAGATTAACTACATTTTTCTGGATCTGAATTTGGTCTATCAATCTTATTTACTACAACTATTGGATTTAATCCATGTTCTAAAAGCTTGTTTTTAATACATATTTAGTTTGTGGCATCACACCTTCAAACGCATCTACTAATAAAAGTACAGAATCAACCATTTTTTTAATATTCTTTGTACCTCACCACCAAAATCAGCATGTCCTGGTGTATCAACAATATTTATCTTATACCCTTCATAATTTATAGAAGCATTTTTTTAGAAAATATCGTTATTCCTCTTTCACGTTCTATATCGTTGCTATCCATAACTCTTTCTTGTAATTTCTCATGACTTGAAAAAGTTCCTGATTGTCTTAGTAGTGCATCTACTAATGTTGTTTTTACCATGATCTACATGGGCAATTATTGCTATATTTTTTTATTTTTCATTTAATCTAACCTTCCTTTAATTATATATTGTATTATATCATTTAAGAGTATATTTGTATAGTTAAAAACATTTATACTTTTTTTAAATTAATATATAACTTATTTTTTTCAAACTTGAAGTAGATAAAAAAATCTATATTTTTTTCTTGTATTTTTATATTATTATATCAATAATATTATATATCGTATAATATTGTTTGTCAAGTAACAATATAGAAATATTATAAATAAAGGTCGTCAATATATTTATGACTGATATATAATAACAAAAAAATTTATTAGTACATTTTTGTGATAATATAAAAGCCTTATATAGATAAGGTTAACTCAGAATAAAACAAAAACTTTTTAATTATTCTATAATAATCATATTTTTATATTAAAAAGAGGAAAAATCCCTTTTAAAAACATGTTCTTTATTTAAGGGAGTTAAACCTCTTTTTATTTATATTTAAAACTTACTATTATAATATTCAAAAATATATTCTATACTTTTTAAAATTAATGTTTGTGGTTGTGACAAGAACATCCACAAGTTTTTATCTGAATTCTTAAAGTCTATAACCATTCTTCCTTGAATAGTTCCATCTTCCATTTCTTTGAATATTAATGGAGCATCTTCAACACATCTCTTTTGAACTACTGGTACAACTAACCCTTGAGCTCCAAAAGTCAAATGCTTCTTTTTAAGTCTTCTCTTGTTCCAACAAGTGAACCTATTATTTCTATACCATCTAATACTGTTTTTAACTATTGATACATCCATTGTTTCTGAAGGTAATCCAACAGCAACAACTTTTCCTGCAGCTCTAGCTGAATCAATAGCTTGATTGAACGCAACTTTTGAAACTGCTGTAACTACTGATATATGAGCTCCACCATTAGATAATTCTTTAATTTTTAGCTACTGGATCTTCTTTTTTTACCGTTTATAACGTAATCTGCTCCAACTTCTTTAGCTAATTCTAATTTTTTTCATCATTTATATCTACTGCTATTACATGAGTATTGAATACTTTTTTTAGCATATTGAACAGCTAAGTTTCCAAGTCCTCCTGCACCCCATATAACAACCCATTGTCCTGGTTTAGGTTGCCCTACTTTTTATAGCTTTTATATGTTGTAACTCCTGCACAAGTTATACTACTTGCTTGAGCTGGATCTAATCCTTCTGGTACTTTAACTGCATAATCAGCTGTAACTATACATTCTTCTGCCATTCCACCATCTGCTGTATATCCTGCATTTAAAACACTTCTACATAATGTTTCGTTTCCTGTTACACAGTACTCACATCTTCCACAACCTTCAAAGAACCAAGCTATACTAACTCTATCTCCAACTTTAAGTGAAGTAACACCTTCAGCAACTTCTTTAACAATTCCGATTCCTTCATGTCCTAAAACTGTTCCTGGTTTTTTTACCAAAATCTCCATGAGCAACGTGTAAATCTGTATGACATACACCACAGAATTCTACATCAACTAATGCTTCACCTGCTTTTTAATGGTCTTAATGTTTTTCTACAACTTCAACACCAGTTGAATCTTGATTAACTACTACTGCTTTCATTTTCATACCTCCAAAAATTTCTTATATGTTAATAATAGCACATAATACTAAATAAGTAAATAATTTTTTTCACATTTTCAGTCTTATTTTTATAACTCTAAAAAACATTTATTAATAGGCAATAAATCACATATATTTTTTTATTTTTTTCAGTATTAAGGATATTTTCGATACAATTTAACGATAACACTGAACCAAAAAAATTATAACATAATATTTCAACTTAAAAATATAAAAAGGAAATTGCAGAATTTCACAATTTCCTTAAACTAATTCAAAAATATTTTTTTCTCATTTTATATAAAAAAACACTGCAACAGCAACAGAAACATTTAACGATTCAATATCACCATATATAGGAATTATAGCTTTTTGATCTAATTGATTTAGTATTTCTTTAGAAATACCATTACCCCTCATGTCCAAATATATATGCATTATTATTTTTTTATTTAATATTACTTCCCTGTAATCTATACTATCTTCTTGTAATGCTGTTCCAATAATATTATAATCTTTTTCTTTTAAAAAAATTTTAATATATTTTTCTCTATCAGAATATATAACATTAACTTTAAATATACCCCCCATTGTAGCTCTCACTACTTTAGGTGAATATACATCAACACTAGACTTTGTCAATAATAAGTTTACAAATTTAGTGGCTATCATAGTCCGTATTATTGTCCCAATATTACCTGGATCTTGAACATCATCTAAAAACAACAACATCTCCTTTTATTTCATCTAATCTTTTAGCATTTTTGGGAATAAATCAATAATATACCTTGGCTTGTTTCTTGCGTACTTATTTGTTCAAATAAATTTTTCGCTCAAAACTAACACATTATCATATTTTTGAAATATTATACTTATCTTCAAAATATTTATATTTTTTGATTCATTAATTATAATCTTAGAAAAAAATGTATATTTTCCTTTAAAAATTTTTTTCACCTTCTGCAAGAAAAAAACATTATTTTCGATCTCTATATTTCTTATCTTTTAATTTTTAAAAATTTATATTGCTTATTATCACGACTTACAATATATTCTGCCATTATCCCATTACCCCTAATTTTTGTCCACCTAATATATGATAATGTAAATGATAAACCGTTTGTCCTCCATTATCATTTATATTGGTTACAACTCTGTAGCCATCTTCACTAAGTCCTAAAGTTTTTTGCAATCTTTGAAATAGCTAATTGCAATTTACCCAAAATTATCAAGTCTTCTTCAGTAACTGCATCCAGATTTTTTTATTTCTTTTTTAGGTATAACCAAAAACATGCACTTTAACAACAGGTGCAATATCTTCAAAAAGCAATTACATCATCATCTTCATAAATTATTTTTAGCAGGTATTTCTTTTATCTATTATTTTTTTAAAAACTGTTGACATTAAAATATACCTCCACAACTTTCAATCTTATCTACTCTGTTTTGATGTCTACCACCTTCAAATTTAGATTCTAAATACGCATCAAAAGAACTCTTAGCTACCTCAATTCCTAAAACTCTCGCTCCAAAAACTATAACATTGGCATTATTGTGTTGTTTTGAAAGTCTTGCAGTAACTTCATTATGAACTAACGCAGCACGAATACCTTCAACTTTATTAGCAGCTATAGATATTCCTATTCCTGTTCCACATATTAATACACCAAAATCAGCTTCATTATCTAGAACTTTTTTTACAAGTAGCCTTAGCTATATCAGGATAATCTACAGAATCTAAAAGTGTCTACCCCTATATTTATTACCTCAATTCCTTTACTTTCAATATATTCTTTTTAATTGATTTTTAAATTCTACTCCAGCATGATCATTTCCAATTACTATTTTCATATTTCCTCCAATTTTTAACAATAAATTTATACATATATATTAGCATAATTTTTAATTTGATAGATTTTTCTAGAAAATTAAATGTAAAAAAAGAGAAAAGTTTTTAAACAACATTGACATGTTTTCATTTAATTCTTTTCTCTATATTTTTAATTGTTAACTATTAATAATACCTAGAAAAACTATTTTTTTCTAATTTATCACTAACTTTAATTTTTACCATCTTTAATATCTTGTTTAATTTGAGCAATTTTTATCTAAGTTTTTCTTTACCTATTATATCTTTAGTATATTTAAATTCTGTAGTATCTAATCCATCTTCAGCAAGACCTATATATTTTTACTCCAGCTTCAAATTTTTCCATCTTTTAAGTCTTTGATTATATCATAAACTCCATTATCTACTCTCTTAAGCATAGAAGTTAAAACTTTTCCTTGAACTATATCATCTCGATCAGAGTCAACACCTATAGCATAGAATCCTTTTTTTCTTCAGCAGCTTTAAATAATCCTGAACCTGAACCACCAGCAGCATGCATTATTACATCTGCACCTTTTAGAATTTAAACTTTCAGCTAATTGTTTTTGCAGCAACTGGGTCATTCCAAGGATTTGAACCATTAATATATGAAATTAATACATCAATATTAGGGTTAATATATTTTTGCACCTTGTTTAAATCCTGTTGCAAATCTAGCAATAACTGGTGCATCAGTACCACCTATAAATCCAACTTTATTTGTTTTTAGACATTAAAGCAGCTAATGCTCCTGTTAAGAATGTTCCTTCTTGTTCTTTATATGAAACTGATAATACATTAGGTAATCCTTCTATTGCATCATCTATTAAAACAAATTTTTTTGATTAGGATATTCTTTAGCAACTGAAGTTAATGGATCAACTGAAGTAAATCCTATAGTCATTATTAAATCATATGTTCCATCTTGAGCATATTCAGCTAATTGATTTCTTATTTCTACTGAAGCATCCTTAGGTTCATATTCTGCTACTTCAACTCCAAATTCTTTCATAGCTCTTTGTAATCCTGCATAAGCTGAATCATTGAATGATTTATCTCCTTTACCTCCAACAGAATAAACCATCGCAACTTTTAATTTTTCCTTCTGTATTTTTCTGCAGCAGGTTCTTCTGTTTTTAGAACTACCACAAGAAACTAGAAAGAAAAATCCAAATAAAACTGTTAAAATTGAAAATACCTTTTTCATTTCTTCCTCCAAATTTTTTTGATAATATAGTATACCCTATTTTTTTACCAAAAAAACCAATTTTTTTAAAAATTTATTTTTTTCAAAACTATAACCAACATTTATCAAATATTTGTATAATCCATTTGAAAAATATAGTTCTAAACGTTGTATTTAATCTATGCTTTTTTATTAAACTCTACATCACCACCAACACCTAAAAATATAGTCTAATTTATTATGATTTATAGTTGTTGTATAATCACCATTTTTAAATTTTTAATAAAAAAATTATCATCAAAATTTATTTTTATCTATACCTCCTAAAAATATGAAAAATTATATAAAGTATCACCTTTATTTTTCAATTCCTATTTTCAATCTACCACCAACTATAAATTTACTTTTTAGATTTTATTTCTATATTTGTTTCATTAAATTTTAAATTATCATTCATTCCAAAAGAATATAATCCTCGAATATCTGGTTCAATATATATTAAACTACCTAGTTCCTTTTTTTAATTTTTAAACTTGCACCACCTAATATATAATTGTTATTTCTATCTTTTGATATTTTTTTCAAAATTATATTCACTTAATAAATATAGATTAATTCCACTTTCTAAATTTTTGGCATTAGCTTCAACACCTATACTAAATCCATGAAATAATGTATTATTTTTTAATATTATATGATGTATAAGCTCCCATTTCAAATATATTACTATCTGATTTTTTGATGCTATCTATACCTAAATTGATATTATTATATAATTCATTATCAACATATTCAAAAATCATTACTTATTTTTAAATTTAAAAATTTTCTTCTTCATATTCTCCTTCGATTTCTTCTAAAAATAACTCACCAGAATTAACCTTCTTACCGAGTATATATTCCTTTATCTAACTTAAGATTAATATTATCTAATTTTTGCTGATACTGATGAAGAATAATTTTTTTCATTGCAGCTTTTTTTATCTATATTTAAATTTTTCATAAATAAGATATTTATTACTAAATGTATAAGATATACTTGATATTAAAATTATTAAAAAAACTTTTTCATTTCCCCTCCTCATCTTGGCCAATATACTCCCTCAACTTTTTAAATATCCATTTTTTTAGTTTTTTTATTTCTCCCTTAGCCTTATATTTACAATATTTAATTTCATTATTTTTGATTTCCTCCTAAACATAAAAAAACAACGCCCATCATCTGTTATATCTGTTATAAAAGTTACATGTCCAAAACTTGTTCTTTTCTCCATTTTTTTATTATATCTAGTCAGTATAAGTATAGCACCGTATTTTGCCTTATCTATTTTTTAAAATATTTCTTAAATTTTTGCGACGAAGGAGTCTTAAAAATTAATTCGCCCTACTTTTTCTTAAAAATCCAACAAGTAAATGAAGCACACCACGGAGTTAAATAAGTTGCATCTATTCCACCTCCTATTTTTGTGATATTCTATAATTTTCTTGTTTAAACCTCCATTTCTAGTATATTCTTTTTCTCCTCTATATTTCAAATATTCAGATTCTAAAATAACCATCCATGGACAATCATTTTTTTATCAATATGTTTACTTTGAATATAATCACTTGCATCTATATTTTTTTAGCATTTGCTATATATTCATTTACTAAATCTGTTGCTTGAAGATTATTCCCATATTTTTTTATATAAACTATACCCTTTACTTGATTTTTTTATCCCTTAAAAAAATATTCTTTAATAACATCGAAAATATCATTCATTTCATATATTTTCTTATCCTTAGAATTATATATTGGTAAATTAAAAATCAGTATTTTTTTCATCTAATCTAGGTTTTAAAATTGATTTCATTTTTAATTGCACTAGAAATTACAGTTGGAATAATTAATTTATTATTCGCATCATAAAAAGAAGATATTTCTAAATCTAATTTTTTAAAATCTTCCATATCACTATACGGAGAAATTTTTTTCAACATTTTTATTTTTCTTTTTTTATGTTTGACATTAACGTTAGAATTATATGTACTTGTAGAAAATTTTTTTGTGATAAAGTTATTACTCCACCGTAAACACAAAAAAATTAGTAGAATTTTCACTTAAACTTTTGACACCAGATATCATTACATTCGTATCACTATTCCAATCACCAACAATATTAGGAACACATTGTTTGCAAACAGAACATGAACTAAATGGTTTAATCTTTTTATCTTTTATAGAAACTAATCTTTCTCCACTTATTAAGCTTTTTTGAAGTAAGTCCTATAAAAATTTGAAAAACCAACACCAAAGCTACAATATACTTTAGCACTATCCGTAACAACTTTGCTTAAAACATATATTTTTCTTGTGTATATATAGGTTTTTAAAAAAATGATATATTTGACAAATTTTTAATTTTTAAAAAAATTTTTCATTGATTCAACATTAGGAAATATTGACTTAATCAATTTCGAATCCTTACTTTTTGTATCTCTTTTAACGTATTCTTTATAATTCTTATTAATTTGCGATGAAATATATTTAAGACTTTCTTCCCTATACTCAATTTTTATTTTTTTCAAAATCGTATATATTAAATTAACTAAACTAATTTCTTTTTCCCATATTTATATATATTTTATAATCTTCTTTTTAGTCCTTCCTTTTTTCATCTAAAAAAAGTAAATATTTTTCTAAAAAAATATTTTTCTTGTTTTTCATTGACCCCATCTATAGAATTTTTCTAATTTACATTTTTCTTTTTAATATATTCTTCTATAACGTTATCCATAACTCTTCTAAATCTTGGATATATTCTTATTCCTTTTGAATCTAATCTATAACTTTCTTTTACCAACCTTTTTTTCAACTAATATATTTATTAATTTTTTCGTATCCTATAACTTTAATATCATCAATATCTTTTTCTCCAAATTCAAGATAATCATATTCTCTAAAATCTACATTAAATCCTATATTATGGTAATCTAACTTTGAATTAACATAATCATTCACCTTAGAAAGAAATAAATTTTTAAAAACGATGTTCCTCTTTTAACAAAAACTTTCCTTAATATATTTGCAAGAGTATTTACCTAAACTTTTTCAATTTTTAGTTAAGTTATTATCTTTATTTATTAACATATATAAGACTTCTTCTAAATTAATTTCTTTATTCAAATCTTCAATTTTTTTCTAAATGTATTAAATCCCTTTTTGCTTTTACTAAATCACCCACATTTTTTTATCTTCAGATTTTTAAATTTTTTTATTTTCTTGATCTTTACTTTGATTATTATATTCTTCTAAAATATTATCTATATCTTTTTGAAGTCTCTTTATCAATCTTTCTATTAGTCGTTTTTTTCAATGTATTTAGATGGAGAAGAATGATAATCTTTCTCATATTTTTTTCATTTAATTTTTTTGTTCTATATTATTATTTCTATTTATTATATATTTAGTTTCATTTGGAATAATTTTTATTATTAATTATACTTTCGTTATTTTTTTCTTTGGATATATCATAATCATTATTTACTTTTGTTATTATTTTTTTATATTTTTAAATATTCTAAAACGAAAATCCAATATTTTTAGTATCTTTAACCATATTTTTTTAAATCTTCAATACTAAATTCACTAGATTGACCTATAAAATCATCTTTTTCATCTATTTTTATCCGTAAACTCTTTATCTTCAGGGTTATCAACAGGATATACTACTTTAGCATTGTCTTCAATTTTTCATTATACTAGATATATCATATTTCTCTAAACTTCTAACATATATATCCATCCCCACTTTAAATGAATCAGTATATATCTTGTTTTTTTCTCTAAAAATTCAATAACTCTATTTTTTTACCAAATATATATATTAAAAATCAAAAATAGTTCCAATATTTATTTTTATAAGATTTCCCTTTTTTTATCATCTGTATACGATTTTTAATTCATTTATATCACATATAGATTTTTTTATTTCTTCCCAATTTATAACTTTATTATCAAATATATATTCTGAATTTTTCAGATATATATACATTTTGATTTGAATATTTATCTATCAATTCTTTATTATCATTATATAATTGAGATGTAAAAATATTTAATTATCAGTTCATCTTGTTCTTTATTCCCTCTCCAGTATAAAGAAGATAATCAAAATCTACATTTTTCATATATTTCTTCTATCATACCTTTACTCATAGCATATCTTCCATAATAATTATTCTTTAACGAATCATAATTTCTCCTAACAAATACTTTAGCTAATAAATCAAAGTATTGTTTTTATATCTTCTTTTAATTTATTTCCATCATATTCCTCAATTAACACTTAGTATACTCCCTCCATATTTAATTATTATGTATACTTTTTAGCTTTCAAAATCAAATCATTTTTTTACTAACAATATTGATTTCATTTTTTTCTTACTTTTTAATATCTATTCCTTCACCAAAAATTTCTACCTCTTTACAAGCTTCTATAGATATGTATCCTTCTGAAGCAACATCTATATTTTTTTATTAGATTTAAAAATGAATTGACTCTGTATTAAATTCAATTTGCTTTAGAATTAAAAATCAATTAAATTTTTTTGAATTTATTTCCATACCTTTTTTTATCTATTTTAAAATCAATATTTTTCATTAACATAATTTCTTTTATTTATATCGTTAAATCTAGAACTGTTAGTGTTTTTTATAGCCCAAGATACTTTCATATCATTTTTCATCTTCACTATAAAATTCAACATCTACTATATCATCTATATCTGGTGTTGGAAATAAGCCTGTATTTGTTTTAGAATAAAATGTTTTTATAATATATATCAACCATATTAGTACTTTTTTTACTCCTGAAGAATCCAGTCCTTCTTCAAACTCTACATTCATTATAGCTAAATTATTTTTTTACTAGATAATTTTTTACCTTTGCAAATAATGAAGTACCACGTATTTCTTTATTAAACTTCTTTTCTACTTTAAAACAAATTTTTATCAACTACTGTTAATTGAGTCACAAAAATACTATTTCTATATAACAATTCACTTTCAATAACCATATATTCTTTATTATCAAAAATTAAATTCATTCCCACAGAATAAAAATCTTCAGTTAATAATTTAATATACTCTACTCCTTTTTTTATATTTAAACTTCACGTCAAGCATTTACAACACTCTTTCTATATTAGAAATACAATCATCACCAAAAAGTATTACACCTTCATTAGTCACAAAAACTGCTTCACCCTAAATTTGAACAAATTCTAACCAAAAAAATTCCAATCTGTTTCTAACTGCCTAAAAAAACTTTGTTAATAGCTACATTAAATTTTTTTAGAAACCACATAACTTATATTACTATCTTTTAATATATCGTCTATAATATTTTTTTATATGTAATATTTTTTTATCTTGATATACTCTACTTTTTTTATTTTTCATCTAAAAATTTTGAATTATCAAAAAGCTTCTAATCTAATAGTTACTTTATTATCTATATTTTTTTATCACTCATAACTTCATTAAGTGTACCATCAAAAATGTTTACTCCTCTATTTCTAACTTTAAATTTTTGATTTTTGGATTATAAAAGTTTGTTTTTAAGTTCTTTATACTTATTTGAATCAACTTCAAAAATCATAATCAAATTAGTGTGTTCATTAAATTTTGATTTCATCTCTAACTCAGATAATTTAAACTCTTTAACTAGACAATTTCCTAATTCAAGTTCCAATACTTCTCCATTGATTTTTCATATTAATCATCTCCTAATATTAATCTTTTAGATTCAAGAAAATATTTTTTTGCTTAAATCGTACACAATAATCCCCTAAATCATTATCTAAACTGAATTTTTTTGATTTAAAAAAATCTATAAACATTTCCTTAAATTCTAAAGTCATTTTATTTTCTTCATTAAAAAAATATTCTAATTTAATATTTCTATATGTTCTATTCGTTTTTATCTTCTATCCAATTGATAAAATATTTAAAAATGATCCTTATTTAAAATTTTTTTATAACCATTTCCATATTTAAAAACATCATCGCCAACACTTAAATTGTCATCAACTGGATCGAAAAAGAATATTTTAAACTAACTATTTCTTCATCTAAAAATTAAGTTATCTTCTTTTATCGTTACCCTATATTTAAACATGATTTACTCCTTTTTTAAAAACTATAGTTTTATCACTATAACCAACAGATTTATTTCCTATTAAATTAAAATGTTTTTTTCCAAAATATTCTAATTTTTCTTTATCATTTAAAAAAATATTTTTCTATATACTCAATAGCCTTTTATTTTTTTCTAAATCTTTACTATAAGGAGTAAAAAAATAACAATCTTATTCTCATCTAAATTTTTATAAACTATACATTCATTAAAAATTTCAAAAAAATATATTTTCTAAAATATATTTCGAATTCCTAGTAATATTAAATTTTTAATATATACTTAGCTATAATATCTCTATATCTACCTTCAATACACTCCTTATCACATATATTATTATAAATCATTTCAAAAATTGGCTTTGTTTACTCTTAAATCCATTGAAGCTGCTAAAATATATATTATTTTCTTTTTGATTATCATCTAAATTATCAAAAATTTATAAAATTATAAAAATCTGGATTTAAAGACGATTGAATAATATCATAATCATTTATATAGCCACTAATCATTTGTAAGTAACCAGAAAAAGAATTTGAATCTATACTATATTCTTTTTAATAATTTATTATATCCTTCATTTATTCCATATTTATTAATATATTTAAATAAAACTTGCCATGATGTATTATAGTAAACTGGAAATTTTCTATCTTCAATTCTCATTTATTATCACTCTCACCTTATATTTAAAAATATTTATTTTCTAAAAATTTCTCTAAAAATAATTTATTTTTATCAAAAATAGACTCTTTATTTATTATATGAATAATTAAATAAATAATCTCCTTATTATTATCTTCTTCTTCAAAATTTATATATTCACCCTTTTTCCTTACTTATTTTTTTCTACATAAAAAAACTATCTTTTTAAAAATATCAAAATTTTTTTAATATTCTATTTAGATTAAAGGCATTAAAACTATCTGATATTTCAAAAATTGTTGAAATTAGTATATTGTGTATAATTTTTTTAATTTATCAACTTTATATAATTTCCAAATCTTTTTATCTAAAAATTTTGGAATAAATTTTTAAAGTATTTTTTTGTATGAATCAATCCATATATATCCTTTTTCTTCTTCATCTACTAAATAAGTATATTCATCATCTATTTTTAAAAAAATATTCGTGATAAATAAAATTTTTCACTAGGCAATACGTTAAATTCAGGAAAAAAACATTAACTTTTGATACATTCCAAACTAACTTAGAATCATGCACTATTTTTTTGAATTTAATTCTTCAAAATCATATATGATATCATCTACTGTATACACATCATTTAAAGTAATTCTGTCATCTAAATTTACAATTTTTTTATTCTATACATTCTTTCAAAAAAATATATCTAGGAAAGTTATTAAATATTAAATTATTTTTTTAATAGATATATTTATTAAATTTTCATATTCTCTTATATATCTATAATCCTTTTTCTAAAACTACTTTTTGCATCATATATAATTTCATTTATAATTAGATTTACTTTAAATACTCTTCCTTCAATTTCTTTTCTTTCAAAAATAGTCTAATTTAAGTAACACATCTCCCATATACCCTATGTCATTATCATATTCATAATCAAGCAATATAAATTTGTTTTTACTTAAATTTTTTTATCTAATGATACTTCAATATATATTTCTTTATTTTTTTCAAAATATTTATTAAATCTTCATCTACTTTTTTTCATAAATAACATTAAGTTTTTTTATCAAATTCATCTTTAACATCTATTATTATATCTGTAAGATTATCTAAATACGTATTTTTTTGTTAATTTTACTATTAAACATTTTCTCCCTCCTTTTTCTTCTTTTTATAATATAGTATACTCCTAAATTTTTATAATGTCAATATTTTTATTTTTAATTAAAAATTTATTTTTAGGTTTTAAAATTAATATATAAAATAAAAATAAGAGCAAAATAAACTTTTACTCTTATTCAAAATTTGTATATATCAATTTTATTTAATAACCCTTGATAAAAAAATTCTTTGGTTCTATCAAATTTTTGGATTTGTAAATATATCTTCTGGACGTCCTTCTTCTAATATATGACCTCCATCCATAAATACTATTTTATTTGATACTTCTCTTGCAAATTCCATTTCATGTGTAACAACTATCATAGTAAGTCCTTCTTTTGCAAGTTCTGTCATAACTTTAAGAACTTCACCAACCATTTCTGGATCAAGTGCTGAAGTAGGTTCATCAAATAGTATAACATCTGGATTCATGCACAATGCTCTAGCAATTGCCACTCTTTGTTTTTTTGCCCTCCAGATAATCTTGTAACCTTAGCGTACGCAAAATCTGACATTCCAACTTTTTCTAAATATTTTTCTTGCTGTTTCTAATGCTTCATTTTTAGAAATTTTTTTAAAACATTCATAGGACCCTAATATGCAGTTTTCAATAACATTTAAATTATTGAATAAATTAAATTGTTGAAATACCATCCCTACTTTACTTCTAAATTCACCTAAATCCATCTCTTTTATGTTGTATACTTTTACCTTTATAAAATATATCTCCTCCATTAATTTCCTCTAATAAATTTATACATCTTAAAAAGAGTTGATTTTTCCTCCACCTGAAGGTCCTATAATTGATACAACTTCACTTTTTATTAACGGTAAAAGAAATATCTTTTTAAAACTTCTCTATTTCCATATTCTTTTTAAATTTTCAATAGATATTATCATAATAATCCCTCCTGTACTACAATTTCAGCTCTTTTTTTCTAAATATCTAAATAGTTTTGATAAAGTAAATGTTAATACAAAGTATATAGTACATGTAATCAAAAATACTTCATAATATCTTACATGAGTTCCTGAAATTGCTCTAGATGTTGTAAAATAATTCTGTAACACCTATAGAAAAATAAAACAGATGTATCTTTTAATATTAACTATAAATTCGTTAGCTACTGATGGCAAAGTATTTTTTTATTGCCTGTGGTAATACTATTTTTCTCATTATATTAAAAATGAGTCATACCAAGAGCGAGTCCTGCTTCATATTGTCCTGAATCAATTGATTTAATTCCACCTCTTATTATTTCTGTAATATATGCCCCAGTATTAAATGAAACAATAATTAAAGCCGATGTCATAGCTGGTATATTTATTCCTGTAATTTGTGAAAATCCATAATAAAATATTATTGCTTGAACAATCATAGGAGTCCCACGAATTATAGTAACATATATAGATATTAAATAGTTGCAAATGTTAAATATAACTTTTAGATGAAAAGGAATTTTTATTAACATTTCTTTCATCTCTAATCAATGATAATATTAAACCTATAACAAATCCAACAAATGTACCAAATAATGATAAATATATAGTTGTTAATGTACCTTTTTAAGAAATCTTTCCAATAATTTGTAATAAGGAATTTAATCCAAGCTGTAAAACTTTGTGGTGTATCTTCACTTTCTCCACTTGGTTGATTTTTTTATAGCCTCACTCATTAATTTTTTCTCTTTCTTCTTTACTGATACTTTCAAGTGCTTTTTTTCTACTTCACTTCTTAATTCATCATTACCTTTTTAAACCTATAGCAATATTTACATCATCTCTATCATATTTAAAACCATTATTATTATTAAATTCAACAAATGAGACATCTGGATTAGAATATACTGCTGATAATGCACTTGGTTTTTCTGATATATATCCATCAATTTTATTAGATTTCAAGGCAACTAACATATTTGCAAAAATTTTTCACTGGCAGTTTGCTTTTCTACACCATCAATTTGATCAATAACCGTATAATGAAAAGTATTTAATTGACCTGTAATTTTTAGCTCCTTTAAAAATCAGAAATTTTTATTTGCATCAATATACTTAGAATCTTTTTTACAACAATCACTAAATCAGATTCATAATATGGACTAGTAAAATCCATATTTTTCTCTTCTTTCTTTTGTAGCAGACATTCCTGCAATTACTAAATCAATTTTTATCGGAATTAAGAGCTGGTCCAAGTAATGAATCCCAATCACTTTTGCACGATTTCTAATTTTTTTATTTAATTTTTTTAGCAATTAATTTTTGCTATTTCAACATCATATCCCCCCCAGCATAACCATTTGATATTTTTTTACTGCACCATTATCTCCAGTGTTCTGGAACCAGTTAAAAGGTGCATAACCTACTTCCATTCCTACTCTTAAAAGTATCATCATTAGAAAAAGATATCATTGATACAAATAAAAGTAACGACATAATTATTTTTTTCATATATTTCCTCCTTAAACTAAAAAAACTGATATTTCCATCAGTTTAACATAAAAAAATATATGTAAACTGATAGCACTCCATTAATATATAATGACAGTATTAGAGATATTATCCATAATACCACCATAGAATGTGTCAAATTCTACAGTTCGAGCGAAAATCCCTTTCTAAATTAATCATAGATTTGACTATCTCTAATTTATACTCTTAATTTTTCGCACCTCTATCAATTTTTTATTATTTAGTCTATATTAGCATATTTTTAAAAAAATTTTGTAAAGTATTACATAATATTGAGTTTTATATTTTTTTACACTTGTAATTGATTTTTTTAATAGTAATATAATATATAATCAATTATATATTTTTAAAATAAATAGGAAATGACTCTGTTTCTTATTAAAGTTTAATTATGTGATATATTAATATTAATGTTGTTATGGTGAACTGTACCCATAATCTTGGACGTAAGATTCGAGGTGCAGTTCATATACCTTGTAAAAACAAGACCTTTTTCTACATTCTATTTACTTTGCGGTTCAACTTTTGACATCAGATAATATGTCTCAACATGAGATTATTAGGCTATTAACAAAACATAATTCAATACATCAACAAAGTATTATTTTTTGCTGATATTTTTAACTATATTACATAGTTTGCTATATAAATCTCAATTAGAGTATTTTATACATCCCAAATTCAACAATAACTAAAAGTAAGATTCTATTGTATTTCCTTGTTTTATCTTTCATATCTCGAGTTTTATTTTTTTCAAAATATCAAAGTTACAACTTTCATCTCTAATATCATTATATATTTTTGTAACCATCAATCATTTCAGTCAAAGTTTTCCCTTTACTACCATTCTTTATAGTGGTATTTACTCTTTTTTTATCTTACTTTCAAAAAGGCTCAAATGTTTTTATACCTAATTACTTCGTCTTTAAAATCAAATAAAGGTGTATCTGGTTTAGCATCCCATAAAATAATCAACCACATTATCGCATTATAAAGCTGATTTTGCAGTTTCATTCCAGTTTTCAGACTGTAAATTCCCACTCCCTCTATTATCATATTTTTTTGTATATTATTTACATGACGATTACCTACAAGTGGATTAAAAAGAGGTAACCCTTTGTGATTAATTAGTTCTAAAAAAATCTCTTGCCGCATTCATGCCACACTGAATAACTTCCTTCTTGCCATCAGTTTTACGCTTAGCACTAAATACATAATATTCATCTTCAATAGTTGCTCCTGCATCACTATATTTTTTTGTTGATTTACTAACAGCTTAATATGTGCTTCAGGCTGAACTTCATAATCTCTAACAATTCTTTTGTCTTGTTTCATGTCCTCTACAATTCATTTAAGTTCTCCTTTCTACTCGTTTTTCAAACTAAACTTTTTACTCTTTCTTAGAGCCTTTACATTAATGGATGTTCTATACTTAAATAATATTCTTTTTAATGCTAATAATTTATCTTTTTCATTCACTTATTGTCTTCTCTAAAAATTTTTTTCTAGTTTTTTTCCTTAATATTTTTATATTTTTACCCCTATATTTATAATATTTTTATTTTTTATAACTAGATTTATCACCTAAAAATTAACTAATAGCACAAAAACTTATTTTTATTATACTTAGATATGCTACAGTTTCAATATATTGGAATAAGTAAACATATCAACCCAAATAGCTATATTTAGTTAATAATGTAGTAAACCCTTGTTCTTATACTTTTTACCATATTTGTACACATTTTTTTAGATGGCAGTGTTAAAGATTTTTGAAATATATTTTATTTTTTTCATCAACTTTCTTTCTACTTTCCAAGTTAGACTTTCACCTTTTTAATCTCATTTTTTAAACTTCTTACTTTAAAATTAGATAAAAAGCTATACCTAATAAAAAGAATATAAAAAAATAATACTTATTATTCTTTTCAAATATATTAGCTTCTTTTCCACCCTAAATTTAGTTTTTAATTTTAATTTCCCTATTTTTTTATTTTTCATATTTATGTTATAATGGTTAAAAAGGTAAGAGATTTACTCCCTTATCCATTCGTACTTAATATTCAAAAAGGGTTTTTAAAGGTATTATGCTATTCAATCATTATTTCCTTTTATTGCTCTTTTTTTCTTTTTCTTTAACCATTATTCTTCCTCCTTTCTATTTATATATTATACTATATATTCGATATTTTGTTGATAAATTTTTTTATGAATATTTACTTTTTAAAAAAATATACAAAATAACTGTGTATTCTTATATTTTAATTTCATTTATTTCTTTCAAACCTTTACCAACTTTAACTAATCATACTACAGCTACTCCTACTATAGTCATAGCTATTAAGTTAAACGCCATATTATGTGCTAGATATTACTACTTTCCATTATTGACTTTTTTTAAAAATTTAGATATATACTTGTATCAAATAAAAAAAGAGGTGATTATTATGAAAATGGAAGGATTATTTAAATTAGCACATAAAAAAATAAAAAAAGCATACAAAAACTAACAATATGTTTATTACTGTATTTAGTATTTAGAATACCTTTGCTATTTCTAGTACCTTATTTTAATACTTATGTAAACTATGTTATGGACTTAAATGTTATTTTTTTATTCCTTTAATCATATTTTTTTACATTAATAACAATGATTTTCTTTACAGAAAAAAACTTTCACATGTATTCTTTAATAATAAAAATAATATGGTTATATATAAAAGAAATACCAAAAATATTTAATTTTTAAATACTATATTTCTTGCTTTTTTTAAATGTTATATATATTTTTTTAATTAACTTAACTAACATTTTATATTCTTTAGGCTTTATATTAATTTTTAATTATTATATTTTTCTCTATTAATAACTTTAATTTCTACAGTTCCATTTTAATATGATATTAATATTTTTTTATACTTTAATAAAAAAACGATCAGTAAATGAACTGCACCCATAATCTTGGACACAAGATTGGAGGTGCAGTTTTTTTATGAGTACATTAACAATAAAAAGATAAAATTGAAATATATGAAATAAGGAAAAAAAGGTGTAACAATTTCTTCTTTAACTAAAAGCTTTTTAAGGTTCGAGGATCCAATATTAGATATTTAATTGCTTTTAATTAAAAAAACATGAATATGATATTTTTAAGAAAAGATAAAAAAATAGAACTTATTCTAAAAAAATTTAAACTACAAATAATTAATAGAATTTTTAATTAGTCATGAATCTATTAATTCTGTTGCTCTTGATATTGGTTTAGTATCTTATGGTATTTTTACATAATTGGCTTTCAAAAATTTAAAGAAAATGGGTATAATGTTATAGAAAATAAAAAAAGGAAGGAAACCTAAATCTATGACTAAACCTAATAAAAAAATAATAAAACATTATCTGAAAAAAAGAAAAAAATTAAACAATTGGAAGATGAAATACTTTATCTAAAAAGCTGAAAATGAATACTTAAAAAAATTGAGAGCTCTAGTTCAAGAAAGGGAGCTAAAAGAGAAGAAAAAGTAAGAGTAATAGCCGAACTTAGAGCTAAATATCCTTTCAAAATGCTATTAAAGATTGCTGGAATATCAAAATCAGTATATTATTACTATATTAATAAAAAAAGATATTGATGAGAAGAATAAATATATCATTGAAAAATTTAAAGAAATTTACTATGTAAATAAAGGAAGATATATGGTTATCGCAGAGTAACATTGGAATTAAAAAAATCAAGGTTTAAATATTAATCATAAAAAGTACAAAGACTTATGAAGAAACTTAATTTACAAAAGTATTATCCGTAAAAAGAAAATATTCTTCATACAAAGGTTGCGTAGGTAAGGTAGCTGATAACCATATTAAAAAAGAAATTTTTGAAGCAACAGCTCCAAATCAAAAATGGTTTACAGATGTGACGAAATTTAATTTAATAGGAGAAAAGTTATACTTATCACCAATATTAGATGCTTATGGAAGATATATAGTTTCATATGATATTTCACGTAGTCCTAACTTAGAACAGATAAATCATATGTTAAATTTAGCATTTAAAGAAAATGAAAATTATGAAAATTTGATATTTCATAGTGATCGAGGATGGCAATATCAGCATTATTCATATCAAGAAAAAAATTGAAAAGAGAAGAAGATAACTCAAAGTATGTCAAGAAAAGGAAATAGTTTAGATAATGGATTAATGGAATGTTTCTTTTGGGTTGTTAAAAATCAGAAATGTTTTTATGAACAAGAAGAAAAATACAAGACATTAGAAGAATTGAAGGAAGCAATAGAAGATTATATATATTATTACAATAACAAAAGAATAAAGGAAAAAAATTAAAAGGATTAACTCCTGCTTCTTATAGAAGTCAATCCCTATTAGTTAGTTAAATTATTTGTCCAACTTTTTTTGGGGTCAGTACACAAAATTAATATAATATTGTATAAAATTATACTATAAAACGAAAGAGAATTACACACTCAACTCAACCAATTTATAAAATTCACCTTTCCTATCCATTAAATTACCAAAAAGAACCATCTTCAACAATAACCCCATTTTTTTCATAAAAAGAATTCTATTGTATTTCTTCAACATGCTCTTATTTAACTTATGCGTAACAACAAGAACCGTCAAATCCTGAATTTCTAAAATTGAATTTTTCAATTTCAGTAGTAACTTTATTATCTAAAGACGAGGTAGCCTCATCTAATAATAAAATCGGTGTTTTTCCGAATTAAAGCACGCGCAATACTAAGTCTCTGTCTTTCTCCACCAGATAGATTTGATCCATTTTCGCCACATAAAAGCTTGTAGACCTAATTCATTTTCTAAAATATAACTTTCTAAACCAGACTGCTGGACAGCTTTTTTTATATCATCTTCAGTAAAGGATTGACTAAGGGTAATATTTGCTTTTAAAGTATCATCAAAGATATAAACATCTTGCTGGACAATAGTCATTAAGTTATATAGGCTCTCTGATGAAATAGTTTGCAAATCTTGATTATCAATTGAGATATACCCACTTGTTACATCATAAAAACGCAGTAATAGATTGAGTAAAGTTGATTTTCCACTTCCTGACATACCTACTATTGCAATTTTTTCCCCTTTTTGAATCTTCAAAGATAAATTATTAAAAATCTTTTCCTCAGCATTAGGATAAGAAAAATCTATATTTGAAAAAGAAATAACATCATCAAAATATTCTTTCGTTTTACCAGTTTGAAGTTCGATTACATCTTTTACCTCAAATGAATTCAGTGTAGCCTGACCTTCGCGGAATTTACTCATTCCCATACCAATTTCATTTAGTGGCATTACTACAAAATTGACTAGTTGAACAATAGCTGTTACGTTCCCAATTGTTGTATGTCCACCAAAGACAAGATACATTCCTCCACCAAAGGCTACTAAAAAAACAATCATCCCCGAAAGCTGAGAAATAACATTAGCTAAAACATCAAATTTTCCTTTCATAAAATATATCTCATCCAATTTTTCGCTTTCGTTTCTGTAATCTTGACGGATAGCCTCTTTCACATTAAAACTTTTTATAACTAGAAACCCCTGCTAAAATATCTTTAACCTTAGCCAAATATTTCTGATCGGCTATCATAGAACTATTTTTGCATAAATGCTGACTTTTTCGCCAATCAATCCTGAAATTATCATTGGAATAACACTAGAAATGATAACTAATATGGTCAAAAACCAATTACCTATAAACATGGCTACTAGCGAGAAAATCATTAAGGAAATATTTTTTTGAAATATTAAAATACTGGTGCAAATAATCCTGCTCAATTTTTTTCATGTTTTCAGTTAATATTGAAATAAATTTTTCCTGATTTTTTTCCTTAGAAAATTCTCTATAATCTCTATCTAAAATAGATTTAAACACCTTATTTTTTTATATCTTGACATAATTTGCCTAACAAGTTTATTTTCTTAATCGAAGGGATATAAAATTAAGACCTGCATAGACGAATATTACGACAGCACCCATTAGTATTGCTTTAGATAGAGCTTCCCTATTTTGGAACATTCCATTATCAATTATAGTTTTAATAGAATAAGCAAAAAGCAATATTAGTTAAAGGCACCAATATATTAAAAAAATCATAAAAAGTATAAAAAAACTTTTTATGGTATTTTTATCAATTGTTTCATTATTAATCTACCTCATAATTCTTAAATTTCATTTTAGAAAATGTGACATAAAAATATTCTTCTAAGTCAATATTCTCTCTCTAAACTCTTTCATAGAGACCTGTTCTACCATTTTTTTCCATTTTTTTGATAACACCAATCTTGTCTGCTATCTGTGAAATTTCTGACAAAATATGACTTGAAATTAATATTGTAACACCACATTCCTTAGAAAGAGACAGCAAAAGATTCCGAATTTCTTGAATTCCTATTGGATCCAAACCATTGATTGGTTCATCTAAGATTAACAATTTAGGTTTTTGTTAGGAAAGCCCTAGCTAAACCAAGCCTTTGTCTCATTCCTAACGAAAACTCTTTTACTTTTTTTAGTCATATTTTTTTAATCCTACCATCCTTAAGATACTTATTATATCTGATTCATTAATATTTTTCCTCATATATTGCGCGTGAATTTCCAAAATTTCTTTTTGCTGTGAGGTTTTCGTAAAAAAATTGGTGTTTCAATAATACTTCCAACCTGACTTAGAATCTCCTCTCTGTGATCTTGTAAATTTTTTCCAAAAAAATTTCAATACTACCAGATGTAATAGTTGATAAGGACAACATACATTTCATTAAGGTTGTTTTTTTCCTGCACCATTGGGACCTAAAAACCATATATTTCTCCTTCAGTAATTTGAAGATTAATACCACTTAAAATTTCTTCCTTATCAATAGTTTTTAAAAAGTTCTTTTATTTCAACAATATTCTTCATTTCTATCTCTCTTTCTATATCCAGCTTTAAATGCAAAAATTTTTTCTTAAGGAGCATAAATACCAATTTATACAGCTCTTCTTTTAAATAAATCATCAAAGGATTATCACTTTCTTTCCATTGAACTCAGATATACTACTTGATATTAATATCTTTTCTTGAAATAGTATAAATTGAAAAATGAAACAATCATTAAACTTATGAAACTAGCAAATATTAAGAAGAATAAGTTATCAACAAAATTATTAGTTAAACTGCCTGGACTTACATTCGAAAGTAATGTAGCTAAACTAAATCCTGAAAGCATTGTTATAGCTATTGAATGCTTAATCATACCTAAAACAAAAGGTAATATTCCGATTAATACTGTTTCCAAACGTAATTTCAGCTAAATTAATCATTCGATTAGCTACTGGGATATAATTTGATTCAGTTAAAATTGCTACTAATCTAATTAATAATTGAATAACTAAATGTGCAGTAAAATGAACAATAAATGATATTATAATTACTGCAAGCACTTTTTCCCCATAGTAACTTTTATTTTTAGAAACAGGGTAGGAAAACAACTGAAAAAAATTGTTCTTCGTTTAAATTCATCAATAATAATTGCAGATAATAAATAAGATTCAAAAAAATCAAAAAAAGCTGCTTTTTGTAAATAAAGATGCAAACAATGATGTTGCAATAGCCCAACCTTCCCATTTACCAGTAATTCTAAAATTATTGGTACTCTGCTCAACAAACTCTCCCAGTTTATTATCAGTTCCTAACCCCATGATTATGATTCCTGTAATACCTAACACTATAAATATAGTACCCAACCAAGCCAAAAATAATTTAGATTTTTGAAACTTTTTTTAATTCAATTTTAATAATCGATAACATAGATTTTTTCCTCCAAAAAAATTTTTATTAATATTAATTACACTATTCTCAAATCACTTTACATACTTCTGGTATGTAAAGTTTTTAAAAATCAAACATACCAAAGGTATGTTTGATAGAAATTTTTAATACCATATCTATAGTATGGTATTTTTTTAAAATATCTATACGTAAAACTTATTTACTACTTTTTTAGGTGATCGAATAATTTGAAAATTACTTCCATCATTTCATCAGTAATCAACTGCACCCCCAAACCTTCAAAAAGTTAGTTTAATGAAATTCATTTTTCCGCTTTTAATTCTTCTACTGAAAAAAACAGAAATTTGGAATCCAATCCAAACATCTAGAGTCAAAATGATTAAATCTGCTAATTCTTCTGGATATTCTGTTTTTTTATTGATTCATCTTTTAACACCTTCATAAACTTTTTCCTAATTTCTGGTAAAAAAATCAGAAAAATAAACTTAAATACTGCTCTCCTAACAAACGTGGACTTCTTAACATAATTGAGACTGAGTATACTAGTCTTTGATATTTTTAAATTAGAAAACGCATCCATCAAAGAGTTTTTGTATTTTTTTAATGCAGTATCTCCTCTCCAATTATAATTTAAAAATTTCTTGATTATTTTTCGCTAACGATTGATTGCAATATTTCATCTTTAGACTCAAAATGATGATAAATAACACCTTTTGTCAAACCACCTAGCCCATCGATTATATCTTGTATTGAGGTATTATCAAATCCTTTTTTTCCAAAAATAAATCTTTCGAAACTTCTAATATTTTTTTCTAGTTTCATGTGAGTCTCTATTTCTTGCCATTATAACCCTTTCTTATCATACTAACGGTATGTAATTCTATTATAATATATAAAAACTCATACTGTCAAGTTCCTTTTTATTTACTTGCAGAGTGAAATTTGAAATGTAAAGTCATTTTTCTATTATTGACTTTTTCTAAAATTTAGATATATACTTGTATCAAATAAAAAGAGGTGTTTATTATGAAAATACAAGGATTATTAAAATTAGCACATAAAAATAATAAAAAAAGCAAACAAAAAAACTATCAATATGTTTATTACTGTATTTAGTATTTAGAATACCTTTGCTATTTCTAGTACCTTATTTTTAATACTTATGTAAACTATGTTATGAACTTAAATCTTATTTTTTTATTCCTTTAATCATACTTTTTTACATTAATACCAATGACTTTATTTACCGAAAAACTTTCACATGTATTTTTTTAATAATAAAAAAAATAGTATAGTTATATATAAAAGAAATACCAAAATATTTAATTTTAAATACTATATTTCTTGCTTTTTTTAAATGTTATATATATTTTTAATTAACTTAACTAACATTTTATATTCTTTAGGCTTTATATTAATTTTTAATTATTATATTTTTCTCTATTAATAACTTTAATTTCTACATTTCCATTTAATATGATATTAATATTTTTTTATACTTTAATAAAAAAACGAGCGTAAATGATCGTTTTTTTATATTTTTATTTATTTTTTTATTGCTTATTTAAAGTATAAATTTATATAAACTGTATACACATAATAACTATAAACTTACTCTACAAACTTAAAAAAATTAAGAAAAGATAAGTATATGACAATAAAAATATTAGCTAATGAATTTAATACAAAAATTTAAAATAGGAATTTTTAAATGAATACACAAAAAAACAAATTATTATCTCTTTGACAATTTCTGCTTTTTAATTTCTCAATGTATATATATTGTTTCAATCTCAAAAAGATTAGGACATTCAAACCCCTCAATAACTTTAAAAAAATCTATTCACATTTCTATAAAAAAATAAGAAGATGATATAATCATGATTTTTAAATCAAAATATTTTTTTAGAACTTTTTTTAGAACTTTTTATAAAAAAATAGCTATCACCTAAAAAAATTAAGTGATAGCTCCAAGTCCTTATTTTTTATAACACTTAGAAGTGTTACAGTTTCAATATGTGGGGTATAAGAAAACATATCAACACAAATCATTTCATGGTTAATCCCTTATCAATGGCTTCCTGAATAATCTTATGACAACATACCCCCAAAGGATTGTTTTTCCTTACAAAGCGAATTTTTCATTGCTCCAGTTATGGCATTTACTTCTTTAACGGTTTTTGCACCATGCTTTACAACTGCTTCAATTACCTGATCTTCTGTGACTTTACTGCAATAACAAGCATACTTAGGATCTGTATCTTTCTTAAACCAGATAGGAACCCTAACTTGGTCTTTTTAAGAATTTTATTTCTTTATCTAAGTTATAGTAAATAACGTCGCAGTCCTCATTCATGCATATCTTATATTGATCTCCATCAACGGCATTACTATAATCATCTGTCACTAAGTGTTCAACAGTTATCCTACTAACTGTTACTCCTTCATTATTACAGACAGGGCAACTCTCCTTTGTTCTATTTAAATTTTTGTGTGATACATTCACAGCAACATTCATCAATAACTTTCAATTACATAACCTCCATATCTTTAAAACTATTTAATTCAAGGTAAATCCCAACCAATTTTTCATTTATAGTTTTTTTAAATTAAAAAAATACCCCTTGATTGTATCGTCAATTATCGGTATCATTCAAAGCGTGAATAGGAAAAATAGTTTATAGATTCTTTACATTCAAAGCTCTAAAAGCATTTAATACTGCGATGATAGTTACACCTACATCTGCAAATATAGCTGCCCACATAGTAGTTATTCCAAAAGCACTCAAAATAAGAACAATTATTTTTATTCCAATTGCAAATACTATGTTTTGATGTGCAATTTTTAGTGTCTTTTTAGAAATCTTCATTGTAGTAGCAATTTTCGATGGCTCATCAGTCATAATTACAACATCAGCAGCTTCAATGGCCGCATCAGAACCTAAACCACCCATTGCTATTCCAATGTCTGCACGAGCTAATACAGGTGCATCATTGATTCCGTCACCAACAAAGGCAAGTTTACCTTTTTTAGATTTTTGCGAAAATAATTCTTCTAGTTTTTCAACTTTGTCTGCTGGCAACAGTTCTGCATAAACCTTATCAAGACCAAGCTCTTTAGCAACTTTTGAACCAATACTTTTATTATCACCTGTCAACATAACTGTTTGTTTAATATTAGCTGCCTTAAGTTCCTTGATTGCTTGTGCTGAATCTTCCTTTACCTCATCGGCAATTACAATGTAACCTATATATTTGTTATTGACAGCAACATGTACAATAGTACCGATCAGCTCTCCCTTGAAATAAGGGATATCCATCATTTTCATAAGTTTGATATTTCCTGCCATAACCTTTTTGCCATCTACTGTTGCAATAACACCATGACCTGATATCTCTTCTACATCTGAAATACGTCCATTGTCTATTTCTTTTTCTATATGCACGTTTCAGTGAAAGTGAAATCGGATGATTGGAATAGCTTTCCGCATGTGCAGTTAATTCTAGTAGCTCTTCTTTTGGAAAACTCCTTCTGGATGAATTTCCTGTACATTAAATACACCTTTTCGTTAGTGTTCCAGTTTTATCAAAAAAACAACAATTTCAGTTTCTGCTAATGCCTCTAAATAATTACTACCCTTGACTAAAAACACCTTTTTTTGAGACTCCACCTATTCCACCGAAAGAAAACTCAAAGGAATTGAAATAACTAAAAGCACACGGACAGGATACCACAAGGAATGCTAGTGCTCTATATATCCAATCACTAAAAGTCGCCCCTGTCTATAACAAGAGGTGGTATAATAGCTAGAAAAAAACTGCAATTATAACCACAACCGGTGTATAATATCTCGCAAAACTTCGTAATAAATTGTTCTGAATTGGATTTTTACTACTTGCATTTTCAACTAAATCAAGAATTTTTAGTTACAGTAGATTCTTCAAATTCCTTGGTAACCTCTGCTGTAATAACCCCATTAATGTTGATGCACCCACTTAGGATATCACTTCCAACTTCTACTTCACGAGGAACAGATTCACCTGTTAGTGCCGATGTATCAATCATTGAACTTCCCTCAATTACCTTGCCATCAAGAGGAATTTTTTTCTCCTGCTTTAATTACAATAATATCTCCAATTTGTACTTCATCTGGGTCAACTTTGACAAGTTCATCACCTTTTTTTAACATTTGCATAATCTGGTCGAATATCCATAAGGCTTGCAATTGACTTTCTCGACTTGCCAACTGCATAGCTTTGAAACAGTTCTCCAACTTGATAAAACAGCATAACTGCAACACCTTCAGGATACTCACCAATAAAAAAATGCACCAATTGTTGCAATACTCATTAAAAAAATTTTTCATCGAAAAACTTGACCTTTAAAAAAATATTTTTTTACAGCTCTTTTTACAATATCTCCACCTACAATAATGTAACTTATTATAAAGAGAGCAATCTGTAACCATTCGTTATTTAAACTAAGCAATACTGCTGTAGCTAACACGGCTGCACCAATAATTATTCGCCATAGTCGTTTTGTCATACTAAATAGCCTCCTTTAAGCCTTTTTCATAGTTGTATCGGGTTCGATTTTTTTAACTATTTTTTCGGCCTCTGCTATTATTGTTGGCATTTTTTTCATCCTCACCATCAATAACGAGTTTTGTGGTCATAAAGTTAACAGTAGCTTCTTTCACTCCATCAAGCTCATTAATAGCCTTTTCCATTTTTGCCGCGCAATTTGCACAATCTAAACCTTCAAGTATAAATTTCTTTTTCATTATTAAATCCTCCTAAATATTATTTGTAATTTTTATTTTGAATACTACAAGTCTTTTTCAAATTTTTCTTGAAGCATTGCTCATTTGAAATGAAGACTTAAATATATGCCCAAATATCTTCAAAAAATATTCTATTCTACCGCATTACTACTTCTCGTTGATATGAATTAGACCTTGATCAAATATTTCTCTTACATGATCATCAACTAATGAATAATATACTACTTTGCCTTCTTTTTCTGTTTTTTTCACTAAATTAGCTTGTTTTAAGACTCTCAGCTGATGGGAAATTGCTGATTGTGTCATGTTAAGTAATACAGCGATATCACAAACACACATTTCAACTTCATGTAAAGTCCCATAATATCCTGATTCGTGTTGAATCTCCAAATACTTTAAATAATTCTGCTAGATCATAAAAGGCTTTTCTTCTTGAGGCATTTTATCTCTAACTTGATTTACAATATCCTCATGAATTGCATTGCAGTCACATCTTTCAATTGAATTAAATTTTTTTAGTCATATTATCACCTCTTTTTTTAAATCATTTCATCTGATTACTTGGACAAGCATTCATATGTTGTATATTTATTATATTATTATTTTTCTCTTGTGTCAATAATTATATGAGCATTTATTCAAGTGTTTTTTTATATTATTTAAAATATCTCAAAAAAACATCTACTAAGACATTAGTACAGTCCTTTTCTCGGTATCCTGTTCCATACATATCCTTTAAACAATTCCTTAAAAAAATAAAGACTTCTCCTTCGTACAAGTTTTCGGTTTCTTTAATAGCTTCATCTAACAGCTTATTACATCACTCATGTGGTCAACTCCTTATCAATAACCTTATAAACAACATTTTTGATAATATCACATGTATAAATCATGTAAAAGTCAATGCAAAAAAACCGCCAATCAAGAGAACCTAACTCTTAATTGACGGTTTATATTAGTATTAAATCATACTTCCATTTCAATTCCAGATTTAAAGCATATTACAAAGTGGTCATCATAAACACTAACATTCTGGATAATCTTCCTTACTAGGGTATCATCATAACGTGTAACCATTACTGGAACATAAGCTATAAATTTCGTCTTTAAAATGTCCGTTATTTGCAGTTAATATGTTGGGTACATTTTCTATCACAAAATACTTCGGTCTAACAACACTAACTACCTCAAAAAAAATATTTAAATAAATAATTACGTGGATCATCCATTATTTTTTTCTTTTTCCCTTTTTGAGAAAAATCCTTGACAAGGTGGTCCCCCAACAATTACGTCTATATTTTTTTATACTCATTAAAAAAACATCATCAATATCTAATTTTTGAAATATCTTCATTAATCATTTTCACTTTAGGATGATTTTTTTATAAGAATTAGCTATAGAATAGTCAACTTCATTTGCTAAAACAATTTCAAATCCTGAGTCGAAAAATCCTTTAGATAGTCCACCAACTCCAGAAAACAAATCAATAACTTGTCTTTTCATCTTCTACCCTCATATTCGCTAATTTAGCATATTTTTCTTCTAATTCAACACCGATAAAATTTCTATTTAATCTATAGCTTGCAATTGCAGAAGAACCGCTTCCTAGAAATGGATCTACTACTAAATCGCCCTCATTTGAAAGCAATCTTATAAAATGTTCGAATAATATAATTGGCTTTTGTGTTGGATGTTTACCTAATTTCTTTTCCCTAGCAGTCGTGACAGATGTTTCAATATAGTCTAGAACCAATTTACCTTTATTATTGAATGTTCCTGTTTTTTTGTTTTTATAAGTAAAAATATATCCAGCACTCATTTGAATTAAGAAAATGTAAATTCATATTTCTAGGCATTGGATTTGTTTTGTGCCAAATTCCAGTGGTTTTATAATAAAAACCAAATTCATTTGCTATTTCAACAAGAGTTTCAACCCTTAATATTGACATAAAAACTATCATGGAAGCACCATTCTTAAGTATCCTACTTGATTCTTTAAAAACAATCTCATATGGTCTTTCCAATCATTAAAATCTAAATCATCCCAACCAGCAGCACCAAAAAAATTAGAACGCATTTTTTGTAGATTTGTATCTCTCCCGTTCATGAAATTCGCAGGATCTGTAATAATTAAATCAACCGTAGATGAGTCTAACTTCCTCAATTCTTCTATGCATTCTCCATTTATTATTTCAATCATTTTTTTAATACACTCCATAATTTCTGATATGTCACAATCCAATGCATCACAAATTCTCAGCAAAATATCGGTAGTTACATTCTCACCATTCTTTAATTTATAAAATGTACTCCTACTTACATTTGCTTTTTCCATAAGCTCATTATGTTTCATATCTAAATCAATAAGTTTTTTTAAATAACCTTTTATAACTTAATTCCATATAACCTCCAAGATTATTTTTTTCAATAGCTAATCTCGTACATATATACATTAAAAAAAATACTTATGTTTGTTATTACATACAAATTTATTATAACATTTATAGGTTATTTTTCAATCAATTGATACCTCACTTTAAAAAAAGCAAAAAAATAAAGGCAGTCCGGAGACTACCGATATTTATCTCTCTGCACCTTTGCTATGGTCTTTCTTATTAGATTTAGTTTTGTCATCTATCTTAAAAGCTTTTTATTTGACCTAATATAAAAATTTTTTTCCTCACCATCATACCCTCCAACTTTTGAGTATAAAAAAATAGACAATAGAGTTTTTTTAATTTCTATCGTCTAAGATTATCTAATATTTATTTTTTTCTTTAAATTGATTTTTATTGTATAGTTTAATAATTCTATTAATCCAATTATAAAAATTAAACTGGGATTCATAACAAATCCCAGTTTCATAATTAGCGTGTTCTTTTTAATATAATTTTTGTTTTTAATTTCCCCCTCTGCCCGTTCGTTTCTCTTATCTTTAAATAACTAATATATTTCATCTTAATAATATATTATAACACTTAGAGATATATACCTGCTATTTTTACCAATCATTCAACTTACACTTCTAAAAAAATATGTTAACTTACTCTTAAACTTGCAATAAAAGAAGCTAACGCCCAAAATAAGCAGAACACCATAATGATATACAACAACGCCGTTCCAATACCAAGTAGGGATGTAATAAATGCAGAAAGTCATATGCTGTCATTCTTTTCTATTAAATCATTTTGAAGTGTCTCAAAGCATCCATGATGGCTTCTTCTTTTTTCAGGTGTACACTGTGGAATAATTTGTTTCTCCTTTTTTTGACTTTGTTGTAATGTTCTCGTAATTCTATTCCACATTTCCTTTTTTTATCTGTGCAATATATAATGTTGAAACTTTTTAATTGAAATTTATTCCAAACATATTCTTTGATTTGAGCATATGTTGCTTTACTCTCCGCACTTGTCAAATCCATCTCATCCAACTCAATTTCAACACTTATGTGCTTATCGACATCAAGTTTGGACAAAAGTGCTACCGTCTCCACATGTGGAGTATAAGCGAACATATCCACGCATGTAACCTGCTTCAACATATATCCATTATCCTCAAATATTTTTTTAAATCTGTTGCTAAAGTTTTTTTGGATTACATGATACATATATAATATTATCAACCTTATAATCCAATAACTTATCTATAGTTTTTCTCCTACTCCACTTCTCGGTGGATCTAGTATTAAAATATCTGGTATTATTTTCAAATTATTTAATTCATCTAATTTTTTTCAAATACATCACCAGCTATAAATCTAGCGTTTTCTATACCATTTTAGTCTAGTGTTTTTCATTAGCTTTTTCAACTGCTTCTTCAACTATTTCTATTCCATATACATATTTTTGAATTTTTAGATACAACTTGACCTATAGTTCCTGTACCACTAAATAAATCAAATACTATTGGTTTTTCATTCATATTTTTCAGTTATTTTTATCCAATATCTTAATTACCTCACCATAAAGTTTTTTTCAACTCCAAATGAATTAGTTTGAAAAAGAATAAGGACTAATTTTTGAAATTTAAATCAAATATTCTCTCATTTATATCTCTTTCACCTTTTAAAAGTATTTCCTCATCAGATTTAACTTGATCTGATTTATCATCATTTATAGTATGTATTATTGTTTTTATTTCTTTTTCTAGTTCTAATTTTTTTCTAATTCATTTTTCCATTCATTAACTATATCATAATTTTCAACCTGTGAAGTTGTTATAAGATTAACTGATAATTCCTTAGTCTTTTTCACCTTTTCTAATAACCATATTTCTTAAAAAAACCAATATGCGTCAATCTATGATAAAAACTCTATATTTCTTTCTCTAAAAAAATTATCAGTAAAATCATAAATTACTCTAAAATCATTGTCCATTAGCATACAATTTTTTTAACATTAACAATATCATGAAAAGAATTTTTTTATGAAGTCCCTAACATTATCGGACCATCTTTAATTTCATTACCAAAACTAAATTCCATTTTTATTTCTATATTCTAAATCATTTTTCCATTGTTACTGTATCAAGCTTTTAAATAATCTCTATTAACTATACAAGAATCTATCAATTTAAAAACTAATTCTGTTTTTCAATTTAGATTGTTCTTTGTAATCAAAAATACTGAAAAGAACAACCACCACATTTATTAAATTTATCACAAAAAGGTTTTTTTATTCAAATCATCAATTATTTCTATATCTCTTAATTCAACTTTAGTATTTTTTTATTTTACCTACTCTTCCCTTAATTTTTTTGACCTATAGCTACATTGATATTAGAATAAAAATTTTTCTTTCATCATTCTCATAATACCCATAAGGTTTAGATGGAAAATCTATACCTTTTATAGTTATTTCAATGATATCATTTTTACGCATCTCTTGTTTTCCCCAAATATGCAGCTATTCTATCTAGAGCTTCTTCTAAAACTTCAAAATTATGTGAAATTGATAATCTTACAAATCCTTCCACTGAAAAAAACATATTCCAGGAACTAATCCTACTTGAGTTTTTATTTAATACATCCATAGCAAAATCAAATGAATTCATATCACTAAACATTCTATAATCAACAAAAAAATATAGAAAGCACCTTCTGGATTTATTACTTTAAATCCTAATTCTTCTAATCCTCTTTTCATAAACATAAGTCTATTTCTATTAATTTCTATAATATCCTCACGTCTTGGATAATATTCCATTGCATAAATAGCTCCATATTGAGCAATAGTATTTACACCTGTAATAGTATACTGTCCAACCTTATTCATATTGTTTATTATTTCCTCAGAGGCTAATGTATATGCAACACGCCATCCTGTCATAGAATGTGATTTAGAAAAAAACCATTAACTATTACTATTTTTATCAATTAAATCTGTATATCTAGCAAATGAATGATATTGTTCAAATGCAAGTACAGAATATATTTCATCACTTAATAAATATACATCATGCCTTCTTATTACATCTGCTACTTTATCCATTTCTTCAAGTGGCATCACAGCTCCTGTTGGATTATTTGGATAAGTTAATATTATTACTTTAGTTTTTTCTGTTATGTATGATTCTAATATTTCTGCTGTTAATTTAAAAATCTTGCTCAACTAAGTCTATATATACTGGTTTAGCATGCATCATTTTTATAGTTGGTTCATACCCAGGATAAGCTGGTGTTGGCATAATAACTTCATCACCAGGTTTTAAGTACTGTTCTTAAAAATGATGAAAGTCCTTCACTAGAACCTGCATTTGCTAGCGCATTTTTTTCCAAGTATAATTTGAACCATATAGATTATTATAGAACTTAGCTACTGCTTCTCTATACTCCTTTGCCCCTCCTGTTGCTGTATAACCTAATTTTTATTTAAAGTAATCTCTGCCATATATTCCTTAACATCTTTAGGTATATCATTCCATGGTTCTCCTATTGTAAAATCTATCCCATTTTCATATTCTTTCATTTTTAAAGCTATTTGTCTTATTAAAGAAATTTGTAAATCTTTAACTTCTTGATTTATATACATATATCCTCCTATTTAATATTATTAAATTCTTATTTTTAGCTACTTTTATCTTATTTTTTATAATCTATTCGTATGCTATCAAGCATAATAAAATTAATCCTAAAAATTATATCACTTCTTGCATTAAATTACAATTGAAAAAAATTAGGGTCTTGTTTCATTTATTTATTTAAGCTATCTTGCTTGTTCCTTTTTCAATTTCCCATTTTTGTCTTTTTAAAACTATTCTATCTTGACAGTAAAATGCATATTGCTTGGTAATTCTCCTAACTCCTTAAGTGATTTTTAAAATTGTAAAGACTATTATTTATAGCTAATTTATTTACTTTTACTAAGTTTTTATGCACTCCCTATAATTTTTTTAAACTTATCTCACCAAAATTAAATATTTTTTTAAACTCCTTTATACTTTATTTTTGTACAAAAAAATCACAATCAAATTAATGACTGTAATTTTAATAATCATTTATAAATTTCTTTTTCTATGTGCAATATCAATTGCAACTATAACTAATTTATCATCTTGAATATCAACAATTAGTCTATAATCCATTATTCTGTATCATCAAAAGTCCACTCAAATTACCTTTTAAAGGTTTTCCATATTTTTCTAGGATTTTTCAGTATCTTTTTAAATTTTTTATAATGTATGAATAAATTAATTTTTTGAACATTTTTTTATCCATTTTTATTTTTATTTAATTTTTCTGAAATTTCTATCCTAAATCCCATTCTTTAACTGCCTCCTCAAATGGAATTGTTACTAAATTACCTTCTTTTTAGCTTCTAAATATTCTTTACAAATTTCTAAATCATATTCTTCTTCAATTTTTCTATTAAAGTTTCTTTTTATCAATTGTGATAAGGAAAACCCTTTTGCTTTTGCATATTTTTTTATAATATTTTCTTCTTCATCGTTAAATCTAATTGAAATTACTGACATATAATTACACTCTCCTTTATGTTTACATTGTAAACTATAAGAGGATAATTGTCAACTCTTATTTTTATATATATCACAGATAAAATAAAAATAGAATATCTATTATACAAAAACAACTAATATTTTACTGTAATAGAAATAAAAATATTTTCAAAAATATGTACAATAAGTATATTTGTTCTATTTCTATAAAATGTTTACTATAAATTTAAAATAACCACTCATAAGAAACCTTAAAAATCTCTTATGGTGGTTATTTTTATTATACTGATCTATATTTTTACTTGTATTCTACTTATCTATTTTTTTGTTAATTTTTATCGTAATTTATAGTGATTTTAAACAACTATTAAATATACAATAACCCATATAAACACAGTATTTATAATAGGTTTATGAAATTAATTCAAATTATATAATATAACTATTTAAAAATATTTTTTTAAAAAAATCTTGCCGTATGAGATTTTTTTAGACTTAATAATTTGTTTTGGCTCACCTTCTACTACTATTTTACCTCCATTGCTTCCACCTTCAGGTCCTATATCAATAATATAGTCAGCTGATTTAATTACATCTAAATTATGTTCTATAACAACTACAGTATTACCTTTACCAACTAGTCTATTTAGAACTTCAAGTAATTTTTCTTACATCTTCAAAATGTAATCCAGTTGTTGGCTCATCTAGTATGTATATTGTCCCTTCTTTTTGTAACTTTAGATAACTCTGATGCTAATTTAATTCTTTGAGCTTCTCCTCCTGAAAAGAGTTGTTGCAGGTTGTCCTAATGAAATATATTCCATACCAACATCCATTAATGTTTGTAATTTTTCTTTTTTTAAAGATGGTATTGCCTCAAAAATCAAAAGCTTCAGAAACACTCATATCTAAAACCTCTGAAATATTTTTTTCCCTTTATATTTAACATCCAAAGTTTCTTTATTATATCTTTTTCCCTTACATAATTCACACTCAACATAAACATCAGGTAAAAAAATTCATTTCAATTTTATTTATTCCAGCTCCAGAGCACATTTCACATCTTCCACCTTTAACATTAAATGAAAATCTTCCCTTATCATATCCTCTAACCTTAGCATCATTCGTTTCAGCAAATATTCCTCTAATATCATCAAATATTTTTTTGTATAAGTTGCAGTATTAGATCTTGGTGTTCTACCTATAGGACTTTGATCTATATTTATTACTTTTTGATACTTTTTTCAAGTCCTTCAACTTCTTTATATTCTAAAGGAAACATAGTTCTTTCATTTAAATGGTTATGAAGTATAGGATAAAGAGTTTGATTAATTAATGATGATTTACCTGAACCACTTACTCCCGTAACTACAGTAAATATACCTAAAGGTATTTTTAAATCAACATTTTTTTAAATTATTACCTCTACATCCTTTGACTACTAAATATTCATCACTTTTTCCTAACATTTTTGGAATTTCAATTTTTAATTTCGCCTGTAAGATATTTAGCTGTTAAGGAATCTTTTGATTCCATTACTTCAGATGGAGTTCCTTTTGCTGTAATATTACCACCATACTTTCCTGCACCTTCTCCTATATCTATTAAATAATCAGCTGAAAGCATAGTGTCTTCATCATGTTCTACTACTATTAAAGTATTACCTATATCTTTAAGTTCTTTTTAAAGTTGCAAGCAATTTATCATTATCTCTTTGGTGTAAACCTATACTAGGTTCATCTAAAACATATATTACACCAGTTAATCTTGAACCTATTTGGGTTTGCAAGCCTTATTCTTTGTGATTCTCCTCCAGATAATGTTTTTAGTCATACGTGATAAATTTAAATATTCAAGACCTACATTTTTTTCAAAAAAACTAAGTCTATCTTTAATTTCTTTAAGTATTTCTGTTGCTATTTGCTTTTCTTTTTTTCTGTCAACTTAATATTCTCAAAAAAATTCAATGAATCAATTATACTCATATCTGTTATATCTATTATACTTTTTACCATTTATTGTTATAGCAAGAACTATATCATTTAATCTTTTTCCTTTACACTTACTACAATTTGTTTTCTATCATATATTTATTTTCTATATCTTCTCTAAGTGCTTCACTCATTGACTCTTTTGCACGTCTTTTAGTATGTGCAATAAGTCCTTCAAATTGTTTAAAACCAGAAAATTGATATTCCTTAGTATTAATATTAAAAGGAAATTCTATATCTGAGCCATAATATATTAAATTCCATTCTTCTTTTGTAATATCTTTAACTTTTTTTAGTTATATCTATATTCATAGCTTTCAAGAATGAAATTAATATATTCCAAGTCCATGAAGTTTTTAGAAGCTCCTCCAACTATTGAAATTCCACCTTCTTCAATACTTTTTCTTCATCGATTATAAAAGAATTAAGATTTACTTCAAGCGAAGAACCTAATCCATTACATTCAGAACAAGCACCAAAAGGAGCATTAAAAGAAAAATAATCTTGGATTTATTTCTGGAAATGAAACTTCAGGATGATTACTACAAACAAAATTTTTCACTAAATTTAAAATCTTCATTATTTATATTAACTATTAAATTACCTTCACCATTCTTTACAGCATTACTTACTGCTTCATCTATTCTTGAAATAGATTCTTCTTTAAAAAAACTATTCTATCCGTAACTAATTCTATAGTATGTCTTTTTATTTTTATCAAGTTCTATATCATCATCTAAGGTTAAAAATTTGTCCATCAACTCTGACTCTTAAATATCCTTGTCTAGATAAATTTAAAAAAATAAATTTTTATGTGTACCTTTTTTTATCATTAACTATGGGTGCTAAAAAAATACTAATTTATCTTTTCTCTTTACATTTATTTTTTTATTTCATTAACTATCTCTTCTATACTTTGTTTTTTTACCTCTAATCCACACTTAGGACAATGTGCATGACCAATATGACCCCATAATAATCTCATATAGTCATATATTTCAGTCATAGTTCCAACAGTAGAACGTGGATTTTTTTGAAACTGATTTTTGTTCTATAGATATCGATGGTGAAAGACCTTCTATACTATCTAATTCTGGCTTTTTTTCATTTGACCTATAAACTGTCTCGCATAAGCTGAAAGACTTTCAACATATCTTCTTTGACCTTCTGAATATATAGTTTCAAAAGCAAGAGAAGACTTACCCTGAGCCACTTACTCCTGTTATTACTACAAATTTATTCTTAGGTATATCTACATCTAAATTTTTAAGGTTATGCTCTCTAGCACCCCTTATTTTTTTATATATTCCATATCTCACCTTTACCTTTTCTCATAATATTTTACTATATTACTAATTATTTATCAATAAAAAAATATATCAACATAAAAGTTGATATATTTTAATAACTATTTCTTATAATTTGATAAGTTCATAAACATTATTACCAATACTAAAAACAGCTGCAGCGCCTAATTTTATAGGATCTATTACACTCTTATTTATATAAAAATCCAATAATACAGAAGTTATTGGAAAAGATAATTCACAAACAGTTGCATAAATTGCATTTGTTTTAGTTAATCCTTTATAATAAATTCTTAAAGTAATCATTCCCCATACAGCAATTAATAAAGTCAATAATATTATATTTTTTTATTATTAAATGTAACTAGTAAACCATCTATAGTAGACTGAATATTAAATAATAATAATACAAACGTAATACATGTTGTAAATATATATCTATAAAAAGTTGCTGTTTGTGGTTTTAACTTTTAAAGAAACTCTTCTTCCAAAAAGTTGTTGAAATACCAAAACTTATAGCTGATATTAAAGAAAAATAAACAAGCATATAAAGATTTTATTTCTAAACTAAATGGACTATTAAATCCAAATGTCATTACATATATAGCAACTAAACAAATTAAAAAAATAATATTTAAAATGTTTTATTAGGTTTTTCTCTTAAAATTATCATTGCAGATATTATTGCAAAAATTGGTTGAGATTTTTGTATAAGTATAACTAAGCTAAATGGATTAAATTCACTTAATTCAAGTGCTTTTACTATACATATCGTACCTATAGTACCCCCAAATAATGCTATCAAGAATAAATATAAAAATATCACTTTTATTTTTTTATTCAATGCTTTTATACTGTCCAGGACTCGTTAAACTCATCCATATACTTGGAACTAAATGTACCAAAAAAAGTAATTAAAATAACATTATAAAGCCCATAACTAAAATATCTTGGTGTAAATAAAACACCATCTACTCCCCACATTATAGCCCCTATTACAACTAAAATCCAATAAAAATTCATTTCACTACCTTTCTATTTTTTTCTTTTTATTAATATTTAATAGTGCAAGTTTAATTAAATCTTGCATTTCTAACTCTTTAAATTCAGAATCAGAAATAATCAAAGATACATCTATCTTATCATATCCTAAAGATTCTAACGCTAATCTTAAATTCTCTTTTTAGATATTATTTCAAGTAAACTTTCATCTACAATATTTGTCATTACATCTATATTATCTAATTTATCAATTAAATCTATTATTATTTTTTTCTGCTTTTTTTAACACCAATTCCTGGTACTTTTGCTAACTCTTTAGAATTTTTAGATTTAACAATACCTGTAAGTTCACTATAATTAAAAGTCGAAAGTATTGCTATAGCTTTTTTTAGCACCTACTCCACTTATTGAAATACAATTTCTAAAAAAATTCTCTTTCTATCTCTGTTTTTAAATCCATAAAAAGATATATCATCTTCTTTAACTATAGTATGTATGAATAACTTTTTCTTGTTCACCTAATGAATTTAAAACTTCATAAGATTTTTAATGTTGTATAAATTTTAAATCCTATTCCATTTATATCTAAAAGCAACATAGCTTAAATTTTTTTACTGTTAATTTTCCTTGTAAATATTCATACATAATTTATTTCCCTTCATCCTTTGAAACAAAAATATTCATCTTTACCAAATATACTCTCAAGGTTATTTTTTTAAATTTTTTTCTATATCTCCAGAAACGATATATTCTATATCTCCATTTTCATTTTTATTAGATATATAGTTACCCAATTCTATAGAAACTTCAATAGATGGATCATTAGTTTCAATTTAGGATACTTTCTACTTATAATATCTTTTTATTATAGAATAATGTGTACATCCCTAATATCAAAGTATCTATTTTTTTCACTAATCGGTTCGATATATAAATCTATTAATTTTTTTCAATTTCTTCTCCATCTTTTTTTACCACTTTCAATAACCGGAACAAATTTAGGACAAGCAACTGAATATACATCTATATTTTTCATCTAATTCCTTTATTTTATCATAATATTTATTTGATTTTTATTGTTGTTTCAGTAGCAATAACTCCTACTTTTTTTGAGCCTATACTTAACAATTTTTTTATTGCAGGATCTATTACTCCTATTATTGGTATATCATATTTTTTTCTTTTTAAACTGTCTAATGCATTTGAAGTTGCACTATTACAAGCTATTACTATAACTTCTACTCCTTTATTAATTAAATAATTTACTATTTCCATAGAATAACTAATTATTTGTTTTGAACTTTTTATCACCATAAGGTATATGACAAGTATCACCATAAAAAGATAATATTTTTTGTTTATAATCTTTTTATAACATTGAGAGCAGTTATTCCTCCCAAGCCTGAATCAAAGATTCCAATTGACATATTAATCACCACACACTTAAATTTCAAATATAGAATTCAAGAATAAAAATATACACAACTTTAAATTTACATTAGATTTAATAGAATTTTTTTATATTCTATTAGTTTTTTTCTATTTTTTTCTATATTGTATATATCTATGCATTTCAATATACAAGAATACATAAAAAGAATAAACTTTTTTTCTCTTGAATTCTTTAAATCCTTATCTACTAATATTTTTAATGATTCTATCTGATATATTTAGTAATTGAATTTCTTTCTCATACTTTAATCTATTTAATAGATATATTATTGACTTCTCATATTTTATTCTATTTTTCTAAATTTGAATTTAAATAATAATCAAAAAAATATTATCATACACTTCCTCTAAAGAGTTAACATCAAAATCAGCAATATTTAATTCAGAAGAAATATACTTATTCAAATAATTCAAATCATATTCAAAAAAATTTATATATATCATAATTTTTCAGTAATTAAATATTTTTGGTATAGCTTTAGTTAAATCAATCTTTATTGATCTAGATTTTATGGTTTCTAATATATCCATTCTTCTAGTTAAAAAGTATAAAATACACATTCTTAGGTGGTTCTTCAATCACTTTTTAATATAGCATTTAAAAACTTCTTTTTAGCAAATTCAATTTTATCTATAACATAAACTTTTCTATTATAATATGAACTTTCAGAAACTCCCATAATCAATTCTCTTACATCTTCCATTTTTAACTCTGAATAATAGTAATAGTCCGGATTGTTATGTATATCTCTACCTAGTATTTTTATAAGCAAATTTATTGGCTTCATCTAATAAGTTTATCCTAAAATCTGAATATAATAAAAAAACGTAGAAGATAATTTTTAAATTTTTAATTTCATTTTCAAAAAAATATCCATGTTAATTTCTCTTTCATTTGTAAAGTTTTTAATAATTTTTTTATTATCAAATACTTTTTCCACCACCTAAAACAACTGAATTTAAAGGATTTTTCAGTTAAATATACTTTAACTTTAACTTCTTTTTTTCCATTAAAGTTGGAAATTCTTTAATCATAGAACCTCCACCTGTCATAACTATACCATTATCTAATATATCTGCTGCAAGTTCTGGTGGTGATTTTTTTCTAATACTTCTTTCGTAGCATTAACTATAGAATCTAATGCTGGTTTTATAGCCTCATATACTTCATTAGAATTTATTTCAAGAGAAACTGGTGTTTGAATCTCTAATTGTCTTCCTTTTTATTATCATAGTTTTTAGGAGTATCTTCTGGAATAGCTGTTCCTAATTCTTTTTTATTTTTTTCAGCAGTTCTATCACCTATAAGTAAATTATGCTTATTTCTTACATATCTTACTATATCTTCATCAAATTTATTTCCTGCTATTCTTATAGACTTAGATGCTATAACTTCATCAAGTGAAAGTATAGCAACATCTGTAGAACCTCCACCTATATCTATTACCATATTACCTGAAGGTTTAGATATATCTATACCTGAACCAATTATAGCAGCACGTCCTTCTTCTATAATATATATTTTTTTAGCTCCTGGAACTGAATCAAATAATGCTTTTTCTTTCTACTGGAGTAACTTCAAGTGGAACACAAATCATTACTTCTGGTTTTAAAAATTGAACTTCCATAAATATTATCCATGAACATAGAAATCATTTCACGTGTTGCATCAAGATCAGCTATTACTCCATCTTTAAGAGGTTTTATAGCTTCTATACTATCTGGAGTCTTTCCTAACATTTCACGTGCTTCTCTTCCAACGGCTATAACCTTACCAGTTTTTATCTCTCGCTAAAAACTGATGGTTCATTTAAAACTATTCTATTTTTCTTGTTTATCATAAATTAATATATTTGCAGTTCCTAAATCTATAGATATACTTTTATTAACTCTAAAAGATCTAACCAACCTTCTTATATATTTTTCTAATTTTCATTTTTTTCACCTTCCTATCTGAAGTCTTTATTCCTATTTTAAATAATTCATCACGTATAAAATCAGATAATTCATAATTCTTATTACTTCTTGCGTTTTCTCTTATTCTATACAATAAATCTATTAATTGTTCTTCTATTTTATTATTTTTTTCACCATATTTAATTCTACTCCTAAAATATTTACTAACTTATTTCTTAAATTATCGACTACATTTTTTTAACTCAATATATCCATTATTTAAAAATTAATTTATTAATATCTTTAATATGATCATGTATTGATGAAATAGCTGCTGGTGTATTCAAATCTTCATCTAAAGATTCTTTTGAATTTAACATTAAATTTATCTATTAATTTTTAATATTTCTTTATTACTATTTTTGAGTATTTGAAATACTTTCATATCTATATAAAGTATCTTCTATAGAAGATAATGTTTTTTTGCTATTTCTATATTTTTCATAAGAAAAAAATTAATTGGCTTCCTATAATGAGAAGTTAACATAAAAAAATCTTAATATATTACCTTCATATTTTTTAAAATATCATGAAGAGTAATAAAATTACCTAGAGATTTACTCATTTTTTTCCCATTTATTTCTACAAAACCATTATGCATCCAATAATTTGCAAAATGTAGTTTTTTTCACAATGAGAACATATACTTTGTGCAATTTCATTTTTCATGATGTGGAAATATCAAATCTAAACCACCACAATGAATATCAAAATTGCTTCCAAGATATTTTTTTCACTCATAGCACTACATTCTATATGCCATCCTGGTCTACCTTTTAGACCACGGCGAATCCCAATAAGGTTCACCTTCTTTTTTTCTTTTTCCACAATGCAAAAATCTTCAATATTTTTGTTTCCGTTTCTTCAATATTTTTCCTTATTAGATATAGTTCTATTAGATAATTTTCCATAATTTTTTTATATTTATGTACATCAAATAAGACATCACCATTCAATTCGTATGCATAAGAATTATCTATTAAATTTTTCTATCATTTGAATAATTTCTGGTATATTTTCACTAACACGTGGCCGTAATATACCTTCTATAATATTTAATTTAGAAATATCTTCCAAAAAAATGCTGATATATATTTCTCTGTAATATCTTTAAATGAAACATTTTTCTTCTATACTTTTTTTATAATTTTATCATCTATATCAGTAAAATTTTGGACAAATTTAACTTCATAACCAATACTTTTTAAATATCTAGCTAAAACATCAAATACTATTATAGGTCTTGAATTACCTATATGTATGTAATTATACACTGTAGGTCCACAAACATATATACCGACTTTGTTCTTTTTCAATACTATTAAAGTTTTCTAAACTATTAGTCAAACTATTATATATTTTCATATTCTCTCCTTATTTTTAAAGTTACTATAGTTGCTCCAAGACCACCTTCGTTAGGCATAGCATTAGTAAATTCCTTTACATAAATAGATGTTTTTAAATATTCATGTATTTTTTTCTTAAAAACCATAGTACCTTTACCATGTATTATATATACATTATTGTATCCTGATAATATAGCTCTATTAAAATATGTTTCTATCATTTCTATAGCTTCTTGAGCATTTTTACCTCTTACATCTATTTCCCCTTTTGCAGAACTTACCTTAGTGCTTACAAAATTAGAAAATCTAGATTCTTTTTTTCTTAGCAACTTTTACAACATCATCTATACTTACTGTTAATTTAAGAATTCCAGCTTGTACTTGTAAAGAAGCTTTTTCAGGTATAACTCTTAATATTTTACCATTTTTGATTTAAAGTTTTAATTAGAACTTCTTCATTTACTTCAAAAATCAATATCTTTTTTGTATACTTTTGTTCTTTAACATTCGTTTTTTTACTATCTTCTATATATTGACTTATCATATTCATATTCTTTTTGTAATTTTTTTGGCTTCTTCTTTTTGAATATTATCATTATTAATTTTATCAACTAGAGATTTTTGCTTTATTTTGCATTTCTCTCACATATTTTTGTGCTTTAGTGTATTCTTCTTCTAATATTCTATTTTTTTCTTTTTCAAATTCTCTAATTTTTTTCGTTATATTCTTCTCTTTCAGCTTGAAGTTTTTTTCTTTTAATTCATTAACTTCAGCATTTAATTCTTCATATCTATTACTTTGCTCTTTAATACTAATTAGCATCTTATCTACTTTTTTTACTATCTTCACTTATATAACTTTTGGCTCTATCTATAATTTCGTTAGATATTCCATATTTTTGAAGCAATAATTAAAAGCATTTGATTCTCCCGGTATTCCTACTAATAATCTATAAGTAGGACTAAGCGTATTTACATCAAACTCCATAGATGCAGATTTTTATAGACTGATTGGTATACGCATGAATCTTTACTTGGCTATAATGTGTTGTAATTATTGATTTAATTTTTTTCTTTGAATTATTTCATCTATTATTGCCATAGCAAAAGCTGACCCTTCACTAGGATCTGTTCCTGACCCTAGCTCATCTAGTAAAATTAAACTTTTACTAGTTGCATCTTTTAAAATAGATGCAATTGATTTAACGTGTGATGAAAAAGATGATAAGTTTTTGTTCTATACTTTGCTCATCCCCTATATCTGAAAGTACATTATCAAACATCCCAACTATTGATTTTTCACTAGCAGGTATAGCAAGTCCTGAAAGTGCCATAAGAGTTAATAATCCTGCAACTTTTAAAGTAACTGTTTTACCTCCAGTATTAGGACCCGTTATAAGCAATACTTTATCATTTTCACTTAGTTCAAAAGTTATAGGAACAACCTTATCTTTAGATATAAATGGATGTCTAGCATCTATTAAATTAAGTTTAATACTATTTTTGTATTTGAGGAATATTAGATTTAGTTTCAATTGCATATATAGTTTTTTTGCATTTAAAAAAATCTAATCTTTCTAAAACTTGAGAAGCCAAAGTAATATCATCTAATCTTATTTTTTAAAACTTCAGTTAATCTCAATAAAATTTTTACGTATTTCTTCCTTTTCACGTGCAACATATTCTCTTAATTTATTATTCAAAGAAACTACATTTAATGGTTCAATAAATGAAGTTGAGCCAGAAGCAGATCTATCATGTTCTATTCCTTTAACTAAACCTTTAAAATCTGTTTTTTATAGCTATAACATATCTATCGTTTCTAATTGTTATAACCTTATCTTGTATAGCACGTTGAGTTTCCTTATTAGAAATTAAAATATCAAATTTTTTTCTTTAATATTAGAATATATTATCCCTTTTTGTTTTCTTATTTCACTCAAATTAAAGGATGCGTCATTTTTTTAAATCACCATTATCATCTAATATTTCAGAAATAGAATTTTCTATATCCTTTAAATCAATTAAATCTTTAAAAAAATATTCCAAATATTTTTTTGTATTTATCTCTAACATTTTTTTAGCCCGTGATTTAGATACTCTAAAAAAATAACTAAATTTTTTTCTTAATTCATTAAGATCTTCAAGTTCTAAATAATTGCCTAATATAGAAATAGGCTTTAAAAAAACGAGAAATATCAGATAAATTTTTCAAGTTCTAATCCACCATCAAACTTATAGAAATCTATAAATTCTTGCAATAAAAAAATAATTCCCTATCTAATTCCGATTTTTTTCTTTAATTATATCTAAATCTAAATATTTTTTTCCTTAGTACTATTTAATTTAGAATTATCTATCAATTTATTCAATATCTTATGATATTCAAGTATTTCATATCTATTATTCATATTAAATCCCCTTACATATAATACTATAATTATACTATATTTTTTGCTAAAAAAATTACTAGAAAATGATATACAAGTCAAAAGACTTGCGACGTAATAATAAATGGCGTCCCTGGTAGGACTCGAACCTACGACCCTCTGATTAACAGTCAGATGCTCTAACCGACTGAGCTACAGAGACACATTAAAAAAGAGTTTGGCAACTACCTATCTTCCCAATTACTTAGTATTTTTCGGCGTACACAGACTTAACTGCCAGGTTCGAAAATGTTACTGGGTGTATCCCTGTGGCTAAAGTCACCAAACTATTGCCCTAGGACAATTAGAAATGAATAGTTATTAGTAAAAAGTTATGTAAAGCTTACGTATTATTAGTATTGGTCAGCTAAATGTATCACTACACTTACACCCCCAACCTATCAACCACTTAGTCTCAGTGGATACTTAAAAGAATACTTATCTCAAAGTGGGTTTCTCACTTAGATGCTTTCAGCGATTATCCCTTCCAAACGTGACTACTCAGCCATGCCACTGGCGTGACAACTGATACATCAGAGGTTTGTCCATCCCGGTCCTCTCGTACTAAGGACGATCTTTTCAATATTCTAACGCCTGTAGTGGATAGGGACCGAACTGTCTCACGACGTTCTGAACCCAGCTCGCGTGCCTCTTTAATGGGCGAACAGCCCAACCCTTGGGACCTTCTCCAGCCCCAGGATGAGACGAGCCGACATCGAGGTGCCAAACACTTCCGTCGATATGGACTCTTGGGAAGTATCAGCCTGTTATCCCCGGGTAGCTTTTTATCCGTTGAGCGACGGCCTTTCCATACAGCACCGCCGGATCACTAAGTCCTGCTTTTCGCACCTGCTCGATCCGTCAATCTCGCAGTCAAGCTCCCTTTATACCTTTACATTCTTTGGTTGATTTCCATCCAACCTGAGGGAACCTTTGAACGCCTCCGTTACTCTTTTAGGAGGCGACCGCCCCAGTCAAACTGCCCATCTAGCACTGTCTCAATTTCTTGATTAGAATTTCAATAATATATGGTTGGTATTCCAACGATGACTCCTTAACTACTAGCGTAGCTAACTCTCAGTCTCCCAACTATTCTATACACATTACCAAAACCCAATGCCAAACTACAGTAAAGCTCCACGGGGTCTTTCCGTCCCTACTACAGGTAGTCGGTATCTTCACCGACATTACAACTTCACCAGGTCTCCAGCCAAGACAGCTCCCAAATCATTTCACCATTCGTGCAGGTCGGAACTTACCCGACAAGGAATTTCGCTACCTTAGGACCGTTATAGTTACGGCCGCCGTTCACTGGGGCTTCAATTCGAATCTCTCAATCCTCCTCTTAACCTTCCAGCACTGGGCAGGTGTCAGCCCATATACGTCGCCTTTCAGCTTAGCATAGACCTGTGTTTTTGATAAACAGTTGCTTGGGACTCTTCACTGCGACCTACATCAGCTCCAGATGTTCTCCTTCACCTACTATAGGCACCCCTTCTCCCGAAGTTACGGGGCTATTTTGCAGAGTTCCTTAGCTAGAGTTATCCTGTCGGCCTCGGGTTTCTCACCCAGTCCACCTGTGTCGGTTTACAGTACGGGCACTCCCTTTCAGTTTAGAAGTTTTTCTCGGCAGTGTAGGATTTGTAACTTATGTACCTTAGTACACTTCCCCATCAGGCCTAACATTTAATAGTATGGATTTGCCTCTACTACCATGCTTCTCCCTTAGAATGCCTATTCCGTCAGACATCTTACATACCTTCCTGCGTCACTCCATCACTATAGATTGGAAGTGGTATAGGAATATTAACCTATTTTTCCATTCGCCACGACTCTTCAGTCTTCGCTTAGGGTCCCGACTCACCCAGGGAGGACAAACCTTCCCCTGAAACCTTGGACTTCCGGCCAGAGGGATTCTCACCCTCTTTCTCGCTACTCATTCCTGCATTCTCACTTCTGATACCTCCAGATCATCTTTCAACTCTCCTTCAACAGCTTACAGAACGCTCTCCTACCAACAATTACTTGTTACATAGCTTCGGTTTATGTCTTAGCCCCGTTAAATCTTCGGCGCAGATACTCTCGACCAGTGAGCTATTACGCACTCTTTAAAGGTATGGCTGCTTCTAAGCCAACCTCCTGGTTGTTTGTGAATATCCACCTCCTTTCCCACTTAGACATAATTTGGGACCTTAGCTGATGTTCTGGGTTGTTCCCCTCTCGTCCACGGACCTTGTCATCCATAGACTCACTCCTAAATATTAATATATGGTATTCGCAGTTTGCTTTAACTTCAGTAAGCTATACGCCCCCTAGGTTATACAGTGCTCTACCCCCATATATCTTAACTTTAAGGCTGCACCTAAATGCATTTCGGAGAGAACGAGCTATCTCCTAGTTCGATTGGCTTTTCACCCCTAAACCTATCTCATCTCCCAACATTTCAACGGCGGTGAGTTCGGTCCTCCACTGCATCTTACTGCAGCTTCAACCTGGACAGGCCTAGATCACTAGGTTTCGCGTCTATAACATGCGACTTTCGCCCTCTTAAGACTCGGTTTCCCTTCGGCTCCACTCTTTTAACCTCGCCACATATCATAACTCGCAGGATGATTAACCAAAAATCCACGCAGTCACCTCTCGGCTCCTACCGTTTTGTAAGCACACGGTTTCAAATTCTCTTTCACTCCCATACTCTGGGTTCTTTTCACCTTTCCCTCACGGTACTCTCCTCTATCGGTTAGTAAAAGTATTTAGCCTTACGAGATATGGTCCTCGCTGATTCACGCCAAATTCCTCGTGTTCGACGCTACTCGGGATTTATACTAACATATATATACTTTTACACTATACGAGACTATCACTCTCTTTGGTCTAGCTTTCCAACTATGTTCCGTTTACATATATATACATCGAGATTTATGACTATCCTCTCCTGTATTTCCCTCTACCACATAATAGCAACGTGTCAACTTTTACACTACTATGTTTTAGGCTCCTCCCCGTTCGCTCGCCGCTACTAAGAGAATCGTTTTTACTTTCTTTTCCTCCAGTTACTTAGATGTTTCCAGTTCACTGGCTTACCTATTTCTCATATACTCTTCCAGTATATAGGTTTCCCATTCGGATATCTCAGGGATCTCAGCTTATATGCAACTCCCCCAAGCTTTTCGCAGCTTATCACGTCCTTCTTCGGCTTTTACTACCTAGGCATCCTCCGTGTGCCCTTATTTAGCTTTCTCATTCTTTTTATTTATTTTTTTCTTCTTTCACAGTTAACTCTCTCTTTTTCTTGATTCCTTAACTTGTTCAGTTGTAACTTTTTACCCTAACTATTCATTTCTCATTGTCCTATCTTCTCTATTAACAAGATAATTAGAAAGCAAACAAATTAACTTAATAAGTCTTTTTATTCTTTCTCCTTAGAAAGGAGGTGATCCATCCGCACCTTCCGGTACGGATACCTTGTTACGACTTCACCCCAATCACTAATCACACCTTAGGTACCTCCTCCCTTACGGTTAGGCCAGTAACTTCAGGTGCAACTAACTCTCGTGGTGTGACGGGCGGTGTGTACAAGACCCGAGAACGTATTCACCGCAACATTGCTGATTTGCGATTACTAGTGATTCCAACTTCATGAAGTCGAGTTGCAGACTTCAATCCGAACTGAGAGTAGCTTTTTGAGATTTGCTCCATATCGCTATTTCGCTCCTCTTTGTACTACCCATTGTAGCACGTGTGTAGCCCAGATCATAAGGGGCATGATGACTTGACGTCATCCCCACCTTCCTCCTGCTCTTCGCAGGCAGTTTCATTAGAGTCCCCAACTTAATGATGGCAACTAATGATAGGGGTTTCGCTCGTTGCGGGACTTAACCCAACATCTCACGACACGAGCTGTCGACAGCCATGCACCACCTGTATCTCGGTTCCCGAAGGCACTCCTTTGCTTCCAAAAAGATTCCGAGTATGTCAAGACCTGGTAAGGTTCCTCGCGTTGCGTCGAATTAAACCACATGCTCCACCACTTGTGCGGGTCCCCGTCAATTCCTTTGAGTTTCATACTTGCGTACGTACTCCCCAGGCGGATCACTTATCGCTTTTTGCTTCGGCACAGAGACTATTCATCCCCACACCCAGTGATCATCGTTTACAGCTAGGACTACCAGGGTATCTAATCCTGTTTGCTCCCCTAGCTTTTCGCACTTCAGCGTCAGTTTCTGTCCAGTGAGTTATCTTCATCATCGGCATTCCCTACACATATCTACGAATTTCACCTCTACTCGTGTAGTTCCACCCACCTTTCCAGTACTCTAGTCTTTCAGTTTCAAAAGGCAAAGCTTTATAGTTGAGCCATAAGTTTTCACCCCTGACTTGAAAAACCGCCTAGATGCCCTTTAAGCCCAATAATTCCGGATAACGCTTGCGACATACGTATTACCGCGGCTGCTGGCACGTATTTAGCCGTCGCTTCTTCTGTAGGTACCGTCACTTTCTTCTTCCCTACTGAAAGCACTTTACAATCCGAAAACCTTCTTCGTGCACACAGAATTGCTGGATCAGAGTTACCTCCATTGTCCAATATTCCCCACTGCTGCCTCCCGTAGGAGTAAGGGCCGTATCTCAGTCCCCTTGTGGCCGTTCACCCTCTCGGGCCGGCTACCTATCATCGCCTTGGTAGGCCTTTACCCCACCAACTAGCTAATAGGATGCAAAGCTCTCTTAGCAATCTTATCCTTTCATGTTACCAAGATGCCTTAGTATCATAATATCTAGTATTATCAAGCTGCTTTCCACTTGTTATCCCAGTCTAAGAGGCAAGTTCTTTACACGTTACTCACCAGTCCACTATGCTCCTTATTTATGCAAGCATAAATAATTTACATAGATTTGCATGTGTTAAGCATTCTGTCAGCGTTCATCCTGAGCCAGGATCAAACTCTTCATTCAATATCTTCTTTTTATTTCTTATATTAAATATTCTTTTTACACCTTTTTGTGTCTTTTTGTTTAATCCTTATTAAGTTTTTTTAGCAATTGACTTCTTTTCTTGTCTTTCACAGTTGTTTGTTTGCTTTTTCTTATTTCTTATCTCATTGTCCTTCCACTCGGTCTCCCTCGTGGACAATATCTATATTACCATATCTTATCTCTTATTGTCAACTACTTTTTTTGAATTTTTTTGAAATTTTTCTCTTTTTTTGAAAATTAAAATGTACCTTTAAAAGAACATGTACCAACAAACTGGACACGAAATTTAAAATTAATAATTTAAGGAATTACATCTTATTTGATAAGGTGTAGTTCCTTTTAAATTTACTCTAACTTTATTATAAAATTCTATATATTCTTTAATTGTTTTTAATTGCTTCTTTTTTTAGTTCTAAACTTATCTTTATTTAACTTATTGTAATAACATTCTGATTTAAAAAAATACCCCAAAATGACTCTATAGGTGAGTTATCAGGACAATGCCCTGGTCTTGACATACTATGTGTAATATCTTTTGTTATATTTTTAAACATATATGATGTATACTGAAACCCTCTATCACTTTGTAATATATCAACATCATTAATATTTATATTTTTAAATGTTTTTCATAACTAATTCATTATTATTATGATTGCCTATCTCATAACTTATTAACATCTTAGAATTAATATCAATTACACCACTAATGTATAGTTTACCTTCTCCAGTATTTATCTCTGTAATATCAGTAGACCATTTTTGATTATCTTTAGTAGTACTAAAATCTCTATTAAGTATATTATCTCTAAAATACTCATCACTTGATTTTTTTAAATCTTTTCTTCTTAACTCTTATCACACAAACTATATCTTCTTCTATCATTATTCTTCTAATTTTCTTTTCGTTATATTTTTATACCACATCTTTTAAAAACTTCTATACTCATTCTCTTTCTACCGTATGTAGACTTAACTTCTTTATCTATTGTTTTTTTATTAAATTTATTAATTCTTTTTTTCTTCTTTATTAATTTTCATTATTTTTATTTAAATACTCATAGTAAGATGATCTATTTAATTTTTAATACTTCACATAAATATTTAACATTATACTTATTCTTTAAAGTATCTACAGTTAAATATTTAGCATATAATATTCTTCTTTTTCTAGAAATTCTAATATCTCTTCGTTTTTTTAGAATCTCTAATTCTGCTTTCAACATCTTATTTTTCTTGTAGTGATAACTCATACAATATCTTATATTTATCTTCTTCTGAATAATCTGATGTATTCATTATCTTGTCTTGATATTTAGAAACCCATGAGTATAGATTAGAATATTTAATACCATACTTAATACAAGTTTCTTTGTAATTTCTTCCATTCTCAATACATTCTTTAGCAATAGCCATTTTCTTATCTTTACTTAATTTAGGACATCTCATAGTATATATTTCACCTCTAGGTATGTAATCATTTATTATACCTTTATTATACTGTTTAATCCAATTTATTACAATAGTATTAGGCAGTAAATACTTTGTAGATAATTCATCTATAGAACTACCTTTAAAAAAATTTCATTAATAACCTTAATTTTAAATTCTTTTTGTATATGCTCTATTTCTAGGACCTACTTCTTTTAATCCTTCTATGCCATGTATTCTAAACCTATTAATATATTGATAAAATCCAGACTTAGATACCCCGTATTTAATAAAAAGATCTTTTACGACTCAATCCCATTTCTAGATAATCTTTACACATAGAAACTCTTTCTTCTAATGTGAATTTACTTTTTCTTCCCATAAAAAATGTACCTCCAAACTGTTTTTAATTTTTTTCTGTCCAGTTTGTTGGTACACGTTCTAAACTTTTGCTTTTGTTTTTTTATTAGTTTATTGGTACATTTTATAAATATTTTTTTATTTAAAATCCATTATTTTTCGTTTAATAATTTAAACCATTATCTTTATTTGTTTTTAATTGTTTATCAATTTAAAAAAATTATTATTTAACACTAATATTTTTAACAAATATTTAATTACCTTGCATTTAATAAACTCTATTAGTTTGAATTTACTATTAAGTTTTTGGAAAAAAATTAATATCACTTCGTGTTATTAAATATCTTATTTTTTTATACTTTCTCATCTTTTAATAACGATTTATACTCTTTTTATTATAAGCTCTAGCTACTTTTTATAAACAAACACTTTTCTGTAATATCATTCAAATTTTTTTAGTTTCTAGATTATTAAAAAAATATAAATTATGGTATTTATTATTATAAAATAATATAAAAATTTATCTTTAATTTAAATATATATTAAATCCTTATTTATATAAGTATCAATAAAAAAATAACATTAACCAAAACAAAAATATATTAAATGAAATTTAAATTTAAATATTTCAATAAAAACCACTCATTTGAGTGGTTTTTTTAATATTTAGAATTTTTATTTTAAAGGACCTTTAGTATCATCTAAAACATTAATTTTACCGTCTTTAATATCTTGTTTTTAATTGTTGAACTTTAGCAATTTTTTTCTTGTCCTATAATATCTTTTAGTAAATTTAAATTCACTTGTTCCTACTCCATCTTCAGCTATACCAAAGTAAGTAGTTCCTGCAGTAAATGTTCCGTCTAAAGCAGCTTTTATAGTATTAAATACAGCTACATCAACATTTTTAATCATTGAAGTTAAAATAGTTCCTTCTATTTCACCATCTTGATCAGAGTCAACACCAATAGCATATACTTTGTGTTCTTGAGCAGCTTTAAATACTCCAGCTCCTGAACCACCTGCAGCATGCATTATAACATCAGCTTTTATTAGAAATTAAACTTTCAGTTAATTGTTTACCTGCAACTGGATCATTAAAATGGATTATTTCCATTTATATAAGCACTAACAACTTGAACTGATGGATTAACATATTTTGCTCCTTGAATAAATCCAGTAGCAAATCTATATATAACTGGAGATTCCATTCCTCCAACAAATCCAACTACATTAGTTTTAGTCATAAGTCCTGCAATTGCTCCTGTCAAGAATGAACCTTCTTGTTCTTTAAATAATAATGAAGCAATATTATCTCCTTCAGCTATATCATCAATTAAAGCGAATTTTTGATCGGGGATATTCTTTAGCAACTGCTTGTAAAGAATCTTTCATTGTAAATCCTACACCAATTATTAAAAGCATACTCTCCAGTTTGTGCATATTCTGTTAATTGGTTTTTAGCTTCAACCGTTGGATCTTTTTGGTTCATATTCAGAAACTTCAATCCCTAATTCAGTTTTTGCTCTTTCTAAACCTCTATAAGCTGAATCATTAAAAGATTTGTCTCCTTTACCACCCGTTGAATAAACTATAGCAACTTTTTTTAGGCGCTTCTGCTGTAGCAGCAGCTTCTTTTTCAGTTTTAGCTCCACATGATATTAAAAAAATACAAATGCAAAGAAAAACTGCAAAAAGACTTAATACTTTTTCATTGTAATTCCTCCTAAATATTAATCTGTATGTCAATTATACAATTTTTTACAAAAATAATTTCAAGTATTACATAAAAAAAGTGGTATAAATACCACTAATTTCTATTTTTCATATGGTTTTCCACTAGCTTTTGGAGGTCTTGATTTACGTCCAAATAGTACTAATGCAATTAAAGTTAATAAATATGGAATCATAGCTAAAAAAACTCTTGAGGTATTCCTCCACCACTTGCTTTTTGTGTAATCTGATAAAAGCTTGACCAAAGGCAAATAATAAACTTGCAAGTATAGCACCCAATGGATTCCATCTACCAAATATCATTGCCGCCATAGCCATAAATCCACGACCAGCTGACATATTATTTGTAAAGCTTGATAATATAACAGTTGTCATATAAGCTCCACCAAGTCCACCGAAAGCTCCTGATAAAAGAACCCCTAAATATCTATATTTATAAACACTTATTCCAACAGTATCTGCTGCTAATGGATGTTCTCCAACGGCACGTATTCTTAAACCAAATACAGTATGATAAACTACGAAATAAGTTACAAAAAGCTAATATATATATAAATGCAATTACTAAAGCATTATTTGGATGATTAGCTGCAGCTGGAGTTGACCCTGAAACTTTAAATATAGTTTTAATCAAATAAGAAGTTGTTGCTGTTGCAAAAAGGTTAATCGCAACACCACTTATTATTTGATCTCCTTTTAAATGTATACTTATTATAGCATGAATTAAAGCCATTAAAATTCCAACAATAACACCTGAAAGAATTCCTAAATAAGGATTACCAGTAAAATAGTTAACTACAGCTGCAGAAAATGCACCTGATAACATAATACCTTCAAGTCCCATATTAATTACACCAGGTATCTCACATAGACAAGCACCTACCGCTGTTATTAATACTGGTGGTGCAACTGTAATAGTTTGTATCAATAATGTTTTTAAAGCTTCCATTATTTATTCCCCTTTCTCTTATTCAATAACATCTTGAATAAGTTTTTCAGCAGCAACAAGAATTATAATTAGAGCTTGTATAATAAATACAATTTCTTTATCTAATTTAAATTGTCTTTGTAATGTTTGTCCTCCAATTTCAAGAGATGCATAGAAAATTGAAGCAACTAATATACCAAATGGATTATTATTTCCAAGTAATGCTATAGCAAGACCTGTAAATCCATAATCTCCCATAATTAAATCTGTAAATCTATATTCAGCAGCTCCTCCCATAACTCTTTCAGCTCCTCCAAGACCTGCTATAGCTCCAGATAATCCCATTGCAATAAATGAAATTAACTTAGGATTAATACCAGCATTTTTCTGCTGATGTTGGATTATAACCAACAGCTTTAATTTCATAACCTAATCTTGTTTTTTTCAAAGAAATAATAAGAGAATAATACTAATACAATTATAATAATAAATCCTAAATTCAAATTTTTGTTTAGTATAATTATAGAAAAAAATAATGGTAATCTTGATACTTCTTCAATTCTTGAACTTTGATTATTAGAAGAAGCTGGATCTCTTAACGGACCAGTTGATGGATTAATTAAATATCTTTGTAAATTAATCATTACGTAATTCAACATAATTGTACTTATTACTTCATTTATATTAAATCTTGATTTTAAGACACCTGCAATCGCAGCCCATATAAATCCACAAGCAGCAGCAACAAATAAAGTTATTACAATATTAATAGGTCCTAAAAATTTAAGGTTAGAAGCAACAATAGTTCCTCCTATAACAGCACCAAGACCTCCAGCAGCTAATTGTCCTTGAACTCCTATATTAAATAATCCTGCTTTATAGGCAAACATAACAGCAATTGCTGAAAACATTAAAGGAGTTGCAAAAACTAAAGTTTTTGCCAATCCGTTAAACGGAAATTTAGGTGATGATTGATATAATGCAGATTTAAACATTACAGCATAAGCTTCAATAGGATTTACTCCTCTTGAAATCATTATTAAAGAACCTGCAATTAAAGCTATAATTACAGCTAATAACGATGGCAACATATTATAAACTGATTTTTTAAATTTATTCATCTAATTTACCTCCTGCCATTAATATTCCTAATTTTTTTCCATAGTAGCATCTTTTCTATCTAAAACTCCTACTATTTTTCCCCAGAATACATAACAGCTATTCTATCACTTAAAGTCATTATTTCTGTCAATTCTGCTGAAACAACAAGTACAGCTTTACCTTTTTGTTCTTTCGTGCAATATTGTATTATGAATCATTTCTATTGCTCCTATATCTACTCCTCTTGTAGGTTGAGAGACAATAATAAATTTATTTTCTTTTTTTCTAATTCTCTAGCAACAACAACTTTTTTTGTTGATTTCCACCTGATAATCCACCATATATTACTTTTACCATCTGTAGGGTCTAATATCATATTTTTTTCTATCATTTCTTTAGTTGTTTTTTTCAACTAAATTATAATTTATTATACCTTTTTGAAACATATTTATCTAAGTCTCCTAGAATCAAGTTTTTCATTAACAGTAAACTCATCTATAGTAGCTCTCTTATGTCTATCCTCCGGAACATGTGATAATCCAGATAATCTAATTTGTCTCGGAGTATTATTAAGTAATTCTACTCCATCTATCATATATGATCCACTGTTAGCTTTTTCTAAGTCCAGCTAAAACTTCAACTAATTCAGTTTGCCCATTACCTTCAACTCCGGCAATACCTAAAACTTCACCTTCTCTAATTTCAAAACTTACATTTTTAACCTTTTTGAGTACCTAAATCATTCACAGCAACTATATTGTTTACTTTAACTAAAGTGTTTCCTATATTTACTTTTTTTCTTTTTTTATGTCAAATAACACAGCTCTTCCAACCATCATATTGGCAATAACTTCTTTAGTAGCCTCACTAGTTTTTAAGATTACCAACATCCTTACCACGACGAATAACTGTAATATTATCTGATAAATCTAAAACTTCTTGTAATTTATGCGTAATGAATATTATTGTTTTTCCTTCTTTTTATTAAATTACGCATAATTCCATAAAGTTCTATAACCTCTTGAGGAGTTAAAACTGCACTTGGTTCATCAAATATTAATAATTCAGCACCTTTAAATAGTATTTTTTTAAAATTTCTATTCTTTGTTGAATTCCAACAGATAAATCTCCTACTTTAGAGTCAGGATCCATATTTAATCCATATTTTTTTCAGAAACCTCTCTTACTTGTCTTCTTGCAGTTTCTAAATCAAATAAAAATTTTTCCTTTTTGTAGGTTCAAATCCTAAAACCATATTTTTCAGCAACAGTTAGTGTTTCAACCAACATAAAATGTTGATAAACCATTCCTATTCCTAAACGTGCAGCTTCAGTAGGTGTATCTATGTTCACCTCTTGTCCTTTATAAAAAAATTTTTTTCCTGAAGTAGGATCGTATAATCCATTTAAAAATTTTCATTAGAGTTGATTTCCCAGCTCCATTTTCACCAACTATAGCATGAATTTCTCCTGTTTTTAATTTTTTTAAAGTAATATCGTCATTAGCAACGATTTTTTCCACCTAAAAAAATTCTTTTTCTTATATTTTGCATTTTCTAAAAATATATTCAGTAGAAACATCAGCCAAAAGCATCTTTTTTTGTACCTTGCTCTTTTTAAAAATATAGTCGCTCATTGTTTCCTCCCATTTAAAAGTATATATTATATTATACAACACAATTTCTAAATAGTCCATATCCACAAAAAAATATTTTTTCACTAATTTTTAATTTCTCTTGCCACATTTTTCAGGAACTACTAATAATAAGTCCTCAAATGAAGAGTCAAATATTTTTCTTTACACTCCCAAATTTTTTTAATAAGTTCTCTTTTTCCTTTTAGGACCTATTCCCTTTATATCATCTAATTTAGATTTAATATTTCTTTCAGAACGTATTTTTTATGGTATTCTATACCAAATCTATGAACCTCATCTTGAAATCTTGTTATCATATTAAAAAGATTAAAATTATTTGATATATCATATTCTACTTTATCATCACACAATCCAAAAAGTAGAATGTCTATCATCTTTATACATACCATAAACTTTTTATATTTTTTTATAATTTAAATTTTTCTAACATTTTTTTCTTATAACTGAAACATGATTTTTTTCCTCCATCTAATAATATTAAATCTGGAAAATCTTCATATTTTAATCGTCTTTTAATTGCTTCCATCATTGAAGCATAATCATTAGGACCTTCAACACTTCTTATCTTATACTTTCTATAAAGTCTTTTTTTCTTTTTTTCCATCAATAAAAAAACTACTCTAGATGCAACACTATCTATTCCTTGTATATTAGAAATATCAAAACATTCTATAATTTTTTTGGATACTCTTTTTAAATTTAAAAGTTTTTTTCAAATCCATCAAAGCAATTTTTTTATTTTATTTTTCACTTTTATAATATTCATTTTATTATAAAATCTAAATTTCTAATTCCTAATTCTAACAATTTCTTTTTTTCGTACTATTTATTATCGGTGAGATAATTTTTAATTTTTAATATTCCTTTCAGTTTCAAACCACTTTTCTACAATATCAATGTTTTTCTTTATATTCATTTTGTATAATTATACTCTTTGGTATAATTTTTATTATCATAATAACTTAGAATTAATCTTTGTAAAATATCACTATCTTCAAAACTTTTTTTCAATATTATACGAATTTTTTTATCAACAACTTTACCATCTCTAATACTAAAAAAATACATACAAAATACTCTATTTTCTATTTCTTTAAAAACAAAAAAACATCTTCATCAACAGCTCTATTTTTGTTCTATTATTTGATTTTTTTAACCAATTCATTTAACATTTCTATTCTATTTCTTATAATCAAAAGCTTTTTCAAACTCTAAGTTATCAGAAAACTCTACCATCTCATCATGTAATTTATCAATAATTTTTTTCTATCTTTATTTTTTTCAAAAAAACTCTATCAAATTATTTACATTTTTAATATATTTCTCTTCATCATTTTTTATCAACAAATTTCCAATTACTACTATCACTAGTGTACCTTAAATTAGACCCTAATATTTTTTTATTATACATATCAATATTAATATTATTTATTTCAAAAGCTACCATTAAAATTTTTCAACATATTTTTTTAAGATTAGTAGGATATGGTCCAAAATAATATGCTTCTGAATTTATTTCTAAATGTTTTTTTACTTCTTATAATAGAAATTTTAGGAAATTTTTCCTTTGTTATTTTTAAATAAGGATATGTTTTATTATCTTTAAGTAAAATATTATACTTAGGCTTATATTCTTTAATCATATTATTTTCTAAAATAAGTGCTTCAAGTTCATTATTACATATAAAAGAATTCTATATCATTTATATGTTTTACTAATTCAAAAGTTTTAATCGATGATTTAGGATTATTAAAATAGCTAGAAACTCTATTTTTTTAAGATTTTTTTGCTTTACCTATATAAATTATCTTACCTTTATTATTTTTTTCATCATATACACACCAGGATTATGTGGTATATCTTTCAAATTGATAACCATTATTCCCCCTTATAATTTACTTTTTAATATTATTTTCATAATATTTACAAAAATTCTTTTTATTTCACATTGACTACATTTTAGGTTTACGTGCTATACATTTATCTCTACCTTGAAGTATAAGATAATGCGAATAATAATACCACATTTTTTTAGGTATTAATTTCATAAGTTTTTTTCTCTATTTGTTCTACATTATCATTATTAACAAAAGCCAATTCTATTAGATAAACGTTTCACATGAGTATCCACTACTATTCCAGCTTTTTATACCCCATAAATCACCAAGAACAACATTAGCAGTTTTTCTTCCAACTCCTCCTAACTCTAAAAAGTTGTTCCATATTTTTTAGGAATTTCACCATTATATTTTTTTCAACTAAAGTTTTAGCATTTTTCTTTAATATTGCGTGCTTTTAGCTTTATAAAAACCAGTCGACTTAATATATTGTTCCAAAATCTCTATATCCATATTATATATGTCTTTAGGTTCTCTTACCACTTTAAATAAATCACGTGTAACTATATTTACTCTTTTATCTGTACATTGAGCAGATAATATAACAGCTACCATCAATTGATATTCCGTTTCATAAAGTAACTCAGTTTTGGCATCTCCAAACTTATTACTTAAAATTTCCAATACATTCTTTACTCTTTTTTACTATCATATTTCTCCATAAGAAAAAGCCTTATACAAAGGCTTATATTTATTTTTTCTGCGTAAATACTTACTCTTTTTCCCTTTAAATGATTCAAATTTAACATAACCATCTATTAATGCAAATAAAGTATAATCTTTACCTAATCCCATATTTACACCTGGGTGGAACTTAGTTCCTCTTTGTCTTACAATTATATTTCCTGCTTTTTACAGCTTCTCCATCATATCTTTTTAACACCTAAATATTTAGGGTTAGAGTCTCTACCATTTTTTTAGTAGACCCTTGTCCTTTTTTTGAGGCGAATAATTGCAAATTCAACTTTAATATCATTTTCCATACCTCCAAACTTTAAATTGTACATTCTTAGGATAATCTTTTGCAACTTGCTGTGAAAAAAAGTTTAAACGAATTAAGAAAATCTTGAGATTTAATTAAATCTTCATCACTTATTTTAGCAAGATCGCATAACATATACCCATCTTTCATCTCATATTCTATATCTTTAACACCTAATACTTCTATCAAAGCATTTAACGTCATTATTGATGTTGAAGAAATAGATGCACATACTATATCTGTCCCATATTCAGAACTATTAGTATGCCCTTTAATTAAAAAAATTTTTACAATTTTTCTCATCAATTTCAGAAAATTCAATTTTCGTCATAATTAACCTTTAATATCTTTAACTTCGATTAAAGTATATTGTTGTCTATGACCTTTTTCTGTAGTATGTTTTTCTTATTGTATTTAAAGTTGATAACTTTTTTTACCTTTTTCCGTGTTCTTTAACTTCAGCAACAACTTTAGCACCATTAACAAATGGAGTTCCAACTTTATCTCCAACCATTAATACTTCTTCAATTGTAACTTCGTTTCCAACTTCTACGGCTAATTTTTCAACTTTCAATAATGAACCTACTTCAACTTTATACTGTTTACCACCAGTTTTAATCACTGCAAACATACGTTCACCTCCGAGTTTCATATCGCTGCATTAGGCATTAGCAAGCCTTTTCGCATGCGTAAATTTATTTTATCATATTTAATAATATTTGTCAAATTTAATAATTTTTATATTTATTCCATTTTTTCACGTCTTGACATAGGAATTTCTTTATCTTCAATACTTTCTTCATCACCAGAAGCATTTTTCTGTATTTTCTTCTTGCTCTCTTAATTTAAGTCTTAATAAGAATGAAGTTGTTTCTCTATTAATTCCATCAATCATATCGTTATATACATCTGTACTTGATATTTTATATTCATTTACTGGATTTTTGACCATAAGATTGAAGATTAATCCCTTCTCTTAATTCTGTTAAATCTTTTTTAAATTTTTGTCTCCATTTTTGATCTAAAAACTTCAAGCATTATATATCTTTCTATATTAGAAAATTGTTCTTCTCCTATTTCTTCTACTTTTTTCTTTATACTTATTAGAAACTATTTCAAATAATAAATCATAAATTTCCTCTTTATTTTTTTAGCATTATAAATAGTTTCAGGTAACTCTATATCATAAACTTCTATAAATTTAGAATTTAAATCTTCAAAATTCCAATCGCTTGGTTTTTGTTTGTGGCAAGAAATTATCAACTATAGTGACTATAGTATTATCTATCATATCAAATACTAATTCTCTTAAATTTTTGATTATATAGAATTTGATCTCTTTGTTTATAAATTACTTCTCTTTTGCTTATTATTAACATCATCATATTCTATTAAACTCTTTCTAGTAGAAAAGTTTCTACTTTCAATTCTCTTTTTTGAGCATTTTTCAACAGATTTAGAGACTCTCTTATTTCTTAATTCTTCATCTTCATCAATTTTTTTAAAACACTCATCATAGACTTAATTCTATCTCCACCAAATAAACGCATCAAATCATCTTCTAATGATAAATAAAATTCAGATGCTCCTGGATCTCCTTGACGACCTGCACGTCCTCTTAATTGATTATCTATTCTTCTACTTTCATGTCTTTCAGTCCCAAGTATAAATAATCCTCCTGCTTCAAGAACTTTTTTTCTTTATTTTTCATTACATTCTTTTTTTCATAAGTATGTAGAGCATCATAAAATTCTGGAGTACCTCTTTCAGCAATTTTTTTAAAGCTAAAAGATTCAGGATCGCCTCCAAGTTTTATATCAGTTCCACGTCCTGCCATATTTGTGGCTATTGTAACAGTTTTAAATCTACCAGCTTGTGCTACTATATCTGCTTCTCTCTCATGATATTTAGCATTTAAAACTTCATGAGGTATACTGAGCTTTTTGTTAAATATGCTGATAATAATTCTGAATGTTCTATTGAAGCAGTACCAACTAAAACAGGGTTGTCCTTTTTTTCAAATAATTCTATTATTTTTCTTAACTATAGCTTTATGTTTTTGCACGTGTAGTTTGATAAATTACATCAGGCATATCTTTTTCTTTGAACAGGTCTATTAGTAGGAACTACAACAACACCTAATTTATATATTTGTTTTAAATTCTTCTTCTTCTGTTTTTAGCCGTACCAGTCATTCCTGATAACTTATTATACATTCTAAAATAATTTTTGAAGTGTAATCGTAGCTAATGTTTGATTTTCTCCAGCTACTTTAATATGTTCTTTAGCTTCTATAGCTTGATGTAATCCATCAGAATATCTTCTTCCATCCATAAGTCTTCCGGTAAATTCATCAACTATTATTACTTCTTCTTTATCATTTATTATATAATCTCTATCTCTTTTTAAATAATTCTTTAGCTTTTAATGCTTGTGATAAATAATGAGTTAATTCTACATATTCTGGAGCATATAAATTTTTCTATACCTAATATTTTTTTCAACATTTCTTATCCCTTTATCTGTAATTGTTACCGTACGAGCCTTCTCATCAACTTCATAATCTTCCCAATCTTCATCTGGTATAATTGTATTTTTTTCTTATCCTTTATTTCCTCAGTTTTTATAACTTCTTTTTCAATCTTAAAACAACATTTGCAAATACATCATACCAATGTGTTGTTTCCTCAGCTGGTCCAGAAATTATTAGTGGAGTACGAGCTTCATCTATCAATATTGAATCTATTTCATCCACTATTGCATAATTATGTTCTCTTTGAACTTTTTCTTTAGGATCATGAACCATATTATCTCTCAAATAGTCAAATCCAAATTCATTATTTGTACCATAAGTAATATCAGCATTATATGCATTACGTCTTTCAGTATTATCAATATTTGCAACTATAACACCTGAAGTCAATCCATGAAAATCATAAATCTGTGAACCTGTATCTCTATCTCTCTTTTGCTAGATAATCATTAACTGTAACGACATGGACTCCTTTACCTGTTAATGCATTTAAATAAATAGCCAAAGTTGACATCAACGTTTTACCTTCACCTGTTTTTCATTTCAGCAATTCTTCCACTATGTATTATCATACCACCTATTAATTGAACATCATATATTCTCATACCAGTCAATCTTTTAGCTGTTTCTCTTACTACTGCAAATGCTTCAACTAAAATATCATCTAAAAGTTTCTCCTTTAGCTATTCTTTCTTTAAATTCTATAGTTTTTAGCTTTCAACTCATCATCAGTTAATTTAATCATACTTGGTTCTAATTCATTAATACTTCTTTACGCATTTGTTTTATTATCTTTTCATCTGAAACACCAAATATTTTTATTAATCATATCAATTATATTCATATTTTTCATCTCCCTTTATATTTTTATTTTTAAAAAAATAAATACAACTTACTCTAAAAAAATTTCAATATATTATTATTTAAAATATTTATAATACTAGGATTATTATACTTTATATATCTATACGGAAAAATATTTATTGTTAAAAAAATTTTTAAATAAAATTTATTATCAGTTGATTTTTATTTCAATTTTTATTTTTTTAACTTACTTTCTACAACCTTAAATATAGTAAATACATTTCTTGAAAAAAATTAATATTACTTGTATATATATTTTGTTCTGATACTATTAATATAATTCCAAAAAGTATTAAATATATTATCTTTTTTTATTTTTCATCCTAATCACCTACTGTAATAATAGCTGCAGATCTTCCCTACATTTTCTTTATCTAATCTATGCGAAAATGTATCAGCTTTTTTCACTCCTATATCATCAATTATAATATGTTTTATTCCTCTTTTGCAAATTCTACATTTAATTTAGTATTATCAAAATAAATTTTACCTTTTTCAAATTTAAAAGATGAATTTACACATTCTCCAAATTTATTTAAAAAAATTTTTTTATAAAAATTCTTCTCCAACTTCATAATCTTCTTGAGATATTCCTATACCTAAAGCTATAATCAAATCTTCTAAATTTGAATTAAACGTGTCTAACATCTTATCAATTAAACTTATTATCATTTGATTATAAGTACCAACCCATCCAGAATGTGCAACACCAAAAAGCTTTTTTTGTTTTTTTATCTAAAAATAAATATAGGTAAACAATCAGCATAATATGTAAAAAAATAACAAAATCTTTAGATTTAGTAATAAATCCATCTATATTTTTCAAGATTATCTAAATTATTTAGATTTTTCAATACATTCTACTCTATTTGTATGTTTTTTTGTAAAGCATGTACTATTTTTTTATTTCCTAAACCTAAAGACTCTAATAATTTATGTCTATTTTTGATTTCCATATTCTCCTATATAATCTGCCATATTTCCACAAATCTTTTTAGTGAAAATAGCAATAATACCGTATTTTTCAAATTCTTCAACCAAAAAAATATTTTTCCTCTATCTTTAAACATCAAGACTCCCTATTTAAAAAGAAATTCAGCAAATTTTATCAATTTTTTTCATTACCTTCAACTAACAACTTAGCTTGATTTATAAAATATGTTTTAATTAATTCTGAACTTTCTAGTCCAAGAACTGTAACAAAGGTTTTTTTATTATTTATAATATCTGTATTTTTTTGCCAATTTTTTTCAAAATCACCTTTAATTTCTAGTATATCATCTTGTATTTGATATGCAAGACCTACATACATAATATACTTACGAAGTTTCTCACGAGTATCTAAATCAATTTTTTTAAATTTATACAAGCAAGTTCTACAGAAGCCATTAAAAGCATTGCTGTCTTATTTAAATGAATTTCCATCAAGTCATTATAGTCTACCTCTATATTTTTCAGAAACTATATCTAAATACTGTCCTTTTTATCATACCATTATATCCAGCATAATAAGAAAGAGCTAATATACTATTTTTTTATTAGAATAAATAGATTCTGCTAATATCTGAAATGCAAAAAGTAAGCAATGCATCTCCCACCAAAAGAGCATTAGCTTGACCATATTTTTTTATGAAGAGTTAAATTACCTCTTCTGTATTCATCATTATCCATACAAGGCATATCATCATGCACTAAAGAATATGAATGTATAAGTTCAATCGCAAATGCCTCATTTTTCTATAACACTATGATCTTTTACCATATATATCAGCTAAAATATACATAATTATCGGACGTATTCTTTTTACCTCCTAAAAAGTATTGCGTATCTCATCATTTCATTTATTTCTTCATTTTTGAGAAGTGTGCTCTTTTTATTTTTTTCAATAACTTCATTAAATTCATTTTTTTAAATTCAACAAATATTTTTTTCCATAATATTCCTAACCTATTCTTCTTCAATTTTTAATATTTTTTTAAATTTACCTTCTACTTCTACTAATTTTTCTTCTGCTTTTTTTCAATAACTTAGTTGCCTCTTCATAAATTATCAAAGAATCATCTAAACTTAAATTTGGATCTTCTAATTTATTAATTTTTTTCTTTTAGTTCATTTACTATATCTTCATATTTAAAATCTTTCGACATTTTTTCCCTCCTATTTTAATTTATAAAATGTTACTATTTTTTATTATATTCTCTCTCATCATATTTTAATAATTTATCTATTTCATTTTCTAATTTTTTTCATATTTACCATGCTCACAAATTATTATTCCATCTTCTTTTTAGCAGGTTATGTTCAGAAATCTTTTTTTAAAGTTTTTATGTGTTAAATTTTTTCTCTATATGGAGGATCATAAATATTACATCAAACTTTTCGTTCTTCTTCTCTAAAATTTCTATAGCTCTTAAAAACATCATTTTTATAAGCTCTACATTTTTCTTCAACACCTAATTTATTAACATTTTTCTATTATTACTCTTAAAGCTTCTTTATCAGCCTCTATCATTACAGACCTCTTAGCTCCTCTACTCAAAAGCTTCAAAACTAATATTTCCTGTACCAGAATAAAAGATCGAGGAATATAGAATTTTTCTATTTTATTTCCTATAATACTAAATATTGCTTCTTTTTAATCTCTCAAGAGTAGGTCTTGTTTCTTTTTCCTACTCTACTTAAAATTACTCTATTTTTTTAAATAACCTGATGTTACTCTCATTTTTACCTCCTAGTATAAAAAAACATTGCATCCCCAAAACTAAAGAATCTATAATTATTTTTCAACAGCATGTTTATATGCTTTCATTATATTATCTTTACCTGCAAAAGAAGAAACTAACATTATCAAAGTAGATTTAGGTAAATGAAAATTAGTTATAAGAGCATCCACCACTTTTAAATTTATATTCTCCATAAATAAATATATCAGTTGATGATTTTTTTGTGCAATTAAGTTATTATTTTTCATCAATAGATGACTCAAGCGTTCTTAAAGATGTTGTTCCAACTGCTATTACTCTTCTTCCTTCTAAACGTGCTTGATTTATAACCATTGCTGTTTTTTCAGGAACCTCATACTCTTCACTATGCATAATATGATCCCTAGTATCTTCTACTTGAACAGGTCTAAAAGTACCCAAACCTACAGTTAAATAAACTTCAGATATAGTAACTCCTTTATCTTCTATTTTTCAGCAATTCATTTTGTAAAATGAAGTCCAGCAGTTAGTGCTGCAACAGACTCTCCACTTTTCGCATATACTGTTTGGTATCTTTCCTTATTTTTCTAATTTTTTTCAGTAATATATGGTGGTAAAGGCATTTCAGCAAGTTCATCAAGTATTTCTTCAAATACACCATCATACTTAAATTCTAAAACTCTATTACCATCTTCTTTTTATTTCTAATAATTTTTGCACTTAACTTATCTGAAAAAAATATTTCTCCACCTAATTTTTAATCTTTTCGCTGGTTTTTAATAAAACTTCCCATTTATTTAAATCAATTCTTTTTCAAAAGAAAACATTCTATATTAACTCCATTTTTCTTTACTTCCAAAAAGTCTTGCAGGTATTACTTTTTGTTCTATTTATAACTAAAACATCACCTTTTTTTAAATAATCTATAATATTATAAAAAAATGTTTATCATAATATTCACCTGTACTCTTATTTAAAAACAAGTAATTTAGAATGATCTCTAAGTTCTATTGCATGTTGCGCAATACTTTTCCTTAGGTAATTCAAAATCAAAATCACTTACTTTCATCATTCACCTCTCTCTTTACACCATATACAAATCTATTATTCCCTGTAAGATCTTTTGCCTATTTTTTTACATTTTTTAAACCCATAAAAACTCAAGTATTTCTTTAACTTTTTCACCTTGCTTAAATCCTACTTCAAATAATATATAACCACCATTTTTTTAATATACTCTTTTTGCTTCTGATGATATTTTTTTCATAAAAAAATATAGACCATCATTTTCAACAAATAAAAGCACTTTCAGGTTCATTTAATATAACATCTTCACCCATATACTCTATTTCATCGCGTGATATATACGGAGGATTTGATACTATTAAATCAAAATCTTTAAATAATACATTACTAAATACATCCGAATACATAAATTTTTACATTTTTAGAATTCAAAAAGTTCACTGTTTTTCTTCGCTATTTTTCAATGCATTTTTCAGAAATATCTACACCTAATATTTTTTTGATTCTTTATTTTCAAGCGATATAGTTATAGCTATAGCTCCACTACCAGTCCCTATATCCAAAAACTATAGGATTTTTCTATCTCGGATATCAATTCTAAAAGCTTTTTCTACAACACTTTCTGTATCTAATCTAGGTATTAAAACATTTTTTTATCTACATAAAAATTATACCCATAAAAAAATTTTTGCTCATTAAAAATATACTGTATAGGTATTCTCTTTTCTACTATTTTTTTCAATATTTTTTTAACTCAATCTTAACATTTTCTTCTAATATATTATTATATTTTTGAAAAAGCATTGCCATATCAACATTTAATAATTTAGAAAATATGATATTACATAAAACATTACTTTCTGGGATATTTTTTTCTTATCTAAATATAGTTTAGATTTTTTTCATAATATTCTTTAACTGTATTTGGTTCACTTTTTTTCGTTAGTACCATCATATTTAATTATAGCTTCTCGTAAAATTTGTTTTTCATTATCAGTTAATAATCTTTCAAATTCAGTATATAATTCTATTCTGTTTATATTAAGTACCGTACAAAATATCTTTTCAACTATAAATCTAGAATTATCTATACCTTTATTAGATAAATACTTTACTGACTTATCTAAAAATATTCAATAAAAGTATCTTCCATATTAATTATCTCCTGAATGCTTTTAACATTTCTGCTTGATTATATGCTATTAAAAGCATCTATTATTTCATCAAGGGCTCCATCAAGTACAGCTTCTAATTTATGTAATGTTAATTTTATTCTATGATCTGTAACTCTTCCTTGTGGATAATTATATGTTCTAATTTTTTTCAGATCATCCCCTGTACCAACTTGACTTCTTCTTTCAGCTTCAACACTACTTCTTTGTTTTTCAACTTCCATTTCATATAATTTTTGAAGCAAGAACCTTCATAGCTGCTTCTTTATTCTTTTATTTGTGATCTTCCATCTTGTGAAGTTACTACTATACCTGTTGGCTTATGCGTAATTCTTACAGCTGAATCTGTAGTATTTACGTGTTGCCCTCCTGCACCACTGATCATATGTGTCTATTTGTAAATCAGAAGGATTTATTTCAACTTGTTCTACATCATCAATTTCTGGTAAAACAGCTACTGTTATAGTTGATGTATGAATTCTTCCTGATGCTTCAGTTTCAGGTACTCTTTGTACTCTATGAACTCCACTTTCATATTTCAATCTTGAATATGCACCTTTACCACTTATTAAGAAAGTAATTTCTTTAAGACCACCATTTCCTAATTCATTCTTATCTATCATTTCTGTTTTCCAACGATTTCTTTCTGCATATCTTGTAAACATTCTAAAAAAATATCTGCGACAAATAATGCAGCTTCATCTCCACCAGCACCTGCTCTTAATTCAACTATAACATTTTTTTCATCATTTGGATCCTAGGTAATAATAATATTTTTAATTCTTCTTCTAAAGATGGAATTTCTTCATTTAATGATGATATTTCCATATTTAACATTTCAAGCATTTCTTCATTTTTTTCTGTTTTTTTATTTCTTCTTTATATGTTTCTAATTCCTCTTTTTTTATTCTTATAATCTAAATATTTCTCTACAATTTCAGTCATAGAACTTAAAGTTTTATTATATTCCATTAATTTTTTTAGGATCGGATAAAACCTCATTTGTCATCAACAACTTATTAATCTCATTGTATTTTTCTACAACTTCGTCTAATTTTTTTGAAACATCTTATCTCCTCTCATTATTTCTTTATCTATTACCATTTATTATAACATACTTATTATTTCTTTTCAAATTTAAAAAGTTCAGCCTAAGCTGAACTTAATAATAATTTTATACATAATATAAAATTAGATTTATAGTCATTTGAATTTATTTTTTTAATTAAAAAAATTATTTACCTAAAATTTCTAATTTTACTTTTGTTACACCTTTACTAATATTTTTCAATTTCTCTAAATGCAGCTTTACTTAAATCAATTACCCTACCTTTAATAAAAGGTCCTCTATCATTAATTTTTAACAATAACTGATTTTACCATTACTTACATTTGTAACTCTTACCTTTGTTCCAAAAAGGTAAACTTTTTATGAGCAGCTGTCAACTGTTCTGTGTTAAATCTTTCTCCGCTAGCAGTAAATCTACCATTCCATTTTTCACCATAGAATGATGCACCTCCAGTTTGAAAAAAACTGAACCCTTTTTATCATCTGTCTTACTTTGTTTCTCGATGTTCTCCCTGTTTCTTTTACTTCTCCTAAAAAGTTCATTTACCAACTTTTTCTTTAATTGAAGCATTTTCCAAATGACTACTACTACTTTTTCACTTCAGCAAAACCCTAATAATGGTAATGCTAGCAGAATCATAGTTAGTAATTTTTTTCATCGTACCTCCATTTCTGACTTATAGAAATTCTATCACAAAAATTCAATCACTGTCAAATTTTTGAAAAATTCAAATTAAATTAAATTAATATTTCTGATGAATTAATATACATTTGATCGTTTTATTCTTTTTTTATTTGATAAAACTTAAGTTTATAACCATCTGTATATAAAAAAATTCTAATTTTTCCTTCAACAACTTCATTTATATAATTTTTTTCTATCCCAATATCAATCATATTTAAAAAAATCATTTTCATCCATTTCAATATATTCTTTCAACAAATTCCATTTAATATTCTTAATATTTTTTTATCCATATATTCATATTCATATTCTAAAAATAAAATCAATATATTCAGTTTCAGCAATTCTATCTATATAACCATATTTATTAATATTAGATTTCATAATTTCATATTTTTTTCCATTTTATAATTTAAAGAATATAGATTAAATGTATATTTAATATCATTAAAAATTATATATAAATTTTATTTCACCACGACTTTTTTTAACTCATCATATTTATATAAAAAAATAAAATAAATCTTCTTTGTTATTATTTATATTATTATTGATATATCTACCCGGTACATATTCTTTTTAGATAATCGTATACAACTTTAGTTTTTAATAATTCTCCCGATATTTTTTTATGTTTATAAATTTTTTTAATAATATCAATAGTATCATAATTCTTAAAAATTATCTATATGTACTTTAAAAAGCTGTTTTTACTATATGGTCTACACTTTCTCTTGTTATAAATTTTCCATTCAAAATATTAAAATCACCAAAAATCATATAAATTTTTCCAGATTTATAAATTGTTCATGTATATCATTTATATAAATTTCCCATACATAATTAGAAATATATTCAAATTTTCTATAATTTTTGCATAGATTTTTGAATAAAGAACCTTATCATAAATATATTCATTATACATTATTGGATATATATCTTCTAAACTTTTTAACTTATCTTCAAATTTTAACATATCCATATAAAAATATTTCTTTTTAAAGGATTTTCTAACACTAAAAAAATTTAATGACATATATCAAATATTTTTTTATATTTTTTTATATTAAATAAATCAGATACATATTTTTTTCTCTATATTAACATCAACTTCATACGAAACTTTACTATCTCTTACTCTATAATTCACATCTAAAATACTAAACTCACTATCATCTATATAAAATAAAGTATAATTATTATTTTTATTTATATCAATGTACTTAAGATTAGTACAAAAAAATATTTATCATACTGACATTCCAAAAATTTTAAAATGATAATTTGATATATATTCAATATCTTTTTATTCTAATTAAATTATTTGCTTCAATTTTATAAATGTAATTATTAACAAATAATTTAAAAAAATATCTTCTCCTTTTTAATACAAATGTATTTGATTGTATATCAACACATTCTATTTCCTTATCAAAAATTATTTAATACATACTCTAAATCTAAAAAAATTCATAATCTCTATATCTAAAACTATCATTAATCAAATACTCATTAACATCTTCACCATAAATTATGGAATCATTAAAATAATCTATAAATAAAATAGAAAAATTTCTTCTTTATATTTTTGAAATTAACTTTTCATCTTTTTAAATATATATATAATCTATCTAAAATATTAGGTTTTACTATTTTTATATCTATCAATATAAACTGTATATACATACAAACTTTCATGTATTAAATCATTAACATTATTTCCTTTATATAAATTTAAAACTCTTATATCAGAGTTTTTCTTCAAAAATATTATTTTTAATTTATCATATATTTTTTTCTTTTTATAAAATTATTACATTTAGGTATATGTATTATATACTCTATATATTCTCTATTAGAAGTAACATATTCTAAATATCCAGTTGCATATATCTCATTTTTCTATATTTGATAATATTATTAAATTTGAAGAAATATGCTTATCAACTGAAATATATACTTTATTAGTCACATTATCAATATCTAGATATATAAAAATTCTTCATTAAAAAAATTATATCATTTTCATTATATAGTTGTTCAATACTACTTTCAATAATATATTTTTGATAAAATAGTTTTTTTCATTACTTAACTTAAATATTGTATATTTATATTTTTCTATTCATATAAAGTAAAAATATTTTTCTATCAACACATCTTTTTGACTATATATAGCGTACTTATTTAATAAATCTTCTTTTTTTACAATTTTAGTTAATTCAAAAATCTGTTTTTATCATTAATTCATTTCTATTAATTATACTCAATACTCCCCCTAATACCATCTATAAACAAATATATTTTTTTGTACCAATTGGTAAAAATTTTTCTTTTTGATCTTTATCCAAAAATTTCTTTAAATATATAAACTTCATTTTTGAAAATATATTTTTATAAAATTATTAACGAATATATATCTATTTCAAGACTAGGCTTTTCTATAATAGAATATTTTTTTCTGAACTAAATTCTTTATTAATAGATATATATTTCTTTAAAGATGTATTTTTGATTAATAAATAGTGCTTCAGAAAAAAATCTATAATAAATATTTCATTTTTATAGTTTATTAAAATATTGTCTAAACTAATATCACAATGTAATATATTTTTTTATTATGTAATTTTTTTCAAACACTCCTAAAATTTTTAGTATATATATCTAATCTACTTTTTTTAAATCATGTTTTTTTCAGATATATAAATCCTCAAAGTTCTTCCATTTATTCTTTTCAAAAACACAAACTAGTTCTATCTTTTTAGTACTGAAAGTAATTTAGGAATATTTTCAAATTTTGACATAACTAAATAATCATTAATCAATATTTCTTTATCTATTATAAACTTTATAATTTCTTTATACGGAGATAAATATGTTTTTAATTAATATATTATAACTATTGTATATATATGTTTTAAAAATCTATATTTACTATTTCCATAATTCCCACCATTTTTTTATTTAATTTATTTTTTTATATTCTATTTTTCTTTTTGAGTTTTTATTTTTTTAATGGTTTTTGTCAATATTTATCTTATTTGACATATCCATAGCTCTCTTATATTCTATATACGCATTTTTTAAACTCGTTGTTTTTTAAGATATTCATCCCCTTTTTTTGAATACTTAACATAATACTTTTCATAATTTCTTTTTTTATATTTTCATCATTTTTAATATTTTTTTATCTATAGTATTTTCTTTTAGTCTTTTTTCTTCTATTTTCTTACTTATATATCTAATTCTATCTTTTTATTTCTTTAGCCCTTTCTAAATTATTTAATTTTTCCGAAGAATTAAGTGCATACTTAAAATATTCAATAGAATCTTCATAATTTTTTTATTTTCATATTCTATAAGTCCTTGATTAAAATTTTTTTCTAACTCATCTTTATTATATTTTATTTCTTCTCTTACATTAACCAATATCTCATCAACTTCTTTAAGTCTAATATTGTCTTCTAAAAGCTTCTAAATTATTCTTAATTTCTATCAGTTTTTTTCAGCTAAAGTAATGTTTTTCATTTTGCAATATTTTTTTACATTTACAATATCTTCATCTACCTTTAATTTATATTTTTCTGCTATTTCAACATATTCATTTAATTTATTTTTCAAGATCTATAACGTTTATTTTTAAATTTACTATTTTTATATACTTCTATAATTTCTTTCAAATCTTTAATACTCATAAATAACCTGTCTTCTGAAAAAAATAGATTCTTTTTTTCTTTTTGATTATTTATCAATCTAGTAATTTCTTCTATATTAACCTCTACTTCTTCTTTAAATTTTACAAAAATACTCTGGAAATATATCTAATATATTCTCTAATTTTTATATATTCTTTTTAATACATTTTTCAAATTTTTCTATTTTTTTATATTTTTCCTTTTCTATTTCTATATTCTGTAAATTAACTTCAATTAAATTTAATTTCTCCAATATACTTTCTTTCTGTATCTTTTTATTCAATTTATTCAATGCATCTTTTTTTACTAATAAAAATATTTTTTTATCTAAATTTTTTTAACAATATTATTTCTTCATTTAAATATTCTTTTAGATTTTTAATAAATTCTTACCTTCTATAGCAATTTTTAAATTTATTATCTAATTTATCAATTTCTTTATATTGCATTGAAATATATAAATTAATAACAAAAATAAATTAAAAATTAATATTATTATTATAAATAAATATTTAATTATATTATACTTAGATTTATTAACAAAAAGACTTCTATCTAGAACTTCCACCACCTCTAGACTAGATAGTATATAAGAGGTTGTGGTATTTATTTCTAAATTTTTCTAATTTTTCATACACATTTATTAAATCTAATAAATTTTTTTGAACATATTACTAATCTATCATTTTTTTAACAAAAATATATATTTTCTTTAGCAGTATTTATATAGAAACTTTTTATTTATACCTATAAAAATTTTTCATCTAAAAGATTAGATATAAGTATATTATCATTTCTAATAAGATTTAAACTTAAACTACCACAACTCATATACACTAATGAATTATAATCGGTTACTATATATAACATAGAAAATTCTATATTTTTCTATGTTTTACTTCAAGTATTTTTTTCATTTAAAGTATATATTATATTTTTTTAATATTTTTTCATACTATATTCAGGGTTATTTTGAAATTCTTCTATGCTTATATTTATTATAGTTTCAAGTAAAGTATCATCTTCTACTTCATTTTCTTTTTTTATATATGAATATATACCATAATCATCATTTTTCTAAATATCCAAATAAACCATTAAACCCATCTTTTTATTCTCACATTTACTTTTAAAATCTAGATTTTTCATATATTCCAGTCAAACTTATCGCCACATAAAGCAATAAATATAAACTTATTATCTCCAATCTCTATTAGATCATTATTAAATATTTGTTTACTCTCATAAAGTGCTATTCCTTGAAGATAAACTATACCAGAACCTTCTCCAGGGCTTAACATAAATATTCTTTTGTTTAGGTGAATATAAAAATAGAACAGTGATTTTTTTACGAGAAATATTCATATCACTTTTTTTATACAGATATGCATTTCTTCACTTCTACCTATAAAATTTCTTTCACTTATTATCCTAAAGTCTCTACCCTTTTTCACTACCAGCTATACAAACAAGCCAACCTACAACTGGAGCTACACTCGTCTCTTTAATCCAATATGCAAGAGTTTTATTAGAATTTTCTAAAACTATTGCATCATCTACTACTTAACACCCCTACATCAACATTAGAAATAGAACAATAAGGGCAACTTTGATGTGCTTGAGCATTAAATACGTGTCCATTGTTGCATCTTATTAATTTCATACTTTCCCCTACTTTTATTTAATTCATTAAAATCTTTATAGTCCCTATATATAAGTAATCTCCATATTCTAGACTATATGGTACCAAACTTTCTATTCTTTGTTTAATTCCATTATTTTTCTATTCCACTTCCATTTTTTAGATTCCATATCCTCATATACCCATGTATCATTTACTTTATTTAAAACACCATGTACCCTACTAACAAGATATGAAAAAAATCATTTTTAGATAAATCTATATCTACATTTTTCACCTTTTCCCTATTAATAAAGTTTGTTTTTTTGAGATATATCCCAAATTGATAAATCATAATTATCAACATCCTTCAATATTAATTTAGTAATACTTTTTCTTTTTATTTTTTTATTTTTCTATTTCTATAAAATCTTTAACTAATTCTTTTTCTTACTTTCAAGTACCTTATTTACATATATTATATGTTTCTTCCCTATCACTAGGATAAAAGAAAATAAAAAATATGAAGTATATATATTTAATATTACTAAAGTAATTGATACATACTTTACATTAAATTTAGTAAATAATATAACTAATAGTACAAATAAAAAAATATAATTATATAAACTATTACATAAATATTAAAAAAAATATATTTTTTCACTTTATTATGATGATTTATTTTTTATATCTTTTTTTCTAAAAAAACTTATCATACTTTGTACACGCTTATACATTTACTAATCAACCTTTATTGTTTTCAAAATTAAATTCTTCTTTTTCTTCTTCTTTAATTTCTTTTATCTAATATTTCATAAAGAAAAGATATAATTTCAGTATTTGTATAATCTTTTTAATTCTATATCTAACTTATCCACTAAATATTTTATTAATAACGATTTATTAATAATAGATATCTCGCATAAATATGCTACACATTTATCAAAAAGCTTTTTAATTTAGATAACTTCAACATTTTACTAGACCATATCCTTAATATTTTAGGATTTATACCTGTTTTTCGAATACATAGTTTCTTCTGTATTTATAGTATTATATCTATATTCAAATCTTGATATATCATAATTTGAATTTTGTAAAAGTTGCACCATTTCTAAGATTAAATTTTGAAAGTTCAAAACCTTTTTCTTTAAAACTAAGATATATATTTTTGATACAGAATATTCTTCATCTAGTAATTTGGTACATATATTTAAAGAATATTCCTTTTCTTCATTAGGTATTTTTATTGATAATGTCGTATCTAAAAATATTATTTCATCCATATATTTATATATACCTTCTGAAACATAAATTTGACTACCATCAGTTGTTACTTCAAGTCCAGTAATTATACCTGTCTCTTCTTCTAAAAATTCTAAATACGAAGCATTATATATATTTCTATTAATCTCTTTCAAATCTAAACTTCTAAGTATAGTATTACTTAAAAATTTAGGAACTCTACTACATATTTCTTTCATATTATACTCCTATTAATTTTTGACTATATTGATAGCCACCATCTACCGTTATATCTTTAATTTTTTTCTTTTTTTGCTTTTAATTTTTAAATTAAATTTACCATTACCAATTTTTATCATCATAGACCTCTTCATAATCTACTACAAAAATATTAGGCATATTATATTTTCTTACTACATTTTCCTGCTAATACAACTTCAATAACAAGACTTCTATAAGCATCTAATTCTTCAGCACTAACTAAAGACCATAATAATAATTTTTCGTGTATCATCTTCACTATTTTTCTCCACCAAGTGGTGCTATTATCTTTCCTTCTACTTCTACACCTACATTAATATCAGTAGATCTTTGCATTATTATCGTCTTTAGTATCTGAAATAAACCTTATATTTGTAACATTTTTCTTTCTCTAATAAAATTTCATCATTACTACTTTTTTTAAACTAACTCTAAACCCCATTTATACCCTCCTAATTATTTTTTTATTGATTTCAATTTTTCAAATTCTTAACTTCACCCGCAAAAACTCAAATTTAATTGACAAGTGTTATTTATTTCATCTATTAAATGTGATATATCATCTCCTTTATTTAATATCGAATTAACCTCACCTGCTTCTTTTAATCCATAAAGTTTTTTTGACTGGTTGGACTATTAGAGAAAAAGTGATTCAATTTATCATTTTTAAAATCATTTGTTGTATATCTCAATACTCTTTCTATATAGGTTGTTGTTTGTGTTTTTATATATCCCTCATAACCCCCTAAACTACTCTTAGATAAATTTCTAGCTTTATACACTGTCACATTAGTTATTTTTATTACCTGCTACATGACCAGCTTCTGATGCAAATACAAATCCATAATTATTCAAATTGATATCTTCTTTAATTCTAGATGTAAACCCGGAAATCTCACGTGGTAAACTAGTTGGTAAAATATATGCATTGTCATCTAGCTCTATATTAAACCTTACTCCTGGATTATTAATATTCACATTTTTTTAAATCTCTTTTTCAATTGAATCGGTGACTGATATGAACCTACTACTGCTGCTGCAACAAAAAGCAGAATCTATATATATACCATTAATAAAAAAATTCAACCATAGAATCTTTTATCTTCAGAAAAAAATTAACAATCTCATTATTAAACTCAACTTTATTATCTATTTTTTATTCCTGATTTATCCTTAGGAATTATTGTAAAATTAGGTATCACTGGTATTACATATTCTGAATATTTTTTTATTTTTCTAGAATTCTAGTTTTTCTCTTTATATTTTCCTATACCAAATGTAGATAAATTTTTCAAAAGTTGTTTCTTCATTTTTCAAAACTTATAAACACCTCTATTTTTATAATTTGCAAGTATTTCTATTATTGGTATTACTGTTTCTAATGAATGTGAATTTTTTTGATTTAATCCATCATTACTTGCAAATAATTTTTTTATGTTGTATTGGTTTTAATTCATGCATATCTATATCCGTTATTGTTGCAAAACCATATTGTATTACTAAATTCATTTTTAGTATTAACCGTATTTTAAAAATTTATCTAATTTTTTTCTAAATTTTTTTGCTTCTGATAAAATATAGTTCTCTATATTAGTTATTAATAACTTAGGTTTCATTTCTATATTACTATCAAATTGATCGAAATATACTTTTTATAGCTAGTACTTTTTCTATAAGTGATTTTGCTTGTTTAACAAAATCATCTTGAGCTTCTTATACAATTCTAAATAATTATTATAATTATCAACCTCTTTCTTAAAAGTCAATTTCTTCAACTAAATTCATAGGAACAAATGTCCTACAAATTAAATCACTAATATATTTATTAGGACATTTTGAATTTTGATTATAATCCTCTTTAAATATTTCTACAAGTTCATTTCTTGTATCATTTACTAATGCTAATTCATGTTCATCATTCTTTACTTCTATAAATTCAAGTCTTCCATCGTTGCTAAACTCAATTAAACCCGCCTTAATATTTTTGAATAGTTTGTGAACTTCTCTCCTCTCCTATCGATAATTTTTGTTTTAGTATCTTCTATTGCAAGTGGTAACATAGCAAGAATATTATTATAATTTTTTTAGATGCTTGATAAAATTTATCATTTAATTGATCTCCTAAATCTAATTTTTTTAGGATTCGAGGTCCGATAATTTTTTTCATATTTATTATACAGATAATTTATATCTTTTTCTTAACTGTTTTAATATCAGCTATTACTCTTCTTGGAGAAAGCATATCTAATATATCTTCGAATTTAAAATCAATATTTTTTTAAATCAATACTTTTTCTATTTTTCTATAAGAGTTATCAACATTTTTTTATAAATGAATTTTTCTAAATTTATTGGAATTTCATTATATAAATTATCCGGCAATCTTATATCTTTCTCTAAAGTATATGAAATTTTCTTATTTTTCAACATCCATGAAACTATATATCTTCGGTTCAAACTTTAATAAAAATTCTTCAAAACTTCCAACTACTAAGTTTATCGTTAATCTCAGATATAACTTCATCATCTAAACTTTCTATATTTTCTACATCACCTATTAAAAGTTAAGATATTATATTTTTTTCATCACTAAATTTCTCAAAAAAACAATAGTTCTATTTGTTTGTTCAATTATTTTTCATTTTCCCTCCTTCAAACTAATTATACAACTTTATTAAAAAAATAAATCAAGATTTTTTTAATTTTATTTTTAATTTTTTTAACTTCTTGATTTTTGCTTTTTTTATGATAAAATAATATAGTTGGCTGGGTGGCGAAATCGGTAGACGCAGCAGACTCAAAATCTGCCGGGAAACCATAAGGGTTCGAGTCCCTTCCTAGTCACCATTTTTTTATAATAAAATTGAAAGGATATATAATATGGAATTAAAATTATCAGAAAAAGAACTTAAAAATTTATCTAAAGATGAAAAATGCAATAAAATTAAATCTTGTATCTAAAGCATTATACAATGAAAGTTTAAATTTCAAATTTAATGAAGAAGATTTAAAAAAACATTTGGTTTAATGAACAAAAATTTAATACTTGATCTTTTATATGAGAAAAAAAGTAGAACCAAGAGTTATGGTAAATGAAAATCTTGTCATAGAAGAATATAACAATAATAAAAAAATATTTGAAGAAAAATAATATGAATTTCGAACAAGCACGTAACTATATATTAGAAAGATTAACAACTCAAGTTAATGAAGGATTATTTGAAGATTTAGTAAAAATTAATGAATGAAATGGGTGATAATGTTTCTCTTTCAAAAGAAGATATCCTATTTACAAAAGGTGATCCTAACTTAATTAAAAGCAATACTTTTTAATATCTGTTTTAAATGAAAAATGCAAAACAAGATAACTTTTTTTCAATGAGTTTGAAGAAGATATAGACTTATTGAAAAAAAGATGCTTGTTTAAATTATTATTTAAATAAATTAATCGAAGAAAAAAAGCAGTTGTTAGCAATAAAGACGTTCTTGATACTATGCAAGAAATTTCTAAAAAAATAACTTTGATGCTGTGAAAAATTATTCACAAGAAGAATTATTCCAAAATGTAGGTAATTCTATGCTTAATCAAAAAGTTTTAGAAGTTAGAGATGAAATTATAAAAAGAATAGTTGATGAATTTAAAATAGAAGATTTAGTTAAGGAATATATTAAATAATGAAAGAAAAAGAATTGTGGCAATACTTTTTTTAACAAACCTAAAAAAAGAATTATAATAAATACATGTTTGAAAATGCCTAATTATCCTAATCATTTAATATATGATTCAGAAATAATATTGTCAACAAAAAGGTAATTGGAGTAAAAATTTATTTAAAAACACTAATGATCTTTTATTTAGAAATAGGAAGTGGGAGCGCAAACTTTACTTCTACTCTTGCAAATCTTAACCCTAATAATAATTATTTAGGTGTAGAGATTAGATTTAAAAGATTAATACAAGCGGCAAAAAGCAGAAAAAAACTAAATCTTAAAAAAATCTTGTATTTTTTTAAAGAAAAATGGTTAATAGATTAACTGAATTTATTGGAGAAAATGAACTTTCTGGTTTATATATAAATTTTCCCTGATCCTTGGGAAGGTGAAGAACATAAGAGAATTTTAAGTGAAAAACTTCTTGAAGATCTTGATATTGTATTAAAAAGAACGGAAAAAAATTTTTTTCAAAACAGATCGTTTAAATTACTACTTAGATACATTAGAATTAATTAAGAATTCTAATAATTATGACATAGTTTATAATACAGATGATTTATATTCTACTAATTTAGTAGAACATAATATCAAAACTGAATTTGAACATTTATTTTTATCTAAACATAATATGAATATAAAATATATTGAAATTATAAAAATAGTTATTATTATAAACAAAAAGAGTGAAAAAAATCTTTTACATAACATACACAAAAAACAGGATATTAACTTTAAAATCAATAATTTAAGGAATTACATCTTATTTGATAAGAGGTAGTTCCTTTTAATTCTCTAACTTTATTGTAAAATTCTATTTGGATAATTTTATAAACTCATTCATTTTCATCTTTTTATTAATTTTATATTATTATATATTTTTATTGATTTTTATTTTTTTATTGTATAATACTTTCATAGATAACTTAAATATATAGAAAGTGAGGAATTATTACATTGGAATTAGAATTAGACATGATACAAGCTATTGGATTAGCAGTTATTCTACTTATAATTGGTAGAGCTTTTAAGAAAGAGAATTAGATTTTTTTGAAAAATATTGTATTCCAGCCCCAGTAATAGGTGGATTTTTTATTTGCTATTGTTACTTTTTATTTTTAAACAAAGTAATTTTTTTAGAAATCAAATTTGATACTACATTACAACAATTTTTTTATGGTAATGTTCTTTACAAGTGTAGGATTTAATGCAAGTTTACAAGTTTTTAAAAAAAGGTGGTAAAAAAAGTCTTTACATTTTTTTAGCTGTTGCTGTTGGACTTCTTATTTTTACAAAATTTAGTTGCTGTTGGATTGGGTCCTTTTTGTAGGTTTACATCCACTATTAGCACTGATGACTGGATCGACTCCTATGACTGGAGGACACGGAACTGCGGCAGCTATTGCACCTACTGTTGAAGCTTTAGGATTTAAAGGAGCTGAAACTGCAAGTACAATCGCTATTGCTTCTGCTACATTTGGTCTTATCGCAGGTTCTATGATAGGGTGGTCCCTATCGCTGATAGTCTTATAAAAAAATATAATTTATTACCAAATGAAATTATAAATGAAAGAAAAAAATGCACGTTTTTGAAGAAAAGATATAGATGAAAATGTTAGAAAAGAAGAAAAAAACTATTTTTAAATGGTGAAAAAAATTTTTCTTATGCATTCTTTTTATATTTTTAATCGCTATGGGAATTGGTTCATATTTATCAATACTTCTAAAACAATTATTTCCAGTATTAAGTTTACCAGTTTATATTGGACCAATGATTATTGCAGCTATTATGAAATACATTTTGATATATCTGAAAAAAATTACACGCACCAATTCATGAAATTAGTATCATTGAAGATGTTTCATTAAACTTATTCTTAGCAATGGCATTAATGTCATTAAAATTATGGCAATTAATTGATTTAGCTGTACCAGTAATCATCTTATTAATAGCACAGGTTATATTAATATTCTTCTATTTAAAATTTGTAACATTTAAAGTTATGGGTGGAGATTATGATGCAGCTGTTATGGTTTCAGGACATGCAGGTTTTGGATTAGGAGCTACACCAAATGGTATTGCAAATATGAAATCTGTTACTGAAAAAAATATTTATTCAAAAGTATCTTTCTTTGTTATTCCATTGGTTGGAGCATTGTTCATTGATTTCTTCAATGTATCAATAATTACTATATTTGAAAGTTTCTTTAAATAATTAATAAAAAAATGTACCAATAAACTGTTTTCACTTTTTCAGTCCAGTTTGTTGGTACATGTTCTCATATTCTTACCTAACTTTTTCTCTTTTTATATTAATTTCTAAAATCCTGAATAATACATATTGTATTCTTGTTCTATAGTTGTACTTCCTCCATGTCCTGGATAAACAACAGTATTCTTATCAAGTTTTAACAATTTATATATAGAATCACGCATTTCTCTTGAATTTCCTGTTGGTAAATCTACTCTACCATAAGTTCCCTTAAACATTGTATCTCCAGAAATTAATACCTTCTCATCTTTATCATAAAGACATATTCCACCTTTAGTATGACCTGGTGTATGTATTATCTCAAAATCTTCAAAAAAATAGAATCTGGAATTAACTCTATAATCTCTACTTTAGATAATGATTCTTCCAATACTTTTTGATCGAGATCAGAATAAAAAGTAAAGAATATCTAGGGTTATATAAAAATTCCTTTTCTATATTTGAAATATATATTTTATTAATACCTAATTCATCAATAAGAGTCAGTATACCTATAATATGATCATAATGACCATGTGTAAGTATTATACCTTCTATTTCAAAATTATTACTTTTTATATATTCTAGTAATTTATTCATTTTCAAACTTCCAGGATCTATTATATTTTTTTAGATTTTTCTATTAAATATGTGTTACTTGTTGTTTCCTCATTAAAAAAATACTTTTTATATCCATACTACTCCTTATTAACAATAGTTACATCTAATTTGTTAAATGGTATATTTATTTTTCTCAATTTCAAATCTTTTTCTTAATTTCTTCTAGTATATAAAATTTTTGCTAATCTATAATTTTTCAGGTAAAACATAAACATAAATTCCAAAAATTTATAGATGAAGAAGCAAATTCTTCAATTCCTACAACATGAGCTTCATCATCTAATGTATATTGACAATCACTTATTATTTCTTGCAATATATTTTTGACATGCTCAACATTTTGATTTATAATCTACACCTATCATCAAATCTAATCTCCTCATATTTTTGCAGTTAAATTCTTTAATTCATTAATTATAATAGAACCATTTGGTATAATTACTATTTCATTTTGAAAAACTCAAAATTCTTGTATAAAAATATTTCTATCTTCGTAACAGTACCTGTAAATTCTTTAAATTGTATGCTATCACCTATTTTTAAATGGTTTTAAATGTAAGTATTATTATCCCACCAAATATATTTTTGCATAATTTCCTTTAAAAAGCAAAACCAACTACTACAGATAATGCCCCTATTAAAGCAAATAATGAAGTAAGATTAATTTCTAATATCATCAATATTAAGTAAAATAGAAATATTTTAACTAAAGCTTTTTGTAAAAGATTTTAAAAATGTTCTAACTCCTTTATCTTTTTACTCTAGATAAAAATACTCTATCTAAAAATATTAGTTATATATGTTGATATATTAGAAAAACAAAAGTATAATTACCGATAAAATTATAGCAATTAAATGACTTGTTAGCCATTCAATTAATTTTTAACCCACCAAAATTCTTAAATATATTTAACATATTAAACATTAAACCTGAAGAACATTACATCTCCATCTTTAACCTCGTATTCCCTTACCTTCAAGTCTCATTGCACCTTTTTCCTTACTTCCTTGCCAACCTTTATACTCTATAAACTTACTATACTCAACAACCTCTGCTCTTATAAACCCTCTTTCTATATCAGAATGTATTTCACGAGCAGCACGTGGAGCTAAAGTTCCCTTCTTAATAGTCCAAGCCCTTACTTCTTGCTCTCCTGCTGTAAAATATGAAATTAATCCTAATAAATGGAATCCACATCTAATAAATCTATTTAAACTAGGTTCTTTTTATTCCTAAACTTTCAATAAATTCATTTCTCTCATTTTCATCTTCTATTTCTATTAATTCAGACTCAACCTTTGCTGAAAATGTTACACATTCTGCATTTATACTTTCAGCATATTCTTTAACTCTTTTTAACATGATCATTTATCAATTGAATTAACAAGATCTTCTTCTGAAATATTTAAACCAAACATCATAGGTTTTTAATGTCAATAATTGATATGTTGAAATTAAATCTAATTCATCTTGATCTAAATTTAAAGTTGAAAGCATCTTATAATCATCTAAATGTAATTTACATTTTTTCTAAAACCTCAACTAATCTTTTTGCATCTTTATTATTCTTAGCTTGTTTAGAATTTTTGTATTGCATTTTCAATAGTTTCTGCATCAGATAATATTAATTCTCCATTTATTATCTCTATATCTCTTATAGGATCAACACTACCTTCTACATGTATAATATTTTTCATCTTCAAAACAACGTACAACTTGACATATTGCTACAGTATTTCTAATATTTGCTAAAAATTTATTTCCTAAACCTTCACCATTTGCAGCACCTTTAACAAGACCTGCAATATCAACAAATTCAACACTTGCTCCCAAAACTCTTTTTAGGATTTATTATCTTGGCAAGCTCATCAAGTCTTAAATCTGGTACAGAAACTATCCCAACATTTGGTTCTATTGTTGCAAAAGGATAATTTGCTGCCTCCGCATTTTTGTGTTTTTTGTAATTGCATTAAATAGAGTTGATTTACCAACATTAGGTAACCCTACTATTCCTATTCCTATCATTTTATTCCTCCTAATTTTTATTTATAACTTCTAAAACATCCACCATTTTCTTTTTTCTTCTTTTTGTTGATTTTTAATATATATGAAAAGTCATATATTGGTACAAGTGCTCTTCCTTCATAATCATACATTTTACCTACTGAATTATAGAAATTAACATTATTTGTAGTTATATCTATTTTAGCAATATCAGAAATCAATAAATTAAATACTTCTCCACCAACTGTTATTATATATTTAGGATTGACTAAAAAAATATTTCACTTCTTAGTACATCTAATAAATTTTTCTAAACTTTTCTTATCAACGCTTAAAAATCTTCTATCTAGTTTGTACAAAGATGTAATATATATATCATCTATAGGTATCCCAACAAAATTAAATATATCTTTTTATTTTTTTGACCTTCTGGACTATTTAAAAATATTTTTTTACTTAATAATGCATCATCTTTAATATCAGTTAATATAAGCATAATATCTGAAGATATATTACCATTATTAAGCATAATTTTACCCTTTACCCCTATAATTTATATATACATCTAAACTTCTTACTAGTAAATCTAATTTTCTCCACATAATTCTCCCTAAAACTCAAATATAGATGTTACTTCTTCTCCTGAAATCTCTACATCTATATCCAAAAAAATTACTTTTAATATTGTGTAAAGCTAAAGCTTCTAAATTGTTTTTCTTCACTCAAGTGCATAAGAAAAAAACTTTCTTCAATTTACAAGAATCATATTCATAAATTGACTTAACTAAATTCAAAAGTATCTCTATTGCTTAAATGTCCAAACTTACTTTTTAATTCTATTTTTAATATCCCATGGATAACTTCCATTCATAAGCATATCTAAATCATAATTACTTTCTATTGCAAGTATATCAGAATTTAAGCAATTTAATTTCATAGTTTTACTTACATATCCAGTATCTGTTATATACGTAAATTTTTTTATCATTTATTTCAAATGAATATCCTAAACAATGAGATGCATCATGGGTTAAATCAAAATTTTTTTAATTGATAAATCATCTAAAAAAATATTTCTCTATTATCTAATAAATTAATTTTATTTGAATCATATTTTTCCAATTTTTATCTTTTAATGGCATCAAAAAGATTTTCTATGTATATAGACGTTTACATCATATTTTTCTAAGTATAGAACCTAATGATTTTATATGATCACTATGTTCATGTGTTATAAAAATATATCCTATATTTTCTAAACTTTCATTAATTTGAGATAATTTTTCATTCAATTTTTTTCATACTAAATCCAACATCTATCAAAAATTTTTATTATTTACAGATAAAAAGTTGAATTACCACTACTGCTACTACCTAAAATAGATACTTTCATATATTCAAGGCTCCATATATTATATTAACTCCTATTAATAAACTAGTAAATATAATTAAAAGTAAAAATAGTATTCTTATAAAAAAACTTAATTACCATAGAAAATCATCATCCTCTTCTATATCTTCTTCAAAAATTAGAATCTTTAGATATACTTTTTCTAACTACGACTTTTTACGTATTTAGGTAAATGTAATCTGACTTCAAGAGGTCCTCTTTTTGACTTCTATATATCCAAGTCCTGATATTACTAAATCTTCATTTTCATCAACTGTATACTCTCTGGTTATAAATTCATTTTTATTATATTTTTTTCATAATTTTTCTTCATCCAATAAATTAAAGAAATTTAAATTAGAATATAGTTCATCAACCTTATTTTTATTAGTCACATGAAACTTAACTTCTTTTTGAAGCATAAACTGATACTATAGAGCTATTTTTTTATTTTTAGGATTAGATAAAAACCTCAAAAATATGCTAAATTAGACATCATAAACACCATTTTTTTCTTTAAGTCTATAAGTTTTTTTCTTGAAATTTCTCCACTTGGAACTAATTTATAGGAGATATCAGAATTCAATAAATCAGAAAGTCTTCCATCTGGAATTAATCCAGGTGTATCTATAATTTCTAATTTAAATTCTTTAGTATTTTTTATATTTTTTTATATTCTTTTTGTTGTTCCAGAAAATTTAGAAACTGTAGAAGAATTTTTTTATCTAATAATAAATTAATTAAACGTGATTTACCTACATTTGATACACCCATTATAGCAATTTTTAATTTTTGTATCTAATTTCTTCTTTTAATATTTTTTTAGCTATATATTGGATTTTTCTAAATATACCATTTACTCCATATTTTTTTCTGCTGAAACAAATGCAATATCTGAAGGGAAAAATTATTTTTCATTAAAATAATAATTTACCCATTTAGAAACTTCCGATATATGTATATATGAAGGTAATAAATCTATTTTATTTATTAAAGCTAATATTGTTTTATCTTCTAATAAATCTATAATTTCATTAGTAAAAGAAGATTCAAAATCAATGATATCAAATATAGGTATCACTATATCTGCTTCACTGATAGCTTTTTTTCACTTCTAATATATATACATCTTTCTCTTCTTCCTTTTCTAAATTTTTCTCCATAATGTTTTAATCTAAAACATCTCTTACATATTATATTATCTCTAGTTTCTAAAATATTTTTTTAGGTATATATCCTGGAAGAACAGGATTATCATATTGTAATTTTTTTCACCACAACCTATACATTTTTTCTTTCATATCTCTCCTATTTATTAGCAAAAGGATGACTTTTTCATATATACATCCTTTAGCATATTTTTTTACTTATATGTGTATAAAACTGCGTAGTTGCTATACTACTATGACCTAAAAAGTTCTTGTACATATCTAATATCAACGCCATTATTTAACATTTCCGTTGCAAAACTATGTCTAAATACATGAGGTGTTACTTCTTTATTTATATCTGCCTTTAAAAGCATAATTAGTTATTAATCTTCTTAAAGATCTTGAATCTAATTTATCTCCATTTTTTTATTAACAAATATTATATCTTTATCTACATTTCTTATACACTATTTTTCTTTTTCTATATATTCTAACAAATATTTTTTTAGCATTATCACTAAAAAAAGTTATTCTTTCTTTGTTTCCCTTTACCTATTACTCTTAACTCTCTTTCATTAAAATTTATCATAGATTCAGTTAAATCTAATAATTCCATAGAACGTATTCCACTAGAATAAAAGTAACTCTATCATAGCTCTATCTCTTAATCCTGTTATCTTTTCTATATTTATAACAGAACGTATCTTATCAACATCAGACTTAGTTAAATAATTAGGTAATACTTTACTAAATTTAGGAGTATTTATGTATACTGTCTTATTTTTCAGTTATATAATCGTTTTTCCAATAAATATTTATAAAAAGTTCTTATTGCAGATAATTTTCTATTTATACTTCTTTTATTAACTTCAAGTTCCATATTAAGATAAGCAATAAAAGATCAAAAGCTCATAATTTCAACTTTATTAAAATCGTTTATTCCTTCATTATTTTTCTAAATAATATATAAACTGTTCTATATCTTTTCTATAAGATTTAACAGTATTGTAGCTCTTATTTAAAACTACTTCTTGATAATAAATAAATTTATTTAATATATTATGCATTTCCATTATTTACCCTCTTTAGGTATTTTTTTATATTTTTACATTCTGGATATCCACTACAAGCTAAAAACTTTACCATATCTTCCACTCTTAATAGTGAATTCTTTACCACATTTTTTTCACATACTCCCAACTTCTGAAAGTATTTTTATTATCCCTTCAACTATACTTTCTAAAAATATCTTTTAAAAGAATAATTCCATTTTCAATTTTTATTTGATTTTTCTTTAACTTAGCTTTTTATTTCTTTACTTAAAGGTTTTTCTGATATTATCATTTTTATAATCTTCACTTTCAAGATATGCACCATATTTTACCGTCTTTTTAAATACATCATTTTATTATTTTTCTGTATATACATCAGTAATTTTACCTTTTTTTAGAATTAAGTAATTGTTCAACTTTTATCTTTTTATTTTAACAAAATTATCTTTTAATCTCACTTTGATCGATATCTATACCCTTAATAGATATTTTATCTTTTAAATCAAATTCACAAACTAAGTATTTACCAAAATTCCCACTTTTTAAAAAGCATTCTACCATCTTGATTAGTACACTTAACATCAGTATATATATTAGTATTTTTTTAAACTCGTTTACCTTTTCATATATACAATCATTTCTTTCTCAAGAACTTTATAAAAATCACGTAATAAATCTACCCAATTTAATTTTCCCACTTTGCAACTTCATCTAAATTATTCTCCATCATTGCCGTAAATTTAACATTCATTATATCTTTAAAATTATCTTTCAAGTTCATTTTTCACTTCTTTTCCAAAAAGCTGTTGGTACTAATCTTTTATCAATTACATCAACATAATTTTTTTAGATTTTATTGCTTCAATAATACTAGCATAAGTTGATGGTCTACCCTATACCTAATGACTCTAATTTTTAATAAGTGATGCCTCATTAAATCTACTTGGAGCCTTAGTTTCAGATTCAGTTGGTATCAATTCATCTATCTTATATTTAGTATTAAGTTTAAGATTTGGAAAATCTAAAGTCTGTATCATATCCTCACTTTTTATATAATTTATAATAACCATCAAAAATTATTTTTATTTATAGTACCTTTAAAAGTATAGTTTTTTTATGTTCTGCAACAATTTTTAATTGCTCATATTTTACATTAGCTAATTGAGAAATTACAAATCTTTCCCATATTAATTTATATAATTTATATTCTTCATTAGTTAATCTAGTTTTCATATATTCTGGAGTTAAATCAATATATGTAGGTCTAATACCTTCAGTGTGCATCTTGACTATTCTTACTTTTTGAATATTTTCTATAAGTACCAACATACTCTTTACCATAATTTTTTATTATAAATTCTTTTTGCACTTTGTTTTTGCCTCATCAGAAACACGAGTTGAATCAGTTCTCATATATGTTATTAACCCTTTAGTTTCACCATCTATGTTAGTACCTTCATAAAGTTTTTTTGTGCAAGTCTCATAGTTTTTCGTAGCATTATATCCTAAATTTGAAGAAGCTGCTTGTTGTAATGTACTTGTTTTTATATATTGCAGGTGGACTTTGAGTCTTATTTGAAATATCTAATTCTTTTTATTTTAACTTCAGCATTTTTTAAATCACTACATGCTTTTATCAAAAATAACTCTATTTTTATTTTATCAACTTTTTCTCCAGATATTTCAGATAAAGAAAGTTTAATCTTTTTCCTTAATTAAAATATCTATTTGATAATATTTTTCTGGTTTTAAAATTAAGTATTTCATTTTTCTAAATCACATATCAATTTTAAGAGCAACTGATTGCACCCTTCCTGCTGAAGCACTTCTACCTACAATTGGCCATATTAATGGTGATATTTTTATAACCAACAATTCTATCTAAAATTCTTCTCGCTTGCTGTGAATTTACTAAATCAGTATTTATATCCCTAGGATTCCTAACAGCATTAGAAATAGCACTTTTAGTAATTTCATTAAATTCTATTCTTTTTAACCTTTTTCACCTAAATTTATATAATTAGATATATGCCAAGCAATAGCTTCTCCCTCTCGATCCGGATGCGAAGCAAGGAAAACTTTATTAGCTTTAGAACCTTTTGCTTTTAAGTTCTTCTAAAATAGTTTTTCTATCTTTTTATTACTCTATATTCTGGTTTAAAATCATTTTTCTATATCAATACCTATTTTAGTTTTTGGGTAAATCAATAACATGTCCAACAGAAGCTATTACATCATAATTAGACCCTAAAATACTTTTTTTATAGTCTTAGCTTTTGATGGAGATTCCACTATCACTAAATTTTTTAGCCATCTATATCCTCCTCAAACATCTCTATATCACTACTATTTCCTATTGCTATTGCATAATTATTTCTTAATAAATAATTACAACCCGAAAAAAACTTTTACCAAATCCCCCAGTTACATATATCTTTCGCTCTAAATCTATACTAATATTGGCACTAAGCATCGCTCTCGTATAAACATTGCTTTCAGGTATATATATACTATTTGAAATACAAGAAATTAACATATTGGTTAAAAAATAAGCATTATTTTTTATCTTTTTCATCTATTAACAATGATACATATAAATCTTGAAAAATTTTTCTTCAAATTTTTCTATACTAGTAGTTACATATATACAATTTCTATTAATAATAGAAGAAATAAATATATCAGATTCACTAATTGAATTTATAGCTAAAACTACATCAATATCTATAGAATTTAATATACTTTTTAAATTATTTCTTGTTAAAGTTAGTAATTTATTGTTATAGTTTAATCCTAAAATCTTCTTATTCAGTAAATCATAATTTCCTCTATAAAATATATATGGTATTTTATAACCAGATTCTTTAATATTTTTAGGAAATCTTTCATCATTGCAATATACTATTCTTATATTTTTACTTTTTATATATTCAATATTTCCTCATCTTTACCAAAAAGACTCTTTAACATTTAACAATAGTTCTAAATTACAATTTTTCTTTTTTTAAATTTTTCATAGCAATTATAGATATCACCAAACCTATATATAAAATCATAAACTAGGTTTGGTGATATTTTTAGACTCAAACTAATCCACCCCATATTTTTTTATAATTCCTGTAAAACTGAATTTACATTAGAATTTCTTCCCCCTTTTTCTATATACATTCTTAAATATTTTGATGCATTTGAATTATCTTTATTAGCTCTGTATGCAAGTCCAAGTCCAAGTATCGCATCAAGATTATTTGGCTCAGAATTTATAACTCTTCTATATTGACTTATTGAAATATCATATCTACCAGTTAGTCTAGCAGCTAACGCTCCTATATACATATTTCTAGGATCACGTGATTTTTGTCCTAACTTCATAGCTCTTTCATATAATCCACTTCTCATATATTTTTTTAATAATGAATTAATATTATCTTGATTTTTTTAGAAGCTAATACTTCCGATTCTAATCTATCGTATTCTTTATACTTACTTGCATCATTAAGTTCATCACCAGGATATGCTACAGTTCCATCTGATACTGTTTCTAAATTTTTCATCTTCTGAAACTTCATCAGTTTCAAAATTTGGTTCACCATTATTATTAACAATATTTGAATTATCTATTTCTTTTTTTAGAATCATTTTTTAATCTTTTTCTTCAATTTTTAGATAATAAATTTTGTAATGCTTTTTATCTTCATCAGATATGTTAGTTTTTGTAAAGCTCTTCCTTTATCTAAAAGCTTCTTGAAATTTACCTTGTTGTAATAAAACATCCATAGATTGTAATTCATCTAAAAATCTCCACGCATTAAAAAAATGGTAAAAATAAAAAGTATAGGTATAAGCCTTTTTAAATTTTTTTCATAAAACCTCCATTAATACTCTAAACTTTTTAGCTGTTCTTGGGAAAGGTATTACATCTCTAATATTTGCCATTCCAGTTATATACATTAACATTCTTTCAAATCCTAACCCATATCCTGAATGTGGGAATGAACCAAATCTTCTTAAATCAGTATACCATTTGTATGATTCTCTATCTAATCCTTTTTCATCCATTACAGCTATTAATTTATTATAATCATCTTCTCTTTGACTTCCTCCTACTATTTCACCCTATTCCCGGTGCTAATAAATCCATAGCTCTTACAGTTTTTCCCATCTTTATTAAGTTTCATATAGAATGCTTTTAATATCTTTAGGATAATCTGTTAAAAATACAGGCTTTTTAAATACTTCTTCTGCTAAATATCTTTCATGCTCTGTTTTTAAATCCATACCCCATTCAACAGGTACATCAAATTGTTTTTTTGAATTTTTCAATATTTCAACAGCTTCTGTATATGTAACACGTGCAAATTCATTATCTAAAACATTTTGCAGCTTATCTAATAAACCTTTTTCTATGAAGGTGTTAAAAGAATTCCATTTCTTCTTTAGCATTTTCCAATACATATTTTATAATATATTTAATCATATTTTTCTGCAACATCCATATTTGCTTCAAGATCTGCAAATGCCATTTCAGGTTCTATCATCCAAAAATTCAGCAGCATGTCTTGTAGTAAATGATTCTTCTGCTCTAAATGTTGGACCAAAAGTATATGTATTATGGAATGCAGATGTAAAAGTTTCAACATGAAGTTGACCTGTAACTGTTAAAAATGCTGGTTTTTTTCAAAGAAATCTTTTTTTATAATCTATCTTACCTTCATCATTTTTTTAGGAACATTATTTAAATCTAATGTAGTTACTTGGAACATTTCTCCAGCACCTTCTGCATCTATTCCAGTAAATAAAGGAGTTTGAACATATACGAAATTTTTGTTCCATAAAGAATTTATGTATAGCATATGCTAATAAAGATCTAACTCTAAATACTGCATTAAAAGTATTAGTTCTTGGTCTTAAATGTGCTATAGTTCTTAAAAAAATCAAAACCATGTCTCTTATTTTTGTAAAGGATTTTCTATACTAGCTTTATCATAAATTGATATTTTTTTAGCTTTTTATTTCAAAAACTTTGTCCTTTAGCTGGTGAAGATACCACTTCACCTATTACTTTTATTGATGAATATATAGTTAATTTTTGATACTTCTTCAAAATTTTCTAAAGTTTCATCAAACACTACTTGCATTCCTTTAAAAAGTACCATCATTAAATTCTATAAATCCAAAACTTTTTTTGATCTCTTATTTTTTTACCCAACCATTTAATTCAACTTCTTTTCCTAAATAGTTTTCTGTATTTATTTGTAATTCTCTTAATTTCATAATAATTGTATGATATACATACTCTCCTTTTCTAAAATTATATTATAATTATACACATTTATAGCTATAATTTCAAGTTTATTTGATACTTCTAGCCATTTCTAAGAAAGGTGTAAGTATATCAAAAAAACATATCTATTTCTTCAAAAGTATTTTTCACAAGAAAAACTTACCCTTATACTTCCGTTTATACTTTCTTGATTAAGATTTATCGCTTTAAGTATTTTGCTATCTCCTTTATTACCCGAACAAGCGGGATCCAGTAGATACATATATATCATTTGTTGATAAATAATTAAGAAGTACCTCTGCCCTAACACCTTTTAAATGAGACATTTACTATAGAAGGGGATGAATTAATCGGAGTATTGATATCTACATTTTTTTATTTCACTTAATCTAAATAAATAATAATCTTTTTATTTTTTATTTTTTTCTATATCCTCTTTTTGTATAAACTTATAGCTTTTTAAAAATCCACAAACTAATTCATTTGGAAATGTTCTATGTATTAAACCATTAGAGTTATTTTTCCCCATATATCTGTTCCTTATATTTAACATTTTTAGATATATATAAAGCCCCTATACCTTTAGGACCTCCAATTTTATGTGAACTAATACTAAGTAAATCTACTTTTAATGTTGGAAAAAAATCAACATCTACGTGATTTAATCCTTGTACAAAAATCTATATGTAAATATGTATTTTTTTATTTTTTTGTTTTTTAATTATTTCTCCTATTTCTTTCATATTTTTGCACAGTTCCAAGCTCATTATTAACTCCTATAATTGATACAAGTATAGTATCTTCTCTTATTGCATTTTTTTCAAATACTCAAGGTCTATATTACCATATCCATCAACAGGTATATATTCTAATTCATAACCTTCTTGAGATAATTCTTTAGCACATATTTCTACACTTGCATGTTCTATACTAGATATTAAAAATGACCTTTTTATATTTTTCTAATTACACTTGTTAATGCAATATTATTAGCTTCTCCTCCCCAGTAGTAAACACAAATTCATTAGGATTTAGTCCTAATCTATCTTTTAAAAATTTTTTTCTTTTTCCTCTAAATATTTACTAAATTTTTAAAGAGATTGTATAATTTGCATCAAGATTTTGCAAAAGTATTCATCCATAACTTTTTAACATTTCATCTTTAACTTCTTTTTACTTTTAGTCGTTGCAGAATTATCAAAATATATCATTTTTACCTCCAAAAGAAAATAAGAGTAGAAGCTCTACTCTTATCTAAATATCTTATAATCTATATTACTAAATATATTATCTCTATTTTTCAATTTCAGATAACCATTCTTCATCTATATTATTATTTTTTTATATCTTCATAAAAGTTTAAATAATCTATAAGTATGATCACTAACTTTTTTTCTGAGCATATCCAACCATAGTCTTAGTAAACATAATAAACGGCCAACAAGAAGTTTGCGCCATCAACAGTTCTCTACTTGCTTGATTTAAAGCTCTGATCATAAGAGGATTTTCAGTTTCAATTTTAGATATTTCTATCATTTTTTTCTGCTGCTTTATGTAAATGTCTATAAATATAATCATTTGACCCATCTACCCAAACATCAAAATAACCATTAGCTCCCCAACTAGACATACTCAAATCTACAATTTGATTAACTTTATATATATCTAAATACTTAGATGGTGTAATACTTGAAAAATTACTTTCTTTAATTGCTCTAAATATATATTCTAAAAAAATATTGGTCCTTCATACCACCAATGACCATAAAGTTCAGCATCATAAGGTGATACTATTATAGGTTTTTCTGTATTTCATCTTACTTGACAAATATTCAAGCTGTTTACTTCTATTAAATACAAAATTATATGCATGTCCTATTGCTTTTATTTCTTGCCACATCTGGATCGTATACTTTTTTTATAAGTTCCATTTTTTTATCAGTTATTGCATGATATTTTATACCCATATTACGTCTTATTCCATCACTATGTAAATATGGTTTAACATAATCATAATCTAACTCATAAGCTACATCTTTATGAAATTCTCTATAATCTCCATCTCCAGGATAACCTACTTCTGAAGACCATACTTGTTCTGATGATTCTAGATCTCTTGCAAAAGCTGCAATTCCATTTTTAGTATATACTGATGAGTATACACCATATATTGGTCTTGGATTTGAATTTAAAATACCATGAGCATCCACTAAGAAATATCTTATTCCTTCTTCTTTTAAATAAGAGTCTTGTCCGTTATAATAAGCACATTCTGCAAGCCAAATACCTTTAGGTTCTCTTCCAAAGTGTTTCATATAATCCATTTTAGCCATCCTTACCTGTGCACGAACAGCATTAGGTATATCTTTCATCATAGGCAACATTCCATGCGTTGCAGTTACTGGTATTATTTCTAAATTACCTAAATCTTGATAATATTTAAATCTACCTAATAAGTTTCCTGAATATCTAGTATAATATTCTTTACTTCCATTATATAGCTTATAATTATGAAGTGCAACTTTATGCATATCAGGATATTCCTTTAATCTATTTAATTCTAATTGACAAAAATTCAATCATTTTATCTAAATGTTTAATATATCTATTTTTGAAGTAAAGATCGTTTTAACATATTTGCTAATGTACCCGATATGGTCATAGTAATATTAAAATCAATATTATCATTTTTCAAATTATCAAACATTTTCAAAAATTGGAATATATGTTTCCGTAATAGCTTCATATAGCTAATCTTCTTCTAAAAAAATTCTTCATACTCCGGATGTCTTACATAAGGTAAATGTGCATGTAAAACAATACTTAAAAAAACCAGACATATAGCCTCCTATCTTATCATTACAATGGCATCACTTCCATCTAAATAATAATTTTTTTCTCCTAGAAATCATTTTAAATCCATTTTTTATATAGATTTATTGCAACCTTATTTTTTTCTCAGATACTTCTAATAATATTTTTTTCTTTCATCATTTATCCTATTTAATAATTTTAGATGCTAATCCTTTTTTTCTAAAAATTTTTTTATCGACTGCAATTTCAAAAATATCTAAAACTATCTACATTATCATAGGTAATTAAATAACCAGCAAAAAAAATATTTTCAAAATACTCTTCATATATATTATACCTTGAATTTTTTTATAAAATGCATAAAAAAATCTTTAATATTTTTTTAATATCTAAAAAAATTTTCATTATGAATTTTTAACATTAATTCTAAATTTTCTTTATTCATTACCTATAAATCCTACTCTATTTAAAGGATACCATCTAACTAATAATCTACCATAAATTCTACTTTTTAACATAACCAAAGAATCTTGAATCATTACTATTAGTTGTATTATCTCCCATAGCCATATAGTAATCATCAGTTAATGTTATTTCTTCATTATTCAATAATTTTTTTCATATCATTTTTTTACTATATTTAAAATCAAGTATAGGCAATATAAATCTATCATTAGAATCCGTCAAAATATAGGTAAATCTTTTACCATTAAGATTAAATTTTTGTAAGTTTTGAAACTTGTTCTGGTGTTTGTGTATTAAATAATCCAAATATATCTTTATACAAATCTTCAGAAATATTCATTTTTAAAAATTCTTCATTAGTTATTAAGCTAAATTGATTATTAGTTTCATCATACATAACTATATTTTTTTAATTTAACATTATCTCCTTTTTTTAGGTATATATATTTCTGGATTTCCAAATAATTTTTAGCAAACCATCAACACTATATTTTTCTTCCTAAATTAGAATCTTTTGAATTAAGATATAAAGTTCCAGAATTTTTCATCTATTCTTAAACTATCTCCAAAAAGAACCTGTTATTCTTTTTGTATACATAGTCTTGTTGTCTAAAGGTTCTTTGAATGCAATAATATCACCAACCTTAGGATTTTTTTAAATTTATACACAATATTATTAGCAAAAATTCTATCTCCAACTAATATAGTTGGTTCCATTGAACCTGTAGGTATTACATAATTCCCTAAATAATAACTTTGTATTACAACAACTAATAAAATTACATAAATTGTATTAAAATATCTTCTAAATGAAATTTTTCTTTTCATTCTCAGAATCAAAGATAATGTAGATTATAAGATAAACTATAGATACTATTATTAAATAAGTAAAAATACATATCATCTATACCTATCATTGATCTTCCAAATACTAATAAAATTGTATTAAATATTAAAAGACCAGTTAAATAGTTTTTTTCTTTATATAAATAACTAAAAAAATACTATAAAAATTAATTATTACAGATAAAACCATAACTTTATTTTTTTATAGGTAAAAACTTCATCATAACCAAAATTTATCTTTAAAGTAATAAATGAAATATTTAATAAAAAAATAAAGCATTTATAATGTATAAAAATTTCTACTCCAATTAAAGCTTGTCAATTTTTAATTTATTTACAAAAATCAGAAAAATTTATCAATATATGAAACAATTAATTTTTCTTTAAATAAATATGATATTAACATTAAGGCTGTTATAATATAAAAATAAAACATATATTAAAGTATTCATAAGCTACCTCCTATATTTCTTTTTAAAAAGAGGTGTCAATTCTAACACCTTTTATTACAGTGAAACCCCTTTATAAAAAGGTGATTCCACTAATTAATTTGAAAATAAAATTTTAGAAAGTCTAGCACTTAAATTATCTTTATTTTTCAAGTAATATTTTCTTAACTCGATCTTCATTTTTACCTTTTAATGTTTTCATAGCTTTTGTGCTTACTCTAACCTTAACTTCTTTACCATCAAGTGATAATTTCATTGTTTGTAAGTTAGGTCTCCAGATTCTCTTAGTAGCTCTGTGAGAGTGGCTCACTAAATTTCCGTGTCCTACTTTTTTTCCAAATACTTCACATACTTGCATTACTTACACCTCCTATTACTTTTCTAGATTTCCATTATATCATACTTATTGGTATTATTCAAGTGATAAATTATACAAATTTCTAAATATATTTTTCTTCATAGCTATTTTTTTAGGATAATATTTTCTATTATCAGCATCTTCACTAAATAAAAGATAAGCTGCAAATTGGTTTGCTTCTTTCTCATATATGCTATCAAAATTAAGAAACGTATCCTTAATATCAACTAAATTATCATGATCCTCTGAATGTAAAAAAATAATGCCCCAATTCATGTGCAAGTATCATATTAATCATAAATTCACTCATATTTTTCATTTATTGCAATAAATTTTTTCCTAAAATATCTCTAAAAACCTTTTATCTCACCCAAATCTCTATACATTACAGTTATAGAATTTTTGCTAAATCTTTAGGATTTCTAGTTTTATAAGTATTTACTATAATCGATACTTTTTTCTTTAATAGTTTTTTCATTATTATTTACCTATTTTTAGCTTCAAAAATACATTTCTGATATAACGGAAAATAATTTTTCTTTATCTTCTTCAGATATTGATTCATTATTAAAAATAAAGCGCTTTTTATTTAAAACATCATCATATTCTGATTTTTTTCTTCAATATTTGCACCAGCTAAATTTAAAATATTTATCTTATCTAAAGAATATATTTCACATAATGCAGAAAGAACTTTTTATAGGAACTTTTGTATTATCATCATCTTCTACTCTTTTAATATTTGTATGAGCATAATTTATACCTTTTTCTTTTAATTTCCCTTCAACTTCTCTTAATGAAAGATCTTTTCTTTCTCTATTTTTTTAAAGTTGCACCTAATTTCATAGACACCTCAAAATTTGTATATTTAAAGTATATCATAAACGTAATAAAAAAATACAACAAAAATATTTTTTTGTTATATTTTTTTAACAAAATTGTTGCATTTTAATTACAAATATGTTATTATGAGTTATAAAAAGATTACAGGAGTGATTTAATATGATTAAATTTTTTAAAAAAATATAAAAAATAGACTTATATGAAATAATAAAAAAATATTAACATATACAATTTTATTTAATTTATTTTTTTATTTATTTTAGATTTTGGAAATTTTGCTTTTAATATTTTTCTTTTTATTTTCATTAATTACTCAAATATATATATATTATATTAATTTTTTTAAAAAAATGGCTTAAAGCCATTTTTTTATTTTTAAACATTCTATTAAAAATTTTTTTAATCTAATAAATTCTTCTGAAGTTGTAGTCCTTTTTATCTAAATTTACTTCTAAAACTTTTTGTTATTTTTAGCCTCTTTTTCCTTCTTTGGTTAATACATATATTCTATCTGATAAAAGTATAGTTTCATCTATATCATGAGTTATAAGTAAAGTTGTAAGATTTAATTCTTTTCCTAACTTTCATATACCAATCATGCATAGCATATCTTGTTATTCGATCTAAGGCTGAAAAAGGTTCATCAAGTAATACCATATCACTTGAAAAAATATGTTCTCAAAAATGCTACTCTTTGTCTTTGTCCACCAGATAATTCTTTAGGATATTTATCTTTCAATTCTCTCAAACCAAATATATCCAATTTTGTCTCCACTAATTTTAAAGCTTCAGTTTTACTTACCTTTTTTTATTATTAAAGGAAGTATAACATTTTTCACTTACAGTCTTAAAAGGTAATAACAAATCTTTTTGCAACATATATCCTACTTTTACCATTTATCCCTGTAATATCTTCACCATTAAGAAATATTCTACCGTCATTTGGTGTTAAAAGTCCAGATATAGCATTAAAAAAATTGTTGTCTTTCCACTACCTGATTTTTCCTATTATACTAACCATTTCCCCAGTTTTTACTTCTATATTTAAATTTTCTATAAGAAAAATCATCTTCATACCTAATTGTTAAATTTCTAACACTAAGCTTATTTATTAAATTCATTAGTGAATCCATATCCTTTTTCTATTTGTTTATCTATAACCTTAGAATCATATAACCATTGATAAAAAGCATCCCATCTATTTTTGATCTATTATACCCCCAAGATTTATTTTTCATCTACATATTGATTATTTATCCATTTTTTTGTGAAGCAAGAACAAAAATCTCTTTTTTTCTTTTTAATTCAGGAGAATTTTTTTATTAAAAATATCAGCTGCTTCTTCAGCATTATCAACAGCAAACATATATCCTTTTTTTAGTGCTGATATGAATTTTTTTCTGTAACTTCTGGATTATTTTTTTATAAAATCATTATTACCAATAATAACAGGTGTATAATAATCAAGTTCAGGTAAAACCTTAGCTTCTAAGAAATTAGTTTTTATACCCTCATTTTTCAAGAGCTATACCATCCCACGCATAAAATATCCATGCTGCATCAGTATTAGTTTTTAAGTGCAGAAACTACATCCCAAGAATATGGTATTACATTAACCTTAGAAAAAAATCGGCTCCTTCTTTAGACATTAAGTATTTAAGCATCCCTTGTTCTATAGGTGAATCCCAAGTTCCATAAGTTTTTACCTTCTAAATCTTTAAAACTTTGTATATTTTTTTCTTTTAAAGATATTAATCCTGAAGTATTATGTTGTAATATAGCTGCTAAAACTGTTACAGGTAATTTTTTTCATCTTTAGAAAAAAATATGTTCCAAGTTCATCTTGAAAACTTATACCAAATTGTGATTTACCAGAACCAATAAGTTGTGTTGTACTACCTTCAGGGGCAGGTAATATTTCTACATCTAAACCATTTTCTTTAAAATATCCTTTTTTTCTTTTGCAACAAATATTCCTGTATGATTTGTATTAGGTGTCCAATCTAAAACTATTTGTACCTTAGTTAATTTACCTTCTTCTTTCACTTCTTCTTTCCCACAGCCTATTAAAAGCCATTGCACTCATCATAACAAAAAAATTAAAAAAACTTTTTTCATTTTTTCCTCCCATTTAATTATATATTTCTCAAAAAATTTGACTAAATTTATAAAAAAAGTAAAACTAAGTATAGATATCAATATTATACTTGCAAACATTTTATCAAACAAAAAAACCTCTTTTAACCCTTATCATATACACACCTAATCCATTAAATGCACCTAACCACTCAGCAACAACAGCCGCTATTATAGAATAAGAAACTGAAATTCTTAATCCAGAAAAAAATAAGGTAAACTACTAGGTAATTTAACATGTATATATTCTTGAAACTTAGTAGCTCCCATAGATTTAAGTAACATCAAACTATCTTTTTCAACTGATCTATACCCTTCTAAAAGAGCTATTGTTATAGGGAAAAAGTTGTCATAACAATAAGAATAATTTTTGATGATACTCCATATCCAAACCACAAAAACTAAAAAGCGGAGCAATTGCAAACCGTAGGAATGGTCTGAGTTATTACAATTATAGGCATAATAGATTCATATATATACTCAAATCTATCCATAAATATAGACAAAATAAAAGCAAGTACAACTCCTATAATTAATCCTATAATAGATTCATATATTGTATATTTACTATTATTCATTAAAAATCCAAAAAAATCATTTTTTAAAAAGCAAAAAGTATATCACTTGGAGACGGTAATAAAAATTTAGGTATTACCTTCAAATCTGATATAATTTCCCAAAAATAATATTAGTATTATTATTGCATTATATTTTTAAAAATTTAAACATAAAAAAACTTCCTCTCTGTAAGGAAGTTCTAAAACTAAAAACATCCCTACGTCAGCATTATCTGAATCAGGTTATCGGGTATAATCTCAGCAATATGCACCCCGTGCTTTATTATTTATTTTTTCTTTATTATACTATTAAATTCGTATCTAATATTAAATTCTTTTTATAAAATCAAGAAATTTACTTATCCAAGGTTTAGCTTCATTTTCCTTTAATAAAGCTATTTGAAATTTATCCTCTGATATATCAAATTCATGTACTAAACTTAACTTATTATCTCTAATTTCTTCATATACACAATAATATGGTAATACACTAATACCCATACCATTCATCACAAGATTTTTTAGTAGTTTCATTACTACCATTTACAATTAATTTATTTTTCAAATACATGATCTATAATCTCTTCAAACTTTTCTATATATTTAAGAGCTAGAGGAGAATCTTTTTTTCAACATACTCATTTCTTTTAATAATTTCTAAATCAGTTACATTAGGTGGAGCGACTACAACAAAGGGATAAACATCTGTTTGAAGCATTTTAATTTCTCTTTCATCAAATATTTCCTCTTCCATTAAAAGCAACATCAATTACTCCATCTTTAATATATTTTTATTAAAGAACTTGAATTTTTAATATATATTTCAAACTCTACTTCTTTATTTCTCTTACTATATTCACTAACAATTTTAGGTAAAACTGGCTCACCCTATATTATGTGTTGCTCCTATAACAATTTTTTTGTTTTATTTTCTTTTAATAATTTTTAAACATTTCATTTTTCCATACGAGATATTCTATTGAATACCTGTTGTGCCAATCTATATAACTCTTTACCTGCAAAAAGTTAATTTGAAATTTTTAGAATCTCTTTCAATTAAAGTGACCCCTAAAGTTGTTTCTAATTTTTTTATTTGTATAGACACTGCTGATTGGCTTATAAAAAGCTTTCTGGCTGCTTTTAGTAAAGCTTTTTTTCATTACAAGTCTCATAAAAAAATTTTTAAATGATGTATTTCCATGACACTCCTTTACAAATTTTTAATATAGTTAAATTATATATTAATTTTTTTATGAAAATCAATACTATAGATTCATTTTTAATATTCATAATATTTTATTTTTTTATTTTTCAATTTCATTTTCAAATTTTTTTCAATTCAACATACGCTTCATTAGAAATAGGTAATATACATATTATATTAATAACGGTAACAATTCCAAGTCCAAAAATCAGCAAGTGACCAAACAAAAAGTATTTACAGTTATTCCTCCAAAATATATCATTAAAATTAAAAATATTTGATATAAAGTTATATAAATATTTTTTTACTTGAAATATAGTTTATAGCACTTTTTCCATAATACGCAACAGCGAGTATAGTGCTTACACAAAAGAAAAAAACATTAAAATAATTACAAAAGGTTTAGCAATTATACCTATATGGTATATCATAGCATTTTGAAATAGTTGCATACCTTGATATTTACTTAAAAGATAACTAGGAGCTAATAATACCATAAAAGCTGTTGAACTACACATTAATAATGTATCAACAAATACACCAATCAATTGAGCTACACCTTGTTTAGCTGGATAATCAACATCAACAGAACCTGCTGCATAGCTAGAATTACCACTACCTGCCTCATTAGAAAAAAAGTCCTCTTCTAACACCATTCATTACTATAACTCCAAAAAGTCCCACCTAAAAAAATTCTTTACCACCAAATGCTTGATAAAAAAATATCAAAAACATTGCAGGAATACTATTTATATTCACAAGTAAAACATATATCATAAATAAAATATATATTATAGACATAAATGGTACTATCATATTAAGAGAGTTAATAATTGAATCTTTATTACTTCTACTGAAAAAAATAATATATGTAACCATTAATAAAGTAAATAATGTAACTATATATTTTAAATCAAAATTTAAAAATATTTATATTATATACACTAGTTACAGATTCAGTTATACTATTTGACATAACTTGTGTAACTCCAAAGTAGCATATTAAAGAAGCTATTGCATAAAGACTACCTAAAAAAATTTTTTTATTTAATCTATTTTTTTAAAATATATGGAGTTCCTCCTACAAATACACCATTTTTTATTTTTCTCTTTATAAATAACTGCTAAAAGTAGATTCAACAAATGCAGTTGCTGAACCAAATAAAGCAACTAACCACATCCAAAAATATAGAACCTGGACCACCAATAGAAATAGCAGCAACAACTCCAGCAATATTACCAGCTCCTACTCTACAAGCTATCCCCAATAAAAAAAGCTTCAATAGATGATACTCCTTCACTCTTATTAGAATTACTAAAAAAATATTTAAACTTTTTAAAAATTTCTAAATTGTGGAAATCTCATTTTAAAACTAAGATAAAGTGCTGAAAAATATTAGTATTACTACTAAAATATTCTTACCCCACAAAAAAAGAATTAACTGATTCAACTAAATCATATATCATATTCATACTTAACTCCTTTTTTTATATTTAATTTATTTTTTAAATCTAGTATATCATAATCGTAAAAAAATTGTAAATATTTTTAATTTAATCCCTTGACTTTTATCTTATTTTTTTATACAATATTAGTTGAATACGGATATTCCGCTGTCATTTTTTTATTGATACGAATATTTATGAAGGAAGGATGTGAATTTCTTGAAAGAGAAATTAATAGAATTAGTAGAAAAAGAATATCTTAAGAAAGATTTACCTTCATTTAAAGCTGGGGACACAGTAGCTGTTCATTATACAGTTAAAGAAGGAAACAAAACAAGAATCCAAATATTTGAAGGATTAGTAATTAGAGTTACAGGAGGAAGCGTACAAAAAGTTTCACTGTAAGAAAAAAATATCTTCTGGAGTAGGTGTTGAAAGAATAATACCGATCAATTCTCCATTAATCGACAAGATTGAAGTTAAGAAGATAGGTAAAGTAAGAAGATCTAAACTTTACTACTTAAGAGGTCTTTCAGGTAAAGCTGCAAGAATTAAAGAAATTAGAAAATAATAAATATGGATAGCTAATGCTATCCATTTTATTTTAACTTACACCCATATCAAATGCATAAGGCACATACTTACCTGTCTTAGTTTTTTTATAGATTTTATAATTTTCTTAACTTCTTCATAATTTTCAAAATGTAAAATCTAATCTAAGTTCATCTAAATTCAATCCATAAACTACATCTAAATTAGGTATTAAATTCATAGGTTTATTCAAATATAATTCAAGATTATTTAGTTTATTTTTTTACAACCTTATACCTATCAAAATGTTCACCTTGTATCTCCTTATATTCTTTACTATCTATTGTATGTTCTATATACATAGATTTCAAGTTCCCATATATTACAAGACCTCTACGTAAATTTCTATTTGTAATTAATTTTAATTGTTTATAACTCAATTCTGGCGATAAAAATACTGTTTCTATATTTGGAAACTCTGAATAAACATCTATACTCATATTATTAAATACATTAAAATTCCAATTCATAGATTGTCTAGACATACCATCTTCTTTACCTTTGATTAATTGATAAAGATTAGAAACAAGATTAGTATTAGAATTAATTAAATCTGTATTCAAATTTTTTTGTTTAGCTATATCATAACCATCTCTATATATTTTATTTATTCCCATATCCCTACAAGCTTTTTCTTGTTCATCAGTTCTTACTAAAGCTGAAAAATTCTGGAATTATTTTTTTCTTCAATTTTTAGGATATGTAAATTCAATTAATTCTCTAGGTTTATTTTTATATGATTCAACTATCATTTCTCCCAATTTTTTTCACTAAGTTTCCTTTTAATTTTTCTTCAACTCACTAAAAGGAAAAAAATGCTTCATTATCATAATAAATATTACAACTTTCAACTTTAAAAATCTGTATTTCCAAGTTCTGATATTTTTTTCTTCTATATCTTTCTTTGTTATTATTTTTTTAGACTTTTCATTAAGTAAACTACCTTCTATTTCTACTTCTAATTTTTTTATTCATATTATTTTCTGTGATAAATTTCATTTTAAGTTTTTTTCTCAAGTTTTTGCAAAAACTCAACATTTATACCTTTATATACATCTATAATTTTTTTAATTCTGAATGTATTTTATCATTTAATTCTTTAGAATAGTTTTTTTATAAATATACTTTAGTACCTTTAGGTGATTTAATATTAATTACATCACCTTTTTTTAGCAAAAATCAACTTTTTTTATTATTTAAAATAATTTTTATTAATATATTCACCATCTATTTTTTCAAAATATTTATCTACATATTGTATACCATCACCAAGCACTATATCATCTAATAACTTAATTTTTATTATCTTCAACTTTCCCTAATAAATATCCAAAAATTAGAAGAATATTTATGATTCATCAAATTATTATCTAAATAAAAATATCCTTTTAGAATATCCTCTATTAAACAACTTATAGCTTTGACTTTCACGTGGATTGCCATCTAGTATGGCTCTATAATAAGAAACCGTTTCGTAAATATATTCTGGTTGTTTTTTTCTACCTTCAACTTTTATAGCATCTATACCAATTTCTCTTAACATATTTATTTCTTTTTCTTCAAGAAGTTGATCGTTTGGTGAAAGAAAATATGAAAGTTTTCCTTCCTCATCTTTAAATTTTTTTCTACAAGTATATGCACACATACCTCTATTCCCACTTCTACCACCTATAAAACTAGAAACATAACAATTACCAGAATACGATATACACATTGAGCCTGAAACAAAAAAACCTCAAGTTCTATATCCGTATTTTTCTCTTATCTCTTTTATTTCTTCAAATGATAATTCTCTAGCAAGTACAACTCTCGATAATCCTAACTCTTTCAAAAAAATTAGCTTCTTTATAATTTGATACTGTCATTTGCGTACTTCCGTGTAAACATAAATTAGGAAAATTAGCTTTTAAGAATTTTATAAGTCCAAAATCTTGAACTATAACTGCATCTACTCCATGCTCATATATGGGTTTAAAATTTTTATAAACTGACTTAATTTCCATATCTTTCATTATTGTATTTAAAAGCAAGTAATACTCTTACTCCTTTTTTTATGAGCATAATCTATACCATCTAAAAGATCTTGCATATTAAAATTATCATTATTCCTTCTAGCACCAAAACCTTTAAGTCCTAGAAAAAACTTCATTTGCTCCCGCTTTTTATAGCTGCATCTAATTTTTTTCAAAATTACCTGCAGGACCTACTATTTTCATTTTTCCTCCTGAATATAATTAGGTTCTATATGATATATAACCTTTTTAATATTTGAATATCTAAATTTAATATTTTTTTCAGATATAATTGCTATATCATGCGCTTCCTCTACTGTTAAATTACTATCCATTCTTATATCAGCTATAACATATATATTTTTTACCAACACGAGTCATGTAAACATCATGTATATTTTTCAATTCCTTTAACTTTTAAGAGTTAATAATTTAATATTTAATAATAAGTTTTCATCTTGAGAATCCATCAATATCAAAAGAATTTTTCCTTAACTAGATTATATCCTTGTATTATTAAATAAATTGTAATAACTATCGATAAAAAGTGAATCAATAACTGGATTAACATAAATAACTCCTACTATACCTAAAAGAACAGATGTTGTAAGAACTATATCTAATTTATAATCTACTATTATGGCATTAATTAAAGGAACTTCAACTTTTTTAGAAATTGTACTTTACATATATATATTGTAATATCTTAACAATTATCAAGAATAACAATATATATATCATTATTTTAAACTCTAATCCTTTCATAATTGTAATATTATTTTTTTATTAAACTGATAAAAACCATTTTTTAAAGTATTTAATGATGAAAAGATTATAATCAAAACCTATTATCAAACTAAATATAGACTCAACTTTACCATGTCCAAAAGGACGATCTTCATCATTAGGCTCAATTTCTATCTTAGCTCCTATAAGTACTAAAACATTATTAATTGGATCAGATAATGAATTTATACCATCTGCTATCAACGAATTTAATGAAAATATATAACCAAAAATAATTTAATTACAGATAATAATATATTTATTACTATAGATAATTTATTTATATGTATAATTGTATGTATATGTTCTATTTCCTCTTTAATATCATTTCTTACATATATACCATCAATATCTATAAAATCATTTTTTTCTAAAAAAATTATTTAATCTCTTATGATATTTTTACATATACATTATTAAAATCATAATTTAAAGAATCATGTATAGCATAATTTAACAATCTAGAACCATACCCACTATTTCTATAACCTTCTTTAATAAATATATCAATTATCTCCAATTTATTTTTCATGTCCTTCAAAAATCAAATATCCAAAAAAATTCTATGTTCAAATGAAATTGCATAATATATACAATTTTTCATTATTATTAACTCCTTTAAATTCATATAAATCATCAAATGAAACCTTACTTATTTTTTCATATTTCCTCCATAATAAAAAAAGCTAGAAAACCTAGCATACCGTACACCAACTAGTCGAATAAATCCAACACTTGTTTCTTAAGAATAAAAGCTCAATATTAGCTACCTCATAAACCTAAAAAAATCTCAACTTAATGCTGCTTCATTCCTGACCTGACATAGTTCGCTGAATTTTTTTACAATATAAGACTAATATCTCAACACTTTAATAATTAAGGCTTAAATACCAGATTTACCCTCAAAGTCGGTATCATCCCTGCTTAAGCGGGATTTCAGGTACAAGGACCCGCTACATCCCCCGACTTGTACGGTAAGAATATTCTAACATTTTTTTATTTGTTTTTTTCAAGTACAATTTTATCAATTAAACCTTTAATAGAATTTAAAGAATATTTACTTGCTAACTTATCCAAATTAGAAACGTATTCATTATATTTTTTCTTTATTTGATATAATTCTTTTTAATTCTTCAGGTAATTCAGAAACATCATTTAAAAACTATTGCTAATTTTTTTCTTGTTTCAAGAATTCAATATTTTTCTTCTTCTTGACCAGCTATATAAAATGGAATAATCATAGGTAATCTTTTAGCTATACATTCTGTTATTGTTAAGCCACCTGGTTTAGTGACAATCAAATCCGAATTATCCATAATTTTTTGAAATTTCTTCCGTATATCCATATACAACTAAACTTCCTGCTTTGATTTCATCATTATAATCTTTTTCTAATTCTTTTTTTAAATTTATATTACTTCCTGTTACAACCGTTAAATTTATATCTAAACTTTCTAATAATATTTTTATTTATGGATTCTTTCATAGCATCCATTCCAAGTCCTCCACCCATTACTAAAACCCTTATTTTATTAGAAACATTCTTATTATTCTGATAAAAATTCTTTTTCTTATTGGTATTCCAAATATATTTATCTTATCTTGAGATATTCCTCTTTTAATTAAACTATCTCTCGTATAATTACTACCTACAATATATGCAGTAACATCATTATCTACATAAATATTATGAGCTTTAAAAATCAGTAACAACTTGAATAAAAAGGAATATCTTTATTTTTTTATTTGTGATAAAACTAAAAGGTACCGAATACGGATGAGTCGATATTATTAAATCAGGCTTAAATATATTAATTTTTATTTAAAATATTTTTGCTTATCTTTAACAAAAAAATATTTTTTTAATTAATTTTTTGAGTAATTTTAAAATCTGCACTACTATATTTTTTTATATACTCTAGGCGTTTTTATTAGTTAATAATAACATTGATTTATCAAAAAAACTATCAGCTAAACTACTTTTTCTTTTTTTATCAACATTAAATAAATTAATAACTTCAACAATATTATCTTTTTCTAAAAAAATAATTTAAGATTATTTGCTGCTTGATTATGCCCTGTTCCTGTTGTTGCAGAAAAATATTAATATTCTCATTTTTTCTCCTTTCATAATAAATAGATATTCTAACGTTGTTTTATCTATTTTAGTATTTGGTTCTATACCTAAAGATTTTTATTATATAACCTTCAAAAAAATATGTATTTGCATTTATTTTTAACACTTGCCATACCATTTTCTAAATATTTTATTTCTTTTTACTTTATATACCTTTTTCTAAATTATCTTCGTAAATTTTTTTCAATTTTTTGTATAAATAAATCTAAATCATATTTCATAGCTAAACTATATGATAGTTCTTTCATTTTTCTTTTTTTCTTCTGTATTTGAATAATATTTATCTATTTTTTTCAGACAGTTCTTCCTTAGTATCAAAAAAATAGCCATTTTTCTCCTTCTATAAGTAACTCTTCTAAAACTACTCTATCTGAACAGAATAATACATTACCACAAGACATTGCTTCGATAAATGTTAATCCTTGTGTTTCTGAAAGACTAGCAGATATAAATCCATCTGCTAAAGAATAATATAAAGGAACATCACTATATTCTTTTTTCCTAAAAAAATAATATTATCAGAAACATATTTTTTTCTTTAAACTCTTCTAATTCTGGACCTAATCCTACAACTAATAAGATAGCATCTTTTCCATAAATGTATCTAATACTATTTCAATATCTTTAGCTACTCTTCCTAAATATATCATAACTTTCTTATTTTCTAAATTTAATTCTTTTCTTAATTCTTCAACCTTAACTTTATCTACATTTTTTTAAATTTATCAAGATCTATACCTGATGGTAAAAACAACTACTTCACTATTAACATTATATTTACTTAAAGTATTAAATGTCTTTTTGATGGAACTATAACAACATTAGATGGATCACAATATTTTTTTGTTACGTATTCAACAAATTTTTAATGAAGGTTTATCTAATATTCTTAAATCTAAAAAAATTTAAATAATGTGTATAGTCTTCATACATAGTATGATAAGTATAAATTAACGGTAATCTTAAATATCTAGCTATAAATCTACCAAACAATCCTACACCATATTCAGTATGTACATGTACTATATCTAAATTTAACTTTTTAATTTTTTTCTATAAGCATTAAAATGTAATGGACTTGTAGCTGAGTAGCTATATAAATTTTTTTAATATTATTGATGGTAATTTAATAATATTTTTTTATCACTCTCTATTTTTTTAAACTATCATTACAAGTTATGACATACACCTCATGCCCTGCTTTTTTTCAAGTCCTAATCTCAAATTTTCAACACAAATTGCTACACCATTTGCATGAGGTAGATATGTATCTGAAAATAATCCTATACGCATATTAACTCCTATTCCATAAACTCAATATTATCATTTAAAGATTTAATTTTAACTAAAGATTCTACCTTTTATACCCTTAGATAAGATCTTATCTATTCCTTCCTGATAACTTTTTTTCTATAACTATTCCAAGACCTACAATATTTACCTCTGCTTCTTTTTAATATCTCTATTAAAGCTAATATTGAAATCCCGTCAGCTAAAAAAATCATCTAAAAATTAAAAATATTTTTCACCTTTTTTTAAATACTCTTTATTTATCATAACATTATATTCTTTGTTTTTTTACTAAAAAGAATATACAGATTTTCTATAAATATCATCATCTAGATTTTTTTAGAAGCACTTTTTTGGCAAATAGTACATCAACATCATCAAAATATTGTGCAGTTACAGTTGCTATAGAAATACCTGATGTTTCTATTGTAACTATTTTTATCAATTTTTTTCTTTTCTAAATATTCTAGAGAATTCTTCTCCTATTTCTTTTTAATAATTTAATGTCTAATTTGTGATTTAAAAAAACTATCAACCTTTAAAAATATTTGGTTTTTTTAATTTTTGCATCTTTTAATATTCTTTCTTTAAATTTTTTTCTAAATTCTGAACTTAATTCTGCAACTCTAAATTCAGAAAAAAATGTTCAAATGAAATTTCTTCACAACCACAAATGATATTTCTACTATTTCTATACTCTTCTTCCAATTTATTTCTTAATTTATCATCCATATTATTACCTTCTATCTCTTATTATTCTTTATTTTTTAGTATTTTTTCATTTGCCACTTTATTATTCAAATCATTAACTATTGTATTCACAGTTTTTTTCTTTTTTTCTTTAGCTGTTTTTATATCAGTTTTTAACTTCCTTTTTTTATTTCCTTCTTTACTTCATTTTTGTTTATTTTTCCTTTTTAACTTCCTTTTTGTTTCCTTCTTTACTTCATTTTGTTTATTTTTCCTTTTTTTAACTTCAGTTATTTCTTTTTTTCTTGCTTAATTTTTATCATTAGCTTTTTACTTCTTTTTGTTTAATTTCATCATTAGTTTTTTTATTTCTTCTTTTTTTATCTTCTTTAATTTCAGAATTTACTAATTCTTTTTCATCTTTCTTTTTCATCTTCTGTAATATCAATTTTATTTTTTTCAAACCCAACTTTTTCTTATATTAAACGAAGAAGAAAAAAATTTGCGTATTTGTAACTGCAGTCCTATTTATATATTTAACCTTAAGAAAAATAAAGATAAAAAGAAATAAAAAAAGTAATAAATAAAATAATAGATTTATAAACTTATTTTTTCTCATTATATACCACCTTTTTAAAAATTTTTAAGTATTACATTTTTTTAGAATTATTAGCAGCTAAATTAACAAATTCTGTATATTCCATTACAGAAGATGAATTTAACGAATCAGATATAGAACGAATAATAGCAAATTCTATTCCTAATACATGAGCACAGTGAGCAACTGATGCAGATTCCATATCTACTGCAAGTGCATTAAACTTTTCACCCAATTTCTCTTTTTCTGATAAATTAGAAACAAATTTATCTCCAGATAAAATTTTACCATAATATATATTATCATTTTTTTAAAAATATTTTTTTATTTTATTTAATAATATGTCTGATCTAAATATTGAAGTATCCATTCTTGGTATTGTACCTATATCATAACCAAATTCTGTTGCATCAAATAAATATTCAAGTAAACTATCTCCTATTACTACATCACCCACATTTACATTTCTATTTAAAGAACCAGCGACTCCTGAAAATAGTATTTTTATCAACACCAAATTCTTTAAATAATAAAGTTGTCGTAATAGAGGCATTAACCATACCAATACCTGATTTTACCAAAACTATATCTTTATCATATATTGTTCCTTTATAAAATTTTATATTATTAATATCATATACTGTTAAATTTTTTTATTTCTGATGATATTACACTAATTTCCTCATCCATTGCCCCTATAATTCCAATCATATTTCCTCCTAAAAATAACTTTCCTTTAGTATATATTAACATTTTTAAATTTTTTTGAATAAAAAAACAGTTTTTAACTACTAATATTATAAAGTAGTATTTTTATATTTAAAGTTTATTTCAAATATATTTATTTACATAATCTTTTATAATTTCAATAGAAAGAACTATTTACCTCCTTAAAATAAAAAAAGGTACACCTTCTATTTAGTCTACCTTTTCTACTTTTCATTAATTAATAAAAAAATGGTGGGTCTGCCGTTTCCCACTTCTCCATACCTTTTTATAAAAAGGGAGATAGCGGCACATTCACTATCCTCATTTTTATTATACCTTAATTAACAAAAAAAATCGGTGGGTGTCCCCCATTCCCACATCTCCTACCTTTTTATAAGGGGCGACGGTGGGACATTCTCCGTCCTCATTTTGATTATACATTATTTTTTTAAAAATTCAATATATTTTTTTATATTTTTTTAATTTAGGATTTAGGTGATTTTTTTATAATTTTTTTATCTTATTCTATGTTTTTGTAATAACTAAATTTTTAAATTTTTGTACTCCCACTTTTTTTAAATTATTTAATAACTAATGGTATCAACATCATCTTCAACCATTGACACTATATCTTCATATTTATTGGCACTATAAATAGCAGTAGAATTTTCTATTATTTCTTAAAAAAATTTTTATTTTATAATCTCTACACCTACTTGCTTTTATATGTTCTACCCTTTTATCTCTCAAAATAATGGCATCTGTTTCAAGTTTATATAGTCACTTTCTATTACTTTTTTTATTTCTCACTTAAATTCATAATAATAACCTAAAATAAAAAAATACTCCCAAAAGGGAGTATTTATAAATAAAACATTATTTAATTAATTCTTTTAATGCTGTTGCAACGAATTCAACTTTAGGTCCTACTACTATTTGAGCAGCATTTTTTTATCCACAATTGTAGTTCCAAATGCACCAGAAGCTTTAACTTTACTTTTTATCTATTATATCAGTATTGTTTAATTCAAGTCTTAATCTTGTAGCACAATTATCAACTGATACTATATTTACAGGTCCACCAATAGCTTCAAGTATTATTTCTGCCATTGCTGTAAATTTATCATCTGATGTAGCTTCAACTTTAACATCTACTATGTCATCTTCTCTACCTGGTGTTTTTTTAAATCAAAGAATTTAATTGCAAAGTAGAATACTGCAAAGTAAATAGCCGCAAATACTACACCAACAAGAAGTAATAATAATGGATTATTAGCATTAGGGTTTCTTAAGCTTAAAACATAATCTATTAATCCAGCACTAAATGCAAATCCTGCAGTTGTTCCAAGATAAGCAACTACTGTTAATGAAATAGCTGTTAAAATAGCGTGTAAAGCATATAATAATGGTGCAGCAAACATAAATGCAATTCTAATGGTTCAGTAACACCAGTTACGAAAGCTGCAACTCCTGCTGCTAACATTAATGATCCTATTTCAGATTTTTCTTTCTGGTTTAGCTGTCATATACATAGCAAATCCTGCTGCTGGTAACCCAAACATCATTACTGGGAAGAATCCTGCTTGGTACATACCTACATGATATGTAGATTTAACAACTTCTGGTAAATCAACTAATGCATTAGCTGGATCTCCCCAGAATCTTCCTATATCATTAATTCCAATTAAGTTAAAGAAGAATATTGAATTTAATGTGTGGTGTAATCCTAAAGGTATTAATAATCTATTAAATAATCCAAATAATCCAGCACCTACAGGTCCAAATTTAGCAAATCCTTCACCAAACTTAGTTAAACCACCAAATATTGTTGGCCAAATAAAGAATAATAATCCAGATACTGCAACCATAACAAATGATGTTATAATTGGTACAGATCTTTTACCACTAAAGAAAGCTAAGAAATCAGGCAATTCTGTTTTTGTGGAATTTATTATATAACTCAGCAGCTATAATCCCTGATAAAATCCCTATGAAAGGATTTTCTATTTTAGCAAAAGCTGCTGGAACTTCTTCAGGTGCAACTTGCATAAATTGAGCAACAGCTCCTGAAGATAATAATGTAGTTACAACTAAATAAGCAACTAATCCAGATAAAGCAGAAGCTCCATCTTTTTCTTTAGTCATCCCTAATGAAACTCCTATAGCAAATAGTATAGGTATTTTTATCTATTATTGCAGCTCCTGTTTTTAATAAAGAATGCAGCAACAACATTTCCTGCTCCCCATCCTGTTGGGTCTAAGAAATAACCTATACCCATTAATAGAGCCGCAGCTGGTAATACTGCTACTGGTAACATTAAAGATTTACCTAGTCTTTGTAAGTACTTCATCATAACGATTCACTCCCTTAATTTATATTATAATATAATATACCCTAAATTTGAGTATAATTTTTATTATTACTATTTTTAAAAAGCATAACTTTTTTTAACTTATATTTTAACTTTTAAATAAAAACATAGATTTTTAAATAGTTTTTTTAAACAAAAACTTTTTTTAACATTTTTTTAATTATTTTACATTTTAGTTGGTGCAACTAAGTAAACTGTATGCTTTTGAATTATCTTTTTATAAAAAAATAGGATTTAACTCATTTGATAAATAAATTTCAACAAATTCAGATTCTTGTGAAGTTTGTAAATAATCCAATAAAAAAATTTAACATTTAATCCTATACTTAAATCTCCTCCATCATAAATTATAGGTAAATTTTTCACTAGATTCTGCTAAATCAGTTTTACCTAATATTTCTAAGGAATTTGACTTAAACGTTAATAAAGCTACATCTTTTTTTATCTTTATTATCTTTAACAAAAAAACATATATTCTTTTTTTAAAAACTGAAGTAAAGTCTTTAATATTTATAGTAGCTTTCTTATCACAATTATTTATCTTATCCATTAAAGGTTTATACATAGGATATGCCGATTCATTTAACTTTGATATAACTTCAACATCTTTAAATTTAAATAAAACTCTAGCTCCATCAGATTTAAAATTAATAACCTCATCATCTAACTGATTCATAATCTTAGATAAACTATTTATAGAACGTAAAGGTATACTTATACTTAAACTTTCTCCATCATCTTCTTCAATTTTTTTCTTTCCAAATACACTAATCTTCTCTGATCTGTTGCTATAAAGCTTAATTGCATTTTCTTTCTCAAATCTAATACAATTCGTTTTTATTTCCTAATTGAATATCTGCAGCAAATTTAACATTATTTATATCATCTAGTAATTTATTTCTATCAAAATTTATACTCATTGCAACTTCACCAACTTTTTGGTTCATACATTTTTTTCATATTGATATATAGAAAATTCACTACTACTTTGACCAGATATTATATTTATTTTTATTATCAATTTCTTTTTATTTCTATAATTTCCGAATCTAACTGTTTCAAAAATTCTTCCATAAGTTTATGTCTAATAATAAATTCTCCTTTTTTTCAATAACTTCACATGCTAATTCTGCTTTTTATAAATAGACCATCACTCATACCTTTCAATACTATCTTATCGTCTAAAACTTCTACATAAGTACCAGTTTTTAGTACTATTTGATTTATCATCAACAATAGCATTGTCTACAATTTGTATCATTTTTCAAAAATTCTCTTCTATTTAATTTTATATCTAACATTACACCTACTCCTTTCAATAAATATCTTTATAATCTTCTAAATACTTTTTTTAAGTTTAATTATGGATTTTTTTCTCTATTTGCCTAACTCTTTCTCTAGTAATATTTAACTTAACACCTATTTCTTTTTAAAAGTATATATTTTTAGATTCGCCTAATCCATATCTCATCTCTAAAAATTTCTTTCTCTCTATCATTTAAAGCACTATTTAAAAGATCATAAATTTCTATAATTTGATCTTTTTTATTATTTCAGTTTCTAAATCATCCTCTTGACCTATAACATCTTCAAGATATATATTATCTCCTATAGATTCACTCAAAGATACTATATCCTGAAATTCATTTTTGAAGTAAAACAACCTTATTAGGTTTCATACCCTAATTGCTCCCCTATATATTCCGGACTTGGTATATCACCATTTTCAGCTTGATAACTATCTATTACTTTATTAACCTTAGATAATTGTTCATATTTATAAGAAGGTATCCTTATATCTCTACCTAAATTCACTATAGCTTTTTTTATGGTTTGCCTTATCCACCAAACTGAATAAGTGCTAAATCTTAAACCTTTGTTATAATCAAACTTATCTATAGATTTTTATCAACCCTAAATTTCCTTCACTTATTAAATCTATTAAAAGGCAATCCATTACCAACCATTTTTTTGCTTCTGAAACAACTAATCTTAAATTAGATAATATTAAAAAGATGTTTAGCTTGTTCATCATTATCTTCTCTAAATCTCTTAAATAACTCAAATTCTTCCTCTGCACTAAGTAAGTCATGACTTTTGTAAGTCTGATATATATAAAGATATTAGATTTATATCCTTTTTCTTCATTTATCTTATTATCCATCTATACTCCTAAAATTCTGATTTTTAATTCTCTCGACATAAATGTAGGTAAAAGATCTTTAACATTATTATTTTTCATAAAGAAGAGCATATAATTCAGTAAATACAGGAGCTCTTAAAGAATATTTTTTTATAATATTATATAATGCTTTTTGAAGTAGGTAACCCTTCTGCTACCATCTTCATTTCATTGATTACATCGTCTACTTTTTTTACCTTTACCTATTTCTTCACCAAAATATCTATTTCTACTATGTTTACTTGTACAAGTAACTATCATATCACCTATACCTGTTAAACCTAAAAATGTATGGGGATTAGCTCCTAACGCTTTACCTATAACAACCATTTCATTCATTCCACGAGTTAATAGAGCAGCTTTGGTATTATCACCATATCCTAATCCATCACAAATACCTGCACATATTGCAAGACAATTTTTTATCGCACCACCTAATTCAGAACCAATTAAATCTGAACCAGTATAAACTCTTAAAGTATGTCCTATACTAAAAACATTTTGAACTATTTTTGCTGCTTCTCGATCATTAGATACTGCCGATATTGCTGAAGGCATATCATTTACTACTTCTTCTGCATGTGTTGGACCAGCAAGTAATACATATTTATATATATTTTCTCCTAAAACTTCATTTATCATTTTAGATATAGTCAAACCACTAGAAATTTCTATTCCTTTAGCCACATTTACAAGTATAGTATTTTTTTATTAATATTACCTTTCAATTTAACAACTATATTTCTCAAAAAAATTGTGTTGGAGTTGCAAGTAAAATAATATCTATATTTTTCTTTATTTATTATTTCTAAATAATCGTCTATAATTTCTATAGTTTCATTTAATTTAAAACCTTTTTAAAAAAATTACTATTCTCTCTACTTTCTCTAATTTCCTTACGATATTGTTCGTTATATTCCCAAATATAACACTTATATCCTTTTTTTATCTAATAAGTAAGTTAAAGCAGTTCCCTCAACTACCTCCACCTATAGTTAATATTTTTCATAACCTCTCCTTATATTACTTATTTCTATTAGCTTTATCGTAAAAATTTATCTTCTTTACCTTCTAATAAATTCTTAATATTAGATTTATGTCTCCATATAACTAGTATTCCTACAACAAGTGATAATAAAGCTATAATATTATTATACATTATATACGTTAAAATTGGAAGTAGACCTGCAACACTTATTGAAGCAAGAGAAACATATCCTGAAAAAAATAACAATCAAAAGGAATACAATAACTAGTATAATAATTACTTTAGGTATCAACACTAACATAACTCCCAAAGAAGTTGCTACTGCCTTACCTCCTTTAAATTTAAGATATATACTATAACTATGACCCAATATTGCTGCAAGTCCTATTAATACTACATATATATCTGATAATCCAAACTTTCTAGCAATAACAATAAAAATCATTCCTTTAAAAAGCATCAAATAATAATACCATTACTCCAAGTTTCCACCCTAAAACTCTAGCTGCATTAGTTGCACCTACATTTCCACTACCAAAATCTCTAACATCTATATTTTTTTAAACATCTTACCTATCCATAACGCATTAGGAATAGAACCTACTAAATAAGCTAATATAAATAATATAAAAAAATAATATCATTATTCTCCTTTCACTAATAGAACTAAAACTTCTATATGATGTGTTTGTGGAAACATATCATAACCTTTTTACATATTCTAGTCTATATCCATTTTCTATCAATATTTTTTTATATCTCTTGCAAGTGTTGAAGGATTACAAGAAATATACACAATTTTTAGATATATTTGATTCACAAACACTTTCTAGAACAGAATAATCTATCCCTTTTCTTGGTGGATCAAATACTATATAATCTATTTTATCTTTATTCATAATTTTATCAATAACATGTTCAACTCTATCTTCTATAAATTCCACATTATTAATATTATTATCTTTCACAGTTTTTTTCTAGCAGCAATAACAGATGATTTTTACCAATTCTATTCCATATACCTTTTTTTGGCTTTTTAAAGACATTATCATAGATATTGTCCCCGTACCTGAAAATGCATCTATTATATTTTTTTATCAGAATAATCTCCAAGCAAATTTATCGCATCATTATATAACTTAATCGTTTGATTTCTATTTATCTGAAAAAAATGAATCAGGATAAATCTTAAAATTGATACCCATTATATTTTTCTTCAATATAGTCTAATCCTGCTATTTTTATAAGTTTCTTCACCAAATATAACATTATCTTTTTTTATTTTTTTAATTGATATATATATAGATTTAAGATTATCATGTTTTTTTATAAAAAAATATAACAAAAATCTTTTTAACCTATTTAAATTAGATTCTTTATCAACTACTAAAAACAAGTAACAATTCTCCTTTACTATTATTTCTAACAATACAAGTTTTAAGAAGTCCACTTTTTATTTACATCATTATATACCTTAAATTCCCTTTTAGTACCTTTTTAAATTTATTCATTTCTTCTAACAAATCATTCATTATATAATTACAACAAATAGACCTTAAATTATATTCATCTGCAACAAATATATCATGAGTTCTTTTTTTGATAAAATCCTGTATGTATTTTTCCTTTTATTTTTAACAAAAGGTTCTGCTACTTTATTTCGATAATTATATATATCGTCACTTTTTTTCAAAAGGAATATTTTTCAACAGAAATTTTTTTCCCAAACGCTTTAATATATCTTTTAATATTTCTGATTTATATAAAACTTGCTTATCATATTTTTATCATTGCAAAATCACAACCGGAATAATCCTCAAATGTTATTTTTTTATTATCTAATCTATCATTAGATGGCAAAATTATCTTTTCTATTAAACCTCTACCATAATTTTTATTTAAAGATATTAACTTAATACTTAAAACGTCTCCAGGAACAGACATAGGAACAAAAACTGCAAAATCATTTAAATATCCTAGTCCTTCTCCTCCAAAAAAACTAACTTTTTCTATTTTTTTATTTCTACTATATCATTTATTTTTCATTTCAAATACTCCAAAGCATTTTTTTAAATTGCAAAAATCAAACCATATTTTTATTGCTTCTTCATTTACTTTAAATTTAGGATGGTGTAAATCATATACAGCCCCTATAGACTCATCTCTTATTCCTAGTCTGTAATACGATCCTGGAATTTCTTCAAGAAAATAACTTACATCTTCTACATCCATTCTAGGTTGTTCAATAATTTCAAGTCTTTCTCTACCTAAAAATATCTACTATATTGTCTTCTAAAAAAATTTAGTTTTTTTCAAAATCATTTATCACAGGATGATAACTTTCTTTAACATCAATTTCTATACTCGCTCCTAGACTTTCAACAAATTTAGGTAAATCATATTTTAATATATTCACTATATATTCTTTCGTTTCCATAGTTAAAGTTCTTATCGTTCCTGTAAGATGGGCAAAATCTGCAACTATATTTACCGCTGTACCAGCATTGAAAGTACCTACAGTAATTACAGCGCATTCTCTAGGATCAATTTTCCTACTTACTATAGTTTGTAGATATTCAACAACTTTAGATGCTATCACTATAGTATCTATACCCAAATGTGGCATAGCTGCATGACTTGAAACACCTTTTATTTTTAATATCAAAAACTGAAGAAGTCGCATGTAATTTACCATATCTTATTCCAATTTTACCAACTTCTATTTCTGGAGCAACATGGAAGCCAAAAAGTGCTTCAGCTTTAAAAATCACTATTAACTCCATCTTCCAACATACGCTTAGATCCACCTATAGTTTCTTCTGCTGGTTGAAAGAAAAATTTCACACTACCCTTCCACATATCTTTATTTTCAGATAGCAATTTAACTAATCCTAGCTGTACACTAGTATGTATATCGTGTCCACAAGCATGCATAACTCCAGAATTTACAGAAGAAAAATTCAACACCACTTTCTTCAAAAAAATAGGTAGTGCATCAATATCTGCACGAAATGCAATATTTTTTTACCTTTCCCATTATGTATATATGCATATACTCCAGTATTTGCAACTATTTTTAAATTCAACATTATGTTTAATTAAATATGACTGTATAAACTTTGAAGTTTCATATTCTTTTTCACTTAATTCTGGATTTTTATGTATATTTCTTCTTATATTTACAATTTCAGTAAAAATCTCATCTACTTTTTTGTTTTATATATTCATTCATAAATCCTCCCATATTCTTTTTATTTTACCATACTTCAACTTCATAGTAAATAAAAATTGCCTTAGCAATTTTTAATTATCTATTTTACAAACTTTAAATCATTATTAAACACAAAACCTTGACTAGATGATTCACTTTGAACATTAAGAATATTTGTGTTTTTTTAGTAAATCTGATTTCATAGAATCAATTTCTCTAAGTGTATGATCTATCTGTTTATTTACTACATATGCACTATGTGCAATATTAGTTAATTCTTTATGAGTATATATATTAAATGATAAAAAAAGTAGTTACTATTGAAACTCCTAAAAAAATAAAACCTTCATTGTATGTAATTCTACATTTTGAATCAAATTTAATCTCGCATCTCTTGATTTACTATCTCTATTTATAACTTTTGCTCTACCAACCATATTACTTACTCTCCTTCTCAAATACTCTTAATTTTTGCTGAATGAGCTCTATTATTATTTTCAAGCTCACTATTCGTAGATTTTATAGCTTTCCTTGTTAAAAACCTTACCTAAAGATTTATTATCACATATACAAATAGGTATATCTTCAGGACAAGTACAAGGATTTTCATAATTTCTAAATTTTTCTTTAACCATTCTATCCTCTAAAGAATGGAAAAGTTATAACCAACAATCTACCCCTGGATTTAATTGCTTTTATAGCTTTATCCAATGCATTTTCTAAAACCTCTAACTCCCTATTAACAAATATTCTAATCGCTTGAAAAGTTCTTTTTGCAGGATGTTTTTTTCATACTTTTACCTATAGCTTTAATTACAATATCTGCTAATTCTATGGTTGTTTCTATTTTTTTACTTTTTCTATACTCAACTATATATTTAGCTATACGTCTTGATTTAGGTTCTTCTCCATATTTATACAATATATTAGCAATTTCTACCTCTGAAAAAAATCATTAACAACCCTCATATGCACTAAGTTTTTGATTTCTATCCATACGCATATCAAGTTTTGCTTCTCTTTTATATGAAAAAAACCTCTTTGATCATCATCTAATTGTTTAGAAGAAACTCCTATATCCATTAAAAATTCTATCAACCTTACTAAAACCAGATAAATATAATACAGTATCTAAATTCTCAAAAATTATTTTTTTAAATATTTGAATTTTATCACCATATTTACTTAATCTTTTTTAGAAAAATCAATAGCATTTTTGATCTCGATCTATAGCAATCAATTTAGACCCTGGAGTCGAATTCATAAGTATACCCTCACTATGTCCACCACCACCCTAATGTGCAATCAACATATATAATATCTTTATCTTTATCTATAATATATTCTAATACTTCATCGTATAATACGGGCTTATGATATTCCATTTTCACTCCTTTCTATAAATATATATCTAAACTTTTTGCAATTTCACTAATTTCACTTTCACTAGTTATATCGTATTTTTTTCTTGAGCCCAAATCTCTACTTGATCTCCCATACCAATTACCATAGCTTTTTTTATTAAATTCTCCAAAAGATTTAAGAGAAGTTTGTATCGTAAATCTTCCTTGATTATCAAACTCACATTCTTGAGCAGACCCTATTACAAATCTCTTTAACTTTTTCTATTTTGAGCCAAATTTAATTTTTTTCAATTAATTCTTCCCATCTATTTTTTAGGATAAAGTGTTATTTGACCCTCTGTTCCTTTTTTGTGATATAAAATGGTTCACCATTAAGTGTTTCTCTAAATTTAGCAGGTAACATTAAACGTCCTTTAGCATCTATACTACATTCATATTCTCCAATAAACATTAATATCACCTCCAAGCTTCCACTTTTTTTCCACAATTTTCCACTTTCTACCACTCTTAATAATTTATACCATAAAAAAAGCCTATTTTACAAGCTTTTTCTTTTAAAAAAATATTTATTTAATATTATTTTTTTTACAAATACAAAAGCAAATACTGTATCTCGTTTATTCAAAAAAACAAAAAAACACTATATATTGTGTTTAAATAAAAAAAGAAGTGTAAAATAATTTTACACTTCATATTTTTTTATAAACTATTTATTTTTCATTTATATAATCTTTTGGTAAACATTCTTTAATATCCCATATATCACGTGCATAATCCATTATTGTTCTATCTGAACTAAATTTACCTGAATTTGCAATATTAATTAATGATTTTCTTATCCATGTTTCTTTATCTTTATACTCTATACCAACAGCTTCTTGAGTTTTTCTATATTCACTGAAATCTTTTTAATACAAAGTATACATCCGGTCTATTACCTTCAACACCATATAATAATGAATTATATAATTCTCTAAATATTCCTGTATGAGAATCATCATAAGTTCCATCAACTAATTGATCCATAACCTTTTTTTAATCCTTCAACTATTTCATATTCTTGTATAGGATCATATTTACCATATCCTTCAAGCCTAGCAACTTCATCAGCTTTTAAGACCAAAGATAAATGCATTTTTCTTCTCCAACTTCTTCAACTATCTCTACATTAGCCCCATCTAAAGTTCCTAATGTAAGTGCTCCATTTATCATAAACTTCATATTTCCTGTACCTGAAGCTTCTTTTTCCAGCTGTAGATATTTGTTCTGATATATCTGCTGCTGGGAATATTTTTCAGCAAGAGATACTCTATAATTTTCTAAGAATACAACTTTAATTTTATTATTTATACTTGTATCATTATTAACTACTTCAGCAACAGCATTTATTAATTTAATAATACCTTTAGCTCTTCTATAACCAGGTGCTGCCTTACCAGCAAATATAAATGTTCTAGGAACTATATCTAATAAAGGATTTTCTTTTTACTCTATTATATAGATCCATCACATGTAGTATATTTAACATTTGACGTTTATATTCATGTAATCTTTTTAACTTGTATATCAAATATTGAGTAGGATCAACTTCAACTCCTGTTGTTTCTTTTTATATATTTAGCTAATCTAACTTTATTATTAAATTTAATATTTGATAATCTTTCAAGAACTTTCTTATCATCTACATATTTTTTTCTAATTTCTTTAATTCAGTTAATTCTGTAATCCATTTTATCACCTATTAATTCAGTAATTAAAGATGCTAGTTCTGGATTAGCATTTAACAACCATCTTCTTTGAGTTACACCGTTTGTTTTTATTTTTGGAATTTTTTTCTGGATATATTTCATACCAATCTTTTTAATTCTTGGTGTTTCAATATTTCTGTATGTAAGTTTGCAACTCCATTTACTGTATGTGAACCAACTATTGCAAGCCAAGCCATTTTAACTTTATCATCAGCTATTATACTCATTCTCTTTATCTTATCTGAATCATTTCCAAATTTCTCAACAAGTTCTATTAAAAAAATCTTCTATTAATTTCTTCTATTATTTGATAAATTCTAGGAAGTAAAGGTCTAAATATATTTATTTCCCATTTTTTTCTAAAGCTTCAGATAATATAGTATGATTAGTATAAGCAAATACTTTAGTACATATAGCCCAAGCTTCATCCCAATTTAATTTTTTTCTTGATCTAATAATATTCTCATAAGTTCTGGTATTCCCACAACTGGGTGAGTATCATTTAACTGAATAGCAACCTTATCCGGTAATATTGAAAAATCATTACCGTACATTGATTTATGTCTTCTTATTATATCTTGTAATGAAGCAGATGTGAAGAAGAATTGTTGTTTTTAATCTTAATATTTTTTTCCTTCTCTTTCTGTATCATTTGGATAAAGAACTCTTGAAATATCTTTTGCTCTTATTTCTTTTTTTCTGAAGCTCTTATATAATCTTGAGAATTAAATAAATTTAAATCAAACCCTTCTGGCGATCTTGCTTCCCATAGTCTTAAAGTATTTATTACACCATTACCATAACCTATAACTGGAACATCAACAGCAACAGCTTGTACATTCTCAGTATTTACTCTTTTAAAGTATTCTTTACCTACTTCATCTCTATGAACTTCTATATCTCCACCAAATTTAATATCAAAGACTCTATCTATTCTTCTAACACTCCAAGGTGTACCATATTTAGTCCAATCATCTGGATATTCTACTTGAAATCCATTTTCTATTTTTTTGTTCAAACATCCCATATTTATATCTTAATCCATAACCATGACCAGGTAAACCTAAAGTTGCAAACGAATCTAAGAAACAAGCTGCTAAACGACCAAGACCTCCATTACCTAATCCAGCATCCATTTCCTTATCTTCCAATTTGTTTATATCTACACCTAATTCATCTAAAAACTTCTTTAATAATTCCATCATATTTTTAAATTTATTAGATTATTACTCATATATCTACCCATTAAAAAAATTCTGCTGAGAAATAATAAGCTTTGTTTTTACTTTTTGCATTAGCACGAGTTTTTTTGTATTATACCATTGCTCAGTTATTTCATCCATTGTAGCTCTTGCTACAGCATAATATATTTCATATTCTTTAGCTTCTTCTAAAGTTTTTACCATATTGTCTTCTAAGAGATAATAAAAATTCTCTCTTTTAATGTTTTTTTATCCATTACGACCTCCAACAAAGTTATACTTTATTTTAATATAAAAAAATGCCAATTTGTCAACAATTAAAGCGCTTGCATAAAATGTAAAGAAATTAAATAAAATTTGATCCTTAAGATAAAAAAAGGTAGAACCATATAATTCTACCTTTAATTATGAATAAACTATTTTTGCTATTTTATCAGCTAATTTTTTTACCAACTTTGAATTTTAATACTTTTTTTAGCAGGTATTGTAATTTCTTCTTTTTGTTTTTTTGGATTAATTCCTTTTCTTTTCTTCTCTAACTTGTACTTTGAAAGATCCCCATCCTACGAATTGAACATCTTCACCTTCAAGAACTAAATTTTCAACTGTATCTAAGAAAGCATTAACTAAATCTTCAGATTCTTTTTTTGTTTTTACCTGTAACTTTAGAATATTCTTCAATAAATAATTTTTTTAGACATATATAATCCTCCTATAAATTTATAAATCAATATTATTATACACTTTTTTATACTTTGTCAAGATTTCTTATAATAAAAAGATATTTTATCTTAAAAACATTGTATAAAACTGCTAATAACAAGAAAAATAAAAGCAACATATTCTGTAAATTTTTTTCTATTCCTTCTTTTTTTCTTGATCTAATACATTTGCAGTTTTAGCAATCCCTCTACTTCTATCAGGTTGCAATAATATAACCGTAATTAAAAATAATAGCTGTTATAACCAAAAGTATAACTAATAAATTTTGTAACATTATACCTCCTATTAAGCTTCTATTCCTGCTTGAACTAATTTAGAAAAAAACTAACTGGATCAAGTGCTGCTCCACCTATAAGTCCTCCATCTATATCTTTTTCTGATATTAATTCTAAAGCATTTTTCTGGTTTCATTGAACCACCATATTGAACTGTTACATTCTCAGCAACTTCTGCACCAAACATATCAGTTAATAAACTTCTAATAAAAAGCATGTACTTCTTGAGCTTGTTTAGATGTTGCTGTTTTTACCTGTACCTATAGCCCATACTGGTTCATAAGCAAGAACAACATTAGCCATATCCTCTTTTGTTAAATCTTTTAATCCACCTCTTATTTGAGTTTCTACAACTTTTTCTGTAACATTAGCCTCTCTATCTGATAATGTTTCTCCAAAACAAAGTATAGGTTTTTAAACCATGAGAAAGCGCAGATTTAACTTTTTTCATTAATAAATTCATCACTTTCTTTATAGTATTCTCTTCTTTCTGAGTGACCTAAAATAACATATTCTACACCTAAATCTTTAAGCATTAAAGGTGATATTTCTCCTGTATATGCTCCACTTTCTTTAGGATTCATGTTTTGAGCAGCAATTTTAACATCTTTTGCTTCTCTCACAGCAGTTTCAATATTAGTAAAAGGTACTCCTATAACCATTTCTACTTTTTTTCATTAGCATTTACTAATGGATTTAAAGCTTTTAAAGAAATCTTCTGTTTCTTTTCTAGTCTTATTCATTTTTCCAGTTTCCTGCAATAATTATCTTTCTCATTTCTCCTCCATTTACATATATATATACCTAGATAATAGCATATTTAAACTATATTGTAAATACTATCAATGCAAATTAATATCTATTTAAATATAAAATAAAAAAACTACTTTTTATCATTAATATTTTTTTATAATTACAACACAAATTTATATATTAAATCTGCTAAAAATACCTGTGTTGTTATCAACACCAACATAGTCAACTACATTTTTTTATATCTTCTTTAGCATTCGCTGGAGCTACTTTTTAATCCTGTATTTTTGAAGCAAAGGTAAGTCATTATAACTATCGCCCGCTGATATTGATTCAGATTTATCTATATTTAATATTTCTAGCAATTTAGTTATCGCAACACCTTTATTTACATTCTTATTAACCACTTCTAAAAAAATGACGGATGAGATATTGCAAAGAATAATTTATTTGAAAAAAACTACTTTCATTCATTTTAACTTGTAGTTCTTTAACTTTTTTTCTGGAGAAGACAATAACATACATTTGATAATTTGGTCAAAATCTAAATTATTTATATCATCTATTTCTATCATGTCTGCTCCAGTAAAATTACCTTCTATACTAGAATATTCATCTATACTATTTGTATATATTTTACCATCATTATATGTTAAAAAAAGTTAGACCATTATCATTTGCAAAAATTATATAAAGATATAACATCTGATTTATCTATTCCTTGACTAAATAATCTTTTTTAGTTTTTGCATTCTATTATTTCTCCACCATTATTTGATATTATATATCCACCATAATTATCCATTTCTAAAAATTTTAGCACTTTCAAAAAGTTGCAAAAGTTGGTCTACCTGTTGCTAAAACAAATTTAACTCCTTTTTTTGAACTTCTATTATAGCATCTACATTGCTTTGTGGTATACAAACATCACTATTAAGTAAAGTTCCATCCATATCAGTTGCAATTAATTTATACATTATTTTTTTCTCCTCATTTTTTTAGTTCTATTATTACTTTATCTATCTTTCTATTACTTACTTTTAAAAACCTTTATATTTACATCATTAATTTTTAATATCTTTAATTTTATTATCATTTGTTGGAATATATCCTAATTTTTTTCTATTAATATACCATTTAAAGAATCATAATGTATAGATTCAAAAATTTGTTTTTAATTTATCATTTAAATCATTTAAACTAACTGATGCATTAACAAGATATTTATTTTTTTACTAATTTTTTTGTATATCTTCATTATCTCCATCATACTCATCATTAATATTACCAACTATTTCTTCCAATAAATCTTCTAAAGTTACCATACCTGATACTCCACCATATTCATCTACTAATATTGCTATATGCTTTTTTTCAAATTTTTTTCATTTCAATAAAAAGTGATTGTATCTTTTTAGTTTCTGGAACAAATAATGCTTTTTTTGAAGTATAGATTTAATATCAATAGAACTAAATCCTATACTATATGCTGTTTTTAAGTAAACTTTTAGTATGTAATATCCCTATAATATTATCCAAATCTTCAGAATATACAGGTATCCTTGAATATCTAATTATTTCATCAGTATTTAATAACTCATCTATATTCATTTCTACATCTATTGCAAACATTGATGTTCTTGGTATCATAACTTCACGTGCTACCTTGTCATCAAAAATCAATAATTTTTTTCTATCATTTCAATTTCAGCTTTTTTTCATATCAGTATCAGTAATCATAATTCTCAATTCTTCTCTAGATATAATCTCACTATTAACCGAATCTGATAGGCCCATAATTTTTCAACATTAGATCTGTAGATAATGCTAAAAATCTTAATAAATGGGATAAATAATATGTATATACCTATTATTATATTTACATTTCTAAATGCTATTTTTTTCAGGATTTATCATAGCAAGTCTTTTTAGGTATCAATTCCCCAAATACTAAAGTTAAATAAGAAAGTATAAGAGTTACTATTATAACAGATAACTGATTATAATAAGGTATATTTAAAACATTTAAAAATTTAGCAAATACTTCAGATATACCAATAGCCGCTGAGGCCGAAGCAAGAAATCCTGCTAAAGTTATTCCTATTTGTATTGTTGATAAAAAGATTAGAAGGATCTTCTAATAATTTTTTTCTAATTTTTTTGCCTTTAAATTTCCTTCTTCAACTAAAAACCTTTAATTTATTTTTTTATTTATAGAAACTATAGCCATCTCCGTTGAAGAAAAAAATGAATTTATCAATATCAAAATGATAATTAATACAAGCTGCAATATAATACCGGTGGTACTAATATCCATTTAAATCCTCCTATTTACTTGATTGCATAGCAAGATATGCAGCCCCATAAATACCTGCATCATTACCTAATTTTTGCAATCTTAATTTCAATATTTTTTTCTATAGACGGTATCAAATATTCTGGTAAATGTGATTTAATCTTATCTATTAAAAAAATCACCAGCTAGAGATACTCCTCCACCTATCACTACTACTTCTGAATCTATTATAGATAAAGCTATAGATATTCCTCTTGCTATATAATCTGCTGTCTCATCAACTATATCTAAAGATAGTTTGTCTCCTTCTTTTGCACATTCAAATACATCTATAGTTTCTGGTTTTCTATCTTTAGTAACTTTATAAAGTAAATTATTTTTTTATTTACAACAAGTCTATCAGCAGCTAATCTTGATATACCTGTTGCTGAAGCATAAGCTTCAAAACATCCTCTTTTACCACATCCACAAAGTCTTCCATTTTTTTCAAGAGTTATATGTCCAATTTCTCCTGCTGCTCCATTTTTTACCTGAAATAACATTTCCATCAACTACAACACCTGCTCCTATTCCAGTACCTATAGCCATACCTAAAACATTTTTTATATCCCTTAGCAGAACCTACCCATGATTCTCCAAGAGTAATAACATTAACGTCGTTATCAACATAAACAGGTCTCCCTAATTCTTTTTTTAAAAAGCTTCAGCTAAATTTAAATCATTTGGCCAATCAAAATTAGCCCACATTAAAACAGTAGATTTATTTATTATAGGACCTGGAACTCCTATTCCTAAAGCTAAAAAAAATCATTAAAAATCTATATTATTTTTTTCTATTTCAGTTTTTTTAATACATCAACCAATTTTTTTACTATCGCTTCATAACCGTAAGATGATTCTGTCTTAACGTATGTTGAAAAAAATTAATTTTTCCAGTTTCATCTAATATTCCTATTTTTAGAATTTGTTCCACCTAAATCTATACCACCATAATATTTCATATATATCTCTCCTTAATAATTTATATAGTAATTATATAATGTTTAAGAAATATTTTGCAATACATTAAAATTGCACAAATTTACTTTTGTGCAATGAAATTTTATTATTTAATATTAAACACAACTTCATATCTCATTTCCATATTATATGGTGGAATTTTTTTATGTTTTCTAAATTTTTTTAAAAGCAGTATCTATAATATCTCTATTATTTCTATTTAAATTCATCTTATTTCTAGGATTTATATATATATTTCTATAAATACTCTCGTTAAAAATCTTTTTTTCTAGCTCTTCTAAACTAGAGATATTTACAACTTTAAAGTCTCCCAATTTATTTAAAAGCTTCTTTTTACTTTCAATATCTTTCAATAAATCATTATATATTTCCTTTTCATATTTATCAATATTTTTTTATTTTTATAATTAATCCCATTAACTTTAACTCCAACTTCTGACAATAATGAAATTAAAAAGAAATATTTTTTTACATCACTTGTAGAAAGTTTAATAGAATGTTTAACTTTATATTTTTTTCTTGCTTAACAGTTTCATTCTTAACATCATCTATTTTTTTCTATTTGTGTATTCATTAACATTTGAATTTATATGAATTTTTATGCAACTCACTTTTTTTAAATTATTAACTTTTTTATTGCATCATCATAAGCAACTTTTTACATTTTCATCAATACTTTTTAATTGAAATAAATAATTTTTGTTCCATCTTAACTAACTCTACATTATTCTTATCTAAAAATTTCAATAAATTGTCTATAATTTTTTTAGTATCTACTCCATTAATTTCAACAAAAAAATATTGGCTTCATTTTTTTAACATTTCCTAAAAATTTTTTTACAACATTTTTTTATAACTCAAATCTTTTTTGTGTTTTTATATTCTTCAGTTTCAAATTTATCAACACCAATTCCAGAGTCATTTAATACACTTTTTTTATTTTATCCAGCACTTTATAATTTTCTTTTCCTGCAACTTCATAACTTTCTAAAGAATTAGTATTTATATCAAAACTTATTTCTGCCAAATCAACCTTTGTCGTTTTGTTAACATCTGCATATATTTTCGCCTTATTTTTCATAATTATCAAATTTTACCATCTGTTACAACAAAATCAATATTCAAACTATTTTTCTAAATTAACACTAGGAATATCTATTAAATTTTTTTATGACTATTCACATCTACAGAAGAAGCTAAAGATACCATTTTCATTGCCCTTGGAGTTGCATAACTATCTACTATATATTCATCATCATTATTTGAAATATTAATCTTTCTATTTAATGAATCAACTATATATCTATCTTCTGATATTTTTTTAACTTCTTTTTAATTTATATCCTTTTTCTAAAAAGATTAAAATTCTTGCTTTTTAGCTTTATCATAACTTTCTTTATACATTTTCAAATATTCATTTTTTTAAATTAGATACAGAATAATCTATATTGCCAATTAGTTCTATTTTTATTTTTTTCTGCTATTTCTATTACTTCGCTTATTCTTTTTTTAAATCTCTTAATTTAAATGATATTGTTGATTCAATATTATACATATCTTCTTCTTTACTACTATAATCTTCAGAATTTAATATATTATCAAAATAGAAATCTTTTTTTAGTATTTGAAACTAATTCTTCAACTTTTTTTATATATATTCTAAATTTTTTTCTTTACTTTCAGATTCATTTTTTTATATTTAAAGTTAACAATCCTTTATTTATCTTATATTCAATTCCTCCAATTTTATCTATAACTTCTAAAAATACTTGCCAATGTTGTACTATTTGTTTTTTTATAGATAAACTTAAATTTGTATTATACACCTTACTACCATTATTATTTTTTTAAAATATTTTTGTAGTTTTTGTAATATCTATAATTATCTGTTATTAAACTATCATATTTAATACCTTCAGATTTTTAATTGATCAAAAAAATTGTTAATTCTTATTTTTATTCTCATTTTGTGATTTTTTTCTTTAGAGTTAGCTTCCGTTCTTATTCTAAAACTCATTTGTGCCGTATCTGCTTTCAATTCTTTAATAACTTTAGAATTCGTTTTAATAACTACATCATTTGCTAATACGTTCATACTTGTAATTAAACTTAAAAAAATAATAATATTTTTTTCATTTTACATTTACCTCTCTTTCTTAATATATATTGTACTATACATTCCTTTTTATTTTCATTAGTTTTTTTCTTATATATTAAATTACTGGAGGATTAAAGTAAACTATCCCCCAGTTGAAAAAAAACAGGCAACATCATAGCTATTACTATGATAGCAATTATTATAGATATTATTAAAATTGATAAAGGTTCTAATACCTTAATCATTATTTTTCGTTTCAATATTTATTTTTTTCGATAACTTTCTTTTAAACTTAAAAAAATACTTCAAGAAAATTAGAACCTTTTTTTCTCCAATTCTTAAAAAAACGAAATATACTCATTATTAAATAATTTTGATTCTTTTAAAAGAATTTTTCTACACTTTTACCTTTACTTATCTTATACACTATAACTTTAACACACCCATTAATATATATATTATCACTTTTTAGACAAACTAATCGCATCAAGAAAATCTGTATTAGTTTTAAGGATAGAGTAAATACTTTCCGTAAACTCAAGTATATAAATATCTCTAATAAAAAGGTATACTAAACAACAATTTATCAACGTTATATTTATATATTCTTTTTAATACTTAATCCTATTAAATAAAGTAAAAAAATATGAAAAATAATAAATAATAAAATTTTTGTATATAGACAATCACTCAAATAAAGTATGAATCTAGTTAAGAAAGGTAATTTTGATATATCTACATATATTTCTTTTAAACTGTGGAACAAGAAATACAAGCATTGCGACAACTATTATAAAAAGAAATTAAAGAAACAAATAACGGGTATATAGAAATTGATATAATTTCTTTCTTTAATTCTTCTTCAAAATAATATTTTTTTCTTTTAATATAGAAAGTATAGTCTTCATATCACCTGTCTTTTTCTACTATATTTATCATAGCTAAAAAAACTTTTATCATCATTCAAATATGAAAAAAACTATTAACTAATCCTCTACCTTTTTTTCAAGTGATTTTTCTTATATTTAATAATTTATTTTTCTTTATCTTTATACATAGGTATTAGTATAGATAAAGCATCAATTAACTCTACATTAGAAGATATTAAACCTTCAAGTTTAATAATTACCATTTTTTTCAAATTTCATTCTTCTATACTTGCCTCTACTTCTATGTATATATTTCTTTTTTTCTTTAGTAGTGTTTCTTTTTTCTAAAACAAATTACCAAATACTGGTATATCTGATAAATATTTAACTCCTTCTTCACTTTTTTTACATTTTTTTCTCATTTAATCCCCCAATAAAAAAATACTACCTCTATCTTTAACAATAACATTTGTACTGAATACATTTTTTTCTTTCCCTTTATCATTTCCAAAAAGTTTAAAAATTACTTATTTCAGTATATATTTGTAGTTCTATATATTCATTAAAAGATCTCTTTCTTATTCTAGGATTTATTTTTAATTATCATCCCAGCCTCATAATTAGTATATTTTTTTCTTCTTTCTTTTTAAACCAAGTATCATTTCACTAGTAATTTTAATTTCTCCATCACTTCCTTCTACTATATTCAAAGCTGGAGTACTCTTAATACTTATTTCTCCTTTTTCTTTTAATGCATCTATATCTACTCCAAAAATTTCCTCCTAAATTAAATAAATTTCCCAAAGATAATTTTTCCATCCAAAAAAACTTAATATATTAGAATCTTTATTTTCTTTACCTAGTTTCCAATTAAGTCCTATTCTATCAAATAAATTAGAACTTGTTTCAATAATATTAACTTTAACTAATACCTGTCTTTTTTTCTTATCTAATTTATGAATTAATTCAAGTATACTAAAAAAACTTCATTTTTATTTCCACTAACTATTATACTATTTTCAATATTTTTTTAATTTTAGCACCATTAATACCACTTAATGATGAAACTAATTCTTTAGGTTCTATATTAAAAAAACTTTAACTGTACTAATATATATATCATCGCTTTTTCTTTTTTTCCTCTTTTTTTATTATTTTCCTTTTTAATTATTTTTAGTCTTTACAGTATTTTTCAATAGGTATGTATTTTAATTTAGAAATTTCTTCATCAGATACATATTTATTATTAGAAAAAAAGTTAAAAGTGATAAAAAAATATGATATTAATGATATATAGTTTTTTTCAAAAATTAACCCCCTTTAAATATCCTAAACTAATATCAAAAATAAGTACCATCAATTTTTAATTTCTGTTCTAGATGTATCTATATAGTAATTAGCATTAAAAAAATTAGATAAAGAAAATTATAAAACATTTTCATATTTCCTTTAAATCTAAATACGATATAATTCAGTGTATATTTATCATTACTATCTTTAGTAACTAAATCAGACATTGAAACTAATTTTTAATCCCGATATATTACTAATCTCATATATCATAGATATAAAAAGAATTTGATGCTATCAATTTATCATCTTGATTAATGTATCTTTCTTCATTTTTTTAGTATTTATTTCAGTATCTAACTCTTTTTTAAATTAAGATATTTAACATTTAATATTTCATAATCATTAAATACATTTTTTTATAATCATAATATCTATATACACTATAAGATAAATTTAAAAAAATATAGTTAAAGATATAATATATATTTTTATTCATACTCTCATATCCTCAATAACATATTCAAATTTTATTCCATCTTCATTATCAGTCAAGCTTTAAAATCTTAATATTCTTATTTAATTTTTCAATTTCAAAAATTAAAAATTATCTAAAAATTTTTAAATTTTTCTGCAACGCCTTTTTAAATACCACTTTTTTTCTTTATATGATATATCTGTATATTTTATTCCATATTTAGTCATATTAATATAAAAATCTATATCTAAATATATAGGTTTCTTTAAAAATTTCAATAACTCCCAACACTTTTTAACCTCTTCTTTTTTTATCTTCAAGCTCACTTTTTATAGAATTAATATCCTCATTTAATCTTCCTATTTTTTTAACATAAATCCATTAACATTAAAAAAAGTATGCAGTAAAGTAATATGTTAACAAAGAAAAAAATTATAGCAAAATATATTAAATATTTTTCATTAAATATACTCTTTATTTTTTTATTTTTTTAATTTATTAAAATTTTTTATATTCTTTTATACAATCAAAAATTTCATTTTCAGATAAATATATAATATAGTCATCAAATATTTGATCTTTTCTCACAATCTTCTCTTTTAAAATTAATAATTTTAAAATCATATTTATTATTTTTGAAAAAGAAAATCATAAGATCTATCTTCTTCTATAACCATTATATTTTTTTCCCATAATTTTTTTCTCTATCAATATATCAACATAACTAATTAGATATATAGGAAATTTGAATTTTTTTAAAATATCTTCTACAATATTTTTTTATTTCTTCATTTTAAAAATAAATTTTCTTTTATATTGATTAAAATAATAAAAGATCTAAAAATATGTATATTTTTATCATTTTTTTATCTAATTCAATACCATCTAAAAACATCTGATAATTCAAGTTCTAGATTTTTCAAAAACTAGATATACTTTCTTCTGTATCTTTAAATATATATATATTGTTTTTTTAGTTATAAATAATATTATTTCTCTATACTTCATAACTACCAAAAAAAGAATTCACTACCTTTATATTTTTTTACCATCATATTTTATTTTTTTCAATTCTATCAATACAAAACTTACCTATAAATTTTTGACAAAGTTAATAATATATATCCATTTTTTTATCTTTTTTTAATATTTTTTTATTTCATATCCACCTAAACTTTTTAGTATCACTTAATAAAATATGTGTAATTTCGTATTTATCTTTTCTATATACTAAACTTGAATCAAAATAAGTATTAGCCGTCCATTTTTTTATATTTTTTTAATATCATTTATACTTATTCCCATTAATTTTAATTTATCTTCCAATATATTAATATTTAAAAGTTCTTTACTAATAGAAATTTCTGTTTTTTACATATTTCATTAAAAATTATATTATTGTCTATAAGTGTATAATTTATCATTTTTATTTTTTATCATAATTATAAATTATCATAGTAGTTATACTAAATAATAACAAACTAGAAATAAATATTACATATATAAGACTATATCCTTTACTTTTATTCATATACATATCACCCTCACAATAGTCTCCCCTTATACTTCAAGTAAATTTCTAATATGCTTTTATCATACAAAAATTTTTATACCTTCACATTTTATTATCCTTTTTTTATTTTAGAATTCGATACATATATATATCCATTTGAAAATTCATATTTAGTTTTTAATTTCTTTTTCTTTTAAAAATTAAAACATTGTCCCCCTTAACTTCTATATTAGAATCATTATCTAACATTTTTTATTTTTTCTATACAAATTATCTAAAAAGATATAACTTACCTCAATTTTTTTCAAAAATTTTTCAAATGTATTATATTTAAAAACTCTTAATATTACTATATTCCCAAGAGATATAGCTATTATAAAAAAATTGTAAGACTTACCATACTTTCTATAAGTAAATATCCCTTACTTTTTTTAGGAACATAAATACCTTCTATCATATTTATTTTAATATTATAGCCATGATATTCGGAATTTATACCACTAAACATATCATTTTTTCTTATAGTTAAAAGTATATTCACCATATTTATCTGATAATGGATATTTTTGAATCTAAAAAAATTCTAGTAATTCATTAATATTATTAAATTTCTTATTTTTCACATAATTTTTTTCATCTAATTCATTTTTGCTTCATATTTTTTTATTATTTCTAATATGTTATATGAATTTTGTTTATTATATATTCTATCATCAACTTTTTTTATTAGCTACATATATATTATTTAATACATTTAATGTTGGAATTATTGTAAATAAAAAAATACAGCTATGGATATTGTTGTTTCTATTAAACTTTCCCCTTTATTTAACATAATCTATTACAAATAAAGCTAAAGAAATCATAGGTGCAAAAAGGTATATACTTATTTTTAATCTTAAGTATACACATCAAAAATATATATATTAAAAGCAAATAAATAAATTAATACATAATAATTTAATAGGTAGTATACATTTTCATAATTTTTTTAAATGCTCCTATACATACCATTAATTTTTATATCACCTAGACCTATTAACTCATTTTTTTAAAAATACTCCTCAATTAATAATAATAAAAACAACGGAAAACTAAATATAGCCATACCTATATACATGCTTTCAAAAACTTATAAATCTTACAAAAAGAAAATAAAAAAATAATAAAAATAATAAATAATCTGGTATCAACATATATTTAAAATCATATATAGAAATGATTAATAGTATTAAATAAAAAGAATATATTATGATTTACCATTTATACTTAACTTCATACTTTCTGGTTTACTAATATTTGCTACTACTTTGTAATTTTTCTATATCAAATGTGCCTGTGTACTTGCCCACATTAAATTGATTGCTTCCATCTATTAGTTTTTACTCCTAAGTTTTCACTTCCCAATTCCCTTAATAATATCTGCAACTTTAAGCTCTGATTCTTTACTAGCTTCCATTAAAATTGCTGTATTATTCAATTCAGATACTGCAGATAAAAATTTTTAGCCTTATTTGCTTCATCTAAATACTTCTGAAATTGCGGGATTGCAAAACTTGATAATATAGCTATAATTGATATAACACAAATCATTTCCAATAACGTGAACCCTCCATTTTTTTAATCTTTCGTCGTGATTTCATATATCCCCCTTTCCAAATATATATTACTCCTCATTAATCAAAAAGTCAATATTTTTTTAATTATTTTTTTAATTTTTATTTCATAAAACCCTTATAAATACAAGAAAAATCTAAAATAATAAATAAAACAAAAATAAATATACTAACATTATTTACATTTATTGATATAAAAAGGTATTTTTAGAAATTAGTAAACAAACATTTTTTTAAGTCCCATATAAACCTGAACTAATAATGAATTTAATATATATATATGAATAAAACTTAGTAACATTGTTAAAAATGAAAGGAATATAAACAACGTAAAAAAATGGAGCTAGTATAATATTACTTAAAAAAATAATATTCCTATTTGATGTAAAAAAATAATATTGAAATGGCATCAACATAATTTGAAAAAAATTATTGATTTCAAGATATTTTTTTCTTAAAAAGTTTCAATTTGCAATAAATCAATATTCGGAAACATATATATCAAAAATAAAAACTGATAAATAAGAAAAAAATAAAACTAGGATTTAACACATCATAGATATTCAGTCCCAAAACAAAGACTATTGATATTAAAAACCTATCTTCTATTTTTCTTATAAACAATAGAACTAATATACATAATATAACTTCTTAAAACAGAAATAGGAAAAACAAATTATAGCTGAATATAAGCTTTAATACAATGACAATTAATATATTCATTTTCATTCTTTCAAAGATATTTGTCAACATGCTTCTAATTAAACTAATAAGTATATATATGTGTAATCCTGAAATTGAAATAAAGGACATTAAACCAAGATTTTTAAACATTTCCTTATCTTCAACTAATATATCGGATTTTTTTGATAGTATTATAGCTTTAACTAACCCTTTACATCCAATATCATCTATATTATTATTTATTAAACTTTCTATTTTTAATCTCAAACAATTTAATTTTTCCATATCTAATTTCTAAAATATCTCCATATATATATCTACCTTTTTATATTTAACTTCAAACACTAAAGTATATTTACCAAATAGAATATCATTTTCATTTTTGATAAACACATTCCTATTAAATTATTACCATTTACATTGTTTATAGTTAACTTATCACCATCTGATATACAACTTAATAAATAAACATTAGATATTTTTTATATTCTCTATACTTATAGTTGAATATTTCGTAGAAAAAAACAAAAAAACAATAATAATAAAAAAATTAAAATAATTTCTTTTTCTAAACATCATATATCTTTATAATTGGATATTTAGCAGCATTTATACTATCAAAACTTATTCTTTTTTACTATATTTTTTTATCTTTTTAAAAATAAAAAAATACTAAAAGAGTTATTTGAATTATGATTTTCATTAAATTCTATTTCTAAATAATTTTTTTATCTATAGTAGAATTAAATATATATTCATAATTACCATTTAATCTAAATTCTTCATTTCCCCATAATATCTTCTTATTTTTTTAAAATCAAATATTAATTTTTTTCACTAGATTCCATTTGTGCTCTTCTTAATAAAGAAACAATTTTTAATAATTTCTTTTTTTCAATTTCCTTTTTTTATAAGCATATTTTTATATACCCCAGATAATGAATAAATAGATATTAAACTAATACTAATTACAATTACAACTTCAATTAAACTAAAACCTTTATTTTTTTCAACCCAACCCTCCTTTTTTTAATTATATTTTTATTCTATTTTTTTAATTTTTTTAGTCAACATAAAAAGCACTTAATAATTTAAGAAAAATAAATTCCTAATTTTTAAGTGCTTTTTTTATAAAAAAATAATATTTAATCTTCTAATGAATATTCAATTTTTTTGATAATCTATAATAATAATTCCATCTCTCTTTAGCATTTTTCCAGATTTAATTCAAATAATTCTTTAGTATGCTCTGGATTAGTTTTTTTGAAGAGAAGTAAATCTAGATTCACTCATTAAAAAAATCAATGTACTTATCCCAATTTGGTTTTTCTTGAATCTAACTGTAAAGGATTTTTTTCCCATTCTTTATACGTCTTGGATCAAATCTTAATAAAGGCCAATACCCTACTTCAGTTGCTAGTTTTTTTCTTGTTCTTGTGCTACTCCCATTCCCCTTTAATTCCATGTGCTATACATGGAGAGTAAGCTATAACTATCGCAGGTCCATCAAATTCTTGTGCTTCTTTTAAAGCTCTTAAAGTTTGATTTTGATTAGCTCCCATAGAAACTTTAGCAAACATAAATATCAGTATAACTCATCATAATTGCAGCTAAATCTTTTTTTCTTTTTTTCTTTTACCATTATTAGTAAATTTAGCTACCGAACCTATCGTAGAAGCTGATGAAGATTGTCCACCTGTATTAGAATAAACTTCTGTGTCTAATACTAACATTTTAATATTATCTCCTGTTCCTAAAACACGATCTAATCCACTAAATCCAATATCATAAGCCCAACCATCTCCTCCTATAACCCAAACAGCACGAGGAGTAATATATGCTTTTTAATTCTAATGCTTCACTTATTCTTTCATCATTTTCTATTTCTTTTTCCATTTTTTTCAAATAAGCTATTTTTTTATTTCTTGAATCATATTAATATCTTGTTGATTTTTCTAATATTTTTTAACTATGTCTTCTTTCAACTCTAAACTAATATTATCACTATCTTTTAATTGATTAAATAATTCTAATAATCTATGTCTTAATTTTTTTCACTTGCTTGTAGCATTCCATAACCATATTCTGCTGTATCTTCAAAAAGAGATGATGCCCAAGCAGGTCCTTCTCCTTTTTCATTTTTTTAGTATAAGGTGTTGATGGTGCATATCCACCATAAATTGATGAACATCCTGTAGAATTGGCTATCATCATTCTATCACCATATAGTTGTGTTAAAAGTTTAATATATGGTGTTTCACCACAACCAGCACAAGCTCCTGAAAACTCAAATAAAGGTTTAGAAAATTGTGAGCCTTTTACAGTTTCCTTATTAATATATGTATCTTTATACGTAACATTATTATACAAGTAATCTGCATTTTCTTTTTCTCCTTTTTCAAGTTGTTCTTCTATAGGTCTCATTACTAAAGCCTTATTTTTTTGCAGGACATATCTCAGCACAAGCACTACACCCTGTACAATCAAGAGGAGATACTTGTATCCTATATCTCAATCTTTCAAGTCCTTTACCTATAGGATTTAGTAAATCCATACCACTTGGTATTCCCTTAAGTTCTTCTTCATCTATTAAAAAAATGGTCTAATAGCTGCATGAGGACACACATAAGAACATTGATTACACTGTATACAATGTTCAGGTCGCCATTCCGGTATAAACTTAGCTATGGCTCTCTTTTTCATATTCTGCCTCACCATTTTCAAATGTTCCATCTTCAAATCCATCAAATATAGATACAGGTAATTTATCACCTTTTAAAAGCAGTAATTGGTTCAGAAATTTTTTTGCCATAAATGAATTTTTTTATCCAAACTATTACCATAGTCAAGTGTTAAATATTCATCTTCATCTACTAGTATTTTTCCATTCAGGATTTACATATATTTCTTGTATATACATTTCTGTTAAATCTATTACTCTATTGTTTTTTTTCTACTATATCATCGCCTTTTAATCCATAGTTTTTTTATAAACATACTCTTTAATCCTATTCTTAGCATCTTCAAAATCAACTATATTACTAATTCTGAAAAAAAGCAGTTTGCATAATAGTATTTATTTTTGTCCATCATTTTTTTCTTCATAAGCTAACTTATTGGCATTAATGATATAAAAATCTGGCATTAGAAATAGCTAATTGTCTTTTTACTTTTTTTAGGTAATAGTTCTAAAAGTTTTTCTTCATCATACATAGTATTTAATAAAAAAATTCCATTTTCTTTAAGTCCTTCTAAAACTTCATATTTTTCTAATAAAAAGTAAAATTAGAACACGATACAAAAATTAGGATTTTTAACTAAATATGTTGACCTTATTGGATAGTTACTAAATCTTAAATGTGATCTAGTTATACCTCCAGCTTTTTTTAGAATCATAAGCAAAAATATGCTTGTACATATTTATTAGTCATATCTCCTATAATCTTAACACTACTTTTATTAGCACTAACCGTACCATCTGAACCTAACCCATAAAAAAAGACAAGACATATCATTAGTATCTGATAAATCAGGATTTTTCATATATTGGTAATGAAGTAAATGTAACATCATCTACTATACCAACTGTAAAATGATCCTTAGGTTCTCTTAAAACTAAATTTTTAAATACTGCTATTATTTGTGATGGGTTAACATCTTTTGATGAAAGTCCATAACGACCTCCTACTATACTTTTTAATATTAGAATTTCCAAAAAGAGCAGATTTAACATCTAAATAAAGTGGTTCACCATATGAACCTGGTTCTTTAGTCCTATCTAAAACAGCTATTTTTACACTTTCCGGTATAACTTCTACTAAATCATTAACAGAAAATGGTCTATATAGGCTAACTTTAACCATCCCAACCTTTTTCTCCTCTTTTTATTTAAGAAATCTACTGTTTCTTTTTATAGTCTCGCATACAGAGCCCATTGCTATTATTATATTTCTAGCCTCTTTATGTCCATAGTAAGTAAAAGGTTTGTATTCCCTACCTGTAATTTTTAGATATTTCTTCCATGTATTCTTTAACTACTTTAATAGAATTTTTCATAATATTTATTTTGTGATTCTCTTGCTTGAAAAAAATATATCATCATTTTGTGCAGTACCACGAGTTACAGGATTATTAGGATCTAAAGCTCTTTTTCTAAATTCATTAACACTGTTATAATCAATTAATTTCCCTAAATCTTCATATTCCATTATTTCTATTTTTTTGCATTTCATGTGATGTTCTAAATCCATCAAAAAAATGTAAAAATGGTACTCTTGATTTAATTGCTGAAAGATGTGCAACACCTGCTAAATCCATAACTTCTTGTACAGAAGAAGACGCAAGCATTGCCCATCCAGTCATTCTTGTTGCATATATATCTTGACGATCCCCAAATATTGATAATGCATGAGTTGATATACTTCTTGCCGCAACATGTATAACTCCCGGAAGTAATTCTCCTGATATTTTTATACATATTTGGTATTTTTTTAAAAAGTAAACCTTGTGATGCTGTATATGTAGTCGTTAATGCTCCTGATTGCAAACTTCCATGAACTACACCAGCAGCACCTGCTTCTGATTGCATTTCTATAACTTTAGGTATACTCCCAAATAAATTTTTTCATATTTCTTGATGACCACACATCAACAAATTCTGCCATAGTCGTTGAAGGTGTAATTGGGTATATAGCTGCAACTTCAGTGAAAGCATAAGAAATATATGCAGCAGCTTCATTTCCATCCATAACCCTTTTTCTTTTTTAATTTTTTTCCATAATTCCTCCTCAAACTAGGCAATTTCTTCCATTGCAGTAGTCTTATTTAAAAAAATATTTCAAGTTCTTTATGATTTAATGGTTTAGTACATAAAGAAACTATAATATATGATATTAATGCTATTAATAATGAAGGTACAATATTATGTAATCCATAAATTGAAATACTAAATTGCGACAATATTATCAATACAACAAATCCAGATATTACTGATGCAATTGCACCATATGCTGTACCTCTTTTCCAATATAGACCTATTACCATAGGAACAAAGAATAAAAACTTCTTGACCTGAAAAAAAGCAAATAAATTTATCCAAACTATCAAACTAGATTGATTTATAGATAATAAATATGTAAGTAAACCTATACCCAATGATATAGCTAATGATATTCTTTTTAAGCTTATTCTCACTATCATTTCCTTTAGATATAAAATTAATATATATATCTTTTACAAGTGCTGAAGAAATAAGAATAAGAACGGAATCAACAGTAGACATAATTGCAGCTAGAGGACCTCCTATAAATACACCAGCAAGTATAGGATTTAAGTTTTTTAGCGCAAGTGTAGGTATTAATTTATCACTTACATCTATACTTGGTTCTAAATATCTTCCCATAAATCCTACTAAATGCATACCTAATAATAAGAATCCTACCACAAATGTTCCTATTATCATTGCATTATGCATAGCTTTTGAATCTTTAAATCCCATAGCTCTAACAGTAGTTGATGGTATACCAAGAACTCCTATACCAACTAATATCCAAAATGACATTATAAACGGTTTAGCTATAGCACCTCCACCATCTGGTTTTAATAAATTAGGATTTATCTCTCTTGCTCTACTTACAATATTCCCCATACTTCCGGCTTTATTAAGTATGACTACAAATAATACAAATGTAGCTATCATCATTATTAAACCTTGAACGGCATCATTTACAGTTGCTGCTTTAAATCCTCCAAAAGCTGTATATATTATAGTACAAAAAGCAAATATCATAAGAGCTAATTTATAATCTATACCTATTATACTTTCTATTAACCTTGCTCCACCTACAAATTGAGCAACTATTGATGTCATTAAAAAAATACTATTGTAAGTAAAGATAACAGTAATACTAAAGTATCATTTTTATATCTTGCACGTATTATATCTATTATTGTCAAGGCATTTAATTTTCTTGAAATAATGGCAAGTTTTTTTCCCTAAAAATACCAAGTGTTAAGAATATTAAAGGAACTTGTATACAAGCTAGAAGTACCCAACCTAAACCTTTATCATAAGCAATAGATGGACCACTTATAAAAAGAAGAAGCACTAATATATGTAGAAACTATAGTCATAGCTAATACAAATCCTCCCATAGTTCTACTTCCTAAATAATAATCTTCTATAAACTTTCCTTCTTTTTTTATTATCTTTATTTACATAATAAGCTACATAAAAAAAGTAATAAATAAATATATTATTAATGGTATTATAATTTCTAATTTATTCATTTTTCTTCTATAACCTCCCTGTTTCAAGGTCTATATTTTTTTAAAGAAAAAATTTTTACAACAATATAGACTAATAAATTTACTAAAAACAAATCCTAAAACACAAGAATAGAAAAAAACCAATCAGGTAATCCTAATACATATTTATAATCCTCTACATTTTTTTAGGCGGATAAATATATGCAAAATAATACCACCATAAAAAAATATAAAAAAATACAAAAAAATAGTAATCAAAGCTTCTTTATTAATTTGATTCTTCATTTATAACACCTTCTTTTCAAAATTATTTTTATCTAAAAATTAAAAATTTTTGGATTCATTGGTTCTTTTTACCGTTAAATACATATCCTGCCATACGTCTAACTTGTTGTGGCATAAAGGAATTTCCATCAAAGTAAAAGCTTACCCTCAACATAACTAACTTTTAACATCTCTTATATGATTTTTTTAATTTTTAATCCCTTATGATTTGTAAATTCAGAAAAATCCATTTTTCCACTTATCTCATTTGCACGCTTTTATAATAGTTTTTTCATCAACTCTATGGAATTTTTTTAGGATAATAATAGTTATATATACGTCTCTCTACTACATCGGGTAAAATTATACCTTTTATCTACTACATACGCTTTTTTTAATTTTTAATCCATCTATATCTAAATTATAATCTAATATATCTAAATCGAATTCATTGGCAATAAAATAAATATAGTTTGAATTTGCAGAAACTTTAGCATCTGTCCTACCAGCTTGTTGTAGCCCTTTATATATAACTATTCCTTTTGATATAAGATAAGTTTTTAAGTACATTCTTAGTTGTTTTTTTATCTTTAATTTCATCAAATGCATCAAATTTCTTACCTTTATATGATATTTCTAATAAATAACCTAATTTATTTTTTTCTCATTATATTCTTTAATTGCTAATTCTAGCAATCTCATCCCATCTTCTATATCTCTTAAATTATTTCCACAAAAAGAAAAATCTAACTTCTTTTTTTCCCAAGCTCTACATGTTCCCTTGAATAAAACCCATTTCCCGGTGCAAACATTAAAGTTTTACCTTCATATCTAAAAATCAGTTAATAACCATTTTGCAAATTTATCAGTATCATCAACCGGAAGAGAGGCAAAGATATAAAAAGCAGCATCTGGTCTATTAGCTATTACACCTTCTATTTTTGATAATTTTTCATACATTAAATCACGTCTTTTCTTATATTCCTTATTTACATAATCTATATGTACATCAATTCCTCTTACAAGACTAGTAGCAGCAAATTGTTCTATTGTAGAAACGGATAATCTAGCTTGACATAATTTCAACATTTGAGTTATTAATTCCTTATTTTTTTAGAAGCAATAACACCTATTCTTGCACCACATGCACTATAGTGTTTAGAGATACTATCTATTAATATAATTCTATCTGATAGATCGTCAAAAAGTTAAAAATGATTTAAAATTAGTTTTATCATCATATATAAATTGTCTATAAACTTCATCTGATATTATGAATATATTATGTTCTTTTTGCAAAGCCTTTTTAATATCTTCTATCTCTTTCACTTAATACAACCCCAGTTGGATTACAAGGATTAGAAAAAAAGTATGGCTTTTTGTCTTAGGAGTTATAAGTCTCTCCATATCTTCATATTTAGGTAATCTATAACCTTCTTCTATTTTTAGTAATTATAGGAACTAATTTTTGCTCCTGCAATTCTTAAAAATGAATCATAATTTGAATAATAAGGTTCCGGTACTAATACTTCATCTCCAGGATTACATATTGCATTCATTGCAAATTGAAGTGCTTCACTTCCCCCATTTGTTATTATAATTTCATCTTTTGAAATATTTAAATTATATCTACTATAGTATTCTGAAAAAGCTTCCAAAAGATTATTAAGACCTTGTGAATTTGCATATTTAACAATTTTTTTCTTGATATCTTATAAGTCCATTAAAAAGAATCTGGAGTTTTTAACATCTGGTTGTCCTATATGAAACTCATATTTTTTTACTCCATTTTTCCTTGCTTCATCTGCAAGTGGCACAAATTTTTCTCACAGGTGAATACTGCATATTTAATACTCTATCTGATAATTTAATCATCTTTTACTCCTTATTATTTTTTTAATCACATATATTTTTATTACATTTCAACCTTTTAAATCAAGTTAATAAAGTAAAAAAAGTGTAGCAAATTTAATACTACACTTAATATAATTTTTATTCTTCTTTTCTTATAATATTTATAATTAAAATCAGTAATATTACACAAATAAACGTCATATATTTATCTATATATATTATAATATAATCTCCTACAAGTACACCAGATATAAAACCTAATATTACAGTCCCGTAAAGTTTTTGTTTCATCTCTTCTTTTATTTATAACAGCTTCTACTAAACTTCTAGTATTTCCTGTACACATCGTTGACATATAAACCTTACCATAAACTTTTTCTAAATGCTTGTACCTGTGCACCTGATACAAATGCAATTAATGAAACAGAAAAATACATCTGATGGTATAAAAAGGAATTATAATCATAGCTACTATTTCAGTAGATAATATTACTTCTCTCCAAATTTTAATATTAAAATTTTTTTAAAATTAATTTTTAATATTTCTGTAGTACTAACTCCTAGTATAAAAAAATAATATTGGCAACCCATATTTAATAATATTTCTAATATTATCACCTGAAACTCTATTTAAATAATATACCATTCTAACAATATTTCCTGTTATTGCTGTCGCAAAAAATACCATCTTTTTAACTTATATGAATATATTTCTAACATTCCACCAATAAAAAAGTAAGTAAAAATGCAACTCTTCTTAATTCTACCTTACTACTAACCTTTAATTCTTTTCAAGTTCCTTCACTGCCTCCTCAAAAGAATATACTAAAACTCCATATTTTTAGTATAGCTCCTAAAACATAATGATTAATTGCATAAGTAGGTATTTCATACTTACTCGCACTTTTTTTAATCTAATATCAGAATTAATTGCTATTATTTTTTTACCATTAGAAAGGGCTATCCCTAACTCAACCATCACTCCAGGATCATCATTAGTAATATCAGCTAAAAATACATCTGCATTAAGTATAGCATTCGTATCACCATTAAATATATCAAAGGGGTGTTGGTAATTTTTTTCTTTATTTTTCATTAAAGGGTTGCTCAATTGGATTAAATAAATCTATACCTTTTTATTCTATCTCTTAAAAATTTTTCCCCTCTTTTTAATCTTTTGTGCAACTTCAGCTTCATTAAAAAGTCCACCTGCTAAATATACTTTCATTATATAACCACCTCACATATTTATTTTTTTATATTCATCTTTCATAATTATTAAAACTATATATTGAATTATAGCAAAAAAAGTAGAATGTATTGTATAGTGTCTGAATTTATATTTTTAAATATTATTATTAATGTATTAAATGGATTTAATATTAAATCCCATGAATTTAATCTAATAAATCTTCCTATATATACAGCTACACCAGTTAATATAGATATAAATACATATATTACATGTTTAAACCTATAATTAACTATAAAAATTATTTAAAGAAATATAACTAAGTTTTATAGCTATCAGTACAGCAAACGAAAAATAAGAGAAAGCCTTATCCAATTTGTAAAGTTCATAATATATCTAATTCCTTGAGTATCTTTTTACATAATATTTCATAACAGAAATATGTATTAGATCGATAAATAAATAAATTACATTCGGGAAAAACTAAAAGCAATTAAATTGTTAATACATTTTAAAAAAACTTATTTTTTTAATCTTAATAAAACTCAATAAAAATGGTATATAAGCAAGAAATATATTCCATATCAAAAAAATAATATTTTTGGATATATAATCAGCAAAATTATTATATATATCAAAAATTATAAAAAGAATATTTTTTTCAAAATTTTATTCATAATCTTCCTCTAAAGGTAGTAACTCCGTATATATTTCATAATCTAACAAATATTCTTGTAATATTTTTTTATATTTATCTATTTGTTCTAAATATTTTTTTATTATCTAAAACATTTTTTCCCTGTTTTAAAAATCATATATATATGCTTTCTTATTTTTTTCTATCTAAAGATAATAAATCTATAATATACATATTATTATCTTCTGTTTTATCATATATTTTTAAATTCATGTTTTTTTATCTAAGTCTGAATCTATAATATTTTTATATTTCTTAACATTAATATCTATTAATTTATTAACACACGCAAAAATCCTCTTTAATCAATAAATTCCCATATTTCTTTCTAACTATATCTTTAGTAATTTCTATATCACCATTATACACTTCAAAGAAATAATGGATAGCACTTCCTATATTTTGCTTTCTCACTCTATTTATATCATATTTTTTTCATCAAATACATCTAAATATCTAGTATTAGAAAAAAACTTTCTTTATATTTACTATAATCTTTAATTTCATAAGTTTTAACTACATTTTCTTTTTATTTCATTTTCACCTAAAACCTCAGCTTTTTTTAATAAATAATTATCTTCACAATAAAAAGACATATAGATTTTTCACGTGCTCTAGTATATGAAACATAATATAAATTACATTCTTCATCAAATTCTAATTTTTTTAAATAATCACAAATATTTGATACTTCAGGGTATTGTATTTTTAAATTCTTCCATTAATTCTTCATATCTATCTCCTATTTTTCAAAAAAAGAATTAGGATTAATTATTTTTTTAATATAGAATTATCTACTAACTTAAATTTTTTTCTATATTATATTCATTATCATACTTAATATATTTTTTTCATTATATTTTCTTTATTACCACTATCAACTTCTGGTTTTATAGTATGTATATACATTCTTAAACTCTAAACCTTTAGAGCTATGTATTGTCATAAGAACTACTGATTCTTTTTCTATTATTGATTTTTCTAAGAGATTTATTATTAGTCATATCAAAATAAAAAAATCTACTAAATTATTGTATTCCTTTAATTTAGAAAAATATTCATTTAAATTTAATACATCAACATTAGAATTAGTACTTGAATATCCAAAATATTTAATATATTCTTTTTGCAAAATCAAATTTTTTTCAGAATTTACAGCATTTGCTAATTGATATTTTTTTACAAAATCATCAACATATTTCATCTTATCTGATTCATTTAATAATATTTGTGAAACTTCTTCCAAAAGTTGCACCAAAAACATTAGATCTAATAAACTCAAACTTACTTATTTCATCCCCTGTAACTATATATTTAATCAATTTATGTGCATATTTAACAGCATCAACTTCTAATATATTAGATCTTGAACTTAAAGAATATGGTATATTTTTGATAAAAAAATCTGCAACCTTTTCTAATTCTTTATTACTTTTTTAAAAGAACTGCAGTATCTTTAAAAATGTTTATTTTTTTCAATCATTTCAACTATATTTTTTTCATAATCAGCATACCTTTTTTTCTTTTTCTATTTGTATGATTGAAACATGACCTTTAGCATCTTTTTTTCTTTATAAGAAGTTACATCTTCATAAGAATAATTTTTCTAATTTATTAAATGTTTTTATTAACAAAATCAATAATTTTAGCTTCACTTCTATAACATTTATCTAAAACCAACACATTTGTATCATTCCCTAAACTTTTTATCTAAATTTTTCAAATAAGGCTTTTATAACCTCCACGCCAACCATATATACTTTGCTTTTTCATCACCAACACATACTACAATTTCTGTACTATCCATTATTAATTTAAGTATTTTATATTGATTTATACTTGTATCTTGGAATTCATCTATCATTATAGCTTTAATATCTCCACCTAACAATTCTTTAAATCCTTCTGTTATTTTTTTCCATTTTCTACAAATCCTAATTTTTCATCATTAATATATTTAGCCACATAATATGTAATATCGTTAAAATCTAATGCTTTCTTTTTTTCAACTTATATTTCAATTCAGTTTCAAATAAAATTTTAGCATTTTTTTACAATCTCATTATGTTTATATCTAGATTCAAATATAAAAAAATATCAGCCAATAAATATAGTGCGTCTTTAAATATTTCATAATTTTTCTTTTAATTTTTTTGTAGAAAAAACCTACAACTTCAGTAGATTTGAAACATTTTTTTAAATCCAGAAACAAATTCTTTATAAATATCATCTATACTAGCATCTTTTTTTCTAATATAGATATAACATTTAACCCTGTTTTTAACCTTTCCTGCCGATCCCCACTTATCAGTATATAAATATAGTGCTTTTCTTAAAATTTCTTCTTTAGTTATTTCTATATCTTCATATTTTTGAATTTAATAATTCAGATTTTTTTCTCCAAAAAAATACTTTTTTTAATCTCTTCAATAATAGCATCTATATTTTTTTGCTTAAATTTATAATTAAATTCCTTTATTTTTTTAGATAAAGAAAGTATTATATCTTCATAAAAGTAGTTTATATTCCTCACTTTTTTTCATCTAAAACATCATATTTATATAATCCTAAACATGATTCAGCTATACAAGATTTTTAAAAATTTTACTCATAAATCCATCTATAGTTGTTATTCTAATACTTTCCTTATTAATCAACATATTTGAATACAAAATCTTTAATTTTTTTCTATATCTTCATCTGTAATTTTATAACCAAAACTCTTTTTCTATACTATCAATTAAACCTTGACTATCCTCTGTTTTTAGAAATTATTTTATGTATAAATAAAAATATTCTTTCTTTTATTTCAAATGTAGCTTTTTTTAGTAAATGTCATTACAACTATATTTTTTTAAAATTAATTTCCTTTAAAAAGAAAAATATATACTGTAATGATAATCTATATGTTTTACCAGTACCTGCACTTGCTTTTAACCACTTCTTTTTAATCCCATATTATTATCTCCTCATAATTATTATATTTCCCCTTTTTACCTTTTTTTCGTAAAAATTTCTTATCTGAAGATATGTAATTCGTTAATATTTCATATATAACCTCTTCAGTTAAATCACTTTTTTTCACTTTCTAACTTATCTAATAAATCAAAAATCTAAAATATATGATAAATATGTCTTAATTTCTTTTTCTGTTTTATTGATAAATTCATATAATTTAACTTGATCTGAATATCTTTTTTTGTTAGATGTATCTTTTTTTACCAGTTTTAAAAATCTATTATATATATTTCATCACTTGTTTCTAAATAAAAGATCTATTCTACCACCAAATTTAATTTTTTTCTATCATTTATTTCTATATCTTTATACATTTTGTACTCAGGTTCACAATGTAATATTTTTCTTATTATTCAATTCTTTTAATAATAATCTAACAAATTGTTCAATTTTTAGATTTAATATCACTTAAATATTCATATTCAAAAAAATCAGAGTATTTAGATAACATTACAAAACCAATATATTCTTTTTACTTTTTACTAGTGCACTATCTATTTTATTATTTAACATTTCTTTATTTCTCAGCACTTCATTAATATCTATATTTTTCATCTTTAGTAAAAAAATATTCCATAATCTTATGAATAACATTACCAATAACATTACTTTTTAAGTGTAGTTTCTAAAATTTCTACCTTCTTTATATTCTTACTCATAAAATATGTCAATTCTGAATCTCTTAAATTCAAAAATCAGATATTGTTATATATTCTATATTATTAGTTCCATTAACAGGCATTTGATCCTCTTCTGTTAAATATTTTTCTTTATCTAACCCTAAATCTATTTCTTTAAAAATATACTTGAGAAAAAAATATTAGATTTTTGTAGCTAAATCTATTTCAATCCTTTTCTACATCTATATTATTTTTTTATATAAAATCACTTAAAAATGACATTTCTGATATATTTTCTTCCTCATTCTTTATATACATTAAGCATACATTGTTTGAATTATATATATTAAATATATATGAATATATACTTGAATAAGTAATACTTTCTAAAGTAGGTAGTCCTAATTTTTATTCTTTTGTATATTATTAAATACAGTACCATTAACAGCTTTAACGCTTCCTTGTAAATTAATTAAACTAAAATTTTCTTTTTTTAATATTTGAAATCTTATTTTTTTCCCCTTAATTTTTCATTAAAGGTTTTTTTCTTCTAAATTTACCTTTAATTTCTTTTGCTTTAAGATATTTAATAAATAATTTTAAATATTCTATATAGAAATTAGATAAAAATGACAAATCTAATGAATTTATTTCATTTAAGGCTGTAATAAATTCATAAGAAATTGAAAACATAGAATCACTTTTTATCTTTATAACCACCTATTTTTTTCAAACAAAGAATAAAAAAATCATCTTTTGATTTATACCCTTTAATATCTGATAATAATTTAATTGAATTTAATTTTTTTCTTCTGTTATATATTTATTAAATCCAGATTCTAATTTCAATATCTCCACATCTTTTTTTCTGATATATTAAATATTTTTTTCTAAAATCCTTCTATACTATATAACTTATATAAATCAGATATTTGAAATCTATTTCCAATAGAATTATCTAAACATAAATAGATTTTTTTCTAATATTAAATAATTTTTTTAGTTATAGAAAAAAAGTATATTCTTTCATAGTTTGTATTATATTTTGATTTAAATAAATATTTTCTTTTTTTATCATATTATCTAAATTTTTCTTCATTATCATATACTATATCAAAATTTTTCTTTATTATCTATTAAATACATAAGTTGACTAAATTTATCACTACATTCAACTATTTTTTTGGGTTATTTTTTTAAGTGAAGTAGTTGTAATATTTTTTTAAAAACAAGTTTTTCTTCATCAAAATCCCCTTTAGAAACTCCCATCCAAAAATTCAAATTTATTAGAATTCATATATCTTTTCTTTTCTAATCTATCAAAATTGAATTTATTTTACAAAAATTACTTTTTCATATTTATCTAATAATTTAGTATTTTTCATAAGAATAAAATGACAATAAATATCTAGGTATTGCATCTTCATTTTTTTAGTTTTTTTCTAACATCAATGAATGTATAGTAAACATTTCATTAATTTTTATCTTTTTGCCACTCAAGTAATTCTATACTATTTAAATCTACCTCATATTTTTATATATTCATTCATAAAATTATAGTATCTATAAGCAATATCTATACAATCAAAATACCCATTTATACCCATTTTTCTTTTAAATCTTTATTAAGAGAATTATAGAAAAAAATTGTTTCTTTTTCTTCTTTTTAAAAATATTTTTTTAGATAGTATATACTTATCTAAAAAAATCATTTTCTGTCATTAAAGTATATTCTACAAAAAGAATTCTTCAAAATATTCTCTATCTCTATTTTTATCCATAGGATTTGAAAATACATATAGATTATTACCTTTTTAATTCATTTTAAAATATCAAACGCTAAACCTTTATATACAATATTCATTATATTCCCCTTTCTTTTTGTTTAATTATATCATATAAAATAAAAAAAGATAATCATTTAAAATCATCTTTTTAAAACTTATTTATTTAATTTAATAATATTAAAAAGATGGAAAACTTAATTTCCATCTTTAATTATAAAAGCTTTAACTTTTTCAACTAAAAGCTTTTAAATTCTACTGAGTTATTTAAAAGCTAATTCAGCTAATACTTTTTCTGTCTAATTCTATATTTAATTTCTTTAATCCATTCATGAATCTTGAATAAGATAATCCTTCTGCACGAGATGCAGCATTTATTCTGATTATCCATAATTCTCTCATTGTTCTTTTCTTTAATTTTTCTATGTTCTGTTGCATAAGCCATTGCTTTTTTTAACAGCTTCATTTGCTTTTTCTATAATTAGTTTTTTATTGACCCTCTGTATCCTTTTAGCTTCTGCTAATACTTTTTTTATGTCTCTTTCTTCTTACTATTCCTGTTTTTTACTCTTGGCATCTTAATTCCTCCTCTTTAGTTTTTATCTTCCAGCTTGTCCAGCTAATAATCTTGAAGCTTTTTCTTGCTGCTCCACCAGTTAATACTGCATCTTCACCTAATCTTTTCTTTCTCTTATGAGTTTTTTAGTTAAGATATGGCTCTTTCCTGAATGTTTAACTACAAATTTCCCTGTTCCTGTAACTTTAATTCTTTTTTTGCACCTTTATGTGTTTTCATTTTTTGGCATAATTTTTTTCCTCCTCTGAACTATTTCTTTGGTGAAAGCATAACAAATTTTTTTGTACTTGCTCTTTACCATATTTTTTTCTCTACTACTACCTTTTCTTCAAAGAAATTAGCAAATTCATCTAAAACTTTAACGGCAGTTTCTGAATGTAATTTCTCTCTTCCTGATAATCTTAAACTAATTTTTAATTTTTGTAATCTTTTTCTAAAAAAACTTCTCTATTTGATTAACCTTAGTCTCCATATCATGTGTGTCTATATGAGGTTTAACTCTTATTTCCTTGATTACGGTATTTTTTTGTTTCTTTTTTTATTTTTCTTTGTCTTTTTTTACTTTTTTTCATAACGATATTTACCATAATCCATTATTTTGGCAACAGATGTTGTCCCATTGTATGACATTTCAACTAAATCTAAATTCTTTTCTGAAGCTAGGTTTAAAGCATCATTTACTGACATTATACCCAACTGCTCTCCATCTTCAGATATTAATCTAACTTCTTTAGCTCTGATTTCTTCATTAATTCTAGTATTATCAGACTTCATAGTTCCTTTTATAAAGAACACCTCCTATTTTGATAATAAAAACAAGATAAAATCTTGTTCTCTACATCATAAAAATAATAGACTTATGGCGTCTATAATCAATAACGTAACCTTACTCATATTAAGCCTCGCAATCTAAATCGATATGGAAAGGTGAGAACTAAATTCTACTTCTTTTAATTTACTTATAAATATTATCATATTTTTTTAATTATTTGTCAAATTTTAAATAAATTATCTATATGAATAATTAAAGGAACTACACCCTATAAAATAGAATATAATTCCTTAAATTACTAATTTTTATATCAAAAACTAATTTAACATATTTTTTTGTAACTTACGACTTGATAGAGCCAATATTAATGTACCTAATATTAGTATAGTCGATAATGCATTAATTGTTGGACTTACTCCAAACTTAAGCATAGAATAAATTTGTATAGGTAATGTATCAGAATTAGTACCTGTTACAAAGCTAGTTATAACAAAAATCATCTAAAGATAATGTCATTGACATTAAAAATGCTGATATTATACCTGGTACCATAGTTGGTAATATAACTTTATTTAATGTTTGTAATTCAGTTGCACCTAAATCACGTGAAGCTTCAACTATAGAGAAATCAAACTCATCTATTCTTGACATTATTATAAATAATGAAAAAGGTATATTAAATGTTGTATGTGCAATAAATACAGTTAACATTCCTAAAGGTATTTTAGCAAAATTCATATTAAAGAATAATAATAAGGAAACACCTATTATCAAATCTGGTAAAACTAAAGGAATATAATTTAAGACTCTTGAATAAGATTTCAATTTAAAAATTATACCATTTAATACCTATAGCTCCTAAAACTGCTATTACAACAGAAATAAATGATGAAGATAATGCTATCAATATACTTCTTCCAAAAAGCATGCCATAATTTGGGCGAACGAGTAAATAATTCTATATACCATCTTAAAGAAAAAAACTTTTAAATTCATAAGCCTTCGTTGAATTAAAAAGATAAAACTATAAGCATAACTATTGGTAAATAAAAAACAACATAACCAAAACAAAAAGAATAATGAAAACTTTTTTCTTTTCCATACTAATCACTCTCCTTTTCAGTTTTAATTTTTTATCCACACAAATATTGAAGTAATCAATATAAATAATGTTGAAATAGCTGAAGCTGATGGCCAATCTCTTAAATTAAACATTTTTGCTTGCTATAATATTACCTAACATTATTCCATCTGTTCCACCCACTAAATCTGGAACAGCATAAGAACCTATAGCAGGTATAAACGTTAAAACAATAGCTGTTATTATTCCACTTTTTATTCCTGGAATAAATATTTTCATATGAGCTTTAAAATTACTTGCCCCTAAATCACGAGCTGCATCTATTAAAGAAAAATCAAATTTTTTTCTATTGAAGAATAAAGGGGTAAAATTGCATAAGGTAAATATATATACACTTATTATTATTACTGCAGTTCTATTGTATAATAAATCTAATGGTGCAGCTAAATTAAATAAATCTACTAAAAAAATTTATTAACTATACCATTATTACCAATTAATGCAATAATAGCGAATACTCTAACTAAAAAAATTAGTCCAAAAACGGTATTACTATTAATAACAACCAAAGATTTTTTTATACTTTTGACCGAGAAATAAAATAAGATGTTGGCAAAAGCTAGAATTATAGTAATAACTGTAATAAGCACTCGAAATATTTAAAGTTTTTTTAGAGCTATTGACCATATATCTGATGAAGAAAATAAATCTCTATATGCTTTTTAAAGTAAATGTTGTGTAATTTGTTATACCTCCATAAGCACTTTTCTTTAAAAAAACTAAAATATACAATAATAGCTGTTGGAATTGCAAAAAAATACACTCATCCATATAGTAATAGGTAAAAATAAAGATATCTTAATTTTTGATTTTTTTCTTGTAAAACATCACTTTTTAGCCATTATTTTACCTCCACTAGATAAGCATCTTCATAATTCCAGTAAAAAACACCTTTTCTTTTCCAAACAAATAGTTCGTCTTCTTCAAGAAATTCTCTATGTCGATCAAATGCTCTAATTATTCTATTAGAACCATCAACTTTGATAAATAGTTTAGATTGGAACCCAGAATAAATTACCTCATCTACGATTCCAGTTAAAATTTTTATATTTAGGATTATCCTTAGGCGGTTTAATATCAACCTTAATTTTCTCTGGTCTAAGAGTTAATTTAACTTTATCTCCAACTTTAACAGGCTTATCTAGTTCTACTTTAAATTCTCCTATTTCATCTGAATGAGCTATAGCATGATTTTTCATAAACTTCTTGTATAACTCCAGTTAAGAAGTTAGTTTCTCCTATAAAATCAGCTACAAAAATCATCATGAGGTTTTTTTCATATATTTCATTTGGAGTCCCAATTTGAAGTATATCACCCTTATTCATAACTGCTATTCTATCAGATACAGATAAAGCTTCTTCTTGATCATGAGTAACAAATACGAAAGTAATTCCTACTTCATCATGTATTGTATCTAGTTCTATCAATAATTTTTGTCTAAGTTTAGCGTCAAGTGCTGACAGTGGTTCATCTAATAAAAGAACATCTGGCTTACCTATTAAAAGCACGTGCAATTGAAACTCTTTGTTTTTTTGTCCTCCAGATAAATTTTTCTGGCATTTTTTTGATTTATGTTCTAATAAACCAACTAATTCTAAATATTTATTTACTTCTTTTTCTATTTCTTCTTTAGCTATACCTTTTTAATTTCAAAGGAAAAGCAACATTATCAAATACATTCATAGTTGGAAATAATGCATAATTTTTGAAATACCGTATTAACATTTCTTTTTTTCAGGTGGTAACTTATCAATTCTATCATCACCTACTAAAAATTTCTCCACTATCTGGATATATAAATCCTGCAATCATTCTTAAAAGTGTAGTTTTTTTCCACAACCAGAAGGTCCTAATATAGAGAAAAAAATTCACCTTTTTTTATAGTCAAACTAACATCTTTTTAAAATAGTATCTTTACCAAAACTTTTTAGATACATTTTTTTATAATCAAATCTCTTTCCAATTATCATTCTCCTTTCAAATCAAAAACTTATCAAAAAAATTGTATTGCTAATTCTTTTTAAATAAAAATACATCATTTATTCCACATAATTCTCTTACAGAGTGCATCGCAAGCATAGGAACACCTAAATCTATAGCATCTATATCAAGGTGTGTTGAAGATATAGGTCCTATTGTTGACCCTCCTATTTCATTAGATTGATTAACGAAACTTTGTATTTTTAATATTAGTTTTATCTACCAATTGTTTTTATTACTGATATAGAATATGCATCTGATGTATATCTTTGGTTAGCACTTATTTTTAATAGATATACCTTCATTCATTTTACCTAAATTAGTTGGATCAGCTTTTTACCCATATATGCAGGATGTGCAGCATGAGCACCATCAGCAGATAACATAAATGAAGATGATAGCATAACTAAAAAGTCTTCTCTATTAAATCCTAAAGAATAATTTATTCTTTCTAAAAATATTGTATAAATAATTTGAATCTGCTCCTTGCTTAGTAGCTGAGCCTATTTCCTCATTATCAAATCCAACAAATACATTTATTTGATTATTTTTTTATTATTACTTTCCATCAAACCTATTAATCCAGCATAAACAGATACTAAATTATCTAGTTTAGGTGAACTTATCATATTTTGTTCAGCACCAACTAAACTTCCTTTATCTAAAGAGTATATAAACAAGTCAAAATCTAATATATCAGTTTTATTAACTCCAATTTTTAGAAATTAAATTTAATAAATAGTTTTTCCTTTTCAAAACCATCTTTAACTAAATTTAATATAGGAAGTGTATCATTTTGTTTATCAATTTTAACACCATTATTAACTTCTCTATTTTGATGTATTGCTAAATTTGGTATAGTCAATATTGGCTCTTCAATTTTTTTACTTTGATAGTTTTTAGGCTTAAATGTATCACCATTTTTTTCACTATTACTCTTCCAGCTATAGATAATGGTCTATCAAACCAAGTATTTAATATAGGCCCTCCATAAACTTCAGTATTTAATCTTAATACTCCATTTGTAATCATTTCAGGATTAGGCTTGATTCTAAAAACCTGGAGAATCTGTATGAGACCCAAATATTTTTAAACCCTCTTTTTAAGTCTATTTTTTTCACCTATAGTAAAGGCAACTATAGTTGAATTAGTTTTTTTACAAAATATTTACCACCAAGTTTTTAAATCCCATTTTTGAATATGGATCTAATCTTTCAAAATCATTACCAACTAATATTTCAGAACATAAATCTCCTACATGATAACTACTTGGACAATCATCTATAAATTCTATCAATTCTCTTGCAAATGCTTTTAACTTCAAATTCTGCAACTTCTTTTTTAGTATTTCTTTTTGTTCCCATTTTTATACCTCTACTCCATAAATTTTTAGAAAATTTATTTTTTTAAATAATCAATATAGTAATCTGAATTAAATTTATTACCTGTTGCATTTAAAATAACCTTATCTGGTTCTAAAAAAAGCTCCAAACTTTTTGTACTTTTTAATTCAAGCCACTTATTAATATTTTTCAAATTTTGAATTTTTTTAATTCTTCTTCTATATCAATATCTTTACTCATAGCATCATATATTTGAGCACTATATGCTGAACCTAAAGCATAAGATGGGAAATACCCAAACAATCCTTGTGCCCAATGTATATCCTGAAGTATTCCTTCATCTAAAGTTTTTGGTTTTATACCTAAATATTCAACATATTTATCATTCCATTTTTTCTACTAATTTAGCTACATCTACCTCTTTATCTATATCACTAAATATTTCTTTTTTTCTAGTTCATATCTAACTAATATATGTAAAGGATAAGTAAGTTCATCAGATTCTGTTCTAATATATGAAAGATTAGATTCATTTAAAAAGTAATTTAAATTCATCAATACTTATATCCATTCCAAAATATTTATCCATTAATTCATATATTTTTAGGTACAAAGGCATCATTTCTACCAAACATGTTTTCATATATTCTTGATTGAGATTCATGGATACCCATTGAAACTCCACCACCTAAAAAGTTTTCATCATATATATCTTCTATATGTTGTTCATATAAAGCATGCCCTGTTTCATGTATAGTTGAATATATAGCTGATATAGGATCATTTTTCATGATAATGAGTCGTAATTCTCACATCTTTATTACTTGTAGATGTAGTGAAAGGGTGTTCACTTTCTTTTAAAAACTCCTGCATCATAATTAAATTTAAGTATTTTACTTATCTCCTTTGACAATTCTTTTTGTTTATCTATAGAATATGTTTTTAGACAAAAATCTACTTTTTTTACATCTTGTAATTCTTCTCTTCTCTTTAATACAACTTTTTTTATAAATGGTACTAAATCTTTTTTTATTTTTTTCAAAAAAATTCATCTACATATTCAACTGTTAAATTTGGTTCATAATCTGATAAAAAGTAATGAATATGGATGTCCTTCATAATTTCTATATTTTATAAATTTCTTTTTAAGTTCAATAACCTCTTTTTAAAATCGGTGCATATTCTTTAATATCATTATTTTTTAGCCTCACTCCATTTTTTTGAGATGATAAAGTAACTAATTCTGAATATCTAGAATATTCATTAACAGGTATCTTACTCATAAAATCAAAAATATCTTTTTCTTGTCTTCATAACAAGTTTTTTTATCTATATCATTTAATTTTTTTCTAAATCAACAGTATATATTAATTCTTTAAATTCATCATTTACTACTGTATTATATCCAAGCTCTGATAATATTCCTATAGTCTTAGATAAATTACTTATAGCTTTAATTGGAGCCTCAGTTTCTAAATCCCAACTAAGTATAGTTTGAGCGTGATTATATGCTCTATATTTACCTAAAATTTCCTTTTATTTTAACAATTTTTTTCCATATATACCTCCTTCGGTAAATTATACAATTTTTTTATTATTTTTCAATAATTTTTCGCTTTTTCTTTTTCTTGTTCCTTATTTACTATAGCTGAAGAATAAAGTTCAGTTTTACCACAATTTAAACATATTCTCAAATAAAACATTTGACTATTTACAGGTAATAATTCTAAAAAAATATTTTTTTACTTTATCTACCTTAACATCTCTAACAGGTAGATTTACATTTTTAATATCAAACTTATTATGTCCACATATACTACATTTTAAATTCCATATACATCACCCTTCCAAAAAAATTTTTTTCAAAAATGATTTTTCTATGAATATTTGACACACCATTTTCTCTTAATAATTTATAATGTTCTTTTTGTACCATATCCTTTATGTTTACTAAAAATTATAACCTGGTATTTTTCAAATCAAGTTCTTTCATAATTCTATCTCTTGTAACTTTAGCTATAATTGATGCTGTTGCTATTGATAAAGATTTAGAATCTCCTTTAACTATTGTTTCTTGAACATATTTACAGTCTTTTTATTTCTCTATTACCATCTACTAAAATTAAATACCTTTCCTTATCACTATTAGGTATATTCTCTATAGCTTCTTTCATAGCAATATATGTTGCTTGTAATATATTAATTTCATCAATTATATCTGCATTAACTATTCCTACACCATATAATATATTATTATCATTTAATATATTCTCAAAAATTCTTTTCTCTTTTTAGATTCTGTTAATTTTTTTAGAATCATTAACCTCATCTAAATATGAACTATATCCTTTTTATAACTACAGCTGCTGCAACTACAGGACCTGCTAAAGGCCCTCTACCTGCCTCATCTACTCCTATAACTAATCTATTATATTCTATATCAAAATCATATAATTTATTCATGTTCAAACCTCAATTTAGTTTTTATTTAATGCATCGTTAAAATCCTTATGAAATTCGCCTATTACATTTATACTTTTTTTAGTTATAGGATGTATAAAACTTAATTCATAGGCATGTAACATTTGTCTTGGAAATTCATCTTTTCTTCCATATACACTATCACCCTATTATCGGGAAGAAAAAAATGTGATAAATGTACTCTTATTTGATGAGTTCTTCCAGTTTTTAAATTTAATCTCACTAAACTATATTTTTTTCATTTTTTTGTCAACAATATCAAAATTAGTTATAGCTTCTTTACCTCCTATTTTTTTCACAGACATTTTTTTCTATCTTTTTCATCTCTACCAATATTAGAAATCAAAGTTCCACTTTTGTTTATTCATACTACCTTTTAACTATAGCATAATATATTTTCTTAATTTCCTTATTTTTTTAAACATTTCTGTTAATAAATTATGAGTTTTATCATCTTTAGCTATAATAATCAATCCTGAAGTATCTTTATCTAATCTATGTACTATACCAGGTCTTATTTCTCCATTTATACCTGATAAATCTCCTACCTTGTATAAAAGTGCATTTACTAAAGTATTTTGTTCATGTCCTTTAGATGGATGAACCACCATACCTGCCTTTTTTTATTAACTATCAATAAATATTTATCTTCATATACTATCTCTATATCTATATCTTGAGCTATTATATCTACCTGTTTTTGCATCAGGTATATTTATATATACTTCATCTCCTTTTTCAAGTTTATATGAAGCCTTAGTTTTCATACTATTTACTTTAATATTTTCACTTTTAATTAATTCTTGTATTTTTTTGTTCTTGATTCTTTTAATATTTCAGATAAATATGCGTCTATCCTTTTATTAATATTTTTCTTCAATTAACATCATCTACTCCTTGAAATTTTTTTCATATACTCATCTTCCGTACTATTATGATGTTTAAGTATAAGACTAGCAAGTTTGGGATTAATATCTTTTTAATTTAATATATCCATTTTAAAGAATGATTTCTTAAACTTGTTTTTAAAAACCAAGTTTATGTAATACTCTTAATAAAAATCCAGAATTTTTCCTTACCACAATCATGTAATAAAAGCTAATTTTTAAATATATATCAGGCATATTTTTGAACCTTAATATCTTCATAAACTTTAAATGAATGATATTTATCATAACCTTGCATTTTATCAAATATATCATATTCTTCTTTAGATAATATAGATTTAACCTCTTGTTCATTATTTTTTTATTTATTCTTAAAAAAATAGAATTCTATTATCTTAAAGAATATCATAAATATCTCTCTATCAATTCTTCTACACTGTCTACTTTATATTTCTCATCTATACCTTGCTCATTCTTCGCACTACCAAATCCCCAGTTACAATAAGCAAAAATCAACTCCAGAATTATTAGCGGTATTTAAATCAACTATCATATCTCCAACAAATAAAAACATCTTTTTCTAAATTTAGTTCACTAATTAATCTTTCAACATTAATAGGCGAAGGTTTTTCTCTTCTATATTATTAGGATCTAATCCTATAATTTTATAAAAAGAAAAAAATCTTTTAACTCGTCTATTTCACAAGATTTTTTTAGCTAAATCATTATCTTTATTTGTTATTATCGCATATTTAATACCTTTTTCTTCTAATTCAAACAACAACTTTCTTATACCTTTGTATGTATGTAAATTAAAATCATATTCCTTACTATATACATCAAGTAGATAATCCAGCACTTTTTCTTCTTTATCTAGTGAACCTTGTTCTTTAAGTATAAGCTCTACCATTTTTTTCTTAAACCATTACCTATATAATTTACATAATCATCAGGATTATATGTTTTTTAGTCCATATTTTTTTGAAGTGATTTATTCGATGCATTCGCTATCGCATATACAGAATTTAATAGTGTTCCATCTAAATCAAATATAACTAATTTCTTACTCATTTTTAAACCTCTATTTTTTTCATTTATTTATATATATTATTATACCCCTTTTTTTACTAATTTCAAACAAAAAGAAGTTGGAAAAAAAGAACCAACTTCATACATTTATTATCTTATCAAACTTATTTAAGTATTCTTCATTATATTGATGTGTTATCATTATAACTGTTTTTACTACTTTCTAAGAATATATTTTTCTAACTTTTCTCTTAAATTCTTATCTAAATTCACAAAAGCTTCATCAATTATTACTACATCTCTATCAAAGTATATAGCTCTTGCTATATTTATTCTTTGCTTTTTGTCCTTGTGATATATTTTCTTCATTCAAAAACATTTCTTTATCTATACCATCTAATTCTAATAATTTTATTATTTCCTTTACTCTTAATATATATTAGCTTATAAAAATATAGTTATTTGAATCTATAAAACTTATATTATCAAATATGTACTCTTTTTGATATATTTTCTATATCTACTCCATTTATATATACATTTCCAGAACTAGGATTTATTAAACCTATTAACATCTTAACTAGAGTTGATTTCCCCTACAATGTCAAGTAATCGATATTCAAAAAGCACTTAAATTTCTGAGTTTAATTTTACTCATTTTTTTAAGTGCTTTTTTTATCTAGTTATTTTATTTTTGTCCTATGTCTAAATCTTTACATATTTTTGTTGAACGACCACTGCCTACCTGTTTTATCTTTTTCATCGTCTTGCAATTCTTTCAAGGCTCGTTCTATTGTCCTTTGAGATATATCAGTACAAAGAATCATAATATCTTTTTTTAGAAAGAGGTTCTAGTGATTTTTTTGAATAACAGAAAATACCCTTTCCGGTGAAGTTAGTTTTTTTCTTTCCCAATTAAGTTAAATCTGTCATCACATTCCTTATATGCTTTTAAGAAAATCCCTAACATATACTTTATGAACGGAAGTTCATCATTTTTCCCGGTATGCCATTTTTTTCACTGGAATTTTGTAATTCTTCATAATAAGAATCTTTACTTTCTTCAATAAGCATCTCTATACTGATATATCTTCCAACAAAATAACTGGACTTATATAGCAAAAAGAAGTGTCAATATCCTGCTCATTCTTCCATTTCCATCATCAAAGGGATGAATACATAAGAAATCATGTATCAGTGCTGGGATTAGAATTAGTGGTGGAATGTTTGCTTTTCACTGCTTCGTTGTAAGCTTCCACCATTTCATCAAAATAATTTTTCTGTTTCAAAACTGCTTACCGGTTGAAATCGTATTTTTCTATTTCCGAAAGCATCTACTTCTACAATGGTGTTATCCATCGTCTTAAATTTTCCCTTGTGATTTACGTAGGAATAAGAATACAACTGATTATGAAGTGTTAAGATGTCATTTTTTTATTAAATCCTATATAGTCATAATTTTCATGGATTATATCAAGTACATGTCTATACCCCTGCAATTTCTTCTTCATTTCTATTTTTCGGTTCTACTTTTTTTATTCATCAGTTCTTTAAGTCTTGTGTCATTGGTATAAATTCCTTCAATAGCATTGGAAGACTTTGTACTTTTGTATTTTTGCAACATCTATCATCTTTTTTAAAATATCAGGATAATTTTTCGACATAAAGTTCCTGCTTTCCCTTATATTCATGGATTTTTTTGCAATGGTATGATATATATTAACAGGTAAAAGATAGTTCCATAAGTTTTAAATAATTAAATTTTTCTCAAAACATAACCTCCTTTTTCATAGCCATTATATCATATTTGGCTATGAAAAATCAATAATGCGAGAATAATCTCGCCATTCTTCCCTATTTTGGCGTATTAAATTTTAATTTAGCGAAATTATGAGGCTTTGATTGTATATATCTATACTTCTACAATCTCTATGCCTCCAGTTCTTGATACAATTATTTTATTAATCGAACTATCTACATAGGCTTTCAATAAATTATTCTCATCTAAGGAATTACTATCAAATTCTTTCCTTGAAACAATATTCTTTTGATTTTACTTCTTCCAACTTCATACATTTATTATCTTATCAAACTTATTCAAGTATTCTTCATTGTATTGATGTGTTATCATTATAACTGTTTTTACTACTTTCTAAGAATATATTTTTCTAACTTTTTCTCTTAAATTCTTATCTAAATTCACGAAAGCTTCATCAATTATTACTATATCTCTATTAAAAATATAAGGCTCTTGCTATATTTATTCTTTGCTTTTTGTCCTTGTGATATATTTTTCTTCATTCAAAAACATTTCTTTATCTATACTATCTAATTCTAATAATTTTTATTATTTCTTCTACTCTTAATTTATCTTTATTATATAGAGATATATTATCATATATATTAGCTTCTAAAAATATAGTTATTTGAATCTATAAAACTTATATTATCAAATATGTACTCTTTTGATATATTTTTCTATATCTACTCCATTTTATATATACATTTCCAGAACTAGGATTTATTAAACCTATTAACATCTTAACTAGAGTTGATTTCCCACTACCTGAATCTCCTATTATTAGATATTTTTCTACCTTTTTCAAAATTGTAGCTTACATCCTTAAAAAAATCTCTTTATCATTATATAATAAACAGATATTATGCAAAGTAATATTTTCTATATCATTTTCTAAGTAAGTCTTTTTCTTCAACAATATTTTCAAAAACATCTTCATATTTAGATAATACTCCTTTACCTACTCCAATATTTTTCAAGCATAGTATTAATACTAACAAGAGATCTTATTGTATTGGATAATATACTTTTAATTGCAAATAATACACCTATTGTTATTTGGTTATATATAACTAAAATAAAGGTAGCTGATAAAACTAAAGTAAAAGAAAATATATTAGTTATTTCAAATATGAAAAGAATAAATAGTTTTTCATTTTTTCAAGTTCTTTCTTTTTATTTATCAAATCATCATACTTTAAATTTATTATATCATAGTAATTTTTTTCTCATTATTAAAAAAAGTTGAAAAACTCTAAATTTCATCAAAAAAATGATATTATACTATTTACACTTGTATTTATCTTAATACTTTTTCTCCTTACCTATGTTATTTAATTTTTTTATTAAATGTAACTGAAATATAGTAAGAAATATAAACTGAAATAATAAAAATTATTAATAAATAGAAATTTATTCTAAACAATATTAAAAAGTAACTATTAATGTAAAAAGATGATAAGTATAAGCCATATATTGATAAAAAAATATCCTTTCAAAATATTAACATCTGTATAAATCATAGTCAAATATTCATTATTTTTACCATCATTTATTACATACTTTTTGTAATAACATTTTCTTAAATTCAAGCAGCTTTTTTTCTATTATCTTTTCTTTGGAATACTCATAAAAACTACATATATTAAAAAGTACAGAATATGTTATTATTGTTATACACACCCATAACAGAAATAAATTAAAATCTTTTTGACAATTTGATTTATAATCTGCATAAAACATAGAGGTACAGTTGACTCAATTAACGCTTTTATAAAAAGTAATAAATATTAAATAGTAATTTCTTTTTAAAAAAATTTTCTTTAGTCACTTTACATCACCACCTATCATATCTAAAAAAATTCTTTAATAGAAAAATCTATACCAAGTAGTCCATCTGAAAATTTATTTTTCTATATTAGAGATAATTTTTTTGATATTCTTATATTATTCAAAATTTTATAATCACTTTCTTATAACAACATCAAATTTCTTCAAGTATTCTTCATTATATTGATGTGTTATCATTATAACTGTTTTTACTACTTTCTAAGAATATATTTTTCTAACTTTTCTCTTAAATTCTTATCTAAATTTACAAAAGCTTCATCAATCATTACTATATCTCTATTAAAGTATAAGGCTCTTGCTATATTTATTCTTTGCTTTTTGTCCTTGTGATATATTTTTCTTCATTCAAATACATTTCTTTATCTATATTATCTAATTCTAATAATTTTATTATTTCCTCTACTCTTAATTTATCTTCATTATACAAAGATATATTATCATATATATTAGCTTCTAAAATATAGTTATTTGAATCTATAAAACTTATATTATCAAATATGTACTCTTTTGATATATCTTCTATATCTACTCCATTTATATATACATTTCCAGAACTAGGATTTATTAAAACCTATTAACATCTTAACTAAAGTTGATTTTTCCACTACCTGAATCACCTATTACTATATATTTCTTTTCCCTTTTTAAATTCATGATAAAAAAATTTTTCAAAAATATTTTTCTATCTTCAAATCTTAAACACACATCATTTAAATTTAAAGTTTCAACTTTTGTAGATAAATACTCTTTTTTTATTTCATTTTGTATATACTCATCATACTTTTTTTAAATAAATTAATTGAAGAATAAACATCTGCTAAAGATCTTAACATTACTCCTATGTTATTAGATAACTCACCACATATCTCTCCTACTGCCAATATGACACCAATAGATATTTGTCCCATTAAAACTAAAAAGAAGCAAAAGATAATATTAAAATCTGTGAGGCTACTGATAAGAATCCAACTCCACCCATTATTTTTAAGTTCAATCTTCTTAAAGTTATTATTCTCATTAAAATAATCTCTCAATTTTTCATTTACTAAAGTCTTTGATTTTTTTCATACCTATTAAACATTTTAAATACATTAATGTTTGATATTACATTACTAATTTCCTTTATATTCCCATCATTAAATATAGTAAACTTAGTTAATGCTTTTTCATATATATAATTAAACTTTTTTGAAAGTATAGTAATTGAAATTATTATACACATAGAAACAAGCAACAAAGTTTTATTTATGAAAAAAATAGTGTAATAATAGAAAAATATTATAAAACAAAAATATTTTTTTCTAATGAATTAACTTCATCAAAAAAATCTAACTTTCAAAATTTCCAAATCATTAAGTAACCATGAAGTTTGTTTATCTGAAATATCGTCTTTACTTTTTAGATTACTTTTTTTCTAATAATATAATATATAGTGATTCAAATATTTTTTTCTTTAGAAACAAAAAGAATAGAATCTATTAAATTTAGAAATTATTATTCTCATAATATTAACCAAAACAAATAATAACAACAACTTTAAAAAAATTCTTGAATATTTTTTTATCTCTAATTGTATTAAATAAATATATAATCAGAAATGATCTAAATAGCATAAGAAAAAAACTTCAAAAGTATTTAAAATAAATATGTTAATAAATTTCATTTTTTTCTTTATATAGAAGTTTTATAAAAATATTTTTTTCATATATAACTACTCCTTTCATTTAATATAGTATACCTAAATTTTTCATAAAATACAACAATTACATCAATATATATTTATTATTAATGCAATATATATAATTAATGTTTATTTTTTTAATAATAATTATGATAAAAATAAATTGAGGGTGATTAAATTGAAGAAAAAAAGCATATATATCTGAAACAATAATAGCATACTACTTAGTAAATGATAAAGTTATTGAAGAAATAGTTTCTTTTTGAAGAAATAGAAAATTCTAATAACTTAACTGAACTAAAAAAAATCATTTAATACTTTAAGTCCTGCTGTATGTAAATTCAATGAAAAAGAAGAAAATGAATTAGGAATTGCTGTATGTTTTTAATGAATTATATAACGAAGAAAATGAAATAGAAATGGCTAATCTTTCTTTTATAGATTTAGAAAATATTAAAGATATCGTTAAAAAAATGAATTCAGACTCAAAAAAATATGAATATATAATTTGCAAAAAAATAATTTGACAAACTGATGATTTTTAGTGTATACTAATTTCATATGTGTGCCGCTTTAGCTCACTAGGTAGAGCAGCTGACTTGTAATCAGCAGGTAATTGGTTCGAATCCGATAAGCGGCACCATTTTTATATAATAATTTTTCAAAATATTTTTGTATAATAAAAATAAGCACTTTTTGAACTGCACCCATAATCTTGGACACAAGATTGGAGGTGCAGTTTTTATGAGTAAATTAACAAGAAAAGATAAAATTGAAATATATGAAAGAAGAAAAAGGTGAAACAATTTCTTCTTTAACCAAAAGCTTTTGATCTTCACGGATCTAATATTAGATATTTAATTGCTTTTAATTAAAAACATGGATATGATATTTTTAAGAAAAAAATAAAAAAATAGAACTTATTCTAAAGATTTTTAAACTACAAATAATTAATAGAATTTTTAATTAATCATGAGTCTGTTAATTCTGTTGCTCTTGATATTGGTTTAATATCTTCTGGTATTTTACATAATTGGCTTTCAAAATTTAAAGAAAATGAGTATAATGTTATAGAAAAGAAAAAAAGGAAGGAAACCTAAATCTATGACTAAACCTAAGAAAAAAATAATAAAACATTATCTGAAAAAGAAAAAAATTAAACAATTGGAAGATGAAATACTTTATCTAAAAAGCTGAAAAATGAATACTTAAAAAAATTGAGAGCTCTAGTTCAAGAAAGGGAGCTAAAAGAGAAGAAAAAGTAAGAGTAATAGCCGAACTTAGAGCTAAATATCCTTTCAAAATGCTATTAAAGATTGCTGGAATATCAAAAATCAGTATATTATTACTATATTAATAAAAAAAGATATTGATGAGAAGAATAAAGATATCATTGAAAAAAACTTAAAGAAATTTACTATGTAAATAAAGGAAGATATGGTTATCGCAGAGTAACATTGGAATTAAAAAAATCAAGGTTTAAATATTAATCATAAAAAAAGTACAAAGACTTATGAAGAAACTTAATTTACAAAAGTATTATCCGTAAAAAAGAAAAATATTCTTCATACAAAGGTTGCGTAGGTAAGGTAGCTGATAACCATATTAAAAGAAATTTTGAAGCAACAGCTCCAAATCAAAAATGGTTTACAGATGTGACAGAATTTAATTTAAGAGGAGAAAAGTTATACTTATCACCAATATTAGATGCTTATGGAAGATATATAGTTTCATATGATATTTCGTGCAGTCCTAACTTAGAGCAGATAAATCATATGTTAAATTTAGCATTTAAAGAAAATGAAAATTATGAAAATTTGATATTTCATAGTGACCAAGGATGGCAATATCAGCATTATTCATATCAAGAAAAAAATTGAAAGAGAAGAAGATAACTCAAAGTATGTCAAGAAAAAGGAAATAGTTTAGATAATGGATTAATGGAATGTTTCTTTGGGTTGTTAAAATCAGAAATGTTTTATGAACAAGAAGAAAAAAATACAAGACATTAGAAGAGTTGAAGGAAGCAATAGAAGATTATATATATTATTACAATAACAAAAGAATAAAGGAAAAAAATTAAAAAGGATTAACTCCTGCTTCTTACAGAAGTCAATCCTTATTAGTTAGTTAAATTATTTGTCCAACTTTTTTGGGGTCAGTACATTTTTAGTGCTTATTTTTTTATTTATAAACTATACCTTCTGTCTCTATTGGCTCTGTTCCTCTTATAAACAACGCTTCTCTTGCATTATTTCCATCTGAATCTAAAAGACCAGTTCTTAAATCTATAGTTTTCTTAACCAAAGTTCCATTAGCCAATACCTCTTCTATAAATTGGAATTTACCTATATCAAAATTACTTAAATTAGAAACTGTTTGCATATAGTTTTTTTCCAAATTGGAAGAGCTGCACTTGCCCCTGACATTCCTCTACCCATAGATTTATTATTATCATTCCCTACATATACAACTGTTACAAGAGTTGGTGTATACCCAGTAAACCATGCAGAAACATAATCACTTGTAGTCCCTGTTTTACCTGCTACAGGTACAGCAGTTCCCTTAGCATAAATTTGAGCTCCTTTACTTCCTCCATTTTTTACAACTGATTGCATCATATGAGTAACTAAAGCAGCATATTCTGGTTCTAAAACTTTTTCTTTTTTTAGTATCAGCTTCATATATAACCTCCCCAAATTTATTTTTCTATCTTATATATAAATTGAGGTTTAACTTTATTTCCACCATTAGCAATTATAGCATAAGCACGAGCCATATCAATTGGAGATAATGTAACAGAACCTAATGCTATTGTTAAATCTTTAGGAATTTCTGTATCTTCAAATCCAAAACTTTTCCAAAGTTTAATAAATTTATTAAGCCCAGCAAGATCTAAAAGCCTTAACAGCAACTACATTATCTGATACTTCTAAAAGCCTTTAATAAACTCATATTGTTTCTATATTTCCAATCATAATTTTTTTAGGAGTCCAATTTCCAAAAACTGTAGGTGAATCTTCTAAAGTAGTTCCCATAGTAAGATTATTTTTGTAATGCAGCTAAATAAACAAAAAGGTTTAAATGATGAACCAGGTTGTCTTTTTAGCACTAGTTGCACGATTAAAAATCTCCTTTAGCATAATTTTTCCCTCCAACCATAGCTTTAACAAAAACCATTACTTGGATCTATAGATATTAGTGCCCCTTCAAGTTCCGCTCTCTTATTTAAATTATTATTTGTTGCAAATGCTTTATAAGCTGCTTTTTTTGCATATTTATATCAGCTGTAGCATATATTTTATACCCTGTAAACAATAATTTTTTTCATCTTCTTCATTTTCTATACCTAATATTTTTTTCACTTCAGAAAGGATAACCGTAGTAAATTCAGGTGCTATATTTGTTGAAGATATTTTTTTCATCCTGATTTCTTTCTAATGCTTTATTATTTGAAAATACAATTTTTTTCATTTAAAAGCTTTTTCATATTCTTCCTTTGTTATTGCATTGTTCTTATACATTAAATTTAATACAACTTTTTGTCTTTCTAAAAGCATTTTTTTAATTTAGAATACTTAGTTGGTGATTTTAGGCATAGAGGCAAGTATTGCTGCTTCTGCAACAGTTAAATCTTTTCGGTAATTTATTAAAATAAATCCGTGCAGCATTCTTTATTCCATAGGCCCCTCTTCCAAAGTTTATTGTATTTAAATAAAGTTCCAATATTTCATCTTTTAGTTAATTTTTCTTTCTACTCTTGTAGCAAGTACTGCTTCTACAATCTTTCTTTTTAAAGTTCTATCTGGAGTTAAAAAAATATAGTTTTAACTAATTGTTGAGTAATAGTAGAACCTCCTTCACGTCCAGTTTTAGTAACATTTAAAAATAGTGCTTTAGAAAGTCTTACAAAAATCTAATCCATTATGACTTCTAAATCTTTTTATCCTCAACAGAAATAAAAGCATTTTGGACCATTTCCGGTATTTCATCTATACTTATCGGATCTCTATTCTCAACTGTTATTAAATCTAATTGATTCCCATTAATATCATAGATAACAGAAGGAGATAGTGTTTTATAATTTTCTATTAAATCATCTGGATACTTTCTATTAACTTCAAAAAAATAACATATCCTAAAAAAATAAAAACACCAATAAATACTAAAGAAAGAATTATAGTTATAGTGTATTTATATATTTTTCTTCATTATCAATTTCCTCTTTCTTAACTTTTAAGTTGACCACAAGCAGCTTGTATATCTTCTCCTTTAGTCTCTCTTAAAGTTACATTTATTTTTATTATTTAATAAATAAGTATAAAAATCTTTTTTTGTTTTTTTCACACTAGGTGTTTCATAAGGTTTCCCTACAACTTTATTATACGGTATCAAATTAACTAAATGATTAAATGACTTCATAAATTTAACAAGATTTATCGCATCTTCTCTTTCACAATTAAAAATCATCTATTAATATATATTCAAAAGTTATTCTATTTTTTTGTCTTACTTTTGATAATTTAATAAAAGCTTCTTTTAATTTATCCAAAGGATTAACCTTATTTATAGGCATCAATTCGGATCTTTTTTCATTATCTACACTGTGAAGAGAAATAGCTAATCCTATTTGCTTTTTCATCTTCAGTAAATCTATTTATCTCTTTAACTAATCCAGAAGTTGAGATTGTGAAATTTCTTTTAGAAAATTCCTGACCTTCTTTAGAATTTAAAATATTAATAGACTTAAGTACTGCATCATAATTTAAAAAGGTTCTCCCATACCCATAAATACAACATTAGAAATCTTATCACCCTTTTTCTTTCAAATAATTTTTGCAAATAATAAAATTGCATCAAAATTTCTGAAGCTTTTAAGATTTTTTCAAATTTCATCATACCAGTCGCACAAAAATCACATTTTAATGGACACCCCACTTGAGATGATACACATATACTATATCTATTATTGTACTTTTAATAAAACTGATTCTATCAATCTCTTACCTGATATTGAAAAAGAAACTTCACAGTTTCTTTTATCACTAGAAGTCTGGTGCATAATATATTTCAAACTACCAATCTCAAATTTTTTTCTTTTTAATATTTCTATATCCGATTTAGAAATATTTGTAAATTGTTCAAAATCAAACACAAGTTTTTTTATGCAACCACTCATATATTTGAGTTGCTCTAAATTTTTTTAAATCCCATACCCAGTAAAACTTCTTGCAATTCTTCTAAATTAAGATTTAATATATCTATTTTTTTCCATATTTTTCTCCTATAAAGTAAATAACTTATCAAAAAGCATTACGAGTAATTTCTAAAAGAGAATTTAATTCTTTTTAAATTAAAAGTCTTTCCTTCGCCAGTTCCTTGTATTTCTACAAATTCACCCCTATCATTCATAATAATATTCATATCTACTTCAGCTCTTGAATCTTCTTCATATTCTAAGTCAAGTAAAACCTCACCATCAACTATTCCAACACTTATAGCAGCAATTTTTAGAAACAATAGGATTTTTCAGTTATTTTTTTCCGCTATCTAATAGTTTGTTTACAGCTAATTCCAAGGCTAAATATCCGCCTGTAATAGCAGCAGTTCTAGTTCCACCATCTGCTTGTATTACATCACAATCTATCATTATAGTTCTTTCTCCAAGTTTTTTTAAATCTATAGCTGCACGTAAAGATCTTTCCTATTAATCTTTGGATTTCCATGGTTCTTCCAGTTAATTTACCGTTAGAAGATTCACGCTTAGTTCTTGTATTAGTAGCACGTGGTAACATAGAATATTCAGCTGTTATCCAACCTTTTGAGCTTCCTTTTCAAAAATGGAGGAACTTTTTCTTCTACAGTGGCATTACATATTACTTTAGTATTACCTAACTCTATTAAAAACAGAACCTTCTGGATACTTAATATATTCTTTACTTATTCTAATTTCTCTTATTTCATCTTTTTCTATTATTTCTCATATTTCTCCAATCTTTACTCGATTATACCACAATTAAATTTAAAAATACAATTTAGTCTGTTGTATCAGTAAATCTCCCTGTTTCTATATTATATTTTTTTAAAAAAATTCTAAAAATTGTTTTTCCAAAAAAATCTATAGGTTCTTTATATATTATATCTACTATTTTTTTATCTATTATTGTTTTTTTCTATAATTTTTTTAATTTCAAATATATTATTTTTTTATTAACTCCATTAATAGCGAATACACGAGTTTCTCTATTATTAATATTTTTTTAGAAAAGTATCAAATGTATCTTTCTATCTTCTATACATACAATCTTATTTATTACCTCTAATTGATTCTTACAATTAACATATATATCCAACATATTTTTCATATTGAGTTATATTTAATAATAAATCATCTTTTATTAAATATTCCGTTTATATAATTTAAATCATATTCTTCTATATTTTCAAAAATAATTTTTATATTATATATTTTTTTATTATTTTTTATTTCATTTAATTCTAAAGAAATTATAGCTTCATCATCATTTACTATTTCATTTAATATATCGCTTATATTATACTTTTTTTATCAATTTTATAGTCTGTTATAAAATAATCATATCTATCATCATCCAATGATAAAGGAATATAGTTATATGCTTTTACCTTTTTCTTTTAAGTCTTGTTAGTATATTCCTTCTTGAAAGATAAAAATATGGTGTATTAATATCTAATTTAAATTTAATATAATAATATTCTTTATTTTTATTAATCTCTTCCAAACCATCAATTAATTTTTTTATATACTCTTGTAATTTTTCACTAGATAGATTAATTTTATATTTACTCAAATTATTTCTCATATACTGTTTATACAACTCTTCAAGATTAATTATAGAATTAAATAAATCATATTTAAATTTAAAATATTGTTCAGGATATTTTTCAATATAAACAAAAAGTTTTACGTATAACTGAAAGATATTCTATGTCCACTATATTACCTATTATAAAACATATTATTTTTCTATTTCATTTATTAACTTTTATTAAATATTCAAAATCCTTTTTCTTTAGGTATAGAAATTTCTAAAAGAAGATGTTCTATTTCTTTTATTTTTTTCTATATCATACTTTTAAAAAAACTTTTTCTTATCCACTTTATTACCCCTTTAACATTTTTTTATAATACTACAAAAGATCTATAACTTTAGCTCTTTTTAGGATTTCAAAAGATAATCTCCCATATATATTTTAGAATCATAATTTTTCATATATATTTCTTCATAATATATATCCTTAGAACACACATCTATAACTGTATATCTATTATTAGATTTAATCAATAGCCCTTTTTCTATTTTTCAGTATTTTTTTAATTTTTCTTTCATTTAATATACTTCTATTTTTCACTCTTATCTATAGGTAAGTTTATATACCCTAAATTTTTTTACCATCATATTGATAATATTTAAGGGAATTAAGTTCTATAACTTTATCAGGATTAAAAATCAAATATATCTACTATAAGAGAATTATCTAAAACGTAATATTTCTTATCTTCAGAAAAATACAAAACCTTCAAATAATATTATATTCAAAGGTATTTTTCGTAACATATTCAACACTTTTTGCCTTCTTCATTATGAATAAAAAAATATCCCCACCTAATTCATCTACTATATTTCTATATTTTTATATAACTAATAAGTCTTTCTTTATCATATAAATCAATTGCTGAATTTATATAATTCTTATTAAAAAAATAGAGGTTAAAAATTTCAGCTTCAGAATAATCATAATTAGATTTTTAAAAATACCTGCATTAATCGCATTATTATGAATTTTATCAATTTCAAGGCTATACCCATTAATCTGTATTGATAAATATAATTTATCTACTTCTTGTTTGATACAAAAATTAATTTCAAAAATCATAATCTCCTTTATCAAATAACTTAACAGTATAATCAGATATAGACATAACTATAGAATGTAATACATCAATTATTGCATTTTTTTATTCTAAAAATAGTATTTTTATCTACTTTCAAATTATTATCATTGAAATTTAATTTAACTCTCAAACCTAATAAATCTATATATTCCATTATTACATTTTTGTATATTTTTTTCAACTCTTCTTTCAAATCTATTACTCTTAAATCAAAAACCTGTCTTTTTCAAATTATACTTAAGTTCTGATAAATCTTTGATTAAATTTTTAAATTCATCTTGTTTTTCTTCTTTAATATAATCTTTAAAAATTATATAATTTTTTTCTAATATAAAATATATTATCCACATTTTCAATAATATTAGATATATTTTTCAAGAGAAATAGTAATCATTTCTTTTATTTTTTTCTTTGATAAATCTACTTCTTCTACTTTTAACTTCTTTTTATATATTCTAAACTTTTTAATCTTTTCAATCAAAGATAAAGAACAAGAAGATAATGTACATCTAATACTTGTATTCAATTTTAAAACATCATATGATTCTAACGTTAAAGAATTATCAAAAATATATTCTTTTTTTAAAAATTTCTGTTTCATCTTCAAGTAATTTTTTTCAAATTCAAAAATATCAATTTTTTTCAAAAATCATAGTTTTCATAAAAATATATTCAAATTATACACCAATGTTTCCATTTCAAGTCTTTTTTTCGTCCATAAATAAATCCTTATTTAAATTTTTTTATATATAGTTAATTATACACCAAAAATAATATTTTTTTAACTAGAGAATATTATCTTATTATTAAATTCTTTTAAATATTTAATTTATCTTCAAAATAACAACACAATAAATATTTCAATTTTTATATTGATATTAGTAAACAAAATAAAAGGTCATTAAATAGAATATTTTCTATTTTCATGACCTTTTAGCCCCTGCAATTATTTCAATAAACTTAAATAACTTTTTACCATGCTCTAATTTTTTTCTTCTATTTTTAAAATATTCAAGAATAGTTGCCGCTGTATCTGACATTGTATTTCTAAGACCTATATTAATATATTTATCTTTTAATTTTTTTATTATATATTAATAGTGGTACATTTTTCTCTAGTATGTTGTGAATGTCCTATAGTAGGATCATTACCATGATCTGCAGTAATAACAATTATATCATCTTCTTCTAATTTTTTTCTAAAATTTTTCCCTATATATTCATCAGCTATTGTTAAAATATTTGAATATCTTTCTGAATTTTTGTGCATGTCCTGAAAGATCAGTTTCTTGAACATTAATACACATAAATCCTTTTTTTCATATTATCCATTTCTTCTAAAGTTAATTCAAGTATTGTTTTTAGTATCTACTAAATTTATTAAACTCTTTCCTTTATCGTTAAATACAATATCTGCAACTTTTTCCTATAAGTGTTACATCAATTCCATTTTTTTAGTTAATATTGTTGGTACTTGTACATGAGGATCTACACCATAGCCCATATGTCTAACCATATATCCTTCCTCATATACTAAAGACAGCGGAGCATCTATACCCATGTACTTATTTTTCTCTTTCACGTGCAGCTGCTAAAATACTTTCTTTAGAAGCCTTTGTTCCACCAAATACTATAACTCTTTCAACCTTTACTATATCTCTTACAATTTGAGCTATTTCTAATTCTTCTTCAAATGTTGTTTCTTTTAAATGTTGTTGTAACATTATATACTTGTCCTAAATCCGTTTCTAAATTATCACCTATAGCAACTTTATCATTAACCCATAAAAACTTAACTTCTTCACCTCTTCTTTCAACTATATATCCACTATTTTTTTAATTTATTTTTCCACCTCATCAATATAATATGAAAAAAAGGCTTATTAAGCGGTTTTTTTCTGTTTTTGTTCCCATAATTTCTTGATGCCCTAAGAATGTATCACCACCATGATGTTGTAACTTAGATTTACCAATAATACAATTTTTTTAACTTTTTTTCATTTTTTCTGTTTCAGCATTTAAAATATTCATTAATCCTAATTTTTTTCCAAATTACTCCACTTAGAATTTTTTTAACATTATCCAATATATGTAATGCAGTATTTGAACCATAATCTCTAGCTCTTACCTCTAAAAACATCATCCATATAACCCACACCAAATCCATCTAAAAACTAGAACAATAAATTTACCCATTTCAAATCCTTCTTTCTATTCCATGAGAATCAAATCTTCCTAATATTTTTTATATTTCCATTATGTATTCCTTCAATTAAAAACTATATCTGATCGTGTTACAAAAACTTGTGTTCTAAAAAGCTAAAAATTATACTTTTTAAATATATCATATTTACCTTTTTAAAGATAAATAATAATCTATATTTTTCTGAATTAAAAATCATCAACTTCTACAACTTCACCATTTATATATCCATATTTCATATTGCTGCGTGGATAATATCCTCCACCATAAAAAAATACGATTTTTCTCCAAATATATGAGATATTTCAGAAATATATAAATAACTAGGAATTTCTATACCTCCTTCACTATTTAGTGGAGTTGTACCTGTTAAAAGCATGTCCAGGTTCTGCATGTGTTCCACCAAATTCACTTATAACTTTCATATTTTCTACAGTAGTGATTGAAGGCATATTTATATGTTTGATATCAAATCCCTCTTTTAAAAAGAATTTCTCTTGCATTTAATAAAGATTTTTAAATTATTTGTTTCTTTTTATTTTTTCTTCATTCGAATAGAGAAAAACACGGAAATGAAGTAAGTCCTATTAATCTAATTCCTTTAAGAGATTTTTATTTTTTTGGTATCATTTTTATTTCTTCAATTGATAATCCAGATTCCTGTCCTACATAAATATTTGAATCAAATTCTATAACTCTAATTATAATATCTTGAACTTTTCCTAAATTTAAAAGCTACATCAGATATTTTTTTGTATCATATCTATAGAATAAACCGTAAAAACGTCTGTTCCATATTCAATTATTCTCTTTATCATCTTTTTGGGGAATTTGAACCAAATGACCTACATTACCAAGATGAAGATTATTTTTCCATCATTATCTCAGCTTCTTTTAAAAATCTACACAAACTGCTCCTTTATAACCTATATTTTCTAATTTTTTTAGCAATCAAAGGATTTCTACCTATTTGCTTTTAACATATAGTATAAAGTTATTCCATACTTATTTGCTTCTTTCAATATTTTTTTAGCATTAATTTCCAACATATCCATATCTATACAATATGTATCTGGTAATATTTCCAAATCTTTATGTAATTTTTTTCTGCTACTTTTACAAAATCAAGATTCTCTTTAAGCAATCTTTTTAAGAACATTATTCATCATCTCTTTTCCAATAATATGCCTTTTTCTATAATATTAGCAATATTTTTCAGCCCCTGATCTATTAGGATTTATTCTTATCATTCGTTCAGCTAAAGTAGGATCTGAATCCAAAAAAATGTTCCTGAAACTCTGTATATTAATGGTGAAAATTCAAATTTAGATTCTGCACCTACAGGGTGTGTTAAAGCTCCAAAGTCAACTGTTTTTTTCTAATATTTTTGCTATAGATTCTTTAAATTCAACTAAAATTACTTTTTGATTGAGCATTTTGCTATATACACATTTTTTTATATATGGAAATCTTAAATCGTTAGATAATATTTTTCTTTAATTTTTTTCAATTTCTCTTGCCTGTATACTTAAAGAAACCGGAGCATATACTAAACCTCTTAAAACTTCCATTGCTTCAAATCCTTGAACTTGGGAACCACCTGAATAATTATTTTTTTCATATTAGATATTAAATTTTTATTTCCTACTATAACACCAATTCCAACTGGTCCTAATAATTTTAAAAAGTTGAAAAAAAGCAGTTATATCTGCACCCATTTCAACCCCATTTTCTTTTGTTTTACACACCGCATAATTATCATCCACTATTATTTTTTTATTGTTGAATCAATACTCTTAATTTCATTTATAACTTCTTTTTAAATTATACTTATCTTTTTAATTGCTGCCTTGTATGTTGTAATAATACTACTTTAATTTTTATTTTCCTTAATAAATGTATCTAAATTACTCAAATCATTAAAATTATATTTTTAATATATTTACTTTCATTGATTTTTAAATTAAATTCGCTAGTTTTATAAATAGGAGCATCATGAACTAATATTTGATTTTTCATTTTTTTAATAATTCTATAAAAAGATAATCTAAGCGCATTAGTTCCAGAACCTCTTACTAAAAAAAGAATCTTCACCTCCAAAAAAATTCAGCGATAATTTTTTTCTACACTTCTAGTTCTTAAAGGCATATTATTTGTTTTTTTCTACACCTAAATCTCCTAAATTTAATATATCTCTTCCATTTATATTTTTTTACATATTATTTCAATTAATTTAAATTGTTTTTTTCAATTGCTTCATCTAAACTTATAGACTGTAAAGGATATGACTCCATAATTAACCTCATTTCTTGTATATCCGATCACCAACTGCTGCCATTATTTCTCTTGCATATGCCCAAGTTGATTTATATGTTCCTTTTTCTCCAACACCAAAAATTTTTGTTTATTAGTCAATATTATAACTTGAACTTTATTATCTAAATCGTAAACAACTTGTGTCCCTGTAAATCCTGTATGACCTACAAAGCTAGAATTTGCATATTTACCCATATATCCTGTTTTCTCTCCACCTCTATTAATTTCATATCCAAATCCATGTCCAAATTTACTTTCTTGTTTTTATAAATTTATCAACAACATTTTTTTATCATAAATTTTTTTATATTATTTAAAGTTCCATTATTTAAAAAGAACTTCTCCTAAAATATATAAATCAAATGCTGTTGAATAAAGTCCTGCATGACCTGCAACACCATTATTTGCATAATATGCATTTCCATCATTAACTTCACCTGTTAAAGTCTGTTTTTCTCCAATATCTAAATGAAGAAAAATCTTCATTTATTTTATATCCAAAATCATCATCTTTTTATCATTCTTTCTTCAAATGGATTTCCGTGTGAAGTTGATGCAATTTGATTTTTTTAGGGAATTGTTCTAATGGTAAAAATCTTGTTTTTTTGAAGTCCTAAAGGTTTATATATTTCATTCAATACATATTCATTTATTTTTTTCTCCTGTTATTCTCTCAACAATAAAAGCCAACATCATAAATGATAAATCACTATATTTCCTATTTGTTCCAGTTTCATACTCTAATGGTAGTGAGCATATATACTTTAAAACCTCATCAGAATTATTTGCATGATAATATATAGGTAACCACGGTGTTAATCCAGACGTATGCGTTAATAAATCTCTAACCTTAACATTTTCCTTCCCATTTTGTGCAAATTCAGGAATATAGGTAGAAACTTTTTTCTTCTAAATTTATTTTTTTCCTTCTGAATCTAACTTCATTATAGCTTGTGTTGTAGCAAATATTTTTTTGTTAGTGAAGCAAGATCAAATATAGTTTCCTCATTCATTTTTTTCTTTTTAAGAATTTTTACCATTTTTCAATTTCCTGTGCATTTCCAAATGCTTTATAATAAATTATTTTTCCCTTTTTCTGAAACAAGAACCACAGAACCCGGAAATGTCTTTTTCTTTTTATATATTTATTAGTTACATCTTCTATACTATTAAAATTATACGTATATGAAATCATCCCAAATAAAAAAATAAACAAAAAGCATATATCAATTTCTTCATAATAAAACTCCTTATAAGTTAAAAAAATTTTTAGGATTCAAATGTAATAACTTTTCTATTGAATCTTCTGTAACTCCTTTTTTTCTTTTTAATTTTGGTATAAATATATCAAATATATATGAATATCCTATACCTCCCATATATTGCATGTTAGATTTTTCTTGTAATATCTAATGATAAAAAAATACTTTTATCAATAAATCCTTTATCTTGTATAGTTTTTAAGCATATCTACTCTAACATCATCTGACATATAATTATTTTTTTACCTATAGTATCAAACTCAACATAAACGCCTTCTTTTTAATAAAGATAAAAATATAATCAATATCACCACTTAAATCAACATGGCCAATTACTACATTGTTTAAATTTACTCCATTTTGTTTAAAAAAATTTACTTGCTCTTTTACCATAAGTACCAAGCGTAGTATGAGTAGTTATAGGTTTACCTGTCTTTTTATGAGCTATAATAGCGGCACTAAAAAAACTTTTTCTCTTCATCTGTCATTTGATTTTTTTACTTGTTCCAATTTCACCTATTATACCAGCTTTTTATGTTACTTCCATCTATACCATTTTCTATATCTTCTATCATAAGATTAGCAAGTTCTTCTATAGACATATTATATACATAATCTGGTAAAAAGGTTCTTTATAAAAATCCTGTTGCACAAATATAATTAATTTTACTTTCTCTAGAAATATCTTCTATATTTTTATATCTCTTCCCATACCTCTATTTGTAACTTCAACAATATTTCTAACACCTAAATCATATAACTTTTTTTCATTTCTTCAATAGTATGTTCTTTACAATCTAATCTACAATCTAAATTCTTCTTAACTCCAGAAAGATCTATGAACATATGTTCATGCATTAAAAGTATATCCATCCTTAAGCATACTTCTCCTCCTATTTAGCAAACCACTGGAACAAATAAATTAAGTATAAATAATATATTCAATATTATTCCAAATAATATGGTAGCTATAGGTCCAACCGCCATATCAACCAATGGTTTTTTTAGATGATTTATTTAATAAATAAAAATCCTATTACAAATAAAAAAATCCTAATCCATTTCCTCCAGCCATATTATTACAAGCTATCATAGCACCAACTAAAATTGCTACTTCTAAAACTTTTTGTCATACTTGTTCTTATTTGATCTCCACAAGCTTTTTATTCCTGGGAATTTATCTAATAATTTAGCAATTTGTTCTAATAAAAAGTATTTCTAATGATAAAGTTATAGCTCCAATTATAAATGCAAGTATAGGATTTTTTTATAAATATACCTATTGCAAACACAAAAAGTCAATCCAGTTGGCCCATAAACACCTGTTGTTATAGCTGTTGTAGCCACTAAAGGAATAAATCCAATAGTTCTTGCTAAAGCTACTATTCCTGCGTCAGACATTTTTACCCTCTTGTATTAAATTTAAAGAAATAGGATCTCCTGCTAACATATTTAAACTTACAGCAGAAGCAACAAGCCCACCCATTATAGAAAGTATAATTATATTTTTTTCTTAACTTTAGCAACTCTTTCTGAAAAAAATCCCTAACAATTTTTGTATTTGAACCTGTTGATTCTGTTTTATCCATAATAGCAAATACTAACATTACAACTATACCAACAAATAAAGCTATACCATCAGAATTTAATGAAATTGTAGCTTCACCTACACTTATTTTTTTCCAAAAATAGAAATTAATTGTCTTACAATTAATACAATAAATAATGAAAATACTCCTTTTTTTAACTCCATATTGATACCCAATAACCAAAACTGGAAATACAGCAAATGCTACTATAATAGGGGTTCCCATTTCTGATAAATTAGGTAAAAAAATTAACAGGAAGTTTAGCAAATAAATCAACTATAACCTGTAAACCTAACACTAAACCTATACCATATATAGCTCCAGATACAGCAGAAAAAAATACTACCTTTATTATCATTTTTTAAATGCTGTACCTATTATATCTGTACCTAATAGTATACTGTGTATAAGTATTATACTTTTACCTATTGAAAATGGTATTCCAAATCCAATAACCAACCCAAAACTCAAAGCAAAACTTGTTGCAAGTAATGATTTCTATCCAATCTTCCTTCTAAATGTTCTGGAACTAATGGTCTTAGTCCATCATTAAATACAGCAATTCCTTTATTAGCTAATATTGAAGCTAATCCTGATAACATTGCAATCAAAAATAATTTTAATAAACATAAACTCCTCCTATAAATATTTTTTTATCATTTTTTTATTGAAATTTCTGCTGAATTCGGAGTAAATCCAAATGCTTTTTTTCCCTTTTTTTATTCCTTCTTCTACTTCACTTTCAGTTAAAATATTTCCTGGACTTGCAACTGTTAAACATAAATCAGAACCTAATATTGCAATAGCCATAGCAAGTGCTCCACCACCACCAGTATTACAGGCTCCAAAATAATAATCATAATTCCCAAGCTTCATTTCCATAGCAGCATCTATATCTGATTTTTATATCAATTTGTGCTTCACTGAACTCTTTTTTTAAAATTTCTGCTACGTTTTTCTTTATCAATCTGTCCTCCAACTACAATTTTCATTCTTTTTCTCCTTTCAATAAATTTATTAAATGCGCTAATATATACCCTTTTTTTCATTTTCATTAATTTTTTTCCTAATATATTTTTCAAAATCCAAATAAATTTTTTTCTGCATTATTATATTCATTAAAAAGTTTTCAATTCTTCTAAACTTTCTTCATCTAATTTTTTTCAATAATTTCACCTTTATTTAATCTATTTATGTACATTACGATATGAGTAATTAACATTGAACCATTATCTTCATTAATATTAATTCTTTTTAACTTCAAAATATTTAATTACTTTAATAACTTTTTCATAATTTTCTTGAGACAACATACCTGTATTTTTTTAAATATGTTTAATCTTAATAATAATTTTTTTCCATAATTCCTCCTAATCTTTATTATAATTTTTCATTTTTTTGAATATTTGTTATAAAAAAATTATTAATACCTCGGTATCATAATTTTATTAACTACTTTATTTTTGAATTTCTTTAATTTCATATTTATTTAATACTTGAAGTAACAAACTTTCAATAAATTTATTATTTGAATTTATTACAATACTTGCAACATTTGCTTTTTTCAAGATATTCTTTATCTTCTAAATCTATTATATTAACTTTTTTTCTATTTCCTTGTCTTCTATATCATCCATACTTATTATTGCTTGATCTATATTATTATATAATATTTCTCTTAAAAATATTATCTGAATTTATATTCACAAATTCACAATTTGTATTCTTAAAATATCTTTCAGATAAAAAAATATCGATCTTCTGAATTTTTTTATCTATTCCTATTCTTAAATTTTCATTTTTAAATTATTTGTTATTAAAATGTGTTTTTGATACATATGATTCATTACCAAAAATCTAAAACTTTCTTAATTTCTTTTTGTTTTTAAAATTAATATATGCTAAATCAGACATAATTGCAAAAATCATAAATTTTTCTCCTTTAACATTCTAAGACGTATTCTAGAACCTTGCATATATGCAAAATAGAAGTTAATACCTGAATTTTTCAAAAGCAGATTTTTATTGCAGTTGCTAGTCCTTCATATCTTTTTAGAATAAGGTAACGGCATCACACCAACAATAGATTTTTTAAAGAAGAACGAAGTATTAATTTATTTTTTTATTTTTTTAGATTTTTAAAAATTTTTTTCCTAATACACCTTTTTCTAGAAGAAAAACATTTTCATCCTCCAATTTATCAAATGCTTTTTTTGTATACTTCCAACAGATATTCCCAAACTATCAGAATATTCTTTTAACTGATTTAACTTTTTTTCACCAATTTCTAAACATAATAAATCTCTTGATATGGCTATAATCGCTATATCTACCTTTATTTATAACTTTAACATCTTCCATAATACCAACTTTTCATTATTTTTGAATATTTGTCCTTTCAATAAATTATACCCCATTTTATATAATAGTCAATATCTTAAATTAAAAATTTCCTTATATAAGGAAAATTTAAACCTAAAAATTTATTCTAGTTCCTATTGCTCCACTAAAAATTATTTGGATATGATATTTCACCTTGAATAAATACAATATCTTTATAACCAACACCTAAAAATCCTTTTTGCATCTAAATGTAATTGTATAGGATATTTATAAGTACTTCCATTAGTATTTTTTTATGTGTTTTAGAAAAAAATAATCTGAAAAAAATATGTATTTATACCAGCTTTAGCTCCTATATATACATTAAAATTATCTAATTTCTTTTTCTATTTTAGTAGTTACAAATGGATTTATATATACTCCATCAAAATAAAGTTCATCTATATTATTAGTTATATTTTTTTATAGAAACTTCTAAATCTTTTGCTTCTTCTTTTTTGTGTAGGATCATTTTTTTATTTCTTCAAATCTTTGTTTAAATTTCACCAGTGTATTACGAGCTTCCGTTATATAACCTTTTCTCTCTTTAACATCTGTAACTTTAAAATATCCTCCATTTAATCCAAGTCCAATATCAAAATTTAAATCTTTAACCACTTCCATTTTTTTATAAGCTTCAATATCTAAACCTAAATTATATTTTTTTACCATAATTGTCTAAATCGTGAACTATTTCATTATTCTCTTATATTTCTACTAACTTTAACTGGCATTACTCCAGTTCCACCATTAAATTCGAATTTAATCTCTAATTTATCATTTGCAAAAAGAAATTATACCTAAATATAACAATAATAATATTTTTATTTTTTTAACACTGCTTCCTCCTATTTTTTTCTTAATTATAGCATAATTGTAGTTTTAAAAACAACATAAAAAAACACCTAGAGTTTTTCTAGGTGTTTAAAAATAGTATTTAGAATGCAGGAACTACTTCTCCATCATATTTTTTTCTTCTATGAATTTTTTTAACTTTATCAGATTGTAAAGCTTTTAACTAATTTTTTTACTCTCTCATCATTTTTCATTACCTTTTAATACAGTAATAATATTTGCATAAGGTGAATCTTTTTCCTTCAACAAAAACTACTTTATCCTTAGTTATTCCACCAGCTAAAGCATTATTAGTATTAATAATAGCTAATGCTACTTCCGATAATCTTGGTGATATTTGTTCTGAATTAAGAGCAGTTAATTTTTAAATTTTTTTGGATTTTCTACTATATCACTGATATCAGAATCAAGTTTTTGTTTTATCCTTTAATTTAATAATTCCTTCAGCATCAAGTAATATTAAAGCTCTTCCACGATTAGTTGGATCATTTGGTATTAGAACTTCATCCCCATCTTTTAATTCTTCTTTAGACTTAATAGTTGCTGAATATCCTTTTAATGGTTCAACATGTATAGCTCCTACACTTACCATTTCTATATTATTTTCTTTACCAAACTCATTCATATATGGTATATGTTGAAAGAAATTAGCATCTATACTTTTTATCCTTTAATTGTAAATTTGGTTGAACATAATCATTAAAGACTACAATCTCTAAATCTACCCCTTCAGCTTTTAAGATCATCTTTAACTAATTCTACAAGTTCTTGATGTGGAACTGGAGAAACCCCCAATTATTAATTTCTGATTTTTCAACAGGTTTTTTTCCTCAGACTTTGCTCCACATGATACTGCTATAACTGCAGTTACTAATCCTAATAATAGTTTTTTTAAACATACTACTTACCTCTCTTTTCTTCTATTTTTTTACAATTCTAGTTCCAATAAACTGTATTATTTGAACTAATATTATCAATAACAATGTTGATAAATACATTAATTTATAGTTACCTCTTTGAAATCCCTCAACTACTGCTAAATTCCCAAGACCTCCACCACCTATAATTCCAGCTATTGCAGAATAACCAACAAGTGAAATTATAGTTAAAGTTATGCCATTTACTATGCTAGGTAGTGCTTCAGGAATGAGAACTTTAAGTATAATTTCATAAGTTGTTGCTCCCATAGATATAGCTGCTTCAATCAATCCATAATTAACTTCATTTAATGAATTTTCTATAATTCTAGCAACAAAAGGAGCAGATCCTATAGATAAAGGTATAACAAATGCCGTTGTTCCATATGATTTACCCACTATAATTCTTGATAAAGGTATAAGTAAAACAATAAGAACTACAAACGGTATAGATCTTGTAATATTAACTATAATTAAATCTATAATCTTATTTGCAATTTGATTTTTCTTTTTATACCTCCTTTTTTTACTAATTGAAAGATAAATTCTAACGGAACACCTATAATACTTGCTATAATTATTGAAAGTACTATCATATATATAGTTTCATATATCGACTTTATTATCATTAGTTTATAACCTCCACTTCTAATTTATGTTCTTTTAACCATTCTATGACCTCAGTTATTTCATCAGCTTCTATTTCTAATATTAAATGACCAACTTTAGCATCATTACTTAAGGTATCTATAGCTCCTCCAAGTATATTAATATCTATATTAAATTTACGCGTAAGAACAGATACATATGGTATATCTGATTGTTTTTCCATCAAATATCAATTTTATTGTATTTTTTTACCAGTTTGTACTTCAAGTTTCAAATCACTTATTAAATCTTTTAGCAAGTTTTTGTTGTCGGTGAAATAAATAATTCTCTTACTGTAGATAATTCTATTATTTCACCATCTTTCATAACAGCAACTCTATCACAAATTTTTTTAATTACCTCCATTTGATGAGTAATTAAAATTATAGTTATCCCAAGTTTTTTTATTGATATCTTTAAGTAATTCAAGAATAGAATTAGAAGTTATAGGATCTAAACTTGAAGTAGATTCATCTGAAAGTAAAATTTCTGGTTCAAGAGCTAAAGCACGAGCTATTGCTACTCTTTGTTTTTTTGTCCACCACTTAAATTATTAATATATTTATCTTTATGATCATACAAATCCACAAGTTTTAATAATTCTTTTTACCTTTTTCTCTTTCTTTTTTTAGAAATACCTAATAACTCAAGAGAAAGTCCTACATTATCAAATACAGTTCTTGAAGAAAGTAAATTAAAACTTTGAAATATCATTGCTGTTTTTCTATATTTTTCTTACTTTTTCATCATTCCAATCTAATATATTTTTCTCCTTCAAATAAAAATTTTACCTTCTGTTGGTATTTCTAACCCTATTTATCATACGTATTAAAGTTGATTTACCTGCTCCTGATAAACCTATTATACCGAAAAACTTCTCCCTTCTTTACCTCTAAATTAACTTTATTTACTGCTAATTTATCTCCAAATTTTTTTATTATATTTTCAAACTTTAAATAAGACATAAATCTCCTTTCTAGTATAAAAAAATCAGGCTTTGTGCCTGATTTTATATATTTCCATATAGTTACCGGCACATGCAAAACTGCCTGTACCTTTAATTAAGATACAAGCTATTAACACATGTACATCATCACTATTTTTAGTAACTATATTTCCTTTCATTTTTCTACCTCCATAATTATTATACAAGTATACTATCATAAAAATGTTGTATCTTTCAAATATATGTTATATATGATAATGATATATTTTTGTTTATGATTGATTTTTATGATATTAAATACAC